>JGI12316J15310_10000013_pt5 | contig 1214454 bp, 1022 predicted proteins | sample MarCyaLeptolynsp_FD_15310 | JGI IMG/M metagenome (IMG submission 15310) | reverse complement strand
AAAGTTCCGACCAGACTTGATAAAGTACAGACTGGCTATAATTTAAATCAATATGTCATTCCCAGCGCGCCTGCCTGTCGGCAGACAGGTCTACCCATTTCGACACCGAGGGTTTCACCTGCCATACAGGATCTACATCCAACAAGGACACCCGATTAAACGGACTGCAAAGCTAAAAAATAGTTGCTACTTTCAAAGTAAAAATATCAACAATTATCCTTCACGAACCCGAATAAATTTCTAAATTTGCACCTCCTTTGTAGAAAGGGCATTTAAGAAACTCGCATACAAGACATTAACCATGCCTTATCAAGTACCGGAACCCAAAATTTTTGCTTGTACGCAAAGCACCGAGCTTGCCAAAAAAATAGCAAAATCCTATGGTACGGATTTGGGCAGGGTACACTTTTCCAGGTATAGTGATGGGGAGTTCCAGCCCTCTTTTGAGGAATCCGTTCGTGGAGCGCGAATATTCATCATTGGGTCTACCAACCCCAGCTCCGAGAACTTAATGGAAATGTTGTTGATGTTGGATGCCGCAAAACGCGCTTCGGCCAGACATATTACCGCGGTCATGCCGTATTTTGGATGGGCCAGACAGGATAGAAAAGATAAACCCCGGGTACCTATCGCTGCCAAATTGGTGGCCAAAATGCTGGAAGCAGCAGGGGCCACCCGGATCATTACCATGGACCTCCATGCCGATCAGATCCAGGGCTTTTTCGAAAAACCTGTAGATCATTTGTTCGCGTCCACCTTGTTCCTCCCCTATTTGCGGGAATTGAACCTCGAAAATCTGACCATTGCTTCTCCGGACATGGGAGGGTCCAAAAGGGCCTATGCCTACTCCAAAGCCTTGGCAAGCGATGTGGTTATATGTTATAAACAGCGGGCCAAAGCCAATATCATTTCCCATATGGAACTGATCGGGGACGTACAGGGCAAAAACGTGGTCCTGGTAGATGATTTGGTGGACACCGCGGGAACCTTGACACGGGCAGCGGATTTAATGATGGAACGTGGTGCCGTGAGCGTCCGTGCCATTACTACCCACGGATTGCTGTCCGGGGATGCGTTCGACAAAATAGAGCAATCGAAATTGAAGGAATTGATCATTACCGATTCGATTCCCATAAAAAATAAAAGAGAAAAAATTCGGGTATTGAGTTGTGCCGATTTGTTTGCGGACGTCATGCATAGGGTGCACCACAATACCTCGATAGCTTCCAAATTTTTGATGTAGGCCAACCAGCCCACCACCAAAAAAAATGGATGCACCATTTTAATTATTAATTTTTATTAAAACAATGAAGTCAATTACAATTAAAGGATCAGAAAGAGAAAGCGTGGGCAAAAAGGCAACGAAGGCCCTACGTAATGCTGGAAAGGTTCCTTGCGTAGTGTACGGAGGGGAGAAACCATTGCATTTTTCAGCAGATGAACTCGCGTTCAGGGATTTGGTTTACACACCCAAGGCACACACCGTTGTGGTTGAATTGGACAATGGGCAAAAAGTGGATGCCGTAATGCAGGATATCCAGTTTCATCCGGTGACCGATAAAATCCTCCACATTGATTTTTATCAATTATTCGCGGACAAGGAGGTTACCATGGATATTCCCGTACGCTTGCAAGGAAATTCCCCAGGGGTTCGAAACGGTGGCCGTCTGTTGTTCAGAAAACGAAAGCTAGCCATTAGGGCGCTTCCCGATAAATTACCGGATTTCTTTGATGTGGATATCTCCAAATTGAAGATAGGCCAAAACATATCCGTGGATACCCTATTGAATCCCGATTTTTCCATCCTACATCCGGATAATACCGTAGTGGTTCAGGTGAAAACTGCCCGTACCGCGGTTGCCGTTGATGATGAAGAGGAAGAGGAAAGCGCTGAAGCAGCTGAGGGAGCTGAAGCCGCTGTTGCGGAAGATGCCGCCCCGGCCGAAAGCAATGAGTAATGACATCAAGCAACATGGCAAGGCATCCCGATGTAATACGTTGGGATGCCTTGTTCTTTTATGAAACCCATAGAAAACCATGTTCCGATTCTTAGCATCCCTATTCAATTGGAACACCTCCGTACTGGAGGAGAAAACAGCCATGAAAAAGTTTCTGATCGTAGGTTTGGGAAATATTGGGGCGGAGTACGCGGAAACACGTCACAATATCGGTTTTAAGATTTTGGACGCTTTTGCGGAAGGCGAAGATTTCCATTTTTCGACCGAAAAACTGGGTGATATAGGCACGCTAAAAATAAAGGGGCGTAGCATAGTATGCTTGAAACCCTCCACCTACATGAACCGAAGTGGCAAGGCCCTGCGCTATTGGATGGAAAAGGAAAAAATACCTTTGGAGAACATCCTGGTAGTGACAGATGATATCAATCTGCCATTTGGGACCCTAAGGCTTAAGGCCAAAGGGAGTGATGGGGGGCACAACGGGCTTAAGGACATCCAACAAATTTTACAGACTACCGCCTATCACAGGTTGCGCTTTGGGGTGGGTGCGGATTTTGGCAAGGGAAGACAGGTGGATTATGTGCTGGGGCAATGGAACCTTGAAGAAAACAAGGCCTTGGCAGAACGTCTCGATCGTTCGATCGCTTTACTGCACTCTTTTATATTATCAGGGCCAAAACAGACAATGAACACCTTTAACGGCACTTAGGGTCACTTAAAAGACCCTAAAGTCAAAAATACCGGAATCGGAACTATTCCCGGCCTGGTCCTTGGTAACCACACGCCAATAGTATATGCCGTTGGTGGAAACGTCCACCTTTAGATCGGTACTTTCCGCATCAGGGGAAGCAACCAAGGTCCCTGGCGGTGTTTCCATAGAAAAATAGACTTCATAACTTTCAATATCGTTATCCACATCGGCACCTATCCACCTTAAGGTAACCTCATTATTGATGTCCTTGAAAACATTGGCCGCCAATTCGGGTTCCACCATTTCGGCGGGAAAAGGGGCATAGTTGGTTTGGGAACCGGCATTATAAAAAAGCCACTGATCGCTAACGGCCGTATTGGTTACCTGGGTATTTTTGGAAATGACCAACCAAGAGTAGGGCACTCCCTTGGAAAGGGTAACACTGGCAAAGGGGGTCTGTACAAAGGCTGTCTGGGTGGTACCGGTATTAATGTTGGTCACCCGCAATTCATAGGATTCCGTATGGTCCGAGGCCTGCCATCTAAATTCCACCCGACTTGTGGTTTCGCTTAGGTTCTGCCCTGTGGTACACTCGGAATTTCTTTCCGGGAAAACCAAAAGCGCTTGTTCCGGTGCCTTGGGATCGTCCTTTTTACAACCTACAGAAAGAAAAACCAGGAAAAGTAGAGTCGACCACCTCATCGTTTAACAATTTTAAAAGCCCCGTTGGATCCCATTCCTTGATAGCGCATGATGTAGGTGCCGGACGGCAGTATGGACAAATCCAGTTCCACTTCGGCCGCATTAAGTCGATATGCTCCACTATGGACCAATCGCCCGTTTAAGGCATATATCCTAACGGAAATCTCCTCGGAATCACTTCCACCTACAAAGATAGTAATGAATTCACGAAAGGGATTGGGATGTACCAATGGTTCCGCGGAATTGAAAATCTGCTTCTCAAAACTACCTTGGCACGACTTGTTGGTAGACACCTTTACAAAGTTAACCCCCTTCTTAAGATCTAGGGTGATTTCGGATTCGCTGGTCTGAAAAAGTTCCCCGTTCCATTCTATGGTATAGAAATCACTGCCGCTCAATTCCAAAATGGTCTGATTTCCATCCGGTGTAATCAAGGATACCACACTTAAAGGGTCCGGTTCCACGATCACCACATCAAAACAATGTTCCAAATAATTCACCTGACCGTCCGACCCACCGATACATACCTGATAGGTGCCGGTAGCCAGGTTCCCCAGAACATAGCTCCCGGTAAAGGAATCGGATTCGTTTATACCGTTACCGGTTGTCGTTATGGTGTAATCCAATGGAAGGTTGGCAGAAATCTCCAGGCTTCCGTCGGACGTATCGCGACAGGCGGCACTTTGCACGGCAACGGTAAAGTTGGTACTTGGAAACCGGAAAACCGGGCAACCCTCGGAATTCACCTCTACGCCAGGCTCGGTTCCCGGGCACAGATCGTTCTGATCAAACACACCATCGTTATCCTCATCCGGACTGAATTCCCCTTCTATACACACTTCCAGGGAGAAGGCTTTTAGGGTACCGCCATCGGATGGCGCATTGTCCGAAATGGTAAGTATCCATTCACCCAAAATGGATTCGCCATTAAATGACGCTAGTGAACCCAAGGGTTTTACTGTTCCCGATATGGCCGCCGGGCCTACCCCACAGCTAAAACTATCGGCATTGTCATCAAAAATGGCATCGATATTATTGAGTTCCCCACAGGAACCTGATACCAGTACTACCGTGGTACCGGAAGGCGAGGTTAGGCTAATGACCAAATCCGCCAAAAACGTATGGTCCAGATCCAATCTAACATTGATGTCCGCCAATGCCAAATCCTCAAAAAAGGAGATCTTGGATATTACCGTGGGGGTACCGGTTGGGGAAATGGTCAACGGTAAACCGCTGCCAGTCTCGTTCTTACAATTGAATTGAACGGTAGTAAAACTAAACGACGGTCCAAAGGTACCTTCCCCACATAGGTTTTTCGGCTTAACCCTCCAAAAATAGGTAGTCTCATTTTCCAAATTGGCAGGTAGATAGGTATTGGAAAATACCGTTGCACTTTCCACGATGTCCAAAAAAGAAGCATCGCTGGCCACTTCTATGTCGTAAGCCGTATATAATTCATTCGCTTCCCATTCCAATGGGACCCCGGAGGACGTATCCACTGCCCCATTTAGGGGGGATAGCAATACAACATCGTTAAAATTGGTATTATAAATGTTCAGTTCCAAATCCACTTCCGTGGTTTGGGAAGCCGAGGTTGCAACTACTGGAATGGTATAGTTTCCCGTGGCAACACTTGCGGTATTGGAAAAAATGATATCCACGGTGGTGCTGGTCAACGAAGCCGTTTCCGGTGTGAAAGTAATGTCCAATCCCAGAGGTGGGTTGGGGACACTAAATGTACTTTCCTCGTTAAAGTCCAAGAAGGTTTCGTAATCGAAGGTGACGGTGAGATCATCGGATTGGCAGACTTCAAACTCCAAATCGGAAAAATTGAGCACCACAGGGGCGGCTTGAATGCTAAAATCCGTAGAATTCACTGCAAAAAATATATTGCCGACCGCCTTTATCATGATCCTGGCTTGGGTGGAGGCGGTACCCGGAATCACTACATTATGGCTCCCATCGTTGGCGACGTTCTCGGCCAGGGCAATAGGAAAAGTCTGTCCGCCATCCGTGGACAACAGGATATCTACGGTCTGTGCGTTAACCAGGGCTTTGTCGGTGTCGGCCACATCCCATGTTATTTCCTGAACGGAACCTGCCGTATAGATTTCATTGTTCCCCTGTGAGGTAACGGCAAATGGTCCTGCCCCATTGGTTACCACGATATTCACCAATTCCGAGGCCACCTGTCCGCCTCCGAGCGCATTGTCCCTTACCGTCAGTGCAAAATTCATTTCCCTTTCTACGTCAGAGACCGTTTCCCATGCTGATCCCGTGGGTGGATTGGTCTGGGTCAGATTTCCTTCGAGAATCCTGGATAAGCGGGGAAAATATCGAATAGGGTCCGTTGTTGGTCTAAGGGACCTAAAATTAGCACCGCCTGGATTGGTAGGACCAAAGGTTGCCCGGGTGACCACACCATCATCGATCTGCTCCCATGTATAGGTAAGTACGTCCCCAATGTCCGTGTCCGTTGCATTGCCTTCAAGGGCAAAAGCCGTGGACTTGGGTATCACAAAATCCCCAATAGGCGTTATTACGGGTGGGTTATTGGTAAGACCTATGATTTCGGCACAACCAATGGATTCAATATAGTCCGCCATTTGAACAATGCTGTAGTAGTGAAAGTAGTCGTCCCCGTTAGGTTCCACATCATTGTTCAACGTAATTCCGGCATACCCCATTATAGTGGTACCACTGGCAGGTTCGGCCTGGACTTGGGTCCCCTCGGACTCAAAGGACCACGTATGGTTGGCCCCGAATTGATGTCCCATTTCATGGGCCACAAAATCCAGGTCAAAAATGTCCCCTTCCGGTTCGGGAGATGCGGCAAAGGCACTTCCCTTTCGATTATCCACGCAAACCGAGCCTACAAAACCGGCATTCCCGCTGGCCACATCATCATGGAATAAATGCCCGATATCATAATTTTCGGAACCAATTACATTGTCCAAGGTAGTCTGTACTTGGAAATTTAGGTTGCCGCCATAAGGATCTGTTTCCGCATCGGTAAATATAACTTGATCGGTATTGGCCACCAGCTCCAAGGTTACCGCCAAGTCTGTTTCAAAAACTTCATTTACCCGCGTTATGGTGGCATTTATGGCCGCTAGGGCATCGGCGACCGTTCCACCATGGTGGTCGGTATATTCCCCAGTGGCCGATATGGCCAGCCTGAACCTGCGCAGCACTTGGCCATCCACAGGTTTCATGGTTTGTCCGATACGTTTTTCCATCATCGGGAGGACACCGCAAACAAAAGGCATATCCTTAGAGGTATTTCCTTCCCTTTTGTAGACGATGTACCTTCCATCGTCCGTTTTTTGCATAAACGTATTTCCCCTGGCATTGGCATGTACGATCATGGCCTGTATACCTTTGTGGGACATACTAAAACGAATCTTATCCTGTCCGTCCGGGCTATATCCCACATACGATTTTATCCATGGATATTTCGCGGCCAATTGGGGGGACAGTACGGGCGCTTCGGAAACTTGAAAGGGAATCGATTTTCCATTTTCGTCCGGAAAGAGCACCATCTTATGCTGCTTCCCAGTTTTAGACATGCCTTGAAGTTCGGCACGCAACCTATCCTCATCAAACGAAAAAGAACTCCCTTGCCTTATATGGAACCGATTGAATGTCTTATCGGCTTCTACCTTGTCCAGGTTTTCCTTTTGCCAATGCTTTTGTTGACCTGAAACGTAAAAGGAAAGAAATAATATGGTAATTGAAAAAACAAGGCGTAATTTTGTAGCCATCAAGGGGTTTTTAGCTCAAAATCAAATATAAGCCTTTTTATTTTCCTGTTAACGTGGTTATAGCCCAAAGCATCTCCAAATACGACAAAAAGCACCCTACCGTAATTACCATCGGAACCTTTGATGGTGTGCACATTGGCCACCGGAAAATATTGGACAGGGTTATCCGAAGTGCCAAAAATTCGAACCTGAAATCCACGGTTCTCACCTTCTTTCCCCATCCAAGAATGGTACTTCAAAAAGACGCGGATATTAAGTTGCTGAATACCGTTGGGGAAAAGACCAAAATATTGGAGGCTTTGGGACTGGATCAACTGATCATCCACCCGTTTACCCATGAATTTTCACGATTATCCGCCATTGAATTTGTACGGGATATCCTGGTGAACAGCTTGCAGACCAAAAAAATAATTATTGGGTATGACCATAGGTTCGGCAGAAATCGGAATGCCAATATTCATGATCTAGTGACCTTTGGAAGCACCTTGGATTTTGAGGTAGAGGAAATTCCGGCCCAAGAGATCGACGATGTTTCCGTAAGCTCTACCAAAATACGAAAGGCCCTGGAAACTGGTGATGTGGCCACCGCGAATGCCTATCTGGGCTATCCTTATATGCTCACCGGACAAATAGCGAAAGGAAAGGGCCTGGGCAAACAGCTCAGCTTCCCCACCGCCAATCTGCAGATCCAGGAGCACTACAAGTTGGTCCCCAAGAACGGGGTTTATGTGGTGCAGGGCGAAATTGAGGGGCAGACGGTTCCCGGAATGATGAATATCGGTTACAATCCTACGGTGTCCGGTACCGAAAAAAGTATCGAAATCCATTTCTTCAATTTTAACGGAGACCTCTATGGCCAGACCTTGCAAATTGAAATCTTGGAACGACTTCGGGACGAACATAAATTTGACTCGGTCGAAGCGCTAAAAAAGCAATTGCAAAAGGACAAGGAAACTTCACTTTCGCTAATTTCCAGGTGATGCTGAATCGATGGCTATTTACCCAAATCGATAATTCCCCCCTGATTATTTTCCGGATATTTTTTGGCTTCCTCATCGCGGCGGAATGTTATGGGGCCTTGATTACCGGCTGGGTAAGACGCAATCTGGTGGATCCCGAATTTACGTTCAATTTTATCGGATTCGATTTTCTTCAAACTCTTCAGGGCTCGCCCATGTACGTCTATTTTTTTGTAATGGGAAGCTTGGGAATCTGTGTGGCCTTGGGTTATAAGTATCGTCTTAGTATGATCGCTTTTACTGTCTTGTGGACCGGGGCCTATCTTATGCAAAAGACTTCTTACAACAACCACTATTATTTGTTGGTGCTCATTTCCGGTTTTATGTGCCTACTTCCGGCCAATCGCAATTATGCCTTGGATGTAAGACAAAATCCGTCCCTTGCCACGGATAGTATGCCGAGCTGGATCAAATGGGCAGTGGTCCTACAGTTGTTCATCGTGTATACCTATGCTTCCATTGCCAAATGGTACGGCGATTGGACGGATTTCGGCATCATAAAAATACTGATGCAGTCCAAGGCCGACTATTATCTTATCGGGGATTTGTTACAAGAAGCTTGGGTGCACCAGGTAATCGGTATTGTAGGTATTCTGTTCGATTTGTTGATCGTTCCCGCCCTACTTTGGAAGCCCACCCGGAAATTGGCCTTCATTTTTTCCATTTTCTTCCATCTGTTCAATTCCATTGTTTTCCAAATTGGTATTTTTCCTTACTTGTCCCTGGCCTTCTGTGTGTTCTTTTTTGAGACCGAGACCATTAGACGTCTCTTTTTCAAGCGAAAGAAAGCGTTCAAGACCGGTATCATCCAAGTACCACCGTACAAGAATGCCTTGTTGATTTTGGGCGGTATTTATTTCTTGATCCAATTGCTACTGCCCCTACGCCATCATGTTATTCAGGACGAGGTGCTTTGGACAGAGGAAGGACATCGCCTCAGTTGGCGTATGATGCTTCGTAGCCGGGCGGGTACCGTACGTTTTAAAGTGGTAGACCGCGATTCCGGGACTTCGGAATTCATTAAACTAAAGGACCATCTCTCCAAAAAACAACAAAGAAGACTTCCTTCCTATCCGGATTTTATTTGGCAATTCGCCCAATACCTAAAAAAGGAATTCGCAAAGAAGGGCAAGGAGGTCTCGGTCTATGCCATTAATTCAAAAATAAGTATCAATGGCCGACCTTACCGGGCCTTTATCGATCCCAAAACCGATTTGGCCAATGTCCCTTGGGATCCGCTAAGACATCATGAATGGATATTCCCTTCTAAGTTGGAAGATTGATCGTTCGGCTTAAAATTTATGGGCTCGTTGGCATAACTGTAAGGGCATTCCCCAAGGGTCTCGGAGCATTACCAGATGACTGCCATCTTCTTTTAAGACCTGCTCTACAAATGACGCCCCCCGCGCTTCCAACCGGAAACGTTCCTTCTCAGCATTTTCGGAAACGAAGGCCACGTGGAACGTTAGTGGATGTTGTTGAAAAAAATCCAGCATCTCCTCTTCGGGCCTATGGTACAATTCCAGGATCACCCTCCCCGAGCTGTCCGCCAAAAAGGTCATATAAGGTGGCTCCTTTTGTCCAGTGACCAACTGTAATCCCAAATGTTTCACATACCAGGAAACCCGCTGGTCAATTTGATCGACGTTGATCGCAAAATGTTCAAAAATCATGAGGTAGGAGGTTTTGAGATATCTGCCATAAATGTATAGGTTTTTAAGCACAAGAAAGTTTAAATTTGCAGCCTAAATACATCGAGATGCTACAGCTACAAGCCATTCGAGATCGCAAAGAGGACATCATCACGGCTTTGGAGAAAAGAAATTTGGAGGCTGCTCCCCTTTTGGACGAGGTGCTTCACTTGGATGAGAAACGGCGTTCCTTACAGACCCGATTGGATGCCACCTTGGCCGAAAGCAATACACTATCCAAGGAAATCGGGATATTGTTCAAGACAGGAAAGGCCAACGAGGCCAATGTTCTCAAGGAAAAAACCGGACAACTAAAGGAAGATTCCAAGACCTTGGGAGAAGAGCTGGGCACCACGGCAGAGGCACTGCAACAACTGCTGTACCAGATTCCCAACGTTCCTCATGATTCCGTTCCGGGGGGAAGTTCCGAAGCCGACAATGAAACCGTGTTCCAGGAAGGGGATATTCCCGAATTGCCTTCCGGGGCACTTCCCCATTGGGAACTGGCCAAAAAATATGATATTATCGACTTTGAACTTGGGGTTAAGATAACCGGGGCGGGGTTTCCCGTTTACAAAGGAAAGGGTGCACGATTGCAACGGGCGTTGATCGCTTATTTTTTGGATAGGAATACAGAAGCCGGTTATACCGAAGTACAGGTTCCCCATCTGGTCAACGAATCTTCCGGTTATGGGACGGGACAATTACCGGACAAGGAAGGCCAAATGTACCATGTGGGCGCAGATGACCTATATCTTATCCCAACGGCGGAGGTACCCGTTACCAATATGCTCAGGAACAATATATTGTCCCAAAAGGATTTTCCCATCCGTTATACCGGCTATACTCCCTGTTTTAGAAGAGAGGCGGGAAGCTACGGGGCACATGTCCGTGGGCTGAACCGGCTACACCAATTTGATAAGGTGGAAATTGTAAGGGTGGAACATCCCAAAGAGTCGTACGCAGCCTTGGACGGTATGGTGGAACATGTAAAACAACTTCTTCGGGAACTGGGTCTTCCCTATCGCATACTCCGACTTTGTGGAGGTGATCTGGGTTTTACCGCGGCCTTGACCTATGATTTTGAGGTGTTTTCGACCGCCCAGGACCGCTGGTTGGAAATCAGTTCGGTCTCCAATTTTGAAACCTACCAAGCCAATCGACTCAAATTGCGGTTTAAGGACGAAAATGGAAAACGCCAGTTGGTTCACACGCTTAATGGAAGCGCTCTAGCACTGCCACGGGTCTTGGCCGGCATTTTGGAGAACTATCAGACCCCGGAGGGTATTGAAATTCCAGAGGTTTTGGTTCCCTACTGTGGTTTTCGGATCATAAACTAATCGCAGATGGCCCGACCGGATTTTTCCGAAATAAGCTCTGGAAAGGAATTTAACAGCTGGTATTGGCTCAAGGAAGAACTGGTCGAAATCTGTAAACAGGCCCAACTGCCCTACACAGGAAGAAAATTTGAGCTTCGGGACCGAATCATGCTCAAACTGGATTATCCGGACCGGGATTTGCCTAAGCTGAGAAAGAAAAAACCAGCCTCAAGTTTCAAATGGTCCAAGGCTGACCTTCAGCTGGATACTAAAATCACGGATTCCATTTCCTTTGGACCCAATTTTAGGAATTTCATGAAATCCCAAATCGGCCAAAAATTCTCTTGCCATAGTGATTTTATGGACTGGGTCAAGTCCAATCCAGGTAAAACCTTGGAAGATGCCGTACTCATATGGCACGAACTAGAGGACCGAAAAAAGAATCCAGATTTTCAGCGGGTCATTGCCAAAAACAATATGCTAGCCCAGTATGTACGTGATTTTCTGGAAGACAACAAAAAAAAGCAATTGAAAGACGCGCTGCACTTTTGGAACCTTAAAAAACAAATGCCCACCCCTACTGGATTCATCGTTTACGAAAAAGCGGACACCCTGCTTTCCTAATGTAGTTTGTCCATATTATGTTTTCCTTGACAGTTTATTATCGCCGACTGATGTAAATTTGTTAAATTTCCAAAATGAGGGTCCTACACCTACTTGTTATTTTAGGCATTTCCATAACTGTTACCGCCCAGAACGACTTTTTGGCCAAGCAATACTTTAATGATGGGAGCTTCGAGAAAGCAGTGATCTTTTATGAAAAACTGGTAGAAAAGCATCCGCGCCGTACGGACTACGCGGAGGGGCTTGTGGCCAGCTATCAACAATTGGAGCGTTATGCCGACGTGGAAAAATTCCTCTTTGATCAAATCCAAAAGGGACGTGCCTACCCTACCCTTTACATCGAACTTGGCTATAACTACGCCATCCAAAATCGTAATGCGGAAGCTATCCAATACTATGAAGAGGCCCTAAAAAAAATTGAAGAAAATCCGAATTTCGGATATGGTATCGGCTTCCGTTTCCAGAAATATGCCCTATTGGACTATGCCCTGAAGGCCTATTCCAAGGCTATGGAACTTAATCCAAAGTTGGACTACAATTACCAAATGGCCCGGATTTATGGTGAGCAGGGCGATATTGAAAAGATGTATTCATCCTACTTGAAGCTCATTAGCGAGGGGAAGACCTCTAAATCCAATGTGCTCCGAAGCATCGATGATTTTATTACCTCGGATGCTGAAAATGAAAACAATATCAAGTTCAAAAAAATTCTCCTTCAAAATGCACAGAAAAATCCAGACGTGCTTTGGAACGACCTGTTGAGCTGGCTATTTGTTCAACAAAAACAATATTCAAGTGCCTTTCGTCAGGAAAAGGCGATTTACCGCAGGATGGAGGGAGGGTCGTTACGACGACTTGAAAATTTGGGCAATTCTGCGTTAAAGGACAAGGAAACGGAAACCGCCAAGGAAATTTTTGAATATATCGTGGCCAATACCAATGACGAGGTTACGGGCTTGAACGCCCAATTGAACCTGATCGATATTCAACTACTTAAGGCGAACAGGAAAACCTTGGAGGATGTCCATGAACAGTATGAGGAACTTGTGGCCAAACATGGTTACAAAAGACAGACCTTGCAGTTACAAATAGCCTACGCCAATTTTTTGACCTTTAAAAAAGACCATCCGGAACCGGCCATACAACTTCTTAAAAATAGCTTGGAACTGCCCTTGAACGCGAGGGGAAAGGCCTATATAAAATTGGCCTTGGGCGATATTTTGGTATATCACAGAAAATTCAACGAGGCGCTCATTTATTTTACACAGGTTCAAAAAAGCCTTAAAAATGATGTCCTGGGCCAAGACGCCCGCTTTAAAGTGGCCCAAACTAGTTTTTATAAGGGGGATTTTGATTGGGCACTTACCCAACTCAAGGTACTTCGCAGCTCTACTTCCCAGCTGATCGCCAATGACGCCATGCAATTAAGCCTTTTAATATCGGACAATAGTTTGGAGGATTCTACCCAGACCGCACTTAAAAAATATGCCCGGGCCGATCTGCTGGGCTATCAGAACAAGACCAAGGAGGCCATCACGGAACTTGACGATATCCTGGAAAACCACAAGGGCGAAAAAATTGAGGACGAGGCCCTGTTGAAACAGGCCCAACTCCTGGAGTCCCTGGAGGATTATGAGGCTGCGATGTTCAACTACATAAAAATTACCGAATTTTATGAAAACGACATTCTTGCGGATGATGCCCATTTTGCTTTGGGCGAACTCTACAGGAACCATTTGGGCCAACCAGGAAAAGCAAAGACCCATTATGAAAAGATCATCTATAACTATCAGGACAGTTATTACTTTCCCCAGGCACGAAAACAATTTAGACGGCTTCGAGGCGATTCCATCAACTGATAATTTCGCTGACGGCAATGTAGGCCCGATGTAAACCCGAACTTGATATTTGAACACCAACCTCCTAATATGTACATATACAACGTAACGACCCATATAGATGATACCGTTCATGATGAATGGGTGCGCTGGATGCAGGAAATACATATCCCGGATGTATTGGCCACGGGAAAATTTCTGAATGCCAAAATGAGCAAGGTCCTTGTGGAAGAGGAAATGGGAGGTACCACCTATGCCGTACAGTTTACTACCCTTAACAAAGAGATTTTGCAAAGCTACTATGCCGAAGATGCCCAGCGACTGCGGGAGGAGGTCCAAAAACGTTTTGCCGATAAGTTGGTTTCCTTCCGGACCGAGCTGGAAATTATAAGCGAGCACTGAATAAACGGATCATGGCATATCTCTTCGCTTATGGAACCTTGCAGGATAGCGAAATCCAACGGCTCCTTTTCCAAAGAAGCTTGACCGGATATGCGGAAACGTTGCAGGGCTTTCAGCTTTCCGAAAACAAGGTATACGGACGTTATCCGGCAATCTCCCCAACCGACAACCCCTTGGATACCGTTAAAGGTATGGTCTATGAAGTAGCTTCCTTAGAGCTAAAAAAAGTGGATGCTTACGAAGGCGAGGGCTACGAACGTTGTAGGATAGACTTGGCTTCAGGAAAAACGGCTTGGGCCTATATAGCACGACAATCATAAATCAATTTATGCCAAAATGGGCAAAAAAGGGAAGAAGAGAAGACCGTTGGACCATAGGCCGTTGCCATCAAAAAGTCCGGTAAAGGCAAAAAAATTCTTGGGGCAGCACTTCCTGAAGGAGGAAAACATTGCCCGGCAAATAGCGGAAACCTTGTCCTTAAAAGGTTATACCCGGGTACTGGAAATCGGTCCCGGTACCGGAATCCTAACCAAATACCTGCTTTTGCGCGATGTGGAACTGGTAGCCATGGATTTGGACCGGGAATCCATAGCATACCTGAACCATGACTTTATACGGGAAAATCCCCAGTTGCTGGAAAATGCCGACTCCTTGAAAATTGTAGAGGCCGACTTCCTTACCTACGACCTGAATTTGTTATTTGGTAAAGAACCCTTTGCCATAACGGGAAACTTCCCGTATAATATTTCCACTCAGATTGTCTTTAAGCTATTGGATCTGCGCTTTCAGGTCCCTGAATTTTCAGGCATGTTCCAAAAAGAGGTCGCCCAACGGATATGTTCAGGAAAAGGCAATAAAACCTATGGGATCCTATCGGTATTGGTTCAGGCATTTTATGAGGCAACCTACCTGTTTACGGTAGATCCACAGGTATTCGACCCACCTCCAAAGGTCCAATCCGGTGTGCTTCGCCTGGTCCGAAAAACAGTCTTTCAATTGGACTGTGATGAAAAGCTGTTGTTCAAAGTGGTGAAAACCGCATTTAATCAAAGGCGAAAAACTTTGCGTAACAGCTTAAAGACCTTTCCGCTGTCCGATACGCTACGATCATCGGCCTTGTTCAATCTTCGACCCGAGCAATTAGGCGTGGAAGACTTTATACAACTTACCGGAAAAATCGAATCCGATATGGCCCACAATGGGACTACCAACGATCAAAAACAGGAGTAATCATCCAAAGAGCGGTCATTTCAACAAAGGAAATGACAGATAGTTGAATCCGTTGTAGCCCTAGCGCATTTTTCTTTAGCTTTGCGCAAATTGCCCATAAGAGGCATAAGACAGGAGGATGACACCGTTTAAACTCACAGAGGAGCTTTTGGCCCGAATAGAGCAGCTGATCGAGAACCAACAGGGACCCGAATTGGTTGCCCTTATGGCGGAAGTGCACTATGCGGATGTGGCGGAAATCATCAATGAACTCAATGAGGACGAGGCCACCTACCTGATCAAATTACTGGACAGCGATAAAACCTCCGATGTACTTACCGAACTGGACGAAGATGTCAGGGAGGCCATTTTAAGCAACCTCTCCGTCAAGGAAATCGCCGAGGAACTGGAGGAACTGGACACCGATGATGCAGCGGATATCGTTGGGGAACTCCCCAATGAAATTGTGCAAGAGGTCATTTCCGAAATCGAGGATAGGGAGCATGCCAAGGATATTGTTGAGCTGCTCCGATACGACGAGAATTCCGCGGGAGGCCTTATGGCCAAGGAGCTGGTTAAGGTCAACGAAAATTGGACCGTACTTACCTGCGTTAAAGAAATGCGGGCACAGGCAGAAAATGTTACCCGCGTCCATTCGATCTATGTTGTGGACGATGAGGGCAAACTAAAAGGCAGGCTATCGCTAAAGGATTTGTTGACCACCTCCACCACCACTCCCATACGGAATGTATATATTCCCAAGGTGGATCGGGTAGATGTGCACGAAGATCCGGAGGAAGTGGCAAAGATCATGCAAAAATATGACCTGGAGGCCATTCCGGTGGTGGACGAAATAGGACGTTTGGTGGGACGGATTACCATTGATGATATCGTGGATGTTATCCGGGAGGAAGCCGATCGGGATTACCAAATGGCAGCAGGTATTTCCCAGGGGGTGGAAGCCGATGACAGTATTTGGGAACTGACCCGGGCGCGATTGCCCTGGCTGTTTTTAGGCCTCCTTGGAGGTGTAGGTGCGGCCGCCATAATGGGGGGATTCGAAGAAATGATCGCCAAACACGCCATCCTATTCTTTTTTACTCCTTTGATCGCCGCCATGGCCGGTAATGTAGGGGTACAGTCCAGTGCCATTATCGTTCAAGGACTGGCGAATGATGATCTTAAGGGAAGTATAAGCAACCGCTTGATCAAGGAAATGCTGCTGGCTACACTTAACGGTTTGATCTTGGCCGCTTTTTTACTTTTGTTCACCTGGTGGTGGAACGGTAATTTTTTTACGGCCCTGGCCATCTCCTTGTCCCTGGTCGCGGTGATTATTGTGGCCGGTATTATCGGGACATTTATTCCTTTGTTCCTCGATAGAAGAGGTATTGATCCCGCTATTGCTACGGGACCTTTTATTACCACCAGTAATGATATCTTTGGCATTCTAATTTATTTTTGGATCGCCAAATTGGTATTGGGGATCTAGAAAACTAGGTCGTTGCGGCCCCATAATAGCCATACACATAGAAATTCCAAATCATATACCGAGGATACAATGATGAAACCAATCAATCTAAAGGAAAAACACGAATTGTTCCATGCACATTGGCATCCACACCAAATTGCCGTAGTGGATGATATGCAGGTAATTCTTGCCAAAATCCAGGGCGAATTCATTTGGCATGCCCATGAACATGAGGACGAGCTCTTTCAAGTACTAAAAGGTACCTTGTATATGCAATTTCGAGATCGGACCGAAGTGGTCCGGGAAGGTGAGATCATTGTAGTTCCCAAAGGCGTGGAACATAATCCAATGACCAAAAACAATGAGGTGGTCCACCTGCTCCTTTTTGAAAAGCTATCCACCGCACATACCGGAAACGTTGTGGATGAATTGACAAAGACCGAATATCCAAAAATCTGATATCAAAATGAAGGTGCTCCATTTAGATACCAACCACCCCCTGCTCATAGAACAACTTAACGCTCTGGGATTTGAAAACCATGCGGATTATACTTCTGCCAAGGAAGTGGTGGAAGAACAGATCCATGGGTATGATGGTCTTATTATCCGCAGCCGATTTCGTATCGATGCCCCTTTCCTGGATAAGGCAAAGAAACTGAAGTTCATTGGTCGGGTAGGTGCCGGTCTGGAAAATATTGATGTGGACTACGCCAAATCCAAGGGGGTGTTCCTGGCTTCGGCCCCGGAAGGAAATCGGAATGCCGTAGGGGAACACGCTTTGGGAATGCTGCTCTCCCTATTCAACAAACTGCATCAAGCAGATAGGGAGGTTCGCAGCGGTAAATGGGACCGGGAAGGAAACAGAGGTCTGGAATTGGAAGGAAAGACCGTGGGCATCATCGGCTATGGTCATATGGGTAAGGCCTTTGCCCAAAAACTCCGCGGGTTTGATGTGGACGAGGTTATCTGTTACGATATCGTTGGTGGTGTTGGGGATGAAAATGCTAGACAGGTGGGAATCATGGAGTTCCAACAGAAAGCGAATGTGGTAAGTCTTCACGTACCCCAGACCGAGCTTACCCGGGGTATGGTCCATACCCCATTCATCAATGCCTTTCATCATCCCTTTTGGCTGTTGAATACGGCACGGGGGAAATGTGTGATCACCGAGGATTTGGTTACCGCCTTACGATCGGGCAAAATCCTGGGCGCGGGACTGGATGTCCTGGAATACGAAAAAACTTCCTTTGAGGACATGTTCACGGAAGATCAACTTCCAAAGGCATTTCAGTATTTGGTACAATCAGAAAACGTGATCTTATCGCCCCATGTTGCGGGCTGGACGGTGGAGAGCAAAGAAAAACTGGCTCAGACCATAGTAGATAAAATAAAGAAAAGATTTTGCTAAATTTAGTACGTGAAGCGTACCATTTTTGTCTTTTCGGCCTTGATCATATCCCTACTCGTCCTCTTTCAACTCAGTAGGTACAGCTATCTTTCGGGAAGTGCATCCATAGAGATCATACTATCCCTTATCGCAGTGATTTTTTTTGTGATAGGATTGTTTTTCAACCAAAGGAACCCGACCGAAAAGGAAGGGACGACTCTAGCTGTGGACAAAAGCAAAGTAGCGCACCTTGGATTGAGCAAACGGGAATACCAGGTACTTTTGGAAGTCTCCAAAGGGTTGTCCAACAAAGAAATTGCGGACAAGCTCTTTGTTTCGGAGAGTACCATAAAGACACACGTATCCAATGTACTCCATAAATTGGAGGCCAAACGAAGGACGCAGGCCATACAAAGGGCCAAGGAGCTTCAAATCATTCCCATCTGACAAGATACGGACTATTGGAATGATTTTGGTACTTTAGTATGACGCCCTTTTTTGTGGTAAAGACTACTTTGGTCCCAACTTTAAACTTCTGAAAATGAAAACATCGGTTCTACGTTATGGGCTATTTGGAAGCATCACCATATGCATCCTGTTCCTTATTAGTTGGTTTGCCTTCCAAGACGCAAGCATGACCGTACAGGAAATCCTAGGATATGCATCCATGGTCATCTCCCTTTCCTTTGTCTATTTTGGAATCAAACACTTTAGGGACAAGGTGAACCATGGCAAGCTTACCTTTGGCAAAGGAATGGCCATTGGAGCGTTGATCAGTCTTATCACAGCTTTGGCTTTTGGAATTTTGGATGTTATTTATGTGAAATTCATCAATCCGGATTTCATGACGGAGTATTACGAAACCCTTTTGGCTCAACTGAAAACGACACTGTCCCCTGAGGAATTTGAGGTCAAAAAGGCAGAGATGGAGGCAGAAAAAGCCCTTTTTGCCAATCCCTTTATGAATTTTCTTTTCATGTTCATCACCGTGTTTATCATCGGTTTCATCATCACCCTAATTTCTTCCTTGATCCTTCAACGAAAAAATTGACCCCTATGCAATACCAGGCCGATTCTCCGGAAGATTATATTGCCCAACTTCCCAAGGAAAGACAGGAGGTAATCTCCAAATTGAGAAAAATTATCCTTGAAAATCTACCGGAAGGCTTTGAGGAACAGATCAGTTACGGTATGTTGGGTTATGTGGTCCCCCATTCCCTTTACCCGAATGGCTACCATTGCAATCCAAAATTGCCGTTGCCCTTTATGAATTTGGCCTCTCAAAAAAATTTCATAGCGGTTTACCATATGGGTATTTATTCCAAAAAGGAGCTTTTGGAATGGTTTACGGATGCCTATACCAAATCCGTGGGTTCCAAATTGGATATGGGCAAAAGTTGCATCCGGTTTAAAAAAATGGATGCCGTCCCTTACCAACTTATCGGGGAACTGTGTCAAAAGATCAGTGTGGCCCAATGGATCGAATTTTACGAAAAAGCAATAAAAACCAATAGAAAAAAATGAAAAATAGAGTTACCGGCCTGGGAGGATTCTTTTTTAAGTCCAAGGATCCCGAGGCCACCAAGGAATGGTATAAAAAACATTTAGGACTACCCACGGACCAATATGGATGTACCTTTTGGTGGAAGGATTCCCAAGGCAACGATTGCTCCACACAATGGAGCCCTTTTAAGGAGGATACCACTTATTTTAAGCCTAGTGAGAAATCGTTTATGATGAATTTTCGAGTGGAAAATTTGAAGGAACTATTAACAGAATTAGAAAAAGAAGGGGTACAAATTGTTGGGGAAATTGAGGAATACGATTATGGTAAATTCGGATGGATCGTCGATCCCGAAGGCCATAAAATCGAACTTTGGGAACCCGTGGATAAAGCATTTCTCTGATATCCAAATAATTGCTACATTTAAGCTTGTATTAACCAACTAAAACAAAGGAAAATGTCAGAAGAAAATAAAGATTTGGGCGACAAAGCGGAAGACGCTTTCGACGACGCCAAAGAAAAGGCCCAGGAATTTGCCGAGGACACCAAGGAGGCCGCGGGCGATTTTGCCGATGAGGCCAAGAAGACGGCCAATGAATTTGCCGAAGGTGCCAAGGAGGCCATGCAAAGTGCCGGTGGTGATAATAAAAAGATACTTGCCGGGGTATTGGGAATCCTATTTGGGTCTTTGGGCGTTCATAAGTTTATCCTAGGCTATCAAAAAGAAGGGATCATTCTATTGGTGACCACTATCATAGGTTACGCCACCATGTGTTTTATCATTGGAAGTTTTATTGTAATGGCTACGGCCATCATTGGGGTAATAGAAGGAATCATTTATTTGACCAAATCCGATGAGGAATTCTACAATACCTATCAGGCCGGTAAAAAACCGTGGTTCTAAAGCGCAAAAGGCCAAATTTTTTTGATTTGGCTTTTTTATTTCCTTATGTTATCGTAATATTGCAATATTACTTTTATGATGCATATGGGAGTTACCAAGACCGAAATATTCAACCCCGCCCAAAACGAGCTTGCCCTAGCGGCCAAGGTTTTGGCCCACCCGGCCCGAGTGGCCATACTACAATACATCAGTGCTCAAGAGGGATGTATCTGTAATGATTTGGTAGATGTCATCGGATTGTCCCAACCTACCATTTCCCAACATTTGAACGAGATAAAGAAAATTGGTCTGCTAAAGGAGACCTTTGAGGGGAAAAATCTTTGTTATTGCATACATGAGGAAAAGTGGAAAGAGCTTCAGCAGCGTTTCCATGCATTCTTCAATACCATAAATAAGAACTGTTGTTGATCTAAAATACCGATTATGAAAACACAAGAATTTCTGGAACTTCTGCAAGCACACCCGGCAAAGCGTTTGCTGTTTGAGTACAAAAAAGGCAAGACCGTTGCACCCAATTACCATATTACCGAAGTAAAAAACATTATCGTGGATTCCGTGGATTGTGGTGCCGGAACCGATTTTTGGCGGGAAACCGTGGTTCAACTCTGGGAAAGTCCGGAAGAGAAAGATAGCCAGGAGTACATGAAGAGTCACAAGGCCACCGCTATCTTTGACCGGGTGAACGGCATGAAGCGGATGCAGCCGGATGCCGAAATAAAATTTGAATATGGAAATCGGGATTTTCATACAGCACAACTTTTTGTTGATGAAGTGCTTATAAGCGACGGAGCGTTATTGGTCAGTCTGGTGGTCGAAAAAACAGATTGCAAGGCCAAGGAAACCTGTGGTGTACCCGTAACGGAGAATGCACAGGAAGCGGTGTGTTGTACCCCCGGAAGCAGCTGCTGCTAAACCAATAGGCATGACGGTACGTAAAATGACAGCGGCGGATTGGTCCCAAGTATCGGAAATTTATGCCGAAGGGATCGCATCGGGATATGCCACTTTCGAAACGGATGTCCCATCCTATGCGGATTGGGACAAGGCCCATCTAACATCATGTAGGTTAGTGGCATCTGAAAATGGGAAGGTATTGGGATGGGCCGCGCTTTCACCCGTATCGGGCCGATGTGTCTATGGAGGGGTGGCCGAAGTCAGTGTTTATGTGGGCAGGCAACATCGAGGTTCGGGCCTCGGGTCGCTTCTTATGAAAAACTTGATATCGGAAAGCGAGGAAAATGGTCTATGGACCTTACAATCCGGAATATTTCCTGAGAACCAAGGCAGTATTCAACTTCATAAAAAAATGGGATTCCGCTATATCGGCAAACGGGAAAGGGTTGGAAAATTGAAGGAGGTTTGGAAAGACAATCTACTGTTCGAAAAGCGAAGTTCAACGGTTGGAATAAACTGAATTAGGATACTTCGGCAGAGTTGGTCTCCGTAAGATTGCGTTCCAGTTCGGCCTCAAACTCTTCCATTACCGGTTTTACGGTGCTTTCCGGCAAATCTGAAATCTTTATATACATCAAACCGTCCACGGAATTGTTGAACAAGGGGTCCACGTTAAAGGCGACCACCTTGGCATTTTGCTTAATGTATTTTTTAATGAGAACGGGCAATCGCAGATCTCCGGGTTCCACCTCATTGATTAAACGATCGAATTTATTGAGATCGGCAGCCGTTTCATCGAAGACAAATTCCTTATCGGCATCCTTCAGCTTTACCTTAAACTCCTTTTTAGGGCGCACATACTGGGCCACATAGGGATCCCAGTAGTTACTTTTCATAAACTCGATCATCAATGATTTGGAAAAATTGGAAAACTGATTACTGATACTAACTCCTCCGATCAAATACTTATGTTCGGGATGTCTTAGGGTAGTATGCACAATCCCCTTCCACAGTAGAAACAGGGGCATTGGCTTTTGTTGATAGGCCTTAACGATATAGGCCCTTCCCATCTCTATGGATTGTCTCATCATGGCGAAAAGCTCCGGTTCAAAACGAAAAAGGTCCTGTAAATAAAAACCGTCGATGCCATGGTCTGGAAAAATCTCCGAACCCATGCCCATACGGTACGCCCCGACAATGGTCTTTTCCCCATCGTCCCATAAAAAAAGGTGGTGATAATAGGTGTCAAACTCATCCAAATCCACGGAATTGTTGGTCCCCTCACCAATGGCCCGAAAGGTAACTTCCCGCTGCCTTCCAATTTCTTGGAGGATAAACGGCATATCCTGTGCCTTGGCCAAAAAAACCTCATAATTCTTACTCTGCAACATTCTGCAGCCTTTTTCCCTCAGCCTTTCGATTTCCCCCATAATGACCTCGGTTCTTATGGCAGCGGCGATCCTTTTGGGCGATTTGGGGAGTTTTAGGGAAGTGGGTATCTGATCGATCAATCGTTCTTTCTCATAGGCATTGGCCAGTATGTAGGTCTTTTTCCGCAACAGTTCCGTAAATTCGTCCAAGGTCTCTTGTTCTTCTTGGGACTGCACCGAAATCGGATGTCCTATCCGCACCTTGATGGGACGGTTGCCTTGCGATGTAAGTTCGGAAGGTAACTTGGCGGTGCGAAATACATCACTGATCTTGGACAGTCGGTAAAAAAGTCGTGTATTCTTCGCGTGAAAATAGATAGGGACTACGGGCACTTTGGCCTTTCTAATCAACTTGATGGCCGCTTCTTCCCAAGGTTTGTCCACGACCAGGTTTCCATCCTTAAAGGTCGATACCTCACCGGCCGGAAAAATACCCATAGCACGCCCATTTTGTAAATGCATCAGTGCATTTTTAAATCCAACAACACTGTTTTGGGCCTCCTTGTGGTTTTCGAAAGGATTGACGGGCATGATAAAGGGTTCCAAAGGTTTAATGCGGTGCAACAAAAAATTGGCTACAATCTTGAAGTCGGCCCGCTGCTGCAACATCAATTTCAACAAAAGTATCCCGTCAAAACCCCCTAGTGGGTGATTACTAATGGTGATATAGGCCCCATCCTTGGGCAAGCGTTTGAAATCGTCTTCTGGAATTTCAAAGTCAATTTGATAATGTGCCAAGATGGCATCCAAAAAATCAACTCCGGAAAGATGCTTGTACCTGTCGTAGGTTTTGTTGATATTGGAAATCCTTGTGACCTTCATTAAGACCCAACCCATAAAAGTACCCAAGAACCCGTATTTGTCCAGATTTACAGTCTTGGCCACTTCTTTTGCGGTCACTAAACCCATATCATAAAAAAATTTAGGTAACCGTAAATATAGGAAAATCGCTAGTCGAGCGATTTATTTTAACATTTGGAAGATGCAAGATGCGCTGCTATTTTACCACCAATTGTAGGGTTTCCTTGCCTCGCTGCTCTAATAGGACATCGTGTCCATTGATTAATGATTCCACTGCGTTTTCATCAAAATGACGTATAGTGTACAGCGACACATCCTCATGGCAAACCACCTTGAATCGGCTTTTGAGCAATTCTAAAAGTGCATCCAATCCACCAAATTTGTTGTCTACACAAACGGAAAAACTAATGGCCGAATTTTGAATGAGATCCACTTTCATCCTGTGTTCATGGAGCAGTTTGAACAGTTCGCTTATACTGTGTTCCACAATAAAGGAGAAGTCCAGGGAAGACAGTTTGACCAGCACCTGGTTCTTCTTTACGATAAAACAGGGAACCAAAGGTTCTATCCCAATTCCCCTTCCCACCGTGGTGCCCGGTCCGCCAGGATCCACAAATGATTTTACGTGAAGTGGGATTTCCTTATTTTGAAGGGGCTGTAGTGTTTTGGGATGTATAACGGAGGCCCCATAAAAGGCTAACTCAATGGCCTCCGTATAGGATATTTTGTTCAATAGCTGAGTTTCTTGAAAATGCCTTGGATCGGCATTGAGCACCCCGGGAACATCCTTCCAAATGGTTACCGAATCCGCATTAAGGCAGTGAGCCAAAATGGCCGCTGAATAGTCCGAGCCTTCCCTACCCAAAGTAGTTGTGAAGTTGTTCTCGTCACTTCCCAAAAAACCTTGGGTAATGTTGAGCACTTTTTTGTTGATTCCCTTGGAAATTTTGTTTTGGGTCCGTTCCCAATTTACGGCGGCATCCCTATAGTTACTGTCGGTCTTGATAAAATCACGTACATCCAGCCAGGTATTCTGGATACCCACTTCATTCAAATAGGTACTTACAATGGTAGTGGAAATCAATTCCCCATACCCGATGACTTGATCATACACAAAACTATACTTAGGGGATTTGTTCCAAGCCAAAAACCCTTGGACCTCGTCCAATAGGGATTTTACCTTTTGAAAAATGGGATGCCCCCCCTTGGGAAAAAGATTGAGGAGGATACCGTTGTGGTAATCGAAAACATCCTGCAGTTTTGACGGTAGTGCTTCCTTATCATTAAAATAGGAATCGATAACCTCCTCCATGGAATTGGTGGTCTTTCCCATGGCTGAAATGACCAATAAGGTATTGGTATAGCCCACCTCCTGAAGTACCTTGACCAGATTTTGGACCCCGTCGGCATCTTTGACCGATGCGCCCCCAAATTTGAAAATTCTCATTGGCTTTTTGAGTTAATTGTGTGTCCCCTGTAGAGGATAAAGGTCGTGCGCTTTGAACAAACTTAGCTTAGTTTTAGAAAATCGCGTATTCCCTTCTGATCCAATTGGACTACGTCCCAATCCCGCATGACCTTGGCCCCTTTGCTTTCATAGAATTTGATGGCCGGTTCGTTCCAATCCAGCACTTCCCAGTTGATACGCCTTGCACCAAGTGCATGCCCATAGGCCACCACTTCGTGTAAAAGGGCAGATCCCAAACCTTGGCCCCTGGCCTTTTCCGAAACGATCAGATCTTCCAAGTGGATAATGGGTCCTTTCCAGGTGGAATATCGATGGAACAATAGGGCAATTCCCAGAATTCCTTCCGTGCTTTCGGCCACAAAACAGTGAAAAAGCTTGGTGTCCCCAAAACCGTGTCGCTTCAAATCCTCTACTGTGACTTCAACGGCATTTTCTTCGTTTTCGAAAACCGCCAATTCCCGGATCAGGCCCAATACCTGGGCCATATCCTTCTCTTCCGCTTCACGTATTACATAATCCATTTATGTTACAAATAAAACACAAAGTTACATATATAAAAAACTAAAAAAGAACGAAAACGTTATCGTTTAACAAAATAAGCGAACTTTACAGAAGAAATTAACATCCGTTATGCTGCACCAAAAAAACAAGACTTTAGGGGAATTCATTATCGAAAACCAGGCCTCATTTCAATATTCCTCCGGCGAATTGTCCAAGTTGATCAACGCTATCCGATTGGCCGCAAAAGTAGTAAACCATGAAGTAAATAAGGCGGGGTTGGTAGATATCTTGGGAAACGCGGGAGAAATGAACATTCAGGGCGAAAATCAGCAGAAACTGGATGTAATGGCCAACGAAAAGTTTATTCAGACCTTAAAAAATCGGGAAATCGTATGCGGCATCGCCTCGGAAGAGGAGGACGACTTTATCTCTATTAACAGCAACGACGAGCGGCATCAGAATAAATATGTGGTGCTCATCGATCCCTTGGACGGTTCCTCCAATATCGATGTCAATGTTTCCGTAGGCACCATTTTTTCCATATACCGGCGTGTGACCCCCGTTGGTACTCCGGTCACCCTGGAAGATTTTCTGCAACCGGGGAAAAACCAGGTGGCCGCGGGCTATATTATCTACGGTACTTCCACCATGTTGGTCTATACTACCGGCCATGGGGTAAACGGATTTACGCTAAATCCTGCCATCGGCACGTTTTACCTGTCCCATCCGGACATGCAATTTCCAGAGACCGGAAAGATTTATTCGGTCAATGAGGGCAATTACATTCATTTCCATCAAGGAGTAAAGGATTACATCAAATATTGCCAAAAAGAGGAGGGGGACAGGCCGTACACTTCTCGATATATTGGGTCGCTGGTTTCCGATTTTCATCGAAACATGATCAAGGGCGGTATCTATATGTATCCCAAAAGCAGTATTACGGAGAACGGCAAGTTAAGGCTGTTGTACGAATGCAATCCCATGGCCTTTATTGCCGAACAGGCCAATGGTCTAGCCATTGGAGGCCGCAATAGGATTTTGGACGTACAGCCCTTGGAATTGCATCAAAGAATACCTTTCTTTTGTGGGAGCCGGAGGATGGTGGAAAAACTTCAGGAGTTTTTACAAAAGTATCAATAAGGGATTACCGATACCTCGCCGCAATTATTTTTTGATGAAGTAGAGGTAATCCTCAAAATCGATCTTCCCCGTAAACAAGGCCTTGGATTTTGCCATGATATCGTTCGCTTGTGCTTCAGAGAAACCTAATCCTATTGCATATTTACCTAAAAGAAACTCTTCTTCCTGGTCCAGTACACCGTCTGCAAAAACAATTTTTACCAAATCGAAAAACCGCTCCAATCTTTTTTCAAAGCTCACCTGATGGGTTATAGGATACTTGTTGCTTTTCTTCATGACCTCTTTGAACTGCTCGTCGGTAACGTTTAATTTGTGTGCAAAGCGTTCCAGGAGTTTCATTTCCGCGTCGTCTATATAACCGTCTACCGCCGCCAAGGACGCTATGCTGGCAAAGTGGGCCAAATTATTGTTCGCCGAATGGGCATTGTACAAATCTTTTACGGACATGCTTTATATTTTGATGGGTGCAAATATAATTTTTTTAGAGGTCATATTTTATCATATCGCCAACTTTGTTTTTGGTCAAATTCGTAACTTCCTACCAAGATGAAAGCACCGCTCCTGGAATTTACGGACAAAGGCATTTACTGCAGTAAGGCCGATGTTTATTTGGACCCTTGGCTTCCCGTACAAAAGGCCATTATCTCCCACGGGCATGCCGACCATAGCAGATCGGGCCACCAGAATTATGTAACCCATCATCGAAATGTTCCCATTATCTCCCATCGATTGGGAAATATCAATGTCCAGGGCAGGGATTGGGGGGAATCCTTTAGCATCAACAACGTTAAGTTCAGTTTACATCCGGCCGGACATATCATAGGCTCCTCCCAGATCCGTGTGGAACATAAAGGGGAAGTATGGGTATTCTCCGGGGACTACAAAAATGGGGACGATGGGGTCTGCACCCCCTATGAACCCATTACCTGCCATACTTTCATTACAGAATGTACTTTTGGTCTGCCTCCTTTCAATTGGTTGTCCCAGAAAGAAGTGTTCCAGGAAATAAACAAGTGGTGGGCCGAAAATAAGGCTGAGGGCAAGACGTCCGTACTTTTTGGATACACCTTGGGAAAGGCACAGCGCCTATTGAAACATTTGGACCCTTCCCTAGGAAAGATTTACACCCATGGTGCCGTGGAAAACATGACCGAGGTCGTGCGCCACTTGGTGGAACTTCCCAAAACCACCTTGATTACCCCGGACACCAAAAAAGAGGACCTTCTGGGACATATGGTCATTGCTCCTCCCAGCGCACATGGCTCATCCTGGATGCGCAAAATGGTACCTTATGTTACCGCTGCCGCCAGTGGTTGGATGACGTTCCGGGGCGCCCGAAGAAGAAGGGCCATGGATAAGGGCTTTGTGCTCAGTGACCATTGCGATTGGAACGGACTATTGGATAGTATTCAGGCTACGAGTGCCCACAAAATCATATGTACCCATGGCTATGCCGAAATATTTTCCAGATACCTTCGGGAGCAAGGGTATGATGCGCGTACGGAGGAAACCCAATATGAAGGGGAATTGGGCGAGTTGAATCCTGCTCCAAAAGAAGAAACCGGGGTATGAAAAAATTTGCACGACTCATCAAGGCCTTGGACAGCACCAACAAAACCAATCTAAAGGTGAATGCCTTGACTGATTATTTTAAAACGGCCAATGACAGGGATAAGGTATGGACGGTTGCCATTCTCTCCCATCGGCGCCCCCCACGTCCCGTCAACACCACATTATTGCGGGAATGGGCTTCCGAATTGGCCAGTATTCCATTGTGGTTGTTTGAGGAAAGTTACCATATTGTGGGGGATTTGGCCGAGACCATTGCTTTGGTCGTCCCCTCATCCAGTACATCAACGGACAAGAGCCTCACCCAATTTTTAGAGGAAATGATCGCCCTTAAAAAAAAGGATGACGAAGCCAAAAAGGCCTACCTACATGAAAATTGGGCGGTGCTTGACTATTATGAGCGCTTCGTATTCACCAAATTGATAACGGGTGGTTTTCGGATAGGGGTCAGCCAAAAGCTGATGACCCGGGCCCTGGCCAAGGCCACAACGATCGATGAAGACATCCTTGCCTACAAATTGATGGGGAACTGGGACCCCAATACCATCTCGTTTCAGGAATTGATCTTGGAGGAAAACGAAAGCGACTATCTTTCCAAACCCTACCCCTTTTATCTGGCCTACGCCATTGAAAACGAAATTACGGAACTGGGAAATGTGGCCGATTGGTCGGTGGAGCATAAATGGGACGGTATCCGTGCCCAGGTCATCATAAGGAACAACGAGGTATTTGTTTGGAGCCGTGGGGAGGAACTAGTTACGGACAAATATCCGGAGTTCCAAGCATTTACCCAATACATTCCGAACGGGACCGTATTGGATGGCGAAATACTCCCCTTCCCCAAGGGCGAAATCGGAACGTTCAACGACCTACAGACCCGTATAGGTCGAAAAACGGTTTCCAAGGGTCTTTTGGAGAAAGTCCCTGTAATCCTCAAGGTGTACGATTTATTGGAATGGGAAGGCAAGGATATCCGTAGCTTGCCTTTTTTGGAACGAAGGACATTGTTACAGGGCCTGTACCATAAAGTAAAGAGCGGATCAAACCATATTTCGCTACACCTTTCCGAGTCATTGGAATACAATTCCTGGCAGGAGGTGGCCCTAGAACGAGATCGCTCTAGGGAACGCCATAGCGAAGGCCTTATGCTCAAACGCAAGGATTCCCCCTATTTGGTAGGACGGAAAAAAGGGGATTGGTGGAAATGGAAGGTAGATCCTTTGACCATTGATGCGGTACTTACCTATGCCATGCGCGGCCATGGAAGACGCAGTAATCTCTTTACGGACTATACCTTCGCGCTATGGGATGAAAATGAGGAAGGCCAAAGGGAATTGGTCACTTTTGCCAAGGCCTATTCCGGCCTGACCGACTCCGAATTTGGGGAAATCGATCGTTGGATCAAGAGGAATACCCTGGAACGTTTTGGACCGGTCAGATCCGTAACGCCCTATCATGTGTTCGAAATCGCCTTTGAAGGCATCGCACTTTCCAAACGGCACAAGAGCGGTGTTGCTACCAGATTTCCAAGAATCCTAAGATGGCGACAGGACAAAAAAATCGAGGAAGCCAATACATTGAACGATCTAAAAAATATGATACCCTAAAGCCCGGTTATCAAGGGATTTAAGATAGCTAACGCTAAGATGACCCAAAAGGAATTGTACCATATTGCGGAAAACTGGTTCCACCAACAACATTGGAAACCCTTTCCGTTTCAAAAAAAGACCTGGGAGGCCTTTTTACAAGGTAAACATGGCCTACTGAACGCACCCACAGGTAGTGGCAAAACCTATGCGCTCTGGTTTCCCATAGTCCTAACGTACATCAAACAAAACCCGGATTACCGAACCAAACATAAAAAAGGCCTAAAGGCCATTTGGATTACCCCGCTCAGGGCCTTGTCCCAAGAAATAAAACAATCTGCGGAGCGGGTCACCTCGGACCTGGGAACACAAATGACCGTTGGTATCCGTACCGGGGATACCTCAACCAATGAAAGGGCCAAGCAGCAACGGAATATGCCCGACCTATTGATTACCACTCCTGAAAGCCTTCAGCTTTTGCTCGCCTCAAAGGGATACGACAAAACCTTTAAGAACTGTACCGCCATCGTCGTAGACGAATGGCACGAACTTCTGGGTACCAAACGCGGAGTACAAATGGAATTGGGCCTTTCCCGACTAAAAACGGTGGCCAAAAATCTCCGCATTTGGGGCATTTCGGCAACCATAGGAAATTTGGAGCAGGCCCGGGAGGTCCTTTTGGGCCCGGAAACCGAAGCTCGCGAGAACTCTGTAATGATTCGGGCCAACATCAAAAAGAAGATTACCGTAAGGAGCATGATTCCAAAAAAAATGGAAACCTTTCCTTGGCGCGGCCATTTGGGAATCCGGTTATTAGAGGACGTGGTTCCCATTATCAACAAGAGTAAGACCACCCTACTCTTTACCAACACCCGAAGCCAGTGTGAAATTTGGTTTCAAAAGATTCTGGAAAAACATCCGGAATATGCCGGGGAAATCGCCATGCACCATGGAAGCATCAACAAGGAAACCCGCACCTGGGTAGAACAGGCCATTCGCAACGAAAGCCTTAAAGCCGTGGTATGTACATCCAGTCTGGATTTGGGGGTCGATTTTGCCCCCGTGGAGACCGTGGTTCAAATTGGGGGCCCTAAAGGAATAGCTCGTTTTTTGCAGCGTGCCGGGCGTAGCGGGCATCGGCCGGGAAAGGAAAGTGTTATTTATTTTCTGCCCACCCATGCCATTGAACTTATTGAGGCCTCCGCTCTACAACAAGCGGTAAAACAACAGGCCGTGGAAGACCGTATCCCTTACCTGAACAGTTACGATGTCCTGTTACAATATTTGACCACCCTCGCCGTGTCCGACGGTTTTTATCCGGATGAAATCTTTCCGGAAATCAAAGGGACCTTTTGCTATCAGACCATTACCGAGGAGCAATGGCAGTGGTTATTGAATTTTTTGGTTATGGGGAGCCAAAGCCTCCAAACCTATGATGAATACAAAAAGGTGGAGGTTGGGGAAGATGGAAAATTCCGGGTGACCCATAAAGGCATTGCCATGCGTCATCGCTTTCAAATCGGCACCATTGTCGGCGATGCCAACCTGACCGTGCGCTATCAAAAAGGCGGATATATCGGTTCCATTGAGGAATCGTTTATCTCCAAATTGACCCGGGGCGACGTATTTACCTTTGCGGGGCGAAATCTGGAATTTATTCGGATCAAGGGAATGCAGGTCCATGTACGCAACTCTTCCAAAAGGACCAACAAGGTGCCGAGCTGGATGGGCGGACGATTGACGCTTTCCGCGCGCATGTCCGAACTATTACGGAACGAATTGTATTCCGCATATAGCCCAGAATCGGAACAATCTTCAGAAATACGGTCCCTTGCCCACATTTTTCAGCGTCAGGGAAGGGAAAGCGTCGTTCCCAAACCCAATGAATTCCTGATCGAAACCTTTAAGACCCGGGAAGGATACCATCATCTATTTTATCCCTTTGAAGGGCGTTTTGTACATGAAGCCATGGGCAGTCTTTTGGGCTATCGTATAAGTCTTCTTTCACCCATAACATTTTCCTTGGCCTTTAACGATTATGGTTTTGAGCTATTATCGGACCAACAAATAGATATGCAAGCTGTTATGGATAACAACCTGTTTACTACCGAGTTCTTGTTGGACGATTTACAAAAAAGTTTGAACTCCACCGAAATGGCCCGTAGAAAGTTTCGGGATATAGCGGTAATCAGTGGAATGGTATTTACGGGATATCCTTACAAACAGATCAAAATGAGGCATCTGCAGAGCAATTCGCAATTGCTCTTTGATGTCTTCCGGGATTATGAACCCGATAATCTTCTCTTCCAGCAGGCCTTTAGGGAAACTTTTGAACATCAATTGGAAGAAGGTCGTTTGCGTATGGCCTTGGAACGAATCGCGACCCAAGCCATAGTTTGGAGACCATGCGAACAACCTACACCATTCTCCTTCCCCATTATCACCGATCGGTTAAGTCGAGAAAGACTGTCCAGTGAGAAGCTCGCCGATCGCATTAAACGTATGGCCGCTATCCTGGCAAAAAGGTAATCTGTTTTTGAATTACGGTTACCGAGCCGCTATAATCAATCCCAGGCCTACGATGTAAAGTAATAGCATGGCGTTCAACATTCCAGAAACACCTTTGGGGGCTCCCTTGAATTCCTTCCAAACAAAAATGCCCCATAATGCTGCAACCACAGTAGCTCCCTGACCCAATCCATAGGAGATGGCAGGACCCGCTTTGTCCGATGCCAAAATACTGAAGGACATTCCAATGCACCAAATAACGCCTCCCAAGATGCCCATGAGGTGGCTTTTTCCGGTCCCGGCAAAATAATCCTTGAAACTGACCGGAGCACCTTCGAACGGTTTTCGCATCAGCACGGTATTGAACAAAAAGTTACTGGCCAAAATACCGAGTGCAAAAAGAAATACGGCCGTATACGGACTTAATTTTCCGGCAATCGGCTGCGTAAAATCCGGGAACATGGAATTGGCCACATATTTATAGAATAAGCCCATCAATAAACCGGCCACTACGGCCAGGACCAGACCCTTGGTGGGTACCTTCTCTTGCTGGGCCGAAAGTTTTTTATAGGCGTTGGCATTCAGTAACATCGCCACTACGATCAAGGCCACACCGCCAAAAAGAAGCGTGGAGTTTCCAATGGGTTGATCCAGGTAATTAACAATAACACCAATGACCAAGGCCAAACCGATACCGACGGGAAAAGCAACGGACATACCGGCCAGAGCTATAGCGGCTACCAAAAGGATGTTGGCCAGGTTAAAAAGAATACCCCCTAGAACAGCTGACCATACATTCTCTGCACTGCCCTGCGCCATATCTTCCAGAAACGGTCTACCGGTCGTTCCCAAACTTCCTGCCGTTAAGGCAAAAAGCAGGGAAAACAGGACAATCCCAAACACATAATCCCAATAATACAGTTCAAAACGCCAGCTACTGGCCGCCAATTTTTGGGTATTGGCCCAAGAACCCCAGGCGAACATGGTAATAATACAGAACAGTACGGCTACTTGATAGGTCTCTATAACGAACATAATCTTAAAATTGGTTGATTTCCTCTTTGGTGGGAGCAGTGTCCTGTGCACCCATTTTGGTGACTGAAATGGCAGCAGCCTTGCTGGCATAAGCCATACTCTCCTTCCAATCCTTTCCCTCAGCCAAACAAACCGTCAAAACACCATTGAACACATCGCCGGCAGCCGTAGTATCCATTGCCTTTACCTTTGGTGCGGGAACTACAAAACTCTGATCTGAATTCATAAAAAAAGAACCTCGACTACCCAAAGTAACGATAACGTTTTGCACCCCCTTTTCCAATAGGGCATTCCCTGCTTTTTTTAATGAAACCTCATCGTCCACGTTAATTCCGGTCAAAATTTTGGTTTCCGTTTCATTGGGTGTAATCAAAAAGAGTCCGTCCAAAACTGCGTCCTCCAAGGGTTGGGATGGTGCAGGGGCCGGATTAATTATTAGTTTTTTATTTTTTGTTTTGCACTGTTCCGCCAAAAAGGCAACCGTTTCGAGGGGCGTTTCCAATTGGGTAAGAAAAATGTCCGAAGCCGAAAAAGTCTCCATTTGGGATTCCACATAATCCGGTGAAAGCAGGGCATTGGTCCCCGAAGCGACTACAATCTCATTCTCCCCTTCCCCATTAACGGTAATCAGGGCTACTCCGGAAGCCGCATCTTCAACGATTTTTATGCTGTCTACATTAATCCCTTCCTTGGCATATCCCTTTCGGGCGTTCTGACCAAAGAGATCGTCGCCCAAGCAGCAAACAAAGGTTACTTCACCCCCGGCCCTGGCCGAGGCCACAGCCTGGTTGGCTCCCTTGCCCCCAGGGAACATAAAAAAGTCTCCCCCGAGTATGGTTTCGCCCGGTTCGGGAAATCTTGCGGTCTTTACGACCATATCCGTGTTGGAACTTCCAACAACAACAATTTTCGGCATAAGCTGCATCCCTTTACGATCCATGGACAAAGTAGGGATATCGAAGCATAAATCCAAGAAGCTTTTTTTACCTTTGACCTTCCTATGCATTGTCATCCCCTAAAAATTCAAGATCAAAGCTTTATCCTTCATCCTTCCGGAAGTCTATTTTGGGAGGACAAATCGGCTTTGTTGATCAGTGATGTACATTTGGGTAAAGTCTCCCATTTTAGAAAATTTGGTGCGGCCGTACCCCAAAACGCCATCCTGGGAAATTTTGAATTGTTGAACGGGTCCTTGGAATATTTTAATCCCCAGGTCATCTGCTTCTTAGGCGACCTGTTCCACTCCGCTTTAAACAAGGAGTGGCGTTTTTTTGAGGATTGGGTCGCCCAAAAGTCCCAGGAAATGATCCTGATAAGTGGAAACCACGACATTATTTCCCCATTAAAATATGAGCATCTGGGCATAAAGGTGGTTTCGGAACTGCAATGGGACCGTTTTCTGTTGACCCATCACCCGGAAGAACGACCCGGGCTTTTCAACTTTTCCGGCCACATTCATCCCGCCATAAGACTTCGGGGAAAGGGGAGGCAATCCCTAAGGTTGCCCTGTTTTTTTAAAAGTGGACGACAGTTGATCCTACCCGCTTTTGGGGAGTTTACCGGAACGTTTGTCCTGGAACCCAAAAAAGAGGATGAAGTATTTGCCATTGTGGAGAACGAGATCATGAAAATACCGTCTTCTGCCTAACCTTTGTTTGGCCTATTGCAATTGTCCTTTAGGCAGTAAATTCCCGCTAATTTGATCCATAAAATTGGTTTGTTTACCCCTTAAATCTATCTTTGCACAAAGTTTTACGGTTGTTGAACACCCCGATTTCCGAAAGCTATGCACAGTTTCTGAAAAGCCAGAAACTGCGGGACGCCATTGCCATTTCCAAAAATAAGATTTCCCTGCAGGGACTTACGGGATCTTCGCTTTCGTTTGTCCTTTCCGATGCCTTCCTTAATTCCGAAGTTCCTTTTTTGCTGATTTTCAACGACAAGGAAGAGGCGGCCTACTACCTTAACGATCTTGAACAACTCATTGGTGAAAAGGATGTGCTCTTCTATCCGGGAAGCTACCGTAGACCCTATCAAATTGAGGAAACCGACAATGCCAACGTATTGCTCCGTGCCGAGGTACTCAACCGCATCAACTCCCGAAAGAAACCTGCCCTCATTGTAACCTACCCAGATGCGCTTTTTGAAAAAGTAGTCACCCGAAGAGAGCTGGAAAGGAACACCCTTAAAATTAAGGTCGATGATACCCTAACACTGGATTTCCTGAACGAAGTGTTGTTCGAGTACCGGTTTAAACGGGTGGATTTTGTAACCGAACCGGGGGAGTTTTCGGTTCGTGGGGGCATTGTGGACGTGTTCTCGTTTTCACACGATCGACCCTACCGTGTCGAGTTTTTTGGGGATGAAGTGGACAGCATCCGCACCTTTGACGTAGAGACGCAGCTCTCCACGGACAAGGTTAAAAAAATCAGTATTATTCCCAATGTCGCGGATAAACTATTGGAGGAAAAGCGGGAAAGTTTTTTGAAGTATATTTCGGCCAATACTCTTGTCTTTGTTCAAAACAACGAGTTGTTGTTTGCCCGACTGGACGATTTCTTTGCGAAGGCCAAGGAGGCCTTTGGCCGGCTTTCCCAAGAGATAAAACATGCCGCGCCGGAAGAGCTTTTTGTCAGTTCAGTGTTGCTCAAGGACCAGTTAAAGGATTTTGGAGTCATTCAAATGGGGGCTTCCACTGCACTCAGCCTGACTGATGGCAATACTTTAGACGTAGGCGAAGCTCCATGGAAAGCCATTCATTTCAATACAAAACCTCAGCCTTCCTTCAACAAAAAATTCGATCTACTTATTGAAGACCTTAAGGCAAGGTATCAAAAAGGCTACCTCAATTACATCTGTTGCGCCAGCGAACAACAGGCCCAAAGGTTTCACGATATTTTTGAAGAGGTAGGACAAGAAGTGAATTACCGGACTTTGGTTTTTCCCTTATACCAAGGTTTTATTGACGATGACCTAAAGATTGTCTGCTATACCGATCATCAAATCTTCGAGCGCTATCACAAGTTCTACCTGAAGAATGGCTATGCCAAGAAACAGGCCATAACCCTTAAAGAACTGAACAAACTTGAAATTGGGGACTATGTTACCCACATCGACCACGGTATTGGGAAGTTCGGGGGACTTCAAAAAATTGATGTGGAAGGAAAAAAACAAGAGGCGATCAAATTAATGTACGGGGATCGGGATATCCTGTATGTCAGTATCCATTCCCTTCATAAAATTTCCAAATTCAATGGAAAGGACGGGGCCGTGCCCAAAATCTACAAATTGGGGTCTGCGGCCTGGAAAAAACTGAAACAAAAGACAAAATCCCGGGTGAAGAAAATTGCCTTTGACCTGATCAAGGTATATGCCAAACGGCGATTGGAAAAGGGTTTTCAATACCAACCGGACAGCTACCTTCAAACAGAACTGGAAGCTTCCTTCATCTATGAGGACACTCCGGACCAAAGCACGGCCACTAGTGATGTAAAACGGGATATGGAAAGTGAACGCCCCATGGATCGCCTCATCTGCGGGGATGTGGGTTTTGGCAAGACCGAAGTGGCCATTCGGGCAGCCTTTAAGGCAGTGGATAACGGTAAGCAAGTAGCCGTTCTGGTCCCCACCACCATTTTGGCCTTTCAACACCATCGGACTTTTAATGAACGTCTAAAGGAAATGCCGGTAACCGTGGATTATCTCAATCGATTCCGGACCGCAAAGGAACGCAGGGAGACCCTGGAAAATTTGGCCCTGGGCAAAGTGGATATCATCATCGGCACCCATCAACTGGTCAACCAAAATGTAAAGTTCAAGGATCTGGGACTGTTGATCGTGGACGAGGAGCAAAAATTTGGAGTGTCCGTTAAGGACAAGCTTAAATCCATTAAAGAAAATGTAGATGTGCTCACTCTCACCGCTACCCCTATACCAAGGACCCTACAGTTCAGTTTAATGGCGGCCCGAGACCTCTCTGTCATTAACACGCCCCCTCCCAATAGATACCCTATTGAAAGTCAGGTCATCCGATTCTCGGAAGAAACCATTCGGGACGCGATTACCTACGAAATTCAACGTGGGGGCCAAGTGTTCTTTATCCACAATCGAATTGAGAACATCAAGGAAGTGGCAGGCATGGTACAGCGATTGGTACCGGATGCCAAAGTAGGTATTGGCCATGGACAAATGGAAGGCAAGAAGCTGGAGACCCTTATGCTTTCCTTTATCAATGGGGAATTCGATGTCCTGATTTCCACGACCATCGTGGAAAGTGGATTGGACGTAACCAACGCCAATACCATTTTTATCAACAATGCCAATAATTTTGGTCTGAGCGATCTGCACCAAATGCGGGGTCGAGTAGGTCGAAGCAACAAGAAGGCCTTTTGTTATTTCATTACCCCGCCCTATGATGCCATGACGCCGGACGCTCGAAAGCGTATCCAGGCCTTGGAACAATTTACGGAATTGGGTAGCGGATTCCACATCGCCATGAAAGATCTGGAAATACGGGGTGCCGGAGATCTGTTGGGTGGGGAACAAAGTGGTTTCATTAACGAAATCGGCTTTGAGACCTATCAGAAAATTTTGGCCGAGGCCATAGAGGAACTCAAGGAAAACGAGTTCAAGGAATTGTATGAGGAGGTGGAAGGCCATCAGGAGAAGATCTTTGTAAAAGAAACCCAGATAGACACCGATTTTCAATTACTGTTCCCGGATGATTATATCAATAACATAACGGAACGCCTAAATCTGTATACGGAGCTCAACCAGGTAAAGGACGAAGCAGGGCTACAAAAATTCGAATCCCAGTTGATCGATCGTTTTGGCCCATTGCCCGACACAGCCTCCGATCTTTTGGATTCCGTCCGGATCAAATGGATCGCCAGTCGTATCGGCCTGGAAAGGGTAGTCATGAAAAAAGGCAAACTTATCGGTTATTTTGTAGCGGACCAACAATCGGACTTCTACCAAAGCCCGGCCTTTACCAACGTGTTGAAATTTGCACAAAATCATCCCAAACAGGCTGCGTTAAAGGAAAAGGAGACACGCAACGGCTTACGCTTGTTGTTTATTTTTGAGCGAATCGATTCCATTGACAAGGCCTTGGAGGCCCTTAACCCCTTTAGCCTGACATCGGTGGTAGTTTCTTGAAAAGGTTTGATTATATTTAGGCAACAAAAATTACGCTAAACCCTTTCTCATGCAGACTAAAAAAAATGCCTCTCGCAGGTCGTTCCTGAAAAAAAGTGCCTTGGCCTCTTCCATTTTTATTGTTCCCAGACATGTGCTGGGTGGTTTAGGTTATCTGGCACCCAGTGACCGACTCCATCTTGCCGCTATCGGTGCCGGGGGAAAAGGCCGTACCGACATCCTGAACGCCTCCGTTAAGGGAAGGGAGCGGGTGGTCGCACTTTGCGATGTGGATTTTTCCGGATCGGCCAAAAGTTCAGTAGAAACATTTCCCAAGGCCAAATTATATAACGATTACCGGGAGATGCTGGACAAGGAAAAAGGAATCGACGCAGTGACCATTTCCACTCCGGACCATGTGCATGGTCCCGCGGCAGCTTTCGCCATGGAACGCGGAAAGCATGTGTATGTCCAAAAACCATTGACCCATAATATCCGCGAGGCCCGAATGCTGACCCAAATGGCTCGGGATAAGAAAATCGTAAGCCAAATGGGGAACCAGGGGGGCTCTAATCCGTTATTGGATATGGTACAGAAATGGGTGGATACTGATGCCGTTGGTGCTATTTCCAAAGTACAGGTATGGACCAACCGTCCCGTATGGCCCCAAGGTTATGCCATGCCAGAACCCGATGAAAGCAAAAAACCAGAGGACTTGTATTGGGATTTATGGCTGGGCCCAGCTCAGCTAAGACCCTTTACCCCTAATCTACATCCCTTCAATTGGCGCGGCTGGTGGGACTATGGTACAGGAGCGTTGGGAGATGTAGGTTGCCACTTGATCGATATCCCCTTCAGGACCTTGGGATTAAAATATCCTACCGATGCTGAATGTAGTGTGGGTTCCGTGTATTCCCAAATGTGGACAGCGGACTATCATCCCGAGGGATGTCCGCCCTCATCCTTTATTACCTTACACTTCGACGAGACGGAGAAAAGCAAATCGCCCATCGAGATGACCTGGAGTGATGGAGGAATTCGACCTGCCCATCCGGACATCATTCCGGCCAACAACGATATTGGAGGGCCAGATAGTCAAAACGGAGTATTGATGATCGGTGAAAAAGGTATTATTTCGACCAACATTAATGATAGCTCCCCACTTACGCCTAAGCTCTATCTTAACGATGGCACCACTGATTTTGGTCCGGAAATCGAAAAGAGCGATGAACCCGAATATGGTCATCAGCGCTTGTGGGTAGAGGCTTGCAAGGCAGGTTTTGATAGCGCCGAGCACCGGGCGCTGACCTCTTCCTTCGATTATGCCGGGCCCATGACCGAAACCGTGCTCATGGGTAATTTGGCCATTCGAAGTTACATGCTCCAAAAGGAGAACAGCGAGGGGAAAATGGAATTTTTCGCCCGTAAAAAGCTGTTATGGGATGGCGAGAATATGCGCATCACGAACTTGGAGGAGGCCAATCAATTTGTAGGAAGGACCTATAGGGAAGGCTGGGCCATTTAATCGGGATTCCCCCCGGTCTTTATGGAGTCTTTGGGTAAGAAGATATTCGATTTCTCGTCAACATGCTAAAAATTGCGACCGTGCCTTTTTTGTTTTTGGCGCTGGCCTCCATGGCACAGGCCAACTTTTCCGGCACATTTTCACCTGGGGATAGTTATACGTGGCTCATACTGTATCACTTGGAACCTGGCGGGCAAACCTATATTACCGACACGGCCATAAAAAATGGGGCATTTAGTCTAACGCTCCCTGAAAATAGCCCAGTGGGCACCTATCGTTTGGTCTATGCCCTTCCCCAGGACGAATTCTACTTTGACGTCCTTTACAACGGCAAGGAAAATATTCAACTGCATTTCCACGCTTCGGATGGGGTCCGCTTTGTTGATTCCCGGGAAAATACACTGTTCAACCAGTATTTTTCAGAGATTCATGGTCTGGAAGCCGAAGTGGTTCGCTGGTTTTCGGAAGGAAAAGGGGAAGGCCAGGCATTAAAAAAGGCCATAAAGGCACTGGAGTCCACCCAGAATGCTTATGAGGAAGCATCGGTGGGCTTGCTGGTCCAACATTTCATAAAGGCCAACGCACCCTATATTCCTAAAAACAATGAATCCGTATGGGAGTATGTCCAACAAAGAAAGGCCCAATATTTTTCCGTTCTGGACTTTAGGAACCCCACGCTACAGGCCTCCGGATTTTTGATGGACAAAATAACCAATTACGTTTTTACTGCCCTTCCGCCACAGCAAATGGGCCCATTGGAAACACAAAAGTCCATGCAAGAAAATGTTGTTACGGTAAACGGTCAGATGGAAGGAACTCCGGACGATTTTAGGTTACGGATACTGTATACCCTTTGGAAACAAGCTGCGACTGCCGAATACCATTCGTTGTCCGATTTCATCCATGAAACGTACCTGGCCCCGTTGGCGAAAAGCACCAACCATCGGGACATTATCGACGAAATTGATACGCACAATCGTTTACGTCCAGGAGCTATGGCCCCTGAAATTGAATGGCAAGCCGATAATAGGACTCAAAAGTTGAGCGATCTAGCGGGTTACGGACAATATCTCTTGGTCTTTTGGAGCAGTACCTGTGGACATTGTCTCAATGACCTTCCGATGTTGCACAAAAAACTCCAAGATCGGCCCGACCTAAAAGTATTGGCCATTGGATTGGAAGACGAGGCTACCCGCTGGGAGATGGAATCCGGGAAAATGGAAAATTTTGAGCATATCCTGTCTTTGGGCAAATGGGAAAGCCCCTATGCCCAATTGTACCATATTGCAAAAACCCCTACCTATTATCTATTGGATAGGGAAAAACGGATAATCGCCCAATTTGAGGATACCCGTGCCATGAGCCGTTATCTGGAAGCGAATTAGCGGCATACGCGCACTGGTGTCGCCGATTATCCTCCAAAGGGATGCGATCCTCCGGAACGATAAATTAAAGAGCTTTTAGGTCCTTAATGGTTCTAAAGGCCACATCTACTTGTTCGTCATCTACAAGAATGGTAAACTCGTTGGTGGTGGAAATTACTTCGAAGAGTACGATGCCTTCCCATGCCAAACGCTGAAAAATAAAGTAATAAATACCCGGCACGGAAACGTTCTCCGCCGGAAGTTTAACCGTTATGGACGATAGGTTTACTGCTTTTTGGGTACATTTTTCGGCCTTAAAAAGCTTTTCTACCGTTTCGTCCATACTATTGCTAATCACGATATTGATTTCGTTTACGCCCCGGGAAGAGGTGTAAAAGATGTCCTGATTGGCATTAATTTCATCCAATAGTTTGGCCTGCTGAGCGAGAACCGTATCGGAGGCCAGAAAGGTATAATCCGTTAGCGAGGAACGCACGGTAATTTCCCCGATATTCTTGAGCACCTTAACAATCTTGTGGGTGGCCCTAAATTCCAAGTCGTCCGATAGACGCTTTAAGGCCATGACTATGGCCCCGTTTCTAATTTCCTTACCCAATTCCTCCTCGATTTCGGGTTTTACGATTCTTGAAAGGGAAGTCAGGTTAATGATGCCTTGGGCCAAGGCACTTTGTAAAAAAGGTTTCTTTTTGATGTATTGCTCTACAACAGAAGAAATTGTCTTCATCTTGGTCGGGTTGAGATACGAAAATAACAAATTGTTATATATAAAACAAATTGTGTGATAGATAATTTAGGACCCTGTAATTTCATCAAAAGTGATAAAAGGCATCTTCCAAATGCTCAATCCTAAAAATCTTTTTGTTTTTAAGGATGGTGATGATGTCGAACCGGACTTCGGTATCCAGCGCATTTTCCGTGACGTATTGATGGGCGCCCATTACCAGAAGTTTAATTTTCTTTGGGGTAATGGTTTCCGCAATGGGAATAATTTGATCATTGCTCCGGGCCCTCACCTCCACAATTGCTAGGATATCCCCCTTTTGTGCAATAATATCGATTTCGGATTTTAGATATCTGTAATTGCGATGCTTGATATGATAACCCTTGTCTATCAAAAAATCGACCGCGATCTGTTCTCCCGCCTTGCCCAATTCATTGTGCTTCCCCATCACGCTGCTTTTGAAATTGTGCCAAAAAAGTGCATTTCATCGAAAAAAAAGGCACCTCATCGTCATTATTGAACCTAACATTGTAAATTGCCCCGCAGTACGACGAATATAAGACGATTAGGATACTATCCAAAAAGTTTTAGCGTTAAGAATTAGCCCCTACGCACATGAACGTTCTTAAAGCCTAAAATCTATGGAATACTTCGTTAATTGTAACACATCTACATTGGCGCCGTACACGACCCCCTTGGATAGGACCAGGGCGGCGCATTTGTACAGAAGACTGGGGTTTAGTGCCTCGGTTCAAACTATCGACCAAGCCGTTGGTCAGTCCGCCACCGCGCTGGTGGACAACCTGGTGAACCAAGCGGTGAATATGGCACCGCTACCTGCTCCCGCATGGGCGGACTGGAACAACAGTAATTATCCCGCGGATGACGATCAGGCCCGACAAGTACGCCGGGCACAGTTGGAGGAATGGCGTTTGACCTATACCAATGCCCTTTTGGACAATACGCTAAGGGACCGACTGAGTTTCTTTTGGAGCAACCATTTTGTCACCGAAATTGACATTTATAATTGCAACTCCTTCCTTTACTATTATATTAATTGCCTACAGCGAAACTCGTTGGGGAATTTCAAAACCTTCGTAAGTGAAATCGGGTTGACGGATGCCATGCTCTATTATCTAGACGGCGCCTATAACAACGGTAACAACCCCAATGAAAACTACGCTCGTGAGCTGTATGAGCTTTTTACATTGGGCGAAGGAAATGCCTATACCGAAGAGGACATCATTGAAACCGCTCGGGCATTGACCGGCTACGTGGAAAGGGGCGAAATAGGTTGCTCTCCGGTAGCCTTCAACCCTGAGCGCTTCGATGCCGGAAGCAAAACCATTTTGGGACAAACCGGTAACTGGGGATACGATGATGTCATGGATATCCTTTTTGAGCAAAGGGCAGGAAGTATCGGAAGATTTATTTGCACAAAATTCTATGAGTTCTTTGTACATCCCGATAGCAAAAGGGAAGAATACAATCCAGGAGGAACGTATCCACCGGGTCACCCGCAGGGTATCATTAATGAATTGGCCGATACTTTTGTAGCTAACAATTTTGAAATAGCTCCCGTATTATCGCAGTTGTTCAGAAGTCAGCACTTTTTTGACGATGAGGCCATTGGTGTTATCATCAAAAGCCCCTATGATATGTATTTGAATACACTAAAGGAGACCAGTTTTGCCTATACCGATACCACCTTGAGCGAGATCAATAACTATACCCGTTTGTTGGGACAGGAAATGTTCGATCCCTTTGATGTGGCCGGTTGGCAGCGGGACCGTTCGTGGATCAATACCAATTTCATTATAGGACGTTGGCTAACCATTGAGACCATTCTTGAAACTTTTTATCAAAACGACAATGAGCAGTTTAGGCAATTTGGCCTTTCCTTAACCGGAAATGACGGATTAACCAGCAATAATCCGGATGTTATTGCCAGACCGATCATTGATTTTGTCCTGCCCAAGGGACTATTGGACGAAGGCGAATACGAAAAGGCGTTCGCCGCGTTCCGAAGTGATATAGACCCCACCTATTATGAAGGGGGGAATGATGAAACTTGGACGCTGGCCACTTGGATGACCGCTCCGTTTCAAGTATATCTATTGTTACAGTATTTGGCAAGACAACCCGAGTTTCAACTAAAATAAATCCTACGACTATGTGCAACATCAACAATACTCCTTATAAAGGCCTACAACATGAAGGCCACGATCAAGAACACAAGACCTGGAGCAGGCGTTCCTTTCTTCAGGCCCTGGGAATCGCCGGTTCCGGCTCCATGATGCTAGGTAGCAATATGCTCACCGCATCGGCTCCCTCGCCGTTAACAGCGGCTATCGCTGCGGCGGAAACCGACAATATTTTGATATTGATTAGGTTATCCGGCGGTAATGACGGACTGAGCACCGTAATTCCCATGGAGCAATATGACAGCTATGCCAATGCAAGGCCCAACATCTATATTCCTGAAAGTAAGGTGCTTAAGCTAACCGATGAATTCGGGGTTCCTTCCTACATGCAGGCTTTGGAGCCCATGTGGGGCGATGGGCAATTTAAGGCCGTACATGGTGTAGGTTATCAAAACCAAAGCCTTTCGCATTTCACGGGATCGGATATTTATGCCAATACCGATTTGACCACTACCGGTTTCACCGGTTTGGACACCGGTTGGATGGGTAGGCACTTTGAAACCCTTTACCCGGATTATTTGATCAATCCCCCTGCGTCCCCGGCGGCCATACAAATAGGCCAATTCGGAAACTTGGTTTTCCAGGGCGAAGAGACCAATTATGCCTTCGTAACCTCCAACATCGATCAATTGGAGGAGATTGCCGAATCCGGTGTTGTCTATGGATTGGACGATGCACTTTTTGGGGATTGTATGTATGGCGACCAGTTGAAATTCCTTAGGGGAGTCGCCAACACCACCTATGAATATGCAGGTCTTATCCACGAGGCGTACGAGCGCGGACAAAACCAAGTAGAGTACCAGGACAATGGTTTCGCTAGACAATTGGCCCTTTTGGCAAGACTGATCAAAGGGAACCTGGGCACCAAGGTGTACATGATCTCCATGGGTGGTTTTGATACCCATGGTAACCAGCCCTTGGCCCATGAGCGCCTTATGACCAATTTGTCCGTGGCCATTGACAATTTTTACGATGATATTGCATTTACCCAGCAAGACGACAAGGTGTTGAGTATGACCTTTTCCGAATTTGGACGCCGAATATTTGAAAATGGGTCCAATGGTACCGACCATGGTAAGGCGGCACCCACCCTGTTCTTCGGTTCCGGATTGAACGGTAGTGCCTTTGTTGGGGACCATCCCACCTTGGACAATCCCGACGGAAGGGGCAATTTGGAATACACCATGGATTTTAGGGACCTTTATGCCACCGTATTGGCAGAATGGTTGTGCGTAGACATTCCATTGGTAGAACAACATCTTTTGGATCATCCGTATGCTCCGGTCAATTTAGGCTTTAATTGTAGCGGCGTCGATTTCCCGGATATTGTGTATAGCGATGGGGAACCTACGCTGCCCACACAACCGGAGCCAACGGATCCCAACCCGGAATTGTTGAATGCTGTAGTCCACAAACCGTTCTATCCTACGGACAATGCTCCCCATATTTATCTGGAAATGCCCTTTACGGCACATGTGGATATCCAATTGTACAATATCCTCGGCCAGAACGTGGGTACCGTATATAATGAGATGATGACCGAAGGAACCATGGAAATCAACATTAGGGAACGTATGCCCGAACATCTATCTACTGGAAAGTACATTTATCGTATTCAGATCCAGGATAAAAAGATGAGCAAATCGGTAATGGTTGCTTAACACGCCCCACACTTTTGCAACTCGACCTTCGGCAAGCCAATTGGTGCGCCGAAGGTTTTCTTTTTGATGGCATTCCATAATGCACTGGCAAAAATCTGTATTTTTGTGCCTTAATTCGAGTTTTGATGTCTCAAGATCAACCCAACCCCAAAAGGCACACTATTACGGCAGCATTGCCCTACACCAACGGGCCGATACATATCGGACACCTGGCCGGGGTTTATGTACCTGCGGATATTTATGCAAGATACCTACGCTTAACGGGAAATGATGTCGCCTTTATCTGCGGAAGTGACGAACATGGGGTGGCCATTTCCATGAAGGCCAAAAAAGAGGGAATATCCCCTAAGGAAATCATTGATAAGTACCATGGTATCATTAAGAAGTCCTTTGCGGATTTTGGCATCTCCTTCGATAATTATTCCAGGACCTCGGCGGCCATACACCACAAAACCGCGGCCGATTTTTTTACCAAACTGAACGATCAAGGTGATTTTATTGAAGAAAACACCGCCCAGTTGTATGATGAACAGGCCCAACAATTTTTGGCCGACCGCTTCGTAATCGGCACTTGCCCCAATTGTGGGTATGAGGAGGCGTATGGAGATCAATGTGAGAATTGCGGATCTTCCTGGAATGCCACGGATTTGATCAATCCAAGATCCACCATTACCGGTGCCGTACCTACCTTAAGGGAGACCAAACATTGGTACCTGCCATTGAACCGCTACGAGGATTTTCTTCGTAGCTGGATTTTGGAAGGCCATAAGGACGATTGGAAACCCAATGTATATGGCCAATGTAAATCTTGGATCGACGGTGGTCTGGAACCCCGTGCCGTGACCCGAGATTTGGATTGGGGCATTCCCGTGCCCGTACAGGGAGGCGAGGGCAAAGTACTCTATGTCTGGTTCGATGCGCCGATCGGCTATATCTCCTCCACCAAGGAGTGGGCAGAACGGGAGGGCAAGGATTGGAAGCCCTACTGGAAGGATAAAGCCACCAAACTGGTGCATTTCATCGGAAAGGATAACATCGTTTTCCATTGCATCATTTTTCCCGCGATACTCCAAGCACACGGAGGTTATATACTACCGGATAATGTTCCGGCCAACGAGTTCCTGAATCTGGAAGGCAACAAACTGTCCACTTCTAAAAACTGGGCGGTGTGGCTGCATGAATATTTGGAAGAGTTCCCGGATATGCAGGATGTACTTCGCTATACCTTAACGGCCAATGCACCGGAGACCAAGGACAATGATTTTACTTGGAAGGACTTTCAGGCACGGAACAACAATGAGTTAGTAGCCATTTTTGGGAACTTTGTCAACCGGGTGGTGGTATTGACCCATAAGTATTACGAAGGAGTGGTACCGGAGCCGTCCGAGTTTTCCCCGGTGGATAAGGAAGCCTTGATCGAATTACAAAAATATCCCACTATCATTGCCAACTCCCTGGAACGGTATCGATTTCGGGAAGCCAGCCAAGAATTGATGAACCTGGCCCGTTTGGGCAATAAGTACTTGGCCGATGAGGAACCCTGGAAGGTCATCAAAGAGGATGGGGAACGGGTAAAGACCATCATGTTCGTAGCACTACAATTGGCCACGGGCCTTTCCATTTTGGCCGAACCCTTTTTGCCATTTACCTCGGCGAAGCTGAAAAACATCCTGAACGGGAGGGCCATTGAAAAAGGTTGGGATCAGGTAAAGCTGGACGGGACCTTATTACCTAAAGGCCACCCAATCAATAAAGCGGAATTGTTGTTCCGAAAAATAGAGGACAAAGAAATCCAAACACAACTGGATAAACTGGAAGCCACTAAAAAAGCCAATGAAAATCAAAACAAAGCACTTATGCCGCAAAAGGACACCATCACCTTTGATGATTTTACCAAACTGGATATGCGCGTAGGCACCATTTTAGAAGCCGAAAAAATGCCCAAGACCAAAAAGTTGATGGTCTTAAAAGTAGACACTGGCCTGGATACCCGGACCATTGTGTCCGGTATTGCGGAAAGTTTTAAAGCTGATGAAATCATCGGTAAAAAAGTCACGGTACTCGTTAACCTGGCCCCTAGAAAACTAAGGGGCGTGGAAAGTGAGGGAATGATATTGATGGCCGAGGACGAAGAGGGTAAATTGGTGTTTGTAAATCCGGATGAGGAAGGCGTCGAGAATGGCGGCACCATTAACTAAGGTTGCCGGTTTACTCCCTTAATTTTCCGCCCGTTCCAAACGATCATTGATACTAATTCCCAAGCCTTCATTGGGAAAACGCTGGGCAACAATGACGTCCAGGTCTTCCTGGTCCAATCGATGCAAAGCGGCGAACAAGTTTTTGGCCGCCTCGTTCAAATCCCCGGTTTCGGATAAAGCGATTACCTTCCGGGCTTCTGCAAAGTCGGATTTGTAAAAGGCCAACACACCAATTTTTTGGCCTCCGAGACCTTTTATGGTTTCCAGGACATCATCACTTAAGATCAATTGGGTACGTGGCGAATAATGCTTGGCCAACATGCCCGGGGCCTGGGGGGCACTTTCATTTTGCGTCAATAGACGCACCTTGCCCACACAAGCTTCAATGGCCTCAATGGAAATACCTCCTTTACGATAAACTACAGGGGTCTGGCCATCAAAGCCCACAATGGTGGACTCCAGTCCTACCATACAGGGGCCCCCATCCAAAATGGCCGCTATCCGGTTTCCAAAATAATCCGCAACATGTTGTGGCGATGTAGGGCTCACCCTGGTAAAGGGGTTGGCACTGGGCGCGGCCACCGGAAAATCCAATCCCCGTAACAATTCCCGGGTCAAGAGATGATTGGGCATCCGAATAGCAACGGTAGGCTTACCGGCCGTAATCCTATCGCTCACCATAGACTTTTTCTCAAGAATCAAGGTCAGCGGACCAGGCCAAAACCGCGCTGCCAGTTGAAGTGCCTTATCCGGCAAGGTATGGGCCAAGGATGCCAATTGATCGAGGTCATGGATATGTACGATCAAGGGGTTGAACAAGGGCCTCCCCTTCATTTCAAAAATTTTTGTGATCGCTGCTTCACTGTATATATTCCCTGCCAGCCCATAAACAGTCTCGGTAGGTATGGCAACGAGTTCATTGTTTCGGAGCAAATCTTGGCAATAGGCAATATCCTTGGTGATGGCATTCCTCATAGCTTACAAAGGTATTACAGCATTCCAAATTGAAAGCGATTCCGCCCAAGAAAGTTATGGGAAAAAAGTATCAAAGTGGTATCGTTAATACCTCAAGCGAGCATTCAGGATAATAGGCGATATTTGTACTCCTAGAATTTCCGGACTTTGTTAAAAATCGCCTATCACCCTATTTACAAACATCCTTTGCCCGAAGGTCATCGCTTTCCTATGGAGAAATATGAGCTTCTACCACGACAACTCCTGCATGAGGGAACTTGTAGCGAAGCTAATTTCTTTGAACCCGACCTGCCTAATGACAAATATATTGTTGCCGTTCATGAACCGGAGTATTTTTATGACTTATTGAATATCAAACTTTCACCCCGGGAAGCCCGAAAAATTGGTTTCCCCTTAACGGAGGACTTGGTGGAACGGGAACGATTGATAGCAGACGGCACCATGAAAGCGTGTGAATTCGCCTTGGAACATGGTATTGCCATGAACATCGCAGGAGGCACCCACCACGCCTATACCGATCGGGGCGAGGCCTTTTGTATGCTGAACGACCAAGCTATAGGGGCACGTTATCTTCAGGCTAGGAATTTGGCCAAAAAAATCCTCATCATAGACTTGGACGTACACCAGGGAAACGGTACTGCCGAAATATTTCAAAAGGACGATTCGGTCTTCACCTTCTCCATGCACGGGGCGGCCAACTATCCCTTCAAAAAGGAAAAATCGGATTGGGATATTCCGCTAAAAAAAGGAACGGGGGATACGGAATATTTGACTGTTTTGGGTGAAAATTTACCCAAATTGATCGATCGTACCCGACCGGACTTCATTTTTTTTTATGCGGGGTGGACATCATGGAAACGGACAAACTGGGCACATTGGCGGTTAGTTTGCAAGGCTGCAAACTACGGGATCAACTGGTATTGGAGACCTGCCGTAGACGGCAAATTCCGGTACAATGTAGTATGGGCGGCGGTTATTCCCCAAATATCAAAACCATTGTCGAAGCCCATGCCAACACCTTCCGTTTGGCCCAAGATGTCTTTTTCTAGATGGATCCCGGCCCCGTCATTTTAAGCAGGGAGTGGAGCATTGGGAAATCCTTTAGAAGTTTTTCATATTTTCGTACTTTCCCTACCCACTTTCAACCATAAATCCAGTCGTAAATGAAAACGGTCCGCTTTAGTCTACTATCCCTACTGTACATTTCCCTTTGCTTTTCCTGCAAGGAGAATCCCAAGGAATCGAAGGTGACCGTGCAAGAAGCTCCAAAAAACAAGATTCAAAAAGTAAAGGTCATCTATGATACCGACGCCAATAACGAACTGGACGATCAGCATGCCATGGCCTACATGCTCTATAACGGTGATGTTTTTGATGTAAGGGGAATTACGGTAAATGCCACGTATAATGGGGGTGGCATTGAAGGTCACTATGCCGAGGCGGAACGGATTTTGCAGCTGAGCAATCTAAAGGATTCCGTGCCACTGTTAAATGGGGCCAATGGTAATTTTGAAGAGATTTCCCAGGATTTTAACCCGGACGACTATGACGGAAAGGAAGGGGTGGATTTTATGTTGGAGGAAACCCAAAAAGATGCTGTGATTATCGTTGCCGTGGGCAAACTGACGAATATCGCCTTGGCATTAAAAAAGGACCCCTCTTTTGCCGATCGAACCAAAATCGTTTGGTTGGGCAGCAACTATCCCAAACCTGGTGAATACAACCAAGACAACGATACCATATCCATGAACTATGTCCTGAACACGAAAATTCCATTTGAAATGGTAACCGTCCGTTATGGCGAACCTTCCGGGACCGATGCAGTGGCCGTGACCCAGAAGGAGGTCAATTCAAGGATGCCGGGATTGGGACCAAAGGCCGAAGTCCCTATTACGGGAAGGCATGGGGGAACCTTTGCAAATTTCGGAGATTATTCCATTAGCCTTTTTGAGCATATCCACTACCATACCGATCCCCCTTCCCGGCCACTTTTTGATATGGTAGCCCTGGCCATTTTAAAAGATTCTACCTGGGGTGAACCAAGACGCATTCCCGCTCCCATCCTCATCAACAACAAGTGGGTGGAACGCCCGGGGAATGACAGAAAGATTACGGTCTGGGAAAATTTTGACAAGGATAAGGTGTTGGCCGATTTCTTCGAAACCATGGAAAATCCATTGATGATTTCTACAGGACACTGACTCCCTGTCTTTCCAAGATGAAGTTTTGGTTTAAAAATCGTTATCCAATTGTAACGTTTAGGATAGTTTGCACGACCAATGAGCTCGATGCGTGGATTTATTTTATTTCTTTTAATACTCTTGCCAAGTATTGTTCAATCTCAGGAAATTGAACCGGACAGGGCCGAAACCCGATGGGGCATGTTCAAGTATGATCTTGGTGCCATTTTTCAAGGGATGGGTTACGCCTATACTCGGCCTTTGCATTGGCAAGGGGATCAATGGAGCGATTTTGGCATTACCGCTGTAGGAACCGGTTTTGCGTTTCTATTGGATGATTCCACCTCCGAATATTTTATAGATATCCGGGACGACATACCTCAGATTATCAGAAATTACGGGTTTGAATACGGAAGTCCTTCCAACAACTATTTTATCACCGGGGCGGTATACCTTTCCGGATTGGCCATAAAGAATGAAAAACTACGAAGAACGGGGGTGCTTCTTATCTCCTCGGCATCGGCGGGGGGACTTTTACAGCATTTCCTCAAATCCGCCGTGGGAAGGGCCCGACCCTTAAGTGGAAAGACAAATGACACATTTAAACCCTTTTGGGGCGGTGGAAAGGACTACCACTCCTTTCCTTCCGGTCATGCCATATTGGCCATGACCAATGCGCATGCCATTGCAAAGCAATTTAAAAGTCCATGGATAAAGGGAGGGATTTATACGTTGGGGGCCATTCCGTCAGTCTCCAGGTTATGGGAAGGCAAACATTGGCTATCCGATATCGTATTTAGCGTGGCGGTGAGTTTCTTTATCGTGGAATCCATCGATCGCTATCTGGACACCAAATATGACGAAAAGTACAACGACCGGAGCAAAAAGCTAAGTTGGAACCTCAATTTTGGTCCTAGGGGTATGGGAATAACAGCACGCTTCTGATACAAATCATGTGGTAAGAAGGGTATAATTTGTAAGTTTGTACCAAATTCGAAATTATGCTATCCAAAAAGGTTGAAAACGCGTTGAACCAACAAATTAGAATAGAAGCGGAATCTTCCCAAGTCTATCTATCCATGGCCTCATGGGCCGAAGTTAAGGGGCTGGAAGGAATTTCCCAGTTTATGTACAAACATTCCGATGAAGAACGGATGCACATGTTGAAACTGATCAAGTTTGTAAACGAACGGGGAGGACATGCCCAAATTTCGGAACTGGATTCCCCTAAGACCGAATTTGGAACTTTTCAGAAATTGTTCCAAGAATTGTACGACCACGAAATCATGGTATCAAAAAGTATTAACGATTTGGTCCATGTAACCTTGGAGGAGAAAGATTACGCTACCCATAATTTTCTGCAGTGGTATGTAGCCGAACAAATTGAGGAGGAGGCCTTGGCACGCACCATTTTGGACAAGATCAACCTTATTGGAAATGATAAGGGTGGGCTTTACCTTTTTGATAGGGATGTCCAGCAAATCACTGTAGAGAGCGCCGCATCGGATACGGCGGAATAAAACTTTCTTTTTTATTTTTTATTTAGATTCAATTAAAATAACTACTTTTGGAGGAATCACAGAAGTAGTTGTTCGTGGGCAAAAAAAAGAAGGCAACAAAGAAAAAGCTTAAAAAGGCGCAGAAAGCGTTGGCCAAGCAACTGGTGCCCAAGGGTTGCAAGACCAAATGCTGTTCCAAATACAGGAAATGCGAATCCAAGCGCTGCAAAAATTGCCCTTGCTATGACCTCCTAAAGAAAGTCGCTTAATCCTCTTTCTTTCCTTACCCGGTGTATCAAACTGCTAAAATCAGTAACTTTCCCAAAGACAAGAGCAGTAACCGTAACCTAGTATTTTAAACATGAAAAAGTTTGATTTCATTTTTGTCCTTTTTTTCTCCGTACTTTCCTTTGGCCAAACCCCATCACTCTTAAAATCCGCTCTGTTAGAGGAAGCGTCACCAACTAGTGTTGGAATGTCCCCCGAACGATTGGAGCGTTTGGACCTTATGCTCAACCGGGCCGTTGGGCAGGACAATATACCCGGGGCCGTCGCCCTCATCGCCAGAAACGGAAAAATCGTATTCCATAAAGCCTATGGAACGGCCGATCATCGTTCGGGCAAAAAAATGGAAACGGATGCTATCTTTAGAATAGCCTCCCAAACCAAGGCCATAACCTCCACAGCCGTAATGATGCTATGGGAGGAAGGTAAATTTAGACTGGACGATGCCGTTTCCAAATACATCCCGGAATTCGGCGAGGCACAACTCTTGGACACCTTTGAGGCAAGTGACTCCACCTATACCACAAAGCCGGCAAAAGATCAGATTACCATTCGCCATCTGCTGACCCATACTTCCGGCTTGGGCTATGGGGTGATCGATGGGGATGAACGATTTAGAAAAATATATGCCAAGGCAGGCATTACGGATCTCTTTACCACCGAGGACATTTCCATTGGGGAGAGCGTTAAAAAATTGGCCAAACTACCCTTACACCATAATCCAGGGGATGCTTATGTGTATAGCGAAGGCCTGGATGTACTGGGCTATTTTGTAGAAGTCGTTTCCGGAATGCCCTTTGATGAATTTCTTCGGGAAAGTCTTTTTGAACCCCTGGGAATGGATGACACCTGGTTTTACCTACCGGATGAAAAGCATGAACGGCTTGTGGCGGTTCATCAAAAAAAGGCGGGCAAGTGGGAGCGATATCCGGTTACTTTCTATGATCCGGACTATCCCATAAAAGGGGCCCGGCGATTTTTCTCGGGAGGTGCCGGTCTTTCCAGTACTGCCAAGGACTACGCCACCTTTCTTCAAATGTATCTCAATCAGGGAGAACTTAACGGCACGCGCATTTTGAGTAGGACAACGGTCCGGAATATAATGGGCAACCAAACGGGAAATCTCTGGGGTGACGAACGCAAACATTACGGTCTGGCCTTTGGTGTGCTTACTTCAAAAGGCCAGGATGCCGGAGGCATGGGCAGTACCGGCACTTTTGATTGGGGCGGTTATTTTAATACGCAATATTTTGCAGACCCCGAGGAAAACATCATCGGGGTGCTGATGAAACAAACCCGGGGGCCAGTGGATGATCCGACTGGATGGAAATTTCGGCAAATGGTGTTTACTGCCGTGGACGATTAAGAGGTCACTTTTAAACAATCTCCTTTTTTACTTACTTATACCATTTGGTCCCAAAAGACGTTAGCTATGAACGTCCAATCTCCTAATTTGCTTCATTATGCAAAAAACAATCGTAGTTTTCCTTGTCCTAACATCGGGTCTACTCTCCGCTCAAAAAATGAAAATAATCGAGGGGGACTTTAATTTACTCCATGAACAAAATCAAATTAATGTAGCGTTTGTCTATGACAATATGAAACTTTTCAAGGATAACCTGTCCAACGAAGAATACATCAAAAACCACTCCGCCAAATTGGAGGAAGACACCAAGGGCAAAGGCAAATCCAGGGAAAAGAGCTGGTACGCCAGTCGCGAGCTAATTTATGCGCCAAAATTTCTAGAATTGCTGAACCGTTATTTTCACAAGGACTACGATAACTTTTTTGATCAAGAACTTACGAATGCAAAGTATACTCTTATCGTGGACACGGTTAGGGTCTATCCGGGATGGGATGCCGGGATAATGAAACAACCTGCAAAGGTTTCAACTATCCTACGTTTTGTGGAAACAGCAAATAAAAGCCATATTTTGGCAGAGGTCGATTGTAAGGATGCCCCGGGAAATCAATGGGGAAGTAATTTTAATAACGAGGACCGGATTGGAGAAGGATATGCCAAGACCGGAAAATCCTTTGCAAAACTTATTTTGAAGAAGGCCTTCTAAAAATCTTCAGAACTATTTTCTAATAAACGAATTATTTTGTTGCTCAGGCGATAAAATCGCCCCATTAATTTTCTATTTATAACTTCAAGTATGACCATAAATTAAGTTCAACCATTAAGATTTTTTACAAAAATGTATACAAAGATTAGTTCCCCCCTTCTATTTTTTATAGCAACTTTTTTCTCCATTGCTCAAGAGAAGTTTCTAGTCCAGGAACTGGATTTAAAAAAATCAAGTTTTGTTATTAAAAGTGTACTTCCCATAGTCGATGAGAATACGGGTAATTTTGCCCTTTTCTTTAATGAATCAAAAATATTATATGCATACCTGTATGACCAAAACCGGAACAAAGTCGGCCAATTTTATACTGATGAGCTTCCCAGAAAATACGGTTCCGTTCTAGGGTACGGGATTGAGGGAAATACCAATTATGTAATATATTCCAGTAATGGGTCCAGAACAAAGTTTTTATCTACAACATTTGATTTTAAAGGCCATGATGCCGTTTCAGAGGAGGTCGTATTAGAACTAGGTAATGAAATATTTGTACAAGGAATAAATATAAAAAATGACTTCTGTTTAATTACAATTAATAAAAAAGATTCCAATTTAATTTTCTACAAGTTTATTGATGGTGCCCTCTATAATCGAAAGGTGGTCAATCTTTCCGGAATTACAATGCTGGATAAAAACAACAAGTCAAGGTCTCTTTATAAACTATTGGCCGACAGTGCCTTTGAAATTGTTAATAAAAATGGGCTTCTGGGAAGTGCTTCTTTTAAGAACCTCTCTTTTGAAATAATAGACCATACCGTCCCTAGTCCAATGGAAATCGTTTCGAAAAAAAATAAGCTATACGTTACAAATAATAAACTAACATTCACCTTGGACGAAAACAAGGACATCACTCAAATTCTTACGGTGGATTTAACCGATTTTAGTCATGATTACCGTGTATTTGATAAGCCGTTAAGAAATGCCCCAAAACTTGGCAAGAAAACCAATTCTTTTTTATTTCAGGACCACTTGCTTTTAATAGGTCTTTCTCATTACGGACTTGAATTTCAAGTAATTGATTTCAGCTCCGGTAAAACCGTTAAAAAATATTCCGTACTCAAGGATCAAAAAATTAGTTTTAGCAACTCCCCTGTAGTTATCGAGGGCTCTATTTTTAATAGGTATCGCGAAATGGAAGAAACCGAAAAATTGATTCGTAAGACCAATCGAACCAATATTGGCATTTCTTTGTACCAAACGGCTGATGGTTACGAAATTTCCATAGGTGGCAGCAAAGAGGTTAAACAAGGTATGCCCATGGTTTCCACCAGTCCAACGGCCGATTCTTTTGGCAGCCCTTTACCTTATTCAACATCTTATAACTATTATTATTTTGAAGGTCAAAAATCCATTTATTTAACAGGGCTTTTTAATTCACGTTTCGAACATTTGGAAGGCAATTTACAACCGAATGGCTTTGATAAAATATATGATTTTAAATCCTCTAGAAGAAAAGAGCCATATACAGAAACGGTATTCCAATATGATAATCATCTGATTTGGGGAGAATACAACAGCGCAAAAAACGCTTATGTCTTGCGGAAATTTTCTAGGTGACCGATCAGCAGCCCTATTCAAATAAAAGTGTGCCCGGCTATGAATTTATTGCCCAATTGGTTCAATGACTACCAAAACACCTAGGGCAATAAAATATCGCTAGAAATATTTCGAAAGAAAGTTTCAAAATAATGTTTGGGTTATTTTTCCGTCAGGCCTATTTCCTTTTCCAGGTCGGTGATATGGGCTACGGCCTTTACCAATCTATGGTGGTTCTTTACAAATGGATTGCTCTGGTCCCAAACGTAGCCCGCCAAGACCGCACAAATCTGTTTTTTGATGACCGGGTTCTCCGGTTTGTGGAAGAATATCTTTTGTAAGCTACCCGAATACCACTCCTTAACGTAAGTAGTAAATACCTCCACCCCCTTTCGGATATAAGCGGAATAGTCCATTTCCCAATCCACTGGTTGGTCCCTCAGTTCCTTTGCTATCAGTTTGGCGGCCAACAAGGCCGACTCCGTAGCAAAGGTAACCCCGGACGAGAAAACGGGATCCAAAAACTCCGCACTGTTACCGGTAAGCACATAGCCTTTACCGTATAACTGTTTCACGGATTTTGAAAAGTTTTGGATGATTTTGGGCGGAAAGTCGTATGCCAAATCCTTGAAGCGGTCGTAGTAATAGTCGGAAAGCTTCATCATATCGATCAGCTTTTGGGTGCTATCGCCTTCGAAGGAATTGATATAGTCCGTGGGTCCAACATAGCCAATGCTGGTATATCCGTTGGAAAAAGGAATGACCCACAACCATGTTTCGGTGCTTACCACGTCAAAGGTGATCAAAGTACCTTCCTTTCCTTCCGGCCTTCGGATATCCTTTACATGGGTAAATATGGAGGAATGCCTGGGAATCTCGGAAGGTTTGTCCAAATTCAATATCCTGGGTAGTACTCGGCCAAAACCACTGGCATCCACGATAAATTTGGCCTGAATTTGGGAGTGCTGGCCATTCGCATCCTGTAAGGTAGTAACCGATCCGTTGTCCTCAAAACGGACCCCGACCACCTCTTGGCGAAAGCTAATATCCACCCCTCTTTCGATCAAGGTATCCGTCATGGCTTTGTCAAAATCCGCCCGCGGCACCTGCCAGGTCCAATCCCATCCAGGGGTATGCTTTTTACTGAAGTCGAAATGACATACTTCACCTTCCTTCATGAAACGTGCCCCCGATTTGATTTCGAACCCATGGGCATCAAGGCAGTCGAAAAGGCCGGTTTCCTTAAAGTGGTCCATACAGCGGGGCAATAGGCTTTCCCCTATCACAAATCTGGGAAATTCGTTCTTCTCGACCACCTTAATGGTAAACCCTTGTTCGTAGAGATAGGAGGCGGCCACACTACCTGATGGTCCGGCCCCAATAATCAATACATCTACCATTTTCTTCTTCATAGCCCGAATAAAATATAGATTCGCTAATTATTATACATTTGCAAACCAAATTAACTATTTTTATTTAGTTATAACCGTTAATAAAGTCTGATCCAACCATAGATGCCGAAAATTAAGGGAAAGTTAGGAATAGCCGAATTTTACAGCGTAATTTTCAATGGTGAACCCATTAGTCTAGACCGCGCCGTTCTCGCTACCGTTCAAAAAAGCTTTGATTTTCTCAAGGAGTTTTCTAAAAATAAAATTATATACGGAGTAAACACCGGCTTTGGGCCCATGGCCCAATACAAGATACAGGACGCCGAACGCACCCAATTGCAGTATAACCTGATCCGAAGCCATGCATCCGGCACCGGGAATCCCATTCCGCCCAAATATGTGAAGGCGGCCATGTTGGCCAGACTTAACACCTTGAGTTTGGGCAATTCCGGGGTACATACTTCGGTCATCGAACTCATGGCTGAATTGATCAACAGGGACATTGTTCCCTTGATCTACGAACATGGCGGTGTTGGGGCCAGTGGCGATTTGGTGCAACTGGCACATTTGGCCCTGGTGTTGATCGGGGAGGGCAAGGTATATTACAAGGGAGCGCTAACACCAACCCAGGACGTATTCGAAAAGGAAGGACTTCGGCCTATATCCGTAGAAATCCGAGAAGGCTTGGCACTGATCAATGGCACCTCGGTAATGACTGGTGTGGGCATGGTAAATACGATCTACACGCGAAGGTTGTTGGAATGGATGATTGCCTGTTCCTCGGCCATAAACGAAATAGTGGAAGCCTATGACGACCACCTCTCCTTTGACCTGAACGAGACTAAAAAGCACCAAGGCCAACGGGAAATAGCGCGTGCTATGCGGAGCCACTTAAAAGACAGTTCGCTTACTCGAAAACGGGAACATCATCTGTATACGGAAAATAATGGGATAACCGTTTTTGAGGAAAAAGTACAAGAGTACTATTCCTTGCGTTGTGTCCCCCAAATATTGGGTCCGGTCCTGGATACCTTGAACAATGTAGAACGGATTATGATCGAGGAGGTAAATTCCGCCAATGATAATCCTATCGTAAATGTTGAAAAGGAACATGTATATCATGGTGGAAACTTCCACGGGGATTATGTCTCCCTGGAAATGGACAAGCTAAAAATCGTGGTAACCAAGATGAGCATGCTGGCGGAACGTCAGCTCAACTATTTGATGAACTCCAAGCTTAACAATATTCTCCCCCCTTTTGTGAATCTTGGTAAGTTGGGGCTGAATTTTGGTTTGCAGGGTGTGCAATTTACGGCTACCAGCACTACGGCCGAAAATCAGATGCTCTCCAACCCCATGTACGTGCACAGTATCCCCAACAACAACGACAATCAGGATATTGTCAGCATGGGAACCAACGCCGCATTGATAACCAAGAAAGTCATTGAAAACGCTTTTGAGATCATCGCGATAGAAATTATCGCGGTGGTACAGGCCATTGAATACTTACAGGTCCAGGACAAGGTCTCCTCTAAGACCAAGATGATGTACGAGGCTATCCGGTCCATTGTTCCTCCGTTTAAGGAAGACGAGGCCATGTACCCTTATGTTAACCAAGTAAAGGATTTTATTACTAACCATAAAAACAAGTAGGACTATGAAAACACATCGCATTATGAAAGCTGCATTGACCCTTGCCCTTGGTATTTTCATGGGGATGGCCACCGTATCGGCACAGGAACTGGCATTGGTTCGCGAAGATGGCAAGTGGGGTTACATCAACAAATCGGGAGACTATGTAATCCAGCCCCAATTTGACAAGGCCAAGAGTTTTTCTGGCCCCTTGGCCATGGCCGAGGATGATGGCAAGTGGGGTTATATCAATACCTCCGGAGAGTGGGCTATCGAGGCAAAATTTGACAAGGCCAGAAAGTTCAATTCCGGCCGAGCCATGGTCTTCACCAACGATGCATGGGGCTATATAGATAGTTCGGGGAATCCCCTGGATGTCCCTTCTGCGGAAAAGTATTATGGTTTTAATGATGGGGTGGCACTCATTAAGCAGAACGATAAAATTGGGCTGTTGGGCACTGACGGAAAGTTTATTTTAGAGCCAAAATTCGATGAAATCAAAAATTTCCACCATGGTCGCGCCAAAGTCCGAAATGGAGACCTTTGGGGTATGATCGACCAAAAGGGCGAAATTGTCATCCCCGTGGAATACAGGGAGCTCGGATTTAATCATCCCAGTGGAGTGTGGGGAAGAAAGGGAGACGACCATGGAATTGTACTCAATGGCCAACTCAAGGTAATCGATGGGGTGGACAGAATTTGGAATTTCCATGATGGCTCTACCGTTACTTATGCCCGAAAAAACAAAAAATTAGGCTATGTGAACAATCAAGGGGAATGGGTTATTGAAGCCAAGTTCGATAAGGCGCGGGCCTTTAAAAATGGTCTGGCACCTGTGGCCCAAAGTAAAAAATGGGGCTATATCGATGAAAAGGGCAACACTGTTATCGATTTTCAATACCGTGATGCCGAAGTCTTTTCCAACGATGGCCTGGCTCCGGTAAAGGATAAGGACTGGGGATTCATCGATACTTCGGGCAAGCTTGTAATCCCTATGGACTATGATATTTCCGTGGGACTCGCTTTTTTTCAAAGCGGCGAGGACAAAGGGTTTATTGGTGGCGTCTCCCGAGTAAAAACCAAAAAGGGATGGGGCTACTTGGACAAGCAAGGAAAGCTTCTGGGCAACAAATGGTACCAAAATGCCGAGCTTTTTGTGGATACGAGTAAGTAATTAATACCAAATCGTGAATGGGAGAAACTAAAAGATGCGCCCTGGTTACAGGTGGCTCTAGGGGAATCGGTCGTGCCATATGCGTGCAATTGGCCAAGGACACCGACTACCACATATTGATCAATTACAATTCCAACAAGGAGGCCGCACTAGAGACCTTGGATTTAATAAATGCATCCGGAGGATCCGGTGAACTGCTACCATTTAACGTAACGGACACCCATTCCGTACAGGAGGCCCTGGATGGTTGGCATGATAATAATAAAGGAGGGATTATTGAAGCCATCATCAATAACGCGGGCATAACCCGGGATGGTCTTTTTATGTGGATGAAACCAGAAGATTGGTCAGATGTGCTACATACCAGCCTTAATGGTTTTTTTAACGTGACCAACCATTTGATTCAAAAGCTTTTGGTCAATCGGTATGGCCGAATCATAAATATGGTATCCGTTTCCGGACTTAAAGGTACCCCGGGACAGGTGAATTACTCGGCTGCCAAAGGGGCACTAATCTCGGCCACCAAGGCATTGGCACAAGAAGTTGCCAAAAGAAACGTTACAGTAAATGCGGTTGCACCTGGATTTATCAAAACCGATATGACCAACGACTTGGATGAAAAGGAATTAAAGAAAATGATTCCTGCCGATCGATTCGGCGAAGCCGAGGAAGTGGCCCATCTCGTTTCGTTTTTGATTTCCAAGAAAGCATCCTATATTACCGGTGAGGTAATTAACATTAACGGTGGTATTTATTCTTAAAGTGTCGTTTTGGCAATGCAGCGAGTGGTAATTACAGGTATGGGCATTTATTCCTGCATAGGTAAGGACTTGGAGGAAGTAAAGAGTTCGTTATACCATGGAAAGTCCGGAATTATCTATGATTCCAAAAGGGAGGATTTTGGTTATAGATCTCCATTAACGGGGCATGTCACTACTCCCGATCTCAAAAGTCGACTTTCCAGAAGACAACGGGTGAGTATGGGGGAAGAAGCCGCCTATGCTTATGTAGCCACCATGGAAGCATTGGCCAATGCCCAAATGCCCTTGGATTTTATGGAGACCCATGAGGTGGGCATTATTTATGGTAACGACAGTACTGCAAAATCCGTAATTGAATCCATAGATATCATCCGTGAAAAGAAGGATACCACACTGGTAGGTTCTGGAGCCATTTTCAAGGCCATGAACTCCACCGTTACCATGAACCTTTCCACCATTCTAAAGCTGAAAGGGATAAACCTTACCATTAGCGCGGCCTGTGCCAGTGGATCCCATTCCATAGGAATGGCCTACCAATTGATCAAGAGCGGGCTTCAAGATTATATTGTTTGTGGCGGTGCGCAGGAAATAAACCATTTGGCTATGGCCAGTTTTGACGGTCTTGGTGTTTTTACTACAAACATTGAAGATCCAGAAAAGGCCTCCCGCCCCTTTGATAAAAGCAGGGACGGATTGGTTCCCAGTGGGGGCGCCGCAACGCTTATATTGGAAAGCTATGAATCGGCCAAAAAAAGAAATGCACCTATTTTAGGGGAAATTGTAGGCTATGGGTTCTCCTCCAACGGGGCGCATATCTCCACACCCAATGTGGACGGACCCTCCACCGCTATGAAAAAGGCCTTGAAGGATGCGCGGATGGAAGCCGGTTCCGTAGATTACGTAAATGCCCATGCTACTTCTACCCCGGTAGGGGACGCCAATGAGGCCAAAGCCTTGTTCGAGGTTTTTGGGTCTAGCGATCCCCATGTGAGCTCCACCAAATCCATGACCGGCCACGAGTGCTGGATGGCCGGTGCCAGTGAGATTGTCTATTCCATGCTAATGATGCAACATTCCTTTATTGCACCCAATATTAACCTTCAGGAAACGGATGAGGAATCGGGCAAATTAAACATCGTTAGGAAAACCTTAAGTAAAAAAATTGACGTATTTTTGTCCAATTCATTCGGTTTTGGTGGTACCAATTCTGCATTGATTGTTAAAAAATGCTATTGAAAAATGACTAAAGAGGTTATTATTGAAAAAATTGATGACTTCCTTATAGATGAATTCGAAGTAGAGGAAGCCGATATTGCGCCAGGGGCCGATCTTAAGGAAACCTTGGAACTGGATAGTCTGGATTTTGTGGATTTGGTAGTGGCGGTAGAAAGCAATTTTGGTATAAAATTGGTTGGTGAGGACTTCGTCAACGTACTTACACTTCAGGATTTCTACGACCTTATCGAACGGAAATTGGACTGATTACCCCCTCAAAACGTATCCATGGCAACGGAATGGGAAGGAAAATCCAGAGGTACCGTCCTAGGATATAAAATTTTTATTTTTTTCATCAAGAATTTAGGTATCCGGGCCTCCTATTTCCTGCTGTATTTTGTTATCCCCTATTTCTGTCTTTTTTCTTGGAAAAACACCAAGGCCATTTATTATTATCTGCGCCAAAGACTTGGGTATTCCTTTGTAAAAAGTAGTCTTGGAATTTATAGGAGCTACTATGTTTTTGGGCAAACGCTTATAGATAAAACGGCTATTGCCTCCGGTCTCCGGGACAGGTTTACCTATGAATTTGATGGGATCGACAACATTAAAAATTTATTGGCCAATGGGGAGGGAGGTGTTCTCATCAGCGCCCATGTGGGAAACTTTGAGATTGCCGAATTCTTTTTCGAGGACATCGATACCCATTCACAAATCAGTCTGGTCACCACAGATGCCGAGCATGAGCACATAAAGGAATACCTGGACAGTGTTACCTCAAAATCAAAAATTAGGTTTATTATTGTAAAAGACGACCTTTCACATATTTTTGAAATCAATGCCGCCCTGGACAAAGGCGAATTGGTCTGTTTTACCGGGGATCGTTACTTTGAAGGACAAAAAACATTGACAGCGACACTATTGGATGAGAAGGCCCGTTTCCCTGCCGGTCCCTTTCTATTGGGATCTCGACTTAAGGTTCCCGTACTGTTCGTGTACGTTATGAAGGAGACCCATAAGCATTACCACCTTTTTGCAAGAAAGGCCGAAGTAAGAAACCGGGATGCCCAGGGCTTGTTGCAAGAATATACCAAAAGTGTGGAATGGATCTTGGCGCAGTATCCTTTACAGTGGTTCAACTATTTCAACTTTTGGAAAAGAAAGGAGAACACATGAAAGAAGTATTGGTCGTCTACTACTCCCAAACCGGACAACTTTTGGAAATCCTTGAAAATGTGGTAGCCCCTTTACGGAAGGGGGGCATCAAAATTTCATATTACCGCATACGCCCCAAAGAGCCCTATGGGTTTCCTTGGAAGAAGGATACATTTTTCGATACCTTCCCCGAGTCCTTTTTACAGATTCCTGCAGATTTTCACCCACCAGAGGACGATATCCTGAACCGGGAATACGATTTGATAATTTTGGGATATCAAGTGTGGTACCTTACCCCTTCCATTCCCATCAATTCCTTCTTAACATCGGATCTGGGTAAGTCCTTGTTAAGAAATCGCCCGGTCTTGACCCTCCTGGCCTGCAGAAATATGTGGATCCTTGCCCAAGAAAAAATGAAAAGACTGCTGGTCGATGCCGATGCCAGACTGGTGGGCCATATTGCCTTGGTGGATCGTCACATCAACCATGTGAGTGTGATTACCATTTCGCATTGGATGCTATCCGGAAGAAAGGACCGATACCTGGGTATCTTTCCAAAACCCGGGATTTCCGATAAGGATATCCGGGAGGCCGGTAAATTTGGAGCACCCATAAAGAAAGCCCTACAGGCCGGGAACTTCTCCGAACTCCAGCAAGATTTGCTGCAACTCGGTGCGGTTCATATCAACCCATATTTAGTACTTACCGATAAAAGAGGCAATGTTTTGTTCTCCAAATGGGCCAACCACATCATCAAAAAAGGAGGTCCCGGCGAACCCCGACGGCTTAAATGGATTCGAATATTCAAATATTATTTGTTATTTGCAATCTGGGTCATAGCACCAATAGTTTTTATTGTATTTTTGCTCACTTATTTGCCCCGCTACCAGAGGATAAAAAAGGAAAAGATTTACTACTCCTCGGTGGCGCTAAAGGAAAGTAAATGAAGGACGTTTATATAACTCGAATAGCCAAGTTTTTGCCGAATGCCCCAGTGGACAATGAGGGGATGGAGGAAAAGCTGGGACTATTGGGTGGAAAGACTTCAAAGGCCAGGCGCATTGTATTGCGAAACAACAGGATAAAGACCCGGTATTACGCCATAGACGACAATGGTGAGGTCACCCATAACAATGCACAATTGACCCAAGAGGCCATCGAGCGTTTGTGCGATGCGGATTTTAGGCCGCAAGATATTCAACTGCTGTCGTGCGGTACCTCCAGTCCCGATCAAATATTGCCTTCACACGCGGCCATGGTACATGGTTTTTTAAAGAACGGCAATATGGAGATCAACTCGGCCTCTGGAGCTTGTTGTTCCGGAATGAACGCTTTAAAATATGGTTATCTTTCCATTAAGACCGGACAAGTGGAAAAAGCCGTTTGTACCGGTTCTGAGCGTAGTTCTACCTGGTTCAAGTCATATATTTATGAGGATGAAATAGAAAACCTAAAGGCCTTGAACGAAAATCCTATCCTATCCTTTAACAAGGAATTTTTGCGATGGATGCTTTCGGATGGTTCCGGTGCCGTTCTATTGGAACCCCAGCCTAATGGTGACACCCCCTTAAAAATTGAATGGATGGAGGGCCATTCCTATGCATTTGAACTGGAGGCCTGTATGTACGCAGGTGGCGATAAGGAAGAAAATGGCCATCTTAAACCGTGGACCGAATTTCCTTCCAGTGAATGGAGCAAACAATCCTTGTTCGCCGTTAAACAAGATACCCGGTTATTGGGGGAATATATTCTGGAAAAAGGGGTCAACAGTTTAAAATTAACCTGCGAAAAACACCAAATCGGTCCCGATGATGTGGATTACTACCTGCCCCATATCTCTTCCTACTACTTTAGGGATGCTTTGTACGATGAATTGAAACGTCAGGGTATTGAAATCCCCAATGACAAATGGTTCCTAAACCTGCAAGAGGTAGGCAATGTAGGTGCGGCCTCCATCTACGTGATGTTGGAGGAATTGGTGCGATCTGGACGACTTAAAAAAGGAGATAGAATATTGCTACATGTTCCGGAAAGCGCCCGGTTTTCGTATACCTACGCCTACTTGACCGTGTGTTAAATGAACCTTCTCAAAGATCCTATAACCGATCAAGGCTTTCTGCTCGGGCTAATTCCACAGCGGTATCCTTTTGTAATGGTGGATAAATTAGTTTATTTTTCCGATGAAAAAATAGTTTCCGGGTTTACCATCTCCGAAGACACTTTATTTGCCCGAAATGGCACGTTCCAGGAACCTGGCCTAATTGAAAACATGGCTCAAACCATAGCACTACATACCGGATACCAGTACTTTTTAAAAAACCAAGATGCCCCGATGGGCTATATAGGGGCCATTGCCAAAGTGGAAATTAATGCCCTACCGGTGATTGGGGATGAACTCAGCACCACGGTAAACATCCTGCATGATATTATGGGAGTTACCTTGATCGCTTCTGAGATCCAATGCAAAGGAGTCCTGGTTGCTACCGGTAAAATGAAAACCGTATTGGCGCAAAGGTGAAGCAAGCACGGCTACATATCGACATTAAAAAATTCCTTCCCCATCGGGAACCGATGCTTATGGTCAATACCATGCCCTATTTGGATGCGGACTCGGTCATTACCGAATTTCATATTACCGAGGATTGCATTTTTGTAAAGGATGGCCAATTATCGGAAACGGGACTTATAGAAAACGCTGCCCAGGCCTGCTCGGCCATAGTGGGACAGAGTTATTTTGCAGTCGACGACCTGGAAGGCAAGGGCAACAAGGTCATAGGATATATCAGTGCCATCAAAAAAGTGGAAATATTTCAACTGCCAGAGGTCAACGAAACATTGGTTACCAAAGCCAAGTTAATTTCCCGATACGATACCGAAGAACTTAGTATCTGCACCATAACAGGTTCCATTTTTAGAAAAGACGATTTAATCGTAGATTGTACCTTGAATTTTCTAATTCACGAAGTCTAATGAAAAAGGGCGAAGTGCCTCAACATAGAAGCGTCCTGGAATCCGCCAATCTTAGGGAAATGTGCTACGCCGTTGATGAAAACGGTGAATACACCACAGAGCTAAGCTCCGGTTGGGACCCCAAGACCATAGCCCTTGAAAATGCCTTGAAGGAAATTGAGGAGCGTGTGGAGAAAGCCCGGCAACAGGTACTTGCCCAAGAGGCCAGCCCGATCCTGTATTATATGGAGCTCCATAAAATGGACCCAACGATCCTGGCAAGCTATGTGGGAATTTGGACATGGCGGGTAAAACGACATCTTAAACCCAACGTTTTTAAGAAAATGCGCCCGGCAACACTACAAAAATATGCAGATGTCTTTGACATAACCCTCGAAGAATTAAAGCATATACATCATTGAACCATGCAAATAGATTTTACACATAAACAGTCCGCCCATTGTGAAAACGGGGTGGTATCCAACCTCATGCGGCACCAAGGGTTTGAGGTAAGCGAACCCATGGTATTTGGAATAGGGTCCGGACTTTTATTTAGTTATCTACCGTTTTTAAAGGTAAACTATGCTCCTGTTTTTACATACAGGGTCATGCCCGGTCTTATTTTTAATCGGTTTGCCAAGCGGGTAGGCATAAAGGTGAAACGGGAAAAATTCAAGGAAACAGGGGAGGCCCGGGCCAGATTGGATGCCAATCTCGAAAAACGCAACCCGGTCGGACTTCAAGTGGGGGTATTCCAACTCCCTTATTTTCCGGAAGAGTATCGCTTTCATTTCAACGCACACAATATGGTGGTCTACGGGAGGGAAGGTGATACCTATCTGGTGAGCGATCCGGTTATGGAAGACGTGACCACCCTAACCGCAAAAGAATTGGAAAAGGTACGGTTTGCCAAAGGCGCCTTTGCCCCCAAAGGCCATATGTACTATCCCATTTCCTTTCCAAAAGCATTGGACCTGGAAAAAGCCATTGTTAAGGGGATAAAACATACCTGTAGGGATATGACGGCTCCGGTGCCTATTGTAGGAGTAAGGGCCATGCGCTGGGTAGCGAAAAGTATTCGTAAATGGCCCCTAAAATTAGGCACTAAAAAGGCCAATCACTATTTGGGCCAGATCGTTCGGATGCAAGAAGAAATCGGAACCGGGGGCGGGGGTTTTCGGTACATTTATGCCGCATTTTTGCAAGAAGCTGCCAAAGAACTAAAAAATGACGAGCTTAGGGGTTTTTCAAAGGAAATGACCGAAATTGGGGACCAGTGGCGCGATTTCGCCCTGGAGGCTTCCCGGGTGTACAAAAACCGCAGTGCACATACCGATGTCTATTCTAAAGTGGCGGACCAATTGATGGACCTGGCACAAAGGGAGGAAGTATTTTTTAAGGCGCTGCGCAAGGCCATTTAACAGGATTTCGGAAATACCCGGTCCTGTGGAAATACGCTAGTCTATGATTCAAATCGACCAACTATCCAAAAAATATAGAGGTTCCGATTTTTACGCTATAAAGGGGCTAAGCCTAAGGATTCATGAAAAAGAGATCTTTGGTCTATTAGGTCCCAACGGAGCGGGAAAGACCACCTTGATTTCCATATTGAGCGCACTGTTAAGGCCGACCTCAGGCTCCTTTTCCATTAGTGGGCTGGATTTCCGGGAAAACAAAAATGAACTGAAACAACATATGGGTATCGTCCCACAGGACTATGCCCTTTACCCATCCCTGACCGCCTTAGAAAATTTACGGTATTTCGGAAGCATGTACGGACTAAAGGGCGATTCCCTACAGGCAAAAATTGAATCCAATCTTCGGATATTGGGACTTTATGATTTTGCCCACAAACGTATACGGACGTTTTCCGGAGGGATGAAACGGCGTATCAATCTGATCGCCAGTGTCCTTCATAATCCTAAGGTGTTGTTCTTGGACGAGCCCACCGTAGGCGTGGACGTCCAATCCAAAAGTGCTATCCTGGAACATTTAAGAAACCTGAACGCCCTGGGCACTACCATTGTATATACGTCACACCACTTAAACGAAGCCGAGCATTTCTGTACGCGGGTAGCCATTATAGACCATGGTCAAGTCATTTGTAAAGGCGTTCCCCAGGATTTGGTAGCGGATCAGTCCGGGGCGAATAACCTGGAAGAGGTATTTTTGGCCAGAACCGGAAAAGCTTTACGGGACTATGTCTAAGCTTTGGGCATCAACATATAAGGAGCTGCTATTGTTGGTTCGGGATTGGGGCGGATTGGCCATCCTATTCTTGATGCCCTTAGTACTTTTGGTGGTGATTACCTTGGTACAGGACAGTACTTTCAAGACCGTTAAGGAGACCAAAATTCCCATTCTGTATGTGAATTACGATACTGGAACGGTTTCGGAAGGCATTCAGGAAAGCCTTTCGGAAAGCAATTCCCTGGAAATCGTAAAAAAAACGTCCGAGAAAGAGGCCATTGAATTGGTACAAAAAGGGGCATACCAATTGGCCATTATCATCCCTAAGGGATTATCGAAAGATTTGGAAACCAAGGTCAACTCCAATGTGGATGGCATCATGGCGAGATTTGGATTGGAAGGGGCGGATTCCCTAATGACCGTACCCCAAATAGATCCCAAAGAAATACGACTCTATTTTGATCCGGCCACCCAACTCTCCTTTAGGAGTTCCATTAGGAACGGCATTGACCAAATGATTTCGAAAATCGAGACCCAGAGCATTTACACCGCCTTTCGGGAGCAACTGACGGAGGACAGCTCGGAAGTGATTTTCGACACGGAAAATTTCATCACCTTTTCGGAGATTGTCCCCGGCAATGAAAAAAATCCCATTCCCAATTCCACCCAACATAATGTTCCCGCCTGGACGCTTTTCGCCATCTTTTTTATCATCCTACCTCTTTCCATCAATATGGTAAAGGAAAAGAACCAAGGTACCTTTATCCGTCTCCGTACCCAGCCGGTATCCTATGCCACCGTTCTGGGAGGTAAGACCTTGGTGTTTTTATGGGTCTGTCTCATCCAGTTTTCCTTAATGTTATTATTGGGCATTTATCTATTCCCGTTGCTAGGACTACCTCAGCTGGATATCTCCGGTAAACTGCCCTTGTTGTTCGTAACGGCTTTCTTTGCCGGTCTGGCCGCCATTGGGTTGGGGCTCTTGGTCGGGACCATTGCAAAATCACAGGAACAATCGGCACCATTTGGTGCCACTTTGGTCGTGATTTTGGCAGCATTGGGAGGCGTATGGGTCCCCGTTTTTGTGATGCCGCCCACCATGCAATTGCTTTCCAACATCTCCCCGATGAATTGGGGGCTAAATGCCTTCTATGATGTATTTTTGCGCAATGCGGAAATCGGGGAAATCGTTCCGGAAATTTCGTTATTGCTGGGATTTTTTATTTTGACCACCCTAATCGCAATCGTTTATTATGAGCAAAAAAATGCGGTCTAAGCCTAAAAAGGAAATCAGTTACACTACCGAAATACGCGTGCGATTTGTGGAAACCGACCCCCTGGGCATTGTTTGGCACGGTAACTATATCCAATATTTTGAGGACGGACGCGAGGCTTTTGGAAGACACCATGGCATATCCTACCTGGACCAAAAGACACACAACTTTTCGACCCCTATCGTGAAATCGAAGAGCGAACACCAGCTTCCCTTGCGCTACGGCGATGTGGCCACGATCAAGACCATTTATGTGGATTCTCCGGCTGCCAAAATGATATTCCGATATGAAATTTACAATCCGGAAAAGGAATTGGTCTGTACTGGCGAAACCGTTCAGGTTTTTGTGGAGCTTGGCGGGGAGATGTCCCTGACCATACCGGATTTCTTTATGGAATGGAAGAAAAAAGTGGGATTGTTGGATGGATAAGGTTTATGCTTCACATAATTCCGTTCTTTCCTCATTGGGACAAAATAGCGCCTCGGTATTTGAAAAACTAAAGGACGGGGCTATTGGCCTAACCTTTGTAAACAACCCAAAGCTACTGGATCGGCCCTTCTATGCTTCCCTGGTCGATACCCAAAAATTGCAAATAGCACTGGACGGACAGGATAGGGCAACCTTTACCCGTTTGGAGCAAATGCTATTGACCTCTTTGGGTCAGGTGATCCAAACCTCCCAAATTGATTTAACGGAACGTGTGGGACTTATTGTTTCTACCACCAAAGGCAACATTGATGCTTTGGACGATGATAATCCTTTCCCTCCGGAACGGGCTTATCTGGCAGGTCTAGGTCAAATAGTAAAGCGTTTCTTCGGCTTCAAGACGGAACCCCTCGTACTTTCCAATGCCTGTGTTTCCGGACTTTTGGCCATTGCCGTGGCCAAAAGAATGATTGTACAAGGTCGTTTTGATGCGGTTTTTGTTACGGCAGGTGATCTAGTCTCAAAATTTACCCTGTCGGGTTTCAATGCATTTCAGGCCTTGAGCAAAGGTCCTTGTAAACCCTATGACAAAAACCGAACGGGCATCAATATTGGTGAGGTTGGGGCCAGTATGTTGATTACCAAGGACAATAGTTTGCTTGCCGAGGAATCCGTGGAAATCCTTGGCGACGCCTCCTGTAACGATGCCAACCACATCTCCGGCCCCTCAAGGACCGGGGAAGGACTATACCGCAGTGTACAACTCGCTTTAGCAGAGGCCGGACGGACCCCGGCAGATGTGGACTATATATCTTCCCACGGCACCGCTACCGAATTCAATGACGAAATGGAGGCAATCGCCTTCAACCGATTGGGTTTACAGCAAACCCCTTTGCACAGTTTAAAAGGTTATTTTGGGCATACCTTGGGCGCCTCCGGTCTATTGGAAACCATTGTGGGCATGCACTCCCTATCCCAAAATACGCTTTTGGCCTCCCAGGGATTTGAGGAGTTGGGTGTATCCAAACCGCTGAATATCATCAAGAAAACGGAACACTTGTTTATGGATACCTTCTTAAAAACGGCCTCGGGATTCGGAGGTTCCAATACGGCAATGGTCTTAAAAAAGGTGGGGGCATGAAGGCAAAAAAGTACTTTATATCATCCTATTGCCATATAAGTGAAAATACCATTTCCGTGAACGGAAGGAACCTATATCATGGGGAACATCCCGATTTTAATTCCTTGGCCAAGTCGGCCTATCGTCATTTTGATACGGAATATCCCAAGTTTTTCAAGATGGACCGATTGAGCAAATTGGCGTTTTTAGCCGCAGAGGTGCTCTTAAAAAATGAAACTGCTGCTTCCGCGCGTGAGCAACAGATGGCCATTGTGCTTTGTAATAGGGCATCCAGCCTGGATACGGATAGAAGGCATTGGGAATCCATTGAGGATCCGGACAACTATTATCCCAGTCCAGCCGTTTTTGTCTATACCTTGCCCAACATCTGTATTGGGGAAATTAGTATACGCCACAAACTCCATTCTGAAAATAGTTTTTTTATCTTTGACGAATTTAATCCAAGCCACCTGTTCCATTACGCGAACGGCCTATTGGATGCACAAAAAGCGGAAAAGGTACTATGCGGTTGGGTAGATGTCGATGGCCCTGATTATAAGGCCTTTTTATATGTTGTTCAGGAAGAGGGTTCCCTGGCACATGGTATCGAAGAAATAACCCGATTATTTTAAACCTATATGGAGGCATTAAAAAAAGAATTGAAATCAAAAATCATTGAACAGTTGAATCTAGAGGACGTTTCGGTAGATGAAATTGCCGATGACGATCCGCTATTCGGGGACGGATTGGGGCTGGACTCCATAGATGCATTGGAGCTCATTGTAATGTTAGATAAGGACTACGGAATAAAATTGGCCGACCCCAAGGAGGGAAAAAAGATTTTCGAATCCATAGGGACCATGGCGGATTATATTACACTTCACAAGGCCTCTTGACCCTATCCACTTCACCTTCCATTTTCGTACATTCGCAACACAGTTTCTAGCTAAAGTATATGGGCAAAGGTGTCGCTATAACGGGTATGGGTATCGTTTCCGCCATTGGTAATAATGTGGCGGAAAACTATGCGTCCCTGGTTGAAGGCCATAAGGGGATCTCAAAAATCAACAAGATCCATACGGTCCATAAGGATGCCATAATGGTTGGGGAAATCGATTTCACCAACCGGGAACTGGAGCAATTCCTCGGTCTCGACGAAGACAACAATTACTCCCGCAGTGCCCTTTTGGGAGCCTACGCGGCAAAACAGGCGCTTTCCAACGCCAATATCGGGAACATTAATTCGTATAAAACGGGATTGGTATCCGCGACCACAGTTGGCGGAATGGATATGACCGAACAGTATTATTACGAGTATTTTACAAATAAGGAAGTCCAAAAATATATAGAAGGGCACCATGCCGGGGATTCCACCCAAAAAATTGCCGAACAATTGGGAATCCATGGTAATTTGGTCACTACGATCAGTACAGCCTGTTCTTCTGCCGCCAATGCCATATTATTTGGGGCCCGTCTGATCAAGTCAGGAAAATTGGAGCGCGTAGTGGTAGGTGGTACGGACGGACTTTCCAAATTTACGTTAAATGGCTTCAAGACCTTAATGATCCAGTCCGACACCTACAATACCCCTTTTGATGAAAATAGAAAGGGACTAAATCTAGGAGAGGCCGCCGCATTCTTGGTCTTGGAATCCGATGCGGTGATACAAAAGGAACATAAGGAAATACTGGCTTATGTAAAGGGATGGGGCAATGCCAACGATGCCTTTCACCAAACCGCCTCCTCGGATCATGGGGACGGGGCCACATTGGCCATGCAAAAGGCCTTAAAAGTGGCGGAACTGAACAGTGACGAAATTGATTATGTCAATGCCCATGGCACCGCCACACCAAATAACGACCTTTCGGAAGGAAGGGCCCTCTTGCGGGTTTTTGGGGACAAGGTACCCGATTTTAGCTCAACAAAGGCCTATACCGGACATACCTTGGCGGCGGCCGGAGGGGTAGAGGCTGTCTATTCCGTTCTCGCCCTTCGCCATAATATGATTTTCCCCAACCTGAATTTCAAGACCCCCATGCAGGAATTTCATCTTCAACCACAGACTACCTTAAAGAAGAAGAAGCTCAGCACCGTGCTGTCCAATTCGCTGGGATTTGGCGGTAATTGTTCAACCCTTATTTTTTCCAAGAAAGCCTAGATGAAATCGGTTTACATCAATAGCGCTGCCTCCATTTCTGCCCAAAGGACATTTGAGCCTCCTACTTTTTTGGAAGACCCTACCGAATACACCGACAATGTTATCCGGGCCATGGACCCGAACTACAAGCAGTACATTCCGCCGGCGGCCGCGAGAAGAATGGCCAAAGGAATAAAAATGGGAGTAACCGCCTCCAAGATTGCCATGGGGATGGCAGGCCTGGAAAATGTGGATGCCATCATCACGGGAACGGGGCTGGGCTGCATCGCGGATTCCGAAAAGTTCGTTAGCCGGATCATAGACAACAATGAGGAGTTTTTGACCCCTACCTCCTTCATTCAATCCACCCATAACACCGTTGCCGGACAGATCGCACTCGGGATATCCTGCCAAGGCTATAATTTTACCTACGTCCATTCCAGCACCTCATTTGAATCTGCGGTATTGGACGCCAAACTGCAATTGGCCAATGAGGAAGCACATCACATTTTGGTAGGAGGTGTGGACGAACTGGCGGATCATCATATCAAAATCCATAAATTGGTACACCATATTAAGGCCGATGCGGTAAATTCCAAGGAGTTGTTGAGTTCCCTCACACCAGGCGCCGTTTTTGGGGAGGGCGCCAATTTCTTTATCCTTTCGAATGTAAAAATGGAAGGTGCCTATGCGGAAATCCAGGATGTGGCCACCTATAATACCCTTTCGAAACAGGAATTGCCTCATGTGCTGACCACCTTCCTGGAAGAAAACGAGCTTACGGTAGCCGATGTCGATATGGTAGTTCTGGGGCTTAATGGCGATGTGGATTACGATGGATATTATGAGGTCCTATGCCAAGGGGCTTTACAAGATACCGCCCAAACCTATTACAAGCATCTTTGTGGGGAGTTTCCAACGGCGTCTTCCTTCGGTGCTTGGGTAGCAGCAAAAATGATACGGAACCAACACCTGCCGGAAGCCGTCCGATTGAACAATATCCGGCCCCGTAAAATGGACACCGTATTGCTATACAACCAATATCGGGGGGAAAACCACAGTTTTGTTTTGTTGCGTAAATGCTGAGATTTGATGTCATAAAATGGCTTTGCCTCATAGTCCTGGTCCTTCTTTTTATACTCGATGGGAAGGTGGGCATTCCCAAGATGTATTACGCCATTCCGATTGGCGTCTTTATTGTCCTCACTATTCTGGGTTCTTTTTTTATTCAATGGAATTTCCATTTGAAATCCCTTCACTCCAATCCTGAGGGTGGCAAAGACCAGGTCGCACTGACTTTTGATGATGGTCCGCATCCCGAATACACGCCCCAAGTACTTGAGCTATTGGAACAATTTAACGCCAAAGCTACTTTTTTCTGTATCGGCAAGCACATGGAAAGCTACCCTGGACTGGTTCAAAAAATAATCGACGCTGGCCATACGATCGGCAACCATACCTATTCCCATAACAAAGCTTTTGGATTTTTTGGTACCACCCGGGTGGTATCGGAACTTAAAAAAACCAATGAAATTTTTAATGGATTAACGAAAAAGCAAATGCTACTATATCGCCCTGCTTTTGGCGTTACCAATCCCAATATCCAAAAAGCGGTACGAGTACTTGGTCTGCAGTCTATTGGTTGGAGCGTTCGATCATTGGACACCACTAACCTGTCAGAGACCGTCATTTTCAATCGGATCATTAACCGACTTTCGGAAGGAGACATTATCTTATTACACGATACCCGCACAAAAACACTGGCCGTCTTGGAACGGTTATTGTTAATTTTGCAGGAGAAAAATTCACGGTCGGTCACCGTGGATAAATTATTGAACATCCAAGCCTATGCGTAATCTGTTGTATCTTTTTTGCTTTATGGCCTACTCCCTAAGTGCCCAATCGGAAATGACCTCGTCCGATGCCCAGGCCCTGAAAAACAAGGTAAAGGCGGTCGCGGATGCCACCAGGACCATCACCAGTAATTTTAAACAATATAAGCATATGGATTTCCTTTCCCAGGCCATTGAATCTACGGGAAGGCTATCCTTTAAGGAACCCGATTGGGTCAAATGGGAATATACCGAACCTTTTGCCTATTCCGTTATCTTTAAGAACGAGACACTGTATATCAATAATGAAGGCCAAAAAAGTGATACGGATATGGGTTCCAAAAAACTTTTTAAGCAACTAAATCAACTCATTGCCAACAGTATCAAAGGGGACTTGTTCGATTCCGATGAATTCCGCATCGATTATTTCCAAAAGGGAAAGGATCGTGAGGTCCATTTTTCACCAAGGGACGAGGATTTTGCATCCTTTATCAAGGCCTTTCACATAACCTTCAATACACAGGGTGAAGTAATCGAAGTTAAGATGTTGGAACCCTCCAACGATTATACCCGAATTGTATTTATCGATAGAGTAACCAACCAACCCCTGCCCGATGCGGTTTTTTCCCATTAGCCTTTTACTATTGGTCTGGGCCTGTTCCTCCTATCCGGAACGAAACCAATTCCAATTGCTGGAAACCCCGGGTCCCTCAATAATTAATCCCTATTTTTCCGATCCGGCGAAGGACTACGTGTATAAGGCGGATATTAATTTATACAAGAGGTCCTTTAGCGGTATCCTCGTTGTAAAAAAATTGGAAGACCAACATCATCGCCTCGTCTTTACGACAGAAATGGGAAACACCATTTTTGATTTTTCCTTTACGGGCAATGATTTCATCGTAAACCATATCTTGGACGAGGTGAATAAAAAAGTGATCATCAACCTGCTCAAGAAGGATTTTAAAACACTCATATGGGAGTCTCCATCCCCTCTAAGGACATTCATTGTGGGAGATGAGCACATTTTTGAGGCTGAAATCGACAAACTGAGAAATTACTATCATTCCCAAAATGGGCGCTTGGATAAAATCGTCCGGACCAACAACGGGAAGGAAAAAGTAACCTTCATATTTTCTGCCGTTGATGCGGAGGTTGTAAAAAATATTCACATCTTGCACCATAATATTAAGCTTTCCATACAACTAAAAGCCATTTAAGATGCGTAACATACTCCTTACTTCCATTCTTTTTTTAGTTTCCGGAATGGCTTTCGCCCAGGTAGCGATACGACCGGGTATTCGCCTGGGGGTCAACAGTGCCAATATTTCCAATACCACCCTGGACAACAAAATTGGGCTTAACGGTGCCATCTTTATCGATTTCCGTTTTACAAGGCATTATGCCCTACAGCCAGAATTCATGTATTCCAGGCAAGGCGGCCAATCCAATAACCGGACCACGGAGGACCTGAACATCGATTATTTGTCTTTCGGTGTGGTGAACAAGTTCTTTTTCGCCCCTAACCAAGGACTTCATTTTATTTTAGGGCCCAGCTTGGATTTCGATTTGGAAAATAACCTGATCAATGTAATCAATGAAACCAACGACTCGGAAGTAACCCCATTTGACCTTTCTTTCTTTTTTGGCCTAGGCTATGAATTTGATTTTGGGTTGATTTTGGAAGTCCGTTACAAGCAAGGTTTACTGGATATCGACTTGTTTGATGAAGACTTTGATTCCGAGTTTTATCAGGGCGAAGGTACTACTTTGAACAATGTGTTTCAGTTTGGGCTGGCTTATAAATTTGATTTACGCTAATAATGTTGATAGCCGAACTATACGCTATAAAGGATTACGAGTACGACCAAGGTACGGTTCGCACTACCTTACAATTGAACAAGGAACACGCTATTTTTAAAGGGCATTTTCCAGGAAACCCGGTAATGCCCGGCGTATGTATGATTCAGATTATCAAGGAGCTTACGGAACGTGCCGTGGACAAGCCGCTTTTTTTAAAAGTTTGTTCCAACATCAAATTTATGGCGATCATCAACCCCCAGAAAAACGATGTCATTCATTTGGTTTTGGATATTTCCACAGACGAAAGAGAGGTTAAGGTAAAAAATACGACTACCTTTCAAGAGATCTTGGCCTTAAAAATGAGCGCGGTCTTCCAAATTAGCGATTAAATGAAATTCATATTGGTCCTCATAGGTTCCTTTGGCCTTTGCGCCGTAGCCCCGGATATCTCCGAATTACGTAAAACCTACCCCAAAGCCAATAGAAGCGAGCAGGTTACCCATAAACTCTATACCCAGCTTGCCGATATCTCAAAGACGGATGATGCCGTTCTGGTGGCCTATAAAGGAGCTGTATCTACTTTAATGGCCAAATATGCCAATGGCTTGCGTGACAAGAAGACCTATTTTAAATCGGGGGCGGAACTCATTGAATATGCCGTTGAAACAAGACCCAATGACATTGAAATCCGATGTATCCGTTTAAGTGTACAGGAAAACGCACCCAAGGTGGTGGGCTATAAAAAGGATATGGACGGGGACAAGGCTTTTTTACTTCAGCATTATAAGCGTACCGCCTCAAAGGAAGTTGCGGAATTTGTGAAGAATTTTGTCCTCCAATCTTCCTTTTTTGACCCCTCCGAAAAGCAATTGTTTTCGGGTCCGTAATCCGTATCTTTGCCTAGAATATAGCTTTTTGTAGTCGGAAAGCTTTCAATGGATTTACCTTGCCAGCTCCCATCCCTACGATATCGGAAACCATGCAGCAACTGAAATGCTGTGTTATTGTACCTACCTTTAACAATGATAGAACCTTAAAAAAGGTACTGGACGGAGTACTGGCCCACACCCCAAATGTTATTGTGGTAAATGATGGGGCTACGGATAACACCACTGCCGTCCTAGAGGCATATCCCCAGCTGGTACAGATACATTTGGAGAAAAATTCCGGAAAAGGCCAAGCCTTGCGGGTCGGGTTTAAAAAGGCATTGGCACTGGGATACCATTTTGCTATAACCATAGATTCGGATGGCCAACATTTTCCAGAGGATATCCCGGTCTTTATCAATGCACTGGCAAAGGAGCCTTCAAAAAAAGTATTACTTATCGGTGCCCGAAACATGCAACAATCCGATGTTCCGGGCCGGAGTAGCTTTGGTAACCGGTTTTCGAATTTTTGGTTTTGGGTGGAGACCGGTCATTGGCTCAAGGACACCCAAAGCGGGTACAGGTTGTATCCTTTGGATACCTTAAAGGATATGAACTTTTATACCCATAAATTTGAATTTGAGATCGAGGTAATCGTACGCGCCTCTTGGAAGGGGATTACGGTTAAAAATATTCCCATCCAAATTCGGTATGACGATGCCGACCGCGTTTCCCATTTCCGACCGATCCTTGATTTTGCGCGGATCAGTGTCCTTAATACCTGGTTGGTCATCGTAGCTTTGGTCTATATAAAACCTAGGGACCTCCTTCGAAAATTTAAAAAAAAAGGCCTGAAACGTTTTTTGTATGAGGACCTTTTGCACAACCAGGATTCGCCAAGGAAAAAGGCCTTTTCCATAGCGTTGGGTATTTTTATCGGACTGTCCCCCCTTTGGGGATTTCACACGGTCATTGTAATATTTTTGGCGCTTTTGTTCAAATTGAACAAGGTCATCGCTTTCGCTGCCTCGAATATCAGCTTTCCTCCCTTTATTCCCTTTGTGTTGTATTTGAGTCTACAAGCGGGTGCCTGGATTACGGGTAGGGAGTTGAATTTTTCCATCAGCGAAATCGATGAAAATTTTGAACTTATAAGAAATCTACAAACCTATATTATTGGCAGTCTAACCCTGTCGTCCCTAGCCGCGACGGTCCTCGGATTTTTGGCCTATATCTTTTTGACCATTTTTAGCCGGAAGAAAATTGCCATGCACAATGGATAGTTTTTTTTATCGCACATATCGATTTTTTTCCAAACACAAGGGGTTGGGACTGGGTGTGATACTACTTTCCCTAATCGGTTTATCCATCCTGATTTCCAAAGTAAGGTTTGATGAGGATATCACCAAGCTCGTCCCTGTCAATTCGGAAAATGAGGCTTACCAAAAAGTGCTGAAAACCCTGCAGTTTACGGACAAGATTATCATCAATATTAGCCGCGGGAGCGAGGGTTCCGTAGCCGACCTTACCCAATATGCCTCACAATTTCTGGATAGTCTTCAGGCCAAGGCCGAGCCCTATGTAAAAAATATTCAAGGGAAAGTGGCGGATGATGAAGTGCTGCAAACCATGGATCTTGTTTATGAAAACCTGCCTCTCTTTCTGGATAGAACGGATTATGCACTGATCCAACAAAAAATTGAAAAGGACAGCATAGCCGTAGCAACCCGGGAAAACTACAAAACGCTTATTTCGCCAACGGGCATCCTAGCTAAAAAGAACCTGCTGCGCGACCCCTTGGGGCTGTCCTATTTGGCCCTGAAAAAGTTACGGCAACAAGGCGTTGCGGAAGGATTTACACTCAAGGATGGTTTCCTGTTGACCGAGGACGAGCAACATATTCTTTTGTTTGTTACCCCGACCTATGCCGCCAACCAAACCTCGGAAAACGAACCTTACACCAAGGAACTCTATCGAATTAGGGACGCATTGAACCACGCTTTCGATTCCAAGGTGAAGAGTGCCTATTTTGGTGCCCCTTTGATTGCCGTGGCCAATGCGCAACAGATCAAAACGGATATACAGTTTACGGTAGGTATCGCCCTGACCCTTTTGTTGATCCTTTTGATTTTTTTCTATCGCAGATTAATCTTGCCCATTATTCTTTTTTTGCCCACGGTTTTTGGGGGAATGCTATCGGTAGCCCTGCTTTTTTTTATCCGAAAGGATATCTCCGGGATTTCCTTGGGCATTGGTGCGGTACTCCTAGGGGTAACGTTGGATTATTCCCTACACATTTTAACCCACATTAGAAACAAGGGGACCATTAGGGACTTATATGCCCACATAGCTCCCTCTATCTTAATGAGCAGTCTTACCACCGCCTCGGCATTTTTATGCCTGTTGTTTCTAAAGTCGCAAGCATTACAGGACTTGGGAATTTTTGCCGCGGTCAGTGTATTGGGTGCCTCGGTATTCGCACTGCTCTTTATTCCCCAGGCCTACGGGGCGAAATTGTCCGAAGGAAAAGGCAAAACTTTCTTGGATACCGTCGCAACCTATGAGTTTCAACGGAACAAATGGCTCATAGGCCTAGTTGCGGGATTGTTCATCATAGGTATTTTCACCTTTAACTCGGTAAGCTTTAATAAGGACATCTCCAAGTTAAATTACGAGCCACCTCCTATTACCGAGGCCAAATTGCAGTTGGAAACCCTTACGGACCTTGGCGCCAAATCCCTTTATGTGGTCAGTTATGGAGATTCCATGGAAACGGTATTACAATCCAATGACAGTGTATATGCTTCTTTGAACCATCTTAAGGACAGTGGAGGAATTATAGGATTTAGTTCTTTGGGATCACTGGTTCATTCAAAAAAGAGACAAACGGAAAAAATCGGTCTCTGGAAGGAATTTTGGACGGATGACCGCATCCGGTCCGTTTCTGCTTCCCTAGGTGAAGCGGGTCTGGAATACGGGTTCAAGCCCGGCACGTTCGATCCGTTTTATGGGTTCCTTCGCTCCGATTTCCAACCTTTGGAAATTGCGGATTACCATATGATGAACGCCTTTCCCGTGGAGGACTACTTGTCCACAAAGAACAGATTGATAACAGCCACTTCTATGGTCAAGTTGGACTCCTCCCAAATAGAGGGCGTACGGCAGACCTTTGCCCGCTACCCGGAAACCGTTTTGATCGATCGCCAAGGCATGAACGAAACTTTTTTGGGCAACCTAAAAAATGATTTTAATCGGCTCATTCTTTACTCGGTGGTAGCCGTTATGTTGCTTTTGCTTCTTTTCTACCGCAGCCTGTCCCTTACTTTGGTGACCGGCTTACCTATTTTTTTGACCTGGTTTTTGACCTTAGGCATTATGGGACTGTTGCACCTGGAATTCAATATTTTCAATATCATCATCTCTACCTTTATTTTCGGCCTGGGGGTGGATTACAGCATTTTTATGACCAATGGCCTGCTTTCGGAATACCGAAACGGGGAAAAGGTGCTCCACACCCACAGAACTTCGATCATCCTGTCAGTGGCCACTACCATTCTGGGAGTGGGTGTACTCATCTTCGCAAAGCATCCGGCCTTGTACACCATTTCGGTGGTTTCCCTGATCGGTATTCTTTCGGCGGTTTTGATCGCTTTTACCATACAACCCATGCTATTTAAGCTTCTTATTGGAAGCGGAAAAAAAAGGCCTATTTCCTTGCGCTATTTGATCCATTCGCTACTTTCCTTTGGGTACTTTGGATTGGGCGGGCTCTTATTTTCCCTATATGCCAAGGTGGTATTGACCTTCTTTCCGAAAAGTAGGGAGAAAAGACAATTGAGATTTCATAAGGCCGTATCCGTATTGATGAAATCCGTACTCTATACCAATCCATATGTGCGCAAAAAGGTAATAAATCCAAATGGGGAGACCTTTGAAAAACCGGCAATGATCATAGCCAACCACACCTCATTCTTGGACATTTTGGCCATTGGCATGCTGGACCCCAAGATTATATTCCTGGTAAACGACTGGGTCTACAACTCCCCTATTTTTGGAAGTGCTGCCAAATTGGTCGGGGCCTATCCCGTTTCCCTCGGTTTGGAAAACGGGGAAACCTATCTCCGTAAAAAAGTGGCCCAGGGATTCTCGTTGATCGCCTTTCCAGAGGGTACACGATCTACTACCAACAAAATTAGACGCTTTCACAAAGGAGCTTTCTATTTGGCCGGGCAGTTGGGATTGGATATCCTCCCAGTCCTTATCCATGGTAATTCCGAGGTCTTGCCCAAAGGGAGTTTCATCATCAGGGACGGTAGCATTACATTGAAAATTCTACCGCGGATAAGGGCCAAGGACTCCAAGTTCGGGACCACTTATACCGAACGGACCAAACAGATAAGCGCCTATTTTAAAGATGAATTTTTGACCTTTAGACAGGAAATGGAGGGGGAAACCTATTTCCATAAATCCATTCTTGAAGCCTATCGGTTTAAAGGGAAAAGTCTGTACCAAAGAATTCGGCAGGACCTAAAAGAAAATGGTGCTACCTACGTCCGGTTATTGCAGCTTATGGACAAAAAGGCACATATGGTCCATCTTTCGGGGGATGATGGCCAATTGGATATGCTACTGGCCTTGGATTCGGCTGATCGTAAAATTAATGTCCATGTACAGGACGAAGCGATACGATCCATCCTCAAAAACAGTTTTGTTATCCAAAATCGCCGAAATATAGCGGTAGCTTCCAGTACCTCCGAGGCTTGGCGACCTACCGCATCAGTGCTCCTTATTGATAGGGATATAAAGGATTGGGAAAGCCTCCAAAAAAAATTAAATGAAATTGGTATCTTACTGTTATTGAAGAAGGGTATGAACCTTCCAATAAAAAATATTCGGGAATCCGGCTTTACGATAAGCGACCAAAGTGATAATTTTATACTAGCCAAAAAACGCAACAGTGAAAACGCATTATGACGTTGTAATCATCGGCAGTGGCATGGGTGGCCTGGTAGCGGCCAACATATTGGCCAAGGAAGGTCGTACCGTCTGCGTTCTCGAAAAAAACAACCAGTACGGAGGTAATCTACAGACCTTCGTCCGCGATCGTACCATCTTCGATACCGGGGTACACTACATTGGTGGGCTTTCGCCAGATCAGAATCTGTATCGCTACTTCAAGTATTTGGGCATATACGATGATCTTCCGCTGAAAAGATTGGACAAAAGGTTCGACATCATCACTTTTGATAACGACCCCAAGGAATATCCCCATGCCCAGGGCTATGCGGATTTTGAGCTATACCTTATCGAACAATTTCCCCACGAGGCCCTTGGTATAAAGGCTTATTGTAACCAATTGCAGGAGACTTGCAATAAATTCCCATTGTACAATTTAAGCCATGGCAAGCCATACTATGACGATGAGGAGATGTTTCGAACCCCGGCCAAGGCCCTGATCGAATCCTTTGTTTCAGACGACAAGTTGAGGGGAGTTTTGGCAGGATCCAACCTCTTGTATGCCGGAGAACCGGACAAGACCCCATTTTATGTCCATGCACTTTCCGTAAACTCCTATATTGAAAGTGCCTATCGGTGCATCAATGGCGGAAGCCAAATTACCAAGTTATTGATCCGGAGGCTTAAGGAAAACGGAGGAGAAGCGTATAAGCATCACGAGGTGGTCAAGCTTGTTCACGAAGGAAAAAAATTGGTTTACGCCGAGGCGGCCAACGGAAAACAAATACGGGGAGACTTGTTTATTTCGAACATTGAGCCCAAACATACCCTAAAATTGGTGGGTACGGACAAGTTTAGAAAATCCTATGCCAACCGGGTCGAACAGATAGAAAGTACGATATCCGCGTTTAGCCTACATATGGTCCTAAAGCCCAAATCCTTTAACTACCTGAACTACAATTATTATCATTTTAAAGATCCCTCAAAAGTGTGGGAAGGCCATAGTTATTCCGAAACAAGTTGGCCCGAAAGCTATATGGTAAGCATGGGGGTGGGCAAAAATACGGACGAATGGGCCGATCAAATGACGGCTATTACCTATATGCGCTATAATGAAGTAAAACCTTGGGAAAACACCTTCAACACTGTTGCCCATAAAAATGATCGCGGGCAGACCTATACCGAATTCAAAGAGGCTAAAACCGAAAAGTTTCTTGTGGAACTGGAAAAAAAATTCCCGAACATCAGGGAATGCATACAATCCATCTATACCTCAACACCCCTCTCCTATCGGGATTACATTGGCAGTAATGAAGGGGCCATGTACGGTTATGTAAAGGACGTAAACTATCCCTTAAAATCGTTTATCTCGCCCAGGACCAAAATTGGAAATCTGTTCTTTACCGGGCAAAGTCTCCACATGCACGGTATCTTAGGGGTAACCATAAGCGGTATTGTAACCTGTTCGGAGATTTTGGGAAGGGAATATTTGTTGAATCGTATCCTAGAAGAAGAAAAAGAGAACAAGACCACCAAAATGCCCGTATAATGGAAAAATTTCAGACAGTATCGGTAGATCGGGTCAAGAATATTTCCAAGACCGATTTTCTGGAAAACTACTATCACAGACAGCGTCCGGTCTTGATCGAAGGCCTAACGGAGGATTGGCCCGCACATGCCAAATGGAACCTGGATTATATTCAACAACGGGCCGGAGATCAAGTTGTTCCCCTGTATGATAGCAAACCCACCAAGGGCAAACAAAACTCGGCTGCCCCGGCCACCGAAATGAAGTTATTCGATTATTTGGAGCTATTGAAAAATGAACCGACGGATCTCCGTATCTTTTTCTATAATATCTTGGATAGCATGCCGGAACTGGCTGAGGATTTTGAATACCCGGATCTGGGCCTTAAATTCTTTAAACGCCTACCGGTCATGTTCTTTGGGGGAGAAGGTTCAAAAGTATTGGCCCATTATGATATGGATCTCGCCGACTTGGTACATGTCCATTTTCATGGCACCAAAAGTGTGACCCTATTTGCCCCGGAACAGACCAAATACCTGTACCGGGTCCCCTTTTCGGTCCATAATCTGGAGACCATAGATATGGACAAACCCGATTTTGAAAAATATCCTGCTTTGCGTAATGTCCAAGGTATCCATGCGGAAATGAACCATGGGGATGCCCTGTACATGCCCAGTGGTTATTGGCATTATATCAAATACAATACCGGAGGCTTTTCGATTACCTTAAGGGCCCTGCCCACAAAACCCCAGCGATTGTTAAAAACTGCCTCCAACGTCCTTTTTATGAGGAATTTTGAAAATTTGATGCGTAGGACCATGGGACAAAAATGGGTGGATTACAAGGAAAATAAAATGGTACGGCGGGTTAACAAAAAATATGGGAAATCTGCCGTTTAATGTATTTATCGGCTCACATAAAGACGATGGGTGCGTTCCTTGTTTGGATATGTCTTTTAACCTCCTGTGGTGTTTCCAAATCGCTTCGGGACCTCCCGGATATTGGCAAGTACGAGGCCAGTGACCTGCAACGGGTTCGTGTATCCGATTCCACCTTTTATTCGGAAAAGGGGTATCTGACCAAAAATGCCCATGGATTATGGGAACTTTATGTGGAAGGTAATCCGTTGGAATTGGGATTGACCACGGGGAACCTGACCCAAGAGCTTTTCCATCGGCAGGAGGATGCCTTATTGACCAAAGTAAACGAGCTGGTCCCTTCGAGGACCCAACAATATCTGTTACGTAAGTTCTTGGCCTGGTTCAACCGTAAGATGTACCTGAACATCAAGGAAGAGTACAAGACCGAGATTTATGGTATTTCCCAATATGCCTCGGATACCTATGCCCATATTGCAGAGGCCTACCCTCGCATACTGTATCTCCATGGTGCCCACGATATTGGACATGCTTTGCAGGATCTTGCCTTGGTGGGCTGCTCGTCTTTTGCCGTCTGGGGTGATCAAACGGAAGATGGGCAACTTATCATCGGTCGAAATTTTGATTTTTATGCAGGGGATGATTTTGCCAAGGAAAAAATTATCGCCTTTGTCAAACCCGATTTGGGTCATAAATTCATGTCCGTGACCTGGGGCGGAATGATCGGCGTGGTCTCCGGAATGAACGACCAAGGCCTAACGGTAACCATCAATGCCGGAAAATCGAAATTCCCCTTAGTGGCCAAAACCCCGATTTCCTTGGTAACCCGGGAGATCCTGCAATATGCTTCCACCATTGAGGAGGCCGTTGCCATTGCTCGAAAACGGGAAGTGTTTGTGTCGGAATCCATTTTTGTAGGTAGTGCCAAGGATGGAAAAGCCGCTGTCATAGAAGTGTCTCCCAAAAATTTCGGGGTCTACGAGGTTCCCAATTCTTCACAGCTGATTTGTTCCAACCACTTTCAAAGTGCCGCTTACGCAGCCGACAAAAAAAACCAACGCCATATTTTTGAAAGTCACTCGCAATATCGATTTGATCGTATGGAAGAACTCCTACAGGAAACCCCTAAAACTAATGTCCGATCGGCCATAGACGTTCTTAGAAATAAGGAGGGATTGGAGGGAAAGGAAATCGGGTATGGCAACGAAAAGGCACTGAATCAACTATTGGCGCACCACGGCATTGTCTTTAAACCGGAGGAGCTTTTGGTCTGGGTAAGTAGCAATCCGTATCAATTGGGTGAATTCGTGGCCTATGATCTGAACGAAGTATTTAACGATACACCAACGCACTTTCCAACCACTCCATTGGCGGAAGAGGAACTGACCGTTCCCGAAGATCCGTTCCAATATTCGACCGAGTATACCAACTATCAACGGTATCGGGGCTTAAAAAAACAGGTGCTGACCGCTATCGCCGGAGAACGACATCTGGAGCAAAGCCTACTTTCGGATCTGCGCCAAAGTAATCCAGAATATTGGGAGGCATACTATTTGGCGGGAAGATACCAATATGGAAAAGGGTATCATACCGCAGCCCTGGAGGTCTTTGAAACGGCCCTTAACAAGGAGATTACTACAGTTCCCGACAAAGAAAATGTGATGCGGTACATCAAAAAAATAAAGCGTAGATTGCGTTTATGATTCCAGAAATTGAAAGGGCCTCGCCAGAGGAGATACAAGCATTTCAAGAAGAAAGGTTGAAAGAAGTACTGGGTTATGTCCAAGAAAAATCACCCTACTACCAACGACTTTTCAAAACACATTCCATTGATATCACGACTATTCGGACGCTTGCCGACTTAACCCAAATTCCAGTGACCACCAAGGAACAGTTACAACAGTATAACAATGAATTTATCTGTGTTCCCAAAAACAAGATCGTGGATTTTGTCACTACATCCGGTACTATGGGTGAACCGGTGACTATTGGCCTAACCGATGCCGATTTGGATCGTTTGGCCTATAACGAGGCCATTTCTCTCGCCTGCGCCGGGGTTACGGAAAATGACATCATTCAATTGACCACCACACTCGACCGACGATTTATGGCAGGCATGGCCTATTTTTTAGGTGCCCGTAAGCTTGGTGCCGGTATGATTCGAGTGGGTGCCGGTATTCCGGAATTGCAGTGGGATACCATTGTAAAATTCCGGCCTACCTATTTGATCGTGGTCCCGTCATTTTTATTGAAACTCATTCAGTATGCAAAAGCCCACGGCATTGACGTGAATGCCTCCGGGGTCAAAGGGGCCATCTGTATTGGAGAGTCGTTGCGCAATCAAGATTTTTCATGGAACGTCCTGGGACAAAAAATACGATCGGCCTGGGATATCGAACTCTATTCCACCTATGCCTCCACAGAAATGAGCACTGCCTTTACCGAATGCAGCGAACAACAAGGTGGACATCACCACCCGGAATTGATCATTGTGGAAATTCTGGATGAAAACGACCAACCCCTTCCAGCAGGTAAACCTGGGGAATTGACGGTTACCACACTTGGTGTAGAGGCCATGCCCCTGATACGGTTCAAGACCGGGGATATCCTGGTGGCCCACAATGAACCTTGTGCATGTGGTAGGAACAGTCTCCGTTTAGGTCCGGTCATCGGCCGGAAGAAACAGATGATCAAGTACAAAGGTACCACGTTATACCCGCCGGCTATGGATAATTTACTTAATGATTTTCCCGAGGTGGAAAGTCATGTCATAGAGATTTACCACAATAGCATGGGTACGGACGAGATAGGGATCAAAATCGCTTCCACTGAAGCTTCCAATAGATTGTTGCACGATATCAAGGACCATTTTAGATCCAAATTACGGGTCTCCCCCAAAATCGAGTTTTGTGAGGCCCGGGAAATCCAAAAGCTACGACATTCCAAACTGGGGAGGAAACCGGTAACGGTAATCGACAAAAGGGAATGATAGATCGCTTCGTCGCTACGCTCCTCGAGAATACGTTTTTGCGAGCGGAGCGAAGCAAACTGACGAATCCTGGCCCTGAATAGGTAGATCGCTTCGTCGCTACGCTCCTCGCGAATACGTTTTTGCGAGTGGAATTTAATCAAAATAGAACAACCACCCGTCAGACAAATCGTTCCAATCGGGATTCATCGAATTAATTAATTCTTCCTTTCGTTTTCGATTCCCGGATTTCAGTTGTTTCTCTCTCGCCATCGCATGTCTAATATTTGAGAACTCTTCAAAATACATTAACCTATCACAGTTGTACTTAGCAGTAAAGCCTCTGTAAAATTTTGTCTTATGTTGGTATATCCTTCTTACCAAATTGCTAGTAACCCCAACATATAACACGGTTCGGTTTTTGTTGGAAAGGATATAGACATGCGATTTTTTCATTTTAAAACTTTGAGCAAAAATTAGGAAGCGATCCGACCTATCTATTTTAGATGGACAGATCGCTTCGTCACCATGCTCCTCGCGAATGCGTTTTTGCGAGCGGAGCGAAGCAAACCGTCCAATCTTGGTCCAGAACAAATGGATCGCTTCGTCGCTACGTTGCTCACGAATGCGTTATTTCCCCAACATCAAGAGTTCATTGCACCGCACTTCGGTGACATAACGTTTGTCCCCCTCCTTGGTCTCATAGGAACGGTGTATGAGTTTGCCTTCCACGGCCACCTGCTTTCCCTTGGTAAGATAATTCTCTACGATTTCGGCGGTCTTGCCCCAGGCTACGATATTATGCCATTGGGTATCCTCCACCTTTTCGCCTTGTACGTTTTTGTAGGTTTCGCTGGTCGCGATGGAAAATTTGGCCAGCTTTCCGCCGTTTTCCAAGTTTACGATTTCAGGATCTTGTCCCAAGTTTCCAATCAACTGTACTTTGTTTTTAATTGCGTTCATGTCTACTAATTTTTAATATAAAACAGTTAATGCCATCGAACCTCCCTGATCCGACAAAGCAAACATAGAACGGCTTGATAAAAAGATCCGGTTGGGAAGTATTTACTTTCGTTTGTAAACGTTTGTAGTCGTTTGTAAATAGCTATGTGCTTATATTTCTGAAACTTACATCAAATACAAGATGTTGCAATTTTAGAAACATGTGGCAAATAAGTGCCTTAAGGTCCTGATGGTTTTTGCGCTTTTTAAGTTCTGGTGGGTTTATTTCCTATCTTTAGGGAACATGGAAACTCAAAAGACCTTTACCCAACGTATTGGTGGTTATCTGCATAAAATCACTCCCATTACCGATGCCAGTGGGAAATTGCTGCACTACGTCTCCAAGCCATTGATGGTGGAACTGAAGCCTCGGGACATTATGCAGATCATCATCGGATCAACGATATTGGCCCTGCCTGTGGCCTACACCGAAGAGGCCTGGGACCTTGGGGCTGAACTGCCCATGTTGAACGTGGGACTGTTATCGTTTATTTCCGTTGTCTTTGTTGCCCTTTTTGTGTATTTCAACTTCTACCGTTTCAATATCAAGGGAAATGTCTTTAACTACATAAAAAGGGTCATAGCTACCTATATGATTTCCATGCTGGTGGTTGCCATCCTATTAACGGTCATTCAGCGATGTCCCTGGGAAACCGATTATCTACTGGCCTTGAAACGGGTAATTATTGTCGCCCTACCTGCCTCGATGAGTGCCACGATCAGCGATGTGCTCAAATAGTTTCTCCTGCGATTGGGTAAACGCATGAGGATATTTTATTCGATAAGTAAATCTTTTTGATTCGTGAGAATTCAATATGATAACCTATTAAAAGAAACAGAGGATACGGTTTGTGAACCTTAATCTGGCATACACTATACGTCCTACCACATCCCGAACCAATATCTTAAGGGCTAAGACGAAAAGTCCCTGGTCAAAGTATGGGAAGCTGACGATTTTCCCAATTATTTGGTATTGGACCTGGCCTCGATCTTTTCGATTCTTTCTGCCAGTAAGTGAAGCGCCTCATTTTCTTTTTCCAACTGCTGGATTCTTCTCTCTTGTGCAATGGTATAGAGCATAAGTTCTTCGATTTTTTGGAGCAATTTGGAGTCCATTTCCCCTAGGAGGATTCCGTTTTTGGCCACTTCTTCCGCACTGGGAATATCCTGTAAATGGCCCTTATCCCTGATGTGCCGCTCCACTTCTTCCAAAGTAGGAAGTTGATAGTCGCTTTCAAATACGAAATCCGACCATCCTGTTTCTACCCGTACCTCTTTGGCCCTAACGTTCCCGTTGACGGCCAATTTGTAAATTCCAGGAGCATCGGTGCCAATACCTACGTTCCCACCAAATGGATTAATAAGTAAATCGAATTTAGCCGCAGTCGTGGTCTGTTGGGTTTGAATGACCGCTTTTAGATTAGCGTTGTCAACACCGAATCTTAAACTGGCGTCATAGCCATCATCATCTGCTCGTATGATTAGGCCACTATTGGGTTGTGAAATCTCACTGGACAGATCAGCATTTTTTAGTATCTCAAATTTGGCAGTTGGTTTTATCGTGCCAATACCAACACTACCATCCGTCTTGATGGTAAGCCTATCCGTATCCGAAGTCTGGAAACGGATGTCGTTATCCGGGGAAGTTCCTTCTGCCAGGTTGCGGAAGTACATGATATGAGCGCCATTTCCATCTGAATCTTGTATCCAATCGAAATAGAAATGGTTGTCCTCAGCCTTTAGCGAAACTTTTTGATTACTGTACCTCCCTACTTCAAGGGTGTTTGTAGCCGCGTTACTAAAGAAATGGGCATTTTGACCGACAACATGTAGCTTGGCAGAAGGGGTTGTCGTTCCTACTCCCAAGTTACCATTTGAACTTATCCGCATCCGTTCAACCAGGTCGGTGACGCCATTGCCTTCGTTCGTTTGAAACGCTATATAGCCAGGAACTGCACCAGTGGCTACACTCTCTGCATTGAATGTGATATGGGCAACCCTATGATAATTCGTGCCATCAAAGCCCATACCTCTTAGCCAGAGGGTATTGTCACCAGCGGTCAGGGCAGATGGCGAAGATTCCGAACCCTGGGCACCATATCCCAAGATTCCGAATCCTCCGGATGAGTTCCTGAACGAATTCCCTCTTAGGTAAACCGCGTTTCCATCTTCTAAAAGGTGAAGATTGGAAGATGGGTTGGTCGTGCCTATCCCTACGTTGCCAGTTGAGGGAAAAGTATTGGTTTGGGCCGAAACTGAAGTACAGCCTATTAGGGCAAAAAGAAAGATTTGGGATTTTTTCATTTTGTCGGGGGTTTTAGTAAGTCAGGCCCAAATGTAAGATTTTACGTTACTTATCCCTAATTTTGTAGAACATTTTCGATGAACGGTAAGCAAGTAGACCCTAATCTTCTATAATTCCATCGTAGACAACGATGGTCCGGCTTACCCCTATTCCCAACTTCTACCGTGCAATCCATTCCATCGCTTTCTTCGGATGGATCAATAGCACCTTTTCGTCCTCCGCCGATCGCGTACCGGTCTTTAGGATAGCCTCCACCACCTCGGGCGGTGTTAGATCGGGATCAACGGCCAACATCTTGGCCGCGAGATTGGCTACGTTGGGCGAGGCCATGGAGGTTCCGGAAAACGCCACTCTGTCCCCGCCAGGAACAAAACTTTCCACCTCGTAGCCGTTGGCGTAGATATCCACACTTTGGCCCTCGGTAGTAAAGCTGGCCTTTTTACCTTCAATGTCTACCGCACCTACCGTAATTAAATGGGGCAGATTGAGGCTCGAGGGGAAATCGGCGGTAAAATCCACATCGTCATCCGAATTTCCGGCCGCACATACGAACAATATTTCCGGGGCTGACCTCAAGGCTTCCTCGAACGCATCATATAACTTGGTGAAATAGGTCTTGGCCAATGTATTTCTTTCCCCATCGTCCCTACCAATTCCATTAAGCTCCAGGTCCGCTAGTACGTCCTCATAACTGACCCCCCAACTCATGTTTACAACTTTCACCTGGTTCTGCTTGAGATAATCCACTATGTCCCCATAATTTTGAGAGGCTCTGGCAATATAGGCGTCATCAGGAGGGGCCGGAACGTTCTTGTGGTCCTCTGTATTGCGAACCACCAGTATTCTGGCCAAATCATTTCCAGCTGCCGCTATTCCGGCCACATGGGTACCGTGCGAATATTCGGAATACAAATTCAGGTTTTCCATGTAATGTTCAAAATCTTCGGGTTTCAAATGGGACATGTAAAGTTTTAGGTCGGATACTTCCTTGGAGTCTATATTGGCAAAAAGGTCCATCAGCCCCTTGGTATGGTCCTGATACTTTTTTTTGTCCTTCAGGGCATGGGCCAAGGGATGTAAATAATTGGGATCCCTATGCTCCTTTACATCGTAGGCGATGCCATAGACGTCGTCAACAAAACCGTTCCCATCCGTATCCAAGCCATCCAACCGCTCACCTTCATTTATCCATCGTTTCTCTTTAGGAAACACAGACATGTCCACCCCGGAGTCCCAAATTCCGATGACCACTGGTGCATAGTCGGGATTTTTCTTAATCAAAGCATCCCGTTCTTTCCAGATGTTGTGCTTTTCCAACTTTTCCATGTTCTTTTCAAGTGCATTAACGTAGGCTTCAAGAAAAGCTGTCCTGTAGGGGATGTAATAATTCAACATATAGTGGACTTGAATCAGTCGAAAAACCAAATCCCCCGGTATCTCCCCGGTATTATTGTCCAATGCAGGCTGTACCTCCGTTTTGACCCAACCCATAAGAAAATTTTCACTCAAAATCTCGGCCTCGCCTTTGGCGGATTCCACATCTTCCTGAATAACCTTAAAATTCCCAGAACTCAATTTATGCTCCATGAACTGGTTTATTTGTTGGGCAATGGTTTGGTCATCCGCTATATCGTCTTTCAAGACCACCCTCAACAGTACCTCGGCCTCCATACCCAATGTCCTTTTTTGGGAATCCTTGCCCGCCAATTCCCGCTGTTTTTTCAAATAGTCTAGGGCAAGATCATATGCTCCCTCCAGGATATGGATCGTCCTAAGATTTCCGTAGTACTCACGTAACGTTGCATTTTCTCGGATATCATAGGTCTCCAGATCATTCAAAAGGTCCTTTTTGACCCTGGCTGCCAATGCCAAAATGTATTCCTTGTCCTTTATGATGCCAATGGCGTCCTTGTTTTTTAGGGAATACGAATGTTTAGGTAAATCCTCGGCCTTGGTAATTACTTTTTTCTCCTGGGCCCAGACCCTAACGAAGCACATGACGATGGTCCCAAACAATAGTAGGTTTCGCATTTTCATCATTATCTTTTTTGAAGTTGAAAGTGGAATCTAACCTCAACCTATCGAGGCCTGATAACATAAAGATAATGGATCTTCAATGTTCTTGAAAGTCCTAATTGGGCGAAACAGAGTAACACAACGTCCTAAGAGTCTGAGGTATATCCATAATGTATTGAACTTCCTTTTTCTTTAAATATAAGAGACCTCATTTTTGAGCTGCTTTTAACCTGTATACAGTGTTGTAAGATTGGAATTATGACCAGGTTCTAATCCGTTTTCAACAAATCCTCAACCACTTCCAATTCGTGGAGTACGGTTACCTTGTGGCAAGCTCCGCGCATTTTCTCCCTGACTCCCTGGGCCCTCAATGGTAAGTTGCCTCCCGAATGGTCCCACGTTTCCTTATCCGGCCATTGGGCATAGGCGATATAGGTGAATTCATCCTTTTTATGTAGTCTCGAACCCAATCCGTTCTCATGCGTGTAGATCAATTTGGTCATTTCCTTCCAAGCCTCAATAAAATTATGCGCTTGATTTTCCTTAAGCTCAAACTTATAAATGATGGCTATCATATGCTCCCTTATAAATATTATACACGAACAAAAACTAAAATAATGCCTATGTCGTATCAGGAACCTAAGTTAAGAGATTCCAATGTTCTTTTTGGAATTGTCACTGTCCAATGGTATCGATCGCACTACTGATTTTCGATGGGGTAAGCCAAAAGGTGAAGTTCTCCCTTCGCGCAACAAAAAAGCTCCTCATCCAGCGCTGCCTAATCCATATCCCTTGGCATTCGCAAACAACTTTGAGTATCTTTGGATATATAACCTTAGGATTTACAATCACAATACTTAACCATGGAACTTTCACTGCTCACTCCCGCTGACATCCTTCCCGAGAATGAAAAAACGATCCACGCCCTGTTTAAACAACTTAATGCGACCCGGATCCCCCTATCCTTACGTCAAGTCTTGGATCCCAAAAATCCAGTTATTGTGGCATGCTGTAGATGGGAAGGCCAGATTGTTGGGGTAGCGTTGATGGGCGAATATGCGGTAGTTTCGGGAATCAAAGGTTGGATCGAGGATGTGGTCGTGGATCAGGCACATCGCGGAAAGGGCCTAGGTCGTCAATTGATGGAATTCCTCATTGAGCAGGGTCGGCAAAAAGGTCTCACCGAAATTCTCCTGTTTACGGGGTACCACCGAAAACCGGCCAACCAACTCTATCAGAATTTGGGATTTCAAAAAAAAGAAAGTCAAATCTATACCTTAAAATTATGAGCAAACTATCCAAGGAAGCCTGGCAGAAAAGATTGGAGTTATACGATAGCCTCATCGACAAATGTCCCCGATTTGATCGTAAGGGGAAAACCATGCCGTACACTTCCGCCAATGGTTACATGTTTTCCCTATTGAACAAAGCCGGGGAAATCGGAATCCGGTTTTCCAAGGAAGTACAAGAAAAGTATTTGGCAGAATTACAGACCACGCTTTACACCTCCTACGGTGCCACAATGCAGGGCTATATTCTTATTCCGGAGGAGGTCCTGGAGGATAGGGAGCAAACGGCGGCCTATCTCAACGAAAGCTACGATCATTTCATGTCCTTGGAACCGAATACGCACAAGAAGAAATAGTTCCCCAATTCACCCACCATGACCCCATTTATAGCCGACACAACTTTTACACGCAAGGTATTTACCCAGAACCGATTACCCAAAGCGGAATACGAAAACTGTGTTTTTGAAGGCTGCGATTTTTCCAATGGTTTCTTGGACAACCAGAATTTTATGGAATGTAAATTCGTGGACTGCAACCTGAGCAATGCCAACGTAGCCCATACCACTTTTAAGCAAGTGATGTTCATCCATAGTAAGCTTATGGGAATCCAATTTGAGACGTGCAATGATTTTCTACTCGATTTTAGCTTTCAGGATTGTACCTTGAATTTCAGTTCGTTCTACGGTCTAAAACTAAAAAATCAAAAGTTTAGGGATTGCAAGTTGGTCCAGGCCGATTTTACGGAAACGAACCTCGCCCATGCCCTCTTCGCGAATTGCGACCTACAGGGTGCCGTCTTTTTTAATTCTATTTTAGAGGCGACCGACTTTAGAACGGCCCGTAATTTCACCATCGATCCGGAAAAAAAATCGACTTAAAAAGGCCACGTTTTCCAAGAACGGTCTGGTCGGATTGCTTCGAAAACACGACATTATTGTCGAATAAATTCTTCATTTTATATTTTGTAGAATATTTTTTATATTCATTGGATATTTCTTTTAACGAACCTCGTTTTTAGTAGATTCTACTATGAGAAAATAAATGATATTTAATCTCATAAAAGCTGTGAAGGGTCAGGGTCGAAAGCACGCGGAATTCAATCTAAAATTCAGGTAAATTGAAAAAAAAATGTTTGGAATGTGGGGCAGAAATCGTGGGAAGGGTAGACAAAAAATACTGTTCGGACCATTGCCGCAATGCGTACAACAATAAAGTCAATAAGGACAGTAAGAACTTGATCCGGAATATCAACAATCGCTTACGGAAAAATTATCGGATTTTGGATAGCTACTCCCTTAGGGAAGGCAAAACAAAGACCACCAGAACCCGATTATTGGACAAAGGTTTTGATTTTGATTTTGTCACCAACCTGTATACCACTAAAAAAGGTACTACCTACTACTTTGTATATGATTTGGGTTATTTGCCCTTGGACTACGATCAATACATGATCGTAAAAAGGGAATAGGCCTATTTCCAATTCTGCCCGCTCAATTTTAGGGCGGCGATAACAATATCCTTCCGACTAATCTGGCCTACCAGAATTCCATTGTTCATAACGGGCAATCTACGGCGGTTGTGTTTGTCAAAGACCCCTGCCGCATCAAAAATACTCATGTCGTGGGGAATGGTCTCTACTTCTTTGGTCATATACCGTTCGACACTCTTATCCAAGATGGGCTGATTGAAATAACGGCTTTCGGAAATTTGTTTCATGCAATCGGCTTCGGAAATAATACCGACCAAAAATCCATTGTCGTCCAGTACGGGACCTCCGGAAATTTTGTGTTTGGCAAAGGCTTCCATGACCTCTAAAATGGACTGTTCCGGAGCAAATGTCACCAGTTTTTTGGACATATAATCGGCCACTAAGATAGGGGCGTCAAATTCCTTTTTAGACGATCTACGTATTCCCTGAAAACTCTTTATTCCCATAATTGTATTGGTTTTATGCTATTCCTTGTGGAATAGGGTCAATCTTAAATTTACTTATTTTTTATGAATTATCTAAATATATTAGGCAAAATGCACCAAACTCTCAAAATTTTATACTTTTAGCCTAGGGCTCTTAAAATGCAGAAATACGCTTCCATCATAACATTATTGTTGGTCGTTCTCGCCATCTATTGGGGCTTTGAGTCGGCCATGCCCTCCTATTCCCCGGATGCGGAACTACCAAAAAATGAGTTTTCAACGGACCGGGCGCTGGTGCATGTAGAGGCCATTTCGCAAAAACCCCATGGGGTTGGATTTCCGGCACATTCCGAGGTGCGGAACTATATTGTTTCCGAGCTGCAGAAAATGGGTTTGGAAACCTCCCTTCAGGAAGGTTTTACCATTGGACGGGGGAACAACCTATGTAAACCCATTAACATTTTGGCCAAAATACCAGGCACCCGACCGGGTAAATCACTTATGGTTTTGACCCATTATGATAGCGACCTGCATTCCTCCAAGGGCGCCAGTGATGCCGGAAGCGGGGTGGCCACCATTCTTGAGGGTATTCGGGCCTTTATCTCCAATGAAAACAACAGGCCCAAAAACGATATCATAATTCTGTTTTCGGACGGGGAGGAAGTGGATCTCAGTGGGGCAGAGCTCTTTGTGGACCAACATCCCTGGGCCAAGGAAGTCGGACTGGTGCTTAATTTTGAGGCACGCGGAAGTGGTGGCCCAAGCTATGTCTTTATGGAGACCAATAGGGGAAATGAAAAACTCTTGGCCGGGTTTATCAAGGCCCATCCCAAATATCCCATGGCCAATTCCCTGTACTACAGTATTTACAAAATGTTGCCTAATGATACGGACTTGACCGTTTTTAGGGAAAAACGGGATATTGATGGGTTTGTATTCGCCTTTATCGGGGACCACTTTGATTACCATACTTCACAAGACACTTATGAACGTTTGGACCGAAATACCTTGGCGCATCAGGGAAGTTATCTGATGCCCTTACTTCATCATTTTGGCCATGCGGATCTGACCGACTTAAAGAGCTTGAACGATCATGTTTACTTCAACATGCCTTTTTTTGGATTGGTGTCCTATCCGTTCGACTGGATTTGGCCCATGTTCGGTTTGGCGGTACTAGTTTTTATTCTTCTACTCATTTATGGTTTTGGAAAGGGTTACCTGAAGGGCAAAGCGGTGGTCAAGGGCTTTTTTCCCATGCTATTGACCATAGCAGTGAACGGAGCGGTAGGTTATTACGGCTGGTCCGTACTCAAATGGATATACCCCCACTATGCGGACATGCTGCAGGGATTTACCTATAATGGCTATATCTACATTGCCGCATTTGTCCTATTTTCCCTAGGTAGCTGTTTTTGGATCTATTCCCGATTTAAAAATTCAAGTACAGTCGACCTGCTGGTGGCCCCGGTAGTATTGTGGTTGATTATTTGTTGTGCCGTTTGCCGGTATTTGGAAGGGGCCGCTTTCTTTATCGTTCCCCTATTTGCCCTGTTGGCCTCCCTTTTAGTGGTCCTCCACAAAAAGGAGTCCCATCCCTATGTTCTTTTTGTGTTGGCCTTACCCGCCCTGTGGATATATGCGCCTTTTATTAAGGGGTTCCCCGTAGGATTGGGACTTAAAATGATGGTAAGCGCTACCTTGTTGACCACCTTGACCTTTTTCCTGTTACTTCCATTGTTTAACGCCTACGCAAAGAAGACACAATTGGCTTATTTAAGTTTTGTGCTGTGTTTCGGATTTGGATTGGCCGCCCACTTCAATTCCGGATTTGACAAGGAAAATGGCAAACCTACAAGTCTGCTCTACGTTCTGGATGCGGACGAAAATGTGGCCCAATGGGCTACCTATGAACGGATACTGTCCCCTTGGACGGCCCAGTACTTGAAAACAGATGAAAAAGATCCCAATGAAATTGCCGGGCAAACCGTGGACAGCAAATACAATTCCGGTTTTACCCAGGTATCCCAGGCGCCCATAAAGGATATCCCACCACCTACAATCCTGAAAACAGGGGATACCCTCATTGGCGGGCAACGGGTGTTGGATATCCTGATCGCTCCCCAACGTGATGTAAATCGATTGGACGTATATACGAACGAGGTTTCCATTTCCAAGGCAATCGTAAATGGTATATCTTTATCCGAGTATGATTTGGAGCATAGGAAGGGTAGACGATTGGTCTCCCATCACATTAGCAATAACGATACGACCCAAATGACCCTTTCCCTCCCCAAAGACGAAATCTTGGAACTTACGTTGTATGAAGCTTCGAACGATTTGTTGGACAATCCACAGTTTACCATTCCGGCAAGACCGGAAGACAACATTCCCATGCCTTTTGTTTTGAACGATGCCGTCCTGGTCATAAAAACATTGCGATTTGAGTAGCTCCATTGGTATCATGGGTTGCGGATGGCTGGGGCTTCCCTTGGCCAAATCCCTTCTAGAAGACGGGTATGCGGTTCATGGGACCACCACCTCGGCCTCAAAAATGGCGGTCCTGGAAGCGGCAGGTATCCGCCCATATCCCATTTCACTTCAGGAATCAGGACCCGAGGGACCTATAGCCCTGTTTTTGAAGTCAGTGGATGTCCTGATAGTCAATGTGCCTCCCAGACTTAGGGGAGCCCATAAGGAAAACTATGTCAAAAAAATGCAAGGGTTGCACCGGGCCATCCAAGCAGTAGCCGTGCAAAAAGTTGTTTTTGTTAGCAGTACCTCCGTCTATGGGGACGTTAATGGGGAAGTTACAGAAGATACACCACCAAAACCTTCCACCGAGTCCGGGAGGCAGTTAGTGATAAGCGAGAATCTCTTTAGAAAGGATCTGAACCTGAAGACCACGATTGTTCGATTTGGTGGCTTGATCGGTCCTAACAGGCACCCGGTTACCATGCTCTCTGGAAGAACCGGATTACAGAACGGTGGGGCACCCATAAACTTGATCCACCTCAACGATTGTATTGCCATACTCAAAGCCATTGTTCACGAAGGGTGGTGGAACGAGGTTTTTAATGCCGTGTATCCCGAACACCCCGAAAAAGCGGAATACTATACCTCGGAGGCTAAAAAAAGAGGAATTCCGCCGCCCCAATATTTTGGGGATGCTGTTCAAAAAGGTAAAAAAATTCGTTCCCGTAAGCTTATTCTTGTTAAAAATTATCGTTTTACTACCCCAATTCAGGAATGATACACCACATAAAAGCCATTTTTTACAACAAATTTGTTGGTTTTTTGTTAATTACTTAATTGATTATTAACTACTTATCGATGAAATGCATAACTTTAGGTATATCTAAAACAAGATGGTCATGGAAAATTCAAGTCTAAAAGGGAGGATTTTAAAGGATATCAAAGACCTGATCTCCCGCAGTTGTACCAACCCAAAAACGACACCTGAATTTGAAAAACTCCATATTGCCCTGCTCAAAAAGCATTACAATGCCGCGGATGTAGCCATAGACTACCACAGAAAGCGGGTGAGCATGCACATTGTTATGGACGATGCCGTTTACGATCCCAAAACGGTAAATCAATACCTGCCTACCCTTTATGCCAATTTACGTTTCAGGAACCTGAAGGAGTTCTTGCGTTCGTGCGTAGAGAAGGACACCCAAAGTCTTGGATTCTACGCTGGACTTTTGCGGTCCATTACCCAAAGGGAAGTGGAACTGAATGTAGTTTAAATTTCAGCAAACTTCATAGTAAAAAAGGATACCAAAGCGTATCCTTTTTTTGTTGACCCTTCCCGGTATAACACCTTCAATCATATAATTAACTGTTTTCTTAACAGGATTCTACAAATAATTTTAATAGTTTTGCCCACCAAAATTCAACAAAAATGAAGAAGATTATCTTGTTGTCGGCACTTGCCTTTGGATTTACGGCCGCCGCGCAGACCCAGAGCGAACTTCAAAAACACTATGAGGCATTTTACAGGGAAATGCGTTTACAAGGTGATGTTGACGGTGTTATCAATGCCATGACACATTTGAACGTCCTTTCGCCCTCAAAGGAACGAAAGGATACGTTGGCCTATATCTATGCCAATGATAATCAACATCTTCAAGCTCTGAATACCATTGGAATAGAAAGGGAGGAAACGGATTCCGATTTGGCCGTACAGGTCAAGGCCATATCCCTAAAGGCACTTAACCAACCCAAGCGCGCCCTAGAGCACTTTACGGAACTGTTCAAAAGAAATCCAAACGCCTACATCGCCTATGAAATGGCCGATCTTAAAATACAGACCGGGGATATTGCCGGAGCCGGTGTGGATATCGAATATGGTATCACCAACGCCAAGGACGAAATGAAATATGCCTTTTATGAGCGGCAACAACCCTACGAAGTCCCCTTAAAGGCCGCCTTTTTGCATTTAAAAGGACTCACCAAATACAATAATGAGAAGAACAATATAGATGATGCCCTGACTTATATTGACGAAGCATTGGCCATGGATCCCAATTTTAATTTGGCCAGTTTAAGCAAACAGGCGTTGGAAAGCAGAAAGAACCCTCCTGAGGCTGCAGAGAATAAGGAATAAAAAAAAGCGGGCCGATTTGGCCCGCTTTTTTTATTCGCCATCCAGGCCTTGCCCCTCTATCCAGGGAGCTCCGGCAGCTTTCAAATCCTTTTCGATTCCGGGTAGGGTAGTTTCCGTAACCGTTTTCAATTTCGACCTAATTTCCGTTAACTGATTTTTGGCCCGCAGGAATGCGGCCTTATGATTCGGGGTCGGACCGTATGTGGCCTTAAGTGCTTCGGATGCAACGGAATTTCCGTTCTGGGGAGTAGGATTGGTTTTTTCCCCGATCTCGCCCTTGGCTTGATTTCCCTTTAGGGCCCGCTCTATGGCTAACAGGTTTTCCCTCGCCGTGTGAATCCGACCGGCCAGGGACGAAGAAGGGTTATGCGATCGGTCCGCTGCGCGTTGCATGGCATGCACTAACTTCAGATTCCGCGCCAACACCGAATTGGCTGAGGTCAAATCGTGTTGAAAGGAACGATACTCCTGGGTAAAAGCGGCAATCTCCTCATAGGAAGCACCCTGCAATGCCCCCTGCGCCAACGGAACTACTTTAACCACCTCGGGGCCGGCCAATGTTGTCGTTTGCCCATCCACTCGTTTGGACAAGGTGACCGTATAGGTTCCAGGAGTAACCCGAATACCGCTATTGGAGGATTCGGAACCGGATTTAGGCAAGTCCAGGTTTATCGCATTTTTGGTGGGATAGGTCAAATCCCAACTCACCCGATTGAATCCCTTGGAATTGGAACCCCGTACCGTGTTAACTACCTTACCTTCCTTGTCCTTGACTGTGAGGAGAATGGCAATGGAATCCTGTAGTTTTTCAGAAGCCAGCGCATCCCAGCCAGGAAACGGAATATTGTTGGCTCCGCGCTCCCGATCCTGACGCAGCTCCTTTAACGATTTTACCTTTTCGGGCAAAAAGTAGGTAAAGGTGGCCCCGTAAGGTGGGTTTTTGGCCCGATATTCGTTATCCCCCTGACTACCCATTCCCAATCTTGGGGTGTACCAATATGCCGGTTTTATGGGGAATAAGGTGGCCTCGTCCGTTAAGGTGGATGCTGTAAAGGTCCGCAAGGGACTTAAGTCGTCCAAAACATAGAATCCACGACCAAAGGACGCGGCGACCACATCATCCTCCCTGCGTTGAATAGTGATATCCCTAAAGGAAATGGTAGGCAGGCCACCGGTCAGTTGCGTCCACTGTTTCCCGCCATTGGACGTAAAATAGATACCGAATTCCGTAGCCGCAAATAAAAGATCCCTTTTAATATGGTCTTGTACCAAGCGCCAGGTCAACAAGGTTGGCGGTAGATTGCCATTGATGAATGTCCAGGTCCTACCCTTATCCCGACTTTTTAAAAGGTAGGGTTTATAATCCCCATATTTATGATTATCCAAAGCCGCATAGACCGTATTGGCGTCAAATAGATCCGCCCGGATATCATTGACAAAGACGGTGGCCGGTACACCTTTTATACTACCAAGTTCCACTCGCCGCCAGCTATTCCCGCCATCCTCGGTTACTTGAATGATCCCATCATCCGTTCCGGCATAAATGAGCCCTTCCTGCTTGGGGGATTCGGCCAAGGAGGTAATGGTGTTGTAGTTGGACATGGCCACTACGTCCCAAGGGTTGTCCCAGCTTTGTTGACCACCCATAATGGGCAGCGCTATCCGGGTCTGATTCCGGGTAAGGTCTTGGGATATGGCCGTCCATTGGTCGCCCCGGTTATCCGATCGCCATACCCGCTGTGAAGCAAAATACAATCGAGTAGGATTATGCGGACTTACCAAAATGGGAGCATCCCAATTAAATCGTTCATAAGGTTCCCCTGCCGCCGGTTGGGGCTGTATCAATACGCGCTCACCAGTGGTTTGATCGATACGCCATAATCTGCCTTGTTGGTATTCCCCATAGGTTATTTTGGGATTTCCGGGCTCAACTGCGGACTGATGCCCATCGGCGCCCAAGGTTTTCCACCAGTCCTTGTTCAGTATTCCCAGCTCATTGGTGGTGCGACTGGGACCGCCGTGGGATCCATTATCCTGGGTACCTCCATAGATATTGTAAAAAGGTTCCGTGTCGTCCACCGCCACTTTGTAGTATTGGGTAACGGGCAGGTTGGCCACAAAGCGCCAACTACGCGTATTGTCAAAGCTATCATAAAGTCCGCCGTCCGTGCCAAATAGCACATAGTTGGGGTCGGATTTCTTGAACGCCACCGCATGACTGTCGATATGTTTGTTCTCTTCGTTCATTTTTTGGAACGTCTTACCATGATCCTCGGACACCTGGGTATAGTTGCTCATGAGATACAGTTTTCCCTCATGATGGGGAGAGGCGAATAGTTCTTGATAATAATGAGGACCCGTACCCCCGGAAACTGCATCGGATTGTTTGGTCCAAGAGCTCCCCTTATTGGTAGACATAAAAACTCCGCCTTTGGTACGGTCCAGCTCAATGGCAGCATATAGCACATCCGGATCGAATGGTGAAATAGCCAGTCCTATCTTGCCCAAATTGGATTGGGGGATTCCCTCGGTAAGCTCGGTCCAAGTTAGCCCCCCGTCAACACTTCTATGGATTCCAGATCCAGGACCGCCTCCTAAATAGGCTGCTACCGTTCTATGCCGCTGCCAAGTGGCTGCGTACAGTACATCGGGGTTGGTAAAATCCATTACAAGATCGGTGGCACCGACCCATTCATCGTCTCCAAGGGTCTTTTTCCAGGTAGTGCCCCCATCCACGGATTTATAGATTCCCCGTTGGCCGCCTTTGGACCACAGAGGTCCTTGGGAAGCAACCCAGATCACATCTGGATTTTCCGGGTGTACAATAATTTTTGATAGATGTTCCGATGCCCGAAGGCCTTTGTTTTTCCAAGTTTTTCCATCGTCATGGCTGACATAAATGCCATCTCCGAAACCTACATGTCGCCCACCGACGTTTTCACCGGTTCCCACCCAGATGGTATGCGGATTGTTGGGGTCGATGGTAATACAGCCTATGGAATAGCTGGGCTGTTCATCAAAAATCGGTTTCCACGTGGTCCCCGAATTCATGGTTTTCCATACCCCCCCGGATCCCACAGCCACATACCAAATATTTTCATTTTCCGGGTGAATGGCGATGTCCGCGATCCTACCCGAAGTAAGCGCCGGACCCAAGCTTCTGAATTGAAGCCCTTCAAAAGTCGTTTTGTCCATGGGTTGGGCCACCCCTAAATGGGCCAACACCAAAAAACAAACACAAAAAAGTATGTTTTGTCTTCTCATCATGTTAAAATAAATTTTCTTGTTTGAATTAGTCTATCTAAGCAATTTAAGGAATTTGAAACTACTTTTGGTCACCAAAAACCGAAGAAAATCATAGTTTTTTCCAACTCCTTGCCTATTGTAGAAAATTAAGCAACCAATAAGTTGCATAATAAAATTTATTGTCTATATTTGCAACCATATAGTTGCATATTAATCCAAAAAACGAACAGTCATGAAAGATGTTATTTCAAAAGAACATGTATTTGATCATTCCATTGAAAAGGTATGGAACGCGATTTCCAAAGCCGAGGAGATTTCCACTTGGTTTATCCAGGCCGATTTTAAGGCGGAGACGGGTTACCGCTACACTTTCACCGCCGATGAGGAACATGGGTGTACCCAAATAACAGGTGTGGTCAAGGAAGCTGACCCCTATACCCTGGTCTACACCTGGATAGTCCAGAACACCAACACGGAAACAACCGTGAAATGGCAACTGAACGTGGTTGCGGGCAAGACCAAACTCTACCTGGAGCACTCGGGAATATCCGATTATCCCGGCGACAGTGCCGTACAAATGTTCACCAGTTTCGATGCTGGATGGGACAATTGCGTATCCGAACTTTCCAAGTATTTAATCCAGGAGGTCCATGCAGGATAGTATCACCAAAATTCTTAAGGCCATTGCAGACCCCACGAGGCGTGAAATCTTTCACGCCTTGGTCTTGGCCACCACCGCCCTGTCCATTACCCAGATTTCCAATCAATTTGAAATTAGCCGTCAAGGTATCACCAAGCATTTACGGACCCTGGAAGAGGCCGGTTTGGTGCAAATAAATACAAACGGCCGGGAACGCTATTGCCATGCGGATGCACAGCCCCTAAAGGAAGTCAATCAATGGCTCCAATTCTACGAACAATTCTGGGAGGGCGCCCTGGGCAATCTGGGCCGTTACTTGGATGGCAAGTCCTAAGTGGCAAACACCACAGAAGGTTCGGAAACAAAACGATAAAGGCCGTCCAAAGCCTCTTGGTTATTTTTTTTAACGACACGAGGGACAAATAGGGAAAGCATCAATCTTTTTAATGGCGAAGCTACTTCCCAATAGGTCTCCATTTCCAGGAAGCAAGCGTTTTCCGAAATGGGCGTCACATTATAAAATTGGTATAGGGTATCAAAAGGAACATCGGTGGTCATCTCGCCATAGGTCAATATTCCCGGATCTCCTCCCTTGGTCACCGTTACAAAATTCAAGTGCTTGCCGTTGATTACACAAACGTGTTCGGTTCCCAGACGGGTTACCTCATTTTCGTTGAACTCGAATTTGTCCACCCCTTTCACCCATTCATGGCGGTATTTGTAGTTGGAGATATATTCCATGAGGTCCTCCGCCCTAATGGGAAACTGCTTTTTTAAAATGAGGTCGGGAGGTCTATCAAAATCCACCTTTTTGGCCCGGGTCAAATCGTTTAGACTGAGCTTGGTTTTGTCGATTACGGCATAAATGTATTCCAATTCCCGGTTGTCATAGCTATCCCTTCCTTCCTTAAATCTAAATACCTTGCTGTAATAATAGATCGGCAATTCGATTTCCTTGGCCAATTCTTTACTGATCAACACATAGTTGTCGCTCTCGATCGAATTTTTGAGTAGCCGATGCGCCTCTATCACCTGTTCCCCAAAGGGCTTCCTGTTTCCCTTGACATCGATAAACTGTAAGTCACCACAATGAGCCACTATCTTTAGTTGGAGTTTGGGCGCCGTGGCGCAGGCATTACATGGGCATATCCGATTCTTTTCCAGTAGTTTAAGATGACCGTGAAATGCAGTGAACATGGTCTCAATTTGGGCCAATAGCCTTTCTTGGGACAAGATTTCCCCTTCTTTGTAGAAGAATAGGGCATCCCCCTCTATTTCGGCCAGTTTCAATCCCTGGGTGTTGGCATCGATGAGTACTTCCAATAATTCCGAAATAACGTGTTGACTGTGTTCGACCTCCGTGGTCTGCACAAACTCGGTAAATCCGGATATATCGGGAATAAATAACAGTGACTTTGGCATCATGTTCTTTTGGTCGGTCCTTGGAGCACGAACTTATCCTTATCCCCAACAATAAAACCTAAGTACGGCAAATAACCAATAGGCCGATTCCGTTTTATTGCTCCTCCAAAATAAGTTGGGTATCCAAAGTATTGTTGATAATGATATTGAAATGGTCCCGAAATACATTATAGGCATCGATCATCTCCAAAATGGATTCCTCCGGGTTTCTTTGAAATTCCAAATAGTTTTTGGTCTTTAGGATATAAGTCTTAAATACCTTTTGCCTGCTTTTTATTCGGGGAAGATCAAACGACTCGGGATATTCGGAATCGGCCAAAAGGTTCTGTTTATCGATCAGGTCGTCTATAACCAGTTTTAGATCCTCTATATTTTCAACGGTATAAATGGCATCAAAGCTGGTCTCCATACGGCTGAATTCCGGCCAATCGTTTAAAATGCTTCGCGCCTTGGCCTGTATCGGGGTCTTTTTTGGCCACTTTCCCGCAGAGAGGTCCAACTCGGAGGAATCGGTATTTTCTTCCTGTTTGTCCGAAGGTCCGCAGGAAAGCAACACCAGCGGAAGGATCCAAATGGGAAAGAATTTTAGCATGGGGCGAAGGTACAAATTTTAGAATCGGTTATCTTTACACCGTATCCATTTAACTTCTTTTTTAAATGCGTAAATCCATCCTTATTTTAGGGGCCTGCGGACAGATAGGCACGGAGTTGACCTTTGCCTTACGGGAGAAATATGGAGACGAATCCGTTATAGCCAGCGATATCCGGGAGGGCAGTGGGAGCCTCATGGACTCCGGCTCGTTCGAACTTTTGGATGCTACGGATTACGATGTGTTGGAGGAAGTTGTGGCCTACTACGAAATAGAGGAGGTCTATCTGATGGCGGCCATGTTGAGCGCAACGGCTGAGAAATTTCCGGAACGGGCCTGGAACCTGAACATGAACTCCTTATTTAATGTTTTGAATCTAGGTAAGGAGAAAAAAATAGAAAAGATATTCTGGCCGTCGAGTATTGCCGTTTTCGGTCCAAATACCCCTAGGGCAAACACGCCTCAAAGTACGATTATGGAACCCAGCACGGTATATGGCATAAGCAAACTTTCCGGTGAACGATGGTGCAACTACTACCACCATAAATTTGGGGTGGACGTACGGAGTCTGCGTTACCCTGGCCTCATCAGTTGGAAGACCCAACCTGGCGGTGGCACTACGGACTACGCCGTGGAAATATATCACAAGGCGTTGAGTGAAGGTCGTTACTCCTGTTTTCTTAAGAAGGACACCCAACTGCCCATGATGTTCATGGAGGATGCCATACGGGGAACCCTTCAACTTATGGAAACGGAAACGGAAAACATTAAGGTACGTTCCTCTTATAATCTTTCCGCCATGAGCTTTTCCCCGGAAGAAATCGCCCAAAGTATCCAAGAACATCTCCCTGGATTTGAAATTTTTTACGAACCTGATTTTAGACAGGCCATTGCGGATTCTTGGCCAAATAGCATCGACGACTCCATGGCTCGACAGGACTGGGACTGGGAACCCAATTTTGATTTAAAACGAACTACAACGGAGATGTTGCGTAATTTGAGGGCTTAGTCCTCATCATCGGCCGCTTCCTGTAATTCCTTGGGATCTAGTATGGCCTCAGGGTCGTCAGCGGCAAAATCCCCATAATCCTCCTCGTCATAATTCTCCATGGTATATTCCAATTTCGCACTGATCTTAACCAAATATTTGATGTCCTCCGTGGAAACCTCAACGGCTTCAATGCGTTCGCCTTTTGCATTTTTGAAGGTAAGGATATCACCATCGCCATAACCATCGGGATATTTATCCACGAGCAGTTTAAGGACCTCCGGGGTCAACTTCTTAAAATCTACAATGACTCTTTTTAGGCTGTTCATAATTGTCCGTAGAAAAGTTACGCAAAAATCGAATGGGCAACAATACTATGATTATTTTGAACAAAATTGAATATCCCTTGGTCGGTCTGTAACCCATTTATTCCTGTAAGGTCGCAAACCGGAATCGGGGAATACTAGGAATGTTCTTCCCTAGTAGCCTAAGATTCATTCGTTGGAGCACAGTTCAAAGGTCTGTTTGGCAATTTCCAATTCCTCATTGGTGGCAATGACCAGTAGCTTTACCCGCGACACTTCCGCCTGTATTTCCTCGAAATCCCTTGAAACCGACTCGTTCTTCCCATCATCCAGGGTAATGCCCAGGTAGGACATGTCCTCACAGATACGTTTCCGTAAAACACTGGAATTCTCCCCAATTCCGGCGGTAAAGACAATCGCGTCCAGTCCGTTCATAATGGCCGTGTAGGCCCCAATGTATTTTTTAATGCGATACGCGTTCATATCGAGCGCCAGTTGGCAGTCCCTATCCCCTTCCTCGGCCCTCGATTGGATGTCCCGCAAATCGCTGTACCCGGTAAGGCCCAACATCCCACTTTCCTTAGTCAATAAGCGATTCACCGATTCCAACGAGTATCCCAGGGTGTCTACCAAATGAAAAATTAAGGCGTGATCCAAATCACCACTTCGGGAACCCATGATAAGTCCGTTGGACGGAGCAAAGCCCAAACTATGTTCCACGCTTTTTCCGTCTACTACCGCGGTGATACTACAACCATTGCCCAAATGGATGGTCAACAACTTGGATCTCTTTTTTTGTAAATGGGCCATGGCCTTTTCGGACACATACTTGTGGCTGGTACCGTGAAATCCATAGGACCGAATGCTGTGGTCTGTATAGAATTTTTTGGGAATGGCATATCTATGGGCCTTTTCAGGAATGGTCTGGTGGAAGGCCGTATCAAAAACGGCTACTTGCCTTGCCTTTGGAAATAGGGCTTCGGCGATTTGAATGCCCGCCAAATTAGGCGGATTGTGCAACGGGGCCAAGGCGGAAAATTTTTGAATCTCCTTTTTTACCCGATCGGTTACCCAAGTGGTCCGGGCGAAGGAATCTCCCCCGTGTACAACACGGTGCCCTACGGCATCTATTTCATCCACATGGCCGATGACCCCATATTCGGAACTCAAAAGTAGGTCCAGAATTCTTCTTAATCCGCGTTCATGGGTTTTTATAACCTCTTCCAAATGAAGGTTTTGCGTTGTGGTTCGGTATCTCAAAAGGGCCTTCTCCGACCCGATCCGCTCAACAATTCCACCACAGGTGCTATGTTCCAAGGGCATTTGTATCAATTGGAATTTGATGGAGGAACTCCCGGAATTCAGAATGAGAATGTTCATGGTGCCAAATAGGTATTTCCTGATGTCTTTTAAGTGTAATGATGGGTCTTAAACCCAATATTCGGTACATTTTTTACATGGCCTGTGCCTGTATGGCGGTAATGATAACCGTATTGACTACATCGTCCACGGTACTTCCCCGGCTTAGATCGTTTACCGGTTTTTTGAGTCCCTGTAACATGGGACCTATGGCCAACGCCCCGGTCTCTCGCTGCACCGCCTTATACGTATTGTTGCCCGTATTCAGGTCAGGGAATATAAACACCGTTGCCTGCCCAGCCACGTCGGAGTCCGGGAGTTTGCTTTTGCCTACCTGAAGGTCCACCGCGGCATCATATTGAATGGGTCCTTCGATCTTAAGATCTGGTCGCTTTCCCTTGACCAATTCTGTAGCCTGGCGTACCCGGTCCACATCCTCCCCAGATCCCGAACTTCCAGAGGAGTAGGAAAGCATGGCTATCTTAGGTTCGATGCCAAATGCGGCGGCGGAATTCGCCGAGGAAATGGCAATTTCCGACAGCTCCTCCGCGGTAGGGTTGGGATTGATAGCACAATCGCCAAAAACTACGACGCGATTGGGAAGGCACATGAAAAAAACGGAGGAGACCAAAGATACCCCGGGCAAAGTCTTTACAAATTGTAGGGCAGGCCTAATGGTGTGCTGAGTCGTGTGTACCGCTCCGGAAACCATTCCGTCCGCATGGCCTTTGTACACCATCATCGTACCAAAATAGGAGACATCGGACATGAGGTCGCGTGCCATGGCACGGTTCAGATTTTTGTGTTTGCGCAAGTCGTAAAGCGTGTCTACATAGTCGGCAAAATTATCAGCTTTGGTGGGATCAATGATCGAAATCCGAGTCAGGTCCAGTTCCAGATCCAAGAATACTATTTTTTCCTGAATGGCTTCCTTATTCCCTAGAAGGGTAATATCCACCGCATTGTTATCCGCCAATTCCTGGGCCGCCTTCAAGATACGTTCGTCCGTTCCTTCCGGTAGCACAATGTGCTTTTTATGGGCCTGGGCTTTTTTCAGTAGATGATACTGGAACATTCTGGGCGTAATACCGTTGGAGGAAAAGGTCACCAGCCGCTCCGCCAGTTGCATTTCAGGAGTAAATTTTGCAAAATCCTGAATAGAAGTAGTAATCTTTTTGATATTCCTGGCGTAGATTTTTGGGGAAATGGCCCCAATTCGATTGGTAGTGGTAAAGGTTCCTTCCTTGACCGATATAATGGGGACTACTTCGGAGAGTCCCTCAATAAGTTTCTTGATGGAATCTTCCGGTTTTAGTCCTCCCGTAAGTATAATGCCCGAGACGGAAGGATAGTTGGAGGAAATATTCGCTTGCAGGGCACCAAGGATAATATCCGCCCGATCCCCTGGGGTAATCACCAGTGCGTCATCCTCCAAATGGGTCAAATAATTCCGCAATTGCATGGCGCCTACACCAAAATGCCCGGCCTGGTTGTCCAGATGGGAGGCCCCGAACAGAACTTCCCCTTCCAGTTCTTTAGCAATTTCCTTGATGGTGGGATTTCCCAAAATAGGATTCAACGGAATGGCACCGATCAGTACCGTTTCCGGCAATTCGTTTTTCAGTGCATCCGTAACCAAATTGATGTTCTCGGGTTGAATTTTATTGGCGACCATCATCAAGACTTCGACTTCCTGTTCCTTAAAGGAATCATAGGCTAAATACATATCGCCCATAAATTCATCCAAGGTCTTCCCCACCCCGCTGGTTACTATAATGGTCGGAATACCCAGGTTTTTGGCCATTAAAACATTGATGTCCCACTCAATAATACCGCCTTCCCCGGTGAAGTCCGTCCCTTCTACAAGAACAAAATCGAAACGCTCCTCAATAGCCTTGTACTTTTCAATGATCTTATCGAGCACCTCGTCCTCCTTATTCTTGTTCAGCTTCTTAACTACCTCGCTCCGGGTATAGGCATAGGCCGCATCGTGCTCCAGTTCCAAGTTAAAATAGGAGATAACGGTCTCTATATGATTGTCCATTTCACCAGGGGCGCAGTCGTCGATTATGGGTCGGAAATATCCAACCTTGGCCGCCTTTCCCAATAAGACCTGCATTAGGCCCAAAGAAACTATGGATTTACCACTTTTAGGCTGTGTGGTAGCTATATAAACCGCTTTATTCATAGGATTGCAGGTATTTAGACCGCAAATTTATAGCATTCTTTCGGGCTATGGGATTACAAAACGTAAAAGATCAAAAGCTTAACATGGTTTATCCCATTTCCAGGGCAAGTCCTTAATCGAATGCCATTTTTGGCCTTTGGTGTTTCCGTATGCCCTCCTAAAAATTTGACAAGAGTTTTGTATTTTGGTGCTATGGCGGATCTTTTTGAATTGAGGACCGCTTTTGAGTGATTTTTAAGTACTTCATCTAAATGTAACTCCATGAAACCGCTACTAAAATTATTTTGGATCTGTGTATTTGTACAATTATGGGGCGTTCACGGGCAAGTTGCCCCTGGCGTATACCATGCCACTGAAAACTCGGTACATCACGAACTAAAGATAAACGGGAACTATTTGATCCATTCCGTTTACGAGGAATCGCCTGCCAAATTCATTAAGACATTGGGCGGGTTTTATACTGTAGTAGGCAACACCATCCAAGTAAAATTGGAGTTCAATTCCAATCACGAATCGGATGGACTTACCGAATTGTCCTTGCCCTTTACCCAAGAAATGGGAAAACTGATCATCACCGTTGGCCAACCCTTGCGGTTTACGGCATCCGATGCCTCGCCACAAGACTTGGACGGAGCATGGCTCTTTGCCACCCGTGGACCGGACAAGGGCCAAGACCGTCGAGGGGAGGAAAATCCGAGAAAGACCCTAAAATTCCTTCAGAACGGTCGGTTCCAGTGGATCGCCTATAATACGGAAACCATGAAATTCTTTGGCACCGGTGGCGGTTCCTTTGCATCCAAAGAAGGGGTATATACGGAAAACATCGCGTATTTTTCCAGGGACAATTCCCGAGTCGGGGCCTCGTTAAAATTCGACTACGCAATAAAGGACAGGGACTGGCACCACCAGGGAAAGAACAGTAAGGGAGAGCCCATGTACGAAATCTGGACCCAACGAAAATGATCCCTGTGGACTAATCCAGGACTTTAATTGGGCGATTATCACGTAACGAGGCATAGGCCGCTTCTGCAAGGGCCATGGCCTTAATTCCATCTTTTCCGTCCACCGGCATAGGACCATTTATGAGTAGGGCATCCACAAACGCCTGCATTTCCAATAGATAGGAGGTTTGATAACGGTCCATAAAGAAGTTCAGGTTTGCATCGGAGGCCGTACCTTGTTCACCGGAAAAATACACCTGAGTCCTATAGGGATTCTCCATTTTCATCATCCCCTTGGAGCCAAACACTTCCAGGCGCTGGTCATACCCATAAACCGCTTTTCTACTGTTTTCTATAACAGCGGTCGCCCCGTTTTCAAATCGAAGTAAGATCATGGCGGTATCGATATCACCAGCTTCCTTGATTTGATGATCAATACGACAACTGCCCGTGGCAAAGACCTCCAGCACCTCGCAGCCCATAATGTATCGGGCCATATCAAAATCGTGAATGGTCATGTCCTTAAAAAGTCCTCCGGATTCCTTGATGTAAGGTATCGGCGGGGGTCCCGGATCCCTACTTATAATATGCAAGCTATGGACTTCACCCACATCGCCATGGGCAATTGCAGTATGTATTTTAAATAAATCCGGGTCGAACCTGCGGTTAAAGGCAATCATAAGGGGAACTTGATGCGCTTCTACCTGTTCCACCACCGCTTTGGCTCGCTGTAACGACAGATCGATCGGTTTCTCACAAAAAATGGCCTTCCCCGCCTCGGCCGCCCGAACCACATAATCTGCATGGCTGGAAGTCGGTGAACCAACAAGAACGGCATCGATACTGGGATCACCAAAAATAATATCGGCCCTATCCGACACTTGGGGAACACCATAGTCCAAGGCATAATCCTGCCCTTGTTGGGAGGGATTGACCACAGCGGCCACTTCCGCTCCCTTAATTCTATGCGTAAGGTTCTCCAGATGGATCCTGCCGATCCTCCCCATTCCTATTATCCCGATTCGTATCCGGTCCATAGGCTAAAAGTAGCCATCGTAAGTCAGTATTCCAAAAGCTGGTCCGTACCCGAAAACAGCTACCATACCGCCCTGTTTCCCATGGAATTGCTTGATTTTAATGCTTATATTTGAGAGACATCCCAAATAAATTCGGAATCATGTTCTCCCGGAAAGGAAATATCAGCATAGTTATCGGTCTCTGTTGCGGCTTGTTGTCTTCTTGTGGCAACAGAAAGGAATTTTTGGAGCCTCTGCCCGAAACCGTGGATTTCAATTTTCATATCCGGCCCATTTTGGTCCAAAATTGTTATCTCTGCCATGGTCCCGATGCAAGTGGCAGAAAGGCCGATTTGCGGTTGGACACCTTTGAAGGGGCTACGGCCGCCTTAAAGGAGGGTGGCCATGCCATCGTCCCCGGAAAAACTTCAAAAAGTAAACTTATTGATCGCATCTATCACCAGGACGAAGATATGGTCATGCCCCCACCGGATTCCAATTACGAACTGACCGAACGACAAAAAGCACTTTTGGAAAAATGGATCGACCAAGGTGCGGAATGGAAGCCGCATTGGGCTTTTATACCACCCGAGACCACATTGGCACATAATGACGGAAACGCCATAGATTCGCTGATCAACATTCGGTTACGACAAAAAGGGTTGGCCAAATCACCCATGGCAGACAGAAATACTCTCATACGGAGAGTCTCCTATTTGCTTACGGGCCTACCCCCTTCGCCCAAGGAGATACACCAATTTCTTACGGACAAATCCCAGCATGCCTATGAAAAAATGGTGGACCGTTATCTTAATGTACCGGCTTATGGCGAACGTTGGGCAAGGCACTGGATGGATTTGGTCCGTTACGCGGAAACCAAGGGCCATGAATTCGATTATCCCATTGTTGGGGCCTATAAATATCGCGATTATTTGATACGAGCTTTCAACCAGGATGTCCCTTACGACCAACTTTTAAAGGAGCATTTGGCCGGGGACCTCTTGGAGAAGCCCCGAGAAAATAACGAGACGGGAATTTCCGAATCGCAACTGGGAACGGCCTTTTATGTAATGGGGGAAGGTAAGCACAGTCCCGTGGACATCAAAAAGGAAGAGGCGGATCGCATAGACAATATGATCGATGTAACCAGTAAGACCTTTCAAGGGTTGACGGTTTCCTGCGCCAAATGCCACGATCATAAATTTGACCCCATAACGGCAGCGGATTATTATGCCCTCTACGGTATTATGGAAAGTACCCGCTTTACCCCAGTTGCCGATATGTCCAAAACCAATCGGCAAACCGCGGAGCATATCCTGGATTTGAATCGGTATATGCGAAAATTGGTAGCCGATTCCTGGTCGGAAAAAGAGAGGGAGGAAATAAACGCCTCTGCCCAACGGCAAAGACCCGATCTGGCCTCGGATGCCCCCTTCAAAATAATGGGCGATTTTAGAAATTCCGATTTTGATGGATGGATAACGAACGGTTTGGCCTTTGGCGAACGGACTACCTTAGGAAATCCCTTGGTAGCGCCGACCTCCGGAAAATTGTTGGGGTTGGACCGGGGAAGGGCTTCCAGTAAAACGTTTGGAACCGGGATCTTTGGATCGCTCCAATCCCCCAATTTTATTTTGGAAACCGATTACATCGGTGTCCGGGCACGGGGGAAACACAGTAGGATCCGAATTATTATTGACAACTTTCAGCTGATCCAGGACCCCATTTACGGGGAGCTGGAGCTTAAAGTGGATTCCAAGGAATGGAAAAACTACGTTTTTGACATCAGTCCATGGAAGGGCCACAAGGCCTATATCGAGATACTTCCCGGAGGCTATAAAGGCCATTATTATGAGCTGCCCCAGGACGCCTATATTGAAGCACAATATGCCATTACCTATGCTACCGAATGGCCCAAAGCCATGGCTCTAAGATCGGATGTGGTCCAGGAACTAAATAAAAGGCTAGGCAGGGGAGGCCTGCCGTCCCGGATTCCGGAATTGGACCAGGCTATGGACAGCAGTCGGCAATTGCTCAAAAAATGGGAGCCGGATTCCTTTTTCTATGGTATTACTGACGGTTTTGGCATCAATAGTCCCGTATTCCATAGGGGCGACCACAACGATCTTTCGAAAGACCGGATCCCAAGAAGATTTTTGTCCACCCTGCCTCCAGGGGATACGCCCTTTATGTCTAGTGGCAGTGGACGAATGGAATTGGCCGAGACATTGTTGAAAGAAGACAATCCCCTGACTGCCCGGGTAATGGTCAATCGAATTTGGCACCATCTATTTGGCAAGGGCATTGTGGAAACCGTAGATAATTTTGGATTGCAGGGTAAATTGCCTTCCCATCCGGAATTGTTGGACCACCTGGCCGTTAGCTTTCGAAAAGAGGGATGGTCCATCAAAACCATGATCCGTAAAATCGTGACCACTGAAACATTTAAAAGGGCAACGGCACAGGACGAGAAACTGATGGACCAAGATCCAAACACCATTTATTTGGCTTCCTTCCCGGTCCGGCGTTTGGAAGCCGAAGCCATCCGGGATGGCATTTTGGCCGTTTCCGAAAGTTTGGATACGGCCATGTACGGCCCCCCTATTAAAACCTACCTAACCGAATTTATGCAGGGTCGCGGACGTCCATACGAATCGGGACCTTTGGACGGTGCAAGGCGAAGAAGTATTTATCAGGAAGTGCGGCGCAATTTTCTGGAGCCTATGATGGTCACTTTTGACCGCCCCATTCCGTTCAGTACCTTCGGAAATAGGAACATAACCAATGTCCCGGCGCAATCCCTTACCTTAATGAACGATCCCTTTGTAGCACAACAGGCCGGAATAATGGCCCAGAAACTATGTGCGCAAAAAGAACTGACCTTTGACCAAAAAATGGAATGGATCTATCTCCGGGCCTTTTCCCGAAATCCAAGACCCGAAGAAATACAACAGGCCAGACAATTTGTAGAAACCCTAGGCAAAATGGAGAAAGACTCCAATGAGGAGACCGAAGTAGATCAAGAAATCCGCATTTGGACGGATTTTTGCCATAGCATATTTAATTTAAAGGAATTCATTTATCTGATCTAATGGGACATTACGACAATTTTATGGGCCGGCCCTTAACGCGTCGCGAAATGTTGGGCATCTGCAAGGGTGGTTTTGGCGCACTGGCCTTTACCGGTCTGTTCGGAGTGTTGCCGCTGGGTTGCGACCGGCCCAAGCCTAAAATTGCAGAAGCAGGGCCCTACCTGGGGCCACACTATATGCCCAAAGCGAAGAATATTATCTTTTTGTATATGGATGGGGGCGTGTCACAGGTGGACTCTTTTGACCCCAAACCTCGGCTGGCCAGAGAAAATGGTGAGGATCCCAGAAAGAAATTCAAGGTAGATGCCACCCAGTTCGATAATGTGGGTAAAATTTTAAAAAGCCCTTGGGAATTTAAGCAATATGGGGAGTGCGGCATGCCGGTGAGCTCCTTGTTTCCCCATATCGCAACCTGTGTGGACTATATAGCCCTAATCCGATCCATGACCTCCAATTTTCCGGAACATACCAATGCCAATTATTTTTTACATACCGGAAGCGGTATCCAAGGAAGACCCAGCATGGGATCCTGGATGACCTATGGCCTAGGAAGCGAAAACCAAAATATTCCGGGTTATGTAGTCCTGGATGGGGGATTGATTCCACCCGGGGGGCTGGATAATTTTAAAAACGGGTTTCTTCCCGCCTCCTACCAAGCTTCCATCCTTAGGGCCGGGGAAGAACCTGTAGCCAATATCCGGCCCTTGGAACAGGCCGCTAATTTACAGGAAGAAAAATTGCAGTTTATCAAACAATTGGACAATAGTCTAATTGGAAAAATGGGAGCGGCGGATGCGGTAGAATCGGCCATCTCCAATTATGAACTAGCCTATAAGATGCAGTCGTCCATTCCCGAACTTACCGAATTCAAGGAGGAGTCCACAGCGACCAAAAAATTATATGGCTTCGATTCGGATGATCCCCACACCCGGGGCTATGCGGCCCAGTGTCTGTTGGCCAGACGCTTGGTAGAACGCGGGGTGCGCTTTATTGAACTCACCTGTCCCAAAGTGGCGGCCGATCGTTGGGATCAGCATAGCAACTTAAGGGACGGCCATGAACGCAATGCCCATGCAGTGGACCAACCCATAGCCGGACTATTGAAGGACTTGAAATCCCGGGGCTTGTTGGAGGATACCTTGGTGGTCTGGACGGGTGAATTTGGGCGTACGCCCTTTGCACAGGGAACGGATGGCAGGGACCATAACCCTTCTGCCTTTAGTATGTGGATGGCAGGGGCCGGGGTAAAAGGGGGAACCATTTTTGGAAAAACGGATGAATACGGCTATCGGGTCATTGAAAACGAAGTGACCATTCACGACCTACATGCCACCATCATGCATCTAATGGGCATCAACCATGAAAAATTGACCTTCAGATTTGGGGGAAGGGACATGCGCCTTACGGACGTACATGGGCATGTGATTCAGGATGTTTTGACCTGATTTCCCGAAAAGAACGGATCAGGTCCGTCCGATCGCTAAAAATTGTAAGTGAACAGGAACCTCAACCATAAAACACATATGAACAACCTAGGAACCTCTTTTATATGAAGTCTTCCAAAACATCTTTATGGAATTGACCTCAATACCGATTATGGGTTTTCTGGAAGATCCAGCGGACATCCTTGTCTTTTTGGGGAGATTTCATCCTTTGGTGGTCCACCTGCCCATTGGTTTTTTAATACTGGCGGTGCTACTGCATTTCATTGGGCATCGGACCAAATTTCAACCTCTGGTTCCCTTTGTCCATTACCTTTGGGGACTGGGTGCCTTGAGCGCCTTGTTTGCCGTTTTCTTGGGCTATTTGTTGTCCCTTTCGGGCGATTATGATGAGGACATCCTGTTCTGGCACAAATGGAGTGGCGTGGCCGTTTTTCTATTGTCCTTGGCCTGCTATTTCCTATTTAAACCATCACGGAAAAAAACGCGTATGCTCCAATGGCCCCTTGTCCTTTTGGCGGCATTGGCTATGATGTATACCGGCCATTTGGGGGGGAGCCTAACCCATGGCCAGACCTATTTGCTGGAATACGCCCCAAATCCGATCAGGGACATGGCCGGTCTACCGCCAAAGAAAGCAGCCCGGCCCAAAGTGATACACTTGGACTCCGCGGACATCTATTTGGATTTGGTACAACCTATGTTGGACAGTAAATGCACAAGCTGCCACAATCCCGGAAAAAAGAAGGGCGGCTTGTTGTTGACCAGCTATACCGCATTGATGCAAGGAGGTGAAAATGGCGAAGTAATTGCCATAGGCGATGTGAATGCCAGTGAGCTTTTTAGGCGCGTCACCCTCCCGGAGAATCACGATGATTTTATGCCCTCGGAAGGCAAAAGACCGTTAACGGAGGAAGAAGTGGACATCATAGGGTTTTGGATTGCGGCCGGAGCACCACCCCAAGGATACCTGACCAAGCTGGATAGCAAAAATGAAATTACGGAAACGGTAACGACCTATCTCGGATTGGACAAGAACCTTATGCTGGAGCAGACCGTGGGGGCTCCTGACCCGGCGCGTATCGATTCCCTAACCGACAACGGTTTTATCATCAACCGTTTAATGCGGGACAATTACTTTCTCGATGCCGATTTTGGACTGAGTGAAAAAAAAATCACACCATCTGATTTGGATTTATTGATAGGGCTCCGGGAGCAATTGGTCTGGCTTGACCTGAATAATTCGGGAGTGACCGATGAACACCTTCCAAAACTGGGGCAGTTGACAAATCTAATCAAACTCGACCTTAGTGGTAACCCTATTAGCGATCAAGGTATCCGGCATTTGTCCCGACTGGTCCATTTGGAATCCTTAAATCTTTACAACACCCAAGTTTCCGAGGGACTCCTTTCCCTACTTCCCCATCTGGATCGGTTGCAACGCATCTATCTTTGGAAGACTTCAATAAGCGATACACTGGCCCGGCAACTTCAAGGAGTAAACAAAAACCTTAGGGTCATCTATAAGCGGGATTCTATCCCCTAGAACTAACTTCGTCAAGAATCATATCGGTTGCGCTTAGTTTAGGAAACCAGCCCGCCGTAGTAGCCCTACCAGGACTCGAACCTGGATCTAAAGTTTAGGAAACTTTTGTTCTATCCCTTGAACTATAGGGCTGTTTTGGATGGCAATTGGGCAGGCCAAATTATTAGGAACGCAAAAATATAGTTTTTTTCGAAAGTGTTGAAAATTGAAGGCAACTTATTTAGCGCCTATCTTTAAGTTATTCCAACGGATAAAGGAATATTCCTATTATTAGCTTACCTCGCAAAATCCTATCTTGTACAAGAGTAAAACCGGACCTATGAAAAATGCAGCAGTCCCAAGAAGAGATTTCATTAAAAAAAGTTCCATGGCCTTTATGGCCGGTAGTATTCTGCCCCATTTTACTGCCCAGGGCTATTCCCGGATCTTGGGAGCCAACGAAAGGGTTCTTGCTTCGGTAATGGGGGTCAATAGCCGGGGCAATGCCTTAGCGAAGAACTTTGCAAGCCAGGATAATTGCGATGTTATCCATATCTGTGATGTGGATAAAAGGGCGACGGCAAAATGTATCGATGGTCTAAAGGAACGACAGTCCATACTGGCAAAGGGTTTTGGGGATTTTCGAAAATCCATGGAGGACAAGGATGTGGATGTCCTGGTCATTGCCGCCCCCGACCACTGGCACGCCCCGGCGTCCCTTCTAGCCATGCAGGCGGGAAAACATGTATATGTGGAAAAGCCCTGTAGCCACAACCCCCATGAAGGGGAATTGCTGGTCCAAGCTGCCAAAAAATATGGGAAAATCGTACAAATGGGCAATCAGCGTCGCTCCTGGCCCAATGTTATGGAAGGTATTAAAGCGATAAAAGAAGGCGCTATTGGGCGGGTGTATTTTGGCAAGGGCTGGTATTCCAACAACAGGCCTTCGATCGGCATAGGCAAGGAAACGGAAGTGCCCAATTGGTTGAATTGGGAACTTTGGCAAGGACCCGCGCCCAGAAGAAATTTCAAGGACAACCTCATTCATTACAACTGGCACTGGCACTGGCATTGGGGAACTGGCGAAGCTTTAAACAACGGTACCCACATGATCGACCTCCTGCGGTGGGGCTTGGAGGTGGACTATCCGATCAAGGTAAGTTCGAACGGTGGGCGCTATCGCTATCAGGACGATTGGGAAACGCCCGATACCCAAATTATTAATTTAGATTTCGAAAACGGGATGACCATGTCCTGGGAAGGACGGAGCTGCAATGGAAAAGACATTGAAGGAAGTTCCGTAGGGGTCCTATTCTATGGGGAAAATGGAAGCATTTTGATTCCCGGAGGGGACCGTTATACCATTTTCGATCTGCAGGGCGAGGTGGTCAAAGAGGTGTCCAACAACATGCAGATCGATGCCAGGAACAAGACGAATCCTGCCGAAAAATTGGATGCCCTTCACATTCAGAACATGTTCGGAGCCATAAAGGACGGAACCCCTTTGCACGCGGACATAAATTCGGGACACAAAAGCACATTGCTGGTCCAATTGGGAAACATAGCGCAACGCGTGGGCCGATCCCTGGCCATCGATTCAAAAACCGGGCATATTCAACAGGATCAAGAGGCCCAAAAGTTGTGGGGCCGGTCGTACGAACCGGGTTGGGAAATGAAGCTGTAAATACGTGAAATTGTAATGACCACGCGAAGATCTTTTTTAAACAAAGCCAGCAAAGCAGCATGCTTATCCGCCATAACGCCCTTATCCGTGGCCAACACCTCACAATGGGGTACCAAAACGTTCAACATAGGAATCATTGGGGCCGAAAATTCGCATACGGCCGCCTTCGGAAAATTGTTTAATATAGATGGAGCTTTCCCAGGAATGTCGGTAAAATATGTTTGGGGAGAGACCAAGGCTTTTGCCCAAGCGGCCATGGAGAAAGGTCAAATTCCAAATCAGGTCGCAGATCCACAAGAAATGCTGGGAAAAATAGATGGTCTTATTGTAGATCATCGGCATGGCAAGTTTCATTTGGAGCCGGCCGTTCCCTTTGTTAAAGCAGGAGTTCCCACATTTATAGATAAACCCTTTTGTTATCGCGCCAAGGCGGGAAGGGATTTTTTGAAAATGGCGCGTGAATATGGCACTCCAGTGACCTCCTTTAGTTCCATAGCACACAGTTATGAAACCTTCGATATTAAGGAACAGTTATCAGATTTGGGAAGACTCGACCAGGTGGTCCGATACGGCCCTGTTGATCTGAAATCGAAATATGGTGGAATATTCTTCTATGGGGCACATATTGTTCAGCCGCTATTGTATCTGTTTGGGGATAACGTGGAGAAAGTACAGGTGCATAGAAACGGAAAAAATAGCAGCGCCAGCCTTGTTTTTGCCAATGGGATGATGGTCACATTGATTTTTACCACAAAAAAATATGGTTGGAGCACATTTGTAGAAACCGAAACGGGAATACGGGAACTGACCTCCCGTATTCCGGATAAAAAACCGGCAAAAAACTATGTAGATATGGTACATATGTTTCTGACCAGGGAAGAACCCAGAAGTCACCAAAGTATCCTTCATGGTGTGTCCGTATTGGAGGCCCTGGAGAAATCCGTGGTTACAGGAAAATGGGAGGATGTAGTGCACTGGAATTAAAAAAATAACATCATGAAGTTTTTGACCTTATGTATCATAATTATACTGGCCCCCATGATTCCCTATGAATCCGAAGAAACGATTACCCTCCAAGGCATCAACTATTTGGACGAAAATCCGGTTGCGATTTCCTTTAGGAATGGAAGGATAACCGGATTGACACCTTTTGGCCCAGATGAGGATAAGCCCATTTTATACATCGCTCCAGGGTTCATCGATATACAGATCAACGGATATGTCGGGGTGGATTTCTCGGGACCGGACTTAAGTGTGGAAGGTGTGGTCAAGGCGACACAAGCACTTTGGAAAGCCGGGGTCACTACCTATTTCCCGACCATTATATCCAGCGACCCGGAACGTATCAAAAGAAATTTTGCCATTTTGGCGGAGGCCCGCAAACATCCTGAAATAAGTGGTGCCATAACTGGTTTTCATTTGGAAGGGCCCTATATCTCTCCCTTGGCAGGTTTTCGCGGTGCCCATTTGGAAAAGTATATCCGCAAGCCCGATTGGAAGGAATTTCAAACCTTCCAAAAAGCTGCGGAAAACGGGATCAAACTGATAACCGTTGCCCCGGAAATTGATGGAGCGATTCCCTTTATTCGCAAATGCGTGGAAAGCGGTGTTATGGTTTCCTTAGGGCATCATAATGGATCAGCGGAACAAATAGAACTGGCGGTCGAAGCGGGTGCCAAAATGGCCACTCATTTGGGTAACGGATGTGCGAACGAAATCAACAGGCACCACAACCCCATTTGGCCACAGTTGTCCAATGACGCCATTACCATAAGCGTCATAGCCGATGGTTTCCACTTGACCAAGGAAGAGATACGTACCTTTTACAAGGCCAAAGGAGTGGAAAAAACTGTTTTGGTCTCCGACGCCTTGGATCTGGCGGGCCTACCTCCCGGTGAATACATAAGAGGCGAAAGGAAATTGGTGCTTACGCCAGATGTGGTTAAGCTTCCCCAGGAAAATGTATTGGCTGGAGCTGCCTCTCCCATAAGCAAGTGTGTAGGTGTAGTCATGGATTATACCGGGTGTTCCCTAAAAAATGCGGTCCAAATGGCCAGTACCAACCCGGCAAGTTTGTTTTCCCTTGACGGACTGGGGCAAATTAACGTTGGCAAGCGGGCCGACCTCATCCTTTTTTCCCTACATCAAGGTCAAGTAGCAATAGAACGAACCTATGTTAACGGGAAACTGGTTTACAAGCGCAATTGAACGGTGAAAATGGAATCCCTTTACAAAAAAATTCTTCTGGCCTTGGGTATGGTCGGGCCGGGACTCTTCCTTATCGGGTACAATATCGGTACAGGTAGTGTAACCACCATGGCCAAAACCGGTGCCGAACACGGTATGGGACTATTTTGGGCTTTGGTGCTCTCCTGCATCTTCACCTACATCCTAATGGTGGCCTATGGCAAGCTAACCTTAGTTAGTGGCCACACCGCCCTATTTAATTTTAAGACGCAATTTCAATGGGGATGGCTGCTGTCCCTTTACATTATTATCGCTCTAATTATTGGGGAACTATTAGCCCTAATGGGGGTCATGGGCATTGTGGCAGACCTGGTCCAGGAAGGTATCCGCCTTGCATTTGATGGGGCGCTGATCAGCACCTTCTGGATTATTCTTTTTTTTAGCATGCTGCTGTATATCCTACTTTGGTTCGGCAGGTATCGGACTTTCGAAAAGGCACTGACCCTCTTGGTTATTATCATGGGGCTTTCGTTTATCATCGTTTTTTTTATGGTCCGACCCAATTTTTCAGCATTGATGGAAGGTATGGTACCGAATATTCCCAACACCCCCGGCGCCTTGGGTCTAATTGCCGCGATCACCGGAACCACCTGTTCGGCAGCCGTATTCATTATGCGAAGTACGGTGGTAGCGGAAAAAGGTTGGGGAGTTGACGATCTTAAGACCGAAAAACGGGATGCCGGGGTATCCGCAGCCATGATGCTTTTGCTGAGCGGAATCATTATGGCTGTGGCGGCAGGTACACTCCATATATCGGGGCTTACATTGGAGAATACGGTGGAAATGATTGAACTGTTCGAGCCCCTTGGAGGAAAATTCGCCGCTTTCCTGCTGATTATTGGAATTGCAGGAGCCGGACTCTCCACTATATTCCCCATTGTGTTGATAGCGCCTTGGCTCATAGCCGATTATACGGGAAGGCCAAGGAACCTACATTCCACACTTTCCAGATGGCTCATATTTGGGGCCATGCTTTTTGCTTTTGGCACGGTTTTCCTTGAGGAAAGGCCACCCGCGTTGATGATCTTTTCTCAGGCCTTTCAAGCCTGTATTCTCCCTGCGGTAGCCATTCCAATATTTGTGCTGATCAACAAAAAAAGTCTAATGCGCGAACATGGCGCAAGTAAAAAATTGAATCTTGGAATCATTCTGGTCATTCTGTTTTCTTTAATCACCACTTGGTTTGCCATTGCAGAATTCTTATAAATGAACAAAATGAAAAAATCCTTTACGATCGATCAATTGGACATAGCGGTTTATTCCGATGCTGATGCCATGGGCGAAGCGGCAGCCGATTTTGTAACCCACAAATTGAACGAGGCCATACAGGAAAAAGGAAGTGCCAACCTCATTCTCGCCACTGGGGCCTCCCAATTCTCTTTTTTGAATGCCTTGCAGGAAAAAACCATCGATTGGAAAAAGATTACCGTGTTCCACTTGGATGAATACAAAGGAATTTCGGAAAAGCACCCGGCGAGCTTCAGGAGGTACCTGAAGGAACGGATTCTGGACGCCGTAGCTCCCAAAAAAATCTTTTTCCTTGCAGGCGATTCCGTGGATTTGGAAAAGGAAATGAGCGCTTACGCCAAGACCTTGGAACAACATCCTATAGATATTGCGTGTATCGGAATTGGTGAAAATGGTCATATTGCCTTTAACGATCCTCCCGTAGCCGACTTCGACGACCCCAAGTGGGTCAAATTGGTGGAATTGGATCAGGATTGCAGAAACCAGCAATTGGGCGAAGGATGGTTTCCCTCCTTGGACGATGTACCCCGACAGGCCCTTACCCTTACCATTCCTGCCATTATGCGCAGTAAGACCATCAGTTGTGTGGTACCGGATCGGCGCAAGGCCACAGCTGTCCACCGTACCTTATATGGGGAAATCGATACCCAATGCCCGGCTAGCATTTTAAGGAAACACCCGGATACAAAATTGTTTTTGGATACCTACTCCGCCTTTGAACTGACAGACTAAACCTTTTTTAAATAATCAATACTTCGTTTAAGGGCCGTTTCCGGGTTTTGAACCAGGTCCTGTTCTACAAAAAAGTGCTTGGCCCCATTTTCCCGGGCCGTTTGAATTATGCCGTTAATATCCATCTCCCCATCACCCACATTGGTCATTAAGGGAAAAAGCTCCATCCACTGTTGCATGCTTGCCCCATCTCCCGAAAAGTGGGTCAGGGGCTTCATATCCTTAATGTGCAACAAATGGTAACGTCTGGAATATTTCTTGAGGTATTCCATGGGATTGGCCCTACCGGCAATGGTCCAGAAAATATCCATTTCCAGAAATACCAAATCGGGGTCGGTGGCATCGATCATGACCTGAAAGGGTATTTGACCATCCACTTCGTTCAATCCATATCCATGATTGTGATAAGCGAATTTGAGTCCCAGTTTTTTGGCATTTTCACCTATGGAGTTAAAGGTATCGGCCATTTTTTTATAGTCGTCCATAGATGTCCTTCGGTCATCGGGAATGGCAGGTAACGTAACGTATTCGAATCCCAAGGTCTCCCTGGCCTTTCCAAAGGCCTCCATATGGTTCTCCAGGGTGTCCAAATCGGAATGCATGGAGGGAATGGTCATATCATACCTTTGGAGCAGTTCCATGATTTCCTGTTCCGAAAATCCAAAATATCCACTCCCCGAAAAGCCCAACATGGGTTCTGCCGCCTTCCAGCCGGCCTTGGCACTTTCAGCACTGTAAGGATAGGGTCCAAAAAGCTCCAATTGGGTATACCCCATTTTTGATAGCATCTGAATTCCTCCCTCAAAATCCTTTTCAAGAAGTGCGGGCAAGGAGAATAGCTGTATTCCAATTTTGTCCATGGTCGTTATCGTATTTTCTGTTAAAAATTGACCCAAAGCCCGATCCAATCCCCATACCCCAAAAGCAGCCATCGCACCCATTTGCCTTATAAAATCTTTCCGTTCCATGGTTCCTGATACGTTTATTCCTAAATATAATAAAATAAGGGATGGCCCGGAAATTAAAGTAGAGTTTCCCTTCGAAAACGAGGGGGATTACCAGGGGTGTTCTTATCTTCGTAAACGCTAAAAACAACCAGATACTCAAATGCAGATCACAGGAACTTTCCTTGATGAAATAAGCCATGATATTCCCCATCAAAACTGGGGGCCTAAGGAATGGGATGCCGATTTCGCCCATATGAAAAAGATAGGAATCGATACCGTTGTCATGATCCGTTGCGGATACCACCAATTTTTGACCTATCCCTCTACTTACTTAATCGAAAAACACCATAGGTTCGCTCCGGTCACGGATATGGTCGAACTATTTTTAAAGTTGGCCGAAAAGTACGGGATGACCTTTTATTTTGGCACCTATGATAGTGGGAAGTATTGGGAAACAGGGGATATGCGGCATGAAGTGGAGACCAACCTCCATGTAATCGAGGAAGTCTATGCCAACTACGGCCACTACAAAAGTTTTGGGGGATGGTATTTGAGTTTGGAATTAAGCAGAAAGGTCAAGGGGGCCGCAGAATCCATTGCGAAACTGGGCGACCATTGCAAAGCCGTCAGTGGTGGTCTGCCCGTATTGATTTCCCCCTGGATCGATGGAAAAAAGGCCATAGCTGCCACCGAAGGCACCCTGGTCAAGGATTCAGGAATTTCCCTAAAACAGCATGAAAAGGAGTGGGACGAAATTTTTGATGGCATCAAAAAAAGCGTGGATATCGTTGCTTTTCAAGATGGTCATGTGGGCTATAACGAATTGGAAGGTTACCTAGCCTTAAACAAAACGCTTGCCGATAAATACGGGCTGCAATCCTGGACCAACACGGAGTCCTTTGACCGGGATATGCCCATCAAGTTTTTTCCCATTAAGTTTGAAAAACTGATACTAAAATTGGAAGCGGCGAAACGCGCCGGCTGCGAAAAGGCGATTACCTTTGAATTCTCTCATTTTATGAGTCCGCAATCCGCCTATTTACAGGCAGGAAATCTTTACAATCGGTATTTGGAATACTTTAAAATTTAATCGATCATAGAAAAACCGATTCAAACAAACCCATAAAACCCATTTCGTGAAACCTTACGCGGAGCTCTATAAAAATGAACTATTGGACCAGATTGTCCCCTTCTGGGAACAATATTCCCTGGATACGGAACACGGTGGGTATTTTACTTGTCTGGACCACCAAGGCACGGTCTATGATACCGACAAATTCATTTGGCTACAGGCAAGACAGGTCTGGACCTTTGCCACATTGTACAAAAGGGTGCAACATAAATCGGCCTGGAAGGAAATCGCACTCATTGGGTCGGAATTTCTGGAAAAATATGGACGGGATTCCCAGGGTAATTGGTATTTCTCCCTGAACAAAAAAGGAAGCCCCCTAGTGCAGCCCTATAACATTTTTTCGGACTGCTTTGCCGCCATGGCCTTCGGCTCCCTTTATGAAATTGAACCTCGGGAACCTTACGCGCAAATTGCCAAAACAACCTTTGAAAATATCCTAAAACGCCAAGAGAATCCGAAAGGGGCCTACAACAAATTATACCCGGGTACACGACTGCTCCAAAACTTTGCTTTGCCTATGATACTCTGTAACCTGTCCATGGAACTGGAACATCTATTGGGTTCGAAAAAGGTGGAGCAAATTACCGATGGGGTTATCGACTTAATCATGAACCAATTCTATCAGGCCGAAAGCGGGCTGGTGTTGGAAAATGTTTCGGAAACCGGGGAATTTGTGGATAGTTTTGAAGGTCGACTCCTTAATCCTGGGCATGCCATTGAGGCCATGTGGTTCGTTATGAACCTGGGTATTCGTAAAAAGGATAAGGACCTTGTTGCCAAGGCAGAAAAAATCATGTTCCAACAGTTGGAACATGGATGGGACAATACCTATGGGGGTATTTTCTACTTTATGGATTATAAGGGACATCCACCACAACAACTGGAACACGATCAAAAATTGTGGTGGGTACACCTGGAGACCTTGGTAGCCTTGGCAAAGACTTACGCCCATAACCAAAACCCACAAGCCAAAATGTGGTTCGATAAAGTGCACACCTACACTTGGGACCATTTTCGAGATTCACAGAATGGAGGCGAATGGTACGGTTATCTCAACCGACAGGGCGAAGTCTCCCTTAAGGCCAAAGGCGGCAAATGGAAAGGTTGCTTCCATGTTCCCCGTGCCCTGTTGGAAATATGGAAAAGCTTGGAAAATGAAGACTAGAGTCATGCTTATCCCAATCCGCGGACAAAAGTGGCCGACCTTATACCCTAACCACCTATGTTCGAACAAGTTCATCAGGTATCTTTCCATTTTAGTAATGCTTATATTAAGTGGGCCTTGTGGCTCCCAATCCCAAAAAGGAATTTGGCTCACCGATGTGGCCAGTAACGCCTTGGATACCAAGGAAGGTATTACGGAGGTGGTGCAACGCTGTAAGGCTTATGGCATTGGACAAATCTATGTGGTTGTTTGGAACCGGGGATATACCTTGTATCCCAGTGCCGTCATGCAAAGGGAATTTGGCAAGGCAGTAGCACCGCGATTCGCAAAAAGAGATATGTTACAAGAATTACTGGAAATTGCTCATGATGCCGGACTAAAGGTCCATGCCTGGTTCGAATTTGGGTTTTCGAGCAGTTATCAAGAAGCGGACGGGGGTCATATCCTTAGGACAAAACCGAAATGGAAAGCCTTGGACAACAAAGGCGAACTGGTCTCCAAAAATGGCTTCCAATGGATGAACGCCTTTGACCCCGAAGTACAGGAGTTTTTGCTTTCCTTGATTTCCGAAGTGGTTGAAAACTATGATATAGATGGTATTCAGGGCGATGACCGTTTACCGGCCAATCCCTCTATTGCGGGTTATGATCGGCTTACGATCTCCTTGTACCGAAAAGAGCACCAGGGTAAATCGCCCCCACAAGACTATATGGATGCCGATTGGATCGATTGGCGCGCGAAGCGGCTTAACCGTTTCGCCCAAAGGGTCTATGAAACTGTAAAGGCCATAAAACCGGACGTTTCGGTTACTATGGCCCCAAGCATATTTCCTTGGAGCAAGGAGGAGTACTTGCAAGACTGGCCCACTTGGGTCCGGAACGGTTGGGTAGACGCCATCATTCCACAGGTCTATCGTTATGATATCAAGGCCTATACGCGAACCTTGGATGCCAATCTGGAGTTTATGCCCCAAAATCAACGAACCGAACTGATCCCGGGTGTATTGCTCAAGGTGGACGACTATACCCCCAGCAAACGATTACTAAAAAAAATGATTACCATCAATCGCCAACGGGGACTTGCCAAAGAAGTCTTTTTCTTTTACGAAGGTTTAAAGGAACATGAGCGGTTTTTTGGTAAATTATACCCTAAACTATAAACCCAATGCCCGTGCTGTCCAAAAACCAAATCTCTATACTCGTTCTTGTGTTATGTTTTAGCGTCTCCCAGGCCCAAAATCAGGTGGATATCCTGATTGTAGGAGGGGGTGCCGGGGGTACCTCTGCCGGTATTCAGGCCGCACGTATGGGTGTCCAAGTACAAATTTTGGAGCCTACATCCTGGTTGGGGGGAATGCTGACCTCGGCGGGAGTTTCCGCCATTGATGGCAATCATGAAATGCCTTCGGGCATTTGGGGAGAGTTCCGACAGAAATTAAGAGATCACTACGGCGGGGCCAAGGCCTTGGCCACAGGATGGGTCAGCCATACGCTTTTTGAGCCATCGATCGGGAATCAAATCCTACAGGAAATGGCGAGCATTCCCCATTTGAACATCGCCTTCAATGCCCAATATACCGATGTTAAAAAGGACGGATCTGGTTGGCAAGTGACTTATACCCAAAAAGGAAGAACGTATACAACCCTGGCCAAAATCCTGATCGATGCCACGGAAATCGGTGAACTTTTACCATTGGTTGGTGCTGATTTTCGTCTGGGAATGGATTCCAAAGAAGATACCGGTGAAAAAGAGGCTCCCGAAAAAGCCAATGGCATTGTACAGGATCTGACCTATGTGTTGATCCTGGAAGATGTCGGACAGACCAAAGGTAGACGCGGCCTGGTAAAGAAGCCCAAAAACTATGACCCCAAAAACTACGAATGCGCCTGCAAGCGCGAGGATGGGGAAATGTTCGGTGGGGTATCCAACTGTCAGCAAATGTTGGATTATGGCAAGCTTCCCAACAACAAATACATGATGAACTGGCCCAATTGCGGCAATGATTTCTACCTCGATTGGCCATCATTGAGCGCCTCGGAACGTACAAAAAGATTGGAAGAGGCAAAGCAGTTTACTCAAGGCTTTGTATACTATATTCAAAATGAGTTGGGATTCAAAAACCTTCGGGTCGCCGAAGAATTCCCTACCAAGGACAACTTTCCCATGATTCCCTACGATCGAGAAGCCCGAAGGGTAAAGGGTAAGGTATTCTTGACTGTGGACCATTTGGAAAGACCTTACGATTTCCAACTCTTTCGTACCGGTATTGCCGTGGGTGATTACCCAATAGACCACCATCACGATAAGAATCCCAATGCGCCCGAAATCGAATTTATCAATATTAAAGTGCCCAGTTACAATGTGCCCTTGGGGAGTTTGGTTCCAGCGGACCTAGAAAATTTTATTGTAGCCGAAAAGAACATCAGTGTTTCCAACATTGTAAATGGAGCTACCCGTTTGCAGCCCGTAGTGTTGGGTATCGGGCAAGCGGCCGGGGCTTTGGGAGCGACTTCGGTCCTGGAAAATAAACCGCCTTCCAAGGTATCCATTAGACAAGTGCAAAATGCTTTGTTGGAAAGCAATGCTTACATCATGCCCTTGATCGATGTAGCCAGTGATGATCCGGCCTTTACCGCTATGCAGCGCATAGGTGCGACCGGAATTCTACAAACGTTCGGCATCCCTTATAAATGGGCCAACCAAACCTGGTTCTATCCGGAACGCATTGTTTCTGAATACGAATTGAAGGAAGGATTGCATTCCTACTACCCCGAAATAGGTAAATTACACGCCTCCGGAGCGGGAGCGACCCCGACCTTTGTACGGCAGCTTGTGGAAACGATACATCCGGATTATTCTTGGGATTCCGTTTCAAATAAGTGGAAATCCTGGAATATTCACCAGGCTTATGACGAGAACACCGCCCTAACGCGAAGAAGCCTCAGCATCTTGATCGACGGGGTCCTAGACCCATTTGCCCAGGAAGTCGATTTTGAAGGAAACCTTATAGCCGATTGATCTAATCCCCGTTCAAGGATTTTGATTTCTCGTGCACAAAATTCAACAATAGCGGTATGGCCGGATAGACCATATTGTGGCCGTAGCCATCCAATTCCATAAGTTCGATATCCGGATGTTCCACTACCTTCATCATCCGGTAGAAATAGGCATTTTCTTCGTAACGGCCTAATAACTCCAATTGCCGATCGCCCGTTATCAAAAGCATGGAAGGAGCTTCTTTGCGTACATGGAACAGGGGGGCATATGCATCTACAATGGGCTGGGTACCGTTAATTCCCATCTCCTTTCTAATGGTAAAGTGGGTGATAGTATGTCCGCTAAAAGGAATCAACCCGGCAATTTTGTCGGCATCAATCTCATATTTTTCCAGATATTGCTTATCAAGTCCGACCATACTGGCAAGATAACCCCCGGCGGAATGTCCGGTTACAAAAATCTTATTGGGGTTACCTTGGTAGCGATCTATGTGTTGAAAGGTCCAGGCCACGGCAGCGGCGGCATCCTCGATATACCCTGGATGTTTTATTTTAGGGTGCAACCGATAATTCACGGTAACCACGGCCACTCCTTTTTCCAAAAGTCCCTCCGGGATATGTTTCTCGCCAAATTCCAATCCTCCGCCATGAAACCAGATTACCGTAGCAACATTGGTAGTATCCTTGGGATAGTAAACGTCCAGCTTGCAACGCTCTTTTATATAGGGGTCGGAAGCCCGTACCTTCTCGTTATAATAGGGAATATCCTTATCTAGATGATAGGTGACTTTTTGCGCGGACAAATTTAGCCCGCCCAGCAATAGTACTAGGACTTGTATTTGTAAAAGGGTCCGTTTCAATCGTAAACTTCCACTATCATTTCCACCTCAACGGCAATATCACTTGGCAGAGCGCCCATCCCAACGGCGGCCCGGGCATGTTTTCCATTTTCCCCAAAAACGGCCACCATAAGATCGGAATAACCATTGACCACTTTGGGCTGATCGGTGAAATCGGGAGTACTATTGACCATGCCCAACACTTTTACAATACGCTTTACCTTATTTAAATTTCCCAATTCCGCCTTGAGCACGGACAGTTGGTTGACCCCGGTAATGCGGGCGGCCTCATAACCTTCCTCTATGGAAAGATCCGCTCCCAATTTTCCGGTAATGTTCTCGCCGTCCGGTTTCAAGGGGCCTTTTCCCGCAAGAAAGATCAGGTTCCCTGTTCTAACCGCATTCACATAATTGGCCACAGGAGCGGAGGGAGTACTAAGTGTAATACCCAAGGCCTCCAGTTTAGCCTCCGGATTATAGCCGTCCGGTATGGTCTCGGCCGTGTTGGTTTCTGTTTCAACGCTTTGCTTGTTTTCATGAACGGTCTGGCAGGAAATCATCAAAAGCGAAATGACCGCGGATAGCATTATTTTCATTCTTAAATCTCTTTTTGGGGTTGAACTATGCATTTTCAAGTACTTCCTTGACGCGAGCGGCCACGATACGTTCCTGACCGGGTTCCATCATCCAGGTAGTAATACCCACTTCGTCCTTATTACCAACGGTTTCTATAGATGGGTGGCCATCCCGTAACTTTTTCCGCATTTCATCCTTGGATAGTTTCACCACATTTTCATCCCATCTTATTTTTAGACTGGGCACATGATTGGCATGTGGCGGAACGTGAATCTCCGTCTCCACCCCTTTGACCGTTTTGGCGCTATCGCTAATCAGTTGGATCTGACTTTCCCAAAGTTGCCATTCTTTTTTGTGGTCCTTGGCCAAATACAGTTCCAGGGCCACCAACATTCCCAAAACCTCTTCTTTGTTCACCTTCATTCCCCTGCCGATCGTTGTGCCACGAGGGGGTGTGTGCAAACGGGCGGCTTCGATATATTTTCTTTTGCCCAATAACAGCCCTGCACTTTGAGGTCCACGAAGGCCCTTGCCACCAGAAAAGGCAACCAAATCGAAGCCCATTTTTGTGAAACGGAAAAGATTGTCCACCGGGGGAACGTCGGCCGCGCAATCGAGAAATGTGGGTATCTTGTGTTTCTTGCCCAAGGCAACGAATTCTTCCCATTTGATTTCCCCTTGCTCGGCATTGGCGTTCAAAAACCAGAGCATGGCAGTTTTTTTGTTGATGGCCTTTTCCAATTCCTTGGCCGTCTTTATCCAAACCAATTTGGCCCCTGTATTGGTCAGGGCCTGGGTATATCCAATGTTATGGGATTCTTGAAGGATAACTTCATTTTTCATGCCCTCGGTATTGGGCAATTGTTTTACTTTTTCGGTATCCGTTCCACATAGGACCCCGGCCATTCCAATACTCATGGCCCCAAAACAACCGGAGGAGACCGTGGCATATTCGCATTCCAATAACTGGGCGATCCGTTCTCCGACCTTGTCCTGTAACTCATCTAGATTCACATAGTCCGAGGTTCCATAGGTTATGGCGTCCGTTACTTCTTTTGGCATTAAAGATCCAGTCATGGAGGTATAGGTGCCGGCCGCATTGATAAAGGTCCGTATCCCCAATTCCTTGAAAAAATCACGTGCCAGCGGTTGTACCATGGTCTTTTCCACGGTTTTGGCCCGGAGCAGTTCCGGCCCCAATAGGCTCCCCACCAACGGGAGGGCGGAAAGTGTCTTCAAAACTTTTCTTCTACTACTCATCATTCAGCTTTTTTAGTCCAACGCGGCAATACAGTCCATTTCTACCAATGATTTCCCGGGAACCCCGCCATAGGTGGCCACCGTTGTTCGTACCGGTGGATTTTTACCAAAGCGACCCCGGAATACTTCGTTCATCCCTTTGTAGTCCTGCAAATCGGCCAGATACACATTTACCTTCAATACCTTTTCCATAGAGGAACCGTTCCGCTCCAATTCCTTCTGCAATTCCTGCAGTACGATTTCCGTATGCGCCTTGATCTCGAAAGGCTCCACATGTGCCCCTTTCCCGGCAATGTACAGCGTATTTCCGTGTTTTACCGCGCCCGAAAAAAGCGGAATATCCTGGTCGGTCACAATATCCCCGACCACTTCCTTTTTGGCCTTTTTTTCCTTGTCCATGGCGTTGACCGTGCCTATGCCGAACAAGGCGGCTAGGCCCATTCCCATTTTTTTGAAGGACGCCCTTCGTGTTGTCTTTTTGTTAGTCATGCTGTAGTTGTTTTAGTTAGTAGTTCAATGGTGCCGGTAACTCGCCCATTCAGTTGATCCATTATTTTTGCCTACCGCTATTGGTCGGGAAAATTTCCTGAAACAGGGTAATGTCACCAAGTCCGTTTTTTTAACAATTCCTGTACCTGTTCCTTGGGTACGGGGAGCTCGTCCATATGGTCCTTTAACCATTGGGAAAAGTCTTTTTCAATTTCGTCCGTCCATTTGTTATCGATTTGTCCGGGAGTGTATTTTCCTTCCTTTAACCGACCTATCCCGAACAAATCACGCAAGCGTACTACTTCTGAGGTAACAACGATCTTTTCGGCCAGGTGAGCAGGTATAAAAACAACGCCCTCCTTTTTGGCCAGGACAATATCTCCGGGCAATACGGTGGCCGCTCCAATACGTATGGGAGAATTGATACTCTCCAACATAACCTCCTGCAGGAATGACGGATGCCAGCCCCGGACAAAGGCATTGAAGCCCTCGATTTCCGACAGACCTTCCATATCGCGACTGGAAGCATTGAAAACGACGCCATTCTTGGATTTGGCATAAATGGAATTGCCCAAGTTATCTCCGATCAAGGTTCCGTCCACAATCTTTCCGAAGCCATCGGCCACGTACACGTCCCCTTCCACCAACATGTCGATGGGCCAGGAATTGGTATTGCCGATCTGCCCTTCTTCCAAGCCTTTATTCTTAATTTGCTCGGAAACATCCGGACGATTAGGCATGTATTGAACGGTAAGCGCGCGACCTACTATGGCTACATCGTCGTGCAAAGGTTCCCATCCTCCTTCAAATTGATTGTGATATCCTTCATTCCTAAGGGTTACCCAGGCTTCCTCAATGGTAACGCTTTTCATCCGTTCCAAAATGGCATTGGGCACTTTGGGCCTACCATCCTCAAAACGTTCACCTTCCCATTTCGGGGTAAGGAAGATGATATCCTCCTTGGAAGCGGTTTGGCCCCAGGTCAGGTTTCCCACCAATAGTATTAGAAATGAATATCTGATCCAATTCATCCGTACTAATTTTTAGTATCAATTTGTATTTCCTCCAATGGTTTTTTGGATTCTTTTGAAGAGTCCTTGTCCCGCCAATAAGTGGCTAAGGAGGAACCGGAAATATTCATCCAGGGTCCAAAAACTGCAGGGGCCAGACCTACCGTGGCGACTTTGCCCATCTCCAAGGCGATACCGGAGGCCAGTCCCCCGTTCTGCATCCCCACTTCCAGGGCAATGGTCCTACAATCCCTTTCGTCCATTTTGAACATCCGACAACCCCAGTATCCCAGAAAATAGCCAGCGGCGTTATGAACGATGGCAGCCACGACCAAAAGTAATCCGATGGTTAACAGATTGTCTCGGCCAGCTGCAGTAATAATCATTATGATCAGGGCAATACCGCCCATGGAAACCAAGGGCATAGCCTTATCCAACCACTTGGTCTTTCCGTGAAAGAAATGATTGAAGAGTAGTCCCACAATAATGGGTACAATCACTATTTTTAAAATACTCAACATCATCCCCCAAAAATCGATCGGGACAAATTGCCCGGCAAAGGTCTCCATAAGCAAGGGAGTCATCAACGGGGCCAATAGGGTGGACACTGCGGTAAGAGTCACTGAAAGGGCTACATTGGCCTTGGCCAAATAGGACATCACATTGGAGGCCAACCCACTAGGGGAAGAACCGATGAGGACCACCCCGGCCGCAATCTCGGGGGGAAATCCAAAAAGGGTGGCCAGGCCCAATCCCAGGAGGGGCATGATGGTAAATTGGCAGACCACACCTACCAACACCCCTTTGGGCATCTTTACCACACCCCAAAAATCCTTAATGCTCATGGCCGTTCCCATACCGAACATAATGATCTGTAGAAGCGGTACGATTAAGGATTTCATTTGAAAATTACCGATCTGAATGAGGTAGGCCGGATAGAACATCGCATAGGAAACAGCCGCAAAAATCAATACAGTAAAGGAAAAGCCCTTAAAAAAATGGTGCCCACGGGAAGCCATCGCCAAAAACACCAGGAAAAGAATGAGGGAAGGTCCGCTTTGGCCGCCTCTTCCCATCGATAAAAGGACAATCGTAATAAGTAAACAAACAATGGCTACCGCCAAAAATAGTACATAGGTTTTCTTCATAAAATCAATTTAATTGTTCCACGGTTGGCTGGCCAAACCGTTCAAATCGTACATCACATTACCGTCCTTTATAGTTAGTTCACATTCCAATTTTTGATCGCCCATCATTTTCTTTTTCCGCACATCGATAAAACCAAAGTTCCCTTCACGCAGGTTCAAAACGGCTACATCGGCTACAGCTCCTTCCGATAGATGGCCCAAGTCTTCCCGTTGTATAATTTGTGCCGGTCGCCAGGTTGATGCGGCAATGACCTCTTTCAAGGGCATATCCATATTAAGAAACTTGGACATGACATTGATTTGGCTTTTCATTCCCCCGTTCATACTACCGGTGTGCAAATCGGTACTGATAGAATTGGGTATTAGTCCCTGTTCCATGGCCGGAATGGCCTGCTCGAACACAAAACTACCTCCTCCATGGCCTACATCAAAGACAATTCCCTTTTTTTGAGCCTCAAAAACAAAATCCCGGACCTTGCCGTTCTCATCTACTATCGGGGTCCTGCCTTTAACGTGGGCATAGGCATGGGTAAAAATATCCCCTGGCCTCAACTTCTCCAAAAATAAGGTCTTTATGGAAAGTTCCGGTTCACTACCCCCAAAATCGATCATAACGGGAATCCCTGCCTGTTTCCCGGCTTCCACTGCTCTCTCCGTAGGTCTCCAATCAAAACCGTTATAGTGGGCCAGCTTGACCCCCACCACAATATCCGGGTATTGTTCGGCGACCATAGTGGTCAATTTGGGATCCATGTCCGCCACATTCTGTTCAATGGCCCCTCCTTTCATTCCCAGACCAACGATATTCAAAAAGGCCAGAACCCTGGTCTTTGAGCGATCGATGACCTGCTCCTTAAATTTTATAAAATCCTTCCACCCGGAACTCCCGGCATCGGCCACCGTAGTTACCCCGCTACGGAAGGTAAACCCATCCGGCGGCAAGGCACTAAAACTATTGTTCAAATACCCAAAAGGCACAGTACCATGGAAGTTATGGGTATGGATATCCAACAGGCCCGGAACTACATATAATCCCTTGGCATTCACCACAACCTCCGCAGAACCTTTAGGTATATTCGGGTCTACCTTGGCAATCTTCCCTTCCTTTATGGCGATGTCCATTACCTTGTCGATATCGTTTTTGACATCAATGACATGGCCTCCTTTTAGGAGCATATCATAAGCTTGGGCCGATAACATGGGGGTGGTGAAAAATAATGCCCCAAGACATAATAAGATTTTCAAGACAATTGATTTCATAGTTGTGGTCGTTTACGTATTATTCTGCACTTACTCTTAAAGGTTCCATCGGAATTTCTTTAGCTTCTTGAGCCTCACGAATCCGGGTAACCTGTTTTTCCTCAATCCCATCGGCTTCATTACCAAAACTCGATCGGATGTAGGTAAGGACTTCGGCAATCTCCTTATCGCTCAAAAAACTGTGCTGTGGCATTACACCATTGTACACTTCTTCCCCAATTTTAAGGCTACCTTCCATCCCTCTAAGCAGCACTTGGATAAGTCGTTCCTTATCTCCGGTCACCCAATCCGTTTCCTTGATCGGAGGGAACCTCCCGGGTGCACCGCCCCCATCCTTTTGGTGGCAGGCACTACAATATTGATAGTAGATCCGCTCCCCTCCTACCAGTTCGTCCTTCATGAGGTTATCCGCAATCTTGTCCGGGGTCCTGATATGGGACAACTTTTTCCGTTCTTCCATTGAGGCCAACTGGGCTTCGCCGAACGAATCGCGATCGCCTTTATAGACCACTTTCCATATCTTACCTTTTACCGAGTCGGAAATGTACATTTCCCCATGGGGTCCAAAAGCTAGGCCCATAGGCCTGTGAACGGCATCCGTTACGCTTACTATAGGGTCTACTTCAGCAAAACCATCGGCGAACACTTCGACCGCTCCGCTCGGTTTTCCATCCTTAAAAGGTACAAAACCTACAAAATAGCCCGATTGAGGGTATGGCGCCCTATTGGTGGAACCATGAAATGTGATAAACGCACCATGTTTATAACGTTCTGGAAACGCATCACCCTGGTAAAATACCAGATCATTTGGTGCCCAATGTCCAGGAAATCCGATAATAGGATCATCAAATTCCGAGCATCGGCCAATAATTTTGCCATCCCCGCCATATTCGGGGGCCAGTACCTTCTTTTCTTGCATTTGGTCATAGTAGCAATAGGGCCATCCAAAGTGGGACCCCTCCGTTACCCTCATAAACTCTTCCGATGGGAGTAGGGCGCTTTCCCATGGAGAAAATCTATTGGGCCACAATCGCAACAAGTCGTCCCGACCATGCATGACCGCGTAGAGTTCCTCATCCACGGGGTTCCAATTCATGGCCACCACACTCCGTAGACCGGTGGCGTATTTGTATCCGTCCTTTTGGGTCTGGTTCAGTTTATTGGCATCAAAACGCCAAATACCTCCATGATCCTCCAGTTGGGGACAAGGGTCCAATCCCGGGGCGCCCGGGGTGCGTTTGGGATCTTGACAGGCGTTGGAAGGTGCCCCGAAGGGAACGTACATATAGCCCTTGTTATCAAAGGCCACAGGTTTGCCAATGTGCTCGTGCTTGCCATGGGGGTGATCATCGGTCAATACAATTTCCACCTTCCCATCCGGCAACACCGTTCCCGGTTTTAGCTTTTGTCTAAAGACCACCAGATCGGAACTATAATAAACATAACCGTTGTAAATGCGCATGGCAGTGGCATAACTCCATTTATGCCGATGTTCTCTACCGCCAAATTTCTCCACGATGTCGGAATAGCCATCCCCATCAGTGTCCTTAATGGCAATAACCGAAGCATTTTCATGGGCATTGCGCAACTTGGCGTAAAGTACATTGTCTTCGGAAACATCCATATGCCGAACGGTTTCTGCAATACTATCGATTACGACGACAGAGGAAAACCCTTGCGGAAGGAATAATCCACCGTCCTTCCCTTTGGGGCTACATCCGAAAAAAAAGGGGGGCAAGCAAAGGCATAGGATGCCTTTCTTTAAACGGGGTAGAAACTGGATCATTTTTTGGTTTTGGGGTTGGAACGATACGTTGATCAGGGTTTAAGGTAACCTTCTTTTATCTAGAAAACAAGGGAAAACCCTAAAAATGTGTTCGAGCACATTTTTGGATGCTTCTGGTTAGCAGGCAAGTATCTTTTCCCGAACTTGCGTCGGTTTCTATTCAAAAATCAGGGTGCCGAAAAATTCGGGTCGATGATAGTCGGGTCTTGGTGTTCCCACCGGATTCCAGGTTACATAATGTTTAACGGCGGTATTATCACCACATTTGTAGAAGTTGGCCCTGGAGGACCGTCCCCTCAGCTCGATGTCCGAATGGGAAGTCAAAATTTCTGCCGGAAGCACCATGGTCATTTCCCACCGATGTCCTCCACCTTTTTCTTCAAAGGCCCGATCTCCTAAACTTGATCGTATTAGAATCTTTTCATGAATTTGATCGGGGTCGACAAATGTTCGTGAATGACGATCGGGACCATAGGCTAAATGTATCGTACCGATACAATTGAATTCAAAATTATAATACTTCCCATTACCTAAGGGATCAAAGAAAAACTCCACACAACTGTCGCGCGAAACAGAACTGTTAGGCTCGGTGTTATCCGCAAGGATATTTTCTTCCTCAACGTAGTACTTTAACCAGATGGCGTTGTTGCTGTGCGCTATCCTGAACTGCACCTTGGGTTTATAACGGAACGCTTCCCAAGGTGTTTGCTCCAATGTATGCAGTTCTGCCTGTTCCTCCAGTAGTTGGGAAACCCTGTCCAAATCGACAGGTTTCGAATCCTCTATTTCAGGTACGATCAATTGCATGCTTTCTTGGCTTTTCATGGTCAAATGAATCAGGGACAGCACCCAGACCCATGTAATGAGTTTCAACTGTTTCATGCCTAGGCCGAATTACGGGATGAACTGGACCGGTATTACTTCATCCATCCTTAGATCAATAATACAAATTCTTTGGTAAAGTCGGTCGACCTTCTTCCAAAGTTCCTGATTTCTAGCCGTTTTGGGTCAAATTTTAGCAGTAATTGATGGATTGTAAGAAAAGTATCTGTATAAATTTCAGTAACTTGAAGCATTGTTCCCGATTTCCTTGGCCGTAGCTATGAAAGTTTTTAAACCTCTATTTTTCGTTCAACTTCTTGTGGGCATAGGTAGCTGCGGTCCCCAAATGCCCGAATCGGTCGAATTGGCCTACGACAAGCTTCCGGAAAAAATCGATTTCAATTTTCAGGTGCGTCCCATTCTGTCCGATCGCTGTTTTGCCTGTCACGGTCCGGATGAAAATGCCCGAAAGGCCGATCTTCGATTGGATACGGAGGAAGGACTGTTTTCAATGCTAAAGGACAAGGAGCTGTATCCGGTGGTCGCCGGAAAACCGGATGCAAGTGCGATTATCACACGCATTCTTAGTGAAGATCCGGAGATGGTGATGCCTACCCCGGAAAGCAATCTGACCCTGACCGATGACGAAAAGGCCACCCTATTGAAATGGGTTGAGCAGGGGGCCGAATGGAAGACCCACTGGGCCTACACAGCTCCCGTAAAGACCGCTGTTCCCGAAGTAAGGACCGAAGACTGGGCAAGGAACGAAATTGATTACTTTGTCCTGGATAAACTGGAATCCCTCGGAATATCCCCTTCGGAGGAGGCCGATAAGGAGACCCTGATCAGGCGGCTTTCCTTTGATCTAAATGGTCTGCCCCCTACTCCAGATGAGATTCGAACTTTTAAGGACGACAAGTCGCCAAACGCCTATGAGAATTTAGTGGACCGTCTTTTGGCATCTCCCCGATATGGGGAACGCTGGGCCTGGGAATGGCTCGATGTTGCCCGATATGCGGACACCAATGGGTTCCAAGGCGATGCCACACGGGATATGTGGCCTTGGCGCGATTGGGTAATCCAGGCCTTCAATGAAAATATGCCTTATGACGAGTTCACCATAAAACAGCTGGCAGGCGACCTTTTACCCGATGCCAGCAGGGATGACATTCTAGCCACCGGCTTCAATCGCAACCATACCTATAACACAGAAGGGGGCAGTATTCCGGAGGAGACCCGGGTAACCAACGTTTTTGATCGGGTGGAAACCACAGGTACGGCTTGGTTGGGACTAACTATGAACTGTGCACGTTGCCATGATCATAAATACGACCAGATAACGCAAAAGGAATATTATCAAATGTTCGACTACTTCAACCAGACTTCGGAAGAAGGTGGAGGTTGGGGAGGAAAACAGAAACCTTTGCTCGATCTGAGTCCCGAGGAAGAATTTAGAAAGAACCAAAGACTTCAGGCCCGTATTGATGAATTCGTGCGCCAAGTGGCCCTTTTTGAAGAGCAACACTACCCTAGGGAGCCCGGGGTGCCTATGTCCGAGGCCGAAGCCATTAAAAAACTCACCGGTTTGGACACGCGTATTTTAATAAATCCCCCCAATAAAAGGGGCACGGGTGCGTATAAGCAACTTGCCGGGTATTTTAGGGATAGACACCCGCAATATGGTCGTGTACTGGACGATGCCTACCAGGCCATGAAAGCCTATGACAAGGCCACCGCAACGGCCACGCAGGTCATGGTCATGGACGAGGCGGAAGAACCCCGAATCACCTATATCCTGGAGCGCGGTGGCTACGATAAGCCTAGGATGGAAGAACCTATTATGCGGGATGTCCCAGCCATACTTCCTCCAATGCCGCAAGACAAGGAAAATAACCGGTTGGCCCTGGCCCAATGGATGGTATCCCCGGAGCAACCATTAACAGCCAGAGTGACCTTAAATCGATATTGGCAGGCCTTTTTTGGAAAAGGTATCGTTAAGACCATTGATGATTTTGGTGTACAGAGCACCTTGCCCAGTCACCCGGAACTTTTGGATTGGCTAGCGGTGGATTTCCAGGAAAACGGTTGGGATCTAAAGGCCCTTTTTAAAAAGATAGTGATGAGCGCCACTTACAGGCAAGTCTCCAAGGTAAATGCGGAATTGCTGGAAACCGACCCCGAAAACCGTTATCTGGCCCGGGCCAGTCGGATGAGGCTACCTTCGTGGATGCTCCGGGACCAAGTACTGTATATGAGCGGTCTGTTAGTGGATAGTATTGGCGGAAAACCGGTGAAACCTTATCAGCCGGAAGGAGTCTGGGAAGAGGCTACCTTTGGTTTTATTGCCTACAAACAGGATACGGGCGACAATTTATATCGAAAAAGTCTATACACCTTCTGGAGGCGGATCGTTGGTCCTACCTTCATATTCGACAATTCCCCAAGACAGGTGTGTACTGTAAAAAAGCCGGACACCAATACTCCCTTGCACGCATTGACCACATTGAACGACATTACCTTTATGGAAGCCGCCCGGGTTATGGCCGAAAAGGTATTGACCATAAAAACCGGGGATGACGATCGCATCCGTTTTCTTTTTGAATGGGCTACGGCGAGACTTCCGGACACTGAGGAAATGACAATTTTGAAAAAGCGATTACAGAAACTTCGTTCAGACTACGATACGCTTCCGGAGGAGGCACAAAAACTTATTGCAATCGGGGAATATCCAGTAAACAGGGATTTAGCCGTGGTGGATTACGCCGCCTATACGGCCTTGAGTTCGCTCGTCTTTAATCTGGATGAAACCATAACACGACAATGATGGAGAAAAAGACCCTGCATCCATTTGAGGAATACCAGGCCGGGATGACCCGCCGAAACTTTTTTGGCAAAATGGCCCAAGGCATTGGGGTGGCGGCCCTGGGAAGTATGTTAAATCCCTTATCGGTCCTGGCTTCAAATCGTCATGGGGTCAAACCAAATGGGTTGGGTTCTGGGCTCCCCCATTTTGCCCCCAAGGCAAAAAGGGTCATCTACCTGTTCCAGAATGGGGCGCCTTCCCATATCGATCTTTTTGACTATAAACCCATTCTCAAAAAATGGCATGGAACCCAGATCCCGGATTCGCTTACCGCAGGCAAACGTTTCTCTACCATGACCGGAGAACAGACGGATCGTCCCGTAATCGCGGAAATCGCCAATTTTGCGCAACATGGTCAAAGTGGGGCCTGGGTGTCCGATTTCATGCCGGAAACGGCAAAAGTTGCGGACGACCTTTGTTTTGTTAAATCCATGTACACGGAATCCGTGAACCATGCCCCGGCCATCACATTTTTCCTTACCGGTTCGGAACAACCTGGGAGGCCTACTATGGGATCCTGGTTAACCTACGGTTTGGGCAGTACGGCCAAGGATCTTCCGGATTTTGTTGCGATGACCTCCCGGGACAAGGAGGCCAGTTGCGGACAAATTTTTTATGATTATTACTGGGGAAGCGGATTTTTGCCCAGCAAATTCCAGGGAGTAAAATTTCGGGGCGGGGGCGACCCGGTGCTCTATCTTAAGAATCCGGAGGGGATGTCCCGCGAAATGCGCCGTCAGATCTTGGACGATATGCAAAGGCTCAACCAACATAATTATGAGGAATTCGGAGATCCCGAAATACAGACCCGGATCGCACAATATGAAATGGCCTACAAAATGCAAATGAGCGTTCCGGAGCTCACCGATTTTTCCGATGAACCTCAACATATATTGGACATGTACGGGCCCGATGTGCATCGAAAGGGCAGTTTTGCCTATAACTGTATCATGGCCCGCCGACTTGCGGAAAGGGACGTACGCTTTATACAGTGTATGCATGCGGGATGGGACCAACACCGGAATTTGAACCATCAGTTAAAGATCCAATGTCAGGATACGGACCAACCCAGTGCGGCTTTGATCAAAGACCTAAAGCAACGGGGTATGCTGGAAGATACCTTGGTCATTTGGGGAGGAGAATTTGGCCGGACTCCCTTTTTACAAGGGAACATTGCCGATTATCGCAATTGGGGCCGGGACCACCATCCTTATGTCTTTACTATTTGGATGGCCGGTGCCGGGGTAAAACCGGGCATCTCTTACGGAGCTTCCGATGATTTTGGCTTTAATCCCATAGAAAACAAGGTGCACGTCCATGATTTTCAAGCCACTGTCATGCATTTGATGGGGATAGACCACGAACAATTTACCTTTAAGCACCAGGGAAGGCGCTATCGCCTAACGGATGTACACGGCCATGTGGTGCGGGACATCCTAATCTAGAATTTTCGCAAGCAACTTATTTGGGCAAGACCTTGACCATAATATCTTTATAATACACTATACTTCCGGGATCATGACCCTGAAGGGCAAAAGTGCCCCCATTTAACAGTCGGTGCTTTCCCCACTTTCCGCGGAGCGGGTTTTCGGGCTGGGTATAGTCCACCACCACAATATCATTGAGCTTGATGATAATGCGTTTGCCTTGGACCTTGATGTACTCGGTATACCACACATTGTCCGTTACATAGGTTTCCTTCACGTCCACAATATCATACAAACTGCCCGTTCTTTTCCAGTCCTCCTGGGAATTATTCACTTGAACCTCGTAGCCGTGTTGTGGCCAATCGTCTTCCTGGTATTTGGTATGGATATAAATTCCTGAATTGGCCCCGGGCTTGGTCATTACCGATGCCTTGAATTCAAAGTTTTGAAATTGATGCCCTTCCACATCGCCCATATAAAACAAATGGGCCTTTGGGCCGGCGACTTTTATGGTCCCGTCTACCACCGAAAAGGTGGATGCGTTCTCGCCTACCTTCCACCCTTCCAAATCCTTTCCGTTAAATAGGGAAATCCATCCTGTGTCATCCGTTGCCTCCATTTCCTGACTTTGAACAACGACAAAAAATCCCAGGCATAGCGGCAACAGGGTGTACTTGATAATAGCTTTCATTGAATTGACATTTAATGGGTTGATTTCAACAGACAAAGTATAAAAAATAAATGGTTCCTGCTACCAGGCACCCGATGGAATTGCATCGCTTTGCAGGTTCCCTACAATTTTAAAAGCTTTTGTTATTTTTGGCCTATTTGGCCAAGGCCTTTACATTTTTGTAACGTTCCCGTTGCTCTTCCAACACCTCGGCGTAGTCGGGATCTGGGGCCAAATTATGCTCTTCCAGGGGGTCCTTGGTCAAATCGTAGAGCTCCTCATAACCGTGTTCGGTATAGATCATGTATTTGAGGTCCGTACTGATTACACCCTCAGTGGCCGGAATTTTCGGGGTCCCAAAAAAGGAATGTTCATAAAAAAAGAAGGACCGGGTGCCGTTATCCTTTTTAAGCGCATCCACAAGATCCAATCCCTGCATCCCTTGAGGAATTTCCAACCCGGCCAGCCCCAAGATTGTAGGTGCAATATCAATGTTTAATGCAATCTGGGTCTTTCGCCCCTTGATCCCTGCATCGCGTGGGTCATAAACGATCAAGGGGACACGTACGGATTCTTCATAGGGATACCACTTTCCGGCAAGGCCATGTTCCCCCAAAAACATACCATTGTCCCCCATAAAGACAATGATAGTATTGTCGTCCAATTGTTTGTCCTTTAATTGCTTCCTTATAGCCCCTACCACATCATCCACCCCGGTAATGAGTCTGTAATAGTTTTTTACGCTCCGTTGAAATTTTTCGGGAGTATCAAAGCGGAGTTTCCAACGTTCGCGTCCAATATTTTCATCGGTACGGAAAAAATCGGGGAAAGCCTCCCAGTATTTTGGGTTTGCTGTTTTTGGTTCCGGTATGGTTACCTCCTGGTAATAGTTTTTATACCTTGGGTTGGGTATAAACTGCCGTGGATCGACATCTTGAACATGTGGGGCCTTAAAACTTACGGAGAGACAGAAGGGACGATCGTCGGAATGGTCGATAAAGGTTTCGATATGTTGGGCCACCAAATCCGTATAATGGATATAATTCCCGTTTTCATCCTTGTTTTCATAATCCGGCTGACCTTTTTCTGAACAGGCCCAATAGTCGAACGCTGCCTTGGGATGGGTTTTGGCATCACCTACACCATACTTGCCGATAAAGCCGATGCGATACCCATTTTTTTTCAATTGGCCGGGATAGGTAGCTTCAAATGCGCTGGATGAAAGTCCCGTTTTGAAATCATGGATGCCATGTCTGGACTCATATTGCCCGGTTAGCATACTGGCGCGACTAACGGCACAGATGGATGTAGTAACGTAGGCATTTTCAAATAGCAACCCTTGTCCGGCCAACTGGTCCAAATGTGGTGTTTCAATAATGGGATTCCCCATGGCGCCCAGAGCATCCCAACGCTGGTCGTCCGTGAGCAGGTAAATAATGTTGGGGGGCGCCTGGGTTCGGGTATTTCGGTCGGAACAACCTATAATCAAGCTGGAGACACATAGTAAGATTGCGAGTTTTCTGAAGAATGGACAATACATCATTTGAAATACTGGATTTAGATGATCATTATAGGAATGGTCCTTATTGACAATTTCCTATCAAGTTAAGATGAAAATTAGGTTTCCCCCAAACCTTTTTTTTCATCTCTTTGTTCGGGCGGTTCGTTCACAAATTTGGCAGGGGATATGGATTGCTATATTTTAGTAGGGCTAACTGCCAAAGACCGATAAGAAAACTATTTTCTTCCGCAAATACTGTTTGTCAATGTATTGCTCAATTGTATATCATGCTTCTTCAATTCCCCTGGCACCATCACCCCATATACCAACCCAAGGTTTAAAATGTTCTAAAAATCAATCGTGGCGCATAGGTTATCCTATCCCTATGGGACCCTCAAATCATAACTACCATGAAAATAATTAAAATAGCCAAAGTGACCGGAGGGTTAACCATGTTTATCTGGGTTATCCTGGGATCATGCCATCGCGTTTCCAAGGAAAAGCAGGTTGCCCAAAAAGTGGCACCGGCCATGACCATGGATATCTGGTACGGCAAGAAGCAAACCTTTGGCCAACGGGGCAACCCACAACGATGGGTAAATATTCTGGGCAATATCCAAAGTGAGGATTCCATAATTGCGGCAAAGGCCGTACTCAATGATTCCCTTGTCTTTCCGCTGTCGTTGGGCCAGGACAATCATAGATTGGCTCGTAAGGGCGATTTTAATGTTGAAATCGATCGGGCCGTATTGGCAAGGGGCAGTAATCAACTACAAATTTATGGGGAGGACATCTATGGGAATACCGTAACGGAACAAATTGAATTGTCCTATGTGGACCATAAAAATTGGCCATTGCCCTATACCGTGGACTGGAAGCAGGTTGAACATATTTCCGATGTGGTGCAAATTGTAGATGGGAAATGGAAACTTACCCCGGAAGGTGTTCGAACTGTAGAACCCTATTACGATCGGGTATTGGCCTTTGGCGACGATACTTGGCGCAATTATGAAATTGAAACCACGGTCACCTTCCATGATTATGCCTCACCCTTGTTTGAACCACCCACCTATGGGGTAAGCCATGCCGCCATCGCGTTCCGCTGGCCCGGTCATGATTTGGACAAAGCGCAGCCCCATTTAAAATGGTATCCCTTGGGAGCCACCTGTGAGTTTAAACTATTCGACAATTTGGATACTTGCCGGTTTAGGATATTGGGCGGTAGAAAGAAGGCCAATGAATCCGCATTTAGAAGACAAAAAATTGCTTTGAACAAAAAATACCACATGCTGGCCTGCGCGCAAACCGTGGGAGAAAAAACCTACTACGCAGCGAAATTATGGCCCTTTAAGGAAACCGAACCGGAAGGTTGGGACATAATTAGTGTAGAAGGTGAAACCGATGTCCCGTTCGGCAGCGGCCTATTATTGTCCCATAATACGGATGTGACCTTCGGGAACATCATGGCCCGTGAAATTGGACAGCCGGCGATTCCTCAGGCTTACAAGAAATCCAATTGACCTAAATGCACTTATACCCGACCAAAACCAATATGTTATCCCATGCGCTATTTTAAATTTATTACCCTTCTTTTTTTCATCTTCCAACTCGGACTCCAGGTATCACAGGCCCAAACCGATTGGTCGGTGACCTCGCCCAGTGGTCAGCTAAAAATGGAGCTTTTCCTGAACAACGGCCAATTGTCCTACCGTGTTCTCTTTATGGAAAATGAAATGGTAAAACCTTCTCCGCTAGGAATGGTACGGAACGATGCCAATTTTGGCGAGAATTTAGTTTTTGGGAACGTAACGCCAGTAAAGGAAATAATCCAAGAACATAACGTTATCACCGGAAAGTCAAAAAGCTTCCTCGAAAAAGGCAATGAGCTTGCTGTAACCTTCTCTACCAAAAACAAAAAACTGACCCTAGTCCTACGTGCCTATGATGATGGGGTCGCCTTCCGCTATGTCTTTCCCGAAACCCAAGAAGGTACTTTCGTTATTGAACAAGAACATACCGGCTTTTATCTTCCCAAAAATGAGGCCTGGATCCAGCCTTATGGCAAGGTGGATAAATATACGCCAGGCTATGAGGGCAACTACACCAATGGTGCCGCCACTTTGAATGCCATCGATGAAAAGAATGGATGGTGCTTTCCCGCACTTTTCCGGACAGATTTAGGCTGGGTGTTGCTTACTGAGGCCGGATTGGACGGAAATTTTTATGGAGCCCATTTAAATCTAACCGATCCCGAAGGACACTATACCATTCGCCTTCCGGAAAAAGAAGAGGCATTGGGGCTTTATAGTGCCAAGGCCCATGCGAAAAAACTCCCTTGGGCATCCCCATGGCGGGTCATTATGGTAGGGCAAGATCTGGGTCCCATAGTCGCTTCCAATATCGTCAGTATGTTAAGTCCGTCCAATCGACTGACCGACACTTCCTGGATCCGTCCGGGGCGAGTTTCTTGGAGCTGGTTGACCGACCATGGCAGTCCTAAGAATTTTAACACCCTAAAGGATTTCGTGGACCTGTCGGCGGAAATGGGATGGGAGTATTCCCTGGTGGATGCCAATTGGAACATGATGAAGGGGGGCAACCTTAAGAAGTTGGCCCGCTACGCGGAGCAAAAGGGAGTGGGCATACTACTTTGGTATAACTCAGCAGGCCCGCACAACACCATTACGGAACAAGTCCGGAACCTTATGCATCTGCCAGAGAAAAGAAAGGCAGAATTCAAAAAAATTCACAGTTGGGGTATAAAAGGCATAAAAGTGGACTTCTTTTTGAGCGACAAGCAAGAGATGAACTTATTGTACAAGGGCATCCTGGAAGATGCCGCAGAACAGCAGCTTCTGGTCAATTTTCATGGTTGTACCATTCCAAAGGGTTGGTCCGTAACCTATCCCAATCTGATGACCATGGAAAGCGTACGTGGTGGGGAAAACTATTCGTTTATAGCCCAATTTCCGGAAACGGCACCCGTCCAAAATACCATTCTTCCCGTAACCCGAAATGTAGTGGGGCCCATGGATTATACCCCGGTTATTTTTTCCGATTTACGTTATAAACACCGGACCACATATGCCCATGAATTGGCATTATCCGTTTTATTCGAAAGCGGCCTGCTCCATTTTGGGGACCATGTTAAGTCCTATTTGAATTTACCGGAAGACCCCAAGGAATTCTTAAAAGCTGTTCCCGTAACCTGGGATGAGACCCGTTATGTTACCGGATGGCCTGGGAAGGATATGGTCCTTGCCCGTAGACAGGGAACTACTTGGTACGTGGCCGGTGTAAATGGTGAAAATAGGGCCAAAACCCTTACGATTCCCTTGGATTTTTTGGATAAAGGTTACCATGAAGCACTTTTTATCACCGATAAGGAAGACCCCAAGACCTTGGCTTCAAAAAACATAGGTATAGCACCAAAGGATCCGGTGAAAGTGGATTTAATGCCGTACGGTGGCTTCGTTTTGCGGATTCCGTAAAGGCTACTAGGACAGCACAGGATGCCTCCGTCCAGGATACCGTTTATATTTACCCCATGATGAAAAAAACGTGCTATATCCCTATATTCTATATTTTATTGTGTCTTGCCATGGTAGGATGCTCTGAGAACCGGGCCCTTGTCACCAAATTGCGTACCGAATTTTTGGAGAATCCCATAGGAATCGATCAAAAGCATCCCCGTTTCTCTTGGCAAATCGAGAGCAAGGAAAGAGGTGTGACACAGACCGCTTACCAAATTGATGTTTCCAAGACAGATGGTACCGAAGTCTGGTCCACCGGTAAAATTGTCGATGGACATCAACATAATATACATTATGAGGGCACACCTCTGGAGGCCAGAACGGAATACCAATGGAAGGTAAAATTTTGGGACGGGAATGGAAATGCTAGTAGTTGGAGTGATATTGCCCGGTTTGAAACAGGGATGCAAGAAAATAAACATTGGCAAGGCACCTGGATCTTTGACGGCAAGCCGGTGCCCACAAAACCCGAGGACTTTTATCAGGACATCCCCAATCCCATTTTTAGAAAGGACTTTAAAATTGAAAAGGCCATCGGATCGGCCCGGCTGTATATAGCCGGTCTCGGATATTATGAAGCTTCCTTAAATGGTAAAAAAGTCGGAGATCGCGTCCTGGAGCCGGGTTGGACCAATTACGACAAAGAAGTCCTCTACAGCATTTACGATATCTCCCCATTATTGGAAGAAGGTGAAAATACCATTGGTGTTTCCTTGGGTAATGGTTGGTACAATCCGCTCCCCTTGCGCTTATTTGCAAAATTCAATTTAAGGGAGCATTTGGCCATTGGTACGCCCAAACTTATAGGGGAAATTCATCTGACTTATACAGATGGCTCCGAGGAAGTGATTCCCACGGATACTTCTTGGAAAGTGAGCGAGGGATCTATTTTACGGAATAACGTATATCTGGGCGAGAAGATCGATGCCCGAAAAGAGCCAAAGAACTGGGACAACCCAAATTTTAAGGATTCGCATTGGATGGCTGCCAAACAAGCCGTAGCCCCAAAAGGAAAGCTCGTGGCCCAACGTGTCCCGCCGATACGAATCACCAAGGAAATTGCACCCATAGCCATTACAGAACCCGAACCCCAGGTATATGTAGTCGATTTTGGTCAGAACCTGGCGGGTTGGATTCAAATGGACGTGAACGCAAAAAAAGGCCAAACCCTAAGTTTCCGATACGGAGAGCTTGTTCATGAAAACGGGTTGGTCAATGCCATGACTGGAGTTGCCGGCCACATTAAGGAAATCTGGAATATGAAAGGTGGACCCGGTGCCCCAAAGACCGCCTATCAAGAGGACACCTATATTGCCCGAGGGGAAGACGGAGAAACCTTTCGACAGACTTTTACCTTTCACGGATTCAGATATGTAGAACTAAGAGGTTATGATAAAAAACCGGCTTTGGACGAAATTCGGGCCCTACGCCTAAATTCCGACGTGCAACAGGCTGGAATCTTTGAATGTTCCAATCCCTTATTCAATAAAATCCAGGAAGTGACGGATTGGACCTTTAAAAGCAACATCTTCTCCATACAATCCGATTGTCCGGCAAGGGAAAAATTTGGTTATGGTGCGGATATCATTACGGCTGCTGAAGCCTATATGTTCAATTATTGGATGCCCAATTTCTACGAAAAAACGGTTCGGGACTTTGCCCATGACCAACGAAAAAATGGCGGTATGCCGGAAACTGCACCTTTTAATGGCATTGATACCCAAGGCTTGGGGGAAGGTTCCGGGCCCATCGGTTGGCAACTGGCACATCCCTTCGTTCAGGAGAAGTTATATACCTTTTACGGGGATAAGGACCTTATTGAAAAGCAATACCCCCATACGGTGCAGCTGCTGGATCATTTGGAGCAAGCGGCTGGCGAGGACCTCTACATTGAACGGGGAATTGGAGACCATGTAAGTCTTACCCCAAAATCGGTCCCTTTGACCAGTACGGCCTTTTTATTCCACAACGCGACCTTGGCGGCCCGTTTTGCCAAGATTTTGGGCAAAGAAGGGGACAGTGCAAAATACGCCCTATTGGCCGATAATGTTAAAAAGGCCTTTATCGAACGTTTTTATGATGCTTCCACCAAACAATACGATTCCCTGCTTACACAGGCCAATCAGGTATTCCCCCTATTTTATGGCCTTTTCCCGACGGATGATGAAAATCAAATTAAAGATCTTCTAATAAAAGACATTGTAGAGAACAACAAGGGACATTTAAATACCGGAATTTTTGCCACAAAAATGTTGTTCGACCTGTTACAAAAATATAACGAAAGTGAAGTTGCCTATCACATGGTGAACACCAAGGAATTTCCGGGATATGGATATATGTTGGAAGAGGATGCCACCACGCTTTGGGAAACGTGGAAGTTCCCCGGGCAAAATTCGGTAAACCATCCCATGTTCGGTTCGGTCAGTGAATGGTTTTTTAGAAGTGTCCTGGGCATCAACCAAACCGATTCCTCAGTAGCCTTTTCCGAGATTTTAATTCAACCCAGACTGACAAACCAATTGGAATGGGCCAAAGGTAGTTATGATGCCCTCCCCGGGAAAATAGCAGTTGCTTGGGAAAAAGGGGACAAGAATTTTACTCTTGCGGTAAGTATCCCGGCGAATACTATGGCGCAGGTAGCCATTCCTATCTTTGACGAACAAAGTACCATAAAAGAGAAAAACGGATATACCTGGGGCCCGCGGCAACAGGAAGGAAACGAAACCAACATCAATTTTCTAAAAAAGGAGGACGGTTATGCGTTTTTTAAGCTGGGTTCCGGACAATATGATTTTGAACAATCTTGGTGAAATCACCATTTTATTTGGGTCGCTGTGATAAAGAAAATGGAGAATCGGAAAAAAGCACGCACCCTTGGTACACAGAACAGAAATCTTAGCCAAAAATAGGACTGGATCGTCGCTACTTTTATCAATGAAGGGATGCTAATGCCACATACCCTATTATCTTTATGGTCTATACCTCAAAAGAATGAAAAGAAGAAAGTTTTTTAGAAATATGGGAGCGGGTCTAGGTACTACCCTTTTACCCTCTTCACTCTGGCCCAATAACCATTCCCCTGTTCCCCAGTATGATTATCCGGAGATAAAATCCCTCAAGGAGGCCACCAACGAAGCCGGCGAATTGGCCTTGCGATTGGCGTTGCAGGGCAAAAACAAAGTTCAAATTGAAGAGGTAAAAGCCAGGATCAAGATTCGAATACAAGGTAGACTCCATCGGGTTACATCGTATTTTTTGGAGCCGCCCGATCAGGAAAATTTGGAACAAGGCATTCTGTACAGCAGCTTACCTTCCGGTGATTTTGATATTATGGTGGCATGGATACAGGATGCCAATGAAACTACTTTGGTAGAGTTCCAAGTGGATCGGGCAAAGCACCAATTTACCCTTGGTGAACTACTGGAGCAGGGTGAGCTGATTTTTGAAGGCGACGTACGGCTGAGCGCTAATCTTTTGGGTTACCACGAAATAGGTAAATTGGATACAAAAAATTACGGCATCCCGAATAAGGATTCATTTCGTTTCGCTATCATGGCCGATCCCCAAGGCGGTGATGCCCGTTTTATGGAAAATGATTCCACTACCCGAATGAAAATCCACAATGCCTTCATAGAAGAAGCCGTGGCATTGGTGAACGGCCTTAAACCGGAACCGGAATTTACCATCATCATTGGGGATTTTGTGGATAGCAAGGGGCAGGAGGAGAATTTCATTTCCATGGAAAAATTGGTAGCACCTATACAGGGACCTATCCTTTTGAGTGTGGGCAACCACGAAACCAAATACAATGCGGACTTCTCACCAGGTTACAATATGAAGCCCCTGACCAATTTCTTCAGCAGCCAAAAACGGCTGAACGGAAGTGAAAAAATTCTGTATTCCTTCGATTTGGGCGCATGGCATTTTGTAGTTTGGCCCGATCCGTTGCGCAGCAATTTTTGGCAGAACCATCCCCATTATTTCGATTGGTTGGAAAACGACCTCGAAGAGAACAAGGACAGGCCCGTGGTCTTCTTCCATCATGTTCCCTTGCATCCTATAGGGATAGACCCTTTGACCACCTACGTGGAGTCCATTAGTGTTAAAAAACTTCTCATAGAAATACTGGCCAAATATGGCAACGTCAAATACATTTTTAGCGGGCATGTGCATATTCCCCTAAAGGCGTCGGTAAAAACCGCCGTTACCTATAAAGGAATGAACATGATCAATTTGCCCGCTACCGGATACCGCCCCAGGGCCTTTGGCGAACCAGACTTTTTCGGAGGCCCGGAACAGGGCATTTGCATTGTGGATATACAGGGAAAACAACTCGATGTCCATTTTCAACACGTGACACGGGAGTGGTATACCTATCCGAAAAAGTTTCGGGAATTTGATGATGAAAAACACGCCCTTTGGTTCAATCATGCCTGGGAACTTCCTCTAAACGACGGCCTGAAAAATGGTGATTTTAGGGATGGATTTAATTTTTGGCACCAGCGTTATGTATACCACGAAGATACCGACCCGTCCAACCGAATGGAAATCCGATCCAAAAGCAACGAACCTTATGCATACCTCTATTCCCGAAAACGGGACTATGATGTACCCGGTCAGGACAGGTTGCCCCAATTCATCAATCAACTTGCGCAGGCTGTCTCTTTGGAGGGCATGGATTCACCAGAACTGACTATGGAATATTGGTTAGACCCGAAGTATTTTGACCCCCAAAGCTTAAATAGCTTTTTTGTATGGCTGGAGTGCTATAACAAATCCCATAATGTGGGCAATCTTATTTATTCCCCCGGAAAGATCTATGGCAATGTTACTTCCGGCTTTGGTGCCAAGAAATCACCTTCGAAGCACTTTCACTTGTTAGGTGAAACCGGAAAATGGCATAGCATTATCCTGCCTTTTGGCAAGGACCTGGATGCTTTGCGGAATTCCGGTATCAAAAAATCAAAACTACCGGATCCCGATCGGGTGGTGGTGCGCCTGGGAACCTGGACCATTAATGAAGGAATGGAACAACAAATTGGTGTAGGTATCCGTAAGTTAAGTATAGGGGAATTTAGGTCCATGAACACTTCTACTCCAAAGTCAAATGAGGATATTTGGTATGGGGGTATTCGCCATGTGGCCGGGGAACATTCCTATGTAGACCAAAAAAGGGTATACCCCAAGGGTCTTAATGGCAGTTAAAGCTGCGGTGGGGACCTAGCCCATTTTATAAAAGAGTTCAAGGGTCTGTATAGGGTACCACCTTTCCCTTCATCGCGGTGATTTTGGGCGACTGCCCTCCGGCAATGTATACCCAGCCTTCGTTTTTGGTTACATCCGGGATATACACACAAGGAGGGGTATAGATGCCGTAAAACTGATCAGGGTCCTTGGGTTGTATCACAAGCAGTTGTTTCCCGGTCCGTACGTCCATAACCAAAAATCTACCTTTCTCATTGAAGGCCGGCACCAAATATTGATTTCCAAGGATAGTAGTGGCATGGGGACGGTTCAGGCCGTTCCATTGGGTAGGGTCTTTGGTTTGATGTGAACCGATGAACTTGAACTTTCGGGTGGTGCGGATATAGGGTAAGGTGAACGTGGCGTTTACACTGATTTCCAACCCCCCATTGCGATCTCCGGGAGCCAAGACCATGCCTTCTCTACTGGCAATGGGATATCCCGTTTGCATTAACCCGGCATTGTTCCAGTTGATGTCATGCCAAATTTCCTGACCGGTCCCTTCATCCATAGCATATGTTTTCCCCTGTCCCCCATCGTGATACGAACTCTCATGTCCGGTAGCTACTAAGAGTATGCCCTTGTAATACGTCATTCCGCTAAATCGTAGCGTAGGCGATAAATCGGAATCGGGTATTGGGCAACGGACCCAGGCTTCTTTGCCAGTTTCCAAATTGATGGCATGGACCTGCTTATGGTCGTCCGTGTAAAAGGCGTGCTTTTCTCCAATCACTACCGAATTTCTGCCTGGCAGTGGATATTCCGAAACATTGCTCCAAAGCAGTTGGCCGGTTTTGCTGTCCAAAACACTTAACTGCCAATGTTCCGTGATAAATATCTTATCCTCAAAAACGGTGGGAGAGCTTATCCATCGGGTATCGGCCCAAGACCAGGTACCGGGCTTTTTGGTGCCCTTGTAAACCCATTGCTCTTCCCCATTGAAGACATTAAGAGCATGCAATTTTCCAATTATCGTAGGTACCAAGAGTAGATCATTCACTATGGCCGGTTTTTGCGAACGACCCAATTCACTGGTTTTATAGATGCTGTTTCCGGGATCGGCATAGGCAAAATAGCGCATGTCTTTTTTGGACCAGACTTCCTTTCCGGTAAACGCATCCCTACAAACCACATGTCCCGTGGTGATGTAGAATATGAGACCTTTGGTGGCCAAGATCTGGGTGCCGCCCGCCCAAACTGGACGTTCGTGAAGTGCTCCAAAATCGCGTTGTCCCATACCTTCCAGCTTCAAATCGACGCTCCAGGCCTCCTCCAAAGTTTTAAAAATAGGTGCATCCTGAAGTTCGCTGGTTTTATGTGGATTATTTTTAAATTGTTTGGTACTGATTTCCTGAGGATATCCTATAAAGCCTATGGCAAAAATCAGTAAGGATACAATGGTTTTCATAGAATCGATTAGGTTTAATTTCCGTTGTTTATGGTTGTTATTTATATAATTACTCAAAGGTCAATTCGTAATAAATGGTTTGGTTTATGGTCCCGTTGATGGTTATCTCGTTTCCTTTTACCGGTAGGGTCTTACCTGTCCGCCTGCCCACATGATCCAAAATATACACAGTAGGTCTCCTTTTGGAATTGAGTTTGATGGTTAGGTCTACCGGTTCCATCAAAATTGGGGCTTCTCCGGTGGTTAGGAGTTCCGTTCGGCCACTATTGTACGTCATCCCGGAATTGACGGCGCGTGCAATGGCAGTAATCAAGATATTTTTCCCTGTATCAATGCTTTCTTGCTTCCCCAATGCCGTCGCAAGAACTACAGAAAAAGGGGTGTCCACGGTCATTTCAAAATCCTTGAAATTCAGGGTCTTCCCTCCGGTAAATCCAATGGCGCCCTGGGTGGACGGGGTATCTACCGTGATGTAGTCCGCATCCCCATAATTCCAGAATAGTTCTCCAGTTATGGACTGAACCCACTCTTCTTGTTGGTCCCAATAAGCGGATAATTCTGGAATCTTGGTCTCCTTAAAATCGGATGTAAATGCTATGGCCGTCTTACCAACGGCCAATAACTCCGAAGCTATGTCCCCGGTAATGTATTTGTTATCAAACCCTTGCTCCACTTTTTCGAAGAACCCGAGCTTACCTTGCGATAGGCTGCCGATACTTACGTTGCGCGTGGAGACCAATTCCGCTTCGTTTACATCACCGCGGTATACGGAACGTGCTATGGCCGGGTATAAGGTCAGCTGGGTGGGTGAGTTAACATTATAGATCCCCGGTGTATGGATGGTATGGGTAAACCGGGGCTGGGAATTGTTAAAATGAAAGGAAGCGTCCCACCCTTGCAGCCCCATGCCGTAAAACCCGATGATCGGCACAGATTCGGCAACCCACTCCGTGGGAATCAGGCCCATCCATTCCGATATGGAGAAGGGCCGGTCCACAATCTGCTGCATTCCTGTGCTCAACAGACCCGATCCTGGCTGTGAGAGCATAGGTGTTGTTTTAAAAGGTCCGGGTTTCATATGATGACCCTTGCCGCCACCGGCATAGTTATGGCGATCGATCATTCCTGTTCGATAGTCGGCGTGTAGATTATAATAGTGGGATGGGCCCATCCCCGCTTGCCAACAGGAGGCTACGATGACCCCCCTATAGCCGGTTGCCCGAATCGCCTTGGTGAATTTTGTATAGAATTCGTTCTGTGTTGCATACAGAAATTCCATTTTATCCAGAATGTGCCGAGGCATAAGATCCCCTTTTTGATGGGCATGGGTATAGTGCCAGGAAAAAAGGCTGTGATTGGGCTCCGGATATATATTGCGTTGATCCAGATGCTCATTTCCCTTTAGTTGGTCCCTGCCCCAGTTTTCCAACAGCTTTTTCTGGCTACCGTATTTGTTCTTAAGCCATTCGGAGAACTTGTTGCACAACAGTTGCCTGTAGGTGGGTGCCTGTTCCAAGGCTTTTTCAATGGCGCTCCAAAAAATGTTGTCCTCGTTCTGTAGTTCGATAAAAATAAGGGCGGGATCATCCGCATATCGGAGGCCATTGTTTGGATTGATGTGGTTGAGCATATTTACAGTCAACTCAATGCTGAGGTCTTGGAGGTCCTCCGCAAAATTGATCAGTCCGGAAGTAGTTCCGTTTAAATGGCTCCATGGGTAGCTAAGATCTACAATTTCTTTATAATTCAATAATTTGGATGCATCATCGGGTTTCACTTTATGTCCGTAAATATGCGACCATCCGTAATAAATTCCTTTTTCCCTTAGTGCATGGCCAAAGTAGTCGAAACGTTCCATCATCTTTGGGTCCAAAACCGTGGAACTGCTCCCTTTCAATGCAGGATTGGTGAACTTATGAAAACGGACACCATTGATTCCATATTTGCTGAGGGTCTTTACCCATTCATCCACTTCGGCCTTTTCCGAAAAGGGATCGGAGCTACTGATATTTACTCCCCAAAACTTAATGGGCGTCCCATCTTCAAATTGTAACTTGGCACCGTCATAGGACAGAAAACCGTGTTGTCCAGCAGGGGCTTCGAGCCACGATCCCATATCGATGACACTTTTTGAGAAATCCTCATCTGGCCTAAATTCGAACCAGTCCCTATATGGACTTTCATCCTGTGCCGAGGCCAGGGGTAGGTACAAACCGATTGCAATAACCAAAATCCATGTGTTGTGTTTCATCCTATAATGTATCTACAGTCGCAGAATAGGTCCTTAGCACTGTTATTTTCCCTAAAATACAAAGCCGCCTTTGATTAAAAGCGGCCCTGCACGGTTGATTATTCAAAATTGGTCAGTAACCTGGATTGTTCTCGGTAACTTCGGTGTTTCTGTCAAGCTCGTTTTGCGGAATAGGAAATAGCAGGTGCTTGTTCACATCAAATTGTACGGGTGAGGCCAGGATGGTACTGAAGTTGTCCACACTACCATCCCATCCCGTAAGATCCACGTCCCCGCTGGCATGCCATCTTTTCAAATCGTCCCAACGGTGGCCCTCACCGGCCAATTCGATCCATCTCTCATCCATGATCCATTGCATTATGGTGTTTGGGTCACTCTCCCCCGTATCATAATTGGCCGGAACAATCCCATCCCCAAAGCCGGAGGTCGAGCCCCAGTTCCGGGCTCGGGTCCTAACGGCGTTCAGGTGGTTAATGGCACCCGAGGTGTTTCCGGTCTTCAATTCAGCCTCGGCAACCATTAATTGAATTCCGGCATGACGCAGTAACCTCTGATTGTTGGCAGACCCCCCATGAAAGGCGGTGAGCTCATTAACCCCATCCGGTTTGTTATATTTTTGAAAAATGAGACCGCCATTGCCATCATCAGAGTTTAGAAAAACGCTAATTCTTGGATCGGTACCATAGGCCGTCAATAACTTCTCAGTAATGAAAAACTTACTGGAAGCATCATTAAAACCTGGTCCTCCCGGTTCCATGGCAAAACCTCGGTATACACTCTGGTTTTCCACTCCTCGCCAGGGTCCGTCATTATGAAGGATCAAGTTATTGGCATTACTGGCTATTCCCGCCTGAAATTCAAAGACGGCCTCATCATTATTTTCCGTAAAGGCATTAAAATTGTCGATAAAGTCCGGTACTAGTACCGTTGTCATGGTATTAAAGGCAGCTATGGCCGCCTGCATATCCGCGGAATCGTCCCCATTGAAATTGGCCCGAAAGACTAAAGCTTTGGCCAAAAGACCCCTTGCGGAATTCTTAGTAACCCTTCCAGCATTAACGGCATCCCAACTATCCGGCAAACTGGGTATGGCCGCCTGGGCATCCGCAATGGCTTGGCTAACTACCTCATTAGCGGTACTTTTGGGGGTATTGGTCCCTGCCCTATCCAGAATACGCTCGGTAATGATCGGGACCGATCCAAACATCTTGAACAGGGTGAAATACGCATAGCCCCTTAGAAAAAGGGCCTCTCCTTCCATACGGGCAATTTCACTGGCACCATCCAATCCCGATAAATCAAGGGTCTGTGTTTTTTCGATGACGACATTGGCACGAGAGATGGCCTTATAGCAGGTATCGTAAATAAAGCTAACCCGGTTCTGGGTTGGATTCAGCGACCCATCGAAAAGTTCGACCTCGTTTCGAATACCGTCCCGGATAGTAAGATCATCTCCAGGTAAAAGAAAAGTTGCCGTCGGATAGTTTCCAAAACTAAAAGAGGGAGCTGAAAAGTGATACCAGTCGAAATAGGCGGCGTATGCCCCTACCAATACGGATCTAAATTCATCGGCGTTATTGAAGAAAGTGGCTTCTGTTGGTCCTAGCGGGTCTTCATCCACCAAATCGGGATCGCAGGATATTCCTAGGCAGAGTAACAGGCCTAAAAGAAGGGTCTTGATTTGAATTTGTGCTTTCATAGTATTTTTATTAGAATTTTGCATTGATACCGAATGTTATGGATTTGGGTAGCGGGAAATCATCGTTCACGGGATCGAGTCCTGTATATCTAAAGGCATAAATGCTATTCTGCCCACCCACATAAAATCGCAAGGAACTGATCGCGTTGTTCAAACCGGCCAAAGCCCTTTCGTTGAGGGAATACCCCAATTGCCAATTGTTTAGCCTAAAAAACGCCGCATTTTCCACGAACCTGCTCGAAAACCGGTTGTTATTGGCCGGATCATTGATAACGGCCCGTGGAATATTGGTATTTGTATTCTGTGGCGTCCAACGGTTTAAGGTGGTGTTCAAATAGTTGGGAACTCCTCCAACACCCGGGTTGATATCTTCCAATTCTGCTCTGGCAAAATTGTATCGGTCAACGTCACCTTCGCCATAGAATCCAGCAAAGATGTCGAACCCTTTCCAACTGGCGTTGAGATTGAGACCATAGGTATAGCCGGGTATGGTATTCCCGATTTCGGTTTCATCGAAACTATTGATCAGGCCGTCCGGAGTGGTACTATAAAATCGTTCATCATCCGTTGGGTTTCCTTGTACATCCAGGAAAAACATATCCCCTGGGGCGACGAAATCCGTATTGGCAATGGTCTGATCTTCAAATTGCGCATAATAGGCATCGATCTCTGCCTGGGATTGGAAAATACCCCCTAATTGGTAGCCCCAGATGGTACCAATGGAGCGACCTTCCTCTATTCGTCCAAAGCCATCCTCTTGACCCAAGTTCAATGGCTGATCATCAAATAGTTCCAAGACCTCATTCTGTAGGAAACTGATATTCCCGGAGATGCCAAAATTAAAATCACCGATCTTGTCATTATACCCCACTTGGAGATCTATACCGCGGTTCTCCAGTTTCCCAATATTGAACAGAGGGGCGTTCAAGGCCAGGGATGGGGCCAGGTTCACTTGTTGTAGAATACCGTCGGTTTCCCGATTGTACCATTCGAAGGTCATATTCACCTTATTGTTGAATAGGATAGCGTCAAAACCGGCATAGGTAGTGGTCACTACCTCCCAACTTAATTCCTGATTGGGGAAGTCGGCCACCAAATTTCCAAGCTGAAGATTCCCTAAAGGATCGCCGTTCCCTGAGCCAAATCGCGTAGAAGAGGCACCACCTACACCGGAGAGGAAGGCATATTGGCCTACAGCGGCCTGATCGTTACCTGCCTCGCCCCATCCTCCACGGAACTTGAGGTCATTGATAAACTTGAGGCTCTTCATAAATCCTTCATTACTGATACGCCATGCGCCGGAAACCGAGTAGAAATTTCCCCATCGAAAATCGTCATCAAATCCGTTGCTGGCATCACGCCGGTAGGAAAAATCCACATAATAAGTACCGTCATAATTATAACTGGCCCTACCGACCATACCGAACCAGTAACGTCTGTCCCAACCACGAATGGAACTGTTGTTGGCCAAATCATTGCTATATCCTTGCCTTCTGGGATCATCGGCAAGATTGGTGAGGTTGGACCCCCCTGTACTGACCAGTTCACGCTCATGACGCTGGTCCTGTACCGCAGCCGTAAGGTTGATGGAATGTTTTCCGAACAAATTGGCATACGTAGCCGTAAAATCCGATTGGTAGTTGAATATCTTGTTGGTCCTAAGGCCCAAGCTTCCCAAACTGGCCGGGGCATTGGGTGCTTCCTCGGCCGGATCAATGGAATTGGTTACAAAAATATTGGAAACGGACCAGGCATCCAATGTGGTTCTACGTTGTACGGCATAGTCCAAGTTAATGCTTCCCCTTAAGGTTAATCCTTTAAGCGGTTTAAATTCCACATAGGCATTTCCGATATTCCGATTGAGCGCAAAATCCCGGTAATTGGTATCGATCAAGGCCAACGTATTGTTGCTGCTCCCTTGACCGTAGATTTTGGCGGGCTGCCAATCATCGCTAAATCCAAAAGGGTCGATCACCTCCGCATATCCCAATGCATTATTGGGATCCCTGAGGGGTTGCCAGGGTGCCGTTCGGGCAAAGCCCCTAAAGGTGCCAGTATTGTTCAACTCCGAAACCTGATTGGTGTATTTGTAGTTAAAACCTACCTTTAACCATTTGGCGACATTGACATTAACATTCATAGCCGCGGTATACCGTACCAGATCATTGCCCCGTAAGGCCTGTTTTTGATCGAGATAACTACTGGAAAGATAGTAGTCCAAGGTTTGGTTGGCCCCGGATACCTTTAAATCGTAGGACTGGCTATACGCTTGTTGCCGTACCAGTTCATCTTGCCAATCGTAAGTGGTACGATCACTAATAAAGAAAGGACTTGAGGGGTCAAATTGCGGACTTCTGTTGACCAACCGAATGGCATCGGTGGTCTCGTTTCTACCATAAAGCTCATCTTCAATGGTAATGTCCGGATTGGCGTTGTTCGCATACATTTCCTCAACAATGTCCACATATTGCTGGGTGTTCAGCATATTCCATGTAGGGGTGTTGGAAAAGGTACTTACACTGTTGAATTCCACCACAGGACGACCTCGCTTTCCCTTTTTGGTGGTAATGAGGACCACCCCGTTGGCCCCTCTATTTCCATAAATAGCAGCGGCAGAAGCATCCTTAAGGACCGAAATGGATTCAATATCATTGGGATTGATCAAGTTGAACAAGTTGGGAGGCGTTGAAAGACCCTGTCCGCTAATGGTATCTTCGTTCTCTGCCCGGGCCGGTTCAAAAATTTGTCCATCCACTACATAGAGGGGTTGGGCATCCCCATTCCATGTACCGATTCCCCGTACAAAAATTTGGGGCGCCTCATTGGGATCACCGCTGGCATTGACCACCCGTACCCCTGTAGTATTCCCCTGCAAGGCAAACTGGGGCGATACGGCTTGAACTTTTTCAATGGTTTCGGCATTTACGGTAGCTATAGAACCGGTAAGATCCCGTTGCTTTCGTTCCCCAAAGCCAATGACCACCACCTCGTCCAGTTTGGAGGTGCTTTCGACCATGCTGACATCGATGACTTTGGTGGATCCAACGGTTACCGTTTGGGTCTCAAAGCCGAGTGAAGAAAATTGCAATTGACTACCTTCTTCCGCGGTTATTTCATAATAACCATCAAAATCCGTAGTGGCGCCCGTATTGGTCCCTACCAAAATTACAGTGACTCCTATTAACGGGATTCCTAATTCATCGGTTACCTGGCCGGTAACTTGTTGGTCCTGAATCGGAACGGGCATTGGAACGGGTACCGTCCTTGCATTTGCCCCGAAACTTACTGATCCCAATGCCAACAAAAGAATCGGCAAAAGGCGGCATCGCCAACTGGCGATACGTTTTCTCATGGAAAGTTGAGATGGTTTAAACAAAAAGTCGTTTTTCATAAAGCGTTAAATTGATTATTTTTTAGGTTTGGTTAAGGTTTTAGCAATCTTATTATTAATAATGTGATCTTTTCACTTTTATTTAACAATATTATTAAACAGTCAAAAAAAGAGAGTCCTGCACTATCCTGTTGCACGAACAAGCAATCTGTATAATTAATTGATTAATAATTAGTTATTTATATTATTGGGCATTCAAAATATATCTCTCATAGTGAATTTTAACAGAAACTGTTTATAGAAGTACACGGTTTTTGGATGTCAAAAACCGTCTTTGGGTAGCTAAATAAAAGTGAATTCTCCCTAAGGAATCCTGAATTAAATAAGCACAAATAATGGCCCTTTCCGTTCCTCTTATCTAAAAAAAGAAGTAGCTTTAAAGTAGCGCCCATAGTTATGGTCGCATAGGAAATTAAATATCATCACACCAATAAATAGGGGTCAAAATCGAGCATAAAAGCCACATCCCTTCGTTAAAAGTTATCCTTTGGTTTATGGCCGCCCTAATCGCGGGATGCTATCTTTATTTTCAGGCTCCTCCTTTCATGGATTCCGAATATTCGGCCATCAAGCCTTTGGCAACCCATGCTTCCGGGGACCATTATGTAGGTTCGGAATCGTGTAAAAAATGTCATGCCGATATCTACGATTCCCATCTGGAAACGGCACATTACCTGAGTTCCAAAGTGGCGGACACCGGTTTTGTAAAGGGCAGTTTCAAAAAGACAAGAAACCGCTATTCCTTGAATGACAGTATTGCATTTAAGATGGTTCTGGAGTCGGACACACTGTACCAACAAACCTGGGACACCCACTCCCAAGAAAAAATTTCCCAGGCTAAAATCGATGTTGTAGTCGGCTCCGGTACCAAGGGCCAAACCTATTTGTCTTGGGAGAAGGATCAACTCTACCAACTACAGATTTCCTATTTCACCCCAACGGATAGTTGGACCAATAGTCCGGGCGTCCCCATGGAATTGATGGAACAACCGAGACCGGTAAATGCCAAGTGTTTGGAATGCCATTCCACCTATGCCAAAAGCACCGATTTGTACGGTATGGGAAATTCCTATGAACGGTCCCAAATCATTCTAGGTATCGATTGTGAACGGTGTCACGGCCCCGCTGAAAAACATGTGGCTTTTCACACCAAACATCCCGAGGCTCCCACCGCACAATACATGATCGTTCACGATACCCTTACTCGGCAGCAGCGACTGGATGCCTGTGCACTCTGCCATTCCGGGGTCCGCATGGATATTCAGCCCGCTTTTCTCTTTAGGACCGGGGACAGATTACGGGAGTTCTCCCTGGCCGATCCGAATGCACGACTTTTGGAACAGGTAGATGTACATGGTAATCAGTACGATTTGCTTCGGGCCAGTTCCTGTTTCCAACAATCCCCCACGATGGATTGCTCCACTTGCCATGATGTCCACCAAAAAGAACGGGGAAATGCCTTGGCCTTTAATGCAAAATGTATGGCCTGTCATACCATGAATACTACCGTCTGTAGTGTGGAAGCCACATTATCTTCGCAAAAGGACAACGATTGCATTACTTGTCATATGCCCCTAACTCCATCTAAATCCATGTTCATGCAAATAGGTCGGGACAGCATTAAAATCCCCGTAAAGGTACGCACCCATTTGATTGATCGTTACACTGAATCAATAATGGACACGGGTAGTTAAAAGATTCCAATAAAAATCCATGGCTTTTCCCATACTTGTTTTGTTCCCACCTGATTTTTTAAATCACAGAAACCTGTAGAAAACCTACCCGTATTGCCTCTTTCATGGCATGAATTCTGTACCTTAGGGACCGCAAAACAACACTGCAAATGTTTAAAAAAGTACTGCGCTTTCTGCTCCCCATTTTACTGGTTCAAGGATGCTCCCAAAATCCAACTCCTCCACAAAGACTGGTTCATTTAGATCCCACTTTCACGGGGATCGACTTTATCAACAAAATCACTGAAAACGACAGCATTAATGTCGTCAACTTTCAATATTGCTACAATGGCGGTGGTGTTGGAGTGGGCGATTTTGATCAAAATGGTATGCCGGACCTCGTATTTTCCGGGAACCAAGTCTCTTCAAGAATCTATTTGAATCAAGGGAACCTCAAGTTCAAGGACATTTCCAAAGAAGCCAATTTTGAGACCACCGCATGGGTTACGGGAGTGTCCATTGTGGACATTAATTCGGATGGTTGGGACGATATCTATTTGAGTGTTGGAGGGGCCGATTGCCAGAACAATTGCCATAACCTTCTCTTTATCAATCAAGGGGTCTCTGCCCATGGCATTCCCACCTTTACCGAAGAAGCACAGGCCTATGGATTGGATGACGGCAACTACGCCCAACAAGCCGTGTTCTTTGATTTTGACCAAGATGAAGACCTGGACGTTTATATAGCCCACAACGGCAACTCCAATATGGACAAGAACAATCCGTTCCCAAAGAAATACTTGCCGCCCCACCTAAAGGATTTCCTGCTTAGAAATGATACAAAACCAGGTGTTCCGCATCCGGTCTTTACTAATGTATCCGATAGTGTAGGGGTTACCCATGTCGGTTTTACTTTGGGTCTGGGCATCAACGATTTTAACAAAGATGGGTTGACCGACATCTACGTCGCCAATGATTTTATTACCGAAGACCTTCTCTATATCCAACAAACCCATCCGGATAGCACAATGCCCTTTTTTAAAGAAAGAAGCAAGGAGTTTTTAGGTCATGAAACCTATAACTCCATGGGTATGGATTTTAATGATCTAAATAACGATACCTACCCGGACATCCTTGTCGTGGATATGTTGCCGAAAGATTATGAACGGCACAAGAAAATGTTGGGGATGATGAACTATGAAAAATACCTGCTTTCCATTCGAAACGATTATAGTGCCCAATATGTTCACAATACCTTGCAATTAAATAACGGTCAATTGGACGGACGGCCCATTCGGTCGAGCGAGGTCGGTTTTATAACCGGTATCGCCAGTACGGATTGGAGCTGGGCTCCCCTGATGTTGGATTTGGACAATGACGCGGACAAGGACCTGTACATCTCCAATGGATACGTAAAGGATGTGGCGGATTTAGATTACATCAACTATTCCAGTACCAACAATATGTTCGGTACCACCGAGGAACGCATCGCCAAGCAAATTGAATTCGCCAAGAACCTGGACAGTATCCATTTACCCAATTACATCTATGAGAACACGGGCGCATCCGGATTCGAAGATGTTTCTGCCGCATGGCTGGTTGAAAAACCCTCCTATTCCAATGGAGTGGTCTATGCGGACCTTGATCAAGACGGAGATCTGGACCTGGTGGTAAATAATATCAATGCTACTGCCTTTGTGTTGAAAAATAAGACCTCCGAACAAGATCGAACGCACTTTTTTAGGCTGCGTTTAGAAGGCCCTGAAAAAAACGCCAAAGGTATTGGATCTCAAATCACACTTTGGGACCAGGGCCAGGCCCAATATCAATTCCAATCCGTCATCCGGGGCTATTTGTCCTCCGTTGAACCTATTTTGCATTTTGGGGTAAAGGACTCCCTTGTCGACTCCGTACAGGTGGTTTGGCCCAACGGAAAAGCGGAAATTCTAAGAAAACTGCCTGCCGATCAAACCCTGACCCTTTCCTGGAAAAATGCGGAGGACGACCCGATTGACCATAGGTCCAGCAAACCATTATTTAAAAACAAAAAGGGACTGCTGGAACATGTGCATTCAGAAAATACATTTAATGAATTCGATCGACAACGCTTGCTGATGCGACAGTATTCCCGGCAAGGGCCTTGTATTGCCGTAGGCAACTTGGATGGTCGGCCCGGGGATGAACTATTCATCGGCGGAAGCAGCGGACGGCCTGGAAGCATTTGGGCCCAGGATGACACAGGTCCCTATCGATCCGTTCAGGAGTTGGATGCCGAATTTGAGGATACCGATGCCCATTTTGTGGATATTGACGGAGACGGAGATTTGGATCTTTACGTTGCCAGTGGCGGAACGGAGTTCGGTCCGGCCTCGACCAACTATCAAGATCGCCTGTATCTAAACGATGGCAAAGGCCATTTGGAAAAAACAACAGAATGGCTACCGGAAAATAGGGAGAGCACCCATTGTGTAAGACCATTCGATTTTGATCATGACGGGGATACGGATTTCTTTGTAGCCTCTAGAAATGTTCCCGATCGCTATCCGGAAGCCCCCTGGAGTCGATTACTCATCAATGATAACGGAACATTTGTTGAAGCTAAAGATCAATTGGATTTCCAAATGGGTATGGTGACCGATGCCCAGTGGATCGATGTTGATGGTGATACTTGGGAGGACCTGGTAGTGGTAGGCGAGTGGATGCCAGTAACCTTTTTTAAAAACAATAATGGTCATTTAGAGCCGATGAATACTGCCTTTACGGATACAAAGGGTATTCCCGTGCAAACCGCCGGCTGGTGGAACTGTATGGCACCTGCGGATTTTGATGGGGATGGAGATATCGATTTTCTACTCGGTAATCAAGGCATCAATGGATTTATGAATCCTACACAGGATCGGCCCCTTTACGTTTATCAAGGTGATTTCGATCAAAACGGAAGTCCGGATCCCGTTCTGGCCCAGTATTTTGATACTGAAGAGGGATTACGGTTATTGCCCATACATACCCGAGACGATATTGTTACACAGCTGGTGTCTTTAAAAAAACGATACCTCCGATATGACGACTTTGTACAAGTGGATTTCAAGGGAATGTTGAGCATTACCGATATCGAAGAAGAGACCTTACAGGCCTATACCTTTCAAAGTAGTTATCTGGAAAACAAAGGCAACGGTTCCTTTGTCCTGGTTCCCCTGCCCGAAATCTGTCAAACCGCCCCCATAAATGCTATTTTGGTTCGGGATTTTGATGGTGATGACCAGCTGGATGCGCTATTGGTGGGGAACGATTTTTCGGCCGAAACGCTATACGGAAAAGCCGATGCACTTACCGGCTTGTTCCTCAAAGGGGAAAGGAGCACAGGATTTTTGCCGGTTTCCAGCGCCCTATCCGGGTTTTATGTACCGGGACAATCCCACCATTTGACCCAATTCACCGACAGTGAAGGAAATCCGTGGATACTGGCAACACAGAATGACGAGGCGGTCAAGGTTTTTTCATGGGAGCGGTAAATCCTACTCATCCATAATCAAGATGCCGCTGGCTAAATCCTAACAAATCCACTCTAGAACAATAAGCAGGCACAACAGAAAATAAGATAGCACAAGCTTTTAAGCCCTGTTACCTTCATTGATTGGATGGCAAGAAAGGTGACCCTTCAATTGCTCAATAATTGGATGTCATTGATGTGCTTCTTTTAAAGCCTATTATCCCAGGGTCATTTTAGGAATAACTGTACCGCACAACGCCCAAAATATAACAGCCGCCAGATGTTGAGAGCCCAGAACTTGGTCCATAACCCTTTTATTGGGTTCTATGGGGAAGACGTCTTTTCCGATAAGGAACGGTTTGGGCAATTACCAAACCGCTACGCATTTTCCTTTGGGATAAAGACAAAAGAAAGAGGGCAATTGAACCTATTGCCCTCTTCAAAATTTACTAGAAATAAACTAACTCAAACAATTCTCATTAATATCCAGGATTCTGATCCGCGTTGGTCAAATCCGGGTTACCGTCGATTTCCCTTTGTGGGATGGGCAAAAATTCATGCTTTCCAGTCTGGAAACCTTCCAAAACCTGAGCCGCCAAGCCCCAACGCTTTAAGTCCAGAATTCGATGCTGTTCCCCTGCCAATTCAACGGCACGTTCATGTACAATGGCATCGAATACCTCCTGTTGAGAGCCTACGGGGAATCCGCGAGAATCCATCTCAGCGGTGCCATAATTAGGCATACCTACTCGGTCCCTGACCTCGTTTAACAATGCTACCGCCGCGGCTAGGTTGCCTAGCTCGTTTTCGGCTTCGGCACGCATCAACAGAACATCGGCATAGCGCAGTACCCTAAAGTTGATCCCACTATATTCAAACCCATCCGTGGTACGGGTATCCAAATTTTGATACTTCCGCCAAGCCGGTGAGGCAATGGTAAAAATCAAAGGTAGATTACCGTCGGGGTCAGGATCTCCAAAGGCCACCGGTCCATCTATAGGAAGTTCCGATCCTGGAGGGAATGTTTGTCCACCAAACACGCTTCCATTACTGTAAAAATAAGCATCGAAACGGGGATCATCGTCCTCGAATTCATCCAATAGTGTTGGCCTAACCACAATATTGGCAAAGTTTAACGGGGAATATTCGATACCTCGGAAGGTGGTTTCACGCACCCCATTACCTGTGGCGTTCCATTGATTTCCACCAATTTCCTGGCTGTAATTCACCTCAAAAATGGATTCGGAGTTGAACTCACCTGCAATGTTTCCATTATCCCTTGGAGCTACACCAACAATGGTATACCCAGAAATGGCATCCAATTCGGCCTTGGCTTGGGCCCATTCACCTCTAAACAAATGTGCCTTGCCTTTTAAAGCTTGAGCGGCACCTCGAGTGGCTCTTCCGTTAGGGGTGCTCCCTACTTCGGGCAAATTGGCCACGGCAAAGGTCAAATCCTCAAAAATGAGATTGTAGACTTCATCCTGTGTTGCCTTGGGAACCCCACCGGATTCCGTATTCGTTGCAGTGGTCAAAGGAATACCGCCCCAAAGGTTGGTCAGCCAGAAATAGTACAGGGCGCGTAGGAAGCGTACCTCTCCCAATCGTGCGTTGATCTCGTCTTGAGGTACGTTCTGTATTAACCCTGCCTCCGCGGACTCCAACACAAAATTGCAACTTGCTACTCCACGATAAGCCGCTTGCCAATAAGTAAAGAATTCACCCAAAGAGGGGTCGAAAGTATAATCCATAAAGGCTTTTAATCCCCCTTGGAGGGCATCAGTCCCTAAATTCTCTTGGGACAGGTTGTCAAAAAGGAAGAACGCGATTCTTCCGAACATTCCTTGGGACTGCAAAAAGGAGTAGGCTCCATTAACTGCAGACTGCAATTCACCCGAATTCTGGAAAAAGGTTTCCGGTATGATTACATTCGGGTCCTGCAATGTAAGTTCTTCTTCCCGGCAGCTAACGATGCTGAAAAGAACCACCGTAATTGTTAAAACTAATTTCTTCGTTTTCATCTAAATCTTTTTTTAAAATTGTACTTGTAGTCCAGCTAATATCGTTCTTGGTTGCGGATAACGCCCCACATCCAAACCTATGGCTTGCGTAGTTCCTCCACTCAACAACGGTACGATTTCAGGATCAAAGCCCGGATAGTCCGTAAAAGTATATAAATTTTGGCCTTGAATATACACTCTCAAACGACTAATAAAGCCATTTCCAAAACCTTCCAAAACCCTACTAGGTACCGTGTAACCCAAAGTGGCACTACGTATCCGGGTATAGGAACCGCTATCGATGAATCGATCTGAAATGATCTCGTTGCCCGTAAAACCTGGTGTTGCCTTTGGTATGGTCTGCGAAGGATTGGTCGGGGACCAACGATCCAAAAGGACTACACTTCTGTTGAACAATCGCGCCTGCTGCTCGTTTTCTGCACGAAGCCCGTTATAAACATCATTGCCATAAACCCCATTAATAAAAACAGAAAAATCGATGTTTTTATAGGCAAAATTGAAGTCGGCGCCAATTTGAAAATCCGGATTGGGATCCCCGATAACCACCCGGTCATCGGCATTGATCTGACCATCTCCATTGGTATCCACGAACCGGATATTTCCTGGTTCCGCATTATTCTGCGTAGCATGGGCATCTACCTCGGCCTGGTTTTGGAAAATACCGTCCGTCTGTAAACCGAAGAAATGAAAGGGCGCCTCCCCTACAAACAATCGGTTACTGGTCTGCTGTAATACGTTACCATTAAATATGGCATCTACACTTCCCAGTGAGGTTACTTCGGAATTCAATTGGGCAAACATATTAAAATTGGCCCCCCAGGTGAAGTCCCCTTCAACATCTCGATACCCAATTTCAAATTCGATACCCGTGGTTTCCGTACCACCAACATTTTGGGTCTGATTGGCATCCGTCGCTCCCAAGGAACTAGGAAGCGGGACGTTAACTAGCAATCCATCACTTTCATTAACAAAGTATTCAGCGGAAATGTTCAACGCATTATTAAAGAAAGAAATGTCCGCTCCTATGTTCAAAGAGGTCAACTCTTCCCATTGCAACTGTTCGTTGGGAATCCGCGCGGGCCTAGTACCACTAACCAGTGCCCCGTCGATTACATAGTTAAAATCAGTGAGTAGTCCGGTCTGGAATAGGTAATTTCCGATGTTATTGTTTCCGGTAATCCCCCAACTTCCTCTTAGTTTTAGATTGGAAATGGTCTCGCTATCCGCCAAAAATGGTAAGTTGGCCAAATTGACCCCTGCAGAAACGGAAGGGAAGTATCCCCATTGCTCGCCATCTGGAAATCTGGAGGAACCGTCCGCACGAAGCGTACCTGAAAGAAGGAAGGTGCCGTCGTAGTCGTAGCCTATCCTACCAAAAACGGAATGAAGGTTATTCTCACTTGAATTACTGATCAAATTCCGAACATCCCCAGGGTTGAGGTTTTCAACGGCATCGGTAAGCTGATTGGCCGTTTGGGAATCTACATTTTCAAAGTTTGTTTTGTTGCGCTCATATCCCGCCAAGACATCCAGATTGTGCTTATCATTGATCGTAGTCTGGTAATTTAAGGTATTGGTAATCACCGTACTTAACAGTCTGTCACGATCCTTGTTGGTTAAGGACTCCAATCGCTGACGCGATCCCGTCAAGATGGACTTCGAAAAAACATCCAAATTATTGAACGCATGATCAAGTCCAACGGTTAAGGAATAGGTAAGGCCCGGAAGGATCTCATATCTTCCGAAAATGGAGCCCACAATACTGGTGCTTGTGGCCACCCGAGTTCCATTCAACAATCGACGGACGGGGTTATCACTATCCTGCCCATTAAAACTGGTGGTGATTTCAGAGAAGAAATTGGTCTCTTCGTCAAATACAGGTCGTGTTGGATCCATCCGCAAGGAATTAACGATTTCCCCGCCACCGACATTTTCATTATTACTCCGGGTAATCCCTAAATTCAAGGTCTGGCCTACCGTTATTTTGTCGCTCAGATTGATGCTGGTGTTCACCCCTAAGGAATATCGATCAAAGTCCGTGGCCAAAGTAATACCTTCTTGTTTTAAATAACCGGAGCGCACACTATATACCACGTTTTCCGTACCTCCGGAAGCTTCCACGTTGTAGTTCTGCCATACCCCGGTACGGAACACCTCATCCTGCCAATTGGTATCCACCGAGGGATCAAAATTCCCGGGCTGTAATCCTGGATAGATTTGATTTCCGGGTTCTACGGGATCGGCATCATAGGCTTCCGATGCATATTGTCGGTATTGTTCCGCATTCAACTGATCCAGTTTGGTGGTTACTTGTGAAATACCTCCATACATATCAAATTTAAAGACCGGTTTACCGGAACGGCCTCCCTTGGTCTTGATCAAGATTACACCATTAGATCCCCTGGAACCATAAATAGCGGCACTCGAGGCATCCTTCAGCACATCCACGGATTCTATGGATTCTGCGGAAATAGTGTTCAGACTATTGGTTGGAACCCCATCCACAACAAACAATGGCTGGTTGTTACCGAAAGTTCCCAGACCCCGTATAGTTACCAAGGGATTGGAACCTGGTGCTCCGGTGTTGGTTACCTGCACCCCGGCTGCCCTACCTTGTAGTGCCTGTTGCACCCCAATCGCTGGTGTTTCGACCAATTCTTCACTGGTCACCGAAGAAATGGCGTTAGTTACGGAAACCCTGCTCTGGGTACCATATCCTACCAATACCACCTCGTCCAATTGACTGGCATCTTCCGCCAAAGTAACGTCTATGGTACTCTGTCCATTCACCGGAATTTCCTGTGTGGCATAGCCAATGTAACTGATGACCAAGGTAGCGCCATCCGCTACATTAATGGTATAGTTACCATCAAAATCCGTTTGGGTACCATTGGTGGTCCCTTTTTCCACGATACTCGCTCCTGGTAAGGGCGCCCCGGTGTCGTCCGTTACTGTACCCGAAACCGAAGATTGCAACGCTTTTGTTTCGAAATCGTTTGCGTTTTCTGCTCCAGTTGCCGACACCGACTGAACGCCGAGGCACAGAATCAGAGACAATAACCCCAGCTTGAGAAAATCAAATTTTCTCCCATAGGGCCTTAGAAATTGTTTTCCGTGTTTTTGCATCATAATAGTTGAGTTGTTGAGTTGATTAAAACCTAATTCTTTCCATTTCATTCAGAGAAAATGATCTCCAAAGTTTGCGAATCATAAAATTATATTAAAAAGAAGCTTTCGACTTCTTGTATTTTGTCAATTGCGAATCATAAAATTACAGGCGCTATTTATTATAATATCCATGAAAATAGGCTTCTGATTTTTCCAAATATGCGATTATTGCGAAGACAGTACTTTTTTCGACCATTTTTTAAATGTATAAATCGCACATCATTTTGTAATGGGCAATTCTTGGATAATTACATAGGGTAGTTTAAAATAACAAAAGAACGAACTAGGTCGTGACCCTAAATTTATGGCCTTACGCGATCGTTTTACTCCTTGAAAGATGTGAGTTTTTAATTACGAAAACTTACTGCATTGTTCGGGCCTGATCTACCTTCTTCTTCGGTAGCCTTAAATAACCTTGCACCTAAAAATAGGAGTGTAAAACATTGGCCTACACCTTGAAAAGTACAAACTGTGAAGTCAAAAATAAACGGGAACAATCAAGGAAACCCAACCGTATTTTCCAAAAATCGCGGATTTCCGGTCTTTACTTGCTAGAATATTACCAAAAAGATGTATTGATAATTGCAAACAAAAGGGTCTGAAAGAACACCTAAATTCCCATACTTTGTTAATTTTTTCTTACAGTTTTTTAGAAATGCTCGGATGCCAAGTCCATATAAGCGATTCTCGGCCTTATAGGTGCACCGACAAATACGGTTTGGAAAATCCATACTTATGCGCCGTGACGCCCTTGCTGTATGTAGCGACCAAACACCACATATAACACTCCACAACACAGCCAGGCGGGCAATGTAAGAAAGGAGAGGAAGACGTCCTGTGAAATGGATATCCCATAGAAAATCAAAAAACTAAACAACCAGGCCAAGAATACACTATGGTTAAACGGAATGCCCTTGGATTCCGCGTAAAATGGAATAAGGCCTAGACGTTTCACGAAAAAGTGTTCGAACACGATTATGGCCCCGAAAGGCGCCAATATAAAACCATAGAGTGCCACAAAACCCAACAACTGCATGGCAAAGGCCGGAAATATTCCTGCAATGGTGGCAACACCACCTGCAACGACGGTTGCCCAGAATCTTGATGTCCTGGGCAAAACTGCCTGAAACGCCAGTCCCGCTCTATATATGGTAGGGTTAGCGGTTGTCCAACCCGCAAGGACAACGGTAATCAATCCGAAAACACCTATGGCATTGTAGGCCAACGGTCCCGGCGCAACTGGTGGCGCTACACCCCCGGCCAAAAATGATCGGGCCTCCGGCGTTTTCAAATAAACGGCATACAGCAGGGCGGCGGCTATCCAGGCCATATAATGCCCTATGAACATTCCCGCTGCGCTGGTCCAACCCGATTTGGACGATTTAGCGAATCGAAATACCGAAAGATCGGACATCCCTATATGCATGGCCGCATTCGCGAACCAGGACCAACATACCACATGCCAGAAACCATATTTTTGTTGGCCTGGAAAGGGTTCCGATCCTTCGCCCCAGATGTTCCAAAAATCGGAAAAGGATTCGACCTCCAATTGTTGTAGGCCAACGATACCGCAAGCCAAAAAACAAGCGATGATAAAAGGTGCCATCCAATTGGCCGCTTTGGAAACCAGTTCGTATCCGCCAGCGGCAATTACCGTAATTACGGCACCTAGTATGAGTACAATGACTACCCAAGTAGTGCTGTTGGGGTAGGTATCCGTCAATTTTGGCATTTCCATATGAAAAGGCATTCCAACCGCGGTAGCGGAAACTGTTATCATGGCACCGGCCAAAAAGCAAAAAAGTATCCCATTGGACAGGTTATAGGTACTGACCAATTTTTTCCCACAGATCCGCTCCAGATGATAGTATAAGGTCAACCTGTGTTTTACGGCGATTTCCGCAGTTAGGTAACGCCAACTTAGCACCGCCAGGAAATTCCCAAGGAACAGTCCCAGTAAAAGATTAAAGGCACTTACCCCGGTAGTCAAAAAAAGCGGCCCGATCATAAACTCCGTACCGGCGGCATGCTCCCCAGCATACATACCAAGGAAACTTTTCCAACTCTTGAGTTTCGATTCGGGAACCGGTCTCCGTTCAAATCCTTTTTCTTGATCTTGCCCTTGTTTCATACCACCCCTATTTAGCTCCAATTCCGTTTTTCAAGATACTCGGGGAAATCCGCGACCTGTTCACAGCAAATCTGTTCCATGACCTGTTTAAGCTGGGCTTTTAACATATTAACGGTATGTGTACCCCCTTTGGGTCCCAAGGCTCCTACGCCGTACATGAAGGACCTTCCCAAAAAGCAAAATTCCGCTCCGACGGCCAGACTGCGTGCAATATCCGGTCCTGATCTGATGCCGCTATCCATCATGACCCGTATGCGTTTGCCGTATTTTTTGGATAGATAACTTGTTGGCTTTATGCTCGACGTGCCGGCATCGAGTTGCCTTCCACCGTGATTTGAAACAATAATTCCGTCCAATCCCAGTTTTATCGCCTTTTCGGTGTCCGCTTCGGAAACCACCCCTTTTAGCACCAGCTTTCCCTTCCATTTATCGCGAATGACGGCAATGCGATCTTCGCTCAAGCGCCCGTCGAAGGTTTGGTTCATAAATGCTCCGTAACCTGCCATCGCAAGATCTTTGGGCATATAGGGCTCCAAGGTCTTAAAGACAGGTTGGCCCTTGATCAAGGTGTTCATAGCCCAACTGGGACGTTTTAGCATTTGAATTATATTGGCAACGGTCATTTTTGGCGGTACGGAAAGACCATTTCTAATGTCCTTTGCCCTTAGCCCAAAGGATGGCACATCGCTCAATAGCACCAGCACCTGGCATTCCGCCTTTTCCGCACGATCAATCATATCGTCACGAAGTGCATTTTCTACCGGGTGATACAGCTGGAACCAAAATTTTCCTTCCGTAAGCTCGCTAGCTCTTTCAATGGACATGTTGCCCATAGTACTTAAGACGTAAGGAATGTTGCCCTCAAAGGCCGCCTTGGCCAAAATTTCGCCTGCTTTAGGCCATATTAGGTCTTGCAATCCAATCGGGGCTATACCAAACGGGGCATCGTATACCTGACCGAATAGCTCCGTCCGCATGTTTACCTTTTGCCAATCCTTCAAGTATTGGGGCGTTAAATCGATTTCCCGAATGTCCGCCGTATTTCTGTACAGATTGAGCTCCTCGTTACACCCTCCATCCAAATATTCAAAGACGAATTTGGGTATCCGTCGTTTGGTCCGTGACCTCAAATCCTGGATCGATGGATACTTGTTGTTATAAGGTAGCGTTATGGCACTCATTGTAGTAGATTTACGTAATCCGGTTTTAGCATCTTGTAGTTCCTTTTGAGGAATTTTTCCTCAATTTTCTGATTGGAGGCCAGCATGGCGGCACCCAAGGCCGCTCCATAAGGGGAATTGGTTATCCTAATTTTTTTGTCCTTTAGATGGATGCTGAGCAACTTGATGAAGAGGTCATTGTTACTAAACCCCCCCTCGATGTAAATTTTGGAAATCTCATCCTCGGGATCGGCATCCTTTATGGTCCTGATCTGTAGTTTGACCAATTCGACCATCAATTGATGGTAGGCTTCTTCAAAGGAAGAAAAAGGCTTGAGATTGGTTTCCGAAATGGGTTTTCTTTTCAATTCGATCTCATTAAACTTGAAGTAAATTCGATCGGGCGAGGTGCTCTTGTAGATCTCCGGATCAAACTTCACCGATCTATGATAGCCAAAGGGCTTATTAAAATGGGTATTCAGTATGCGGATTTGTTTCTTATAGGCATTGCCTAAAAAGAATTTGGAAGCCTTTACCCGTTGCCCGTCCACCGTCATATAGTACAGCCTCTTGCCTTCTTCCGTTCCACAGCCAGATGCCCGCTGGTAAAAGGGGTTTAGGACAATGCTCCATGTACCGGTAGAAAGTAGCAGGAATTTTTTTTTGCTGCCCCAGAGATAGGGAATCATGGATGCTGAGCTATCATGGATTCCGGTTCCGATAGTTATCTTTTTTCCGTTGAAGGTAGTCTTAAAGGTTTGGGTCGCATGCGTAATGGGCAGTTTAATTTGACCCATATCCTCGTCTTCCAACCATCTGTGGTAAGTATCGTTGTCGAAATCCCACATACCGGTATGGCAACCCAAACTGGTATATTCCGATATCATACGACCCGAAAAAACAAAACAAAAATATTGAGGGAGATACAGGCTACAGGCTATTTTTTGGTAAAGCTCCGGTTTGCAATGCTTTAGCCAGTACAATTGTAGCCCGGAATTGAGCAGGTTTTCCGTTCTTGGCGAGCCAGTGGTACGGGAAAACTTTTCCGGACCTCCATATTTTTTGTAAAACCGATGGAGCATTCTTTGAGGAATGGGTTTGGTGTAGTTATAAAATGGTGTTGCCAGCTTACCTTCCCGGTCCAAGTTGACCAAGCTGGCCCCGTAGGTAGAAAAGTTCACCAATTGTACGTTATAATTCTCCATCGCCTTTTTTACCATATCCCGGGCCCAAACTACAATTTCCGCCAAATCTTCCGAAGGATAACCATCATCATCAACAATTTCCCGGAAATTTCTCGAGGCTTTTTGCAACAAGGTAAATCCCTTATCGAAAAGAAAGAACTTTTTGTTGGTCTTTCCGATGTCAAAAATGGCATAAACCGATGGTGATGGTTCCATTCCTGATAGTTTATAATCCTGTGGCGCGGGCATCCAAGCCCCTTTCCTTAATAAGCTGCTGTCTAACGCCTATTTTTCGGTAAGCTTGAACAGGGTCCAAGGCTCCTCCCGCTCGTTTCCTGGCCTCCATGACCAAGGGCCTTACGTCCGTTAAATAGGCTTTTTGCAAAATTTCCTGGCACATTACGGGATCGTTGGCCTGCTGTGCTTTATGAAGGGCTTGCCTACTGAGCAACAAGGCTTTGGCAAAAGTAATCATTAAGGTATCCAGGGACTGTAGCAAGTCTTCCAACGGGTCTTTGGTATTATGGCTTGCGTCTATCATCCATTCCAAACGCGTGGCCTTGTATCCCGCTTCCATTCCTTTTACCAATTCCAAAAAAATAAGGAACAGGGCATACGGTTTTATGCAGCCCACGGTAAGATCATCGTCCCCATATTTGCTATCGTTAAAATGAAATCCACCCAATCTTCCTCTATAGATTAGGGAAGCCACAATTTGCTCAATATTCGTATTGGGTAGGTGATGGCCCAGGTCCACTAGGGTAAACGCCCTGGGGCCACACGATTCGGCCAACATGCAGGAGGTACCCCAATCCTGGATTACGGTACTATAAAAATTGGGCTCGTAGGGTTTGTATTCCACGAGCATTTTCCAATCTTCCGGTAGATGGGCATAAATTTCTTGAAGGCTTTTTTGGGTATGTGCCAAGGCAGAGGCGAAATCCTTCTGCCCTGGAAAATTTGCCCCGTCCGCCAACCATACGGTAAGACTCTTTGCCCCCAGCGTTTTCCCTATATCGATGACCCTTTTGTTATGGTCAACGGCCTGTTTCCTTACTTCGGAACGTGAATGGTCCAAAGAACCATATTGATAACTGTATTCTGCATCGGAATGGTCTTGAAAGGTGTTGGAATTTACCGAGGCAAAATGAATGCCCAACTCAGCGGCCGTTTGTTGAATGGCATTTATATCCTTGGGAATGTCCCATGGAATATGCAACGAAATCTCGGCAGCACTTCCAGTCAATGTATGCAAAATGCCGACGTCCTCTACTTTTTCCTTCAGGGAGGCCGGTTCGCCCCCAATGGAGAACCTTCCAAAACGGGTACCGCCCGCACCCAGGGCCCAACTCGGGATAGCGACCTGAAAAGCGATTAATTGTTCCAGTATCCGCTCCGCTGTGGCATCTCCTATCCTTTTTTTAATATATTCCAAAGAATCGGCGTGTGCATCGGAAAGGGGTCCATCGCATTCCAGAATATCGATTTTCTTAATAACCATGGCTGTTTCTGAATACCAAGAAAAACCCTTCCTTACGATCGAAGGAAAGGCTTTTTCAACTCAACTAACTCAACTAACTCAAAAAATTATCGTACAAAGGCGTTGACAAGACCACCGTCCACGTTGATCATGCTGCCCGTTGTTTTGGTCAAAGTTGCCAAAAGTGCGTATACTCCATTGGCGATATCCTTGGGATAAATAATTTGACCCAAAAGATTTCTTTTGGCGTAGAATGCAGGAAGTTCCTCTACGGTAATGCCATAGGTTTTAGCCCGCCCTTCGGCCCAGGCTCCTTCCCAAATCTTGCTTCCGATGATCACCCCATCCGGGTTTACCGCGTTGACCCTTATGTTTTCACCGCCCAATTCTGCGGCTAACAACCTTACCATATGCTGTTGTGCCGCCTTGGCGGATCCATAGGCCACGTTGTTCGGGCCGGCTACCATACCATTTTTACTGGCAATCCCAATAATATCGCCCCCTAAATCTTGCTTCCTAAACACGTCCACCGCTTTTTGGGAAAGCTCATATTGACCTCTTACAATGACCTGCTGTAGTAATTCCCAATCTTCCAGGGTGGTCTCGGTAAGGGATTTGGATTTGGCCAGACCTGCGCAATGTACCACAATGTCCAGCCCTCCAAAGGTAATGGCACTAAAATCCACCGCCTTTTGAATACTTTCGTTTTGGGTTACATCGGAAACAAAGTAGGCCACCTCGTCCTTGGAATAGGAGGCAACGGCCTCTTCCAATCGTTCCTCCACGATATCCGCTAAGACAACAACGGCACCAAAATCCACCAACTTATCCGCAATGGCCCGCCCTATACCTCCACCGCCACCAGTGATGAGGGCGATCCTACGGGACAAGGGTTTTTCCTTTGGCTGACGTTTCAACTTCGCCTCTTCGAGCAGCCAATACTCAATATCAAAAGCTTCCTGTCTAGGGAGGTTGGTATAGGTAGAGACGGCCTCGGCACCCCGCATCACATTGATCGCATTCATATAAAATTCGGAGGCCACCCTTGCCGTCTGTTTGTTTTTGGCAAAACTGTACATGCCCAATCCGGGAATAAGAATAATCACCGGATTGGCATCCCGAATGGCCGGACTGTTTTCCCGTTTGTGTGTATTGTAATAGGACTCATAATCTTTTCTATACGCCTCGAACAAGGGTTTGAGCAAGGATTTGGTTTTGGCCATATCATTAAAATCGATATCCTCCAAGCTGACGATCAATGGTTTTATCTTGGTTCTCAAAAAATGATCCGGACACGAGGTGCCCATAGGTGCCAAGCGTTCCATGTCCTTACTGTTGACAAATTGGAGCACCTTTTCGCTGTCGTTGAAATGTCCTACCATTCGGTTGGCGGAAGAACAAAATCCTCTAAGAATGGGTGCCAGAAAAGCTACCTTTTCACCTTTATCCGATAGTGCGGCTTGTTTCGTCCTGTCTCCTCCGAACACCTGTCCATTCTCCTTGATCTTGGTCTCGATAAATTCAGAGGCCATTTCTATAACCTCCAGACTGTTGATGTAGCAATCATAAGAGGTCTCACCCCAGGTGAAAAGGCCATGGCTTCCCAATATGATGCCTCGGATACCGGGGTTGGCCGCCAGGCAATCCCTTAACTGCAGCCCCAGATCAAAACCTGGCCTTTGCCAGGGTAGCCAGGCAATGGAGCCTCCCCAGATTTCCTGTGTCAATGCCTCCCCATCCTTGGCCGCCGCAATGGCGATAATGGCATCCGGGTGTAGATGATCGATATGGGTAAACGGAAGAAAGCCATGCAAGGGTGTATCTATGGAGGGCGCCTTGCTACTGAAGTCATATATACAATGTTGTAGCAGACCCACCATTCGATCTTCGTCCTCCAGACCTTGATAGGTATTTTCCAGGTTTCTTAATCTATCGACATATAGACTGGCAAGACCGGATTTTTGGAGTGTTCCAATATCGCCTCCGGAGCCTTTGATCCACATCACCTCTTTTTCTTCTCCGGATAACGGATCGGTTTCCGTGGTCCTACAACTGGTATTGCCCCCGCCATAATTGGTAATGCGCAGGTCCCTGCCCAAAATGTTGGATCGGTAGAGCAACAACTCCACTTCATCCCCCTTGCAGGCGTTGGCTTCTGCCTCTTCCCAATTGTAATCTACATGCTTAAATTTTTTTATTGTCATAAATGGCCGTGTTTGTTATGCGATCTAAAACTATGCTTACCCATCTAATAATGTATCCTGTACTATACTGTGCTGCTTTTCAAAACTGAAATCCAAGACTGATACAAATTGCCCGATGCGCCGTTTAATCGATCAAATTATTTTAATTTCCCTTTTATTTAAATAGTTTTATTGTCAAAAGTATCGTATCGATTATTATCACTAATTAGACAAGGTTCGCGTTATGCAGGAGGATTTTTATGATTTTGTACAAATCAATCCCAGTTCCAGGATACCCAAATATAGGCAATTGGCGGACTCCATCATGGAAAATATTGCTAGCGGTAAACTGACCTTGAATCAAAAGATACCTTCCATCAATGGTTTGAGCGAGGAGTTCTATCTCTCCAGGGATACGGTGGAAAAAGCGTACAAGATCCTGAAGGAGAACAAGATCATTTCCTCTGTAAAGGGCAAGGGGTATTATATTACCCGGACCGATCTTTCCGTGAGTATCAAGGTGTTATTTTTGATCAACAAGCTCAGCGCCTACAAAATGCGGATCTACAATTCTTTTGTTGAAAAAATCCAGAGCGATGCGCGGGTAGACCTCCATATTTACCATTGCGATGAATTGCTTTTTTGTAGTCTGGCCGAAAAGAACCTGGGGGCCTATGATTATTACGTCATCATGCCACATTTTAAAACGGAGTCCCTCAGGCACATCAGCTACACGGATAAGGTTATCGAGGTACTGCGCAAATTTCCCAAGGATCGCTTGGTGATTCTGGACAACCAGTTGGATCAGTTATCCGGTTTTATCGAAATATATCAGGATTTTGAAAACGACATTTATCACGCTTTGAATTCCTTTATGCCCGATCTGAAAAAATATTCCCGTTTTATCATGGTCTATCCCATGACCTCCATTTATCCCTATCCCATGAGAATGCTTCGGGGATTCAGAAAATTCTGTGCCCAACATGATATTGATTTTGAAATTATCGATGAAATCTACGAGGACATGATCTTGAAAAAGGGGGATCTGTTCCTAGTAGTCGGGGAAGGCAATTTGGTCAACCTGGTCAAGCAGGTCCGAAACGAGAACATTCAATTGGGCATTGATCTGGGCATCATATCCTACAACGAGACCCCGTTAAAAGGGTTGTTGAACATTGCCGTGGTTTCCACTGATTTTGTAGCCATGGGAAGAATGGCCGCGGAGATGATCCAAAACAACAAAAGTGGCGTTGTAAAGAACCCGTTTTATCATATCAAGCGGGAATCGTTTTAGAATTATGGAGGCCTGGTCCCAGAGACCAATTTCTAAAAAACCTTGCGCGCTAAAGTCCCAAGGTACTGAAGGAAACCATAATGTAAATCACAATAAGGACGACCACGACCGATGCTACCACGTCCCATACGGTATAGCTATTCTTATTCTCCGCCTTTTGTTTGTCCGTAACGGTACCAAAGGTCAAGCCCGCCAATTGCGTTGGGGAAGGAGCGGGATAGCACATACTTACACCCACGGCAATGGCAATGCACATAGCAAAGAAATAAGCCCCAAAGACCAACCAATTGATGTCCGCAATGGCAAAGAGGAAACTGCTTTCCGAAAAACCTGTTTTTAGGATTTCCAGGGTCAATTTCGTAAATCCGATGATAAGTCCCCCGATCAGTGTGGCCATGGCCCCATTGGCATTGATGCGTTTATAAAAAATTCCCAATAGGAACACCGCGGCAATGGGAGGCGATATATAAGCCTGTACATTCTGTAGGTACTCGTATAACCCATCGGACAATGTAGTAATGATCGGAATCCATAACAAGCCCAGACCTACCACAAAAAAAGTAGCGATACGACCTGTTCTAACTAGTTCCTCTTCCGGTTTTTCCGGTTTTAATTTTTTGTAGATGTCCAGGGTAAACAAAGTGGAACAGGAGTTGAAGACAGAGGCCAGGGAACTCATAAGGGCGGCCAATAATCCCGCTGCCACCAAGCCCCGCAATCCGGAAGGCATGAGATTGCTCATTAAGACCGGAAAGGCCTCGTCCGGACTGTCCCAATCCAATTTTCCCTGCATTTTCAGTCCTAAGGCGATTACACCCGGAATAAGGAACAGGAATACCGGCATCAGCTTTAACAAGGCCCCAAAAATACTGCCTCTTCGCCCTTCCTTAATATTCTTGGCCGTTAATACCCGTTGTACAATGACTTGGTCGGTACACCAATACCAAATGCCTACCACCGTGCTCGTAATAAAGAGGGGCAACCAAGGATAGTCCGGGTCCGAATTGGGGCGCCACATATTGAAGTAATCGGCCCCAACGGTCTCCTTTAATTCGCCCCATCCTCCTATGGCATCCAATCCCAAAAAGGTAAGTATCCCTGCGCCCAGTACCAATACAATGGCTTGGATGGTCTCCGTATATACCACGGCCCGCATTCCGCCCAAAACCGTATAGAGCCCGGTAAGTACCACCGTGGCCACGGCCCCTATCCAAAAGGGAATGCCCAATAGGGCCGAAACCACCACCCCACCGGCATAAATGGTCACGGAAACCTTGGTTAAAATATAGGCGATCAGGGACACTATGGAAAGTATCCATCGGGAACGGGCGTCAAATCGTTTTTCCAAAAATTCGGGCATCGTAAACACCCCGCTTCGGGCATAAAAGGGAAGGAAAACCCAGCCAAGCATCAATACGAGCCAAGCATGAAGTTCATAAATCAGCAACGGCATTTTGTCCCCGGCACCATTACCGGCAAGGCCTACAACATGTTCCGATCCTATATTGGAAGCAAAAATGGAGGCCCCTACCACAAACCAGCCGATGTTGCGACCGGCCAAAAAATAGTCCTCCGTATCCTTTTGTTTCTGTAGGATGACCCACCAGGCCACCCCTAATAGGACCAAGAAATAGCCTGCAATGACTATCCAGTCCAATACATCCAGTCCTTTCATATTTTCCGTTTGGTTGGTTGTTTTGCTTTAGCAGCGTTGAATATGATGGCATTCCCCGTCTTAATGTGGAATGTCTGAAAAAATACGCTGATGCTAAGGGCTAATGTAGTACTTTTTTATATGCCAAACTTCTCGCCTAAGCCGAATTCCAATTTTTATACCGATTGTGGGGAGCAATTCTTTGTAAATGGCCTGAATAGGGTAGGAGCATTGGAGGTTTTGGAGCAAAAAAAAGCATGGGCCCTAAAGCCCATGCTCAAACTAACAAACTAACTCAAACTACGCTACTAGCTCTGAGTTTTTTAATACGCTTAGGATATCAATATCCGGGGTTTTGGGTGTACAAACCTCCCGTAAAATCGATCTCACGTTGTGGTATCGGATAATACTCGTCCCTACCTGCCGTAAATTGTGCATTGGCCAGAAAATCCCTTTTGGTACTTTCTACTGCTAAATAGGCATTGAGCGTTTCCGCGGCCTCGCCCCAACGGACCAAGTCAAAAAAGCGGGCCCCTTCCATGGCAAACTCCAACCTTCGCTCAAATTTTAGCGCTTGCAAGGCCTCGTCCTTACCGGCAAATGAGGTATAATTCCCGATGTTGTAAATGTCCGCTGCACCGGCATCCAGGGGACGCTGTGTACTATTGGCCGCCCGGGTGCGCACCTCGTTGATCAAGGGCAATGCCTCGTCCCATCGATCTAACTGTATCAGGGCCTCCGCCTTGAATAGTAATACATCGGCATAGCGTATAAAATCAACATTCTTGGAGGTTCCCACAAAGGGTCCTTCCTTTACATAACAGGAGCAGTCGGGCGCCTGTTGTTCCTTCATATTCCCAAAATAACCGTAGACACCGGGATCTCTGGCCCAACTGAAGTTATAGATCATATCTCCGGGTGTATTTACGGTGGTCCTATACTTATAAGGCCTTCCGGGAATACCAATGGTATGGTCTATCCTCGGGTCCACGGTCAATCCGGCATCCGGAGGGGTCTCCCCATTACCATCCACGACGGTGAAAATATCTACGTCATTAAAAGTGTCCAACAAGGGCAAGCCGTTAATGTCGGTCTTAAAGGCATTGACCATATTCTGACTGGCCAAATGGAAACCACAGCAACCGTATAAAGGCGATCCATGGGGCGAGTTAAGCCCTGTGACAAAACTTACCCGTCCCACAACGGTTCCGTCATTAATAGAGAACTGTGCGGCCCAAATGGACTCAGGTCCATTATCAAAACCATCCAGAAAGTTGTTTCCAAAATCGGGTTCTAAACTGCCGGTTACCTCATCGGCAAAATCGATTACCTCTTGTAGTCGGGTCGCATTGATGTTGGTCACCTGATGTTGATCGTTCTGCTCATAGGCTTGGAACAATCGAAGCTTGGCCAAATAAGCGGCCGCAGCATTTCGGTCCGCGCGCCCCACCTGATCCTGTTCCTGGGGCAGATTATTAAACGCAAAAAGAAAGTCGTCCGCAATGACGTTCCAAAGCGCATCATTGGAAAGGTCATTGGAAGTCTGCTCTATTTGTTCCTGTGTGAGATCTTCCGTAATGTAGGGTACTTTCTTGAATATCAACTTGAGCATGAAATGCGAATGGGCCCTTAAGAACCGTAGCTCTGCCTGACGTACCGTCTTTTCGGCAAAGTCCGCATCCGGAATCTCGTTGATTACACGAAGGGCAAAATTGGCCCTGGAGATCGCCTGGTAGTAGCTAGTCCATGTCCGCGGAGTCATCCAATCCGGCGAAAAGTCTGGTCGGGTTAGGTTATATTGCTCGTAAGTATCCACAACATCCACATCGCTTCTACCCCCACCTCCTTTATAGGAGTCATCCGACCGAACACTTCCGTAGACCCATTGATGGGTCAAGGGGCCCACCATTTCCTCATTGGCAATACCGGCATAAGCCGCCACCACCAATGCTTCTGCATTTTCGGCCGTGGCCACGTTCTCATTGGAAAGTACGCCTTCCGGCTCATATTCCAGAAAATCTTCGGAACATGCCACATGAAGCAATGAAAATGCTATTCCTAATACGATTATTATCTTATTTCTCATGATATACAATTTTTTAAAAGTTCAGGTTAAGACCAAGTGACAATACCGTGGGAACCGGAATGGTGTTCAAGTCCGTTCGTTCCGGATCAGAGCCTGTGTATTCGGAAGGAGTAAACCAAAATAGATTCTCCCCTTGCAGGTACACTCGTAATGAGGTCATTCCGGCCCATTTTTCCGTTAGCTCAGTGGGCAGGGTATAGCCCACCTGTAGGTTCCTTAGTTTGAAATAGGAATTGTTCCGGAACAAGTAATCGGAATCCTGGGTGTTGTCATTGTTGACCAAGGATAGCGAAGGAACATCCGTACTGGTGTTATCCGGTGTCCAGGCATTCAATACCCCAGTCCCGGAGTTTTCCCTTCCTGAGGCAAAGTTGGTGAACCCAATGGATGGATCTCTTCCGATACGTCCGGCTACCCCGGATCCAAAAATGGACATGTCCCAGTTTTTGTACCCTAGATCGATACGGATACCGTATTCTAGATCAGGAAGCGTATTTCCTATAAAATCTCGGTCATCGGCATTGATCTGCCCATCGTTGTTGATATCCACAAACCGGATTCCTCCAGGGCGTGCACCAATTTGTGTGGGCGCCGCATCGACCTCGGCCTGACTTTGAAACAAACCATTGGTCCTAAAACCGAAAATTGCGAATTGGGATTGTCCGATAATCGAGTTTTGGGCAGTTCCTGGAAATGCGGCCCGTACTTCCTCGGGAAGTTCGGTAATCTCGTCCTTAAAGGCACCAAAATTCGTGGTGACCCCCAAACTGAGTCCACTTTCAAAGGTTTTGGAGTAGCTAAGGAGCAATTCCCAACCCTTGGTCTCCGTTGTGGCGCCATTTAGGAAACGCTGTTGTCCCTCACCGATGGCCGAGGCAATCGGTGGGTTGATCAAGATGTCACTGGTTTCCCGAGTGAAGTAATCAAAAGAACCGACAATGGCGTTGTTGAACAATCCAAAATCTACCCCAAAATTCCATTCCCGGGTCGTTTCCCATTTCAATTCCTCGTTCGGGGCCTGTATGGATACAAAACCGGAGGGAAGGGTGCCACCGTCACTTCCATTAAGGTCGTAGGCCGTACCTACGTTGTAGAAGGTGTCAAAGAAAAAGCTGGTCCCCACGATGGCCGCCCTATTGGGGCCATACCTGGATTCGAACAGTCCAAATCGGGCCACATCACCAATGGTCTGGTTACCTACCTCACCATAGCCTGCCCTAAGTTTCAGATTGGTCAACCAATCCGCATTTTGCATAAACTCCTCGTTGCTAATCCGCCAACCCAAGGTTCCAGCGGGGAAAACACCATATCGGTTGTCCGGCCCAAATCGGGAAGATCCATCCCTACGTAACGTGAAGGATGCCAAATACCTGTCGGAAAAACCATAGTTTATCTTTAGGAATTGGGAGAGCAATCGACTGCCGGTGGAGGTACCGTTGTTGGTCCTGGTACCGGTAGCCGCGGATAAAACAAAGAACTCCTCGGTTTCTACCGCAAAGTTATCGGCCGAGGCGAATACGCTATCAAAATCATCCTTGATGGATTCCGTACCCAACAACACTCCAAAACGATGATCGCCCAGCTCCAAATTATAATTTAGGGTATTGGTAAATACCAGACTGGTAAATTTGTTTTGATCAATGATCAAGCGGTTATTGGCCCGGTTAACAAAACCATTGTTCACCCGGGGTTCGATGTCCTTACGTTTGAAATCGCTGTAATCCAAACCGATACTGGTACGAAAGGTCAAATTCTCAATGATATCCCATTCCGCAAATATGTTACCAAATACCGTGGTTCGTTCGGTATTGTCCCAGCGATTCAAAAATTGCATCAGCACGGGGTTGTTCCTATCCGAATATCCGGCACCCAATGGACCGGCAAACTCCCCGTTGCTGTCAAATACAGGTAAGGTAGGAGCCAAGGATATGGCCAAGAAAGGTGTAGGCGCGCTTCCCACATCGGGGGATGCCAGGGTCTCATCGGAGGTAGAAAATTGGGTGTTGATCCCTACCCGTACCTTGTCATTAAAAAGATTGAAATTGGAATTGAGTTTGGCGTTGTACCGCTCAAAACCGGTATACTTCAATACGCCTGTGTTCTTTAAATAGCCGAGGTTGAGCAAGTGGAAGGATTTTTCGCTTCCCCCGGAAACGGAAACCTCATTGTTAAACACAAAACCCGTTTCGTAACTCTCATCCTGCCAGTCGGTATCCCCAACCGGAATATCGGGATTACCGCCAACAAAAGGTTGCGGGGTAACGCTGTTGAGCACGGGATTGTTGAAATCGCCGTTCCAGTCAAAGTTGTAAATTTCCCCAAAACCGGCCGAAGGATCGGCGCCGTCGTTGACGGAAGCCCTCCACAAGACTTCTCCTCGCTGTTGGGCGTTCAACATATCATACCGTTGTTGGTTCTCTGACAGGACGGACAAGTTGGAATTGATGGAAACACTGATCTTTTCCCCCTCGGAGGCCCTTGCCCTATTTTTGGTGGTCACGATGACAACCCCGTTACCGGCCCGTGCCCCATATAGGGAGGAGGCGGAGGCATCCTTTAAAACCTGTACGGATTCAATAGTGCTGGGGTTGATGTTGGAAAACACCTCGGATCTTACGGTGGGCACACCATCAATAACAAAAAGTGGGTTGTTGTCGCCCAGGGTGGTCACACCCCGTATCAATATCCGATTGCTCCGTCCCGTGGGATCGCCCGATTTTTCAATGAACAGTCCGGGTACCCTACCCTGCAATGCCTGTACGGTACTACCTGAACTTAGACTCTGTCCTTCGATCGGAGCAATATCCACTACGGTAACGGCACCGGTAAGGTCTACCTTACGTTCGGCCGTATAACCGGTTAATACCACTTCGTCCAATTGCTGGGCGTCGGTCTGTAGCGCCACATTTATGGTGGTCTGCCCGTTGACCGGAATTTCCTGGCTTAGGAAACCGATATAGCTAAAAGACAAGGTGGCGTCCGTAGGAACATCGGTCAGCAGATAGTTCCCGTCAAAGTCGGTCGTGGTACCGTTGGTCGTTCCCAACACCACTACGTTGGCCCCTGGAAGCGGTTGACCGTCATCCTCCGAGGTCAGAACTCCAGAGACTTCAACCGTCTGGGCAGTTAATAGGCCCACCGGAATGAAAATCAATAGAAAGATTAATGATCTTAGTTTCATAATAGCTTTGTTTAGTTAAAGTTTAATTCATTGATTTCAATATGTTCAAGTGTTAATCCGTCCTCCTGAGGGCTTAGGGTCATGCGCTCAAAGGGTTCGTTTGGAAAGAAGATTTCGGTCATTACGGTTTCCCCATCGTCCCAAAACAATTCAATGGAAGTCTTGTCCAATATGAGGGTCCCGTTCAAGGTTGGGTTGGCCGAAGTTCTTGGTGCCTGTGCCAATGGTGGAAATTTTTCGGAAAATGCGACTATGCCGGATTTAGAACGATCTACAAAAAAGGCTCCCAAAGCACCGTCAAATCCAAAGGCAAGTTCGTCCCCGGCCGCATTCTTAAGTTTAAAGACATGGCCATTACTTATAGCGACGCTATCCATTTCAAATTTGATTTCAGCTTTGGTAAGATCGATTTGACCGGGTTCTAGAAGGGTTACCTCCTGATCCACTGTAATAGCGTCCTTCTTATATTTCTTGCCCCTGCGTTCGGCAAGTTCCCTAACCGGGGTAAAGGCCAATTTATAGGTATCGCCACTCCGGATGAGCTTTACCTCACGCGGAACGGTCATTCCATTCCTCCAAGACTCGGTAGGTACGTCCCTGGCATAATCCCAGTTGGACATCCATCCCAAATAAATGCGTCGACCATCGCTTGCCGGTATATCCGACCAGGAAACCCCGGCGTAATTGTCCCGTCCAAAATCGATCCAATACTCGTGCATTTTTTCCGGTACCAAATTCTTCTCATAGTCCGCATCAAGTACGAAGTTGTTTCCGTCAAAATCCCCGATGAAGTATTCCGTTGCCGATCCTCCATTGGGCCCCCCGGGATTAATGCTTAGGTAGAGCACCCATTTTACGATATCGGTCCCCTCTACCTGCAAGGGAAAGAAATCGGGACATTCCCACACTCCGCCATGGGTGCCCACGGTACGATCGAGGTCGGCCCCAAATTCAGACAACAACTCCCAATCCTTTAGGTCTTTTGAACTGTAGAACATAACCCGATCCCCGGCGGCCAACACCATTAACCAGCGCTCCCTTTCGGCATCCCAGCTCATTTTGGGATCCCTAAAATCCAATATCCCCGGATTCTTAATGTTGGGGTTCCCTTCATATTTTACCCAGGTCTTCCCCTCGTCCAAGCTGTAAGCGATACTTTGGGTCTGAAACCATTTTTTGGTTTCGGGATCCTCCTTGGCATTGGTATACATGGCCACGACAGGCTTACTACTGGATGGGGTGCCAAAACCAGAGGTATTCTCATGATCTACTACCGCACTTCCCGACCAAATGTGCCCCAAGTCATCCGGATATAGGGCAATGGGCATATGGCGCCATTGCAACATATCGGTACTGATGGCATGGCCCCAGTGCATAGGGCCCCAAGTACTTTCCTCGGGGTAATGTTGATAGAACAAATGGTAATACCCATTGTGGTAGAACATGCCGTTGGGATCGTTGGTCCACTTCTCCTTGGGCGTAAAATGAAAATTTGGTCTAAAGCGGGTCTCCTCGTCCGATGCCATTTCCTGTTCCATGTTGTCTTTTTTATGATCTGTTTCCTTACATGATACCAGTCCAAAGACCAGCAGGGCCGAAAAGATGTTCAAAACTTGTTTAATCCATATGCTTTCCATAGTTGGTTATTAATAATTAAAAGGTTAACGATTTACTAAGCTCCTCCAGGGACCGCCCTTTGGTTTCGGGCATCAAGCGCCAAACAAAAAGTAGTTGCAGCACCATCATAAAGGCGAAAATGGCAAAGACGAAGCCTGCCCCTATGGTAGCAAAAAGCAGCGGTATAAAGGAGGGTATAATGGCGGCCAGGACCCAATGGACCGAGCTGCCAAAAGATTGGCCATACCCCCGCAAGTGGTTGGGAAATATTTCGGAGATGAACACCCAAATTACCGTTCCCTGTCCAACGGCATGTGCGGCGATAAATAGAAATAGGAAAATCGGTACCATCATCCCTTTCCATCCCAGAAAAAATGCGCAGGCCACCAGAGACAAGGACAGAATATAGCCTGCCGATCCCGCATACATGAGTTGTTTCCGACCCACGCGATCTATAAGGTAGACTCCCAACAAGGTGAAAAGCATGTTGGTTACCCCTATCCCTATACTACTAAGCAAGGCGGTATTGGCCTGTAGTCCAGCCTCCTCCAATATTCGGGGCGCATAGTAAAGGAAAGCGTTTATTCCGGAAAGTTGATTAAAAAAGGCGATCAGAAAGGCGAGCAACAACGGAAAACGATATTTTCCCATAAAGATCGTTTCGTGTGCTACATCGGATTCCCCCGATCGTTGTATTTGGGAAATGGCTTTTTCCACATCCGTGTCCGGGTCGATAAGTTGGAGCACGGAAGAGGCTTCGGAGGTCCTGCCCTGTGTCAATAACCACCTTGGGCTTTTGGGCAATCCCAATGCAAATAGGGTATATATAAGAGCCGGAATGGCCTCAACCCCTAACATCCATCGCCAGGCATTGTCACCAATCCCGTTTAATAAGTAATTGGATAAAAAAGCGATCAATATTCCAAATACGATATTGAATTGGTACAAACCAACCATTTTACCCCGATCCTTCGGTGGCGCAATTTCCGAGATGTAAGCGGGTGCGGCAATGGTAGAGGCCCCAACGCCCAATCCTCCCAACAATCGGAAAATGGCAAAGGTAATCGGGTCATTGGCAAAGGCCGAGCCCAAGGCCGACACCGTATATAATACCCCTATACCGATCAAGGTCTTTTTCCTTCCGAACTTGTTGGTAGGAAAACCGCCCAATAATGCACCGATTACCGTACCCCACAAAGCCATACCCATAACCACGGTTCCATGGAATATGTCCGAAGAGGCCCATAAATTTTGTAGGGTCTTGTCCGCTCCGGAGATGACAACGGTATCAAAGCCGAACAAAAATCCAGCTAGTGCAGCAGTGATTGACCAAAGAAGGATTTTTTTCATTAATCGATAAATTTTTATCCGTATCGCAATGGTATTGATAAAAAATCGATAAAAAAATCAATGATGTGTCAATGCGTTGTGTTTTTGTTAAGAAATAGTCAAATAATTTTAACAAGTTCAATATCAATTGATTACATAAATAAATGAAATCAGGTTTAACACTTTTTAATAAAATTGTTTCATGGAATATCAAAAATGATACATCCACGGTCCTGGTAGCGATCTAAGTGTCCTTTCCAGAGCGTTCAATTGGATTTGCGATAGGCTACCGGAGATACGCCGTACTTGTTTTTGAAGGATTTTGAAAAATAGGAAGAAGAGGAAAATCCACTGTCGAAAGCGATTTCTGAAATGCTCAAACCCGTGTTCTCCAACATGGCCCGTGCCTTGTCCAGTCTAAAATTGATGATATAATCACTTACATTGAGGCCCATCATGGCCTTTATCTTTCGATACAGTTGTACCCTGGATATGTTGAGCTCTTCCGCCAGATGTTCCACGGAAAAGTTAGAATTGCCCAAATTCTTTCGAATGGTAACATTGAGTTTGGCCAAGAACTTTTGTTCCATGCTCTCAAAATTTTCCGAATGCTCAATTTTATAAATATTGTTGGTATAATAAAATCGAAGTTTTTCCCTATTGTACAACAACGACTTTATGGATTGCATGAGTATGGAATAACTAAAGGGTTTGGTAAGAAAAAGATCGGCACCGGATTGTAGTCCCTTGATATAGGATTCCTTGTTGGACATGGCGGTAAGGATGATGGTCGGTATATGCGATGTCCTCAAATCCGTTTTCAGCTGTTCGCAAATCTCAAATCCGCTTCTGTGGGGCAAATTGATATCGCAGAGAATGATGTCCGGGATATGTTCAAAGGCCTTTTCCATGGCATCCGAACCGTCCGACAACAGTACGTCGAATTCCAAGGCCAGCTTTCCCTTTAAAAAATAGGAGAGGTCCCGATTGTCCTCAATGATCAAAATGGTATATCTCTCCGTATCCGTGGGATCACCTTCGGTAAAATAATCTTCTACGGCCGCCTCTTCCGGTACAAAATCCAAAATTTGGGTATGCAAAACTTCAGGCTCGGTGATGATCTGGTCCTCATTAAAATGTTTGTCCCCCTTAAACAAGCGGATTACGAACTCGGTCCCATGCACGGACATCACCTCAATTTTGCCCAAATGAAGGTCGATGAACTGCTTGCTCAGGTGCAGTCCTATTCCAGAACTGTTCTTTCTGTTATTGGATCCCTTGAAAAAGGGATTGAACACATCCTTGATCTCATTTTTGGGAATTCCTATACCGCTGTCCTTAAAATGTATCTCCGCCGTACTACTGTTTTCGCTATCAACAATGGCAACGGATATCTTTCCATTGTCCGGCGTAAACTTAAAAGCATTGGACAGCAGGTTAAAATAGACCTTGTCCATTAAATTTCTATCGATAAAAAGTTCCAATTCCGCATTATTGGAGCTAATGGTGAGGTCGATGTTCCTTTTCTTCGCCTCACGCATAAAGTCGTTGCCAATTTTTTCCGAAAACCTTAGTATGTTGGTCTTGGATGCGCGGAGATTGAACTTTTTGTCCTCGATTTTTCTAAAATCCAGCAAATTATTCATCAATCGCAACAAACGATTGGAGTTGTTATAGATCAGCTCCACCTCGTTGCGGAGCTTGGACTCCTTGTCGGTGCCCAAATCGGAGATTGATTCTGTCGCGCTCATGATCAAAGTAAGCGGTGTCTTAAATTCATGGGACAATCCGGTAAAGAAGTTGAGCTTTGCCTCATTGCTTAACTTCACCTCATTGGCAATTTTTTCAATTTGATTTCGCTGTACGGTAATCTTGTCGTTGTTCAGCTGCAGTTGCTTGTTTTTCTTTCGAATGGTGATGATGGAGAAAATACTGTATCCCGTTAGGGTAAGTATGACCGTAAGGAGGCCCAGGGCGATTTTTAATAGGCTACTTTGGGCCGCGTACTGCTCTTCCAAATCGAATATGGCAGCAACCTGGGCCTCAATTTGGTTTTGATGCTCATTGATCTTGTCGAACTGGGTTTTCATGATATCGGCATTGAAGCTATCGATTACCGTGGTAGCCAAAACATTATTTTTGGCCACTTGTTCGCCTTGCAATATATCCAGGGTAAGTTTAATCACCTCGTTGCCGCCGGTAGGGTAGAGAATGGTCGCTTCAAGATCTCCGTCCTTTACCATTTGAATTCCGCCGTCCCTACCATTTAATCCATCAACACCTATAAACTTTATCTCCTTTTCTCGCCCTTTTTCCTTAGCGATGCTTATCGCCTGTCGGGCCATTTCATCACTAAAGACAAAGGCATAGTCAATAGGCTCTCCTTTTAGGGAATCCAGCACCTTGGCAAAAAGATCATAGGGAACGCCATCATTATCCCCTTTGATCCTGCTGATTACCCGTATACCTTCTATTTTGTCCACAATTTGGTGGAAGCCGATGCTTCGTTCCATAACAGGAGAGGAATTGTCCCCCCCCATCACTTCAATAACACGAATATCATTTCTAATGTCCGAGGCAATATACTTTCCGGCATTTCTGCCTATCTCAATGTTATCCGCACCAATGTAAGCGGTATAGTTCAACGAGTTGATCTTGCGATCGATCAAGACCACCGGTATCCCTTGGAAATAAGCCTTTTCTATAACCGGGACAATGGTATTCGGTTCCAAGGGCGATATGATAATGGCATCTACCCGGTCTGCAATCATTTGTTCTATATCGTTGATTTGCTTTTGAGCATTGGTATTGGCCTCATAAATGGTCAGTTCCACGTTGGGATGTAACGAGGATTCCAACTGCATGGAATGGTTCATGGCATCCCGCCAGGGATGATTGCTGATACATTGGGAAAATCCAATCCTAATCTTATCCGCTTCTTGATGCTCCCCACAACTGGCGAGCAGTATCCCTATAAAAAAAATAAGTTGATAAAGACGTATTCGCATAGCGACACAGATATATGTTCTAAAGTACTAAGAAATTTAGAATAGGGGCGGTTTGACTTCTATGCAAGTGTGGCCCATGCGGAAAACCGTTCCTAAAGTTTGTGCCCCCTTACGCCAACCCATGGATTCCTAAATTACAGGGTATTCAAGCCGTGAATTGGAACTTTTGATGCGGGGAAAAGGCGATTCTTAAGTCTGATATTTCAGGTTTTAATGGGCAATATCTGATATTTCATAGTTAGCCGTAGCCTAAAGTCCCAAAAATTCAATGGCTCATTTAATGGATCATTATTTTTAACCTTCTATTTATCATGTACTTACAAGTCTTAATATCCTCAGATGCCGCGAAATTAATCCTTAAACGGAATTTGGCGCACTTGTTGAATTTTGTTTGGCACGTAATTAACCACCACAACATCATCATGATTGATCAAAACCGTAACAACCGGGGTGAGACCCAACTCCAAATCCAAAAATCCCTCTGCATACTCATTGTAGAGGACGAGTTCATTTTGGGGGAAATGTTATTGCAAACCTTGAGCTCCTTGGGTTATGATAATACCCATCGCTCCATGGACTACGACTGCGCCATTGAAAAAATACATCTGTATGAACCCGAATTGGTCTTATTGGACATTCAACTGGGTAAAGATTACGATGGCCTGAAATTGGCCAAAAAATTAAGGTATTCCTATTCCATACCTTTCATTTTTACCACTTCCCATTCCTCCAAGGAGATCCTGAACAAGGCAAAAGTGTTACAGCCCTATGGTTATTTGGTCAAGCCCGTAAAAAAGGAAAGTCTGGTTACCGCTATCGAAATTGCACTGTACAAATTCGCCTATGAGGAAGTTTCTACCCAAGAAAAGGAAAAGGTGCTGCTTCTGGACCTGGCGCATGCCTTGGGAAGGGTAAGACAGAAAAAAGATATTGCTAAAACCCTATCCGATGTTTTAAGGGAAAAACTAACGTTTGACTACCTGGGCATAAGCTTATGGGAAAAGAACGGTGCGGGCATCCATCGATTCTTTGATAGGGAACACCTTAATTCCGGGATGAACGGAACAAATAGGACATGGAGCGGATATCATAAGGTTAAAGGAACGGCCTATGCCAAATTCTATTCCAAAACCGATCCCTTTGTCCTCTCTTTGGACGATTCCCTAAAACCTATGGGTAAAAATGGTCCCGATCCCGATAGTGGGAATACCGAGGGGCATACCGGCCTTTTTGTCCCCTTGATCCATCAAACCAATAAGCTGGGACTGTTGGAATTCCACAGCACCCATAAAAGCCATTTCAACAGCTTAGGAAAGGATTTTTTGGAGGGAATTACTTCCCTGGTCACTGTGGCCATTTCCAATTTAATGGTGACCGAACAATTACAAAACCGAGATCAGGAAAGGGAACTTCGTATACAGATCGGGGAGACCCTGATCACCAACCCGACCTGGCCCACTCGGTTCGAGGGCTTTGCCCATAATCTTGATACCCTTATTCCATCGCATCTGATCAGTTTTATGTTGCAAGGCCAGAAAAAAGGGAAAGCGTGGCATGCCTACGAGAAAGTAGGGTATAACGAATTTAGGTATTGGAGCGAACGGGCCATGGCAGATTTTCTGGGCTTGGACAATTTGTTGGACCATTTAAATTGGAAAAAGAACAACCTGCCCCACTTATTCGTCGGAGAACGGTTTAACGAACTGCGGGTTTCCAATTCATTTTATGGACAAATCGCCCAAAACCTTGATATGCTTTCGGTACTATGTCTCAAAATGAAATTATCCGGTAACGCCAGGCTGCAAATTTCCTTGTTTTCCAAGGAAGCCGCCACTTTTGCCGAGGACACAGGGGCCCTATTGAATCGACTACTCCTGGGCAATCAACATGTTTTGGACAAGGTGCTTGTCTTGGAAGAAATCAATGCCCTAAATACCACTTTAAAGGAAGAGAAGGCCTATCTAAAACATGAGATCAGGGCCATCGGCAATTTTGACGAAATTATCGGATCCAGTGATGCCATTTCCGAAGTCTTTAAAAAGGTCCGAAAAGTGGCCAATTCGGACGTCACTGTGCTCATTACCGGAGAAACGGGTACGGGCAAGGAATTGATCGCAAGGGCGATCCACAGCCTATCGGACGAACAAGACGAAAAGCCCTTTGTAAAACTGAACTGTGCCACGCTTCCGGCCCAATTGATCGAATCGGAGCTGTTTGGTCATGAAAAGGGCAGCTTTACCGGCGCTTTGGAACAACGCATCGGCAAATTCGAATTGGCCAACGGAGGGACCATCTTCCTGGACGAAATTGGGGAACTGCCTGTGGATCTCCAACCTAAATTGCTGCGCGTTCTTCAGGAGAAGGAATTTGAGCGGTTGGGAGGGCAACGGACGATACAATTGGGGGTGCGGGTACTGGCAGCCACCAATCGCAATCTTAAAAATGAAATCGCCAATGGTAAGTTTAGGGCAGATCTGTACTATCGATTGAACGTCTTTGAAATTGAAATTCCCCCGTTAAGAGCTCGAAAAAATGACATCGCGCAGTTGGCACTTTACTTCTTGGATAAGACCTCCAAAAAGATGGGCAAACATATTAAGGGCATATCGAATGCTTCCCTTAAGGAACTGATCGAGCATTCCTGGCCCGGTAATGTCCGTGAATTGGAGCATACCATTGAAAGGGCCGTCATATTGAACCAAGGAGAGATATTGAACACCAAGTTAAATACAACGGATCTGATCGTAGGTGAATCGAAATTTATATTTAAGACCTTGGAGGAATCGGAGCGGGAGTTGATTTTGAACACCCTTAAACATTGTAGGGGACGCGTAAGGGGCAACGGTGGAGCCGCAGAACATCTCAATATTCATCCGGCCACCTTGGATTCCCGAATGAAAAAATTGGGAATTTCCAGAAAACATTTTTAAGTACAATATCGAAACCATGAAGGCACATCTACCTTGGGCCCTATTCTTGTGCACCTTGTTTCTTGCCATTGGAATCTATGGACAAAACGACACCAGAACTGCCCGGACCAAAATTGACAGTATTGAGGCCCTGCTGCCCAAATGCAATGATAGTCTGAAGATTTGGCATCTAAAAGAGCTGGCCCGGCTTGCCTATCGGGACAAGAACCCGAACGCTATGGAGGGCTATCTGGACGCGCTGCTACAACTCGCCAAAAAGATAAAAACAGAAAGGGCCCTTGCCGATGCCTATCATAGCTTTTCCGACCTCTATCTGGACCTGGGAAGATTTAAGGAGGCCCTGCCCTACGGACAGAAGATGCTGCTAGCGGCCCAAAAGGCGAATTATCCCAAAAGGATATCCCAAGCCTACAATCATATGGGAATCGGTCATGGCTTTCTGGGGGAATTTCCCGAGGCCAGATCCATGTATTTAAAGGCGGCCGAGGTGAATGAACAATATGGTTTTGTATTCGACAAGGGATTTGGATATAACAATATTGGCCGGCTAAGCAACGATTTGGGCATGTATGACAAGGCAATGGAGTACTTTGAAAAAGTACGGGAAACATCTGAGGAATTGCAGGTTACGAAGGAAAGGCAACAATTACTGGGACTCTCTTGGTACGGAAAGGCACGTGTCTACTTTAACATGGGACAATATGAAAAGGCCATTGCCACCTTTAATTCAACTATAGGGGAATTGGATAAATATTATGTGAGGTCCATGGAATATACCCGGATCCAATGTGCTTCGCGTATTGCCCAAAGTCATTTGGCCTTAGGGCAGTTGGATACCGCAGAAGCGATTATCCACAGTGTTTTGCAGGACAACAGCTATCCCAGGGGCAAAATCATCGATTCCGAACTGCTCAATGCCTTGGCGGAAATACATTTTAGGAACGATAAGTTGGACCGGGCGGAAACGGTGGCCGAACAGGCCTTGGCCCAGGCACGTGAAATGGATTTTAAGGAAATTATTGCTAAAAGCAGTGAAACTTTGGCCAATATCCAAATTAAAAAGGGGAACAACGATGCGGCCCTAAAAAATCTAAAGTTGTCCCAGATTTACCAGGATTCCTTGTTTAACGAAGCGGAAATAAAAGCCTTTGCCCGTATGGAAATTGAATTTGATACCCAGCAAAAGGAACAGGAAATAATGGGATTGCAACAGGAGCGTACCATTCAGAAACTGTGGTTTACCATTTTGGCGATCATACTGGTCATCGTGGGTATTCTGGCCGTTGCTTTCTGGTATCTTTCCGAGCTACGGGAAACCAAGAACAAACGCATCAACGAACAGCGGGAAATCATACAACATGCTCTGGAAGAAAAGGAGGTTTTGCTCTTGGAAAAGGATGACCTCTTAAAGGATAAGGATTTATTGATGAACGAGATACACCACAGGGCCAAAAACAATTTACTGATGTTGGAGTCCCTCCTGACCATGCAGACCAGTCAGATTACTGATGAAAAAACGGCATCTGTAATTCAGAAAAACAAAAGTAGGTTGGAAGCCATACGTCTGTTGCACCAACAACTTTTCTATACCCAGGGAACTACAACCATAGAGATTATCGATTATCTGGATTCCTTGATCGAACGTTTGCGGCCACTTCATCCCGACCATTGCATCTCCTTTTCTAAAGGAACCGAGTGCATCCATCTTACTGTGGACCAGGCCGTTGCCTTGGGCTTAATAACCAACGAAATTCTGACCAACGCTTTCAAATATGCCTTTGCTACACTCAAGAATGGAACGGTACGGATCAAGGCGAGCTTGGAGAAGAACATCTTCACATTACAAATCTCGGATAATGGCACTGGAATGCCTCTTAAAAACCTAAAGGATACGGTTAGACATTCCGGACTCTATTTGGTGAATGGTCTGGCCCGGCAAATTAGGGCCAAAATGGGTTTCACCGTAAAAAACGGCACCACCTTTACTCTTTCCTTATCCCTTTGAAAAGGACTGAAACGGACATTTGTCCCACCCCAAATTGACAAGAAAAACGAAAGCCTCCAGGATCGTAGGGTCCTATTATCCTAGCCAAACTTACTTTATCAATTTATGTTTTTTATTAATAAAAAATATTTTGTTTTCCTGATCGTTGTTATATTTATTTGATTAATAGGACAGTAAACGAATTCCGGCTAAATTACATCCCATGTTGGCCCACTTTGCGCCTTTACGAAGTATCACCTTGAAATTTCTTCCCGTTTCGTTGTTTCATCCCGCTTTTTCCGGATTGGGAAAGCTTCTTTATAATTTCGGCTTTTTTTGGGTTTTGGGCTGTACTACTTCAATAACGGCACAGGACTATACGGTACGGAATATTGAAATAGATCCTAATGGGGAGTCTCATAGGTACAGGAATTACATGCAGCTTGATGAAGATGGGTTTCTATGGTATTCCACCCATAATGGTTTGGTAAAGGATTTTGGCACCCATAGCGTGCTTTCTTCCTTTTTGGATGAAAACGCGGAGAACCTACCCAAGTATATCCGTGGTTTTTTTATGGATAGCCAACAAAGGATATGGATATCCAGTACTACGGGAATTTTCGTATCCAGCAAAAGTTTGGGCGATAGTTTCAATCGTATAGAATTCAAACTATTTTTAAAAGGAAGGGAACTGAAAGCAAACTCCTATATCGAGGATTGTGATGGAAATTTGTGGATTGCTGCCGGTGGTCCTGTGAATAATATTGTTTTAAAGGTCGACCCCTCCCTCGAAGTTACAGAGTATCAAGTTCCCGGAATTGAACCTAGGGATTCATATGAAAAATATTATTTGAGGAACTTTCTACATTTTGAAAGAAGGATCGGTTGCGATAAATTCCTGGTCAGACAGGGACGTAAGCTGTTTATCCTGGACAAAGGGGAGACCACTTTGATAGCGGATTTTACTACTACATTAAATTATGAAAATAGGGTTTATTATCATCCGGAATGGGAATGGGAATACAATGGGGGTGACGGCCTTTTAATTACGGATAATGGTGACTTTCTTCCGGAGTCCATTGAAACACAGTATACCTATGAGGGAGAAATATTTAAGACGCATTTTATAAAAGATCTGGACATACAGGTGCTTAACCTACCACTTCAAGAGATGATGCCTCTTTTTGAAGATACCAATCCTGTAAAAAATCATGCCGACCTCATCGGTATCGATGACAATGGAAAGCTCTTGGTGTTGTTCAAAATGATACAAGTTAACGGAAGTCTTCTTTTAAAAAAAACGTATGAAATTCCGTTCCCCTATTTTATCGATGATGTTATAGTCGATAAAGATGGCATTGTTTATGTATGCAGCGATGACCACATCAGTAAGATAAAGTTCAGCAAGAACAGTTTTGATAGGGTACTAGATCGGCAAATGACTCACGAAATCGATTTAAGGGGTTTTTTGGAACTCCCCAGCAAGGAAATCCTCGCCGCTACCAATAAAGGGATATTTAAGCTTACCCCTTCCGGTGACAGCGATAGTGAAAGCCCTTTTGAAACAGAAAATGTTTTTCCCTCGCTGTTTTTTATGAAATCTTTTGCAAAAGTCAGCGATTCTACGGCCTGGTGTCTTGGGGAGAGAAGAGGGCTATGGGAAATCAATTTTCTTAAAAACAAAATTGAAGGGATGCACATCTTTAACTCGCACTGGAGTTTACCTAGTTTGCACTATTACGATATTTTAAAATCCTCGGACTCTACCCTGTTGCTGGCCAGTCATTATGGCCTTCAGGAATTCAATACCCGACAGAACAAATTTCGTGAGCTGCCCATTCCGATGATTGAAAACAATAGGGAACTTTTTGTTTGGGACCTTCACAGGACCGAGGATAGGTTCTTTATAGGTACCGATGCGAACGGACTGGTCATACAGGATCTGGATTCCAAAACCTTTTTCCGCCTTACCAAGGATTCGGCCCACAACGGATTGGTCCTACCATCGAACAAGGTGCAATCGATTTACATAGATGGGCAGGAAAATATTTGGCTGGGTACGGATAAGGGGGCGGTCTATATGGACAAGGACCTGAAAAAACTATCGGTCATAGACGAAGCGGATGGTCTTACCAACCCAAACGTAGTGGGGGTTTTGGAGGATGCACATAAGAATATGTGGCTCAGCACCCATGATGGGCTCTATAGGTATGGGAAAAGTTCAAAAAAAATCACCGCGTTCTATGTTGATGATGGCCTGCCTTTCGATGATTTCAATCAAATTTCGTATTTCAAGTCTTCAAGTGGCAAACTGTTATTTGGAGGTGTTAACGGGTTGATAGCCTTTGACAGCATCGATGATGCCACCCAATCCCAAGAGATCAAGATCTTTCCCACCAAATTTGAATACTATGACAGGGAGGAAAAAAAAGATGTCGAGCTTGATGTCTTGAACAGGCGAAATTATGATTTTAACCTATCGCACGCTAAAAATTCCTTTGCAATAAGGTACAGCATCAACGACTGTTATGATACCGAGACGAACAAATACGCCTATCGGTTGGACGGGGTCACCAACGGCTGGGTGGATCTGGGGGACCAGACTACCCTAAGACTACTCTCCATACCTCCAGGAGACCACATACTTAGAATCAAGGGCGCCAATCCCGCAGGAATCGAATCGACCAACGAACTGGTCTACGACATCCATGTAGCCCAGGCCTTCCATAGGCGTACTTGGGTACAGTCCCTGGCCGTACTGTTGCTATTGGGGCTTATCGCCCTGGTCTTCGACAATCGCAACCGGAGGGAGCGGAAGAAACATCGGCTCCACCTAACCCTAATTGAACTCGAGCAAAAGACCCTGAGGGCCCAGATGAACCCCCACTTTATCTTCAATGCCCTGAACAATATGTTACATTCGGTGAGACAGGCGAAGTTGACGAAGCTGGAAAGCTATATCACCAACTTTTCCACACTCATGCGGCAAACCCTCCACCTGACCCGCAAGGAAAACATACCGCTCGAAAAGGAAATTCTATATATTGAAAATTATGTGGCCCTCACCAACTCCAAGAATGTGCATAAAATAGACCTGAAAGTCCAATACGGCCCCTACACTGATGCGGCACATACCATTATTCCCTCCATGATGCTGCAGCCCATTGTGGAAAACGCCATTGTCCATGGTTTTACCGAGGGCCAAACGGAAAAAACCCTAAACATCAAGGTTGAAAAAGCCATAAGCACAAGACAACTAATACTAACGGTATCGGATAACGGGATAGGGATTTCGGCGACGGAAGGCCAGAAAGCCACAGGCTCTGGACACGAGTCCTACGCCACCCAAATCTTGAAAGAGCGGTTGAATCTGCTAAACCAGGTCCACGAAAAGGAGAACAATGGTTATGAAATTGCCTTGAAAGACTTAGGGAACGGGACCCGAACCGGGACCGAGGTCACCATTAAAATTCCGTATTAAAGTCCAATGACCATAACCAAACTGATCGTATATTTATTCATAGTGCATGCCCTGCTTTGCAGCATGGTACATGGCCAGGACTATACTATCCGTGATGTTGAAATCAATGGTAACGGAGAGTCCCACAAGTTTAGGAATTTCATGCAAGTGGATGACGATGGATTCCTCTGGTATTCCACAAATGATGGAATTGTAAAGGATTTTGAGACCCATAACGTCCTTTCTTCCTTTCTGGTCGAAAATGTTAATGACCTGGTACATGATATCTATGGGATTTTTTTTGATAGCCAAAAGAGAATGTGGGTGTCCGCGGATACGGGACTTTTCGTATCCGATAAAAGTTTGAATGAAAGTTTCACCCGCATTGCGTTAAAACCTTTCTTAATGGGAAGGGAACTGCAACCCAACTCCTTTATGGAGGACTGCAATGGAAACTTATGGATGGTGGCTTCCACCGCTGAGGACAATATCATTTTGAAGGTAGATTCGTCCCTTCAAGTCACGAAATATCAAATAGACGGCATCAATCCCAGATATACGGACGACAGCTATTTTTTAAGGAATTTCCTCTATTTTGAAAGAAGGCTTGGCTGCGATACATTTCTGGTTCGCCAAGGGCGCAAGCTCTATATCTTTGATTCCGGAACTACCACGCCCGTTGCGGACTATACGCGCTCGATCAAATACAGTTGGGCGGATTACATCTATCCGGAATGGCCCCTGAACGGAGGTGATGGCCTGGTACTCACCGATAATGGCGACCTCGTTCCAAAATCCATGGAAACACCATATACCTATGAAGGAGAGGTTTTTGAGACCTTCTTTATTGAGGAATTGGATCTACAGCTTATCAACGTACCCTTTCAAGAAATGATTCCCATTGCGGAGGACAGCAATCCGATACTAAAAAATCATGCCGACCTTATCGCTATCGATGGCCCCGGAAAGACCTTGATGTTATTTAAACTGGTAGAAACTAGCGGCAGCCTTCATCTCAAAAAGACCTATGACATTCCGTTCGCTTTCCCGATCGAAGATTTGATTGTTGATAAAAACGACATCATTTACGTCAGCAGTTATGATCAGATCAGTAAAATAAAGTTCAACCAAAATCGCTTTGATCGAATTTTATATGCCAATGGCGAACAAAACATCGATGCAAGGGGGTTTTTGGAACTTCCCAATAGGGAAATCCTTGCCACCACCGATCAGGGAATCTTTAAGCTTTCACCAACAGACGATGCGAATTATGATGAAGGCTCCTATAAAACAAAAAACATTTTTCCAACATTGAATCTGCTTAGGTCTTTTCTAAAGGCAAGCGATTCCACGGTCTGGTGTATTGGGGAGCACAAAACGCTCTGGGAAGTCAATTTTTTAAAGAATACGATAGTTGATACCAATATCTTTCGCTCCCACCGAAGATTGGCCAATTTACATTACTTTGATATAGCAAAGTATTCGGACTCCACCCTTTTGCTGGCCAGCAATTATGATATTCAGGAATTCAATGTCAAACAGAAAAAGTTCAGGGAGGTCCCTATCCCTCCTCTCGAGAAGGCAATAGACCCTATTATAAGAGTTCTTCTAAAAACCAAAAACAAACTCTACATAGGAACGGACGTAAATGGATTGATCATACAGGATCTCCACTCCAATACCTTTTTACACTTTACCGATGATCCCGTAAACAACGATTTAACCCTCCCTGCCAATAAGATCTATTCAATTTTCTTAGACCGGCAAGAGAACATATGGCTGGGTACTGATAAAGGGGCAATCCAAATTGACAAGTCTCTCAACAAGACCACTGTGTTAAACGCAGCGGACGGCCTCACTGATTTAAACGTGGTAGGAATCTTGGAGGACGCGGAGGAAAATATGTCGTTCAGCACCCATGACGGACTATACCGGTTTAAAAAAAACTCGAAAAAAGTGACCGCATTCTACGTGGAAGACGGCCTGCCCTTCAATGACTTCAATGAGTATTCCTATTATAGGACCTCCACCAATTCCTTGTTGTTCGGAGGAGTCAGGGGGTTGATTGCATTTGACAGTATACATAGTGCGGTCCAATCCCAGGACATCCGGATATTCCCTACAAAATTCGAATACTACGATACCGCCCAAGAAAAGGACGTGGAACTTGATGCCCTAAACGCCGGACAGTTCAATTTTTACCTGCCGTACTCCAAAAATTCCTTCTCTGTAACCTACAGCATCAACGACTGTTATAACACCGAGACCAACAAATATGCCTATAGGCTAGACGGGCTAACCGAGGACTGGGTAAACCTGGGCGACCAAACCACATTGAGACTGCTATCCATACCCCCCGGTGACCATACGCTGCGGATCAGGGGATCCAATCCCGCCGGTATCGCATCCTCCAATGAACTGCAATATGATATCCATGTGGCACAGGTATTCCATAAGCGACCCTGGGTACAGTTCCTCGCCGTCCTCCTTCTATTGGGCATCACGGCCCTGGTATTTGCCAGAAGGGTCCACAAGGAACGTAGAAAGAACAGCCTTCGTCTTACCTTGATCGAACTGGAACGCAAGACCTTACGGGCACAGATGAACCCCCATTTCATTTTCAATGCCCTAAACAATGTACGCCATACCGCAAAACAAGGAAAACTTGCCAAATTGGATACCTACATCGCCAACTTCGCTACTTTGATGCGTCAGACTTTGGACCTCACCCGCCATGAAAATATATCCCTTGCCAAGGAAATAGGCTATATAGAAAACTATGTGGCTTTAACCAATACCCGGAACGAAAATCAGATACAGCTGACGCTCCAATATGGGCCGGATATCGATGCCGAACAGACCTTTATCCCGTCCATGATGTTGCAGCCTCTTGTGGAGAACGCCATCGTCCATGGTTTTACGGACGACCCCAAGGAAAGGACCATAACTATCAAAATTGAAAAGTCCCAGGCTACGCGTCAACTCCTGCTGACCGTGGCCGATAATGGAATCGGAATTTCGGCGACAAAAAGCCAAGGAGTCCATGATTCCAAACACGAGTCCTACGCCACCCAGATCTTGCACGAACGGTTGAACCTGCTCAACCAGATCCGCAAAAAGGACAGGGGGTATGAAATTGAGGTGCTGGACCTAGGGGACGGGACCCGAACCGGGACCGAGGTCACCATTCGAATCCCTTACTAACTACCCTAAGGGTCATGGACACTACATTTTATTTGTATGAGGGTCTGGACTTAATTGGAAGCCACATTACCCAATGCATTGTTCGTAAAGGTGTTATTGGTCTGCGACAGGTTGTTTCCGCCCTGTACGAAATCCACGCCCCATCCGCCGCTATCCGAAACGGTACTGTTCTCCAGACTGAGGTTACCGCTGCAATGGATCACGATATTGCCCTGCCCTCCGGCATTGTACATTTGCTCCGCGCCGCCTCCGGATATTTCACAATAGGCAAGCAGATTGGCACTGGTACTGGAATTGATTCCGATGCCCACCCAGGTACCCTGACCCTCCGAAGCACCGCGGAATATAATCGGCTCTTGAGGGGTACCTTCGGCATTTAAGGAGCCTGTTGTCGGTAGACAATCCACTCCAGGGCTTCCCAAGACCAGTCCGGCACCCGGCTCAAACTCCAAAATAGTTCCGGGCTCGATGGTAATGGCCGTTTCCACATAGGTCTCCCTTCCCGATCGCTCCGTTTCGATGCGGTAGGGAACGTCCAACTTTTTAATGGTAAGATCGGCATCCTTTACGGCGTCTCCTACCACTTGAATATAGTTCATCCCATTGCTATCGGCATAGGTGGTGGCCGCATCCAGTTGATCGACTTGGGGCAAATGCATCCAAATCGGGGCCAATTCATTGTTGACAATCGAGTTTGCTTCGAAATCCTCCAGCTGGACATCATCGTCCAATACATAGATACCGTATCCGCCACTATCGGTAAGGGTGGTGTTCTGTATGGTTAACCTACTATTACATTGTAGGGTAACATTGGCCGCAAAGTCGGAGGCATTATAAAGGTCTGCGCTTCCGCCACCTGAAACGGTACAATAGATCAAGTTGTTGTTCGGACTGGAGGAATTGAAGCCGATTCCCAGCCAAGTACCTTTACCCGGTGTCACCCCTTTAAACGTTATGGGATTTTCGGGGGTGCCCGTGGCATTCAGGGATCCGGTGGTTACCCCACAATCCGTAGCTTGTACGCCCAGGCGCAAACCCGCTCCACTGGTAAATTCCAAGGTGTTTCCGGGATCGATATTCAATCCATTCTGGATATTGTAGCGGCCGCTTTCCACAAAGCGGTAGGGAACGTTCAGGAAGGCCATGTTCACTGCGTCGTCATCTATGTCATTTTCGCGGACCTCGATATAGTTCTTGGCATTGCCCTGATAGTCCGTCGCGGCATCCAAGGCGCCCAACTGATTGAAGTAGAGGCCCACAGGCGCTTCCTCATTATTGGAGATGACATTGTTGGAAAACTCCTCCAGATCGCTCCCGTCCGTAACAAATAGCCCGAAGCCGTCATTATCCGTAATGGTACAATTGACAATGGCCCCGGAGGAGTCCTCGTCCCTGGACAGTTGAACGGCCCCCTTTTCATCGGATTGCCCGGAAGCCGAGCGGCCGGCATGGCGAACGACTACATGTTCCAACCGATTTTCAGGATGGTTGGAGCCAAAATAGACTCCTTTCCAAACCCCTTTGTTCTCGGAAGTCCCTAAAAATTGTATGGTATTTTCAGCCGTACCTACGGCTTTTAGGCCACCACCTTCCCGGGTAAAGATACCACTGTTCTCCCCTTCAAAGGCGATGATGACCCCAGGTTCAATGGTCAGTAAGGCATTTCCACTTACATTGATTTCACATTGTATCACATAGTCTACGGCATCACCCGGTTCCACATCTTCCCAGGTCGTATTTTCCAAAATCTCATTGTCATCACATAGGGAAACATCCGCCGTTAGTACGGTAAACGAGTTACCAAGTGCCGTTGCGCCGTTTACGGTAACCGACACCTGTCCCGTAGTGGCATTACCAGGTACATCCACCACCAATTGGGTGGTGGTTGCAGACTTTACCGTGGCGGCCACCCCATTGAATTCCACGTCGTTTTGGCTGCCCGTACTGCTAAAGTTGGTCCCTGTGATGGTTACCTCGGTCCCCACTACCCCGCTACTGGGAGATATTCCTGTTATGGTCGGGGTCTGTACTTCGGGTTCATTGTTCACAACAGGCCCATCGTCCCCACTGCTACTACAACCCAGGGTCAAGGCCAGGGCTATCATCAGTACACTTTTGATCATCGGTCCGTCAATTGTTGGAAATACCTTTTTCATCATCTGTTGGTTTTTTTGAAATGGAGGGGAAACGCTTGCAACTGGTCCAAAGCTAGTTTTTGTGACTTTTCGGGACTGACACCATAGGCCCAAATCCTAACATTTGGGTGCCAAATAATGTACTTATACAATAATCAATAGGAGGATGGGGAAACGCCGTAAAGTGCCTTGAAGCATTTGGCGAAATAGGAAAGGTTATTGAACCCCACCTGGTAGGCAATCTGGGTGACGGTATCCGTTTTTTGGGATAGCAATTGGGCCGCCCGCTTTAAGCGAAAGTTACGTAGCAACTCCCCCGGGGATTCGTTGGTCAACGCCTTGAGCTTTCGGTGGAGTTGGGTTTTGCTCATGGCCAAGGCCCGTTGCATCTGCGGTACCCCAAAATTGGCATTGGCATACTCCTTTTCCAACAGCTCCAAGACCTGTTCCAAAAACTTTCGGTCCAAGGAGGAGGTGGTTATTTTATCGGGATGTACGGTATGGGCATGGTCCCGATAGTGCTCCCGTAGCCGTTGCCGCTGATCGATCAGGTTTTTCACCCGGACAGCCAGTTCTTGGGCATCAAAGGGTTTGGTGAGGTAGTCATCGGCCCCGGTCTCCAATCCTTCGATCTTGTTCTCCACCCCAGCACGAGCGGTAAGCATAATGACCGGAATATGGCTGGTTTCCAACTGGGTCTTCAATTGGGCACACAGCTCCATACCGTCCATTTTTGGCATCATGAGATCGGTGATGAGCAGATCGGGCATTTGGGCCGTGGCTTTTTTAAGGCCCTGTTCCCCATTTCGGGCCTCAATGATCCGGTAGCTTTTTACCAGTTGGTTTTTGATAAAATGCAGCATGTCCTCGTTATCCTCTACCAACAGGATCTGGGGCAGGTCGCGTACATCCGCCTGGGGCAATTCAAAGGTTTCCGGTGGGGCAACGGGCCCCGATTCCTTGGAAACCGCCGTTTCGATACCTGCCCTAGCGGTCTTGATTTTTTGGATCGGCAGCTGTACGGTAAAATAGGTTCCCTTGCCTTCCTCGCTGGAAACGGTAATTGTGCCGTCCATCAATTCCACCAGATCCTTGGACAGGGACAGGCCGATACCGGAACCTTCCCGGTCCTTGGTCATGCTGCTATCCACTTGATAAAAGCGATCAAAGATAAAGGGCAGCTTATCCTCGGATATGCCCCGTCCGGAGTCGGAAACCTGAATGATCAATTCTTCCCGTTCATAGGCTACTTTCATGGCCACCAATTCCCCATCCTGACTGAATTTAAAAGCATTGCTCAACAAATTGTAGATGACTTTTTCCAACTTGTCCCGGTCGAAGGCCGCCCAAAGGGTATCACCGGGAATTTCCACCCGGTAGTCCATATGCCGCTGGGCCGCATGGGAATTGAAGGATGCGGCCGCAGTCCTCAGGCATTTAAAGACATCGCCCTCGGTGGATTTTAGCTGCAATTTTCCCTCGTCGATCCTGGAGAGGTCTAAAAGTTGGTTGACCAATCCCAGTACCTTGTTGGTGTTCCTACGGATCATCTTGATGTCCTCCTTGCCCAACTGCTCTTCCGGGTTCTGTTCCAAATGTTCTATGGGCCCTTTGATCAAGGTCAAGGGCGTACGGAACTCATGGGAAATATTGGCAAAGAAGTTGGACTTCAATTGGCCCAATTCCCGAAGTTCCTTGTTGGATCTTTGCTTGATGCGGTATTGATTGTACAGCAAGATGGCCAACAATAGGATAAGACCTGCAAGGGCTATAGTACCGTTACGCTCGTTCCTTCGTTGGCTAAGCTGCAAGGCCTGAAGTTCCTTTTCCGAGGCCAATAAAGCGATTTCCTTGGTCTTCTCCTCATTTTGATATTGGGCTTCGATCTCCTCCGCCAGATCACGCTTTTCAATGGTGTACAGACTATCCCGCATGGTTTGGTATTCCATAAGCGCGGCATAGGCTTTTTCGTGCTCGGATTGGGCCTGATACACCTGTGCCAAGGTCTTGTATCCGTCCATCGCGGTAAGATCGGCACCCACCACCTTGGCCATTTCCAGCGCCCGACTGGAGTAGTAGCCCGCACTGTCCCATTTTTTCGCATAAAAAAACTCCAGTCCCAAGGATTGGTTAAAAATGGCCATGTTGATGGAATCCCGGGTCTGGGTGGCTATGGACAAGGACCGATGGTAATTGGCGATGGCCTGATCGGACTGGCGTTTGTCCGAATAAATATTACCGATATTCTCATAGACCTGGCTCATTTCCCGTTTGAGGTCCATTTGTTGATAGCTTTCCAGGGCTTGACGGTATTTTTCCAGGGCCTCATCGGGTTTTTGCTGATTGCGATATACCACGCCCATATTTTTTAACACAAAGGCCCGGCCGGGCAAAAAATCGAACTTTTTGAAAAGGCTATCACTTTTGGCATAATAGTCCAGGGCCCTATCGTAATTGGTCAGTTTTTGGTTGATGAGACCGATATTGGCAAAGTTGATGCCCGCATTCTTCTCGTTGCCGATCTCCGTGTTCATTTTAGCAGCATAGGTGTAGGCCTCCATGGCCTTTTTGTATTCACCGGTTTCATTGTAGATATTGCCCAAATTGTTGTGGGAACTCGCCAAGCCTTCAAAATCGTCCACCTCCTGGGCAAAGGCAATATTGCGCTGGTGGTAGGCCTCGGCGGTGTCCAGGTCGCCTTTGCTCAAATAGGTGTTCCCCAACCCCAACAGGGCAATTCCCTTGCCCGAAGCATAATCGATCCGTTCTGCCAAGGCCAGGGCATTTTGGAACACCGTGATCGCGGAGTCGTTTTGGGCCCTGCCGTTCAACAAATTGGCAAATGAGTTGAGGGCCATCACCTCATAGCGTCTGTCCTTTATTTGGGTGGCCACGCCCAGGGCGCGCTGCACGGTCTTTTCGGCCTGGGCCGGGTCTTCATACTGGTATTCGTCAAAAAGGTCCAATAGCAGCCTAACCTTTAGGGAGTCCACGGTTTCCCGATCCAGCCTTTTTTCCAGGCTGTCGATTTTGGATTGCGGACGGACCGCAACCGACATGAGCAGCATGAGGAAAAGGAAGTATCTGGCCATGTATAAATTTAACATAAATAAATTCAAATTTATACCCTGTCGTTATCGCCAAAAACCGGTGGGCAAAAGGCATGGCCCAAGGATATGGGCAAGCGGCTTATCGGTCCCTGGGAATGACCCTGGCCTTGTACACTTTAATATCCGGCACCTCGAATTTTCGATCCGGGTTTTTGAAATGGAGGTTATGGGTCCACCAATTGATTTCCCCCTGGGTATAGAGCAACTCACCCGTTGTGTTATCATAGTAGATCGACTTTACATGTGCCTCATTCGATATGGGATCAAAGGGCAAAAAGGTCCCGGTGTCGATGGCAAAGGTCCAAACCTTTTCGGAGCTGGAGAGTAGTAGTTGGTCTTCATTGGGGGCAAAGAGATCATGTCCTCCGGTCTCGGGCAGTTTCCAGGAGTTTTCCATCCGGATCCCGGGCGTAGCTCCCGTCCAGTCCTGGAGGGAATAGGCGCGGAGCTCATCATAGCCCAGGGCGAACAGGCGTTCCCGTTGGGCATTCCAGACCAGCCCGTGCCCCGAATAGAGGGAGTCGCTAAAAATGGGGATGCCGGATCGGGCGATGTCATAGATTTCCACGCGGTTCCCACCCTCGGCGGTGGAAAGTGCCACGGCTACCCGCTTTTGGGGAAGCAGTTCCACGGAATGGGCATTGGGCGCAATGGTATGGAACAGGGCCTGTTGGGTCTCCCGGTCCAGTAGGACCACCCCACCACCCGAACTGCTGATCAGCAATTGGGCATGGTTGTTTATGGATTTATGATCGTCTATGGGAATCAAGCCGGGGTATACGGAATCCGGGAGTCCGACGATGTCAGCGGTATGCAATTCCCAGTTGACTACCGTCCTTCCGACTTGTAGGCTGTCATAATCCAAGATTCTGATCTTGTCATCGCCCCCAACAATGATTTCCTTAATGGACGAATGTTTGGCCCGGGCCCGCGGTTCCTTTTTCGGGGCGCAGCCAAAAACGAACAACACAATCCAGAGGGGTGTAACGGTCTTAAAAACGATCAAGCGATAGTGGTGGTACATGAAGCAGGATTTAGGGGTGGATGGTTTGAAATTTAAAAGTAGGCAATTCCGGCTGTTCCCCGGAATGTAATATGGAAGCCCTGCTAAAATAATCGAGCGCGCCATGGACCCTCCCCCGAACCCGATTCGTATTTTACGGAAAATTCCTGCAAAGGCGAGCAAGATCTTTTATCTTAGTTCCGTACATAAAATATGTATCGATCATTAATGATCTATACTCCTACGTTGGCAACAAGCTAAAAAAATGGACAAAGGAGAAATTGAGTTGTTATTTGGGACATTCTGTTTTGCCCTGGCTTTAATTTTAGGGTTGAGGGAATTCAAAATTTGGAATGGTCTAAAAAATGACGACTACATCAGAAAGTCTTTTAGTATTCAAAAAATTGGCGGAATTGTTGGACTTTTTCTTGTCGGTATGGTGATTTTCTACCGATACTTTTCATAATTATAATGAGCAAAAAATTGACGCAATCAATCGAGCAATTAGAAAATGATGTCTGGGAAGAACCAACTGAATTTTCCAACCGATTTGATAAAAAAATGTTATCAACACAGGAAAATCAATGTGTCGGAATTGACAAATGAACAAATAAGACTTCTGATTTCTCAAAATATTGCAACTAAATATTTAATCGGGCTAGCTCTAGAAAAACTCGAACGGAATGTGCTGACGAAATGTGATTTTTATGAGGGAGATTTACTCGTTGCAGTTTCAAAAATACCGACTGATTTTTGGAGTGAAAATCAAACTGAATTTCGGACTTTTAAAAGCGTTGTGGAATCGAATTCGGAATTGCTAAAAGATAATCTTGAAGAAAGTAAATTTAACCGAATAAAAGCCAGTTGCCAACACGGTGTATAATTAATTGCGGTCGGATTTCCCAAAAAGGAAATCCTTGCAATTAACTATCTTCGATACAGGCGGACATTTTCCTGGCTTCGACAAGCTCAGCCTACATGAAAAGTCCGCAACTAATCATACACAAGACCGTTGTGCAACATTAAAGTCCAATAATTTGACCCGAATAATTCTTTTAGTACTTCTTCTCGCAATTTCAAAGGTTTACTCAAAAAATGGACTTGAAGGAAAATGGTTCTGCCATATTGTGACTTATCAAGATGGAAAAGAATTAGAGGTAAATCATCCATTGTTCTCTAATTTCCTATCATATGAATTTAGTTCGGGACTAGCTTACATATCGAATAACTATAAAGAGAAAGGAATTGCCAGTAATTTCAAATTATCAGGCTCTCAACTTGAAATTGGCTTTAGAAAATTTAGCTTTTCATTCAAGGACAAATTCCTAGTACTTAAAGAACATGGGGACCAACTACTTTACTACTTTTTGAAAAAAAATGATTTCTTGACAGAAAACAACTTGTATCAAGAAAACTATTTCACCAAAGAAAATGATACGATTTTTTATCAGTCTTTTAGCTTGAATCCTGAATTCAACTATAAAACATCTTTCTCAGATTATCTGCGAAAATCTATTTACAATTACTCTAAAACAAGCGCGCAAAGACATCAATTCAAAGGCACTTTCATTTTAACTAGTAAAAATGAAATTCAGGATATAACAGTCGAACGAGGCATAAACAAAAGCTTCGATAAATCCTTCAAGAAATCAGTTAAGGAGTCACAAAAATATTGGAACAACCATACAGGGAAAGATGTTTTAATCGTCCAAAAATTTAACTTCTTCGAACAAGGAAAATACTTCGTAGAAAAAGAAAACTGGGACTTTTATCATAAAGTAAAAAAAGCAGATTCTTACTATAAAAATTTTGATTTCAATTCGGCAATCGATTACTATGAACAAGCATTGGAGGTAGAAATTTCGGAAAACGAATTCACACAAACAATGATACAAGACTTATCAAAAAATTTGGGGATTTCCTATCTAGCGATGGGAGAAAATGAAAAGGCTTGTGTAAGTTTTAGGATAGTCGGCGATGAATATGATTTTAAATTCAGAAACTTCCTTCTGAAGTTCTGTAAATAATAACGTTGCACAACAATACCTATAATTCAATCTTCCCTTATCCTGAAACGGAAATTTCTTACTTTTAATCGACACGATTTCTCAACTTGAATTTACTAGTGTAAATTCCGGACCGAAATTATTGCCTAACCGTTGGCAACAATAAAATAGCTTTTCATGACAAAAAAAGTTTTAACCGCTCTTACGATCTTTTTTGTTTTCCTTTCTTCTTATCCACAAGATTATTTTGAAGGTGAGGTACATTTTAAAATTGACTATACCTCCTTAAGGGACGACATCCCTAAAGAATTTTTTTCTCAAGAGTTTGGAGATACCTTGGTTGGCTATGTGAAAGAAAGAAAATATATCATGACCATGAATAATAAAGGGTCCATCGGATGGACTAAACAAATTATCTTAATGGACGAAAATGTACTTTATTTCGAAAGTGAAAAGTTGGATACGATTTATAAATATCCTCTTGACAAAGAATCTTCAAAACTTATCAGGATTCATAAAAATGAAGGGGACTATCTGACTATCCTTGGAGACGAGTGTCCCTCTCTAACTTTGGACTATGAGATAACGGACCCAAATAGTATTTTCCTTTCTAAACAAGGGAAATATTATTATAATCCGAAATACAAACTGAGCAAAGAAGCCTACGCCAACCACAGGATTGGATTTTGGAACCTTTTTGTGAATGAAAGCGGCTCTATAAGCGTTCGAAACGAAGTAGTTCACAAACCACTTTACAAATCTGTAATGGAAGCATTTCAAATTATCCAAAAGAAAATTCCAGATAAAATGTTCGAAATAGACACCAAGAATAAAATAATTAAGGAATCGGAATGAATAACTGTTGCCAACGAAGAACTGAGTTAAAAACAAGTTCTTTTAGTTCAATCTTTACACATTGTTTTCATCATTGGGCACTCCTGATTTAGTACTTGCCATTTTTTCCTAGCTTTAATTCACTAAAAATTGTCCGGTGCCGCTCACAGAGTGATGGCCGATACGGATAAGCGACATTTGCAAAAATCTTCTTTTTTACTTACTTTTGGCGTTAGTAACGCAACGCGGAACTATGATTGTTTCTTTTGGCTCTAAAGAGACCGAACAGATATGGAATGGAATCAGGGTCAAAAAGATGCCACTTGAAATCCAGAACACCGGACGTAGAAAACTCAGAATGATGAACAACTCACAGGACCTTATGGACTTGAGGGTACCTCCGTCTAACCGACTGGAAAAACTATCTGGCAATTTGAATGAATTTTATAGCATCCGGATCAATAAACAATGGCGAATAATTTTCAAATGGGACAAAGGAAACGCAAGTGATGTTGAAATAATCGATTACCATTAAAAAAGAAAAATGAAAAAGTTATCGAACATACATCCAGGGGAAATACTCTTTTACGAGTTTCTTGAGCCACTCGAGATATCAGCATATCGACTTTCAAAAGACTTAAAAATCCCACAGACCAGGATTTCGGAAATCATAAAAGGCAGACGGAGAATAACGGCGGACACGGCACTTCGACTGAGCAAATATTTTGGGAATTCAGCTAAGTTTTGGCTTGGACTTCAAGATGACTTTGATATCGAAGAAGAACAGGAGGAAAAAAAAGCGGAACTGGACGGAATTGAAACGTTTAAAAATAAAAACGTTGCCTAGCACGGTCCATAATTAATTGCGATGGGTACAGTCTGACATACTGCTGACTTCGACAAGCTCAGCCTGGGTGAAAAGTCAGCAATTAATCATACACAAACCGTTGCGAGCTGAAAAACCAATGACCTTATCTTTTGTTCATTAATTTTATTTGTTCACGTAACGTGAACATTTTATAATTGTGAACAATGGAACAGGAAATTATACATATTGGGTTAGAAAACCTTAATAATACTATAGGTATTGTAAGTACCCCTTAATTAGTTACGGTTGGGTTTGTACAATTTAGTTCATTTTCCGTTGTGGAAAAGCTATTTTGGTGTTAGGTTTTGTAAGGCCTCATGAAGCATTAGGGGGAATAACCCCAGAACGATATGAAAGAGTACCCGCCTCCAAGCACGTTCGCTTGGAAGAACAAAAAAGTCGTCTAAAATCCAGTCCGAGAGAAGGGAGGGTTACACCTTTCTATTCCTCAGTAATTTGACTCCATAAACTTATACGTTTACACGCAAAAACCACAATTTATCCGCCAAACTGAGGTACGGATAGCCGCAAAATATTATCTTGGAATTAGGATTACCCAAAGGTTGGATCTTATAAAAAGAGAATCCAAGAAATACCATATTTTTTAATTCCGGTTTTCACCAAAACTTATGTTCGATGTACACCTTTAACAAATTTTTACCCCTTCTTTATGGCGCTTTCCTTTTAGGGTTTCTGAGTCACTTGGCCGTAAGGGCCCAAAATGGTGATATTCCCCAGATCGAACAGCTAATCGACAACTACATCACCGGCTGGCGCGATGGGAATGTGGCCTTGCTTCAAAAAACCTTTGATATGGAAGCGGGCGTGGTGCTTTGGTTAGATAAAAATGGGGAATCGGAGCATATGAAATCCATGACCTTGGCGGCCCTAGCGGAAAGCGTAAAACCCGATCCCGGCTTTGGCGAGGGCTATGCCATCCAAAGCCTGGAAGTCATCGATGCCCAACTGGCCCTGGCCGTGGTCAAGGTACCACACCGGAACGGGGAATATCTGGACTGCTTGGAGTTGCAAAAGATCAAGGGCACCTGGAAAATTATCCTCAAATCCTTTGTCTTTTTCCCAAATAGCCCATAGGGACAACCGCTTCATACATCAAACCACCGGCTCTCCTTTCTGAAAAAACAAATGTTGGGTATCATACCTTTGAAACTAGCGGTTTTAGCTATCGCTCACTGAGCTGGATATCGATGAACTCCAGTATACCAAGGAAAATATGTTGAAAATCCGAAATGCATAAAGAATGTTGGATAAAATTGGCCGCACTTCATTTCTTCCCCTCCTATCCACCCACGGGCGCTCGCTTTCTTCCGAAAACCCTATTTTAGTATCCAACTTTTTAACGTCCATGAAGGAATTTTTGCTGTTATCCGCGCTACTGCTAAACTACTGGTGTTTAAGTGCCCAAAACATAAATTTTGAGGCCCATCAAATGGGTATGACCATGGATCGAATGGGCCAGACCAATTTGGTGGATGTGGACAATGACGGTGACCTGGATTGGGTTTTTGGTAGAAGAGGGGCCATGTTTTGGTTCGAATATATCGCTTCCAAGAATTGGGTACTTCATACGCTGGGCAAGGGCGCCAAAACGGATGTAGGGGTTATTGCCTTGGATGTAAACCAAGATCAGTGGATGGATTTTGTGGTAGGCGATTCGTGGTATGAAAATACCGGGAATCCAACATTCGAAAATTTCATCCTGCATAAAAAGAATATGATCGTTAGTCATGACAATATCGTTGCGGACATCAATGGCGATGGTATCAAGGATGTGGTTAGCTTATCCAATAATCCGGATCATCCCGTTCTGGCCTGGTACCAAATGCCTAAAAATGTTGCCGAGAATTGGGATTATGTTAAAATTGGGCAAGGCATTCATGGTGGAATTTCCCCAAGGGGTTACGGGGATATGGACGGTGATGGGGATATGGATATCGTACGGGGCAATAGTTGGTTTGAAAACCTGAACGGAGATGGTCTAAAATGGGACGAACATAAGCTGTTGGTCCCCAAGGGTGGCAATAGGCCGGGTAAACCGGGATTGGCCCTAAAGACCTGGTGTATGGATATGGACAAGGATGGGGACCTCGATATCGTTGAGGCGGAGGCGGATACCAGCGATGGCAGGATATTTTGGTTTGAAAATACCCTTAACGGATCCAAATTCGAATACCATCCCGTTTCCGATGATACCACCAGGCAGGATTTTCATACGTTGATACTGGCGGATTTTGATAACGATGGGGACGTGGATATTGTTTCGGGAGGCGGTCCGTTTACCACAACCACCCCAAAACTTTTTCTATGGGAAAATTTGGACGGGAAGGGACTTGATTGGAAGGAACACCTAATCCTTGAAGGGCATAGCATTCATGAGGCCTCGGCCGCCGACGTCGATCAGGACGGCGATGTGGATATTTGTTCCAAACCCTGGAGAAGCGGATTACACCTTTTTTTGGAGAACAAATTGATCGATAAATAAGGCCTTTCAGATGGATAATTCACCTTCATGCCGATCCCGAGTACGCTCTTTGACTGCCGGTTTGCATACCTTTGGCATGCAGGCGGGAATCATTAATCGGACCGTGGAATGTAATTGGAAAACGATATGACACCCAAAGAAAATCTGGACCGGCATGGATATGAACTCCCCGAGGCATCCACACCGGGAGGAAGCTACCTATCGGTCAATGTTAGGGGGAACATAGCCTATATCGCCATTCAATTTCCCATCCGGAACGGCACCTATCATTATCAAGGGCGATTGGGAGCGGACCTGAGCACCGAGGAAGGTTATCGGGCCATGGAACTTTGTGCCCTGAACGTTCTGGCACAACTGGACAAAAAGGTGGGTTTCGAAAATGTGGTGGGCTTGAATCATATCGACGCCTATTATCGATCCGAAGGCGGATGGGACGATGCCCCTCAAGTGGTGGACGGTGCATCGGACCTCTTCGTAAAAATTCTGGAAGATAGGGGCCAACATTCCAGGGCCATTTTTGGAGTGGACCAGCTTCCCCGAAATTTTAGCGTGGGTCTAACGGCCTCCTTTACGCTCAAAAGCACCTAGCGCTTCGCTTCTTTCGTCGTTTACTAAATGTTCAACTTTTGGGGTATGAAGTGCCGCTCAGAAAACCTATACTTGGATCAGCATGTCGAAGTCCCCAGCGGTCGCCATTACCTTTTGGAGGACTTCCGGGGCCAAGGACCGTTCTTGGGCATTTTCCTCGCCCTCGGGAATACCAAGCTCCTCAAAAAAATCCCGAAATCCTTTGGGGCTATGGATATTGACCCATTTGCAGGGTCGATCGCTTTTGTTTCCAAAGGTATGCAGGGTTTCGGGCGGGATATCCAAGGACTCCCCCGCCTTTAGCTGTTTTATTTCCCCGGCTACCATAAACTCCATTTCCCCCTCAATGATTAGGAAAGACTCTTTATAGGAATGGTGCAAATGTGGTGGTGGCCCCGGCATATTCGGGGGCGTCTCCGCTATCATAAGGTCATAATCGCCGGAAGTGTCGTGGGAGGTCACTTTATGACCGAGTACCCATCTGGTGTGTCCTGAATTCATTTTATGAGATTTTTGTCTCACAATAATAGCCTAAAAATTTGATTGAACCAAATTTTATGAGATATTTGTCTTATGAAAGAGGATTACATACAAACCGGAAGGACGCGACAAAAATTGGAAACGCGACGTAAAATACTGTCCAGTGCCCAATATTTTCTGAACAACGCCTTGGAATTTAACCTAGAGGATGTGGCCAAAAGGACAGGAATCTCCAGGGCCACCATCTACCGCTACTATTCCAATGTGGAAGTTTTGGCCGCGGAAGCGGCCTTGGACATCAAATCCAAGCACCCGGAAGTCCTCTACAGGGATCTCAAGGCAACAACGGTGGCAGGCCAGGTCTTGGAAATCCAGGAGTACTTCAATACCCAGTCCACCACCTATGAAAATGCCTATCGGAAGTATCTTAGTGCCGTCATCGTTTCCAATACCGCCGAATCCAAAAGAGGGGCCAGACGCACCCGGACCTTGGAAATGGTATTGGAGCATACTTCCTTAACGGCCCGGGAAAAAAAGGATTTTTCCCATTTGTTCACCGTTTTGATGGGCATGGAACCCTTAATCGTTACCCGGGACGTTTGCGGCCTGGACCCTGCAGCGTCCAAAAAGTTGCTGCGATGGGGCATGGAATTGCTGCTAAAAGGGCTTCCTACTTCGCAAGATCGTTAGTTCTATAACCCCTAAATATCTCCCCCACCCATATGGGAGCGAGAGCCTGATACTTTTTTGTTTCTGTTCTCAATAAAATCGGGCATTATTGGTGGGTTCCCATTGTCCTAAGCGGAAGGGTGAACCAAGGCCATGAAAGTCCGCTTCTCGCCCCAATGCCACACCTTTGGTAAAAAGTATACAACAATCCGCAATTCGCATACATCCACGCTCACCCCTTGCTCTAATTTTGCTTCATAAATCATTATAAAACCGTAAAACAAAACATATGAACAAGATAGCATTGATCACCGGAGCCAGTAGTGGTATAGGGAAAGAACTCGCAAAAATACACGCGGAACAAGGAGGTGACCTCATCATTGTTGCCCGAAGGGAAGAAAAATTGACCGCCCTAAAAAACGAACTGGAAAAGGAGCATAACGTCAAAGTTACCCCTTTAGCAAAGGATTTGAGCATCCCGGGTGCGGCCCAAGAGCTCTATCAGGAAGTCAAGGAGGCCAAGCTGCAGGTCGATTATCTGATCAATAATGCCGGATTTGGCTTACGTGGAAAATTCCACGAATTGGATTGGGCGAGACAACAACAAATGATCCACCTCAACATGGTGGCCCTGACCGAATTAATGTATCTGTTTCTACCTGAAATGGTGGAAAGGAACCAGGGAAAAATACTGAATACCTCCTCTACCGCTTCCTATATGCCTGGCCCTTTGCAAGCCGTGTATTACGCTTCCAAGTCCTATGTCAACTTTTTGGGTAATGCCATTGCCGAAGAGCTGCACGATACGCAGGTGACCGTTACCACCTTAATGCCGGGCGCGACGGAAACCGAATTTGCCAAAACGGCGGATATGGACAAAACCAATCTGTTCCAAAAAGCAGTTTCCCCCAGAGGCGTTGCCCAAGATGGGTATGACGCCATGTTAAAGGGGGATTTAAATGTGGTATCCGGATTGACCTTCCCCCAAAAGCTGATGATTTCCATGATTCCCTTTACCCCAAAGAAAATGTTGTTGAAACAAGTACGACAACTGCAGGAAGTGTAATCGAGTCGGCCTAGCGCACTACAGATCGAGGAACCCATAAAAATGATCCTTATATTCCAATTTGGTATTTTTGTAGAAGCCCGGAAACGATTTTTCAGGTGAAATTCAAGCCATGGCAAACCGCTATTGATAGACAATGAAAGATATTCATAAGGTACATAGTATTTCCGAGGTCCATCAATTTTTGGGCCGCGACAAACCCAAGCATCCTTTAATTTCCGTCATTCGCTTTGACGAAAAATTGGACGACCTGGAACTGGATAGTTTGAGATATTCCCTGAATTTATATCAAATTAGCCTCAAGGGAAATTGCCCGTTTACGATAACGAATTACGGACGCAACTCCTACGATTACCAAGAAGGTACCTTGGTATTTACAGCGCCCCATCAGGTTTTGGAATTTAAGAAGGAGTACCGACCGGAAGAAAATTACGGTTGGACCCTGGTCTTCCATCCCGATCTGATCCGAAAATCGGAACTCGGACGCAACATTGACCATTATTCCTTCTTTTCCTACGCGTCCAACGAAGCCTTGCACCTATCCGAAGAGGAACGAAAGACAGTAACGGAAATCGTTGCCAAAATCGAAAAAGAATTCAGTGCCAATCTGGATGCGCATAGCCAAACCCTGATCATTTCCAATCTGGAGCTTCTGCTAAACTACTGTGTACGTTTTTATGACCGACAGTTTTATACCCGGACCAATCTAAATCAAGATATCGCCAGTGAATTTGAGCAACTCCTAAAAGACTATTACGGCCAGGAAAAGCAACTGGAACTGGGTATTCCTACCGTACAATATTGTGGAGAGGCCCTGAATATGTCGCCCAAATATTTAAGTGATCTGTTGCGCAAAGAGACCGGACAAGGTACCCAGGACCATATCCATCGGTATATCATTGAAAAGGCCAAGAACAGCTTGCTGAACTCCAAGGCAAGTGCCAGTGAAATCGCTTATGGACTAGGGTTTGAGTATCCGCAATATTTTAGTAAAATCTTCAAGAAGAAGACGGCCATGAGTCCCAATGAATTTCGGCAGCGATTGAATTGAAAAGATAAAAAATGAAGCTCCCACTGTACCAAGTCGATGCCTTTACGGAGAACACCTTTGGGGGAAACCCGGCCTGTGTGGTTCCCATGGAAAGCTGGTTGCCCAATCGTACCTTGTTACAAATAGCCCAAGAAAATGCAGTGGCGGAAACGGCCTTTTTTATTGATCGGGGCGACAAAATCCAATTGCGCTGGTTTACCCCGGAAATTGAAATGGACCTTTGCGGACATGCCACCTTGGCCACGGCCCATTGCCTAAAGACCATTCTGAATTATCCAGCAAACGAGATGATCTTTGTAACACAAAGTGGGGAGTTGACGGTATCTGTAAAAAATAATAGGTATCTTATGGACTTCCCGTCGCGAATGCCCCTTGCCTCGGAATTGCCCGACATCATCGGAGGGGCATTGAACATGGCCCCCAAGGAAGTCTATAAATCCAGGGATTATCTATTGGTCTACGATACGGAACAACAGGTGGCGAACATTAAAGTGGACAGGCACATTTTTGATCAGATCAATTTAGACCCCGGCGGGGTTATCGTGACGGCAAAAGGGGAACAGTATGATTTTGTTTCGAGGTTCTTCACTCCCCAAGCATCCATTTTGGAAGATCCCGTGACCGGTTCGGCCCATTGCTCCCTTATCCCATTTTGGGCACAACGGCTGGGAAAGGACATTTTAAATGCAGTTCAAATATCCGATAGGGTGGGCGAACTTTATTGTGAAAACAAAAGAGACCGGGTGATTATCGGCGGGCGGGCGAAAACCTATGCGATCGGGAGCTTGTGGACCTCTTGATCAGGGCAAGTGGATTTTCCGCGTCCCCATATGATACCCGAGAAAGCGTTGACGCACTTATATTACACATCAATTATGGGAAAAAAGGAATACAATTGGATCATTATGTTCATTGGACTTTGGGCGCCCATTGCTTTAAATGCGCAGCAACAGTCCAAAGATTTTGAAAAATTAGAAATCCATTCATCAAAACACTGGCTGGATCTGGATTATGTGGGTGACAAACACATTGGGCACCGGCTGGATATCCATCTTCCAAAGGCAGAACTTGATCAATATCCTGTTGTTATAAGTATCTATGGCAGTGCGTGGTTCAGTAATCATTCAAAAGCGAATACCTATAAAATAGGTATAGGACAAGCCTTATTAAAAGCGGGATACGCCGTGGTCTCGATCAACCACAGAGCCAGTTCCGATGCGCAATTCCCCGCCCAGATACAAGATGTAAAAGCCGCTATTCGATTTATTCGGGCCAATGCGCTATCCTTTTCCTTGGACACCGATTTTATTGGAATAACGGGTTGGTCCTCGGGAGGACATCTTTCTGCATTTGCAGGTGCAAGTAATCGTGTTACGACTTATGCATTAAATGGAAACACCATCGATATCGAAGGAAGTTTGGGCCCACATACGTCATTTAGCAGCCAGGTGGATGCCGTTGTCGATTGGTTCGGCCCTACCGACTTTCTGATCATGGATGACTGCGGTAGTACCATGAAGCATGACGATGACAAATCCCCCGAATCATCCTTGGTAGGCGGTGCGATCCAGTCCCATAAAGAAAAATGTCGGTTAGCCGACCCGGCAACCTATATCGGCAAGGACACCCCTCCTTTTCTCATCATTCATGGAGACCAAGACGCTCTGGTCCCCTATTGTCAGAGTACGCATTTATTCAAAAAATTCAAGGAGTCCGACTTAACCTGTGAGCTAATTACCGTAGAAGGAGGTGAGCACGGTCCTGGAGTATTGACCCCGGAATATTATCAGCAAATGATTGCGTTTTTCGACAACATAAGAACGAATCCATAAAACACATATGGCACTAGCTACTATTATGGAATGAAAGTGGGAAGATAAGTTGTAAGTGATAAGTTTTAAGTGGTAAGTGGGAAGTGATAAGTGATAAGTGATAAGTGGTAAGTGGGAAGTGATAAGTGGGAAGTGGGAAGTGATGAGTTGTAAGTGGGAAGTGATAAGTGGGAAGTTAGAAGTTTTGAGTTTTGAGTTTTGAGTGGTAAGTAAGTTATTGTTTCATTGTTAATTGATCATTGCTCATTGACCATTGTTCATTGCCCATTGTTAATTGTTCATTGCTCATAGTTCAGGTTTTGCCTAAACCGCTTCGATATATGCGGGAAAACTCGTCTATACGGCAAAGATGGTTCACTTCCCCCGATTTAAGGGTTTGGGGTTTCCCTGGCTACGCAATTATTCCTATATTTATAAGCCTCCCCCTCCTCGAAGATTACCTCCTAAAAATTGTCCGTATGAATTCCACCCGAAAACTCATGCCTTTACTGGGTATGTCAATTGTACTATTGATGACTTCCTGCCCTTCAGATGATAGTGTGTCCGACGTGATGACTACGGGATATAACATCAGGTTTGTTGTATTAACCAATCCCGAAGATGATTTGTTCCTATCCGACTCGAGTACTCCCATTAAGATTATGAAGGGTGAAAGTGTTTATTTTAACAATACATCCGAGGAACTTTTAATCAATGCGCCGGTAACCTCTACGGGTTTCGGCAATATTAGCTGGTTCTTTCCCGGTGGAACCCCGGCCGCATCGGACAATGGGCGGTCCCCTTTTGAAGTTACCTATGACACGCCGGGGAAATATGATGTGGAAATTACAAACAAGGATACCGATGAAGTCTTTGTTTTTACCGCATATGTCTGTGTAGAGGCTCCACCGGAACCGGAGTGTCCCATAATGTCCGAAACCTTTGATGATGGCAGTATGGCGGAATTTACCTATGATTCCCTGGGAAGGTTGGCAAGAATTGATAAGTCGCTCAATGGCGTGCTTCAAGAATACACCACCTACACCTACAATATCGCTGACGATTTACCTTTCCGCGAAAGCTTTTTTACCGCAGATGACCAATTACTGGGCACCAAAACATTTGAATACAATGCAGAGGGGCAGATTATTAGGGAACTCCGGGAAAATGCGGACGGTTCCTTGGTCACGGATATCACTTTCACCTGGTCTTCCGAAGAGGGCACATTTCCAACGGCCACCATGCTGGCGCCGGACGGCATTGGCGGTACCTTTGTTACGGACATTACTTATTCCTATTTTGCCGATAAGCTCAATCTTCAACAAGAAGAATTCAGCGTCAACGGTACGGTCGTAGGGTTGACGGAATATACCTTTGATGGCAGTCCCAAAGTGTATTCGGGCCTCTTTATTCAAGAGTTTGCGGAACGCTTTAGCCAGAACAACCTGACCAGTAAGGTCACCCGTGATGCTTCCGGGACCATTCTAACACAGACCACCCGGGAATACGACTACGGCGACAATTGTAATGGCAAAGCGGTTGGAGTTACCGAAACCACGGACGGAAACACACGGGAAGGAAGCTATACCTATTTTGAGACTGAATTTTAGGGCGGTCACCAAAGAGTTGTATTCCAATAGTGCTTTCCTAAATGGGATAAATAATGAAGACATCCACAACGGGGCTGGATACCCGGATTATCGAAGCCAGTACCACCATTTTAGCCGAACTTCGGGAACTGGGAAACCAGGAATTTGCCAATGGACTCCAACGATTCGGAATCGACAACGAACAATCGCTGGGGGTAAAAGTGCCCGAGTTGCGGAGAATTGCACGCAGACATAAGAATGACCATGATCTGGCCTTACGTTTATGGCAATACCCCATACACGAAATGAAAACTATTGCCGTTTTTATCGCCGATCCAAGACACCTAACGATAGACCAATCCCACCATTGGACCTCGGATCTGTATTCCTGGGACCTGTGCGACCATTTGTGTGCGGACCTTTTATACAAGACCGATATCTGGGAGGAGCTCATCCATACCTACATCCATGATGATCGGGAATTTGTAAAGCGAACTGCCTTTGTTATTATTGCTTCGATGGCCATAAAGGACAAAACCTGTGCGAACGACTCTTTTCTGCCCTACATCGACTTGATCACATCCCATTGCGATGACCCTAGGAATTTCGTAAAAAAGGGCGCCCAATGGGCACTAAAAAACATTGGAAAACGAAATCCCGAACTGGCGGAACGGTGTATGGCGGTGAGCCATGAACTTATGAGCTCCAAAAGCGCTACCAAACGATGGATCGGGCGAAAAACAATCAATGATCTGAGAAAACATTACAAAGGTTAATCTTAGGTTGTTGTTCCGAACATGATAAACGGGGTAATGATTACTGAGGTCTATTTATCCTTAAGTGCCAAAATGGACGGCATCGAGTCTGATAGGTATAATCAGTTCATCCCACTTCCCCACTGTTCCATCAGTTCGATGATCGGGACCAATTCCTTTCCTTTTTCACTTAAACGGTATTCCACATTTACAGGGATCCTGTCCGCCAAAACCCTTCGCTCAATAATACCGTCCTCTTGCAGTTCCCGTAATTGCTCCGTCAAGACCTTATTGCTAATACTGGGTATAAATTGATTGATCTGTCCGAAACGCCTGGGTGAATTTCTAATGGTATAGAGTATGATGAACTTCCATCTTCCGCCTAGAACGGTCATGATCTTGGTTACCGGACAGTTTTCCGGATTTTTATAGCTGTATCTCATTTTATGGTTACCTGTAGGTTACTAGAAACGGAAAAACCATTTGCCTCCCCTACGAACAAATATGTACATTTGTTAACTAAGTTGCAAATTAATCATTAGTTTCTTTTTGAAACTAAATAATTCAACAAACAATTTACGGGGACCCGCTCCCTCATAAATCAGAAAAAACATGCACAACAACAACTTAACCGTGGAGGTGTTCAAGGGCAAAGAAGCCTCCGTTAACAGTTACCTTTTTAACAACGGAACATCATTAATGGTAGTGGATGTCCTAAGAAATTCAGAAGAGGCCCGGGAATGGGCCCAATCGATCAAGACCAAAAAGCTGCCCCTTACCCATATCCTCATTACCCATGGGCATCCGGATCATTATATAGGCATGGACATATTTAAAAAGGAATTCCCAAATACACGGATAGTGGTGGCCAGACCTGAAGTGAAGCAGGACATCATCGGGTTTAGCCATTGGATGGAAAGCGTGGGATGGTTGGAAGGGGAACCGAATCTAAAACCGAAATCCGAAAAGAACCCTTCGGGATTTGATTATGAAAATCAGATAGAAATACTGCCGACGTCTACCTTTACTTTGGAAGGCGGCGGGACCTTGGAGATAAGGAGTGACTATAAATCCGCCGAGGCCGAACATTTGACTACGGTGTTTTCCAAAGATTTAAACGCGCTATTTACCTCCGACTTCTGTTACAACGGGGTCCATTTATGGCTTGGACAGGGTGTAGATCATGAGCACGTGGCCCATTGGAAATCCGAACTTCAAGAATTCAAAAAGCAATACGCGGACACCGACCTTACCATTTATCCCGGTCACGGTAGCCCTTCTAAAACGCATTTGTTCGAAATGGTCCTGGGTTATATCGCCGATTTTGAAGCAACGATAGCACGTTCCGGGACTAAGGAGGAGGCCATAGCCCATATGAAGGCTCTTTATCCCACTTGGGAACAAGCAGACTTCCTACTTGCCTATAGTGTAGATTATCATATGGGTCTTAAGGAATCCATTTAAAGGAGGGTTTAAGGTAGCCCCTATTAGAAAAAGGATTTCGGAAAGCCACGCTGTAGATAAAAAGTGGAGGTAAACAAGGCCATACAGAATACCACGGTTTGGGCTGGTTCCCAGGCCGTTTTTTTAGTAATTTAGGGTGTCTTTCGAACTCTAAACCCAATGTAATTGATTCGCTATTTTACAAATAGGGAAGTATTTCCGGCCCGTGGGTCCTTTCTGACCAATTGGCTCCTCCCCTTGCTCGCCCTGTCCATAGTCGGATGCATCCAGGAACGGACCGAACCTTTCGATTTAGTGATTAGCAACGTAAATCTCATAGATGGTACGGGAAATCCGATGCAAAAGGGAGTTTCCATCGGTATTACGGATGGCAAAATTGCGGCCGTAGGAACATCCTTATCGGATAAAGGCGCATCTATTCTGGACGGGACGGGAAAGTACCTCATCCCCGGACTGTTCGACTGTCATGTACATACGGGTGATTACCATCGGGATTTTCCGAGATTTATCCATTACGGTGTAACCTCCGTGTTCATTACCGGAGGAGGTCGCTGTACCCACGAATTCCATGCGGCCATTCGGAAGCACGGCAATCAGGACTCCATTCCCGCCCCATTCGTCTTTCATACGAGTCAGCATTTTTCCATGGAGGGCAGACATCCATCCAAAACCTATAAAAGCAGTGCCTGGCGTGATGGCATATCCATATTCTACCTCAAGGACACCCTTCAAATTGAAGGCCTGGTGCGGGAGGTATCCCAACATCCGATTTCTGGAATCAAACTGACGATCGAAGACGGGCCAGACCCCCCCTTTGTAGAGCGCATACCGCAATCATTCATCAACAAAACCGTAATGGAGGCCTCCCGATACGATTTGGAAGTCTTTGCCCATGTAAGCGATAATACAGAATTGCAAATGGCGATTGAAGGAGGTGTCCAAAACCTGGTCCATTTTACGGGCGTGGACATTGACCCACAGGACAGTCTCCAGCAACGGCTTCTGGCAAAATTTAAAAAAAGCGACCCCGATTGGGTTACCACTTTAATGATTGACAAGTCGTTTCTCTATCCGCTCCATCCAGAATGGTTCCAAGTTCCCTCCATGCTTCCTGAATATCGGAACACGGTAAAGAAGCGCACCAACTGGGACGTAAAGCGTGCACAAATTTACCAGGGTATTCTCCGGGAGACCTATGGATCGAGCGAAAACAGCCTTGCGGACTTTATGGTTCCGCAAGTAGAGGATATCCAATTCCTATATACCTCGGGGTTTAATATGGTACTGGGCACGGACACGGGCAACGACTTCAATTTTCCGGGCTATAGTCTTCATGAAGAAATGCAGCTATTGGAGTTGGGGGGAATGGAACCCTTGGAGATCCTTAAAATGGGGACGCTGAACGCCGCCAAAATGTTGAATGCCCAAGATAGTTTAGGCTCTGTAGAGGTGGGCAAACTGGCCAACTTGGTATTGCTAAACAAAAACCCCACAGAACATATAAGTCATACCCTTGAAATTAATAGCGTACTCAAAAGAGGGCGCGTTCAAGAACGGTTAGACACCAACTAGTGGACCACCATACCATCTAGAACAAGTTTATCGGCCATAAAATGAAACCATAGGCTTTTAGTTATGCATAGATTATATAAATCATTGGTAATTGCGATATGCGTCCTGAACGTAATTTCATGCAGAAAGGAGATACGGTTTATTCATGCTCCGAAGATCGAGCAAGCCCCTAACCCTAGTGTTCCCTTAGCCGCGGTTCTCAAATTCGAGACCAATAGACCCATTTCCCTTACGGTCGGGTTCACGGCCGCTGATCACACTTTTGAACTGGAGTTCAAGCATGTTTCCGATGCGACCCATGGTCTGGCGTTGATCGGTATGAAGGCCGGAAGAAGCTATGAAATCGAACTTGTGATCCATTCGAAAGAGGGCAGCAAGAGCTATGAAAAAAAACTGATGTACTCCACTCCCAATCTACCTACCGATCCCTATAGGATGTTACGATTTAAGGTAAAAAGAAACTCTGGTATTCCCATGGAGCCAGGAATAACCCTCCTAAACCCAAGATTGCGGGCGGAGGGACATGATGGTAGCCAATTTGGGATGTTGGCAGCTGTTGATTCCCTTGGGGAAATGGTTTGGTATTATAGATGCGATGCCAGGATAAGTGATTTTAATTTTCTTCCCAATAGACATATTAGCTATATGACGGCCGACCATCGTTTTATAGAAATTGACTTACTGGGAAATATCATACGATCTTGGCATGCTGCACAAAGGCCGGAGGGGGACGTGGAGAATTCTGTTCCGGTAAAATCCCTAACGTTTCATCATGACGCTGAATTCCTGTCCAATGGAAATTATTTGATATTGGGATCGGAATATAAGGAAATTGACAATTATTATACATCGGAAACCGATAGCACCGCACCCAGAAAACGTCAAAAAGTAATGGGCGATGTTTTGCTCGAGTTTACCCCGGAAGGAGACGTTGTTTGGGAGTGGCACGCTTTTGACCATCTTGATCCCATGCGAATCGGTTTTGAAACGTTCAGTAAGTATTGGTACTCTAGGGGATATCCCGGTGTGCTGGATTGGACCCACGCCAACACCATACTCCATGACACCACGGACAACACCGTGGTCATGAATTCCAGATACCTGAGTTCTTTGACAAAAATCAATAGGGACGGCAGTATTCAGTGGATTTTCGGCGAACCTACCGGACTTTCCGATACCTTGCGCTCCAAATCACTTGTACTGAAAAACGGTGATTGGTTCTGGCACCAACATTCGGCAAGTTTTACTCCTCAGGGAACCGTTCTGATCTTTAATAATAACCTAAGGCGGGCTTGGCCTTTTCAGGAAAAGGACGAAACAGGATTTAGCAATGCCCTGGAATTTAAGGTAAACGAAGAGGAAATGTACGCAACGCAGATATGGTCTTCGGAATTACAGGATTTACCCGGTGTACGTAGCGGTGCCATGGGCGATGTAGACTATCTGAAGGAAACCCGCAACGTATTGGTCTCCTATGGCGGCCTAGATCCCAACAAGGCCTACCAAAGAACCCAATCCTGGTCCATGGTGCGCGAATTTACCCGGACTATGCCTACAGAACTGGCTTGGGAACTTCAATTATGGCCCTTGGAGGAGTATGAGGATACCATGGGATGGGTCTTATTTAGCGCGGAACGCATACCCAATTTTTACTAAATTCCCGAAAAGTACCGTAACATGCCATATAAAACCTAAAGAAGTTTCCGATTGGCGAAAAACGCAGGTAAGATTAAATGATAATGATTTAATTAAGATACTAATTTCCAAGGGATAAGAAAAAAGCAATATATTAGGATGTAACAACCTTATATCAATTTAGGCAGTATCATATGTTACTTAGAAATTTCATTTTCCTGCTTGTAGTGGCAAATTCCTTACCCATTATTTCACAAGGGGTCAAACTCTATGAACCGTTACATTATCAGGAAGCGGTGGATAAGGGAACCAGAAGCCGGGATGGAAAACCTGGCCCAAATTACTGGCAGAATTTTTCGAATTACGATATTGAAGTGAGGCTGGACACTTTAGAAAAGAGAATTTTTGGCCAGCAAACCATCACCTACTTCAATCAAAGCCCGGATACTCTAAAAAACTTGGTTCTACGCCTGTACCAGGATAAGTATAAGAAAGGGAATATCCGAAATCAAATCATAAATGCCTCGGACATACATGAGGGTATGTCCATTGACACCTTGGTCATCCAGGGTCGGGCCATTCAGATCAACGACTCAAATACCTGGCGAATGGGCACCAATTTGCTCATTAATGAAATCAATCCCGTACCCCCAAAAGGTAGCATGAAATTAAAATGTAGATGGAGCTACAAACTACCCCTAGCCGTTGACGAATCCAGAAGGACCGGGTGGTATAAGGACAATGCCTGGTTTATCGGTTATTTTTATCCACAAGTGGCCGTGTATGATGACCTGGAAAATGCATGGGGAATTAAGGGATGGGATTTTAGAAAACCGCACTTGGGCAATCAGGAATTCTACAATGATTTTAATAACTATAAGGTAAAAATCGAGGTTCCGGAAGGATTTTATGTTTGGGCCACTGGTACCTTGATAAATCCAAATGAGGTTTTTAGCAGCGAATTGATCCCTAAACTCCATGATGCACAAAACAGTGATAAAAACATTCAAATACTGACCCCTCAAAATTTGAAAAATGATAACTTAAAAAGTAATGTTTGGGTTTATAGGGCCGATAACGTACCTGATTTCGCATTTGGAACATCGCCCAACTATATTTGGGATGCTTCCAGTGTACAAATAGGGAACCGCAGGGTGTTGGTGAATGTGGCTTACCACCCAAGTTCCCAATCCTTTCCAGCCGTATTGGATATTTCAAAAAAGACATTGAAATATGCCTCCGAAGTCTATCCGGCTATCGAATATCCATACAGCAGCATAACCACATTCAATGGGAACATAGATGCAGGCATGGAGTTTCCGATGCTTGCCAATAATACCGAAGAAACTGATAACACGGAAAATTATATTCTCACCTTCCATGAGATCTTTCATAACTATACCCCATTTATGTTAGGGCTTAATGAAAAACGGTATCCGTTCATGGATGAAGGTCTGACCGAATATTTCACCAAAAAATTCGTTGATCAAGAGTTGGGCGAATATAACTTCGGTGGTTATGATCTGTATGTTGCGTACAATTATTTCGCTGCTCAGGAAGATAATCCATTGATTAATTCCGCTTACCTAATAGATGATCTTTCCATGGTCTATTATGTCTATTTAAAGCCCTTAGTGGCCCATAACCTATTTGCGGAAATGATAGGGGAACCTAACTTTAAACTTGCTTTTCAGGAATTTGCAAACCGGTGGACGGGCAAGCATCCTACACCTCATGATTTTTTCTACACAATGAACGATTATCTGAACGAGGATTATAACTGGTTTTGGAAAGCTTGGTTTTTTGATTATGGGTATCCCGATTTAGGGCTTGAGTTGAAAGGTAATCATCTCATCGTTAACAGGGTCGGCGTGGGTTCCCTACCGTTGCCCATAAGACTCAAAATTGAATACTCCGATGGAACCAACGAAAACATTTATAAACCGATGGACGTATGGAAAAATGGTGCTACTTCATTCGGCATAGAGTTGGAGGATATAGAAGGTATAAAGTCCATAAGTTTGGATAATGAATCCCTCCCCGATGTGGATTTAAGCAACAACCAACTGAATATAAAATAAGAAAACCGAATAGCGGTTATTGCTAAAGTTCTTTCGATTATGCCCTACCTAAGGATTCATACAGCTTCTTGGTCTCTTTCCCCGACGCGGCAGGCCGGCACCTCGCCTGAAATGTCCACCGGACATTTCTTCCCGGCTCGGTCCTCCCTCTTGGGCTTCTCGCCCAAGGCGCAAACGCAAAAAAGCCGCACTCTCGTGCAGCTTTTTGGTCTCTTCCCCCGACGCGGAGGGCCGGCACCTCGCCTGAAATGTCCACCGGACATTTCTTACCGGCTCGGTCCTCCCTCTTGGGCTTCTCGCCCAAGGCGCAAACGCAAAAAAGCCGCACTTTCGTGCAGCTTTTTGGTCTCGCTCTGCTCCCCCTCTTGGGCTCGAACCAAGGACCCTCTGATTAACAGTCAGATGCTCTAACCAACTGAGCTAAGGAGGAATATTTGCCACTAAATTATCTATTTGGCGGGTGCAAATATAATCGTTTTTTTTATTGCCCCCAACAAAAACAGCCCCACTATTTAAAAAGCCATTTGTACACATCATTGCCGTTAGCAAACAACAATAAAGCGATCAACAAAAAGAATCCGACCATTTGGGCATACTCCAAAAATTTATCGCTCGGTTTACGTCCCGTCACCATTTCATAGAGCAAAAAGGTGACATGGCCGCCGTCCAGGGCAGGAATAGGCAAAATGTTCATAAAGGCCAAAATAATGGAGATAAAGGCAGTGGTATTCCAAAAGGCGACCCAGTCCCAAGTACTGGGGAAAAGTCCGCCAATGGCTGCAAAACCACCGACCCCCTTGTAGGCTCCGGTCTCCGGATTAAAGATCTTCTTCAGCTGCTTTACATAACTGGATAGGGTGGTCACCCCTTTATTGATTCCAGCCGGAATGGCCTCCAGAAAGGAATAGTTCTTGGTTTCAATCGTAAACAGCCCCCGATCGGCCATTTCCTGCATGGTAAAGCCGCCAAGAGCTACCCCCAACTTGCCCTCTTCATTTACATGAACATTAATACGATCGACCGTCCCTTCTTCACGTTTCACCGTTAGTTCCAAGGTTCCGTTTTTGTTCCCTTCCAAAAAGGGTATGATCTGATCCCGGTAGCTTACCGGGTTGCCATTTACGGCAATCACCTCATCGTTCTTTCTAAAACCGGCATCGGCATTGGATGACCCCTCCTGTACCTCGTTGATGATAAATGGCAAACGATAGCTCAAAAATCGGATCTTGTTTTCGTCTTCCAATAGGGTAGCGATGAAATCTACCGGAATTTCCTTTTCCAAGGTCTGTCCTTCCCTTTGGATGGTAATGGAGTTCCCATTGACGATTTCCATAAAAACACTGGAAAACTCTTCTATTCTTTCGCCGTCCACGGCAATAATCTTGTCCCCGGTCTGGATGCCGATCTCATCCCCAATTTCCGGCTCTATGACCGCTATACCGTCCTTTAGGCTGCTCATGGGCACGTATTGGTCCCCATAGGCGTAGGCCATACCAATGTAAATCAATACCGCCAGCACAAAATTTACCGTAACCCCGCCCAACATAATGATCAAACGTTGCCAAGCCGGCTTGCTCCGAAACTCCCAGGGCTTGGGTTCCTCCTTCATGGCTTCGGTATCCATACTCTCGTCGATCATCCCTGATATCTTTACATAGCCGCCCAAAGGCAGCCATCCGATGCCGTAGACGGTTTCTCCGATCTTTTTCTTGAACAGCGAAAACTTGACATCAAAAAACAGGTAAAATTTCTCCACCCTGGTCTTAAAAAGCTTGGCCGGAATAAAGTGCCCCAACTCGTGCAGGATGATCAATATGGATAGGCTTAAAAAAAACTGTATGGTCTTTATCGCTATGGGACTCATGGATGTTTTCTAAAATTTAATCGCACAAAAGTAAGCGATTACCCTCTGGAAAAAAAAGAAAGCTGTAAAGCGCCTTCTTATTTAAGAAAGTTTTGGCAAGAAGATCGCGGCCGATTCTTGAACCCTCTTGGAGCGGTTCGTATCTTTGCCAGAAAAGCGAATGGGTAATTTCTTTGGCAAATTCAAAATTTTCGGAACCGTACTGCTTTTCTTGTCGGCCATCATTATCTATTTGTTCTACGATGCCCTGAACCCCAAGAGGGACCTACCTATTTACCAACCTTCTATGGTCAACCCGGAATTGGTGGACAGTACCTTGCAGCACGTAAGGAAGTACCATACCATAGCAGATTTTTCACTGACCAACCAAAACGGAAAAACCATAACCCAGGCAGATTATGAGGGCAAAATCTATGTGGCCGACTTCTTCTTTACCACCTGCCCCACCATTTGCCCGATTATGACCAAAAACATGGCAATGATCCAACAGCAAATAAAGGATGATGCCGAAATTTTACTCCTTTCGCATTCGGTGACCCCCCAGATCGATTCGGTGGCGCAACTTAAAAAGTATGCCCTGGAAAAAGGGGTATTGGACCACAAATGGAATTTGGTGACCGGGGACAAAAAACAAATCTATGAATTGGCCAGAAAATCGTATTTGGCCGTTAAGACCGATGGCGATGGTGGACCTTTCGATATGATCCATACCGAAAATTTTATTCTGGTCGATCCCAAAAAACGCATTCGCGGCTTTTACGACGGTACCCAAAAGGAAGAGGTGGACCGATTGCTGGCCGATCTGGAGGTGTTGAGGACTTCCATGGGGGAATGAAGTTCCAAATTCCAAATCTCAAATTCCAAATCTCAAATTCCAAATTCCAAATCTCAAATCTCAATGATTGGATAAAATAATGCAGGTATATGAACTGGGCTTGAAAACATTTTTGAAATCCCAGGCACCCCCGGTTCCACCCTTGGACACCGTTTGCGTATTTGAGGGCACTTTTTGGAGGTATTCCGATATTTTATTCTATTTTTGCCCTTAATTAAAATGAATCTAAATAAGCTTGGCCATTACCGTCGCACATCTTAAGAAAGGGCAAATAGGCATTATCAAGGAATTTGAGAAGGACATACTGCCCATAAAGCTCTTGGAGCTCGGCTGCCTGCCCGGGAATCCAATTGAACTGGTGCAAGTGGCTCCCTTAAAAGATCCCATTTACGTTAATGTAAACGGTTCCCATATCGCCATACGACGTTCCGTAGCGCTGCAAATCGAGTTGGAAATCCTGGATGCCTCCCCATTATGAGCAAACAGATCAAGGTAGCGCTTTTGGGCAACCCGAATACGGGGAAAACATCGGTTTTCAACCAACTTACCGGACTTAACCAAAAGGTCGGCAATTATCCCGGCATTACCGTCGAAAAGAAGGAAGGCATTTGTAAACTCCCCAGGGGGGTCAAGGCCCATATCCTGGATCTTCCCGGCACCTATAGCCTCAATACCACCTCTTTGGATGAGAGCGTTGCGGTGGAACTACTGTTGAACAAAAATGACAAGGACCACCCGGACGTGGCCGTAGTCATCTCCGATGTAGAGAACCTTAAACGGAATTTATTCCTGTTTACCCAAATCAAGGACCTAAAGATTCCGACACTGCTGGTCATTAATATGTCCGACCGGATGTCCAAAAAAGGTATTAGTATCGACATTCCTTTACTGGAAGAAAAACTGGATACCAAAATTGCCTTGGTCAGTACCCGCAAAAGCACGGGCATCGACCGCTTAAAAGAACTTATAGCCGATTTTAAAAATTTATCGGCTTCCCCCAATGTGGATATTTCCAGCATTTCCCAAGATTATTTTGGACGATTGCAAAATGCGTTCCCCAATGAAGACCTGTATAAACTTTGGTTGGTCATTACCCAGGACGTCAATTTCATGCCCATTGAGAAACGGCCCATTAAGGCGGATGTATCCTTTGCCGTAAAATCGGCTTCGGAATTGAAGCGGATGCAGCAAAGGGAGACCATTTTGCGGTACCAGTTTATAAACACTGTCCTCAAACAAGCCTACAAGGTAGACATGAATGCGGCCAAGGGCCTCCGGGCTTCATTGGATAGGATATTGACCCATAAGGTATTTGGCTATCTAATTTTCTTTGCCATCTTACTGCTTATTTTTCAGGCAATTTTTGACTGGAGTACCTATCCCCAGGATCTTATCGATGCGTGGTTTGCATCGGCCAGCGAATGGATCAAAAACACATTGCCCCCAGGGGCTTTCACCAATTTGATCGCCGAGGGTATCTTGGCCGGTATCGGGGGTATAGTGATTTTTATTCCTCAAATTGCTTTTTTGTTTTTGTTCATTTCACTCTTGGAGGAATCGGGCTATATGAGCCGGGTGGTCTTCTTGATGGATCGATTAATGCGCCCTTTTGGCCTCAGTGGCAAAAGCGTGGTCCCCTTAATTTCGGGTACCGCCTGTGCCATCCCTGCGGTGATGGCTACCCGGACCATAGACAGTTGGAAAGAACGGCTGATCACTATTTTGGTGGTTCCCTTTACCACTTGTTCCGCCCGATTGCCCATTTATCTTATCATTATAGCGCTCGTTATTCCGGAGGGGCGTTTTTTGGGAATGGGATATCAACCCTTGACACTTATGCTGTTGTACCTGTTAGGTTTTGGTACGGCCGTACTCGCCGCCATGCTGCTGAACAAAGTCCTTAAAATCAAGAGTAGGACCTTTTTTGTGATAGAGCTGCCCAGTTATAAAATGCCCCTGTTCAAAAATGTGGCCTATACGGTATGGGAGAAAACCAAAAGTTTTGTGTTCGGCGCGGGCAAAATCATCCTAGCCATATCCATAGTGTTGTGGTTCCTGGGGTCCAATGGACATTCCGAGGAATTTGAGAACGCGGAGACCCTAGTACGGCAACGTATCGAAAAAGAAGGGCTGTCCGCCTATAGTTTGGCCTATATCGACCGCAAATTGGAAGAATACAAAAGCACGACACCGGTAAGTGTCATTAATACGGAGCGGGCCATTAGTCTAAATGCCCTGCAGGACTCGCTGGAGACCATAACCGCTGATTTAAAAGTGAGGGCCGTTGAACAGGAAATAGCCAGCCACCGCTTGGAGCATTCCTATATCGGTCACTTGGGCAAGGCCATCGAGCCCCTGGTACGGCCATTGGGATACGATTGGAAAATCGGTATTGCGCTATTGACCTCGTTTGCTGCACGGGAAGTATTCGTGGGAACCTTGGCCACCATTTATAGCGTGGGCAGCGATGAGGAGGAAACTATCAAGACACGTATGGCCGCGGAAATAAATCCCAGGACCCAAAGACCTCTGTTCAATCTGGCCTCGGGCATCTCCATTCTGCTTTTCTATGCCTTTGCCATGCAATGCATGAGCACTTTGGCGATTGTAAAAAAGGAGACCAACAGTTGGAAATGGCCCATATACCAATTACTGTTTATGAGCGTTTTTGCGTATCTTGTAGCACTGATTACCTATCAATTTATGAAATAAGATTTCTACGAATGGACATCCTTCAATCCATATTGGTCTATATCACCTTGGCCGCGGCGGTAAGTTATCTTGTCTATAAGTTTCTATTGCCCAAGTCCATTTTTGTTTCCAAAAGTAAAAAGGGAGGCGCCTGCGGAGAAAACGATTGTGGTTGCCATTAAGGGATTTGGGACCGGAGCTACCTCCTGTTAAAAAAAGACTAAATCCATCCAAAAAAATCCTAAAAAATAGAGCCTACCTCGGCGCTAAATCTTAGTTTGGCCAAAAATTGTTGCATGGGCAAAGTTGTATTGGTGCTCACCCTTAATGTATGGTTATTCGGGATTATGCCTTCCCTTGCCCAAAACCTAAGCGCAAGGATCGTGGATACCACCACCGCGCAACCTGTCCCCTACGTTACCGTGTTATTGAACAAGCGCGGGATGATCACCAATGAGGAGGGGCGTTTTTCCTTCCGCCTCGAAGAAGGTATCCGGGCTACGGATTCCCTGTTTATTTCCTGTATCGGTTACGAGTCCGTAAGAAAACCCATTTCGGAATTCCAGGGCAGTACCATTTACTTAAGGCCCAAGGCCATTGAATTGAAGGAAGTAATCGTCTCCAATAAAAAGTACACCCCGACGGAAATCTTAAAGGAGGTACGGTCCAATCTTGAAAAAAACTACCTTCTGGAACTGACCAAGAAACGCCTATTTCTTAGGGAATCCTACCACCAGAATATCGTTAAAGGAGATTATGTGTTAAAGAAGTCTACCATCCCGGCCTTTAACACCAATTTCTTGGATAGTGTAAAGAACACCTTTCCCAAAAACAACAGCTACTACACCGAAATGCTAGGCGATCTCTATGGAGGCAGCAAGGCCAAAGAACAAAAATTGGACATTATAAAAGCCTCCGAACTGTACGATAAAAGTAAGACCCTGGATGCCGAAACCTTGGAAAAGAAATTCAATGCCATAGTAAAGGAAAACATAAAAACGGATTCCTATTTTAAAATAAAGTCGGGCTTGTTCGGAACCAAAGTGGACGCGGATGAACTCTTTGAGACCGAAGTGGATTCCAGCGATGTGGAGGCCCTGAACGAACATTTGAAAAAAACCCAGGAAAATAGACAGGAAAGGAAGGAATTCTTTGCGAATTACAAACGACGTACCCTGGGAAACCTGTACAAGAACCTACCCATATTCAAGGATTCCGACTATAACGTCATCTTTAGGCCCAAACGGTATGTCCTTACCTTGGAAGATTTTACGTATTTGGGGGACGAGGCCGTTTACGTTCTTCGTTTTGAACCCAAAGGTTCGGAAGAGTTCAAAGGCAGAATTTACATCAATTCCGACGACTTTGCTGTCATCCGTATGGATTTCGAAAACGTGGAAACCTTGCGGAAATTTAACCTCCTGGGGGTCTCCTTCAATGAGTACCTCGCCCAGGGCAAAATGATTTTTTCAAAAGGGGACGACGACAAATACCAATTGCGCTATTACGAAATAACCAAGGGCAACCGTGTCGGTTTCAAGAGACCCTTGAAAATAATCGAAAAAAATAAGAACGTCCGGGGACGTAGAAAACAGAATGAACTTTCCCTAAAAATAGATGTGGCCCTAAGTGGTAAAAACCGTTACGAATTAGTGGTCTTTGATGTGGCCCCGGTGAACCAGGCCCAGTATGAGAGTTTTAAGGAAAACAATTCCATACTTCCCACTTACATGCCCAATTACGACCCGCAATTTTGGTCCGGTTACGATATTATTGAGCCGAATACGGCCATTAAGGAATTTGTTTCCGAAGCCGAATTGGAGGAGTGATTCCCGAGTAGAAACCCTTCATATTATTTAAGCTGCACCGTCCTTTTTGCAACCATCTTTTCCATTAACCGGCAAGTTTTACATCTGATGGTGTAACCTTTTGTATTTTTCCTACTATATAGTATTGAATGTCACCAAAAGACTTTCTCTTTTGAAAGAACGAACAGACGAGCTGATCATGGCCCAGGTAGCCCAAGGCAACCTGGACCTGCTAAAAATACTTTTTAAAAGACATCACCTGCATGTCTATAATTTTCTGTATAAGATGTGCGGGGACCGGATGTTGAGCGAGGATATTACGCAAGAGGTCTTTTACAATATCATGCGGTATAGGGAATCGTACAAAAACGGAAAATTTGTGTCGTGGATGTTCACCATCGCCAGAAATTGTCTAAAAAGCCACTTAAAAAAAGTACGGAACTACCCTGAGGACTTGGATGATGTGTCCTATAAACTAATGGAGAACGAAGAACCGAAAGAGGACTATAGCCATTTGCAAAACGCCCTGGCCAAACTTAACCCTTCGGACCGGGAGCTACTGATCTTAAACCGGTTCCAGGAGATTAAATATGCCGAGTTGGCCCATATTGTGGGCAGTACGGAGGGAGCGGTAAAAACCAAGGTGAACCGGGCCCTAAAAAAATTGAAGCAAGTCTATTTTGATAATATATGACCATGGACAAAAAACGATTTAACGAATTACTCCCAGATTATCTGGATGGGGTCTTGGATTCCGTACAAAAGCAAAAAGTGGAAGAATATATTGCGAAAAATGCCCAAAGTGCCGAGGAATTGGAGCAATTAAAGGCTCTTTTTGAGGCCTTTGCCCAAGAAAAAACAGCAATACCCTCTCCTCGGTTGGAAGCCAACTTCCTAGCGCTTTTGGAGCGTGAAAAAAGGGCGGGCCAAGTGATTCCCATGGATACAGGCACCTCCTCAACTGTATGGGGTTGGAATACCCTATTGAAAGTGGCCGCCGGTATCGCGTTGTTGGCAGGTATGTTCCTGTTAGGCCAGTATAGGCAACAAAAGCAGTCTTATAACGAAATAGCGGCCCTACAGCTCCAGGGTCTGGAATTGCGACAGACGGCCATGCTTTCCCTTATGGAGAACAAATCCGCCAGTAAGCGCATACAAGGTGTTGGCTATACGGACGGGTTCCATAATCTGGACGAGGCCATTATAAAGGCTTTGACGGACCGATTGTTGAACGATGAAAATGCCAACGTACGTATGGCTTCTGCGGAGGCGCTGGAGAGGTTTGCGGCTTCGGAAAGAGTGAAAACAGCATTTATCGAAGCCTTGAAGGTCGAAAAAGACCCTGGGATACAAATTACTATCATCCAGGTTTTGGTCCGAATACAGGAAAAGAAGGCCATTGTACCCTTACAGCAGTTGATGCAACAGGACGAAACCCAACCCTTTGTAAAGGAACATATTCAATCATTATTACCAGATATTATTTAATCATCAAAAAACGAAGTATTATGCAATTACGAAAAATTACATGGCTTATAGCCCTTATTGGTATAGGGATGTACGCCCAGAAGGACTATACCAAATCCCTTACCGGAATAGAATGGGTGAAAATTGAATCCAAGGGGGATATTGAAGTAAAGACCCATTCCAGTGACCAGCTCCTGATCAAAGGAGGACAATCTTACAAAATCCCTGAAAGGGCCAAGGGACTACGCCTGGTAGGCGAAAGCGGTTCGGACAATACGGATGTGGGATTCTATGTGATCCAAGAAGGCAATACGCTATTGGTCCGAAATCTGAGGAAATCCGGTAACGGGGAAATCTTTCTTCCCGCCAAGCAGAACATTTCCGTTAGGACCAATTGGCAGGGAAGTATCAAGATTACGGGATTTCTGGGCGAGATAGAGGCAACTGCCGAATTGAACGGGAACGTCAAAATAGAAAAGGTCAGCGGACCTTTGACCGCCAATTCCTTGAACGGGGATGTAGAAGTGGAATTTACCAAGGTAAGCCAGGCTTCCCCCATAAGTATTTATTCTACCAACGGTGCCCTGGACATTGCCCTTCCTGGGGATACCCCGGCCGACCTCAACCTAAGTTCGGTAAACGGATCCATCTATACCGATTTTGACATCAGCATGCCGGAAAAGGACGGATTACGGGCCGTTTCCAGCAAAAAAGTGAAAGGTTCGATAAACAATGGGGGCGTGGACCTTAAATTGACCACGACCAACGGAAATATTTATCTCAGAAAAAAATAATCAAAAAAAGAACAGTCATGAAAAAAACCGCCATCCTATTGCTAGGCCTCATCAGCCTACAGATCAGTGCACAGAAGGTCATTGAAAAGAGCATGGACTACAACAATCAATTCATTGATGTCGATTTAAAATTCGCCTCAACGATAGAAGTAAAATCATGGGACCGATCCTCCGTTTATTTTAAGGCGGATATTTATGCCAAGGAGGAAAAATTCCTGGACTATTACCATCTGGATATCGGAACCAACGGTTCGCGAATCTCCATCACATCCGAAGCCGAGCCCATGTTCGAGGCCTACCAGGACGATTGTCTGGAGAACAACCCAAACCGAAAGGAAAACTGTTATAATACCGGCGATCATTATAAATTCAAGTATGTGCTCCATGTACCCAAGGGTGCCAAGGTAAAAATAAGCAGCATCAATGGGGATCTCAAATCCGAAGTCATGGAAGGCAATTTCACCATTGATCTGATCAATGGGGATATCGAAATCGATCGTTATGCGGGAATGCTCGAATTGAGTACCATAAACGGGGCGATCGACCTAAGAATGATAGATGCCTCTTTAGTGGCCGAGACCATTCACGGGGATATTTATGCCGATGAAAAATTAAAATTCAAATCCTCCGATCGCCATGTAGGACAAAAAGTTTCGGGCCAAACCGCCAATGGTTCCAACAGCCTATTCCTCAATACCATCAATGGGAATATGTACTTAAGGTTGTGATAACGGCACCTAGCTAAAAGACGTTGTCTAAAATAATAGGGTCCTCACAAAATTGTAGGCCAAGAGCATCCACCCAACCACCAGCAACAATCCTCCAAGGGGAGTAATGGGTCCCAAAAATTTCCATTTTCTCCCCTTGGAAGAACTGAGTACCAGTGCATAGATGCTAAAGGAAAAAAGAAAGGTCCCTATAATTAGACAATAGGCCATGATGCGCTCCAATGGGCTATTGAATCCTAAATTAAACCCCAATACGATCAAGAGCAGGGCATGGTACATTTGATATTTGACCCCCGTTTCAAAACTCTTGAGTTGTTCCCCGGAAAGGGATTTCTTTAGGGCATGTGCTCCAAAAGCACCAAAAATTACGGCCAGCAATCCATAAAGTGCTCCCATGCATTGAACCCAAAGAATTGTTCCCATACGTTAATTTATAGAAATCCGAAATAGTTGTGGCTTGCTAAAGCACCACCACAATTTGCTTGTCCGTTCGTAGCTCAAACGCACATTCGCCAAAACTTGGTGGGCCAAAAGTCTTCATTTTGGCATTGGAAAAGCCAATTTTCTCCTTCGGAATGCCCAGCCAATTACGATCGAGCACGTCGTTCCCGTTCTCGTCATGAAAAATAGCGACGGCATATTTCCCGGATGGAAGACTTCCCATGTTTATTTGCGTAATCCCTTTTTGCGCCTGGGTACTATCAAATTTATAGACCCCTTCAAATTCCAGAAAATTGTTCTCATCGGTATAGAGGGCCACACTTATTTTACCATCGGAAGTGGCTACCCCTTCGACGGAAATAGAAAGCCGATTTTGGCAAAAACCAAAAACCGGCACTAGTAACGACAGAAAGAGCATTTTTTTCACAGGCCAAAAATAGAAACTCCGTTGCTTATAAACTCACTTTTTAGATCAAATTTATAGGGAAAGGCTGTCCTTTTTCCCCTTTAAAAAATGATACATCCTTTCATTTTCCAAAGAATCCTTCATATTCATATATAGGGATATTGAATCGCGATAGACCACCTTGATCTTGGGATGGGGCAGATGGTCGATATAAACATACACCTTCTTGTCCGTAAGGGAGTCCTTGAACTCTTGAAAAATCCCCTTTTCCTTTTGTAACACGGAGAATCCATTGAGCCGTTTCATAGGAGGGATTTTCTCCACCAATAACACACTATCGATTTCCGAGAAATTCAGACTTTTATAATAAAATCCGGAGAGTATCCGAATTTCGTTGGTACTGGTCCGGACCCAATTCTTGTAATGGGCGGCCAAGGCCAATAGACAGATCACAACGGTGCATACCACTATAATGTTCCAAAACCCATGTCGTCTTTTTTTCCCCATACGGTTTACTTGTGTTCCCTACACTACAAACGATCAAAATGCATAAAAATTTTCGAGGGGCCCGGACACGATGCTAAGAACAATTTCGCCACCAAGCCCATCCACCAAGGAGCTACTCGGCATATTTCTGAAACCAGGCCAAGGTATGCGCAATCTTGGCGATTAAATTACTCGGTTTGTTGGCAATGCCATGGCTTGCTTTTGGAATCTCCACCAAAACTGTTGGAATTTTTCGCAATTTTAGGGCGTGGTACAGCTGCTTGGCCTCGCTGGGCGGGGTACGCAGATCGTCCATGCCTACCAACACCATGGTGGGGGTTTCTATGTTTCCTACCAATGAAAGTGGGGAAAACTTCCAATAGGTCTCAAAATTCTCCCAGGGTTGACCCGGATAACGGCTATTGGCATACCGAAAGTAATTGTCGGCCACCAAAGTCTTGCTGATCCAATTCATTACGGGTTTCGCTACTACGGCAGCCTCGAATCTGTTGTTCTTTCCAATGATCCAAGCGGACATGATGCCTCCGGCACTACCTCCTGTGACAAAAAGTTGATCCTCATGGGCAATCCCCCTTTGGATGCAATAATCCACTCCATCCATCACGTCGTTATAATCCTCTCCCGGATAATTGCGATACAGTAAATTGGCGAACTCCTCTCCATAACTTGTGCTACCCCGTGGATTCGGATAAAAGACAATGTACCCGGCAGCGGCGTACAGTTGCATTTCCGCGGAAAACCGGTCCCCGTAATTAAGAATGGGACCCCCATGATTTTCCACTAAAAACGGATACTTCTTGGCAGCATCGTAATCCGGTGGATATACGACCCATCCCTGTATTTTTCGTTGATCGAAACTGGAGGTATACCACACCTCCTCCACTTTGCCCAGATTACGGAAATTCAATAAGGCCGCGTTTAGGGAGGTAAGTTTTGCTGGAGTTTTGGCCTTGGGTTCCAATAGGGCCAACTCCGCTGGATATTCCGGACGGGTATGGGTATAGGCGATCGTTCCGTCCTTGGACACACTAAACGAGCCTCCGGCATAAGGCCTGCCAATGGAGGTTCCCCCCATATTATTCGCCAGTGGGGTAAGCTTCCCGTTCAAACCTATTTTTGCAATCTTGGTATTTCCCTGATCATCATAGGAGACATATAGACCGTTCCCTTTGGCATCCCAAACCGGGTTGGCCACCGTCCGATCCAAATTTTCGGAAATGACCTTCTTGTTACCCCCGTCCCTATCCATTACATACAGTTTGCGCACTTGATGTGCCTGCCTTTTATCCTGAAAACCGATATAGGCGATTTGGGTACCATCCGGCGAAACAACAGGATGGGAATCCGGTCCGTCCCTATCCGTTAATGCTTGGATTTGGCCCGTATGGACGCCTACCGAATAGATTTCTGTATTCCTGAAGTCGTATTCCCAATCCGGGCTCCTATTGCCCGAAAAATATAGGTGTTGGCCGTCTTTGGACCAGGATAGGTTTCCCCTATGGTGAAAATCCCCGGCGGTCAATTGCCTAGGGGCACCCCCATGGCCAGGTAGCACGAAAATATGGTCGAATCCTGGATCGATATACCCCTTACCGTCCGCTTCATGGTACAGTCTATCCGTTATCCTTGGTTTTTCCGCCCATTTTGCGCCTTTAGGTTTTTTGGGCATTTTGGCCAGAACGGGGGGTTCCTTCGCTACGTTCATAGAAAAGGCAAGTTGCTCCCCATCCGGTGACCAGGACAAATTTTTTGGACCCTGGGGAAGCTGGGTGAGTTTGGCCATTTTACCCGAGTTTATCCAATAAACGAAGATTTCCGAACCTTGATCGGTATTGCTGGTAAAGGCCAAACGGTCGCCTTGGGGAGACCACCTAGGGTTGGATTCGCTGCTCTCCCTGGTAGTCAATTTCTGATGCTGCGAACCATCGGTCCGGACCATCCAAAGATTTCCCCGAGCCTTGTCCCCCATAATATCAAAACCCATTCTGCGATAAACCACCCACTCCCCGTTGGGCGAAATTTGAGGGTCGGAAACATATTGAAGATCAAAAATATCGGAATAGGAGAAGTTTTTCTTTTGGGCCTTCATAGGTTGGAAGAAAGCAAGAACGACAACGATTATAAAAAATTTATGCATGGAAGAACAGTTTGAATTATGTATGAAAATAGCGGAATGCGCCCAGATTCGCAAACCTTGGCGTGTATTGTAGCAGCAAATAAAAAAGGGAATTCCTACTCCCAGGGTCTTGATATTTTTGGGAGCTATATTATTCTATGCCCCAAGGGGTCGTTTATCCTTTCGTCCCTCCTCGGAAAATCGTATCTTTAGGGGGCCGAGAAGATGACCAAGTTTATTTCCATAACGATATCATTGCTCATTCTGTTTCAGAGCTTTAACATCCATATCAACGATTTGGTGGAATTGGACGAGCTCATTGAGCATGCCCAATTTCATGCCGAAGCCTACGGGGACAGTTTTTGGGTCTTTCTATCCAAACATTATGGAGAACTCAAAACAGAGCACAGCCAGAAACATCAAGAAGAACAAGAGGAGCACGAGGAACTTCCATTTCAGCATCATTTCTATTCCCTATCACTATCGGCCTTTGTTATCAACGACCCGGTACCCTACACTTCCTATGTGGAATTGGTATCCCTTGATTCCGGAAATTTCCATTATGCCAATTCTTACGTTCCACTTCTTGGAGATGGACTCTTCCAGCCCCCACGATACGCATAATCCTAATTGACATACCTCATTTTAGGCGAACTATTTCAACCTAGTTTGCCATCACCTTTATTCAATGGATTATGTTATCGCATGTTATCAACTTAAGTATACGCAATAAATTTATCGTTCTCCTTTTTACCCTTTTCCTCATCTGTTTTGGGTTGTATTCCTTGACCCAAATACCTATTGGTGCGGTTCCCGATGTAACCAACAACCAGGTCCAGGTCATTACCACATCCCGCAATCTCTCTACCCAGGATATGGAACAGTTCATTACTTATCCCGTGGAATTGGAAATGGCCAACCTACCCGGGGTTAAGGAAATCCGTTCCATATCCAAATTTGGACTGTCTGTGGTAACCATAGTTTTTAACGATGACATGGGCACCTATTTGCCACGCCAGCTCATTGCCGAAAAAATAAAATCGGCCTCTGAAAAAATCCCGGAAGGTTTCGGGGTTCCAGAAATGGGACCTATTTCTACAGGGCTCGGGGAAATCTATCAATACATCCTGGACGTAAAGGATGGCTATGAAAGCGAATATTCGGTAACCGACCTTCGAACGATTCAGGATTGGGTGGTAAAACGTCAACTCTCCGGAGTTCCAGGTGTTGTGGAGGTCAATACATGGGGTGGCTTCTTAAAACAATACGAGGTGGGCCTTAATACCGAGAAGCTCAACGCTATGGACATCAATGCCCGGGAAGTCTTTACCGCATTGGAGAACAATAATAACGTGGTGGGTGGCGGTTATATCGAAAAGAGGAATCAAGCCTATTTTATAAGGGGTGAAGGGCTCGTAGTTTCTTTATCGGATATCGAAGACATTGTGGTAAAGACCAGGGACGGTATTCCAATTTATATCAAGGATATTGCCAAAGTGGGGTACGGCAGCGCCATTCGGTTTGGTGCCATTACGGGAAACGGTGAGGGCGAAAAGGTATTGGGGCAGGTCATGATGCTCAAGAATGCCGATTCCAAAAAGGTTATCGATGCCGTAAAGGAACGGGTCGCCCGTATTTCCAAAACACTGCCCGAAGGCATTTATATAAATGCCTTCCTGGATCGAAGCGAACTCATTGCCAAGACCACGTTTACGGTAACCGAGAATCTGGTCCTGGGTTGTCTCATTGTTACTTTTGTGGTGGTACTACTCTTGGGCAATCTACGTTCCGGACTTGTGGTGACATCGGTGATTCCATTAAGCCTATTTTTTGCCTTATCGCTTATGTATTTGTTTGGAGTAGATGCCAACCTCATGAGCTTGGGTGCCATCGATTTTGGAATTATCATCGATGGGGCTGTTATTATTGTTGAGTTCATTGCTTTTCAAATTACCCAACAACGTTTGCAACTGGGGGTGCTTGCCAAAGCTGACCAACAAAAAAAACGAGATGGTATCACTGCAAACAGTACTTCCAAAATGATGAATTCCGCCATTTTTGGGCAACTTATTGTTTTCATTGTATTTATCCCCGTCCTTTCCCTAAGCGGGGTGGAAGGTAAAATGTTCAAACCCATGGCCCTTACCTTCAGCTTCGCGCTTTTGGGGGCCATTGTGCTATGTTTTACTTATGTTCCTGTAGCCGCCGCCCTTTTCCTAAGGCCCTCCAACCCCTCCGAAAAAAACATTTCCGTGCGACTAATGAACCTGCTCAACCGAGCATATGAACCAGTAATCGATTGGGCCCTATGCAGCAAAAGGTGGGTTCTAGGCATTTCCGGAGGATTGCTGGTATGCGCCGGAATTTTATTTAGTACTATGGGAGGTGAATTCGTTCCTACCTTGGACGAAGGAGACTTTGTAATACAACCCGTACTGAAAACAGGCACTTCATTGGAAAAGACGGTGGAGATTACCACACAAATCGAAAAAATACTGCTCGAGAATTTCCCCGAAGTGGAGCAAGTGGTAACCCGGATTGGAGCGGCGGAAGTCCCTACGGATCCCATGTCCATGGAAGAAAGTGATATCATCATTATCCTAAAGCCTAAAAGCGAATGGGTTTCGGCCAAGACCAAGGATGGATTGGCCGAAAAGTTTAAGGAAGCCCTGAGTATCATCGCCGGGATGGAGGTAGAGTTTACCCAGCCGATAGAAATGCGATTCAATGAACTCATTACCGGGGTAAGGGCGGATATTGCAATCAAAGTCTTTGGGGAAGATCTGGATATACTCAGCCAAAAGGGCACCCAAATAAAGGAACTTATCCAAAACGTAAAAGGAGCCGCTGATGTTTCCGTGGAAAAAATAGTGGGCCTTCCCCAAATGAACGTTACATACAACAGGACCAAAATAGCACGGTATGGGCTTAACATTGCAGACCTGAACGAAATGGTAGCCATGGGCTTTGCCGGTCGTAAGGTAGGTAGTGTCTACGAGGGGGAAAAACGGTTTGAACTGGTGGTGCGATTGGATAAACAACAAAGGAAAGACATCGATAATCTCAAAAATCTATATGTAGACCTGCCCACCGGAGGGAAAATCCCGTTACGCGAACTAGCGGATATCAGCTATCAAAAAGGGGCCGCCAAAATCTCCAGGGACGATACCCGAAGACGTATCGTGGTAGGTATTAACGTACGCAACCGGGATCTTCAGTCGGTGGTAAGCGATGTACGCAGGTTAATTGATGAAAATTTGCAATTACCCGTTGGATACTCCATAACCTATGGCGGGCAGTTTGAGAACCTGCAAAGTGCCAAAGCCCGACTTTGGGTGGCCGTACCCATTGCCTTATTACTAATTTTTACCCTATTGTATTTTGCCTCCAGATCCGTTAAGGAGGCCTTGCTCATCTTTTCCGCCATTCCCTTGGCCGCAGTAGGTGGTGTGCTTTTGCTGTGGCTAAGAAATATGCCCTTTAGCATTTCGGCCGGAGTTGGATTTATTGCTCTTTTTGGAATTGCCGTGCTGAACGGAATTGTGCTATTGGAACATTTTAAAGAACTCGGACAACAATCTTTTAAAACTATGGAAGCACTTGTAAAACAAGGAACAAAGAACAGACTACGCGCCGTGGTGCTTACGGCCTCGGCGGCATCACTAGGCTTTTTGCCAATGGCCGTATCCACTAGTGCCGGGGCCGAGGTGCAACGGCCATTGGCTACGGTGGTCATTGGTGGTCTGGTTACGGCCACCTTATTGACTTTGATAGTACTCCCCGTATTGTATATCATATTTAACCGACCGCAAACCACGCTCACAAAAAAGGGGAGGACAAGCGGCAAGATGATGGTATGGCTGCCTTTGGGACTGCTGTTCGTTCCAATGGCAATGGCTCAAGAACCAGTGGACTTGGAGGAGTTGGTATCCATCGCTTTGGAAAACAATGCAGGCCTAAAAGCGGCTAAGTTGCACGTTGAACAATCCGATGCCCTCATTTCCAGTGCTTTCGATTTCAACAAGACCGAAGTCTATTATGAATATGACGAAAATAACCTCACTTTAACAAATGAGCCCCTGCGTGTTTTTGGAATCCAACAGGATTTTCTGTTCCCAACGGTATATTTCGCGGAAAAGCGCTGGAACAAGGTTCGGGCCCGTATGGTGGCCAACCATTACGAAATCGCACAAAAGACCTTAAAACGTGAAGTGGTCGCTGCCTATTATTCCTTCCTATATATCACAGAAAAAGAAACCATTTTTAGAAGATTGGATAGCCTGTACCGAAATTCCTCCCGAATGGCCCAACGACGTTTTGAATTGGGGGAAACCAATTACCTGGAAAAGATTACGGTACAATCCAAGCAACAACAAATGGGTATTCGTTTGGAACGGGTGGTTCAGGAAATCGCCGCTGTCCGAACCAACCTGAAAAAGGTGGTTCAGATCGATTCTTTACCTCCCATTGTCCGGATTCCCTTATCCCCAGTTGTTTTACAAGCTCCCCAGCTGGCCCAAAGCCCCGAGCTCCGGTATTATGAAAACAATGCTGTTCTCATGCAAACCGAACGGAGCTTGGCCCAACAACAATTGTTGCCGGATATCGGTCTAAACTATTTTCAGGGTACAACACCTGATCTCGATGGGACATTGATAGGATATCAATTGGGGCTTAAAATCCCCCTGTTCTTTAGTGGTCAATCGGCAAGGATCAAATCCAGTAGGATAGCCGAAGAAATTGCCAAAGAAAAATCAAAGGAATACCAAATTCAATTTAGTGCCCGCCACGATGAACTCATGTCCCAATACCGAACGCATAGAAAAGCTTTGGCGTATTACGAGCAGGAAGGAAATCGACTTTCCGAGGAACTGGTAAAGACTTCGGAATTGAGCTTTATGAGTGGAGAAATCGATTTTTTCCAATATATCATCAGTCTGGAAAATGCCTATGAGATACAATTGGACTATCTGGATAACCTTGACCGACTCAACCAAACGGTCATCGAACTAAACTATCTAAATCTTTAAAACTTTGACAATGAAACATATTCACCTCCTACCTTTCCTTACCTTGGTTCTTCTAAGTGCCTTGGGCTGCGGGGAAAACAAAAGTGCTGAGAATTCCGAACAAAACGAGGATATGCCAACGGACACCTTCCTCATTAGCCAGGAACAGTTTGTGGAAAATGGGATGGCATTGAGCCATTTAGAGGAAAAAAACTTTCCGATGGGTATAACAGCCAATGGCAAGATAGATGTGCCTCCAGAGAATATGGCAGTAATCAATGCCATGTTGGGTGGTTACGTTAAAAAGACTCCGCTTTTGATCGGTAACAAAGTAGACAAAGGTCAACTATTGGCGACTTTGGAGAATCCGGAATTTATTGCCCTACAACAGGAATATCTAGAAGTAAAGGAGCAGCTGGCCTATTTGAAGTCCGAGTACGACCGACATAAAATTTTGTTCGAGGAAAAAATTTCCTCCCAAAAAAACTATCTGAGGACGGAGAGTGAATTTAAAACCGCCCTAGCCCGGTACCATGGATTGAAAAAACAACTGGTATTGTTGAATATTTCCTCGGAGGAGGTAGAAAAAGGCCATATTACGGCAACGGCCTCCGTATATGCCCCCATTTCCGGAAGCGTTACCCAAGTTTGGGTATCACGGGGCGCCCATGTATCCCCATCTTCCCCTATTTTGGAAATTGTGGACGATGAACATATTCATTTGGAATTGGCCGTTTTTGAAAAGGACATCATGCAAGTGGAAAAAGGGCAGCCCATATTTTTTAGGGTTCCTGAAGCCTCGGACAATACTTTTGAGGCCGAAGTATATTTGGTGGGCACAACTATAAACGAGAATCGCACGATTCAAGTCCATGCTCACCTCAAGAACGAGAAGGAGAATAGATTTCTCATGGGTATGTTCGTTGAGGCGGATATTGTTACGGACCAGGTACGAGCACCTGCCCTGCCTTCAGAGGCTATGGTTACTATTGATGACAAGACCTACGTACTTCTCCTAATTTCCGAAAATGGCGGTAATTATGAATTCAGGAAAATGGAAGTCCAAGCCGGGCAGACGCATGCGGAATACACCGCCATTGGGGACGCAGGGAAATGGGATACCAACAATCAGTTTTTGACCAAAGGTGCTTTTGGGCTCATTGGGGAATAATAGTGTATTTTATCCCAATCCTACATCCAAAGTCATCATAATGATGAAGCCACCGATAAAGCCCATGGTGGCAATATCGGTATAATTGTCCTGTTGGGTTTCCGGGATAACCTCCTCAACGACCACGAAGATCATGGCCCCGGCAGCAAAAGAAAGCGCATAAGGCAGAATAGGCTGAAAGGTCAAGACCGCCCATGCCCCCAGAACGGCAGCGATGGGCTCCACAATGGCCGAGGACTGACCGTACATAAAGCTTTTATAACGACTAAGCCCTTGACGTCGCAAGGGGACCGCCACCGCAAAACCTTCGGGAAAATTCTGTAGACCGATTCCCAGTGCCAGGGCTACCGCCCCACCAATACTGGCGCCCTCAAAACCTGCTGCCACGCCTCCAAAAAGAACCCCGACGGCCAAGCCTTCCGGAATATTGTGTAGGGTAATGGCCAAAGTAAGCAAGGTGGTCCGGTGCCAAGGGGTCTTTACGCCCTCTGCCTCGCTCTCCTTAAAATTGATATGCAAGTGGGGCAAAATTTTATCCAGGCCAAAAATGAAGGCGGCACCCAATAAAAATCCGACAGCCGCCGGGATTACCTTTATAAAACCTTCTCCCGGACTCATCTCGATGCCCGGGGCCAAAAGACTCCAAAAACTGGCGGCGACCATCACCCCACCGGTAAACCCCAACATACCATCCATAAGTGCGCGGTGTGTTCCCCTAAAGAGAAAAACCAAGGCAGCACCTGCCGCCGTAAGTCCCCAGGTAAACAATGTGGCGTACAAAGCGGCTAAAATTGGGTTAATGGATTCAAAATAGTCGATCAACTGCTCCATGGCTATTCCGTGATTTTAAGATAGAGGTTGGCACCGATCTGCTCGGAGATGTGAATATCCTTCCCTTGAATTTGAAGGTGCAGGGAACCATCAAATTCTTCTTTGTCCAAAACTCGGATTACATCGCCCAAGGCAATATTGTTCTTGTCAAGGAATTTGAGAAAAGGTGCTGTAGAATCCTTAACACCCACACAAATACCTTCCGATCCTATAGGTACTTCGTTCAACAATTTTTTTACGGCCTTTTTGAACTCCCCTTCCTTTGAGGGGATGGGGTCCCCATGTGGGTCCACTTGTGGGTATCCCAGATGTTTGTCCAGGCGATCGACCAACTTTTCGCTCTTGATGTGCTCCAATTGCTCGGCCACTTCATGTACCTCATCCCAGGCGAAATCCAATTTCTGTACTAAAAATACCTCCCATAGCCGATGCTTTCTGACCAGGGTCAATGCCGTTTTGTTACCGAACTCGGTGAGGTACACCCCCTTGTACTTTCTGTAGTTGACCAATCCTTTGTCGGAAAGCTTTTTGACCATATCGGTTACCGAGGAAGGCTTGGTATCCATTTGTTCGGCAATGGCGTTGGTGGACACACTTTTATCTTCCCCCTTTCCCAGGTGATAGATGGTCTTTATATAATCTTCTTCTGAAAGCGTCAACGTGATTTCCATTAATGCAAAAATACATTTTTATTTATAAAAACATATTTTTAGTTTAATCTAAATTTTAATAAGATGTTATTAAACGCAGCAGTGTTTCCTTGGCTTCATGGTACTTGAATAAGCGAAAGAAAGCGCATACACCCTATGGCATACTTGGATAGTTTCCCTACTTTTAAAGGCAAAACCTAAATCTTTGCAGAAACAGCATACCTCTTTCGATTATATCATAATAGGAGCGGGTGCGGCCGGGCTTATGTTGGCGGATGCGCTTTGCCGAGATCCCTATTTTTCAAAAAAATCCATATTATTATTGGATAGGGATGCCAAAAAGACCAATGATCGCACCTGGTGCTTTTGGGAAAAGGGAGCGGGCCGTTTTGAGAACATCGTACACCGAACCTGGGACCACATCTATTTTGCGGATCAGCAATTTTCAAAAAGGTTCCCTATAGCTCCATACACTTATAAAATGATCCGGGGCATTGATTTTTACTCGGATTACTTTAAACGGATTTCCAATTGCCCGCATATCATCTTTACACAGGAAAATGTAACCCAAATACGGGAAGAAGCGGATAGTGTTACCGTAATTACCGATCAAGGGGAATTTAAGGGCAAGCAGGTCTTCAACAGTATTTTCGATTACCAAATGGCCATGGGCCAAAAGACCTATCCCGTGCTTCAGCAACATTTTCTGGGTTGGTTCGTAAAGACCACCACTCCCGTTTTTGATGCGGATCAAGCGACCTATATGGATTTTTCCGTGGCACAAAAAGGGAATACCCGATTTATGTATGTGCTTCCGTTTTCCACTACTTCTGCCTTGGTGGAATATACCTTGTTCTCGGAAGAATTGTTGCCGAAGAAAGCATACGAAGATGCAATCGCCCATTATCTAAAGTACGATCTGGATTGTCCTCATTTTGAAATTATGGAAACCGAGCAGGGCAGCATTCCCATGACCTGTTACAATTTTGGAGGCCAAAACACCGCTAAGGTGTTCCATATAGGTACGGCGGGCGGATGGGCCAAACCCAGTACCGGTTATACCTTTAGGAGCACCTCCAAAAAAATCCCTGTATTGGTGGAGTTTCTAAAGACCGGGAAACCCTTGGACCATCTGACTTTTAAAAACAAGTTTTGGTATTATGACCTTCTTTTTTTGGATGTCCTTAAACAGGACAATGCCCTGGGACACCAAGTATTTGGAACACTTTTTAAAAAAAGGAAGCCCCAGCAAATTTTTAAGTTTTTGGACGAAGAGACCAATTTATGGGAAGACTTGGGAACCATTTTGGGAAGCCCTAAGCTTCCCTTCACCAAGGCACTGCTAAAACGATTGTTCTAGACCTCGCGACCCATCAAATCTTCACCGAACTTTTGGAGTGCGGCCTTTTTCTCTTCACTTACCTGCAATTTTTTGAGGTTATCGAAGGCCATTTGGGTATAGTGCCCGATCGCTTTCTCTGTTCTTTCTACGGTGCCAGTGGCGGTAAAAATATCCTTAACGGAGCTAATTTTATCGGAGGGGTCCTTAGGTTGTATGGAGTACAGGTCCAATAGTTCGTTGCGCTGCGCGGGTCCGGCCAGGTCCAATGCCGTTAGGTATAGGAATGTCTTTTTGTTTTCTATAATATCGCCCCCAATTTGCTTGCCGAAGGTTTCACCGTCCCCAAAGGCATCCAAATAATCATCCTTAATTTGAAAGGCGATACCCAGGTTGAGACCAAAATCATAAACCGCTTCCTGTGCTTTAAGCGAAGCCCCGGCAACAATAGCCCCCATTTTTAAAGTGGCAGCCACCAGGACGGCCGTTTTGTTTCGGATCATGGTCAGGTATTCTTGAAGGGTCACATCGTCCCGCTCCTCAAAATCCATATCGTATTGTTGGCCCTCACAAACTTCCAGGGCGGTTTTACTGAATAGTTTGGCCAAATTTTGAAACATGGAATCTTCATAGCTTTCAAACAATTGATAGGCCACTATGAGCATCGCATCTCCGGAAAGTATTCCGGTGTTAATATTCCATTTCTCGTGAACGGAGGGTTTGCCTCTTCGTAAGGGGGCCTCATCCATAATATCATCATGGACCAAAGAAAAGTTATGGAAGACCTCAACGGCCAAGGCGGCGTCCAATGCCTTTCTATAGTCGCTACCAAAGATTTCAGCCGCCATAAGGACCAATACCGGCCGTAATCGTTTGCCTCCTAAATTAAGAATATACGAAATGGGCTCATATAGGTTCCTGGGTTCCTGGGTCTTGATCTTTTCCTCCATATAGGAAATAAACTCGGAACGATAGCATTCTATAGATTGCATTGTAACAATTTTTCCCAAAAATACACCTATTGCCAACATCTTGTACGGGGCCCCTGGGGAAATCGTACGAGATAATCCAAATAAAGTGCAATAGATTGGAAAACGTTCGTCTTTATAGTTGAGGTTTTCCAATAATCCAGTTTTTGAATGGTTTCCCAAACTGAAAACTATACCAAATTAAGAACGTTTTTCAACGACGAATATCACTCGCTGCGGTTTTACGTCAGTTCCCGCATAGACAATGCAACGGACCGTGATGCGGAGGATATTGTTCAGGATGTTGCCCTAAAACTATTTTCACGGGCAGATAGTCTCTCCCCTATAGAGAACATAGCTGGATTTGTATATAACTCCATACGCAATAAGATCATAGACCTTATGCGCACCAAAAAGTCGCACAACTATCAGGAAATTGATATGGAAAGTAGGTTCATCACCTTTACGGAGCTATTCTATGGAACAACGGACAACGCCTATTCCGATCAGATGAAAAATGAGCTGAAGCGCGCCATTTTCAATTTGAAGCCGGATTACCGGGATATTCTGCTGGCCGTAGACTTTGAGGGCTATAGCTATCGGGAACTGTCCGAAGAAACCGGTGTTCCGCAAGGAACCCTGATGTCCAGGCGGCACCGGGCCCTGGGCATTTTATTAAAGCAATTAAAATCGAAAAAAAATAACAGTAATTAAATTTTAGAAACATGGAAGATCATATGGAACAGCTTGTGAAGAGCAGAGTTAAAAGGAATGTCACCAAGGCCTTCAAAGTATTCTTTGCCGTTATAGCCGCAATTGTTTTTGTATTGCTCTTTGGCTATGTCATTATGTGGCTTTGGAACTGGCTTATGCCGGAAATCTTTGGTTTGGTAGAAGTATCCTATTGGCAAGCCGTGGGTTTGCTGGCTTTGGCCAAGATACTTTTTGGGAGTTTTGGCGGCAACCATTCCCATAAGCACAAGTCAAAATCTCGGGAAAAATGGAAGTCCAAAAACTGCGGAGGTCTAAAAAATGACCTTTCCCAATGGAAACATTACGACAGCTTCTGGAAGGAGGAAGGTGAAGATGCCTACAAAGCTTATATAGAGCGCCAAGAGAAGGAAAAAGACTAATGGGTTTTCATGCAATGTTAAATAATTGCAAAACTTTGGAAACTTTTAGTGTGTTATTGGTTTCCAACTGTATATTTGCGGCCGCATTATGAATCGATTTCATCGATGCTACCTTATAGATGTAGTATGAAGACAGCAATCTTGGAGAAAGCGACCGATATGTTTTTGAACCTCGGGTTCAAAAGTGTGACCATGGACGATCTGGCCAATGAAATGGGCATCTCCAAAAAGACCATATATACGCATTTTGAAAACAAGACGGAACTCGTCGCTGAAAGTACCTTGCTCCTCTTTTGTGATGTGGCCGAGGGAATAGAACTTATCTGTTCACTTCAAAAAAACCCGATAGAGGAACTGTACGAGATCAAGAAATTTGTCATGTTGCACCTCAAGGATGAAAAATCCTCCCCGCAATACCAGCTTCAGAAATATTATCCTAAAATTCACGAAAACATGAAGACAAAGCACTTTGAAATGATGCAAGATCGTGTTCTGGACAATATTAGAAGGGGCATGGATCTGGGTATTTACCGAGAAAACCTAAATATCGATTTTGTATCGCGTATCTATTTCTTCGGGGTAACCAGTATAAAGGACCAAAACCTTTTTCCAAAGGAAAAATTTCCTATAGCCCCCTTGATGGACGATTATCTGGAATACCACCTAAGAGGCATTGTAACGCCCAAGGGTAGAAAAATACTGAATACCATTATCAACTCAAACCACGAATAGATGAGGAATATTTTTGTAATGTTCTTGGCGCTGATCGCCCTAAATTTCACCTATGCACAAGAGCAAATAGGAGAAACATCTACTTTTTCCCTGGAAGAAGCCATTGACTTTGCCTTAAAGAACAATTATAGTTCCATTAATGCAGAACGGGACCTTACGGATGCCCAAAAACAAAAATGGGAGGTGATAGCCTCGGGACTACCACAAATAGATGGTACCGTTAATTATCAAAACCAATTAAAGCAGCCCGTATCCCTGATTCCCTCGGAGTTTTTCCCTGGAGGGGAGCCCGGTACCTTTACTCCGGTCATATTTGGGGTACCCCAACAGATTATAGCCACGGGAACCCTGAAGCAACAGATTTTCGATGGCTCCTACATTGTGGGTGTACAGGCTACCAAGGCATTTTTGCGCTATAGTGCGTACAATAAGGAGAAGACGGACCAGGATGTACGTAAGGCCGTTGTGGAGGCCTATGGTAACGTGTTGCTGGCACAGGAAAGTGCGGATATTTTGGAAAGGAACAAGGCCACCTTGGAAGAGAATCTGTTCGAGACCCAGAAACTCTTTGAAAATGGATTGGGGGACGAGGAAAGTGTGGAACAGTTGGAAATTACACTTTCTTCCATAGAGAATCAATTAAAAAACGCGATTCGCTTTGAAAAGATAACCCTTCAGATGTTGAACCTTATCATGGGCATCGACATTGATGCACCTACCAAATTGGCGGATAATCTGGACGACCTGACCCAAAGTAATATGCGTTTTGCGCTTTTGGAATCCAATTTCAATATTGAAAACAACGTAGACTATAAGTTGGCCCAAAACCTCAACGAACAACGTTTCTTTGAGTTAAAACTGGCCAAGAGCAAGGCACTACCTACCCTAAACGCCTTTGTTAATTATGGTACTTCCGCCTTTGGGAACAATTTCGAGTTTTTTAACAGTGACCAAGAATGGTTCGAGTTTTCGACCTTTGGCGTGGACCTTACCATCCCCATATTCAGTTCCTTGGGCAGGAGCTCAACTACCCAACGAGCAAAAATAGCCTTGGAAAAAGCCAAGACTCAATTGTCCGAAGCGGAGGAGCAAATTCGATTGCAATGGGAAAGAGCAAAAAGTGATTTTATTTTTGCAACGGAGGAATACGAAACTGCCAAGGAAAATTTGAGATTGGCCGAACGTATCGAAAACAAAAATCAAATTAAATATTCCGAAGGACTTGCCAGTAGTTTTGAACTACGACAGGCGCAAATCCAATTGTACGATGCCCAACAGGGATTCCTGCAATCCATGGTGGACGTCATCAATAGGAAAACCGAATTGGAAACTATCATAAACGAATAAAAATAAACTAGCAAAACCTTAAAAAGATGAAAAAAATAGTATCTACGTTGGTAGCTGCCCTTCTGTTGATGGCATGTGGAGGTTCCGGGGAACAATCCATAGATGCGCTGATCACCAATGGGGACCTGGAATCCCTCCGTGCGGAAAAAGCCAAGATTTCCGGAAAGCAAAAGGAATTGGAGTCCAGTATCCAACTTCTGGATTCGGTAATTGCAGTCCGGTCGGGTGAGGAAAACCTTCCTTTGGTAACTACCTTGACGGCCGCACCAGAAAAATTCAATCACTTTTTGGAACTTCAGGGAAACGTTAAAACGAAACAGAACGTATTGATCTATCCCGAGATGTCCGGAACACTGGAGCGGGTGTACGTTAAGGAAGGTGACCGGGTTAGAAAGGGACAGCTATTGGCCACCATAGATGATGGTGGTGTGGGAAGTCAATTGGCTCAATTGAAGACACAAGCGGATTTGGCCCAGACCACTTTTGAACGTCAAAAGCGGCTATGGGACCAAAAAATAGGCTCCGAGATCCAATATCTTCAGGCCAAATCGAATTATGAGGCGGCAACCAGTGCGGTTAACCAAGCCAAGAGTCAATTGGGAAAGTCCACCATGAGGGCGCCGTTCAGTGGAGTTATTGATGATGTCATCAAAGACCAGGGTACCGTGGTGGCCCCTGGGATAGGTTCCGAAGTATTTCGGATCGTGAATTTATCGGACATGTATGTGGAAGTGGATGTTCCGGAAAATTACTTGTCCGGTGTCCAGGAAGGAAAGGAGGCCAAGGTATTTTTCCCTGTACTACGGGATACTATATTGTCTACTATTAGGCAGACCGGAAATTTCATCAATCCCGGTAATCGGGCATTTCGGGTAGAGGTATCCGTACCCAACAAGGATGGCCGGATAAAACCCAACCTGACCGCCAAGGTAAGCCTTAACGATTATACCAATGATGCGGCCATCTTAGTTCCCCAAGGAATTATTTCGGAGAATGCGGACGGACAACAGTATGTCTATGTGGCCGAGAAGGTTGCGGAGGATAAGGCCTTGGTCAATCGAAGGATTATCGAGACCGGACTTGCCCAAGGTAGCATGGTCGAGGTAGTCTCCGGAGTTTCCGAAGGTGAACTGTTGATCAAGGAAGGCGCAAGAATCGTAAAGGAAGGTCAAAACGTTAAAATATTGAATTAATAACCCTATGAGCAAACAAGAAAAAAACGCCAACAAGGAGTTTCGGTTATCTTCTTGGGCCATAGACAATCCTTCGGTCATCTATGTGATGATCGCTATTTTCCTGTGGGTAGGTTTTAAGGCCTACCAGGCCATGCCCCGGGAAGATTTCCCGGAAATCGTGGAAACCAAGATCTATATCAGCACCTTGTTTCCCGGTAACACGGCGGAGGACATAGAACGGCTGGTTACCGATCCCCTTGAGGACCGCTTGAAGAACCTGAGCAATGTGGTGGAAACGATTTCCACCTCCCAGGAAGACTATTCCATCATTACCGTGGAATTCGATGAGGAAATTACGGTGGAGCAGGCCAAACAGAACGTTAAGGACGAGGTGGATAGTGAAAAGGCAAGCGAAGATTGGCCCACCTTTAACGGAGCCAAGGTTGAGCCCAATATCTTCGACCTGAATTTGGCCGAGTCCTTTCCCATAATGAACGTCAATTTCACTGGGGACTATCCGGTGGAAAAACTAAAGGAATATGCGGAATACCTGGAAGATGAAATAGAAAATCTGCAAGAAATCAAGGAAGTGGATATTCGAGGGGCCCAGGAAAAGGAAGTAGAGGTTGCCGTGGACGTATATAGAATGATGGCCGCCAAGGTAAGCTTTCAGGATGTAATCAATGCCATTGCCAATGGCAACATGACCATGTCCGCCGGAAATATCAAGACCAGTGAGCAACGTAGGACCATTCGTATCCTGGGTGAAATAGATGACCCCAAGGAACTTAATGGTTTTGTAGTTAAATCTGAAGATGGTGCCGTATATCTAAAGGATATTGCCACGGTTTCCTTTGATGAGGAGGAGAAAACCACCTATGCCCGTGAATTTGGCGAAAGTGTAGTTATGCTGGACATCAAGAAGCGGTCCGGGAAAAATATGATCGAGGCGACCACCAAGGTCCGGGAGTTGGTAAAAGAGGCACAGGAAAACTATTATCCGGCGGATTTGAACATTTCCATCGCCAATGACTCCTCGGGTAGGACATTGAACCAAGTGGATGATCTGGTAAACAACATTATTTTCGGGATTATCCTGGTAGTTACGGTGCTGATGTTCTTCCTCGGGTTCCGAAATGCCCTTTTCGTAGGTTTCGCCATTCCGATGTCCATGTTCATTTCGTTCACCATATTGAACCTTTTCGGGAATACGTTAAACACCATGATCCTATTTGGAATGATCATGGGATTGGGGATGCTGGTGGATAACGGTATCGTGGTGGTAGAGAACGTGTATCGCCTAATGGGAGAAGGTATGTCCCGGGTACAGGCTACTAAGAAGGGTATCGGGGAAATTGCCTTCCCCATTATCATTTCCACGGTAACCACCGTTGCCGCTTTTGTACCCTTGGGATTGTGGCCCGGAATTTTTGGACAGTTTATGATTTTCTTTCCATTAACGCTGTCCGTGGTTCTGGGATCATCGTTATTCGTGGCCATTTTTATGAATTCCATGCTGGTATCCCAGTTTATGGAAACTGGACAAAAGGAACTCGACCTCAAACAATTGATACGGACCACGGGTATCTTGGCGGGAATCGGAATTTTTATTTTTATCGTGGGGGGCACCGTCCGCGGATTGGGAACGGTAATCGTTTTCACCGCCATTATGTTCTGGGTATATAAATATTTCCTCAAACCATCGGCCAACCGCTTTCAAAATGTGGTAATGCCACGGTTTGAGAACTTTTATGAAAAGCAGATAAAACGTGCGTTACGCGGAGGCAATGTGTACTGGTACTTTGGGCTTACCGTTTTCTTGTTGATCGCCACCTTTATGCTCTTTGGTATGTCCATAGGGGCCGGAAGGACCAAAATCGAGTTTTTCCCGGACAATACCCCCAATGAGATCTACGTCTATATCGAATATCCGCAGGGTACCTCTATTGAAAAAACAGATGAATTGACCAAGAGCGTGGAAAAAAGAGTGTATGAAGTCATCAATCGTCCCAAATATAGAAATGGGAACACCAGTTATTTGGTAGAGTCCGCCGTTTCCCAAGTTGGGGAAGGTGCAGGCAATCCCCAAACGGACGGTGGTTCTTCCGCGGAAATGCCCCACAGGGGGAAAGTGACGGTGTCCATGCGGGAATACAAATACCGAAACGGGTTGGATACAGAGGAACTACGCGGGGCCGTTCAGGAAAACTTAAAGGGCATCTACCCCGGGGTCACTATTTCCGTTGAAAAGGATTATAATGGTCCGCCGGCAGGCTATCCGGTAAATATAGAGTTGGAGGGTAAGGACTACGATCAGTTGATCGCGACGGCCGAGGAAATCCGAAACTTTATCAACTCCAAGAGCATTCCGTTCATTGAGGAGCTGAAAATTGACGTCAACAAGAGCAAGCCTTCCATGCAGGTGATTGTGGATCGGGAAAAGGCAGGTGAACTCGGGATTGCAGTAGGTCAGGTCGGCACGCAATTAAGGCGTTCCCTGTTTGGTGAAAAGGCCGGAATCTACAAACTGGATGGGGAGGATTATGACATCAATGTCCGTTTTGACGAGGACATACGGTTCGATAAAAATGCCTTGTTCAATCAGAATATTATTTTCAGGGACCAAGCCTCGGGACAGATCAAGGAGATTCCGGTTTCGGCCGTGGCCAAGCAACGCAACTCTACTGGTTTTAGCGCCATCAAGCATCGGGACGGCAATAGGGTGGTTACCGTCTATTCCGGTCTTGAAGCCGGGGGCAACCCCGCCGAAGTGGTGGCCCAAGTGCAGGAGGAAATGAAAAATTTCAATGGTATCCCGGAAGGGGTCAAAATAGACTTCACCGGTGAAATTGAGGAACAGAACAAGCAAATGCAATTTCTGGTGGGGGCATTTTTTGGTGGTCTGGGCCTGATTATGCTCATATTGATCTTCCAGTTCGGGGGCATTTCCAAACCCCTCATCATTATGATCGCTATTTTCCTGAGTTTCATTGGGGTCTTTGGCGGGTTGATGTTGACCGGTTGGCCCTTTGTCATAATGATGACCATGATGGGAATTATTTCCCTCGCGGGAATTGTGGTCAACAATGGGGTGGTGCTGCTGGATTATACCCAGATCCTCATCGATCGTGAAAAAGTAAGATTGGGCATGGGCGATAAGGACCTATTGAGTATGGAAGACGTGACCAAGATAATCGTAAAGGGTGGTAAGGCCAGATTGAGGCCCGTAATCCTAACGGCGATTACCACGGTATTGGGTCTCATTCCACTGGCCATAGGGTTGAATATCGACTTCTTCTCCCTGTTCTCCCAGTTTGACCCCAAGATCTATATGGGTGGGGACAACGTTATTTTCTGGGGGCCATTGGCCTGGACGGTCATCTTCGGATTGATCGTGGCCACTTTCCTTACCCTGATCATTGTCCCGGTACTTTTCAATATCACCTACCGCATTAAAGTACGGATGTGGGGAAGCGGAAAAGCCGAGAAATCCGATCAGAAGCCATTGGAGGCAGCTGCTTAATGAACTGATATCGATCCGATATACAAAAAATGGCCCCGAAGTACTTCGGGGCCATTTTGTTTTATGGTGTTAATTTGAATTAGTTTATAACCACCGGTGCCTTTTTCCTGGATTCAACAATACTAGCAATTTTATTGTCCTGAAAATCCACTTCCTTAAGTACTTCTCCTTCCCAGAAAAGCCATTTTCCAGTCCGTTTGCCCATTTCATAATTTCCTTTGGCAATTTGCTTGCCGACCTCATCGAACATTTCCCATTCGCCATGTAATTTACCTTCCATAAAATAACCGGTTTGTGCAATCTCCCCGTTATCGTGAAAGTATGTGGCCTTGGTTAGATCACCTTCCTTTTTAAAGGTAGGCTTGTTTTCCTGGGCACCCGTTCCAATGGAGAACATAAGTGCCAATATGATAGTAATAAGTTTCATAATATAATAGGTTTTAAATTTGTATCTATAGTAGAATAACGTTACAAAGATACAATTATTTTACATTAAATACATCTTTGCGTAACATTTACTTAACATTAAATTTACATTACTAATGTAAACATCTTACTATAAGCTTTTTATGATATTTATCAGTTTGTGTTTTTTTTGCTCTTTTACGGAAAAATCCGTTGAAATGCTTGGCCATAAATTGGGCATACTTCTTAACTTTGCCGTCCAAAAACAAGAGATATGTACAGGAGCCATACCTGCGGTGAATTAAGGGAGTCCCATAGGGATACCGCGGTCACTTTGGCCGGCTGGGTGCAGAAAACCCGGGACAAAGGCTTTGTGGTCTGGGTAGATTTACGGGACCGTTATGGAATAACGCAATTGGTATTCGATGAAGAACGGAGCACTCAGGATTTGTTGGAAACAGCTCGGAACTTAGGTCGGGAATTTGTTGTTCAGGTCCAAGGTACCGTTATAGAAAGGGCCTCCAAAAACCCCAACCTACCAACGGGCGACATCGAGGTTTTGGTTAATGAACTTACCGTACTGAATTCTTCCCAGACCCCGCCGTTCACTATTGAAAACGAAACCGACGGTGGCGACGACCTCCGCATGAAATTCCGTTATTTGGACATCCGCCGAAATCCGGTCAAAAACAACCTGATATTTAGGAGCAAGGTGACCATGGAAGTGCGGAAGTACCTTTCACAAGAGGGTTTCATTGAAGTGGAGACCCCCTATCTGATCAAATCCACACCTGAGGGAGCCCGGGATTTTGTGGTCCCCAGCCGAATGAACGAAGGACAGTTCTATGCACTGCCCCAATCCCCACAAACCTTTAAACAGTTGTTGATGGTCGGGGGAATGGATAAGTATTTTCAAATCGTTAAATGTTTCCGGGATGAAGACCTTCGGGCGGACCGTCAACCTGAATTTACGCAGATTGACTGCGAGATGGCCTTTGTAGAGCAGGAGGATATCCTAAATACCTTTGAGGGCCTTACTCGACATTTGTTGTCCGAAATTAACGGAGTTGAGCTGGATGCCTTTCCCAGAATGACTTTTGATGAGGCCATGAGGCGCTTTGGGAACGATAAACCGGATATCCGCTTTGGAATGGAACTAAGCGAGCTGAACCAGGTGGCACAACATAGGGATTTTAATGTATTTAACTCGGCGGAATACATCGGTGCCATTGCCGTCCCTGGCGCGGCCAGTTATACCCGTAAGGAAATCGACAAATTGATCGATTGGGTAAAACGCCCCCAAATAGGTGCAAAGGGTATGGTATATGTAAAATGTAATACGGACGGGACGTTTAAATCCTCCGTCGATAAATTTTATGATCAAGAGGATTTGGCCAGTTGGGCGAAGGTAATCGGAGCCCGGGCCGGGGACCTTATCTGTATATTGTCCGGGACGGTACAAGAAACACGAACGCAATTAAGTGCGTTGCGCATGGAAATGGCCGAACGCCTAGGGCTACGAAAATCGAATGAGTTCGCCCCACTTTGGATCGTCGATTTCCCTTTGCTGGAACTGGACGAGGAAACAGGCCGCTACCATGCCATGCACCATCCGTTTACCTCTCCCAAACCCGGTCAATCGGAATTGCTGAGGACCGACCCCGGAAAGGTAAAGGCAAACGCCTATGATCTGGTATTGAATGGTAATGAGATCGGAGGCGGATCGATCCGAATCCACGATAAGGAAGTTCAATCCACTATGTTCGGCCATTTGGGCTTTAGTCCAGAAGAGGCGCGTGCCCAATTTGGGTTTTTGATGGATGCATTCCAATATGGTGCCCCGCCCCATGGCGGAATAGCCTTTGGCCTGGATCGTTTGGTCGCCATTTTGGGCGGGCAGGAAACCATACGCGATTTTATCGCCTTTCCCAAAAACAACAATGGCCGGGACGTGATGATCGATGCTCCCGCCCCCATTGACCCGGAGCAGTTGGACGAGCTTGGGCTAAGATTGGGAAACTGATCCTTTAAACCCTAACGGGTAACCAACGGTGACTATTTTTACAAGGCGATAACGTACCTATGATGAGGATACCTTTGTCCATAGCGATTGCTGTCCTATTCCTAAGTTGTGACCGGAGCGATGGGGAAACCGCCGATTCCTCCGGTACCCACATAGATATTATCGGGTTGGCCTCCACTGTGGAGGAAATTACGGCGACCTCGGTGGCCCTTCAATACACCTATACCGACGTTCTGACCGACGGGGGAAGCCCAAATACCGAAATCTGGTACAAGAAGTTGGAAGACAATGAATGGAGCATTCTAGAAGTAGTTTTGGAAAATGAAACGGCACTGCAGATCGAGGGCCTCGATCGGGCGACTTCCTATCTTGTTAAACCCGTATTTCGGGTGAATGATTTTATTAGGGAAGGCAGCGAAATAGCATTCACCACTCTTCCCATCAACTATACCTTTGTTCGGGAGGGAAACCCTAATAGTGTTTGGGTGACCAATATATTTGCCGATGATGACTATACTGAAGTTGGCAGTGTCTTGACCTCTTTTTTAAAAAAGGATAACGATAGTATTCCCCTGCAAATCAGTGTCGTTTCAAAAGATTCCTTGTTGCTATTCCCTGCAATCGGCCTGCATACCCTTTTTGACCCCTTGCCTAACTATCAAGAAAGGTTGGAAGTATCGGTAACACTTCAATTGAACGATTATTACATGGATAATTTTGGAACCTTGGAGTTATACAACCCCATACCAAGAATAGAAACATTTAGCTTTCAAAAGGTGGTCGATTGCGACAATTCGGATAAAACAAAGCTCCTTTTTCAGGGATTGTTTTGGGACGCTTCCCTTAGGGCAACCATTGATTTTAACAAACCCGATGACTACCGGATTCGCATCCAGAATGTTGAGAATACCGCTTTGGCCACACCTATTTATGGCCAAATGGAAGAACGATCGGACCCTACTTTGGACGTTGATGCGTTTCTGTCCAATAACTGCGAGGAAGGCTTTACCATAGTGGAAGATGCACCCGTCCGGAATATATTCCATAGGGGTAGTTTTTTATGGATTTCCTTTCCCACACAACTCTTGCCGGAAGGCTCTTATGAATTACAATTCGGCCTACTTAAGGACGGAGAACTGCTGGAGGCGGAACCCTTTGGATTTGAGCTACGTTACTAGGTATTTTATTGGGCTCTTGCCGTCTCCTTTCTTCATGGGAAATTGGATACCTTTGCCCAAGTCAATGGCTTAATTCCATGCCTTATCCAAAAAAAAGTCCCTTAAAACGTCTGTTGGTCTGGAGATACAAACATATTTCCAATAAGACATTTATCCATATACTAAGCGTGGTCATTGGCCTTTTGGCCGGTTTAACCTCGGTTACTCTAAAGAACATTACCTATTTTATTGAGTCCTCTTTGGAGCGGGGCATCCTTTTCACCAATTATGGCATGTATTTTATACTTCCTATCATCGGTCTAACCTTAGTTTACCTCTACGTTAAATTTGTGCATAGGGAAAAGCTACAACATGCGGTCTCATCCATTCTCTTTTCGCTGTCCAAGCGAAAAGGCATTATTGCCCCCAAACATATTTACACCCAATTGATCGCCGCCCCCTTGACCGTCGGTTTTGGTGGTTCCGTGGGACTTTTAGGTCCTGCCGTGGCCTCCGGAGCGGCCATAAGCTCCAACTTGAGCCGCTTGTTCCATATCAATACCAAGACCCGTTCCCTGCTGATTGCCTGCGCCTCCGCAGGTGCCATTGCATCCATCTTTCAATCCCCAATAGCCGCTATTATTTTTGCGGTGGAAGTATTTAGTCTGGACCTGACCATGTTGTCGGTTTTGCCGCTGCTCCTGGCCTCTATTTCCGGGGTTCTTACTTCCTACTTTTTCTTGGGCAACGAAGTCCTGTTCAACTTTACGATTACCCAGGATTTTGAGGTCAAGGACACCCTGTTTTATATGGTCCTGGGAGTAGGCACCGCATTTGCTTCTATTTATTTTACCAAAATGTATTTTGGTATTCAGAGGCTGTTTCGTCCCTTGAGGAGCCCAAAATATAAATTGCTCGTGGGTGGAGTGGCCATTGGTGTTATGCTCTACTTCATTCCCCCGCTATATGGGGAAGGTTTTGGGTTTATCAACAATCTCTTGGACGGCCAACATGCAATGGCCCTAGGGAGAACCCCATTTGATGCCTATATCAACAATATATGGGTGGTGATCGCCCTGCTGTTCGGCATAACCATTTTTAAGGCCGTGGCCATGACCACCACATTGGCGGCCGGAGGTGCCGGCGGAATATTTATTCCCACCATGGTCATGGGAAGTGCCTTGGGCAATGTGGTGGCCAAGGTCATTAACCACTCGGGACTCGGGTTCGCCGTTTCGGAAAGCAATTTTACCTTGATCGGCATGGCCGGCTTAATAGCAGGCGTATTGCACGCTCCGTTGACCGCCATATTTCTTATCGCGGAAATCACGGGAGGTTATGCCCTTTTTGTCCCTTTGATGATTACGGCCTCCATATCCTACCTAATCACCCGCAATGCTACCGATTATTCCATTTACACTAGGGAATTGGCCCAGCAAGGTGCGTTGTTGACACATAATAAGGACCAGGCGGTACTTACCTTAATGCAATTGGACGATGTTATTGAAAAGAACTTTAAACCGGTATCCCCGAATATGACCTTAGGTGATATGCTGCATCGGTCCGTATCGAAATCGACCCGCAATATTTTCCCAGTAATAGATGAAAATCAAGCCCTTGTGGGCATTGTTTTGTTGGATGATATCCGTGAATTTATGTTCGATACCTCCATATATGATACTACCTTGGTCCGGAATTTTATGCGTAATCCTCCGGAACACATTTTTTATGGGGAGGATAGTATGCAAAAGGTGATGCGAAAGTTTCAAGATAGTGGTGCTTGGAATCTGCCCGTTATCAAGGAAGGGCGTTACTTTGGTTTTGTGTCCAAATCCAAGCTCTTGACGGCTTATCGCCGGGAATTGATCAATTTTACCAAATAGGATTCATGCCATTGTGACCAAACACGGAATTTTTAATTGAAGAACATGAAATATTTCATTTCCCTAGTAGTAATCGCTTCGTTCGCTTCCATCGTTTACGGTTTTTCCATCCAGGAGGAACAACTTCTTTTGGCCAACAAATTCATTGGCTTTGGAACTGTAGGGCTCTTTTTGATCGCCATGCCCCTTTTTTTGATAAAAGAGAGTAAAGGGAAAAAAATGAAGGATTATATGCTGAACGAGGAAAACATACGCAAAATGCGTAAAAAGGAGAAAGAAGAACCTGAAAATCAATGACTTCATAAAGATTTGAGCGCCAATCCAGGTCAATCTGGACAAAAAATTATACCTTAGTGAGACAAACGATTTTTTATTTTTAATTTTATTCGAATGACCGGTATAGTAAAATTCTTTAATGACTCCAAAGGATATGGGTTCATTACCAACGACGAGACGGGAAAAGACATCTTTGTTCACGCTACTGCGTTGAATGGGGTTGAGCTAAACGAAGGTAACAAAGTAGAATACGTGGAGGAAGAAGGTAGAAAAGGTATGGTAGCGGCACAAGTAAAGGTAGTAGGATAGGTATTGTATTTTAGAACACATTACGGCCCTGACCTCCAAGTCGGGGTTTTTTTTGTACCCATTTTTTGGAACACCTCGTATAAACTATTAATTCAAATTCCTTTTTTGAATAAAAAATCGATTAAGTATCTCGGAAGCTTCCGCTTCCATAATCCCGGAAAGCACCTCGGTCTTGGGATGTAGTTGGGTACCCATAGCTTCAAATCCTCTTTGGGGGTCCTTTGCGGCAAATACGATTTTTGATATCTGGCTCCAATACAATGCCCCGGCACACATTTGACAAGGCTCCAAGGTGACATAAAGCGTACAATTTCGCAAATATTTACCCCCTAGAAAATTGGCGGCGGCCGTTATGGCCTGCATTTCGGCATGCGCCGTGACATCGTTCAATTGTTCGGTAAGGTTATGCGCCCTTGCGATAATCCGGTTCTGTGTTACGATTACCGCACCAATGGGAACCTCTCCTTTTTCAAGGGCCACATAAGCCTCTTCCAAGGCCTTTTTCATGAAATAGGCATCGTCAAATGGTAATACCATACCATCAAATGTACAATTTTGGGAAGTTTTGGGAAATAGGACACAGCCATTTTGCCGTACATTTGTCCCCGAAAATGAAAATCCTTTCCCAAATAAATGTTCCTAAGGACCTTCGTGCCCTAACCATGGACCAACTTCCCCAGCTCGCTCAGGAGCTTAGGGAATTCATCATCGACATCGTATCAACCAAAGAAGGGCATCTTGGGGCAAGCCTGGGGGTTGTAGAGCTCACCATTGCCTTGCACTATGTCTTTAATACTCCGAACGACAAAATTATTTGGGATGTGGGACATCAAGCGTACGGACATAAGATTTTAACCGGCCGAAAAGAACGTTTTAATACCAATAGACAACTAGGGGGCATTAGTGGGTTTCCCCATAGAAAGGAAAGTGAATATGATGCTTTCGGTACGGGCCATAGCTCAACATCCATTTCCGCCATTTTGGGTATGGCCATGGCCTCCAAGTTAAAGGGAGCGAACCAGACCCAACATATTGCCGTTATTGGCGATGCCTCCATAGCCAGTGGAATGGCGTTTGAGGCGCTTAATCACGCCGGGGTTTCCGATGCAAATATTTTGGTAATCCTAAATGACAATGCCATAGGGATCGACCCCAGCGTAGGTGCGTTGAAAAAATACCTGACTCGAATAAAAAGAGAAGCGACCCAGGATGAAAACATTTTTGAGTGCCTTAATTTTGACTACTCAGGTCCCGTTGATGGAAACAATATAAAGACAGTAATTGCCGAACTGGAGCGATTAAAATCCCGTCCCGGGCCCAAACTATTGCACCTTATTACCCTAAAAGGGAAAGGACTGCGACAAGCGGAAGAAAATCAAATAACCTACCACTCTCCTGGAAAATTTGATAGGACAACGGGAAAAATTCGATCTGGCCCGGATAATCACCAGCCTCCTAAATTTCAGGATGTTTTCGGGCATTCCTTGGTGGAACTTGCCCAACAGAACCCAAAGATTATCGGAATTACTCCGGCCATGCCCACGGGTAGTTCCCTGAGATACATGATGGAAGAAATCCCGGACAGGGCCTTCGATGTCGGGATTGCGGAACAACATGCGGTCACCTTGGCCGCTGGAATGGCGGCCGAGGGGCTCGTCCCCTATTGTACCATTTACTCTACCTTTCTGCAACGGGCCTATGATCAGATCATCCATGACGTCGCCCTGCAAAGTCTGCCTGTAGTCTTCTGCTTGGACCGGGCCGGAATGGTAGGCGAAGACGGTGCTACGCACCACGGTGTTTTTGATATTGCCTATTTGCGCTGTATCCCTAACCTCATTATTTTTGCGCCCATGAATGAAGTTGAACTTCGCAACATAATGTACACGGCGCAATTGGGGCTTCCCCAACCCATTGCGATCCGGTATCCCCGAGGTCAAGGAAGCCTTGTGGATTGGAGGCTTCCCTTCAAAAAAATAGCCTTGGGGACTTCCCGCGAATTGCGAAAAGGAAGCAAGATCGCCATACTATCCATAGGTGCCCTAGGAAGTTGGATCGGCAAGGTTATTGATGAAATTGGAAACGATCAACTCATTGGACATTATGATATGCGTTTCGTTAAACCTTTGGACGAGAATCGTCTGGATTTCATTTTCAAAAATTACGAACATATCGTTACCATAGAAGATGGCTGCAAGGCCGGTGGATTTGGAAGTGCCATTTTGGAATGGTCCAACCGTATGGGATACACCAAATCCATCCAAATACTGGCCATACCCGATATTTTTGTAGAGCATGGCACCATGGAAGAACTACATAGGCAAGTAGAAATGGACCCTACGTCCCTTAAAAATCTCTTAAACAAAATTCTTAATGCAGATCAAAAGATGTAATTCATTCCATTTTATTCTCTTTTTCCTATTGGCCATGGGCTTAAGCCAGGGGCAAAATCCCGTTCCTCCCAATGTCCCCTTGGATAGCATAGCGATGGATACCACGGTGGTGGATACCATTGTTGTTCGGCGTATTCAGGAAAAGGTAAATACCATCCCCCGAGGTGTTAAACGCACGGTTCCCGTAGTCTCCTTTAAAAAAACCAAGGCATTGCTGGAAAAACCGAAAAGATTTCGGATCCCCTCTTTCTGGACCAGAATAAATAAACTCGGATTAAACCTAAGTGAAGTTGCCTTTGTGAATTGGAATGCGGGAGGGGACAATTCCGTTTCCGCCTTGGGGAATGCCAGTTTTGCCAGAAACTACAAGTTTAGGTACATCCAGTGGGACAACGAACTGCGCTTTAGGTACGGCATCAACGTCCAGGAAGGTCAGCAAATACGAAAAACGGACGATTTGATTCGGTTTAGTACCACCTTTGGATATCGCAGGGATACCATCAGCAATTGGTACTATTCGGTAAAGGCTAATTTTAATACACAGTTTTCCAACGGTTTCAAATATCCGGACCGAACCACGCCCATATCCCGATTTATGGCTCCTGGGTATTCCTTTTTGGGAGCCGGAACCTCCTATATAACCAAAGATCAACGCTTTAATCTATATATCTCTCCTGTTACGCAGAAAGCCACCTTTGTGTTGGATCAGGATTTGGCGGATAGGGGAGCTTTTGGGGTACAAAAAGCCGTATTTGATGCCGATGGAAACCTCATCCAACAAGGCAAGAACGTCTTCTTGGAATTCGGCTTTCTGGTAAACAATACTTGGGAGGCCCAACTGTATAAAAACATGGGGCTAAAACATCGGTTAACGATGTATACGGACTACTTACGCAGATTTGGTAACGTGGATTTCGATTGGGAACTGAACGTCAACCTGAAGGTGAACGAGTATATTGTGACCACGATAGGAACCCATATTATTTATGACGATGATATTTTGTTCGATGAGCAAATAAGCGATACCGGTATGGTCATCAATGCCGGGGAACCTAGAATCCAGTTCAAACAATTACTGGGTGTAGGGGTATCCTATGATTTTTAAAGTTGTTTCCCGGTAATCTTGTTGTGGATGTGGACTGCGGAACTATCCGAAAGACTGGCCACATAGCAACAGGCGTTCAGTAATACTTGATAAGGAGATGTCTCCTTTTTCTGGAAACGCCCCGGCAGGGTCTGCCGGATTAATCGGTGATAGTTGGAAGGCTTGCCTTCCATTTCATGGATCAATGCACCAGTATATACCTCCAAGATGTCCGAAATGATCCGATAACCCGCAATTTCTTTTTCCACTACTTCTTGCGATTGATATATCTTGTCTACGCTCAAGGCAATAATATCGGAAATTTGTGCTTTGTAGGCACTTTTGTCCAAAAGCGCGGTATCGAATGTACCGTTAAGTATTTTATCCTCATTTTCAACAAATACCGCTACGGCGTCCCCAATTAACGTATTAATGGCCAAAGCCCTAAGGTAACTTAGCCTGTCTTCCTGATAAATTAGCGAATTGTACTTTTTGGTGTTTATGGAATCCTTAACCAACTTGATCAAATATTCCAGTGCATAATCCTCTGGAATAAGACCGAGATTAATGCCATCCTCAAAATCCACAATGGTATAACAAATATCATCCGCGGCCTCCGTAAGATAGGCGAGTGGGTGTCTAGAAAATGAACTGTCCGAGCTTGTTGAGGTAGATGGCAGTCCCAATTCATGGGCGACCTCCTGAAAAAATCCGGCCTCGGATTGAAAATACCCGAATTTCTTATCGGCTATGTGTTTTGTAGGTTTCTTGGGAAGCGATTCCTTCGGGTATTTCATAAAAGCACCTAGAACGGCATAGCTCAATCGAAGCCCACCTTCAACGCCATCCCTCGATTCGGAAAGCAATTTGAATCCGTTGGCATTGCCCTCAAAATCTATCAGGTCCTGATATTCCTTGTCCGATAATAATGAACGGTATTTTTTACCGCTGCCACTTTTGAAAAATTCGCCGATGGCCTTTTCCCCGCTATGGCCAAAAGGCGGATTTCCAATATCATGGGCCAAGGCGGCAGAAGCAACGATGGCGCCAAAGTCGTTAAAGGTATGCCCATGGACTTCTCTTAAATACGGATATTTTTCCACTATCCTTTTCCCGGCGATGCGTCCCAAGCTCCTGCCTACGACGGATACTTCCAAACTGTGTGTTAAACGGGTATGTACAAAATCGGTATTGGACAATGGAATAACTTGGGTCTTATCCTGTAGACTACGGAAAGCGGAAGAGAAAATAATCCGATCATAGTCCACTTCAAATCCCAATCTGGTGTCATCCTGTTCCTTCCGCAATCTTTTGCCGGTATCCCCATACCTTTTTAAAGAAAGTAATCGTTCCCAATGCATACTTTGTAGTTTGCCGCGCAAGATACATTTTTTCAGTTTTCGATTCTATTTTATACCGTCCACTGCATTAGAAATACCGAAGCCTAAATTAACCTTTTGGACAACTATGTATAACCTTTAGTTAACTTTTACTTTACATAAAGGCGTTTTCTTTGCTGCGCAAAGCACCATGCAAATGAAAACCTTAGTTTGGACTGTTTCTTTTCTATTTAGCCTTACGGTTTTTGGCCAGGAGAGCGGTTCTATTGTCGGTAAGATCATGGATCATGAGCAGATCGATGAACCTATGTTATTTGCAGAGGTCTCCTTAAAAGGTACCCACTGGAAGACACAGACCAACTTCAACGGAAATTTTGAATTATTGGATGTAGTACCCGGCAACTACCTATTAGCCATTAGCTTTTTGGGATATGAGGACTTGGAAATTCCAGTGGAGGTCCATTCGAAGTCCATTCTTCAAATTGAGGAGTCCTTAATGGCAAAAGGCATCTATGCCGAAGAAGCGATCCAAACCGCAGATGGATCTGCTTCCAACGATTTGTTCCCCGCTCCAACCCTAGAGGTAACGAGCCAGGACCAATAGCTATTTCTTCGCCACCTTCTATCTAGAAGTTTTCTGTCCAAGGGACAGCTATTTACAGAGGTCAAAGCCCCTTTCATAACTTTATTTTAACATAGTTAACAAATTATAATGGCATTTTTGTGCATATTTGATGTTGATGGGCGAAAATATTTATCTCTTTATGATCATAGCGCTTGCAGCGCTCGCCGTTACGGATTTGGTGGTAGGTGTTAGTAATGACGCGGTCAACTTTTTAAATTCGGCCATCGGTTCAAAGGCCATTTCATTCCGGACCATAATGATTGTTGCGAGTATCGGCATCGCCTTCGGGGCCATGTCGTCCAGTGGCATGATGGAAGTGGCCAGAAAAGGCATATTTAATCCAGGGGAATTTGTCTTTTCCGAAATCATGATCATCTTCATGGCGGTCATGATAACGGATATTCTACTGTTGGATTTTTTCAATACCTTAGGAATGCCTACTTCCACCACGGTATCCATAGTATTTGAATTGCTGGGTGCGGCAGTGGCCATATCCTTGATTAAAATTACCGCCGATGGCGGCGGATTTATTGACCTTGGGACCTATATCAATACAGAAAAAGCAACGGAGATCATATTGGGAATCCTGCTTTCCGTAGTAGTGGCCTTCTCTATCGGGGCCCTGGTCCAGTTTGTTTCCCGTTTGCTGATCTCCTTTAAATTTGAAGCCAAGCCCAAATGGGTAGGAGCCTTATTTGGTGGGTTGGCCATCACATCCATCATTTACTTCATTATCGTAAAGGGACTTAAAAGTGCCGATGTTTTTGATGCCGCCGTACTGGGGTACATCAGTGATAATCCCCTACTCTTTCTGGCCGAGAATTTCATCGTCTGGACGTTGGTTTCATGGGCGGTGACCTCCATGTCCAAACTCAATATCTACACCATCATTATTGTCCTGGGCACATTTGCGCTGGCCATGGCCTTTGCCGGAAACGATCTAGTCAATTTTATCGGTGTCCCTCTGGCCGCATTGGAGTCCTATACCAGTTGGTCCCTTTCCGGAACGGTTGCCGAGCAATACACCATGGAGGGACTCTCCCGGGCCGTCCGAACACCTACCTTGCTCCTATTATTGTCCGGGGTCATTATGGTCATAACACTTTGGTTCTCTTCCAAAGCCAAGAATGTAGTAAAAACCAGTGTCGATCTATCCCGGCAGGATGAGGGGGAAGAACGGTTTCAACCCAATTTCCTTTCCCGACAAATCGTGAAATACTCCATAAAGGCGAGTGAAAATCTGTCCGGCATACTATCGCTCTCCCTTAGAAAGAAAATTGACAAGCAATTTGAAAAGCCCTATGTGTACATTCCGAAAACAAGGGCCCAGGATTTGCCTGCCTTTGACTTGGTGCGGGCCGCGGTAAATCTTATGGTGGCCAGTGTGCTTATTTCCATAGCGACTTCCATGAAATTGCCATTGTCCACTACCTATGTAACGTTTATGGTAGCTATGGGAACTTCATTGGCCGATAGGGCATGGGGGCCTGAAAGTGCCGTATATCGCGTCGCTGGGGTTCTCAATGTAATTGGCGGTTGGTTCTTTACGGCGATCAGCGCATTTGTGGCCGCTTCGATTATCGCCTACCTTATCCATTTGGGCGGCTTTATAGCTGTAATCATATTGCTGATCGTGGCCTTTTTGCTCATTGGGAAAAACTACCTGTCGCATACTAAAAAAGTAAAGGAAAATCGCATTGAGGAGCGACTTCAAAAAGCGGAAAGTAGTTCCATAAAAGAACTTATCGAGGAAAGTGCGGATAACATTGCCCTGGCGATGAAAAGGGCAAACAAAATCTACACCTTCTGCATTGATGGTCTGGCCAAACATGACATTGAACGTCTAAGAAAAAGCCGGAAGAGTATTGAAAAACTGGAAAAGGAGGTGGAAGGATTAAAGGACAATATCTTTTATTTTATCAAAAATTTGGATGAATCCAGTGTAGGGACCAGTAACTTTTACATCGCCATGCTCAATTATCTGGAGGACATGACACAATCCTTGGAATACATTTCCAAGGCGGGCTACAAGCACGTGAACAATAACCATAAAAAGCTGCGCTTTAACCAAATAAAGGACTTGAAGGAAACGGACCAATACGTAAGCGGTCTTTTCTCCCAGGTAACACAAATATTCGAGACCAAAGAATACGTTGGCCTGACCGAACTTATCGTCCATAGGCAAGATCTCTTTGACCGTATCAATGCGAAAATAGAAAAGCAGGTCACACGGACAAGAATTGATGAAACCAGTCCCAAAAACACCGCTTTGTACTTTAGCCTACTCTCGGAAACCAAGGATTTGCTAACCGCTACCCTAAACCTTCTTGAGATTTATGATGGTCATGTCAACGCCGTTACCGTATAGGCTCATTCTTAGGGAATGTGACCTTTCCTTGAGGTTTCCGTTTTATTTCCGTTGATTGGCTTGGGAAGTGAGGCACCATCACCAGGAGGTCCTAGCCAAATTCCTCCATCCCTTTGTATTTTCATTTTTTGTTCCCGTTTATCGAAAAATTACATGCTTTTTGGGTATTTCTCCGTTTAGTAGCTAAACCCGAATCGATTTTTGTTATGTACACACTACTTCGTAAGACATTTCTGTTCCTTATAGTTGGTAGTTCGCTAGCGATCTCTTGCAGCAAAGAATCCACATCCAACACCATGGATACGGATGAAGATGGTACACCGGATGTGAATCAACTCCCGTTGGACAACGCGGCACGACTAGCCGCCAAAGAACTCTATGAGGACTATTACCTGGCTTCCGTTAGTTCGGATAATGTCCCTTGGACAGGGGACGAACCTTCCTGTGACGCAGGAGATATCCCAGAAGCAACAAAGGACAAAATATTTATGCGACTGGCCTATTTTAGAAAAGCCGTTGGACTGCATAATGACATTTTGGAAAATACGTCCAAGAGTGAAAAGGCCCAAAAATCTGCCTTAATGATGCAGGCCAATGGAACTTTGGACCATTCGCCCCCGAACAGTTGGAAATGCTTTAGTGATGATGGACAGGAAGGAGCGGGAAATTCGTTGCTGGCCATGACGCGAAATGCTCCGGCGATAGACGCCTATATTAGGGATCACGGATCCAGCAATGGTCCGGTAGGTCATAGACGTTGGTTGTTATGGCCTCGATTGCAGGAAGTCGGGATTGGCAATACAGAACGGGCCAACGCCATCTGGGTGCTGGGGAATGCAGGTACACCTCCTGAAGATGCCCCCGAATTCATTGCATGGCCTCCCGAAGGCTATGTCCCCCGAACACAAGTGTATAGTAGATGGTCCTTTTCCATAAGGAATGCAGACTTTACGGCGACCCGGGTCTCCATGAGGGACCAAAATGGCAATTCCGTAAACCTATCCTTGGAAGAATTGGACAATGCCTATGGCGACCGCACCATTGTATGGGTTCCGGAAGGTATAAATACCAGTAGTTCGGATGATCTTGCCTATACGGTAACCTTAGAGGAGGTGGATCTTAATGGTACCCTGCGGGATTTTACCTATGAGGTCATTCTTTTCGATGTTAACCGGTAAAACAGCTGTTTCTAGACCTTTTTGGAACCAAGACGTACCTAATTATGGGTTACCTGTAAAAATTCATTTCGTCCATGTATCTCCAAACGGCCTCAGGTAAAAGAGGTCTCACATGCTTTCCTGCCTTGTGGTTCTTTCGGATAAAGGTGGATGAAATCTCCATTACGGGCGCATCCACAAAATGAATCTTTGGGTGCCTCTCAAATTCGTTTTCGACCGTGCCATTGGAAATTCTTGGATAAATAAAAAGGGCATAATTTTCCAAAATGGCCTCATAATTTTTCCACTTATGAAATCCTTTTAAGTTATCCTCTCCCATTAATAAAGAAAACTCATATGCTTTACCGTATTGCTCATCCAAACGTACCAAGGTATCAATGGTATAGTTGGGCTGGGGCAGGTCGAACTCTATTTTGCTGGGCTTTAATTTAGGATATTCCTTAACCGCTTCAAATACCATCTGGTAACGATGATTATTGTCCAGAAGCGTTTGCTTGGCTTTAAATGGGCTTTTTGGGGTAATCACGAACCAAACCTCATCCAGACCGGAAAACTCGGCCATGTGATTGGCAATGACCAGATGTCCGATATGGATTGGGTTAAAGGTGCCAAAATAAAGGCCTGTACGTTTCAATGATAATTCCTTTTTAAGAGTCCTCTTCCAAGTGATCCGTTTCCCCGATAAAATCGGTTACCAAAGCATGGGCCTCCGCCAAGGCCGTATCCAGGTCGTAATTCTTGATTACCTTGTCAAACTGTGGAGCGGTGGCCATTTCCACTGATGCCTTAGCTATACGCATGTTGATTTTATCGTCGCTTTCCGTACTCCGCTTTTTTAGTCTGATCTTCAGTTCATCTACGCTTGGTGGTTTCACAAAAACAGCCAATGTTTTTTTGGGGTATTTCTTTTTTATTCTTAGCCCTCCAACTACGTCGATATCAAAAATTACGTTTTTGCCCTCCGACCACAAGCGCTCCACCTCGCTCTTTAGCGTTCCGTAAAAATTATCGCGATATACCTCTTCCCATTCCAGAAAATCATCGTTCTTTATATGCTGTTTGAATTCTGAAACGGACATAAAGTAGTAGTGTTCTCCTTGTCTTTCCTTACCCCTTCTTTGCCTTGAAGTTGCCGATACCGAAAAAGCCAAATTTAATTCGGGCTGCGCCAATAAATGCCGAACAATGGTTGTTTTGCCACTCCCGGAAGGGGCCGAAAATATAATCAATTTGCCCCCTTTCGTCATAGAACGTTCAACATTTGTTCCTTTATCTTTTCCAACTCGTCCTTCATCTGAACAACCAGTTGTTGCATGGGAGCATAATTGGCCTTGGATCCAATGGTATTGATCTCCCGTCCGATTTCCTGACAGATAAAGCCCAATTTTTTGCCATTGGAGTCCTTGGAATCCAAGGTCTTGGAGAAATAGTCCAGATGATTGGCCAGCCTCACCTTTTCCTCGGTAATATCGTATTTCTCGAGATAATAGATCAGCTCCTGTTCAAAACGGTTGGCATCCACTTCCGCCTTTAAATCGATTACGGCTTTCTCCAAACGTTCACGAATGATGGCCTGTCTCTCGGGATCCATAGATCTTACCTTCTCCAGTAAAGATTCTAGAATCCCGATGCGGTCCACAAAATCCTTTTCCAGTATTTGACCTTCCTGGGTACGGAAATTTTGAATTTCGGAAATGGCTTCCTTTAGTGCTTCAAGGATGGCGGCATATTCCGCGTCGTCTATATCGTCCTTGTCCGTTTTTAAGGCATCCGGCAATCGCAAGGCCATTTCCATTAGTTGTACTTCCTCCCCTCGGGCAATGGATTCCAGCTGTTTCATGTACTGCCTTACCACCCCTTCATTTATTTGGGCCGAGGTCTCTTCGCCGGTATATTCGATATAAAGCCCAAAATCCACCTTCCCTCTGGTCAATTCATGGGCAATAAGCTTTCTGAGTTCCAGTTCCTTTTCACGATAGGCAGAGGGCATCCTGGCATTCAGGTCCAAGCTCTTGCTGTTGAGTGATTTTAACTCGATGGTAATTTTTTTCGCAGGAAGTTGTATGACATGCTTCCCGAAACCGGTCATGGACTGAATCATAGTTAGGTATTAATTAGGAAATAGGGTCTTGGAAATCCTTTACAACTCCCGGACCCATATGTTCCTGTAGCTCACCCGACTGTCGTCGCCGTGATCTTGTAGTCTTAACGGGCCTTTGCCGTGGGCAGGGTTTTTTGGCCATCCAATGTAAGGTGTGGTCCCTTTTATTTCAGTATGATCCTGAATCAGCACCCCATTATGGATTACCGTAACCGTACCGGATTTTGTCTTTCCGCCTTCGCTGTTGAACTCAGGGGCATGATAAATAATATCATAGGTGTTCCATTCCCCGGTTGGCACTGAAGCCATGGCTAGCGGTGGTCCCTGTTTGTAAATGGATCCCACTTGTCCATTTACATAGGTGGGGTTGTCATTTTGATCCAGCACCTGTATCTCGTAGATCCCGCTGATAAAAATGCCGCTATTGCCCCGGTTTTGGTTTTCGCGCTGCACGGGCAAGGGAGAGCGCCATTCTATATGCAGTTGTATGTCGCCAAAATGTTGTTTGGTCTGTATGTCACCTGTTTTGTCGGCCACGGTCATACTCCCATCATCATTAAGGTGCCAAGGGGCGCTGGACTTACCGTCCTTGGTACTTACCCAACCGTCCAAACTTGTGCCATCAAAAAGAACGATGGCATCGCTTGGGGGAGCACCATCCTTTCCAGGGGTCACTTTGGGAACCTTGGGCTCATAAAATTCCGTAGCTTCTGGCTTGGTTGGTTCCGGACCCTCATATTCCGGATGTACAATAACACCGTTTCTCATTATTCCCGGTGTTTCCCCCAATATGGCTTCCTGTGCCATTGTACTGAGGAGTGAAAAAAATGTAAGTAACGTAACTAGTTTTTTCATGTTGAAAATCTTGTTTGCTTGTTTAAATGTCTTTTGTAATGTTCAGCTTAGTTCAGTTCCCTTATCTTGATATTTCTGTAGGCCACTTGGTCCCCGTGATCCTGAAGCCCGATTTTCCCGGTAGTGTATTTACCAAAATGTTCCCAGTCCGCAAATTTTGAATCGGCCACCATAGCGCTCCATTCGGGGTCGTTCACTGGAAATTCAACCACCTTTTCACCATTGAGCATCACACTCCCTTGATTCGTTTTATGATTGATGGTCAAAACGCAACTGTTCCACTCGCCAATGGGTTTGGTAACATCCTTTGAAGGAGAAACCATATCATACAATGCACCCGCTTGATGACTGGTGCCGTTTTTGCCGTCGGGATGTTTCTCGTTGTCGAGTACCTGTATCTCCGGGCCGGTTTCATAAGGCTGTTTTAAGGAGGGCATCTCGACAACACCCCAAAAAATACCACTGTTCCCCGCCTCGGCGATCTTCCATTCCAAGGAGAGTTCAAAATCCGTAAACTCCTTTTCCGTGACCAGATTATAACTTACCCCTTTTTTGCCTTCTTTAGGCGGATAAAAGGCCATGGCCCCATCTTCCAATTTCCAATTTTCGGAAACGCCGTCTTTCAAGTATTCCTTCCATCCGTCAAAGGAAGACCCATCAAAAAGAACGATCCATTCCCCATTGTCCGGTTCGGAAACTTCTGCTTCCGTCATGGCCTCACTTTCCATTTCCTCGCCGGTAGCCTTCTTTTTTTCCTTGCATCCCAAAAAAAACAGGGCCACAAAGGTTATATATACAAGTTGTTTCATCAGTAACGTTTTTCTGATTTAGATTCCTAAAATATTCTTAAGTACTTCCTTGTCGGTTTCGCCTCCCGCAAAATCATCAAAAGTCCGTTGTGTAGCTTCGATAATGTGGTCTTGGATAAAGATGGCCCCTTCCCGAGCCCCTTGTTCGGGGCTTTTGATACAGCATTCCCATTCCATCACTGCCCAGACATCACAGCCATACTGTGTTAGTTTGGAGAAAATGGTCTTAAAATCGATCTGGCCATCACCTAAGGAACGAAAACGACCGGCGCGGTTCTCCCAATCGTTGTACCCTCCGTAGACGCCTTTTTTCCCAGTAGGATTGAATTCGGAATCCTTAACATGAAACGACTTTATAAATTCATGATAATAGTCGATATAAGTAATATAATCCAATTGCTGTAGCACGAAATGGCTGGGATCATAGAGGAGATTCACCCTTTTGTGGTTTCCGGTCGCTTCCAAAAAACGCTCAAAGGTATCCCCATCATGCAGGTCCTCCCCCGGGTGTATCTCGTAGCAGACATCCACCCCTTGCTCATCAAAATGGTCTAAAATGGGTTTCCAACGTTTGGCCAATTCCTCAAAGCCCATCTCCACAAGTCCCGGGGGCCGTTGCGGCCAAGGATAGACGGTATGCCACAGAAGCGCTCCTGAGAACGTGGCGTGTGCCGTTATTCCCAATCTTCTACTGGCGGTTCCGGCTTTTTTCACCACTTCTACCGCCCATTCGGTCCGAGCCTTTGGATTGTTCTTCACCTGGTCCGGTGCAAAACCATCGAACATAATGTCAAAGGCGGGATGTACGGCGACCAACTGTCCCTGTAAGTGAGTGGAAAGTTCGGTAATCTCCAATCCATAGGAATTGACCTTCCCTTTCAGTTCGTCGCAGTAGGTCTGACTTTCCGCAGCCTTGTCCAAATCGATCAAAAAATTCTCCCAAGTAGGAATTTGAATTCCCTTATACCCCAAATCGGCCGCCCATTGGCACATGCCGTCCAGCGAGTTAAAAGGTGCCTTGTTATCTACAAATTGTGCCAAAAAAACGGCGGGTCCTTTAATTGTCTTCATCGGTATTCTATTCTATATTATTTTGATTATGGTTCCAATATGTTGCAGCGGTGTAAGAATAAATCCTATATTTAGTTGTCTAAATCTCCTCTAGGTTCTGCTTTACTTCGGGAAGTCATAAATATAGGAAAACCAACAGAATTAAAATAAGAAATCCAGGATGAATCAGGAAGAAGTATACGATGCCATTGTAGTCGGCACGGGAATAAGTGGGGGCTGGGCGGCAAAGGAACTTTGTGAAAACGGTTTAAAGACCTTGGTCCTGGATAGGGGGAGGATGGTGAACCACATTACAGACTACCCCACCATGAACGATGACCCCTGGGACTACGAATTTAGGGGTTCCTTGACACGGGAAGAAAAAAACAGCTTTTCGGTGTTGCCCAGGGGAGGTGTAAATAGGGGCCGGGAGGCGATGCATTTTTTCGTTAACGCCCTAGAACATCCCTATGTGGAGACCAAACCTTTTGATTGGGTCCGGGGCCATCAGGTCGGTGGACGTTCCCTTACCTGGGGACGGCAATGCTACAGATGGAGCGATATCGATTTTGAGGCCAACAAAAAAGATGGTCATGGGGTGGATTGGCCGGTCCGATATCAGGACATTGCACCTTGGTACGACAAGGTGGAGACGTTCATTGGCGTAAGTGGAAGGAACTTGGGGCTGCGCCAATTGCCTGATGGTAAATTTCAGCCGCCGATGCAACTCAATTGTGTGGAAAAGGAACTACAAGCTGCCATGGACACTAGTTTTGAAGACGGCCGTTTGCTTACTATTGGCCGTGCCGCCCATATTACGGATACTTCTGCCAATTTCGGAAATAGAGGATCCTGTCAGTACCGAAATCGATGCAAGCGGGGTTGTCCCTTTGGTGGATACTTCAGCAGCAACTCCTCAACGCTTCCTGCAGCGGAGCGAACAGGACATATGACGCTCCGGCCCCATTCCATTGTACACGAAATCAGTTATAACAAGAACACGGGGCGCGCCGATGGGGTTCGGGTCATTGATACGGAAACCCATGAAAAACTGGAATTTAAAGGAAAGCTCGTGTTTCTGTGTGCCTCGGCCATGTCGTCCGTGGGTATTTTATTAAAATCGAAATCCGAACGCTTCCCCCATGGGATGGGCAATGATTCCGGTAAGCTGGGGACTCATATAATGGACCATCATTTTAAGGTAGGTGCCAGCGCCCTGGTGAACGGACATTTGGACAAATATTATAAGGGACGAAGGCCCAATGGCTATTATATTCCCAGGTTCGTCAACCTGGGCGGGAAAACGGAACGTAAAAATTATCTCCGAGGATTTGGCTATCAAGGTGGGGCCAGCAGAAACAATTGGACCAATTTAATTGCAGAGACCGTATATGGGGAAGGGCTAAAGGATGCTATTCTTAAGCCTGGGCAATGGCAAATTGGAATGACGGCCTTTGGCGAGTTTTTGCCCTATGATGACAATAAGGTAAGGTTAAGTTCCGTTAAAAAAGACCAGTGGGGCTTGCCCTTATTGGATTTTGATGTGGAATTAAAAACAAACGAACTGGAAATGCGGAAGGATATGATGAACGAGGCCATTGCCATATTTAAAAGCGCAGGATTTGTGAACGTAAAAGGCTACGACAACACTTCCGGACCTGGTTCGGCCGTACACGAAATGGGGGGTGCCCGAATGGGACATGACCCAAAAACATCCGTTGTGAACAGGAACAATCAACTGCATGCCGTTAAAAACGTCTATGTTACGGACGGTGCCTTTATGACGTCCTCCAGTTGTGTAAACCCCTCCCTGACCTATATGGCATTTACGGCGAGGGCGGCAAACCACGCAGCGGAACAATTAAAAAAGAAAACGATTATCTAGATAGGAATTATGCACGTATGTTGTCTTATCAAAACCATGATCCATGGATAATGCTTCTGCTAGAAATATGTGGGGCGACTTTTTGGATGCCCACCTAGAGTTTGCCTTTGTCAATGCTCCCAACGTTATTCATTTTCGTGATAATGAATCGGATGCCAACAAATGTGTGGAACTGGTCAAGAAGGGGGTCAAAAAGGCCACCTCCAATTCGTTATTGGGACTCCAATACCGAAAGGAGACCCTACCCAAAATCGGGGATTTCATTGTAGTGACCAATTGGGAAGGCCAGGCACAGTGTATTGTAAGGCTTACCAGAGTCTCCTTTAAGCCCTATTTTAATATTGATCACGATTTTGCCAGATTGGAAGGCGAAGGGGATCGATCCCTGGACTATTGGAAACGGGTACATTGGAATCATTATATCAAAGAGTTGGAGCCCTTTGGACGCGTCCCCAGGGAAAGTATGATCATTGTATGCCAAGAATTTGAAAAGGTGTTTTGAGGGTGACCCAAGGCCATTCCTTATCCAAGAACTTCCTTTAAGGAAAGCCCCAAAAGTTTAGACTTTTAGGGCTTTTTTAATTCGATACTCCTATACTGTGTCAGGTGAAACTGCAATGCACCTGTTATATAAAGGTATTTAGGATTCCATATCCACCCATACATTACCTCCTTTATGGGATTCTACGGTGGCTTCAATAAAGTTCATGCCGCGAACGCCGTCCAACATGGTCGGGAATTCACCGTCATTATATTGTTCGCCCCGGATAGCCCGGGCCGCACCCAAATAAATATTGGCCATGGAATCGAAGATGCCCTCTGGATGTCCGGGAGGCAGTTTGGTTCCGTTCAAGGACAATTCGGAATTATACGCATGCCCCGGTTTGTATATCTGGGTAGGTTCGGAATCACTCATTTTATAAAGGAAATTAGGTTTTTCCTGTTCCCAACGGAAAGAGGCTTTCTCACCATAAATCGCAATGGCCAAGCCATTCTCCTCTCCCGTGGCCACTTGGCTTCCCCGGATAACCCCTTTCACATGATCGCCCATTCGAACGAGCACCGTTCCGTCTACATCCATTTTATTGTCTTCGTACAAATAATTGAAATCGCATAACAAGGATTTTACCTGTAGCCCAGTGGTGTATTCCAACAAATTAAAGGCATGTACCCCAATATCGCCCATACAGGAACTGATGCCCGCTTTCTCCGGGTCAAGTCGCCAAACCGAGGAGCGTTTTTCCTTATCATGGATAATGGTGTTGATCCAACCCTGATAATACCTGGCATCCACCTTATGGATTTTCCCAAGCGCCCCGGCCTTGATCATTTCGCGCATCTGCCGTACCATAGGATAACCCGTATAGGTGTGGGTCAATGCGAATACCGTACCTGCCTTTTGGTGTGCCTCCTGTAGAATTTTGGCTTCTTCCAGCGTGGTGGTCATGGGCTTTTCACAGATAACATGAAATCCATTGTCGAGCAGTTTCTTGGCCATGGGAAAATGGAGGAAGTTCGGGGTCTGTACTGAGCAGACCTGAATGCGCTCATCTTCGGGCAATTTCATTTCCCCTTCGATAAGTGCGTCAAAATCCTTGTAAATACGATCGGTAGGTACATCAATCTCCTTGGCGAAACCTATGTTTTCCTCATAAACCGGATTGAACACCGCCCCTACTATTTCATAATTATCATTGATGTGGGAAGCGACCCGATGCAAAACCCCAATAAGGGAATCCCCGCCGCCGCCTAAAATTCCTAGTCTGATCTTCTTTGGCATAATGATGTGCTTTAAAAATTGATGTTGAGTTTAAGGTGTTGAATATATTGAAAATATCTAAGTTTTATAGGTGATTTTTTCGTTCTTGAAGAATACAAAGAATAGCAAAAATACCAAAAGGGCAAACCCGGCCGGGTATAGCCAAATAGTTTCCCAGGCGTGGGCACCCTCCGTGGAGACATAGCCATCGGTAATCTTGCCGGCGATCCAAAAACCGATGAGCATTCCTATGCCATAGGTGGCCAAGGTAATCAGCCCTTGGGCGGCACTTTTAATGTGGGTACCTGCCTTGCTGTCCGTATAGATCTGTCCCGAAACAAAGAAAAAATCGTAACAGATACCGTGTAGGGCAATACCCAACAATAATAGAAATGCCAGCTCACCGGGGTTACCATAAGCGAACAGTACATAACGTATGGCCCAGGCCAGCATAGCTACCAACATGGTTTTTTTAAATCCGTACTTTTTAAAAAAGAAGGGCAATAAAAGCATGAAGAGAATTTCCGAAATCTGGCCAATGGTCATCTTTCCTGCTGGGTTGGCCACACCTATTTCCCCCAGGAACTGGCCCGCATGTTGGTAATAAAAGGCCAACGGGATACATATGAGGACGGATGCGACAAAGAAGACCAAAAAATTACGGTCCTTTAACAGCCCCAATGCCTCCAATCCCAAAATATCCGAAATACGGACCTTTTTGGTTCTATCCATGCGGGGAGGTGTCTTTGGAAGGGTAAAGCAAAAGAGCCCCAATAGGGCGGATGAAATGGCGGCCATTAAAAAGGTATTCCTCAATATGCCTTCTGATATCCCTTCTTGGGAGTCCCAATTCAAATAACTGATCAGCAATCCGGCTACGATCCATCCAATGGTCCCAAAAACACGGACCTGGGCAAATTCCTTGGCCGGATTCTTCATTTGGTTAAAGGAAACCGAATTGACCAGGGCCAAGCTGGACATGTATAGAATCATGTATGTAAAAAGATAAGAGAAGAAAAAAGTAAAATCGGTGGTTAGATACAATAGATACATCAATAGGGCACCTAGGAGATGCAACACCCCCAAAATTCGCTCTGCATTAAAAAAACGATCGGCAATCAGACCGATGATAAAAGGAGCCAAGATGGCACCCCATGCCTGGGTGGAATATGCCAAAGAAATTTCGGGGTCATCCGACCCCAGGGTATTGGGCAGGTATATCCCCATGGTAACGTACCAACTGCCCCAAACAAAAAACTCCAAAAACATCATAAGAGATAGTTGCCAACGAACTCCTGCTTTCATATTGATCCGTACTTTGTATTAGCGTTTGTAGTGAATATAATCCAGTCGCAAGGGTTCTAGGCCGTTGGCACGGAAATCCATGACTATCTGACCTCTATGGTGGGTAGAATGGTTAATGATATGGAACAGGATATCCTGTAAGGTATTGGCAAATAAACGGCCTTCGGAATTCTCATAATCGATACGCTTTTCAAAATCATCCGAATTGGTGGTTATCTCAAAGGAACTCCGTTGATTCTCATAATGTATGTCGCCCCAGTCCTTGATATCATGGGATTGCCAAACTTCATATTCGGCAGGTTTCCCAAGAATTCGAGCATTCCAGATATGATGGGAGTTAAGGATATGGCTAAAGAGTTCAATGCTTTTTTGCGGGACCGTTTCCAGATCGCTGCATTGCTCAATAAGTTTTTTGTTACAATAGAAATTGTAATCAAAAAGCTGGTTAAAAAATACTTTCATAAAGATCGGGTTTGCTATCAGCTCATCTTTTTGGCGGCATTGAGCATCAATTCCCTAGTGGCCAAAATACCTTCTTCCTCACTGAGTTGGCTGCCTTCATATTCCACGCCAATATAACCGGTATATCCGGCATCCTTAACGATTTGGAGCATTTTTACGTAATCGATCTGAACTTCGTTCCCATCCGCATCGAACTCATGGGATTTAGCGCTCACGGCCTTGGCATGCGGCATCAATTCGGTTACCCCTTGATAGATATCATACATCTCGGCACATCCCTTGGTGTAATCTTTGGGGTCGTTTCTTCGGATACAGAAATTACCGAAATCCGGCAAGGTTCCACAGTTATCCATGTTTACCGTTTTCATGACATCCGCCACCATGGCACCGTTGGATGAAAGTCCGCCATGGTTCTCCACAATTACGTTGATGTTTTTATCCTTGGCATAAGTCGCCAATCGGGTAAGGGAATCTACGGAGGCTTCCTTCCAAACTTCCGGGTCGTCCGTTCCATATAGGTTTACGCGAATGGCATGGCAACCCATTGCCGCAGCGGCATCTACCCATTTGTGATGATTTTCCACAGTTTGTTTACGCTCATCCGCATCCGGCACGGCCATGCCGCCTTCCCCGTCCACCATGATAAGCACGTTTTCCACACCGTGTTTTTTCGCTTCGGCATTGCATTTCTCCACAAAGCCCGCCATGGCCTCGGCGGAATACTTGGCCGCATTTAACTCGGTATTGTACAATTGATTTACATACTCAATACCGGTAAAGCCCCATTTTTTGGCCTTTTCGGCGAAGGTATAGGGATCTACCCCGTCCTCCCGAATCATTTTATGGATGGACCATTGGGCCAAAGAGAGTTTAAAGAACGGTTCTGCTTTCTCGATCATGGTATTTTCCTCTGCTTCTTTGGAATCCTTTTTCTTTTCTTCCTTACAGGCCGCAATACCTAAAAGGGAGAATGCCAAGCCCGCTTGGGAGCCATTCTGGATAAACTGTCTTCTTTTCATGGTTGGGAGGTGTTAGTTGTTTGACTATGAATAAAGGTCGATTTTCTACATCGATGTAGTGGACCATACTGCAAGGAGTATAGCGTTTAAATGTAGAAAATTAATTTTATATTTAATACATTTAGGCCATAAACAATCAGGTACATGAGCAAATTTTATTACAACAACGAGCAAGGATCGTATGATGCCATTGTGGTCGGAACAGGCATCAGTGGAGGCTGGGCAGCGAAGGAATTATGTGAAAAAGGATTAAAGACACTGGTCCTGGAGCGGGGAAGGATGGTCAAACATATTGACGACTATGAGACGGCAAATTTAGATCCCTGGGATTTTCCCAACGGTGGACAACCAACCGCGGAACAACGGGCACAACAGCACAAACAGGCACGAACGGGATACACCACTCAGGCCGCTAGCCGAATGTGGTTTGTAAACGACCTGGAACACCCCTATAATGAAATAAAACGTTTCGATTGGATGCGCGGTTATCATTTAGGGGGTCGTTCGCTGCAATGGGGCCGGCACAGCTACCGCTGGAGCGATATCGACTTTGAGGCGAACAAACGGGAAGGCATCGCTGTGGACTGGCCTGTGCGATATAAGGACATTGCGCCTTGGTATGATAAGGTCGAAACCTACATCGGCGTAAGTGGGGAGCTTCTTCAACTGCCCCAATTGCCGGACGGACAGTTTTTGCCCATGATGGAACTGAATTGTGTGGAACAACACGTTCGGGAAAAAGTTGCCGAAAATTTTGACGGACGGGTAGTTACCGCCGGGCGTGTGGCCCATATTACCGGGGATAAGAATTTTGAAGGGCGGGTTAAATGCCAATTTAGGAACCGTTGTATTCGAGGTTGCCCCTTTGGAGGATATTTTAGCAGTCTGTCCTCTACCCTTCCCGCAGCCGAGCGAACAGGCAATATGACGTTACGCCCGGATTCCGTTGTACATGAAATACTGTATGACCCCAATACCCGACGCGCGACCGGAGTAAAGGTTATTGATAGGGTCACCAAGGAAAGTTATGAATTTAAGGCCAAGGTCATTTTCCTTTGTGCCTCTGCCCTGGCATCGACCGCTATATTAATGCAATCCAAGTCCGATCGATTCCCAAACGGTATGGGCAATGATTCCGATCAATTGGGCCGTAATATCATGGACCATCACCTTAGGGTAGGTGCCGAAGGCAAGTTTGACGGATTCGATGACAAATATTATAAAGGAAGAAAGCCCAACGGCATTTATATTCCTCGCTTCAGAAACTTGGGCGGAGATTCCAATCGCAAAGAGTACAAGCGCGGTTTCGGATACCAAGGCGGTGCCAGCAGGGGTAATTGGGGTGACAGTATTGCCGAATTCAACTATGGCAAGGACATGAAGGATGCCATCTTAAAACCAGGGGGATGGACCTTTGGTATGGGTGGTTTCGGTGAGATTTTACCCTATGAGGACAACCGATTTACTTTGGACTATGACAAAAAGGACCAGTGGGGACTGCCCACATTGACCTTTGATGCGGAATTACAGGAGAACGAATTAGAAATGCGGAAGGACATGAAGAATTCGGCGGTCGAAATGTTGGAAAAGGCAGGGTTTCGGGATGTGGAACCCTTTGACGACCCAGGAGGTATTGGACTTGGTATCCACGAAATGGGCACCGCACGCATGGGGCGAAACCCAAAGACTTCCGTAGTCAACGGAAATAACCAGGTCCATACGGTACCTAATGTTTATGTAACGGACGGTGCCTTTATGACATCGGCCAGTTGTGTAAACCCTTCGTTGACCTATATGGCCTTTACCGCAAGGGCGGCCGATCATGCAGCAAAAGAACTTAAAAAAGGAACTATATAATGGATAGGAGAAAAGCACTTAAAAATATGGGGCTGGCCATGGGATATTCCGTGGCGGCGCCAACATTGATCAGCATCATGCAAAGCTGTAAAAACGAGGTTGCACTGGAGTGGGCCCCGGATTTCTTCACACTGGATGAAGGAGCAGCCTTGACCAAGTTGGTGGATCTTATTCTTCCCAAGACGGATACCCCTGCTGCATCCGAAGTCCAGGTTCCTATGTTTATCGATCGCTTTGTTGATCAGGTCATGGAAAAGGAAGAACAGGATTTTGCAAAGATGTCCATGGGCAGTTTCCTTGACAAAGCCCTCCAAAATAGTGGAAAGGATAGCGCGGGGGAGCTCGACCCGGAAGATTTAGAGCCTGTGCTGGCAGAAGCCCTAAAAGTATCCAAGGCGGAAACGGCAAAACACCAAGAGGCCATTCAGCAGTATTTCCAAGCCTTGGCCGAAGGAAAGGAAGCTGAATTGGATGATACCGTTTCCCGTTTTGCATTTGCCAGTAATTTAAGGGAAATCACCATTATGGCTTATAAGACTTCCGAATATGTTGGGGAACAGGTATTGAACTATCTTCCAGTCCCCGGGGAATATATTGGTTGTGGTGATGTACAGGAACTAACAGGGGGTAAGGCCTGGTCCCTATAAGAACCGATTCATGAAAAGACGAAGTTTTATAGAGAAGTCCATATTGGGCGGCGGAGCTGTTACCATGGGCGGGGCCTTGGCCTACGCCAAGGATGGAAAACCGGAGGCTCCCCATACGTTCAACCTAAAATATGCCCCACATTTAGGCATGTTCAAAGAGCTTGCCGGAGAAGATCCGATAGATCAAATTAATTTTATGGCGGATCAGGGATTCACGGCCTTTGAGGACAATGGTATGATGAAACGTGATGTAGCCTTGCAGACCAAAATGGGGGAAACCCTGGCCAAACGGAATATGACGATGGGCGTATTTGTAGTGGACAAGGGAGGTAATATGGCAAATACCTTGGCGGCCGGAAAACAGGAATACCTGGATATCTTTTTGGACGGTTGCAAAAAAGCGGTAGAAGTCGCCAAGCGGGTCAATGCGAAATGGATGACCGTCGTCCCCGGAGGATTTGACAGAAATCTACCCATAGGCGTCCAAAATGCGAATGTAATCGAGGCCCTTCGCAGGGGAGCGGAAATATTCGAACCTCATGGATTGGTCATGGTGCTTGAGCCATTATCGGACTCCCCAGACTTGTATTTAAGGACTTCCGAACAGACATATTTGGTCTGTAAGGGGGTAGACAGTCCTTCTTGTAAGATATTGTACGATATCTATCATATGCAGAAAAACGAAGGGCACCTCATCCATAATATGGAACTTACCTGGGATGAAATCGCTTACATCCAGATTGGGGATAACCCGGGAAGAAAGGAACCCACAACCGGCGAAATCAATTATAGGAACGTATTTAAATGGATCCATAGCAAAGGTTTTAATGGTGTGCTAGGGATGGAGCATGGCAATTCCCAAAAAGGAACCGTAGGTGAACAGGCCGTTATCGACGCTTACAAAGAGGTGGATAAATTTTTATGATCCTATTTTAGAACGATTTCTATAATGGTATCTATTTCGTCCTTTTTGTCTTTTGGAATTTCGAGGAGCAGGCCATACTTATCCAAACGATAGTCGACTCCGGTCTGGTCTGCGTAGAACTTTGCTGATTTGATTTGTTGTTTAAACGGGTTCACGAGCAGCACTTCCTTATCCCAGTCCAGCACATGTAGGTATAGGGTCTTTCCTTTTTGTGTGCTAACTCCCCAATCCTCGGGGGCTACAATTCCGCTTCGGGTTCCGTAGATTGTTGATCCGTTCTTGGCCATCCATTCACCCATCGCTTTAAGGGAAGCTTTATGTTCCGGCTGTATTTTGCCATTGGGCATAGGACCAACGTTCAACAATAGATTGGCGTTCCTACCGGCGGACTTTACCAACATGTGCACCAACTCCTTGGACGATTTGTGATTGTCGTCCAGTAAATTAAAGCCCCAAGAACCATTAATGGTCAGGCACATCTCCAGCGGCAATTGGCTAATAGGGCCTTTATTGAAGCCCGCTGTATTCTCCCCGGGGAGGTCTTGTTCGAACATTTGAAAATCCTCACCGGGATATGGGCTTACGTGGTGATTGCTTCCGATCAGGGCACCCGGCTGAAGCCTATGGATCATTTTGTAGGTCTCCACATGCTGCCAATCGGCGTCTTTTTTGTCCCACATACCATCAAACCATATACCCCCGATCTCACCATAGTTGGTAAGCAATTCGCTTAACTGGGTATTCATATAATCGATGTAGTTGTTCCAGTTGCCACTTTCCGGCCGACTTGTATATCCTTGGCCCGTTCTTCCACGCGGATAATAATCCGGGTGGTGCCAATCCAGTTGCGAATAATAGAAGAAGAGTTTTATTCCTTGCTTTCTACATTCTTCGGCCAGCATTTTTAATATGTCCTTGCCATAAGGTGTAGCATCGACAATGTTATAGTCCGAAACATCGGAATCGTACATGGCGAACCCGTCATGGTGCTTACTGGTTATGGTTATATATTTCATTCCAGCCTGTTTCGCCATTTGTACCCATTCCGCTGCATTAAAACTTTCGGGGTCGAAAAAGGCGGGAAGCTTTTCGTACTTGGCGATCGGTATTTTCTTTTGCTCCATAAACCACTCCGCTACACCTGGGTTTCCACCGCCTCCCATGACACTGTATACCCCCCAATGCACAAAAAGACCAAATTTCGCATCTTGAAACCATAATCGGTTTTCTATATTTTCTTGGGTGGGTTCGTAAACCACTTGAGCCATCCCTATAAAGGTTATGATGAGGCAAAAGGGAATAAAAAACAATTTTTTCACAGCCTTGAATTTTGCTTTTAGGGGATGTCGGGTGTATTTAATTGGGCAAGTGAAGCATTGATCTCTTCCTGGGTCAATTCGTGTTTGGTGATTTTACCAGCGAAATAGTCGTCATAGGCCTTCATATCAAAATTACCATGTCCGCAAAGATTGAAGAGAATGGTCCTGGAAACTCCTTCCTTCTTGCACTTTTCGGCCTCGGCCATTACGGTGGCTATACCATGGGTAGCCTCGGGTGCGGGGACGATACCTTCGGTCCTTGCGAATAGCACCCCAGCCTCAAAAACTTCCAAATTGTCATGTGCCACCGCATCGATCAACTTGTCCTTCAACAATTGACTGACAATGACACCGGCGCCGTGGTAGCGCAACCCGCCCGCATGAATAGGAGCCGGCACAAAATCATGGCCCAGGGTATACATGGGCAGAAGCGGTGTCATGCCGCCCGTATCCCCAAAGTCATACTTGAACACCCCACGGGTCAATTTGGGGCATGAGGTAGGCTCGCTGGAAATGCAACGAATGTTTTTCCCCTCTTCAAAATTCAATCGAAGAAACGGAAAAGCCAGTCCGGCAAAATTGGAGCCGCCACCAAATGGGGCGATGACGATATCCGGCATATCACCTGCCTTTTCCATTTGTTTCAGGGCCTCCTGACCGATCACGGTCTGATGAAGCTTAACGTGGTTGAGTACACTTCCTAAGGCGTATTTGGTCCGGTCATCGCGCATGGCGGCCTCAACAGCTTCGGATATAGCTATGCCAAGGGAACCGGGACTATTTGGATCCTGGGCCAAAATCTTCTTGCCCGCTTCGGTCAAGTCCGTAGGTGAGGCGTATACTTTAGCTCCCCAAGTATTCATCATGGATTTCCGGTAGGGCTTGTGGTTGTAGGAGAGCTTTACCATATAGACTTCACAATCGATACCAAAATGTTGGCAGGCAAAACTCAAGGCGCTGCCCCATTGCCCGGCTCCGGTTTCGGTAGTAATCTTCCGGACGCCTTCCTGTTTGTTATAATAGGCCTGTGCTACGGCGGTATTGGGTTTATGGGACCCGGACGGACTTACCCCTTCATATTTATAATAGATTTTAGCTGGGGTGTCCAAAGCCTTTTCGAGACCATAGGCCCGATAAAGTGGCGTTGGTCGCCACAGTCCATAGATATGCCGAACCTCATCCGGTATGGCAATCCATTTTTCCGCACTGACTTCCTGTTTGATCAAAGCCATGGGGAACAAGGGGGCCAAAGCCTCAGGGCCTATAGGTTCCAAGGTTCCTGGATGTAATGGCGGCAAAGGTTTATTGGGCATATCGGCAATGATATTGTACCAATTTTCCGGAATTTCGTTTTCTTCAAGTGTAAACTTACGTTGCTTCATGTAATTTTTTTTATAGATGCGGAGTCCCTACATGGGGGCCCAACCTGAATTCTAAATATAGTAAAAGGTTTTGGTAAAAATTACAGGACAATAGGGCCCATATTGATTTTATTGTCTTGGTATAGCCAATTACCGTGTATTTGGTCGAAAATATTTGTCTTTTCGATAAACGGCACATCGATGTGGCAAGTTTTCTCTTACTTTCACGTTGATTTACTATGTCCCCATATCTATATCTTATTGGCGTTTATGTGCTCTTGATGGCCATTTCCAAGGCTTTTTATCTTTTTTATCTAAAGAGAAGATCGAACGCATAAGCGGTTCTTGGTATTCCAAAAAAGAACTCCTTAATAGGAGTCCTATTTCTTTTTCTGCAAATAGTTCTACCTGTTTGCATATTATAATTTAGGTTAATGGAATGATAAAAATTATTTAACATATTTTTTGCTGTATTTGTAAAATTCAGGTAATCTTTTTTCGTTTTTCTTACGTATATAGTGTATAAACTTTTGTGGGGCATGGACAATTATCTTATTATTTTAATGATTTACATTTCGGCTTATATGTTCTCCATAGCTTTAAGGCCGTACTTTAAAAAATAAATCGGTTTTTCCCGATCGTTTGATTATTTTTTAATTCTATTTCTTTTCCTGTACGTTCCGTACCTTCCCTTTGTTTTGATAAATTTTTTGAGTATCACCCATAGAAAAAGCCCTAGTATGAAAACCATACCAAGGCTCTTTAATCAATAAACACTATCGCATATTGAACCCCTTAATTGGTTAATAGGGGTTCAGTACTATTATGATCCGCACATGAGGCAATCATCGTCTGCCTGGCCTTCCTTGGCCCGCGCAATCATTTCTTTCATCTCCTCTGCCGTCATGGGCTGAATATCCAATTCCGCCTGTTGTTGTGCCAACGGAGTGGGTGTAACTTCCATGGCCTTTGCCGCCTCGGGTGGTGGCGGGGTTGCCGCGGCTACTTCTGCTTCTGCCGCAACACTTACGGGAACTTCTTTCTTCTTGGTGTTGTCCAAAGTAAATTTGATCGCATCAACAGCCGCCTTGGTACGCAAGTAGTACATTCCTGTTTTTAATCCACTTTTCCAAGCATAGAAATGCATAGAAGTCAATTTGGAATAATTGGCATTTTCCATAAACAAGTTCAAGGATTGACTCTGGTCGATAAAATATCCGCGTTGCCGGCTCATATCAATGATATCCTTCATGCTCAATTCCCAAACCGTCTTATAAAGTTCCTTAATGTTATCTGGAATAACATCGATGTGTTGAATCGATCCATTGGCCCGCATCAATTCCTGTTTTAAATTCTCGTTCCAAAGGCCCAATTTTACCAAATCTTCCAAAAGATGTTTATTTACCACAATAAATTCTCCTGACAACACCCTTCGGGTATAAATGTTGGAGGTATAGGGTTCAAAACATTCGTTGTTGCCCAATATTTGGGATGTGGATGCCGTAGGCATTGGAGCGACCAATAAGGAGTTACGAACTCCATGTTTCATAACATCCTTGCGCAATTTGGCCCAATCCCACCTACCGGAAAGCTCCTCATCCTTGATGCCCCAAAGATTGTGCTGAAATTTCCCTTCCGAGATCGGGGAGCCCTTGAATGAGGAATAGGCCCCCTCTTCCTTGGCCGCCTCCATGGAGGCAGTAACCGCAGCGAAGTACAAGGTTTCAAAAATATCATGATTCAATTCCTTGGCTTCATCGCTGGTAAAGGGAAGCCGTAGCAGGATAAAGGTGTCCGCCAAACCTTGGACCCCAAGCCCAATTGGTCTATGGCGCATATTGGAGTTTTTCGCCTCTTTTACCGGATAATAATTTCTATCGATTACCCGGTTCAAGTTTTTGGTCACTCGTTTGGTAACCTTGAACAGCTCTTTGTGGTCAAACTTGCCTCCTTTTATGAACATAGGTAGGGCTATGGAAGCCAAGTTACAAACGGCAACCTCATCCGGTGAGGTATACTCCAATATTTCCGTACATAGATTGGAGGATCGGATGGTTCCCAAATTTTTCTGATTGCTCTTCCGGTTGGCGGCATCTTTATAGAGCATATAGGGTGTTCCGGTCTCTATTTGGGATTCTAAAATTTTCTCCCATAAGTCCCTAGCCTTTATAGTCTTGCGTCCTTTCCCCTCTGTCTCGTATTTTAGGTATAGTTTCTCAAATTCTTCACTGTGGTTGGAAAATAACCCGGGGCATTCATTGGGACACATCAAGGTCCAATCTTCGTTGGCCTCTACTCGTTTCATGAACAAATCGGGAATCCACATCGCATAGAACAAATCACGGGCACGCATTTCCTCTTTTCCATGGTTCTTTTTCAATTCCAAGAAATCGAAGATATCCGCATGCCAAGGTTCTACATAAATGGCAAAACTCCCTTTACGTTTTCCTCCTCCTTGATCCACATATCTAGCAGTGTCATTAAACACCCGTAACATAGGTACTATTCCATTTGAGGTGCCATTGGTACCTGCTATGTAAGATCCCGTGGCCCGTACATTATGAATGGAAAGACCAATGCCACCTGCGGATTGCGAAATTTTTGCGGTCTGCTTCAGCGTATCGTAAATACCATCGATACTGTCGTCCTTCATGGCCAATAAAAAGCAGGAGGACATTTGGGGCTTGGGCGTTCCGGAATTAAAAAGGGTAGGTGTGGCGTGGGTAAAATATTTTTTGGACATGAGCTCATAGGTTTCTATGGCCGCATCCAAATCATCCAAATGGATTCCAACGGCCACACGCATCAACATATGTTGTGGACGTTCGGCTATTTTGCCATTCAATTTTAAGAGATAGGACCGCTCTAAAGTTTTGAAGCCAAAGTAATCATATCCAAAATCGCGATTGTATATTATGGTGGAATCCAGTTTTTCCGAATTCTCCGAAATTACCTTATACACCTCATCCGATAGTAAGGGGGCCTTTTTACCGGTCCGCGGATTTATATAGGAATACAAATCCTTCATCGTCTCGGAAAAGGATTTTTTAGTGTTTTTATGTAGATTAGAAACGGAAATCCGGGCGGCCAATTTAGCATAATCCGGGTGAGTGGTGGTCATGGTGGCAGCTTGCTCCGCAGCCAAATTGTCCAACTCGGAGGTGGTTACACCGTCATAAAGCCCTTCTATGACCCGCATGGCCACTTTTATGGGGTCTACCAATTCATTAAGGCCATAACACAGTTTTCTGACCCTGGCCGTGATCTTGTCGAACATCATCGGCTCTTTTCTTCCGTCCCTTTTTATTACATACATCTTCTACCTAATTATTTAATGATTTTTGTTTATGTTATTTAAATTTTGGCGTCGATGGACCCTAACCCCAGTCCACCATTTGCCCTGCAACGAATGGGTGACCACCTAGAAGTCGGCGTCGAAGCTAATTTTTTGTGCGTCCTCGTCCTTCTCTTTGTTAAGGACGCCTGCTTTTTGGTATTCGGAGACGCGCTTCTCAAAGAAATTGGTCTTACCTTGAAGCGAGATCATATCCATAAAGTCGAATGGATTGGCGGAATTATATACTTTTTCGCATTGGAGCTCCACCAACAACCTATCGGTTACAAATTCCAAATATTGGGTCATTAATTTGGCGTTCATTCCGATGAGGCTTACCGGTAAGGATTCCGTAATGAATTCACGTTCTATATCCAACGCATTGGTAAGAATCTGTGTGATCCTTTCCTTGGGTACTTTGTTGACCAAGTGGTGGTTATGCAGATGAACGGCATAATCGCAATGCATTCCTTCATCGCGGGAAATGAGTTCGTTGGAAAAAGTCAATCCAGGCATCAGGCCTCTTTTCTTTAGCCAAAAAATGGAACAAAACGCCCCGGAGAAGAAAATACCTTCCACAGCGGCGAAAGCGATCAACCGTTCGGCAAAACTTGGTGATTCTATCCATTTCAGGGCCCAATCGGCCTTTTTCTTAATAGCGGGAAAATTCTCGATGGCCTTAAACAAAACGTTCTTTTCCTTTTCCTCCTTCACATAGGTATCTATTAAAAGGGAATAGGTTTCCGAGTGGATGTTTTCCATCATAATTTGGAACCCATAAAAGAATTTGGCTTCAGAATACTGTACTTCGTTTACAAAGTTCTCCGCCAAATTTTCGTTTACAATTCCATCCGATGCTGCAAAAAAGGCCAGTATATGCTTAATGAAGTAGCGTTCGTCATCGTTCAACTTATCGTTCCAGTCGGACAAATCCTGGTGCAGGTCAATTTCCTCGGCAGTCCAAAAACAGGCTTCACACTTCTTGTACCATTCCCATAAATCATGATGTTGTATGGGGAATATTACGAATCTATCCTTATTTTCCTGCAAAATGGGCTCCACGGCTGTTGACATGTTCTATTAATTTATTAAAAGTTAATTGTGAGATAAAAATACCTTTCGGCGGGGAGTAACAAAGATTCAAAAATGTTAGCAAATTGTAAAGGCTGTTTTACCAAATCCGGTTCAAAGTTTTTAACACGGGTTGTTGAAATCCACCTTCGGAACTGATGCACATTGCCCTGATCGAAAATGAAAAAATGCACCTTTTATTTTGATCGACTTAAACAAAATAAATAGACCGAAAAGTATGAAAAAACCATACTTTTCGGTCTAATGAATGTGGTTGCCCAAGATGTATCCCTACAGGTAATTGACACCTTGAATTCTTAAATGCTTTTCATGTTCCTCTTTAATCCAACCAAAGTGAAATTGTGGAGAGGTGGGTAGGTCGCACCGATCTATTGCCTGAAATCAATCATCGGTTTTTCAGGAAAGTAATGCTAATACCGCCAAACCGTACGGCCTTCTAATGTATCAGAAACTGATGCTCATCGCGTACGAAGCTGATTCAGGTAGTTCCCCCGAAACCTATAATCGAGCAAAACCAACAAATTGGTTCTTTAAACGTTACACGACAATTCATTAGATCGTAGGCCGTACATCTTGGATTGGCAGTTTTATACAATTTCTTCGTTTTAAATTCTGTATCATATGGGCACTCCTTAAAAGAAATGACCTTCGCCCATAGCCCTTAATCAAATCATACACGAAACCTATTGACCAGGTTCCAAACCCAAAAAGAACGCTATACGGCAAGAGGGGCACAAGAACAAAATATCAGAATAGACGGGCCATGGCAACATAGCCTCCCGGTAAAAATAAGAAATTTAAGATTAATAGTCCCAAAGTAAAAAATAATATACTAGGCCTCACGCACGGCCATGGCCCAAAAGGGTCTCTCTCCTTTTTTATTGCGTTGCCCTGAAATGGCCGTACAAGGAAATTTCCTCGCCTTCCGTATTGTTCATGAGCATTTCCATGGAACCTTCCAAAAATCCATTTCCAATCCGGGAAATATGGATGGCACCCTGCTTTGTAAAATAGGGAAGTTCTCCCAATTTCTTCAGGTTGGCGTAGCCAAAAACACCATTAAAATTACCAACAAAACCTTTTATGTCCCTTGAGACCTTATAGGTTCCGGTGGATAATTCCTCGGAGCTTACCTTCTTGGAAATGAAGAGCTCCATAGCGTATTGGTTACCAACACTGTTGTCCTCAAATTTGATGGTCAGAGTAGACCAGGACGGACCATTTATGTTTTTCGCAAAAGCATTTTCGTAAACCGCGCTGCCACTGAAGTCAATAGGTGAGTCACCAAGGGTATGTATATGGTAAGCTCCGTGCAAGCTCTCGGATTTTTCCAAAGGTATTTCCTCCCCATGATTGGAGATCAGCACAAGCGGCAGCAACACGAGCAGGCCTATCTTAAAAGGTTTAACGAGGAAACGGGGCATCGTTGTCGGTTTATTCTTCCGCTTCGGATTGGCGCTCATTTCCAGTGATAGCTTCATTCTGGCCTAAAATGGTATTCTCCAAGGCGACCTCCTTGTCCACGAGGCCATGACCTATCATTTTGTTGTCCTTCTTCTCGTACAATGTTGCAACGATTATCGACAGCAACAAGAGGAAGAACATCAACATACACTTCTTCATAACATTGTCTTTAGTTCCATTGTTTGACTTTTACGTCATGTGGGGAGAACATTAACAAATTATTAAGACCAAAATAGGGTTTGGGCCCAATTTCAAAAAACTAATCTGTATGAACGGTAAAAAATTCTGTATGAATGGTAATCCCAATCCCTGGGTTCTATGCTCCCAGGTGTTCCAAAGACGGGGGCAAAACACATAAAACCACCATTCTTGTGGTTTTTTGCGCCAGCCATACTCAATTTAACTCCATCAGTACATCTTTTTACACTAATTTGACCCGTAGTTTTATATTTGATTTAATTACCTTAGATATTATGTTGGAAGCCGTAATAGTAGATGATGAGGCAAAAGCGCTCCAAAGCCTATCTTGGGAGCTTACCAATTTTAGCAGTGAAATTAAGGTTTTGGCGTCTTTTACCGATCCCTTGGAGGCTTTGGGCTTTCTGGAAAAGAATTCCCCGGACTGTCTTTTTCTGGATATAGAAATGCCGACAATGGATGGATTTCAATTTATCCAAAAGTTGGGCAGCAAAAATTTTCCCGTGGTCATTACAACGGCTTATAATCAATACGCCATAAAGGCCCTAAAGAACGAGGCCATTGATTATTTGTTAAAGCCTATTGATACGGACGACCTTAGGGAAACCATTGTCAAAATAAAGAAATACAATGCCAGAAGCTATACTTCGGAAAGACTCGAAAGCATCTTGCTTAACTTCAGCGCCAATCCGATCCACAAAAAAATAACCTTTAATACGGACGGGAAGTTGTTGTTTTTGGAAAGTGAGGAAATTTTGTATGCGGAGTCCGATGGGAATTATAGCACCATATACCTCATGGATGGACAAAAAATCGTCCTTACCAAAAAACTGAAAGAGGTCAATGAACTACTCCCGGACGATTCTTTCTTTCGAATTCACAATTCGTACATCATCAATCTGAACAAAATAAAGGAGTTCATTAAAACGGACGGTTACGTTGTACTCAAGTCCAATCACAAAATACCCGTTTCCCGACAAAAGAAATCCGATTTTTTGGATAAGTTATAGGCCGCCAAATGGGGTTCCCACTTCAACATCAATTGCCCTTAGGTAGGCGCTGCTTTTTGTGCCTATGTTTTATCGTCCATATCGGCTTTTCACAATCCGTTCCCCCCTCTTTTGAGCGGACAACGGACAGTTTGATCCATTCCGATCCAAGTTATACGCAAATACACGACAGGTTACGGGCCAAGCGCAACGATACGGTGTTTATGCGCTATATGGCTACAACCGCGGCACAGCAAGGGTCTCCCAAAATACGGGCCTATGCGCTAAACCAGTTGGGGAGGCGATACCGCAACCTGTCGCAATATGCCAAGGCCATACAATTTCACCAGCAAGCACTGAAAATTGCCGATGAAGCCAACGAATTGGAGTTTCAGGTATCTGGCCTTAATATGTTGGGTGTAGTCTATATGAGGACGTCTTCCATACGAACGGCCCTGGATTACAATCAAAGAGCATTGGAGTTGGCAGAATCCGTGGAAAACCCTTCCCTTGGCCTTAAGCGTAACATCAACTTGTCCCTGAACCGCATAGGCAACTTGTACCAACTCTTAAAACAGTACGACCAGGCCATTGAACATTTTGAAAAATCACTGACATTGGAGTCGGAACTGGGCAACACTTTGGGACTGGCCACCAATTACCAAAATATAGGGGAATGCCTGGAGGAGCAACGCTATCTGGAGGAAGCATTGGTAAACTACAGGACCGCCCTTTCCTACAATGACATTATCGATAGTGATATGGGCCGGGTTATCTGCAATAACAGCATTGCCCAAATCTACATCAAACAAGCCAAACCCAAGGAGGCACTGGAGCTATTGGAACCGACATTGGCCACTGCGGAGCGGCTTGGTGATGGCTTTTTGTTGTCCCCGGCACGGATAACCTTGGGATGGGCACAATTGTTGGCGGGACAGTTCAATGAAGCGAAAGGGAACATGTTGCGCGGGCTGCAGATCGCAGAGAAATACAATTTGCGCAAAGAGTCCGCTCAGGCCAGTCATTTGTTATCCGAACTGTTCCAACAGACACGTGATTATCGGCAGGCCTTGAACTATAAGATCAAAGCCGAAAATTTGGATAAGGAAATTCTGAATGAAAGTACGGTGCGTTATGTAAACGATATCATGTTCAGATATGATTCGGAAAAGAAGGGGAATCAAATTGAGGTCCTTGCCAAGGAAAACGAAATTGTGCGGTTGAAGTTGCGAAAGAACAACCAGACCCTCTTGGCCAGCGGTATCGCCCTAGCCCTGTTGGCCGGCATTTTCTATATCCTTTACAGACAGTACCAACTCAAAAACGAAAAAAAAGTGCTGACCCTGGAGCAAAGCATGCTCCGAAGTCAAATGAACCCGCATTTTTTGTTTAATTCCCTTAACTCGATCAAGCTATACATTATCAATAACGAACAAAAGCATGCGGTCCACTATTTGAACAAGTTCTCCAAACTTGTCCGCAAAATCTTGGAAGCATCCTCCCTAAGGGAAATCCCCTTGGCCGAGGAACTGGAGACCGTGGAACTGTATATGAACATAGAGAATATCCGCTTTTCCAATGAAATCGACTTTAACGTAAACATTGATGGGGATATTGACGTGCATCAAGTGAAAATTCCATCACTAATTTTACAACCATTTCTGGAAAATGCCCTTTGGCACGGTCTTTCTTCAAAAGAAGGCGAAAAAAAAGTCGGTTTGCACATCAGTAAGGGAAAGGACGGTTTTGTTCATATTGCCATTATGGATAACGGTGTAGGACGGGACGCTGCGGAAAAAATAAAGGAAGGCAAAGTTCTGAAACGGAAATCCGTGGGCATCGATATCACCAAGGAACGTCTCGCTAATTTTTCCCGGGACTATCAAAATTCTTCCGAAGTGGAAATCATCGATCTTTTTGATGACAGCGGAAGGTCTACAGGAACCAAGGTAATACTGCGCATACCCACTATTTAAGGTGTTCCCGGGCCACAAGTTCCAACTCCCTATACCAGGCTTCGCCAAATTTTCTAACTAGGGCCTCCTTTACAAATTTGTATATGGGAACCTGAAGCTCCGCACCTAGGGAACAGGCCGGGTCACAAATCTGCCATTGGTGATAATTGACCGCGATAAGTTCCGTGTACTCCTTTATGCGCACTGGATACAAATGACAGGAAACCGGCTTTTTCCAATCTGTAGCCCCCTGATTATGGGCCTCTTCAAGACCGCATTTGGCAATCCCTTCCCCAGAAAAGATGACATAGGCACATTCACTATTGCCTATTAAGGGAGTCTCCCATTCACCATCCTCTCCCTTTACAAATGCACCCTGATTCTCAATGGCCTCAATGCCTTCCCGCCGCAGAAATGGCTTTACATTTTCATAAATATCCACCAGCTTTTCGGTTTCCTTATCTTCCAAAGGTGCTCCCGCCTCTCCGTCCACACAACATGCCCCTCTACAGGCGGTAAGGTTGCAGACAAAATCGTTCTCCAGTATTTCCTCGGATACAATCGTCTTTCCCAGTTGAAACATGCGTATGATTTTAAGAATTTAAAGATAGGTTTTCCTGAAAACTTAGCATGTAATTATTTTACAAAATCAACGTCCAAAAGCTGTGGATTCAACGTACATTTGGCACAAATTTCAATGGCATGACGCTTCATTTAAATATTCGGGAAATTGCATCTGCAACAATGATACTCTTTGCCGTTATCGATATTGTCGGCAGCATACCTATTATTATCAGTCTTCGGAACAAAGTGGGGCACATACAGTCGGGTAGAGCCTCCATAGTGGCGGCCTGTCTTATGGTGGCTTTCCTTTTTGTGGGCGAGGAAATCCTAAACCTTATCGGTATCGATATCAATTCCTTTGCCGTGGCAGGGGCTTTTATCTTATTCTTTTTGGCTATAGAAATGATATTGGGCATTACGTTATATAAGGATGATGAACCACAAAGTGCCTCCATTGTACCCTTGGCCTTTCCTTTAATTGCCGGAGCAGGGACCATGACCTCCATCCTTTCCATTCGCGCTGAATTTTACGTGGAAAATATTATTGTCGCTATCATCCTGAATACTATATTTATCTACTTGGTCCTAAAGTCTTCCCGGAAGATAGAAAGGGTTTTGGGAAATGGCGGGCTAAACATTATTAGAAAGGTTTTTGGGGTCATTATATTGGCCATAGCCGTAAAGCTTTTCGCCTCGAATATCAATCAACTTTTGACTCCTTAATTTATCCCGGTTATGAATCGAATCTTAACGAGTGTCTTAATTATCCTGGCCCTGGGCCTAATAGCCTATAACACTACCTTAATAGATTTCGAGGATCCTTTTCAGGGAGATAGCACAATAGCTCTTATAGGCATTGTAGCATCTTTATGTGCCGTTGTTTTATTGTTGATCTATAATACCTCTAAAAAGATCCAAAAGAAAATCGACGATGACGATTAATTCCGGGCTTCGATTTTTTCTGCCTCCCCTTGCCGGATGGAAGGTCTGTCCAGTTCCAGCACCTTCTGTAACATGGTATCGGCATTAGCCTTTACTTTAGCATGTACATTCGGCCCGAAAAGTTGTTCGGCCAAGGCTGCCTTTAGATAAAGTTTGATCCGGTCCTCAAAATCATAAAAATTCATTTTAAGGTTTCTGGAAATGGAATAGTCCACAAATCGTTCGAACAAGATATCATCGACCTGGAAATCGCGAACAAATCCTTGTTCGGTCCAATCGGAATAGCGCCGTCTGTCCTCGTCCAGGTGCTCAAAGACAAAAAAGGACAAGAATCCCAGACTGTCCATACTTTCAACGGCCTCCTCCTCATTGGTGCCAATAGGTACAAAAACATCGGGAATGATTCCACCACCGCCATAGACCACTTTGCCATTGGGTGTGGTAAACCTGAGAGAGTCTGCGACCTTTATGCTATCGACGGACACGAGTTCCCCATTGTGATATCGTTCCGTAAAGGTCTTGTAGTAATCCTTGGTCCCGTTCTTATACGTCTTTTGTATGCTTCTTCCGGTAGGGGTATAGTATCGCGAGACCGTTAAGCGTACCGCAGAGCCATCCCCCAAATCCATTTCCCGCTGGACCAACCCTTTGCCAAAGGAGCGTCGCCCAACTATGGTTCCTATATCATTGTCCTGAAGGGCCCCAGCTATGATTTCACTGGCGGAGGCCGATCTTTCATTGATCAGTACAAAGACCGGTTTATCCTCAAAGCTTCCATTGTCTGTGGCATAGATCTTATCTATTTTACCTTTTTTGTTCTTGGTGAAAAGAATCAGTTTGCCATCTTCCAAAAACTCATCGGCCATCTGTTCGGCAATGCCCAAATATCCCCCTGGGTTGTCCCTCAGGTCCAGTGTTAATTTCTTGGCGCCCGACCGGCTCAATTCCCTAAGCGCCTCCTTAAACTCCTTGAAGGTAGACTCTGCAAAACGGTTCACCTTTATATAGCCCATTTCCGGAGTTAACATATAATAGGCCTGTACGCTTTTTATGGGAACAATGTCCCGTTTAACATCCACGGTAAAAATCCGTTCTTCTGCCTTGCGGTAAACTTGTAGTTGTACGTTTGTACCCTTTTTGCCCCTTAATTTTTCTACAATGCGGTTACTGGGTAAATTTTTGCCATAAAGTGTATCGTTATCGGCCATTAGGATCCGATCCCCTGCGCGGATACCTTTTAAGAAGCTAGGTCCTTTGTCAACAGTCCGTATAACGGAAATTGTATCCCTGTAAGTATAAAAATTGACCCCGATGCCTACAAAATCCCCTTTCATGTTTTCGGTTACCCGGCTCATTTCCTGCTTGGGAATATAAACGGAGTGGGGGTCTAATTTTTCTAGAATATTGTTAACGGTGACATCAACGATGCTATCCGTATTTATTTCATCCACATATTCATAATCGATATAGTCAATAAGACGATTTAACTTGTCTTTCTTCGAATTTGTAGTGAAAAGCTTTTCCGGGGTGTCATTAAAGTGAAGCTTGCCCCCCACAAAAATACCCAAGGCCAAGGCTGCTGCGATTATGGTTGGCCATATATAACTGTATTTTTTGCCCATGTAATATCTTTGGTTATATCACCGCTTCAATTGCTTCCAAATGTACTAGTTCCACGCCGGCTTTTTTCAAGAATTCCAGACCGGAAGGATCTTTATAGGCCGTTTGGTATACCACACGTTTTATTCCGGATTGGTGGATCAGCTTACTGCACTCCTTACAGGGGGAAAGTGTAATATAGAGGGTGGCGCCCTCACAGGATTGGGTAGAGGATGCCACTTTGCTTATGGCATTGGCCTCCGCATGTAGAACATACCATTTGGTATACCCTTCCTCGTCCTCACAAATATTATCAAATCCCGTTGGCGTGCCGTTGTATCCATCGGAAATAATCATCCTGTCCTTTACAATAATAGCGCCTACTTGCCTGCGTTTGCAATAGGAAAGCTTGCCCCATTCCTGGGCCATCCGCAAATAGGCCCTGTCATATTTCTCTTGTTTACGCTCCTTCATCCTTACTCAAAAGCACTAAGATACCTGCTTTACCAAAGCCCTACAACCTTAATCGGGTTAATTTTAAGTGAAAATCTACAAAGGAAACGTATTCACCAACATGGGTATTGTAATGCAAATGATCAAAATGGAAACAATACCAATAAATAGAGGTTGACGCAATTTCAAAAGTGACTGGAAGATATAGGCCAATACCAAAACGGAAAGAACGATGACCACCTGAGCAATCTCTATCCCTGTGGCAAAACCTAATAGTGGAGATAGTTTTTCCTCTTCCTCGGCCATAAGCATTTTAAAGTAATTGCTAAACCCAAACCCGTGTATAAGTCCAAAAAAAGCGGTCGTCAGCATGGGCAACCAAGCGTTCTCCCCTTGCTTTGAAGCCCTTAAGTGCTTCAAGTTGAACAAGGCGGTGAGCAGAATGGTAACCGGAATCAAAAATTCGATCCAAGTTACATCCATAATTACAATTTCATAGGCGGATAGCCCTAAGGACAGGCAGTGGGTAACGGTAAAAATGGTGGCCAAGAGCACCACGCTTTTCCAGCTTTTAAAGGTAAAAGGAACGGCCAAGGCACATAGAAACAAAATATGATCATAGGCGGAGAAATCCAGTACATGTTCGAGTCCAAGCTTTATATAGAACCAAAAATCTTGCATATGGAGAGGTTTATGGTTTATGGTTTATGGTTTATGGTTTATGGTTTATGGTTTATGGTTTATGGTGAAAATATTGAATTGTATTTAAACATTGGCTTTAAACTCATATTCAGATTCACTCGTAAGTTATGAGCTTGGAAATCAGCCCATAGATAATATGTTTAGAGGGAGGGGTTCAACCAATGCCGCGTTCCGCCTGTATTTCCTCATAGGCCTTCTGTACCTGTTTAAATTTTTCCTCCGCTCCTTTTTTTATGGCTTCGTCCTGTGTAATGACCCGGTCGGGATGGTATTTTTTGGCCATGGCCCTATACGCTTTTTTGAGCTCTTCGTTGGACGCGGACCGGTCAATTTCCAAAATTTTATAGGCGTTGTCTGCCGACTTGATAAACATCGCCTTGATGCTCTCAAAATCGCGTAGCGTTACGCGAAGATAGCCGGCTATTTCCCGTATTTTATCAATTTCGGGTTGACTTACGGAACCGTCCGCTTTGGCTATACCGAAGAGAAAATGAAGCAGTTGCAATCTCACTTCATATCGGGTACGTTGGTTCAGGTAGGCACCGATTCGTTGGGCCGATATTTCCCGACTCTTGTTGATTTCGTTGAACTTCCTGAATATGGCATTGGCTTTTTCCTTCCCATAAGTGCCTACAAAGTATTGCCTAACGTAATCCATCTCCCGTTGGGATACGTTTCCATCGGCCTTGATGACTATGGAGCAAAGCGATATCAGATTAATTTCAAAATCGGCCGGGGAAACTTGCTGCCGGGAAATATCCCTAAAAATGGTACGGGCCCCTCCTCCGCTGCTGTTGAGATTATCAATAAAACTACCTAGCAGGAATCCCAGAATAGCCCCTGGAAGACGAAAAAGATAATATCCCAATATGGCCGTAAACCACTTGATCATGTGCTTGTACAATTTTGGCAAATATACACCCCCGTCTACTCCCTTACAAGCAGAATCAACCTGCGCCCAATAAAACGTTAACACTTGCAGAAAAGGAATTGAATTGGTTATCTTTGTTTGTCAACAAAAAAATGAGTCTATGTATCCAGAAGAATTGGTAAAACCTATGCGAGAAGACTTGGCCGTGGCCGGGTTTGAAGAACTATATACTGCGGATGCGGTGGAAACGGCCATCAACCAGGATGGAACCGTGTTGGTAGTGGTAAACTCGGTTTGCGGATGTGCCGCGGCCAACGCAAGACCCGCTGCTAAATTGAGCCTGCAAAACGAAAAGAAACCTGATCGTACGGTCACCGTTTTTGCCGGTGTGGACACCGAAGCGGTCAATGCTGCCCGTAATCTTATGGTACCCTTTCCCCCATCGTCGCCCAGTATGGCGTTGTTCAAAAACGGTGAATTGGTCCATATGATAGAACGGCACCACATTGAGGGTAGACCGGCTGAAATTATCGCGGATAATTTGACCGGCGCCTATGATGAATTTTGCTAAATAGTGATCCGATCCCACGAAGGGTTCTCTCTAAATCATTCGAAAAACCGTTTCCCTAAGAAGCGGTTTTTTATTTTTGTAGCATGCGAAAAATTTTAGCATATCCGCTAACGGTCATTTATCTTGTTTTCTTTGGGTCGGCCCTAGTACTATTTCATCCCGTTCAGTGGATATGCTTCAACGTATTTGGCTATAACGCCCATAAAAACAGTGTAAGCCTTCTCAATTGGAGTTTGGTGCGATGCACTCATATTTTGGGTACTTCCTACTCTTTTGAAATACCGGCGGACATCCCCCAGAATACTCCGCTCATTATTGTGGCCAATCACCAAAGCATGAATGATATTCCTCCCATTATCTGGTTTATGCGAAAATACCATCCCAAATTTGTCAGCAAAATTGAACTGGGCAAGGGTATCCCCAGTGTTTCCTATAATCTAAGGCATGGAGGTTCTGTCCTAATCGATCGAAAGGACGGCAAACAAGCCTTGGCCCAAATAGCCAAATTGGGACGCTATATCCAGGAGCACAACCGAAGTGCGGTCATTTTTCCGGAAGGAACCCGGAGCCGCACCGGAAAACCCAAAAAATTCCAGCCTATGGGGCTTAAAATATTACTACGAAATGCGCCATCGGCCTATATCGTGCCCGTAAGCATCAATAATTCCTGGAAGATGTTGCGCTATGGCAAATTTCCGTATGGTATAGGCAATCACCTCAGGTTCCAGGTACACCCGCTGATCAAAAATGAGGGTAACGCCGACGAGTTGATCGCCCGAACGGAAGCGTTGGTTATTTCAGGAATAGAACAAAGCCATGACTGATGCCGAACTTGTAACGGAAACCATCTCTTTCGTAAAAGAAACCCTTAGTGGAGCGGAAGGAGGACACGATTGGTTCCACATCCAGCGCGTCTTCAATAATACACTGCAAATTGCCCAAACCGAAAAAGTGGACATTCTTGTGGTTTCCCTTGGAGCCCTGTTGCACGACATCGCGGACACTAAGTTCCACAATGGAGATGAAACCATTGGTCCGACTATGGCAAGCTCCTTTCTACATTCGCTGGAAGTGCCTGAAAGTACCATTACCCACGTCATACAAATTATCCAAAATATTTCCTTTAAAAACAGTCTGGAAAAAACCAAACGCAAGTTTAATTCCAAGGAATTGCAGGTAGTGCAGGATGCCGATCGATTGGATGCCCTGGGAGCTATTGGCATCGCCCGTGCCTTTCATTATGGCGGATTTAAAAACAGAAAACTTTACGATCCTTCCGTTGCGCCCAATCTGGAGCTCACCAAGAAGCAATACAAAAAATCCAAGGCACCCACCATTAACCATTTTTATGAAAAATTGCTATTGTTGAAGGACAGGATGAATACGAATAGCGGCAAACGTTTGGCCGAGGAGCGACATCAGTTCATGCTCGACTACCTGAAGCAATTTTTCAAGGAATGGGACCCATTGCAACCTGCTAATGAGCCATGAAAAATAGCTCTATGTTAGGCATATAGTCTACTTTTCGGAGCTACATAAATAATGTTGGAACGTTTGACTAAGGCCGCTTATCCCCTGCAAAATGATTCTTCGTTAATATCCTATTCCGAACATCGTACGCATTCCCTATTTTTTGTATCTTCCGTGACCATTTTATAACCGGATACCAAGATGCAAAGAAGAAAATTCATCAAAAACGTGGCGGCCTCCTCAGCCGCCTTTTCCATTGTTCCAAGCCATGTTTTGGGCAAGACCCATGTTCCCCCTAGCGACACCCTCTACATGGGTGCTTTCGGAGTTGGAGGAAGGGGGTCTGGCGTGATCCGCGGGCTGGATGAAACCAAAAAGGTCAAGTTTGTGGCGCTATGCGATGTGGACGATCGCAGGGCCGCCGACACTTTCAAAAAATATCCAAAAGCCAAGCGTTATAGGGATTTCAGAAAGGTCTACGATCAGCATCTGAATGAAATTGATGCCATTATGGTCGCCACACCGGACCATACCCATGCCCCTATCTCCCTACCCTTCATGAAGGCAAAAAAACATGCCTATGTGGAAAAGCCCTTGACCCACAATATCAACGAGGCCAGAATGATGACCAATGTAGCCAAAGAAAATGGTATCGTTACCCAAATGGGAAACCAAGGCGCTTCCAGTGATGGAAGTCGTGAGGCCAAGGAATGGATCCAATCCGGGGTAATTGGAAAGATATACAAGGTGGATTGTTGGACCAACCGCCCTGTTTGGCCACAAGGTGTGCCGCTGCCCAAAGGCAAGGACAACATCCCCAAAGGTTTGGATTGGGACCTTTGGTTGGGACCGGCCGCCATGCGGGACTTTAACGATTCCTATCTTCCCTTTAAATGGCGGGGCTGGTGGGATTTTGGAACCGGTGCCTTGGGCGATATGGGTTGCCATATCATGGAAACTCCTTTCGGGGTATTGGATCTGGGGTATCCTACGGAGGCCGAAGCAAGTTGCACGACCAATTGGGTCGGTGATTTCGTGGAGGCCGATTATAGCGCCTCCTGTCCTTCCTCATCCATAGTGCGTCTAAAGTTCCATACGTCAGAACATGGCGACATTGCCCTAAATTGGTACGATGGTGGATTAAAACCTGACCTGCCGGACGAGTTGGGCGAAGGCGAGACCATAGGAGATGGAGGAGGTGGAAGCGTCTTTTATGGCACCAAGGGCATTTTGGTAGCCGATACCTATTCTCGAAACGCCAGATTGCTGCCCAGCAAAAGCATGGAGTTGTTCAACGCGCCCAAACCCTACCTGAAACGAATAGAAGGGGATACCGGGGGACATCAGCAGAATTTTGTGGAAGGCTGCCTAAATGGTGCGGAGACCTCATCCGATTTCAAGCGATCTGGGCCATTGACCGAGGCTGTTCTCATGGGGAATTTGGCCATTAGGGCCTTTCAAATGAAGGAAAAGCGAAAGAACGGACGCGGATTCGACTATCCAGGAAGACGAAAAATCCTTTGGGACGGGGATAATATGAAAGTGACCAATTGGGACAAGGCCAACGAATGGGTGATAGGAAAATATAGAAAGGGTTGGGAGATATCCTAAAAGATCAACAAATGAAAGCTTCTTTTTATCTCTGCAGTAAACACATAACCCTCGTTGTTCTTAATGTGTTTTTCCTATTGGGTGTCCAGGCACAGGAACCGGCCCCAAAGCGCCCCAATTTTGTTGTCATTTTCGCGGACGATCTGGGTTACGGTGACCTTAGTTGTTACGGGCATCCCTCCATCAAAACGCCCCACTTGGACCAAATGGCCAACGAAGGCCAGAAATGGACCAATTTCTATGTAGCGGCCAGCGTCTGCACTCCCAGCAGGGCCGCACTGTTGACCGGACGATTGCCCGTACGCAGTGGGATGGCCAGTAGCAAAAGCCGGGTACTTTTTCCCAATTCCGTAAATGGCCTGCCAGCAAACGAAATTACTTTGGCGGAACAATTAAAAAAGGTAGGATACGCCACCGCTTGTATCGGAAAATGGCATCTGGGACACAAAGAACAATATCTCCCGACCAACAATGGTTTTGATTATTATTTCGGCATTCCTTATTCCAACGATATGGATTTTGTGGGGAAAACGCGATATCGCCAGATCGCGGCCGATAAGGGTTTCATCGATACCAATGACTTTAGTGTCCCGCTTCTAAGGAATACAGAAGTTTTGGAAAGACCGGCCGATCAAAATACCATAACAAAAAGGTATGCCCAGGAGACCATTAACTTCATCAAAAAAAACCGGGACGAGCCATTCTTTATTTATCTGGCCCACAACCTGCCCCATATACCCTTGTTTGCCTCTTCAGATTTTCTGGGAAAAAGTAAAAGGGGATTATACGGCGATGTTATTGAGGAAATAGACCACGGGGTAGGCCAAATTCTAGATGTACTCAAGGAAGAAGGACTAGCGGAAAATACCATTGTGGTATTCACTTCGGATAATGGGCCGTGGCTCTCCTTTGATACCCATGGAGGAAGTGCCGGTCTTCTCTATGCCGGAAAGGGCAGTACCTGGGAGGGTGGAATGCGCGAACCTTGTATATTTTGGGGGCCAGGACGTATAAAGCCCGCAGTGGTTTCGAATTTGGGATCTACCATGGATTTCTTTACCACCTTTAGCAAGCTGGCCGGGGTGGACATCCCCAATGATCGCCAGATGGACGGGGTGGATCTGGGCCCTACACTTTTCCAAGGGAAATCCAGCCCCCGTGATGCCATATTTTACTATAGAGGGACGGAATTGTATGCGGCAAGATCTGGGGATTATAAAGTGCATTATACCACACAGGGTGCTTACGGACAATTCGGGGAACGTGTGGACCATCCCGTTCCTTTGTTGTATAATCTAAGTGAGGACCCGTCCGAAGCCTTCAATATCGCTGAAAGTCATCCTGAGGTAATTCAAGAAATAAATGCCTTGGTAGAGGCGCACAAAAAGGATATGGTGATGGGAAAGGACCAACTCGCCGAAAGGGAGTAGGCAAATTTTACCAATTTAGTATACCTCCATCTTTTTGGCAAGGTACCTCTTTTCCAATAAGTTGGTGGTCATTTGAATGGCATTTTGTAAGGCTTCCTTTGCATGGTCAGACCTGTTCAAATCATGTAAAAGCTGTGCCTTTAAGGCATAGAATAGGGTACTTGGATCAAAGTATGGTCCATTTTCAAAGTTTTGAAGTTCCAATAGGGCGCTTTGTGGACCGTTGACTTTGTAATGAGGCACCATGCTGTTTAACCATACGATAGGAGAATATTGTCTGCTCAATTGTAGATTATACAGCTGCAAAATACCCATCCAGTCGGTATCATCGAACGTTGTCGCCGTACAGTGGTGGTAGGCCACCGCTGCTTGTAAGTGATAATCGGACGGGGTCGATTCCACTGCCGCTTTTTCCAAATGTTGGATACCGATGCGAATCAATTCCTGATCATAGGTGGCTCTGTCCTGATGTTCCAAATCCACCATATCCCCATTCCCATCCAACCGTGCCTCGAACCTGGATGTGTGAAAACACATGAGCGCTATAAGGGCATGTACTTCGGGTTGATTGCAATACTTGTTCTCGCACAATAGCAAGGCCAAACGTATGGCTTCAAGGCATATGTCCTTTTTAATGAGGATTTCACCATGACTTGCCGTGTAGCCTTCGGTAAACAATAGATAAATGACCTTTAAAACGATGGCCAACCTTGACCGAAGCCCAATTTCAACAGGGCTATCCAATGTTTTTACATGTTGTTTTAGCTTTTTCTTGGCCCGAGTGAAGGATTTGGCCACGGTCTCCTCTTTTTTAAGCAATGCCCTTGCCAATTCCTTATTGCCAAAACCGCCGATAAGTTTTAAACTTAGAATGATTTGATACTCCTTGGACAAGGATGGGTGGCAACAGGCAAAGATCATTTTTAATTGGCTGTCGTTTATATGGAGACCCAAAGTAACCTCTTCTTGTATTGTCCGTTGTCGCTCAAAATGGGCCATATTCCCTTTTTGGTCCATTTTAGTGTCCCTTCTAAGGGTATCGATCAACAAGTTATTGGCTACCCGCAACAACCAGGATGTCGGATTCCTGGGCGGGTCGTTATAGCCCCAGAGATCCATTGCCTTGATAAGCGATTCCTGAACCGCATCCTCGATCCTCTCCAAGTGGGTCGGACCAAACTTGTGTGCCAAAAAAGAGACGATTTTACCGTATTCATGCCGGAATACATGCTCTACCAATTGTTCTCTTTTTGGTTCCCCCATCGTATAAAAGTAAAAAGTCCGAATGGGATACCCGGACTTTTTTGTACTAGATTGTTGTACCGATTACATGTCCATGGACATAATTTCCCGTACCTCTACATTTCCATCATGCTCAAAAATAGGACAGCCCTTGGAAATTTCTACGGCTTCCTTTTGTCCATCCGCAGAAACGATGAGATATCCCCCGACCACTTCCGCACCTTCGGCAAAGGGACCGTCGGTAATCACCTCCCCAGCTTTGTGCACCACGTTCCCCTCCTTGGCCAAGGGTAGACCATCGATCAATTGTCCTTTTTCCTTTAGTCCGCCCATCCAGGCACCCCATTTCTGCATATGCTCCTGCATGGCCTCCGGCGACTGCTCCATTCTAGCCCTATCGCCTCCTCTAAATAAAAATAAAAAATTGCTCATAATTGTTCTTTTAAGGTTATTGTATACTATAGACGTATGGATGCGCGGTTAAATGGACAAAAACTCGAAAAATTTCTAAAATAATTTCATCTGCCCATTTTTATACTGCTGATGCAGATCTTTGTTCAATTGCGGAAAAGGGGGCTTGTCCCTAAAATAGGTATGCCTTGCCAATCGAACCAAATCATGGATCTGGGTGGCAATCTTACCTTCTCCCCGACTCCGCAGACCAAATCTACTGTCGTTTAAAGTGCCCCCGTGGCATTCTTGAATCTGATGGAGCACCTTTTCGGCGCGATCCGGCAGGGTCTTTTTGATCCAATCTGAAAAAATCTGTCCAATGGCCCCATTCAAACGGACAACGGTAAAGGCAAAGGACAATGCACCATAGTCCGCCACGGCCTTGGCCAGATTCATAATTTCATGGCTGTTAACGCCCGGGATTATAGGTGCCAACATTGCATTTACAGGTATGTTGTTTTTGGACAGGGCCCTAATGGTCTCTAATCGCCTTTTGATGGTAGCGGTCCTCGGTTCCAAAATTCTTCTTGTATCCTCGGAAAGGGAGGTTATTGAAATATTTATGGCCACCAATTGGTACCTCGCCAACTCAGCAAGGAGGTCCAAATCCCTTAAAATTAGAGCATTTTTGGTTATCATGCCAACAGGGTGCCGATACTTTAAAAATACTTCCAGACAAGCCCGGGTTAACTGGAATCTTTGCTCCGCTGGTTGATAGCAATCCGTGTTTCCAGACATGACTATGGTTTCCGCTTTCCAATTCTTGTTTTGCAATTTGGTCTCTAGAAGTAACGGGGCATCTTTCTTGATCAAGATCTTACGTTCAAAATCCAGTCCTGGGCTATATCCCCAAAATTCATGTGTATTGCGGGCATAGCAATAGATGCATCCATGTTCGCAGCCTTGATAGGGGTTCATGGAGTACATCATCCCGACATCCGGACTGGTTACCTTGTTCACGATTGTTTTGGGGAATATGGGAATGTACCGGGTCTTGTTCGTATCCGAGTCCTCACCGGCTATGCGGCAATATTCTAGAAAATCGTCCCGGGTCTCATGGCTGTGCTGAAGAAATCTGTTGGGAACGTTTTGTTGGGCTCCACGGCCTTTTATATAATCTTTTTCTTTCAATGTATTGGATATATTCCAAATATATGGAATTATTCCAATAGTTGGTATTCTTTATTGTATTATCAAGATCGTTTTTGCAATAAGTCAACGGCTTTCTATGGAGACTTTGGCCAGCTGTTTTTTGGAACCGCGTTTGGCATAGAACAACAAGGCATCATCGGCCTTGCTGATCAGTGGTTTGGAAACCATAAGTGGCAGACGAGCCTCTTTATCGTCTATAAGCTTTTCATAGCTAATTTGTCCATCGGCGTTTAGCTTTATCACAAATACATTCCGATTACGACTTAAGCCCTGTTTGAACAAAAGGCGCTCCCCGCTTAGCAATTGTGGGTTTTCGGCAGAGGTGCTTATAAAAAAATAAGTGTTTCCGTTATGGACATAGGAACTGTAGGAAGCATATGCGCCATCGCCTTGGGTGACTTCGGATTTATTGATGTTCCGGGTCCAGACCACATCGCCTTTGGCGTCCAACTTGGCACTAACGATATCGTTGTGGTGAAAGCGCTCAATTCTTACCCGGCCCCCGCTGGAGTTGGCCTGAACGCTAGAGGTCATGAAATATTCCTCCGCATTGAACAATATGGAACCGTCCTTGTTGATGGTGGCATTCTTAAAAACTAAATTTTTGATTTCCTTGTCATCGTCCCGTCCAAACTTATCCATCATAAACTGTTCGGAAAACGGATTGTACTTTTTGGAGGTAAGGTTGAGGTTCCCAGATTCCAAGGCGAAGTAGGCCAATCCATTGTAGCGATTGTTTTTTCTATCCGCATAAAACCCTACGCACAACACTTTGTCCCCGGCAACCAGGGGTATCAACCCTTCGGAAAATTTGCCTGGAGCATCAAAGGTCTGCGTTTTTCCACCTTCTCTTGAAACCTGTACCAATTCGTATTGAAACTTTCGTTCCAGTGCGTTGAATCGGCGCTTTTTAAAATAGGACTTACCAATCAAAAAAGCTTTGTCCATATTCCTGGAAAAGGCCACGTTCTCAAACGCATAGTTTTTTTCTTCCACCTCCTCCGAAAAATCATGTGCTATCAATTTCTGCAAATTCGTATTAAAGACATGGATAAAATGCTTGTTGTTTTTACCCTTCTTAAAATGTGTGGTGATCACGAATCCCGATTTGGCCGGATCAAAAAGAACCGAGGTCGTAAAGCCGGATGAAAAGTTCCGGTTGTAGTAATTCCGGTCCAATGGATTTTGCACCTCCTTGGAGGGAATGGATAGTAGGGTTTCCTTGGTAAAGTTGTATTCTGAAATGGGACTACGGTGTACGGTATAGTCGTAGGCCTGCTTTTGGTAATTGTAGTCCAGAAACAGGAGATATACCTGTCCATTGCGGACGTAACCGTTGACAAAATTGGCGTTTTTGAGCTTGTAATTGTACTCGGAGACCAATTGTAGTTCCTCGTTGTAACGTTCAATGAAATAACCCTTGGGCCTTAGTACAAGCCCCTGATAATAGGATCTTACCAAAACGGAACCTCCTTCCCCGTCCTTGGCAATGGCCAATAGGTTGGAGTATTTATACCTGTCGTTATATTTTTCACCCAATACATGTTCTATTGGAATTTCCTGCCCTATTGCAGTGAGCATACAACAAAGGAAAAGACCTAGGGAAAGCTTTATTCTTGCAGTCATAAGTAGGTTTTACGATATGCACTATTCCCCTGGGAAATCGGCTTTACGCTTTTCTAAAAAAGCCGAAGTGCCCTCTTCAAAATCGGCCGTTCCAAAGCAATTGCCAAAGGCCTCAATTTCAACGGCATATCCATTAACGCTATTCTTAAAACTTGCATTTATCGCTTTTATTGCCTGTGCAATGGCAACAGCGGAGTTATTTGCTATTTTGCCCGCGAGTTTCCTACAGAAAGGCAAAAGCTCCTCCTGGGAGACCACATGGTTGACCAAGCCGGACGAAACCGCTCGTTCCACATCGATCATACCAGCCGTCATAATCATTTCCATGGCACGTCCTTTGCCTATGAGTTGTGGTAATCGCTGGGTTCCCCCATATCCGGGTATCAACCCCAACGAAACCTCAGGCAGCCCCATCCTGGCGTTATGGCTGGCTACTCGGAAATGGCAGGCCAACGCCAATTCCAGGCCGCCACCAAGAGCAAAACCATTGATGGCCGCAATTACCGGCGTAGACAGGTTTTCAACAAAATTGAACAAAAGTTCCTGTCCATTTTTGGCCAGTTGATTTCCTTCTGCTACGCTAAACTCGGCAAACTCCAAAATATCCGCTCCCGCCACAAAGGCCTTTTCACCGCTTCCCGTTAGAATAATTACCTTTATTTCCTTTTTTGCGTCCAAGGTTTTAAGGCCATTGTGAAGCTCGGCTATGGTGGCCTTATTCAAGGCATTCAATTTTTTTGGTCGATGGATGGTAACAATGGCGGTATGTCTTTCCTCCGCAATTCGAATATGCTGATAGTTCATCATTAGTATATGCTAGTATTCAACTTACCCACCAAAATAACGTTATTAAAATGGGTAATCCAACCCCATAATTTGTGGAAAAGTTCATGCTTTTGGGAATTTAACGGTAAACACCGTACCCTTGCCGGGCTGTGAGGTAAAATCGATGCTCCCGCTATAGGTCTCCACAATATTCTTTACCATTCCCAAGCCCAGTCCCATGCCACTGGATTTGGTGGTGAACTTGGGTTCAAAAATTTTCTCACGAAAGCTATCGGATATCCCTATTCCATTGTCGGCCACAGAAATCTTAACCGACTTTCCCTCAGAAGATACCGAGACCAAAATGCGCGGTGTCTCGACATCAGGTAGGGCCTGTATGGCGTTTTTCACCAGATTGGTGACCACTCGAATCAATTGGGTACGATCCAACTTAACAATAATTTCCTCTTCGTTGGCAATAAAGTGGATATAGTCTTCATTAAAAATGTCCAAGGCCAACTTAACGATATTGACCACATTCAGGGTCTCGTTCTGTTGAGCAGGCATTTTCGCAAAGTTTGAAAAGGCCGATGCAATACTGCTCATGGTGTCGATCTGTTGTATCAAGGTCTTGGAAAACTCGTTGATCTTGGTTTCCATATTAGGATCTTTGGGGTCGAACTTGCGCTGAAAACTCTGGACACTCAATCGCATCGGGGTCAACGGATTCTTGATTTCGTGGGCGACCTGTTTGGCCATTTCCCTCCAGGCCTGCTCGCGCTCGCTCCGGGCCAATTTTACCGCACTATGTTCCAATTCATCGATCATAGCATTGTAGGAGGTCACCAACTTATTGATTTCCTCACTGGGATCTTCGATCCATATTTTCTCATTTCTTTTGGTCAGATGGGTCCGGCCCAACATGTCGGAAATGGTTTCCAGGGATCGCGTAATGTATTTGGATATAAAGTAGGCAAACCCAATGGCCGTAATAAGCATTAACAGATACACCCCGCCCAGACGTTTCAAAAACTCCCGAAGCTCCATATCGTAAAAGGAATTGTCCTCAAAATAGGGCAAATTCAATATACCAATTGGTTTAAATTTAAGGTCGGTAATGTAGGTGTAGGAAGACTGATAGTCATCACCGGCTGCGGAATTCTCCTCGATATACCGCTTATCCACCGTGGCCGAAAGTTGATTGAGTACCTCCGCATCCAGACAAAGGGCAATGGAATCGACGACAAATTTAGGGCGCGAACTTTTGATCAATTTTCCTTCCAGGTCATAAATATTGAAATTTTGGTTTTGTACATCCGCTATCTGATAAATATCCTCTTTAAAAATCAGCCCAAGATTTGCAGTGGTAATGGGGTAGGTAGTATTCTGCAAGGAGTAATTAACACTTTGTTTTATTTGATCCTCCTTTCGGGCCAGTCGGTCCTTATGATAGTCCTTTCGTTGTTCGCGATATTGAAAGACGGCTACAGCGGTTATCAATCCGGAGGGAATGACCACCAAAAGAATCATTGCCACAAAAATCCTTGACCTGAGCGAGAGTTTTTTGAACAAAGCCAATGCGTTTGAACAAAGTTAGCAAATATCGCACCAAGCTCGATTCAACAAAAAGATAAATGATGGCATCCAAATCCCAAACCTGACTTTTTGAGATTTGATGACAGGGTGCCGGTTAGGCATTGGGATTGCGTTCCCTGATCCGTTTGTACAGTTTAATGCCCAACATGAGTAGCATACCCAAACCAATGATGCCCACCAATCCAAACACCCAGCTAAAGGTACTTTTCAATACCGCCAAAAAAACCACGGCAAAAAGAATGATTGTGGCACCCTCGTTCCAAATACGCATGAATCTGGAAGTATACCGTATGCTATCTTGCTGTAATTGCTTAAAAATTCGATGGCATATCAAATGGTAGACAAACAACAGGAGGACAAAAGCGAGTTTAATATGCATCCAAACCTGTTCCAACCAGGCCGGCATGAGAAGGAGCAAGCCAATGGCGAACAGGGTACAGAGTATAGCAGAGGGCCAGGTAATAATGTACCACAGCCGTTTGGTCATGATTTTTAATTGTTCTGTCAGTATTTCCTTTTCGGGCGATGCCTTTTGTGAGGCCTCGATATGATAGATGAACAGGCGGGGAATGTAAAACAACCCGGCAAACCAGGTGACCACAAAAATAAGATGGAGCGCCTTGATGTAATTATAGTATTCGTGCACCGTAAATCACGCTTTGAATGTTCCGGCCAAAGTTAGGGATTTCTGTAACGGTCCTCTTCACAAATTACCCGGATTAGGGCCAGGATTTATGGAATCCGTTCCAGTTCTACCCAAAAAGGAAAGATTCGCTTCCCGTTAACCGCATAAAACGGAATCAAATCGCCCTTTAGGTCCGGTAAGGAGACTCCGGTCATTTCCATCCGGTCCGTATCCTCCTCCTGATTCTCCAAGGAATGGATCAAGGCGCCGGTCTCTAAAATTAAGGTACCTCCTTTTTTGATAGGTCGGATAAACTTGAACCGAATGTTGTATCGGCCTTCCGTCAATTCCACGTTCCATTTACCGAATACCTCCTCTTGGTCCCAAATGCCCCTTTGCCCACCGGCATCATTCCTATTGAGGAAAATGGGGTTTTCACGGGGCGACCCGACAACGATTGGAGGCGGTTCCAATAGGTTTTTGGAGTTGATCAATTCGCCATAGGTCCGGTCCATTTCATTTTTAAGGGTCTCCGCCAAAGCCGCATTTTTAGTGACCAGATTATTTTGCTCGTAGGGATCCTGGTGGATATTGTACAATTCAAAATCCTCTAGTTTAGCATCAAAATTCGTTTGAGTTACCAATTTATAAGGGCCCCGCTGCAACGCCATATTTGCATACCGAACGGGATATTTCCGGGTCCAGTAGAAAAAGAGGGGGCGTTCCTGCCATTCGCCCTTATCTTGAATCAGCGGCCACAGGCTTCGCCCGTCCAATTTCCGGTCCTTAGGCGCAGCTACTTGACAGATGTCCGCCAAAGTGGGAAGTATATCAATGTGTGCCGTTGTAGCGGTTATATCCCGATTGCCTTTTATTCTATCCGGATAGCGAAGGTAAAAAGGCACCCTTACCCCGCCCCGGTAGACGCTTCCTTTTCTGCCCTTCATTCCCGCTACATAACGCACTTGCTGTGGACCATTATCCGTCATAAAAATGACAACCGTATTTTTCTCCAGTTTTAGCTCCTTTAACTTTTGGAACAATTTGGCCAAGTTATCATCAATGTTGCTCACCATGGCGTAGACCTTTCGGGCATCTTCTTTGTTCTTTTCGGTCATCGCCGTAAAGGGCCGTTCATCTTCTTCAAACCCCAGTGCGGGGTCAATGTCCTTGTATTGGGCATAATATTTTTCGGGAACCTGTAATGGGGTGTGCGGAGCATTGAAGGAAAGGTAGCAAAAGAAGGGAGCCGATTGGTTTTCTTCGATAAAGCCGATGGCCTGTTCGGTAAAAATATCACTGCAATATCCCGCATAAGACTCTTGCTTCCCATTGTGCCATAGTACGGGATCAAAGTAGCTTCGGTCTCCCTGGAACCAGGTGGTAAAATCCCCCACTTGACCCATCCCTCCGGACAAATGGATGACCGATTCGTCAAAACCCTGGTCCATGGGACGACTGGGATAATTATCCCCCAAATGCCATTTGCCAAAAATCCCGGTTCTGTAATCGGCCTGCTTAAGCATTTCCGCCAGGGTCGTTTCGCTGGCGGCCATGATAGCCCCGCCATTGTAGGTGTCCCGTATTCCTGTACGCAAGGAATACCGGCCGGTCATTAGACTGGATCGTGTTGGGGCACAGACCGGGGACACATAAAAATTGGTCAGGCGTACGCTCTCTTTGGCGAGGGCATCCAAGGTGGGCGTCTTAATATGGGGGTTGCCCGTAACCCCCAAATCCCCATAGCCTTGATCATCGGTAATAATCAATATCACATTGGGCCGTTGCCCTTTTTGCGCCATATTCAACAACGGCTGCAGATATACAAGAGTAAAAATGAGCAGATATATGCTCTTATTCAATATGTTCATACGCTTTGGTAAATAGATTCCACTGAACCTGGTTGAAGGACTGTCTTTGCCTTCGACCCACAGCCAATCACATTAAAAATAAGGAAAAACTAAAGACGCGATACAACTGTTAGGAAAATCGGTCCTTTAGATCCAAGAAACGAAATAGTTATCTCTTGATCTCTATTTGGCGCGCTGTTTTCGCCCCCTGCCAAAAAGAAACCCCAAATAAAATGGGATGCCCAAAACGGCAATGGTAATCAGGAGGATGAAAAGAAGCATACTGGAAATGGTTTTTCTTACCTCGGTCATGGTATTTTTAATTCCAGTTTCGGCAAGGGTTTTTGCTTCTTTGGTAAGCGCCAATCGTTCGCGTTTTATAATAGAATCCAAGGCGAGGCGTTCACGCCGTACCATTTGATCTAGGGCGGCCCGATCTGCGGAGAGACTTGTCATGGCCTGGGCCAGTTCATGATTCAGCGATTTAAACAAGGGGTCTACACCTTCCACGAAATTAGCTATGGCCTCTTTTAAGGTTTCCGGGGAATGTTCCGCCACCTCCAATAAGCGGCCCACCAGGGCATTAAAATTGGCCATGCGCGTTTGGAACGCTATGGAATCTATTCCTTCTTCCTTCATCCAAAGCTCCGCTCGCCATTGGAATTGTTTTCCCAGAACATCCGAACTGAAATCCACTTTGCTGGAAACATCCGCTACTACCTCGGACAAGGTCCCCACCGTTTGTATCGCCAGACTATCCGGTACGTTCCTAAACTTGAGGAAGTCTTGCTTGATGGTCCGATGCTCCCACCGGGCCCGAGTGATGGGGTGGGTCTTTGCGTATTCCGTCACAAAGTTCCCATACTCCGTAAAATCCGAGCTGCTTAGAACACTTTTTGCAATTCGCTCGATTTCCGCCACATTGCGATCAGCCGCCTGTGTGGCAATAGATTGGTAAGGGCCAAAAAGCGCAAGGCTATCCCGTTGTCCAAAAAAGTTTTGCACTTCTAGCATATAGGACCAAACGTCCGTGAGAGCCACCTTGGGAGAGGTTTGGAATCCTATGTGTTTTAGTTCCTCGGCGGTCGCTATTTTCCATTGCAGCGTTTTTTTCTGGATTTCAATGTCGTCTTTGGCCATTTTGGCTATGCTATCGGCCGTCTTTTCCGTTCGATCCATGGCTTCAGTTACAAAGGACTGTGTGAGCAATCGGGTGTTTAAATCATTTATGGATAAGGGTTTTTGCTCACTTTCTATGCGTAGCAGAGAGCAGGAAGTACAACATAGACAAAGGGCAAGGGATATGCCCCATATCTTGTTCCCAAAACAAAAATCCACAGAAACCTTGTTGCTATTCACTCTTTTTCATCAATAATTTTGAGTCATCGATTTAGGAAGAATTTCCTATTCCGAAAGTCATTTAGGCACGCACAAAAATCCCATGTAAAACAAGCATGCCATGGCCCTTCCTTTTTTGCACCTATGATAGCATGAATTTACCATTCTTTTCTTGATTATCCTACGGGCTTTAGGGCTCAAAAATCCTGTTGCGTATGGCATAGAGGACCAACCCGATCCGGTTTTTGATATGTAGCTTTTCATGGAGGGTATCCCGATATCCCTCAATGGTCTTGGGGCTTAGGTGCATGGCCTCCGCGATTTCCTTATAGGTCCTTTCGGAACAGGCCAACCGCAAGAATTCCACTTCCCGTTCCTTAAGGTCCACAATGGGTTCCTTTTTTTCCAGGGTCCCGACCAGGATGCGCGTGACCGTATTGGTGTGATAGTAGCCGTTCTTGGCGATTTGTAAAAGGGCCTCTTCCAAAATCTCCCGTTTGGTGTCCTTCATCAGATAGCCGCGAGCGCCCGCACGTAGCATCTTGAGAATGGTGGTTTCGTCCTCCTCTATGGAGAGTGCCAGCACCTTTACCTGGGGGAAATCGGTTTTTAGGATTTGGGTGGTCTCCACACCATTGAGTATGGGCATATTGATGTCCATCAGCACCACGTCCGGTATGTTTTTGGGACTCTCAAAACGATCCAATAGTTCTTGGCCATTTTTGCAGTTGTACAATACCTTGAATTTGCCAAAACTGTCCACCAGTCCGGCTATGGCCTGCGAAAGCAGCGTATGATCGTCTACGATGACTACGGAATAGGTCATTGGATCAACTTTTTGGTAATGAAGGTAGGGTGGCTTCGCTTATAGAAAAAAGACTTATGACGTTCCAAGCGAACTTTTTCATGACTCGTTAAAACCATTTGTTTGGAGTTGCTTTCAATCTCCAACCTTCCCTAACTCCCTAAATTCATCGAATGTTGAACCAAAGATTAAGGTTGGATGCCCATAGCCAAAACTCTTGTCCTATGCTATGTCGGTCAATCTACAAAATTATATGTCATATTTAGTTGGGTCCCCGCATTTTTTTCCGAGAGAAGCTCCAAATGGGCATTGACGAGCTTGGCCCGGTTTCGCATATTTTTAAGGCCAATACCGGTATAAGCACTGTCTTTCCGATTAAAGCCAACGCCATTGTCCTGGGCCGTAATGGATAAAGAATCCTCCTCATAACTTAGGACCACATGAAGCTCGGATGCTTTGGAGTGTTTTACCGTATTTGAAAAAAATTCCTGTAGGATACGGAACAGGATAATTTCCTCTTTGGGGTCGATGGTCCGGGGGTTTCCCGCTACCTTGAGTGAAGCCTTTAAGAACTGCATACGGTTAAAGCGATCCATTTCCAGTTGTACCGCCTCGGCAAGGGAAAGACTCTTTAACGCCTCCGGATTGATGAGCTTGGAAAGCGCCCGAAGTTCCTGAATGGCTTTGCCCATGGTTTCCGAAGCCTCTTCCAATTGGGGGCTTTTGTCCTCTTCCAGTTGGACCTGGATCTTGGCCAAGGTGAGCAATTGACCAATATTGTCGTGAAGTTCCCAGCTGATATTGCGCAAGGTTTCCTCGCGGATCTCTATTTGGGTCTCGGAAAGCTCCTTTTCAAAAGCCCGTTGGTCCCTGGCCCGTTGCTTTAGAAGCCGGTTCTTCCGCTTTTGGAAAAGGACAAAAAGGATGACCACCGTCACTGCCAAACTTAAGGCAATAGCGGAAAAAACGATCAGGAACGATTGTACTTCGCCTTGGTCCATAAAAATCCAATGCTATAACATCCGTAAAGAATTAGGTTCAATCCAATAATAATAAAAATATAATAGGCATTGCCGCTAAAATCAAAATACTCGGACAATAACATGAAAGGAATCATTCCCACATTGAACAGCAAGAGTCCCGTGGATATCCAAAAACTTAGCTTAAACTTGATTTCCAGGACCTCATCGCTGTTCAATAATTGCCAAAAGTGAAAAATGGCGCAGATCAATGTGAACAATGCTCCTGTAACAAAAGAATATTTGTGGTATTGCTCCCAACTCTCGAAAATCAGATTCCGAGAACTGATGGCTAAAAAAATGAGAGCAAATAATATAACGACAAGTTTTTGTTTTTTTCCTTCTAGTATGGTATGGTACCAAAAATAGAAGAATAAAAAGCTTATCATCATATAAATATTGTAAATCCAATATGTGTTAATCCCGAAAAAATCGCCGATAAAACCTCCTGCCAAGTCAACAATAAATGTGAACCATAAGAAATAAAGAAATATATTTTCACTGGAATTCTCGAATTTCTTGAAATTAACTGTTGCGATAACTGCCGCCAAAAGTTCCCAAATATGAGTTATATAGGTAAGGTCGGATAATTGCATCAACTATTGTACTTTCTTAGGCGGTTTCCCTCCGCCCCCATAATTGTAGGCCCTAATTCCACCTGCTGTAGATTGTACCGGTGGTATGGGAAAGAATCCGTTGGCCAAACTGGGTTTGCCGAAAGTTGGAACAATGATTACTGTAGAAAAGCCGGGGTCGGGCCATTCCTCCTTATCGTCTTTTGGATAGGCGGCATAAAATATACGCAGTCCCAAATCCTTAAGGTCTTGCTTTTTGCTTTCGCTACGGACGTAACGAATATACTGTTCCACACTATCCAAGGAGAACCAAAAGTCGCGGGTATCCTCAAATCCCAGTGTCTTATTAACGATTCCACTGCGGGTACGTACATATTCTTCCTGTAAGCGCTGGGCCTGATCCAGGCTTATGGTCTGTGAGGGAGGGGGTACATCGGACACGGAAGTTCGCTCCGTGCAATTGTTGATGAGCAGGGCAATGATGATCAAAATTAAAATTCCAATAAAGATTCGGGCATTTCTGCTGGTTTCCATAGATTAGGTTTTAGGGTTTAGCGTATTGTTCGGTTTATAATGGTTTATTTCTGATTCATTAGCAAGGCCAGAGGTATAAACCATGTTTTTTAAAGATACATAGAATTCCTTAGGGAAAGGACTTCACAATTTTCCTTAGAACTTGTTCAATAGGCTGGCACATATCAATAGAATACCAATAATCGCTACCGCAATGATCAGCCCATAATGAATTTTTCGAAGTAATTTTTCATCCAATGTCGCTTCCATGATTTTATAGTTTTTAATTCAGGACCAATGTAATCGAGAAGATTGGCAAATAACTGCAGGAAAGTGCGAAGATAGATTTTCCGAAATTATATGTTATTGATTATCAGCTTATTTTAGTTATGTTGCCTTCCCAAAACGGGTGGGAAAACGGTGGAAAAAGGGGTAAATGCCCCCTAAGGGCATAGGTGGTTCCAGGACGGGAAAGGGTGCAGCACCATGAGCTTATTAGGAATTTTCTAGTAATACCTATATAAATAATTCCGATGTACTTGCCCGGAGCCAGCTAAAATGCCTATCTGAAAGAGCAGTTGGCATTGCTTAATGCTCACTCAAAGAATTCCAGTCCACTTTTTGTATTTTAGAGCGACTTAAAAAATTGTTGGAATGAGAACACTTACCCTTTGTACCCTTGTACTTTTATTATCCCTAAAATCCAGTATGGCCCAAGATCGGGTTACCGGAGAACTTTTTGCCACCCGATCGGAGGTGCTGGCCCAAAATGGTATGGTGGCTACTAGTCATCCCCTGGCCACCCAAATTGGGTTGGATATTTTGAAAAATGGAGGCAATGCCATTGATGCGGCTATTGCCGCCAATGCAGCCCTGGGGCTTATGGAACCCGTGGGATGTGGTATCGGCGGCGATCTTTTTGCCATTGTTTGGGACGGAAAGACCCAGAAATTGTACGGGCTCAATGCCAGCGGTCGCTCCCCAAAGAAACTGACCCTGGAGTATTTCGAAAAAGAAGGCATGGAGAAAATTCCGGCCCTAGGGCCCTTGCCGGTAAGCGTTCCTGGAGCTGTAGATGGTTGGTTCGAACTGCATGGGAAATTCGGGTCCCAACCTATGGCCGATATCCTGGCCCCGGCCATCGACTATGCCGAAAAGGGGTTCCCGTTGACGGAATTGATCGCCTATTATATGCAAAGTTCCGTGCCCTATTATGAATCCAAAGGATTCCCCAATATCAGGGATACCTATATGGACCAAAATGGGGGACAACTTCCCAAGGAAGGGGAAATTTATAAAAATCCTTATCTGGCCCAAACCCTACGAAAAATAGCCCAAGGTGGACGGGATATATTTTATACAGGGGAAATGGCCAAAACGATGGCCCAATTTATACAAGAACAAGGGGGATTCCTTTCCCAAAAAGACTTGGCAGAGCATCGATCGGAATGGGTGGAGCCCGTTTCCGTAAATTATCGCGGTTACGATGTTTGGGAGCTTCCTCCCAACGGTCAAGGTATCGCGGCCCTACAGATGTTGCAAATCCTGGAGGGGTATGATTTCTCGAATATCGCTTTCGGGAGCACGGAGCATCTGCACCTATTTACCGAAGCCAAGAAATTGGCCTTTGAGGATCGGGCGAAGTACTATGCGGATATGGATTTTGTAAAGGTTCCTGTAAAGGAATTGCTGTCCGATTCCTATGCCCAAGCACGTAGAAAATTGATCGGCGAACGCGCCGGAAGCTATCAGGCCGGGGAAATCAGTGCCGGAGAAACTATTTATATGACGGTGGCCGACAAGGAAGGTACCATGATCTCATTGATCCAGAGCAACTATCGCGGCATGGGTTCCGGGATGACCCCGCCCAAACTCGGTTTTATGTTCCAGGATCGCGGGGAGCTCTTTAGCCTAAAACGCGGACAGGCGAATACCTATGAACCCGGCAAACGGCCCTTTCATACGATTATTCCCGCCTTTATTACCAAGGAGGGTATGCCCTATGTAAGTTTTGGGGTCATGGGAGGCGATTTCCAACCCCAAGGTCACACCCAGATCGTTATGAATTTGATCGACTTCGGTATGAACTTACAGGAAGCCGGGGACGCTCCGCGTTGGGACCATACGGGTGGCAATACACCTACCGGGGAGACTCCCGAAGGTACGGGACAGGTACGCATGGAATCCGGAATTCCCTATTCCACAGTCCGTGGGCTGATGGCCAAAGGACATCGGGTAGGCTTTACCCGAGGTGCCTATGGCGGGTATCAAGCGATTCTCTGGGATGCGGGGAACCAAGTGTACCATGGGGCCTCTGAAAGCCGCAAGGATGGGCAGGCCGCCGGGTATTGAACCTATCAATTCACAAACCCTTAACACGCTTTTTCACTGGAAAAGCCTACTTTGAGGTTCATCTTTCAAAAAACGTCATCGTATGTTGTATTCCAGACGGAACTTTGCCCAGCTTAGCGCGGCCGGCAGCTTGGGGCTAATCATTTCTCCCTCCCCGTATTCTTTAGAGCAAGGTATACGGAAAAGGACCATTCCTGTTTCCGGGGAACCATTGCCCATTGTAGGACTGGGTACCTGGCTCACCTTTGATGTCGGAAATTCTTCGGAAGCCCTGAAAATAAGGCAACAGGTATTGATGGAAATGCATAAGCTGGGCGGCAAGGTCATTGATTCCTCGCCCATGTACGGGACCTCGGAGGCCACCGTTGGTAAGGCAGCAGCCGCAATGGAAGGTCGGGATTCCCTTTTCTATGCCACCAAGGTCTGGACCTCGGGCAAACAGGCCGGCATGGAGCAAATGGACCGTTCTATGAAAAGGATGCGACGTTCTACCATGGACTTGATGCAGATCCATAATTTGGTCGATTGGGAGACCCATGTAAAAACCCTTCGGGCATGGAAGGACGCGGGCAAAATTCGGTATTGGGGGCTGACACATTATGTGGATTCCGCACATGGGACCTTGGAAAAAATTATCCGCCAGGAAAAACCGGATTTCGCGCAGTTTAATTATTCCATTCTTTCGCGTCATGCCGAAAAATCACTCTTGAACACGTGTCGCGAAAACAACACCGCTGTCATCATTAACCAACCCTATGATAGCGGTTCGCTATTTCGAAAAGTAAAAGGACAATCGTTACCCGAATGGAGCAAGGACTTTGACATTAATAGTTGGGGGCAGTATTTTTTGAAATTTATCCTTTCCCATGAAGCAGTAACCTGTGCCATTCCGGGCACCTCCAAACCGCATCATGTTATCGACAATATGCAGGCAGGCTATGGAGTTTTGCCCGATACCTCCGGACGGGAGAAAATGGTGGCTTACTTAAAAACACTATAACATTTCTTATCTGGAGCGTTGTGCGAAGAAACATCGTCTACTTATTGTTTTAGACCTTATTATTCCTCGTAATTAAAAAAAACTTAAAAAGGACTTGTCATAAAGAGTTTCCTCATCTATATTTGTTTTATTATTTAGAATTAATCTAATTAAAAATAAAATGAAGACCAAACCAATTTTCCTCCTCTTTCTTTTAGTCCAATTAAGCACTCAAGCTCAGACCGGAACCGTAACCGGAACCATTGTGGACAATACAGACCAACCTATCGCCTTTGTAAATATTCGAGTAGAAAATACTAGCCTGGGCATCGCTTCCGATGCCAAGGGCCGCTATGTATTAGACAATGTTCCTATCGGTGAACAGATTATAATCGCTAGTAGTATCGGTTTTAGCACCGTACAAAAAACAGTAACGGTAGCTTCTGGCCAAAACATCACTTTGGATTTTATGCTTACAGAAAATGTTAACCAGTTGCAATCTGTAGAGATTATAGGTAGAAAAGAGACAGGTTATAAGAATACCTCCTCTTTTATCGGAACCAAGTCGGCCACCTTGCTACGGGATGTTCCTCAGGCAATCAGTTATGTGACCAAGGAACTAGCTCTGGATCAGGCAGCCTTCCGGGTAAACGATGTGGTGAAAAATATCAGCGGAGTAAACCAATTTTCATTTTATAACGACATCACCATACGCGGGTTTCGGGTCTCCGGCCAGAGAACATCCGGAAATTTGGTCAACGGTATGCGGGCCTTTACAAGCTTCTGGAAACAACAGCTAATCCCGCATATTGAAAGAGTAGAAGTCATTAAGGGTCCGGCATCCGCCCTATTCGGGAACGCTTCGCCGGGAGGTACCATTAACCGGGTAACCAAAAAACCCTTGGATGAGGGACGGCAATCCATTTCAGCCACTGTAGGTAGTTTCAATACCTTCCGCACTTTGGGCGATTTTACAGGTCCTATGACCGAAGACGGCAAATTGTTATATCGCATTAATCTGGGATATGAGAATTCGGGTAATTTTAGGGATCTTCAGTTCGACAAGAACTTGGTCGTGGCCCCCTCCTTTTCATTTCTCCCCTCTGATAAAACCCGATTGAACGTGGACATTGTTTACCAAGGTTCCGAAGGACGCTTGGATCGAGGTCAAGCGGTTTTTGGTGATGGTGATCTCTTCTCCGTACCCATAACCAAAGCATTGAACGCCGCCAATGATTTCCTGAAAGAGGAAAGTATCAATGCCACCCTTTCCTTACGTCATGAATTCTCGGATAAACTTAGCTTTAATAGCATCTATATGAGAAGCAGCTACCGCGAAGATCTGCAAGAACATAGGACGGCCAATACCTTTGCCAGTTTGGGAGACGGCACCCGGGACCCGCAAAAAGTGGAGATGCGCGTATTTATTCGAAATCGCAAATGGAACAATGATAACTTCAATAACTATTTCAATTACAATTTTGACATCGGCGAGGTCAGTAACCAACTGTTGGTTGGATACGATTATTTTCAGCAAATTCTAGAGCCTGGGGGATCGCAATTACAGGCCAGGGGTTACCTTCTCGCTGATGGTTCGGGGACCGCTAACAGCTTCGATCCGGACAATGCCGATGCCTTTTTATTGGATGGTGAAGGCAATCCAATTCCCAACGTACCCCATTTTGACTTAACGGATCCCACGGCCAATCAAATCCGAAATTTTGCCGACTATAGCTATGCCACTAACCAGTTCCCGACGAGTAGGCTGCGCTCCCATGGTATCTACATTCAAAATCAGACCACTTGGGGCGCTTTCAGACTATTGCTGGGTCTACGTCAGGAATATTATGTTGACGACCTCAACTTCAAGACCAATGAAGAGGAAAAAATAGAGCAGGATGTACTTTTGCCCAGAGTAGGACTGGTCTATTCCTTAAATGACCATATTAATCTATACGGCACCTTTGTTCAGGGTTACCAACCCCAAACTGCCAGTGTAATTGCAGATCCCAATGCAGGTGGGCCTTTTGATGCGCTGACCAGTGAACTGATAGAGTTCGGTGCCAAAACAGATTGGTTCAACGGTCGGTTGAGTGCCTCAATGGCCCTATTCTATTTAACCCAACAAGGTGAGCTTTACAATGCCAATGACCCAACACGACCTGATTTATTGGTACAAATTGGCCAAGAGGAATCCAAGGGTGTGGAATTTGACCTGGCCGGAAAAATTGCACCTAACTGGAGTTTGGTAGCCAGTTATTCCTTTAATGAAGCGACCATAACCGAAAGTGACGACCCTAGCGAAATTGGGCGCCAAAAACCAAATGCCCCCAGACATACCGGCAACATTTGGAGCAAATACGTCATAGACCGGGGTGCCTTTAAGGGGGTCGGCTTTGGATTGGGTGCCAATTTCGTTACCGAGCGGTTTGGATCTATTGTACGTACCCCAGAACCTCCACTATTTCCAGGTTACGAATTGTTCGATGCCGCGTTGTACTACCGATTGGACAAATTCCAGATTCAATTGAACATCAATAACATCTTTGACAAAACCCATTGGGTCGGCGGATACGACTTTATCAGGGCCTTTCCGGGAGCACCGCGAAACGTAATGACTACGGTGTCCTATACATTTTAAGAAAAAATGACCTCGAAAAAGCCCCGTTCCACAAAAAAAAACTTATTATGGCGTATTCATAGCTGGATGGGGCTGTATGCCGGTGTGGTCATTGCCTTTTTAAGCTTAACGGGTGCGGCCGCCCTCTTCCGAATGGAAATCGATGAGGCGTTGAATCCTTCGCTGTATCTTGTGGAAAGAGAATCGACTAAAATGGCCCTGAACGCCGTCGTCTCCAAAGTGACCGAAGCCCATCCGGATAAGGAACTTTTTGAGGTATATGTTCCAACAAAAGCCACGGAAACCTATAATCTAAGGCTAATGGCCAAAAGTGCGCCCCGGATATTTCCAGTTTTCTGGGAAGTTTTCGTAAATCCATATACAGGGGAAATTCTCGGGGAGCGCAATTATTATAAAACTTTCAACTATTACCTGCGTAACCTACATGTACGCTTTTATGAAGCCTTTTGGGGGAGGCAAATCGTCGGTTTGGCCGGTCTGGCACTTTTGATCTCGACGATTACCGGTTTCCTGATTTATGGGCGCTTTATGAAAAAACAATCTTTGGGACAAATACGGGGGAAAAACCTAAGGATGCGTCAGGCCGATCTGCACAAATTTATAGGTGTACTAGCATTGGCGTTTAATCTAATGATTGCCATTACCGGAACCTGGTTGGGTCTTCAAGGACAATTGCAAAAAGCCTTCTCCATAGAAAGGCCTAACATTTACAAACGTTTGGAGAAGCCATTGACACCAAATGAAGATTTAACCATGACCGCCAATTTTGATCAAGCTCTCAAGAAAACATCTGCTATCTTCCCCCAATTGATACCAAAAACCATACGTCCTTCCCGGGATGGAGCAAGGACCATAGAAATTTTAGGTGACGTCCCCGGACAGGCCTATGAACGGTCAAGCAATAAATTGGTACTGGACAAAGGAAATTTGGACACTTTGTTGAAGTACAATATTAGTGAGGACAATTTTGGTGGTAAACTGTTCTTCGTCCAAGAATCCTTCCATTTTGGTGATTTTGCAGGTTTAGGATTGAAAATTCTCTATACCTTCCTTGGTCTGACCTCAGGGTTTTTGGCCTTAAGTGGATTTATCGTATATCTCAAAAGAACCGAGAAGAAGAGAATTGAAAAGCCTTCGTTTATTGAACTTAGACCCTTATTATACCGATGGATATTTGGAATACTTGTCTTTTGTGCCCTTGTTGGTTTTATGAGTGTCATCTGGGGTATTGGCGTTCCTTCCTTGGTGGTTATTATCCTGTTTTATGGTCTTTTGGCTTTTCTACTATTGAAAGCACTATTTCTATGGGTTCGTTCCCGATTTTCCAAAAAACCTTTGCAAGTATGAAACGGGCTTCCTTTTATCAATATGTTGCCATCCCGACGGTTTTGGCTTTAATATTGTTGAATGCGGTACTTATCTTATTCTTTTATAATGAATGGTGGCTAGTTTCCCAAAATGCCACTGAAGCTTCCTTTTACAATTTTAATGTTGAAATGAAAAAGGCCTATATCGCTTCGACAAGAAATGTGCTGGGCCTGCTATTGGCCATTACGGGCTTTGAACTTGTAGCCCTTTTTTCTAGGAAAGGAATTGTGGCCGTTACCTTGTTAATTCTCATTAACACCCTGGGTTATTTATTTATTTTCTCTAATTGAAAATTCGATCTAATCCAAAAATGTGGCTGCTGATAGAAAATCTATAAATCCAAAAATTCCAAACAGACCGGGCTCGAAACCTTGATTTCATGGAGGTATTCCAATGTACCGGTAGTGTTATCCCTTTGGAAAACGGTCACGTTATCACTTTTTTGATTGGCGACCAGTAGAAAGGCATCCGTGGGGTCCAGGGCAAAATTGCGCGGCCAATCGCCTCGAACGCCTTCCCTTCCCACCAAGGTTAATTTCCCGGAACCCGAATTAACCTCAAATATGACGATGGTGTTTTCCCCCCTATTGGAACCATAAAGGAATCGCCCATCCTTGGACAAATGAATGTCCGCACAGTAACTTTTGCCCTCAAAATCCTGGGCCAAAGTACTTTGGGTTTCAACCTCTGCGTAATTCCCGTTGGTTTGCCGCTCGAAAACGGTAATGGTGGAATTCAATTCATTGATGACATACAGAAATTTTTGGTCATGACTAAAGGCAAAGTGTCTGGGACCCGCCTTTTCGGGCAAGTCCAAAGAAGCCTGGCCTGCTGGAACAAACTCTGCTCCCTCTTGCACATATCTTTTCACGGCATCCAATCCTAAATCGGCAACAAAGAGTCCATCCGAGGTGAATTGGGCCGAATGGGCGCGCGAGGTTTTTGTAGTGTCCAAGACTTTGTGATCGATCTGTTGCGGATTTTGAAGCAATGCCCCTTGGTCATCGATTCGAAAAATGGAAATGCTTCCTCCGGGATAACTGGAAGCGGCCAGCATGTGTCCGTCATCGGAAATACCGATATGACAAAATGCAGGGCCCGGTGAAATTCCGGTGTTGATTTCTTTCAATACCCCATCGGATACGAGGTAGCCGGTTATGCTCCCTTCATTTTCCGCGGTTTCGCTTACGCTATACAAATAGTTCCTATCCGCAGAAATTTTCAGAAAAGATGGGTTCTCCAAGGTAGCCGCCAATTGGGGGTCTTCCAAGGTTCCTTTTTGGGAATCAAAAGTGTAACGATATATCCCCTCACTCTCTCCCTGGGTATAGGTTCCTATAAAAAGGGAGTAGGTTTTGGAAGGTTCCGTGGAACATCCTAAACAAAAAATTAGGCAACAAAGAAGAAATATCGGATTCTTGATCATAGCTTCGGATAGTATAAACGCATTAAAAATAGGGACTTCAAATGATATTCTCCCCTTTCCCGAAACAAAATTTAGCTAGCGATTATGCTAAGATCTAGTAGCGCTTCCCTACGAACACCCCATCTTTGGGTTCTTATTGCACCCTTTCCCCACGCAAGGTTTGTTTCACTTCCATCCGTAAATAAAAGCCGGTAACTATGGTAGCCAGTACATCCGCAATGGGAAAGGAAATCCAAACCCCCAATTCGCCTAAAAAATTAGGTAGGATCAAGATCAATGGGATAAAGAAAAACCCTTGACGCAGGAGGGTAAGCAGTAGCGCGGGGATTGCCTTTCCAATGGCCTGAAAATAGGCGGCACCGATCAACTGCAAAGCAATAATGGGCGTAGCCGCAAAGACCCAGCGCATGGCATAAGGGGTATGCTCAAGTACAAAGGCATTGGTAGCCAGCTCAACGGGGGGCATATCCGGATTGTCGCTTAAAAAGAGGGAGGCGATTTCTGCCGGAAAAACCATTAAAAAGATAAAAACCAAGGTGGCCATAAATGCGGCATACTTGATCGCCGTGTTGATACTTTCGCGTACCCTTGGGTATTTTTTGGCCCCATAATTATAGCCCGCTATGGGCAAAAAACCCTGGGTTACCCCGAACACGGGAAAAAAGGCGAACATCAGCATGCGAGCGATAATGGCATATACGGCGATCATGGCCTCTCCGCCCAGACCAAAAAGAATATTGTTCATCAACAAATAAATAATACTTATGGTGGCCTGGCGCGATAAGGTTACAAATCCCAGGGATCCGATTTCCTTTAATATGGGTCGGTTCAATCCGAAATCCGTTATGCGCAGTTTCAATTCGGAGTTTTTGGAAAGAAAGAACCAGACGATATAACAGAGGCAGAAAAAATAACCTAGGGTGGTGGCCCAGGCGGCCCCGTACATCCCCCAGTCCAGCTCATAGATAAAGATGTAATCCATCAACAGATTGCCGACGGAAGGAATGATCATGGCATTCATGGCAAATTTGGGTTTGCCTTCCGCACGGATAACCGTATTGCCCATCATGCATAAAGCCAACATGGGTACCCCATAGACCACGATGACATAGTAAATTTTGGCCGGTTCAAAAATGGCCCCCTTTCCTCCAAAGGTGGGAATGAGGTCGTCCACAAAATAGAGCCCAACTATGACCATGGAGATGGTGACCAACAAAGTAAGGGTAACCTGGTTCCCAAAAGTTTTCAGGGCCTTTTCCTTGTCCTCGGCTCCTAGGGCCCGGGAGATCATGCTCGACCCACCAATACCAATGGCCATCCCCAAGGCACCTATAAAAAATGAGACTGGGAGTACTACATTAATGGCCGCAATGGCGATGGACCCGATCCAATTCCCCACGAAAATGGAATCGACCAAAATGTTGAGCGACATCACCAGAATACCGATACTAGCGGGTACGGCTTGTTTTACCAGGAGCTTGCCAATGGGTTCGGTACCGAGCTGTTCCGATGAGACTTTTGCCATTTTATTCTTTGTGCACGCTTGCCAAAAAGGGTTTCGGAAAGCATGACCATTTCATATATCCTTGTTCCTACCGGGTACTATACCAAGTGCCGCCAATATCGTATTCCATTCCCCAATCCCCGAGTTTGGGAAAACAATTCAAACAGGAAGGGCGGCGGTGGCCTGCCAATCCTTTATCCATTTCGCCATAAGACCTACCCACGCCTCGCTGTCGTTCAGGCAGGGGATATGTATATAATCCGTACCCCCAGCTTCCATAAATTGTTCCTTGCCTTCCATGGCGATTTCCTCCAGGGTCTCCAAGCAATCGGAAACAAAGGCCGGAGTTATAACGGCCAGCCGCTTTTTGCCTTCCTTGGCCAAACGCTCGAATTCGTAATCCGTGTAAGGTTTTAGCCAAGGATCTCCGGCCAAACGCGACTGAAACGAGGAACTTAGCTTATTTTCGTCCAGCTTCAAATAGGCTTTTACCAGCTCGGTCGTCCTATAACATTGATGGCGATAGCAGGTATGATGGGCCACCGAGTTGGTGGTACAACAGGAACTATCTATTTTACAATGGAATTTGGTGGGGTCACTTTTTCGTATATGTCGTTCCGGAATACCGTGATAGGAAAACAAAATATGGTCGTACTCAAAATCCTTTAGGCCACGTTCTATACTTTCTGAAAGCACTTGGATGTATTCCGGGCTGTGGAAAAACGCCGGAAGGGTGGTCAGTTCCATTTGGGGGTAATGCGCTTGTTGCTCTTGCATGGTCTTCACCACCACCGTTTCATAAGAGGACATGGCATAATGTGGATAAAGGGGCACCAAAAGCACTTCGTTTACCCCCTTGGCCGACAGCTCGCCCAAGGCTTTTTTGATGCTCATACTGCCGTAACGCATGCCTAGGGCGACAGGAATCTCCAAACGGTCTTGTACCTTGTTGGCAAAACGCTGGGAGATGACAATCAGGGGAGAACCTTCCTCCCACCAGATTTTGGCATAGGCCTTGGCCGATTTTTTTGGGCGTGTCCTTAGGATTATTCCCCGGACTAATAGGTTACGGAGCCATTTGGGTGCATCGATAACCCGCTCGTCCATTAAAAACTCATCCAAATACGGTTTTACGTCTTTGGGAGTCGGGCTATCCGGAGAACCCAAATTGACCAATAAAATACCTTTCGCCATAGCATTTTTTTAATGTCCGTAAAAATAAGGCTTGTCACAAAACTTCCCCTATTTTAAGATGATTGTTTTTAAATTTATCCATAGAAAAAATCAATGTTTTCCTTCACTTGTCCAAGAGTTCCATATGGTTTTTGGCTGCGGCCGACTATACAGTGATTGGAGGCGTCCCATAATTTGAGTTTCCTCCTTAAACTACCCTACAATGATAAATAGTTTGGGTAAATGCTTATCTCAGACCTATTCGGAATGTAGCCCTTGGAAAATACCGCTCCATAAACAGCGTTATAATGTAGTTCATCATTCGTTTTAACGTTTAATAGGTAAAAGTCGGCGAATACTCTTGTCCCAAGTTATAATGGCGTCCTAACTTGTGCGAAATAGGTATCATTTATATAGCTAGAAAACCGTTGGGCAATACCGCCAAAACAAACAGGCATGCGCTTTTTTTTCACTTCTCTAGTCTTCATTTCTTCCTTTTTGACCTTTTCGCAAGAGGAAAATAGCCTGCTTTGGGAGATATCCGGCAACGGATTGAAGCAAAGTTCTTACCTCTATGGAACCATGCACGTTAGTAAACGTATCGCATTCCGATTGGACGATGTTTTCTTCGAGGCGTTGGACAAAAGTGAAGTGGTGGCTTTGGAATCGGATCCCGACACTTGGTTGGAGGTAGAAGAAAATATGGGCTTCACGGCAACGGGAGAGGGCAGCAGTTTTAACCCCAAAGGTTTCTACTCCCATGGTTTTGCCTTGAGAAATCCCAGAAAGGAAGCGATTGCAGGTTATTTGGCATTCGAGGATCCCCGCGTTAACTCCATTTTGTACCGGACCAATGCCTATTCGCAAAATTTTGAGGAAGAAACCTACCTGGATATGTTTATTTACCAGACAGGAAAAAAATTTGACAAGCGCGTCATCGCCTTGGAAAATCTGGAGGAATCCACTGCTTTGGTCGGTCGTGCCAGCTTAAATGCCATGAAGCAAAGACCGGACGAATGGTTGCAGAAGAAAATGCAACATCAGGATCCCATGACCATGCTTCAGGACGCCTACAGAAACCGGAACATCAATCTCCTGGATTCCCTGGACAAGGCGATGTATACAGATCACTATCTTAAAAATATGCTTTTCATCCGCAATAGGAATATGGCTCGGCAACTGGACTCCGTAATTCGCGATGCGAAAGTATTTAGCGGTATTGGAGCTGCACATCTGCCGGGTAAACAAGGAGTAATCGCCATGTTGCGCGACATGGGTTATACCGTTAGGCCCTTGACTTCAAAATCTACCGCAAAAGGGAAGCGAATAAAGGAAAAGTTCGAAAAATCGATTAAGGAAAATAACTATATAAGGTGCGTACCGGACGATGGTTTCTTTAGTGTGTTGCTACCCAATAAATTATATCCTATTGTAGGCGATATCAATACGACTTACATTTCGCCGGATTTGGCCAATGGCAGTTATGTAATGGTCAATCGTATTCCCACTTTTTCTCATCTTAAGCCCGATGGGCGTTTAACTTTGGAAGACCTGGATAAAATGCTGTTCGAGAACATTCCCGGAACCCTAATGGAAAAGAAACGTATCCGCAGAAATGGATTTCCAGGCCTGGACATTAGGAACCGTTTGAAAAATGGGGATCATCAACGGTATCATATTTATGTGACCCCCCTTGAAATCCTTATTTTCAAAATGGGCGGACAAGGAGATTACGTCGCCCAATTTTCGGACACCATTTTCAATAGTATCCATTTCAGGAAAACGGATAGGAAAAAGGTACGGGTTACTTCGGGCCATAACGATTTTCAGGTCTCCATGCCTTCGCTGTACAGCTTTCATAATCGCTTTCGAAAGGGACAACGTCTGGTTCAAGGATACGATTCCCTTACGGACTCCTATTATTTCTTGCGTAAGGCCACTTTGAACGATTTCAATTTCATAGAGGAAGACAGCTTTGAACTGAAAAAAATACAACAACGTTTCTATCGGGAGCTGAAACTTAAACCCGAGTACCAAACGGTCAAAGGAAATAACCTCTTGTCCAAGGCCCTATGGGACTCCACTGCCCAAAAGAACCTTCATTTAAAAACCGTATTTCACCGGGGGGATTATTACCTCTTGGGTTCCTTAACGCAGAAACCTAATGCGGCCCTTTCCTTTTTCGATTCTTTTGCCCTAAACGACGGAAATTCCACGGACCCTTTTACCAAAGTACGGGACACTGCATTGTTTTTTACAACGCTGAGTTCGGTAAACCCTCCCAAGTTTGTGGAGAATAGCCGGATGTTCCGTAATGGCCGCCATAGGCCCAAAGCATATGAGGCCTTCACCAAGAAAACGGTATACCAAAATAAAAATAACGAGGCCATTACCGTGGAATTGAACAAGTCCCATGATCTAATGATGTATTCCAACATCGATTCTGTATGGGCCTTCCGTAAAAGGCTACATACCAAAAACGGGCTACATGTTCTTAGGGAGAAAGATACCCTTTGGGCGGACGGGCGTTATGAATTGGAACTCATTTTAACGGACACGGCCAGTAGCAGGGGCATTCTGGTAAAAAACATAGTAAAGGGCGGTTTGTTCTATGAACTCAAGGCCCAAACGGATACCGTTAAGGGCCCTAGCCGTTTTACCCGAGCGTTTTTTGAACATTTTGAACCTATGGATACCCTTTTGGGCATAGATATTCTAAAGGACAAGACCCCGGCATTTTTTAAGGCTTTGCGCGAAAATGATAGTCTCATCCTGGAAGGACATCAATTGGTGAAGTTCCAAAAAAAGGACATCGATTCCCTAAAACACTACATTTCCAAGTTCAATTATCCCGACAATAGAAAATACCTGCAATCTTATTTGATCCAACAATTGGGTGCGTTGGACGACCCCAGGGTCATCCCATTTTTGAAGGAATTTTATGTGCGTTCCTACAACAATTCCCATGCCCAGACCAGGATACTCCAAGCCTTGACCCAAAAATCGGACGAAGCATCCACCGCTGTCTTACTGGAACTTTTGGCCAAAGATCTACCCTTGGTCTCCAATACGGCTGAAATCCGCAAAATTTTTAGGCCCTATCGGGATAGTCTGCCATTGGCCCAACTACTGTTCCCGGAACTATTGGATTATAGCACCATTGTTGAATATAAACCCAGTATCTTTTCCTTATTGGCAAAACTAAAGGCCAAAGGTCTAAGCAAGCCTTCCAGCTACAAAAAATACCGCAAACAAATCCTAAACGATGCCAAAATACAATTGAAGCGAGAAATGGGTTTGTCCGGTTCAGGTCCGTCCAACGGTTACTCCAAAAAATCGCGTTATCAAGGTAATGGGGTCTTGGAACATTATGCCATTTTGTTATATCCTTTTCGTGCGGAAAAGGAAGTAGCTCAGTTTTTTGAACGCCTGTCTTGGGTGAGGGACCGCAGGATTCGCACAACCTATATCAAGCTAATGGCCCAGGATGACGAGAACATTCCTCAAGGAGTTCTGGAAGGCCTGGCAAAAGATATCAACAGTCGGTTACTTCTTTTCCATAAGCTAAAAGAAATTGATAAGTTGGAACTGTTTCCCAAAGCGTATAACAATAATAAAAGTCTGGCCGAATCCCTACTTTTTGAGCAGCGCTATTATGTTCACAATCAAGATTCGGTCCAATTCGTCGCCAGGCGTCCATTGCTTTATCGTGGTCAACGTTATACGGGCTACTATTTTAAAACAAGGAACAACGAGGATTACGATACCAACTTTGCCATGCGTTTGGTGGTCTTTGAACATGGGAAGGGTACTACTGCCAAACCCTTTTATAAGAACGAGGGACTACGAATTGAGGACACGGACACGGAAGCTGAAGCAATCGACTATGCTACCGAGGAGTTTGTACTAAAAGATCGAAAACGGGCCCAGGTATACCGCCCAATTGGGTATGGCGGGTATGGCTACCATGGGTATTGACTTCCTGTTTATCTTAGAAATGTGACATGTCGTCCAAAGAATCAAATTATTGTTTTTAATTCTTACAAAACCGATTATTTTTACATTCCAAAATCGTTAAACCCCCGATAATGAGACTATCTTTATCATGCGTGCTTCTCGGCTGGGCACTGTTATTTATTAACTGCGCAAAGGATGATACCCTTACTTTAGATTCGGATTCCAGAAAAGAACCTAGACCTGAGGAAATAAAACCAGAACTGGGAGAAGTGAATGAACCAGATATCCAAGTCTATTTCACCTATAGCAGCTATCCCAGAGATGCTGACAATTGGATTATTATCCATGACTCTGAGGGCCAACTTGTTGATTATAAAAAAATTGAGGATGGCGGACCAGTGGAGTTTTCGGCCATTAAGGATTCAATCCCAGAAAAGATTAGTATTACAGAGTTCTTTTATTCCATTGATGGAGTAAATAATGCATTTCATTCCTTAATGACCTACACAGATATTAATCCGGGAAGTGTTTGGAACAATTTTCACAATCCACCTCAAGGGAATCTTATTGGCAAATTTAGTCTTGGAATCGAAAACGTTCCCGGTCTAAAGTCAAATATTCTGTCAACACCAAGGGGACCATTAAGTGCGGTGGACCTCCAGATTAATGGTGATTTCAATAATTTAACATTGAATTTAAATGATATTCCACTATATGAGAATGAGGACTACCTTTTGAGTATTTATGACAATTCTGATGACCATAAATATATTTTCTTGACCGAACCTAAAGATGGCCTAGATAGTATTATAGACTATTCACAATTTTTGGATTACGACACTTATTTGGAAATTGATTTGCCCGCTAATGATTTTGTACTCCTGCATACTTATGGTTATGCGGATGATGATCCTAACTATTTTTGGGTTGGACAGACGTTTAGTTTTAACCTCGATTTCAGTTCTCCTTCAACCATTAAAGCAGGATATTTGGAAAATTATAAAAGGTATAGAACTGAATTTAGTTTTAGAAATGATGGATATTCATATAGTTATACCAAAAATGGTACTAAAATTGAGAATATAACGATACCCCCGCAGCCTTCTTTTGCGTTAAATGATGATTCGGTATATAATTTGAGCTTTACCAGTGACATAATTTTCAAAACCAAAAACACAAGACATTTTTATAGCTTCACAGATACAGAAGGGATTAACTCCCAGACAACTTGGTCTATTTATTCATGCGAAAATTCGGAACATAGGGTCGGTGAACTACCTGAAGAAGTCCTTTTAGGATATCCTGCTATCAGTTTAGAAAATTTGGAACTTCAATCGGTCAATCTTTCGGCCCAAGGTTTTACCCATCAGGAATTGTTCGATCAAATGACTACAAACGAAAGAAAAGGAGATTTCACAACGGAAGACTTTGTTTTTACCAACTTTTGAGGCTTAACCCAATGTCCAGAAATGCAAAATTTTTTTATTTTCTTCTATCGTTAGTAATTAATTTGAATTGCTCAAAGGAAGAAACTCCCGCTATGGTTCCAGATTCCAACTTCCAGGAGGAGCCAGAACCTGAAATTGAAACTGAAGTTTATTTTACCCTGATTACCGAAAGTCCTCCCAATTCCACGGAAACCTCAGATGACTGGGTAATTCTTCACGATTCTAATGGAAATCTTTTAGGATATAGTTCCTATGAAACAGGAGACAGAATTGAATTTGAGGCTCCTACCGACTTATTGACACCTACCATTTCAGTAACTTATCTTAAGTATCTAAATACCAATGGAAACCAACATTTCGATATTTCGACCAGTGTTGACGTTGACAAAGGTTATATCCAAAATTTTGGCCCGAATCCTCCTCCAGAAAATATCGATTATACAAAAAAGGGCGAGTTTAACCTCTCTGTTCGGGACATCCCCGATCCTTTCAGAAATGCGTCTCCTGCAAAGGTCGAGCTATCATCCGGATTAGGACGGCTAGGTTTTTCATCCACCGGCACAGGATCTTTAAATGGCACTTTTGAACTCAACCTTCAAATCGAAGCATTGCAAGGCTTTGACGACTATTTGATATCCATTTTAGACGGAAATAACCGCCTTAAATATTTCTATTTAAACAACCCAGATGTCCAAAACCTTTCCGTCAATTACAACACTGATTTTGTTGATTTTGAAAAAGAAATTAGTATTTCTTTGCCTCCACATACGAGGTTTAATCTAAATATTGCAGGTTTTAAGGATGACCAAGGTTTTAGCCAATATGGAGGCTATTGGTTACATGATGTTATTTCAGTTCTCAATAAAGATGTCATTGCAAATCCCCTTAAAATTGGATACCTGAACATGTTCAACAAATATAGAACTCAGTTTAACATAAGTATGGACGGTTATGATTACTCTATATCACAATATGGTGAGGCCTTGGATGAATTGGTTATTCCGGAAAAACCTGTAATGAACATTGTTGACAAATCTGTGAATTCCTTTTTGTTCGATATAGATATAGAATTTAGCAGTACAGTGCATAAATGGGACTACCAAGAGGGATCTTCGGCAGAAGGAAATCATTTGCTGACCCGGTGGCAACTGTACGCCCCGAAAGACTTTAATCCTATCATAGGCGATCTCCCCATTGAAATTCTGGAAAAATATCCGGATATTAGCATTGAGCGAATTAAATATAAGTCCAGTAATTTCACCCTGCTCAATGAAGATTCGGAGTTTCAATCCAATCAACGGATTACCATTTTTGAACAATAGATGGCAAAAAAAACAGTTCTTCTACTACTTCTTAATCTCAATTGGTCTATTACGGCTCAACAAATCACCTGCTCCCCTGCGGACAAGCAAGCATTTAAAGACAAGGTTGTCGAAATTGACGAATCGTTGCAAAACGATTTTGGACAGACCCTAGTGGCCGTGGGAAAAACCTTTTTGGGCACCCCCTACGTAGCCAAGACCTTGGAAGTGGGAGAGGTGGAGACCTTGGTGGTCAACCTCCACGGATTGGACTGTACCACTTTTGTAGAAAACGTTTTGACCTTTAGCTTACTGCTTAAAAACGGACAGCACGATTTTGAGGATTTCACCGAAACTTTGGAAACCATTCGGTATAAAGATGGGAAATTGGAGGATTATGCCTCCCGACTACACTATTTTTCGGAATGGATCGCGAATAATGAAAGTAAAGGCCTTCTCAAGGATGTAACTTCAGAAATCGGGGGTACGGAAATTACCAAGGACATTAATTTTATGAGTACCCATAGGGACTTATACCCCTTTCTAAAGGATGAAGGGAACTTTGGCAAAATACAGGCTTCGGAAAAGTATTTGAACGACCGCTCCATCTGTGTGTTGCCCCAAGATCAAATTGAATCCCAAGAGCATTTGATCCAATCCGGGGACATTATTGCCTTGGCTACCTCCATTAATGGTCTGGATGTGACCCATACCGGAATAGCCACCCGGGAGAATGATGGCAGAATCCATTTACTCCATGCTTCGACAGGATCCATGGAGGTTGAAGTTACCCAAATTCCGCTGGTGGATTATCTAAAAAAAGTAAAAAAGAATACGGGAATCATGGTCGCCAGGCCTAATCCTTAGCCGCTGGCCAAAGACATTACATATTTCTTCGGGGTAGTACCATACTTCTTTTTAAAGGCGGCAATAAAATGACTGGCCGTGCTATACCCAATTTTTAGCCCCACTTCGTTTACATTGTTCTGCCCTGTTTCCAGCAGGCGCCGCGCGTGTTCCATCTTATAATCGAAAAGGAAACTATAGACCGAGTCCCCGTAAATCTGTTTGAATCCCTCCTTCAACTTTTTGAGCGGCAACCCAATTTCTTTGGCCAAATCCTGTAGACTGGGAGGTTCTGCCATTTGGGTAATAATAATTTCCTTGGCCTTGCGAATGCGCCTTACATTGTCTTCATCTACCAAAAAGGGACACTGTTCCACATCGGCATCGGTATTCCTGTTAAAATAGAGGGAAACCAGTTCATAGACCTTCCCATGGATATAGAGTTCCTTAACCGAGGGGTGAAGATTATAGTTCATTATCTGGCTTAGGACCACGGCTATGGCCGGGGATACCGCTTCCTGGGAATAATATTTCTTTTCCTTGTTCTCCGGGCTCAAAAAAGGAATGTAGTCGGCCTCCTTGGAGAAGAGGGAATGAAATTTGCGAATGGTCATAACAATGGAAACCATCCAGGATTTGGGATCGAGCATTACGTTCATGGGCAGATCCAATTGGGTGTTGTAGAGCAAGAGCGAATTCTCCTCAGAAACCTCCAACGCATACCGTCCCTCATTAAAAATGAACTTGGCATGCCCCTTGAGACAAAAATGAAATTGTATGAAAGAACTGTCGATTTCGCGGGTAAGCTTTTGAAAATCAGCGGTATCATTTTGAATCTTCAATACATAAAACCCGGTTTCGATCAGGACTTCATCATAAGAACCTTGAACGACATTTTTTTGTAACATAGTGCAATGGTTTCCGGATTATTTTATTTAGAACCGTTCTAAATAGATTGGGGCCTAGGCCCCTTGTTTGCTACAAAACTAAGGCATTTAGCCGGATTATTAAGGAAATCGGCCCAAAAACACTTCAAACGTTATTAAAAGCACCTCTGGCGTTATTTTTATTGAGGCCATGCTTCTATTTTTGCTTTCGATTCTTGGATTTGCATGAAGGACTATCATATCTCCAGACATAATTCGTTCTACACCATTGGCCTTAATTACAAAAAGGCGGATGCCGAGGTGCGTGGAAAATTCAGTTTGGAAGAGTCGGCCTTGGATGCTCTTCTGGTGGAGGCCAAGGCCATGGGCATAGATGGACTGCTCGCCACCTCTACTTGTAACCGAACAGAACTTCATGGGTTTGCCCAACATCCCTTTCAGCTGATCAAATTACTCTGTGATAATACCCAAGGGACCGTTGAGGAATTTCAGGAGGTAGCCTACGTCTATAAGAACAACGATGCCATAGGACATCTTTTTCGGGTAGGTACCGGCTTGGATAGTCAAATCCTGGGGGATTTTGAAATCATTAGCCAGCTTAAAAAGGCCTTTAACCGTTCCAAAAGACACGGACTTGCGAATCCGTTCATCGAGCGGTTATGTAATTCCGTTATCCAAGCCAGCAAACGTATTAAAAATGAGACCGAACTTTCCTCTGGCGCTACTTCAGTAGCCTTCGCCTCCGTACATTATATTCTAAAAAACGTCCCCGACATTACAGAGAAGGGCATTCTTCTTTTTGGAACGGGGAAAATTGGCAGGAATACTTGTGAAAACCTCATCAAACACACCAAAAATCCGCACATCACGCTCATTAACCGTACCAAGGACAAGGCGGAGAAAATAGCAGGTAAATTTAACCTTACGGTCAAGGACTATGGGGATTTGCAAAGCGAGATCCGAAATGCAGATGTGTTTGTGGTGGCGACCGGGGCACAGCATCCCACGGTTTCCAAAGAGCTTATTTATGCCAAAAAGCCGCTGCTGATCCTAGACCTTTCCGTCCCCAAGAATGTTTCCGATGACGTTCGGGAACTGGAAAATGTAACGCTTGTCCATTTGGACCAACTTTCACAAATGACGGACGAAACACTGGAACGAAGAAAACAGTTCATTCCACAGGCCGAAACCATCATCGAGGAAATCAAAAATGATTTCATCCAATGGCTGGAAACCCGAAAGTTCGCTCCCGTAATCAGTGCCCTCAAGAAAAAACTAAAGACCATGAAGGACGAGGAATTGGACTACCAGGCCAAAAAAATGTCCAATTTTAACGAAGAGCAAGCCGATGTTATTACCAACCGTATCATCCAAAAAATAACCAAACAATTTGCCAATCATCTGAAGGAAACGCACACGGATGCCGATGATAGTCTGGAACTCATTCAAAAGGTGTTTCAATTGGAAGTGAAATCGCCATGAGCAAAATCATCCGAATTGGCACGCGCGATAGCGAATTGGCGTTATGGCAGGCAAAAACGGTTAAGGATAAACTGGAAATTCTTGGACATAAGACCACCTTGGTCCCCGTTAAGTCCACCGGCGATCTCATATTGGACAAACCCCTTCACGAACTGGGGATTACAGGTATTTTTACCAAAACATTGGATGTTGCCCTCTTAAAAGGGGAAATCGATATTGCGGTACACTCCATGAAGGATGTGCCCACTACCTTGCCCAATGACATCGTACAGGCCGCAGTTTTGGAACGGGGAAATTTTTTGGATATTCTGGCCTATAACCACAATCAGGAATTTTTGGCGCAACCGGAAGCGGTAATTGCTACAGGTAGTCTTCGCAGAAAGGCACAATGGCTCAATCGGTATCCCTCGCATACCATCACCGACCTGCGTGGAAATGTAAATACGCGAATCCAAAAACTACGGGACAGCGATTGGAACGGCGCCATATTCGCAGCAGCCGGCCTGGACCGCATCGGAATACAGCACGAAAACACCATCGGGCTGACCTGGATGTTGCCCGCACCGGCCCAAGGGGCCATTATGATCGTGGCCAGGAAAGGGGACCTGCCCGTGTTGGATGCTTGTGCGGAACTAAATCATGAGCCCACTGAAATCTGCACAGGGGTGGAACGACAGTTTTTGAACAAGCTGGAAGGTGGTTGTACGGCTCCCATTGGCGCGCTTGCGAAAATTGAGGAAGATCGGGTAGTACTACAGGGTGTCTTATTGAGTACGGATGGAAGCAAGAAATTGGAAACGGAGCTTTCCTCAAAATTGGGTGCACACGAAAATCTTGGCCGAGATTGCGCCAATAGCATTTTGGCCCGGGGCGGAAAACGTTTAATGGCAGAAATACAGGGCACCCCAGAAAAAAATTCCACGATTTTCTCCACAAAAAAGCTGACCATCGATCAGCAGTTGCGGTTTAGGGACTCCGTAACGGTGGAATCCGAAGATTTTATTCAGATCAGCCCTTCCCGTATCCCGCCAACGGTCCTTAAGTCAGAGATACGGAACGTTATCATCACCAGTCAAAATGCCGTTCAGGCTTTGTTGACGCACAGTACGGCGGACCGCTTGCGATTTCTAAATATTTATTGCGTTGGACGAAAGACCAAACGTCTCATTGAAAAACGGATCGGTCCTGTAAAGCACCAGGAAAAAAACGCCACAAAATTGGCCCATTATCTTGTAGAATACTTGGAAGGCTTGGAAGCGACCTACTTTTGTAGTGACCAACGGATGGACGATCTTCCGACCATCTTAGCAGCAAATAACATAACCGTACATGAAGTGGAAGCATATAGAACCAAGTACGCTCCCGTAGAAATCGACAATGCGGTCGAGGGCGTCCTTTTTTTTAGCCCCTCCGGGATAGAAAGTTATTTGTTGAAGAACCCAGCGGACAAAATCGCCTACTGTATTGGTGAGACCACCGCCAAAGTGGCCAGAGAACATTTTGCCCAGGTTCATGTGGCCCGCATCCCTACCATTGAAAGTGTAATCGATAAGGTAAACCAACAGTATGAAAAGAAATAAGGGCTAAGGGGATGCTATTGGAAAAGATAAATGGCCCCAAGTCGCTTGTTCCTATATGATTTGAAAACAGAACTATGCTATGAGCAATACCGATCACTTGTTTCTTAAAGCGCTTCGGGGCGAAACCGTGGATAGGCCACCCGTTTGGATGATGCGCCAAGCGGGCCGATATTTACCGGAATTTATGGAAATCCGGGAGAAGTATGATTTCTTCACCCGATGCCAAACGCCAGAGCTGGCTTCCGAAATTACGGTGCAGCCGATTCGCAGATTTGGAATGGATGCGGCTATCCTCTTTAGCGATATCTTGGTCATCCCCCAGGCCATGAATATTGAGGTACAGATGAAGCCCAATTTTGGGCCTTATCTCCCCAACCCTATCCGGTCCCAAAAAGCTGTGGATTCGGTAGTGATTCCGGATGTAAATATTGAATTGGATTATGTGATGCAGGCCATTGCCATGACCAAGGAAAAATTGAAGAACCAAGTACCCTTGATCGGTTTTGCCGGCGCCCCATGGACCATTCTCTGTTATTGTGTTCAGGGCGAGGGAAGCAAAACCTTCGATAAGGCCAAGGCATTCTGTTTTACCCAACCGCAGGTCGCGCATCAAATGTTACAAAAAATTACGGACACTACCATTGCCTATCTCAAGGCCAAGATAGCCGCCGGTGTGGACGCCGTTCAACTATTCGATTCTTGGGGGGGCATGCTTTCCCCAACGGATTATGAGGAATTTTCATGGCGTTATATACAACAGATTGTGGAGGCGTTAAAGGAGAGTGCCCCGGTCATTGTTTTTGGCAAAGGATGTTGGTTTGCCTTAGACAAAATGGCCAAATCCGGAGCTGCCGCCTTAGGGGTGGACTGGACCTGTTCCGCACAAAATGCCAGATACCTTACAGGAGGCAATATTACATTGCAAGGTAATTTTGATCCCGCCAGATTATTGTCCCCACCCGCCAAAATCAAAACTATGGTCAACCAAATGATCGAGGCCTTTGGCAAAGACAAATACATCGTTAATTTGGGGCATGGAATACTTCCCAATATCCCTGTGGAAAATGCGAAGGCTTTCATTGATGCCGTTAAGGAATATCCCGACTCAAACCATTAAACGAAGCATTGTAAAGTTGGTACTGGATTTTGACCATTATTATGTAGCGCCTATCCAAGAAAAGGATTTTTGGAAGTTGTGCGATTTTGTGGTTGCCAATGCGGAGAGACTTAAACGTTTCTTCCCGAAGACTTTGGAACAGAACCTTAACCCAGATTTATCCAGATACTTTGTAGAAAAGAAAGTTAGGCAATTTAAGACCAAGGAAGAGCTTCTTTTCAAATTAAAGCACAAGGAACGCCGAACAATTATTGGGTTGGTCTATATTAAAAAACTGGATTTGCTTAAAAAGCAAGCAGAATTGGCCTACTGCATCGGCTATCAATATGAAGGAAAAGGTTGGATGTCCCAAGCCGTAAAGTCATTGTCGGATTACGCCACAAAGGACTTGGGTCTAAAAACCCTTCAAATTATTGTGCATCATAGCAACAGGGGAAGTATTAGGGTAGCCGAAAAATCTGGATACCAATGGCGGACACAATTACTAAAGGAACATTCTCCACCCAACGAACCCGCCTTGGACATGGAATTGTATGAACTTGATGTTTAAAATATTGGCCCTTTTGTCCGTTCTCAAAAAATTAAAGACCTATAAGTCTTTGGTATCTGGCTAATTGGAGTCTGGAGTGAGGGGTTTCAACCTGTCAGGTTTATTAAACAGGAAAAACCAAATCGGGTCAATAAAAAAAGAAGCGGAACACAGACCTGTCGGGTTTTGGAAACCTGGCAGGTCTATTCAACAGGAAAAACCAAATCGGGTCAATAAAAAAAAGAAGCGGAACTCAGACCTGTCAGGTTTTGGAAACCTGGCAGGTCTATTCGACAGGAAAAACCAAATCGGGTCAACAAAAAAAGAAGCGGAATCCAGACCTGTCGGGTTTTGGAAACCTGGCAGGTCTATTCGACAGGAAAAACCAAATCGGGTCAACAAAAAAAGAAGCGGAATCCAGACCTTTCAGGTTTTGGGAACCTGACAGGTCTACTAAATAGGAACGATGAAATTGGAGCAAATTACACAGGATGCCTATTACCATATTTTTAATCAAGGAATAAATGGCACCCGTATTTTTTCAAGCGAAGAAAACAAACGTTATTTTCTAAAACTGACTAAAAGTTATCTGTCGGGAAAAATCACGTTCCTTGCTTATTGCCTAATGGACAATCATTATCATATGTTAGTTCGGGTAACGGAAGACGAAAAGTTGGTTTCCCAAGCTTTTTCAAATTTATTCAATGCGTATGCCAAGGCATTCAATAAGCAAGAGAATAGAACAGGAGCGCTATTTGAAAGGCCCTTCAAGCGTAAAAGAATTATGGAAGAGGATTATTTGAGAAATTTAATTGTATATATCCATACCAATCCGGAAAATCACGGCATCATAGATGATTTCAGAAAATACAGGTTCACTTCCTACCCATCCTTTTCAAAAGGTAATCTACCAGATGTCTTAACTGTCGAAAAAGAAGAAGTATTGAACCTTTTCGACAATTATGATAATATGGATTTGGTACACACCCAAAACCTGAATAAAGAGTCAGGGATGTACCCAGACCTAACAGGTTTTAAAGACCGGTCAGGTCTTTTCAAAACGGAACGAAACATTGATTTATCAATTGATTTTGACATGAAAGATACCTTCTACGATTATATTCAAAACCTCCAGGATACCATTACCGCCAAATTGGAGGAGATTGATGGAAACACCAAGTTTAAGGAGGACCTGTGGACCCGTCCGGAAGGAGGCGGAGGTCGCTCCAGGGTTATCGAAAATGGGGCCGTCTTTGAAAAGGGAGGCGTCAATATCTCCGCAGTTCATGGCGAACTCCCTCAAAGCATGCAAAATTATTTTGGGGTAACCGATGCCGACTTTTTTGCTTGCGGACTTAGCCTGGTCATCCATCCCAAAAATCCAATGGTCCCTACGGTGCATGCCAATTGGCGGTATTTCGAAATGTACGATAAACAAGGAAACATTGTGGATCAATGGTTCGGTGGGGGACAAGACCTTACCCCATATTACCTTTTTGATGAGGATGCTACCCATTTTCATTCCATTTGCAAAAGGGCCTGCGATGCCCATCATCCCAGATTCTATTCCAAGTACAAGGAGAAATGCGATACCTACTTCTGGAACACCCATCGCAATGAAGCTAGAGGAGTGGGCGGACTCTTTTTCGATTATTGTCGGGCTTCCGAGGAAATGAGCATGCCGGACTGGTTTGATTTTGTATCCGAAGTAGGCGATAGTTTTCTAGAGGCTTACATACCCATCGTTATAAAACGTAAAGGGCTTTCGTACACCCCACAACAACGGGATTGGCAAGAAATTCGAAGAGGACGTTATGTCGAATTTAATCTGGTCCATGACAAGGGTACCTTATTCGGATTACGGACCAACGGCCGTATTGAAAGTATTCTAATGAGTCTTCCTCCCCATGTACAATGGCGTTACGATTACCATCCCCGGACCGGTAGCGAGGAGGAACGTTTGCTTAACATCCTTAAAACCCCCCGGGAATGGGTCTAAGTTCGGTTTCCCGTATGGTTTCAGGTCCATGTGCCCATGACCGGTTGTACCCCTACGATTGCCGATATTTTCATAAATTTAGCCTATGAGGCCATGCTATACCTAAAACCGTACAAATGCTCAAAAAACCACGACTTTTCCTGGCCGGGATGTACTTCACCTACTTTAAAAAAGTGTTTTCGGACAACGGCCTCACCATTCATATACCTTTCGATCTTACGGATTTTAAATTTCGGGGACGCTTTGTTTTGGGCACGTACGAAGAGGAAGAATCCCGATATCTAAAAAAACACCTTTCCCCCCAGGCCAAGGTTTTGGAATTGGGTTCATGTTTGGGTTATGTGTCCTGTCTAACCAACCAATTGTTGGCGGATAAATCGGCCCATGTGGTATTGGAAGCCAATCCCAATTTAATCCCTTGGATTGAGAAGAACAAAAGGGAAAACCAATGCGGGTTTGCCATTGAAAATAGTATTATTTCGGACAAGGAACGGAACGATTTCTATATTCATCATCTCATTGTAGGGGGAAGTGCCAAGCGCAAGACCCCGAACAAGATTGAGATAAAAGGAGAAACCTTTGACGGGTTGCGCAAGAAATACGGCGTCGATTTTGACACATTGATCATGGATATTGAAGGTGGCGAACTTGAACTATTTCGAAATTATCGGGAAGGTATAGCGGAATTTGATCAGATTTTTATGGAAGTCCATCCCTTTGCCCATATTCTAACACAGGAGGAAGCTCAAGAATGCGAAGATATCCTGAGTTCCATAGGCTTTACGATTCTGGTCCGGGACGGAAATTTTCAAATTTGGCAGAAAAACAAAAAATCGGCCTGACCTATGAAACTCAAATTATATCAAATCGATGCCTTTGCCGATCAGGTCTTTTCGGGAAATCCGGCGGCCGTTTGTTTGCTGGAAAATTGGCTGGATGATGAGACCATGCAGCAAATAGCCGCGGAGAACAATCTGGCCGAAACTGCATTTCTTGTTAAAAAAGGCGATGGCCATGGGATACGTTGGTTTACACCGTCCGTGGAAGTGGCCCTTTGCGGCCATGCCACCTTAGCTGCTGCCCTGGTTCTCTTCCGTTACTACAAGGTAACCGGATCAAAAATCATTTTTTATACGGAACAGCGTGGGGAACTGTCCGTACAACTAGGGGAGAATGACCTCTTGACCTTGGATTTTCCTGCGGATACGATTACTGAGGTGCAACCCTTGGATTCCCTGAACCATGCTATTGGAAAGGTGCCGCTCAAAACGTTCAAGGGAAAGACGGACTACTTGTTAATTTTTGAAAACCAAGGTGCTATCGAGGAACTTAAGCCCAACTTTCATTTGCTTTCCCAGGAGGATGTCCGTGGGGTCATTGTATCCGCCGAAGGAGCCCAAGCGGACTTTGTTTCCCGATTTTTCGCCCCTGGTTCTGGAATCGATGAAGATCCGGTCACCGGTTCGGCACATACCACCTTAACACCTTACTGGTCCAATCGGCTAGGGAAGACCCGACTTAGGGCCGAGCAATTATCCCAAAGAGGAGGTAAACTGGTTTGTGAAGACCATGGGGACCGCATCAAGATATCGGGCAATGCCGTGCCGTATTTGATCGGTGAAATTGAAATTTAAAACATCGAGGCAGTTCTGTCCCAGAACAACCGTATTAAAAAGAATAAAATGAGAGAAATCCCTTTATTTTCAAGGCCTATGAAGGTCATAGGAATAATACCAATTGGTCTATTTTTGCTTTTAAGCTGTACGGAATCGAAGACCTCGGCCACTGACGCAACTATTTCCTTTTGGTACGGCACCGAGCAGCATTTTGGAAAAATGGGGCACCCCCAGGCACAGGTCAATATTCTTGGAAACATTGAGGCGGACAGTCTGGCCATAAACGCCTATTACACACTAAATGATCATCCTCAAAAAAATCCACTGACTTTGGGATCCGACCTACACCGATTGGCTAGCGAGGGCGATTTTAATATTGAAATCTACAGGGATGCGCTCAAGGACGGTGAGAATCTCGTTACACTCTTCGTGGAACATGAGAACGAAGTGCTCACTTCTAAGGAAGTGACTTTGCATTATCATCCCAAAACGACATGGCCCCTACCTTATACCATTGATTGGGCCCAGGTAAAAAAAATAGAGGACGTGGCACAAGTGGTGGATGGCCACTGGAAGATTACACCAGAGGGAATCCGCACCCAAGATGTTTACTATGATAGGGTCTTGGCCATTGGTGAAGCCTCATGGCGAAATTATGAAGTAAGCACCACCGTAACCTTTCATGGGTTTACCCCGCCAAGGGAAGGTCCGCCTACCTATAACGTTTCCCATGCCGCATTGGCAACCTTGTGGCCCGGACATGATAAGGACAGTCTCCAACCTAACAGAAAATGGCATCCGCTAGGCGCAACGGCCGAATTTAGGATTACGGACGGCTACCAAAATTGTAGGTGGCGTATTTTTGATGGGGACCATTTTTATGAGGAGCAAAAAGAGCCACAATACCGAACCATTCAAGAAGGGGTCATTTATGGAATGAAACATCGGGTAGAAGATCTACCGGATAATCGTGTACAATACTCCGTAAAACTGTGGGAGGCGAGTTCGAAGGAGCCCGAAGATTGGGATTTCCAGGCTATTGAAACATCAAAAACAAAACATCCGGGAGGATCTTGCTTGCTTATTGCCCATCATACCGACGTTACTTTTGGGAATGTAGCAATAAGCCCCTTGGAAGAAATGGGGAAGGATAAGGAATGATTATCTTTGGGCATCCAAGGCCCGATGTAAAACAGAAGAACCATGCATCCTTTGATACGAAATAGACGACTCCGAACTTCCGAATCCATTCGGCGACTGGTAAAGGAGACCATACTGCTGCCCGATGATTTTCTGGTACCGCTCTTTGTAGTCGAGGGCAAGGGCATAAAGGAAGAAATCCCTTCCATGCCGGATTACTATCGTCTTAGCCTCGATTATCTTGAAAAGGAGGTAAAAGAACTTTGGAATATGGGACTATGCGCCGTATTGCTATTTGTAAAGGTACCGGATAATTTAAAGGACAATAAGGGTTCCGAAGCATTGAACCCCAATGGATTGATGCAGTTGGCCATACAACATGTAAAAAACGCCTGTCCCGATATGTTGGTTATGACCGATGTGGCATTGGACCCCTATTCCTCCTTCGGACATGACGGTATTGTTGAAGATGGTCGGATACTCAATGACGAGACCTCGGAAGTTCTGGCAGAAATGAGTGTTGGCCATGCCCGGGCCGGGGCGGATTTCGTGGCACCCAGTGATATGATGGACGGCCGAATCCTGACCATTCGCGAAGCCTTGGAGGAAGAAGGGTTTACGGATACAGGTATTATGAGCTATAGCGCCAAATACGCCAGTGCCTTTTATGGACCCTTCCGCGATGCCTTGGATTCCGCGCCAGTGGATATAAAAGATGTGCCCAAGGATAAAAAGACCTACCAAATGGATTATGCCAATCGGTTGGAGGCTCTAAAAGAAACCGTAATGGACGTGGATGAAGGTGCGGACATCGTCATGGTTAAACCGGGATTGTGTTATTTGGATATCGTTCGCGATATCCGGAACGAAGTGGAAGTGCCCGTGGCAGTATATCAGGTTTCCGGTGAATATGCCATGCTCAAGGCCGCCGCAGAAAGGGGATGGTTGGAACATGATGCCGTAATGATGGAACAACTGACGGCTATAAAAAGGGCCGGTGCCGATATTATAGCAAGCTACTTTGCCAAAAACGCCGTACGCTTGATATCATAAGCTGCGTAGGGAATGGCCGAAAAAGTTGGCTTTCATATGCATTGAATCCATATACTACATGAAGAAGTTATTCCTATTAGGTTTGGGCCTGTTCTTTGGAACGGCCATTTCACAAGAAGCGGACACCAAACTCTCCCTGGCGCCCTATTACGGGGAGCTAACCTATGGCCCGCTTTCGGCCATGGGCCTCGATTCAGCCTATGTCCACACCCGGGTCGACTCAATAATAACAACTGGTATAAAAATGGAAGCGTTCCCTGGTGCCCAAGTATTGGTGGCCAAGGATTCCAAAATTATTTTTCATAAGGCCTATGGGTTTCATACCTATGATAGCCTACAACCCGTGGCCCTGGACGATATTTACGACTTAGCTTCCGTGACGAAGATTACGGGGCCGCTTCCGGCCCTTATGAAGTTGGTGGACGAAGGAAAACTAGATCTGGACCGACCTTTCAGCCTATACTGGGAACCATGGCGCAAGCTAGCGGACAAAAAAGACCTGACCTTACGGGAGATTTTGGCCCATCAGGCCGGATTGGAGCCCTACATTATTTTTCTGGACGAAGTCCTTAAAAAAAATGGGCGTATTAAAAAAAGGTTTGTTAGAAATACTCCCAGCATACGATTTAAGAATCAAGCCTACGAAGGACTCTATGTAAAAACCAACTTCAACAAAAAAATGTACCGTATGATCGACCGGTCCAAAGTATCGGTCGAAAAAAAATACCGCTATTCCGGGCTTACCTTTTTGTTGTTTCCCCAAATCATCGAAGAATTGACAGGTGAATCCTATGCAGCGTATTTACAAAAGAACTTTTATGGGCCCCTGGGTGCCACCACCTTGGGATTTCGACCCAAGACCAAGAACTTTCCCAACAAGATCGTCCCTACTGAACAGGACACCTTGTTTCGCCATACCTTGACCCAAGGCTGGGTCCACGATGAGAATGCTGCCCTTTTGGGAGGAGTGTCCGGTAATGCCGGACTTTTTAGTTCCGCAATCGATTTGGCTAAAATCATGCAGCTTTATCAAAACTATGGGAGCTATGCCGGTGAACAACTCCTTTCTGAAACTACGGTAAAAGAATTCATTAAGGTGCAATATCCGGACAATGAAAACCGTCGCGGCCTCGGTTTTGATAAACCCTTGGTGGACAATTCGGAATTGCTGTTGGAAAATGCCTATCCCGCACCAGAAGTAAGTGCCGAAAGTTTTGGACATAGCGGCTTTACGGGGACTTTTGTATGGGCGGACCCAGAAAACCGATTGGTATTTATTTTTCTCTCCAATAGGGTAAATCCGACGAGGGAAAATCGAAATCTATATCAACTGAATATCCGGTCGGCAGTACAACAGGTGTTCTACAAGGACCCTACTGCCGTGGAATGATGCAAAATAGGTTGCACTGATTTAATTGGTATCTTTGGCCTGGTAAAACTTCATCCATGGGATTACTCCTCTTTTATGCCCTTGTATCTATATTTTTTTCCTTTCTCTGTTCCATCTTGGAGGCAGTGCTTTTGAGTATTACCCCAACTTTTATCAACTTGAAGAAAAAGGAGGGAAAATCCTATGCCCTTACCCTGGAGGGGCTGAAAAGGGATGTGGACAAACCATTAATTGCCATACTTACCTTAAATACCATAGCCCACACAGTAGGAGCCATTTTGGTCGGGGTTCAGGCCAAGGTCGCATATGCCAACTTATATGGCACCACCAAACATACGATTTTGGGTATGGCATTTACCGAAGATCTTATGGTTGGTGTAGTCTCAACCCTTATGACCATCCTGATTTTGGTGGCTTCTGAAATAATCCCAAAAACCATAGGCGCCACCTACTGGCGGCAGTTGGCCAATTTTACGGCCAAGTCGCTTAAATTAATGGTCCTGGTGCTCAAATGGACCGGACTCCTATGGCTACTGCAGCTTTTTACCAAATTGGTCGGGGGTAAAGGACATCAGGGTAGCGTCTTGAGCCGAGAGGATTTCACAGCTATGGCGGATATTGCACAGGAAGAAGGCGTTTTTGAAGAATCGGAATCTACCGTGATCAAGAATTTATTGCGTTTCGATGAGGTGTTTGTCAAGGACATTATGACCCCTAGGGCCGTGGTAAAAATTGCCTCCGAGCAAACGACGGTCCAAGACTTTTTCAACGAGAATCCCAAACTTCGGTTTTCCCGTATCCCAATTTACGATACCAAGGTGGACAACATTACCGGTTTTGTCCTCAAGGACAATGTGTTGGAGGAAATTGTCAATAACAATGGGGATATACCCCTTTCCGAAATCCGCAGGGACCTATTGATTACCCAAAGGGAAACCCCCATACCCAAGTTGTTCGACACCCTTATCGCGAAACGCGAACACATTGCCCTAGTAGTGGACGAATACGGATCGGTAAGCGGTATTGTAACCATGGAAGACGTCATTGAAACCCTTTTAGGTCTGGAGATTATGGACGAAAGCGACAATGTTGCCGATCTGCAACTTTTGGCGCGAAAAAATTGGGAACGTCGTGCCAAACGGAGTGGTGTCATTGAACAAAAACCATCCCCGGATTCCGAACAAGGAATGTAACTATCAGGTTGGGAAGCCGTTTTAAGAAACCATGGAAATAGCATATATCAAAACACCTTTGGGCGTGGCTAAACTGGAAGGTGACACCAAGGGGCTCTCCAGCATTACCGTATTGGATACCGACATGGCGGTTACCGAGATCATTCCGGAAATTCTTGAGGACGCGGCTTATCAGCTTCGGGAGTATTTTGAGGGAAAACGAACCTCCTTTAGCCTGATCCTACATCCGGAAGGGACCGACTTTCAAAAAAAGGTTTGGACCGCGCTACAGGAAATTCCGTATGGAAAGACCGTTTCTTACTCGGAACTCTCCAAAACCTTAGGTGACCTAAAAGCGATTCGTGCAGTGGCTGCGGCCAATGGAAAAAATCCGTTGTGGGTGGTGATTCCCTGTCATAGGGTAATTGGAAGTGATGGATCACTGGTGGGTTATGCCGGGGGTCTTCATCGAAAAAAATGGCTTTTGGACCACGAAAGCCCGGTAAAACAACAATCCTTGTTCTAATCGATATAAACCGATTGGTCGGTGATGTCGTTATTTGCCGACACAATTTCGAAGAGACTGTATTTGGTCGATGAAGTCCTTGTTTTAAAGGGGTTTTTTTCTTTGCCCAATTATCTTTCCCAGTAACGCACCGACCGTTAGGCCGGTTGATGCCTTTTTACAAATGTCCGCGGGAAAAGCGCCAAACCCGAAGCATTTGGCAGGATATTTCCGGCTTTTGCCAATTTGTTCGTATCTTGAATTCAAGAAGTTGATGATGAAGTTCCCCGCTTCCAAAGTAGCCAAGGCACAACCAAAATATCATTGACCACTTTTCCGTGGCCTTCACCAAGCTTCCCATAACAAAAACGTTTCATTCATATGAAAGGCCATAAGATTGCGTCTTTCAAAAAAGGCACCAGATGTTACAGAAAATAAATTTAGAACATGTCCTATTCCTGGACATAGAGACCGTACCCCAAAAAGCGGATTATGATGAATTAAGCCCGACCGAAAGAGAACTTTGGGAGCAAAAATCGCAATACCGACGTAAGGATGAAATTACGGCCGAGGAATTTTACGAAAGCGCCGGTATCTGGGCGGAATTTGGTAAAATTATTTGTATTTCCGTAGGCTACTTCAACATCAAGGGAGCGTCTCGCAACTTTAGGGTAACGTCTTTTCATGGGGAAGAGGTAAAAATTCTAAAGGACTTCAAAAATCTTTTAAACGGCCATTTCAGTGCACCCAAACATCTGTTATGCGCCCATAATGGCAAGGAATTCGATTTTCCCTATATCGCCAGGCGCATGGTCGTCCATGGGATTCCATTGCCCTACAAACTGGACCTGTTTGGTAAAAAACCTTGGGAAGTACCCCATTTGGATACCATGGAATTATGGAAGTTTGGGGATTATAAGCATTATACCTCACTAAAATTATTGGCCCATATCTTAGGAATTCCCTCACCCAAAGAAGATATTGACGGTAGTATGGTAAGGGCGGTCTACTATGAGGAGGAAAATCTGGACCGTATTATTGATTATTGTGAATTGGATGTGGTTACCATGGCCCAAGTATTCTTACGCCTTCGAAACGAAGCTTTGTTGCAGGAGACCGCGATTAAAAAAGTTTAGTCTCCCTAGCTATTGTATTTCAGTTGGATATAAACGGGAAAATGGTCACTGTATCCTCCCAGGTATTTGCGCCCCACATAGGTTCTAAAGGGATTCCCCTGGTATTGTCCTTTCCATTCGGTCAAAAAACGATGGTCAAAAATATTGGCGTGGGCAAAGCTATGGGTCCCTTTTTCATAGTTAAAGAAATTATGGGAGACCATAATTTGGTCGAAAAGGCTCCAACTTCGTTTATAATTGGCACTCCCCCGTTCGGGTGTATGTAGCTTTTCCATAGGGTTATACAGTGTAGTGGATTGCATCAAGGTTTGTATACTTTCCGATGCGGGGTCATCGTTAAAATCCCCCATTACGATATAGTTAGGATTGGGAATCCTGGTTTCCAGTGCCGTCATAAATTCACGTATGGTCTCTGCCGCCCTGACGCGTTTGTATCCGGTTTCTTCCTTACCACTGCGTCGAGAGGGCCAATGATTAACAAAAATATGGACCTCCTCCCCATTCAATTTTCCATGCACGTAAAGGATATCCCTGGTGGTATCACGCATTCCGTCCATTTCATAAACCAGCAAGGTAATCGGTTCGGAATGAAGCACTTCAAAATTCGCCTTGTGGAAGATCAATGCGGTGTCTATGCCCCGCTCATCGGGCGAATCATAATGCACGTAGCCGTAATCTATGCCCTGTAATGCTTCTGCGGTTATCAAGTCTTCCATTACGGTCTTGTTCTCGACCTCCGCTACGCCGACCAGGACCGGAGGGTTTTTGGCAGATTCGCTTCCGATTTCAGAAATGGTCCTTGCCAGTTTCTCCACTTTTTTTCGGTAACGCCTATCCGACCATTTTTTCTCGCCATTGGGCGTAAAATCATCGTCCAGGGTTTGCGGGTCGTCCACCGTGTCGAACAGGTTTTCCAGATTATAAAATGCCACGGTGTGTAGCATCCTGCCCTTTTTCCGCTTAAAAAATGAAAAAAGCATAGATTCTCGGTTGGAGGCTAAATTTACAAAAAACGCTACGGAGGTATTGTTTAAATTTGCACTTTACCATTCCATATGCTAGAAAAACAGCACATAGATTACGAAAGAGCGGTTTTGATCGGAGTTATTAATCGAAGGCAAAATGAGGAAAAAGTAGCCGAATATCTGGACGAACTGGAATTTTTGACCTACACGGCCGGCGGGGAGGTAACCCAACGTTTTATACAGCGCGTAGAGGTCCCTAATCCCAAGACTTATATAGGTAGTGGAAAAATGAAGGAGGTGGAGGTCTACGTTAAGGAACATGAAATCGGTTCAGTTATTTTTGATGATGAACTAACACCGGCCCAACAAAACAATATTGAAAAGTTGTTGCGCTGCAAAATCTTGGACCGCACCGGGCTTATCCTGGATATTTTCGCCCAACGTGCACAGACCAGTTATGCCCGTACCCAAGTGGAATTGGCGCAATATGAATATTTGTTGCCGCGGTTGACCGGTCTATGGACGCACTTGGAACGCCAACGTGGGGGTATCGGGATGCGCGGACCCGGGGAAACAGAGATTGAGACCGACCGCCGTATCGTCCGTGACCGGATTTCCTTGTTAAAAAAGAAGCTGGCCAAGATAGACAAGCAAATGGAAACCCAACGCGGGAATAGGGGCGCCTTGGTACGTGTCGCCCTAGTGGGCTACACCAATGTAGGCAAGTCTACACTGATGAACGTCATTAGCAAAAGTGAAGTTTTTGCCGAAAATAAACTTTTCGCTACCCTGGACACTACGGTTCGGAAAGTGGTCATCGGCAACCTTCCCTTTCTTCTAAGCGATACGGTCGGGTTCATAAGGAAACTACCAACCCAATTGGTGGAAAGCTTTAAAAGCACCCTGGACGAAGTCCGGGAGGCGGATCTGTTACTCCATGTTGTAGACATTTCGCACCCCCAATTTGAGGAGCAAATCGATTCCGTTAACCAGATTTTGGACGAAATCCACAGTGCGGAAAAGCCAACGATCATGGTCTTTAATAAAATAGACCAGTATTCCCACGAAACCGTGGATGATGACGATTTGGTGACCGAAAGGACTTCACGTCACTTTACCATGGATGAATGGAAAAGGACTTGGATGCGTCGGATGGGGGATAAAGTGCTCTTTATTTCCGCATTGAACAAGGATAATCTGGAGGAGTTTCGGAACAAGGTGTACCAAGCGGTAAGGGAAATCCATGTAAGCCGTTTCCCCTACAACAACTTCCTATATCCTGAACTCCTGAATCCCAAGGAATAGACCATAATTGGGGGAAAAAGATGCCGTTCATCGATGAAATTGTACCGTTAAAATTTTCGCAACAAAATAGACGGCGTTCACAACATTAATTTAGCACGATCCGATAGTCGTACTATCTTTACATTGTGTTTAAGTAATAGTGTCGGCCCCAAACCTACACCTTTGACTTGACCGAACAAGAACGGCGGTTTCCCTAAACCAAAGTTCAAACCTACTAGGCTTTGACCAAGTCTTACAGAAACCTACTTACTAAAAAAATGGCCCGTACCCCAAGTCCGGGCTTTTTTTTATGCATTTCATCGATGATACCTCTCATAACATGGGTTTCACAACAATCACAATACCCTTCACAACAAAAATTTAGGCAACAAACGACTTGAAATTACATTCGTGTTGTATTTAAGATTTGATTGTTGTCCCAGAATAACGCATAACTTAACAGAAATTGAACCTGATTGCTATCAGGAGGCACGACCTAAATTCTTACCAGATAAGAATTCGATTTTATTTGACTGTGCAAAACAAATGTGACGTATCCTACTTAACAAAAAAGACCCGATAATTATATCGGGTCTTGCTTTTTGTGCAAATTCGTGGTGGTTAGAACGAATAGTTGAGTCCAAAAATCCAATAGGTCTGTAAGTCATTGTCAATGCTGTCAAACGTGGCATCGGGGTCCGGGGTAGGAGCCTTGTTTATGGCATAATCCAAAGCTTCTTGTTTGTTATTTCTAAGACCAAATTCGAAACCGAGACCTATTCCGTTCCATAAGGTATATCCAAAGGAATTGATCCAGGTCCAATTGGAAAAATCTCCGTTTTCATAGCTCTGGAATGTGGAAAAATTGGTCTTGAAGTTAATATCACCAATTGTTCTGGTGTAGTCCACTAGGATTTTTGCCCCAGCGGAGGATTCATAAATATCATCCTCACTGCTGAATACAAAATTGTAGTTGAGCGGATGGATAACGACTACCATGTCCGTTATGGGAGTCCAGGTAGCCCCGATCCCCAAATCCAGGTAGCCTGGATCGTTAAAATTATTGATAAGGGTTGTCCGATACTCCCCTAAGGCCGAAATGGCAAATTTGTCGCTCAATTTATACCCATAGAGCGAGGTAAGATTGAAAACATCAGTGGTACCATTAAAACCTTCATCGTCCGTATCACTATCCTTATCGTTCAATTTTACCCATTGCAAGTTGATGTTACCAGAATTCCTCCAAAAAAACTTTTCCTCGTTGAGGTTGGCAAAAGCATTGAGCGTAGCTCCGATATTTCCTGAAGAATTGTTGGGCGTACCTTGGGCATACCAGTTGTTAAAACCTGATATGTTGGCCCCTATGGTACCAAATGCCCCTTTTTTCCAACCCGGAAATGCGTCTATCTGTCCTTGTAGGGCATCTACCCTACCCTGGATATCGGCAATGGAATCCTTTTTTGCAGCTTGTTGGGTCTTTAGCTCTTCAAGCGTCTGTGCGGATAAGGCCGTCGCAAAAAGCAAGGCGACCCATCCAAGAACCATCTTTTTCATAATGTTAAGTGTTTAGTTATAGTTTATGAACTGCAAATTTAAACATGTTAACAGATAATGAACAATGTTGTCAACATTATTTACGCTTGAAGAGAGGGACGGAAGAGCATGCTTCGCCGTACATAACACTCCTGGCGACCGTCTGTAATTTTGCAGTTATCCACAAATAGGCATTGGGCGGGATGGGTTTATTGGTGCAGCCCTTGATAATTACAGGTCTATCCTTAAATTCTTCGACCTCTAGGTTTTCTATCACAGATTGGAATAGTACCGTTTCCAAATCCTCCAAATTTCCCTGGACTACCTTTTGGGCATAGGGCTGTAAATAAATCGTAACCAACATATAGGCCCAACCCGGAACAATAGCATCCGTGGAACAAGTTAGGGCCACGTAGGCATCTTGATATTGACCCCAATCATGGTTTGCCAAGTGTACCCTAAATTCCTTTTCCTTTAAGATAAATCCTTCGTGCAGCCAATCCTTGATATCCAAAAGAACCCTTTTACCTTTAGGATAATATTCCTCTAGGTCAAAAGTGACCAATTTACTTTGGGCCACCCTATTTACAATAGGTTCTTCATTGGGTTTCATGCCGGTATCCGTTTGTAGTGATTTGAACGATTAATTGAGAAAATTCCAAATTCCAAATTCCAAATTCCAAATTCCAAATTCCAATACGGAAAATCTCGTAGTAAAGTATTATTTCTTTTTTAAAGCAGTCCCAATTCCAACTTGGCTTCCTCACTCATTAAATCCTGGGTCCAAGGTGGATCGAAGGTAATCTCCACCTCTGCATCGCTTACCATATCGAGGGACTTTACCTTTTCCTCCACCTCAACGGGCAAGGTTTCTGCCACCGGGCAGTTCGGGGAGGTCAAGGTCATCAAAATCTTGACTTCGTTGTCCTCGTTTACAAAGACATCGTAAATCAGTCCCAATTCATAGATATCCACAGGGATTTCAGGGTCATAGATCGTCTTTAGGACCTTTACGATTTTCTCGCCTAATTCCTGGGTATCTATTTTCGTTATTTCCTCACTCATTGCTCCTAGTTTAATTGTGTTTGATAGGCCACCGCATATAATTTCAGCTGCTTGATCATGCTTACCAATCCATTGGCCCGTGTTGGGGACAAATGTTCCTTTAAGCCTATCTTGTCTATAAAATCCGTATCTGCATTTATAATATCCTGAGGCTTCTGGTTGCTGAACGATCGAATCAGGATGGCGATAATTCCCTTGGTAATAATCGCATCGCTGTCCGCCGTAAACATCAATTTGTCATCCTCCAGTTCAGCATGCACCCAAACCTTGCTTTGGCAACCCTTAATGATGTTGTCCTCGGTCTTGTACTTCTCGTCTATCAAGGGAAGCGACTTCCCCAGTTCAATCATATATTCATAGCGCTGCATCCAATCATCGAAAAGGGAGAACTCGTCCACAATTTCTTCCTGAATTTCCTCAATGGTCATATTCCGGTTTTCGGCAAAAATACGATAAGTATCAGTGCTTATCAATAATTTAAGAGAATGATAACTTGACCTGCCTACTGTAACATGGATTTTGCCCGCTGCACACCCTCCACCAGAATATCCACCTCTTCCTTGGTATTGTAAAAGCTAAAACTAGCGCGCACTGTTCCCGGAATTTTGTAGAAGTCCATAATAGGCTGGGCACAGTGATGTCCCGTACGTACGGCTATGCCCAATTTATCCAATATGGTACCAATATCGTAGGGATGAATCCCCTCGATATTGAATGAAATTACGGAAGTCTTGTTTTTTGCGGTACCATAAATTTTGAGCCCGTCAATTTCGAGCAGACGTGCGGTCGCATAATCCAATAGTTCCCTTTCATATTCTGCCATGGCCTCAAAGCCAATTGTGTTCATATAATCCAAAGCGGTACCAAAGGCAATTCCACCACAAATGTTGGGCGTACCGGCCTCAAATTTATGGGGCAGATCCGCATAAGTGGTCTTCTCAAAGGTAACCTCGGCAATCATTTCACCGCCGCCTTGATAGGGGGGTAGCTTATGGAGCCATTTCTCTTTTCCGTATAGTATCCCAACCCCTGTTGGTCCACACATTTTATGGGCCGAAACTGTATAAAAGTCCACATCCAGGGCTTGAAGATCGGTTTTAATATGGGGAGCCGCCTGAGCCCCATCGATCAAGACCGCGGCCCCTACCCCATGCGCCTTTTCAATAATTTCCTGGATCGGGTTTACCGTGCCCAAAGCATTCGATACATGATTACAAAATACCAACCGGGTACGCTTAGAAAGTAGTTCCCCATAAGCGTCCATCAACAACTCCCCCTCTTGATCCATGGGAATCACCTTGAATACTGCACCGCTGCGTTCGGCCAACATTTGCCAGGGTACGATATTGGAATGGTGTTCCATAGCGGAGACCAATATTTCATCCCCCGGTTTTAGAAAGTTAGTAAATCCCTGAGCTACCAAATTAATGGCGTGGGTCGTCCCGGAAGTAAAAATAACCTCGCCCGGTTTGGATATATTGAAATGTTCCCGAATCTTTTCGCGGGCCTGTTCGTATTTGTCCGTGGCTTCCTGGGACAAGGCATGCACACCCCTATGGATGTTGGCGTTGTAGTTACTGTAATAGTCCACAATACCATCGATTACGGGCTGGGGGGTCTGCGAAGTTGCGGCATTGTCCAAATAGACCAAAGGCCTGCCGTTCACCTTTCGGCTTAGGATGGGAAAATCCTTTCTAATGGTTGCTATGTCCAAGGAGGTCCGCAGCATGTGGCTTTTCCATTTTATTTTAAACCCTTATCCTAAAGATCGAATCCTAGACGAACCCCCAATTTTTTGGCGATGAGCTTATTGATTCTGGTCTTTACCTCCGGAATCCGTACGCTCTCCAAAACGTTGTTCGCAAAAGCGTACATCAACAAAGCCCTGGCCTCTTTTTTAGGAATGCCCCGGGACTGTAGATAAAACAGGGCTTCTTCGTCCAACTGGCCAATAGTACATCCATGGGAACATTTTACATCGTCCGCAAAAATCTCCAGTTGGGGTTTTGTATTTATGGTCGCCTTATCGCTGATCAGAATATTGTTGTTTTGCTGAAAGGCGTTTGTCTTCTGCGCCACTTTGTCCACCACGATCTTACCATTGAAAACCCCTGTCGAATTTTCCCCATAAATCCCCTTATAATCTTGGTGACTTTCACAGTTCGGTTCGATATGATGTACCAAGGTATGATGATCTACATGCTGCTTCTTGCCCAAAATGGTCACCCCTTTCATGGTAGAGTCTATATGCTCCCCATTTTGATAGAAGTTGAGATTGTTCCTGGTCAATTTCCCGCCAAAAGAGAAGGTATGCACCTTGACAACGCTTTTATCTTTTTGGTTAATGTAGGTGTTATCGATCAAGGACGAGGAGGCGGTGTCGTTCTGCACCTTGTAGTAATCCACGATGGCGCTGTCCGCGGCAAAAATCTCCGTAACGCTGTTGGTCAGCACTTCATTTTCCGTCAGGCTCTGATGCCGTTCGATGACCTGTAGTTCCGCATTTTGTTCTACCACGATCAGGTTCCGAGGTTGCAACATGAGCGAGGCTTCGTTCCCTGTGGCAAAATGGATAATTTCCACCGGCTTTTTGGGCATTTTGTTCTTTGGGATATAGATATAGGCTCCCTCTCGACTAAATGCCGTATTCAAGGTGGTCAATGATTCGTCCTTGGACGCCACCTTGTTGAAATAGACATCGATAACGGGTTTGTACATGGGCTTGTTGAGTGCCGAGCTCATTAAACAAATATCCACGCCATCATGGGTCGTTTCTGAAAGGAAAGAACTGTAGATGCCATCGATGAACACAATTTTATACGTATCCATTTCGTGCAAGAAATACTTTTTAACGTCCTTGTAATCGAGGGCGTTTACCTTCTTGGGGAAAATACTGAAGTCTACCTTTTGCAAACTGTTCAAAGAGGTATATTTCCAGGCCTCCTGTTTTCTAGTGGGAAAGCCTTGGGTTTCAAAATTTTTGATGGCCTCCAAACGGACATCGTGCACCGGATGGTCAATGTCCACATTGCTCTCAAAAGCCATGAAGGATGATATCAATTTATCTTTTAGATCCATGTTGTAAAGTTTCGGGTTTAAAGTTTTAGGTTTCAGGTCGGGCCTCCCTATACTTTAATCCCTTAAAATCTTTTTTGTTCAAATAATTAATAAAATTTGCAATCCTGCGGCTCAATGTCTCATATTCCGATGTTAGTCTCAACATTTCATCCCTCGAAATATACTTGTTGTCATATACCCGATAAAGCTGAGACCTTGATTCCCCAGCCGAACCTTTTGCAATAGCGAGAAATTGGCGAAATTCTAGATTGCCATCTCTTTCAAAACCTTCGGCAATATTGTCCATAACGGAGCCTGCAGAACTTTTAATTTGATCTCTAAGTCTCATGTCAGCACCCAAATCGGTAGATTTTGCCAATTGAATTATTTCCTTCGATAACCTTCTAGCTTCTTGCCAAATTTCCAAATCTTCAAAACACTTGATAGTAGCCATAATCGGGAACTAGAAACAATAGAAACCTGAAACTTAGACCACCGCTTCGTTTTTGATCCAATCATATCCCTTTTCCTCCAACTCGAGGGCCAGTTCCTTGGGACCGGATTTCACAATTTTTCCTTCATGCAATACATGTACATAATCCGGTACAATGTATTCCAACAATCGCTGGTAATGGGTTATAACAATAACCGCGTTTTCCTTGCTTTTCAATTTGTTGACCCCGTTGGCCACGATGCGCAATGCATCGATATCCAGACCGGAATCCGTTTCATCCAAAATAGCCAACTTAGGCTCCAACATGGCCATCTGAAAAATCTCGTTCCTCTTTTTCTCTCCGCCTGAGAAGCCTTCGTTCAACGATCGTGACAAAAACTTTCTATCGATTCCCAAAAGCTCCGATTTCTCGCGAATGAGTTTCAACATCTGATTGGCAGGCATATCTTCCAGACCCTTGGCCTTTCTGGATTCGTTAATGGCCGTTTTCATAAAGTTGGTCACGGTTACTCCGGGAATTTCGACCGGGTATTGGAATGAAAGGAAAACACCTTTATGGGCACGCTCCTCCGGAGCTGAGTCTTCCAAATCCTCTCCGTTCAATTCCACGGTGCCCTGGGTAACCTCAAATTCCTCCTTTCCGGCAATCACAGCGGCCAAGGTACTCTTCCCCGAACCATTGGGACCCATAATGGCATGTACCTCACCTGCCTTTACTTCCAGGTTGATACCATTTAATATTTCGTTTCCTTCCACACCTGCGTGCAGGTCATTTATTTTTAGCATTTTGTTTCCTTTTTTGAATCGATTTTATCCTACAGAACCTTCTAAGCTTATTTCAAGGAGTTTTTGGGCCTCAACGGCAAACTCCATAGGTAATTTGTTCAAGACCTCTTTGCTGAAACCATTAACAATTAAGGCAATGGCCTTCTCCGTATCTATGCCCCGTTGATTGCAATAAAAGATCTGGTCTTCACCAATCTTGCTCGTGGTGGCCTCGTGCTCTATTTGGGCCGATTTATTCTTCGCCTCGATATAGGGAAAGGTATGTGCACCACATTCATTGCCCATTAACAAGGAATCGCATTGCGAAAAATTCCGTGCATTTTCCGCTCTTTTATTTACCTGGACCAATCCTCTATAACTGTTCTGCGATTTTCCGGCAGAAATCCCCTTGGAAATGATGGTGCTACGGGTATTCCTTCCCAAATGCACCATTTTTGTTCCGGTATCCGCTTGTTGGAAATTATTGGTTACGGCAATGGAATAAAACTCCCCTATGGAATTGTCCCCCTTAAGGATACAGGAAGGATATTTCCAGGTTATGGCCGATCCGGTCTCTACCTGGGTCCAGGAAATCTTTGCGTTTTTCTCGCACAATCCCCGCTTGGTCACAAAATTATAAACGCCTCCCTTTCCTTCCTTATCCCCGGGAAACCAATTTTGTACCGTTGAGTATTTTATCTCCGCATTGTCCAAAGCAATCAGTTCAACAACAGCGGCATGCAGTTGGTTTTCATCCCGGGACGGTGCGGTACATCCTTCTAGATAGCTCACATAACTGCCTTCATCCGCAATCACCAAGGTTCGCTCAAACTGTCCCGTACCGGCCTGATTTATCCGAAAATAGGTGGAGAGCTCCATAGGACAACGCACCCCTTTGGGAATGTAGCAGAAACTACCGTCCGAGAATACCGCAGAATTCAAGGCCGCGTAAAAATTATCTTTTTGGGGCACAACGGAACCTATGTACTTCCTGACCAATTCCGGATGGTCCTGGATAGCCTCCGAGATGGAACAAAAGATGATCCCCTTTTCGGCCAATGTCTTCTTGAAAGTGGTGGCCACGGAAACGGAATCCATAACGATATCGACGGCCACACCGGCCAACTTTTTTTGTTCATCCAAGGAAATCCCCAGTTTTTTAAAGGTTTCCAGCAACTCTGGATCCACCTCGTCCAAGCTATTGTACTTTGGTTTTTTGTTGGGGGCCGAATAATAGGATATGTCTTGAAATTCGGGTTTTTTGTAGTGAATGTTGGCCCATTCCGGCTCTGTCATCTCTTTCCAGTACCGATAGGATTCCAGACGCCATTCGGTCATCCAATCGGGTTCTTCCTTCTTTTTGGAAATGGCAATAACTATTTCCTCGTTAAGGCCCTTGGGAAAGGTATCCGATTCGATATCGGTATAGAAACCATACTCATATTCCTTGGTTTCCAGCTCTTTTTTTAATTCCTCTTCAGTATATGCCATGTTCTTTTATAAGTTAAACGTAAAAAAGTGAAATGCCGCTATTTCGCCTTTTAACCTATCATAATGAAAAACTCTCGCCACATCCACAGGTCCTTTGGGCATTGGGATTGTTAAACACAAAACCTTTGCCATTTAATCCTCCCGAATATTCCAAAGTGGTCCCTACAAGATACAGAAAGCTCTTTTTATCCACAATGATACGCACGTTGTTGTCTTCAAAAACCTTGTCGGTTTCCGCTACTTTATTGTCAAAATTCAATTCATAGGACAACCCACTGCATCCACCGCTTTTTACCCCTACTCGAACGTAGTCCTTGGATGCATCAAAACCTTCCTCCGTCATTAAGGTCACTACTTTCTGTTTTGCCGTTTCCGATACTTGAATCATGTCTTAATTGGATTTATTCTAAATAGTTTACAAATATAGAATATAGTCGGGTTTTTACCATATTCCCTAACATTATTATAACGTATAAAAGTATAAGCTTCACTTATGGGCCCAGTGGGTAAAAAGCAACGTCATCACTCAATCCCCATTAAAACGAGATCCGTCTTTCCCTTGCTCCGGATATCCCTAAAATCCAGACTGTCCAACTCACCTACGAGAACAATGCTTCCGTTAGGGTTTTGAAGTGCGTCAAAGCCAAAATCCAAGCCGGTTGTCCCATAATTTTTCTGCCACATCAAATTCCCTTTATCGTCCGTCTTTACGACCCAAATGTCATTTTCTCCTTGATTCTCCATAAGATCCATATCCGAGCTTTTGGAATTCCCGGAAATAATGAACCCGCCATCCGGGGCCAAACTTACATTTTCGGCGGCATCAAACTGGGAGCCTCCCAAAGTTTTTTCCCACAATAAATTTCCGGAATCATCGATTTTTATCATCCAGATATCGGCCTCTCCATGATTTTTTGAAATATCGGTGTCGTTGCTAAAGGTGTGCCCTACCACCACATAATTGCCATCCCCGGTTTTTACGATGTCCTGAGAAACCTCAATTCCCGTGCCCCCGAAGGAACGTTCCCATACCAAAGCTCCCTGGGAGTCGATCTTTATTACCCAAAAATCATAGCCTCCCTTGGTATTGGAAACATCAAAATCATCGCTTTCGGAAAACCCCGCCATAACAAATCCGCCGTCATCCGCCTGGACCACCGCATGGGCACGATCGTTATTGGTCCCTCCAAAATACCTTCGCCATTCGATTGCGCCCAGGGCATCTACCTTTGTTCCCCAGAACTCGCCTACACCATGTCGGGTAAGGGATTGGCCCTTTTCTTCGTAGCCATCCGCCCGGGCGGCGGTAATGTCCAGGAATCCGATAAAAAAATACCCTCCATCTGCGGTTTGTAGCATATCATAAGAATGGTCATGTCCAGAAAATCCATAACTCCGCTCCCATTCCACATTTCCGGTGGCATCCAACTTCAATATCCAATTATCGTGAAATCCTTCATTCCGACTACCGTCACCGTCGCTACTCATGGCGTAACCCGTTATGGCGTAGCCGCCGTCCGCAGTTTGTATCACGGATTGTCCCCGATCATCACCGCTGCCTCCATACGTTTTGCTCCATTGCAAATCACCGCTGGCATTCAATTTCAGCAGCCAATAGTCGTTTACCTGCAACGATCTGTTGGCCAAATCTCCATCAGTGCTATTGGTATATCCTATTATGGCATATCCCCCATCTGAAGTGGTTATTAGTGCGCGCGGAGTATCCTGGCCCGACCCACCAAAACTGCGTATCCAGCTAACTTCGCCTTTAAAGGTATCGTCTGATACAGAAGCGAAAGGTTCATTTAGGCCAAATTGATTTTCGGAGTCCAAAGAACATCCTATGGCGCAAATCAAGATGGTTACTAGGAAAATGCGTTTCATATCAATCTTTTTTAAGCATCCGTTGGGGTCAGGCTCCGCGTTCATTGCGATTCAAGGATTACAAACAATCCCGAATCGGTATCGCTCACTATGATCTTACCACTTTCAAAATAAGGAAATACACTCCAGGCTCCATCAAATCCAGGCGTATCGTTTTGGGCATACGTATCAAAAAAACCTTCTTCAATGAGGTTTCTGTTCGCTATATCCGAAATATCAAGAACACGGATTCCTGCCGAATAATTGGCGAGGTAAAATTGATTCCCCTTTACATATCCATTGTGATCGATGGCACTTGTAGGGCCCGAATAAGTATGGTGAAGTGTGGGTTGATCCAAATCGGTAAAATCAAAAATGAGGGTTCGCGATTGAAAACCGAAATTTATCTCATCGGTTTCATCACCCAGGATGAAATAGGTTTGATCTTCCGTTAACCAACCTTGATGGGTATATCCGAAATTGGTGTATTGCACTGTGGCAATCTCGGTTGGATTCACCTTATCCGTAACATCGACAATTACAATCCGGTCCTCATTGGAACCAATATAGATTTCCTTACCGGTATGGTCCGCATCCGGGCCATTATAAACAACCACTTGGGCATCATGGGAGTATCCGTTCGCCCCATGGCCTCCTGCGGCCAAAGGGCTTTTGGGATTCCGGGCATCCACAAAATGGGCCCCGCCGTTAAAGGCGTCATCCCGTGCCGTTCCCACAGCATAGACAAAACCACTATCCTCGTTGATCGCCACGTTATGTGCATTGCCAAATCCGGTATAACGGGCATCTTCGTTAAAAGTTTGGGGGGGATTCGCCACATTTCGCAGTTGTGTCAGGTCAAAGACCTGCATGCCGTGTCCATCCGCCTCGGAGACTATAAAAGCGTGGTCTTGATAAACTTTGATATCACGCCAGGTACTGGCAACCGTCGCTGTGGGCAACTTCCCCAAGTACACCAAATTTTCCTCATCCGAAATATCTATAAAGGCCGTACCGTTGTCCAAGCCCATCAAGGCATATTCCTTGTTGGTAGAAGGGTCGGTCCATCCCCAAATGTCATTCCCGGAACTGGCATCAAAATCCGATAGGGGAATCCTCCCCAATAAATCATAGCCATTACAGGCAAAGGGGCCCGCCATGCCATTTTCGCAAAGAATAGGACCCATTGCGCCATCTATGGGGTCTTGCGGAGTCGGGTTGTCCATGCCATCGTTGTTGCCGCCCCCGTCATCGCCGTTGGAACATCCTACAAAAAACAGAGCACATAAAACATATGGTAAGAAACGGCACATAGGGACAAGCAAGTTCTTTTATAGTAAAGATACTATTTATATCAGATCGCTCCTTATTTTTGCAACATGCTGGAAAACAAAAGTCAGGAACGAACTTCCTTGGAGCAATTGGGAGAATTTGGATTGATCGAACATTTGACCAAGGACTTTCCCATCAATCGCAAATCGACCTTAACAGGTATTGGTGATGATGCCGCCGTACTTAGTTTCGATGGTACAAAAACCATTGTTACCAACGATCTTCTAGTGGAGGGGATTCATTTTGACCTAAGCTATATGCCCTTGAAGCACTTGGGATATAAAGCCGTCGTGGCCAACGTATCCGATATTTATGCTATGAATGCCACGGCCTCCCAAATTTTGGTGTCCATTGCCGTTTCCAACAGATTTCCGCTGGAAGCACTGGAAGCGCTGTATGAAGGTATTGGCCTGGCGTGCAATTTCTACAAAGTGGATTTGGCCGGAGGGGACACCACCTCTTCTACAAAGGGAATGCTTATCAGTGTTACGGCAATCGGTACGGCCCAGGAAGAAGATATCGTTTATCGGAGCGGAGCAAAACCCAATGATCTTCTCGTGGTTTCTGGAGATTTGGGTGGTGCTTATATGGGGTTACAGGTTCTGGAACGCGAGAAAGAAGTTTTTAAGGTTAACCCCAACAGCCAACCGGATTTGGAGTCCTATTCCTATATAGTGGAACGCCAGTTAAAACCAGAAGCTCGAAAAGATATCACTGAACTATTGGTAGACCTAGGCGTAAAACCCACCGCAATGATCGACATTAGTGATGGTCTATCCTCGGAAATATTGCATCTTTGTAAGCAAAGCCAGGTGGGTTGTAATCTCTTCGAGGACAAAATTCCGTTGGATCCCACGGTTATCTCCGCCTGTGAGGAATTTAATTTGGATAGTACTTTGGTGGCATTGAGCGGCGGTGAGGATTATGAACTGCTGTTTACAATAAGCCAAAAGGACTTTGACAAGATAAAAGGCAACCCGAACCTAACGGTTATCGGTCATATGACAGATAGTTCCATGGGCGCCCAATTGATAACGAGAAGTGGGGGCCAAATTCCCTTGACAGCTCAAGGATGGAATTCCTTCAAAGTATAAAGGAATCCTTAATTTTCTAGGGCTTGTGTTCTATTTGATGACTCCAAAAAAAAAATTCCCGGAAAATCGAGCGCGATCCCTTCTAAACTGTTGTGGGGCAAACGACAGTGGAGAATAAGGGGTGCCTTCTCAATTCCCAGGAATATCTTAAGGTTCCGTATGCCCCTAAGGCACGGAACATGCTTGCCATAGCATAATTAAGCTACCTGCTGTGCTGCAGCTCGATGTTTTTTTTGGTAAATGCTTTCAAGGGTCTTGTTGATGTCTTGTAATTCAGGTGTCAAGGCGGAAAGATTACCGCTAACGTCCGTGGTTACTTCTTTCCCGCAGTGAATGCATTTGTATTCTTTAATGTGGTGGGTAATCTTCTTGGTTACCACATAGTGATGGCCAAAAACATTGCAAAAAAGTTTTTTCATACTTGTAGGTTTGTCAGATCGCACCGTATGTTTTTTGGGGGGGGAGGAGTGCGATTTTATAATTTGGGTTTCCTTTTTATAATGCCTTTTCAACATTATATGCTAACAACGTCCTAGTCCTGTTTTTTATTGGGCGTCCCATGGATTTTTTTCAAAAAATCGATAAAGTGCATTTGGGCAAATAAATAAAATAGGGGCGAAAGCAGCGAAAAGGGGGGCAAAAGTAATTTTTAGACTACCTTTCCTACTGCTAAAAAATCGATGTATTGAACAAAACCAAAGAAACCCTAATAACGGCGTTTGCCCTGTTTTCACTCTTCTTCGGGGCAGGGAATCTTATCCTCCCACCGCTGTTAGGTTTTCGTTCCGGTGACCTTTGGTGGTCCGTTGCCATTGGTTTTTGCATTTCTGCGGTGTTGATACCGATTTTAGGAATCCTGGCCCATGCTCGCCTACAAGGTACCCTCTACGATTTGGGAAAAAAGGTGTCCCCGGTCTTTGGACTGTGCTATTCATTTTTAATCTATACCATCTCGATAGCCCTGCCTTCCCCAAGAACCGCGGCCGTTACCCATGAGATGGCCATCGCACCTGTTTTCAAGACCCCTCCTGAACTGACCAGTTTTATTTATTTTCTTCTGGTTTTTATTTTTGTCATCAACCGTTCCAAAATCTTGGACGTCATTGGAAAATGGCTGACCCCTGCCATTATCCTTATCCTTTTCGTAATCGTGGGCTTGACCCTCTTTACCCATGAATTCCATTTTGGGGCCGTTGCTTTTCAGAACCCTTTTGCCGATGGTATTCTAGAAGGCTACCAGACCTTTGATGCTATGGGTGCCGTTGTGGTCGGCGGGGTGATTATTGTTTCACTTGACCTGAAATTGGCCGACGTTACTTACCACGAAAAGAAAACCTTGATAGCCAAGGCGGGGTGGCTGGCCGGTCTCGGACTGTTTGTTGTTTATGCAGGGCTTATCCTTACCGGAGCTTTGGTGCATTCGGAATTTGACGAAACGGTTACACGAACAGCGTTATTGAACGGAATCGGCCAATCAACTTTGGGAAGTACGGCAAATTTATTCCTAAGCATACTGGTAAGTTTGGCCTGCTTTACCACCGCGGTGGGCATTGTTGCAGGTACTTCCGATTTTGTAAAATTTCGTTTCAAAAATTCGCAAAATGCCTACAACCTCACGGCAGTAACCGGATGTATTCTAGGCATGGTCATGGGACAGTTGAACGTGGGGCACATTATTGCCGTGGCCTTACCGGTACTCATGTTCATCTACCCGATTACCATCGTGCTTATTCTGTTGAACGTGGTCCCACAGAAATTCGCCTCCCCAAAGGTTTTTAGGGTGGTGGTACTCACAACAGCCCTTTTTAGTATCCCTGATTTTTTGGAGAGTATCGGTACGGGAGGATGGAGCAAGGGTGTTTTCCAATGGATCCCCTTGGGTCAGTTTCATATGGGATGGATATTACCGGCGGGTATAGTCTTTGCGATTTCCAATATTTTTTTTAGGAATCGTGTGGATCGATAAAAATGTCCACTTCAAAACTTGAAAAATCAAAATCCCAGGGTCCTGCATATTTAATGAGCTCTCATGAACGCCGCATCAAGGATTCTATCTCTTCCACCTCTATAGGAATGTTCCCCATAAGATTAAAAGGTTCCCCATTTTCCTGAATGACCACATTGTCTTCCAATCGAATCCCTATTTTCTCCTCCGGAATATAAATACCCGGTTCCACGGTAAATACCATATGGGCCTTCATCGGGGTTTTGAGTTCGCCATAATCATGGGTGTCCAAGCCAATGTGGTGGCTGGTACCGTGCATGAAGTACTTTTTGTAGGCCGGTCGGTCTTTGTCCTCGTTCTGTACATCGGCCTTGTCCAAAAGACCAAGGCTCAGAAGTTCGGAAGTCATTACCTTGCCCACTTCCTTATGATATTCCGCCCAGAGGGTGCCTGGCACCAAAAATTGTGTTGCTTCATTTTTAACGCGCAGTACCGCTTCATATACCGCTTTCTGGCGTTCATTAAATCGACCATTTACAGGGATGGTGCGCGTAAGATCGCTGGAGTAATTGGCATATTCCGCCGCCACGTCCATCAAAATGAGTTCCCCTTCATGGCATTGTTGGTTGTTCTCGATATAATGCAGAACGTTGGCATTGTTGCCTGAAGCGATTATGGGGGTATAAGCAAATCCCTTGGAGCGGTTCCGTACAAACTCATGAAGCAATTCCGCTTCGATCTCGTATTCCCAAACGCCCGGTCGAACAAACTCCAATACCCTTCTAAAACCCTTTTCGGTAATATGGCAGGCCTTTTGCATCAGGTCGATTTCCTCGGGTTCCTTTACCCCTCTTATCCGTTGCAGAATAGGGTTGCTCTTGGCGACCCGATGTGCCGGGAACTTCCGTTGACATTCTTGGATAAATCGATCTTCCCTGGTCTGGGTCTGTACCGATTGGCGATAGTGCTCGTTGGTATTGAAATAAATGGTCTCCGCCTCGGTCATCAAGTCAAAGAACACTCGGTCAAAATCGGACAACCAATATATGGATTCGATTCCCGAGACTTCCCTAGCTTTTTCCTGGGTCAATTTGGCACCTTCCCAAATGGCGATATGGGCATTGGTTTCCCTTACAAACAAAATTTCCTGGTGCTTGTTGTCCATCGCATCCGGGAATAGCACCAGAATCGTTTCTTCTTGATCCGCACCGCTTAGATAGAAAATATCCCGATGTTGCTGAAAAGGCATAGTGCTATCCGCACTAATGGGATAAATATCGTTGGAATTAAATACCGCTATGCTTTTGGGCATCATCTGGCCCATGAATTTTTTACGATTCTTTTTAAAAAGTGCGTTCGGAATTGGGTCGTATTTCATTTTGGAATAGGCTTTGACCAAAAATAGGGATTTCCATGAAGATCTATGAAACCCAAGAAATAAAGAGACCCCAAAGGTCTTAAAAACCTTTGGGGCCAGAGTTTACGTTGGTTATGTTATCGTTGTTATTTTCCTACCGCATTTTTAATGGCGCCTATGATGGCGATAAGAACACCTCCGCCCACTCCGCCACTAGCTATGCTGCCCAATATTCCGGCGACATCCATGCCGCCACCGGTGTCCAATCCCAACATTCCTAAAAGTTGGCCTCCAAGACCCCCTCCTAATATTCCTAATATGGAATTGACCACGGTGCCCAAGGATAACTTATTCAGGAGTCGCCCGGCCAAGTTGCCGCCAACGGCGCCTGAAATGAGTTGGATGATTAATGGCAAGTATTCTTCCATCGTTAAAGGCTGGTCAATTGTTGGCAATAAATTAACAAAATTTTAAGTTAGTGCGCAAAAAATTGTGTCTCTATTTATCATTTTAGCATTTATTCTGGGTGTGGTATGAAAAAATCCACCATCCGTACCCCTTCCTTTTTTCTGATCAAGTTTGCTTAACTTACCCAATAGATTTATACCAAAGAATTTATGCGCGGTTTAACCATCATCTTCCTATCCTTTTGCCACTTTGTGACTTCCGGCCAGATTTCACCTACCCCGTCCCAAGAGGTATCCGAAGCACTTGAACAAAAAGCCCTAATGACCCAAACCGCACTAGTTAAAAACATCCGCTTCAAAAATGTAGGCCCTTCGGTCATGAGTGGACGCGTGGTAGATGTGGATGTCAATCCAGAGAATCCGACGGAGTTTTATGTGGGCTACGCATCCGGTGGACTCTGGTATACCAACAACAATGGAACTTCCTTCATTCCTGTAATGGATTCAGCAGCAACCCAGAATGTTGGGGACATCGCTGTGGATTGGATTTCCGGTACCATTTGGGTAGGTACCGGTGAGAACAATGCTTCCCGATCCTCCTATGCGGGCATTGGCCTGCTTAAGTCCACCGACAAAGGTAAGACCTGGCAGTCCATGGGCCTTACCGATTCGCATCATATCGGGAGAATACTGATCAACCCCAAAAATCCGGATGAAGTAGTCGTGGGGGTTACAGGACACTTATATTCCAAAAATGTACAACGGGGCATATTCAAAACCGTAGACGGAGGAAAATCCTGGCAAAAATTGTTATTTATCGATGATGAAACGGGAATCATTGATTTGGTCCACGTACCGGAAAATTTCAACATACAGTACGCAGCGGCCTGGAAAAAGGACAGAAAAGCCTGGAATTTCACCGGAAATGGGGAAAGTTCCGGAATTTATAAAAGCACGGACGGCGGAAATACTTGGGCCAAGGTTACCAACGCAGAAAGTGGTTTCCCCATAGGGAAGGGGATAGGGCGTATCGGCTTGGCGGTATTTGATGAAAATACCATATATGCGGTACATGATAACCAGTTTCGAAGGGAAAAGGCAAAAGGACAGAAAAGGAAACCCGACAAGCTATATAAGGATGATTTTAGGTCGATGTCCCCAGCCTATTTCTTAAAATTGGATGATCAAAAGCTCAATGATTTTTTAAAGACCAATAATTTTCATGAAAAATATCGGGCGGAAAATATCAAACAACTCGTTCGCAGCGGATCGGTAAAACCTATAGATCTTGCTACCTATTTGGAGGATGCGAACGCCCTTTTATTTGATACTCCTGTGGTCGGTGCAGAGGTATACCGAAGTGCTGACGGCGGCAAGACCTGGACCAAGCAAAACGAAAACTATATCGACGATTTATATTACAGCTACGGTTACTATTTTGCCCAGATCCGGGTGGATCCCAAGGATAGAAATAAAATTTATCTGGGCGGTGTCCCTTTGCTAAAATCGGAGGATGGCGGTAATACTTTTGTCTCTATCAGCAATAAAAATGTGCATGCCGACCATCATGCGCTATGGATAAATCCGGAACTCCCGGGCCATCTGATCAACGGCAACGATGGGGGAGTTAATATCTCCTACGATGATGGAGCGCATTGGACGAAAAATAACTCCCCGACGGTAGGCCAATTTTACGCTATAAATGTGGACAACCAAGAACCGTATCATATATATGGTGGGTTACAGGACAATGGCGTTTGGAAAGGCCCGTACAATAGTGAGGAAAACAGCCTTTGGCACCAAACTGGACAATATCCCTGGGAGTCCATATTGGGTGGGGACGGGATGCAAGTCCAAATCGATAATCGTAACCCCAATGTTGTATATACCGGATATCAGTTCGGAAATTATTATCGCTTGGATCTGGAGAAAAATAGCAAGGTGGGCATTATGCCCAAACATGAATTGGGCGCATCCATGTATCGCTTCAATTGGCAAACCCCTATTTTATTGTCCCCCCATAATCAGGATATCATTTATATGGGAAGTAACCAACTGCACCGATCCATGAACCAAGGGAACGATTGGGAAGCTATTTCCGAAGACTTGACCCATGGAGGCCGAAAGGGCAATGTCGCCTATGGCACCCTGACTTCCATTTCGGAATCTGCTTTCGCTTTTGGATTGCTTTATACGGGTAGCGATGACGGCCTCATCCATGTTTCCAAGAATGGGGGAGGTAGTTGGGAAGAAATTGGCACCAACATAGACCTGTCCAGTTTTAAAAACCTGACAGGTCTGGGTAAGGGGCCCGGTCTTTGGGTAAGCCGTGTGGCCGCTTCCCAGCATAAAAAGGAACGGGTATATGCGAGTTTGAACGGCTATCGTTGGGATGATTTTACCCCTTATGTCTTTGTAAGCGATGACTACGGCAAAACCTGGAAATCCATTTCCAACGGCATTCCAACCTCATCGGTCAATGTCATTCTGGAAGACCCCGTAAATGAGGACCTGCTTTTTGTGGGAACGGACAATGGACTATATATCTCCTTGGACCGAGGCGAATCGTGGGAAGCTTTCCAGAGTGGAATGCCCCATGTTGCGGTACACGATTTGGTCATACAAAAACAAGCCCGACATCTTCTGGTGGGGACCCACGGACGAAGTATATACCAGGCGGATATTTCCCATTTGCAGCAATTGCGTCCGGAAGTATTGGAAAAAGACCTGTATCTTTTTGAAGTCGAGCCCATTGTTCATTCCACGGATTGGGGCAATTCACCTGGGGCCTGGTCAAAGCCGAGCACCCCTGGATTGGACCTGGTTTTCTTTAGTTCGGATTCGGCTACCTTTTTGGCCACGATCCAAACACTGGATGGAATCCTTATAAACAGCGTCAATATCGAGGCGGGCAGGGGCCTTAGCATACTGTCCTATGATGTCGCCTTCTCCAAACTGGGCAAATCCGCCTATCTCAGGAAAAACAAAAAATCGCTGCCGGAAGCAGAAAATGGAAAGACCTACTTGCCCGTGGGAGAGTACACCATACAGCTCGAAGGTAACGGGAATAAGGAAAAAATCAGTTTTGAAGTTAAGCCCGGTTCTAGTATAAAATAATTATATTGAACATCCTATTCTTTAATTCAAACGCAATGCGATTCAAAACCATACTTTACGCCTGCACCCTTATCTTTTTTACCGGCAATCTTAGCGCACAATCGGAATCCGGGAAAGCGAACATTAAGGTCCTAATTGTAGATGGCCAAAACAACCATACGCAGTGGCCTAAAATCACCTATATGCTCAAACACTATCTGGAGGAAAGCCAACTTTTTAATGTGGATGTGGCAAGGTCTTCCTATACTTGGGAAGGTGACGACTATTTGGAGGGTTTTTCTATTGAGGGTATTGGAGAAACCACGGCTATGGAAAAGCCAAAAGCCGATCCGAACTTTGGTCCCAATTTTTCCGATTACGATGTTATTATTTCAAATTTTGGATGGAACGCCGCTCCTTGGCCGGAATCTACCCAAAAGGCATTGGAAAAATATATGGAAAATGGTGGCGGACTTGTGGTCTTTCATGCGGCGGACAATTCCTTTCCCAATTGGGAGGACTACAACAAAATGATAGGTCTGGGCGGCTGGGGAGACCGTACGGAAAAGGACGGACCTTATGTCTATTTTAATGACGAGGGTGAACTTATCCGGGATACCTCCCCGGGAAAGGCTGGTGCCCACGGGCCACAGCACGAGTATATCATCCGAATCAGAAATACGGAACACCCCATAACCCAAGGTATGCCCACTGAATGGCTTCACACCAAAGATGAACTTTATGAGCAACTACGCGGTCCGGCAGAAAAAATGGAAATTCTGGCCACGGCATATGCTGCCCCGGAAATGAAAGGCACCGGCCGTCATGAACCGGCCCTCATGGTACTTAATTATGGTAAAGGCCGTATTTTCCATAACATCATGGGCCATGCAGATTACTCCATCGCCTGTGTGGGCTTTGTCACCTCCATGTTGCGTGGAACGGAGTGGGCCGCTACGGGTAAGGTGACACAAGAAATTCCAAAGGACTTTCCAACAGCCAACCAATCAAGTTCCAGGTCTTTCCATAAATAGAGTAGCATGCAGTTGAGCCTAAGTATTCCCGCCCTACTTTTTCCGGCCATTTCCTTGACCATGTTAGCATATAATGCACGATACTTGGCGATTGCCGCCCTGATTCGACAATTGCACAAACAATTCCAGGAAACTTCCTCTTCCCCCTTGAAACGGCAGATTCAGCAGCTGCGTAAACGCTTGGGAATCATAAAGAACATGCAGGCCAGTGCTATTATAAGTTTCCTTTTATCCGCCATTACCATGTTCTTGATTTATGTGGAAAAAGAGATTCTGGCCAACATCATCTTTGGCATCAGTTTGGTTTTTTTAATGGTATCCCTATTACTCTCTTTAATAGAAGTACAATTATCGACCAAGGCCTTGAGCATTCAATTGAACCATATGGAAAAATAAATGCACTAGCGTTGCCCCAACATTGAATCGATCTATATTTCCGTTTCATATAGCCGAACAGTTATTAATACTAATCCCATTGAGTCAGAAACTTCATAATAACTGGTCCTCTTTTCCTTGCAGGAAAAACCCAAAAATAATGTTATATTTATTGTTCCCCCCTTATATGTGATTTTTGCTATGAAACGCGTAAAAGACCTTGAATTTTTCAAAAACATTAGGGAGATACGTGAATTCGAATTCGGCGTGTTCTATTACTTCGAAGGTCTGGTCATCTCCGAAATGAAGGAAGGTGCACTTTTCAATTGGGAAATGGCCAAAAAAGCCATTAGGGCGGCCCATGAAATCTTTGGGGAAGATCAACCGATCGCCTATATCTCCAACCGGATAAATAGCTATACCGTAGTTCCTGGGGATTGGGTGAAATTTTATAAAAATAGGCACCAACTCGATTTTTATTCCGTTGTGGGCAGCACACAAGGTAGCTTTGCAAGCCTGGTGCTGGAGCGCATGTTCTTCCAAAACTCCATCAACCAATTTTCCGATTTGGAAAGTGCTGTGGAATGGAGTGTTCATAAAATTAAGAGTAGAAATAAAAAATTGGGCATACTGCCCCAATAGTCCCTGTATCCGCTTTATGGCTACCCAAAGCCAAGGAAACTTAGGACTATTCCATTAGGAAAGTGCTCCACTTTCAGTTTATTTGTATCTTGTCCCAAACCACTCCTACCTATGAGAATTTTTCTGTTTGGCCTTACCCTTGTTGTTTTCTTGGCCTCTTGTGAAGAAAATAAAAAGCGGGCGCTACCGCCCCCCAATATCCTATGGATTTCGGCAGAGGATATTAGCCCGGCATGGGGTTGTTATGGGGATAGCCAAGCGACCACACCCAACATTGACGCGTTGGCAAGTAACGGTTACATCTTTACCCAGGCTTTTTCCAATGCCCCCATTTGTGCTCCGGCAAGGGCTACATTGATTACGGGAATGTACGCCACCTCTACAGGAACCCAAAATTTAAGATCGGTAATTCCCGTTCCAAAAGATTTCAAAATCCTGCCGCAGTTGGTTTCGGAAAATGGCTATTTCACGTCCAATAATGCCAAAACGGATTACAATTTTAGTCCTGAAGGAAAGTGGGACGATTTGGGAAATGCTGCCCATTGGAGAAATAGAAAGGACGAACGACCGTTTTTTAGTGTCTTCAATTTCGGGATAACCCACGAGGGACATGCCAATAGATTTGACTCTGAGGATACCGTATCCTTACCCGAAAAACACGATCCGAAAGAAATGGTGGTGCCCCCATATTTCCCGGATACGGAGGAATTCAGGGATATCCTGGCGCACCAGTATGACCTCATAAGTGTTTTTGATCAGGAAGTGGGCAAATTGGTGTCCCAGCTCAAAGAAGACCATCTGTACGACAATACGATCATTTTCGTTTTTTCCGACCATGGTTATGGACTTCCAAGGTATAAACGATGGTTATACGATACGGGGCTTAGGGTTCCCTTGGTACTACATGCACCCGAGAAATACCAACACTTGGTAGCCAATTTGGAGAAAGGGAAGGTAGGTAACCTTGTTGGTTTCGTGGATTTTGCCCCTACCGTTTTAGGGCTTACAGGGTCAGAAACCCCAGTGATTATGGAAGGAAAGAATTTCTTGGGGCCGCGTGCCCAAAACAAGGAATATATTTTTGGCTATAGAGACCGGGCGGATGATGTTTTTGATGTAAGTCGATCTGTTTTTGATGGGAGATATTTATATATCCGCAATTATTTGCCCCACAGGCCGTATATCCAAAACGCCCAAATATTCAATAAAGGAAAAAGGTCGTATGACGAACTATTCCGAGTGAGAGACTTGGGGGAACTTTCCGAGGAATCCGCAAAAATGTTTGCCCCTAAAGTCCCGGAAGAGCTGTACGATTTACAAAATGACCCCGATGAATTGCATAACCTGATCCATGAAGCACAATATGGGGAAATTAAAAATACCCTTTATGCGACGTTGAAGAACCATATTCTGGAAACTAGGGATACTGGATTTATGGCTGAGGGACAAATGATGATTTTGAGCCAAGATGGTTCCGTGTATGAAATGGTAAGGGACACCACTCGATACGTACCCGAACGTGTATTGCAGGCCGCAGAATTAGTGGGCAACGTACAATCCCTTAAAGAAATCGAAAAACTACTGACAAGCGGGGATCCCACGGTTAGGTTTTGGGCGCTGAATGCAATGGATGCCTTTCCCGGCGACCTAGCGCCCCAAAGGAAAAATCTATTGGCCGCCTTAGAAGATTCCTCGCTTCCAAATCGCGGTTTGGCGGCAGAAATTTTAATCAATAAGCTCAATAACCCAGAAGAAGCTCTTGAAGTCCTGGGAGATTTACTTCTACATTCCGAAAATGAAACGGTCTTACTTCATATCGCCGTAAATGTGCGGAATTTAGGTAAAAAGGCCGCTCCTTTGATTCCGGTAATCAAGGACAAAGTGTACCCTAGAATTGCGGGCGATGTATGGGACCGCTATAAAAATTGGTCCTATCCCATGTTTATTGGAATGGCTCTGGACCAAACCTTGATCAATTGTGGGGAGCAGGTGGATTGACCTTTCCTAAATGAAACAGGGCATCCCCTTGATTAACGACTGCCTGATGATTAACGCTAATGACATAACCGTCAAAGGGTGCCTTGATTCTTTTGGCATGTCTGGCATAGGTGTCGGTGACCATTCCCATTAATTGCCCCTTCTTCAATTCACTCCCATTGGTAATTTCCGGAATGAACATTCCGGCCGTGGGGGCGCGTAACCATTTACGGTCCTTGAGTGAAATGGCTTCCTTGCGTTCCACAAGCGTTGGATCTATTTTATGGACCATTCCAAAGTGTTTTAAAATCTTTAGGATACCCAGCCTCCCTTCCAGAATGGCATGATCGTCAAAACGCATACTTTCGCCGGCCTCAAAAACAATGGCGGGCTTTCCCATACGGTAAGCCGCATTACGGAACGAACCCTTGATCAAACGCGAGGCAAAGGCAATGGGCGCATTGAATACTTCCGCCAAATCCCTGCTTTTTTCATCCCCTTCCGTATATCGAATCTGTGGGAAATTGTGGCGCTGCGCCCCCCCGGTATGCAAGTCTATGGCGTAATCCATTTGGTTCATGACCTCGGTTACATAGTGGTAGGCGATTCTACTGGCCATGGATCCTGATTTGGTTCCGGGGAAACTTCGGTTGACATCCTTTCCATCCGGTACGTCCCGGGAAAAGTGGATGAAACCAAAAATATTAAGTATAGGAACTGCGATTACGGCTCCTTTTTTCACCTTAAACTCTTTTTGTTTCAGCATCCTCCGAACGATTTCAATCCCATTGATTTCGTCCCCATGCAGCCCAGCCTGCACCAAAAGTACCGGACCCGGCTTTTTGGCATTGAAAACATATATGGGAATGTCAATCAACGTTCCTGTGGGCAAACGGTCTATACTAATTTTTAGAAGTTTGTTCTCCCCGGGAGAAACGGTCTCGCCGCCTATGGTAATGGTGTTGTTCGTTTCTGGTTTCAAGTTTTGAGTTTTGAATTATTCAATCGGGTCGTCTTCCAATGGCGATATAGTAATCAAGAAATTCAAATCGATTTGTTAAGCTCCGGTTATTTTCTTCTTCTACGCCCGTTCCGTTCCACAAAGGTTATGATTTCCTTGGCCACATTTACCCCGGTCGCGGCTTCTATTCCCTGCAATCCGGGAGACGCGTTGACCTCTATCAACAAAGGTCCTTTTTTGGAACGGATCAAATCCACTCCGCCTACGCCTAGTCCGAGATATTTGGTGGCGTGCAAGGCAATATACTGTTCCTTTGGGGTGGGTGCTATGCGTTCCGTTCCGCCACCTCGATGCACATTGGAACGGAATTCGCCAACCCCGCTCGTTCGTTTCATGGCGGCCACTATTTTGTTGCCTACGACAATAATCCGGATGTCCTCCCCATTGGATTCCTCTATGTATTTTTGGATAAGGATACTGGTATCCATCTTATAAAAGGTGTCGATAATGGATTTGGCCGATTTTTTGGTCTCTGCGAGGATGACCCCCAAGCCGTGAGTACCTTCTTGGAGTTTGATAATCACCGGTGTCCCCCCTAAAATTTTAATCTGTTCCTCTATATTGTCCGGGTTGATGGAAAACAAAGTCTCCGGAATGGGAATGCCCTTTCTGGCCATGATCTGTAACGTACGTACTTTGTTCCTGGCCCTGGTGATGCCCAGGGATCGAGCGGTACTGAATACCCCGTTCATTTCAAACTGTTTCACAATGGCAGCCCCGTGCCGGGTAACTTTGGCCCCTATTCGGGGAATAACGGCATGGAATTCCTGGGTAATGTTCTCGTCCCGCAAAAAGATTTGGGGCTTGCCCGCTCCCAATTTAACCGAGCACTTGGTGTGATCGATAAGTTCTATGTAATGGCCCAACTTTTCCGCCTCCTCGGCTATCCGCTTTGTGGAATAGACGTTCATGCTCACGGAAAGAAGTCCTATGTTCATTTTTAGGTTCGGTTGGTAGGGTTAGGTGACCGTAATATCGGGAAAAAAAGGGTTTCCGCTAATTCCGACCGATCATAATTATCACAGAAAGCGTAAATCCCTGAAATTGTTTGATCTATTCCAAGCATTTTTACCGTTTTCGGGTCAAAACTTCCACACGATTTTTGCATAGATCAAAATGGGTCTAAATACCCAACTAAACCTTGTCAAAAACTTGTTAATAACTGCCCTGTACCCTAAATTTGTTACAAAACCAACTACTGATGAGTGGATTGATCAAGTCTTCAATTGCCCGCAAAGTTGTGATGGCACTTTCGGGTCTTTTTTTAGTTATTTTTTTAGTACTGCATGTTACCATCAACCTTGCCTCTGTTTTTTCACCGGAGTTTTTTAATGAAGCCTCCCATTTTATGGGGTATAATCCATTGGTACAATACATTATGCAGCCTATTTTGATCGCGGGGGTCATCGTACATTTTGTTATGGGGTTTGTCCTGGAAATACAAAATAAGGCCGCCCGGGGTGTTGGTTATGTAAAGTACAAGGGCAGCGCCAATTCCCCTTGGGTCTCCCGAAACATGATCTATTCGGGATTGGTTATCCTGGCATTTCTGGGGCTTCACTTTTACGATTTTTGGATTCATGAAATGTCGTACAAGTACATCCTGTCCAATCCGGAAGATCCTACCCGATACTACGCGGAGACCGTGGAAAAATTTGCTCCATTCTGGCGTACCCTACTTTATGTGATTTCCTTCGTATTGCTGAGCCTCCATTTATGGCATGGCTTTGCCTCGTCTTTACAGAGTATGGGCGTTAACAACAAATATACCCCAGGTATAAAATCGTTTACAAAACTATTTGCGGTGGTCGTCCCCTTGGCATTTGCCTTTATCGCTATTTATCACCACCTTAACCCAATTACACATTAATTATGGGCGTATTGGACTCTAAAATCCCATCAGGGCCATTGGCTGAGAAATGGGCGAAACATAAAAATGAAATTGACTTGGTCAATCCCGCCAACAAAAGAAACATCGATGTTATCGTTGTGGGAACAGGGCTTGCCGGTGGATCTGCTGCGGCTACCCTTGCGGAACTCGGGTACAACGTAAAGACGTTCTGTTACCAGGATTCGCCAAGAAGGGCCCATTCCATAGCGGCACAAGGTGGCGTAAACGCGGCTAAAAACTATCAAGGGGATGGGGATAGCGTGTACCGCCTTTTCTATGATACCGTAAAAGGGGGGGATTACCGCTCCCGGGAAGCCAATGTACATCGATTGGCCGAGGTCTCTTCCAACATCATTGACCAATGCGTGGCTCAGGGCGTTCCGTTCGCGCGGGAATATGGGGGTCTTCTGGACAACCGTTCTTTTGGCGGGGTTCTCGTGTCCCGTACGTTCTACGCCAAAGGGCAAACCGGACAACAATTGTTGTTGGGGGCCTATGCGGCCATGAATCGTCAAATCCAAAGGGGAAAGATTCGATCCTATACCCGCCATGAAATGTTGGATCTGGTCCTAGTGGACGGTAAGGCACGGGGAATAATAGCTAGGGACCTGGTTACCGGGGAAATTGAGCGGCATTCCGCCCATGCGGTGGTACTGGCCAGTGGAGGCTATGGTAACCTGTTCTTTTTATCCACCTATTGCATGGGCGCCAACGTAATGGCCGCATGGAGAGCACACAAAAAAGGGGCGTTTTTCGCCAATCCATGCTTTACCCAGATACATCCCACTTGCATTCCCGTTTCCGGAGACCATCAATCCAAGTTAACCCTAATGTCGGAATCCCTGAGAAACGATGGTAGGATTTGGGTGCCAAAACGTCTGGAGGATGCCCAAGCCATACGCGATGGTAAATTAAAACCAACAGCATTGAAAGAAGAGGATAGGGATTACTATTTGGAAAGAAGGTATCCCGCCTTTGGAAACCTGGTCCCCCGGGATGTAGCCTCCAGAGCAGCAAAAGAACGTTGCGATGCCGGTTTTGGTGTCAATAAGACGGGAGAGGCGGTTTATTTGGATTTCGAGGCCGCTATCATGCGCTATGGTAAGGAAAAAGCCTATACCTCGGGTATTAAAAATCCGGACAAGGCCACCATGCGAAAGTTGGGTAAGGAAATTGTCGCCGCCAAATATGGCAACCTGTTCCAGATGTACGAAAAAATTGTTGACGAGAACCCTTATGAAACGCCGATGATGATCTATCCTGCTGTACACTACACCATGGGTGGGCTTTGGGTAGATTACAATCTGCAGACGACCATCCCTGGTTGTTATGCTGCTGGAGAAGCCAATTTCAGCGATCATGGGGCCAACCGCTTAGGAGCTTCCGCATTGATGCAGGGCTTGGCGGACGGCTATTTCGTTCTGCCCTATACCATCGGGGATTACCTGTCCGAAGATATCCGAACAGGACCTATTCCCACGGATACCCCGGAATTTGATGCTGCCGAGGAAGCAGTTAAAAATCGAATTACCCAACTGATGTCCGCCAATGGGAAGCACTCCGTGGATTACTACCATAAAAAACTGGGCAAAATCATGTGGAACAAATGCGGTATGTCCAGAAATGAAAAAGAGTTAAAGGAGGCCATTGTTGAAATTGCCGAATTGCGCAAGGATTTTTGGGAAAACGTAAAGGTAACCGGAAAAGCCGATGACAAAAATCAAGAATTGGAAAAAGCAGGTCGCGTGGCCGATTTTCTAGAGCTTGGCGAACTTTTTGCCAAAGATGCATTACACAGAAACGAATCCTGTGGGGGACATTTCCGGGAGGAATACCAGACCCCGGAGGGTGAGGCTTTACGGGACGATAAGAATTTCAAATATGTTGCTGCTTGGGAATATGTAGGCGAACCCAAGGATGCCAAATTACACAAGGAAGATTTGGTGTATGAAAATATTAAAGTGAAAACAAGGAGTTATAAATAAGTTCTTGCGTTAATGGGTTATTAAGTTTTAGGGTTGAGCAGTTTTAAATCTTTTGAGCAACTAGCTTGTTGGAAGGAAGCCCGAATTCTTCGGAACTATGTTAAGGATTATATCATTCCAAGACTTCCAGGTTCCGAAAAATTTGAATTAGTAAATCAAATACGACGTTCGTCCCGATCAGTCGGGAACAATATTGCAGAAGGATTTGGCAGGTTTCATTATCAAGAGAACATCCAATTTTGTAGGATTGCTAGAGGTTCACTCAACGAAACCCTTGATCATACGATAATAGCCTTTGATGAAAATTATATCTCGATGGAAGTTCTTCAAGAACTACGGGATATTCATGATAAGACCCAAAAAATTTTAAACGGTTATATTAAATATTTAAAAGATTCCAGGGGCAATGAATGAAACTCAGTAACAAAATAACTGAGTAACTCTATAATTTATCATTATTATGAAAATATATTTAAAAATATGGCGTCAGAAGGATGCGAATTCCAAAGGGGGTATTGTTGATTATACCTTGGACCATGTAGAATCGGATATGTCCTTCCTCGAAATGCTAGACGTACTTAACGAGGATTTAGTGGCAAAAGGAGAGGAACCTGTGGAATTTGACCATGATTGTAGGGAAGGTATCTGCGGTACCTGCTCCTTAATGATCAACGGGCAACCCCATGGTCCCGACAGGCTGATCACCGTTTGTCAACTACACATGCGAAGTTTTAACGATGGGGATACTATAGTTATCGAACCTTTTAGGGCAAAAGCCTTTCCCGTGATCAAAGATTTGATCGTTGATCGGTCTGCATTTGACCGTATCCAACAGGCCGGTGGCTACATTTCCGTAAATACCTCTGGTAATCCTGTAGATGCCAATGCCATCCCCATTGAAAAACATGTTGCGGACAAGGCCATGGATGCCGCGACCTGTATAGGATGTGGCGCCTGTGTCGCGGCCTGTAAAAATGCAAGTGCCATGTTGTTTACTTCGGCCAAGGTATCCCAATTTGCCCTATTACCCCAGGGCCGGGTGGAAGCTTCGGAGCGAGTACAGAATATGGTTCGCCAAATGGACCTTGAGGGCTTTGGAAATTGTACTAACACCGGGGCCTGCGAAGTAGAGTGCCCCAAAGGAATTTCCTTGGAGAATATTGCCCGTTTGAACCGGGAATACTTAAGTGCGGCCGTTGAGGGATAGCCGTTCGTAAATTTCAAGGATACATTTTTATTACCCAGCTCTTTGGGTACCTTTAGGCTATGTCACAAGACTATCCAGAAGCACGGATAAAAGTTCCCCGATTTAATGAGGAGTCGGGTTTCTACACCACTCCGGAGCGTTCCAAGATCATGGGCAAGATCCGAGGCAAGAACACCAAGCCCGAGCTCGCCTTTCGGAAAGTGCTTTGGGCCCAGGGATTTCGTTATCGCATAGATTACAAAAAACTGATCGGCAAGCCGGACATTGTCCTTAATAGATACAAGACCGTGGTTTTTATCGACGGCGAATATTGGCACGGACACAATTGGAACGAGCGGAAACCCAAGATCAAGACCAACCGGGAATTTTGGATCGCCAAGATAGAACGCAATATGCAACGGGACAAGGAGGTAAATCTCGAACTAAAAAGGCGCGGGTATACCGTTTTCCGATTTTGGGAAAGCCAAATAAAAAAGGAACTCGATGTTTGTCTGCAGCAGGTTATATCACATTTAAAGTCCTTCGAAAAAACTTCCGCCTAGCTTGGAGTTCCCTTTGCTTTTCCAAACATCGACCTAAGGGAATTGACCCTGCTTTAATATGAGGACACCCTTATTTCAAATCTGCGCCATTTGCTTTGCAAGTATGGTATAGAACCGCTCAATTTCCCCTAATTTGACCTCAAAATCCGCATATTCCGGAGAATGGTTGAGGCTTTTGCAGATTACGGTTTTATTCCGTTTATCAAAGCCCCCAACTGCCTTGCACATGACATTTTCACGGTACACCAGTATGGAGGCGCTATCGGGATTGCCCTTGATATGGCTTTGCAGCTTGTCCAAGGGAATCAACTTGCCCAAGACGACAGATTTGAATGGAATACCTTGCAATGACCCATCGTCCATGGACGTGTTGGAGGTTTCGAACGCCATATAATCCGCAACGGACACCCGGTCCACAACAAACCCAATTCTTGGCAAGGTGCGTAGAAATTCCTTATTGAGGTATTGCCCGGAATACGGCCCGTATTGCTCGGTTAGTACAAGTGGGGTGGAAACCAGATATTTTCCTGGGCCCAACTTGGAAATGCTATGCCCTTTTTCAAGCTTCAAGTCGGAGCCATAGTCCATCTCGGTTTCATTGACACTCTCTTGGGAATATAAATCCGCAATACTGACATCAAAGTATTGTGCAATCTTTGTAAGATTTTTTATAGGAATATTGGCATCTTTTTTTTCATAAATCTGAATGGTACGCAAACTTACGCCAATGGCCTTGGCCAAATCGGTCTGATTTATATTTTTTTTACGCCTTAATTGCTTTAATATAAACATAAGTTTGTATTATTGTGTAATAATCTTACATATTTTGTTGTAAAATGCAATATAGGTGCGCTATTTGTACACGGTTTACAGACAAATATAACAAAATACGCAACGGTATTATATAATTGGTCTTTCAATGCCATTAAACAGACCTGAAAAGGGATTCGCCTAACGTCATAAAAAATTATGAACCTTAATACAATGCCAACTATGTTTACATCCCAGGATTACGGAAAACCTATTAATGAGAAATTATCCCATACCTTACGAAGAAACACCTCGAAAGATGACTTTGCCAATGTGGCCACTACCACGGGAATAAGCTTTTCAACCATTAGGGATGTTATCTATAGAACCAACAGCCTGACCCGATCGAATTCCAAGGCAATTGAGGAGCTTTTGCGGATTGCTTTCGACAATTCCCTGGCCAGGCAACTTTTGGCCGAGGGCGACAAGCGCTACCTCAACCAATTTCTACGCGGAGTGAAGTAAAGGCGATTCCGCTTCCGGGCCATAACATTAAATTGCCTATTTTTAAGGCGACACACCTATCCATGGCCCATTTTAAGCATAACGTCCCTTCCAAACTCCCCAATGCCAAGACCACTATTTTTACCACCGTAGGTAATTTGGCCAGAAAGCATCAGGCCATTGACCTTTCCCAAGGTTTCCCCAATTTTGGCGCAGATCAAAAGCTCATGGCTTTGGTGACCCAGGCCATGTTGCAGGGGCACAACCAATACTCCGCCATGCAAGGGTACTATGGGCTGCGGGAAATCATTTCGGAAAAAATAGAAAAGCTTCATGGTCGAAGTTACGATCCGGAGAAAGAAATCACCGTGACCGTTGGGGCCACCCAAGCCATTTTCACTGCCATAACCGCATTTGTACACCCAGGGGATGAGGTCATTGTTCTAAAACCCGCCTATGACTGCTACGAGCCGGCCATTGAAGTAAACGGAGGGGTTCTCGTGCCCGTCCAATTAAAAGGAAAGGACTATCAGGTGGATTGGGAAGAATTCAAGACCAAAATAGGCGCCAGGACGCGAATGGTGGTCATCAACACCCCACACAATCCCAGTGGCCGTATTTTCTCCAAAACCGATATGCTCCGGCTTCAGGAAATTCTTAAGGACACCGACATTATCGTGGTAAGCGATGAGGTTTACGAGCATATAGTTTTTGATGGGGAACAGCACGAAAGTGTATCGCGCTTCGCCGATTTGGCCTCCCGAAGTTTCGTCTGTGCCTCCTTTGGAAAGACCTTTCATGTTACGGGATGGAAAATGGGCTACTGCGCCGCACCCGCCGAACTCATGCACGAATTCCGAAAGACCCATCAATTTGCCGTTTTCTGTGTGGACCATCCCGTACAACGCGCGCTGGCGGAATACCTAAGGAATGAGGACCATTATTTGGGGCTCAAGGACTTTTACCAGCGAAAGCGGGACTATTTTTTAGGTCGATTGGCCCAATCGAAATTTAAATTCACCCCCTCCCAGGGCACCTATTTTCAATTGCTGGATTATACCGCAATTACAAATGAGCCCGATGAAGCCCTGGCGAAACGACTGATTCTGGATTACAAATTGGCCAGTATTGCCATTTCCTCATTCAATTTGAACAATCGGGACGATAAGGTGTTGCGGTTTTGTTTTGCAAAGACCGAAGAAACGTTGGAAAAGGCCACAGGAATTCTAAACCATATCCAATAACGGTTATTATTTTATGGCGGTTTGCAGCAATGCCATAAACTCCCCTAATTGATTCGGTTCCAACCAACGGGTGACCACCACCATATCGTTCTCTTGGTCCACAACAATATAGTTCCCCCCAAAGCCTGCGGCATAGAAAAGGTTTTCGGAAAGCCCCTCCCAATATCGTTCACCCTTCTTGTTCAACCACCACATATAGCCATAATTTATGTTGGGTGCCGAAGGTGTCGTAGCCTTTTGTATCCAGGCCTCACTTAGAAGTTGTCGATCTTTCCATTTCCCTCGGTTGAGCAACAATAGGCCAAACCGGGCCATATCTTCGGTATGAATAAACATTCCCCCTCCGGAATGTCCGCCACCGGTAACGGACTTCATTTGAATTCCGTCAATTTCCGTCCATGCGTTGTGATACCCGTGCCATCTCCAAGTGGTGGAAGCCCCAATTGGATCCATTAGATGATCCTTAAGTACCATAGGCAATGGCTTTCTCCAAACATGGGTCAATGCGTAGGCCAGTACATTGACGCGAACATCGTTATATTCCATTACGGTTCCCGGCTCGTTGAGCTTACGGAATTTCCAATCATCCAAACTTCCTTCCCGCGTTGGGCGGTCTGCCCAATCCTTTCCGCCCCAAAGTTCCCCAGACCAGTCCGAATTCTGCTGTAGCAAATGCTCCCAGGTAATTTTTCCGTTATGTTCCCCGGCAAAAGTGCCATCCCAAACATATCGGTCCACCCTATCCTTGGTCTTGGCAATCAATCCGCGGTCCGCCGCCATCCCGGCCACGGTGCTCAAAAAGCTCTTGGTAACACTAAAGGTCATATCCACCCTTTTGATGTCGCCCCATTGCGCAATGAGATAGCCTTCCTTAAGAATGATCCCCGCCGGGCCACCCCTTTTCTTTGTAGGGCCCAGGATTTCATGAAAAGGTTCCCGTTCAAACCCCTTAAGGATAGCAATACGCAGATCTCTTGAACCCGAATATTCGTTCTCCAGGGCAAAATTGACCGTTGCCTTCAGTTGGTCCTCATCCATTCCCAGGGACCTAGGGGATTTGGTCTCCCAGACCTCATTCCTTTCCGGAAAGTAGTAGTCTTTTTGGGCGTTAAGGGTACAAAAGGATAAAATACAGAGGAAAAAGAGGATGGAACATTTCATTCTAAGGACGTTTTATTCTGGATTTAAATTAGTCAAATCCAACCGCATTAGCCAATCGGTCTGTTGGTCCTTTCCTATAAAATAGGGATGCGTTCCAAATTTGATAAATCCCAGTCTTTCATAAAAACGTATAGCCCTTTGGTTTTTCTCCCATACGCCCAACCACAAGAACCTTTTCCCCTTGTTGAAACCCATTTGTTTTATTTTGTCCAGCATCCATGACCCGATTCCCTCGCCTTGAAAACGTTCCAAAATATAGATGCGTTCCAATTCTACACTATGGGCCAATTTTAAATCGGTTTGTGCAAAATTTTCGTTTAACTTAAAATAACCGACCGTGGTACTATTGGCCTTTACAAAATAGAAGCAGCTATCGTTATTCTGTATTTGGGCGCTTATGACATCCTTGTGAAATGCCGAATCCATGTAGTTAGAAAAATCAACGGGGTCGTTCTCCGTCTCAAAGGCATCCTTGAAAGTTTTTCGGGAAAGTTGAACAATTTCATCCAAGTGGCTTAGATCACATTTCTGAAGGTGTAGCTGCATTCCTAAAGGCTCTTGGCTTAAAATTAAAAAAGAAAAGGAGCAGTGTAGGTACAACTGCTCCTTTTTTCAAATTTTTCTAAAAAATGCTATAGCATAAATAGTTTTTTGGTCAATCTAATGATTCCGTTTAGAAAATCGTTTTTGTAGACTTGAACTTCTTGCTTGCTTGGGGCCTGGGTCGTGGTGGCTTCCATAGATTTGTGGGTTTAATAAAAGTCCGATTTGGGATCTAAAACTTTTGAATGATTTGTGGTATAAAGATACTTTGGAGCTGTGTGAATTGGAAACAATTGTTGTGAAGTCGCCACAAACTGTTGTGAAAAATATGAACCCTTATTTTTTATCGATGAACTGCAGATGTCCGGACTCCAATAGTCATAACAGTCAGGGTGTTGGGCCCAAGCCGATGCTCGGGAAGCAGCGGTTTCTGAATATATTAAGCAACCCTTCTCCGATTTTCAAATAACCATTTCGGGAATATTCCCCGCAACGATCAAGGTGCCTTCCGTAGCCGCTATGATATCGTCAACGCTTACACCTGGGGCACGTTCCCTTAAAACAAACCCCTTTTCAGTTACTCCAAGAACGGCCAGATTGGTGACTATTTTTGTAACGCAGCCGACGCCGGTGAGCGGAAGGGTACAACGTTTCAAGAGTTTGGATTGGCCAGCCCTATTGGTATGCATCATGGCCACAATGATATTCTCCGCACTCGCTACCAGATCCATGGCACCTCCCATTCCCTTCACCATTTTTCCTGGTATCTTCCAATTGGCGATATCCCCATTTTCCGCTACCTCCATGGCCCCCAGAATGGTTAGGTCCACGTGTTGGCCACGAATCATACCAAAGCTGGTGGCCGAATCGAAAAAAGAGGCTCCAGGCAAAGTAGTAATGGTCTGTTTCCCCGCATTGATAATATCCGCATCTTCCTCTCCTTCCCTTGGAAAGGGACCCATCCCCAATACACCATTTTCACTTTGGAACTCAACGTCGATATCCTCACGAACAAAATTGGCTACCAGAGTCGGGATGCCAATTCCCAGATTTACATAGTAACCATTCTTTACTTCCTGTGCAATTCGTTTTGCTATTCCGTTTTTGTCCAACATACTTAATAAAACAATATTTAGTCCAATGCTGTTTTAGCTTTTCCAGACTATTTGTGTACCCCCTTTCAAATGTTCCAATGAATCAATGTAATCAATTGAATAATGTCTCCATTTGGAAAAAGTCTAGTTCTTAAATTTTCTTTTACTTGTGCTTACTATTTTATAGAGAAGGAGCCCCAATTCATCAATGCTCGTTTTTAAATGCTCGTTGTAGGGATATGACTTTGCCTTTTCGCACAGTTCTAACCAGTACTTGGATTCTTCCAATTCCTTAAGGGCAATCTTCATTTTATGAATAAAGTCAGCCATACTTTCGGCATTTTGTGCTTCATGTACATTGGCCCTAATACTTGTTCCTGACTTTAATAATTGATTGGCTATTACGAATTTTCTTTTTTCCTCTAGAAGCTCACAAAATTCAATGATCATAAGTGCAAAATCAATAGATTTATCTACAACCGCAATCCCTCTTTTTGACATTGTTTCATTATTTTATTGACCTATTGATCAATATTGGCCCGAACCGTTCGTTGTTCGATTCGCTTTTCGTAGCGTTCTCCTTGAAATATGCGCTGTACAAATATTCCGGGAACATGGATCTGATTTGGATCCAAACTTCCGGCAGGAACCAATTCCTCCACCTCCGCAACGGTAATTGTCGCCGCACCACACATACAGGGATTAAAATTGCGCGCCGTTCCCTTAAAAATAAGGTTACCGGCTTCGTCCCCTTTCCAGGCCTTTACAAAGGCAAAATCCGCCTTAAAGGCTTCTTCCAATACATACATTTTACCATTGAACTCCCGTGTTTCCTTTCCTTGGGCAACTTCGGTACCGTATCCGGCCGGAGTAAAGAATGCCGGAAATCCCGCCTGGGCCGCCCTGCATTTTTCGGCCAAAGTTCCTTGTGGGGTAAGCTCAACCTCCAACTCCCCGCTCAACATTTGCCGTTCAAATTCATCGTTCTCCCCGACGTAGGACGAAATCATTTTTTTTATTTGGTGCCCTTGCAAAAGTAGTCCCAAACCGAAATCGTCCACACCCGCATTATTGGAAATACAGCAAATGTCCTTGACGCCGAGTTTCACCAATTCACCAATGGCATTTTCCGGAATGCCGCACAGGCCAAACCCCCCCAACATAAAGGTCATTCCGTCCTTTACCCCTTTAAGGGCCTCTTGTGCATTGGCCACTGTCTTACGTATCATATCCTATGCATTATGATATGAAGTTACTGGATATTTCGGAAATGGAAAAGACGAAAACCCCAAACCTGTAAGAATCTTAGCGGGGCTTTGTTACCGTTTTTTAGAAGTCTAGATCGTCCAAATCGTCCCCGGAATCGATTTCATTTTGTTGTTCCGCTATGACCTTGGTGCAATCTATGTTGATGGACAGCTCCTCAGGTTCCGGAAAATCCTCCAGGGACACCTCCAAATCCTCGTTGGCGTAATTCCTCTTCATATAGAGGCCCCAAATGGGCAAGGCCATCGCCGCTCCCTGACCGTAGGTTATGGTTTTAAAACGGATGGAACGTTCCTCTCCACCTACCCAAACACCGGTAACCAAATTAGGCACCATACCCATAAACCAGCCATCACTTTGGTTTTGGGTGGTTCCTGTTTTTCCCGCTATGGGATTGGCGAATTCATAGGGATATCCCGTTATAATTTCCTTGTATACCGATTGGTCCTTGGAATTGGTGTGTCTTAACCGTGTCCCGGAACCGCCTTCAGTAACCCCTTTCATGAGGTCGACCATGGCATACGCCACATCCTTGCTAAGGACGTCCTTGGTTTCCGGAACATATTCGTAGAGTACGGTTCCGTTTTTATCCTCGATTCGCGTAACCATCACGGGTTTTACATATACCCCTTGGTTGGCAAAAGTTCCATAAGCCCCCACCATTTCGTATACATTAAAGTCCTCCGTTCCCAACGCAATGGAAGGTACCTCCAGAATCTCCTTGGAGAATCCCAGATTTTTTACAATAGATACCACCGATTTAGGGCCCACCCGATCGATCAATTGCGCCGTAACGGTATTGATGGAATTGGCCAAAGCATGTTTCAGCGTGAACATTTTTCCGGAGTATTTGCCATCCGAATTCTTGGGACACCAAGGTTCCATATTACCATGCTTGAGCGCCTCAATACAATACTGGGTGTCCGGTAAGGAATCGCAGGGCGACAATCGAAGTTGATCAATGGCAGCGGCATAGACAAATGGCTTAAATGTGGAACCGGCCTGCCGAGCTCCCTGGATCACATTGTCATATTGAAAGTGTTTATAATCGACTCCTCCGACCCAGGCTTTTACATGGCCCGTCTGCGGTTCCATAGACATCATGGCGGTCCGCAAAAAAGTTTTATAATACCGGATGGAATCCAACGGGGTCATGACCGTATCCTTTTCCTGGGAATCGCTGTTCCAATCAAAGACGGTCATTTTCGCCGGCTTGGTAAAGGAGGCCCTAATTTCTTTTTCGGAAGCTCCCTGGGCCTTCATTTTTCTCCATCGAGCAGAACTTTTTATGGCCCTTTCCATTATTAAATCAATTTCTTCCGTGGAAAGCTCCATGAAGGGAGCGGTTGGGTTTCGATCCGGCGTATTCTGGTGGAAGAATTCGGCCTGCAGCCGTTTCATATGTTCTGCCACGGCATCCTCGGCGTTTTGTTGCATCCGCGAATCGATGGTAGTATAAATCTTCAGTCCATCGAGATAAATATTCCAGTGGTCCCTTCCATCTTCTGAAACAACGGGCTTCGGGTTGTCCTTGATCCATCGGTTCATAAAGCCTTGAAGGTACATCCTAAAATAGGTGGCGATTCCCTCCCTGTGGGATTCCGGACTAAAATTGATATTCATCTCCAAGGCCTGTAAAGAATCCTTTTCCATTTCCGTTAGGTAACCATACTTGGCCATTTGACCCAATACCGTATTCCTTCTATTGAAAACAAGTTCTTCCCTCCGGATTGGATTATAAAGCGATGAATTCTTCAACATGCCCACCAAGACCGCAGATTCCTCAGTCTTAAGTTCGCTGGGTTCCTTTCCAAAATAAATTCTGGCCGCTGACCGAATTCCGTCCGCCGCATACCCAAAATCATATTGGTCCATATACATCTTTATAATCTCTTCCTTGGTGTATTGTCTTTCGAGGCGGGTTGCGATTACCCATTCCTTTATTTTTTGAAGAATTCGGTCCACCCCACCGGAAGGTTTTTTGGTAAATAGCAGCTTGGAAAGTTGTTGGGTAATGGTGCTGGCACCTCCCTTTTTCCCCAAGAAAACAAGTGCTCGCAAGGTACCTCGGGCATCTATGCCCGAATGATTAAAATAGCGGGCGTCCTCGGTCGACACCAAGGCATTCACCAAATTTTGGGGGAGGCTGTCAAATGGTACCGGGGTTCGGTTGTCGTCCAAATAGAATTTTCCCAGGGTCTTTCCATCCGAGGAGATGATTTCAGAGGCCAGGTTGGTCTGTGGGTTTTCCAGTCGTTCAAAAGTGGGCATTTCTCCGAATACCCCCCAGGAAGCCAATAAAAAAAGAAGGGCTACGGAAAGAATCCCTGTAGCAAAGAGTATCCAGAACCATTTTATGAACTTAAAAAAACTTGTGTCGTCTTTTTTCTTTGCCTTTTTCGCCATTTTCTAGGGTTCGCTTTTTTCGATTTGGAAACCTACATCCGTTATGCCCGGTAGATTTACCACGCCCTCCACACTGCCATTTTTACGCATGGCGTGTGACAGGCGTAAGGTATATACGCCAGAGGAAGGAAAAACGATGTTCTCCTTGTACCATAATTTATTTTCCTTAACACTGCCATGACCTTTTCCAAGCCAACTCCCATCTGGTCTGGCCATTTCATATTCCAAGGTATCGGCAACGGTCTGTCCAGAGGGGAAATCCAATTCGGTTATCAAAAAGAGGTTGCTATACGGGAAGGTCTCGTCATTTCGCAGGTTGATGAACATATGGTGCGCCTGAATGGTGTCCATTCCCGAAAAGGTAAATTCAATCGTGTTATCCTTGTTCCAATAGCCCTTCTCCGTAGCTTGAAACTCCGATTTTACCAATGCACTATCACAGGAGCCAAGGAGCAGCACCATGGGCAAGGCAAGTAAATTCCTAAACATTCCTGGAACGTCTTTTTTGATTCTTTCGGGACTTCCTGTTCCTATTCTTTCTTCGCTTGGGTCTATCAAATCGGGTAAGACTATCTTGGCCGACCACATTTTCAAAGGCCATTTCTACTTCAACGGAATTATCGGCCACATATTCTTCCAAACTGGCCACTTTTTCCTTTTTCTTGTTTTTTTGAATGATTTCCAAGACCTGGTCCTTGGATAGTGCATGCCAGTTGGAAGGTTCCCCTTTATAGGAGAACCATAGGGTAGATTTAAAGATATCTGCTTTTTGACAGAACGCCAGTCCTTTTTCGGTATGCAGTTTGGTATCGGTGGACGGAAAATCCTTCAAGGCCTCCAAATACATGTCCAGCTCATAATTGAGGCAACACTTTAGCTTTCCGCACTGTCCCGCCAGTTTTTGGGGGTTTAAGGACAACTGCTGATACCGCGCGGCCGAGGTGCTTACGGACCTGAAATCGGTTAGCCAGGTGGAACAGCACAATTCCCTGCCGCAAGACCCGATACCACCTAAGCGCTGGGCCTCTTGACGGTACCCTATTTGCCGCATTTCTATCCGAATACCAAAGGCCTTGGCCATATCCTTAATGAGCTGCCTAAAATCCACACGTTCCTCTGCTGTGTAATAGAAGGTCGCCTTGGAACCATCTCCCTGGAATTCTACATCGGATATTTTCATTTGAAGTCCCAGAATAATGGCAATTTCCCGGGACCTTTTCTTTATTTCCTCTTCCCGGTTCCTACATTTTTGCCATTTGTCGATATCCTTTTGTGTAGCCTTTCGGTAAATTTTGGGAAGCTCCGGAGAATGGGGCTTTTCTTTTTTCTTTTTCATTTGGACCCTGACCAGTTCCCCGGTAAGTGTCACTATGCCCACATCGTGCCCCGATTGCGCCTGAGTGGCTACGATATCCCCTATGGAAAGTGCTAAATTTTCCGGATTCCTAAAGAATTCCTTTCTACTATTCTTAAATCGGACCTCCACGCGGTCAAATGGCTTGGCACCATTGGGAAGTGCCATATTGGAAAGCCAATCGAAAACCGTTAATTTGTTACAGCCATCCGTTCCGCAAGTCCCATTGTTCTTACAACCGCGTGGCTGCCCGTCCTTAGCGGTCGAACAACTGCTACACCCCATATTTAATATCTTGATTTGACCCAATTTCCCCGTATTACAGCGGAATCGGGAAAATTACCGGTCAAAAAAGGTTCATAATTAACTTAAATGTAAAGGTAGTGATTTTTTAATTTGATGAAAAGTTCGAGCTAGGTCATTGTTCCCAAAATAGATGACAGTAATCTCCCGGTAGCCCCAAACCGCGATTGCCTGTCCAGGTCAATAAAAAGGGTTACCTTACCTTTTAAACTTTAAGGCCTCCGACCGTCCTTTTTTGAAGATTTTGTTGCTTACTTGCTTTCCCTTACGCAACTTTTTTTGCTCCTCATAGGGGAGATGGATTATTTCCTTACAACTGTCCGAGCAGCAATTATCCATCTTCTGTGCGCATTCATCACACTGAATAAATAGCAAGTGACACGCCTCATTGGCACAATTTACATGGGTGTCGCAGGGTTTGCCGCACTGATGGCACCTGGCGATGATATCGTTGGAAATCCGTTCACTCCTTCGATGGTCAAAAACAAAATTCTTCCCCAGGAATTTGTTTTCCAATCCCTTTTTCTTCACCTGTCTGGCATATTCAATAATTCCGCCTTCCAACTGATAGACCTTTTTAAATCCTTTATGTTTATAATAAGCGCTGGCTTTTTCACAACGAATGCCTCCGGTACAATACATCACCAGTTTTTTATCTTCCTTATAGTCCGCCAGATCTTGTTCTATGATATCCAAGGAATCCCGAAAAGTATCTACATCCGGAGTTATGGCGTTCTTAAAATGGCCAATTTCACTTTCGTAATGGTTGCGCATGTCCACCAGTACGGTTTCCGGATCTTCTATGAGCTCGTTAAATAGTTCCGCGTCCACATGGATCCCCTTATCGGTTACATCAAAGGTGTGGTCATTTAGACCATCTGCTACTATTTTCTTGCGGACTTTGACCTTTAGTTTCAAAAAGGACTTGTTGTCCTGTTCAATGGCAATGTTGAGGCGTACATTTTCGAGGAAGGAAATACTATCCAAATGGGTTTTGAATGCCGTAAAATTTACGGCCGGAACGGAAAGTTGCGCATTAATGCCTTCATGGGCTACATAAATCCTACCCAGAATATCCAGTTCGTTCCATTGAACGAATAAGTGGTTTCGAAAAATCAGCGGGTTGCCGATATGTGCATAGGCATAAAAAGAGATGGTAAGCCGGTCTTGGCCCGCTTCTTCGATAAGCTTCGCTCTTTCCTTTGCACTTAAGGTATTGTACAGTTGCATGCTATACGAATAGTTTTAAGGTAAAAGAATGATTATTTGCGCAAAGGTAATATAATGCGGCCAAACGTTGGTATCCAGAATATCCTCGCCTAAATTAGGACAATCCGTGGTAAAACCACTCCCATAAAAAAGAGCCTTGATAGAATCAAGACTCTTCATAGGCCAACCCATTTTTTCTTTTTCATAGCATTCTTTGTAAAAAATGCAAAAGGGGAATGGCCATCGCTGCCCACTGCAACCTAAAAAACAATGGTGTATTAATCGAGTTAGTGGCTTTCTTTAAGAGGTAGATGCAGGTTTTCCAAAAAGGTTGCGTCGCCATTGCGATATGCCAAAAGAAATGGTATTTTAGCGGTCTTAATCGCTACGCATATGAGCTCTGAAAAAGACGCAAAATTAAAAGCCTTGAAACTCACCCTGGATAAATTGGACAAGACTTATGGCAAGGGTGCCGTTATGAAAATGGGGGACCGTGTCGTTGAAGAGGTGGAGGTCATTTCCTCCGGTTCCCTGGGCTTGGATATCGCCTTGGGCGTTGGGGGTTATCCCAGGGGGAGAGTCATCGAAATCTATGGGCCGGAATCTTCGGGAAAGACTACCCTAACACTTCATGCTATAGCAGAAGCCCAAAAAAATGGTGGTATCGCCGCCTTTATCGATGCAGAGCACGCTTTTGACCGCTTTTACGCGAGCAAATTAGGAGTAGATATCGACAATCTGATCATATCCCAACCGGACAATGGGGAACAGGCCCTGGAGATTGCCGACAATCTTATCCGCTCCGGCGCCATAGACATCGTAATCGTGGATTCCGTTGCGGCGCTTACCCCAAAAAGCGAAATTGAAGGTGAAATGGGCGATTCCAAAGTAGGGCTTCATGCCAGATTGATGTCCCAGGCCTTACGGAAGCTGACCGGTTCCATCAGCAAGACCCATTGTACGGTAATCTTCATCAACCAGTTAAGGGAAAAAATCGGGGTAATGTTCGGAAATCCCGAGACCACCACCGGAGGTAATGCCCTCAAGTTTTATGCTTCGGTTCGGCTGGATATTCGCAGATCGACCCAGATAAAAGATACAGACGGTTCCGTTCAGGGAAATAAGACGCGGGTCAAAGTAGTAAAGAATAAAGTGGCCCCGCCCTTTAAAACCGCCGAATTCGATATCATGTACGGTGAGGGTATTTCCAAAGTAGGGGAAATCATAGATTTGGGCGTTGAATACGAAATCGTGAAGAAAAGCGGGTCGTGGTTCAGTTATGGCGACACCAAATTGGGACAAGGAAGGGATGCCGTAAAAGCCCTGTTGACCGACAATCCTGAGCTTTTTGAAGAGTTGGAAGGGAAAATTAGGGAGGCCATCAATACCTTAAAAGGCGTCCTTTAATCCAATTCCCCAGCTATCCGCACTATGTCCGTTCCTTTTCTTGTTCTGCGGCATGTGTATGCCGGTAAGCGAAATTAATGTTCTTTTGCACGGTATAATGGGGTTTTACGCAACCTTTGCCCGTTATTTACATCTTAAATAGAAAACCTTGTTGCCAATGAAAAGGTATTTTCTAATTTTTAGTTCCCTATTGGCCATTTTTTGTCTGAGTTCCTGTAATTTGGGAGATGATGGCCCAAATTTTCATTTTACCGCCTTACAGATAACCAGTGCCGAACTTCCGGAATCATTTGTCCTTAATGAAACGTATGAAATAAGTGTTACCTACGTTAGACCGGATGGCTGTACTTTTTTTGAGGGATTCGATATTGGAAATGAAGATGTTGCCGTGCGCAATGTGGTAGCAGTAGGTTCGGTACGCACCGACCAAACCTGTACCACGGCCCTCGAGGAGGAGGAGGCCACTTTTTTATTCATAGTTCTCCACAACGAAACGTACAGATTTAGATTTTGGCAAGGAACTGAGGACGGGCAAGATGAATACTTTGAAGTTGACGTGCCCGTAAATCAATAAAGACAACATAATCTAACCAACATTTTGAGTCTGGAAGAACTCATAGCCAATTGTAAAAAGGGAAATAGAAAGGCGCAGGAGCAGTTGTATCGGAAATATGCCGATATACTGTTCGGCATTTGCCTGAAATATTCCCGTAATAGAGCTGAGGCTGAAGATAGCCTACACGACAGTTTTATTACCATTTTCGACAAAATTGGCCAATACCGCTCCAAGGGCTCCTTTGAAGGGTGGATGAAACGCATTGCGGTGAACACCATATTGCAGAAGTATCGCAAGGAGGAACATCTCAACTTGGTAACGGAAAATATAGCAGAGGACACCGGGTTTGATGCCAACTCCTATATGGATATAAGCCTGCAAACCCTGTTAAAACACATTCAAGGACTGCCTAACAAATATAGGCTGACCTTTAATTTATACGTACTCGACGGTTATTCCCATAAGGAAATCAGTAAACTTTTGGGAACATCCCCGGGAACATCAAAATCAAATCTTGCTCGGGCAAGAACCATATTAAAAGAAAAAATTCAAAATGAAGCCTACCGGTCCATAATCGGCATTTTGGTGGTTATACTGGGCGGCATCTTATAAATCAACCATTTGTAAGATCAGAAAAAGAAACATGAACATTGCTTAAGTCATTGTAAAATGAACAAAAAGAACTTAGACACATTGTTCCAAGACAAATTCAAGGATTTCAAGGAAAAACCGGATGAGAAGGTTTGGGAATCCATTGAGGCCTCTTTGGACAAAAAGAAAAATTCACACCGGGTTATCCCACTTTGGTGGAAACTCGGAGGCATTGCTGCCGTTCTGGCCCTACTGTTTTATGTTGTGGGCCCAGGGGACCAGAGTAATCCTGAACAGGAGGTGATCATCACGGATATGGAAAATACCGATTCCCAGGATGTCGAAGGGAACAAGGAAAAAAACGTATTGGAGGAGACCATTGATAATCAAGGTGCCCAAATTCAGGTTACGGACGCTGATGTGAAGGATACTATCGATCCAGTTGACGCATCAGGGGATAAAGAACCTGCTATTGCTGATAGCCAGAACAATACTTCAGATTTTAGTTCCTCGGATACGGATCAAGGCAAAAATGAGGTCTCCACCAAGAACATCACTTCGGGTACTACCGTTGCGGATACCCAAAAAGATCCGGCACTACATAGAGCGGTGGCCAACAACGCTGATTCTAAGGCAAATTCAAATATCCTCGCGGAGGACCAAGGCGAAGCCATGGCTGTTACCCTCAACAATCCGGAAGATGGGAAAGCAGAGAAAATGGATGCTGAGCAATTAGCGCCCCCACTGAATGATACCTTAAACCAGGAAGCCAACGAGGGCATTGCGGAAATCACGGAGGACGAGGTCGAGGAACTTAAAAAACAAGATGACAAAAAGTCCATTTTCGATGAAATTGAGGCGCAACAGGATGAGGAGTTAATTGCAGAGGCAAAGGGCAGCAAATGGTCCGCCGGACCCAGTATTGCTCCTGTTTATTACAACGCTATTGGGGAAGGTTCCCCGGTACATTCCATTTTTGTGCCCAACTCCAAATCCGGGGACATTAACTTGAGTTATGGCCTTACGGTCGCCTATGAAATTAGCGATAGACTTAGTATCCGTTCCGGCGTCCATAGAGTAGACTTTGGCTACGATACCAACGATGTAGAATTTTCATCTTCCTTGCAGGCCGCAGGAGACGGACAAATAGACAATATCGATTATACATTAACTTCCAAGACCCTGGTAGTGCAAAGCAAGGCAAACGGCATCTCCAATACCGTAGCCGAACCGGAGGCCGCCCTTTTGGATGTGGCCGCCCAAAATCCTGCGCGTAGTGGCTCCATGGCCCAAAATTTTGGATATCTGGAAGTGCCGGTAGAACTCAACTATGCCTTGGTAGACCGTAAATTTGGCATCAATATAATTGGAGGTGTAAGTTCCCTATTCTTAGTGGATAATGCCGTTACCCTTAGTTCGGACGGGTTGACCACCGAAATGGGTGAGGCAAACAATGTGAATAGCGTCAACTTCAGTACCAATGTAGGATTTGGCGTTAATTATAGGTTTACGTCCAAACTACGGTTTAACGTAGAACCCATTTTTAAATATCAATTAAATACCTTTTCGGAAACCGCTGGCAACTTCCAACCATTTTCCGTGGGCGTGTATAGTGGTTTGAGTTTTAAGTTCTAATAATGTTGGTTAGTATGTCGTTAACTCCTAAACGACTACTTGTTCGCCTCGGCTATGCCGGGGCGTTTTTTTGTAAATCCGTTAATATCAGCGTACGCACCTGATCTCTTAGCACTCCCACATCTTCTGAGGACAATGCATCCGTTTCAAAAAAGGAATGTCCCTTTGCCCGCAATGGACCCGGACCTCCACTCAAAAAGGTAAACGGGAACCGTTTTTTGCCATCAAAAAAAGTTATGGCAACTACAGGAATGGTATGCGCAATAGCCATTTTAAATGCCCCGTCCTTAAATTCATCCAAAATGATATGCTCATCCGGAACACCGCCTTCAGGAAAAATGCAGATGCTCAACCCTTGGTTCAAACGTCGTTGTGCCCTTCTATACACCCCTGTCCTACTTCGTGTATCTTCCCGGTCCACCATGATGCAGACCCGTTTGTAAAAAAACCCGAACACTGGAATTTTTACCAATTCCTTTTTACCCACAAATACGAAGGGGTTCCTGCTCACCCGAAGCATCAACATAATATCCAGCATGCTGGTATGATTGGCCACGAGCATATAACTCTTCCCTTTTTGCATCTGTTGTTTGCGTATGATTTTAGGAGGACAGCCCATTCCATAGAGGATGGGAACGGCCCATAAATTCCGGGCCATCCAAAAGAATTGGGGATACGTTCTTTCCGAAAAAGTAAAGAGCAATAGGAATGGGAAAAGAACAAAAATGGGCAGTGCTACCAAAAAATAGAACCAAATGCGGTATAGTGTTTGGCCTATTTTTTTTAATAGCGCAACCATGACGTCAAAAATAGGGATTTTGACCCTGTTTTTTCTGATTTCCTTTACCTTTGCCATTCGTTCAATACCACTTATGGCACGAATTTTAACAGGTATACAAAGTACGGGAACCCCACACTTGGGCAATATTCTTGGAGCAATCATTCCAGCGATAGAGATGGCCGCCGATCCCAATAATGAATCCTTTCTCTTTATTGCGGATATGCACTCGCTTACCCAAATCAAGGACGGAGGCCAATTACGTAGCAATACTTATGCCACCGCCGCCGCTTGGTTGGCCTTTGGTCTGGATATTGAAAAGACGGTATTCTATAGACAAAGCGATGTTCCCCAGGTCACCGAATTGGCCTGGTATCTTAGTTGTTTTTTTCCATATCCTAGATTGACCTTGGCCCATTCCTTTAAGGACAAGGCAGGCAGATTGGAAGATGTGAATGCCGGACTTTTTACCTACCCTATGCTCATGGCGGCAGATATATTACTGTACGATGCGGCCATTGTACCCGTGGGGAAAGATCAGCTGCAACATTTGGAAATGACACGTGATGTGGCATCGCGTTTCCATGCACAGTTAGGAGAGACTTTTGTGCTCCCCGAAGCCAAAGTGCAGGAAGAAACCATGTATGTCCCGGGTACTGATGGGGAAAAGATGAGCAAAAGCAAAGGAAACCTTATCGATATTTTTCAAACGGACAAAAAATTGCGCAAACAGGTGATGGGCATCGTAACCGATAGCAGGGCTCTGGAAGAACCCAAGGATCCGGCCACGGATAATGTCTTCGCCTTATACAAAATACTGGCCAGTGTGGAGCAAATAGAGGAAATGAGTGCGAACTATTTGGCTGGTGATTATGGGTACGGGCATGCCAAACAAGCTTTGTTCGAACTCATTCTTCGGAAGTTCGGTGATGCCCGGGAGAAATTCGAGTATTATATGGCCCATCTGGATGAAGTGGACGAGGCACTTGACCTTGGGGCCCAAAAGGCCAAGAAGGTGGCTGATGAAGTTTTGTACAGGGTACGTGAGAAGTTAGGGTATTAATTTGTACCTTAAAGCGTCCTTCAGCGCTTTAGCCATGATTCTTAACTTTCTCCCCCTAGCAAAGAAAATGCATCTCGGTTTCTCCGCCCTCCTCCTTATCCAATTGCTGCAAGGCGTCAATCTCTATTCGCAACAGCGCGCAAACCCCAACCACGAAACCATTTTGGAGGGATTACGCCAATATGCGGCCTCCAGGGGACCGGAAAAAGTCTATGTACAAACGGATAAGGAATTTTATACCACAGGAGAGACCATTTGGTTCAAAACCTATTTGATAGATGGAATAAGCCATACACAAAGCACCAAGAGCAAGATTGCCTATGTGGAACTTTGGAACGAAAAGGATAGCTTAATTGCCCAAAGAAAACTCTATGTGGAAGGTTTTGGTGCGGCCGGGGACTTTAAAATCCATGATAGCTTAGTAGGTGGTATATATACCTTAAGGGCCTATACCAAGTACATGCTGAACGAAAAAGAACCGTTGTTTTTCCATAAGCAAATTCCCATTTGGGATTCCTCAAGAGTTACCGCCGAACCGGAACTACCGGCCCAGCGGAATGAAATGAGCAATGCTTTGTTATCGAACGTTGATCGTCCGAACATCCAATTCTTCCCTGAAGGGGGACACTTGGTCAGCGGACTGGAAAATGTAATGGGCATAAAAGCCACCGATTACCTGGGCAACGGTCTCGCCGTACGCGGAAGCGTAGTGGATGAAAAGGATACTCCGGTCGCTTTTTTTCGAACTTTCAACTTTGGGCTGGGCAGTGTGAATTTTACTCCGGAGGCCGGGAAAGAGTATTTCGCCCAAATTGACAATGAAGAAATCGATGTTTCATTCCCCCTTCCGATGCCATTATCCCAGGGTTACGTACTTAATCTTAAAAACAAGGGTGACTATATTCTCATAAAGGTAGCCTCCAACGATGAATTGGGTCTAGAGGGATTGCTTCTTTTGGGCCATCTTAGAGGGGGGCTTATCTACAAGCATCAAATTGAAAAGCCGAACGCAAGGAGCAATGCCGTTTTCAAATTGGCAACAGATGGGCTCAAGGATGGTGTGGCACAATTTACCTTGTTCTCCAGGGACGGAGAGCCACTATGCGAACGTCTGGTATTTTTGGATTCTCCCGAGAATCTAAAACTTGAAATAGATACGGAATTCCACGACTATGGAGCCCGTGAACCGGTATCCACCATGATAACCCTAAGGGACAAGACAGGGGCACCTGCCCAAGGTGAGCTTTCGGTGAGCGTTGTCAGCGCCGATAACACGCTTAACATGAACAGGGGAACGAATATCAAAAGCTGGTTGTTATTGGATTCGGATTTAGGTGGCACGGTACCGGACCCCAACTATTTCTTTGTAGATGACACCTCTTCTAGAAAACAGCTGTTGGACCTTTTGATGCTTACCCACGGGTGGCGCAGGTTCGTATGGAAGGATTTTAGGGATACCCTATCGACCAAGGTACTGACGCATGTCCCGGAAAAAGGGATTGTCATAAGTGGTAGGACCACTGCATTCCATAACATTGGCAAATCGTTAAAATCCCAGGTGAGGTTTACTATTTTGGATGAAGGAGCTTATCAAGAACAAAGCCCTACTAACGCTCGGGGAGAGTTCTCTTTTGGCCCGCTTATTTTTCAAGACAGTATTCAAGGGGTCCTGGAGGCCCTCGCCCTGGAAAAGAAGCGAAAGCCGAAAGTGGCCATTTATCTGGACTCTACGGGTTTTTCAGTACCTTTTGGACATCCGGTTGTATCAAAGGGGGCATTAAGGATTAGTCCTAACGTACAGGATTACCTTGAAACGGTACGGAAAGAGCGGGAAGTGGATTTCACATATAACCCTAAAGTGAACCGACTGGAGGAAGTTACCGTTGTTGGAGAAAAAAAGACAAGGGCAATGCTGATACAGGAAAAGGTCGACGAGATTACCTTGCATGGCCCTCCAACCCAACGGTTTTTTACGGATTCCCTTCCAGGCCTCCAAGGCGCCAGTATGATGGATATGCTACGAAGGGTACCCGGAGCACAAGTGTTTGGAACTTATCCCGACCAAAAAGCCATTTTGCGTAAGACGGGTACCTTTGGGTCTCCTGAGCCGCTTTACGTTGTGGATGGGGGGCCAGTTTCTTGGGAGTTTGTCAGATTTATGATGGCGAGCCAAGTGGTCTTTATGGATATATTAAAAGGAGGAGCGGCAGCCATTTATGGCGCGCGCGGCGGTACCGGAGTTGTGGCCATTTACACCAAAGGTTCGTTGCTCCTTCCACCGCCCAAACCCAAACGTTTTCCCGGGGTAGCCAGTTTTTCCGTTTCTGGGGTGTATAAGGCCCGGGAATTCTATTCGCCCAATTATGCCGTGCCCAAAAAGGGACATGAAAGACCGGACTACCGCACTACCTTGTATTGGAAACCTAATCTTTCTATAACCGAGGATGAATCTCCTTCCTTTTCTTTCCATACCGGGGACAAAACTGGGGAATATATCATAAAGGTAGTCGGAATGACCCAAGATGGAAGACCCGTCGAAGGGCTCTCCCGTTTCTCGGTAAACGGAGAAGACTCCAAAATGTAAACAGTCAATTTTTACGGCAATCCGACCATAGGGTCGGTTGTAGTGGTTGGTCATCGGATTTTCCTTTGGCCCTTATTAGGCCAAGAATCTGCTTTTCATCGATGAAGTGCCCAAAACATTGATTTTCGTGTTCTTTTTTTCGCCCAACAGACCTATTGGTCCGGGATACCCTAAATGGCTGCGAACCATTTACACGGAAGCGGGCGAAATTTGCACAGGCACTGTCAGAAGATAGCGCACTATTTTGTATCTTAAAACATCCATCAGCGCTTTAGCCATGATTCTTAACTTTCTCCCCCTAGCAAAGAAAATGCATCTCGGTTTCTCCGCCCTCCTCCTTATCCAATTGCTGCAATGCGTCAATCTCTATTCGCAACAGCGCGAAAACCCCAACCACGAAATCTTATTGGAGGAATTGCGTCAATATGCGGCCTTCAGTGGACCGGAAAAAGTCTATGTTCATACGGATAAGGAATTTTATGCCATTGGAGAGACCATTTGGTTCAAAACATATTTGGTAGATGGAATAAGCCATATGCAAAGCACCAAGAGCAAGATTGCCTATGTGGAACTATGGAACGAAAAGGATAGCCTAATTGTACAAAGAAAACTCCATATTGAAGATTTTGGTGCGGCCGGGGATTTTAAAATAAATGATAGTTTACAAGGCGGTACATATACCTTAAGGGCCTATACCAAGTATATGATGAACGAAAAAGAACCCCAGATTTTCGATAAGCAAATTTCTATTTGGGATTCCTCAAAAGTTACCACCGCACAGGCAAAATCGATAGTTGATGCAGATATTGGGAGCATGCCAAAACCTGCCATGGACCGTACAAACATAGAATTTTTCCCTGAAGGGGGTTATTTGGTCAGCGGACTCGAAAACGTCATGGGGATAAAAGCCAGTGACAAGGAGGGGAATGGACTTCAAGTACAGGGTAAGATATTTGATGAAAGCGACAATGCCGTTGCCTTTTTCCGAACTTTCGAATTTGGGCTGGGACACGTGCATTTTACTCCCGAGACCGGGAAAAAGTATTTTGCGCGAATGGATAATGAAGAAGCTATTCTGCCATTTCCCCTTCCGGTACCATTATCCAAAGGATATGTGCTCAGTCTGAAAAATAAGGGAGACCATATTCTGATCAGGGTTGCCACCAATGACGAAAAAGGTTTACAAGGTTTGCTTTTGTTGGGCCATCTTCGGGGCGAAATTATTTATAAAAATGATTTGCAGAAGTCGCACTCCGGTGATGTATACCAGGTAAAACTATCCACCAATGATTTAAAGAGTGGTGTGGCAGAATTTACGCTATTTGCCCAGGATGGGGAACCACTCTGCGAACGTCTGGTCTTTATAGATTCTCCTGAAAACGTGGAACTTGCCATAAACACGGAATTCACGGACTATGGAGTCCGTAAGCCCGTAACCACTATGATAACTCTCTTGGACAAATCTGGGGTACCTATACAAGGAGAGCTTTCGGTAAGTGTGGTCCATGGCGATGGCATTCTTGACAGGAATGGGGGAAGAAACATCAAAAGCTGGTTGTTATTGGATTCGGACCTGGGCGGCACGGTACCGGACCCCAACTATTTTTTTAGGGACGAATCAGCATCCAGAAAACAAATCTTGGATGTGTTGATGCTTACCCATGGTTGGCGTCGGTTTGTATGGAAAGATTTTAGGGATACTTTGGTTTCCAAGCCAAAACACTTCGCCCCCGAAAAGGGGGTCCAAATACAAGGGAAAACCACTTTTTTCAATAATAGTGACAAGTCCATAATGTCCCAAATACGGTTTACCCTCCTAAAGGATGGCGTCTATCAAGAACAAGGCCCGACCAATGCGCATGGAGAATTTAGTTTTGGACCCTATATCTTACAAGACAGCGCTCGGGGTATTATTGAGGCTGTAGCAATTGGAAAAAAGAGAAAGCCCGAAGTGGCGATCTTTTTGGATTCCGATGTTTTTTCGGTTCCCTATAGCCCCTATATTGGGCCTAGGAGCAAATTTACCCTCTCAAAAAACGTTCAGGATTATCTCGAAACTGTTGAGAGGAAAAGGAAAATCGACTTTGATTTTGATTCCAAAATAACCCAATTGGAAGAAGTCACGGTTATAGGAGTGAAAAAGACCAGGGCGAGTCTTATCCAAAAAAAGGCCGATGAGGTGACCCGGCGTCATATGCCTACCAAACGATTATTTACCGATTCCCTTCCAGGTCTTCAAGGGGCCAGTATGATGGATATGCTAGGCCGTCTAGCAGGTGCACAAGTGGTGGGGGCTTATCCCTTCCAAAGTGTAACTTTTCGGGCCGAAGGTCGCCCTATTAGGCTTGCACCCCGTTACGTGGTAGATGGTATTCCCGTTTCTTGGGAATTTGCCCGATCCATACTGGCAAACCAAGTGGTCTTTCTAGATTTGGTTGAGGGAGGCGGGGCAGCAGTTTATGGGGCCCGCGGGGGTGCTCCGGCCATCGCCATTTACACCACTGGTTCTTTTCCCCTTCCCCCGCCCAAATCCAAACGCCATCCCGGGGTGGCCAGCTTTTCCGTCTCTGGGGTGTATAAGGTGCGGGAATTCTATTCCCCCAATTATGCCGTACCCAAAAAGGAACATGAAAAACCGGATTACCGCACCACCTTACATTGGGAACCCAAACTTATTGTGCCAAATAATGGGCTACGAACCTTTTCTTTCTATACCGGCGATAGCATGGGAGAATATATCATAAAGGTAGTCGGAATGACCCGAGATGGAAGACCTGTCGAAGGGCTCTCCCGTTTCAGGGTAAACGGAGAAGACTCCAAAATGTAAACAGTCAATTTTTCGGAAATCCGACCATAAGGTCAGTTTTATAGGTTGGTCATGGCATTTTCCTTTGGCCCTTATTGGGCCAAGAATTTGCTTTTCATCGATAAAGCGCCCAAAACATTGATTTTCGTGTTCTTTTTTTTGCCCAACAGACCTATTGGTCCGGGAAACCCTAAATAGCTTCGAACCATTTACCCGGAAGCGGACGAATTACACCCTTCATTTCCATATTCAATAAAGTAGAGGAAGTCTTAAAAATGGGTAAACTGCATTCCAATGCAATCGTATCCATTAATTGTTTGCCCTCTTTTTGCAGATAGGTATAAACAATTCTTTCCGTTTCGTTCAACTCCGCAAAAAGTTGCTTCTGCACTCCCCTGGGCTTCTCTTTTTTCAACTCCCAACCCAATAGATAGACCAAATCTGCTGCTGAAGTAAGCATATGCGCCTTCTGCTGCTTGATCAGATTATTACAGCCCGTACTATACTTGTCCCCGGCACGACCCGGTACTGCAAAAACATCCCGATTATAACCGTATGTCAGGTCCGCGGTAACCAAACTACCGCCTTTTTCCGCGGACTCCACTACCACGGTGGCCTCGCTCATCCCTGCAATAATCCGATTACGTTTCAGAAAGTTTTCCCGATCCGGATTTTGGGTACTCCAGAACTCCGTAAGAAATCCACCGTTCCTTTCCACATCCGCCATATATCTGGAATGCACCTTTGGGTAAATCTGGTTCAGCCCATGTGCCAGGCAACCTATGGTCTGTATTCCGTGCTTTACGGCCGCCTTTTGGATACAAATATCTACCCCATAGGCAAAACCGCTAACGATAATGGGATCTAGGGGTGCAATATCGGCTATGAAGGCTTCACAAAATGCCTTTCCATAACTGGTCATATTTCTTGTGCCTACCACACTGATTATTTTCCTGGTCCCACAATCTATATTGCCCCTTCCAAAAAGTAAAATGGGGCTATCTATACAATGCTTCAGCAGGGATGGATAACTTGAATCCATAAAGTAGGCGTAGGATATGTCATTTTTCTGAATAAACTCGTATTCCGATTGGGCGGCCGCCAAATGTTCGGAATCAAAAAGACCTCTGAGTTTAGCCGAACCAATGCCATCAATCTTTCTTAAGTGATGCAGTTTATCCTTAAAAACGGCTTCAGGACTTCCACAATGTGCAATCAATTTTTTGGCCGTGACATCGCCTATATTGGGAGCATTTTGGAGACGCAGTACCGCAATCAATTCGCTATTAATCATTTATAAAACCCACTTAGTTATCCACAAAAAACTTGAAATACAATGTTAATAAAAAGTTATGCTGGTGTTCTATATGGCTATGATTTTTTTTAATATTTGCTTCGTATGGTACTGGAAAACTACATAGCTGAGTTGCTTTATAGATACAATTGTGTAGTGGTACCCGGTTTTGGGGCTTTTTTGACACAGACACAATCCTCGGTTTTGGACACCGATACACGCACCGTGTATCCTCCCACAAAAATGCTTTCATTTAACGGTCAGCTTACCACTAACGACGGCCTTTTGGTTTCCTATGTATCCGGATCGGAAAAGACGTCCTACGAGGACATGTTGGAAAAGATAAACGGTATTGCAAAGGAATGGCTTGGCCGATTGCAGCGGTTAGAAAAATTGGAGTTGGCCGGAATCGGGGAACTCTGGATAAACGGGGATGGAAAAATTCAGTTTCATCCCTTCGAAAAGATAAATTACCTAACTTCTTCCTTTGGCTTAACTCCCTTGCCCTCCTCTCCCGTGCTCCGGGAAACCCTAAAGGAAAAGGCTGCGGTTTTGGAAGAAAAAGCTCCTTTGGCCTTTACACCGGAAAAAAGAAAGGAATATTCCCTCAGGCCTTATCTTAAATATGCTGCCATATTCTTATTGGCCATGGCTACGGGATTGACCGGTTTCCGTTCCTATCAAGAGTCCCTAAATCAGGAAAAACTAGCGAGGCAGGAAGCCCAGCAACAAATTTCCAAAAAAATTCAGGAGGCTACTTTTTTCGGTAATAAACCCTTGGAACTTCCAACTTTCACCCTGGACGTTATCAGTAACAAAAGTACCATCGAAAAGAAAGGCATGCATCATGTGATTGCCGGTGCTTTTCGATTTAAGGCCAACGCCGACAAAAAAATACAACAACTGGGAGAACTGGGTTTTGCGGCTTCTTATTTAGGGACCAATGATTTTGGACTTCATATGGTGGCCTACAGTAGTCATTCCGATCCAAAGGAGGCCCTGAGCGCCTTAAAACACGTTAGACGCGCCCACTCCAGCGATGCCTGGTTAAAGTCCGTTAAATAAATTCCCAGTCCTTCATTCCCCTCTAAATTGAACGTATCTTTGACAGGTGGTATAAATCATTAGTCTTAAAGTTGTATCGATGCAAGCCAAAAAACCTTCCGAATCCCGAACAACAATGACGGATATGGTACTTCCCAGTGAAACCAATCCATTGAACAATCTTTTTGGGGGCGAATTATTGGCGCGGATGGATCGAGCCGCCAGTATTGCCGCACGTAGGCATAGCAGGCACATCACCGTAACGGCTTCCGTAAACCATGTGGCATTTAACCAATCCGTTCCCGTTGGCAGTGTGCTAACGGTGGAGGCGGCGGTGTCCCGAGCCTTTACTACTTCCATGGAGGTGTATATCGACGTATGGATGGAAGATCGGTACAGCGGCAAGCGTAGCAAGGCCAACGAGGCCATTTATACCTTTGTAGCCGTGGATAAAAGCGGGAGACCCGCAAAGGTACCCGCATTAGTACCGGAGAGCGCTCTGGAAAAGGAGCGTTATGATGCGGCATTAAGACGCAGGCAGCTTAGTTTGGTGTTGGCGGGTAAAATGAGTCCAAAGGACGCCACTGAGTTGCGGGCATTGTTTATGGAGTAAGTAAGCTACTCGTTCTAAAAATCGAAATTGTCGGGATCTGGGCCGATCCGTTCACCACGATCGAAACTATCCAAATACGCAACTTCCTCCGGAGTAAGTTCAAAATCGAAAATTGCGGCATTGGAAAGTATCCGCTCCTTTTTGGCCGATTTGGGAATGGTGACCACTCCTTTTTGTAGATCCCAACGCAAAATAATCTGGGCGGCGGATTTGTTGTATTTTTTTTCAAGTTCCTTGCAAATGTCCAATCGAAACAGTTTACCCTGCATAAAAGGAGACCAGGCCTCATATTGAATTTTATGGGATGCACAAAAATCCAATAGCCCTTGTTGCACCAAATAGGGGTGAAATTCCATTTGATTGACCATTGGCACAATCTCGGCGGTTTGCAACAAATCCTCCAAATGATGTTGCATAAAATTGCTGACCCCCACCGCCTTTACCAATCCCTCGGCGTATAATTTTTCCATGGCCCGCCAAGTATCCTTGTATTTCCCGGCAACCGGCCAATGTACCAAATAAAGGTCCAGATAGTCCAGCCCAAGTCGTCTCAAGCTGCCTTCAAAGGCTTTTAGGGTATGGTCATAACCTTGATCGGTGTTCCAGACCTTGCTTACCATGAAGACCTTTTCCCGGTCTACTGCACTTTCCCGAAGGCCTTGGCCAACACCTTCCTCGTTTTTGTACACAGCGGCAGTATCCACATGGCGATATCCAGCATCCAAAGCCCATCGAACGGCATCGATAGCTTCTTGGTCGTTATCCGATAAATAGGTTCCCAAACCAAAGTAGGGCATCTCCACCCCATTGTGTAATGTAAACGTTCCTTGTATGTCTGTTATAGTGCCCATGATTTTTGTTTTTAGGTTTTTTATAATCGATATACCCAATCCTCTGGATTTAGCTTTGAAGTGTCCCTATAAAGGTAAAATTTCAGTCGGGTCTGCCCATTAGACCGATTGGTATATATTGTTCCGAGCTCCGTTTTGGCGGCCACTTTATCCCCTTTGCGTACAAAAAGATCGGAAAGGTTGTAGTAGGTGCTAATAAAATTACCATGTTTTATTTGAACACCCTTATTGCCTCCCGGAACGGAAAGAATGGCTATTACCTCACCTTCAAAGATGGCTCGTGCCCTTGCTCCTTGTTCCGTGGTAATGATTACCCCGTTACTTTCATGTTTAATCCCGGGATAAACGGCATCCTTGTATATGCCAAACCCCTGACTCTTGATCCCTTTTTCCACCGGCCAAATAAGTTTCCCTTTATTTGCCGAAAAATTACGGGCCACAATGGTCGCCTCAGGGGTAAGTGCAAACTTGTTAACGGTGGTACCCGTTTTACCCGCCCTTTTATTGGAAGCCGCTATGGCATTACGTATCAATTTCTCGATTTGTCGATCTATCTTACGTGCTTCCCGCTGTTTCCGTTCAATAAGTGCTGCGTATTTGCTTTCGTTCTTTCGTATAGAACCCAACAATTCCTTTTGATCCTTGATCTCGCGCATCAATTGGTCCTTGGCCTTTCTGCTTTGGGCTAGAAGTACTTCCTTTACCTTTCGTTCCTCGGTAAGGTCTTTGTTCAAGCGGGTGAGTTCGTCTGTTTTTTCGAGGATTTTTTCCCCCTGTTCCCTGCGATAATCCGTATACTGTTTCATATACTGCAGCCGTTTAAAGGCTTGGAAAAAATTCTGGGAGGATAGTAGAAACATCAATCGATTTTGTTGGGACCTGTTCCGATAGGACCGGCGTATCATGTCCCCATATTCCTCCTTTAATGTTCGCAGGTCATCCCTAAGCTTTGCAATATTGCGAATATTGGCATTTATCTTTCGGTTCAATAAATTGGATTCCTGATTGGTTACCTGAATCAATTGTTGGCGTACATTGATCTTTTTGTCCAAAGCCTCCATTTGATCCAATACCGTTCCCTTTTGCTTTTTCTCAGCGAACAAAAGACGATTGATTTCCCGAATCTCGTTCTGTAACCGTTCCCGTTTTGCCTCCAATACCTTTTGCTCATTGGTCTGGGCATAGGCCGGTACCATAAATACAAGTGAAAGCACTAGGAAACAGATTCGATATAGACCGCTATATATCATTCTTGGTCAAAACTATTTCATTGAAACCTTTCGGTATTTTATAGGGAAAGCTAAGTTGTTTGTTAAACTCTATATTTCGATATTCCATATCGATGCTATTGATATGTGTACTATCCACTGCGGTGATGGAAACCTTTTTAGGTAAAACCCAGGCACTCACCTTTTGATAGTCCTTGTACCTGATTTCCAAGACCCTGTTTTTTGAGGGTTGGGATAATTGTTGTGTGGCCATCTTATAGTTGATGGGCTCAATTTGAAACAATATCTTAAAAATGGGCAGCGCTTGTCTAGGTTTAAGCTGATAATTGGTTTGCACAACTTGAACATCGTATTTCTCCTTACGTAAATCGAAAAGTGCATGACCCAATAGTATATTCTGCAGATTGTCAAAATTCAACTCGGTGCCTAAAATCTCGCTTAGATAGGAAAAGTCCCCATCGAAATATTCGTTCTGTAATTTGTTATAAAAAGAAACTCTTGTCGGTGTAATATAGGCTTTTACCAGGCCTAGAGGAGCACTTATCCATAGGGTCTTGTCCTTTTGTAACCTGAGGCTGACACTAACACTTTGGGCGGACTTCCCATCGGAATAATCTATTTTGGCCTTGCCGCTTAGTGTGTTGAAATTTACTTGATTATCATAGTGTCTACGGATCAAGTTTTTTGCCGACAACTTCCCATCTGCCGATCCATCTCCAGCTACTTTGGCGGATTTGCAGGAAACCAACATACATAAGATCATCGCAAAGCCTACCGCCGTCCGTGACCTCATCAATTGCAAATCCATAACTAAAATCCGGGTTTTATCTTACGAAGATACATATTTGCCTTAGAAGTATCGTTGAGGCCTGTATAGGCTGCCACCAACTCCTCATAGAACTTGTTCATCAAGCTGGCGTCATCCAAAACATAGTCCAACGCGGATTCCAATTCCTGGGCAGCCCGCATATATTCCCCCCTTTTGTTTAGGGCGTATGCCAAGGCGTAGTAAAAGTAGGGCTGTAACGGATAACTTTCCAAGGCTTCCTTGGCCAACTCCTCTAGCGAATGCAATTCATTCGCTTGAATAAAACCTTCCAACTTGGTTCTATAGTTCAATAAGGGGTCCGAAATAATATTTTCTGTTGGGGCTTTAGAGGTCCCGACCTTATGGGATTTCTGCTTTTCGATGGAATCGTTAAGCTTAGATCGCAATTCCTCGGAAAATTGGGATACCCGGAGTTCATCCAATACTTCCAGGGCACCTTCGAAGTCTTTGCGCTTGAAATAGATCGAAGCGAGGTTCTCCTTTAGTCCGTTGTGTGCATAGGGGACATTTGGTCTTATAAAGTCGAACGTGTTCCCCTGTTTCTCGACTATCTTCAACAGGGTATCTAAATACCATAGATTCCCCGGTTCCAAATTCAACGCATTTATACCATACTCCTGTGCCAGGACATATTGTTTGTCCGCTAAATACGCTTTCGCAAGTTCATGATCGATAACATGTCCCTCCGTATCCATTTGTTTGCATTCCAGCAATAAATTAATGGCCTTGTCGTAGTTCTCAATTCCCTTTTGCTTTAAGGCCTCAAAAAACTTTTCTTGGAACGTATCCGAATATTCTTCCAAGAAAACCTCAGCGCTTTCTTCTACCTCAATAGGTTTGTCCTGCGCATGGATAGGTGCCGAAGTCAGTAGTAGCCCTACGGCCAAGTTGCCTATGTACGTTTTAAGGTTCATGTGATAAATTCCTACTTTTATGCCGGTGATGGGCATACAAATTACCTCGACCGTTATACTATTTGGTTCCGGTGCTACCGAAGCCCCCTGTCCCTCGACGCGTTTCGGATAATTCCGCCACCTCTTCCCATTCGGCACGCTCATGTCGAGCAATCACCAATTGAGCGATTCGCTCACCATTTTCAATCGTAAATGGAACGTCCGAAACATTAACAAGAATCACGCCGATCTCGCCCCTGTAGTCCGCATCAATGGTACCAGGTGCATTGAGTACGGTAATCCCTTTTTTAGCCGCTAAACCACTCCTAGGACGCACCTGCGCTTCCAAGCCTAGAGGAAGTTCCAGAAAAAGGCCCGTTGGGACAATGGCCCTCCCTAAAGGTTGTAATGTTACTGCAGCCGAAATATTGGCCCTTAAATCCATTCCCGCGGATGCCTTGGTTTCATAGAGTGGCAACGGATGTTCGGATTTGTTGATAATCTTAATTTTCATTCTTAAAAAATATCTGTCTCAATTTATCATTTTCCATTTTGTAAATCAATCCCAAAAACAAAAGGAGCAAAATGGACCCAAAAATCAGGTTTCTGTTAAAAACATAAAAAGAAAGTACGGAGAATAGGACAGAGAGCCCTAAATAGAACATGATTTTTCTAAAATTATACGGAATGGGATAATACATACGTCCAAAAAAGAAGGACATCAACATCATGGCTCCATAGGCGGCCAGGGTGGCGAAAGCGGAAGCCATGTATCCATACCGCGGGATAAAGGCTATATTGATTACAATGGTGAGCAAAGCACCGATAAGCGAGATATAGGCGCCGACCTTGGTTTTGTCCGTAACCTTATACCAAACCGATAAATTATGGTAGATTCCAAGGAAAAAACTGGCCAGTATAATTATGGGGACAATCGACATGGCCTCCCAATAGGCCTCATTACGTACAAAAATGACCTTCAATATATCGGCGAAAACAACAACGGACAATAAAATAACACTGCCCAGAATAACAAAATAATTGGTTACCTGTGCGTAGGCCTTCTGCGGGTTTTCGGTCTTATAGTGATTAAAGAAAAAAGGCTCTATACCCATTCGAAAGGCGGTAGCAAACAAGGTCATGAACAAAGCCAATTTGTAGCAGGCCGAATATTTTCCTACCTCACTTTTTGCTATGGATTCCGGTAATAACCATTCCAAAAGAATCCGGTCAAAGACCTCATTGATGGTAAAGGCGACTCCGGCGATCATGATGGGCAGGGCGTACCGTAACATTCTTTGCCATAGGTCCCGATCAAAAAGAAAAGGTTGTCTGAAAAACAAATGTGACATCAAGACCAGTGTAACCCCACTGGCTACCAAATTGGATATAAATATGTAGGAAATTTCAAAATTTTCCTTGTACAGTCCGCTGATTACTCCCTCCGGATTCCCTTGCACCATTTTTGGAAGTAGTAAGAGAAAGAAGATATTAAGCGCGAAGTTAAGCGCTACGTTCAAAATTTTTATTACGGCATAACGGGTAGGCCTTTCATTGGCCCTAAGCCAGGCAAATGGAATAATGACCAAGGCATCCAAGGCAAGAATAAAAATGGCATACCTAATGTAGGTGACTGCTATCCCCGTAATTTTTGCCATACCATCCTGGAACAACAATGCCACGAATACAAAAAGCACTGTGGTTCCCATAATGGAAAGCAAAGATGTGGAAATAACCTTGGATTTATCCACCTCCTGACTGTAGAACCTGAAAAATGCCGTTTCCATCCCGTAGGCCAACAATACATTGAACAAAGCGAACCACGCGAAAATAACAGAAACCTCACCGTACCCCGCGGTGTCCAGGATTGCCGTATAAAGCGGTAATAAAAGAAAGGAAAGCATCCTGGGCAATACAGTGGCCAAGCCGTAAATTGCAGTCTGCTTAAATAGTTTTTTAAGTGGATTCAAGGAATCGATCGATTAATATCCAAAAGTACCTATTTCCCTCTTGGAATAAAAGTCTTACTTCCCATGGGCCGGTACTTCGAATTACTCCATATTTCGGAAAGAGAACGATGGATAGGACCTAATCGGGTTCTGCCTGATTTGCTCAATTTTAAAGTACTTGATCCTGCCATCTTCAAGATAGGTCAAAATAGCCTGTCTTTGGGTGATACTAAAAGGTAGTTCCAAGCCCTTTTGATCCCTGGTCCGCTCCGATATCAACTGGACCCCGTATTCCGCATCCTCATTTTCCTCTTGCCACGTTTTCATCGGATATTCTGCCACGGCAACCGCACCCATTTTTCGGAGTTCAATTTTAAGATCGACCACTTCCCCCCTGTGGTATAGCTTTTGTAGGCTAACCCTGCTTGTACTTAGGCTCCGAATGGGAATAATAACATCATACCCTATTTCTTCAGGATGCTCCTCTATGATCCATCTTTGGGCATAGACCTGACCCAAACTAAAGGGCATTTTATTGTCCACTTCCTTATGTGAAGCACATCCGAACAGGACGAATAATACGATAGCCAAATTATAGATCAGCCGTTTCATGGGTATGTTGGCAATTGATTGTGACACTCAATATACGGACATACTTTAAAAAAGGGTATCAAAAAAAGAAAAACCTAACAAATAGAAGAATTAATGTTTGGAGCCGATTAGCCGTTGAAAACCATGGTCATGAAATCACTATTAGGAGATAACCAACTAGGTATAATGTACAATGGCCTTAAATACGATCCCATTTCGCTTCGCCCAATTGTCGGGTGCTTCCGCACGGTCGGGATTTGGCTGCGCTATCGCTTTGCCGAATTGTCGGGTGCTTCCGCGCGGTCGGGATTTGGCCGCGCTATCGCTTCGCCGAATTGTCGGGTGCTTCCGCGCGGTCGGGATTTGGCCGCGCTATCGCTTCGCCTAATTGTCGGGTGCTTCCGCACGGTCGGGATTTGGCCGCGCTATCGCTTTGCCTAATTGTTGAGTGCTTCCGCACGGTCGGGATTTGGCCGCGCTATCGCTTTGCCTAATTGTCGGGTGCTTCCGCACGGTCGGGATTTGCTTGCGCTATCGCTTTGCCTTATTGTTGAGTGCTTCCGCACGGTCGGGATTTGGCCGCGCTATCGCTTCGCCTAATTGTCGGGTGCTTCCGCACGGTCGGGATTTGGCCGCGCTATCGCTTCGCCTAATTGTTGAGTGCTTCCGCACCACCAACAATTTCCAAAATTTCGTTGGTAATAGCAGCCTGTCTGGCTTTGTTGTAGGTAAGCTTCAATTGGTCGCGAAGCTCTGTGGCATTGTCCGTGGCCTTATGCATTGCCGTCATACGTGCCCCGTGTTCGCTCGCAAAAGAATCCCTAACCGCCTTGTATAATTGCGTTTTCAAGGATTTGGGAATCAGCTGCTCTACAATTTCTTCCTTGGAAGGCTCAAAAATATAATCCGTTGCGGATGCTGTTCCTTCCTCCACAGGAACAATGGGTAGAAATTGTTCCGTGGTTACGAATTGCGTAGCGGCGTTTTTAAACTTATTATATACCAGTTCGATCTTGTCGTACGAACCGCTGGTAAAGTGTTCCATAAGTTCATCCGCAATTCCGGTCACTGTTTCAAAAGTAAGCGAATCATAAACTTCACTATGGTTGGCAATAACGTTGAATTTCTTGCTTAAAATATCATTCCCCTTCTTTCCAATGGCCATAAAATCGACCTGTTTGCCTCCATAGGTCCCATGCAAAAGGGAAACACTTTGCTTAATAATATTGGAGTTGAACGCTCCACAAAGGCCACGATTGGATGTAATGGCAACCACCAATACCTTTTGGACCGTTCTTTGATCCGAAAATTTTCCTCCGGCATCAGCATCCAAATTTGCGCTTAACCCCTGCAAAAGCTCGGTAAGCTTGTTCGCATAAGGCCGCATTTGGGTAATAGCGTCCTGGGCTTTCTTTAACTTGGCCGCGGACACCATCTTCATGGCACTGGTAATCTGCATGGTAGAAGATACCGATGCTATTCTATTCCGTATTTCCTTTAGGTTCGCCATATTTTATGGTATGGGTTCGGAGTGACGAATGATAAATCCTTTTTACTTAGTTTACTAACTGGAATACTTACCGGTCAAATCCTTGGCCAAGGCAGTCAACGTATCGATGACCTCATCCGTCAATTTACCAGCCTTCAAGGTGTCCAAAACATCCCGATGTTTGGCATTTAACAGTTCCAGATAATCTCTTTCAAACTCCTTTACCTTGTCCACAGGAACATTGCGAAGCAAGTTCTTGGAACCTGCATAAATTATAGCTACCTGGTCCTCCACGGTAAAGGGATCATTCTGGGCCTGTTTCAATATCTCCACGTTTCTTCGACCCTTTTCAATCACGTTTAGGGTAGCTGCGTCCAAATCTGAACCGAACTTGGCAAAGGCCTCCAATTCCCGGAATTGCGCTTGATCCAGTTTTAAGGTCCCGGCCACTTTTTTCATGGATTTTATCTGTGCCGATCCTCCTACACGGGATACCGAAATCCCAACGTTGATGGCGGGTCGGACCCCTTGGTTAAATAGGTCCTGCTCCAAGAAAATTTGTCCGTCCGTAATGGATATCACGTTGGTGGGAATATAGGCGGATACATCCCCAGCCTGAGTCTCTATGATCGGTAATGCCGTTAAAGATCCTCCCCCTTTCACCAAAGGTTTGAGCGGTTCGGGCAAGTCGTTCATGTTTTGTGCAATGGCATCGTCATTGATAACCTTGGCGGCCCGTTCCAACAATCTGGAATGCAAATAGAAGACATCCCCGGGATAGGCCTCGCGCCCTGGAGGCCTACGTAATAACAAGGAAACTTCTCGATAGGCTACGGCCTGCTTGGAGAGGTCGTCATATATGATCAATGCGGGACGTCCGGAATCCCTAAAGTATTCACCAATAGCTGCCCCTGCAAAGGGTGCATATACCTGCATTGGTGCCGGATCGGATGCGTTTGCCGCTACAATGGTGGTATAGGCCAAGGCGCCTTTATCTTCCAAAGTCTTGGCAATGGCCGCTACAGTGGAAGCTTTTTGTCCAATGGCCACATAGATACAATATACCGGTTCGCCGGCATCATAAAATTCCTTTTGATTGATGATGGTATCGATACAAACCGTAGTCTTACCGGTCTGGCGGTCACCAATCACCAATTCCCGTTGTCCCCGTCCAATGGGTATCATGGCATCGATGGCCTTTACACCGGTCTGAAGGGGTTCGTTTACCGGTTGCCTAAAAATAACCCCCGGTGCCTTTCTTTCCAACGGCATTTCATAGAGCTCGCCGGAAATTGGGCCTTTACCATCTATGGGCATTCCCAAAGTATCCACAACACGCCCCACGATACCTTCGCCTACATTAATAGAGGCTATACGCTGGGTACGCTTTACCGTTGCACCTTCCAAAATCTCCTTTGAAGGTCCCAACAACACTACCCCTACATTATCTTCTTCCAAGTTTAGAACGATGCCTTCCAAACCACCTTCAAACTCTACCAATTCCCCGTATTGGGCGTTGGATAGCCCATATACCCGAGCTATACCATCCCCCACCTGCAGAACGGTTCCTACTTCGTCCAAGGTAGCGCTGGCTTCCAATCCTGATAATTGTTTCTTCAATATTGCCGATACTTCTGCGGCTTTTACTCCTGCCATTTTTCTAGATATAAAATGTTAAGATGGAGGACTCTTACAGGTCCACAATCCTACTTTTGTTTTATAGACTATTTGTAAATTCTCGTTGGATATGGTTCAATTGGTTTTTGATGCTCGCATCATATTGCGAATCCCCTATGCGCAGCACGAAACCCCCAATAATACGTTCATCCACCGTGTTCTTTATAACCACCTTGTTCCCGGTAATTTTACCAAGCTGTTTCAATATTTTCCCCTCCAATGCCTTGTTTAAAGGAACTGCCGTAGTTACGTAGGCCACGTCCTCACCCTTAAGTTTCTCGCTTAAGGCGATATATTTAAGTGCCACATCGTTGAGGATGTCGATTCTTTTCTTATCAATAAGCAGGTCCAAAAGACCTTGGGAGATTTTATGATGCCCCTTAAAAACGGCGGATACGGCCTTCCTTTTACTGTCGGCCTTCAATATAGGGCTGGAAAGGATCCCCCTAAGTTCCCCGCTTTCAGAAATGGTTTGCACAATAGTGCGCATATCTTTTTCTATGGCATCAGTGGCTTTGTTTTCCAACGCCAAATCCAAGATCGCCTTGGCATATCGTATGGCCGCTCTAGAGTCGTTCATTCGTTATCAATTCAATTTGACGTCGCCCAAGAGGTCGTCGACCATTTTCAATTGCTTATCCTTGTTGGAGAGTTGTTCTTTTATAAGCTTCTCTGCAATCTCAACGGACAATTCGGCCACCTGGTTCTTGATATCCGCCACAGCTGCTTTTTTCTCGCTTTCAATGGTCGCCTGGGCTTGTTTAATCATTTTGTCCCCTTCAACCTGGGCCTGTTCTTTGGAGTCGGCAATCATCTTATCCTTGATTTCCCGGGCTTCCTTGAGCATGGCCTCCCGTTCGGCACGCGCTTCTTGAAGCAGCTTTTCGCTATCCGCCGTTACATTTTGCATTTCCTTCTTGGCCTCTTCAGCAGCGGCCAAGGCATTTTTTATGCCTTCCTCTCGATCGTTTACCGCATCCAAAATGGGTTTCCATGCGTATTTGCGGAGCAATAATAATAATAGGATGAACAAAAGGGTCAACCAAACGAACAATCCCAGCGAAAACTCATTTATCAATTTCTCCATATCCTTATTTTAGATAATTTTTAAACTAATGGGCTTAGGCCGCAACCAACCGTTGCGGCCCTAGCCAAAATTTTAGATTTACACCGCGAACAATGCGGCAAAACCAATACCTTCAATAAGCGCCGCTGCAATCAACATCGCCGTTTGAATTTTTCCGTAAGCCTCAGGCTGTCTGGCAATGGCCTCCATGGCAGATCCACCGATCCTACCAATTCCAAGACCAACACCGATAACTACCAAACCTGCACCTACCATAATTGGAATTTCCATAATCTATCTAGTTTAAAAATTAAAAATTCTATTTACGTTACTTTTTGCTCGACCCTTACTCTATTTGACCTATAAATGGGCCAACTCCGGCTCATCCTCATGTTCGTGATGATCATGTTCTTCCGAGGCGAATCCAAAATATAAGGCCGATAGCATGGTGAAAATATAAGCCTGTAACAAAGCCACAAGAACCTCGATCAAAGAAATGGCGAATGCCAATGCGAACGACAGAGGGCTTCCCAACCAGCTTTTGAAAAGGAACATTAATCCTATCAAACTCATTAAAACAATGTGGCCCGCCTGCATATTGGCATACAATCGAATCAACAGGGAAAAAGGCTTAATGATCAATCCCAATAATTCTATAGGCACCAATATGATGTATAGTGGAATTTTAGCATACCAGGGCATGGTATCCCCCAACGGATCGAAAAGATGTTTCCAATAATCCTTGGTTCCTGTAAAATTCGTTATCAAAAAGGTCAGTAGGGCCAAACCAAAAGTGATGGCAATGTTTCCCGTTACATTGATTCCTAAAGGCGTCAGACCAAAAATGTTAAGGAACCAAATAAAAAAGAATATGGTCAAAAGAAAGGGCATATATTTTCTATAGTGCTTCTCCCCTATATTGGGCCTGGCGATATCGTCCCGAATATAAAGCACTATAGGCTCAAAGAATCGACCGGCTCCTTTCGGGATACCCCCATTTTTGGCATAAGACCTGGCCAAGCTTGTAAACAGCCAAAACATCAAGATTCCGGTGATTATGATCATAACCACATTTTTGGTTATGGAAAAATCCAAGGGTTTTGCATTGGTCGGATGATGCTCTTCATCATATTGAATTGTTCCTTGGGCGTCAGTCTTATATATTTTGCTATGGTATAGTCTATAATGGTTCCCTCCAACCTCGGCAATTTCCTCTCCGTGGTGAAATTGTGACGATGGGAATACCTTTAGTCCGTTATCCCAGAGAATTACGGGCAACGGAAGTCCTACATACACATGTTCACCGTTGTCCTTGGTATAAGAAAACAAGGAAAAATCATGGGAATCCTGCAAGTGATGGTGAATGTATTCCTTAATCTCGGTCTTAAGGTCTTTTTGGGGTGCATCCGAGTGTTGCTCCTTTTCTTTTCCGAACATTGAGACACCGCATAAGAGTGCCATCGTTAGAAGAAAGTTTGCAAAGATTGTCTTTTGCATAAAGCTCTAAGATATCGGTCTCTAAAAATCGGTGCAAATGTAAGCTATTCCGTTAAAAAGAAAAAAGCTTTTGAACGTTTATTTTAACGTGCTTTTAGAAAAGGAAATCAAGGCATTTTTTGAAGCATTCTGGCCGTAAAAACCGTTTCTAGCACCAAACAAATTACATAGGGCACAAAGAAAGCGGCAAACTCCAATTTATCCATGTTGCCATCCATCTTGTAGGGAGGATAGAATACCAGGAAGAAAACGATAAACTTTAAAAAACTGCCTGCCATAAAAAGAAACCCGATACTGTTCTTTAACTTGTTCCGAAATGCATAAAGTAAAGTAAATATTAGCGCACACAATATACCATTGATGAGATAGGACAGGACTAGCATATTCCCATTGGGAGGCAACCCACTCTTCCTTAGCAGTGCAACATGTGCAAAAAAAACAAGTCCCAATACTACTATTAGGACTATTAGAAATCGGATAATCGGAATGCGGTTGGACATGGTCAATATTGGATTCGCTTCAATTGCCGTAAAACTACCCAAATTGATATAGCCACACCAAAAATTGTGGATATTGCGGTAAATATTCTTTTATCGGTTTCGTAATGTTGGTCCAACCAAATACCGCCTTTGGCGGCCAAGAAAATTATGGCCCCCATTTGAAAGGCAACACCTGAAAGTATTGCAACTTGCTTTAAAGTATTTTTCTCCTTAGGAGGCTTTTGCGGGCTCATTCTTGGTATTGGTGCTGCCTATGGTGGACTTATATCCATTGGAGGTGGCACTGTTAGCAACGGAATTGGAGTTCCCACTTAGCGAACCGCCCTTCCCTTTCATACTACACGATGCATTAAATGCAGCTCCCGGCTCAACCGCCAATTTGGAAACGGACACGGTGCCCTCGATGACGGCGGACGATTTTAGCGAAAGTAGGTCGGAAACCAGAAGTTCTCCATTGAAGCTTCCTTCGATATCCGCGTTAACACATTCTACTTTACCTTTGATGTAACCATCCTTTCCGATGACCACTTTCCCGGAAGTTTTTACATTCCCGTCCAATTTGCCGTCAATCCTAAAATCCGCCTCGGAAATGATATCTCCCTTAATTCTGGTGTTCTTTTCGATCCTGTTGGGTTGTCCGCTAATTTCGTTCATAGTTCTAGGTTTTTTGTTGTCTGAAAACATTACTGTTTATGGTTTTGGGGTTAACACTTTGTTTCTATATTCCTGTACATTTTTATGTACCTGTATGGTTTTGTAGTTCTTAGATAAAATTACAAAATTCTCATTGGTGACCTTATAATCCTTGTTAATATTTAGCAGTTCCACATAGCCCAGGGCAAAATCCTTGGACTTAAAGCCATGTACTACTACGAACTGGTCCTCCAGGTTGTACACATCCTTGGAAACCAAGTTCCTGTACTTCAAATCCTTAATCGACTTTTGCAGTGTTTCCAATAGCTTTCGAGCCTTGTCATCGTCCCTTCTTTTAAAGGGAAAAACGACCTTCCAATTCCCTGTTCCTGAAGATCTCACTTCAGACGAAAACTCCTTGGGCTCCAGTTTGGGCAATTGTTCTGCCACCATTTGTTCCGCCTTTTTTCCTTCCGGATTATTCGGATAGGTCAGGGCCACATAGTTAAGTGCCTCCTTAAAAGCTTCGAATCCTTGAAGTCTGCCTATGGCATTGGCCTTTAACATTTCAAATTTTGGCACTATGGGATCTCCTGTATATCTACTAATGTTCTGCTCCGCCCCTGTAATTACCTTTAGGAATTCCTGATTTTGATACTGTTTGTACAAGCTGGCATATCGGGCGGGCGGGCTGTCCGTTCCGCCGGTTATAATTGCTTGCGGATTCAACAAAATCTCCGCATATCGCGAATCCCTATGGTTTTGGATGATGTTTTCTCTCATCTCGGACGCCAATGTACTTCCTTCTTCTTCATAAATTTTGTAAAGGTTGTATTTTGAAGGTAGTATCAATCGCTCCTCGGGATCCGATTTTAGCACGTCCTCCAATTTGCCTGCGGCCAAAAGATTCTCATTGAATTTTTCCTTGTAAATAAGGCCCAACTGGTAATTGGCAAAATTTCGCTCCTTCCCTAGGCTATCGATTACGGAAACATCTTTTGGAATCCTATCCATATAAAAGCCAACATCGTATTTTTCATCACCAATCGGTTCATCGGAAATTAGGGCCCCGGCGGCCAATGTCTGATCATCGCTGTTGCTAGTGGGCAGGGCCCGGTTCTTGTTGCTCCAACGCCAGTCATCCTCCAATTGGCGGTTGCCCCATCGAGTGGTAAAATCATTCTTGCCATAACCCAAACTGGTGATGTTATAAAAGTAGAATTTACCTTTGTTTTCTTTTCCGCCTTTGCTTTTAACAAAAGAGGCGAAGCCTGCGGTAATCCGCTCTTCCTCCTTTTTGGCAGCGGCTTCCTCCGCCTTTTTCATTTCTTCGATATAGTCTTCAAAATAGGCAATCTGTTCGTCTTTGGACATATGGTACAATTTGATGACACTGTCCGCATGCTGAACCACGTCTTCATAGGTGATAACATCCTCCAAATTGTCCAGTTTCTTTTTGATGAAGCGATACTTCTTGGTGTTTTCCTTAAGATTGGTCAGCACACTGTCGTAATAGGCGCCCGCGACCTTATATGCATTTCGGTCGAAATTGTAGGTGGCCAGGTTCTCATAGTTGAGGGCATTGAGCTTAGGTTCGTTCTGTGTAGCACGTAGCGATTTGTTAAAATAAACCAGTGCCAAACTATCCGATCCCCGATCCAGGTGAAATTCGGCCACCTGTCTATAAATCTTATCCAAAAATGGCCTATTTTCCCTATTTTCTTCCAAATCCGTTAGGTATTCCAAAAGCGCTTCCTCATTTTCAACAGTGATTTCAATATTTTGAATCTTTTGGATTTCCGCATTGATCATATAGACCCTGGGGGACTTCCTGTTTAGGTCAATTACCTTGTCAAATGCATAATTGGCACTGTCCTTATGCCCCAATTGGTTGTATAACTGTCCGATGATATAATAATAGCGTCCCCTTTCAGGATTCTTTTTGGTGTAATAGGAGGCTATCTTGAGCTGTTGGATGGCCGTGTCCGGTGCATTGAGATTAATATAAGCCTGTGCCATCATTGCCCGGGCATCCGCGTAATCCTGATCTTTAAGCTCCTCCAATTTCAAGAGGCGTTTTAAATTTTTTATGGCGAGCTCCTCGTTCTCCAAACGGATGTTGACCTTCTCCCTCCAAATATGGGCCTCATTTAATTTATCGCTATACGTATATTTTTTAATCACATAATTGAACGCTTCCAGGGCAGGGATATACCGTTGGTCAAAATATCGGGCCTTGCCCAGTAACAAGAAGGCCTCGTCCGTCTGGGGATTGCGCTCTTCGTCCTTAATGTCCATGCTATGCTTCTGGATGGCCTTGGTGGCTTTGTCCTCGGCAATGATAAAATTGGGGTTGTTGTCCTCCGAGTCCAGTTTTATGGCATCGGTGACTTCCAAGCGCTCTATGGGGAGAATTTCCCAGTAATCGTCCTTATAGCTTGCGTTAAGTTCCTCCCTTCCTTGTTCAAAGGCAAGATTACCGTTGTACAGCACGTTGTACTTGGTGTTCAGTGCGTGCCAATTACGATTGACAAAAGCATCCTTCTTGGTAGAACAGGCGTTAAAAACCGTGCCCCCAAGAAATGCAAAAAGAATAAGCTTAAAATAACGTTTCACCTACGCAAATAAATGGTTTGGTATGGGTAAAACCTGCCCGTTATGTTCAGGTGGATGTGCACTTCTTTCCGCTATACGAAAACGCTCCTATTTTCATTGATCAGGACCCTTTTCAAAAATTGAGGACGCACTTACATAAGGTTAACTTAAAATCATCGGTATTATTATGCAGTTGGTCGATAAAAAGTAAAAAATATAGGGTCTTGATAGGGTTGGTAATTTTGGCCGAGGAATCCGGAAAAGTAAGGATTTGTGCCCAAAAAGAGGAATACAACTGCATTTCTACCGACCTCGTGGTCTGTGGCATCTCAGCACCATGGCCAATCAGACGCCCACATGCGCAACTGAGGGATAATTTCTGTAAGTCGTCGGGAAGAGGGCACCATAAGCCTTTCCTATGCAAATCATGAACAGACTGCCCGGTATTTTCAATCGGATAAGCTCCTAAACCTTACCAGGCAGAAGCATTTTCAAAATTGGCGACGCTTCTGTTGTATTTATTCTTATAGGCCACCGGAGAAAGCCCCACATATTTCTTGAAAATAGTACGAAAGGCCTTTTGATCGGCATACCCCACCTGGTACATGACCTCGTTTACATTATGTTGGGTAGATTCAAAACTACGTTTGGCCCACTCCATCTTTACCCTTTGGATATATTCCAAGGGGGTGTTCTGCGTGGCTTTTTTAAAACGCCTTACAAAGTTGCGCCTACTGATGGCATGTCGCTCGGCCAAATCTTCGACAGATATTTTTTCGGCAATATTACCCTCTATATATTTTTGGGCCTGGTGTATGGCTTCGTCCTCATGGTCTTTCTGTGCCTGAAAAATGGCAAATTGGTTTTGGTTCTCGCGATCAAAATCGATTTCGAAAAATTTTGAGATATAGATGGCGGATCCCCTGCCGCAATATTTTTCGATTAAATGGAGCATCAGGTTTAAAAATGAAAATGCCCCCCCGCTGGTGTAGATTCCATCTTCGTCCGTTACCAGTTTATTGGAGACCAAATGAACTTGAGGATACATTTTTTTAAAAAGGTCCATTCCTGCCCAATGGGTAGCACACTGTTTGCCATCTACCAACCCGGTCCTGGCCAACACAAAAGCACCCATGCACATGCTTGCCACCTCGGCCTGATGTGTATTACGCTGTTCCAGTATCCAGGGTACAAAATCCTGATTGAGGTCCAAATCTTCCATCAATTTGTCCGGCCGCAAAGCAGGTATCAGTATCAAATCCGTTTTTTTTATATCGTTCAAGGTACTGTCGCAGTGGATGCTGAATAGACCATTGTAGAGCGACATATCTTTTTCCAGACCCACGAGATGAACATCAAAAAAGTCATTCTCGCGGGCTCCCGTCTGCTTTAAAAACTGGTTGGTGGCCAGTAAAAGCTTAAAAACTCCTACCACATTACTTAGGATGGCGTTGCCTTTGGGTACTAAAATACTCACATGCTTCATGGGTTCAAATTAAGTCCTAGGATAATCGGTTTTAACCCTATAAATGTAGTAATCCTGTGTGGCACAATCAACCCTTTAAAGTGGCAGATTTTACCTCATCCCGGAGCATCTCGCTTTTGTAGCTTTGAATTGTATGGAATTTGAAAGATTTAAGGAAATCCGAGATCGTATGTGCGCCCAACACCCTGGTGTGACTGAAGGCAAAATGATGAGTTCTCCTGCTATACACTTCAATAGCAAGGTATTCGCGTTCTTTTCAAGAAAGAACAAAATGGTTTTCCGGCTGGGAAAAAACTATCCTGAGGGCTTGATCGATGTGGAATTGGTGGAATTTAGTCCTTTCAAAACCAAAAAACCTTTGTCCGGTTGGTATGAAGTGCATTTTGATGATCATAAACAATGGGAGCGCCTTGCCGCCCAAGCCCTGGAATTGATTAAAAAAAGGAGTGGTTAAGGACATTTACCGTTGCCTCATGTCCGGAAAACAAGATATCGATCGTCATGAAAACAAGAATCACATAAACCTAGGCAAATGATAACGCGAGCTTATACCACTTTTTTTAAAGAACTTCAGCAAAACAATCACAAGGAATGGTTTCATTCCAATAAAAAACGATATGAAAAAGAGGTGCGGGATCCCTTCATAAATTTACTGGAGGAAATTCTCCCCGTTTTGGCCTCCTGGGACGATCGTATTCTTCCGGATCCGAAAAAGGCCATGTTCCGAATCAATCGCGATGTGCGCTTCTCCAAGGATAAATCGCCTTATCATCTTCTTATGAAAGCAGGCTTTTCACCCAACGGGAAAAAATCTGAACTCCCGGGCTACTATTTGGGTATTGACATGGAAAACGTACACGTCGGTGGGGGACTGTTTATGATTGGTACCACCCAACTAAAGAAAGTAAGGTCACATATCGCCTCCCATACCGGTCATTTTCTGGACATTTTGGACCACCAGGATTTTAAAAATGCCTTTGGGCAGCTCAAAGGGGAAAAATCCAAGCGCTTGGACAAAAGTTTGATGTCAATAGCTGAAAAAACGGACCTGATCTACAACAAGCAGTTTTATGCCTTTGCCGAATTTCCCATAGAAACCTTCTTTGGATCAAAGGAATTATCCAAGGAGATCTTGGTCCACTTTGAGGCCATTCGCCCCTTGAACTCCTTTTTAACCCGATCATTTGAATAGCATGTATTTTATTTATTAATCATAAAACAAGAACCAATGAGTACACAAGAAGTAGCTAAAAAATTAGTGGGCCTTTGTAGGGAAGGCAAGTATGAAGAAGCCTATGGCCTTTACGCGGAAGACGCAGTAAGTCTGGAAATGCCTGGCGTTCCCAATGAAAGGACGGAAGGATTGGACAACATTATCCAAGGCTACCAACAATGGGCCAACAATATTGAAGAAGCACATGGTGGAACGGTAGGCGAGCCCGTTGTGGCCGGCAACCATTTTGTGGTCCCCATGACCAGCGATGTTACTTTTAAAAATGGAGGCAGGGTTAATATGGAAGAGCTTTGCATGTACCAGGTAGCAGACGGAAAAATCAAAAAGGCATCCTTTCATTATGACCCTTCGGTTATGTTCGGATAATAAAATCGGTATGGGAATGGGCGTCATGTGTTAAACATGGTGCCCATTTTATGCCGTAAAGAAGTGTTCCAGTTCCTGTAAGGTTTCGGAAGATGTAGCGATATCCCTCACTATCTCGCCCCTTTCCAGCACCACGATGCGCTCACAAACTTCGGTGACATGAATTAAATCATGGCTAGAAATTAAAACCGTAGTTTCCTTGTTGTCCGTTAAGTCCTTAATGATGCCTTTTAAGCGAATCTGGGTAGTAGGGTCCAGGTTGGCAAAGGGTTCGTCCAGAATGATAACTTCCGGATTCCCAATAAACGAGGCCACGATACCTGCCTTTTTTTGATTGCCTTTTGATAAATCCCTTAGGTATTTTTTCTGTCCCAGAATTTCTCCATGAAAAAAATCATCAAATCTGGACAACAGCGCATCTACATCGGCCTTGTTCCGATTTCGAAGTTCTCCCACAAAATAGAAGTATTCCTCCGGGGTCAGATAGCCGATCAAAAAAGTTTCGTCGATAAAGGACGCGGTAAAGGGTTTCCAAGCCTCGCTGTTATCCACACGAATACCATTATTAATGATATGTCCGGTGCTAGGTTGTATCAAATCCAGGATTAGGCTAAAAAATGTGGTTTTCCCAGCACCATTATTGCCCACCAAACCAAATGTTTGGCCTTTGGGTATTTCCAATCGTTCCAAATTTAGAACGATCTGGGCCCCGTATTTCTTGGTCAATTTTTCAGCTATTATCATTGGTTTCGTTTTAGATATTATTATCCGTTCCTTTCCTTGAATCCAGCGATCATTCCGTATTTCCTTTTTCTGTATTGTTCCGTAATTCCATCCAGAAGTCTTTTGCGGAAAACCAGACCTAGTAGGCCTGCCAAGGCTATGGCCGCGAGCCCAACCTCAAATGAAATCAAAAACTTGAGTAGGGCGAAAATGGCCACGGGAAGCCCGAGCAGGGGTATAATGACGAGAAATTGGACGGCTCCCGTTCCTTGCATATTGGAAAAGGCACTTTTTTCCATATCGATGCGCTTCTTATTCAAGGAACCGAACAGTAGTATGACCGGTACATTTACACCCAAATTGTAGAGTGCGGCACTAAAGTTTATGGCCAAGGCCTGCCAACCAAAGTAAACATATGGAATGGAAAGCAGGAACATGAGAACCACACTGAACGAGATCAGCACGGCCTTGGATTCCAAGTATTTTCTAAATGGGATGTTCTGGGACATGAGCATGCTATAGTAGGCACTGTCCCATGCGGGAATAAATTGACCGAAATTGGCCAGAAAAATGCCGGTGATGAAAACGCCTGCCACCACCATCATACTTGAAGTCAGCGGGAAATCATCCATGGCATAAAATGCGAGTCCGTACAAAATCATGGCCAAGGAAATAATCGCCTGTGTCCTTGTGCGCTTGTTGCGCCATATCATTCTTAAGTCCAATTGCAAAAAAGGAGCTACATCCCCAAACTTTTTGGTCCATTCCAAATCCGCCGTTATGGCCTTTTTGGTCTTTTTTCCTAAGGACGCATCCAAAAAAATCCGCTGCCGTAAATATCTAAAATTGATAATGTAGGCGAGAAAGAATACCAAGAACGGGACAATAAAAAGCCATTGATATTGGTAAAATGCATAAAAAGCCTTCCCCATATACCCTGTTATTGGTAATATGGCCCAATACTCCAAGGCATAAAGTGCAATGAGCGCTACAGCCAAAACAACGAATGCCCTATCGCTTTTGTTGATAATAAAATTGATGTAGTTAACGGTAAGGATCAAGAAAAGTATGGAAACCATCCAAAAGACTACATTTAAGTACGGATAGCCCTGAAGCAAAAGGACTATACCAAATGGGACGAATACAAATAGTCCCATGAAATTGAAGAAGGATATTCCAGATCTTCCCAGAACGTAGTGGGTAATCGTATCTTTCTTTATGGGCAATGCGAGCAATGGCTTTACTTCCATTACCGGGAGTTTTTGCATAAAGTATCGGATAAAAAGCTCCGCCAGCAACCAATAAGGCAGGAAGCCGCTTAATTTTAGCAAGGGATCTTCTCCAGGAAAAATTTTTTGAAGCAGATAAAAAAGTCCGGAACCGGCCAAGATCAGTGAAACCATCATATATATCCCGAAGAAAAGCATCAGAATCTTTAGTGCAAGCCCCTTTCCCAGCGATGCCGATCTAAAAAATGACTTCCATTGAAGTTCGATGAAGTATTTGAACATTGAGGTTGGCGTTCTTTTTGGCAAGTTAGTTCCGAAAAGGCCGCGTTTGTTACAAATAGTCGATATTTTTTAACATTACGGTCCTAAATGGGGATTGCTTTGCGTAGTTTTGCACAAATTTTTTAGAATATGGCCCATTTCCACCCTCTGGTTGTAAAGCATATAAAACCATTGACCCCCAACGCAGTGGCGATTACCCTGGAAATCCCCAAGGAGTTATTACAGACTTTTGATTTTACTTCGGGACAATATATTACCATCAAAAAGGAAATCAAGGGACAGGAACTGCGCAGGGCTTATTCCATTAGCTCCCTACCCAAAAAGGACACGATTACCATTGGTGTAAAAAAGGTGGACAAGGGCGGGTTTTCGGACTATGCGAATACCAAATTAAAGGCCGGGGATATTTTGGAAGTAATGCCCCCGGAAGGCCGTTTCGTTTTTAACCCTTCGGCCGAGCCAAAAAATATTGTCGCCTTTGCCGCCGGTAGCGGTATTACACCGATAATGAGCATCCTCCGTACCGTTTTGGAGAGTCATCCCAAGAATCAGTTTGTATTGGTCTATGGAAACCGATCTTACGAGGAAACCATGTTCTACACGGATATTGTAAAACTTCAGTTGGATCACAGCGATCGTTTTTTTGTTTACTTTGTCAATAGCCGCACTCACGAATCCGACTCCCTTTTTGGACGAATCGATCTTTCCACCATCAACTATGTCCTCAAGAACAAACACAAAAATGTTGTTTTTGATGGCCATTATCTTTGTGGACCTGAAGCTATGATCAATCTTGTAAGCGATACCCTTGAAGAAAGGGAGGTGCCCAAGGACAACATCCATTTTGAACTGTTTACCACTACCGAAATATTGGATGAAATTCCGGAATCTGTTGAAGGACAGACCCAACTTACCGTAATCCTAGAGGATGAGGAATATTCCTTGACCATGGATAAAAAGGCCCTGGTGTTGGACGCTGTTCTTAAGGAAAATTTGGACGCTCCCTACTCCTGTCAAGGCGGGGTCTGTAGCAGTTGTATCGCAAGAATTACCGAAGGGAAGGCGGAAATGGTGAAAAACCAGATTTTAACGGATGGTGAAATTGAGGAAGGGTTTATCCTTACCTGCCAGGCCCATCCTACTACCCCTACCTTGACGGTGGACTATGACGATGTGTAGTATGGAAAAAGACCGTACCGTCCAAAACTGACCTCCAGTTGCATTACATGCTTTGGTCGTTTGCGTTTTATCTATGCTTTTGAATGAATCGACCGTTTTTTAAGGAATGGGAAGTATCCTAACAAAACTGGCAACAAACCATTTGGTTGGTTTGGACTGCAAAAGGGTAGATTACGGTCTATTTTCGGTTTGGGCCCGCTCAAGTTCCACTTCCAGGGTTGACATGGCCAGCTCATATCCCATTTTATAGGCCTTTTCGATTCCCGTACGATCGAGCACTCCTATTTTTTCCAATTCCGGGTATTCCAAAAGCAAATTGCAGGAACGCAATTTTTTCTTGTTTATGGCATATATCATTAGGTTGGTTACTCTTCCTGTAAGCTGTATGGAATTATTGAGGGCATTTTTATGCAGTTGTCCTACCGCGGAGACATTGCTCCCAATAACGTAGTCCACCTTGTTTTGGATGGGTTCCAAAGGAAAATTATTCATAATGCCTCCATCCGCATATAATTTCCCATTAAGCTCCACAGGGCTAAAAACTGGTGGTAAAGCCGCCGAGGCGAGCAAGGGACGTATAAGTTCCCCTTCTGAAAAAAAGTGTTGTTCTCCTTGTTGAAGGTCGGTGGCCACTATATATAATTGTCTTTCGAGCGACTCAAATGCATCTTTGGGAATGTACTCCTTAAAAATATCAAAATACCTTTCGGTATCTATTAATCCTGGCTTAAGAATGGTAAAAAAGCTGTATTTGAACAAGGGCGTTTCCTTAAAGAAACGAAGCATGTCCGAGACAGAACTTCCATTCGCATATAATGCCCCGACCAGGGCACCTACGCTGCTGCCACTGACCATTTGGGCCGTAATACCCAATTCTTCCATGGCTTGGATAAGCCCTATATGTGCCATACCCCGAACACCTCCACCGGAGAGTACCAAACCAATGGAGGAGCTGTTCAAAAGTAGATGGGTCCCTAAAGCACTCATTTTTTATAAAGCTAGTCCAAAAGTCCTAATTTCCATGTATGATAGGTCATCAAATAGAACGATATCTTCTATTTAATCCGAGTTCCTATCGATTAGCTCTATCAGCTTTGTTCGGTCCGTTACCCCGGAATTTCTCCAAATAACCTCGCCCTTTTTAAAAAGTATTAAGGTGGGTACGCCCCTTACCTGAAACCTGCCGGCTACGTTTTGGTTGCGATCCACATCAATTTTTATTATTTTGGCCTTTTCTCCTATCTGGGCGGCCACCTCCTTAAGTATGGGGGCCTGCATTTTACAGGGCCCGCACCAATCGGCATAAAAATCAACCAATACCGGTTTTTCGGATTGTATCAATTTTGAGAAGTTTCCTTTCATTGTTCTTTCTTTTTGACCGTTATCGGCTATTTTGAATTTGTTTTATCAATTCCTTTTGTTGGGGCGTAAGCTTGGTGGGCATTTGAATGTGTATGGTTGCGAACAGATCCCCAAATTGTCCCGGTTTTCCATATTTGGGCATTCCTTTACCCCGTAGGCGAATGGTCTTGCCATTTTGGGTGCCTTCCCTGATGGGAATTTTCACCTTGCCGGACAATGTTGGAACATCCTGCTCCCCTCCCAAAAGGGCCTTGAAAAGGTCGACGGATAAATCCATATGTAAGTGGTCCCCCTTCCTCTTATAAATGGCATGTTCCGCTACCCTGATCGTGATGTAAAGGTCTCCTGCGGATCCTTGACTTCCTTTTTGCCCCTTGCCTTTGGCACGCAATTGCAATCCGGTATAGGCGCCCGGTTTCATCTTTAATTTTATTCTGTGCCCATCCAATTCGAGTACCCGTTCGGTTCCGTGATAGGCCTCGGTCAGACCAATGCCCACTTCTCCGGACATATCGGCTCCAGGGAACCCATACGCAGTTCTCCGGTTATCTTTTCCAAAAAAAGCTTCAAAAAAATCCGAAAAACCACCTTCACCGCCAAAGCTGTAATCCGAATCCGTATAGGTGTATCTTTGCCGATTTTCGAAATGTCGGTATCGATTTCGTTGCTCCACAAATTCATCATAGGCCACCCCAGATTGTTGAAAGCTCTCCCAATCCGACCCCAAAGCATCATACTGCTTTCGCTTTTCGGGATTTCCCAATACTTGGTAGGCTTCGGAAATTTCCTTAAATTTTTCTTCCGATACCTTGTCACCCTTTGTCTTATCTGGATGATATTGTGCCGCCAATCTCCGATAGGCCTTCTTAATTTCCTTATTGGTGGCATCACGATCCACATTTAATATGTTGTAATACTCCTTAAATTTCATCTCATCCTAGCTCTCTTTTTCCAAATTTCACACTTGTGGCACCTTTCCTTGCCAAAACCCTGATTATCTGCGGCAAATAAAAAGGGGCAGCAGCCCCTTTTATCATGATCCCATCCCGAAGGCGTAGTAGTGCTTTCCGGGACGATCTTCATACATCCCTTCCAGCATAATACCGCCTTGCTTGTTTTCCAAGGCCTTGGCCACATCCTTTACATCCGATATCTTTTTACCATCGATATGGGTTATAATGAAACCTTCCTGCATTTGGGTCTCCTTGCGCAACTTTCCAGCATATAGACGGATAACCTGTACACCTCCATCCAAGTCCAATTTCTCGGCCTTTTCCTTAGCAAGGTTCTCAAAGTCGGCTCCCAATAGATTCAATATTTCCTTCTTTTCCCGTTTTACCAGTTCGGTGGTGCCACTGGCATTTTTCAAAATCACCTTAAATTCCTTTTCCTTGCCGTCTCTATTTACGGCCACCAACACCTCATCCCCGGGTCTACGACGGGCAATAATCTCTTGAAGCCTTGGCGAGGTGAAGGTTTCATTGTCATCTACGCTTAGGATGATATCACCTTTTTTAATACCAGCTTTTTCGGCAGCACTATCTGCGCCAACATTTTCCACCCAAACCCCTTTGGTGAAGTCTATCCCTTTTTCCTTGGCCAAGTTACCGTCCATGGTTCGGATAGTTACCCCTAACATACCTCTTTGTACGCTGCCGTACTTTAACAAGTCCTCCACTACTTTGGAAACAATATTGCTGGGTACGGCAAACCCATACCCGTTATAGGTTCCGGTCCTGCTCGCAATGGCCGTATTGATCCCAATCAAGTCGCCATCCAAATTGACCAGTGCTCCCCCACTATTTCCAGGATTGATGGCCGCATCCGTCTGGATAAAGCTTTCCACCGCAAATTTTTCCCGGTTAATGTTGATATTGCGGCCTTTGGCACTTACGATTCCCGCCGTTACCGTAGAGGTAAGGCTAAAAGGATTGCCAACGGCCAGTACCCATTCCCCAATTTGGACATCATCGGAATTCACTAAAGCCACTGGACTTAAATTGTCGGCTTTAATTTGAATCAGGGCCAAATCAGTAGTAGGATCGGTTCCAATTACCGTAGCTTTGTACGTTCCATTATTGTGTAGGGTAACCTCTATCTCATCCGCATTGTCGATTACATGGTTGTTGGTAACAATATAGCCTTGATCATTGATAATTACACCGGAACCCGTTCCATACATAGGTCGGGGACTCGAACCTTCGCCTTGGGGCAGGTTCTTGAACATATCCCCGAAGAAATCCTTAAAGGGGTCGGGAAGTTGGCGGTGCCCGCCTTGATCTCCATATCTGGGCGCACTTTGGGTGGACTTGATGTTTACCACCGCATCCAGGACTTTGTTCACCGTTACGGTGAAGTCCAACGGTTTAAGGTTGCCATCGGTATCCGCAGTGTACAACACATTCCTACCTTCAGTTGGCCGTACTTGTTGAATGGTTACCGGGTCGTCCTTCATTAAAAGGTAGCCCCCGATGGCGCCAAAACTTACCATTAAGGCAATTAGGGCCGAAAAAAGATAAACTTTAATTCCAGATGGTTTATAATTCTCATTTTTCATGGTTCAAAATTGTTTTTATTACTTATTATTTTATAATTAAAGGTTTTGGTCTCACATCGGTTCTCAAATTCGAAACTTCAGTCGCAGAAGCACTGAAAATCTGTCGTTTTTGAATGTCAAAATGTCATCCTCGCTCTTTAGAATTTATGGCCGGGGCTCTTATTCTTACCTACCTAAGCCATAAGAGTCGAAGCGATTCACACCTTCTCGGAAAACTCCGATAACGGACCACGAACCTCCCGGACCCCAGCGCCAATGCCTATATTCCAAATTTACCTAATTGTCGCTCTAATTTGGACAAATCCCATGCCAGAAACAGGGGCCCTTCTATTAAAGTTTTTATAAATTTTTGAACTTACCAGGGCTTATTGTAATGATTTGAATCTTTCTATTCCGAGGCGTTTAATTTTCGTAAAGAACTTGGGCTCAAGCCTATAAAAAATCAATAAAGTAAGGGTTTATTTGCCAGTACGGCGCAAAAAAAGGTAAAACTGTAAAGAACATTAAAAACGTGCGACTGAGCCCGTACGTCTTTTTATCGTAATTTCACGGAAGATTCTGTTTACCATGTCCCTGACAAAAGAAAATGGCACAGCCATATTAATTTTTGCACAATCCTCCACAGAGGATATGAAGCACAAAAACATGGTCAATGGGGATGTGCTATTTGATTCCCTCACCAAGCATACCATTGCTTTGGTTGAAAAGACAGGCTTACCCTACTACCATTTTACGGAAAAGGAGCAAAAAGGGCATTCTTTTGGGGAACGTTTCACGAATGCTATCCAGACCGTTTTTAACAAGGGTTTTGATTCTGTCATCACCGTAGGAAACGATACCCCACATCTTGGCGTTAAGCATATACTTGAAGCCAATGAGCAACTAAAATCCAAAAAGCTGGTCCTCGGACCTTCAATAGATGGCGGATTTTATCTTATGGGCCTTCACCGTTCGCAGTTTCATGCCCATTCGTTTGCCCAATTACCTTGGCAAACCACCCAGCTTTTTAAGGCCGTGGTAAAATGGTCGGATGAATGTGAAATACAACTGGTCCGATTGCAGCCTTTGATCGATTTGGATCAACTTCAGGATATTAGGAACCTGTTAAATCGCTTCTTCACCTTGCCTAAGGCTATTCTAGGCATTCTCGCACAGATCTTATACCAAACAGTACAAAACTGGATTTTTGTACTTGTTCCCTACACCCTTCATTTTCTACACTTCCCCTTTAATAAGGGTTCGCCCACTTCAATTGCGGTGAAGGCTTACTAGGCCAAACCGCACTTTCCTAAGTAAAAATCATTTAAAAACGAACGTGGAGCCCGCTTTTGGCCGTGAAATGCCATTGTGGATTCCAAATTTATCAACATTAATAGTAACCCATTATGGCCAACACCTATTACGACCCAGCGGATCTTCGGAAATTCGGAAAGATAACGGAGTGGAGCGAAGAGTTGGGAAACGCCTTCTTTGATTATTATGGAAAAGTTTTCGAGGAAGGTGCCCTAAGCGCACGGGAGAAATCCTTGATCGCACTTGCAGTCGCACATGTAGTCAAATGTCCCTATTGTATCGACGCTTATACCAAAGACGGGCTGCAACGCGGTATTACCAAGGAAGAAATGATGGAAGCCGTCCACACGGGGGCGGCCATTGAAAGTGGTGCCACCCTGGTCCACGGCGTACAAATGATGAATAAGTATAACAAACTAAGTATGTAATAGGGTTGCTGGCCCATTAATAGTAGTGCTCCCACAACCCTGAATCCATAACACATTATGGCAACTAAATCATTAAAGGCCCGGCAAAAAGACTTGGCCCAAACCAATAAGCAATTGAAAATTTTAAATGGCGGGCTCTTTGCCGAAGGAGAACTCCCTTTTTTTAAGGACAAACTGGCCAATATAGGACGTTTTCCATTACGTCCTAGAAAATTGGAGGTCCTACAAATAAATGTAGGCTATATGTGCAACCAGGTCTGTGAACATTGCCATGTAGACGCAGGGCCCGACCGCAAGGAAATCATGTCCCGGGAGACCATGGAACACTGTTTGGAAGTCATTCGCCATACCGGTGCCCACACCCTGGACCTCACCGGTGGTGCCCCCGAAATGAACCCCAATTTTCGATGGTTCGTGGAAGAGGCGGCCAAAGCGGGGATCCAGGATTTTATCGTACGATCCAACTTGACCATTATTCGCGCTAACAAGCGGTATCATGATTTGCCCGATTTCTTTAAAAAACACCAGGTACACGTTGTTTCATCAATGCCCCACTATACTCGGGGAAAAACGGACAAGCAGCGAGGAGATGGTGTTTTTGACAAAAGTATTAGGGCCTTGCAGGAACTGAATGCGGTCGGGTATGGCCTTCCAGGCCAGGATTTACGATTGGACTTGGTTTACAATCCTTCGGGCGCCTACCTGCCCGGTGACCAGGCCGCATTGGAACGGGATTTTAAAAAGGCGCTGCACGAAGATTTCGGCATCCACTTCCATAAGCTATATGCCATTACCAATTTGCCCATCTCCCGTTTCTTGGACTACCTCATAGCCTCCGAGAACTATGAGGACTATATGTATGCCCTAGTAGATGCCTATAATCCGGACGCAGTGGAAAATGTAATGTGTACCAACACCATCTCGGTAAGCTGGGATGGATGGCTGTACGACTGTGATTTCAACCAAATGCTAGGATTGAAGGTGAACAGCAAGATACAACATATTAGCGAGTACCATGAAACTATACTGAATGATCGGGAAATTGTTATTTCACAACATTGCTACGGGTGTACTGCCGGAGCGGGAAGTAGTTGCCAAGGTGCTGTTATCTAGCACTGTTTAACCGGTGCAACCACCAAGAATCTCCAACAGAAAGTGGGGAACAACAAAAAAAACATGCTATGAGTTATTTACAAGCCACGAACGACCTTTATAAAGAAGCAGCTTTGACACCTGATGTGGGGCTGTGCTGTACGACCAACCCCATATGGGAATTACCGGGCCTCACCGTACCCAAAATCATGCAGGAAATGAACTATGGCTGCGGGAGCACCGTGCATGCCAGGGACCTGACCAATAATCCTAAGATATTATATGTCGGGGTAGGTGGTGGAATGGAACTGTTGCAATTCTCCTATTTTAGTCGTCAAAAGTCAGGGGTGGTCGGTGTAGATGTTGTGGACGAAATGTTGGCGGCCAGTAGAAGGAATTTTATGGTAGCCGAAAAGGAGAACGATTGGTTCCAGGCGGACTTTGTCGACTTAAGAAAAGGGGACGCGCTGAATCTTCCTGTGGAAGATAATAGTATGGATGTGGCCGCACAGAACTGTTTGTTCAATATTTTCAAGGAAGACGACCTGAAACGGGCCATTAAAGAAATGTATCGTGTTCTAAAACCTCGGGGCAGGTTGGTAATGAGCGATCCCATTTGCGAACAGGAAATGAACGAAAACCTGAGAAACGATGATCGCCTTCGGGCTTTATGCCTTAGCGGAAGCCTTCCCATGACCGACTACATAAAGGCATTGACGGATGTCGGTTTTGGTACGATCGAGATACGGGCCCGCAAGCCCTACCGTATCCTGGATCCGAAAAATTATCCGACCGACGAACTGATTTATATTGAGTCCATAGAAGTGGCCGCCATAAAGGATCCCATGCCCGTGGACGGACCTTGTGTATTTACCGGTAAAGCGGCCATTTACTTTGGTGAAGAAGACTATTTTGATGATGAGAAGGGCCATGTTCTCTTGAAAAACCAGCCGTTGGCGGTATGCGATAAGACCGCTGCAGCATTAGCAAGACTAGATCGTAGTGATATCTTTATCAGCAAATCGACCTATCATTATGATGGTGGTGGCTGTTGTTAAGTGTTAATTAGGCGATTATTAGAGCTCTATATTCCACTATTACCCTTGTTCAAGTTGTTGTTAATCCGAAAAGTAGTACACTTGAACCGACCGCTTGGTCGGTTTGTTTTTTACAAAAACAGTGCATTCGTCGAGATTTTGTCATTTGAACGATTTTTTTCTAGGCTTTGTCCTTAAATATTGAGCCAAAAAGAGGTTCAGGGGTTCTTTGTTTTAGACTTGACGGTCTATTTAACCCAAAACCCAAATCTTATGGACAAGAACCTAAAACGTATGGCCACCATGCAGCGAATGCAGGTAACCGGGCTGGAATTGTTTTACAAAAAAGGCTATTACAATACCAGTGTAGATGACATTCTTAAAGAACTTTCCCTTTCCAAAGGTGCATTTTATTATCACTTCAGCTCCAAGGAGGATTTTTTCATACAAATAGTAGACAATCTAGTGGTCCGGAAAATCTATAGTATGCTCATTGAACCTCTTGAAGGACAAGAAGATCCATTGGAATTGATAACCCAATGTTTTGATGATGCACTAGAGACGGCCGTTCATAACGAAATGGACTACGGTTTTGTACTAGGTAATTTCATCAATGAATTTAACGGAAGGCACCCGGAAATAATGAAACATTTGAACGATATCCTTAAAATATGGGAAGTAAATCTGGTTTCCATCATACAAAAAGGGAAGTTCAATGGTCATATAGACCGGCACGTGGATGCAGAGGGAGTAGCCGTTTATCTGATGAGCGCTTACATGGGCATTCGAACCTTGATGGTAGAAATGGCTCCCAGTGCACGTAAATACCGATTTATGGCACAATTGCGCCAGTACTTTAAATCCATACAGGTAAAGCCGCAAACGGTATAAGTACAAAACTTACGTTATGCCGCACAGGGAATCTATCCTTTCCATGACCGTATTTGGGGAAATGGTGCGCATTGCGTTCTGGTAACCTTCTGGATGTACATTGCCATATACCGAAGTAGGAATATGTGGATACCTTTCCCGATCGGAAAGCAGGGCGTTGGCGTTTACCTGTCCAAAGGGAGCAAACCCGGCATAGGGATGGGTAATACCCCAAAGTGTAATGACAGGTACGCCGTAAATGGCGGCTAGATGACCGTTGCCACTGTCCATGGCGAGCATAACATCTAGATTGGAAATCAAGTTAAGTTCCTCCGATAAGGAAAGCTTTCCGGCAATATTGATGGTCTGTTGGAACGTATTGGCCCACCCATCCAAAATCCGGATTTCCTTATCACCCCCACCAAATAAAAAGATTTTATACCTTTTGGTATTTATGATTTGACCTATAATGTCCTCCATTAAATCCAATGGATACTGTTTGCCGGGAAAGGCGGCAAAAGGAGCTATTCCCAGCCATTTCAGTTTCTTGGGCCCCATTAGTTGAAGGATTATATCAGAAGGTGGCTTTTTCGACAGTAAGGCAATATTGGAAAGGTCCACGGATAATCCCATCCTACCAAATACATCAGCGTACCGTTGATGCGTAGTTTTAAGGGGAAGAAAAATCTTGTTCCTTTTCCGGGTCAAAGCCCTCTTTTCCTTTCTTCCCTTATCAATCCGAAAAAAGGGAATCCCACTAAAAAAAAAGAGTTGCCTTAAAATCTGGGTCCTCAATACATTGTGCAGGTCCGCAACGACATCTATCCTTTGGTTTTTGAGTTCTCGATACAAATTCCACAATCCTGGAAGCCCCCTATGTTTCCCTTTCAAATGGGCTTCATAGATCGTGGTATTGGGCAATTCGGCAAAAATAGGGGCGAAGAACGCGCGGGTCAACACCGTTATCCTCAAATACGGATATTGATGAACCAAAGCAGAAAGAACAGGAACTGTCATAGCCACGTCACCCATAGCGGAAAGACGAATAACCAGGATATGTACGATTTTATTTTTGGGCACGAAGGACCGGGTTTAGTTCTTCGTCATTGTACATCTTCATCTGTTTATAGACCTTCATATATTTCCTACCGGCTTCAATATCCGTTAATAATTGGTCTATGGCCAAGGAAAGGTCTTTTTTCTGTTCGAGGAGCACATTTAGTTTAATCGAACAATTTTCGATATGTTCCGGAGTAGCATCCATTCTTGCTACCTCTTCCTTCATATGATAGATCTTTAGGGCCAAAATGGAAAGTCGGTCAATGGCCCAAGCCGGGCTTTCGGTATTGATAGTGGCCTCTTCCAAAACTCTAACCGATTGGTATTTTTTTAGGAAATAGCTATCGATATACTCCACCAAATCGGTTCGGTCCTGGTTGCTTGCATCTATTTGGCGCTTAATCCGCAAGGCCTTTTCCGGATGTATATCCGGATCACGAATAATGTCCTCATAATGCCATTGCACAGTGTCTATCCAATTTTTTCGGTACAAAAGATGTGTAATTTCCCGGTCGGGATATGGATTCTCAAAAGGTTGATCCACTTTATCCTCAATGTGATATTTCTGAATGCTTTCCTCAAATATTCCAAAGGCAAATTCACTGAACATACTGCTGGGCTTTTTTCAAAGATACCCTATTATTTTAAGATCAAACCGATGAAGAAGCCCATAAAAGGAATGAATACCGAGAGCATTAAAATAATTTCCTTAATATTCGGCCGTTTGATCGATTCCACATAATTAGTAACAAAAACAGCGGCGGGGAAAAAGGTTAAGATTACGGGATATGTGGAATCGGATGTGGTAAGGATTTTTAAAATGATGCCTATTCCAAACGCCAGGGCGATCAGTCGAAGGGTTATTATTTTACCTAAACCGGATTTTCCCAACTTTACAAATGCCAAAACGGCGGCCAAAATGGTGGCTAAAATATAGATGATTACCCGCGTACTGTTGTTCCAATCAAAAAAATACTGGGAGGAAAAATTAATGGAAAACTCATAGTGTCGAACCAGAAAAAAAGGGTTGTCCGTGAATAACGAAACGGCCTGAACAATGGATATTACTACAAACATAGCCGTGAAAGGTACGAACCAATTTTTCATGTTCTTAGGTTCATAAATATATATGGCGACCAAAACGAGTATTAAAAAAAGAATGGCCCAATTGTAGAAGAGACTGGAAACCATAATCCAAAGGGAGGCATCAAAAATCTTCAATTTTATACTTTTTAAAGATTTTAGACTAATTATCCTCCGCAGTGCAAGTAGTAAAAAAAAGCTACAGAATATGGCGTTGCTATCGCTCATCGTTTCGGGAAATACCAAAATAAGTAGGGCATAATATAACAAGGCATACGAATTGGTGGCGGTAATCTTGTTTCGATGACAAATAAAGTTGACTACAAACAAGCTAAACAGCAATACCCCTAAAACCATTGCTTTTCCGATTAACTCATCTATTGCAAAGGTTCTATTGAAAAGAAAAAAATGCGCCAGCCAGTAAAAAACAAACACAAAACTACATACGATGAGATAGTTTATGGGTTTTGTTTTTTCAAAAATGCTTGAAATCATCCTGGCTTTTTATACTTTTGCAGGTAAATATACAGCAAGATGACTTCATTTTTTAGAGGGATAGAGACTTTGTTCGTCGATTATCTTTTTACACCTTACGACATACTCCGTGAAATGGATAATTGGTGGGCCGCCAATATAGTTAATTGGCTACTCTTCATTATTGGCTCGGTGGCTTTCGTATATTGGATGTTACAACTCAAGCAGTTTAACGACAACAACGAAGAGGACAAAAGTATTTCCTCACATTCCTATTTATAGGTCAAAACCGATATCCCTTCTGTAATTTATTTTATCGAAACATATTTTTCCTATACTTGAATACGATTTGGCCAGTGCATCTTGGTAGCTGTCGTCAATTGATGTAAAGGCCATAACACGTCCCCCATGGGTAACCACTTTGCCATCTACCAGTTGTGTCCCGGCATGAAAAACCAATGATTCGGTAACATTTTCCAAACCAAAAATTTCATGCCCTTTTTCATAGGCCTCGGGGTATCCACCGGATACCGTCATAACAGTGGCGGCCGATCGATTATCTATTTGGAGGTTTATGGAATCTAGGTTTTGATTGGCGATGGCCTGAAAAACTTCCACCAGGTCATTTTTGATTCTAGGGAACACCACCTCGGTCTCCGGGTCTCCCATCCGCACATTGTATTCTATGACGAAGGGGTCGTTGTCCACTTTGATCAATCCAATAAAAATGAATCCCTTATACGGTAAGCCATCCTTTTCAAGGCCTTCTATAGTAGGTTTAATTATCCTGGTGTGAACCTTGTCCATAAAATCCTTCTCGGCAAAAGGAACCGGCGAAATGGCTCCCATACCGCCCGTATTCAGTCCCGTATCCCCTTCACCGATACGTTTATAATCCTTCGCTGTAGGAAGTACTTTGTAGTTCTTCCCATCTGTTAGAACAAAGACACTCAATTCCAGCCCTGATAAAAACTCCTCTATTACAACGGTATTACTTGCTTTGCCAAACTTTGCATTTCCCAGCATAGAAACCAACTCCTGTTTGGCTTTCTGAAGGTTGTTCAAAATAACAACCCCCTTACCTGCTGCTAGACCATCGGCCTTTAAGACATATGGTGAGGGCAGGGTTTCCAAAAAGGACAGACCTTCCTCCAGTTGCCCTGCGGTAAAGCTTTTGTAACCTGCTGTGGGGATTTGATGCCGTTGCATGAAGCGTTTCGCAAATTCTTTGCTCCCTTCCAAATTTGCGGCCGCCTTTTGGGGACCGATTACCGGGATGTCCTTGAGCTCAGGTGAATCAAGAAAAAAATCGTGGATACCATTGACCAATGGGTCCTCCGGACCGACCACGACCATATCAACGCCTTTGGAAAGCACCAGGTCCCTTATTCCTTCAAAATCATTTACACCAATTGGTATGTTTTCGCCCAAAGATGCGGTGCCCGCATTGCCCGGAGCCACGAAGAGTTGGTCCAATTTTGTGCTCTGCGCCAATTTCCACGCAATTGTGTGCTCGCGGCCGCCTGAACCGAGGATTAAAATTTTCATAAAACGATGTTATTTACACAGCATCCAAAAATAATCCATTCCTACCACCCACAACCCATTTCAAATAGAAAAATAGATTATATAGAAATTTACGAACCTAAATCGATGGCTTTAGGGGTATAACTTTTTCATTATTCCTGATTACCCGGCCTCCTAGGATGCTTCTTCTCTTCAAGAGGAGCGGAACGACTACCGAAAAGAACACAATACCGTTAAACCGGACCAACATGGATTCTACCAAGAGCGAAATAAAGAGAATCAAAAAAACCGAGAGTTCATTTCGACTATTTTTTAATCGTATTCCCAAAAAAATAAAAATTCCAATCAGAACGGCAAAGCCTGCAAACCCTATCTGAAGATAGGTCTGAAAAAACTGATTGTGCGCATTATATCGGTTCATTGCATTAAAACGATATTCCAATTGGTCATACTTCTCTTTTAGGGCGTCATTTGCGTCTCCGGTCCCATAACCGAAAAGCGGTTCTTCTTTTATCAATTGCCAACTGGCATCCCATGATAATACCTTGGCTTTGCCCAAGACCATGATTCGCTGATCTGTTGTTTGACCAAAATGCTTGGCAAGTTCATAATAACCGGATATTCTGGGATTGTTGAGAAATACGAATAAACCCAGTATGAATAGGATGAATCCATTATACCTCCAGGATTTTTCAGTTATATTGGAAACCAACAAAAAGGACATTAAGGCCAATATTAGGTAGGCGGTGCCTGAAGCCAACAAATAGATATATGCAAACAACAGGATAACCACCGCTAAACGGGTTTTGGTCAACAAGGGATTTTTGAGATAATATCCCAATACCAACAAAATGTAGATGGAAATGTAATTCGGGTTAACCGACTTAGATAGTGCATCACCTAAATAAAACCGATGCCATTCATGTAAGACCATGTCCACAACCGGAAATATTTCCTTTCCGGTGGAATATTCGGATATATAGGAAAAATATGCCCACGTGGCGCCCGTAATATTAATGCCAAAAGACACGAGAAGTCCGACCAGCAAAAAGTCGAAAAGTCTTCTTACCGTCGCCGCATCCTCCTTGACAAACATAAAAATGATAGGGAATAGTAATAGGGACAACGAACGTTGTACCAGATCTAAACCGCTAAGCAAATTTGCGGAAAATATTAGTCCAAGACATAGCATAAAGAAGTATAAAGGAAAAAGAAGTAGTGCGGGCTCAAACGAGAATTTACCTTTATTCCTAAAAACCAGGAACAAACCAAAAACCATGGAGATAACGAAAAAAGGAGTGGGTAGGTTAATTCCACAGGGCATAAGCAAGAAGGCTAGGAAGAGACTGTTCCAAAATGCCTTAGCCGCCCAATGGCCCTCGGTATAGAACATATCCCGTACTTTCGAGGGAATTACTGCTCGCATTGGAATCGTTTATCCGTTCGACCACGACCTCTGTCAATCAATGCACTTGAATTCTTCCTTTGTAATCTTTGGCGGTACATGGTATTGAATCTTACTTGGAAAAAAGCTGTAATAAAATGAGTTCCCCTTGGTTCATATGAACTGTCTCCATTTAAGCGATTAAAATTCTATTTGATCAATCATCTTTTTTGGCATATTCCCCAATGCAATGAGAATAAATAGTCCATACAGTATATTTATAATGGTATTGGAACGTTCACAAATTCCAATATCGCACATAAATGTATTTTCAAAACCCTAGGAAGATAGCACAAATTCAAGTTAAGGGACGTGAAAAATCCCTATGCTCTTTTCTTTGTAATTCCTCCGGTGACAAGGATTTAAAATAATCGTATACGATTTTCAATCCTTCCTTCCTTTTGATTTTTGGCTCCCATCCCAAAATTTCTTTGGCCCGTGTAATATCAGGTTGCCTTTGCAGGGGGTCATCCTGAGGTAACGATCTATAAACAATTTTTTGGTCGGTTCCTGTTAACTTAATAATTTCCTCTGCAAACTCCCGAATGGTTATCTCATTAGGATTTCCGATGTTGATCGGGTCTGTGTAATCACTAAATAACAATCGGTATATTCCTTCTACTTGATCATCTATATAGCAAAAGGATCTAGTTTGTGAGCCGTCTCCAAAAATGGTAAGATCTTCGCCCCGCAATGCTTGCCCCAAAAAAGCCGGTACCACTCTTCCATCATTAAGCCTCATTCTAGATCCATAGGTATTAAAAATGCGAACGATACGCGTGTCCAGACCGTGAAAGCGGTGGTAGGCCATGGTAATGGATTCCATAAATCTCTTGGCCTCATCATAAACACCTCGTGGCCCAACCGGACTAACATTTCCGTAATAGTCCTCATTTTGAGGATGGACCAAAGGATCACCGTATACTTCAGAGGTGGACGCCACCAATATGGTAGCCCGTTTTTCTTTAGCAAGACCCAATAGGTTTAACGTTCCCAAGGAACCTACTTTTAACGTTTGAATCGGTATCTTTAGATAATCTATAGGGCTAGCCGGGGAGGCGAAGTGTAGTATATAATCAAGTTTGCCGGAAACATGGACAAATTTGGTTACATCATGATGATGAAACTCAAACTCTTTTAAAGGAAAAAGGTGTTCTATATTCTTTAGGTCGCCGGTAATGAGGTTGTCCATGGCAATAACATAAAACCCCTCTTTAATAAAGCGATCACAAAGATGAGATCCCAAAAATCCCGCAGCACCGGTTATTAGAATTTTTTTCATTATTTCATCTAGATTGGCAACAATATGTTTGAAATTTGACTCGTGGTAATTCCGATTAAGTTTTAGTACGCCTTTTCTTCGCCCGCAAAAGAATTTAAAACTGTTTGTACAATAATCTTAATGTCCAAAAAGAACGACCAGTTCTCAACATAAAAGATATCAAATTTAATTCGATTCTGGATATCGCTATCCTTCTCAATCTCTCCACGATAACCTCTAACCTGTGCCAATCCTGTAATGCCGGGTTTTACAAAGTGACGTAGCATATATTTGTCTACCTTATTGGCATACTCATCGGTATGTTTGAGCATGTGGGGGCGAGGTCCTACCACTGACATATTACCAAAAAGGACATTGTAGAATTGTGGAAGCTCATCGATACTGGTTCTTCGAATAAACTTACCTATTCTGGTTACCCTGGAATCATTCTTGCCGGCTTGCAGGGTATCTGCATTGTTATTCATTGTCATTGATCGAAACTTAAAACATTGAAACTCCTTATTGTCAAAACCTGTGCGTTTTTGGATAAAGAAAATCGGGCCTTTGGACTCCAAGCGAATCAAGATGGCCAAAAGGGGTCCTAGCCATAACAAAAGGCCGAATATGGTAACCAAGGAAAAAACAATATCAAAAGTTCTTTTTAAAAAGGCATTTACGCTATTATGAAGCGGTATATCCCTCAATGAAAGTATGGGGAGATAATCATAATATTCAAACTTTAGCTTTTTCGAGAATATTTTTTTATTGTCCGGTAGAAATTTTAGCGTCTTTAAATTGTTGTCGGCAAAATCTATGAATTCCGAAATTTGAAAGTCATCAAGTTCGGAGACCGAACAATATATCTCGTCTATCTTGTTATCTACTATGTAAACAAAGCAGTCCGTGGTGTTGAAATCCTTATTTTCGGGGCTAAATTGTTTTACAAATTGGTACCCAAATTCCGTTCTTTCCTCAAATACTTTGATTAATTGATCCGTCTTTTTGTTCTTGCCAATAACCACCACTCTCCTAATATTTCCTTTGACCTGTCGTCTATACTTCATTAGCAGTATATAATTCAGGAATTTTATGGAAAAAACGACGATAAAGGAAAAAATGAAGTACTCCCCCAAAGTTAGCCTACTAATGTTCGGCTGCTTGAAAAACCCGATAAATGCATACAAAAGGAGGAAAAAAAACACAAATTGAACAAAAAGTAATTTTAGAACATGAACTACCTTGGTGTAGCGATGGACTTTATAAAATTCGTTTCTAAAGGAGATGACAGTCCACGCCAAAGATATATAGCCGTGGAAAAGTATTGGAGATTGGAACTGAATGGGAAGATAGTGGGCAAGAAGATTTATGGCCAGTAAATCTACTATAAACGAAATTGGGGTAATAAATCCCGAATATCTTCCTTGTTTAAAGAGCATAATAATATCTTCAACGGATGTAAAGATATTAACTTTTAAACCGTTCTTTGATTACAAGCCAAACAAACTTAACGTTCCCGACTAGGTACCTTTTCCACATTCTTTTAGGTTCCTGTAAAAATCGATAAAACCATTCCATGCCAATTTGTTGCATCCATAAAGGTGCACGCTTTACTTTTCCAGCAATTACGTCAAAACTGCCCCCAACGCCCATGATAAAATTGACCTCTTTTAAAATTTCCTTGTTCTTGTACAAAAAATTTTCTTTGGTCGGGGAACTGATCCCTACAAAAAGAATTTGGGGCCTACATTTTGAAATTTGTTCGGCGATTACTTTTTCTTCTTCAACTTTGAAGTAACCATTACGATACCCTGCGATTAGATCTGGCGAATACTTTTTAGCATAAACACTACAAACCTTCTCTACTACTTCCTGGGTAGCCCCTAGTAAAAAAATTTTGTCTCCAGCCTTGTTGGCCATTTCCACCACATTTTCCATCAAATCAATGCCTGCTACCCTTTCCTTCAAGGGCTTACCCAAAAATCTTGAAGCCCAAACAACGGCTTGTCCATCCGCATTGATTAAATCTGCCTTATTAACACTTTGACGAAGCCCTAAATTGGTGTTCATTGCAACAATTTTTGCGGCATTGATTACGGTATGGTGAATTTGTTTTTTTTCTTTTAGCGCATAAGCCACTAGTTTTAAAGTCTCACCCATTGTTAGGTTGTCTATATCGGTATTGAACATTTTAACTTTTCTTTTCATAACCTTCAAAGAATTAGCATTCAATCGGTGCATTTTGTCTTGCTTCCTGCTCAATATCCTATATCACTTGAAACTTTTTCATATAATACTTTGTAAGCCAATGCATTTGCCGCCCAACTTTTCTCTTGGAGTACATAAAGTTGGGCATTTTTGAGAATCTCCTTTTTTTTACGATCTTCCAGTTTCAGAACAGAATCCATTGTAGCAACGAGGTCGGCTTTGTCACCAGCTTTGAAAAGAAATCCATTATACTCATTTGTAATCAGTTCTTTGATGCCTCCAACGTCGCTTCCTATGACAATTTTATCATATGCCATTGCCTCTAAGGGCTTTAAAGGAGTTACCGAATCCGTCAGTTTGTTTTTGTATCTAGGATTAACAATTATATCAATCGTATCAAATGCTTTATGGATTTGATTGGGATGTACCTTTCCATGAAATTTTACATTTTCAATCTTGTCTGAAATATTTTGAATATTCTTTGCCTCAATTCCGTCACCAAAAATAGATAGTCTTGCGCCAGGATATGTTGTATTAATCGATATAAATGCATCGATTAGCATATCTATGCCTTCATGTGGTGTTAAGGTTCCAATATATCCAAATCTTTTACCATGTTCGACGGATTTAGTGTCAAAGGTTTTATTCTTTAGTGATTTGACTAACTCTATGTTTACTGCATTATTAATTACTATTATTTTGTTAGGGTTTATTTTTTTTTTCAATTCAATTTTAAGACTCTCATTAATAGCAATTACACACCTTGCTTTTCTCATAACAAATACCTCTATCTTAAAGAGTGTTTTTTCTACTATCAATTCAAAGAGTCCTTTTCTGCCTTTTTTTTTCAACATCCAAAGAGAACGTACCTCATAGATAACCGGCAACCCAAATCTTTTTCCTAAGAAAATTGCAGGCAATCCGCAAAAAAACATGGCATGGGCATGGAGTATATCTGGTTTTTGTGATTTAATCGCCTCCTTAAGTTGAAAATAAAATCTAAAGATCTTGAAAAAACGAAATGCTCTTTCGGAGAAAGACTTTCTCAAATCCGAGATGGATTCCCTTTGATTTTGTGATGTTCTTAAATATATGATTCCATCGATTTCTTCTTGGCTTCCGTTTGAAACTTGGAATGGTGAAGTAATCGCTACTACCTCCAAACCTACATTCTTTTGTGCCATTAAAAGATCCCTTGATCTTATACTTGATCCAGATATTTGTGGCAGTGATTGATAGAGTATATGCAAAACCTTCATGCTATTGGTCATCTTTCGGCAAAAGTACATTAATTTGCACTATCGAATTTCTTGAGGAAAATTTAAAAACCATAAACAAATAATTATAAATCGACGTGTCGCTTACCATGTTAAGTTTAATTTTTAGAAACAAACAAATACTAACATTGGCTTTGTTTTTTGTTTTTTTGGTTACCCTGATATTTGCCCCGAACGATGCTAATAGCAAGGCAATTGCTGTATTAGTACTGTTTTCATTTTGCTTCTTTAATCTTAATGAGTTAAGGAATTTCACCCAACGGCATTACCCTTTGCTAATCCTATTTTTACTCATTTGTTTAAGCCTAGTATATACCGATAATTTAACCATTGGATTGAAGAAAATACAGCGCGTTTTTATTGTGCCAATGCTCTTGTTGGTCTTTTCATTTCTAAGACTTTCCAAGAGTTCTACCTGGATTATCCTTCGGATATTCGTTGTTTTAGTTTTGCTGGCCGCCCTCTTTTCGCATATAGTAATCATAACCCAATTCTTGGACAACGAAGAGTCAAGTTATAGAAGCCTCTTTAACTTAAATTACTCTTACTTTTCCTTGGGCAAACCCTTAGGTCTTCATCCAACTTATTTCTCTTATTTTGTGTTGGCGGCATTGGTTATTTTATTACAGTTCTTGAGACAAGGAATTACTGTTGGACAAAAAATCCTTTTGCTTTCAATAATAGCCTATCTATCTTTTTTTGTTATTCACTTATCATCCAGAACTTCGATCGTAATACTATATCTAATTATTATATATAATATTTTGGACTATTCCTTTAAAAGCAAGGAATTGCTTAAAGGAGTATTGTTTCTATTGCTATTTCATAGTTTTTTAGCCTATGTTGTATTAAATGTAGGAGTAACAAAGTATCGGTTTCAACATATTTTCGGTTTTACCTATTATACCGGCTATACGGTAAATGATGGGAATCATAAGTTGAATTTATGGAGTGCCGCCCTAAAGGCTAACAACAACATTTTGATCGGAAATGGAATGGGAGATATCCAGAGTAGTTTACAAATTGAATATGCTAAAGCTGGACTAATCAAACCGCTTAGAGAGAACTACAACAGCCATAATCAATACATCGAATATTATGTAGGTCTAGGGTTTCTGGGTTTTTTGACATTATGTTATCTGTTGCTCTATTATGCATTGGTCTTTTTAAGAGAGAATAATCAAATCGGATTTCAGTTTATAGCTATAACGGGAATTATATGTTTAACTGAATGTGTTTTTAGCAGACACCACGGTATTGTCTTTTTTTGTTTTATGTTGTTCTTGTTATTAGGTTTTTCTCCAGAAAAGGTGAGGTTCAATTCAAAATAGGTGCAGGAGGTGCTTAATTCCATAACAGGAGTGAGTGCCATACCCCTTTTTGAAAACTAAGCTTAAACTAACCCAGATCTGCGCAAGAAGCCAACCCGAAATTTGGGCGGTGAACAATTATCCGAGGTTTTGAATCCTGCCAATAAAAGAAGTATGAATAAAAAACTAGTTTGGTATACGTACGAAGTGGTAAAGCCCAAAACGAAAAAATAAAAAAGCACCAAAATTTTAAATCTTTTATTGGTTATTGTTTTGTTGATATAAAAAACAAGGCAAAATAACAAGATGAAGAACCCCAAACCATATTTTACAAATAGAGTTAGGTAAATGTTATCCATATAAATATTGAAGTTATCAATGTTTTCACGGTATTCGAACCAAGGTATAAAAAATGGCTCTCCTAATCCTTTCCCAACAATATAATTGTACCAGGAGAATGATTCCAGTTTGATAAAAAAGGGCGAAAACCGTTTTTCGGCGAGTTCTGTTGCCAGAAGCTCAACATCCAAAAGGCTAATTACTCGCTCCCGGAGATTTGAATTAAGTGTAAATACCCCAAAAACCAAAAAAACGATGCCGGAAAGAAAAAATGTCGCTTTTCTTAAAAAAGACTTTGGATGTTTCATTGATAAAACCGTATTAAAGCCAAACAATAAAACGATTATTAAAATGGTAGTTCTACTTCCAGACATAAATATAGGTCCAAAAATGAAGACGAACTCCATGATAGTGATTTTTTCATTTGATGCCATTTTAGCCAGTAGGTAAAAAAGCGCAAAAAATGTTCCCATGGATATATATCTCGTGCCTTGTTGCAAATAATAAGGGTCATCTGTTGCTATACTGACCAAGTTTGTTGAATTTAATAGCAAAAAGAAAAGTAATGTCGCCAAAAAATTTAACTTTAGAAGTCGTTGGCTAAAACGGCTGTTCCATTCTATCTGCCTATTCTTGATAATATCCAAAAAAACGAATCCGACTATCAAAAGGAATATAGGCTTGGTGTCTTTTAAAATATCAACGACGCTAAAACGATTTGTATTCAAAAAAAACCCTATAACTAGATAGAAAATAAAAAATGATGATAACAAAGTTCCCGCAAGAAAAGTGTTTTTGTTCAGTTTCCCTTTCGCATATTCACTTAAAAAATAGAGCGCAATGGGAAAAGTTATAAAGGCATAGTAAATATTGATTTGGTGTTTTGTATGAAAAAGGGTCAAAGCTGGCGTTAACGGTAATAGCACAGTCCAGAAGAAAAAGTTCTTTAGACTTCGATCGCTCCAAAATACAAATCCAATGTAAAGGTAGAAAAGCACAAAAGTGGCGTAAACAAAAAGGTGCATCATTGAGCATGCCAATTATAATTCAAGAAGATATTTTCCTTTTTATGTTTAATTATTAGCGTCCATTTAAGCTACTATTTTTCGAATAGCAAAGCTTGGATTGTTTGAAAGCTCCACCGTGATATATAATATCTCCCAATCATATTTTAAGCAGAATTCGTGTACAGATTCTATAACGCCATACCTGGCCATACCTCCCCAATTACCCAAGGTGTAATCATGCCCGGCGATGATACCATTTCCTTTTACTTTTGTGCGATACATTTCAAGTTCCGCCTTGGTCACTTCATAGGAATGTGAAGTGTCTATATAAATCCAATCAAAATAATCGTCCTCAAAATCATTGACCACTTCGGTAGAGAGACCAAGATTTATTACCATCGACTTGTCTTTTAATCTTCCCGAAAATCTTTCCTCCACTATTTTTCGTACATTTTGGTTGTAGCGCTTGCTTCCCCAAAAGTCGATTAAATGAAACTTTTTTGGTTTTGTTAGGTCAAGGATAAGTTGAGAGAAGTCCCCTTTGTTTACTCCTAACTCGGCAACAATTCCATTTTTAGGCATTAATTTAAGAAGCTCTTGACGATTTGAAAGAAGTTTGGCATTTTTAATATGTGAGTCCTCTAGATCTGTCTTAGGTATCTTTTCAGACATTCTTGTCATCCTTTTAACCAATATTGGATGTAATGTCTTACGATATAGCTTTTTCGTAATTGATTTAATCATGGTTTGTGCCTATTGTATTCGTTATTTTGTATCAAAATTAAAGTATTAAATTTCTTTCTTAGAATTAGTTCGTGAAGAAGTTTTTCAAAATTGTTTTGAACGGTTTTAGTTTTAATAACTACTTCAATAGTTCTTTTATTTTCTTTGGACTTATCTTAGGCAACAGACTAAATAGATATTCGCCCAATGAGGCACCAGTTAATTTAAAAATCAAGAAGTACCAACTTGGTATCACCAAAGCAAGCATGGCGAGCGTGATGAAAAGGGCAACACTTTCAACCGAAAAATATGTTCCAATCAAGATGACGAGAGGCATGATCATAAATGTAATTAGATTCCAATAGAGGTCCAAATCTGTTCTGCCCGTCGCAATTAACAAACTTCCCACCGGGTTTCCAATGGCTCTTATAATCATGTAAACGCTCAAAATTCTTACCAAATTCGCTAATTCAACGAGTTCGCTTCCGTAAAACAGTTCTACAATAATTGGGGCAAAAATAATCGTTATCACATAAACAAAAACATTTGCATTAGATACCATATTCACTAGTTTTAGATAATTCCTCTTTAATTCTTCCTGTTGAGATTGAAATTTGGCCAATGTAGGTGAGGCCACTTTTAACATGATTGGATTCAATATTTGGGCAGGTCTTGAAACCAGTTGTTTTGCTAAACTATACCCGCCCAAAATATCTTGGCTAAAAAACTTGCCAATTAATAAAATATCCATGTCCCGATTGAGATAATTTATTACTTGGCCGCCTACCTGAAAAATACCGATTCTTAAAAAGGGTTTGGTCTCTTGTAAACGAAAATGAATCAATAGTCCATATTTCCAAATCCCAAGGGCCAAGAAAAGAATGTTCTGAACGAGATATTGCAACAGTGCAGAGTAAACCAATGCTAAAACACCAAAGCCTTCCACCGCCAAGTAAATGGCAAAAACTAAAGAAAATAGAGCAGCGATAATTTCAAAAATCGTTATTCTCTTAAATAATAAATGTTTAGACTCAATGGTCTTGTACATTCTACCGAATGCAGAAATTAAAAGGTTCAACCCCAAAAGCGGGGTCAAAATATTTAATTGGGGCTCATTATAGAAAATCGATACCAAAGGTGTGAGCACTATCAAAATTCCATAAAGCAGGAAACTAAAACCCAAATTGAACCAATAAAGACTTGCATATTCTTTTTTGCTGATTTCCTGTTTATGCAATATAGCGGAAGTAAGTCCCATGTCGCTAAAAAGATTCATGAACCCCATAACAAAGGTTACCAGTGCCATAAGTCCGAAATCGGACTTATCCAACAAACGTGCTAAAACGGCAATTTTTAACAAAGCGACAACGGCAATTGTAATAGTTCCTAAAGTTGTCCATTTGACTCCTGAGATTACCTGCTTCTTAAGACTACCCACTTACGATTTCGAGTATTTGTTCCTTTATCTTCTTTTTTACTTTTGGATATGCGTATAATTTTTTGGCCAGACCCATATTGTAATGCTGAAGCTTTATGGGCAAGGCGTCCAAGGCATCCGTTTTTTTTAAATGGGCTTGAATGGAAAAAACATAAAACCCTTCTCGTTTTAGGCAAGAATATATTGTATTTTCCTCGCGTAGAAAAACCTTGCATCCAGCTACAATTGCCAACATAATGGTGTTGAAAGCTTGTTGGCGTTTATGATTCATTATTACAACCGAGCAGCTTCCTATTATAGTATTGTATTCTTTCAAAGTTAAAAAATCGACTATTGGGTATGCTTGGGTATTAAAAAGTGCCTTTACCCGATCAATAACAATCTGGCGATAACGAGAGTCCCCATAGTTCAATGGTATATAGACGTTTTTCCCATTTAAATTATGAGATTCCAGTAGTTTGAAGGCATCAAGATGATTGTTTGTATCCGAACTGGAATTTCCTATCAGGATATGTTTTTTTTTGACTTTTGTAAATTCTTTTGATTCAACGTCCAAACTGAAATAAGTAAACCAACCCGATTGGGCCTTGTTATCAACATATCTATTCAAAAGGTCAATATCTTCAGTTATATTGGTAAGAATATAATCAACCTTATTTCTCAATATCCTTTTAAATAAATACCAAAAATAGCGCCTTTTTAGATTTGCCAGTATTTGTTTTCTGACATATAAAATAAAAGAAAGGTGCTCCTTCTGGGCACTAGCGGTCATAGACATCAAATTTTGAGCTTTAGGGTTTAAACCATAGAGCTCCGCTCCCCAGAAATACCAAGCTATCTTATTTTTGACTCGAAGGTAAGGTCCTAATCTAAGTTTATATCCCTTGTAAAGGTTGTGAAAAAAAAGAAGGTCCGCGTCTTTTGCTTTAGATTTGAAAATTTTAAAATATTGTCTGGTATTGATTGTCACGTAAATGACACCACTGTTGTTCAATTTCGGAGAATAGTTGCCTTCCTTCCAGGATGGGTCGATCCCAACTAAAAAAACATTCTGTCCGGGAAATGTGTCTTCAAAAAGCTTTATCGCTTTGCTGAGAAATTTTTCATCATCAAGAATATGCAATATCATCGGAAAAAACCTTTTATGGTATCCGCAACGTATCTTACCTCATTAGCTTTAAGCTCATAATAAAGAGGAAGACGTATTAAACAATTCGCATAGTAATCTGAAAAAGGTAGTTCTTTTACCAAATTATTTTTTGAATAAAACTCACTCCTGTGTAAAGACAAATAATGAAAGACGGCGTGAATACCTTTAGATCTTAAAAAAGCAATTAAACCATCCCGTTCTTTTATACCATTGGTGACTATATAGAACATGTGGGCATTGTTACTGGCGTAATTGGGAATATGAGGTAATCCCAGTATACCTTGTTGTTTTAGCATCTCCAATTCTAGGTAATACGTATTCCACAATTGCTTTCTTTTCTTTTGTATTCCCGTAAGTTCTTCGAGTTGGGCGTAAAGGAATGCCGCGATCAATTCTGAGGGCAAGAATGAAGAACCTGTATCCACCCAACCATATTTATCAATTTCTCCCTTGAAGAAAGCAGAACGGTTAGTACCTTTTTCCCAGATAATTTCAGATCTATCGACATAGCTTGAATCATTAATACTTAATAGGCCACCCTCTCCAGAAATGATGTTCTTTGTTTCATGGAAGGAAAAAGCCCCGAGATTTCCAATGCTTCCCAATACCCTGCCTTTATAATAAGAATCTATTCCCTGTGCGGCATCCTCTATTACATAAAGATTGTATTTTTTGGCTAGCTTCATAACAATGTCCATGTCGCAGGCGACCCCGGCGTAATGGACCACGACAATAGCTTTGGTCTTTCGAGTAATCAAAGACTCTATTTTTTTTTCATCCATCCCGGGATGATCTTCCCTGCTATCTACAAATACAATTTTAGCGCCTTGCCTTACAAAGGCCAAGGCCGACGAAACAAAGGTATACGAAGGAACTATGACCTCGTCTTCATGTTTTATGTCCAATAGAATGGCTGCCATCTCCAAAGCATCCGTGCATGATGTTGTCAACAGCGTTTTTTTAAATTTGAATTTTTGTTCAAAGAACTTGTGGCACTTCTTCGTAAAAATACCATTGCCAGATATCTTTCCTAAAGAAACCGCCTCTTCGATGTATTGAGTTTCTTTGCCTACTAAAAATGGTTTGTTAAAGGGAATCATATATTCCAATAGTGATAGACATAAGTCTTTTGGGTAATAACAAAACCGCACTTCTCATAAAGCCGAATAGCCGGTTGGTTTACGTGTTGAGTCACCACCTGTATTTCTGAATAACCTTTTTTTTTGGCTAATTTAATGGAAGCATCTATGAGCGACTGGCCCACACCTTTTCCTCTTGTGTCAGCGCGAACCGCAACCAAGCCAATGTTGGACAATTTGTTCGATTCCTCCTTCAAGGTCGTTAGACCTAATAACTCGTCGCCATCAAAATAAACCAGCACATCGCTTGCGCTATCCTCAACCGCGTTTTCAATCCACTGTACATAAAGCCTTTTGAATTCGTTGTTTTTGAAGTCCTTGTCAATATTAAATCGCGAAAGCTCGCCGCTCGCAATAGCCAATTCCTTAAGGTCCTCAAAATTATGTCGCCTCGGGTCGAAAAAAGATACGCTTTCATTTCTGGTTTTAGATTTTTTTCTTTCCACAATACTTTGTGATAGCAAAGTTTTTATGTCCACCAATCTAAGATTTTTTATCCTTTGCTCCTGCTCCGAAAAAACATAGGTGATTTTGAACTTTTGGGCATCCTCATAAAATTCAGTGGCATTAAGGGAAATGCCTTTTGGAATTATTACCTTGCCAACCTCGTAGCCAAAGAAATCACTATCCCAATCAAGCCTTCTAATGCACATCAATATGCTATTTTTTTCAAGTACTCCCCATAACTGCTTTTTGTGTATCCGCTAGCAATGTTAGACAATTGCCCAATCGAAATATAGTTCATTCGATACGCGATTTCTTCTAAACATGCTATTTTAAGACCTGTTCGTTTTTCGACTACCTTGACGAATTCCGTAGCTTCGGTAAGAGCTTCGTGTGTCCCGGTATCCAGCCATGCATATCCTCGGCTCATTACCTGCATCTTGAGTTCGTTTTGTTTTAAATATATCTGATTCACCGATGTGATTTCAAACTCTCCCCGGTCCGAAGGTCCTATTCCATGCGCTATCCGCACAACGGAATTGGGGTAATAGTAAAGTCCAACAACTGCGTAGTTGGATTTAGGTCGCATTGGCTTTTCCTCAATGCTTAATACATTGTTTTCTTTATCAAATTCGGCAACGCCGTAACGGTCGGGATCCTCCACATAATATCCAAAGACTACGGCTTTCCTTTCATTAATAACGGTATTGACCGATTCTGAGAGCAACTTCTGCAGACCAGCGCCGTAAAAGATATTATCCCCCAGAACCAAACACACATCATCATTGCCAATAAAGCTCTCTCCAATGATAAATGCCTGGGCCAAACCATCTGGAGATGCTTGTTCTGCATAATTAATGGATATTCCGAGCTGCGAGCCATCACCAAGCAATTTTCTGAAATTTGGAAGGTCGTGGGGTGTAGAAATAATCAATATCTCCCGAATTCCAGAAAGCATTAGAATTGATAATGGATAATAAATCATTGGTTTGTCATAAACAGGCAATAATTGTTTGGAAACAACTTCCGTCAACGGATGCAGACGCGTTCCCGAACCCCCTGCAAGTATAATTCCTTTCATTTTAGAACTCTTTGGCGTACATTTTTTGATAGTACTCTTGATAATCCCCTGAGGTCACATTGTTGAGCCACTCTTTATTTTCAAGGTACCAATCAATTGTTCGCATAAGACCTTGTTCAAAGGTTACAGAAGGTTCCCAGTCCAATTCTTTATTTATCTTGCTCGCATCAATTGCATAACGCAAATCGTGACCGGGGCGGTCCTTGACATAGGTAATCAATTTCTCGGAAAAGCCCTTAGGCCTACTTAATTTCTGATCCATAAGTTTGCACAATAGTTTAACCAAATCTATATTCTTCCACTCGTTAAAACCTCCAATATTATAAGTTTCGCGATTCTTCCCTTTATGGAAAACCAAATCAATTGCTGCAGCATGGTCTTCTACATATAACCAATCCCTGGTATAATTTCCATCTCCGTAAACCGGTAAAGGTTTATTTTGGATGATATTGTTAATAAACAGGGGAATCAATTTCTCTGGAAAATGGTTTGGCCCATAATTATTGGAGCAATTACTAATAACAAAAGGTATCCCATAAGTTTCTCCATAGGCCCTAACAAAATGATCAGAGCTCGCCTTGGAGGCGGAATATGGAGAGTTCGGAGCATAAGGCGTGTTTTCAGTAAAAAACCCAGATTCGCCCAAAGCGCCATAAACCTCGTCAGTACTAATATGATAAAACCTTTTATTTTCCCAATCATCACTCCAAACGCTTCTAAAGGCATTTAACAAAATCATAGTACCTAGAATATTAGTCTTTGCAAAGGCCAAAGGGTCTACTATGGATCTGTCTACATGGCTCTCTGCAGCTAGGTGAACAATTCCAGTGAATCTATGTTTTTCGAAAAGCTCGTTTATAAAGGGCTCATCGGAGATGTCCCCCTTTAGGAACGTATAATTGGGACGGTCTTCAATATCCTTTAGGTTTTCCAGGTTTCCAGCATAGGTTAGTGCATCTAAATTGAATATTTGATAATCAGCATAATTTAGCGCAAATCTTCGAACCACATGGGAACCAATAAAACCTGCACCACCGGTTACTAGGACTTTCAACTTCATTGTATTTTTACGTTTTCTATATTTATTTTGTTGCCAATGAGCCCCTTATATCCAGATGAATCATAGAGAAAGAACTCTATTTTAGGGAATTCACTAATTGATGTGGTAATCTTCTTGATTATGAACTTTTTCCCTTTTAAAATTTTAATTTCGGGAAGAAAATCCCATGCATCATAATTTCTATTTTTGGTTTTTGAATAATTGAGCAACTTTCCCTTATCACTTTCTCTTACAAAGGTATGAAGTCCAATTTTGTATTTTTTTAGAATGGTATCCGTAATAGTATCGGGAATTTCAATATAAAAATTATTAACATTTTCTGTTTTGCCGACTATGAAAATATTCGTTATATCAAAGTCATCCGAAAGATTAAAGGGGCCTGCTAATTTTATGCCTGTTTTTAGGCTCATCAATAATTCTTCGTTTTCCAAATCACTATCCAAATAAAAATCTTCAATTATATGATTCCAAAGTTCCCTTCTATATCCTGATCTATGGAATAAAAAAAGTTTAAAGCTCTTAAAATTTTTTATTTTCGTTGATAAATTTACGCTTATATATTTTCCATGAGGTGTAGAAGTGATTTTATTCTCCTTGATATTCCAGGCCTCATAATCCCTATTGGTTTTTCTGGCATATGTACTTAATAGAGTGGAATCTGTTTTTTTTATTTTTCCTATGATACCTATAGTAAATTCTTGTAGTTTTTTCTCCGATGTGGAATCGTGAAGCTTAAAAATCAATGAATATTCGTTTTCCCTCCATTTTAATACTCTAAATTCCTCTAGTCCAAAATCCTTCGTAATATTTGGAGCATTAAGGAGGTACGTGTTTGCATTTTTCAAGTTTTCTCCTAGAATATCCTTTTTTATTTTTATGTCCTTAATATCTAATTTAAGGCTTAGTGATTTGTTCTTTCTATCCCTCCAACGGATTTTGGTCTTGCCCATAGTGTCAACAACAACCACCTTATCAATTCTTGGTGTCAACTCGTTATTAATTTTGATTAACGTTCTATTGTGGAAGTGATGCACAGGGGAACTATGGTAGGTTTTAAATACTATTTGGTTTCCATTTGTAGTTTGTTCCGCCTTTAGCGCATATAACCCCCTTGTTCCCTTGAGTCCTTTATAATTCTCTATATGAAAATCCTTAGTCGTTAATTGATTTATCTCCAGGTCATTGTGCTCAAATACGGCTTTAATACCTCTTTTATCAGAATTTATTGAAATCGATTTCATATTTAAACCCAAGTTAAAAATCTGTTCCGTAGTTTCTATTTTTTTTGAGGAAAAGACATGGTCATCAAGAATTAAAATATTGGGTTTCAAAAAAACAAATCTTCTATGGAATTCATCAAAAGGATTTGGCCTAAAAACACCCTCCACCACCGAATACTCCTCCGCAAGTTCAGAATATGTAATCTTACAACTCTCCAAAGGAAAATTGACATAATCCGTGTTATTAATTGTGAAAGTATTGTGCGCTCGAGTACTATTAAGATAAGTAACCGTATCGTTCTTAGTATACCCCCAATTTCCCGGATCTATTAAAATGTCTTCGCCGTTTGCATAAAGGCTTAATGATAAGTTATCCGAGTGCTTGTGTACTCTCGATAGGAAACCACTTATAAAATTTATATAGGTCGCAGTATCAAATTCATCGCCTTTTTTCCAATCATCGCGTAAGATTGCATAACCTGATTCTTTATATATTACATCAATCTTGTCGGGTTCTTTTCCTTTAATACCATTAGATTCGATAAAATCGAATCTTGGGTCTGGGTACTTTTTTGAAAAAAAGAATTTATCGCTACTAGGATAGGAGTCGCCTTGTGGAGGGTATTTCAAATCAGGTTTTAAAACATATACTAAATAGGATTTCATTCTCTCAAATAATACCGTATATCTTTCAGAGGGTTTTGTGTTGAAATTTATCTGTAATTGAATGAAATCCATTAGAAGGTCCATCATGAAAGGGTGGTATTGTGGCGAATTTTCCACACATACCCCATCATCGGTTACCTCTTCATGAATGATTTTATCAAACCTGTCTAATGCTTTTTCCCTCCATTCCATACTATTAGTATGTCCTTTTAAAATATAACTTAAGTACAACAATGCCCTATCCATCATAACTGCGTGATTTCCCACGGTATAGTTTTTATAATCATATAACCAATACCCTGATTGTTCAAGATGTTTTGCGATCATAATTTTGGTCTTCTTATCTAATAGACCAGAATCTTTCAAAATATAATAGAAATAGATTAGGTTGATTACCCTATTTGAAACCGCATGGTCACTCCAAATAACATTTTTTCTTTTAGAAAGTAATGAGTTTTTCTCAAAACTTTCATCCCAAGATTGTAATAATTCTTTCCCTTTTTCTAAATACAAAGGGTTTGATTCAAGCTCGTATGCGGCAGTAAGCACAGCTATCATCCTTAGGCTAAACAACGCGTTTAACCAAGAGGAATTCTTGTAGGGGTCTTCTGTCCAATCAATTTCATTTTCGTATTTAAAGGATTGCCATCTGGCATTGAAATTAATGTGGCCATTTAAAATACTGTTGGCATCCCTTATAAGGTTGGGATTGTTTTCTCTATCGACCCTTCTTATTAAAAGAGACAGTTTCACATTGTCATTCATCATTTCTTTTTCAAAATGATCACATGCTATATTGAAAACAACCATATAACAAAGCCAAAGCTTTTTCATACCACCAACTTTTTGGTAAATCACGTACTTGAAAAAAGATACGCTTCCTAAGTTACCATACAAAAATCCAAAACAATTTGTCCTGACTCAAAATTACATCATTAAGCTCTTCATATACGCTTAAAAGTGCAATCATATCTTGTTTGTCAATCGCTTCTAGGTATGGATTTCATGGGAATAGTTTTTTAAATGAGGGCTGGTTTCTATCTTTGGTAGAAAGAATTATTTCATTTTTTGGATATACCCAGTCAATATTGAGCGTCGGATCATTGTACATAATTCCGTTTTCAGATTCTTTTGAATAGTAATTATCACATTTATATGTGAACACGGCCCTTTCGGAAAATGTTAAAAAACCATGGGCCATACCTTTTGGAATAAAAAGAATCCTTTTGTTGGAGCTGGAAAGTCTGATTCTATATTACTAACCGAAAGTTTTACTGTCCTCCCTTAAATCGAATGCCTCATCCAATACTTCTCTTTCAACAACACCGACCAATTTAGCTTGGGCCTGCCGACCTGTTTGAAAATGCAATCCTCTCAAAACACCTTGATGGGATATTGAATGATTATCTTGCACAAAGTTGACCTGTTTTCCAATCGCTTCTTCAAACTTTCTTTTATGATAAAATTCGAAGAAAGTCCCTCTTTTGTCACCGAAAACAGTGGGCTCAATCAAAAAACAACCTTTTAAATTCGTCTCAATATACTTCACAAATCTCATAATGAGTTTATTGTATTAGGTCTATTTAAGAGAAAGTTCGATTGCCAAGGTCAACTCGGAATTTAAATTTCCAATAACTGTTTTTAAAGACATGACCACAAAACACCTATTTTAAATATTGTACAGTACTAATAGAATCAATATGGAAAAAATACTCCATGCCAAAAATCTATATTGATATACTGGATATATTGCTGCTATAATTCTAGTCTTTGGGCCTTATCGTTTATTGATCTTAAGAAAGAAAACAAAAAGAACGCTCCCAACAAAAAAAGAGGGTATTTGACTATTCTCTCGTTGAACAAAGTCCTTTCCTTCACGTGTGACCTTCCGAAATTCAAAATCCTTATTACTTCTTTCCATTGTAATATTTCCAACTTTTTTCTTTCGTTTTCTTTTAAAAGATTATTCTTTAGGTTCAACAAATTAGGGATATCCAGTGCTTTATTATTGTCTAAAAAAACCATACTTTCGGTTTTTAAAACTTCTTTGTTCTCTAAATTAGCTGAAAAACCAGAAATCAACTCATCGACTTGGTTAATCAACATCTTATTTGACGTTATCTTTTCTATGGCATTCTTGATATGTGTTTCTTTTAATTCGTTAAAATAAGGGTTGGCTTCTATGTATCCCATCAACTTCTTTGCTTGTTCATAACCTATATTGGAATCTTTATAATAAAAAGTAATCCGGTAGTTGACCACACTTTTTTCAAGTATTTCATTCTTGAAAATATTACCTACTAAAAAATCTCCGGAAAAGTCCTTTATGAGTTGCAAATACTTAAAGTCTTCCTCAAAGTTCTCGTTATCAGAATCATGTTTAATTGGATTTATTTCGATACGTAACCTATCTATCCCTTCTGGATTTACTCCAATCTCTTTAAAAAAAAGAGTATCCCTATTACTGATTTTAGACTGAAGTTCTTGTACCGCACCATAAAGATACTCCTTACTTTCAAAATTGGGTTTAACAATAACTTCGGTCTTTAGTTCCTTAGGTCTTGAATTGTTGAGTATAACGGCTAAAACTACTCCCAAAACCACCAAGCCTAATAACATCAGGGCATTTTTCTTAAGGTATAAAAATAATCTAAGGAAACCCCTAAAGACTCCATTGAGGACATTGTTGATCATCTGGAACAAATGTCCTAAATCTACTTCTTCCGTCGGGTTTTGATTGCTCTGTGGTTGTTTGTCCGTCATTGTGTTTTATGAATTAAAAATCTGTTTTAAAATCCGGTCCGTTATCAGGTATGTGGGTTTTACTCCGGTGGTGCCCAAACCGCCAGAGGCCAAAGTGCTCCCGGTTTCCAAGGGGTTGTCCGATGCGTAATAGGCGTAACGCACCTGAATATCCTCCTTGATGCTTTTTCTTATTTTGGATGCGGATTGAATGGCCTTCTGATAGTGTACCCCTTCCATTTCCAGACCTATGACGTTCCATGTGGATTCGTGAAAAAATTTGAGAATATCCTTGTTTTGAAGTGATGTGCCCAGAACCGTTACCATGGTACCCTCATAAACGGGTAATCCTTGTCCCTCAAAATCCTTTTTGCAAAGCTCGTTCTTAAAGGGGTAATTGTCCGCGGTTCCTTCAAAAATATGCGCCGATGGTATCATCAAATCCCCTTTGCCCCCTTCCAGTATGCCGGCTTTGCCCATGATGGATAAAGACGCTATGTTCAAAAAAACCGGCTTTTTCTTTCTCTTTTTATAGGGTTTCAACAATTCGTCTATGGTTTCGTAGGCTTGCTCCCCAAAGGCATAGTCCATAACAAAGATAACAGGTTTTTCCGCATCCGGAAGATGTTCGTCCAATTGGTAACAGCAGGCGTCGCCGCCTAATTTGGCCATATCAAAAATTTGGATGTCAATATTGGTTCCCGAACTATCGCCAATGAACATCATACCGTTTTTCTTGGCCATCCTTCCAACTTTGTCCCTGAGCTTTTGGTTGTTTGGTAAGCTCAATGCCTCATATATTTCAAGGGAATCGGCATCCGGGAATTCCGTTCTAAGTGCATTGCGCGCAAACAGAGTATTCATTACACTGTGCATATTGGCGCTGATAATGTGGATTGGCCTGCCCAGGAGCGAATGTTTAGCCAAAACTTCCTTTATGGTATGGGCCCACTGCTCCCCATGAATATGATGTCCCAACCTTTCCCTCAACAATGCGCTGAACGTAATGTTACGTTTATTACCGGTAACCTCTTCCTCTATGGCCAATTTTCCCAACCAATAGACAATTTCCAAAAAGCGGTTGGGATTTTTGGCAGTGGCCAACCCGCTGTACACTTCCAAGATTTCGGCAAAAGATCGTCCTAAAATTTGTGCCGTATGGATCAGTGCTACTTCCCTTTCCTCCTGGGTGAGCTTTTCCTTTTTAACGGCCGCCTCCAGTTTTACCCAATCACGGATTGTCTTGTCCGTGTCCTCGATCAAAACACGCTTGCATATCTTTTCGGATTCGATAAATAAAAAAGTAAGATGGGTAAGAATGTCGTAAATATCGGATCGCCCGCGCGTAATCTCTATGTTCATCTGCTCCTTATCTATGCGATAGCAGTTGCGCCTTCTTTTTGGGGGGACTATGGCCTTAAAATGCGATTTCCCATACCCTTCGTCGGAAGTAAGATTAATATAACGGCATTGTTCTATGCCTTCGGGAAGGCGTTCCAAAACATAAATAAGCCCATTAAGTTCCATTTTTTCTTCGGCAATGGAACCATAGATTTCCGGGCGCAATAGCAATAGGGCGTTCTTAAGGGACTCTCCCGAAACACCGCCGGGCTTGTAAAACCCGCGATTGAACAAATGGCGCATGGTAACATAGAGCCGTTCTATGGCGTTGGTGGATTCCTGTGCCCGGGTTGTAGTTGCCGTTTTGCCCATTGAAGAATTTCAAACAAAATTACAATATAAAATCAATGTGCTTTTAATTGGTTCAGGCTTTCTTGTAAGCGGACAATAAATCCGCCACTTTCCGATCATTTGCCAATCGCTGCACTTTGTTTTGGCCTCCCAGTTTCCCTATGGATTTCATGTATTCCTGAAAACCACCTTTTCGGATTTGGGTAATTTTTAGACGTTGTAGGATTTTCCCATCGATCAAATCAAAGTAATAGCTATTCTGTTGCTGTAGTGAGACATCTAGGGCCTCTATGAATTTTTCCATTTCCAAAGGTGCTTTCTCAAACTCGACCAGCCATTCGTGATAAGGAAGTTCATTATTGGGCGGGTTGATCATCGGGGCAACGGTAAATTCGTTTATCCTTGCATCGGCTAGCTTAATGGCCTTTAGCATGGCTTCTTCTACTTCTTTGGCGATAACATGTTCCCCAAAAGCGGACAGGAAATGTTTTATTCTTCCCGAGACAATTACCTTATAGGGGTTAAGAGAAATAAACTGAATGGTATCGCCAAGGTTATAGGCCCAAAGGCCGGCATCAGTTGATATTATCATAACGTAGTTTACGCCCAATTCCACCTCCCAAACCGTTATCCGTTCCGCCCCTTCATCAAAAAATTCATCTGCTCGTACAAATTCATAGAAAATTCCAGAATCCAATAAAAGGAGCATTCCTTTTTCCTTTTGCGAATTCTGATAGGCAAAAAAGCCCTCACTGGCAGGAAAGAGTTCAATGCTATCTACTTTACGCCCAATTAAGTTTTCAAATTTAGCGCGATAGGGCTCGTAATTCACCCCACCATAAATGAACAACTGAAAGTTGGGAAACAGCTTGCCGATCTTTTGGTCGGTCTTTTCCAAGAGTTTTTCAAAATACATCTGCACCCAAGAGGGAATACCCGCGATAAGGGCCATGTTTTCATTCATGGTCTCCTCTACAATGACATTTACTTTGGTTTCCCAATCCTCAATACAATTGGTTTTCCAACTGGGCAAGCGATTTTTCTGAAGATAGTTGGGAACGTAATGCGCGGATATCCCGGACAACCTTCCCAATTTGATTCCATTTTTTTCCTGAAGTTCAGGACTGCCTTGCAAAAATATCCACTTACCTTTGACAAAGTCCGAATTACCCGTTTCATGGATGTAATTCAAAATGGCGTTGCGCGATGCCTCTACCTGGTTTCTAATGGATTCCTTGGTTATCGGAATGTATTTGGCCCCCGAAGTGGTGCCGGAAGTTTTTGCAAAATAGACAGGTTTCCCCGGCCAAAGAATATCAGTTTGTCCTTGTACTACTTTTTCTACATAATCCTTGATGCCTTCATAGTCCCTGATAGGGACCTTGCGGACAAAATCGGAATGCGATTTGATCGTTTCAAAGGCATGGTCCCGTCCAAATTGTGTTTTTGAAGCTTTTTGGATCAATTCCCTAAATACCTTTTCTTGGGTCTCCAATGGGTTATTGACCCACCGAGATGTTTTTTTTGCCATGTATTTGGCAAATAGTTTGGCCGCAATAGTTTTTATGGACATGGGCATTAATTGAAATCGATAAAGTTCATCGGATTTACCGGGGTTCCATTATCCCAGATTTCAAAATGCAAATGGGGTCCGGTAGTTAATATTCCGGTGTTCCCAACGGATGCTATAACCTCTCCGGCCCGTACAACATCGCCCTGGACCTTACTTAGGGATCCATTGTGTTTATATACGCTTAAAAGGCCATCTTCATGCTCCATGATAATGACATAGCCCGTATCAACGGTCCATTCCGAAAAAATCACCATCCCGTCGGCTACCGCCTTTATCGGAGTATCCTTGGGTGCGACCACATCTACGGCATAATGTCTTTTTTCTGCATCATAATGCTGGGAAATTATTCCACTTAATGGAGGAAAAAGTACCAAATCCGATTTGTCCACATTGCTTTCGAACACGTTATATTTATCTTCCAAGGCCACTTCGGCCCTGAGCATGGAATCTTCCCTTATGGGTGTCAGGTTTACCGTAGCCGGATCTAGCCTAAACTGTTCAAAAAGGGAATCCCTATTCATTTCATTATTTTCTATATCCCCTCGAAGGACCATTCGGATATTATCCAAATACCTATTGGTATAATCTAAGGTTTGGACCAGTGAATCCGTTTTGTAGGTCAATTCGGTGGCCTGTATCTTAAGTTTGGTGGAAGAATATCCCGGTATATATTCCCGCAGGGGGGTAAAGGCTATCAGTAAAGTGGTAAAACCAATAAGACCGATAATACAAAGCGTACCGGTAACAAAAACATTCAATCGGCTTAGTTTGAACGATATTTTCTCTTCAAAAGTACTTTCATTAAGTATCACCAGTCGATACTTATGCAAAAGTTTTCTTCTGATTTCCCGGCGTTTTTTAATTTTCTTGGCCATTATCCTACAAAGATAAGGATGCAAATATATTTAGTTGGGTCCCGATCCAAAAAATGGTTTCATCCATACATACGTAAAAAATGGGATAAAAGTCCGTGCAATTTAATTCTATAGCTTTCGTTGTTATTATCCATGAAATGATCACTTTATTTAGTACCTTTGTTTTCCACATAATTTTTTAACTATGACAGCTTTACATCTATTTTTGGCCATTGGCCCTTGGCAAATCGCCATAATTGTTATGGTAGTGCTTCTGTTGTTCGGGGGCAAAAAGATTCCAGAATTGATGCGCGGTCTTGGAAGCGGTATCAAAGAATTCAAGGACGCCTCCAAAGAAGACGACAAATTGGAAGAGAAGAAAGACTAGAATTTAGATTCCATAAATTATCCAAACCCGGCGAAATCGCCGGGTTTGTTGTTTGGCACCATCCCAATATACCTTTTGGTCTTTTTGTTCCCTCCCTTGGGAGACCCCATCCCGGTTTATCTACACGACAAAAAACGGGTCTTTTACAACAATAAATACCTGACGCATATAAAATTGAATACTTTGCCGTTAAATGCGTACGTGTGTTAGTGTACATACGTTCGTACGGAGATTGAAATCAAACTATCCCCTTTCCAATGAAAAAACTGATTTTCCTATATATATTTTTGCTCTCCTTGGGTCTTACCGCCCAAAACGACCTTTCAACAGGTATCGCCGAAGTAGAGGGCAGAATGGGGCCTCCTTCCCGTTCGAGCGCCGCTACCGAAGAGGTATCCTTTGGTGAAACCTTTGAGGAAGCCGCCAAAAGGAACAATATTGCCCATAGGAAGGTGACCCATTTAACGGAAGAGGAGGACGGCTTTTACATTATCGCCAGTGTGTTCAGCGGCAAAAAGAATCTTAAAAGAGCACTCAAAAAACTGACCCGTAAAGGGTTTGCGCCCAAATCCTTGTTCAATCCAGAAAATGGGCTCAACTACGTTTCCTTGGAATACCACCCTTTTGGACTGGAAGCCGTGGACGCCTGTGCTTCAAAATTAAACGGTAGGTATAGCGAAGACGTGTGGATCATGCAGGTGGAAAATGAGGTGCATAACAAGGAGGCTGTGGCCTTGGAGGAAGTGGATTATGATATGCTGACCCAAAGCACCCCAAATTCTTCCGAGGTGGTTCAAAATGAAACATACGCTCCAAAAAAATCCTTGCTTCTTCAAAAAGCCGATCAGTACTTCGATAAAATGTGGTATGCCGAAGCGGCCGAAATCTACGAACAGGTGCTGGAAAAGGGAAAAGACAACTATTCGTTCGATATTATTCAAAAAGCAGGGGATGCCCACTATTTCAATACCAATATGGAAAGGGCGTACTATTGGTACGATCTGCTTTATAAAGATTACAAAAATGAGCTGTCTGCCGACAATATCTTCAAATATGCACATTCGTTAAAGGGAACCGGTAAATATGCCCGATCGAAGCGATTAATGCGATTGTACAACCGAAAGACCAAAAACGGTGATTTTGCGAATATGGATGATGAAACCGCACAAACACGAAATGAAATAATATTGGACAACATTTTGAGTACGGAAGAAAAAGTGGATATCCGCAATACGGCCATCAATTCAAAATACTCCGAGTTTTCACCGGCGTTCCTAGGCACCGATCAGGTAGTATTTGCGTCTTCCGCCGATTCTTCCTTTTTTACGACCAGAAGGTACAAATGGAACAATCAACCTTATTTGGATCTATACGTGGCCCGAATAAATGAAGAATCCCAGGATTTGCGTGATGCCATTAAGTACTCGAAAAAAATCAATACCAAATACCACGAAGCATCAGTTTCCTTCTCTCCGGACAATTCCACCATGTATTTCACCCGCAATAATTATGGCAAAAAGCTAAAGCGTGATAAGAATGGGGTCAACCATCTCAAAATTTACATGTCCCAAAAAATCAATGGTGATTGGACAGAAGCTGTGGAGGTTCCATTTAACAGCGACAATTACTCAACCGGTCATCCAGCACTCAGCCCGGATGGGAAACAATTATATTTTGTTTCGGATATGCCAGGCAGCATAGGGGAAACCGACATCTTTGTAGTAGATGTTCTAGGGGATGGGCAGTTCTCCGAACCTCGTAATTTGGGGCCTACCATCAATACCGAGCAAAAGGAAATGTTTCCTTTCATTAATGAAAAGAATTTATATTTTTCCTCCAATGGCCATGTGGGCATAGGCGGGCTGGACGTATATAAGGCGGCATATAGTGCGGAAACGGGCTTTGGAGAGGCCATCAATCTCGGAAAGCCCATAAACAGTAACAAGGACGATTTCTCCTATATCATAAACGAAAGCACGCAAGAAGGGTTTTTCGCCTCCAATAGGCCTGGTGGCAAAGGAGACGATGATATCTATTCCTTTAAAAGGTTGATTGTCGAGGAGGTCCCCGAAAACCTTAATGCCATAGCAGGAGTGGTTACCGATTTGATAACCGGAAATGTAATGCCACAGACCCTTGTAGAACTCTTGGACGAGAATGGTATTAAACTGAAAGAATTGGTTACCGGGGACGACGGTACGTTCGTTTTTGAAGACTTGGAAGGCAACACCAATTATACCGTAAAATCTACCCAAAAAGAGTTCTTTGAAAATGAGCAGGCCATAAGTACAAAGGAAAATGAGCGTATCGAATTAGATATTTCAATGCGCAGATTGAAGGAAATGATCGCTATTGAAGAGGGTGTCCGGAAGCTGAAAACGGATATGATTCATTTCGACTTTGACAAATCCTATATAAGAAAGGATGCGGCCCAGGAACTGGATAAACTGGTCGAGGTCATGAACGAATACCCGGATATGGTGATTAAAATTGAATCCCATACGGACTCCAGAGGTAGCAAGGTGTACAACAAATATCTCTCTGACAAGCGGGCCAAATCTTCTAGGGATTACATTATTTCAAAAGGCATAGCGCCGGAGCGTATTGAAAGTGCTACGGGCTTCGGGGAATCACGATTGCTCAATGAGTGCGATGGTAGTGTTCGATGTAGTGAGGCCAACCATTACCTAAACCGAAGATCTGAGTTTATTATCGTTCGAATGTAGTAGACCCACAATCTTTTAAAAAAGGGGCTGATCCATATAGGGTCGGCCCCTTTTTTTATAATTGATATCTCCCTATTTGTACGTCAGGGAATCCTTAAAAATGTGTTTCACAACAGCTGGATAGGCCTTTACAACAAAAGCGGATCGATGAAATACAAAAACCTGGGTTTTTGAGTTATAGTAATAACCTATTTAACCTAAAGCCCAAAATCATGAAAAACTTCCTACTTATTAGAGAGATTTATTTGGAAGCCTTTCGAAACTTGGGGCACTACCTGGTAAAATCCTACTTTAAGGCTTTTTCCTGGTTCTGTCTCGTTAGCTTCCTTGTAGTTCTTTACGCCTTTTTGTTTAGAGTCTCAACAGGCTTTGCCTTTGATTGAACGTATAATGCCAACCTAACTTTTGATAAGAGCGTCCTAAAGGGGCGCTTTTTTCTTTTACTATATTCTCTTTGGCCTAACAAACATAGAGTCCTTTTGTGGGGCCTAATAGGGCACTTACCCTTCAGGATTTACCAACCCTAAAAAGAAAGCCCATGAATAAATTACTATTGGCTAAGGGGATTTACGTGGAGGCATTCAGGGATTGGAACCTTAAGATGCTCAATGGCATTTAAAATGTTTTCCTGGTTTTGCCTTGCCTTGTTGACCATAGCCACCTATGCCCTGATTTTTAGGATTTCAACAGACTTTGCTTGTCTTTGAATGATAGTACATGCCCAAATAGCAAAGGCCCGAAGTAATATTCGGGCCTTTTTTGTTTCATAATGATAAAAGGAGCTCCATTTCCTTAATTAACTTCAAATTTTACCGTTTTTAAAATGGCCTCCAATTCAAACATATAATCCCTTTTTTCCGTTGCCGGAGCAAAAGTAAAGCCCTCCAGAACTATTTTTCGCCCATTTTCCTTATCATCGATAACATATGTGACAAAAGGACCGGCCATTGGATAATTTTTGATATCCCAAATACCTTTAACCTCTATTACGTTTCTTCCGGCAAGGGAGGTATGATATACCGATGGAGAAAATGCAGGTTCCGTACGCATATGGGTTCTCTTGCCCGGAACATCGGGGCCGGGAATATACTTGCTGCCGATGGAATCCCGCATCATAACAACATCCCTGACGAGAGTAGAGTCGTTCGAGAAACTGGCATAAGGTATTTCATAGGCTATGATGTTCATGGTCCCCTTTTGGATCTGTCGATCGATCCAAACGAAATTCTCCTCATGTTTCCCCACCTTATAAATGGAGGGAATGGTTAGGGAAACGTCAAATTCTTCCTGTAATACCCGTTCTTTGTTCAAGGATCGTAAAAATCTTTTCTGTGCCTCCTTTACTTCGAGCGTCTTGAATTCCGAGATAATCTGAAGCGATTTTGAACTTAAGTTTTCTATAATCTCATCTTCGGTTCTACCCTTGATGACAGCAACCTTTTGAGGTGTGGCGTACATATCCGTCTTTATGTGGGCAATGTCCAGGGTATCCTTTTGAACATATAGTGTAGAGCGTCGGTAGCGGGTGGTGCCTGTAAAAACACTGGGCGGGAGGTGCTGAATGGTGAAGAGCGGTTCGTCCCAGATAAGACCGATAACGGGCGCCGCAAAATGTTTTCTTACCTCGTCGCCCACCTTACCTTTCCATAGTTCGTTGTCCATAACGACAGCCAATGAGTTAATGGCCCCAACCGAAGTTGGTTTGTAATCGTCCTTATTGTTATTCTTGCACGAATAGACCAGCAGTACAAGAGAAGCCAGAAGTCCTAGTTGCAGTTTTTTCATTTCATTTCCAAATTAGTGCTTTTACGCGTCTACTTACCGTTAAAAGATACAATAAAACAGACTGCCAAAACCATTCCATTGTGATCAAACCTAAACAGGAAATTAAAATTGTCTTGGTTTAGGATGGACATTCGCATAGTTTGAGTTGGGTGCCTGGCTTTAGATTATTACTGTTAAGGCCGTTCCATTGCTTCAATTTGTCCACGCTAACTCCCGGGTATTTTCTGGATATGGTCCAGAGTGAATCCCCGCTGCGTACCGTATGCACTTTGGTCCCAGGTGGAAATTCCTCGTTTGGTGATTTCGAAGTCGTCTTGGATGGATTGGAAGCCGCGACCGCACCAGGCGTTCTCCTGGGGAAAATGGTCAAGCGCTGTCCGATTCTCAAATTGTTGGTCCGAAGACCGTTCCATCGTTTTATTTGGCTTACGCCCACCCCATATCTTTCCGCAATCTTGCCCAAGTAATCCCCACTTCTTACCCGATAGCGTATCCTGTTGTTTTCCGCTGCTTTGACCAATCGGGGCAATGGACTTTCCTTACTTTTTAGTTCTTTTTCCACATGGGCATAAATGGCCTTTTCATTGGCCACAAATTTGCCCATCACCGATTTGGGTAAACGCAGGATATGTGGTTTACCTTTCATATAAGGTATGACATCCAGCTTATAGGAAGGATTCAAAACTTTAAGCTCCTCCTTGGATATCCCGATAAGTTCAGAAATCTGATCAAACGTAATCAGGCTCTTCACGTGGATGGTGTCGGTTTCAAAATAGGGCCGCTCTATTTTTTTTCTTATCAATTCGTGTTCTTCCGCATATTCAAAAATGTACATCGTTGCCAGAAAAGCGGGTACATAGCCGGCTGTCTCCCTGGGGAGGAAACGCCGTATGTTCCAATAATTCTTATAACCCCCCGATCTGCGTATCGCCTTGTTCACATTACCCGGACCCGAATTATAGGCCGCCAAGGCAAGGTCCCAATCGCCAAAGATTTCATAAAGTTTGGAGAGGTATTTGCACGCCGCTACCGTAGCCTTAATCGGGTCGCTACGTTCATCCACATAGCTGGTCACGTTCAGCTTGTACATCTTTCCCGTGCCATACATAAACTGCCAAAGGCCCGTTGCTCCTACGCGGGATCTTGCTCTGGGGTTAAGGGCAGATTCCACAATGGACAAATATTTCATTTCCAAGGGAATGTCGTGGTTGTCAAATTGTTGCTCAAAAAGGGGAAAGTAGAATTGACTGGTGGTAAGCATCCGTTGCATCAAGTCCCTTTTTCGGGTCAGAAAAGACTTGATCACATTTTCCAAAGACGGATTATAAACTACATTGAACGGGGTTTTTTGATTCAAACGGGCAAGTCTCGCCTTTAAGGTGTCCGTTGGCAAATTGTAATCATAAATTACCTCTTCCTCCGAGACCACCTCCAAACTTTGGGTGGATACCTCCTGGTACAGGTCATCAAAAAGGGCTGCGTTTCTGTACAGTTCCCGCATCCAAAGACTGTCGTACCTGGCGGCCGTGTCATGGTCCTTTAGGTTGTATTTGGTGCTGTCCTCCTGCTTGATCATCACCAAGGGATTATCGCTTAACGCCACCTTGGTATCCATGCGCTCCATTCGGGCAATGCCCTGCAATTCCATTACGGTGGTATCCGTTGTGGTCGCAGGAGTAGGGATGCTGTCCGTCCGCTGCGCGAACGAGCCGTTAATGTAGAGGAAGAAAACTAAATAAATGAAGCGATGGTATCCTAATGTCGTCATGGATCAAGCAAAAAATTGAGGCAGGGCTTGGCTAAAATCGCTTTTTTTTTGCAAAGAATAAAATTCTGCGGTGTTAAAGCGTCTTGATCTAGCCTCAATGTCCGTTAATCGATAACGCCTTTATTACCCGATTATTGCAGCAATTCCGGGTAAGGTCTTTCCTTCGAGGCTTTCCAACATAGCGCCTCCTCCCGTAGACACGTAACTTACTTTGTGCTCAAAGCCGAATTGCTTTACCGCGGCCACGGAATCCCCTCCACCTACCAAGGAAAATGCCCCGTTTTGTGTAGCCTCATCAATAAAATTCCCAACAGCTATAGTTCCTTTGGCAAAATTCTCCATCTCAAAGACGCCCACGGGACCATTCCACAAAATGGTTTTACATTTTAGAATAACTTCCCTAAAACTTTCCAAGGTACTTGGCCCGGCATCCAGGCCTTGCCATCCATCCGGTATTTTATCTACATCCACCACTTGGGTTTCCGCATTATTATCAAAATCATTGGCCGCCAAAACATCCGAAGGAAGATGTACTTCCACACCTTTTTTGACGGCCTGGTCCAAAATACCTAAAGCGAGTTCCATCTTGTCGTCTTCACAAATGGAGTCACCTACTTGGCCACCACGCGCCTTTACAAAGGTATAGGTCATTCCCCCGCCGACAATCAAATGGTCCACCTTGTCCAAAATATTTTCTATGATAGTAATTTTACTGGAAACCTTTGCTCCACCCAGGATGGCCAAAACAGGCTTTTCGCCTGTGCGCATTACTTTTTCTATGGCATCAATTTCCTTTGCCAGCAAGTATCCAAAACATTTCGCGTCATTAAAATACTGGGCGACTATCGTAGTGGAAGCGTGTGCGCGATGTGCCGTTCCAAAGGCATCGTTCACATAGATGTCCCCTAGTTTAGAAAGTTTTTCGGCAAAACCTGTATCTCCTTTTTCCTCTTCGGAATAAAATCGGAGGTTCTCCAACAGGAGTACTTCCCCGGGTTGCAATCCTGCAACGACATTCTCTACACTTTCCCCAATGCTGTCGTCCACAAACTTCAGCTGCACTCCGATTATTTCAGAAACCTTGGTACAAATATGTTGCAGTGAAAGACTTGGATTACGCTGCCCCTTTGGTCGCCCCAAATGGCTCATAAGGATTGCACTGCCACCATCTTCAAGGACTTTGATAATGGTAGGCTTGGCTGCCTCGATCCGATTGGTGTCGGTAACATTGAAATCCGCATCCAAGGGGACATTAAAATCCACCCGGATCAATGCTTTTTTATTTTCGAAGTTAAAATCGTCGATCGTCTTCATGCGCATAGGGTTTAAAGAGTGGCAAATGTAAAGATTTCTATGCTTCGGATAAAGCACCTTGGGTTTTATTTAGGTTACGGATCAACGGTGGAGGCCCGGCCATTGGAATTCTATTTGAATGGCTATCTTTGAACTATGCAGTTTAAGGATATCCTCGGGCTTTCCCATATAAAAAGTCATCTGGCGAAAAGTGCGGACGCGGGCCGTATTCCCCATGCCCAATTGTTCGTTGGAGCAGAAGGTTGCGGAACCTTACCGATGGCACTGGCTTATGCCCAATACATTATTTGTGGAAATAAGAATGGGGAAAATATGGGGGGGCAGGAAGCTTGCAATCTCAAGTTCGAGGCATTGTCCCATCCTGATCTTCACTTTGCCTTTCCCATAGCGAATACGGAAAAAGTAAAGAGCCACGCGGTTAGCGATCATTACTTGGAGGAATGGCGCAAATTTCTGTCGGAGCAACCCTACGGCAACCTTTTTGACTGGTATCGTCTACTTGGGATTGAAAAGAAGCAAGGACAAATTGGTGTGGACGAAGCTCAGGAAATTGTAAAAAAACTATCCCTAAAATCCTATGAGGGAGGATACAAGGTAATGGTGGTTTGGATGGCCGAAAAAATGAATGTGCCGGCGGCGAACAAATTACTTAAGCTTATCGAGGAACCGCCGGCAAAAACAGTGTTTTTGTTAATTACAGAAGATGAGGAACAAATCATACAGACCATTCTTTCCCGTTGCCAGGTTATCCGTTTTCCTCCCCTGGCCGAACAGATTATCGCCGATGGCCTGGTTGGAAGAGGCCTAACGAAAGAAGAAGCTCTAATGATTGCCCATGAGTCCGATGGCAATTTTAACAAGGCCTTGGATATTATGGACAAATCATCGGAGGATCTGGTGTTCGAAAAGTGGTTTGTTCAATGGGTCCGTAGTGCATTTAAGGCGAAAGGAAACAAATCTGCCATCCATGAGCTTATTTTGTGGAGTGAGGAAGTTGCCAAGACAGGTAGGGAGACCCAAAAAAAATTCCTGTTGTATTGTCTTTCCGTTATCCGGCAGGCCCTGTTGTTGAATTATAACGCTAAGCCGTTGGCTTTTATGAAAATCCACGTGGACGGGTTTCAATTGGATAAGTTTGCCCCATATATTCATGAGAATAACATCCAAGAAATTGTGGACGAATTGGAGGCGGCACATTTTCATATAGAACGCAATGGCAATTCCAAGATCATCCTTACGGATCTCTCCATAAAACTGACGCGATTGCTGCACAGAAAAGCCGCTTAAAAACTGTTATTATGTTCGGAACCCTGCTTCATTCCATCACTGAAATCTTATTATTACTGTTCCTTATCATTACATTTTTACAGAGCGGATTGGATAAGATATTCCATTGGAACGGTAATCTGAATTGGTTAAAAGAGCATTTTAAGAGTAGCCCGTTGCAAAACTGGGTGCCCGGTCTATTGGCCATTGTTTTGTTCTTCGAGACTGCTGCCGGGTTCCTTAGCCTTATAGGTCTTTTTCAAATACTGTTGGTCGGGGAGAGTATAGTGGCTTTATATGGCGCCGTCCTATCCTGTATCGCGTTGCTCATGCTTCTGTTCGGACAAAGAACCGTTCAAGACTACGAGGGGGCAAAAACCATTGTTATTTATTTTCTGCCCGCTATCTTTCTGGTATTTCTGTTGCAACATTAAAAAGCCCAGTAACACGTAAGTTTCTTTGGGCAGGCCGCTATTTTTTGTAATTATCGTTTAAAATTTTGATAATCTCGTCCGTAAGGTCATTGGCATCCACTCCATAAAGCACACTGCCCCCCTCTCCGCCGCCAAGGATATAGGTATAGCCCTTGCCTTTACCATAGGCTTTTATTTCCTTTTTTACCTTGCCTACCACACTGTCCATTTCCGTTTGCCCCTGGGCCTGTAGTTGTTGGTCTTCCTGTTGCAACTGTTGGCTAATGAATTGGCCGCGTTGTTGCATTAAATTGTATTCCTCTTGGGCCTTTTTCTGCGGCATACTCTGTGCCTTGGATTGAAATGCTTGGGCCTCGAGTTGAAAGGCTTGAGAAATACTGTCCCGTTTTTTTGTTAGGGCGGCAACCTTTGTTTTGAACCTTGATTCAACATCTATCTTCTCCTGGTATTCATTCATCAATTTTACATTGTCCACAAATCCAATTTTCTCTTGCTTGCAGGAAAGTGCCATACATGCGATAATAACGATTGTTATTTTTTTCATGGTAATCCAGTTTTCGTTTTTCAATTATTGGCCCAAACGTAATTTCCGGGCGATATTTAAGTTGGGCAAAAATAGGAAAGCTTTGGGACAAAAAAGAGAAGTATTTTATTAATGGACGATTAGGCCCATTTAAGTTTACACCCAAAAAGCATGTATCAATAAAATCTATTGTTGGTCGGTTTTTGAATTGAATACATTTATGGAAAATACCTTCAATACAAGCCCCCTAAGCGCTTTACGCCATACGACAAGGCAATGATATCTTCGGTCCCCCTAAAGTCCCAAAGAAACGCTCAAAAAGAGTTTTCGTCCCATTTTAGAACATAAATGAGGGAAGAATACTCCTTTGACCACAGTGCTTGCATATTAGACCAAAGGCCAACACCAAATGCTTTAACAAAATTGTTCTTGCCTGTCCTATATTTCTCTGAAAGTAGGGAAACATAAAAAGCATCAAAAATCATAGGTTTTGTTTCTACGATTTTTAGCTTATGCTTGATAAAGAGTTTCTCCATGGCCGTCCTGGAAAAATGCCAAAGATGTCTCGGAACATCATAAGCGGCCCAAAATTTACCATAATATCGGGCGTCGTAAGACCGGAAATTGGGCACGGCTATAATTAAAGTGCCGCTATCGGCTAACCTAGAAATCACTTTAGAAATTTGTTCCTCCAAATCGGGAAGGTGTTCCAATACGTGCCATAAGGTTATCAATTGGAATTTTTCATCCTCAAGTAGATCTATATGGGATTGAAGTTTTATCCCCTTTGCCTTGGATAATTCCCTAGCCTTGTAATTGGGTTCAATTCCTTTCGCCAACCATTTGTTGGTTTTAGCCGCAAGCAAAAAATCACCCGTGCCGGCACCAAAATCCAAAATCGATTTTTTGGTGTCGGCATAACGTTCGGCCAATTTCAGCTTTCTGCCAATACTATATTTCTTGACAGTTTGATAAATTTTATCTGTTAAACTTTTCCGCGCATCTGTATGTGAAATATAGATATCACTTTCGTAATACCTGTCCAATGAATCGGGAAGCGGTTGGGTAACGAGCATATCCCACTCTTGATTATGCAACAGTTGAAACTCTTCCTGGCTAACCGCATAATCCTTGGTCTCTAAATACAATTTCATATGGCGTTCAAAACCGGTTGTCCCGCTTTGGGATGGTTATTAATATATACGTGCTGCACCGGCCGAAAACAAAACTCCAAAACGGGCGGCCGGCCAGTATTCAACAAAATCCAATCAAAAAGTTTTATGAGGCAGACCTCGGTTCCGTTTACAAACCTGCTCCTCTTCAAGGTTGACAGCAGTTTTACTGGCCAAAATGTTCCACGTGGAACATTTTAGGTTAGCGCCCCAAAAACACCAGAAGTACGCTTATGTCCGATGGTGAAACCCCACTTATCCTTGAAGCCTGCGATATTGTTACTGGCCTAATGTGCTCCAGCTTTTCCCGGGCTTCAAACGACAGTGACTTTAGCTTGGAATAATCGAAATCTTCCGGAATTCTAACCGCTTCCAGTCGGTTCAATTTGTCTGCGTTGTTTTTTTCCTTTTCAATATAACCGGCATATTTAACTTGAATTTCCGTCTGTTCCAGGACCTCCCTGTCCAATTCGTTCGAAATAACAAAATCAGAAACAACATCCAATTGCATCATGTGTTCCATAGTTACCTTGGGGCGCGAAAAAACCTTGAACATTTTATCCGATTGTTTGATGGGTGAAGAATCCAAACTGTTCAGGATAGGATTTATTTCTTCTGGTTTAACACTGGTATTTCTAAAAAAAGTAACAAAGGAATCGGAGTTTTGCAATTTTTTCTGCATCCTCTTAAGTCGGATTTCCTTGGCCAAACCTATCGCATATCCCTTGGGTGTTAGGCGCAAATCCGCGTTGTCTTGCCGTAACAGTGTTCTGTATTCCGCTCGAGAGGTAAACATGCGATAAGGTTCCTCTGTTCCCTTGGTAATCAGGTCGTCTATCAACACACCTATATAAGCTTCATCCCTCTTAAGAACAAAAGGCCCTTTTTCACTTATTTTCAAGTGGGCATTTATTCCGGCCATCAAACCCTGGGAGGCTGCTTCCTCATAGCCTGTAGTCCCATTAATTTGACCTGCAAAATAAAGTCCTTCCACAAGTTTGGTCTCCAAAGTATGGCGCAGTTGTGTTGGGGGAAAATAGTCGTATTCTATGGCATAACCGGGTCTAAAAAATTTGACCTTTTCAAAACCTTTTACCGAACGCAAGGCCTTATATTGAATATCCTCCGGAAGTGATGTCGAAAAACCGTTGACGTACACTTCAACGGTATGCCAGCCCTCAGGTTCGACGAAAATTTGATGCCTGTCCTTATCGGCAAACCGGTTGATCTTGTCCTCAATAGAAGGGCAATATCTAGGGCCAATGCTCTTTATCCTTCCATTGAACATGGGAGATCGATCAAAACCTTCCCGTAATAAGTCGTGTACCTCAGGACTGGTATAGGTCATATGGCAATCCCGTTGAGTCTCCAACTTAGGTGTCTCCAAATAAGAAAACCGTTCGGGTCTGGCGTCCCCAGGCTGTACCACCATCTTCGTGTAATCTAAAGACCGTCCATCCACCCTTGGAGGAGTGCCTGTCTTCATCCTTCCACTATCGAATCCAAAATCGGCTAGCTGTTCTGTTATCCCAGTTGCCGCTCGTTCTCCGGCCCGACCACCCCCGAATTGTTTGTCTCCTATATGAATAAGTCCGTTGAGAAAAGTGCCATTGGTCAAAATAACAGCTCTGCCTCTTATATCTATGCCCAAAGAAGTACGAACCCCAACGACTTTATTTCCCTTCACTAGTAAACCCTTGACCATTTCCTGATAAAAGTCCAGATTAGGGGTAGCTTCCAAAGCTAAGCGCCACTCTTCTGCAAAACGCATTCTGTCGTTTTGCGCCCTAGGACTCCACATTGCCGGACCCTTGGATTTGTTCAACATTTTGAACTGTATGGCCGACTTATCCGTTACTATTCCACAATATCCTCCAAGTGCATCTATTTCGCGTACAATCTGTCCTTTGGCTATACCTCCCATGGCCGGGTTACAGGACATCTGTCCAATGGTCTGTAGACTCATGGTCACCAACAACGTATTTGATCCCATATTGGCCGCCGCTGCCGCTGCCTCCGCACCTGCGTGCCCGCCGCCAACAACAATTACATCATATCTATCCTGAAACATAATCAGTGAGGTTCCACGTGGAACAATTTTACCTTTTCCTCTTCTTTGCTTCGCATTACAAATGACTCTTGCTCCGATTTGTCGTTATACCCCAACAAATGCAGCGTACCGTGTGCCATCACCCGCAATAATTCATCTTGTTGATTGGAGTTATATATGACAGAATTTTCCTTCATTCTGTCTATCGATATATACACATCCCCATACAAGGCTCCTCCCTCAACATAACTAAAAGTAACGATATCCGTATAGGTATCATGACCCAAATATTTTTGGTTTATTTCCAACAGATAATCATCATCACAAAATATAAAGGAAAGATGTTCTATTCTACCTTCTTCAGAGCTAACTAATTTATTCAACCAATTGACGTACGCCGACTCCTGCTCCAACTTAAAATTAGTCTCATAGTGAAACTCAATCATCCTGTTTAAAATATTTCTTAACCTTGTTCTGAAAATTGCGCCGCAAAGGTAAGGCTTGTCTACTTAATACTTCAACCTCATTGCGATAATTGTCCAACAAGACCGGCCTCGTTAGTATAGGCGCCCGGAATTGTATTTTATTTATTTCGCTTTCGCGCTCTACCTTTCTTCCCTGCTTCATAGCGGCATTTTCTAATTTTAGCAACTCATATTCTATATTAGTAGCCCTATTTATTGTACGCTCTGTAACGCCATTTTTCAAAAGATCGTTTTCGAAATCCTCCATTTGTCGTAACAAACGCTGTCCCAGTTTACGATCCCTGTTATTAATCATATCGTTCAATTGTTTCTCCAATTCTCTCCTGAGCAACTGCTGCTCCTTATAGATTTCATAGATTTCGTTAAGTTCTTCCTCTCCCAATTCCTTTCCTCCCGCTCCCTTTCCACCGGTCATACCTTCCTTGTTCCCTCGACTTCCCGACTCACCAGAACTATCCCCATCGGACAAACCTCCAGAGGCAGCCCCCTCCCCATCTTTTCCTTGAGATCCATTACCTTCCTTTTGTCCATCCCCCATTTCACCCTTACCTACTTTACCTTCACCTTCTCCTTGCTGCGGTTTTCCCTGGCCAGAACTGCCCATACCCTTTATTTTCTTATTCAGTTCCCCTTGGCCTTGTATGATATCCGGTAACTGAAACTCGCTTCCTTGTCCGGAACCCGAGCCAGACATCATACTATCCTGCATGCTATCCAACAATTTAGCCAAGAAATCCGCCAAACTATTAGCCGCATTAAGTACATATTTCTGATAGGAAATTCCTTGATAAATCTGATTTTCAGAAATGCTCACTAGCGACTTGTCCATGTTATAATACACCTCGGTTATCTGCTCATTGACAAATTCCGCCAGTTCGGCCCGGCGCAGGGAAAGTGCAAAAAGACTATCATCCACATGCTCAAACAAATTGCGCAACTTTTGTTGTTCTTTAACCGTACCCCCATATTGATTACCATCTACATCTTCCTCTTCCAGGGTATCATGTAACCCCTCTTGTTTAAAAGAAAAGGTCACCAAATTATCCAGAATCTGTCGTAACATTTCGGCATCCTCCGTAATGGTAGCACTACTAGCGCCAGACGCCGAATCTCCCAATGATTGGCTCATCTCCCTCATTTTTCTAGCCGCTGACCGTTGTTTTTCAGAAGTCCTTTTGACCCTATCACGTTGGGCTGGCGTATTCTCCGGTTCCTTGGATTCTTGAAATTTCTTAATCTCCTCTGATGCCTCCCGCTGATCTGCCTTGATACTCTTCTGTTTGTTCGGGTCTAACTCCAGTTTCAATGGTTTATTCAATTTTTTATTATCCCTTGCTAGACTATCCATTTCCTTCTTGATTCTATCGAACTCCCGATTCAAAGCATCTTGCTCCTCCTCTGAACCTTTTTTCAACTCCAGCTTACTCAGCTCCTCCTGATCGTCAGCCAACTTTTCCAAATCTTTGGCTAATTGTTTCATTTTTTCCGTAACATAGTATCTTTTGGTAAGCTCTAACAATTGCTCCAGACTACGGATACTATTTTGCTGGCCCTTTCCCAGTTCCTCCAAACGTTTGGTTAACTCCTCTTTTTTAATTTTATCGGTTACTTGTGAAAGCTCCTCCAACAGTTTTCTATTTCGTTCTGCTTCCAGCTTTTGACGCTCTAACCTTTCCTGTAACAATTGCTTAAGCTCGCTATCGCTATCATCCTTATCCAAGTTCTCCTTAAGTTGACCGCTGAACTTTTCCATCATAGCCTCTTGTTGTTCTTGTTTATTAAGAAAATCCTTGATTTGCCGTTGATCACTAAAATTCAGTTGCTTCTTTTCCCGTTGCTCCTTATTCAGCTCATTTAATTCCATCCTTTGCTCCTTAAAGCTATCCAGTCGCTCATCCAAATTATTTATCAGGTTCTGCTGGGACCTCAATTCCTGGTTCCTTAGTTGGTCATCATCCAAAACAACAGTGCTAAAAACCCGACTTTTAGAAGACTTTCCTCCATGGATGGCGTCATTATCGGTGGCCCTAAAATAAAATTCATAAGCCTTACCTGGTTGTAATTCTAAACCAGACGGGAACGTATAATAAAACCTTTCCAAATCGGAGTTCGGTTCATACAACTTTAGCTCCCGTGGGTTGTCCCGGTCGCTCTCCGTGTAATAAACCAAAGCAATTTCCTTTATCTTATAATCATCCGATGCTTCACCCGTATAATAGGATACATTTGGGTTTATCGAATCATCGACCTGCTGCACCTTTATTTCCGGATAAGCATCCTTCACCACTTGAAATTGATAGTACAAGGTTTCAAAATCCTTAACATTCTGATTTGACGTAGCAAGCTTATACGGCATACTACGATAAACCATTTTTGATAGCTCAAACCTGTTCTCTTCCTTGGTAAAGTGCAAACTGCTGTCCGCTATATGAACTTGAATATCATCCGTATTTTCCGAACGCAGATTCCAAGTAACCCTAGTGCCTTCAGGAAACGTGGCATTGCCGGTACTTTTAATCGTTTCTGACTCTTTCCCAGTATATTCAGGAAAGTTCAAAATCATATTGAAATCCTGAATGGCCGGCACTTTTAACACATTAAGTGTATATTCCTTCGAATTTACATCGCTGGACTTAAAATAGAAATCGGTTCGTGAAAGCGGAGGGACAAATTCATACCGGAACATACCTTCGCTTTTTTCCAAAAGCATTTCCTTGCCCGCTATGACGATATAAACATCCTCCGGTCGTACGCCTCCCTCAGTAGCCACTAGCAGCGTAAAAGTTTCGTTCTCCAAAACGTTCAAATCGCTAGATAGTACCTTAAAAACAAACGGAGCAGGAGGTTCATAGGCCGTACCATAATTTACTACGCGATTGTACGAACCAAAGAAACTCGAAAGGTTTCCTGAGAGCCAAATCAAACCCAAAATACTGGCTGGGAAGATCAAATATTTCGCATATCTAAAACTTTCGCTAAAATCCAAGGCCGCCACAAACGAAATTGGCCTTAAGTCCCTGGAACGTTGTTCAATACTGGCCAATAACAACTCTGATCGGTTTCGGTCCTCGGCCAGTTCGAGTAAATTATACAGCTTGTCATTGACCTCCGGAAAATGCTTTCCTATCAATAATGCCGCTTCTTTATTACTTAACCCGTGCTTCAATCGAAATAGATAAAGTAAGGGTAGAAGCACAAACCTATATAGTAAAAACAATTCAATCCCCAAGAATACCCAAAACAAGATGAGTCTTCCCATGGGGTCTAGCCACAAAAAATACTCGACCGCCAGAATCACCAAAAAAAACAACAAGCCAAGGGCAAGAAAAATCAGAATGCCCTGTAGCAACAATTTCGAATAGAACCGCTTACTGAACCCTCTTAGTTTGTCCAATATGTTTTGATAGGTATTCAAAGGCACTGATATCTATTACCAAGATACTTGTTATACCCAATTTTGTAATCAAAAATTTGTTAAAAGGTAAGTATCCCGCTCACAAAAATCGATAACCGGAGCAAAACCCAAAAGAAAAGGCCTTCCAAGCCTGGGCTACCATCCCTATTCTTGGGTTCCACAAAATGCCCATGGCAATAGGAACACTCCCTTGCAAAAGCTGCATGTCTTTGGCAGCTTATTGCCTTTTTATACCTTTGGCCAATGGAAAATAAAATCCGGGTTCGGTTTGCCCCCAGTCCAACAGGCCCACTTCATATTGGCGGTGTCCGAACCGCTTTGTTCAATTATCTTTTTGCTAAAAAACATCAAGGCGATTTTATCCTTCGAATAGAGGACACCGACCAAAACCGTTACGTAGAAGGCGCAGAAGATTATATTATTGCCGCGCTCAATTGGTGTGGTATTCCTTTTGATGAAGGCCCTGGCAAAGAAGGTGATTTTGGCCCATATCGACAAAGCGAACGAAAGTCCCTTTACCAAACCTATGCGGACAAGCTCATACAAAAGGGAAAGGCCTATTACGCATTCGATACGCCGGAAGAACTTAATTTTCATCGTAAAGACCACGAGGCCAAGGGAAAAACATTTATATATAATTGGCACAATCGCCTAAAACTGAACAACTCGCTTTCCTTAGATCCTGAAGAGGTCCAAAAACGTTTACAGTCCGGAAATGAATTTGTGATCCGGTTTTTATCCCCTGCCAATCAAAAACTGACCCTTACCGATAACATTCGTGGACAAATTGAGATAGACACCAACACTTTGGATGACAAAGTGCTCTTTAAAGCAGATGGTATGCCTACCTACCATTTGGCGAATATCGTCGATGATCACCTCATGAAAATTACTCATGTTATTCGTGGGGAAGAGTGGTTACCTTCCTTGGCCCTCCACGTACAGTTGTACGATGCTTTGGGGTGGAAAGTACCTCAATTCGCCCATTTGCCCTTGATAATGAAGCCCGTGGGTAAAGGAAAACTAAGCAAACGGGATAGTGAGAAAATGGGATTTCCAATTTTCCCCTTATCTTGGAATGATTCCGTAGGCTACAAGGAGGCCGGATACTTTCCAGAGGCCGTAGTGAACTTTTTGGCCTTATTGGGATGGAATCCCGGAAGCGAGCAAGAGCTTTTTTCATTATCAGAATTGGTCCATGCTTTTAGCTTGGAGCGGGTCAACAAGTCCGGAGCGCGATTTGATCCGGAAAAAACCAAGTGGTACAATCATCATTACCTTCAACAACAAGATGATGTTCATTTGGCCAATTTATTTGTCGAACTACTTATGGCAAAGGACATTGCGGAAAATCGTAAATCCCTGCATTATGTCCAGAATGTCGTTTCCCTGATCAAGGAACGAGCCACTTTTGTTTCGGATTTATGGGAATTGGGGAGCTATTTCTTCGAAGCTCCGGTAACCTATAACGAAAAAGCGGCAAAAAAACAGTGGAAGGATAACACCCCTGAAATTATGGGTGAATTGCTTTTGGTTCTTGAGAACACAAACGACTTTAGTACGGATAACATTGAAAGTTCGGTAAAAAACTGGATTGGCGTTTCGGGATTCTCTTTTGGACAAGTGATGGCGCCCTTGCGCCTGGCGATCGTAGGAGATTTAAAGGGTCCTCACCTATTCGCCATTATGGATCTTCTCGGCAAAGAGGAAAGCGTGGAACGAATCCATAAGGCTATCTCAAATCTATAGTGCTTCTACCATGTTTCCAAATATCTCGGTTTAGATCGTTGCCTGCTTACCATCCTATCCAAGGGAATTGTGTTTTGTAACAATCTTCGCAAAAATCCTACCTATAGATACACTGTGTTTTCGTAAATTCAATCCATTAACTAAAATCTACCACCATGGGCAATTTTCTATTTATTCCATTTATTTTTATTGGACTCATTATCCTGTTTTCCTCTTTTTTTATTGTTAAGCAACAGACCTCTGTGGTCATTGAGCGCTTTGGGCGTTTTCAAAGCATCCGAAACTCCGGATTGCAAATGAAAATTCCTTTGGTCGACCGGATTGCCGGGCGTTTGAGCTTAAAAATCCAACAGCTGGATGTGATCATCGAAACTAAAACCTTGGACGACGTTTTTGTAAAGATCAAGGTGTCCGTTCAGTATGTCGTTATTCGGGAGAAGGTCTATGATGCGTTTTATAAGCTAGAATATCCACATGATCAAATTACCTCCTTCGTTTTCGATGTGGTCCGTGCAGAAGTTCCTAAAATGAAGCTGGATGATGTCTTTGTAAAAAAGGACGATATCGCGATTGCGGTAAAACGGGAGTTACAGGAGTATATGTCCGAGTACGGTTATGACATTATCAAAACCTTGGTCACCGATATTGATCCCGATGCTCAAGTAAAAGAGGCTATGAACCGCATCAACGCCTCGGAACGCGAAAAAATCGCGGCTCAGTTCGAAGGTGATGCCGCCCGAATCTTGATCGTTGAAAAGGCCAAGGCCGAGGCCGAGAGCAAACGTCTACAAGGTCAGGGTATTGCCGACCAACGCCGGGAAATCGCCCGGGGACTTGAGGAATCCGTAGAGGTGCTGAACAAGGTAGGTATCAATTCCCAGGAGGCTTCGGCTTTGATCGTAGTAACGCAGCACTATGATACCTTGCAGTCCATTGGCGAAGAAACCAATACCAATCTCATCCTGTTGCCCAATTCGCCCCAGGCCGGCAGCGACATGCTCAATAATATGGTGGCTTCCTTTACAGCCAGTAATATGATCGGGGAGCAAATGAAAAAGACGAATCCGAAAAAAACGGATTAACAATACCCCTTCAAATTATGTAGCAATGGCCGGAAAAATTCCGGCCATTTTTTGTTGGGGTTATTAGAAATACTGTCCTATGCCGAACACGATCCCGCTGGTAGCATCCTTTCCGATACCAAAACCATAATCCAGCCGAAACACCGCGTTAAAGATCCGTTTATGGATAAACCGGATACCCAGTCCGGGATATAACCTTGTAGAGGAACCGTCGAACAATTGGGATAGATTCTCTCCGGGGGTGCGCCAGGAACCCGCATCCACAAAGGCATTTCCTTGAAACACGAACCAACCCTTTTCATAAAAAGTATGGCGATATTCCGTATTCAATACCAAGGCCGCAGTACCCCTGTCCACCGTATTACCCACCCCTCTTATATTGAGCTGATTGTCCAAAGTGAAAGGTGCAAAGGGTGAATCCTCGTTTCCAATGGCCGCCGCCACCCGAAATCTATTGGCCCAATTTCCCCTTTCGCCGACTTTTTTATAGTAAATAAAATCGTTTCTTAAGGAAAGAAAGGATCTTAAAAAATTCTCAGCCGGCGCATCCCCCTCCAAAAACTGAATGTATTGTCCGGTGAACTCGCTCAGTACCCCATCAAAATATTGATAGTTTATATCCAAATCCACGTACCTATATGCCAATCGATAATTCAATTTATCCGCTTTCAGTTCCAGAGGCCTGCCCGGCAGGGGGTCGTCCCCTTCAAACAGATAGGATTCGCTGACCCAACTTGCCCCAATTTCCGCCTCATGATTAAAATTGAAGGAGAATATGAATTTCCCTTCCAACATTTGCGAATTGAAGCGATAGTCCTTATCACCTTCCTCAAAAAAAATCGGTTCCAAGGTCGTCACATCCTGATAACTGAATCCGATACCTACCTTGTCACTGAACAAAAAAGGATGTTCCCAAAAAAACCCAAAGGAATTAAAAACATTCCTTTCATAGAATCCACCTAAAAGTTGATTGTTCCCAAACAAATTGAACTCAAAGGCGGATATGCGATAAGCAAAACTACCATCGTTAGCGGTAGCGATCCGGAGCCCGGGAATAAGGGTAAAATTTTCTTCTATCAGGTATGTTATTCCAATACCGTCTTCCCCTTCCCGTAATTCATGAGTGGCATTTGCAATTCCCGGAAGACGTTTTAAGCGCTCCACATCACCCACTACCTTCAAAGAATCAAAAGGGGTGTTGGGTCTTACTTTTACCAAACGTCTTAAAAAAGACGCTTTCGTGCGTTTGAGTCCTACAAACTCCAAGTCCGTTATCAAAACATCCTGAGCCTTTCCCAAAAGGGCAAACATCATAAAAAGTACAAGGGAAAGCGATTTCATGCAACAACTGCTTATGTCATATTGGAGGTTAGGCGAATACTATCCCTCAGACGGACAAAAAAGGCATTCCATACAAAATTTAGGCATTTTTAATGGGAACCCGCATTTATAGCTCGTATGCTTAGTTTTGTAGTGGTAGGCCAGGGGGAATCCCCAAGTCAAGGGGGAAATAGTCTGAAAAGCTCTTATTTTAAGCGCTTTTGCATAAAAAATACCGATTGATATTTTTGGTAGGATAAGAAAATCCTATGCTAGGATTTCTGGTTAATTTTTGCCCAAGTATCCCGTAAGGGTACCGTTCTATTGAACACCAAGTTTTCCGAAGTAGAATCGGTGTCTACGTTAAAGTACCCTAGACGTTGGAATTGAAATCGGTTACCGGCCACGGCGTTCTTTAAGCTGGGTTCCAAATAGCCCGTAACCTTCTCCAACGAATTGGAATTAATAAATTCCATGAAATCCTTATCCTTATGGGTATCTGGGCTCTCGTCCGTAAAAAGACGATCGTACAGCCGTACTTCGGCGGAAATGGAATGGGGTATGGACACCCAATGCAATGTCCCCTTCACCTTTCTCAAACTTTCTTCCGTACCGCTTCCACTTTTGCTCTTGGGATCATACGTGCACTGAACTTCCATGATGTTACCCTCACTATCCTTGGTGCAACTTTCCGCTTTTATGATGTAGGCATTCTTTAGTCGGACTTCCCCTCCGAGCTTAAGACGAAAAAATTTCCGATTGGCTTCTTCCCTGAAATCGGCACGTTCAATATAAATCTCCTTCGAAAATGGTAGTTCCCTGTTGCCGGCGGACTCGTCTTCCGGATTGTTCTCGGCTTCCAGCCACTCCTCCTTGTCATCGGGATAGTTGGTGATCACTACTTTCAATGGGTCTAAAACCGCCATGACCCTAGGAGCAATTTTGTTCAAATGCTCTCTCACATGAAACTCCAACAAGGAGACATCTACCAAGTTGTCCCGCTTGGCTATGCCAATGGTTTCCACAAAATTACGAATGGACTCCGGTGTATAACCCCTTCTACGCATTCCCGAAATTGTAGGCATACGGGGATCATCCCATCCGTCCACAATACCGCTTTCCACCAATTGCAACAGTTTACGTTTACTCACCACAGTGTGGCTTAGGTTTCTTCGGGCAAATTCGCGTTGTTTCGGGCGTACCTTTTTTGAATCCACTACTTGATCCAAAAACCAGTCGTAAAGTTCCCGATGAGGTAGAAATTCCAAGGTGCACAAGGAGTGCGAAACCTGTTCCACATAGTCACTTTCCCCATGTGTCCAATCGTACATGGGATAAATACACCAATCGGTATTTGTGCGGTGGTGCGGTCTGTGCAGAATACGGTACATTATCGGGTCGCGCATGAGCATATTGGCAGCGGCCATATCTATTTTGGCCCGGAGCACATGGGTGCCTTCCAGAAAATCTCCCCGTTTCATTCCTTCGAACAATGCCAAGTTTTCCTCCACCGATCGATTTCGGTATGGGCTATTCGTACCCGGCTCGGTGGGCGTACCTTTCTGAATGGCCATCTCCTCGGAGGATTGACTGTCCACATAGGCCTTTCCCTGTTTAATCAACTGTACCGCCCAATCATACAACTGCTGGAAATAATCCGACGCATACCGTTCGGTATCCCATTGGTAGCCCAACCATTCCACATCCCGTTTAATCGCATCCACATATTCCTGCTCCTCTTTGGCGGGGTTGGTGTCGTCAAATCTTAGGTTCACCGGAGCGTTGTAGCGAAGCCCCAATCCAAAATTGAGACATATCGAACTCGCATGCCCTATGTGCAGATACCCGTTGGGCTCCGGGGGAAATCGGAACCTCAGTTCATCACCGGGAAACCCGTTATTTAGGTCCTCTTCGATGATGTGTTCTATAAAATTCAGGGACTTGGCCGTTTCCTCCATATCAAGCGTATTTGGGAAGCACAAAAGTAGGAAAAATGCCTTAAGTATGGGGCACGAAACGTGCTCACCTTGTTAATATCCTGTTTCACAACATATTTAATCCACCCTACAACATTAAATTCCTAACCACTCAATTATATAACATATTTGTTGTTGAATACTATGGAATTGTCAGAATTATGGGGCATTGCAAGACCATTGTTTAATAACTATGGATGCCGCGAATTTATCGAACACTATATAAAACGATAAGCTCCGAGGTCCCCTAAAACGACAACTACTTATGAAACGTAAACTCTTGACCCAATCGTTAAGCCCATTGGCTTTTTTCTTTTTGCTATGTTTTTCGCAAGTTTCCGCCCAAATTGTACTCAATGCGCCGGAACCCGCGGATAACCCCAACCTACCTGGGAATTCCAAAGGTTACACCATTTGTGCCAATGCTGGTTTCAATCAGTTTTTTGCCACCGTTAGTTGGGCAGGCAATCCCAATGTGGGCAATGAATTTATTTTGGAACTTTCGGATGCCAGTGGCGACTTTTCCAATCCGGTGGAATTGGCCCGTAGCGCCGATGAAATGGAAGTACAAGATCCGGGATTCGAATTCGCCATTCCTACGGACACCCGAGGACAGGGGTACCGCATACGGGTAAGAAGCACCAATCCAGAAAGCACAAGTCCATCTTCAGACCCTTACAACATGTTTTACATGGACTTTACCACCAATCTGCATATTAGCCCCAATGGTGATGGATCTACCCCAGGTGCCGTACAGGTTTGCAATGGAGATTCGATGACCTTGACCGTGGACAATATTCCACCGGCCATTCGGGATACCTATCAGTATATTTGGTACCGAAGTGGTTCCCCTTTGATTGGCGAAAGGGGCGCCTCGCTAACGGCCTCTGTTACGGGCATGTACTTCGCCCTTATCGATTATGGACCGGAATGTTCGGGAACCGCCAATACGGAATCCAATATTATTGAGATTTCCACCGGATCCAGCACGGGAATCGTCATAAATACTCCTTCCAAAACCGCTTTATGCAGTGGGGAAACGGAAACCCTTACCTCCTCCATTACGGACGGATCTTACTCCTACCAATGGTACAAGGATGGTGCAGCTCTATCAGGAGCAACACTCACTTCCTATACCGTTGATGCCTCGGTTTCCGGTTTTGAAGGGGATTACCAAGTGGAAGTCTCGGGTACCGGAATTTGTACCGAAATATCCCCCGCTGTTACCATGAGCAATGTAGGGGAGTTTACCGTAACTCGGGACAACCCGGCCAACATGGTGATACTTCCTGGCCAGAGCCAAACATTAGGTGTTACTACGGACGCGGATACCCCTACCTATCAGTGGCATCGGGACGGGAATCCTATTAGTGGTGAAACCGGTCCTACACTGGACGCCGATCAGGCAGGTACCTATTATGTGACTGTTAATCAGACCGGTGGTGCTTGTTCCTCCACCTCTATAAATTCAGAAAGTACTATTGTGGTATCTCCGGATTCCTTCGAGATTGCCATAGATTACAATACACCCCATACCCCTTGTGAAGACACCAGCATTGTATTGGAAATCGATGCGATCAATGCGGTCTTGGCCGATAACAGTACCATTGATGTCACCGCCCAATTGACCAATGATTTCACCTATCAATGGGAAAAAGACGGTTCCGCGGCCTCAGGGGAAACCTCCAACACCATCAGTCTTACCAATACCTCGGAAAACGGCGACTATACATTGGAAGCCGTGCTCAGCACCTATACCGTTACCTCCAATACCTTGAACGTGCAGTTGTTGACAAGCGAAATCTTGACCATCAATAGTACCAGTACCGTGTATTGTAGTAGTTCCGATACCATTACCTTAAGTTCACCGACAGACCTTGCTGGTGAAAGCTTTGAATGGCAAAGGGACGGCAGCGGTATCAATAGTACCAACTCTGCATTGGACATTGACCAACCCGGCACATACCGTTTGGTATTGAATAGGGATGGCTGTTCGCTAACCTCCAATGAAATATCCATAGCGCCATTGGATCCCAATTTGATTACCCTAGAACCTTCCGGTGATGTTATTTTCCCAGAAGGTACTTCACGTACGGTTACCGCAACTGGCGGTACGGCGTACCGTTGGTACGACTCCAACAATGTGGAAATAAGCAATGGGGCCTCGGCAACGTTTAGCACCGAGGGCACCTATATGCTTATGGCGAATATCGATAATTGCGAGGTGGCACGGGAAATCAACGTCACTTATCTGGACACCTTTAAGGTGCCCAACGTGATTACTCCAAATGCGGATGGGTTTAATGACCAGTGGATTCTGCCCAATTCCTATTCCAACCAGTTGGACGTCAATGTTATCATATACAATGATAAAGGCATAGAGCTTATAAACGAAATAGGTTACCAGAATGATTGGCCTGCTTCCTCCATGAGCTTCCCCAAACAGAATATGGTCTTTTACTATATCATAAAAAATGCAAACGAGACCCTAAAACAGGGAACCATAACTGTGATCCGTTAACAAGAAATGAAACTTAATAGATTCGTTGTACTACCCTTATTGGCTTTACTGGCATTAACAAAAATCAGTGCACAGGAAGAAAACCCCATACTTAGTTATGAGGTCCCATCCCAGAATTTGTTGCGCTTCAATCGATTTCTGATTAATCCTACGTTTTCTACCGTTAGGGAAGACAAATCGTACATCAATCTATTGCATAGAAACCAATCCGCCCAATTTGACGATAACCTGCAGAATTATTTTTTGAGCTATAGCGGACGAATTAGTGACCGAACCGGTCTAGGGCTTAGCCTATATTCCCAAAGGGTAGGTTTGTTGGATAACATTGGAGTTCTCGCAAATTACGCCTACGGTATTAAGTTAAGTGATAAGAGCAACTTTACCTTTGGTGCCAACGTGGCCTACTATAGCAGCGGTTTGAACAGGAACCGGGCCTCGGCCGTTGAGGATGATCCCTTCCTGAATGGCTTCCAAGATGAGAGCCTTTTTTCCTTCCAGCCCGGATTCAATATCTCTTTTGGGAATTTTGACATCGGCGGTTTTGCTGAAAACCTGTTTGACTATAGTCTTAAAACGAACACCTCGGTTACGGATTTTGACGAAAAGACCTTTTCCGGGCACCTTCAATATACCCATCAGTTTAAAAATGGGTCCGGTATCCTGGAGAATGGAAGGCTGATGCCTTTGGCCCGAACAAGAATGGTAGGTGGTGATGACCTGACCTTAGGTGGCAGTTTAATTCTAGACCTTCCGCGAATTGGATGGCTTCAAGGCGGGTATGATAGCTTCTATGGTGCCTCGGCTGGTATCGGATTCAACCTGAACCGAAGATTGTCCTTGGGATATACCATGGAAAAAGGGCTGACCACAGATTTTGACAATCTGGGCCTCACCCATGAAATCTCGTTTGCTTACTCATTTACTCCTAACCTTACCGAAGATCGCGTGATGCTGGAGGACGATGGAAACGAATTGGTTTCCAATGAGGAACCCGAGTTCGAAACTGTGGCCAGAAACGATGAAGTAGCGGAACTTAAACGAAAATTGGCCGAAAACGATGCGATAATCGAGGAGTTGATGTTCCGGCAGGATTCCTTGGAAGCCAACCGTCAAAGGGATTTGGAGCGTCGATTTGAAATGGTCATGCGCATGGTGCGCAACGAGACCCGAGGTCAAAGGCCCGATCTGGAAAAACAAGCGGAAGAGCTGTTCACAACGGGTCGTGAGAGACCAACAAGTGCAGTGGCCAGTAATGAAAACATGAATAATATACCGAAAGGTACCATTGCCGGCGACGCGCAAAATGTTGGTCATACCCCAAGCGAGGAAACCAATTCACCCACTAGGGATGTATTGGCCGCTACCACGATTCAGCAAGATCAGATCCGGACGGTTCCGCCTAGAGAAAGCCAGGTCAAGCCAAATACCAAGGTGGTGGGGAAAGAAAGCGTAAAAAGTCGAAAATTCAACAATCTTGAAGGGGTAACCAACGGATACTATCTTGTGGCCAACGTCTACAAGGGCAGTCCCTACATGCAGAAGTTCATGAACAAGCTCAATGCCCAAGGACTTGAGCCGGGTTATATAGACAACCCCAATAATGGTCTCAAGTATGTGTACCTGGAACGCCTTGATACCTGGGACGAGGCCATCGCGGCATACAATAGCAACTTGGACGGGACCTATGATCAGGCCATGTGGATCATGAATGTGGATGATCGTTACACCAACGAGGCCTACGCCGAAAACGTAAACAAAATCAAGGAAAAATCATCCCGATACGATACGGATGTCCTTCAAAAAAATGTGGTGGTGCGGGATAATTTGGCCGCCAACGAGGTCACTCCCCAAACCTACAAGATAGATGGTATTGGAAGCGGATACTACATCATTGCCAACGTGTTCGCCAATCCAAAAAATGCCAATCGTTTTGTTAAACTGCTCAACTCATATGGGCTAAGTGCCAGTTATTTCATAAACCCCGAAAATAACTGGAGATACGTTTACCTCAAGCGACACGAGTCCTGGAACAATGCCTTAATATCCTACTACTCCAAACTGAACGATTCGTATGACGAAAAAATGTGGATCATGCGGGTCACACCAAACTTAATAACCTAATGGACCCAAAATTCTTTATTAAGAAGAAAAACCTACTATTTTTTTGCTTCCTTTTAGGCGTGTTTTCTTTCATACACGGCCAAGAGGCCGTGCCCTTTACCCCCAGATTGAACGGTGGAAATATTGAAATACGGGGTGATATCATTTTTGTGGGGAACAACATTCTTAACCGGGCTACCGAAGCCAACCCCGGACAGGCCAATACCCCATATAATGGTTCGGCGAACAATAACTCCCTTTGGATGGAGTACATCGATATTGATAGCGATCCCTCGACCTTTAGTTCCAGTAGTGCCGAGTTGAACATTGCCGATCCCGCCTGTTCACAAGTGAGATATGCCGGACTGTATTGGGCCGCCACCTATCCCAATGAACGAAGTGATAGCAGCCAGCCCTTTAATGGAACCCCTAGAATAGAAGATTGGTTCAACATTAAATTTCAAATACCTGGAGGCACCTATGTAGATTTGACCGCTGATACGGCGGCCGATCCCGTAGGACAGGAAGACGATATCATTTTTGATGGATACGATTATACCAATATCAATAACTCCTTCAAGGATTCGCCTTATATCTGCTATAAGAATGTGACGGATCTGGTGCGTTCCAACACCAATCCCAATGGGTCATATACCGTAGCCAATGTACGCGCTACCAAGGGCCGAAGAAACGGTTCCAGTTCCGCCGGCTGGGTAATGGTCGTCATTTATGAGAACCCCAATGAATCGGGTAAATTCATCTCCACCTTTGATGGTTATGCCGGGCTTTCCGGATCCGTGGGTAATGTAGATGTGGATGTAAACGGCTTTAGGACTTTGCCCGCACCTTTTCCAGTACGCGCCAGAATTGGCGTTGGAGCATTGGAAGGAGACCGAGGCATACGAAATGACCGGTTTTTTATACGGGCCGACATGAATGCCGGCAATCCTTTTACCAATCTCTCCACCGGCCTGAATCCGGCCAACAATTTTTTCAATTCCACCATAACCACGGACGGCCTTGAGGTGCCTACTCGGACACCCTATGGAACCAACACTTTGGGAACGGACTTGGACCTATTCAACCTAAATAATCCCAACGAAAGTGTTATTCCCAATGACGAATCCGGAGCCACCTTGCGATTCACCTCTACCGGGGATGGCTATGGGGCATTCTTGGCAACATTCTCCGTTGAAATCATAGAGCCCAACATTGTACTGGAAAAAAGAGTAGAGGATATTGGAGGGAACGATATCACGGGCATGGGCGTAAATCTCGGACAAACCTTGGATTATGTTCTATCCTTTAGAAACCTGGGCAACGATGATGCTACCGGATATACCATTCGCGATGTGCTACCGGTGAACACCACCTTTGTGAGCGTCGATCTAAGCGGGGCTCCCGGTGTAACACATTCCCATGATGTTCCTACCAATGCGGTTACCTTCAACGTGCCGGATGATTTGGTAGAAATTGGAGATCCGGTCTACACCATTAGACTTCGGGTTACTGTAGCGGAGAATTGCTTCGATTTTGTCGACGCCTGTACAGATCTTATTGAAAATCTGGGATATTCCACCTATCGCGGAGACATCAATAGCGCCATAATTACCGATGACCCTAGTGTTTCCGATTTCGATAATTGTGGATTTGTTACCCCGGGTGCTACCAATTTCCTTTTGGACGATTTGTCCGATTGTAATTTCACCCGAACAGTGGAACTCTGTGGTAATGATGTCCTATTGGATGCCGGGAACGGCTTCGATGCCTATGTCTGGGTAAGGGACGATAATGGAAATAGCCAAATAGACCCCACGGACACCGTATTGAACGATGGTGATCCGGATAACGACCCCAGTACACTTCTGGTAAACGACATAGGCACCTACATCGTTGACAAACAAGTGGCGGACCCTTGTAAAGGATTTAGTGAGATAATCATTGTTGAGCGTTTTGGCACCACCCAGAACAACCCCATAGTGGATTATTTCAATACCCTTAACAGTGATGCCGACCCCACCAATGATATTCAAGGGGAAATCGTACAATGTAGTATTGATGGGGATTTCTTACCCAAAATATTTCTTTGTGGCGCTACCGATTCCCAACTTTTACAAATAAACATCACCGATGCCGACAGTCTCATCTGGGAGCAATTGGATGAAGCGAGTTGTGCTGCTGCCCCAGACGACTGTGCCAACAAAAACCTGACCTGTACTTGGAATCAAGTTGGCTCGGGCAATAACTTCACTGCCAACGCCGAAGGTAAGTATCGCTTAGTCATCAACTATCAAAATGGTTGTTTTAGCCGCTTTTACTTTGATGTATTCCAGAACAATTTAGATATTCAGTACAACAGCAGTGATATCGTTTGTTCCACCGATGGGAATATCACCATCACCAACTTGGGGAACAACTACGGCTACCAATTGATAGACGACACCAATAGCTCGATTTTAGTTCCTTTCGGAACCAATACCACCGGTAGTTTTGATTTTTCTTCCGGCGAAAATGGAGCCTACAGGGTAGAGGTGGTACAATTGGACGCTTTTGGCGTGCCAATTCCAGGGGCATGTATATTCAGTACACCCCCTATAGGTATACTTGACCGGGATTTTACGGTCGAGATCGAAACCACTCCCGCAAATTGCAACGATCAGGGCACCATAGAAATTGATGTTCTTAATGTATTGCCCAACTACACTTATGTGTTGAGGCAATCGGACGGTACCTTGATCGATGACGAAACGGCCCAACCCGATAATACCCACACGTTCACCGTCAATCCCGGAGATTATATCATTGAAACCTCAACGGATGATGGTTGTTTTGACACCCAAAATATTACCGTTGGCAGAATTCCCGATCCAACCCTATCGGCCTTGACCACTGCGGACATCGGCTGTACGGCAGGTACCATAGAACTGACCCGAACCGGAGGCCAGGGCAACCCGGATTTCCTATACGCCATATGGAGCAAGGATGGCGTTGACCGCTATGCGGACATTGCTTCCATTCCTGCTGATGCCTATCAAGTAGATCCTATCTTCTATTTCGGTTGGCGCGATGACGACGGGGACGGTACAGATGAGTACATCCCGAACGAGGATGGGACCTATGAATTTATAATCATAGATGCCAATAACTGCTTCGCCATATCCAATCCGGCCGTAATTGTCGACAATGGTACCATGAACGCCTCGGTTCCAACCCCCGTAGATGTTTCGTGTAGTGGGGGCAGTGACGGAGAAATCAATATTGTGGCCACCAACGGGATACCTCCGTACCAATATAGCATTGACGGAGGTGCCAGCTTTACACCCACCGCCTCCTTTGTAAATTTATCCGTGGGCAACTACGATGTAGTGGTACAGGACAGCTCAGGTTGTGAGGTAACGTTTACACATACCATTAACGAACCTTTTCCATTGTCCGCCTCGGCCGGAGTCTCAAGGGATGCCACCTGCGACCCCAATGGTGCCGAAGTACGTGTTACCAATGTAACCGGGGGAACATCTCCCTTCGAATATAGTTTTGATGGAGGAGCCAATTACGGCGCCACCAGCATTGCGGTTTTGCCTCCTGGTAATTATACCGTAATTGTACGGGATGCCAATAATTGTACCTTCCCCATGGCGGTTACGGTGGAAAACGAGCCCGTACCCCCTGTGGTGACCTTAACTCCGGCAGTGGACTATAACTGCGATGGTACCGGAAATATAACGGCAACACCTGATCTGGCCATCTATAATTACACCTACGAGTTGGACGGCGTTCCAAATACACCGTCAACCAGTAATTATTTTCCCAATGTCGCTCCCGGGACCTATACGGTCCGAACCGTTTATACCTCCCAGACCCCGCCCACACCAAGCCTATTGTTGAGCGAGGATTTTGGAGCAGGACCAACCATTCCAAGTCCGAATACCAACGGTTATAATTATGAAGACCAAACCAATAATCCGCCAGGAGATGCCAATAGCAACATCAATGATTTCGAATACTCCGTAACCAGCGATGTCGTAGCCCCATTTGGAACCTGGGTGAGCCCTATTGACCATACCACGGGGACCAGGGCGAGCCAAGGACGATACTTGGTAATGAACGTGGGCACACCTACTCCTACACAAATTATCTATTCGAAAGAAATTAACGACATTATCCCTAACCGCGACCTGACCGTTTCGCTGTACATCATGAATCTCTTGAGACAGGGAACCTCTGGTCTTGATCCTGATCTTACCATAGAAATTCGGGAACTGGGAACCGGAAATATTGTACAATCCATAAGAACGGGAACGATTTCCAAAAACACAAGTAATACCGATTGGAGGTTCCGTTCCGTGGACCTGAACCCAGGTGCCAACACTTCTTTGGAATTCGTGATCCGTTCCGAAATATCCGGTAATGGCGGAAATGATTTCGCATTGGATGATATTGAAATATTCCAAATTCCCGAAGTATGTTCCCAGTTTGTGGAAAGCCCGGTTACGGTAGTCGCCGGAAATATTCTAGCGGCCAACATAACGGCTTTTTCCAATGCCAGTTGCGACGGACTTTCAGATGGAACCATAAGTTTTGAGGTTGAAAACTTTGATCCGGTCGCCGGGTTCGATTATTCTGTGGATGGTGGAACCAATTGGATTAACTCAACCATCTCTCCTGTAACCACGACAGCCATTTTTGGTCCAGGAACCCATCGTATCGAGGTTCGAAAGGCCGATGAAATTACGTGTACCACCTTTGTAGAGGAGACCCTTACGGCCCCAAGTGCGGTAATCGCCGATGCGAGCATCACTACAATCTTGACCTGTACCAATGGCGGGGCCACAATAACGGCCAGCGCCTCGGGGGGCACGCCAACTTATGAATACCAATTGGAGGACAACACTGGAACGATTATAGGTGCATTTGATTTCGCCACAAATGGTGCAAATACCACTTTTTCCGGTCTTGCGGCAGGAGACTACATTGTTCGCGCTCGGGATGCCAACAATTGTGAAGATGCCATCGATGCAGCGTTAACAGTATCGCCCACGAACAATGTAGTATTCAACCTTACCCCAACAGCTTGTTATTCCGGAAGCAACGATGCCACTATTCAAGTGGATGTTACCGATGGAAATGGCGATTATCAATTTAGTATCAATGGTGGGCCATGGCTCACCCCAACACCCGCCAGTGCTACTTCCTACACTTTCCAAAACTTGGCCAATGGCACCTATACGATTGATGTTCAGGACGGTTTCGGATGTGCCGGGGTACAACAAAGTATTACGTTAGACCCACAACTTACGGTAACCGCATCGGCTCCAAACATCACGGCCTGTGGTACGGATACCGATATAACCATCTCCGCTAGTGGAGGGGATACCAATTATGTCTATGCGGTAGTGTCCAATGGAACAGTAGTAACAAATGGTGATTTTGGTCTCCTAAATACCGTAACCGTTGCCACCGCCGGAGACTATGACATCCATGTAAGGGACAACAATGGGAATGCAGGATATTGTTCCGCCATGGTTACCATTACCGTTGTACAAGATCCGCCTATCAATATTACACCAACCCCAACGGCAGTAAGTTGTTTTGGAGGAACGGACGGTAGCATCTCAGTTGTTGTCGCGTCCGGAGGAAGCGCCCCTTTCATGTTCAGTATCGATGGAGGAACTAATTACGTAACAAACAACAGCTTCCCGAATCTATCCGCTGGCACCTATCCCGTACGCGTTCGGGATGCCAATGGATGCGAATCCGTCATAAACAATACCGTAATAACCGAACCTGCCCAACTAGCTGCGGAGGCTACCGTAACCCAAAGCTATACCTGTACACAACTGGGTGAAATTTCGGTCGGCAGTGTCACTGCTACTTCTGGAGGTTCCGGTGACTACCAGTACAGTATCAATGGGGGTGCGTGGACTACAACTACAACAGGAGGCCACACCTTTACCGATTTGACCGACGGAACCTACAGCATACGGGTTCGCGATGCCAATGCGATTTCCTGTGAAATTACCCTTGCGGATGTTATCATCGGTCCGTTACCTACGGAACCTGTTTTAGGTACCTCGATAAGTTATAATTGTGATGGCAGTGGAAATATTACCATTACCCCGTTCGATGCCTCCTATACCTATATTCTTGATGGCACATTGCCCGGGCAAACAGGTGCTGGAGCCAACGTTTTCAACAACGTGGCTGTGGGGAACCATACCATTACCGTGGAATACGGCAGCGATTGTACAGTAGACACCACTACCGTGGTCGCCGATGGAAACGCTTTTGAGGCCTCTGTGGTGGCGTTTGATAACCTGGCCTGTAATTTGGACGGTTCAGGAACCATTACGATATCCGCAAACAACTATGGTGCAGGAGGTTATGAATATAGCTTGAACGGAGGGGCTTTTGTAGGTCCTTTTAGTGCCGATGAACAAATTACCGGACTCACTGCCCAGGCTCATGCCATTGTTGTTCGTGACGTGGACAACCCCATTGCGGGCTGTACGGTCACCCTAAATCAGACCTTGAACGAACCCAGCCCAATCGTGGCAGCAGCCAGTATTACCGAGGCCCTTACTTGTGCCAATGGAGGGGCCACGATTACAGCAAGTGCTTCCGGAGGAACGCCCACCTATATATACCAATTGGAAGACACCGTCGGGTCGATAATCGGTAGTTTTGATTTTGCCACCAACGGTGCAAATACCATTTTCTCGGGTCTTGCGGCAGGTGATTATATAGTTCGCGCCAGGGATGCCAACAATTGCGAAGATATCATTGATACGGCCCTTTCAGTTGTTCCAACCACCCCTGTAACCTTTAATCTTACGCCTACCGCCTGTTATTTAGGGGATAACAACGCCAGCATACAAGTGGACATTACCGGCGGAAATGGCAATTATGAGTTAAGCATCAATGGAGGGCCATGGATTGCTCCCCCTTCGGTAAATGCGACAACGCATCTTTTTGAAAACCTGACCAACGGCAACTATACCATCAATGTAAGGGACGCTTATGGATGCCTCGGCACGCCCCAAAACCTGACCATAAATCCTTCCATTACCGCCACAGTGGACGTAGTGGATATAAGTACTTGTGCCAATGGAAGTATTACGGTCAATGCTTCCGGTGGCGATGGTAACTTGGCCTATGCATTCGTTACCAATGGAACTCCTGTTGTTTTCGGAGATTTTGGCCCAAGCAATACCTTTACGGTAACAGCAGGTAATGATGGAATGTACGATGTGTACGTTTGGGACAACAACGCCGGTGTTCCACATTGCGAGTTTGTGGAAACCGTTACGGTAGATCCGGAAACGCCCCTGGCCTTTAACGCAACACCTACCGACCCGCAATGTCATGATGGAACCGGCTCCATAGCCGTGGCCATTACATCGGGCGATGGGCCTTATACCATAGCATTGATCGATTTGGACAATGGAGGTGCATCCAACCAGACAGATAATAATGTAGTAGTGACCAATCAAACCTACTACAACCTGGCTCCCGGAAATTATACCATCAATATTACGGATGCCAACGGCTGTGTCGTTTCGGATACACCCATCTTAATAAACAATCCTGATGAACTAACCGCAACCGTTCAAGGTATAGTGCCCGGCAATTGTACCGGAAACATCAACGATTTTGGAATAGAGTTTAGTGCCTATCCTACCACCTTGGGAACTATTCAGTTTAGTGCCGATGGGGGAACATCTTGGCCCGGGGACAACTCGGTTCCTGGGACTTCCGATCAGATTACCGGATTTAATCCCGGGGATACGGTGTATCCCTCCATGCGGACCATTGATGGTTCCTCAAATACGGTCTGTCAAACGGACTTGCCTCCATTTGTCATTCCTTATCCTTTGGACGATTTGGACATCAATGTAATTCCTATTGTTATTGACTGCAATACCCTGGAAGTTACTGTACAAGGTACCGCTGGTTTGCCGGCATATGAATATGCTTTTTCGGAAGACCCAGCGAATTTTGACCCGACTACGGCCGTATGGCAACCTGGAGGAGCATTGGATACGGCCAATAATCCGGTGCCCGCAGGACATGGTAGGTATACCTGGACCGGTCTAGTACCAGGAAGAACCTATGCATTTTATGTACGCGATTCTTCCGGTCCACCTTCATGTGTCCGTCAGAGTAGTGTAAATGTAAATGTAGAGGCTCCGCCTCCTGTTCAAGTGGATGCCGACGTAACTCCTACTTGTGATGGACAGACCAATGGTCAAATAACTTTTACGGTTACGGAGACCACTCCCGGAGAATTGGGCGGAAGCTTTAATTGGGAACTGTTCCAGGTAGGAACTCCTGCGCACACTTCGGTGGCCACGGGTAGTGTCGCTACTTTTACCACGGGCGACTCTTTTACCGCGCCCAGTACAGCCATATTGGCTCCTGGGGAGTATTTTGTGGAAATCACCGGGCCCGCCCCCAATAACTGCGTCATTGGAAGTGAGAACGTACTCGTTGAAGAACTGGATCCGATTACCGGAACACCCAATGTTTTGGCCCATATCACCTGTGCGAATCCAGGTTTAGTGGAAATTCAGTCGGTTTTCGGCGGAGGGGGAACCTACACCTATACATTAAGCAGTACTAATTTTGTGTCCGATATTGTTACGACTGACAATCCGGTGGAAGTGCCCATCGCCCATTTGGTGGATGCTACGGCAACACCATTTAATGTGGACGTGAGCGTGGCCGATCAATATGGATGTACAAACCCATTGGGTACCGTCGCAATGAACATTGCTCAAAATCCCAATATAACCGGCATAACGATAGCCAATTGTACCATTCCATTTTCGGTGACTATTGGGGCCGGTGGAGGAACGGCGCCTTATCTTTATTCCATTGATGGTGGCACAAGCTATCTGAACAATGGAGGTGTTTTTGCCAACGTAACTCCTGGCACGTACAATGTAGCCATTATTGATAGTAATGGTTGTACCGATACTGATACCATAGAGGTTCACCCGGTATTGGAGGCTGAAGTGGATCTTACCAAACTCTTGGATTGCACCGTTACCCCGGATGCCCAGATTACGATCAATGTCACTTCCGGATCAGGAAATTATGACTACGAAATCACCGATGGAGGAGGAACCGTAGTTTCCAGGGCGGCTTTGCCAAGCAATCCGTATGTGTTCAGTACCACAGTACCGGAAGACTATGTCATAACCATTTATGACACCGGAACGGCAGGCCCCGAATGTAGTCGGACCTTCCCCATAAGTGTTGAACCAGCGGTTATTCCAGTCTTTACGGAGGCACATACGGATATTTCCTGTAACGGCTCTTCCGACGGAACCATAACGTTGACGGAAACACCCAATGGTATCAATCCATTAACATACACCATTTCCCCTGTAGCGGGAAGTTTCAATGCGGCCACACAAACTTTTGAAAATTTGCCCGTAGGAACGTATACCGTAACTGGAACGGGCACTAATAGTTGTACTTTCGATATATCAGGTATTGTTATAGCAGAGCCCGCGATCATTAACGTGACGCTGGACCCCGTTGTAGAGTTTGCCTGTACTACGGGCAATAACCCGAATAATGCCAGCATAAGCATCAATAGCGTAAATGGTGGTTCTACCAACTATGTGCGGTACGAGTTTATTAACGATCAGGGTACGCCCAGCACGGCCGACGATGTTGTGGTACAAAACGGAACGAATACCACCTATGTTGAGACCAATCCGGCAGGTGGATCCTACGTCATCAATGTTTATGATGACAATAATTGTGTAGGAAGTACCACAGCGGTGATTGCACCTTTTGTGGAAATCTCCGACCCGACGGTTAGTATTACCCAAGATATTACCTGTAATCCGGGCAATGATGCAGAAGTAACCCTTGGCATTACGCTAAACCCCTTGGCCGCCACACCCAACCTGGAGTATTCGGTAGTGGGTACGGACAACGCCTATAGTGTCCTGAATCAACCGTCCAATGTATTTACCGCACTGGGAATCGGAAACTATGAAGCCACCGTTACCAACACGGATACCGGCTGTTTTGTCCAGACCACTTTTGAAATAAATGACCCCAACAACTTTGAAATTGTACCCACCACTGTAGACGTTGTTTGTTTTGGCGATGATGGTTCTGTGAGCTTTACCATCTCGGACCCCATAAACCCCTATGCTGGAGGATTTACTTGGCAAATCTATGATTCCCAAGGAACGGCCTCCCTATTGGACGATACCATTATTGCCGGAGCGAATGGAACATCACTCAACGTGGGCCCAACGACTCCATTTAATATTGCGGCCGGCGAATATCGCGTGGAAATCACCCAGACTTCCGATCCGTCTTGTGTGGAAAATGCATTGTTCACCATTGCAGGACCCAGCGCATCCATCACGGCCAACACGGACGTGAGCCCGATTACCTGTGTGGGCAATGATGGAGTCATTGAAATTATCGATGTTCTAGGCGGATGGGGCGGTTATAGCTATTATGTAGGTACTTCGGCACCATCGGGCCCAGGTGACTATGGGGCCTCCCGCCGATTTGAAAATCTTTCCCCGGGCACTTACGAAGCCTGGGTATTGGATACCAACAACTGTCCGCAAAGGGTGCAAAACGGAATCGTTCTGGCCGATCCAACGCCCATTAGCGCATCCCTACAAATTAATCAGCCCAATTGTACGGATTTCCAGGGAGAAATTGAGATTGTCGGCGTAATCAATGGACAAGGCAGTAATTACCTTTATCAACTCATAAAGGACGGTGCGCCTACAGGGACTCCGCAAAATACGAGGGTATTTAATGGCTTGGATGCTGGAAGCTATCAGGTTCAAGTTACCGATCAATGGACATGTACCTTTACCACAACGCCGGTAGTTTTATTTGCGCCCATTGTTCCCCAGGCCACAATTGTAAAGACCCGGGATTGTTCGGCCTCTCCAGCTGGCGAAATTACGATTACACAAACCGGAGGTTCGGGTAACTTTGATTATGACGTTACCTATCCGGATGGATTTACCACCGCTAACAATACCACTGGTGTTTTCACCGGATTGAACCAAACTGGTGACTATATATTTACCATTACCGATCAAGCCGTAGGCCATGTTTGTAGTACCACGATAACACAGCGACTAGAAGATCCCGTGTTACCCGTTCCTGCCATCGATGCCTTTACCGACGTAACTTGTAATGCGGCGGATGACGGAACGATTTCGGTAAGCGTTCTTGACAATGGTGTAGGTCCGTATGTATTCCAAATCACTGCGGTTAACGGGGCTCCCCTGGGAACACCCATAAACCCGACCACGAACACGAACTTTACTGCAACATTTACGGGCTTGCAAGGGACCAGTGCCGGTAATGATTATACCATCACGGCAACGGGAGCCAATTCCTGTTCGGCAACTATTGATCAATTGATCGTACAACCGGATGCCATTGCGGTAAATCCAATAGTACCTGTTCCATACGGTTGTGCCGTAGGAAATAACCCGGACTTTGCAACGCTGACGTTTGCGGGTGCTTCCGGAGGTTCTACCAATTTCGTTCGGTTTGAATTTGTCCGGGATGGTCTTGTCGTTCAAGACGGTTCCAATACGACCTATATGGAAACCGATTTGGCCGGAGGCAGTTATGACATCAATGTTTATGACGAAAATGGCTGTATGGGCTCCACCACGGCCACGATTATACCTTTCGAGGGAATCAGTGATCCTGTGGTGAATACCACCGTAGCTGTGACCTGTAACCCTGGGGACGATGCCCAAATAGAAGTAGGGGTTACGGTAAATCCAGGTACGGCCACCCCCAATTTTGAATATACGGTTACAGGTATTAACGTGACCTACAACCAGACCATAACCTCTACCAATAACCCGGAAACCTTCACCGGTCTGGGCGTTGGTAACTATGGAATTTCCATTACTAATTTAGATACCGGTTGTGTATTGGAAACGGTACATACGATCGAGGATCCGGAAATCATTGAGGTCGTCGCGACCAAACTCACCGATGAGGAATGCTTGAACAATGGGGTCGATGACGGAAGCTTTAGCGTGGCCATTACGAATTATACCGGCAACTATGATTATCAGGTCTACGATTCCAACGACAATCCTGTGGCCGGTTTCTCCGGAAGCGGAAATGGAGGGGTGGCCTTGGCGCCAATCTCCAATCTGCCGGAAGGGGTATACTATATCCGAATAACGGAAACCGATGCACCATTCTGTGTGGCCGATTCCAACAGAATTACCATCACCGCTCCTGACGCGCCGATTACCGCGGTAATTTCGGAAGAGGCTAGCGTGACCTGTACCAACGACCAGGGGATGGTTTTGGTCGATCCGGAAGGAGGTATAGGACCCTATACCATAACCATTACCTCACCAACCCAGACCTTTACTGAAGTAGGGGTAGAGGCTTATATTTTTGAAGGGTTGTCTGAAGGGACCTTTAACGTGACCATTACGGATGCCATGAGCTGCCTTTATACGGATGCGATTACTTTGATTCGTCCGGACGATATCGTGGCTACCATATCCAGCACACCTTTGACCTGTTACAACGAAAATACAGCAAGTGTAATCGCATCGGTCAATGCGAGAAATGTGACCCCATTATACGAGTATCAATTGAATCGGTACGATGATTTGGCGGGAAGTAATCTGCTGCAGACATCTTCCGCCCAAACATTGAATACATTTACCGGGCTTTCCGCAGGTTTTTATAGTGTCCTGGTCACCGATGATGTGGGTTGCAACAACGAAACTGCGATAGTGGAAATCGTAAATCCGACCGAGGTAATCCCTCTTTTGTTGAGAACGGACCCTTTAACTTGTGTTACCGGAGCAGAATTTGTGCTGTCCGCAACAGGCGGTAGCGGTACCTATGAATATAGCTCGGACAACATTACCTTTATTCCCATGGGGGGAAGCAGTGTAAACCTGCCCCAAAGTGGTGTATTAGGAGCTGGCATATACCAATACTTTGTACGGGATGCCATCAACGGATGCCCCTCCGTGGCCTCCAATGTCATCGAGGAAGATCCGATAATCCCATTGACCTTGACGCTAGATCAAAGCGCCGCTTATATTAATTGTAACGGCGAAAGCACGGCCAGCATTTATGCGGACGCAGATGGTGGATTGGGCAATTATCAGTATGAACTTTATAGTGCGTACAACGGAACGACCCTAAATCCGGCAGATCGCCTGGACGGTCCCAAACCCAATGGTGAATTTACGGGACTTGGAGTAGGAACCTACTGGGTGAATGTGACGAGCGAAGACTGTACCACTCCTCCGCAGCAAGTGGATATTACGGAGCCTACACCATTGACCTATACCGAAAGTATTGTAGATGTTTCTTGTCTTGGTGAGGATGACGGTTCAATTACCGTTACCTTATCCGGTGGTGCTGGCGGATATCAATATGCCATTTCGCCCAATTTGGATCAATTTGATACGGAAAACACGTTTACCGATTTGGCGCCAGGCACCTATACGGTAATCGCACAAGATCAAAACGGTTGTTTTGAACAACTGGAATATACCATATCCGAACCAACATTATTGGAGGTCTCTGCCGTAGCCACGCCTGAGGTATGCGCCGGTGACATGAACGGTATGATCGACCTTACCATTCAAGGGGGAACAGCTCCATACAGTTCACGATTGAGCAGTGAGGTGAATTTCACCTTGGATCAGACTTCCTTTACCGGATTGGCCGGCGGAGGATACATCATCTTTGTTCGTGATGCCAATGGATGTGAAGCCAATGTCTCCATAACAGTGGATGCCGGGGCCAACCTTAATGCTACGGTGGAACCCGTTTACGAATGTACGGGAGACACCCCGAACAACTACGTGAATATTACCTTGGAGGACTCATCCGTGCTGGGTGATGTGCTCTACGCCCTGGACTCTACCGATCCTGCAGCCATGCAATTGACCCCGGATTTTAGGGACATTGCGCCGGGAAGTCATTACATCGCTATTGCCCATACCAATGGCTGTGTACTTACGGTCGATTTCGAAATTGAAGGTTTTGAACCATTGACCTTGGCCTTGGAGCAAAATAACATCAACGAAATAACCGCCATAGCAGCGGGAGGTTTGGAAGCGTATACCTTCTACTTCGGTGATGTGGACAATGGTAGCGACAATACTTTTTACATCAATAGGACGGACACCTATACCGTGACCGTTATCGATGAAAATGGCTGTGAGGCCACAGCGGATATCTTTATGGAATTCATCGATATAGAAATTCCCAACTTCTTTACACCAGATGGCGACGGACGTAATGATTTCTGGACACCTCGGAACCAAGAGGCCTTCCCGGAAATACTAACCATCATATTTGATCGTTATGGTAGAGAGGTATACAGAATGGGCCTTAACGATGATCCATGGGACGGGATTTATAAGCAAACCGAGCTCCCCACCGGCGATTATTGGTACGTTATAAAGCTCCGTGGAGAGCGCGATGATCGTGAGTTTATTGGACATTTCACCTTATATCGATGATCTTAACCTACAAACACATGCGCAATAGACTGTTAATCCTATTTCTCTTATTTGGAGCCATTGTCGCGCGGGGTCAGGAGTTGAACTCACCTCAACTTTCCCAATATCTGGCCGATAACCCCTTCGTGCTATCCCCTACCTACGCAGGAATAGGAGACCATATTAAAATTAGGGTGAATGGTCTTGCACAATGGGTGGGCATCAAGGATGCCCCAAGGACCCAATCCCTGGCGGCCGATATGCGTCTGGGCGAAAAATCGGGTATTGGGATGTTTCTATATAACGATAGTAACGGATATACAAAACAGCAGGGGGCAAGACTTTCTTTTGCGCACCATTTGACTTTGGACCGCTACGACGATGAATTTCTATCCTTGGGAATTTCGTACAATTACAATCAGTTCAGGATTGATACCGATGAATTTGACCTGATCAATTTCCCTGAAAACGGTCAGCTGAACAACAGACAGACCAATAACCACAACTTTGATATTGGGGTCATGTACCGCTATGATAAATTCTATTTCAGCGCCAATGCCTCCAACCTTCTGAACAAGGATCCCCAAGATCTTACCTTCGATATAGATGAGCCCAACGAATTAAGGAATTACTATGTGTACACCGGTTACCGATACACTAAAAACAAGAACAGTAGGTTGGAAATAGAGCCTTCTGTACTGTTTAAGGTGTTTGAAAGTGATGGACGTTCGGAAACGGATTTGAACGTAAAATTCCGCTGGTATGATTTTGAGGATTACTATTATGCCGGAATCAACTACCGTTTTTTGAACGACCAAATAGGAAAGCCACTGTATATTGCTCCATTTGCAGGTTTAAAAAAGAACAATTTTTATTTTGGGTACTCCTATCAAATCATCCTTAATGAAATTCTTGGCTATAGCACCGGAACGCATGTAATCACACTTGGTGTGGACCTTTTCCAAGGGATAAGTAATTGCAGGTGTACGTACTAAATTTCCGAGTCACGCAAAGCCATCGATCCTTGTAGGGTCCCTTATCGATATTTTCAATGGTTTACCCTAAATTTGCACTCATTTCAATTGAGTTGCCTTGGGAAAAGTAAAAGTGGAAAATATTAGGGCCTATGGCCATCATGGTTGTTTAAAGGAAGAGACTGCCATTGGAAGTGAATATCGGGTGGATGTTGAGATCAAAGCCGATCTCTCCAAACCCTCCTTATCCGACAGACTTCCCGAAACCGTGGATTATGTACACATCAATCGAATTGTGGTGGAAGAAATGAAGGTTCCTTCCAAGCTCTTGGAACATGTGGCCAAGCGTATATTGAAGCGCATATTAGATGAATTGACCATGGTGCAGAAGGCCATGGTTTCCGTATCCAAAATAAATCCTCCTATTGGAGGTGATGTGGAAATGGTCACTGTTGTTTTGACTGAAAAAAGAACCGCTTAAATTTTACTATAGTTAAAAACGTTTTAACTTTGCAACCTTTATCGGCATCGTGGCCGAGTGGCTAGGCACAGCTCTGCAAAAGCTTGTACAGCGGTTCGAATCCGCTCGATGCCTCATAAGAAAAGTCCCTGGGAAAGTTCCCGGGGATTTTTTGTTCAATACCTTACGCTAGCGTTATTTGTTCTATTCTTTCAATGCCTTTTTCTATATCAAATCTTTCCTTGGGCAAAAAACCTTTTATGATCAAAACGATACCACAAATGATTAAAATAACGCCTAACCCCCTCTTTATGAAATGAATCCGTTTTTTTGTCAGTTTTCTTTTAAGTTGTTTGGCCAAAAGGATTTTGAAAATGTCGGTAATCAGATAAGCTGTCAACATCGTGGCCAAGAAAAGTATGATCCTACTCGGTTCATTGTTCATACTGGGCCCAACAATAATGATGACACCTAACCAAAAGACCAAGACGCCTACATTAATGAAATTCAATAAAAAGCCTTTAATGGCTAGACCCAAATAATCCCCGGTTCGCACCTTCAACTTGGGTTTTTCTTCCTTATTCTTCCTTTTTACAAATATGACAATGCCGTAAACCAATAAAATCATGCCTCCAAAGACATACAATCCGGGTTGGTTACTCAAGTTTTCAAGTAATTGAAAACTACTAAAATAGGCGATAACAAGAAAAACAATATCGGCAACAATAACCCCAATATCAAAGGAAAGACCGGCTCTAAAGCCTTTAATGGCACTTGTTTCCAGAAGTACAAAAAAAACGGGGCCGATCATAAAGCTCATTAGAAAGCCCAAGGGTATTGCCGCCTGTATGTCTTCAAACATGGAATTTGCTTACATTCTGATGATCTTACCGCCAAAAACGGTTTTCTCGTCCATTTTTGCGGGATTTCCATATACTTGTACCTCTCCTCCTGCCTTAACCGTTGCTTTAACGTAATTTGAGGCATAGATTTCCGCTCTAGATCCGGCATTGACATTTACCGTAGAAAATCCGGTCCTCAATTCCTTTCCTTTGTATATGCCCCCGGTGTTTATGGCCACATCCTGCAAATCAGATGAACCATTGGCCTCTACAACACCTCCTGTAACGGCCTTAATTAGTAATTGTTCCACCTCTGCATTCACGGATAATTCTCCCCCCTCTTGCGCCCGTAATTCCAAAACATCTTGTTTGATGGTTTGTTCGGCGTTGATCCGAGCATCTTCGTTAACATCAATGATGACCAATTTTTCGGTATGGTACAAATCTATAAATGTCCTATAGCCACTGAAAATTTTATCTATTTCCATACGTAGCTTTAAAGTCCCCTTGTTGTTGACAATGGCCACCTTTTTAGTGTTGGCCCCCGTTATTACGGCTTTGTTTACATCGGATTGTATCAGGTTTATAGAAAGACCGTCGAAGGCTTTTACTTCGGTAAACTCCTTCAACTGTTGGGTAAGCTCTTCGTTTTGTGGATATACCAAATATAAATTACATGATAGTACCACAAGCCAAAGTGACTTTTTCATGACATAAGTTTTTAGGTACATTACCTTTCCCTTGAAATAATAGCTATTCCAATAACGATTCGCGTTCGTACTTGCCCAGCAGGGAGAAATCCAGGTGCCGCTTTATCAAATCGGTTTTCTTCACCATGACCACTACTTCCTCCCCAAGTTGGTACATTTCACCGGTCCGCTCACCGACCAATGCATACTCCTTTTCATCAAAGATATAATAATCACCTTTTATATCCCGTATGCGCACCATTCCTTCGCATTTGTTTTCAATAATTTCAACATAAATGCCCCATTCGGTAACACCGCTTATAACACCGACGAACTCCTGGTCCTGATGATCTTGCATAAACTTGATTTGCATGAACTTGATCGAATCCCTTTCGGCATTAGCGGCGAGGTTCTCCATATCAGAAGAATGTTTGCAACGTTCCTCGTACAATTCTGGAGATAGTGATTTTCCATTGTCCAAATAGTGCTGAAGCAGCCTATGTACCATTACATCCGGATATCTACGTATCGGTGAGGTAAAATGCGTGTAGTATTCAAAGGCCAGACCATAATGTCCTATATTCTCCGTAGTGTAAATAGCTTTACTCATACTTCGTATGGCCAAGGTATCTACCAAATTTTGTTCTTTCTTTCCCTTCACATCTTCCAAAAGCTTGTTTAGGGAAGCACTAATAGACTTCTTGTCCTTGAAGTTGAGTCGGTGTCCAAACCGGGAAACAATGCCATTCAATGCCAAAAGTTTATCTTCATCCGGATCATCATGTACCCTATAGACAAAGGTTTTTTTAGCCTTTTGTTTCCCAATAAATTCGGCAACCTTCTTATTGGCCAACAACATAAACTCTTCAATAAGTTTGTTCGCATCCTTGGCTTCCTTGAAGTATACACTTTCCGGGATGTTGTCTTCGGTTAGGTTAAAACGTACTTCCACCTTATCAAACGAAATGGCCCCTTTGGTCATCCGTCTTTCCCTCATTATTTTGGCCAGATTGTCCAAAACCAGAATCGCTTCAACCACAGCATCGGAAACCGTGTAGCTATCTTCCCTAATGGAGACTTCCTTTGGAATGGCACCTTTTTTATTTTCTATGATATGCTGTGCCTCCTCATAAGCAAAGCGCTCATTGGAATTAATGACCGTCCGACCGAACCATTGATTCCTAACTTCTGCCGTTGATGTTATTTCAAAAATAGCGGAGAACGTATATTTTTCTTCCCTGGGACGTAAGGAACAGGCATTATTGGACAAAATTTCCGGTAACATGGGAACCACACGATCTACCAAGTATACTGACGTCGCGCGTTCATAGGCTTCATCATCCAAAATAGTATCGGGTAGTACGTAATGGGATACGTCCGCAATATGAACACCGACCTCATAATTGCCATTATCCAAAACGCTAAAAGAAAGTGCGTCATCAAAATCCTTGGCATCCTTGGGATCTATGGTAAAGGTCAAAATCTCCCGCATATCCCTGCGTTTGGCGATTTCTTTCTCCTTTATTGTGGTATCCAATTTTTTTGAAAATCGTTCTACTTCTTCTGGAAATTCATAGGGAAGACCATATTCTGCCAGAATGGAATGAATCTCCGTATGATGTTCTCCAGGTCTTCCCAAAACATCTATTATTCGACCATAGGGAGAATCCGCATCTTCCGGCCAGTCCGTCATTTTTACGATTACCTTATCGCCATCGTTCACTTTTATGCCCCTCAATCGCTCCTTTGGCACAAAAAAATCTGTGTACATCCCCATATCCTTAGGACGTACAAATGCGAAATTTGGCAAAAGGTCCACAATTCCAACAAACTCGGTCTTATGCCGCTCCAGTACCCTAACGATTTCTCCCTCCAGCTTTTTGCCTTTTCTGCGAGAAAAAACATATACCTCCACTTTGTCCTTATGAAAAGCTTTATTCAATTTGTTAAATGGGACAAAGATGTCTTCATCCATATGTTCTACTATTACATAGGCATTTCCCCTTCCGGTGATATCAACAATTCCGGCAACAAGGGACTTGGCTGCTTCAATAGCCTTGTACCCCCCTCTTTCAACCTCTAATATTCTTTTCTTTTCCTTGAGCTGACCCAATCTTTTTATTAACGTATTTCGATCATGACTATCCTTGATTCCAATCTTCGCCGCTATTTGTTTATAATTGAAACTCCTTTTAGGCTCGCCTTCCAATACGGTGAAAATGCCCCTTGTAATTTCATTTCTCCTGTGATTTCTGGCCTTCTTTTTCTTTTTAGACATCCATTTTTATTTGCGCCGAAAATTACAAATTATAATCCACTACTTATGGCATGTTCTTTCGAATCGGCATATTTTACAAGTTGTGAACAATAACAATTAATAATTCAATTTTTCTTTTATTTATTTAAACAAAAATGGTAGTGATTATAGTGTGTTAATAGTGCGTAAAAATAAATTGTCCAAAATTTGCTTTGAACTGGACTAAGTTTTTATCTACAATCTTTACCACAGTCTTAAAATTAAATATCAGCATATTACCAAGTTTATCAAGATAGGTTGATAAACATTTTCAACATGTTTTTTTTGAAAATTTAATGTTACTTTAATGTTAATTAGAGACCTACTTAGGTGGAATAGTTTGGTACTAATTTTTTAAAGAAACTTGATAATGACAAGTAAATGTTTCGTAAGGCGAATTATACGAACGACCACAAAATTTTAAGCACTACTTTTTTACCCATATTATCAACATGTTATTTTGGGTTGGTTAGGGGTAATGAACAACATGATAACCGCCATGTTTGGGTCGACCTTCTCGCGTATTTTGTACATTTGTTTAGAAATCAAATCTCAATATCATGAAAATATCCATAGGAAATGATCATGCGGGGACAGAGTATAAATTAGCCATAATCGGTTTATTGAAATCATTAGGTAAAGAAGTTACGAACCATGGTACGGATGGTACGGACAGTGTGGATTATCCGGATTTTATACATCCGGTGGCCAAGGATGTTGAAGATGGAAAAGCGGATTTTGGTATTATTATATGTGGCACCGGAAATGGAGCATCCATGACCGCAAATAAATATCAGAACGTACGATGTGCATTGTGTTGGAACAAAGAAATTGTAGAATTGGCAAGGTTACATAACGATGCGAATATATTAAGCTTGCCGGCACGCTTTATCTCGTTGCCGCAGTCATTACAAATGGTTAAAACCTTTTTCGCAACAGAATTCGAAGGGGGTCGACATGAAAGAAGAATTGAAAAAATTCCTTGTAGGTAATAACACATCCCTTTCCGCAAAAAACGTACTAGCTCAGTAAGATGAGCTTTAAATTATGGGACAAATGCACCAAGGCCACTCCCAGAATCATCACAGCACCGACGTTGAGGGGAGAAACCTGGTTATTTCCATTTTATTAAATATACTGATTACCATTTCACAAGTTATCGGAGGTCTTATTTCCGGAAGTCTTGCACTTCTCTCAGATGCGCTTCACAACTTTAGTGATGTTATGTCTTTGGTTATCAGTTATATAGCCAATGTACTTTCTAAAAAAGAGGCTTCTACCAATAAAACCTTCGGCTATAAAAGAGCTGAAATAATTGCCGCATTTGTAAACTCCGCAACGCTTATCGTTGTGGCCATTGTTTTGATCAAGGAGGCATTTGAACGGTTTTTCAATCCGCAGGTCATAGGATCCGATTTGGTAATTTGGTTATCCCTTATAGCGATAGGAGCAAATGGTTTCAGTGTTTTTCTGTTGAAGGATTCCTCACATTCCAATATGAATATGAAATCGGTCTACTTGCATTTACTAACGGATATGTTGGCTTCCGTAGCGGTTCTCGTTGGTGGGCTATTGATAAAATTTTACCAAGTGTATTGGGTGGATACTTTGCTTACATTGGCCATAGCGTTTTACTTAATTTATATGGGATACGTTCTTTTAAGGGATTCCACCAGGGTATTAATGCTATTCACGCCCCATACCATTCAAGTGAATAAGATAGTGGATACCATAGGAAGGATTGAATCGATACGCAATGTTCATCATGTTCATATATGGCAATTGAACGAAAAGGAGGTGCATCTAGAGGCCCACATCGATTTTAATGAAGATATCAGATTATCCGAATTTGATGTTATTTTGGAACGAATTGAGGAGGAGATGTATCAAAAATATGGTATTAACCATGTTAACATTCAACCGGAATTTGGTAAATGCGATAGTAAAAATGTAATTGTTCAGGACTAATGCTGCACATTTCAATTAAGGGATTTCACGAACTTTCCAACGATGAGTTGTATGAAGTTTTGCGTTTACGTTCTGAGGTTTTTGTGGTAGAACAACAATGTGTTTATCAGGATATGGATGAAAAGGACCAAAAAGCGCTGCATGTTTTGGGTCATAACAAAGAGGGTTTGGTAGCCTATACGCGAATATTCAAATCGGGGGATTATACCGATAATGCGAGTATTGGAAGGGTAGTGGTCAAGGCCAATGCACGGAAATATGGGTATGGCAAGGAAATAATGAAGTCATCCATCCAAGCCATAGACGCCCGGTTTGGTGAAAAAAAAATCCATGTTTCCGCCCAGCTCTATTTGGAACGATTTTATCAGGAATTGGGCTTTGAGCAAATTGGAAAAGGGTATCTGGAGGATGGGATACCGCATATTGGTATGCTAAAAAAATAGCGTACTAAAAATAATCGTTCCAGGACTATAGTGGTCGGCCGGATTCCATTTTAGCCAATTACGGTCATTTCAAACAGTTTGGATTCTTCTATAGCGTCCTCTGCAGCCCTTTTGAATTCGGAAATATGTGAATTTTCCGTGTGTTTTAGCCATAGTTCGCGGCTGCTCCAGTTTTCATAAAATAGAAAAAGGTTCTCATTTTCATTATCCTGATGCAAGTCATAATTGATACAACCGGTTTCCTTTAGGGTAGGTGCAATTAATTTAAGAAGTTCGCTTTTTACAAATTCCCTTTTTTCGGGCTTCGCCAGTATTTTGGCCACTACGGTCAGTTGATTGTTGCTCATAATTCATTTTAAGAGTTACGTTAAAATTCAAAATTACTTTAATAGTACTAGCTAATGTCTTGGATTATATGATAAAGGGATTTACCTAATTTCCCTATAACGCCAACAACCAGGGCATTGCCCATAAAAAAAGCTCTTTTGGTATTGGAAATACCCTCAAGTTGGGTATGGTTGTCCGGAAACATATTAAGTCGCTCCAATTCCAAGGGGGTCAATCGTCTTAATCCTTTAGCTGTCTGTATGACGTGTTTAAATCGGGAAGGGCTTTTGCCTCCTTCACCAGTAATAATGGTTCTTGATGCATTGTCCAGCGCATCGGGGAAAACCATTCCTCCTTCGCTATAGTTGTACGTATATCCGTTTTTGGCCGTTCTCACTTCTTTTTTAGCTCCTTTTAGGTACTCCCATTTGGGGTATTCTTGTTGGGGTATAAAAAATTCCTCCGTAACGCCTTCTTTTTGAAGGATATCTCCCAGCAACAATTGTTCGCCATCATATTTTGGGAAGGTTTTTGCCGTAACAACCTCTCCATCCATAAAAACCCCGGTATTCTGGAAAGGCGACGATGTTTCGCCTTTGTTGAAATGGTCCGAGATAGAAACAAGGTCGCCATTTAAATTAAAGGAACCGACCGATTGATTTGAGCATGCGATAGGGAATTCCTGTGCAATGGTACCGGATTGGTATAGCCATTCCGTTTTGTCGGATTTTTTTAGTGTCCGGTATAGGGAAGAGGACCGGTGGTAACCCAGAAAAAAAACGCGTCTCCTTTTTTGGGGCATTCCATAATCGGCCGCATTGATGACGCGCCATTCCACAGCGTAGCCCAGTTCTTCCAGGCTTTTGAGCATAATGGCAAAATCCCGCCCGCGCTGTATGGAAGGAGATAGCAACAAACGATCCACATTTTCGAAAAACAAAAATTTGGGTTTATTTTCCTTCTCCAGAAGAATACGATGGATGCTCCACCACAGAACCCCCTTTTTACCAATAAGGCCTTTAGAATTTTGCAAAGTGGTCGCCACGGAATAATCCTGACAGGGAAAGCCACCTACCAGCATATCGGCATCGGGAATATCCAGGGTAGGTACTTCAGCAATATCACAATTGGTATGACCCTTACTTCCAAAACGAGCTTCATAGACCATGGAAGCATGTTGAACCTTGGTGCCAGGCTCCCATTGATTGCTCCAGATAACATCATAGAAACCCGTTTCCTCCAACCCCAATCTAAATCCTCCGACCCCGGCAAACAGTTCTATGACCTTTAGTTTTTCCATTCAGGGTAAAATTAGACAAAATAGATAAACTCCAAATTATCAAGGTTGCTCATATGGAAAGAACCAGGCATCGCACAATATCCTTATTTTTACTGAAAATTAATGCGATGAAGCGCAACATGTTATTTTTATTGATGGTCCTGGCCTTGATGCTTATGACAGCCTGTAAAACCAATTTACAGGAGAAAAACCTGATAGAGGAACACATTGGGGCCATCAAATCACAATTCGCTCCGGACAAGCGAGTTGCCTTATTTAATGTAGCGGCGATAAAGGACAAGGAGACCTATATTTTGAAGGGAGAGACTGATCAACCCGATGCCATTAAAGCACTTAAGATGTTATTGGAACGGGAAAAAGCTGAGTTTATAGACAGCATACAGCTTTTGCCTGCATCGGATTTGGAAGGTAAAACCCAGGCTGTAATCAATATTTCGGTAGCCAATCTCCGCAGTCAACCCAAACATTCAGCAGAATTGGCCACCCAGGCCACCTTGGGTACTCCGGTAAAGGTGTTGAAAAATAAGGAAGGCTGGTATTACATACAGACCCCGGACAAGTATCTTTCTTGGGTAGATAATGGCGGTATTGAATTGATGGACACCTTGCGTGCCGATCAATGGAGGGCCCATACCAAAATAATTTATACTAAAATTTATGGACATTCCTACAAGGCCCCGGATAGGAAACAAGCGGTTTCGGACTTAGTGGCAGGCAATGTTTTGGAAGCTCTCGGCGAGGCGACAGGATTTTACAAAGTGCAATATCCGGACGGAAGGCAAGCCTATGTTCCCAAGGAAGAGGCGGAGAACTATGAAGTATGGTTGGACAATCTGGACCCTACTAAGGAAGATTTGGTAAGCACTTCGCAAACATTGCTAGGGGTACCCTACCTATGGGGAGGGACCTCTACCAAAGGAATGGATTGCAGCGGTTTTACCAAGACCGTTTACTTTTTGAATGGGATGGTAATTCCTCGGGATGCCTCCCAACAAGTACATGCTGGAAAACCCATTGATTCTATTCAGAATTTTACCAACCTTCAAAAAGGGGATTTGTTATTTTTTGGAAAAAAAGCCACGGACTCCACTCAGGAAAAAGTAGTGCATGTGGGCATGTGGATCGGTAATAACGAATTTATACATGCGTCCGACATGGTCCGTATTGGCAGTATGGACGAGAACGCTCCGAATTTTGACGAGTGGAACCGCAACAGATACCTGCGGACACAGCGTATTTTAAAGGAACAGGACGATGCTTTGCTAGACCTGGCCCAAACCCCATTGTTCAAGGATTAGAGGACCGCTACCTATTACTTTTAACCGGAAGAACCAAAGACCAACTTTAAATGCGTACCATTCGGCCTTCTTTTGGCACTAAAAAGACTTACGACCAGATAGGTTAACATCGAAACCAAGAATGCTGGAATAATTTCATGGACATCTTCCCATCCCTCCCAGTTGAAGCGGAAGGCAAAACGCCAGACCACATTTACCACCATTCCCATGATCATTGAGGCCATTGCGCCCAAATCCGTTCCCCATTTAAGGTAAAGCCCACCAAAAATAGCGGGAAAGAAACTTGCGGCGAACACAGCTCCCGCAAAGGCCGTCAATTCGACGATACCTGCTATGGGATACAAGGTCAAGGCGTATACCAGCATACAGTACAAACCCATAAACCATTTGGTCCGGGGAATGATACGGGTCTCGCACATGGGTCGGACCACATGCCAGATGTCTTTTACAAAGGCGGTTCCAATAATAATGATCACCGAGGCCAAAGAGGACATTCCGGCGGCAAATAGACCGGCCACACAAATTCCGCTGACCCATTTGTTATCAAATTTATCCAACATAAAGCCAATGACTTCATCGGTATCTTGTATAAGATAAGCGGGTTCTTCACCGGAAGCCATCCCATGCACTAGGGCGCCCAATCCCATAACGCAGACAAGCGATATACCCAGAAAAATAGGAGTCCATATCATAGCAAAACGCATACTTTTTGCGTTGTTCACGGAATAAAACCGAATCAGGTTTTTGGGCTCGGAAATCTGTTTCATCCCAACAGCTAATCCAATGCCTAGAATGTACAAAAACGATACCAGTTCCCCGAAAGTTACGAGTCCGGACTTCATGGGTTCTCCTGACCGGGTCAAGTGATCGGTGTTTGCCAAAGCTTCCATCAAGTTATCCACTCCGCCAACATATAAAAAGGGAACGGCCAACATTAAAATGGCCACTCCGAACATGATAATGCCCTGTATGGCATCTGTCCAAAGTACACTGTACATTCCGCCCCAAATCGTGTAGGCGCAGGTAATAGCAATAATGGCAAACGCTCCGTATTCGTAGGGGATGTCCAGAACCGCTGTTAATACATGGGCACATCCTTTGGCGATTCCCACCATGTACCACAAGGTTGCAAATAGGATGATAATCGCCGAAAGCACCCGAATACTTTTGGCAAGCCCGCTCTTATAACGCAAATGAAAATAATCGGGTATAGTAAACGATTTTAACCGGGCTGTCTGGAAACGCATACGGGGTCCCAGCAATTGCCAGGATACAATGCAGAAAAAGGTCCAAATCAATCCCATCCACGCCCAAGAAAGTCCAAACTCGAAAGATTTGCCCGCCTGCCCGATATAGGTGTTGGTGCTTGCCGAAGTGGAAAAAAACGCTAAGGAAATCACCCATCCCGGAATTTCCCGCTTGGCCACATAATATCCGGCTATTCCCTGGTTGGCTTTTTTCTTAAAATACCAGCCAATGTACAAACAGCCCAAGACATAGAATATCGTGAGCAAAAGGGTCACATAGTGTTCTTGAAAATAGGCCATTAATATTCCGGTTCATGATCACTTTCATCTACCGTTATATCCCTTTTTAACACCAACGCGGCATTGAGGATGGCCAAAAAGAGAATACCCACATAGGGAAACAACGTCAAGAAGTCCATGTTCAATAGGCTTTATGGTTTACCATTCCAAACCTTTACCGGCAGTTTGGAAGGATGAAATAAACTTAAAACATTTTTTTCAGTTCATTTTTGGTCACTTTGCCCAGGACGTTACGAGGCAATGTTTTACGGATAATGTAATTTCTCGGAATTTTATATCCCGGCACCTGTGTTTTCAACCACTCCGAAATTTCTTGTGTGTCCCTAAAATGGTCCTTGGTGATGAGACAAGCAGAGACCACTTCACCCCATTCTTCATCCGGTAGGCCCACTACGGCACAATCATCAATGGCCTCGTGTTTCCGTAAAACATCCTCAATTTCCAAGGCCGATATTTTATACCCGCCCGATTTTATAATGTCCACGCTATCCCGCCCCAGAATTTTATATGATCCATTGTTCAGGATACCGATATCCCCTGTTATGAACCAGCCATCCGCTGTGAACGCCTTGCGCGTTGCCTCGGGATTCTGCCAATATTCCTTAAATACACTGGGCCCTTTGATTTGAAATTCCCCGGACTCATTTTCGCCCACCTCTCGATTTTCTCGGTTTACCAAACGTAATTCGACACTGGGAAGGGGCAAGCCTACATGGCCGGGTCTCCGTTCTCCCCGATACGGATTGGACAGTCCCATTCCAATTTCAGTCATTCCATAACGTTCCAGCAATGTTTGTCCGGTGATTCGTTGCCATTTTTCAAGTACGGGCACGGGTAATGCCGCGGAACCGGAAACCATCAGCCGAAGCCTGGAAGCGGAGTCAGACAGCTGTTTTTGTAACGTTTTCGGAGCCTCCTCCCAAAAAGCGATAAGCTTATAATAAATGGTCGGCACTGCCATAAATAAAGTCAATCTCCCGGAACTTATGGCGGCCCAGACCTCTTGCGCATCAAATTTGGGCAGAAACTCACAACAGGCACCGCTCCAAAGAGCACAACTCATTACATTAATAATCCCGTGTACATGGTGCAGGGGCAGGATGTTTACTATAGCATCATCGGGCTCCCATTCCCAGGCATTTACCAAGGTGGTGATCTGTGCCTCTATATTGGCATGGGTGGAAACCACACCTTTGGGCTTGCTCGTAGTGCCGCTGGTGTAAAGGATCATGGCCCGTTGTTCCACGCTTACATCGGGAAGCCTAGCCGAACTTGCCCGCAACATGGTTGTTAGAACAACAAGGGAAATGGGAACATCTTTCTCTAGCGGGGATAAGAAATCGGTATAATCCGAATGGAAGATGACCATTTCCGCCTGGGTATCTTCCAAGACATACCGAAGCGAAGGCAAGGGATGCAGCACACAAAGGGGAACCGCAATCCCTCCGGCCATCCAAATGCCCCATTGTACTGCCGTGTATTCAAATGAAGGGGGCACCAAGAATGCAATTCGGGATTCGTTCAGGCTTGATCTGCCGTCCAAAAGATGGGCTGCAATCGTAGTGGCCGATTCCAACAACTGGTCATAGGAATAGGATTTTCCGTTGGAGACCAAGGCGGTACGGCCCCTAAATTTTTCGGCCCTTTCGAAAAGCTGGATCATCTACCGAGGATATGGGATAGGAAAGTCATCGCATATAAGGAAAAAAACCCTTACAAATTAACCGTTTTCCCTGTTCTGAAAGATTCGTCGGCCGCCAAGACAATACGCAAGCTATTTACGGCATCCCTCAAATGGTTGCTCAAATCGATATCCCGGGTTATGGCTTTTAGAAAATATTCCTGTTCCAAAAGACAGAGCCCGTCATGGTCCGGTTCATCCGAGGTGTCGATAATTTCGTCTTTTTTGGCAAAAAACCCGTTATCGTCCAAAACAGCATGATGAAGCTTTAGGGCTCCGGTCTTGGAATGATCGTCCACACTATCGCTATCCCCCTTGGCCTCGTCCACGATGGAAACGCAGCCCTTTGGACCAATAACATCCTTTACAAAAAACGCGGTCTCGCTCATCATGGGTCCCCAACCGGCTTCGTACCAGCCTACCGAACCATCCTTAAACCGAACCTGTAGCTGTCCGTAATTGTACATTTCAGCATCGATTTCGTCGGAAAGCCGTGCTCCAATGGCACTTACGCTTATAGGAACGGATTCCGTCATCAAGCACATAATATCCACATAATGGACGCCACAATCCACTATCGGGGACATGCTGTTCATCAACTGTTTATGAGTATACCAATTGCTGCCTGAACTCTGTTGGTTCAGGTTCATTCGCATAACCAATGGTTTTCCTAATGTTTGGGCTACTTCCACAAATTTTGCCCAGGCCGGGTGGACACGTAGAATATAGCCCACCACCATTTTCTTCCCTTTCTCTTGAGCGAGGTCCACTAAACTTTGGGCCGTTTCCACGGTAAGTGCCAGCGGCTTTTCCACAAACACGTGCGCATTGGCGTTCAGTGCCATTTGGATATATTCGGAATGTGTGTCCGGATAGGTGTTTATGGAAACCGCATCCGGTTTTGCCTCTTCCAGTGCCGCGGCATAATCCCCAAAGGTGGGGTAACCTCCCAGTTCCTCGGATAACCGTTCCCGGCTTTCCGGTTTTCTGCTGACCAACCCAACAATGGTAAACCCTTCCATTTGGTGGTAGGCCCGGGCATGGCTGGTCCCCATATGGCCACAGCCTACGACCAAAACTTTTATTTTATCCATTTTTTGATTTTTCAGTACTATATTTATCGGAAAGTAAGCAAACCTTATGAAATTGACAACCCTTCCCATGAGTAAGTTTTTAGGAATAGCCATGCTTCTGGCCATCGCAGTATTATTTTCAGGAGCGACCTTATCCGAAGTAACAGAAATCGAATCCCCACCCTCAAGACCGAACATTCTCTTTTTAATTGCAGACGATTGGTCCTACCCGCATGCAGGGGCCTACGGTGATACTGCTGTGCGTACCCCGACATTCGATTTTTTGGCGGAAGAGGGGGCGGTTTTTGAGAATGCTTATTGTGCGGCCCCTTCCTGTTCCCCTTCCCGGGCCAGTATCTTATTGGGCCGTTATCCCCATCAAATAGAGAGCGCAGGCAACCTATGGTCCGTAATACCCGATAAATTCCCCAATTGGATGTCGCTTCTGGCAGAGTCCGGCTACCATACCGGAAAGACCCGAAAAGGATGGGGGCCAGGGGATTTTGAAGCAGGGGGCTATGCACAAAACCCGGCGGGGAAGGATTATCCGGATTTTAAAACTTTCTTAAAAGGGAAAGAGGAGAATCAGCCCTTTGCCTTTTGGTTCGGAAGTAGCGATCCGCACCGGGTGTACGATACCAATACCGGAGTGGAATCCGGAATGGACCCGGAAAGCATTACCGTTCCTGGCTTTTTACCCGATACACCCTGTGTACGCAACGATATTCTCGACTATTATTTTGAAGTGGAACGATTTGACCGCGAATCCGGGAACATTATTGATGTTCTGAAGAAACAAGGTCTTCTGGACAATACGATTATCGTAATGACCAGCGATAATGGCATGCCCTTTCCCCGCGCCAAGGCAACCCTGTATGATTATGGAACGCGAATGCCCTTGGCCATGTATTGGAAGGACCGTATTTCTGGAGGAATCCGCATCAATGATTTTATGAACTTTATCGATTTTGGTCCTACTTTTTTGGAAGCCGCTGGACAAGACTTGCCTGAGGCTTTCAGCGGGCAGAGCCTTTTGGAATTATTTGATGCCGGCGCTAAAAACAAATCTGACCGAAGTAAGGTTTTTTTGGAACGAGAACGTCATGCCAATGTGCGTAAGGGAGATTTAAGTTACCCCTCAAGAGCGGTCCGCACCAAGGATTTTCTGTATATCAAAAACTTTGAGCCCGATCGTTGGCCCGCAGGCGACCCGCAGGTTCATCAATCCGTTGGTCAATATGGGGATGTGGACAACTCCATTTCCAAATTCACCATCATGGCCATGGAAGGCAAGCCTACGGACAGGGATTATTTTGAGCTGGCCTTTGGGAAGCGCCCTGCAGAGGAATTATACGTACTTGAAGATGACCCCTACAATCTGAAAAACGAGATAGGGAACAACCAATACAAATCGGTCCTGAACGAGCTGAGGAAAGCCCTTGATGATTGGATGGAGCAAACCGGAGACTTAAGGGCAAAGACCCCCCATACCAACTATTGGGACAAGGTGCTATATACCCCGGATTACCAAATGAAGAATTATGATTTGGTGGAGAAAATCGGGGAATATCGCATGTTGGTCCGGGACCGTGGTGGATTTAAGGAAGCCTCATGTATGGAATAACAGCATCAGTCCAAGGCAAAGGCCATAATCCTATTCCCTTTATCTGTCCCTAATTTTTCCCCACCGCAGGCAATGGCAATGTACTGTTTGCCATTTACCTGGTACATCGCCGGTGTTGCAAAGGCCGCTGCGGGCAATTTATATTCCCAAAGCAATTCCCCGGTAAATTTATTGAACACCCTAAAATAGCCATCACGTGTCGCACCAATAAATAAAAGTCCGTTTTCGGTTACAACAGGGCCACCATAGTTTTCCGTACCGATACCAATCCCTTTATCACCTAGTTCCGGAGTATTCCCGAAAGGAATGGACCAAATGTATTCGCCTGTATTGAGGTCAATGGCATGCAAGGTACCCCAGGGTGGGGTAATGGCAGGAAGTCCGTTGCTATCCACAAATTTGTTATAACCTAAGTGTTTATAGGGAATGGTAATGGAATCGTTTTGGGTATTCGCTTCGCTTACGCTATGCTGCTCTTCCTCGTCGAATAAAAAACGCAAAAGGGCATCCATTTCATCCTTTTCAATTTGTGGAAAGCCAGTCATCATTCCTTTCCCTTGGGTTATAATGGCAGAAACCTCATCCTTCCCCTTGCGCATTTGTAGGTCGATTAAGGAAGGGAAGCCGCTTACCTCCATCCCATTCCTATCCGCCTGATGGCAGGTAACACAATACTTGTTGTAAACTCCCTGGCCCAGAGGTAGTCCAGCATATTCATTTTTAGCAATTCCCATTTGCAACATGCGTGGCATTTCATTAGAATTGACGTACAAGATGCCATCTTCTGGATCCGCCCCCGCGCCTCCCCATTCAGCCGCACCGTCATATCCGGGTAAAAGGATAGTAGGCTCCAGACTGGGAGGGGCATAAATACGCTTGTCCGCTGTTTTTATCAATTCCCGCAATTCCTCCTTGTTTTCCGCAAAAGGACTTACACTGTTCTCGGACAGTTCGGTGGATTGACGCGCAAAGGGTTTTGGACTAACCGGAAAGGGCTGTGTAGGCCATGTTTCCTCGCCTTCCAAATTTGTGGGGGGAACGGGCCGCTCCTGAATGTCGAATAAAGGCTCACCAGTAATCCGGTTAAAGACATACACATAGCCTTGTTTGGTAACCTGGGCCACGGCCGGAATTCTTTCGCCGTTCCGTTCCACCATTAAGAGGTTGGGTGGGGCAGGGGGGTCTCGGTCCCAAATATCATGATGGGTAAATTGAAAATGCCAAATACGTTCGCCCGTATCGCCATCCAAGGCTACCAAACTATTGGCATATAGATTACTGCCTTTGCGTTGGCCCCCGTAAAAATCAGGAGCTGCGGAACCTGTTGGCACATAAATAATACCCGCTTCCTCGTCAGCTGCCATTCCGGCCCAGTTATTGGCGGCCCCAACAATGGGGCTCTCCCTTGGATCTTCATCCCCCCAAGAATCGTAACCTTCCTCACCAACTGCTGGAATGGTATGGAATACCCATTCCACGGCCCCAGTAATCACATTAAAAGCCATAACATCCCCGGGAGGTGCCCCTGGACCTTCTGACAACCTGAGGGGCATTACAATAATATCCTTGTAAATGGTACCTGGAGTATTCGATATCACAAACTTACTTTGGGCAGATTTAGGCAGACCTAAGCGCATATCCACCTTCCCTCCATCTCCAAAAGTAGGAACGGGCTTTCCGGTAAGTGCGTCCAAGGCAAATAAATCGGAGCCACGAGTATATAATATACGCTTGTCCGTTCCCTTTTCCCAAAAGGAAACGCCCCTGCTGGTAGAATGCCAAACCTTTACGGAATCCCCAAATTGCCAGAGTTCCTTTCCGGTAGCCGCATTCAGGGCAACTACCCGCATAGCAGCCGTTACTCCATATAGAATAGTATCTGCCACGATAGGGTTCATTTGCATTTGGCCCCAGTCCGGCGCCTCATACGACCAAGCTACTTTAAGATTTTTTACATTTTCTGGGGTAATCTGCGATAAGGTAGAGTAATGACTCCTCCATGAATCACCCAGATAGGAGGACCAGGTGGTATACGGGCTCTGGGAAGCATCCTTTTTTTCGGAGGGACCGCAACTGGCAAAAAGAATTAACAAGATAGCCGCAAAGCGGAAAACAGGGGGGAAAAATTTATAGGACATCATGTTGTTCGGTTGATTTTTTCAAAAATACGGAAAACGAAATATATTGACGCGCGATGTCCGAAAGGTCCTCAAGTGCTGTCCAATTCCGGTAGTGACAATAAATTAACGCAGGGTAAACAAGGCTTCAGCCATCTCTGCAGCTCCAAGGGCTTTGTTGCGGCCGGAGGGCGATGTACCCCCGATTTGGATTTTAAAAGTCCCTTTTTCCAGTACGCTTTCCCCATCGTTATTTATGAGTTCCATCATTTCCGGAGAAATGGTAAAAGTTACGGATTGGGATTCCCCCGGCTGCAAAGGAATGCGCTGAAATCCTTTTAAGCTATGCAGGGGCACATCAACCGATGCTTCCAAATCGGAAACATATATCTGTACCACTTCCTCTGCGGCATAGGCGCCCGAATTGCGCACCCTAAGCTGGGCATTCACGGATTGCCCCTTTCTTATTTTGTCTTTGTCCAGAATAATAGGACCGAATTCAAAAGAGGTATAGGATAGTCCAAAACCAAAAGGGAAGAGCGGTTCTTTGTCGAGATAACGATAGGTTCTACCCTTTAAAGCATAATCATCAAAAGGGGGAAGGTCTTCCAAACGCTTCACAAAGGTCAAAGGCAGTTTTCCGGAGGGAACAGCGTCTCCGAACAAAATGTCGGCCATGGCCGCTCCACCTTGTTCACCCGGATACCAGGCATAAATAAGGGCATCTGCCATCTCATATACCTCAGGAACCGCCAAAGCACTGCCGGCGGTGAGCACAACAATCAGTTTTTTGGCCTTGGACCTTATTTTTTTTAAGAAATCGACTTGGTTTTGGGGCAATCCAATTTCTTTTCGATCTCCCAAATGATGGGAAAGAATGGACTCCCCTTCTTCTCCTTCTATCAATTGGGAAATACCCATAAAGGCGATGGTCACTTCCATGCGCTCCGCCTCACCGGAAAACCAATCCATGGGATTGTTATTGGGCCGGTCCAACAGGGCGCCTTGCCGATAAAGCACGGATGTTTGAGGACTTACTTTGCCCACAATTCCTTCCAAAAAGGTCTTGAGGTCCTCGCTTAGTCCGTAATAGTTGGCCAATAGGGCCTGGGCATGGGTAGCCGTTGGACCGGTTACAAAAATACCGCTCACATCCTTTTCCAAGGGAAGGGCCTTGTTGTTGTTTTTGAGTAAAACCATAGATTTTGTCGCGGCCTCCTTGGTCAATGCTACATGTTCCTCGCTTCGGATCACTTCCGGAACAATGGTGTCGAAAGGTGTGCTGCCAACAGGGTCGAAAAGTCCCAATTTAAATCGGGTAGGCAATAATTCACGAAGGTTACGGTCAATTTCTGCCTCCGTAGTATACCCTTTTGCGACCGCTTCCAGCAGTTTGGGATAAGTATCCCCACAGTTGAGGTTGCAACCTTCGTTAATGGCCAAGGCTGCAGCTTCGGCTGCTGTACCTACCGCGTTGTGACCCTCGAAAAAGTCACGAATGGCCCAACAATCCGAGGTAAAATACCCCTCAAAACCCCAAGAATTACGCAATATGTCCCTCATTAAATAGGGATGTGCGCAGGCGGGGTCACCATTAACACGATTATATGCCCCCATAACCCCGGCCACCTTGGCTTCCCTTACCAGAACCTCAAATGCAGGCAAATAGGTTTCCCAAAGATCTTTTTGACTGACCGTGGCATCAAATACGTGACGCAATTTTTCCGGGCCGTTATGTACGGCATAGTGCTTTGCCATTCCGGCGGCCTTGAGATATTTGGGATGGTTGCCTTGCAGCCCCTTTACGAAAGCGGCTCCTATCCGGGAGGTTAAGTAGGGATCTTCTCCATAGGTCTCTTGACCTCTGCCCCAACGGGGATCTCTAAAAATATTTACATTGGGGGACCAAAAGGTCAGTCCTTGATAGATGCCGCGGCGTCCGTTGGCCGAATTCGCATTGTACTTGGCCCGGGCTTCCGTACCAATGGCATCGCCTATTTTGTGAATCAGATCGGTATCCCAAGTCGCCGCCAAACCTATGGCCTGTGGAAAGATGGTGGCCCTGCCGTTGCGGGCCACCCCGTGTAGACATTCGTTCCACCAGTTATACTCAGGAATGTCCAGACGTGGTATGGCAGGGGAATCATATCGGAGCTGATCGACTTTCTCTTCCAGGGTCATTAAGGAGATCAGGTGATCTACCCTTTTTTCCAAGGATACGTCTGGGTTTTGAAAGTCGTGTTCCTGGGCCCCTAGAAAAATGGGGGTGAAAAAAAAGAAAAATAGCGCAAAGGCATAATGGAAAGATTTCATAACAGGAAAGGTTTTAGTGAGGACATAGTCGCAAGGAAATTTAAAAGTATCGTTTCAAAATGGATTCAACCGAACTGTAGTAAGACCGGCCAAACAAATTTAGATGTACCAGCAAATAATAAAGCTGATATATCTCAGTTCGTTCATCCTCAAATGGAGCCCTGGGATAATGCTCCCTATAAGCACCGTAAAAGGAGGAACCAAATCCTCCGAACAATCGGGTCATGGCCATATCCACTTCATGATGGCCGTAATAGCTAGCGGGATCGACTACATAAGGTGTTCCCTCGGATGAAATCATATAATTTCCACTCCATAGATCACCATGCAACAGCGCCGGTTTGGTTTTTGGGAAAAGGGATTCGCACCGACTTAAAATGTGCATCTGGGATGGGATTTCTTGTTTCCTTAGCAACCGCTGATCGATTGCTAGGCGAAGTTGGGGAAGAAGGCGCTCGCTTACATAGAAATCGGCCCAATGGCTATGTGACTTGTTTTGTTGGGGAAGACTTCCAATAAAATTATCGGTTTGCCATCCGAAGTTATCGGCTTCGGAATATTGATGTAAGGCGGCCAATTGATGCCCAAAAAGTTCCATATCCTTCGGGGATGAGGGTTTGGATGGGATATACTCCAGAATCAATACCGCCCCTTTTTCCAAAGGTTCGCAAAATAGGATATTTGGAGCGGCCAAGGTACCTGATTTTCCGATGGCCTCCAAACCGGCCTTTTCGGTAAGGAACATATCGTAGGCTTGAGCGCTATAATTTACCTTACAAAAGAATTGCTCGCTTTCCGTTTGTAGGATATAGGCTTCGGAAATATCACCTCCGGAGACAGGCCGGATATCAAAAATATGGACACACAGCAAGTATTCTATATGGGCTTTTAACGACTTCTGCAATGCGTTATGATTTCGATTTATTTGCTTCTAATCAAAAGCTATTCCTGGGGCAATTCCAGTTATGCTCTCCCTACGCGACAAACTAAAATACACAATTTGACGGGGCGTAGATTTGAAATCTTGCGGGAATTATTGATTATATTGTATGCCGTAACTGCCTGCTCATGTCGCAATTCGCGGAAAACGTTTCAAAACGATTGTTCTCCTTGGATGTCTTTAGGGGTCTAACCATGTTTCTTTTAATTGCGGAGGCTGCCGGATTCCATCGCAATTTTGTTGAGCTTACGGAAGGAACCTTATTTTCGGGACTTGCCTTGCAATTGGAACACCATCCTTGGAACGGGCTCCGGTTTTGGGATTTGATTCAACCCTTTTTCATGTTTATCGTAGGGGTGGCCATGCCATTTTCCTTACGAAAACGATTGGCTTCCGGAAATCGCACAACAGTGCATAGGCATATTTTTAGACGTTGCTTTCTCCTTTTTTGTTTTGGGGCCCTACTGCACTGTGTATATGCCCACGCCTTGGTTTGGGAACTTTGGAACGTTTTGGTGCAGTTGGCCTTTACTATTCTGATTGCCTATGCGATTATGCGTTTGCCCAAACGCACACAGATCGGGATATCCTTAGCCATATTGATCTTGACCGAGATATTGTATCGATCCTTTAATCCAACAGACCCCTATGCTCAGAACCATGATAGCTTTGGATCTTTTGTAGACATGCTGGTCATGGGCAAGACCAATGGCGGGTATTGGGTCTTTGTGAATTTTCTCCCCACCGCGACCCATACCATTTGGGGGGTGCTGTGCGGACAGGTATTGTTGTCCAAGATTCCTGAAAAAGAAAAGATCAGGCGCTTCCTAATTTGGGGATCGACCATTCTTGTATTGGGCTTTGCCTTGGACTGGCTCCAGATCACCCCAATTATTAAACGCATTGCGACAACCAGTTTTTGCTTGGCCTCCGGTGGATTTGCCGTGTTGACCCTTGCCCTTTTCTATTGGACCATAGATGTAAGAAACCGACATAAAAGATGGTTACGCGTGTTTTCCGTGGTAGGCACCAACTCCATCTTCATTTATCTCTTTGCGGAAACCGTGGGCCATCAATGGTTCCGCGATTTTGGGAAGTTATGGTCCCAAGGTCTTTTGGCCCCCTTGGGCATATCACAAAATTGGATCATGGTCATCAATTCATTATTTGTCCTTTTTATCTTTTGGTACCTTACCTATTTTTTGGACAAAAAGAAAGTTTATTTTAAGGTGTGAAAAGACATTTATCGCATCCCTGGATCTTTGGAGCCCTCAAGTGGGTCACCCCCACCAAGGCGGGTATCGGTTTGCCCTTGGCGCTACTCGTTCTTTTATTATGGGGTTCCTGTGGCCCTGAGAAAAGACCAACTTCGGAGGATGGTTGGAACACCTTGTTTAACGGGGAAAACTTGGAAGGATGGACCACCAAGATCCACCACTACGGGGTGGGGGACAATTATGGTGACACCTTTCGGGTAGATGATGGAATCATTAAAGTACGCTATGATAAGTACAACGGGGATTTTAATGACCGTTTCGGACATTTATACTACGATATTCCCTATTCCTATTTCCACTTACAACTGGAATATCGATTTGTGGGCGAGCTTCATCCCGGGGCCCCTAGCTATACCCTGAAGAATAGTGGTGTCATGTTTCATTCGCAGGACCCAAGAACAATGCCCAAGGAGCAAAATTGGCCCATTTCCGTGGAGATGCAGTTTTTGGCCGGAATTGAAGCCGGAGAAGCACGACCGACCGGCAATATGTGTTCACCCGGCACAGAAATCGTTTTTGAAGGGGGGCTTTTTCCCGGACATTGTCTCAATTCCAGTTCGGAAACATACTATGGCAAGCAATGGGTAAAGGCCGAGTTGGTGGTATGGGGGGATTCCCTGGTTACGCATCACATTAACGGCAAAAAGGTCCTGGAGTACACCAAACCTCAAATTGGAGGTGGGGTAGTGGAAGGGTTCGACCCGAAAATAAAGATGGACGGAAAGCTTCTAAACCAAGGTTTTATCGCTTTGCAAAGCGAGGGCCAACCGATTGACTTTCGAAATATCAGAATTAAAAAACTAAAATAAATCTAGCCCAGATCTTCGGGATATTTACCGGCAGTCATCCAACCTCCATCCACTACAATGGTCTGGCCATTGATATGGTCCGCTTCTTCCGAAAGTAGAAAAAGACAGGTTTTGGCGATATCCTCCGGAGTTCCTACGCGGCCGTTTGGATTTAGTCGGGACCAGGTACCCTCGTAATCGGGCTCTTCCTCTTTGGTGCGCTCCGTCAGCGTGGCGCCGGGAGCAATGACATTGATTAGAATACCGTGCTCGGCGAGCTCATAGGCCAAATTAATGGCCATCATTCGCAAGGCCGCCTTGGTCATGGCATAGGTGGTGAGATGGCGATAGGCGCGGATTCCCACCTGTGAGGACATTAAAACAATTTTGCCCCCCGAACCTTGTTTGATCATTTCCTTGGCCGCCCGTTGGACCAGAAAAAAGGCCCCTTGCATATTAAGACGGGTCACTTTGTTAAAAGATTCCGGTGTGAAGTCTAAAAAATCACCAAAAAGGGTGATACCTGCATTGGGAACGATAAAATCGATTTTTCCGAACTGCGTAATGGCAAAATCCACCATCTGGTTGATAAAGGCAATATCCCCGGCATCACCGGCTAGGGCCTTACAGCTGTCCGCATATTTGGAATTTAGGGTGTCCGCGGCCGATTGGATTTTTTTGGGATCGATGTCGTTCATAACGACCTTTGCCCCAGAGGCGGCCAAAAGTTCTGCAATAGTACGTCCGATGCCTTCTCCGGCACCGGTTACTATGGCCACTTTATTTTGTAGACCCGAATAGTGCATTAGCTGTTCTTAAAATGGGTTATACGAGTGCCGGGCACCTTTGGTTGGTATGCAAAAAGCCCCCCGCTTAAGGGAAACTCTTCCAATTGGCTTGAAGATAGTCCGCTCCGTGCCGTGGTAATATATAAGGTTTTTAGGTCATTCCCGCCAAAACAGCAGGAAGTAACATGGGGCGCTTCAACCACTACCTCTTCCAAGACCTCACCAGTACTGGGATCCCATCGCCGAATGCAATGACCACCCCAATGGGCGATCCATAGCTTGTCTTCCGCATCGATGCTCATGCCGTCGGGTCCACCAAAATCCTCGGGAATGGAAAAAGCCACCTTTTTGTCCTTAATTTCGCTGGTTTCCGTATCATAAACATATTTCCAGACCTGGTAGGTAGCTGTATCTATATAGTAGAATGTACGCTGGTCCAAGGTCCATGCCATGCCATTGGATATCGAAGTTTGGGCAATGTGTTTGGTTACTTGCATACGAGGATCCACCCGATAAAAACTTCCTCGGTTCGGAGCCACTTTTTTGTGCATACTTCCTATCCAAAAGTTGCCATTAGGGTCTACTTTGCCATCATTGAAGCGCATTTCGGGATCGGTATTCTCAAGAACGGCATGCCGAACCAGTTTTTCCTGTTCCCAATTGAAGCTGGCCAGACCCGACTCCAGGGCCAGGAGCATATTCCCGTTGTCCATAGGTACGGCCGCACCCAACATACCATCAAAGGTCCACTTTTTGTGTTCTTCGGTTTTGGGATCCAGTAGATGTAGACCATTCCCCTCGATATCTACCCAGAACAAATGCTGCTTTTTCCATTCCCATACGGGGCCTTCACCTAGGACGGACTGTGTATCAAGTAATAGTTTGGCTTTTTGTGTTATCATGTTGCGGGTTTCAATTTAGGAAGGGTAGAGCAATATTTTTAATGATTTTTTTTGTTCCATTAGATCAAATCCTTTTTTCCAATCCTGCAATGACATGCGATGGGAAATAACGTCCTCCAGATCTACCTTTCCCTGATCAATGATTTCAACGGCCCTATCCCAAGTAGCCCGCGTATAGCCTACGGAACCTTTAATATTCAATTGTCTAAAAGCGGTGAGGTCAAAAGGAATGGTGATATCCCTCCCAAAATGGCCTACTTGTACGTATTGTCCCAAAGGGCGCAATGCCCTTAAACAATTGGCAACGGAACCTTGGGCCCCTGCGGTTTCAAAGGCGATGTCCACCCCTCTTCCTTTGGTCTCCCGTTGTACAATTTCCTGTAAATCCTCAACATCGACCATGACCGTGGTATGGGCACCCCATTCCAGGGCGGTTTGGAGCTTGTCCTTATCTTCTTGTGTCCCGGCCACAATGGTTTTGACCCCTTGTGCCAACAATAATTTCAATAACAACATCCCAATAGGCCCGGGACCCGAGAGCAACACGGTATCCCCAAATTGCAAATCCGCAATCTCCCCAACGGCGTGTACGGCAACGGCAAAAGGCTCTATCAAGGCCGATACGTCATCGCTTACGTGGGCAGCCGTCGCGTAAAGTTGATCTGGGCGGACCGCCACATATTTGGTAAAGGCACCATTAACGCCATGTCCCATGCCCCGTCTGACCTTGCAAAACATAAATTCACCGCTGAAGCAATATTCACAGTTATTGCAGACTACGGCTATTGCCCCCAGAACACTATACCGGTTGCCCAGGTCGACGCCATCGGTATTTCGTCCTTTTTCAACTACGCGCCCGGAAAATTCATGGCCAAGGATTACCGGGGGGTAGTTTTTAAAGGTATCATGGTAGACATGAAGATCAGTACCGCATATGCCGCAGGAATTCACCTCCAAAATCACCTTACCGTCCTCTACTTGTGGGTCGGGCATGTCCTGTAGCCGAACATTCCCGGTCCCTTTATCATATTTTACAAGTGCTTCCATCATGTAAGAATTTTAAGCGCCTTTTCAACAATATTTGTGGCCCGCAGCCCATATAGGTCCATGAGTTCCTGGCTTTGTCCAGACTCTCCAAAAGTATCCATTACACCCACCCGTTGCACGGGACATGGATGGTTTTCCGAAACTACACCGGCGACTGCCTCGCCCAAGCCGGCCAAAATGGAATGTTCTTCAGCAGTTACAATGCCGCGCGTTTCTTTGGCCGCTTGAATTATGGCCCTATCATCCAAGGGTTTGATGGTATGCATGTGAAGCACTCTGGTCGAATATCCTTTTTCCTGTAATAGATTGGCAGCCTGTAACCCTTCACTCACCATAATGCCCGTTGTAATAATGGTAATGTCCGAGCCTTCCCGGATCAACTTTGCCTTTCCAATTTCAAAACTACCATGGATCTCGGGAACCACCGGGTATTTATCACGCCCAAAACGAAGGTATACCGGACCCTGCATAGCGGCGGCGGCATGGGTGGCCAAACGGGATTCTTCATAATCCCCTGGAACGATTACCGTCATATTCGGTAATGTCCGTGCCATGCCGATATCCTCATTGGCTTGATGTGAAGCCCCATCCCCTCCGGTAGTAATGCCACAATGGGTTACCCCTATCTTGACGTTTAGTTTGGGATAGGCGATACTGCTACGCATTTGATCGCCGGCCCTACAGGTAGCAAAGACCCCGAAAGTGGAGGCAAAGGGTATAAAACCTTCCAAGGCCAAACCTGCGGCCGCCGAAAGCATATTCTGCTCCTGCACCCCGCAATTGAAGAAACGGTCCGGGAAAACGGCTTCGAATTGTTCGGTCAGGGTGGCCTTCGCCACATCGGCGTCCAGCACCAGGACCTTTTCGTTCTGTTGGCCGAGCTCCTTAAGGGCGTCGGCGTAGCCTTGTCTTGTCTGCTTGTATTCCATCTTTAGGTTACTGTATGATCTAACTCTAGCTTCGTTTTTGGAATTTGGAATTTCTTCCAGTTATCCCAATTCCTTCATGGCCCTTTCAAAATCTTCTTTGGCCGGAGGTTTTCCATGCCATTCGGCCTGGCCCTCCATAAAAGGCACTCCTTTGCCCTTGATGGTATTTGCAATGATCATTACCGGCCTAGGTTCCTTTTTTGCCTTTTCCACAGTATCGATGATGACTTCGAAATCATGCCCATTGATTTCAAATACCGTCCATCCAAAACTCTCCCATTTGGGCACCAAGGGGTCCAAGGGCATCACTTTTTCGGAATACCCGTCCGTCTGGAGATAATTTCGGTCTACAAAGCCGATTACATTGTCCAATTTGTATTTGTTCGCAAACATGGCCGCTTCCCAGACTTGGCCTTCCTGGATTTCCCCATCGCCACAAAGAATATAATAGTATTGGTCTTGCTTTTTGAGTTTGGCCCCCAAGGCCATACCCACACCTGTTGAAATACCAATGCCCAAGGTGCCGGTACACGCATCTATTCCTGGGGTCTTGGGTTGAAAGGGGTGACCCTGGAGATGACTTCCCGGGCGGCGAAATTCCAAGAGGTCTTCCTTGGGAAAATAGCCACAATCCGCCAATACGGCATAAATGACAGGGGTACAGTGTCCTTTGGAAAGGATGAAGCGATCACGTTCCTCCCATTCGGGATTTTTGGGATCGTGCTGCATCACATGGTAGTACAAGGCAGTCAGGATATCCGTGGCACCAAGACTGCCCCCAACGTGCCCACTATTGGCACGGTGCACCATAGTTACAATTTCCTTTCGGATTTCAAGGGCCTTCTCTGTAAGGAATTCCAGTTTTTTCGGGTCCAACATAAAAGATAGTCTGCTTTAATTGATGATTAGAGAGTTATAAGGTTACCCATTTTTGTTCTTTGGCCGATTTGACCACGGCGTCCAGCACCTCCTGACATTTTAGCCCGTCATAAAAGCTGGGTGTAACGGTCTCATTACTTGCAATCCCATGGATCAGCTTGGAAAATTGGTGTACAAAGGTGTGCTCCCATCCGATGATGTGTCCCGGGGGCCACCATGCTTCGATAAAAGGGTGGCTGTTTTCGGTTACCAAAATGGTTCTAAAACCCTGTTCCTCCTTGGTATCACCCAGGGAAAAATACTGCAGCTCGTTCAATCGCTCCAGATTAAAGACAAGACTACCCTCACTTCCGAAAATCTCGAGCCCCATATAATTCTTTCGTCCATTGGCAAAGCGTGTGGCATTGAAAGAACCGACCGCACCATTTTGAAACCGCGCCATAAAAAGTGTGGCGTCATCGGCCGTTACCGTGCCTGTTCCTGTACCATCGGCCAATGGCCGCTCTTTAATAAAAACTTCCTGAAGTCCGGAAACCGCTTCGAACTCCCCGAGAAGAAATCGGGCCAAATCTACGATATGGGCGTTCATATCGCCGTGTGCACCTGATCCGGTGGTTTTTACATCGTGCCTCCAAACCATAGGGAAGTTGGGGTCCACCAACCAGTCTTGCAAATACACGGCATTAAAATGATGTACCTTCCCCAATTTCCCGCTGTCGATTAATTTTTTGGCCAGTGACAAGGCCGGTAAAAACCGATAGTTAAAAATCATCATATGTGTCACACCCGCCATTTCCGCTTCCTCGTACATTTGTCTGGCCTCCGCTACATTCAAGGCCATCGGTTTTTCACATAATACGTGTTTCCCGGCCCTAATGGCGCCCAGGGCTACGGGAGCATGTAGGTTATTGGGAGCGCAGATGTCCACCAAATCGATTTCGTCGTTCTGGACCAGTCTTTTCCAATCGCTTTCTTGGTTTTGCCATCCGTACTTCCGGGAAAATTCGGCAAGTTGTTTTTCATCAATACTGGAGGCGGTATGCAAGACGGGCGTACCCGCTAGGTCGAAAAAATGAGGTAGGCGCAAATATCCATTGGAATGGGCCTTGCCCATAAATTGGGTCCCTACGATACCAATATTGATTTTCTGAGCCATTAAATCCCTAAAATGTTTTTGTTGAGGTCCGTATCGGTCTCACTTTTTGCAAAGTCGTCAAAGGAGCGTTCTGAAGCTTGGATCATATTTTCGGAGATGAACGGAGCACCTTCCTTGGCTCCCTGTTCCGAGCTCTTAACACAGCATTCCCATTCCATTATGGCCCATCCTTCAAACCCGGATAGCGTCAACAGGGTAAAGATGCGTTTAAAATCGACTTGGCCGTCCCCTAAGGAGCGGAAGCGTCCGGCACGTTGTTTCCAATCTAAATAACCCCCATACACCCCTGTCATGCCATCGGGCAAGAACTCTGCATCCTTTACATGGAACGCTTTTATACGATCTTTAAAGTGTTTGATGAAATCGATATAGTCCAATTGCTGCAGCACAAAATGGCTGGCGTCATAGGTGAGGCAGGCCGAGGGATGCCCTTTAGTCTCCTCCAAAAAGCGTTGGTAGGTGGCACCGTCATACAGGTCGGAACCGGGGTGGAGCTCATATCCGAAGGTAATGCCGTTTTCATGGGCAAAATCGAGGATGGGGAGCCATCTCTTGGTCAATTCTTGGAACGCATCGTCGATAAGTCCTGCGGAACGTTGAGGCCATGGATAGATGTAGGGCCAGGCCAGTCCACCGGACATGACCGATATGTTGGTCGTTCCAAAATGTACGGAAGCAGTTATGGTCTTTTTTAATTCTTCGGTTGCCCAAAGCACACACTCGGGAGCATTCAGCCCATCTGGATAAAACCCCTGAAATAATTTTTTATAGGCAGGATGCATGGCCAGCACCTGCCCCTGAAGGTAGGAGGCAAGTTCACAGATTTCCAATCCCTTTTCCTTTAGTATGCCTATATAGTCCGCCGCATAGGCCGGGGAGGCCGCGGCTGCATCCAAATCAAATAATCGTTTGTCCCAGGTAGGTATTTGGACGCCCTTATAACCTAGGTCGGCGGCCCACTGTGCCATACCTTCAATGGTATTGAAGGGAGGAATATCATCCGCAAATTGGGCCAAAAAAATGCCAGGACCTTTCATAGATGGCAAGATAACCAAAAGAAGGCTAAAAAGTATACAGGATTTTGTCGGAAATAATTCAAAAAAGGAAGGATGTCATCCCAAGGAACTAGGCTGCAAAAACTTTAGGGGCTGTTTTCCATAATAGCATTAAAGTAACAAAACCCAATATTCTTTGGTGATGGGACACCTATTGAAGTTCTTTTATACGAATGTTACGATAATAAACCTTTTGGCCATGATGTTGAAACATAATATGCCCTTCCTCATGGGAATGGAAGTCTGGATTTTCCACAAACTTGCTTTTGGAGAGCAGAGCATCCATTTCTGGGCTTCCCATTTGAAACTCTACCACTTTATTGCCATTGAGCCAATGCACTACATGGCCATTATTGTGCAACAATCTGGCTTCGTTGAACTGACCAATAGGCATTAATTTTTTATTCTTTGGCGCTATCAGGTCATATACGGCCCCCGCGGAACGGACGGCCAAGGTGTCCTTAAAGTATTTGTCGTCCAAGACCTGCAACTCAAAATTGTCCATCCAATTGGGGCTATTGCCGTTATTTGATTCCATGGACAGATCCTCTTGCATATGAAAGAAAACGCCTGAGTTGGCGGCGGTATCTACGGCCCATTCATACGCCAATTCAAAATTCCGATATCGTTTCTTGGTAATTAAATCCCTGTTGGCCGTATCGGGATTGGTGGCCAACACCCCGTTTTCCACATTCCAGACCCCTTGGGGAAATTCTTTTATTCCGTAGCCCCGAAAAGCATCCGTAGAGGTACCATCGAAAAGGATGACCCAGTCTTTTTGGGTTTCAGTAGTGTTTTTTGATTTTTTGGAATCGTTACAAGCAATGCACAGTAATCCTAGTAGAACGGAGGAAAATAGGTATTTCATTTTGGTCTGGATGTTAAGTTAACCCGGGCTTGAAGATATTGTTTTTTAATACAGGTTCACTACTCAAAAACCAATTTCTTTACACCTATCAAATATTTGTTCGATTGGGCAAAATGAAGTGAAAGAAAGGTAATCTGATGCAGAGGGCTGTACTTTAGGCTTGCCCAAGGCGGAACAAAGGGAATCCTGTTCACGAATTTGGAGGGCAAAATGGCTCCTTATGTCCAGAAGGACATTTAAGCTTTTGCCTTAAGAAAACCTTGGCTTCTTGAAAACTTCTTATTCTAAAATACCATTGTATTTGGAGACGTTCCCTAAAAGTTCGGTCGCGGCCAAAATCGCCTCGTCGTTCCGTAGGTAATAATCATACAGCCCTTCCCGATAGAAATAGCGCTTTACGATTTCATCCTCCAATTTTTTCTGGATTTCATTTTGAAAGGTTTCCAAAGCCACCAGCTTGCTCTTTTCAATATCGTGCAATAGTGTCTTAAAGTCGTTTTCTATAGTGGCGTTGAATACAGTCTCCTCTTGGTCCTTCATGGCTGCTTTTAAGGCTTTTTCCGTTTTGGTCTCAAAAGAAAAATCACTTTGTCGCACATAATTTTTAAAATTCTCGTAATCGGCGCCGGTAAAGGTAAAGGCATCTACCTCAGCCACGTTGTTTTTGTAGTAGTAGTCCGTTGCAAAGTCAAAGATGACATGGTTTCCGAGCAGGGCCGAGGTGAGCTCATTGGCTTTGGTGGCCGCAATTTCCACATCGGGCATTACCCCGCCACCGTCCTGTACCTTGCGGCCATTGCGGGTAGTAAATTCATTGAAGGTAGTATTGCGTACGGCATTGCCGGCCTCATCCCGATTCCAGTAATCCAGGGATTGGATGCATCTTCCGGAGGGGGTGTAATAGCGGCTAATGGTTACTTTTAATTGGGTGCCATAAGTTAATTTCAAGGGACGTTGTACCAATCCCTTGCCAAAACTTCGAGCCCCCATAATTACGGCCCGATCCAGGTCCTGTAATCCGCCGGAGACGATTTCACTGGCAGAGGCACTACCACCATCTACTAGGACCACCAGAGGAATTTCAGCATCCACTGCTTTGTTCTTGGTCTTGTATTCCCTGTTGAACTTTTTCACCTTGCTTTTGGTGGTAACGATAAGTTCGCCCTTATCCACAAATAGGTTGGTCACATTAATGGCTTCGGAAAGCAAACCTCCAGGGTTGCCCCGTAGGTCCAGGATAATCTTTTCTGCTCCTTTTTCTTTTAAATCGACCAAGGCAGCCTTGGTCTGGCTCGAAGCCTTGGCATTGAATTTGGCAAGAACGATGTATCCTGTCCTATCATCGACCATTTTATAAAAAGGCACCGCATCCACTTCCACTGCAGCCCTTTGTATGGTAGCCGTCCGTTCTTCGCCTTGTCGGGTAAAGGTTACTTCAACCGAGGTATTATTCGCTCCTTTTAACAGTTCACTGGCATTATCGTCAAAATCGGCGACTAGGATGTCCCCGATCTTGGAGATTTCATCCCCTGCTTTTAAGCCGGCCTCATCTGCAGGATACCCTTTGTAAGGTTCCACTACCAGCAGTTTGTCCTCATAGGAGCGAACCAAGGCCCCAATTCCGGAATATTCCCCGGCATTATTGATTTTAAAGGCCTCTACATCCTGTTCGTTCAGAAATTTGGTATAGGGATCTAATTCATCCAGCATGTTTTTAATGGCCGTGTCCATCAATTCGGCTGGATTGGTCTCATCCACATAATTCATGTTCAACTCCTTGAACAAGGTGGTGAAGATTTCTATTTGCTTGGCGATTTCAAAGAAATCGCTCTTGAAGCTGCTTCCCACAACCAAAAAAACAACGGCAAATACAGGTACTAAGATTTTCTTTTTGAGCAATTTATTCATCGGAAATGGTATTGTTAAATTTTTGAAGTATCGCTCGGACACTTTTTTCTATCATGGGGTAACTGGGCATTTCCTTGCCAAGATATAAAAACAGAAACGCAAACTTTCCCTTACTATTGTTAAAAACAACAGGTTTGTTCAAACGATAAGCTTCACGGAGCAAACGCTTGATGCGGTTGCGCTTAACGGCACTTTTAAAATTCTTTTTGGGAACGGCCACACTGGCCTGGATGCTTACATCCACTGGCAAGGGCGTCTTCAAATAAATGAGCTTAACAGGATATTGGGTAATGGAAGAACCCCTTTGGAACAAGGCGTCGAATATTTTTTTGCTTTTCAGCTTTTCTTTTTTGGGGAAGAGGAATGCCATAATCGCGTAAATGTAAAATAAAATCCGCAGCTTATTTTTATGACATTTGTCATGAGCAAGGGTGGGAAAGGATCTTATATTGCACTACTTTTACGTAACTGTCAGGCCAGAGTACCTATCAAAACACACGATAATGGGAGAATTAAAGGTAGAAAAATTGCTGGGAAACCCGGAGAAGATACAGTATATAAAACAATTAATGACCGATATTGAGGCCTTGGAAAAGTTGTTGGAAAATAACGGATTCAAGGAGAATACGGTACGAATAGGGGTAGAACAGGAATTCTGCCTGGTGAATGAAGATTGGGAACCTTCCAGCAAGGCACTGGAAATTCTCAAGGATCTAAACGATGAGCGGTTTACCTCTGAACTGGCCTTATACAATCTAGAAGTGAACCTAAACCCTCTGGAATTGGAGGGAACATGTTTTTCCCAACTGCACGCCAATCTTAAGGAGGTATTGGAAAAAGCCGCGGTAGCAGCCGAAAACTATGGAAGCAAAATAATGCTAACCGGAATTTTGCCTACCATAACCAGTCAACATTTAAAAATGGGGTACATGACCCCGATCAAACGCTATGAGGTACTCAACGATGCCATAAAGGACATTCGCAAGAACGATATTGAATTGCATATCAAGGGGGTGGACGAATTGAACCTTAAACATGATTCCATACTTTATGAAGGCTGCAATACCAGTTTCCAGGCACATCTGCAGATTGACCCCGCCGACTTTGCGGATACCTATAACTGGGCACAGGCCATTGCCGGCCCCATTTTGTCCATTTGCACCAACTCCCCCTTGCTTATGGGAAGGGAGCTTTGGGAAGAAACCCGAATCGCCCTTTTTGCCCAAAGTGTGGATACCCGATCCAGTACTTTTGTCCTTAATGAAAAGGAAGCACGGGTAGGATTTGGAAACGACTGGGCCAGGGGTTCCGTAGCTGATTTCTTCAAGGATTCCGTTATTCGCTTCAGAAGTCTTTTGACCACTTCGTTTGAGTCCAATAGCTTAGCGGATTTGGAATCGGGCAAGGCCCCTGATCTTAAGGCTTTAAAACTGCACAATGGAACGGTTTACAAGTGGAATAGATTGTGTTATGGGGTTACCTATGGAGAACCACATATTCGTATAGAGAATCGGTATTTGCCTTCGGGACCGACCACCGAGGATGAAATTGCCAATATGATGCTCTGGGTCGGACTTATGGTGGGCAGGCCCAAAAGCTTTGATCAAATCCATACCAAGATGGATTTTAAGGATGTAAAGGGCAATTTCTTTAATGCCGCACGCTATGGTATGGCCGCCCAATTTTATTGGGATAACACATTGATATCCAGCCATGATCTGTTGTTGGACCATCTATTGCCCATAGCCTTTCGGGGGCTTTATAGCATGAAAATAGCTCCTGCCGATGCAGAGCGCTATCTTTCGGTCATCGAAAGAAGGATTCGTACCAAGAACGGTTCGCGTTGGATGGTCGAGGGGTTTCGAAAATTGAAAAACACCTATAAAACCCCTGACGCTTTGAAAATATTGACGGCAACCATGTACGATAGACAAGATCGGGGCTACGATATAGATGCATGGCAATTGCCCAGAGGAGATGAGTATGAACGGCCAAAGCAGCGCCGAACGGTGGGGGACATCATGAATACCAAAATTATTACAGCCCAAGAAAGTGACAGTGCCGAACTGGTACTGCGTATGATGCAGTGGAAAAATATCCACCATGTGCCTATTTTGGACGACCATTTGGATCTCCATGGACTTTTGACCTGGACGGATGTAGGACATTTTCTGGAGAAACCGGAAAAATTGGAGGAACGCGTGGCCAGCATCATGGAACACAATTTGATCACCACCACCGCTGAAACCCTTCTAGAGGAGGCGAAGACAATCATTGAATCGAATCAAATAAATTGCCTGCCCGTGGTAGAAGGCAAAAAATTGATTGGCATCATAACGTCCAATGATCTCTAATTCATGATTTCTGCCCCCAAGCCGGATATCCATATCGGGACCAAACGAATTATCGGCCATGTTGAGGGAAAGGAGAAAGGGCCAACATTTCTATGTTTTGGAGGAATACATGGTAACGAACCCTCCGGCGTAAAAGCACTGGAGCATGTCTTTGAAAAATTGAATGCAACCTCCTTCCTGCCCAAGGGCAATTTCTATGGTATTCGTGGCAACCTGCCCGCCCTTTTGATGAAGAAACGCTTTGTGGAAAGCGATTTGAACCGTATGTGGGTCACCACAAAAATCAAAAAGATCCAAGGGAAACCGGAATCGGATAGAACTACCGAGGAAAAGGAACTTTTGGAAATACATGATTTAATTATTCGTATCCTTGAAACAAAAGAACCCCCTTTTTACTTTGTGGACCTTCATACTACTTCCAGTAAAACATTGCCCTTTATTACCATTAACGATGCGCTGATCAACCGAAAGTTTTCACGACTGTTTCCAGTACCGATCATTTTGGGAATAGAGGAATACCTGGAAGGCCCTTTATTGAGCTATATCAATCAGAAGGGTTATGTTTCCTTAGGGTTTGAATCCGGGCAGCACCAGGAGAGGGAGGCAATCGAAAATAGTATTTCCTTTCTTTGGCTTTCCCTAGTATTTAGCGGGTTCTTGGAAAAGAAATCCGTCCCCGATTTTAAGCATCACTCTGAACGACTGAGAACTCGGGCCAACAATCATACGGAATTCTATGAGGTAGTACATCGGCATGCCATAGGGGGTGGGAACATGTTTCGTATGGAACCTGGATTTCAAAGTTTTGAAAAAGTACCCCAGGGCACGATTTTGGCTTATGAGGGGGAAAAGGCAATTATAGCCAAAAAAGATACTATTGTTTTCATGCCGCTTTATCAGGAACAGGGCGAGGAGGGGTTTTTTCTAATCCGGAGAATTCCAAAATGGGCGCTCGCCTGGTCCGCAGTGCTTCGCCGCATTCGGATCCAGGAATTATTATCGCTTTTACCTGGGATATCCTGGAAAGACAAAAAAAAGGAAATCCTTTTGGTCAATCTAAAGGTGGCCAAATTCTTGACCCGACCTTTTTTTCACCTTCTTGGGTATCGCCATCGGACATTGGACAAGGACCATATTCTTATGCAGAATAGGGAACGAACCGCTAAAAACGACAGTTATAGGAACGAGTGGTGGTATTGACGCTCCGGGCGGTCAAGGATTTCAACCCGCAACCCACACCTTAGGCCCTTAAGGGGATTCGGCCGTCCAGACATTGTTTTCCTGGTCAATGTCCGCCATAAGTTGTGATGGATCGATCATAATTCCAGTGATGGATGACAGAGGTTGATCTATTACCAATTCGTATGTGGGATAGGCCCATGGCCAATCGGGAAGCACGGTGCGCTTCAAGTCGTCATATGGATTTTCCTTTTCACCGCGCATCATGCGCAGGGGCGCATAAAAGGTTTCCTTGGCCCCGTCTGCATAGACCACCAGAAGGTCCAAAGGCATGGGCATTAAACCCTTGCGTTCCAATACCACTTTGGTTTTTCCCTCATGTTCCAAGACTTCCTTGATGGCATAATCGATGGTATTGGTAGTTTGTGTCCAATCGGTCAAATACCAGTCCAGCTCCATTTGGGAAACCTTTTCCGCTACTCTTATGAAGTCATTGGGTGTCGGATGCTTGAATTTGAAATCGGTGTAATATCGCCTGAGGCTCTTCATTAAATTATCCTGCCCAATGACATACCCCAATTGGGTCAGGAAAACCGAACCTTTGCTATAAGCGGAAATACCATAAGCATAGTTAAGGGCGTATCGGTCGGCATGGGTAGTCTGTGGCTGCTCCTTTCCAGATAGTGCCAGGCTATAATAGCCGTTATAGGAATTTTGAAAAGGATTTTCCTTTTTAGGTTCCATGATCTCGTTCATGCACAAGGTAGAAATGAAGGTGGTAAAGCCCTCGTCCATCCACTCATGTTTGGATTCGTTGGTAGCCAATGCATGTTGAAACCAGGAATGGGCCATTTCGTGGACCATGACACCGACCAAGCTTCCAAACTTTCGTTTTCCGGTAATCAGTGTGCTCATAGCATATTCCATACCTCCATCACCACCTTGTACTACGGAGTATTGTTGATAAGGATAGGTCCCCAAATTTGAACTAAAGAACTCCATGGCCTCGGCCGTCTTGGGTTGCAGCTTTTTCCAGTTTTCAATGATTTGAGGGTCTTTTTTGTAAAAAAAATGTAGCAAGGGCCCATTTTCCATGGCCAAGGTATCGTGAATGTAATCCGGGTCGGCTCCCCACATAAAATCGTGGACCATGGGTGCTTTAAAGTGCCAAGTAAGGGTTTTTCCTTTGGGCCGCTTTACTTTGGTGCCTGGGGATTGGTAGCCGTGACCGATTTCTTCCGGGTTTTGCAGGTATCCCGATCCACCGACCACATAATCTTTATCCAGGGTTAGTTTTACATCAAAGTTGCCCCAAACCCCATGAAATTCACGGGCAATGTAGGGATGGGCATGCCAACCCTCGAAATCATATTCCGCCATTTTGGGATACCATTGACTCATGGAAAGGGCGACTCCCTCATTGCTGTTTCTTCCGGCCCGACGTATCATTACGGGAACCTGACCCTCGAACTGCATTTCCAAAATGGTCTTTTGCCCGGGGGGGATGGGCTTGGCCAAATCCACCTCTAAAATAGTACCTTCCTCCTGATAGGTCACGGCAGATCCGTCCTGTTTTAAGGAGACCGCGTGCAGATAACCTATTTCATCATCCCTAAGAGTGGCGATCCTGCTTTTCTTCTCCTTGGTGGTCATTCTGCCATCGGGATCTTGGATGTTTTGAAGTCGGATGTCCATTTCACTTCCCGGTCGAAAGGCATTGTAATACAAATGATAAAAGACCCTATGCAAGGTGTCCGGTGAGTTGTTGGAATATACCAATTCTTGACGGCCCGAATATCGGTAGTTCTCCACATCCATGGTCACCTCCATGGTATAGTCCACTTGTTGTTGCCAATAACCTGGGGACTGCGCTTGTAAAAGACCCACGGGACCCATTAACATAATGAGCAGACCGAGCCTTAAGGCATTTTTATAATATGTTCCTATCATAAATTGATTTTTCCTTTGGAAACCCCATCGGCCATGACCAGTGCATTATAGGCATTGGCAATCCTCCCCGATGTTGAAACCTCGTCCAATTTTGCGGATTTGTCCGTGTCCCCTGCCAGAATAACGGAGGTTTTTACCGGAAGGCCTGATTTTAGTATAATGCTTTTTACCTGACCTGCGGTTAATTTAGGGTGTCTGGATCGGATCAAGGCAGCAATTCCGGCCACCGCAGGGGCGGCCATGGAAGTACCGCCATTAAATTCGTAGGTATTGTTCGGCATCGTGGAATAAATCTTACCACCGGGGGCAAAAATGTCCACATTGATCTTTCCGTAATTGGAAAATGAGGAAACCATTTCCGAACCGTAGGTAGAGCCCAGGGACCCAACCGTTATTACATTATCCGCCATTTCGGGTCCGTTTCCAATTTGATCATTCGGATAATTGGGATTGCTCGGATCATCCAGGTCGGCACCATCATTGCCTGCTGCATGAACGATCAAAACGTCGTTTTTCGCCGCGTATTTTATGGCGTCGTAGACCAAATCGGCTTGGGGTGAAAATGACTTTCCAAAGCTCGCGTTAATGATTGTGGCCCCATTATCCACGGCGTAACGGATGGCCAAGGCAATATCCTTGTCGTATTCGTCCCCGTTGGGCACGGCTCTAACACTCATAAGCCTAACATTGTTCGCCACTCCGTTCATCCCTTTTCCATTGTTTCTTTCCGCTGCAATGATTCCGGCCACATGGGTTCCATGGCTTTCGTCCTCCAACCGATTTTGCGGGTTGCCGTTCCCATAGCCTAGATCTTTGATGTCATACGGGTCATCTCCTACCACTTCCCGACCATTAAAATCCTTGTTAAGGTTGTAATTTACCTGATCGGTAAAATGCTTTATACCTTCCTGTAACTCGTCCATCACATCAGGAATGCTATCCCCATAGTTAAACATTTGCATGAGCACACCGATACTTTGTTTCAAGGTTTCATCCTCGGTCTCTACGGAACTCACGTCCTGCTTGGTGTACGTATCTTTGCCCAAGTGTTTTTTAATGGCCTCGTCGGAGTTTTTTACCGCTTGGTAAATTTGTTCATAGCGCTGCTTGTTTCCCAAGGCCTCTTGGTATTCCTGGTCCAACTTGGCCTGGGCTTTGGCTTGTAGGTCCGCGCTGCCTATTTTGAGTCTAAGGATTCGGGCAAACTCCAATTGTTCGTTATAAGACTCCCCCAAAAAATTATACCCGTGGATATCGTCTACATAGCCATTTCTATCATCGTCCTTTCCATTCCCGGGCTTTTCATCGGAATTGACCCAGAGTACGTTCCGTAAATCCTCATGCTTTAGATCCATTCCAGAATCCACCACAGCAACGATTACGGTCTTCCCCTTTTTATTTCCGATAATTTCCGCATAAGCCTTGTCTACGCTCATACCCGGTATGGTGTCCGTTACCAGGTCCAAATGCCCCCAATTCTTTTTCTCTTGTTCGGAGAGCTCCGTGATTTTTAAAGGTATCGAATCGATGTTTTCAATAGGGGTGGATACCAAACTGGTTGCTCCGCAGCCCATGAGCAAAACGGTAAGTGAAAGCCCTAGAACGGGCTTAAAATAATTAACTGCCATATGTGTAGTTTTAGTTAGTGTTCTTGTATTCTTAACATATTACTTAGATGCGAATAGGTCCCGAATGGTTACAAAGGGTGATCTAATCAACCCAAATTAAACGAATACTTCATTGAATTTTAGGGATTTGTCCAAACGGATTCCTTTTTCGGTGGATCGCAAGGTACAAATTTCATTGTGTGCATCGTGCTCAAAAAATAAATAATACCCCATTTCTTCGGCCGTTTCCAACACACTCCTCTTTTCCTTCAAAGTGAGCAGCGGTCTAGTGTCGTAACCCATGATATAAGGCAAGGGAATATGGCCGGCAGTTGGGATGAGGTCTGCCGCAAAGATCAGAATTTTGTCCTGGTATTTGATATGCGGGATCATTTGCTTTTCGGTATGCCCATCCACAAAAAGGATGCCGAAACCAAACTCCGAACGCGAAGTGAACTTACTTCTGTCATGACGAACAAATTGCAGCTGGCCACTTTCTTCCATGGGCAGCAGGTTTTCCTTTAGAAAGGAGGCTTTTTCCCGTTCGTTAGGTTTTATGGCCCATTCCCAATGTTTTTTGTTGGTCCAGTAAACGGCATTCTTAAAGGCGGGCTCATATCCCGTACGGTCCTTGTTCCATTGGACGCATCCCCCGCAATGGTCAAAATGCAAATGGGTCAGAAAAACATCGGTGATGTCGTCCCTGTGAAATCCAAGCTTTTTCAGTGAATTATCCAAGGTATGATCCCCCCAGCGATAGTAATGACTAAAAAACTTGTCGGATTGCTTGTTGCCCATTCCAGTATCGATCAAGGTGAGTTGATTGTGATCTTCCACCAGCAGGCTTCTTGCGGCAATATCTATCATGTTGTTATTATCCGCAGGGTTGGTCCGGTTCCAAAGGGATTTAGGCACCACCCCGAACATGGCTCCACCATCCAATTTAAAGTTTCCCGTTTCTACTGGGTAAATTTTCATTCAAGTTAATTTTTCAGGGGGATTGAGCCGGTCCAGCTGAAGGCATACTGGGCTGGATGTTTCCATTACAACCTTCGTTCCAGACTTTTGTGATGCCAAAAATAGAAAACTTCCTCATAACGGTCATCGTAAATGCCCATCAAGATACTTGAATTTTTATGTGGTCCGCCCCGTAAACTTTATGGGTTTCCTCCCATATAAATTAGTATTTTAGCCCAAAACCGGCCTCATGCTCGAACTTGCAGGAATCATTATACTTGGTATTATTGCCCAATGGATGGCATGGCGCTTGAAATTGCCCGCGATTCTTCCATTGATTCTTATCGGTCTTTTGGTGGGCCCCATTGCCACCTTGTTTACCGAGGATGGCAGCAAGCTGATCGAACCCATTTGGAACGGGGAAAAGGGATTGTTCCCCGGGGAAGGTCTCTATTACTTTGTATCCTTGGCCATTAGTATCATCCTTTTTGAGGGAGGGCTTACCCTTAAAAGGTCGGAGATCAATAATGTGGGCCCGGTGATCACCAAGTTGATTACCTTGGGTTCCACGGTAACGTTTTTTGGTGCGGGACTGGCGGCCCATTACATTTTTGGGTTAAGCTGGCAGATTTCTTTCCTGTTTTCCGCTCTGATCATTGTCACCGGCCCTACGGTTATAACCCCTATTCTCAGGAATATTCCCTTGAAAAAGGATTTATCCGCTATTTTGAAATGGGAAGGCATACTTATCGACCCCATTGGTGCATTGGTAGCGGTTTTGGTATTTGAATTTATCAGTGTGGGCGAAGGCCAAGCTTTCACCAAGACGGCATTGATAGAATTCGGTAAAATACTCCTGTTTGGCTTTACCTTTGGATTCACCTTCGCCCACGGTCTGGCGTTTGCCATAAAAAAGAATTTTATCCCGCATTACCTGTTAAATGTGGTATCCCTGTCCGTAGTGTTGTTGGTCTTTGTGGAATCCGACATTTTTGCCAACGAATCCGGACTTTTGGCCGTAGTAGTCATGGGAATGGTTATGGGAAATATGGATTTGCCCAACCTAAAGGAACTACTTTACTTTAAGGAGTCCTTAAGTGTCCTTTTAATATCGATTCTTTTCATTCTATTGGCGGCCAATATCAATATTTCCGATATGGAATTGATTTATAATTGGAATACGGTTGCCCTTTTCTCGATCATTGTTTTTGTGGTAAGGCCCTTGGGGGTCTATCTCTGTACGCTGGGATCCAATTTGAGGTTTAGGGAAAAGATGTTCATTGGCTGGGTGGGTCCACGAGGTATTGTCGCTGCCGGAATTGCCTCCTTATTTGGATCCAAACTCATTTTCCGCGGAGAACCGGGAGCCGAGTATATAACCCCGCTCGTATTTATGATCGTTTTGGGTACCGTAGTGCTCAACGCCACCACGGCGCGACTTTTCGCCAAGCTGGTCGGGGTGTTTCTAATGAAATCCGAGGGCATTCTGATTATCGGGTCCTCCAAGTTCTCCAGGCTCATTGCGGGGTATCTACAGAAGAATAACAGACATGTAGTACTAATAGACAACAACCAAACGAATATTGAGAAGGCAAAGGATTCCGGACTTGAGGCCATGACCGCAGACATTTTTTCGGATACCCTTACGGACAATATAGAATTGAACGATGTCGGCTATCTCATGGCCCTTACGGGAAACTCGGACATCAATAAATACGCCATTGAAAAGTTTAAGAAACAGTTTGGTGAAAATGGATCATTTCGGCTGGTACATGCCGATGAGATGCACAACCCGGAGAGCAGCCCCAAAGAAGGGCTTTTCTGCCATACGGACGATTTCATCAAATTAATGGAAACCGCCAGGGAATATCCCAGCATACAGGAAATAGACCTAAAGGACCAAGCGCATTATGATAACCTCATCGCCATCACCAAGGCGGACAAACATATCGTCCCCATCTTTCTGAAAACCCCGGACGGGACCTTGGAGATCATATCTTCCTTTACCAAAGAATTCCATGCCATTAAAAAAGGATACAAATTGGCCTATTTGGGAAAAAAATTTAATGCCGAACCTACCGCCGCCTAGGTCAACGCTATTTAATTACCAGCACCCAAGGGTTGCTGTTCGGAGCCTTAAAAACAGAGGTATTTACCTTGCCTTGCTGTTCCACATGACCCGTTTTCGGGTCGACCCAGCTGTAGTTCAGTGTTTGGGGAACATTTCCTATTTCAATTTCGCCCCCATGATTCAAATAAGAAACGTAGACTTCACCTTCTTTGGCCAAGAGGGGTCGGCCATTGGCCAAATCCCATCTTTTTTGGATGTCGGTCCAATCCAAATCGCCCAAGATTTTCCCGACCAAGCCCACATATTCGGAGCCTTTTAATTTCAGGGCCCCTTCCCAGGATAGGGGCTGATCCGTCCAAGCTTCCCAACCTGCCTCATTAGGGGTCACCTTCCATTGCCAAAGACTGGCAGCACCGTATACTACGCCCATAGTACCCCCGGACATCAGTTGCATCCAAGCTTCCTCGCCCTGCCACCAACCGATGCCGTTCTGACCGGCATTCATTCCCTCATAAGTGGGTTCCCCATTGGCCACTGCCTTTACCGGTAGGTTTTGGTACATTCGTTCGACTTTATGGTAAAGGTGTTCGTTGTTATGCCCGGTTTGGGCCCATTGAAAATCCAACCATTGCTCCGACTGATGGATTTTATTGTAATGCATGCAATGGATATCCGGGTTGTTTTTGGCCCATACCGCAATATAATCGTCGCAAGGATTGTAATGTAGGCCAGTAGGTTGTTCATAACCGTCCCAAAGTTCCAGCATCTCCCCACTTTCCTGTACTCCGGGATCCATGGCATTATGGTCCCCGGCAATCAGCCAAAAGGCCGGATAGCTTCCATAACGGGCCAATAGATACTTCACATAACGCACGTACTCGTCCGGATCTATTTCCTTGCCCAGAACTCTTTTTCCCTTCCATCCAAAGCCATGGAATACAGGTTGATAGACGGGAACGAATTCGTGATCCAACAAAATTTGGATAAGCATATCGTAATATTGAAAGTACGTGACGTCCATTAGGTTGATATGCCCTTGGGATAGGTCACTGAACGCCTGTTTAAATCCGAGCTCCGTATTCCGCTCGTTGGGTCCCTCGGCTTCCATATCCGGTTGCACGGTCATCATCAGGGCCGTATTGAACCCTTTTTCCTTTCTATCCTTGGCATAGATTTCCACCTGTTCCTTGGTAGCCCTAAAAGGGATTGCCCAAGGCGTATCGGCTACCACCAGGAAGGGCTTTCCCGACTGATGCACCACGTTGCGATAGCCTTTGGACATTTTGAGGAGCCCATGGGCTATAAGTGCATTTTCACCTGTATAGGGAACGGAATGTAGACTTCCCGTTTGGCCATGAAGCCCTTGATCATTGGCATTGGACGAATAGGACTCCCATTGCCAGACCCCATCGGTATCGGGCGGGGCAAAACGCACTTTCCAAAGGTCCCCGCCGTCCCAGAAAGCGGGCCTTTTAATCCTCCGGTTGTCCGGGTTGGTAAAAACGGCCCAAACCGCTACATCCACGTATGGATTTTGATAGTTAGCGGAAGAGGTCAGCGTTATCTCATAAGTGGTCCATTGCTGCACCTTTGGCGGATTTTCCTGGGCATGTATGGTTAGCACCAACAGAATCTGGAAGGTAATGGTAAAAAGCGATTTCATCCCAATGATTTAGTAGGTCCTGAAGTTATGAAAAAGAACATTAGCTCATTTCTAAAAAACAAGTCCTTTTGAGCCGTGCTTGAAAAGGGTCAGTCGTTTAGTTTTAGGACGGCCATAAACGCCTGTTGCGGAATTTCCACATTGCCCACCTGGCGCATCCGTTTTTTTCCCTTCTTCTGCTTTTCCAATAGTTTTCGCTTACGGGAAATGTCGCCCCCATAGCATTTGGCGGTAACGTCCTTACGAAGTGCTTTAATGGTCTCCCGTGAAATGATCTTGGAACCAATGGCAGCCTGTATGGGGATATCGAATTGTTGTCTGGGGATAAGCTCCTTCAATTTTTCGCACATCTTTTTTCCAATGCGCTGTGCGTTGTCAAAATGGATCAATGCGGACAGGGCATCCACGGGTTGTGCGTTCAGCAGGATGTCTACCCGCACTAATTTAGATACCCGCATCCCGATCGGGGTATAGTCAAAGGAAGCGTATCCTTTGGAGACCGTTTTTAGCCGATCGTAGAAATCAAAGACAATTTCGGCCAAGGGCATATCGAAGGTAAGTTCCACGCGCTCGGTGGTGAGGTAGGTCTGATTGGTGATCTGGCCGCGTTTTTCAATGCAAAGACTCATTACATTGCCCACGAAGTCGGACTTCGTGATAATGGTAGCCTTAATATAGGGTTCCTCCACCCGGTCCAAAGTAGAGGGGTCCGGCAAATCGGACGGATTATTCACAATGATAGGGGTTTCCGTATCCTTGGTGGTATAAGCCTGATAGCTTACGTTGGGGACCGTGGTAATTACGGTCATGTCAAATTCCCGTTCCAGTCGCTCCTGAATAATTTCCATATGGAGCATGCCCAGGAAACCACAACGAAAACCGAAGCCCAAAGCGGCACTGCTCTCCGGGGTAAAGACCAGGGAAGCATCGTTTAACTGCAACTTTTCCATGGACGAACGCAGTTCCTCAAAATCTTCGGTATCCACAGGGTAGATACCGGCAAACACCATAGGCTTAACATCCTCGAATCCGGCAATGGCATTTTGGGTGGGTTGGGCCGCATCGGTAATGGTATCCCCCACCTTTACTTCCCGTGCATCCTTTATCCCGGTAATCAGGTAGCCCACATCACCGGCTTTTATGCTTTGTTTTGGAATTTGGGTGAGTTTCAGGGTCCCGACCTCATCGGCAAAATAATCCTTGTCCGTCGCCACAAACTTGATTTTTTGCCCTTTTTTGATTTCCCCATTGATTACCCTGAAATAGGTCTCCACCCCCCGAAAGGGATTGTAAACCGAATCAAAGACCAAGGCCTGCAGGGGTTCCGATGGATTCCCTTCCGGCGCAGGAATACGGGTAATAACGGCCTCTAGAATGTCCTGGATGCCAATACCGGTCTTGGCGCTGGCCGGAATTACTTCCTCGGCACCACACCCCAATAGGTCCACTATGTCATCGGTTACCTCCTCGGGGTTGGCACTGGGTAAATCCACCTTGTTTAAAACCGGAATGATTTCCAGGTCGTTTTCCAAGGCCAGATACAGATTACTAATGGTCTGCGCCTGTATGCTTTGTGCGGCGTCCACGACCAAAAGCGCCCCTTCACATGCCGCGATGGATCGGGATACCTCATAGGAAAAATCCACATGGCCCGGGGTGTCGATCAGATTCAGTACGTAATTTTCCCCTTGGTAGGTATATTCCATCTGAATTGCATGACTTTTGATGGTAATGCCCCGCTCCCGCTCCAGGTCCATGTCGTCCAACAACTGCTCTTTTTTTTCGCGTTCCGTTACGGCCCCGGTAAAGTCCAATAGCCTGTCTGCCAAGGTGCTTTTTCCGTGGTCTATATGTGCAATGATGCAGAAGTTTCTAATGTGTTTCATTTGTACTGTTCCCTCTTGTAATCCGGGTGTTTAAAGAATAGCTTTTATATGGGCGAAACAAGCCCAAAGCAGCTGCAAATATAGGGTAATTTGTACAGCTTAATTCATGCAAACCCCATTAATTGAAAGGTTTGTATACGTGTTACGGAGCATACAAAAGATTCAATTTTTTGTGAAGAAAGGAACATTAATTTACTAGATTTGAGGGTCAACCCAAATTTTTGGTGAAGTATATTCGTCTAATAACTGTGGTTTTATTGTTCCCCCTAGCGCTCTCCGGACAGACATTCTCAGTTTCGGGAAAGGTATTGGACGGGAAGGGCATTAAGGTGCCCTACGCCAACGTTTTTCTCTTGCGACCGGCCGACTCCGTTATCGTAAAAGGGACCTCTGCCGATGAAAACGGAAGCTTTGCCATAGACCAAGTCTTACCGAGCCTCTATCTGATCAAGGCAAGCTATGTGGGCAACACCTCTAGACCCATTGGCCTTGAGGTAACCCAGGACATTAAACTCGGCGCCCTGATCATCGATCAAAATATCGCGGTCCTAGAGGAAGTGGTGGTTACTTCCCGCCAACCGGTGATAGAACGCAAAGCCGACAGGCTCGTATTCAACGTGGAAAATACCGTAGTTTCCCAGGGCAGTTCTTGGGAAGTCTTGGAACGTACCCCCGGGGTCATTACCATGCAAGAGGAACTGCAGGTTCGCAATCAGCAGGCAACGGTGTATATCAATGATAGAAAAGTGCAGCTGGCGCCCAACGAGCTCAAGGAACTCTTGGAGAATTATTCGGGGCAGTTCATTAATTCGGTCGAGATCATTAACAATCCCCCGGCGCGCTATGATGCCGAGGGTGGCCCCGTCATCAATATTGTTACCAGCAAAAATATTTCGTTGGGTTATAAAGGAAATGTCAACAGCAGTTTTACACAGGCGATTTTCCCCAAATATGCCTTCGGCACCTCCCATTTTTACAAAACGGAAAAACTCAATCTTTTTACCTCCTATTCCATTGGACCCCGAAAGGATTTCAAGGACCTGGAAAACGAGATTAATTTCATCGATTCCGGAGCCATCTTTTCCAGATGGGATACCGACTATGATCAGATTTCCCGGGTAACCACGCATAATGCCTTGCTCAATTTGGACTACACTTTCGATTCCAAAAACGAACTGAGCTTTGCCGGTTCCTTTCTGAAGTCCCCCGATAAGGAATTCGATAATATTCAGCGGACGGACATTCGGAACAACCAACAAGTTCTGGATTCCACCTTTACCACCCAAAGTGATATTATCGAGGACCAGGACAACTTTTCTGCGGATTTGACCTTTACCCACGATTTTGAAAATTCGGGGAACCTAAGATTGAATGGACATTATACCCAATATAACTTCGACCGGACCCAGGATGCACGATCGGATTATTTTGACCCCCAGGGAACGTTTATGAGAAGGTTTTCATTCTTTACCGATGCCGAACAAACGGTACAGATCTATACCGCCCAATTGGACCTGACCTCCACCTTGGGGGGAGCACATTTGGAGACCGGGTTAAAAGGATCTTTTATCGACTCCCAAAGCGCCCAGGACTATTTTGATGTGGTAGGCGGGATACGTATTCCGAACAGTTCCCTATCGGACAACTATCTATACGACGAACAGGTGTATGCGGCCTATTTTGATCTGTCCCGGGACTGGGGCAAATGGAGTTTAAAGGCAGGTTTGCGAGCCGAACATACCTTAAGTTCAGGATTTTCAGTTGCCCTATCCGAAATCAATGACTTGGAATATTTTGAGCTTTTCCCGACTTTTTACGTACTCTATTCCGCCAGTGACGATCATACCTTTGCCTTTGATTATTCCAGAAAGCTACGGAGGCCCCGATATGAGGATCTGAACCCTTTTCGATATTTTATCAATGAGAACAACTTCGTCGAGGGCAACCCGCGACTAATCCCAAGTTTTAGCCACAATTTTAATTTGAACTATACGCTCAAAGGCGAGTTTTTCTTTGATGTGTACTATCGGGACAACGGCCGTTACATTTCCACTTTGAGCTTTCAGGACAATGAAAACCTGGTTTTGCGGGATATTACCCAGAACGTCTTGGAAAGCACCTCCTACGGCTTGGACTTTAATTATGGGAAGTCCCTCTGGGATTGGTGGTATCTGTATAGTTATATTTCGGTTTTCCATGAGGACGAGACCTTTGTGGCCCAGGAGAGCAATGACCAGATCGTCACCAATGCGGTGGATGGGGTTTATGTGGACCTCACCAATTACCTTACGCTTTCCAAGGACGGGACGTTTAAAGGTGAATTTGGGATTACCTATTTATCCGGCTTCTTGGATGGGTCCTATACCTTGGATGAAAGTGCCAATGTCACTTTGGGGCTAAGAAAATCCGTGTGGAACAAAAGAATGCTACTCAGTTTACAGCTGAACGATATACTCAATAGGGCCAATCCCTTAACCACTTCCAGATACCTCAATCAGGACAATGCCTATTTGGCCAGACCGGAGACTCAGTATGTTCGCCTGGGCCTGACCTATAATTTCGGGAATTTTAGATTGGAGGATAACCAACGGGAAATCGACAAAAATGAACGAGATCGGTTGGAACCAGACTAGGAAAATAGTAAAATGCAAACCTATTGATCGCAATTACTGTCCATTATTTCTTGAGCTGTTGGGTTGGAAAGGTTTTTCTCAATTTCAATAGCCGGCAAGTCTTCGGATAGTAATTGCAGAACCGGCTTTATTCCGCAAAAATCGTTTAGCGCAACGTTGTCGGTAATACGGATGTGAAAATCGACATTAATGAGACTTTCAAGACCAGCTAAGGATTCTAAACCCGAATTATTGCTAACTGTAAGTTGAAGCCCAATGGACTCAATATTTTCCAAATCTGCCAAGGTAGCCAAAGAAGGGTTACTTGTAATACCTAAAACTACGGCCACTTCTTTTAGGTTTTCCAATCCTTTTAAGGATATCAGAGAGGGGTTGTCATCTATGCTTAGGGATAACACTGTGGACAAGCCTTCAAAACCCTCTAATGATAGGAGCGAATCGTTGTCAGAAATCAAAATATCTCTTCCTATATGTTGAATGTTAGACATACCCTCGATTGATTGTAGCATAACATTGTCCCTTATGAAGAGTTCTTGACCTATGTATTCCAAGTTGCCAAGCCCAGATAAGGATTCCAATTTTCGATTATTCAATATTTCAAATTCGTTGGTAATAGATTGAAGTTGATCAAGGCCGGTCAGAGATTTTAAATTTTGATTGGCGAAAATCGTGGCTTTAAATTTGATATTGGTTATACCGCCAAGTCCCTGTAAGTCGATAAGGGCGTCATTGCCGATAATTTCTAAGGTACCGACTTCATTAATTTTAGAAAGACTTTCTATTGATTCAAGGGCATCATTGTTACGTAAAATAATATTGTTGACATATAATCCGATATTATCCAGCCCCGAAAGTGATTTTAAATTAGGACAATTGCTTATGGTTATGACAAAGGAGGACCTAAGGGTGCTCAAAGGCAAAAGGTTTTCGATGTTTTCTCCTTCAATTTGCAATGAGCCGGATATCACGGTATACTTGGATTCTCCAAATGAATTGACTTCCTCTTGCGTGGTTAATGAGACATCACCATCAAAAACCTTTTCCAAGATTTCTTGTTCTACATCTTCCTCAGAATCATTTTGGATAGGTGGAAGGGTTGGAGAATCGTCGCTGTTGGAACAGCTTAAGAAAAAGAAAGAAATGAAAACAAAATAAAGGGGGCTTTTCATTTGGGAATTACAATTAAGTATTTATGAAGACTAATGTAAGGTGATATTTTGATAAACGCCAATATTTTCCTTATCGTATTCAACTTTAGTGTTAGTTTATGAAATTATTGAATACTGATTGATTTGTTTAATTTTGATACCCAAAAAAAGCATTAGAAAAATGCCCAAAATAGGAGACATACAACTACCGGACTTTCCATTATTGCTTGCCCCCATGGAGGATGTAAGCGATCCCCCCTTTCGAGCCTTGTGCAAGGAGCAGGGAGCGGATGTGGTGTATACCGAATTCATTTCTTCCGAGGGATTGATTCGGGATGCCGCCAAGAGTGTTATGAAACTGGATATCTATGAAAAGGAACGTCCCGTAGGCATCCAGATTTTTGGCGCCAACTTGGATTCCATGTTGCGCTCCGTGGAGATTGTTGAGCAATCCCGTCCGGATATCATCGACATCAACTTTGGGTGCCCGGTAAAAAAAGTGGTGTGCAAGGGTGCCGGAGCGGGCATTCTAAAGGATATCGACAAAATGGTCTCCCTTACCAGAGCCATGGTCAAACATACCCAACTCCCCGTTACGGTAAAGACCCGTTTGGGCTGGGACGATGATTCCATACGAATCGTTGAAGTGGCCGAACGGCTGCAGGACGTAGGCTGTAAGGCCATTGCCATTCACGGGCGCACCCGGGCCCAAATGTACAAGGGCTCGGCCAATTGGAAGCCCATTGCCGAAGTAAAGAACAATCCTCGAATGCATATTCCGGTTTTTGGTAACGGTGATGTGGACACCCCGGAGGCCGCTATGCGGATGCGGGACGCTTATGGACTGGACGGTGCCATGATCGGGAGGGCCAGTATTGGCTATCCTTGGTTCTTTAAGGAAGTGAAACACTATTTTAACACCGGAACCCATTTGGCCCCACCGCGAATGGAAGAACGGGTGGAGGCCGCCCGGCGCCACCTGCAAATGGCCATTGATTGGAAGGGGGAGAAACTGGGGGTTTTTGAGACCCGGCGCCATTATACCAATTATTTCAAGGGCATTCCCCATTTTAAGGAGTACCGCATGAAAATGGTGACCAGTGATGATTCCGTGGACGTTTTTGCCACCTTTGATGAGGTACTCGAAAAATTCGGGGATTTCGAATTTGCCGATTAGGGGGATACCAATTTTTTGGTAATCCGGCTACTGGCAATTTTGGAGGCGATGATACCGAGCACCATAATGGTGGCCAAAACTACCAATACATTCATCAAATTATATTCTACCGGATAGGCCAACGAGGGTGTGATCTTTAGCCATCCGAAGAAGAGTTGGGACCAGATCAACAGGGACCCCAATAGCACACCGATGAATCCTCCAGCCGTGGTGACGATGACCCCTTGTACAAAATAGATGTTGCGGAGTTGGGGAAGTGTGGTCCCCAAGCTGAACAAGGTTTTGGAATTCTGCTGTTTGTCCAAAATCATCATAATAATGGCGCCCACCACATTGAAAAGCGCAATGATCAACACCAAGGTAAAAATGAGATAAGTGGCCAAATTTTCCGTATTCAACATCCGGTGTAGGGTACTGTTGAGCTGCTGTCGGTTTTTTAGTAGGATACCGGTGCCCAGAACATCCGTGAGCTCTTGCCGAATGGCAGCCACATCGGTTTGGGGGTCCAGTCGAAAATTTATCCCGGAAATCTGTGTGCTGTCCTTCTCAAAGAGTGCCTGGGCCATACGTAGATCGGCAAATACATATTTTTTATCCAGGTTTTCCTCAATACTATAGGCCCCGCTAATAAGGAAAGGAAGGGCATTGTACAGGTTTTCGGGGCGGGATTGTGAGATGCCTCCCTTACCGGGCTTAAAGGCGATAATCTCCAACGGATCGCTAAACTGGTTCACGGTCACCCCCAATTGATTAATGATCCCAATGCCAACCACCCCCTGCTGCCGGTCGATCGTCCAGGTTCCATAGTATAGGGTACTATCCACCTGGGTCGCTTGGGTATAGGTGGAATCTATGCCCTTAACGAAGGCGGTGGCCAACTTTTCCTTATGGGTGAGCAGCACCTGTTCCTCCAATTCCTTGGAAAAGGCAAGTACGCCAGGAATGGTCCCTAGGGCCCTTTCCTGTTCGTTGGAAAGGGAAAAGAATTTTCCATAAGCCGGAACGGCCTTCAAATCCGGGTCAAAGGTATCGCTAAAGGAAAGGCTAAAGGTCTTTAGTCCGGCAAAGCCCGAAAGAACGATAAACAGGGCTGCGGAGCCGATAACGATGACCAGGAAGGTAATGAAGTTGATAATATTTACGGCATTCTGACTGCTTTTGGAGCGAATGTAGCGTTTAGCGATATAGAACGGGAAGTTCAAAACCTACAGTTTTTTGCGCTTATCCAATAGGTCCCTGTTTTCTATGGGGTTTTCCCCATGTTTTAAAGAGTTGTCGATATCCTCGATATAATCCAGGGAATCGTCCACAAAAAATTGCAGTTCAGGGACCCGCCGCAATTGGTGGCGGGTACGTTGGGCCAATTCATGCTTGATCAAGGGTTCGTTGGACCGGATTCCCTCGAGCAATTCCGCTGTAGCCATGCCCGGAAAGATGCTCAGGTATACCTTGGCAATGGAAAGATCAACGGTTACCTTCACTTGGGTTACCGAGATAATGGTGCCTTGCAGTCCACCATCGATTGCGGCACGTTGCAGAATATCCGCAATGTCCTTCTGAATGATTCCGGCAATTTTGCGTTGTCGTTGCGATTCCATGGTGCAAAAGTAGGCCTTTTATGACTTTCCTCATCATTTGATACCTTTACATGGCCTAATTTTGATCATGAGCGCAACAAAAGCGAAGATGGACTAAAGCACAATAATTATGATGGACAAAATTGAGCATATCGGGATAGCGGTCAAGGATTTGAACAGTTCCAATGCCTTGTTTACCAAACTCTTCGGCAAACCGGCCTATAAACTGGAAGAAGTGGCCTCGGAAGGCGTACGCACCTCTTTTTTTGAGTCGGGACCCAATAAGATCGAGTTGTTGGAGGGAACTCATGAAAATAGCCCCATTAGCAAGTTTATCGAAAAAAAGGGCGAAGGCATACACCATATCGCCTTTGCGGTGGACGACATAGTTGCCGAAATTGCCCGATTGAAGGAAGAAGGCTTTATTGTACTGAATGAAACCCCAAAAAAGGGAGCGGATAATAAATTAGTGGCTTTTCTACATCCCAAGAGCTCCAACGGAGTATTGGTAGAGTTGTGCCAGGATATCTAGACCCCTCCCCGGCCCTCTCCAAGGAGGAGGGTATAGTTTTTTCTGAATTGGGAATCCAATATTTTGCGTAGTTGGGGTTAATGGTTAAATTTGCGCCTGCTTTACGGCCCAAGCGGATCCTATACCTGCCCGCCAAGGGTAAGGTATGCGGGGCGTAGAAAAACTGCTTGAATAATAGATGTGTCTTAGATTGGGATATAGAAGATGGCGGTTTAGGAAATATTATAGATAGTAGACCGGTCCTATAGCTCAGTTGGTTAGAGCACCTGACTCATAATCAGGGGGTCCCTGGTTCGAGCCCAGGTGGGACCACTTAAAGCGCAGACCCGCGCTCCGACAGGAGTGCGGGTTTTCTTTTGGATGGAGAAGAATACCGAAGGTATTCGTAACAAAACCAAAAGAAAAGATAACGGCTGTAAGCCGTGCGGGCTGCATTTTCAGGAGCGGGCCTTCTCTGGTCGCTTCCGACTTTGGAGGAAGCAACCCAGGCTTGGCGTTTGAAATATGATGGAGGAGGTGAGGGACTAAAAACGATACCTTAAATCCTGGTAGTATTTGGACATTTGTTTAGCTAGTAATGAGCGGGGCTTCTCTGGTCGCTTCCGACTTTTGGAGGAAGCAACCCAGGCATGGTGTTTCGAATACGATGGAAGCGGTGAGGGACTAAAAACGATACCTTAAATCCTGGTAGTGTTTGGACATTTGTTTAGCTAGCGATGAGCGGGTCTTCTCTGGTCGCTTCCGACTTTGGAGGAAGCAACCCAAGTTTGGCCACTCTGACTGGGCCATTGATACAAACGTTATTGAAAAGGCTCCTTTTAAAACAGGATGAATGATTACTGAAAAATGATACCTCTAAGAGCAGTATTGGCTTGGTAAGTTTTGTGACGCTTGCAGCGCGAAACCTAGTTTCGCTCGCCTTCAATTAAATATTAAGTTGGTCTTTAAGGAAACCTATTTGTTCCTGATGTTTTTGAGGATTTCCTTCCTTCAGTTTTTGTAGGTTCTGTTGTTTCCATTGTACAGCCGGAAAATCTTTGAAATCATATACCTCCCAATCGGGAGCCCCCTTTTCGAAATTCAATAGAAACTTTTTGTCTTCATTAGTCAAACTTTCGTGAATGGTCTTAATAAGCCGATTTCGTGTTTTCTCAAAATCCTCGTATGTAAATCCTTCCTCACTCATGCCCTCATATTGATTGGCCATAGCAGAACGTTGATCTAGAAGGTTGGGATAGAGCAGTTCATAGAGAGGGCGTTTGCTACTTAATAGGCCAAACAAAAACCCTTTTTTTATTTCATCGTTGAATCCTTCGTTATCCAAAAGGGATTTTACATCGAATAAGTCTCTAGGATGTTGTCTATCCAAGGCTGCACAAATCTTTCCGCCATGTAGTTGACCAGATGGAACAACTTGAATTTCGCAAAAGGCATCAAAAGCCTCCTGAGCTCTTTCACATAACTGCATGTTGACTGGCTCCTCAATAATACCACGGATTCCTTGGTTGACTTCCACTTTTATTTGTGCTATTCCATTTGAAATTTGGAGTTTTAGCTCAATTGGCTTATGTATAACTTTGGCATTGAGAACAACCGCTTCAACGTTTCCCTTAATTCGCGCTAAGGCATCGTTGATATTTTCGAATGATGTTTTTCTGTCTTCTAAGGGAATATAGGTCAAATCAATATCTACTGAAAGCCTGGGCATTTCTCGAACGAATAAGTTGATGGCCGTACCCCCGTGAAGTGCGAAACACTCTTCCTTGGCCATCTCTGGCAGTACACTGAGCAATAAGGCTACTTGAGGTTTATAATTCGCCATTTTCCAATTCTTTGGGTACGGTCATTTTGTATTTCGGATTATAAACCCCATCTTTTACGATACTGCGCTTGCCTTTGCCAAGATCAATTTTCTTTATATCCAGGTACTGGAACCAAGAATGATTCGCTTTTTCAGCCAAGTAGAGGAAAAGACGTTTGACTTTGATGGACGAACAGGTTTCCAATAAAATTTGGACCTGATTTGGTCTAAGGTTGTTAAGTCCTTCCATCAATTGGTAGCATTCCAAAAGTTCTTGACGCTTTGGGGTCAAATACAGGCACTCAAGTAATGCACGGGGGGCATTGGAAACTTTTATCGAAAAAGTTCTATGTTCTATTTCGGTAAGTCCGATTTTGGGAGACAAAAATGATGAACTGTAATAATCTACTTCCATCCCCCAATCGTAATTATTAAACCAGGCAGGCAATCGTTCATCCACGCCACCAAATAGCGTCACCTTTTTTTGGGCCATTTCCAAGTAATGGGCCTTTCCTAAAAGAGCAAGAGCGGTCTTTCCTCCGGGGTGTACAAATAAGCCAGCTTGCTTTTGAAGGGCATAGATCGCCCCTTCATATCCAACATCGTCACCCGAACGTATCATTGCTCCAGTGCCGATAGTAGTAAACCAATCGCTTTTCCTATAACGTTTTTGCAAATCAAGGCTGTACCCTTGCCCCACCAACCAAGAAGACAGAAAGACTATTCCTGAGGGATTGGCACTCAATAATTGGTTTATTTTTAATTTTCTATGGGTACTCATGGTACCAAATTACACAAAAATTTAAACTTTATTTGAAATTGGTTTAAAATCATTTGCCTTTTGGTACTAAAAGTACCTAAAAAGAGAAAAAATCAAACTGATTTAAAGTCTAAAATACCCGGGCTTTGGAGGAAGCAACCCAGGCTGCCCATCTGCAATAAAATGAAGGCGGGGTGGGACCACAATAAAAATCCGCAACAAACTTTTATTAGTAAGTTGCGGATTTTTTAATCAAAAAAATTTTAGGTTTTGTACGGCCAGGACAAGTTTAAATGCAATTTGCGGTAGTAATCGTTGTATTCTGGTTCAATTAGGACTATGGCAAAATGTTCGAATTGAACCTTTTTCAAGGCCATTGCCGTATTCCGGGAGGATTAAAACCTAAAAGCAAGGTATGCCCCGGCCCCCTCCTGATTCACGGTTGGGGCAATCAGCAGCCTATCCGATTTTTTGAATGGATTCCAGGAGAAAAGATAGTCGAAGTGGTAGACTAGCTTGGTCACTGCAATGCCCAGGGCGGAGCCCAGGATTACATCGGAGAGCCAATGTTTATTCTTGGCCATACGCAGGTATGCCGTACTTATGGCAAAAGCATAACCGGAATAGGCCAAAATGGGTTCGGTATTTTTGAATTCTTCATAGAGCACGGTTGCACTTGCAAAGGCCAGGGAGGTGTGCCCGGAGGGGAATGCCTCATTATTTGCGCCATTAGGTCGCTCCTTATCGATATTTATCTTTAGGCCAGTGGTAATTGCCTGGGTAAGCAGCAGGGACAGTCCTGCGTTCTTTGTTTGGTCAAACCAGTGGTTCTCAGCTTTTGCGCCCAAACCATCAGAAATGTACATCAGGGCCAGGGGTGCAAACCTGGTGTAATCATCGATATTCGTTCTGAGGTTGCGATTGACTTTTGGCTGCAATTCCTGCTCAAAATCACCATTGGTCATCAGCAGGGCGGTAGCTGCCAGCCCGGCCGGAATAGCTATTTTTTTTAAGGTAAGCGGCCGTCTTTCGGTACACTGATCAAAGGAGATGGAATCGAGAGTTACTTCATATTGACCTATGCAAAAGATAGGGGCGATCAGGAGTATGAAATAAATGCCAAATAAACATTGCTTTGTGAACATTCGTATCTTTTTCTAGGAAGACACCTCTATAACGCAATAAGACAGGAATAAATTTTATGTGGGTCTATTTCCTAATTTCGTTGGGAACCTTGCGTTTCCTAAAAAAGAGAATGTGCCAATCCTCGCTTACGGTTATATAAAGATTTCATTTGAAATTATATTAGAAAATATATGACTATTTCTATCGTATACTGGAAAATATTTTGCATTTTTCGACAGTTATTGCTCCAACTATATCGAGGGAACGGTCTTTGAAATTGAAGAGGCAAAACAAATGGTTGCCACCCAACAACCCCTACCCGCTAGAAATGAGGATTCACATGATATATTAGGTACGTATCAATTGGTTTCCAATAAGCCGGAAATGAAAATTTTCCCATATCCCGCTTAAATTATTTTGGAAATCCTTGCATACCACCATGAAATTCTGCTTAGCGCATAGCATCATAAAAAGCCTGGAAAGTTTAAGGACAAGAATAATAAAGCCGGCGACATTTTTTTGTCGACATGGAACTTGTACGCGGCAATTTATTACAGAGCTTTGATTTTTATAAAGCCCTTGTCCTTCCTTTTGCGAAGGCAGCTTATATGATGTTCGTTGTTGGTGAAGTTCATCCTTTTTTGGACGGTAACGGCGGTCTGGCCCGTATTAAGATGAACGCCGAACTATACACTGCCCAACAAACCAAGATTATCATTCCTACGGTCTTTCGTGAGGATTATCTAGGAGCATTGCGTCGATTGACCCGTAATAACGACCCCAAAGTTTATGTGAGGATGTTGGAGCGCGACCATGTATTTAGGGATAACCCATGGGCAAGTGATATGGAAAGCATGCAAGCACTATTACGAAAGTGCCATGCGTTAAAAGAGCGCAATGAAGGAGTTTTAAAGATGGTTGGATAATCATGGGCTGGGAGCGATTCCATCCCGGCATCGTACCAAGGGCTTGACATATGTCAAATAAAAGGACGTTTAGTCGCTAATGGGACCTCCGTTCGTCTCCCGAAAAATGCGACGGGCACGCTATAATTAAAAACAGAGGCCACAAATGCGGTGTAAAATAATTAGACACAATATGTCCAATAATTTTACAATGTAAAAAATAAAATTTCAATCAATACCTTATTTATCAATATGTTACATAATGGCATAATAATTTAGAGCTCTATGTACAGTAAAAAAAAATAAACACGAAACGTTCAATTTCTTACCTATGAAAAACCATTTTCTTGTACTACTTACCATTGCTTTTTGCTCCTGTCAACCTAAAACCAAGACCAAGGGAAATGAAGCTATTGTCCCCATTCGGGACTCGCTGACCCACCAACTGCAAACCATTCATGCCAATGGAGTCATTAATGGATTCGGTGCGGCCCTTGTCAATGAACAGGGCATTTTGTATTCCAAGGGAATCGGCTTTGCCGATGTAAGCTCCCAAAAAGCATATACCGACCAAAGCATCCAAAATATCGGCTCGGTATCCAAAACCTTTATCGGTCTGGCCCTGCTCAAGGCCGAAGAACTTGAGCAGCTGGAGCTGGACGACCCCATATCCAAGTACCTTCCGTTTGCCGTCCAAAATCCCTATTTTCCGGAAGTGCCCATTACGATTCGACAATTGGCCACGCATACTTCCACGCTCTTGGATACGGACACCTTCGATGAACAGTGCTATGTACTTAAAGAGGATGTCGTAGTATCAGACTCCTTGATGGCCGCTTCAGAAGTATTCAATCCTCCAAGTGCCGCCATCAGCCTGATCGAATTCCTGGAGAAGCTCTTGACGGAAAATGGGGAATGGTATGAAGAGCAAGGCTTTCTCAACGCAAAACCTGGTGAATTTTACGAATACAGCAATGTAGGAGCAGCCTTGGCGGCGGCCGTTCTGGAGCGGGCCACAGGTGTATCTTTCAATCGATTTGCCACCGAACATATCTTGGAACCGCTAGGAATGTCCTCCTCAGGCTGGTCATTCGATGATATTGATATGTCGCAGCATTCCACCTTGTATATTGGACCCGAGATCGAATTACCTTTTTATTCGCTTATCACCTATCCGGATGGCGGCTTGATTACAAGCAGCGCCGACTTGGCCAAGTACTTGACGGAATTGATCAAAGGATACACTGGGGAAGGTACCCTCTTAAGTCAAGACAGCTACGGGGAATTGTTTCGCGAACAACTGCAGGCCCATCACTTCCAAGAGGAACGGGATATAGACAATACCTACGACGATGAATACAATTCTGGAATTTTTATGGGCTTTTCACCCAAAGGATATGTAGGCCATACCGGAGGAGATCCGGGTATCGCCACTTTTATGTTTTTTAATCCCCGGACAAAAACAGGAAAGCTTATCATGATCAACACTTCAGTTAGGGGTTCTGAAAAAGGGGTGGCCCAATTTTATGACATTTGGAATACCCTGGATGCGTATGAACATAAATTAGCGAATAGCGAAGGTGTTCTGCCCTAATCTTTAGTTTCTCAATCGTAGCGACATGAAAACACATAGCCCCGTTTATTTCCTTCTTATTGTGCTGCTCTATGGATTGCTTGCTTGCTGCAAGGGACAGCCTGCCGAAGAAAAAGGTTCAAACCATCTTGACCCGCATCAAATCGAACAATTTGTACTTCATCAAATGGATACGCTTGATATCCCGGGGATTTCCATTGCGATTTTCAACAAGGAAGAAGTATTTTATGCCAAAAACCTCGGCTTGAAAAACTTGGAGACCCAGGAAAAGGTAGATAGCCAATCCTTGTTTGAGGCCTGTTCCTTGACCAAACCCGTTTTTGCCTATACGGTGATCAAGCTTGCGGCTCAAGGATTATTGGACTTGGATACCCCCTTGTATACGTATTTGCCGAACAAAGACCTGGCCCAAGATGAACGTTATAAGCTGTTGACCGCAAGGATCGTTTTATCCCATACCTCAGGACTACCGAATTGGAGGGAAGGAAAGCTCACTTTTATTTCCGATCCCGGGACCGAGTTTACCTATTCCGGAGAAGCATATGAGTATTTGGGTTCCGTAATCGAATCCCTGACAGGCGAAAATTTGCAAGAGGTCATCCAGAGGGAAGTTTTTAACCCGTTGAACATTAAAAACTCCTTTTTTATGGAAAATGAGTACCTAATAAATCATATGGCCACCGGTCACCGCAATGGTAAAGTCATGGGCCGTAATATTTGTAAGGAACCTCATATGGCCTACAGTCTTAGTACCCATGCCATGGATTATTCCAAACTCATTATGGCTTTCATGAAAGAAAGTGAACTCCCCCAAAGTACATTTCATCAAATGTCTGAGCCGCATTTCGCCATAGATTCCGATGATACGGTTTGCTTGGGCATCTTTACGGAGGAGACGCCAACCGGATTGCAGTATTACCACAGCGGCAACAACGATGAAAGGTTCAATTCCAGTTTTGAATTTTATGTGGACCGGAATATTGGATATGTCTATTTTATCAATTGTAACAAAAGAAGGGAATTCACGAAAGCATTGGAAGGTTATTTAGGGTATTATTGAGATGAATACATAAATGGCCCTTAGGTAACCAAGGCCTGCAAGCAAATGAAAGAGTTCCCCAAGCCCCAGTAGATTCAGGGGCTTTTTTATATGATTAAACTGGACGCGAAACCTGAACGATATTTTGTGCAGGTCTCTATTTGGGGAGCGATGAGAGCACCATGTTCATCCTAACGTATGGGTGTAACAAAAGATATGCGGGACTCATCTAAACAGAAGACATAAAAAATGATTATGCGTTGCATAATAAAGATAAATATAAATAAATACAAAAAAAGAATGATCTTTGTTTTAAAATTTGACCCAAAGGTCAAACAAAAGTGAAAAAGAATTTTATTAAAACGTATAAAATGCAACGAACAAAAATGATTCTTTTACCCGTTTTGGGCATGATTTTTCTACTTATTTTGAATTTGGCTTCCTATATGAACGGAGCACTTTTTATGGATAAGCTCTTGGTTTGCAGTTTTATCCTAACCTTCGTTTTCGTCATCAGAATTCGCGAAATTCTTAGCCGACCTGTACCAAAGGTGAAAACCAAAAAAATCAAGCGTCCGAATTACGGAACGCAGCACCCTCCCCTGGCTAGGAGAGCTTTATAACCTACTTCGGCACTTAATGAATTTATGGAAAAGGGATGGGGGTCTACCTGGTATGGGCTTCCTCCCTTTTTTCAATCTCCTTCAATATCTTCGGCACCCAAGTAGACGTGGACGCCGGTTTCCGAAACCGTTCCCGTAACTTACCGACCTATTCCCAAAAAATAAGGGGCTGTTATTGATCGGCATACCGTAATTTACGGTATATAAACCGCCAAAAAGCATAACTATGCCTTTATTGTACGTGGGAATCGGCATCTTGATTCTCCTGATCTTGATGATGAGATTCAAGTTCGATGCCTTCTTCGCCCTTCTGATTACCGCCTTTATCGTTGGTCTGCTGAATGCCATGGGAATGATGGACATATTGGGGTCCATGCTCAAGGGCATTGGCGATACCATGGGAAGCATCATACTGATCTTGACTTTCGGTGCCATGCTGGGCAAGATCATTGAGGAAAGTGGCGCTGCCCATGCCCTTACCCACAGTTTGACCAGCAGGTTCGGATTAAAGAATATTCAATATGTCATTTTGGTGGTCGGGTTTTTGGTTGGCCTGCCCATGATGTACAACGCCAGTTTTTTGGTGCTCATTCCATTGATCTACACCTTCGCGTCCACCACCAAATTACCATTAATGTATTTGGGGATACCGTTATCGGCCACCTTGTCCGTGGCACATGCCTATTTGCCGCCCCATCCGGCCCCTACCTATGTCTCCTTTGTATATGAGGCCGATGTAAATCAAGTGTTGCTGTTTGGACTGGTGCCCGTTATCCCCGCCTGCCTGATCGCAGGGATCTTCCTTTCCAAATTCTTTAAAAACCTCAAGGTAACCCCACCTAAAGAGCTCTACCAGGGAATCACCTTTACCCAAGAAGAAATGCCCAGTTTGCGGAATAGCCTTCTGGTCACCCTTACCCCGGTTATCCTAATGCTTCTGGGGGCGAGTATCGATTTGATCTTGGGAAAGGATGCCGATTATTCCGCCTTAGCGGCGGCAAATGTTCCCAATGATACCTTGGCCCTCGTTTTCGGAAAAGTGCTGGAGGTGTTCAAGTTTTTGAGCGATGCCAATATTGCACTTTTGATGTCTGTTTTTGTAGGGCTATATCTATTGGGAATTAAAAGGGGCAGGGATATGGAAAGCCTGATGAAAAGTATGGGCAAGGCGGCCAGTAGCATTGCCATGATCGTTCTGATCATAGCTGCGGGAGGTGCCTTTAAACAAATTTTGGTAGACAGTGGGGTGGCGGAATATATTAAGGGAGTAGCCTCGGGAATTGATATGAACCCCTTGATCATGGCCTGGTGCGTGGCCGCGCTATTGCGATTGGCCATTGGCTCCGCTACCGTGGCGACCATGACGGCGGCAGGGGTAATGCTACCCATGCTCTCACTCAGCGATGTAAGTCCGGAATTGATGGTACTGGCCACTGGATCCGGCAGTTTAATGTTTTCCCACTTTAACGATATTGGCTTTTGGATGTTTAAGGAATACTATAACGTAAGCATTAAACAGACCTTTGCCATCTGGACGGTAATGGAATCCATTGTGGCCGTAGTAGGGCTTATGGCCGCCCTGCTCTTGAGTACTATTGTTTAATGTACAGGAATTGTTGACCATGTTAAAAAAAGGAATGTATTGGGCATTGATCGGTTTATTACCAATGCTCATAGGCTGTGGTAACGCAAACAAGGAAAAAGATGTCCCTCGGTTGTTTTATGTGAACTCCTACCACAAAGGCTATGGGTCTAGCGACGATGTCATGGAAGGAATCAAAAAAGTACTCCAGGATAAGGATGTCGTCTACCGAACCTTTTATATGGACAGCAAACGGAACGGAACGTTGAGTGTTGTGGAAAATAAGGCCAAGGAAGCGATGTCCGAAATAGCGAAATTTAAACCGGATGTGTTGTTGGTATCGGACGATAATGCCGTAAAACATCTGGTGGTCCCACATTTCAACAACACCGATACCCCCGTGGTATTCTGTGGGGTCAACTGGTCCGCAGAGCAGTACCATCTCGGTGGAAACGTCACGGGGATGCTGGAAGTATTACCGTTAAGACAATGCATCTCGGCAGTTAAGCCCCCATCCGTAGGCAAGACCAAAATGACCGTACTTTCCGAGAATTCCTTATCGGAGCAGAACAACAAAATACTCTTGGATACGCTCTTCGTTAATCTTGGCCTTAGCGTAGATTACGCTTTGGTATCCGATTTTGACGAATGGAAGGACGCCTTCAAGAAAGCGAATGCCCATAGCGATTTGATTTATGTACCTACCAATGGGGCCATAGCCAATTGGAACAAGGAGGAAGCGGAAAAATTTGTTGAGGACCATATTCAGGTTCCCGTAATTACCTGTGATGATTTTATGATGCCCTATGCCGTTTTTGGCTTGACCAAAGTCGCTCAGGAGCAGGGGGAATGGGCAGCCAAGACCGCCTTGGCCATAAGCAAAGGGCAAAGCCCTGGGGATGTTCCCATTACCAAAAACCAACAGTCCAAGGCTTGGCTAAATGGGAAATTGGCCGAAAAACTCAATCTAGAACTGGATAGTGCCCTGCTTGAAAAAAGCACCAAGTTATGATACGAACCATGGGATGGACACCCTATATATACTCACTTACCTGGTAGAATCCCGTATAATGAGCTCTGTATCCAGAACACAGAATTTTGAGGCCTCCTCCTTATCCCTTAATTGTCCAAAAAGAAGCTCGGCCGCTTTCTCCCCAATGGTGTAAATGGGTTGGCCCACGGTGGTCAGGGCAGGTTCCACAAAAGCGCTCATGGGTTCATTGGTAAAACCGGCCACCGAAATATCATCGGGGATTTTTAGCCCCTGTCTTTTTAAAACTTTTAGGACCCCATAGGCCACCGCATCACAGACACAAAAAATTGCGTCCGGTAAGGGGTTAAGGTCCATTATTTTTTCAGTGAGCAGGACACCGGAATCGCGGCTAAAGTCCCCCTCGAATACGTAGTCTTCCCGCCAGGACAGTCCATGGTCCCTTAAGGCATCCTGATAACCCATAACCCGGTTGGTGCTCAAAAGCAGATTGGTAGGTCCGGAAATATGGGCGATTCTTTGGCAACCGCTCTCAATGAGGTATTGTACCATATGATAGGCACCATAGTAATCGTTGACCACTACTTTTGCCCCCTTGATGTCCTCCACAACCCGGTTGAACATGACCAACGGAATGCCTTTTCGCCTTAGTTTTCTCAGGTGTTCGTTTTGGTAGGAATCCCGGGCCACCGAGATGATAATTCCATCCACTTTGGCATGTAACAAGGCGCTTACACTTTTTATTTCGGTTTCAAATTGTTCACCGGAATGACACACCATAACATTATAACCCTCTTGGGCGGCATAATCCTGAATGGCGCTAATGGCAATGGCATAGAAAGGAATATTATAGGCCGGAACCACGACACCAATGGTTTTGGAGCTGCCCCGCTTAAAGTTTTGGGCCAGTTGGTCCGGATGGAAATCGCAGGCCCGGGTAAACTCCAAAATGCGTTTTTTGGTTAGGGGGCTGATGTCATGGGCATCACGAAGGGCTCGGGAAACCGTGGATTTGGATACCCCGAGTTCCCTTGCAATATCGTTTATGGTCAAATGATCTTTGCTCATTGGTTGTTGGACAATTACCGAAAAAGAAATAATCCAGGTATTCCGACCTTTGGGAAATTCCCTGATCCGTTACGGAACCGTTCCCGTCAATTTTGCTCATAAAAAGGGTTAAAGGGCTACCGCCCAGGACAATAAATTAATACTATTGAAAGGAATACACAAAAAGAGAGGTAAACCTTATGGGTAGTATGGATTCAAAATTACGGGAACTGATTCAAAAAAGAATCGATTTTTTGGAGGAACACCAGCATACTTTGGTCATCGATGCCGATACGCATCTGACAGATATCGATCATATCCCGGATGCGTTACGGGAAAAATACCAACGGGCCGACAACTACTATCAAGGTAGACCCTTGAGCTTGGGAGATATCTTGACGGAAATGAAATGGGCCAAGGTTGACATGTCCCTGATTTGGCAAAACCCGGCCACGACTTCCTATACGGAGGACAAAAAAGCAAATTACACCAACTTATTACAGGCTAACGAGGACATCTATAAAGCCGGATTACAGCATCCCTTTAAGTTCATTCCTTCCGGTTGGGTAGATCCCAAGGCCCTTGAACTGGAAGATTCCAAAACCTTGGCCCGGATTTGCGTAAGGGAATTTGGTTTTCCCTTTGTTAAAATGAATCCGGCCCAGAATGCCTATCCCATAGATAGCCCCGAGGTTTTTGAAATGGTCCGGACCATAACCGATTTGGGGGCGATACCCGCTTTCCATTTTGGGGCGGATACCCCCTACACCCCCTTGGAGGGTCTATTGAAAGTAGCCGATACCATTCCGGGTAAACCCGTCTTGGGCGTGCATATGGGCGGTGGCGGTGCAGGTTATATGGAGGCCGAGGAAACCTATACCAAGACCAGGGAGGCCGGGCTATTGAACCCCTACCTTAAGTTTGTCCATAGCGCCAAACGGGATACCCACATGGAATCGGATTTTATTGCCTATACCTTGGCCGGAGCACCCTTTAGCAATAACATCATGTGCGCCAGTGATGCACCTTACGGGCGTATGAGCTGGAACTATGCCGGATTTAGGGCAATGTTCGACACCCTACAGGATGCTGCCCACCCGGACAAAAGACTGCGGGCATACCCAGGTTTGATTACCGATAGACATGTACAGAACTATCTGGGCGGTAATATGGCCCTACTGGCCAAAGAAGCCTACCGGTCTATTTTAAAAACCAATGCTTAGTTAAGAATTCCAATGGCCACAGCTTATTTGGCAATGAGCAAATTTCTGAATGGCACCAAAGAAAAAATAAACATGAAAACGTCCTTAAAAGGCCCAATTTTAGTTTTGCTATTGATTACCCTTGTCGCAGGCCCTGCCCATGCCCAACGTTTTCCCAATACGGGATTTAAAGTTGAGGTGAAGCCCATTTCCGAAATACAGGTCCATTTTGACCGTCCTTTGCGAAGCTGGGACGGATTTGGCGTTAATTATGTGGAAACCTGCCAAACCCGGGATTATGGACTATTTCCCCAAGATTATAGCGGGTTCGGTTTTGCCACCGAGGCTACCCGGGAAAAAATACTCGATCTTGTTTTTGGTGAAGATGGACTAAGACCCGGACTCACCAAACTATTCCTCGATCCGTTCCATGAAGGAATGACCAAAATGGGTAATGACAACGATGACCCCATGGACATCGACTTAAAGGGGTATGACCATGAGACCACTACACATTGGATGCGCTACTTCAACAAAGAAGGTTTAAAAAGAATGAAACGATGGGGCGGGAACCTGACCGCCATAGCCACCTTATATGGCCCCGCACCCTGGATGACCCGTCAAAATTACGTGTTGGGCCGTGACCTGAATACAGAAGAGAAGTTTGAAATGGCCGAGTATGTGGCATCCTGGGCCAAATTTTTAAGGGAAAAAGAAGACATCAATGTGCGGTACGTATCCCTGCATAATGAGGGAGATGCTTATTATCGTTGGCCATTGGATGGCAGTAATCCGGGGGAAGACCACCGGGATTATAATATGTTTTGGCCCCCTAGCCAGGTGGCCGAACTCATTTCGATTACCCGGGATGTTTTGGACGCCAATGGTCTGGATGAAGTGGGCGTGACCCCAGGAGAGACCCAGACCTGGTTTCGGTTCGACACTTGGGGCTATGCCAGCGAAATTATCAATAACGTGAAAGCTTTACAGGATCTGGGACTGATTACCAGTCACAGCTTTGCATTTTTAGACAATCCACAATCCGTTTATTATGGGGACTACAGGAGCGTAGGTCAAGATTTGATACAGGCCAAAAGGCCCGAACTCAAATCATGGGTTACCTCCAGACCGTGGGCCGATGGCGTAAGCTTTATAGAAAATATAAGAAGGGATATCTACGAGAGCAAGGTAAACGGGCTCATTCCCTGGGCCACCATTTCCGGGGCCAATCAATGGATGGGGTCCGATGGCACCTATAGCGACGGTTCAATGAAAGTCGCCTTTTTGATACGGGAAGACGGTTCCCTAAAGATCAATGACCAATATTATTTCTACAAACAGGTATCCCGAGCGGGCCAGCCCGGAACAGTAGTTGCCCAGGTAATCAATTTGGACCCCGCATTGGGCGCCATCGCCTTTGGTTCCGGTAAAACCCAAAACCCGGACACCTTTGTGCTGATCAACAAGTCCAAGGAAGCAAAGGAAATCAAGCTACGAATTGCAGGGTCTCCAAGCACCGTTTTCAAAATAGTCCGCACTTCGGAAGGAGAACATTACCAAACCATTGGGGAAGTTTCGCTGTCCGAGGATACCATTACCTACCCATGTCCCCCCATGTCGGTAAGTACGTTTTTCGGGATAAACGAATAGAAAATTTAGGAAAATGAAAATCATTCTTAAACATTACATTATTCCGGTCCTCTGCCTATTGGCCGGACTAACTGGCTATGCATTCCAAGGCCCGGTATTGGAAAACGGGGAGCTAAGGGTTTCCGTTACCGATAAGGGAGGCATAACCTTTACGGACAAGGCCCATGATGTGGTTTGGGGCACAGATTTTCCGGGTTGGGTAGAAGTACGGCACGATGGAAAGAAGAAGAAAATTCCCTTAACGGGGAGCCATGTTCAGGCCAGTAAGCAGGGCCAAACGCTACAGATCAGTTTTAATGGACTGAAAGGTTTGGGTTTGGATGAGCCCGAGTTTTTAATGCAGGTCCAATTGACTTTGGAGAACGATTATTTGGAGCTGGAAATCGAACAACTCCGAACATCCTATCCCTTATTGAGTATTGAATACCCCGCACATCTCTTTTCCGTTCCCAGTGGCCTGGAAGATAGTTATATCGTGGCGCCCCATCTACAGGGAATTATGATTCCCAGTCGTTATGATACGGGATTCATGCGTATGGGGCAAAATGTATGGAAAAACATCGCGGATGTCGAAAAATGGTGGACGCTAGAATCCGGCAACCTAAATATGCCCTGGTTTGGAGCGGCCCAAGGGAAATCCGCGGTCATGGCCTACGTAGAAACGTCATCCGACTGTGTATTGCATATGATAGGGAACAAATTGGTGACCCCGGAGGGAAAGGCCGTGTCCAACCGGCAGGGGCAACATCAGGGCGAAAGGATTTCATCCCACACACCGATATGGCTGGCCAGCTTGCGCAAATTCTCCTATCCCAGGAAAATGCGTATCGAACTGGTGGAGAACGGATATGTGGGTATGGCGAAACGGTATAAGGAATATGCCAAGGCTTCCGGAAGATTTGTGACCCTAAAGGAAAAAATAGAAAAAAACCCAGAATATGAAAAAATCGTAGGAGCCCCGGACATCAAGGTATATTGCTTTACCAACCGGAAGAATGAGGTAGCCCTCAGGTCTTGGAGTGAACCGGTACTCAATGGATATTCCAAGGTAAATACCTCTTTTGAACAAGTAGCTACCATGGCCAACGACCTAAAGGAATTGGGCATCGAGAAATGTATGCTGTTACTGGCAGGTTGGAACAGGATGGGCTATGACCGGGAACATGTGGATATGTGGCCTCCTGCCCGAGACGCTGGCGGCATCGCCGGTCTTCGAAAAGCGGCGGAAACGGTGAAGGAGAACGGATATCTCTTCGCATTACATGATAACTATGACGACTTTTATCCGGACGCGCCCACCTTTGACGAGAAGTACATCCTTAAGAATGAGGACCAATCCCTCCATTTGGGAGGTACTTGGGATGGTGGGGTCACCTACATTACCCGTCCATCCCAACGTTTGGAATTGCTGAATCGGAATATGGCCCTGATACAAAAGGACATTCCACTGAACGCCTATTATTTTGATGTAATTACGAATACATCACATTACGAGTGTTATGACAGTCTTCAAATGATGACCCGGAAGGAAGACCTTGGGTATCGGTTGAAATTATTGCAGAATATCACGGATCGGGGACTGGTTATCGGTGGTGAACGGGGGACCGATTGGGCCCTTAAGGAAGTCGCCTTTTGTGAGGGTTTGAGCGGGGGTGGCACAGGATATCATCGTGGGGTAACTTATAGGACAGGAATTACCATACCCTTGTTTTATCTGGTCTACCACGAGTCGGTTGTAGGTTATTGGCAACATGGTACCCCCATGGGCCGCGAAGACCACAGCAATCACGTACTTTCCGATCTTCTCAATGCACAGCCATCCAGTTGGTCCGTTGAATATGACCAGTGGGAGGACCTAAAGCCACGCATAAAGGAGACCTATGAATTATTGAGTCCATTGCACCAACGAACGGCACATGAGGCCATGGTGGACCACCAAATCTTGTCCAAGGATCTTAAGGTACAACACACCACTTTTAGTGATGGCACCAAGGTTTGGGTAAATTATGGTCTCCGAACTCATTCCGTTGAAAACTTCAAGTTGCCTCCCAAGGGATTTAGAATCCAGTACAAGGACAAACAAACGATATCTGGAAGTTTTGCCACTTCCATTAAATATAATTAAGGATTGCATCCATATCTCGGATGTACCATTTTAAATGGAAAAATCGTTCGGATTTCGCTACTCTTCGGACATCATTCGATATTTTCTCCACTTTCCCCGTGCCCTAAACGCTGGAACAACAGGACAAGTTTTTGAGAATTTAAGGCAACCCATGTACTCGTAAACGACCTACTTTGCCCTCAAGAGTCAAACGATTAATTACACAAACTATGAATCTAGCAATAGATAGATTTCCCCCAAAACCATGTCCTAAGCTCATGAGCATTCATCTATTATTAGGTCTTATAATGCTCTTCACCCTTAGCGGTAGGGCACAGGAATTTGAGGACTTTACCGCAGTTAGGGCAGAGGTCGATTTTTCGGATAAGTTAAGGGTTTGGGACGGTTTCGGTTTCAATTATGTGGAAACGGCCCAAACCATGGATTATGCCAAAGACCCTCAGGAATACGGGGGTTTCAGTCTACTGGATCCCTCCGAAAAAGAGGAGATTATCGATATGGTCTTTGGTGCGGATGGCTTACGCGTCTCTTTGATCAAAATGTTCTTGGATCCCTGGCACCAAACCGGTCCAGGGGCCGAATTTGATCATAGAACGACCACCAAGACGATGCGCGAATTTGTTCGGATGGGACTGAACACAACCAGGGAGCGGGGAGAGGACCTCCAAATTATTACCACTTTATACGGACCACCTGCCTGGGCGACCCAACAGAAGATATTACGGGGGCGGGATATCGATCCAAAAATGAAGGGAGCCGTTGCGGATTATATGGTGGACTGGATCCGGTTTTTGGACGAGGAGGAAAAATTTCCGATCAAATACATTTCATTGCATAATGAGGGGGAAGACTGGTACCGATGGCCGGCGGATGGTAAAGACGGCAATATCGGACACGGACACGATTACAATATGCACTGGCCCGGTGAACTGGTTGCCGAATTTATTCCCTTGATGCGCAGTAAACTGGATGCAAGGGGATTAACTCAGGTTGGGGTAACCAATGGGGAACCCACCAATTGGTACCGATTCTCCACGTGGGGCCAAGCCGATGCCCTGGCCCGGGATAGGGACGCCTTGAACAATTTGGGGATTATCACCTCCCATGGATTTTATTCAGGGGGCTATCGCAACCGATGGTTTGGACCCCACACAAGTGAGGGAATCGATAAGTTACGGGCCCTAAGACCCGAGCTTAAGGCCTGGGTGACCTCTACCAGTTGGAGTGCCATGGATGCCAAGAACATCAAGGAAATGCACGGAAATATATACACCTCCAAGGTGAATGCCATTATTCCTTGGGCCGGTATACAACGTCCACCCCAATGGGTAGGGGGCGACCCCAATCCAGGTTCGGCTTTTACCATTAGTGAAAATGGGGACTATACCGTACGTAGGGGGTATTATTTTTACAAGCAAGTCACCCGGGCCGGTCGACCGGGTATGGCCGTCACCAATACCATTTCCAACGATTCGCAGGTCGCTATTATGGCGTTTGCCCATAACGGGACAGCAAACCCTGATGCCATTGTTATCACCAATTGGGGCGATGATGACAAGCAAGTGGATCTGACCGTTAAATGGAGCTCCTCGAATTCCTTTGAGGCATTTCGCACCACCGAGGGAGATAAGGACGCCAATGGAAAATCCAAGGACAATGGCGAAAAGTATAATTATTTGGGAGATTATGAAACAGCAGACGGTAAGCTACTCCTTTCCTTGCCCAAAGGCTCGGTTACCACGCTGTTTGCCAAATAGGGCCAAATACCGCCTCAAGAGCGGCAAAAGAATGTTGTTAGTTAGTTTGAATTAGTTTGAAGTAAACCCTCGGGATTCATTTTTCGGGGGTGTTTTCATGGAAAGAAACGATACTTGGGGCAAAGCTACGTATTAGCGGAGATTCCAGATAAAATCGGCGAAGGTATAGTCACCGATTTTGCCACGTACCGCCATGAAGACCAGATTATTTTTCTTCCAGATTACCGGGTTTCCATCTACTTCAGCCAGAACGGTCACGGTATCGTCCAAGTTATATATATCTGCTGCGGTAATGGCCACCTTGCGGGAACTGTTCTTAACGGAAGACATGATGTTCTTGCCCGAGGTCCTTTCTAGACCCAAGATTCCAGTGATCGGGGTGGCTAGGTCCTGCAATTCACAGCCCTCGATAAAAACAAAGGTTTCTGGTTTACCTGCTGCAAGAGGCTGGAGCGATACTTTACCCAGAATACCCAAAGCGACCATGACCCGGGAATAGGGTTGCAAATCACTTTCCTCCAAGTCGCTTATGGCCAAAGGCTCGAAAGGATCCAATCGCTCTTTTTTATTCAGAATAAGATCTTTGATTATGGTTTCGGTAAAAAAGAGATCTTGTGGATAAATCAAGCTGTCCACTCCCCGGAGCGCACGTACGGTGTACGGCCTTACTACGGCGACCTCTGCCTTTTTAGGTTCTGTGGAATGGCCCGCTTTAAACCTCGCATGCAATTCCCCAGCTTTTTCCCAGCTATCAGGTCGCATCAAGGGGAAGGTATTAAAATCCTTTTTGCCATAACCCAACCACATCATACCATCCGGGGAGAACAGGCGATGTTCTTCCAGCATTCTTTCGAGCTGCTCAGGATTGGGATGGGTAAGACCAAAATAACCATCGGGATAATACTGGTGGGCCTGCATCCAGGGGATTAATGGTTTGTTGAATCGCCTGGCGAATCCGGACATATATGCCATATCGACCAAAATGTCATCGGTGTATTCTTGTTTCCGGACGGGGTAGGGGTCTAAATGAATAAAATCAAAGGCACGCGACAAAAGTTCCTGTCCGCTACCGTCGTGATCATTTTTTTCGGCAAAAACATTCCCCCTGGTAGTATTGCGATATATTTTTAGTCGCTCCAACCCCTCACTCTTAAAAATTTCCTTGATGGTGTGTACCAAGTCGGCCTTTCCTTCATGGAAGTCGTACATCCATTGGGCATAGGCCATTCTGCCAAAAAATGGGACAAAGTTTTTTCCTCTTGGATAATGTGGCCAAGGGTACTTGGAGTGATAATGTGCAATGGAAGTATTGGAATAGTCCCAAATGGGATAGGAGGCTGCCGGAGTGGTATGGGTATGGGCTGCCCGATTCCATTCCTCGTCCCCTAATCGAATGCCAATAATCTCCTTTGGGTATTCGCCTCTGTTGGTCTTCTTCCAGGTTGCAATATGCTCCAGGACTACTTGACGGGTTTTTTCCAAGGTAGCCTGATCGCGTGCGCTAACATTGTTCCGTGCCCTGCGCCCACCTCCATCCAATACCCAGTAGGCTGCAATGATACAATGTTCCAAATCCCCTTCAACATCGGTTAGGTCAAAGGCAACTTCCCAATTATCCTGATCCAACCGGGAAAATGTTGCAGGTAAGACCTGAATATGCTGCTCTCCATCAAAATCCCTTTTTTTGACAAAGATTTCCACATTTCGAGGTTCGGAAACACCGGGCATATAATGTCCGGCCTTGCCGTTATCATAAATATCAGAACGATGGTAAACAGGTCTTTCCAAAATAATTTTTTGAGGTTTCGCTTCAAAACCAAATGTAAAACGGTCTACGGCCTTTCCTTTGTAAGCACCCCCCATCATTACGGCCCCTGTCAAGTCGGTATCCTCGTTGTTCTTTGGGTGGTCCGCCATGGGAACCTCGATGCGCGACAACAGCTGTATCCCATATTTTCTAGAGGCTTCCAATATTTTCGGATCATCCATGTAGTTATCGCCAATATCCACAGCTTCTATGCCATGTTCGGCCATATCCTTGAAATCACGATCAAACGTGGTCACCAGCCTGTAGGTCGTCATTATTTGGGGGAACTCCGTTAATGAACTATTCTTATTGGGCCGTTCTGCTCCTGGATGGCATCCGCACCATCCCGTCATTACAATTATCCAAGCGATATGCTTCATTTGGGTGAAGGTTTTCAATCGATTCGTTGGTTATAGTTGCCGTCGAAGTCGTTTCCCATATAGGCCCCCAACGGTATCCGCCCCGAGGAAATCCCCAGTTCGGTCCGGGTGATTGTTAGGCCCTTGAAGGAGAAAAAATCGAAGGCATCCGCCATATGGCAGGTGATGATATCCAGTTTATCATCATTGTCCAAATCCACCAGTAACGGGGTACTCCCCAAATTGGTGCCGGTATAATTTTCCCCTAGCTGGTAAGTGGTTCCATTAACGATGTCGTACACGATCAATTCATTGGTGTATCGGTATAGGGCCTTTTCATTCTCCAATAAATCTCCGTTCCACGCATCACTGGAAAACCGGTTGATGGTAAACAGGACGTCGTCGTTTCCGTCATCGGTAAAATCAAAGGATAGTGGAGAGGCATATTGAAAGGTTCCCAAGCTGTCCGACATCATGGGCTCACCTGTCTTACCGTTTACCACAACCTGTACGGAACGTTTGATGTCCGGCCAAGACCCAATGCCGTAGCTGCCAAAGAAGTCCAACGTACCGTCTTTATTATAATCTATCGGGGCCACTATGGAATAGGTCTCTACCCCCCCGGTAACCCGATAACTCCAAAGTGATGCGAAATTTTGACCGTCAAATGCCATCATTCTTCCATTGAAGGATTGAGCTATGATATCAGGAACCTTGTCCGAAGTGATATCCGCCAGTAAGGGCGGTGCAATAAATCCTTTGCCCTCACCGTCTGCCAATTGTTTGGAATTTTTCAAGTCGCCCTGCATGATATCCCTTAGTGTGGTCACAAACAGCCCACCATTGATCGTTTCGCCGCCAGAACCATAGATCACATAGGGATTAAGGTCGTTTTTAGACTGAAGCAGTACCGGGGCGCAGTAGGTTTCCTTGCCGTCCGGCATGGGCGCCTCCGCTAATAAGGAGCCGGTAGCTCCTCCAATGACCATAAGTTTTCCCGCCGGTCTGTCGGTTTCCTCCGGTCCTGCGTTGACAAAGCCTCCAAAAGCAGTCAGGATATCAGGTACGGCATCACCATCTTGGTCGGGCACCCATTGGGGTGTAAAAAAGTTGAGCAAGGTGGTGTCGTTCACCAAATCAAGTTCGGGATGATCGGATAAGAATTCCCATAGCTTTTCCCCGTTACGTCCATTAAGGGCGACCAGTTGGGCCGATCGTCCCCCGATAACCACATCCGGGCCACCATCTTGATCTAGATCATGAAAAATGGCCGAACCCACCATCTGGTTCCTGGCCGGATATTTCCACAATAGGCTCCCATCATTTCCGTCTAAGGCAATAACCCCTGTAGCGGTAGCCTCATACTCCTTGGCAGCGCCGCCCAGAACAAGGTCCAGGATATGATCTCCGTTAAGATCGACGGCCCTGCAGCTGGAGTAGGTTCCTACACTAGGAAAACTAACCGTCCAGTTGTCCAAGTTCCATGAGGTACATCCGGCGACCCATAGTATGGAGATGCATATCCCAGGGACCAAGAATGTTACGGGACTAACGTTGGATTTCATAAGTTTTTCCTTGAAAATTTTTTAGGCTGATGTTTTGGGCATCCTTTGGGGGATACAGTTTTCTTGAGTTTTGGGAAAGGTAACCTTGACTATAGTATATTTCTTGTTTTCGGACCTTGCCATTTCTTAGGGCAATTCGCGCCAGATAATCCCTTGGGCCAATGGGGACGGCCTTTTTTTCCTGTGTTATGCTAAAAATTAAAGGGCGATTATTATGTCTGGTGGCGACAATTTGTTTTTCTCCGTTTGTGCTGGTCAGTATGCCCAAGGCACGCGCTTCCCCATCTATGTAAAAACCGGTTTTTTCTTGGGACGGAATTTTAAAATCGCCTCTTCCGTTTCCCAATAAGATGAGCCCTTGGGAGGCGTCCATGCTTCCGGTATGTACATGGGGGGCGTTTGTATTGCCCACAAGGATCAAATCCAAATGTTCATCATCGTTCATGTCCTGGGCCAGAAGCCCGTTTATTGATGAAAATTGTGTCCTTAGTGGCAGGGAGGAAAGGCGGAACGTTCCATTACCCAGATTTTCGATATAGCTGCTGGAAAGGTGGTTGGCCTTGAAACGGGTAGCCGATTCACGTTCCGTTTCGGACAATACGTCCTCCAAGGTGGCTTTGGCATAGGAAACATAATTGGGAAATCGTTTTCTCATCATGGGCAATTGGGCAATAAGCTCATCACGGGATGGGACAGGCACCCTAATTCCCTCCGAATAGTAGCTCATTATGGGGTCAGGTGTTCCATTCTTATCATAATCCGAAACATGCCATTCCATGGGCTGTTCCAAGCTTGGACGAAAGCGATTGTTCTCCCCAAAATTACCGGCCACATAATCGGTGTCCCCATCATTGTCGAAATCGCCACCTTCAATACTGTTCCATAGACCATAGAATTGCTGAATCCCGGAATTGGGGGTGTGGTCCTCAAACCCAGTTCCCGTATTCTTTAAAAAAGTAATGGGCATTAAATGGCCAACAACGACTAGGTCAACTTTTCCATCGTCATCAAAGTCCGTCCACAATCCTTGGGTAACCATACCCAGTTCGCCGTTGTAGGGAAGGAGGTGGCTCGCATCCGCAAACCGGCCACCTTCATTGAGCAGTAGTAAACTTTTGGGAGTTTTTGGGAACTGTCTGGGCCTCGTCCTGGCACCAATAAATAGGTCTAAATCCCCGTCGCCATCAAAATCGGCAGCGGAAACGGAGGATCCACAGCTTGGAATCTTGGGGATGATTCCTTCTGTTAATGTAAACCTACCATGGCCGTCATTTTCCAACAATCGATCTACATAAATGGAATCGTTTTCCGGGGCCAGATTGCCCCCACTAACGATATACAAGTCATTGTCATTATCATTATCAAAGTCGAAAAAGAGATTTCCCATATCATTGGCCCCTGTGGCCCCGGCAGGCAGATTGATTTTCGTGGTGTCGAATCCCCCCGTTGAGTTTTGAAGCTGCAATTGTCTTCCATGGTTTCGATCAGCGCCCATATAGATATCATCCGAGCCATCGCCATTTACATCGGCAATGGCCATACCCGGACCTTCATTGGACAGCCTCCAAGGGAGCAGCCTTTCATAATTGAAATCGTTAAACCGAAAGGCACTGTGGGTATCATCCGCAGAAAAGGTTCCTGTACGTGGCTTTACCAATGGCTCGGAGGTTTCATTGTCGGAACCTTGTAAATTGTAATGAACCCCTTCTGGCTCCCAGGAGATGGTCATGAACTGATTTACGGGTTCTTCCGTTCTATGGGTAGCCGTACCATCCGGCCAAACTACGGTCAGTTTTTGAACGATCGAATCCTGGCCCATCCCGAAATGATGCCATTGGCCCATACTGGATTGGTAGCCTCTTTGTGGATAGTTTTCCAAGTATTGGGTTCCGGATGAGGTTTGGACCAGCAATTTGGCGCCTATGGCTTGCGGGTTTTGGGCCGGCCCTTTTAACTTTATTTGAAGAAAATGGGCGGAATCTCCCTGGTTTTCATACACACAAGCTTTTTGGTTTAAGACATTGATTACAATATCCAGATCCCCATCCCGATCCAAGTCCGCATAGGCCGCTCCATTGGCGATGATGGGTTCCTGTAGTCCCCAAGCTTCGGTTTGGTCGGCAAAGGTTAAATCCCCCTGATTGACATAGAGATAATTGGGAATGGCTACCTCGGGAAGCGCGGCAACGGTTTCCAGAATAGCACTGGGCGACTGGCTTTTTTGCATATAATGTTGGTTGAAGCTATAATTGACATAATCCAAATCAGTTATGTTATGGGGCAGTCCGTTGGTGATGAAAATGTCCTTAAGACCATCGTTGTTAAAATCGGCGAACAGTGGACTCCAACTCCAATCCGTGGCCGAAATATCGGCCAACTCTCCAATTTCACTAAAGGAAAGCGTTCCATTGTCCCCAAGGCCATTATTTAATTGCAAGGTGTTACGGATAAACTGGGGCTGATACCCTTCTTCCAATGCGGTTTCGTGGTAGTCGTTCGTTAATTGCCCGGCCATTTGCTTTTTTCTGGGATTGTCCCTGGGCAACATATCCATGACGAGGATATCGGCAAGTTGGTCGTTGTTGTAATCGGCTACGTCCACACCCATTCCATGACGACTCTGATGCTTCAAATAATCCGCAGCGCGATCCGTAAAGGTGCCATTGGCATTATTCATGTACAACTGGTCACTGGACAGGAAATCGTTGGCAATATATAGGTCCGGCCATCCGTCTTGGTCCAGATCACTTACCGCTACACCTAGCCCGTAGCCTTCGGTCAAAATTCCCGCTTCCTGGGTAACTTGGACAAAAGATGGCAGCTCTCCAGGTTTCCTACTTTCGTTTCTAAACAATTTATCATTGCTTTTGGCACTGCCATCCTGGATAATGGGGCGAATGGTGTTCTGTGGGAACCGTTCCAAATGGTTGCGAAGCATATAAATATCCAGATCTCCGTCCCTGTCAAAATCGAAAAACGTGGTATGTACCGTAAATCCCGGATCATCCAGTCCCATAGCCCTTGCACTCTCCGTAAAGGTGACCTGCCCTTGGGCATCTATGCCATTATTGATAAAAAACAAATTAGATCCCGACCGGCTGCTGTCCACCTTTGTGGCGGAGAGGTAGATATCCAACCAACCGTCCGCATTAATGTCCACCATGCTAACCCCGGTCCCCCAACGATCCGTACCTATATTTGCCTCCTGGGTGATGTCCTCGAATTTGAGGTTCCCTAGATTGCGATAGAGCCTCCCACTGGTTTGATTGCCGGTAAAATAGATATCCTCCAGGCCATCATTGTCCACATCCCCTATCGCTACGCCCCCACCGTTGTACATATAGGCAAAATTTGCAATATTGGCCAGAGTATCCTCGACGATATGATTGGCGAAGTGGATTTGGCTCTCTTCCGCGGATTTTTTTAGAAAGCGCTTGGAATCGTTTTTTGAACCACAGGAAATGAGGCTGGTCAAGGTACCGCAAACCAAGAATATCGGGAAAAAATAGCTCAGGGGATTTTTAAAAAACATCCACATTTTTTTACTGTGCCACCAACTGGATATGGAGTCTCGACCCGCTATCATTGGGGTTCCTCCTTGAGACGATCCATGCAAAGCAACATACCCCGAACGGTATGGTAAGGCCCCTTCCAGATGTGTGCTTTTTTTGCCCATTGAAACTCAGGCTCCGCATCGATTCCTTTTTCGTACCAACCGCCATGTTCATGATCCAGAAAGTTTTGGTCTACATAAGACCAAAGCGCGTCAAACTGATCTCTATATCCGGAATTGGGGTAAAGCCGATCGAATAGCAGTAGGGAGTTGAGTGCTTCCGCCTGCGACCACCAGTTTTTGGTGGTATCCACCTGTGTGGGGACACCATTTATATAATATCCTTTTTGGACCATACCTCCGGACTTGCTGTCCAGACCATGTGCCATGGAATGGTTCACCATTTTTTGGGCAACCTCCAATGTCTTTGGGTCGTTTGGTTTGCCCAGGGCCTCTGCAGCATCCAGCATGAGAAAGGCGGTCTCAATATCATGACCATAACTGACATGGTCCAGGGCATAGGGCTGTTCCTTGGTTCCGTTGCCCCATACCGGTTTCCAATTGGGGTGGAAGAAAAGGTTCATGGTGCCTTTTTCCGTGGTGATGGTATCGCGGACGAGTACCAGAAGATTGTCCAACTTTCTTCTTAAGGTATCGTTGGGCCACGTACGAAACAATTTGGAATAGGCCTCCATAAGGTGGATGGTGGTATTCTGATCTTTGTAAGGAAAGCGGATGGAGTCTGCGGCTACGGATCGATGTTGGGTCTTGTGAAAGGGATCTCCATTTTGCACCAAATACTGGAAGTAGCCGTTCAATTCCGGATCGTAGGCGTGCTCCTCTATCCAATGATAGGTCTCCTTGGCCAAATCCAATGCTTCTTCCGATTTGGACATATTGGCATAGGTGGCCAGGGCATAAATGGCAAAGGCGTTTCCGTAGGTGCGCTTTTCGTTGCCATATCCCAGGGTGTCGGACATTTTGCCGTCCCTGGTCCGCAAGGTATGGAACCCACCATATTCCTTGTCCCACATTACATTCTTGAGAAAATCGAACCCATGATCGGCATACTTTTTATAGGAGGGATTGTCCGGATAATATTCAGCTATTTTTGACAGTGCCCATAGATGTCGTGCTTGGGTCACGATCATCTTGTGCTGTTTTGTGGAAGGCCTCCAATCGTGTTCGAAATCGCTCAAAAAACCACCATACAGCGTGTCCAGGCTTCTGGGATACCAGACCTTTATCATTTTTTCCTCCAAAAAGGATTCCAATTGCCGGGCAACGTCTGCCTTAGGTTCTTTGGTACCCGCCGCACATCCGATCAGCAGTAATAAAAGCCCGGAAGCTAGACCGGCCAACAGTTTATCTCTATTCATGAGCGTACTATTTATTGGGGCGTTTTCATTTTAGCATAGTATTCCTGAAGGGTATAATAGGCCTTCTTCTTTTGTCCCTTTTCCGAAATCAGGCCCTTGCGGTTGTAATTGTCCTGAATGTCGGGCAGTGGTCTGCGGGAAGAATAAAAATCCATTAAGAGCCAGGGCATGGTGCCCCGTAGGAAATCCATGTTTTTGAACATTTCAAAATTATTTTTATAAACACTTTGCTGGTATTCCTCGGACCAACGGGTTAGCTCGTCCCCATGCATACCCTGCAACGCACCTGCACCAAACTCGCTAATGACCACAGGTTTATTATATGGGTTTTCCCATTTCTGGCTCGGACAGCTTTCCGGTAAACCTTGGTACCAACCGCAATAGTAGTTGATTCCAATAACATCCAAATGGGCCGCAAGGGGGTCCGATATCACATGAACGTCAGCGTCCTCAGGATTATCATGGGTATCGGATGCCGCGGATACCAAACGTGTACCGTCCAATTCGCGGGTGCTGTCGATCAAATTTTTGAGAAAAGCGAGCCGCTCTTCGGAAACTGGGGTTTCATTGGCAACGGACCATATGATTATGGAAGCCCGATTTCGATCCCTTTGGATGGACTCCTTAAGCTGTTGTTTGGCATTTTGAAGGGTTTCCGCATTTTTCCAATCAATGGTCCAGTAAACGGGGATTTCCGACCATAACATCAATCCGAGGCGGTCGGCCTCCCGGATCATATGCTCGTTATGGGGGTAATGTGCCAGGCGGACAAAATTGCAACCTAGCTCCTTGGCCCATCCCAATAAGGTAGTGGCATCCGCTTTGCTATTTGCCCGCCCTGATCGGAAAGGGGCTTCCTCGTGCATACAGATTCCTTTTAAAAAAGTACTTTTTCCATTAAGCAGAATATCCTTGCCTTGAACGGCTATTGTGCGGAAACCGATTTTATCGGATACCTTATCCTGTCCGGATTGGAGTTGCACCTCATATAGTTTTGGAGTATTGGGACTCCAAAGTTCCGGTCGGGCGGTAAAGGAAAAAGACCCTTTACCATCCTTGATCTTTATGGTTCGTTCAATATCCAATTCTGGTATTCTCAATACCACTGATGGGTTCTTATCCTCGCCATCCAGCTGCACATAACCTTCAATCTCCTTAGTAGATCCTTTCTTGAGCTGAATGGAATAATCCCGGATAAAGGTGGAGGCAAGGGTTACCAGACGTACATCGCGGGTTATGCCGCCATAGTTCCACCAATCCGTGTTTACGGTGGGTACCGCTTGTGGAAGGCGTTTGTTGTCTACCTTGACAATGAGCGTGTTCTCCCCATTCTTTAGCTCTTCGGTAACCTCAAAATTAAATGGGGTAAATCCTCCGGTATGCTTCCCGATTTTTTTGCCGTTCAAATATACGTTGGCCTCATAATTCACGGCCCCAAAATGAAGGAAGTTCCGCTGTGAGGCGTTTTTTTGGACATGGAATTTCTTCCTGTACCAAATGGTTCCCTCGTAGTAAAAAAGTTTTTCCTTTTGGGTATTCCAGTCCCCAGGGACACTGAGCTGTTCGCTGGTATTAAAATTGTATTCTATGCGCTCGGTCTTGTCCTGGACCGTTCGATCCAAAAAATAACCATCCTTTTTGGGTTGGTAACGGTGGTCATAATAGCCATTTTCAAAAGGGTCTATAATCATCTTCCATTGACCGTTGAGACTGGTCACGTTTCTTTGCTGAACATTTTGTATCAAGGGATACAAGGATTCGTTCAATTGTGCCTTCATATCCAACGTTGAAATAAGGGCAATGATTATTACAAATACTGTTCGCGAAACAAAGATTTTTTTCATTAAGGTGTGTTTAGAACTTGGTTTATTAATGGATTCAACGGATTAGGGTTTTGCTTAATCCAACAATATGTCTTCTGCATTATGGATATAATTGTCATGAAATATATCATAAATGATATCGGTACTCTGACCATTGTTCTCGTCATTAAATTTCTCAAAAAATAGTTTTCGCCACCCCATAAACCACACAAAATCCGAAAAAGTCGACCGTAAGGTGTCCATACGCGGCAAGGTCCCTACTTCGCCCAGGGCCAGTGGTTTTTCCCCGGCAATATGTCGCAACGCCTTGTAATGATCCTTGGAATAGGCATTATGGTAAACATCCGTGGCAATGACATCCACATAGTTATCCCCGGGATAAAAAAGGTGCAAGTCGTTATTTTGATCATCGTAGTTCAATACCCAAATGAGATTGTCCAGTTGTTTTTCGTAGGTCAAAAAATGATAGGTCATTTTATAGAGTTCAATAAAACGGTTCTTGGTCCTATCGGGTTCTTCTCCCTCTTCTTCCGGATATCCCGCCCAAGCGCCCCACCAGAACCATCCCCCGTTCATTTCGTGATAGGGTCTAAACAGCACGGGGATATTGTTGTCCTCCAATTGCTGTAAATAGGCAGCTACGGTATTCCATTTTGCCCGCCACATTTCGTGGATTCGGGTGCCTTTGGTGAGCATGGAATCAAATTCTGCTTCCGTTATGTTGCCCTGTATACTTTGCTCCCAGATATCCCCACCACAACATTCCTCGTCATCCATGGGTCTCGTTTGGTGGTACATCAGCGTGATTATTTTCCCCTTTTCATGATATTGCCTAATGGCCTCGTCTATCATCCGCTGTCTGTGGGAAACGTGTTTTCCATATCTGAAATCGCTTCCCCATAGTGCTGGTTGTTTTCCTCCGTTATATTTTACTAGACTATCGTCCCATCGGGTGGGTAGGTCCAGGTCATTGTGCATTCCGGAAAGGATGCCTCCTTTTTGTTTAACGTGGTATAAATAAGACAGCAATTTTCGGGTAGCTTCCGAGGCCTTCGGGTTTACCGGTGGCTGTGGTAAAACGGCTTCTTTTTTGTAAATAATGACCTTGTCTATGGCAAATCCATGGGACCTTCCGGCAATTTCTATTAGATTTTCCCCTTTTGTAAATTCATGGGCTGCCCAATAACCGGTCTCATCCAAGGTCCATGCCTTTTCATCACTGTCATAATACTTGGCAAAGTCGCCCTCTTTCCGGCCCGAACTACGGATAAAAACGTCATTGTCGCCGTCGTGCCTTAAGTGAAAATTGCGGAGTTTGATGTAATAGGTTCCAGGCTCGGCTACATTTATGGAAAATTGCATGTGCCGTTTGGGGTCGTTGTCGGGCTGACTATCATTGCCCCAAATGGCCGACCCTTTCCAAATGGCATATCCCCTACCGGAATAGCCGGAAAATGTAGAGTCTATTTGCCACTTTTCAGGAGCAAAAAACGAAGGATCTAAATCCTCTATTTCCACTTCCAGGACCCCGTCAGTTAATTGATGCTCCGGGTGTTGGGAGCAACCTATGGTGACTAGAAGAACAACTATGATAGCCACTAATTTACAACTCATTGGGTCATTTTTTTGGTGATGGGAATAACGATTTTGGGCCTACTTCATCTAAAGGGAATGCCTCGCCCGAAATAGGGCAAGGCATTTCCTAACTTAACTCAAACTATGAAGATATCGCTACCAACCCGGATTATTTTGGTTGATATTGATGTTGTTGGTCACTTCGGAATCGGGAAGTGGGAACAATTGATCGCGGTCCGCCCTAAAATTGGGACCCAGTTCATCAAAATCGCCCCACCTTCTGATATCGATCAAACGAACACATTCTGCACAAAGCTCCCTGAAACGTTCATCTTTTATGGCTTGTATTACGGCGGCCTGATCGCTAGCGGTAACATCGGGAAGAATGGCAGCGTTGCCTTCCCGGGCACGCTCTCGTATGGCGTTTAGATCTTCAAGGGCACCGGCAATATTGTTTTGTTCCGCCCGGGCTTCCGCACGCATCAGGATAACATCGGCCAAACGAAACAGAATAAAGTTCTCCTGGGTATCCCGGGTGGTGGTATTGGTTTCATCGATGAGCTTGGAGAACGTCCATCCTTGGTTTTCAAAATCATGGGGTCCGCCGTCCACAATGCTGGTTGGGCCGAAGAAATAGTCGATCAAACGGGGATCATCGGCATCAAATGCGGCAATCAACTTATCACTGGCCTTATGTCCTTCATTGCCCTCACGTCCTGGGCGATAGTTCCAAAAACTTCGGAAAGAGGTTTTATTGGTTGGGCTATTACCCCCATTACCTAGGCTCCAGTCGTGGTTTCCTCCTCCAGTGAAGGTAAACACGATTTCATAGATGCTCTCGTCATTGAAAGGATTGAAAGGATGGTGAATGTCCCGTAGCTCTGGTAACAGGGAATAGTTGTCGTTGATTACGGCCGTGGCCGCTGCCTCTGCACCAGCCCAGTCTTGCTGATACATTTTTACCCGGGTCAATAAGGTATTGGCAGCACCTTTGTTGGCCCTTCCAAATTCAATTTCAGGTTGCTCCGATTTGGACAATAGGTCCGGTAGGGCGGATTCCAAATCCGCAACCACGTTTTCCAGGATGGTGGCCTGGGGCGTTACGGGAATATTGGATTCGAATAAATTTTCAACTGTCTGGTAAGGGATATCACCAAAATGTACCGTTAAAAGGTAATGGTACAAACTTCTAAGGAACTTAGCCTCGGCCACTATCTTGGCAAGTCGTGCATCTTCCCCTCCGGTATCCTCCAACTGCTGTGCGTACAAAATGGTCTGGTTGGCCCGGTTGATCATATAATTCTGAACCCGCCATACACGGATTAAATTGCCGTCGGTTGGGTCCCAGCCAAAACTGTCATAAGTCCAGGACGGATTCTTGGATGCCACGTCATCCGCGGGCATATCCATGAACCAAAAGCCCTGTCTGCTAAAGTTCTGAACATTGGCCTCCGTGGCATAGGTAGCAAATAAAGCTTGTTCCACGGCATCTACATTTACAAAATAAGCATCTGGATTGGTAGCGTTAGGATTCACCTTCTCCAGGAAATCATCACTACAGCCAATAACGACCATCATGCCGGCAACTACTAAACTGATAATTCTAGATGTATTCTTCATAGTCTTGTCTTTAATGTTTTTTCTTTCTTTTTCATATTAAAAATCCAATTGAACCCCGAATATAAATACTTTGGGCACTGGGGTGATATTGCCCTGATCGATACCCAGGTTCAATGCACCACCGGCTTCCGCCCCTATTTCAGGATCAAGTCCGGAATAATTGGTGATGGTCACTAGGTTTTGTGCAGTTCCATAGATACGAAGATTCTGTATTCCAATGGATTGTGAAGTTTTGGCCGGGAACGTATAACCAAGGGTCAAATTCTTAATACGCGCATAGCTGCCATCCTCTACAAAGCGCGAATGGATTACCTGGTGGCCGTTCACATTAAACCTCGGAATATCCGTATTGGTATTGGTGGGTGTCCATGCATTCAAAACAGCACTGGACTTGTTCCAAAGATCGGTAGGGGCCTCGATAATGGCTCGTTGTAAATTGTATATATCGTTCCCGTGGCTTCCTTGGATGAACATGGTAAAATCAAATCCCTTGTAACCCAAATTAGCGGTAAAACCGTAGGTGAAATCGGGAAGTGGATTTCCAATAATGGTCCGGTCGTTACTGTCCACTACGCCATCCGGGGTTCCCAAAATGGGATTGCCCTCTGCATCGGCACTATTGATGTCCCTAAAGCGATAATCCCCTGCTTGCCTTCCTGGATAGAGATTGGTAAAGTCATCACTTTCCTGATGGATGCCGTCGGAAACAAAGCCAAAGAACTGGCCTACCGGGTTACCTACAATCGACCGTGTCACCGGGGCGTCGCCAAAGATATCCGAGGTAGTCACATTTCCAGCGATAAAGTTGTTATTGCCGAAATCCAGTTGAACCAAGGTATTGTCTATTTTGGTCAGGTTTCCGAAAAAGCTATAGGTAAAATCGCCTTTGTTGTTTTCATAACCCAAGGAAAGTTCAAATCCCTTGTTTTCCATTTTTCCAACATTGATAGGAATGGAGCTAAAACCTCCGCTGAGCGGTACCGGTGGACTGGTGATCATACGTTCGGTATCCTTTACAAAATATTCGAATTCAAATGTCAGGGCATTGTCGAAAAAGCCTAAGTCCACACCAAAGTTGGTAGAGGTTACCAATTCCCAGCGCAAATCCCTGTTAGCGCCTTGTTGTACCGTAGCGGCGTTGACGATGGCCGCACCTTGTCCTGTTACAAAAGTAATTCCAGTTTGTACAGGCACCACGGAGGAATATAGCCCTAGGGAGGAAACGTTACCCAATTCCCCATAGGCTCCCGATATCATAAAGTTGCTAAGGAAAGAGCTATCGCCCATAAAGCCCTCCTCGCTAATTCTCCAACCGGCGGAAAAGGCCGGGAAATTGTCATAACGGTTGGCCTCGGCCAATCGGGAGGATCCATCCCTCCTTAACGACCCGGACAGCAGATACTTATTCTTATAGGAATATTGTACTCTTCCCAGATAAGACAGCAAGCCCCAGTCCAATACCTCGCCATCCGCATTTAAAGTGGATGGATCTACATTACCGATTTGATTGGCATCATTGGTAGGCGGTAAGTTCTGACCCCGGGCACTTAGGGAAGAGAATTCGTTGGTTACCTTTTCCGCCGCAATGGTCGCGGTTACGGAGTGATCACCAAAAATTTTGTTGTAATTCAAGGAATTGATAAAGACCAGGTTGAGGTTTTGGGTCCGGGAATTCCGTACTTCAGAAGGACGTGTCCCTCCATTGGAAGAGGCGTATTCCGGATTGGAGATTTTTATATCCTCATAGGTAAAGTTGACCCCAACTTCGGTCTTAAAGCTCAATCCGTCAAAAATATCCACTTGTGCATAGATATTGGACAGTAAGTTGTAGTTGTTCTGAACATCGTCATAAAGTTCCGTAAATACCAAGGGGTTGTCCAAGGAATGGCCGTATACTTCATTGGTCGGTTGTGCAACTCCGCCCAGATCGTTCGGGTTAAAAACAGGAAGTAGCGGGCTCATGCGCGCGGCGTTTTCCAAAAGTGCAAAGGCACCAGGTCGTCTACCTTCCCTGTTTCTTCTAAAGTGGCTAATGTTCAAAGTCTCCCCAATCTTTAGGATCTTATTGATGCGATGGTCGGAGTTGATACGTAACGTATACCGTTCCAAACCGGTACTGCGCAGGGTACCACGCTGGTTGAAGTAATCTGTGGATACCAGATAGGTAGAAGTTTCATTACCGCCACTAATGGAGACGTTATGGTTTTGCATGAAACCGGTCTGCAATAGCTCGTCATAAAAATCGGTATCCGGTAGACTGGCCGCTGGTTCGGAAAATATATCCGGGCGGTTTAACATCTCACCGGCATCGGCATCCAACTGATCCATAAAACGATTGGCGTAAACCAAGTATTGATCTTTGCGCATCAAATTTTCCAGTCTGGCGTTTCCATTTTCGTTGATCCCGGTATATCCCTGATAACGAACCTGGAGCTTTCCGGCCTTACCGCGTTTGGTGGTTATGACCACAACCCCTGCAGAGGCCCTAGCTCCGTAAATGGCTGCAGCCGAGGCATCCTTTAGGATATCGATGGATTCGATATCGTTCGGGTTTATAGAATTCAACGGGGATGACCCTGTCCGAACAGCCTGACTGTTCTGTTGAATTGGAATCCCGTCGATAATATACAGGGGCTCATCATTATTGATACTGGAAATACCCCGAATCTTTACCACGGAGGGAGCTCCCGGAACACCGCCCGACTGCGTAATCTGTACACCTGCGGCCCTACCTTGTAGTGCGGATTCCAACGTAAGCACGGGAACACTTTCCAATTCCTCGGCCTTTACCGAAGAAATGGCGCCCGTTACGTCTCTTCGCTTCTGGGTACCATACCCGATGACCACCACCTCATCCAAAAGATCGGCGGAAATGGCCAAGGAGACATTGATCGTGCTTCTTCCATCAACTGAAATGGTCTGGGATGAATATCCGGTGTACGAGAAATTGAGTTGCGCCCCATTTTGTACGCTTATGGAATAATTGCCATCAAAATCCGTGGCAGTCCCATTTGTGGTGCCCTGCTCCACGATACTCGCGCCGGGAAGGGGCGTATTCGTTTCCGCGTCCGTTACCGTACCCGTAACGACAATTTGGGCATTCATTGTTAAACCAACAAGAAAGAGCGACAGGGAAAAGAGCACATTCTTGAATTGGCCAGGTTGTTTTGTTTTAAGTCTCATAAAAGTTAGTTTTTGTTTAACAAGGTCATTTTGGAATTGCCAATCGCCTAATATCAAGGCGGGGATTTTAAGAACATGGCAATTTTCACTTCTGATTTTTGGTTAATCCGTGGTAAAATTGGCCAAAAGAAGAAATTGGGCATTGCTCGTAAGTTCCATAAACTTATCTGTAGTTTTCAACGCCCCTGGCTTTGGGGCTTGCGCGGTCCGTTATACCACCGTAGGTGGTATGCCGTTAAGCCTACACTCTATGAGGCCCTTTAAGAAAGAACAATGGATTTTTTGGGATGGGTCATTTGGCGACCACCACGGATTTGGCGTATTTGGCCGGACTGATCTTAAAATGTTCCTTGAAACAGCGTGAAAAGTGGGCGGGGGTTTTGAACCCTACACTATATCCTACCTCTGCGGCCGTAAAATTGTCCGACTTTAACATTTGTGCGGCTCTTTTTAGACGAAGCATCCGGACAAGCTCTATAGGGGTCTGATCGGTTAATGCGCGGATTTTTCGATAGAGCTGGCTTCGGCTCATGTACATTTCCTTACTGAACACACTAATGTCAAAATCGGAATCCGACATGTGTTCCTCAATAAGCTCGATAATTTTTTCCAAAAATTCCTCGTCCGCGGAATTAAAGGTAACCTCCTTGGGATTTAGGGACAAGCCCTTGGAAAAACTCTCCCTTAGCCGCTTCCTGGAGGCAATCAATTGTAACACCTTTGCCCGTAAAAGATTACCATCAAAGGGTTTGGTAATATAGTCGTCCGCTCCAGATCGGTAACCCGCCAAATGTTCTTTGCGGCGCATGATGGCGGTAAGGATAATAATAGGAATGTGGCTGGTCCTCTGGTCGTTCTTTAAAATTTGGGCCAGTTCTATACCGTTTCTTTGTGGCATCATCAGGTCGCTAATAATCAGGTCGGGGATGCTTTCCAAGGCCAAATGCATGCCCTCTTCCCCGTCCTTGGCCTCCAATACTTGAAAATCATCCACCAATTGTTGTAAAATGAATTTTCGCATATCCTCATTGTCCTCCACCACCAAGACAACGGGCCTTCCTTCGCCTACGTTCATCTCCACGGGTACCCATGCGTCATGCAGAACTTCTTCCATAGGTTCCAACCAGGTATCCTTGGTCGTTACGGACTTTCTTTTTTCCTCATCGGAATAGGCTTCCCCGTCCACAGGGACAATTATCTTAAAGGTGCTTCCCTTGCCTGGTTCGCTTTCTACACCTAAACTTCCCTTGTGTACGTGGGCCAACTGTTTAGAAAGTGCCAGACCTATACCGGTACCGTCCCAAGGCTCACTGTAATCCCCTGAAGTTTCCTCTTGGTTAGTTTTTGGGAACGATTGATGGAAATAGTCAAAAATAGCACCCAATTCCTCCTTTTCAATCCCAATACCGGTATCGCTTACTTTTACCATAAGGCGGGATGCCCGGCCCTCGGCTTTCTTTTCGATATGGGTTTCAACACTTATCCTGCCTCCTGGAGGAGTGAATTTAATGGCATTGGAAAGGAGGTTGAAGAGTATTTTTTTCAATTTGTCCGCATCGAACCAACCTTCAAAATGGGCTGGATCGGCGGAAAAAAGAAGTTCCTTGCCAGTATGCTCCGCCATGTCCTGGAATTGAAGTACGATATTGCGGATAAACGGGATAACATCCTGTTGTTCCACACGCAATTTCATTTGACCCGATTCCAATTTGGTGGTATCCATAAGCTGGGTCACCAATTGATAGAGTCGCTGGGCGTTCCTATAGACCATTCTGTAGGTGTTGCCACGCTTGGGATCAGCGACGTCCGTACCTAATAATTTACGTATGGGGCCCAATATTAGGGTAAGGGGAGTTCTGATCTCATGGGAGATATTGGTGAAGAACCGTACCTTCATTTCATCCAGTTCATGCTGCTTTAAATCTATTTCATGTTGCTGTCTTTCCATTCGTAATACGTTCTTCAGGCGTTCACGTGCAATGATCTGCTTTCGTGCCCACCAGAACATGACCCCGAGCAAGAAGGCATATAGGCAGTAGGCCCAAAAAGTTTTCCAAGCGGGAGGCTTTACCTGAATAAGTACCTGACGAGGATTCTGATTCCAAATATTATGGTGGTCCGCTGCCTTGACTTTAAACGTGTACGTGCCCGGGGAAATATTGGTGTACACTGCCTCATTCCTGTTTCCGACATAATTCCAATCCTCATCCAACCCCTCAAGGGTATAGGCGTATTTGTTATCCGATCCATGGGAGTAGTTGAGCGCCGTAAAATTGAATGAAAAGGCGGACTGCCAATGCCCGAGGACAATGGTATCCGTGGCATTGATTTGTTGCTTTAAAGGCCCCTTGTCGTTTACCACTACCGTTTTGTTATGAACTTTAAAATCGGTTAGTAAGAGTTTGGGAGGTTGCTCCAAATTGGGAATGTTATCCGGGTAAAATGCTTCAAAACCATGTGAAGTGCCAAAAAAGAGCTCGTTATCTTCCGATTTGAAGTAGGCTCCCGGATTAAATACGGCACTGTTTAGTCCATCCCAAAGCCAATATTGAACAAAGCTCTCATGCTGGGTATCAAAATGGCATAGACCCTGAGCCGTGCTCAGCCAAAGTTGCTGGGGACCGTCTGGCAAAATGCCGGTTACCACATCATTGGGCAGCCCATCACGCTCATCATAGTGTTTAAATATCGGATAGCTGGCATCCCGCCAGCCCACGAGTTTGTTCAACCCGCTACCATGGGTGCCCACCCATAGGAAGCCGTCCCCATCCTTGAATAGACTTTCAACAAAATTTCCACTAAGACTTTGGGCATCTTCCGAGTCGTGTTGAAAACGCTCCGTGTCCCCGGTCTCGGGATTCATTCGGTTCAGACCCAGTTTGGTTCCCGCCCATATCATTCCGTTCCTATCTATTAGGATAGACCGTATGTAATCCGTAGAAAGGGAATTGGCGTTATCGGGCCAATGACGATAACGTTCCACCAATCCCGTGGTTTTATTCAATTGCAATAAGCCTTGGTCCCGCGTTCCCATCCAGAGGTTTCCGTTTTTATCTTCGGCTATGCAGAAGATCATTACTTCGGATCCGATGGTATTTTCCTTGTTCATGAGCGGCATTCGCTTAAACGATTCCGCATTTTGGTCAAAGTACATCAATCCATTGCTGGTACCGAACCAAACGCGACCGTCGGAGGTCTCGTGTATAGCCAGTATTTCATTATCGATAATGCCCTGGCCTCCTTTATCGTTTTTATCAAAATGGGAAATGACCTTTTTTTGCCTGTCGATCCGGAAAAGACCATTTTCCAAAGAACCGGCCCAAATAATGCCTTGCCTATCCTTACAAATGGCTCCTATGGAACTTTGATTCAAACGTTGGGCTACCTTTCCCGGTATATCAAGTTTGGGAAAGAACTGCTGCGTAAAATCGTATCGGTTAACACCGTCTGTATAGGTACAAAGCCATGCATATTGGTTTCCATCCAGAAATATGGACCTAATTCGGTTTTGGCCCAAACTTTTTGGCTTTTCCGCATTGTGTAGGTAGTGATGAACGGTATTTGTATTTCGATCAACAATATACAATCCATCCAACCAGGTTCCTATCCATAAACGGCCATGGGGATCTTGGGCTATATACAATACCGCCCTATCCGTAATTGTATTTTCAACACCTTGGGCATTGATAATGGTAAAAGGCTCAAATTTTTGGGTAGTCGGATTAAATTGGGCAATACCGGCTCCCGTTCCGATGATCAATGGGCCATCGGAAATCTTTGCGATCGAGAAAATTCTAAGGTAAAAGTTCTCTGGGTCCCGCATGGATAGCATGGGGAAAGAAGTAATTTCGCCCGTCAACGGGTTGTAGCGGTATACCCCGTTGGAAGCCGTTCCGATCCAAAGATTCTGTTCATCGTCAAAAGCAAGTGTCGATATTTGCTCATCTTCGGGACCTTGCACCGAATCAAAAAGAACTTTTTCGATTTTTTGTGTCTCCTGATTCAATAGATGTACCCCCTTACGTGTACCGATCCAAACCTGATTCAATTGGTCCAAGGCAAGTGAAGTAACAAAATCGTTGGTCAGTCCCGTACCATCACTGATAAAATGGTTAAAACGACCCTTCTCCAGATCGTAGCGATTAAGCCCACCCCCTAAAGTTCCTATCCATAAAATGCCATTCGGACTTTGTACTAAGCAGGATACATTATTATGGTTGATACTGTTCTTTTCTTCGGGGTCGTATTTAAAGGTCTTGAAGTTGGTGCCATCGTATCGGTTTAGCCCATTTTGGGTGGCGAGCCATAGGAATCCATCGTTATCCTTTATAATTTGATTCACATTGGAACTGGAAAGCCCATCTTTTGTGGAAATGTGATCAAAGGAGTTGTCGGGCACTATGATTTCCTGGGTCTGTGCATTGAGCAGACAGGAAAACCCTATGAAGAAGATGAACCGTATTTTTTTGAGCGCAGGTATCATATGAAAAGGGCCATTGTAATTGCTTGTTTTCATAAGAAAAGAACAATCCTCTTTTTTCCGTACCGTCTCCGGTAAGGTTAAGATAGCAAATATAATGGCATCCCGAATAACTACACGAAACCTTAAGAGCACTAGATACGGAGGGACAAGGATTTGACACTTCCGGGAAACACGGATAGCGATAAATTTTTTTATTAGGGCACACTTTTATACTAATCTACGGGGGCAAGGTATTGGAATATAGGGTAAAGGAATACCTCCACGGACCTCCTATTTTTAAAAAATGATAACATAGGTACGTACCCTGAAACTTAATGTGAAGATCGGGTTCGTTCAAAAACACTTTTTGTTAAGACCATAAAACGATAGTATATGATACGACAACTATGGATATACGTGCAAATTGGCCTGCTTCTTGGTGTGATGGGATGCAAAGAAGGCAATCTGGCCAACGACCAAGAGAATCCAGAAACGAAACTTGAATACACCTGGCAACAGTCCTATTTGGGAGGAGGTGGTTATATCGTTGGGATTTTACAGAACCCCAAGGACCCCGATCAGCTTTTTGCCCGCTGCGATGTGGCCGGAATGTTCAAAAGCTCCGATCGGGGCAAAAGCTGGAAACAGATCAACAGGGGAATGTCGCAATGCCACCACCATAGTGTGGAAAGTTTTGCCATAAGTCCCCATAATCCCTCCGTATTGTTTCGATGTTCCGGGGAGGCCAGAGGAAACCATATGTTCGGCGACATTCACAAGAGTACCAATGGGGGCGAAACCTGGTATCCCGTACTTGATCAATTGGATTATGCGGGAAATGGGGCCAACCGCATGTTGGGCGAAATGATCGGTGTGGATCCCTTTAATCCTGGACGGGTGGTGGCTGGAGGATTTTCAAAAGGGATCTATTATAGTGAGGATCAAGGGGAGAGTTGGAAGTTTGGCGGATTGGACAAGGAGCCTCTGGGTTTTGTGGCATTTCATCCCTATGTGAGGAATAAGTTATACGTTGGAACCTTAAGCAAGCTCAGATATCAGGAATACCTTTATCCCAATGGTGGATATGATCGTGAAGCCGTTGGGAGGTTGTACGAATCCAACGATGGGGGTAAGACCTTTGAACTGATTTATGAAAGTGATCAGATCGAGTTTGGTGACATTGCATTCGATCCCAAGCGCCAAGATGTTCTTTTGGTCTCCGGGCTGGAGAGTGGCGTCCATCGAAGTACGGATGGAGGCCATACCTTTTCCAGGGTAATGCAAGGACTCCCTAAAAACATTAGGTACAACACCATTTCTTCCGACCCCAATACGCCGGGCACTTATTATACGGCGCCAAGCCGTAGGTCTAAACATGTGCACGTTCCTTTGGTCCCCATGTATGTCTCCAAGGATTATGGAAGTTCTTGGAATATTTTAAATTCCTATGGGGAGGAAGATTTTAAGGATTATCCCAGCTATATAAAAGACCGAAAATTTTTAGGATGGGCCATTTCCAAGGTGGAACCCGATCTATTTGACCCACAACGGCTGTACATGACCAATTGGTACGGCGTTTCCGTTTCGGAGGACGGTGGTCTGACATGGAGTGGGAATAATTTTGAAGGGACCGAGACCATATGTGCCGAAGCGATCATCGGGGACCCTCATGACCCGGGAACCTTTATTTTTGCCATGGCCGATCACCAACCCTCCATTACCCAGGACAATGGTGAGACCTATCAACAGTTTATCAAAAGGATACCGGGAGAGGAATATCTTCCGAGCAGTACGGCACTGGTATCCTCAAAATTCAAGAAAGGACTGGTGCTTTACGGAAACACGGAACGGGGTACTATCCGTTCCGGTATCCGAAAAAGTACCGATTATGGTAAAACCGCGACCATGGTGACGGAGTTTCCCCAGGGGCTCTTCGTGCAATCGCTGCGGGAGGACCCTCAAGAACCCGGGGTATTCTATGCCTATGTGGACGGTAACTTGGCAGATGGCGCCGGTATTTATAAGTCGCCCGACTGGGGCGATACGTGGAAATTCATCCCTATCGACCTTCCGGATTACATCCATCAATTGCCACATCAAAAAGAATGGATAGAAAGTGAAATGCTCTCCATCGTTTTCAGTCAACAAAAGAATGTCTGTGGCACCAATCAATTAATGGACATAGACCCCTTTACATCCAATACATTATATGTAGGCGAATGGACCGAAGGGCTGTTTAAGACCGATGACGATGGCGTAACCTGGCAAGACATATCCAAGGGGCTGCCTTTCAAAAATGATAAGGGCACGGTTTTAAATACAGTGGTTTTGGACAAGAACAAGGAGGGACATCTCTATGCGGGATTTATCCGGGAAGGGCTTTGGCACTCTTCGGACCGCGGAGAGACCTGGGAAAAAGTATACCCAGAGGATGATAGCATTTTCAATGCGTCGAGTGTCATTGTTGGGGGCACCCATCCCGACGAAATTTATGTCGCCAGTGAACCCTTGTACTGGTCGCAAAGCCCATCTCGCATCATGTATAGTCCGGATCGTGGCGCCTCCTGGCAGGCCATTTACGATGGGGAGTTGGGCGCTCTACGTTGGAAGGGCATAGCGATCAACCCGAAATCGGGTCGAATACAGGGAGTTACCGCGGGCAATGGTGCCTTTTATGGGGACAGGACCTTACCATGAATTAAATTTATCCTACAGCCATAACCCCGGTAGTAAGGCGGCATGAGTTTTGGGCAACTTCAATCCGCCAAGGTGCTCTGTTGGTCCTTAAATACCATTTCCTTTTTGGAGGCAAAATCGTAAACAATGACCTCGTATAATTGTAATCGTGGGACGTGAAGCCGCACGGTCTTTTGATCAAAGGCCCTAAAATTGTACAATAGTTCCCCGGTAGTGGAATCTATTACCTTTACAAGGGGATTATCAAATTTTCGTAGATTCAGTTTGGGCAGAACATAGGTGCCTTTATTTTGGTAGTTGTCCTCAATGCTTATGGTAATGGGCCATTCCGGATGGATTTTTCCTTGTTTATCCTTGGCCTCAAAAGTGATGGTACCCTTTTCTTTGTCGAGCACGATCAATCCGTATCCATCTTTGGTTTTTGTGGGATCCAGATAAATATGCTCACTCCCGTAACCTCGTTCCAAGGTTTTATTTTGTGTAAAGACCTCCTTTTGTGAAATATAGGGGTTGCCAATGGCATGGGCCGTTACCTTGTTTTCGAAACCATCCGTATGTTCCCCTTGATATGACTCGGCCGATTTGGGTTGGGGATTCCACCATCGCCGATATTTATTCGAGGCCGGGGGGCCAACAAATTGATAGGCACCATCGTTAAAACCGTCAATACCGTGTTGTACCACCGCGGGAAGATGGGTGTCGCCGCCGATAATGGGAACATGTCCTTTTCTAAAAATCCGGAGTACGCTGTCCCTGGAGGATTGCGGCCAGCCACCCGAGTCCAGATCCATCCATTTGTACCCCTCTGGGTCTGTATGCAGGGAAGCCAACATGGTCTGGGAGAAGGCAATTTTCATATATTCCTCCCCATCCCAACGGGCGACCCAGCGATCCAGGAATTCCATTTGGTTCTTGCCATATAAGGTGAGGCCGGGAAAACGTGCTTGGTCTGCCCGAAAATCTTTGTCGGCAATTTTGGAACCGTTCTTGGCTACATTTTTTATGACCGTGGGCAAGGATTTGAATTTTCTATCCTCCAAATAGGCAAAACCAATATGACCGTACGTAAAGGTGCCATAGTTGCTCTTGAGCCCTTGTTTTAAAAGAGGGTCCTCCTGTTTGTTCGGATTCTGGGCAGCCTGTGTGGTCTCTACCATTTTTACGAAGGCGGGATCCATGGTATACCCTCCCGTTTTGTTGTTTCCGTCTTTGGAGGGAACGCCCCCGGCGCCCCAAAGATCACCTTGGTAGACATCGTGGTCGTCTACAAGGCCTACGGTAGGCCGATTTTTCATCAGCCCATTGAAGTTCCAAAGAAATAGATACCATTTATAAAAATAGTCCAGTTTTGGGTTCTTCCCCCTAACATCGCTCCCCGTAGGATTACCGCTTTCATAAAGTTGATCGCCCAAAAACGCCAGCAAGTGGGGTTCCTCCGAGGCGATGGCATGGCTTATGGGGTTTGGGAACCAAATATTCTCCTTTCCCCATCGGGCACTACTTTGACCGGCATAGCCATATCCCCAGGAATCATCCGCGGGCCTACCCATAATTTGATAGCAGTTGATGGTCGCAATTTTGAAGAAAGGCTCTGTTTTTGGATTCTTGGCGATCGTACCCCAAGGATAATCCCTGCCTTGGTAGCGGAAACCGTAATCCGTTGGCCGATTCCCGTTCCAATCGGGGATTTCAAAAAGTGCGGTAAACGACAAGGGGTCAATGGTTCTTTCTTGGATGGGTTCCCAGGCCGAGCCGTCTTTTGATCGGATCAATAAGGACAATTTGTCCTCGTCCCCGAAGCCTAAAGGGGGCAATTGAACGTTCATACGGAGGTGGTCCTGGTCAAGACTGTACATGGCGTTTAAGATGGGACCGAAGCTTCGGTCCGCATGGGCATCAAATTTATCACCGGATATCCCAAAATCCCGAAACCAATACCTTTTGGCCGGGAAATAGTCGAGGCTATGGGATACCAGGGCCACATTGCCGGTCAACAGTTCCGAGGGATATGAAGCTAAGGTTGCCTTTTGCAGCAAGTTTCCGGTAAAATAATCCCAAGCACTAAGAACAATGCGATAGGTGCTATCCCCATTGGGAACAGCCCGAACCTCCAGTTGGATGTCTTCCCAATTGTCCGTTCGTCCCCCTCGCGGAATAGGGTCCCCCTCGCGGACTACTGCATCCAAAAGGGGATAGGAATCCCTCGCTTCGGAATCTTCATTGCTTCTAAAGATCAATAGGCCGGTATCGTCCAGGGCCGCAATCAATCCGCCCCCTTTGCCGGAATAATGGTGTACCAAGGAAGCCGCCCGGTAGTCCAGACCCTGTTCCCCGGCCCCGATCAAAAACCCGCTCCAACTGCTTCCCTCGCTTTCCGGAGGATAGCCAATGAGCCCTGTTCTCACATTCAAACGAAACGGTTGTTGTCTATCCGAAAGCGAATGGGTAAGTAGATGAACGGTCCGCATGGGAAGATCGGCCTCTTGCTGTAGGCTCTCCAACCTGCCGATGGAAATTCTCCAATCCTGCAAGCGGTTGGCCCAATAATTCTCACCTATCCAGGTTCGGGTCAAGGACTCCTCCCAATTGGAGGAAAATTCTGTTTGTGCGATTAAATTTCCGGTGTACGCGGCCAGTATAAGGAAAAATGGCCAAGGAGTTAATTTCATGGATCAGGTGTTATTACCCATATGCCATAAAATAATTTACGGCAAGCGGGAAAAAAGAAATAGGATGTGTTCAAAAATCTAAAAATAGGACAAAAAGTTCCCAATGACCAACTCGGGCCTAACTAAATGCCACCTTGGCCACAGCCGTCTCCCGAAAATAAAAATGGAGGTGAATCTCACCTCCATTGTCTGTAACATTCCTGAATGAGTTTAGAAAATAGCCCTAGAATTGGTCCATTCCACTACGTTGACCAACTTGCCGTTGCAATAAGTTACCTCACGAAGGGCTTCCCCATCCGGTTTCCAATAGAACCACTCGCCTGTCCTTTTGCCTTCCTCATATTCTCCGACCGTAATTTTTTTCCCTACCTCGTCGAACATGACCCATTCCCCCTGAAGCTTACCATGTTTAAAGCAACCAATTTGGGCTATTTGGCCATTGGGATGGTAATAAACCGCCTTTATCATGGCGTCGCTTAAAACTTCGAATTTTGGCTCTTTTAGTTGGGCATTCGAACAAGTTGTATATACCAATGCCAGTACGATAATCATCTTAATTTGTCTCATTTTTTTATGGATAAAAGGTTTTACTTAAATGTTGTTGGATTTTTTTAGTTAAAGAAGGTGTAGGAGTTATACCTTCTGTGCGCTACCCAAAGAACCCTTTTGCTTTCGGTCAATCGGGATAGCAATACGGTCTTTTTTTCGTGCGTGGGCATTTTCTTGAATGTTGCTTTCATGTTTTTATGTATTAAAGATTTATTAAAGGATGAATGATTTTAAGCGTAATGGCTTACTTATTTTTTCGAGTACAAAGGAATGGTGGGGTCCGTTCTTTTACTATGAGGATAGGAGCAAAAACCATAACATTTGTCGCTCCGAAAATTGTGGAGAAAGGAAAATGTAAATGAAGTCGCAAAAACTGGCAATGATGTCTTACAGCCCTTTTTTACCGATGTCTTTGGGGGGATAACCAAATGCTTCGACGAAACATTTGGTAAAATATGAAGGACTGGAAAAACCGACTTCAAAAGCTATGTCCGATACTCTTCCCGATCGTTTTTCCAGAAGTTGCTTGGCACGCTCCAACCGATATTTCCGAAGGAAAAGACTCGGGGCTTGGTCTATAATATGAAGCATTTTCCGGTGCAGTTGGGAACGGCTGAGCCCTACGGCCTCCGCTAGCTGTTCCACACCAAAGGATTCGTTCCCCATATTTTCCTCGATTTGTTGGATCAGTTTTTCCAGAAAAACTTCTTCCATGGAAGTGACCGCAATCTCCTTGGGGCTGATCAATGTACTCTGGGCGAAACGCTTCTGTAATTTTTTCCGGTTCAAGATCAGGTTTTTTACCCTTACTATCAGCTCTTCCTTGTTGAACGGTTTGGCCAAATAGGCATCAGCTTCAATACGTAGTCCCTTGATTTTGTCCTCTTCTGATGCCTTTGCGGTAAGTAGGATAACGGGTATGTGGGAAGTTACCTCGGTATTCTTGATCTTTTGACAGAGTTGGGTACCATCCATTTTTGGCATCATTACATCCGAAATAATAAGATCGGGGACTTCATTTTTAGCTATTTCAAAGCCCTCCTGACCGTTTTCCGCCTCTAGAATTTTGTAGCTCTCCTGCATTTGGCCTTTGACGTAGGACCTCATTTCCGCATTATCTTCCACCACGAGGACCACTTCCTCAAAATCCTGAGCCTTGTCCGGCAGGGTCTCTGTCGAAAGGGTGTCGGCCAGAAGATTCCTTGATTCCAATGGAACAGGGTTCAATCTGGCCAGTTGATGTTCCTTAAAATGGGCCTTACCCAGAGGAAGCACAATCTTAAAAACGGTTCCCACACCGCTCTTACTTTCCACATGTATTGTCCCGTGGTGCAATTCTACCAATTCCTTGGTAAGGGAAAGGCCAATTCCCGTTCCCTCGTGTTCCCGGGATTCGCTGTGGTCCGCCTGGTAGAAACGGTCAAAAATATAGGGCAATTGTTCTTCGTTGATGCCAATACCGGAATCCTTCACCTCGATCAAACAGCTATGTTCCTCCTTTTTTACGGAAACCTGTACCTTGCCGCCTACTTGGGTGAATTTCATGGCGTTTGACAGCAGATTGATCAATACCTGTTCCAATTTGTCAACATCGTAAAAAACATAAAGCGCTTCGACCTCCGATGAAAATTCCAATTTTATTTTTCTTGAAACGGCCATGGAATCAAAGGACTCCGTCAACATGGAGGCCATTTTTACAATGTTTTGCTGACTTACCTTTAAATCGAGTTTACCCGCTTCCAGTTTGGAAAGATCTAACAGTTGATTGATCAACCGAAGCAATCGTTTTGCATTGTTATTGATAAAAGTGAGCTTGTTTTTCTGAGCGGCCTTTAGACTCCGATCTTCCATTAAATCCGAGGACGGACCCAGAATAAGGGTCAAAGGTGTTCTAAGCTCATGTGAAATATTCGCAAAGAAACGGTTCTTTGCTTCATAGAGTTCGGCAATTTCCGCTGCTTGCCTTTTTGTTTCGGCAACCGCATTATTGATGGTTTCCTGTAACCGGAGGTTTTTAGTTTGTAATTTTTTGGTGCGCCATTGACTGTAGAAATAGGTTATCAAACCCAGTAGAAGAACATAAGCGATTATTGAAAAGCCATTCCAATACCAAGGTCGGGCCACTTTAAACCTTATGGATTCCACAGGACTCTCCACAAAATAGTCGTTTAGCGCCTTAACCTTAAACGTATAGTCGCCCGGAGGTAGACTGGTGTACTCTTTTGTAGTGTTTTGTGATGGAGTCGACCAGTTGGGATCAAAGCCTTCAAGTTGATATCGATAGGTTTTGTTTTCGGCATCCTTATAACTGGTTGAAGCGAACTTAAAGGCCAAAAGCTTATTATTATGGCCTAGATTTTTGAGTTGCTCCGTTCGGACGGGGTCAAAAAATAAGGTATCGGAAGTCGATACTTGGGTAATATGGATATTTACCTCTTCCGCAACATGCTCCGCGTGGGCAATATCATAGGCCACGACACCCTTGATACCCCCGTAATAGACGTTCTCTTTTTCTACTTGAAAGGTCTTGGCACCCCGCAAATCACCGAACCGGGTAGCATAGGTATTTAATGGAAAGAGGGAATGCTTGTAATCATTGTTGATTTTTTTTGAGTTCAATAGAAAGGGACGACCTTTTTTCATGATTTCCATCCACATATCGAACTTGTACCCATGTTTCCAAATACCCATAAGGGAATCATTGGTTGCCCGATAATCGATGAATTGCCAGATATCGCGGGTTTTTTCAAAAAGGTCTTTTTCTTCCTGATATAATAATAGGTCCCCGTCATCCGTGGTAGCGATCAGTTTTTCATCAATCCGATATAAGGACGTTCTACCATTGGGGATCCCCTGTTCCGTAAAATAATTTTTGACCACGGCATTCTGGAAATCAAAGGTTCCCGAACCAGTAAGTGGGTAGGTTATCGAGTAAAAGCCGTTAACCCCTGTATCGACCCAAATCCGACCGGGTCGCTGTTGGATAAGATGCTGGGCATCCTGGAAAAAACCGGTTAACTCTTGCTTTAGCACCCATTTTCCTGCCTCAAGCCTTACTTGAAAAACCCCCTCCTCATGAAGGCAAACAAATGAAAATTCATCTTCCTCAGGCATAAGTATCTCTAGAAAGATTCCTTTTGCCTGTGTTTTTGAATGGTCGATTGCCGTCATCTTGTCCTGGGAGTCGATGATATACAGACTGTCCCGGCTTGTGGCTACCACGAGGCTGTTTTGTATGGTATCCAGATCATGTATCAATGAATTAATGGAGCCCACCCGTTCAAAACCGTTCGGCTTAAGGACCTTCAAGCCATCTGTAGTACCTGCATATAATTTTTCATTGAATCTTTGGATGGACGATGTGGTTCCGTCCAAACCCATATTCGAATTATAGTACTTCAGTGGAGAGGAGAGGTCCAATCTGGAAATTCCGGTATTTAAGGCAAACCAAATAGAACCGTTGTGATCCTCAAAAAGATTCCTAACGATCTCATTGCTAAAGCCGTTGCTGGAATTTAAATGTTTTTTTAGGTTACCTTGCTGATCCAAAATGAGGACACCGCCCTTTTTACGGGTCGTGAATATTAAGTCGCCGGATGATGTTTTTAGCCCGTTGTCCAGTCCGTATTCCGCAAAAATTGGCGAGGCTTCGTTTTTAAATTCCGAAAGCGATATACCATCAAAAAACCGAAGAGTATCCCTTTTCTCAAGTATCCAACCTCCATTTACAGGAAGCAGATATTCCATTCCTACGAATTTTAGTTGTTCCCCATGGGGAACCAGTTCAAATTCGTCCGCATCGTTTAAGATCAAGAGCCCCACTCTGGGGACATCCACGTAGAGGGATCCGTTTAGATGCAACAGTTTCCAAACATTGTTTTTGGTGAACTCCCACAGTTTGGATTCCCCTTTTTGGGAAACGCGTAGCACAAAAGTGTCGGTCTGGTAGTAAACAACTTCCTTGAATACCAGTGTGGTCCAGACCCGGTCAAAATTTCTAAGGCTGTCCGGAACGTGTTTCAAATGCGAAGTAAAAACATGACCCTTGCCCTCCTTTTTGAAGAATCCCAGTTCATTGTTGCCCCCCACATAGATTCTTCCGTGCCCAGTGGCCAATGACCTAAGCGCCCTTTGATTGGGAACTCTATCCAAATTCCAATCTTTGCCATTAAAACTCAAAAGACCTTCATTGGCAAAATACATCATGCCTTGGTCATCTTGGGCAATGGCCCAATTTTGACGATGACCGCGGTATTCTTGGGGTTCATACACCCGGTAAAAGGGCATTCCAGTTTCTTGGCCTGTCGACACTGAGGTAATGAAGAAATACACGATGGCAAAAAGAGGTCTTATCATCGCCAGGATTATGTATTTGGATTTGGAGGTGCAACAAAAAAATCGGGAGATAGTTCAAGATAATCAGCATAAAGGCTTGACAATGTTAAGTTAACGTTATGATTTTTTGCCTTGCTCTTCTAAAGGTACCGGTACGGGCTACATACAAATACCTTCAAGCCAATATCAATAAACCAAAGGGAAGCGTTTTAAAATGTCAGTAAAAAAGCGGTCTCTTTATGTGGTACGGAACGTACCTGTAAATTTCCACCGTGCAGGTGCATGATCTGTTTGGAAAGGCTTAGCCCGATTCCCGTACCTCCGGTCTTTGTGGTAAAGAACGGGACAAAGATTTCATCGATAAGATCTTGGGGTATTCCCGGGCCATTATCGCTGACCTCGATATATTTTTTCCCCATCCCATTGATGCCGGATACAATCCTTACCGCTCCTTTTTCCTTGTCTTCCAAGGACTGTAAGGCATTTTTGCAGAGGTTGATCAAAATCTGTAAAATTTGTTTTTCGTCAATAAATAGCTCCAGATTTTCAGGTTCCGTCCTGGTTTCAATGGACACCTTATTTTCTTGACTTTGCTGATCCATCAGTGTCTTTACCTTATCCAATAATTTTTGGGCCGGTACCAAACTCTTGTCCGGAGGCGGCAAATTCAAAAAACTGCGATAGGAGAGTACAAAATCCATGAGGTTGCTGCCCTGCTCCTGGATTACCCGTAATCCCTTGGCCGTGTTTTTTATGAGGTCTTCGGTAATGTATTCCGAAGGTTCCATATCGTCTTGGGGCTGATAATATTTAAGAATGGACTCGGATATCGAAGTAATGGGGGTTATGGTATTCATAATTTCATGGTTCAAGACCCGAATGAGCCGTATCCAGGAATCGGTTTCCTTTTCATCCAATTCCTTATGGATATCCTGAACCGTAACCAACAGCAGGGATTGCTTGTCCAAGGACATGGAGGTGGCCTTGACCGCCAAATGTGTCTTTTCGCGTTCGTTGGTCAATTGAACCAGTTCGCGGTCAAAGGGCTCCAGTTTGGCAAAAATTTCATAAAGGCCCTGATCCACTTGGGACAATTGTTTAATGTGGTTCAAAGGCTTGTAGTTCAGCAACTTCTCCAGGGTGGGGTTGGAAAATAGGATGTGGCCCTTTTTATTAAAGGTCATGATGCCAATGTTGGCTTGTTTCAGGATTTGCTGATAATACTGTTCCCTGATCTGTAACTGCAGGTGTACTTCTTGTATTAGCCCATTTACGCGATTAAGGCTTCGGTTTAACTCCTTAAAGGATTTAATGGAAACCTTTTCAGGAAACCGCAAGGTGAAGTCCTCATTTTTTATGGCATCGAAGAAATAGGCGATTTTTCTGTTGGTGGAGTTGATGAACGCAATAAGGGAATATGTCTGGGCGACTAACATCAACACCAACAAGCCCATGGTCAAGTACCATTGGTTGACAAAGCTAATGGCCATCAACACCGAGGTTGCGGCGATGAGCAGCACCCTTAGGATCAATTGAAAGTAGAAATTACGACTTGCCATTAGTTCCCCAATTTTTTGAGTTTATTGTATAGGGTCTGCCGCGAAATTCCCAATTGTTCCGCTGCCGCGCTATAATTACCGTTATGTTGTTTTAGCGCGTTGTTGATCATAAGCAGTTCCATTTCCTCCAAGGTATTGGGGCCTGTTTTTACGGAAATAGGCGGTGGTGCGGTCAATAAAAAATCCTCAGGTTTTAGTACCGAACCTTCTGATAGAATTACGGCACGTTCCAGGGTATGCTGTAGCTCCCGCACATTACCGGGCCAGTTGTAGGCCATTAATTTCTCTTGCGCGGCCTGATTGATTCGGAGTCCCTGTTTGCCGTATTTGGACATGAACCGGTTGAGGTAAAAATCGGCCAAAACCAGTATATCACCCTCCCGATCTCGCAAGGGCGGGACATTTACCTGAATGGTGTTGATTCGATACAGCAGATCTTCCCTAAAGAGACCGTCCGCCACCATTTTCTCCAGATCGCTATTGGTGGCGCATATAAGTCGTATATCGATGGGGATGGGTTTGTTGGAACCCACCCGGACTATGGTGCGGTTCTGGATGGCAGAGAGCAATTTGGCCTGTGTTTGTAGGGACAGATTTCCAATTTCATCCAGAAAGAGGGTGCCCCCATTGGCCGCCTCGAACTTACCGGCACGGTCCTCCTTGGCATCCGTAAACGAGCCCTTCAGGTGCCCAAAAAGTTCACTTTCAAAAAGCGATTCGGACAAAGATCCCATATCCACGGAAATGAATACCTCTTCACTGCGATTGGACATCCGATGCAGTTCACGGGCAATCAATTCCTTACCTGTGCCGTTTTCACCGGTAATCAAGACATTGACATCGGTTTTAGACACTTTTCGGGTGAGGTTCAATACGGAATGCAATACCTTGGAGTTTCCAATAATGTATTGTTTCTTTTGATTGATGACCTGCTTTAAGTTGTCCTGTTTTTGCTTTAGCTCTTTGACCTGCTTTTGCGATTTCCGCAAGGCGTAGGCCGATTTTACGGTGGTCAATAAGCGCTCGTTGTTCCATGGTTTTAGAATAAAATCGGAGGCCCCTTCCTTTATGGCCCGGACTGCTAGGTCCACTGCCCCGTAGGCTGTCATCATGATAACGGAGATATGCGGAGCCTTTTTTTTGATTTCCTTCAGCCAAAACAAACCTTCATTTCCGGTATTTACCCCTGCGGAGAAATTCATATCCAGGAGCACAATATCCAAATCATTGAATCCCGGGAAGGAAGATATTTGGTTGGGATTGGAAATGGTCGTTACTCGCTTATATTCAAATTGAAGCAGTATCTCCAAAGCGCTCAACACGCTTTTGTTATCGTCTATTACTAAAATATTCGCATCCAGCATGGGTCAGTATTAGCGCCCTTATTCCAGGGCATTGGTATCAGTTTTGGCCAATATTCCTGCGAGTAGCTTGTGCTCTTGACACCATCATTGTCGGAAGGATGGTCTCCGAACGGTTTGCTACAAGGTTTCGATAAAACTACAATTTGAATTTCAAAAATCTGGGCCGTTGTAAAAAAAATGGACAGTATCTGTATAACTTTTTTACAGTTTGGATTTAGAAATCCATCAAAATATTTTTTAAATACCTGTTAATCAAATAAATAAATATTTGGCACAACAATAGCGTAGGGTTTGGCACAATGATTACCCAATGAATTTGAAAGTAAAAATTATCATGTTCCTCATAGGTCTTATTTCCATGCATCTATCAGCCCAAAAGAAGTGGTCGTTGGATGAATGTGTCTCCTATGCCATGGAGCACAATTTGCCACTCAACGATTTTGAGTATACCGCACAATCCAATAAGGAGACCTATCGTCAATCCATTCGGAATTTGTTGCCCGATATTAGTGGGCGTACCAACTATGTCATCAACTTTGGACGAAGTACGGATCCCTTTACCAATGATGTGGTCACCACGGAATTTTTCTCCAACAGCTATAATCTGGATGCGTCCATAGATTTGTTTCAGGGCTTTCAAAAATTAAACTCCATCAAGGCTTCCAAATTTTTGTATAACGCCACTAAGGAGGAGGCCCAACAGCAGCGATACCTGCTGGCGTTCCGGGTGATGCAGGCCTTTTACGACATTCAGTTTTTTGAAGGACTGGTGGCTATTTCCAAAGAGCAGGTAACCGTTTCCCAGACCAATTTGGATCTGGTAAAAAAACAAATTGAACTGGGACTCATGGCCGGGGCCGATTTGTACGAGGCGGAATCCTTGCTATTAGCGGATCAACTGACCCTTACCCAAAGTGAAAATCAGCTGGTGACCGCAAAATTGCAGCTCATTCAGGAAATGAATCTCGAGAATGTGGACGATATTTCCATACAACCCGTGATGGCGAAAAAGGAAACCCCTCAAGAATCCGCAGCCATCCAATCCGATTCTATTTTTGCCGAGGCGCAGGGTTTTTTGCCTTTGATCAAGGCACAAGAACTTCGGGCCAAGGCGGCAAAAAAACAACTGGCGGTGGCCAGAGGCCAATTGTCCCCATCCTTGTCCATGTTTTGGGGCGTAGGTACGGGTTATTTTGAGACGACTAGGGATACCCTGGGAAACACTATTCCTTTTCGTGACCAATTCCGGGACAACACCTTTCAATTTGTAGGCGTAGGACTTAACATTCCCATCAGTAATCGGTGGTCCAGGCGATCCCAGGTAAAGCAGAACAAAATAGAACGCCTTAGGGCGGAAAACAATTTGGAAGTACAAAAGCAGGTTCTTTTCCAGACCATTCAACAATTGGTCCAGGAATATCGGGCCCTTCAGGTAGAATATGACCAAAGCAGTCAAAATGTGGAGGCACAGAACCTGGCCTTTACCATAGCCCAGAAACGATATGAAAAAGGACTGATCAACGCATTGGAACTGTTTACCGCTAAAAACCTTTTTGCCAGCGCACAGAACACCAACTTGCAGGTAAGGCTCCGATTGGAAGTGAACAAAAGTACTTTGGATTTTTATCGGGGACTGCCCGTATTTGACATTAATTAAAGGAAATACTATTATATGGACATTCAACTTGAAAAGAAGAAAGGATTACGCCCCAAACACTATGGGTACATTGCCTTGGGCATACTATTGCTTTTTACGGCATACCAACTGCTTTTTGCCGGGTCGGTCTCCACGTTTAGAACGGAAAAGGACAAACTTTCGATTGCCCAGGTCTCCCAGGGCAAATTTGATGACTACATTACTATAAATGGCTTTGTGGCCCCGATTACCACTATTTATATGGATGCCTATGAGGGAGGCAGGGTATCCGAGAAATTAATAGAGGAAGGGGCCATGGTCAAAAAAGGGGACATCATCCTAAAGCTCGAGAATATGGGCCTATATGAGCAGATATTGGTCAGTGAGAGCAATTTGGCCATTAAGCAAAACGACTTGCGTTCTACCCGATTGAATTTTGATTCGCGTCAGGTCGATGGGCGAAGAAATTTAGCCACGGCCCAAAACGACCTGACTCGGACAAAACGGAACTATGAGCAGAACAAGGCCCTTTTTGAAGAAGAGCTTATTTCCCAAGAGGTTTACTTGGTTTCCAAGGAGAACTATGAACTTTCCCAAAAACAATATGAGATCGTAAAGGTACAGACCGAACAGGACGATGAACTTCGGAAAACGTCCTTGGCCGGATTGGATACGGACCTCCAACGGATGAAGAAAACCCTTTCCATGGTCTACGAACGCTTGGATCATCTCAACGTGCGGGCGCCGGCGGACGGTCAATTGGGATTTTTGGATGCCGAGATAGGACAAAGTATTGCCCAAGGGGAGCGTATAGGCCAAATAAACGTGCTCACGGATTACAAGATCGAAGCGGCCATAGACGAACATTATATCGATCGGGTGCAGCGTGATTTGATCGCCGTTCTGGAACGTTCCGGAAGGGAGTATCCCCTTCGCGTACGCAAGGTATATCCAGAGGTCCGCAATGGAACCTTTATGGTAGACCTGGTCTTTACCGAAGACAAGCCTGAGACCATACGTACAGGACAAAGCTATAACATCAAATTGCAGCTGGGCGAATCTTCGGATGCCTTGCTTTTGCCCAAAGGGAGTTTTTTCCAGAGTACGGGAGGCCAATGGATCTTTGTGGTCGGGCCAGATGGGGATGAGGCCCTAAGACGCAATATCCGAATAGGAAAGCAAAATTCCAGATACTATGAAGTGCTGGAGGGACTGCAAGATGGGGAAGATGTGATTACCAGCAATTACGACAGCTTTGGGGAAGCCGATCGGATCGTGCTGAAGTAAACGTCAAAAAACGAACTAAAAACCGTCACCTAAATAAAATACAGAAGTCTTAATTATAACGAGTTAAACCCAATCAGGAAATGATACAGATTAAAGAATTAAAAAAGAGTTTTAGAACCGAGGAAGTGGAGACACTGGCCCTGAACCAAGTCAACCTAAACGTGGAGGAAGGCGAATTTGTGGCCGTTATGGGACCTTCCGGTTGTGGAAAGTCCACTTTGCTGAACATTATCGGGATGCTGGACAATCCCTCGGAAGGCAGCTACCAATTTGCCGGCCATGAGGTGGCCGGGCTTAAGGAAAGCCAGCGCACACAACTGAGAAAAGGGAATCTGGGCTTTGTGTTCCAGAGCTTTAACCTGATCGACGAGCTTACGGTATTCGAAAATGTAGAGCTACCCCTAATTTATTTGAAAATGGGCAAAAGTGAGCGTCGGGAAAAGGTAATGAACGTTTTGGAGCGGATGAAGATCGCCCATCGTGAAAAGCATTTTCCCCACCAATTGTCCGGGGGACAACAGCAGCGTGTGGCCATTGCCCGTGCAGTGGTAACCACGCCCAAATTGATACTGGCGGATGAGCCTACGGGAAATCTAGATTCCAAGAACGGGCTGGAGGTTATGAACCTGCTCACCGAACTCAATCAAGAAGGAACCACCATTGTCATGGTAACGCATTCCAACCGCGATTCGCACTATGCGCATCGGATCGTCAATCTTTTTGACGGGCAAGTGGTTACCGAGAGCCAGAACCGGGCCATTGGCGCTACGGTATAGTGACTTTTTGGCCTTGAAGGCCTCGAATTAAGGAGTTTATTCATCAATCAAAATCAATTGAACCATGTTCAAGAACCACCTAAAAATCGCTTGGAGGAGTCTTAAAAAACAACCTTTTTTCACTTTTTTAAACACTTTTGGACTGGCCATGGGAATGGCCGGGGGTCTTCTCATTTCGCTGTACATCCATGACGAACTAAGCTACGACGCCATGTTTACGGATGCCGATCGCATCCATCGGGTCAATGCGGATATCAAGTTTGGTGGGGAAGATCGGAAATTTGCGGTGACACCGGCCCCGATGGCGGAAGCCGTGGACAATGATTTTTCCGAAGTGGAACTGGCTACACGATTTCGCACCAGGGGCAGCATGTTGATTCGAAAATCGGGCACCGAAGTCAATGTCAAGGAATTGCAATCCACCTTTGTGGACTCCACCTTCTTTGAAATGTTCGACCTCGATCTCTTGGCCGGTGACCTAAAAACGGCCCTAAGGGCCCCTAACACCCTGGTGTTGACCAAATCGGCCGCCGAAAAGCACTTTGGCATCCAGGAGGCTATTGGCCAGAACATGCTTTTGAACAATACGGAAACCTATACGGTTACCGGTGTTGTGGACGATCTTCCCAAAAATTCTTTTCTTCGAGACCATACCATTTTTATGGCCATGGCCGGCTACGAGGATTCCCGGGTAGTGAACTGGGGCAGCAATAATTATCAAACATTCATTAAGTTGATTCCGTCCGCCAACGTGGAGGATATACAGGAGCCTTTACGCGCATTTTTGGGCAAATATGTTATCCCCGGGGTACAACAGTTTATGCCCGGCATTACCGAAGAACAGTTCAAGGCTGCGGGAAACCATTTGATCTACAGTACCATTCCCTTGACCGACATACATCTGAAATCCGATAGGGTGGCCGAAATTAGTGGCAACAACGATATCCAAAATGTATACATACTTTCCTTTATAGCCCTATTCCTTATTGTTCTGGCCAGCGTAAATTTCATGAATTTGAGTACGGCCCATTCCTTAAAAAGGGCCAAGGAAGTGGGCATACGAAAAACCTTGGGATCCAACAAGGGAGAGCTTATTCGGCAGTTCTTGATCGAATCCGGTCTGGTTTCCTTTGGCTCCCTTCTGTTCGCCTTTGTTTTGGCCATATTGATTTTGCCCTATTTCAATGAATTGGCGGACAAGGAAATTGCCATGCCCTATACCAATCCATTTTTTTGGTTGATTTTGTTAGTCTCGGGAATTGCCCTAGCACTTTTTTCAGGGAGTTATCCAGCCTTTTTCATGTCAAGATTTGTTCCTGTCAAGGTCCTAAAAGGCACCATTGGTAACAGCTTGGGTGGGGGGAACGTGAGAAATGGCCTGGTCGTTTTTCAATTTGCGATTTCCGTCTTTCTAATTGTGGGCACCCTGGTGGTCTATAAGCAGTTACGGTATATCCAGAACAAGGACCTGGGCTTTTCCAAAAATCAAGTGCTGATCGTTAACGATGTGTTCACGGCCGGAAATCAAGTGAACTCATTTAAGGAAGAAGTAAAAAAATTGGGCTTTGTCCAGAATGCCACATTAAGCAGTTATTATCCCACACCTTCCGACCGTTCGGATAGTGTTTTTGCCCCGGAAGAAGGGGCTACCGATCAAGAAAATGCGGTAAGTATGCAGACTTGGGGGGTAGATCATGATTACGTTGAGACCATGGGGTTCCAGGTTATCGCGGGCAGGAATTTTGACCGGGCATTCAAAAATGATTCAACCAGTATTCTAGTCAATGAATCCGCCGTAGCCACCATAGGGGTTTCCCCGGACCAGGCGGTGGGAATGCGCTACACCCCCAATTTGGGTCAGGAAAATCCTGAATATTTCACCATTATAGGGGTAGTTAAGAACTTTCACTTTTCTCCGTTTCGGGAAGATATAGAAGCATTGAGCCTTCATTTAAGCGAATGGGCTGGCTCTTTGGCCATAAAGTTGGAAACCGATAATTTCTCCAATGCCATAGCCAGTATTGAAGGAATTTGGAACACCATAGCTCCTGGCCAGCCCTTCGATTATTACTTTATGGAGGATTCCTTCAACGACACTTATAAGTCCGAACAACGTTTGGGCCGTATTTTCATCATTTTCACTGTCCTTTCCATATTGATCGCCTGTCTGGGATTGTTCGGGTTGGCGGCTTTCAATGCGGAAAAAAGAACCAAGGAAATCGGGGTTAGAAAGGTTTTGGGTGCCAGCGTGAGCCAAATCTCCTACCGTCTGACCATGGATTTCATTAAGCTCGTCGGCATTGGGATCTTGATTTCCTTGCCATTGGGATGGTACGCCATGAACCAATGGCTTCAGGAATTTTCGTACCGCATCGAGGTCAACTGGTGGATACTGGCGTTGGCGGCTTTGTTGGCCTTGGGGATTGCGATACTTACCGTTAGCTACCAAAGCATAAAGGCAGCTGTGGTGAACCCGGTAAAAAGTTTGGGAACGGAATAAATAGCGTGTTATGATGCTAGATATAAGAGAAAACACGGGGGGCTTTTCCTTGCTACAAAAAGGAGCCACAGTTCGATCCAGAAACCATAGAAACCAAAACATACGATTATGTTCAAGAACTATCTAAAGATCGCTTGGCGGAACCTATTAAAGAATAGAACGTATTCGTTCATCAATATTGGCGGGTTGGCCATTGGAATGGCGGTAGCCTTGATGATAGGACTTTGGGTAGCTGACGAATTGACCCATGACCAATATTTTGGGAACAAAGAACAAATTGCCCAAGTGTATCAAAATAGGACAAGGAATGGGCAAATTGATACGGGCGATGCTATTCCAAGACCCTTGGAATTTGTACTAAGGGAACAATATGGGGACCATTTTAAACATATTGTAATGGCCTCGTGGGAATGGAAACAAAGCTTGGAATACAACAACAATATCATTTCCCGAAACGGGAACTCCATGCAGGCCGGCATAACCGAAATGTTGGACCTCAACATGGTGCATGGACAAAGAAATGGTCTTCAGGACATCAATGGTATCCTGTTGGACCATTCCACCTCCTTAGCGCTTTTCGGTTCGGAGGACCCCATTGGAAAGACCATTCGGGTAAACAATGAATTCGATGCCACGGTCAATGGCGTATATGAGGATATTCCAGTCAACAATTCGTATCATGGACTTCAGTTTGTAATGCCCTGGGAACGTTATGTGGCGTTGCGTGATTGGGTTTCGGAGGCAAGGGATAGTTGGAACAATAACTCCTTCCAAATGTTGGTCCAAATTTCGGATAACCTGGACATGGTCGAGGTGACCCAACGCATCAAGGATGCCAAGAAAGACCAACTTCCGGAAGCGCAGAGCAATCCCGAAATCTTCCTTTTTCCTATGAAAGACTGGTATCTCAGGAATAATTTTGAGGAGGGCCGCCAAGTGGGTGGCCGGATTACCTACGTTTGGTTATTTGGTATCATAGGGGTACTTTTCCTGATCCTGGCCTGTATCAACTTTATGAACCTTAGCACCGCCCGTTCCGAAAAAAGGGCCAAGGAAGTAGGGCTAAGGAAGACCATAGGCTCGGATAGGGGCCATTTGGTGTCCCAGTTTCTGGGCGAGTCTTTTTTGGTTTCCTTGTTGGCTTTCGTTTTCGCCTCGATCTTGGTGTTGATTTTTCTGGATGGCTTTAACGAACTGGCACAAAAACAAGTGCAATTTCCATGGGAAAGCCCATTATTTTGGCTGGCTTCCCTAGCATTTATTACCATAACCGCGGTATTGGCCGGAAGCTATCCGGCATTATATTTGTCTTCTTTTAGACCCGTTGAGGCCTTAAAGGGGACCTTAAAGGCCGGCCGATTTTCCGTATTACCGAGAAAGGTTTTGGTGGTAGTCCAGTTCACGGCCTCCGTCGCCTTTATCATCGGCACCCTGGTGGTACTGCAACAGATTCGGCACGTAAAGGACAGGCCGGTAGGCTACAACAAGGAGGGCTTGATACAGATTGCGACCACCGGTCCGGATTTTGCGGAGAAAAAGGATTTGATCCGAAGTGAATTCCTGGCATCCGGTGCCGTAAGCGAAATGTCCACTTCCAGCGGACCTGCCACGGAAGTATGGTCCTTTACGGGCAACTATACCTGGGATGGAAAACCCGACGATTTTCAAGTAAGTCTGGCTTGGACCCTGGTATCCCCGGAGTATAGCAAGTCCATGGGTATGGAGGTTGTTAAGGGAAGGGATTTCTCCAGGGAATTTCCAACGGATTCCAATGCCGTTCTGATCAATAGGGCCGCCGTAAAATATATGGGCCTAACGGACCCCATAGGAAAGTACCTAAAGGATGCCAGCACCGAGAACCCGGGCCCATCCTTACAGATTGTTGGTGTGGTGGAGGATGTAATCGTTCAATCCCCATTTGAACCCGTGTTTCAGGCCGTCTATGCGTTTGATAGGTTTGGGGCGACCAATTTCTACAATCTACGCTTACATCCGGAACTAAGCCGGGAAGAGAGCCTGGCCAGAATAGAAGGGGTCTTTAAGGAACACTTTCCAAAGATCCCGTTCGATTATCAGTTTGTGGACAGCCAGTATGCGGCCAAGTTCCAATCGGAGGAACGGATTGCCAGCTTGGCGGGAGTCTTTACGGTCTTGGCCATTTTTATAAGCTGCCTGGGATTGTTTGGCCTAACCGCCTTTGTTGCCGAAAGACGCACCAAGGAAATTGGGGTTCGTAAGGTCTTGGGCGCGTCGGTCTTAGGGCTTTGGAAAATGCTTTCCAAAGACTTTTTGGGACTGGTGCTGATCGCTTGTGCGGCAGCAGTGCCCCTTACCCTTTTCGTCATGCGTAAATGGTTGGAAAATTATAGTTATCGGATCGATCTGTCCTGGATGCTATTTGCCGTGGCCATTTTTGGGGCCTTGTGCATCACCATCATTACAGTAAGTTTTCAGGCCATAAAGGCCGCCAACACCAATCCTATAAAGAGTCTTCGGATGGAATGAAGATAGGTGATACGATACATCGGCAAAAATGAACATTTATGTTAAGGAATTATTTGATAGTTGGGTTTAGGAACATTATAAGGAACAAGGCGTTTTCAATCATCAACCTCTCGGGCTTGGTATTGGGAATGGTAAGCTTTCTTCTGATTTTTTTATGGATACAGGACGAAATAGCAGTAGATGGGTTTCATGGAAATTCTGATACGCTCTATAATGTCTATTATACGGTAGTTTCCGAGGGTAAAACCGATGGAACTTATACCACACCTACAAATTACAATGCAGAACAACAACGCTATTTCCCACTCTTGGAGGGAATGCAGCAAAGCATAGATGGCATAGAACGTTCCAATTTCTATGTAACGGGCTATGAGCTTCCCTGGGGATATCCGGAAACATTTGAGGTCGGGGATAGAATGTACAAAATGGAAGGGGCAAGGGCCGGAAAGGACTTTTTTGAAATGTTCGATTATCCCATTATTGCAGGTGATACCTCTATGCCCTTAAGTGAAATAAACACCATTGCCATTTCTAGAAAAATGGCGGAACTATTTTTTGATGGCCCGCAAAATGCAGTAGGTAAGACGATACGGTATGAAAACAACCTAGATCTTAGGGTTACCGCCGTTTTTGAGGACTTAACGACATATAGTTCCCTTTCCTTTGACTTTTTGATCGATTGGGAGTCCTATGCCAAATCAAGAATACTTATTGCCTCCCACAATGTACTTTCAACGGTACAAATTTCAACTAGGGCAAACCCATTTCAGGTTGAAAAAAATATCAACACCTATCTACAATCTCGGTTGGATCCCAATAACCCTATTCGAATGGAGGCCCATTTACAGCCCTTTGCGGATAAATATCTCAAAGGTCGTTTTGAAAATGGCAAGCCGGTCGATGGGCGTATGGAATATACCAAACTTTTTGCCGGAGTGGCCATCTTCATTTTGGTGATTGCCTGCATCAATTATATGAACCTTTCCACGGCCAGATCGGTAAAACGGGCCAAGGAAGTCGGGGTGAGGAAAGCCGTAGGCTCTTTAAAGGGGCATTTGATAAATCAGTTTATATTGGAATCGATTTTGCTTGCGTTCTTCGCCATTTTTGTTTCGGTGCTATTAACGGGACTACTTCTTCCTGTGGTAAATTCCTTTACCGGGAAGGAAATTGCCTTGCCGTTCGACAATATTTACTATTGGATGGTGGTCCTTGGCCTGATTGTCTTTACTGGTTTTTTTGCCGGTAGCTATCCCGCTCTTTTTCTGTCTTCACTAAAACCAGTTCAAGTTTTAAAAGGAACTTTTAGGTTTACGGGTTCTTCGGAATGGCTAAGAAGGGGATTGACAATTTTCCAATTCGGGCTCTCCATTTTGCTATTGATAGCCGCGATGGTCGTTTCACGGCAAACGGATTTTGTTCAGCATTCCAATTTGGGATACAACAGGGAGAACTTGATATACATCCGTATTGAAGGAACCTTGGCCAATGCCGAAAGATATGCGGTATTCAAAGATGAGGCCTCTAGATTGCCAGGGGTGGCCCTGGTAGATCGCAGTAGTGAAGCTCCACACGCCATGGAATTTGAAGTGGCGAACCCCATCAATTGGGAAGGCAAGGGAGAGGGAGTTTCCATAGGATTTATGCCCAAGTCCGTAGGGTTTGATTTTTTAAGGATTATGGACTTAAAAATTGCCGATGGCCGGGGTTTTTCAAAAAAAATCGCTTCGGATTCCACGGATGCCTTTATGGTGAACCAAGAGGCTGTCCGACAAATGGGAATTACCGATCCCTTGGGGAAATGGGTCTCTGCCTGGGATAAAAAAGGGCGTATTATAGGCATTTTGGAAGATTATCATACCGCTTCCCTGCACCAAAGGATAAAACCGGTTATCGTAGATGTGAAGGAAAATCTCAACTTTGGATTTATCCTGATTCGGACCGAGGCAGGTAAGACCAAGGAGGCCTTGGCCCAATTAAAGACCTTGTACGCAAAACTAAACCCTTTGCGTCCCTTTGATTATCAGTTTGCAGATAGTGAATATCAAGCACTCTACAAAAATGAGCAGGTGGTTGCCAAGTTGTCCAATATCTTTTCCGTTTTTGCCATCATTATTTCCTGTTTGGGACTATTGGGGCTTGCCATGTTCTCGGCACAACAACGTGTTAAGGAGATAGCCGTACGGAAAGTATTGGGTGCCTCGACCACAGCGATTATCAATTTGTTTTCCAAGGATATTTTAAGGCTTGTAGGTTTTTCTTTTTTGATTGCCGCCCCTGTAGGATGGCTGGTGATGGACGGCTGGTTGGAGGGCTTTGCCTATAAAATAAACCTTTCTTGGTGGATTTTCGCCTTAACGGGTGTTATAGCATTTGGTGTGGCTTTTTTGACGATCAGTTCACAATCGTTTAGGGTGGCCCGGGCCAATCCCGCAAATTCATTACGCTCTGAGTAAAAGTAGTTGTCGATTAAAAAAGAAAAATCATGTTTAAAAACTATCTAAAGATCGCATGGCGGAGTTTACTTAAGAAAAAAGGCCATTCACTTTTGAATATGGGTGGCTTGGCACTGGGCATGGCCGCTACATTACTTATCGGAATTTGGGTCTATGATGAACTTTCCTATAATAAAGACTTTGAAAATTATGATTCCATTGCACAGGTAATGCAGACCCAAAATTTCAGTGATGGGATAAAGACAGGGGTCAATCAACCTATGCAACTGGCCCCGGTGCTCCGAACAGTGTACGGAGATCATTTTAAACATGTGGTAACCAGTTCGTTCACCAATAGCCAACTCTTGGTCGTAGGGGAAAAGGATGAAACCAAGGTTACCCGCACGGGAAATTTTATGGAGCCGGGCATAGCACATATGCTATCCCTTAAGATGTTAAGGGGTAAAAGGGACGCCTTAAAAGACCCGACCTCCATGCTGCTATCGGAATCCACGGCCATGGCCTTGTTCGGAGATTTAAATCCGATGGGCCAAAATGTAAAGATTGGTACCATGATGGAAGCCCAGGTGGCCGGGATTTATCAGGATCTTCCCAGGAATTCGGATTTTGCCAACCTTAGCTTTATTGCTCCTTGGGAACTATTGAAGACCACGGCCAATTTTGAGGAACGTGTGGGATGGGGCAACAATTGGTTCCAAACCTATGTACAGTTGTCGGAAGGAGCGGATATGGCTGCGGTTTCAAATTTGATCAAGGATGTAAAGTACACTCATGAAAAGAATTCGGACGGAGGCGCAATAACCAAACCTGTCATTCATTTACATCCCATGGAAAAATGGCATCTGTACTCCCGTTTTGAAAACGGCATAAATACGGGTGGTGCCATTGAACGTGTCTGGTTGTTCGGCATTATCGGCATTTTTATAGTGCTGTTGGCCTGTATCAACTTTATGAATCTCAGTACGGCCAAATCGGTCAAAAGGGCCAAGGAGGTAGGTATCCGAAAGACTATTGGCTCGGTCAAAAACCAATTGATTTTTCAATTTTTGAACGAATCTTTCCTAGTGGTTTCCCTGGCCTTTATAATTTCTTTGGTCTTGGTTTTGTTGGCCTTACCGTTTTTTAACGATCTTACGGATAAGGCCATGTCAATGCCGTATAACAACCTTTGGTTTTGGGTATCGAGCCTTTTCTTTATGTTCTGTACCGCATTGATTGCGGGAAGTTATCCGGCCTTTTACCTTTCGTCCTTTAATCCTGCTAATGTGCTTAAGGGGACCTTTAACGGTGGACAAGGTGCCTCTGGCCTGCGTAGGGTATTAGTGGTATTCCAATTTACTATTTCCGTGGTCCTTATTATTGGCACCATCGTTATTTATAACCAAATACAATATGCAAAGGAAAGACCGGCAGGTTATGACAAGGAGCGATTGCTTTATGTGCCCATCAATAATCCCGAGGTCCGTAACAGTTTTGAAGCGATACGCAGCGAAATTTTACAATCCAATGATATCACGGAGGTAGCGGCATCCGATGTACTGGTAACCGGAACCTTTGTTACCAATAGCGGTTTTGACTGGAAGGGTAAGGACCCTGCAATGAGCGAGGAGTTCAATACCTTAAGGGCAACGCACGGCTTTGGGGAAATGATCGATTGGGAAATTAAGGAGGGACGCAACTTTTCCCGTGACTTTAAGAGTGATTCCTTGGCCTTTATCATCAATGAAACGGCAGCGCGTTATATGGGATTGGAAAATCCCGTGGGGGAATTTGTAAAATGGGGCAGAAATGGTTCTTTTAAGATTGTTGGTGTGGCCAAGGATATGGTAACCCGGTCACCCTATGAACAAGTTAGACCTACAATTTTCACATTGCATTATGGAGAGTTTCTGAGTTTTATCAATGTAAAAATTGGTAAAGGGGGTAGTACCAAAACTGCGTTGGCCCATATTGAAAAGGTATTTAACAAGCGCGACCCCAAGAGCTTATTCACCTACAACTTTTTAGATGATGAATATGCCCGCAATTTTATCAATGAGGAGCGTATGGGCAAACTGGCCGGCTTTTTTGCACTGTTGGCCATTTGCATAAGTTCTCTAGGGATTTTTGGGCTTTCGGCCTTTGTTGCGGAACAGCGAACCAAGGAAATAGGAATACGTAAAGTTCTGGGAGCATCGGTCTATAGCTTATGGAAAATGTTATCCAAGGATTTTGTGGTGTTGGTCTTTATATCCTGCTGTATCGCTATTCCCATAGGCTATTATTATATGAACGGGTGGATAGAGAAATATGCCTATAGGGCCGAAATAAGTTGGTGGATTTTTGCTGCCGCCATACTGGGTGCCTTGGCCATTACTTTGCTCACGGTAAGTTTTCAGGCCATAAAAGCGGCCATTGTAAATCCTGCAAAGAGTTTACGTATGGAATAAAGACCCCTCTTGTAACCCTTGGCGGAATAAAAGTGGAGGTCTTTAAATAGTAATGAATTAAGAAAACGGAAATCATGATAAAGAATTATTTAAAAATCGCTTGGCGAAACCTGTTGAAGAACAAAGGATTCACCTTTATTAACATCGTTGGGCTCAGTATCGGAGTTGCAGCATGCATCCTGATTTCCGTTTACATTCTACATGAGGTAAGCTACGACAGCCAAGTACCCCATTCGTCCAATGTCCATAGAATGATCGGCACCTTTATAGATGAGGGTAGGGTGCAAACGGGAATCCATTTTTCCGCCAACACCGCGCCTACCGTACTCAAGGATTTTGCAGAGGTAGAGAATTCCGGGCGACTCATGGCCAATGGTCTTTTCTATGGTGCAGGTAGCAATGAGATCCGTTTTGAAGGTAGGGCCATACAACATCATGAGGAGGGATTTGCTTATGCCGATCAGTCCATTTTGGATATTATGGGCGTTTCCATGGTGCATGGCAATGCGTCTACTGCCCTTTCGGAACCCAAGACCATTGTAATTTCCCAAAGCATGGCCCATAAACATTTCAACACTGAAAATCCGGTGGGCCAGGTCATGTACCTCAACGGGAACAATGAAGATCCCTACCGGATCAATGGGGTTATGGAAGACTTTCCGAGCAATTCACATTTGGATTACGACTACTTCATAACATTGGAAGATGTGGAGTTCGGGGAGGGCGAACAAACCAGATGGTTTCAGAACAATTACTTCACTTACCTGTTATTACGGCCCGATACGGATGTGGAAGCCTTCGAAAAAAAGATGTCCCAAACGCTCATTCAAAATTACATGAAACCGGCCTTTCTTGCCGCCGGTTACGTACAGGGAGAGACTTTGGAGGACCAACTGAGCATATCTTTACAAAAGTTGACGGATATCAACCTGCACTCGGCCCATATCGACTTTGAGTCCAGTTACAGGAACGACATCAAGATTATCTGGATTTTTGGCATTATCGCTTTGTTCGTGCTCATCATTGCCAGCATTAATTTTATAAATCTGTCTACGGCCAAATCGGTCAACCGCGCCAAGGAAGTCGGGGTGAGGAAAGTAGTCGGGTCTCCCCGTGGGTATTTGATCGGACAGTTTTTAACGGAATCCGTGCTTATTACCACAATCGCATTCATCATTGGTATATTGCTCGCTGCGCTTTTGATGCCCCTGTTTAGGGAAATGTCCGGAAAAGCGCTTACCCTGCCTTGGGGAAATCCAGGTTTTATCCCCGTGGTCTTACTGGCGGCCATTTTGGTCGGACTTCTAGCAGGGCTATACCCTTCCTTTTATTTGTCCAGGTTCAATCCGGCCAAGGTGCTAAAGGGGATGATGGGGCAGAGCAAGAAGACCAGCGGACTACGAAGTGGACTGGTGGTGTTACAATTTACAATTTCGATTATCCTTATTGTGGGGACCCTCATTGTGAACCAGCAAATGGATTTCATCCTAAACACCAAAATCGGCTTTGAAAAAGAACAGGTTATCCAATTGTATGGCACCAATATGTTGGAGGATCGGGTCCAGACCTTTAAGGATGAGCTGGAAAACCTTAACGGGATCGGTAGTGTCACCATCAGTGACTATTTGCCCATTGAGGGCACCAAACGCAATGGCAACCCTTTTGTAAACGAGGGAAGGGACAATATTGACGAGACCGTTGGCGGGCAGGCCTGGATCATTGATGAAGATTACTTGGAGACCTTGGGCATGAAACTGGCGGCGGGGCGAAATTTCTCGGAGGAACGCAGTTCCGATGACCAAGCTACTATTATCAATCAGGCTATGGTGGAGAAGCTGAACCTGCAGGATCCTATCGGGAAAAGAATATCCAGGTACGGTCAATTGTATGAAATAATAGGGATAGTGGAGGACTTCAATTACAATACCATGAAACAAGAAGTGCAGCCCCTGTGCTTTTTTAGGGGGATAAGTCCGTCCATAATTTCCATAAAGGCAAACACTGCGGATATGTCTTCACTTTTGTCCGCCATTGAGCGCAAGTGGGAGGAATTTGTTCCCAATATGGCTTTCCGGTATGCCTTTATGAACGATTCCTTTGCCAAAATGTACAACAACGTCAGCCGGATACGGACTATTTTCCTATCCTTCGCGATTCTGGCCATTTTTGTCGCCTGTCTAGGCCTTTTTGCACTTTCGGCCTTTATGGTGGAACAGCGTAGGAAGGAAATCAGCATTCGCAAGGTACTGGGCGCATCGTTCCGGAACATATATCAATTATTAAGTTTTAATTATTTGAAACTGGTTGGAATCTCCATTGCATTGGCATTACCTATAGGATGGTATATTATGGGGAGATGGCTGGAGGATTTTGCCTATCAGGCAGAGATGGGATGGGAGCTATTTTTTGGGGCCACGCTCATCGCTTTGGCCATTGCCATGGCGACCATTAGCTATCAATCCATTGGAGCCGCATTGACCCAACCAGTAAAAAATTTAAGGTCGGATTAGAATAATCTAGACCTGTCAGGTTTTCCGCCAGAAGGCGGACAGGTTTCAACCTGACAGGTCTAAACCAAAAAAAGATAAGTGTTTAATCATCAATCAATAACACCATGTTCAAAAACTATCTTAAAATCGCCTATAGAAGCCTAAAGAAACAACCGTTCTTTACTTTCTTGAACACTTTTGGGCTGGCCATTGGAATGGCAGGGGGCCTTCTTATTGCCCTATATATCCATGACGAATTGAACTATGACCGTATGTTTGCGGATGCGGACCGTATCTATAGGATCAATGCGGATGTGAAGTTCGGGGGCCTGGCAGAAAATCTTGGGGAGATTTCCGAACCCATGGGAGCCGCCCTACAACGGGACTATCCCCAGGTTGAGCTGTCCACGCGCTTTAGAAATGTGGGGAGTATGCTGGTAAGGGAAAGTGGAGCCACCATGAACGTAAAGGAATTGCAAACGACCTATGCGGATTCCACTTTCTTTGAAATGTTCGGATTGGACTTGTTGGCCGGGGATACCCAAACGGCCCTGACACGGCCCAACACCTTGGTGCTGACCCAAACGGCCGCGGAGAAACATTTTGGAGTGGCCGATGCGGTGGGGCGGAGGCTACTTCTGAACGATTCGGACACCTATACGGTTACCGGTGTGATCGAGGATTTTCCCAAAAACAGCTTTCTCAGGGACCATAGCATTTTTATGGCCATGGCAGGTTTTGACGATGGACAGATCGGTCATTGGGGGAGCCATAATTACTATACCTTTCTTAAAATGATACCCTCGGCCGATATGGCCGAATTTCAGGTGCAGCTCCAATCCGTAATGGGCCGTTATCTTATTCCTTGGGTACAGGATTATTATCCGGGAATGACCGAGGAATCGTTTCTGGCATCCGGAAATTACTTGAACTATAGCACCATGCCCCTTACGGACATACACCTACATTCCAACATGAAATCCGAACTTAGCCCCAATGGGAGCATACAGGATGTTTATATTCTGTCCTTTATCGGACTGTTCCTGCTGGTACTGGCCAGCGTAAACTTCATGAATTTGTCCACGGCCTATTCCTTAAAGCGGGCCAAGGAAGTGGGTGTTAGAAAGACCTTGGGATCCAAGAAAAAGGATTTGATCGGGCAATTCCTTACAGAATCCGCGTTGATTACGTTCGTATCGCTCGTTTTGGCCATTGGCATTGCCATTTTAGTGTTGCCCTATTTCAATGTTTTGGCCGGCAAGGCCATTTCCATTCCATTTCACAATCCTTTGTTTTGGGTCGCCCTCTTGATTTGTACCATTGTTTTGGGGTTGTTTTCCGGGGTGTACCCGGCGTTTTTTATGTCGAGGTTCATTCCCATAAAAGTACTAAAAGGGGACAGTATTGGAAATGTGAAGGGAGGAAGCATAAGAAATTCCCTGGTCGTCTTTCAGTTCTCCATCTCCATTTTTTTGATCGTAGGCACCTTGATCGTGTTTCAACAGTTGCAATACATACAAAATAAGGAATTGGGCTTTGCCAAAGATCAGGTACTGGTCGTGGAAGATGTGTATGGTGCGGGCAATCAACTACAGTCCTTTAAGGCTAATGTAAAACAACTGGGACAGGTAAAAAATGCCACCCTAAGTAGTTTCTTGCCCACTCCTTCGGCGAGGAGCAGCAGTACGTTTTTTAGGGAGGGGGCCCGGGAACAGGAAAATGCCATTAATATGGAAAATTGGCGAGTGGACCACGATTATGTCGCTACCCTGGACCTTGAAATTATCGCAGGCAGGGATTTTGACCGGGAAATTTCCGCGGACTCATCCGCCACTTTATTAAACGAATCCGCCTTGACCGTTTTGGGCGTAGACCCACAGGAGGCCATCGGACTAAGGGTATCCCAAGATCTGGGCGCGGAAAATGTAACCTATAGCACGGTCATTGGGGTGATCAAGGATTTTCATTTTGAGTCGTTACGGAATGATATTTCGGCCCTAAGCCTATCTATTGGGAATTTTGCCGGGACCTTGGCGGTGAAATTGGGCGGGGCCAACATTTCGGAAAGTGTTGCCCAAATTGAGGGAATATGGAGGGACATTGCCCCGGGACAGCCTTTTAGCTATTACTTTATGGATGAGTCCTTCAATAATACCTATCAAGCAGAGAAGCGGCTGGGGCATATATTTATGGTATTCACGGGACTTTCCATATTAATTGCCTGTCTTGGGTTATTTGGCCTCGCCACCTTCAATGCGGAAAAAAGGACCAAGGAAATAGGCATACGCAAAGTGTTAGGAGCCAGTGTGGGGCAGATTACCTATCGTTTGACGACGGATTTTCTGAAGATGGTGGGCTTGGCCATACTCATTTCCCTGCCCATAGGATGGTATGCCATGAATAAATGGTTAGAAGATTTTTCCTATAGGATCGAAATAAGTGGGTGGGTCTTTGTCCTGGCCTCCCTTTTGGCCGCGGGCATAGCCGTATTGACGGTGGGCTATCAGAGCATCAAGGCAGCCATTGTGAATCCTGTTAAGAGTTTAAGGGCGGAATAACAGCAAATAGACCTGTCAGGTTTTCAAAACCTGACAGGTGTAAACCGAAAATGGGAACCATGTTCAAAAACTATCTAAAAATCGCTTGGCGAAATTTTATAAAACAAAAGGGATATTCCTTTTTGAATATGAGCGGACTAGCCATTGGCATGGCTTGTAGCATACTTATCCTGCTTTGGGTACAGCACGAATCAAGTTATGATAACTTTCATGCCAACGCCGATCAGATCTATAGGCTGACCTCCATTGCCAGTGAGGATTTCAAGGCGGCCGTAAGTCCGGCCGGAATGGTGGAGGAACTTCCCCAACAAATGCCTGAAATAGCTTCCACGGTAAGGCTAAGTAATCCTTTTGAGGAACTTTTTGAAGTGGATGGCCAAAAGTTTAAGGAAGATTTCATCTTTTTTGCGGATACCAACTTCTTGGAGGTGTTCACTTTTCCTTTGATTGAGGGGAATCCCGAAACCGCGCTTTCCGCACCGGATAACATCTTGCTTACCGAAACTACGGCCCGGAAGTTTTTTGGCAACCAAGAAGTAGTAGGCCGAACCATTAAGATCAACAACACGGATACCTTTACCGTGAGTGGGGTATTGAAGGATATTCCTTCCCATTCGCACCTACAATTCAGTGCCATTTTGCCCATGACCTATCATGCCCGAACCAATTCCGATTTGATCAACAAGGCATGGGACTCGTTCAATTTCTACGGATATCTCCAGTTTAGAAAAGGCGCCATTACTTCGGAACATGATCTCTCCAGGGCCAATGAAAAAATCAACCAGGTCTATGCCGCCAGGATGACCGAATTCGAAATTACCTTCGATTTGCAACCGCTAAGGGACATCCATTTACATTCCAATCTACAGATTGATATCCCCGGCCACGGGAACGTACAATATGTGAACATATTCTTTTTGGTGGCTTTTATCGTGTTGATCGTGGCCTGCATCAATTATATGAATCTGGCCACTGCAAGGTCGTCCAAAAGGGCCAAGGAAGTGGGATTGCGCAAAGTCATAGGGGCCGGTCGCAACCAATTGATATTCCAGTTCTTCGGGGAATCCCTTTTAACAGCCTTTCTTTCATTGATCGTTGCTGTTGGATTGGTGTATCTGGCCCTGCCCGCATTTAATGATTTGGCACAGAAGCAGCTGCAATTGCATTTGGGGAATGCCACTATTTGGATGGGATTGTTGGCCATAGCCCTGGTTACCGGTCTTATCTCCGGAAGTTATCCGGCCCTGTTCCTGTCCGGGTTTAAGCCCATAAAGGTGCTAAAGGGAAAAATGAAACTATCCGGCTCCAACCTGTTCTTTAGAAACGGATTGGTCATTTCCCAATTTGTGGTTTCTATTTTATTGCTCATCGGCACCACGGTAATCTACACACAGCTGAACTTCATCCGGAACAAGAATTTGGGATATGATAAATCCAACTTGATTTACATACCCATGGAAGGCGAATTGTGGGGCAAGCGGGAAGCCCTAAGAACCGCCTTGGAACAAAACCCCCTGACCAGTGATTTTACAATTGTATCGGACCTGCCTGCCAATCTGGTAACCGGTGATTTTGATATTCATTGGCCGGGCAAAGACCCCAATTCCCAGGTACTTTTTCCGCACATAGATGCGGATGAAAACTTTTTGGACATCTTTCAAATGACGCTTTTGGAGGGCCGGAAATTCTCCAGGACCTCATCCGAAAATAACGACTATCTGGTCAATGAAACGGCCGTCAAAATTATGGGCATGGATGTGGGGAATGCAGTAGGCAAGACCTTGACCTTTAGAGGGAACCAAGGAACGATTATCGGCGTGGTGAAGGATTTCAATTACAAACCGCTCCAATACGCCATAGAACCCTTGATTCTACAACATAGACAACAGGCATCCATAACGGTGGTGAAAACCGCTCCGGGAAATACCGAGAATACCCTTGCGGCCCTGGAAGAAATTTATGGGAACTTAAATCCCGCTTACCCTTTAACGTACAATTTCGTGGATACCAATTTGGACGCACAATATAAAGGGGAACGTCAAATGGGGGCCATATTCAACATTTTTTCACTATTGGCCATTTTTATTTCCTGTTTGGGACTGTATGGGTTGGCTTCTTTTATGACGGAACAACGATTTAAGGAAATTGGTATTCGGAAGGTTCTAGGGGCCAGTGCCCTTCGTTTGGTGAATATGCTCTCCGGGGATTTTATAAAATTGGTGCTTATCGCATTTGTTCTTGCTACACCGATGTCCTGGTATGCCATGAACCAATGGCTGGAGAAGTTTGCATTTCGAATTGAAATCCAATGGTGGATGTTCGCCTTGGCCGGATGTTCGGTCTTGTTCATAGCCTTGTCCACTGTAAGCTTTCAAAGTTTAAAGGCGGCCAATGCCAATCCCGTAAAGAGTTTGCGGGCTGAATAACAGTGCAAAGACCTGTCAGGTTTAATAAACCTGACAGGTCTATACTTAAAAAAAAGAAATATGTTCAACAACCATCTAAAAATCGCCTGGCGGAATTTATGGAAGAATAGAGGTTACTCGGCCATACATATCGGTGGATTGGGAGTTGGGATTGCCGTGGTATTGCTCATTAGTCTTTGGATTTATGATGAATTGACCTTTAATACCGGGCATGCCAATTATGACCACATAGCAAAGGTCTTGATGAACAAAACGCTCAATGGGGAAAAAAGAACCCGGAATATTATACCCTATCCATTGGGGGATGAACTTAGAAATACCTACGGAGACGATTTTGATTATGTAGTTATGAGTTCTTCTCCCGGCGATCATGTGTTGTCTAAGGATAAAAAACAATTGATTCGAAATGGAGCCTTTATGGAAGAAGATGTGATGCGCATGTTTTCCTTGCCCATGGTAAGTGGAAATTGGGACGGTTTATCTGAACCGAACTCCATTGTGCTGTCCCGGTCCACTGCACAGGCGCTTTTTGGCAATGCGGACCCTATAGGCCAACAAGTAAAAATTAACAATGCCCTGGATGTTTTGGTTACCGGTGTTTTTGAGGATTTACCATTCAATTCGGAATTAAGGGAGCTTGCTTTTATCGCACCCTGGGAATTATATGTCTCCTCAACGGATTGGGTACGAAGGGCCAGGGACGAAAAATTGTGGGACAATAATTCCTATCAATTATTTACACAGATTTCTCCCAAATCCAGTATGGGATTGGTAAGCTTAAGGATTAAGGATGCTATTTATAACAATTTGCCCAAAAGATCCAAACGAAGCCGTCCGGAGCTATTCCTGCACCCCATGAAGGACTGGCATTTGAGATCAAGCTGGAAAAATGGTATACAGACCAACGGATCCGTCCTGTACGTACGGCTATTTGGATTTATTGGGGTTTTTGTGCTGCTCTTGGCCTGCATTAATTTCATGAACCTGTCCACAGCCCGGTCCCAAAAGCGAGCAAAGGAAGTTGGGGTACGCAAGGCGGTGGGATCCAATAAAAGGCAGTTGATTGGCCAATTTTTAACGGAATCCTTGTTAACCACTTTTTTGGCTTTTCTAGTTGCGGTTGTTTTAGTGCTATTGGGGCTACCCTCCTTTAATCAGCTGGCCAATAAGGAAATAACCTTTCCACTGACGAGCATACCGTTTTGGTCCCTGAGTCTTGCTTTTATTTTAGCTACCAGTATCCTGGCGGGAAGCTACCCGGCAATTTATTTGTCCGCTTTTAGGCCGGTAAAGGTGCTTAAGGGGAAGCAACTAACCGGTAAGTCTACCTTAACGGTAAGAAAAGTGCTGGTAGTGACCCAATTTACCATTTCGGTGCTCCTTGTATTGGGCACCTTGGTCATCACCCAACAGATCCAACATACCAAAGATCGCCCTATAGGCTACGAGAAGGATCAATTGGTCATGATCGAAAAGAAGACAGAAGATTATGAGGGTAAATACAATCTACTTCGGCAGGAACTGAAAACAAACAAAATAGTTGCCGAGATGGCCGAATCTTCCAGTCCATTGACCGAAGTATGGAACAGCAATGGAGGATTTGATTGGGAAGGTAGGGATTCTGAAGGGCCCATTAACTTGGTCACCTTTTATATTTCCCATGATTATGGGAAAGCCGTAGGCTGGGATTTATTGGAAGGGCGTGATTTTTCCAGAGGTTTGGCCTCGGACTCCACCGCATTCATTTTAAACCAGGCGGCAGTGGCCTACATGGGACTGGAAAACCCTGTCGGGACAAGTATTCGTTGGGGGGGCAAAGGTCATGAAGTAATCGGGGTGGTTGGTAATATAGTAACGGAATCTCCTTTTGAACCCGTTAAACCGGCGGTATATACTATAGATTATGACAATACCAATTGGATGGTATTGCCCTTGTTGCCCGAAAGAAGCGTCTCGGAATCCTTAAGCGGGATTGCAGCAATATTCAAAAGACATGTCCCCAACGTTCCCTTTGATTATCATTTTGTGGACGAGGCGTTTGCCAAAAAATTCAGGGCAGAGGAACGCATTGCAAAGTTATCCGGGATATTCTCCGTTTTGGCCATTTTCATCAGTTGTTTGGGGCTGTTGGGACTAGCCTCGTTTATGGCCGAAAGACGCACAAAGGAAATAGGTGTCCGCAAGATATTGGGAGCATCCATTGGGGAACTTTGGAAAATGCTTTCCAAGGAATTTTTGGTATTGGTGTTCTTGGCCTGCCTGGTGGCCGTGCCCACCGCGCTCTATGTTATGGGCCGGTGGTTGGAAAATTATGAATATCGGACAAAAATCCCGTTTTGGATTTTTATTACCGTTGTCGTTGGTGCCCTTTTCATCACACTGCTTACCGTGAGTTTCCAGGCTATTAGGGCAGCGAGACAGAATCCGGTAGAAAGTTTACGAACAGAATAACAGCATAAAGACCTGTCAGGTTTGTCAAACCTGACAGGTCTCAACCTAATAAAAAAAGAGAACCATGTTTAAAAACTATTTAAAAATCGCTTGGCGGAACTTGATCAAGAACACGGTGTATTCCTGGATCAATATCGGCGGGTTGGCCATTGGTTTGGTAGCCTGCCTACTCATCCTACAATATGTGGCCTTTGAGTATAGTTATGAAGATTTCCATCAAAAGAAAGACCGCATTTATCGGGTACAACAAGATCGGTACGACAATGGTAAATTGGCCACACAATGGGCCGCCGGAGCCTATGCCGTTGGAAATTCCTTTAAAGAAGCTATCCCGGAAATAGAGGAATATGTGAAAGTAGTAGCCACTGGGGACATCATCGTGGAAGTGGAAAACCGGCCCTTGAAGATCGATGAGGTGTTCTTTGCCACCAATTCGTTTTTTACCGTTTTTTCCTATCCCCTTCTACATGGAGATGTGGAAAGTCTTTTGACCGAGCCCAATACAGCTGTCCTTTCCAAAAGTACGGCCCTTAAGATATTCGGGACCACCAATGTGGTGGACAAGATGCTACCGATCAGTGGCAATCGGACCTATCGGATAACAGGGGTTTTTGAGGATATGCCGGCAAATACACAGCTCCGACCCAATTTTCTGGCATCCTATACCACTTTTGTGGAACAGGTGAAATCCAATTCCGATGGGCAAACAGATCCTGAAAGAGCTTGGGCCTGGGACGGTTGCCTGACCTATTTGCTGCTTCAAAAAGGAGCCGACCCTGAACAGGTGGAAGCTAAGTTCTTACCTATTGTGGAAGAAGGGGTAGGCGAACTTCTCAAGCGATTCAACGCCTCGGTCACCTACAACCTGCAGCCGCTTCAAAACATTCATTTGGAGGCCAATTATATGGATGAGCCTGCGCCTAACGGGGACGCCAAGACGGTTCTTGTTTTATTGGGCATCGCTTTTTTTATCATAATTATTGCTTGGGTCAACTATATCAACCTAGCTACCGCACGGGCCGTTGGACGGGCCAAGGAAGTAGGAGTCCGCAAGACCGTAGGATCTAATCGCAAACAATTGATTACCCAGTTCTTTTTCGAATCTGCCCTATTCAATGGCTTGGCCTTGATCTTGGCCATGGCACTCATGCTCGTTGCACTTCCCGCCTTTAATCGGATTTCCGGGCAACCCGTTTCCTATGAGCTTTTCGCCCACACCAATTTTTGGGTAGGATTAACAGCCTTGTTTACTGTTGGGGTCATATTGTCCGGACTGTATCCGGCTATCGTACTTTCCAAATTTAGACCGGTAGAGGTTCTTAAGGGCAATATGGGAGGCCCGCAACAGGGAACCTTGTTGCGAAAAGGTCTTGTGGTGCTCCAATTTACGGCCTCGTTGTTTTTGCTGATCGGCTCCCTGGTCGTGTATCACCAAATACAGTTTATGCGCGATCAATCCTTGGGAATCGATATCGACCAGACCTTGGTGCTACGGCCGCCTATTGCCACGGACTCCACTTTTGTTTCCCAAAAAACGGCCCTTAAGGAGACCCTATTGCAATACCCGGCCATTAAAAATGTGGCAGTGTCTTCCCTAGTCCCGGGAGAGGGTGCCGGGATGAATGCGGGAGGGATTCGTTTGTTGACCCAAGATGACTCCGAACAAAAGCAATATCGGGTTATACGCGTAGACCACGACTTTTTGGATCTCTACGAAACCGAACTGATTGCCGGGCGGAAGTTCTCCAAGGACTTTGGCACCGAATCGATCAATGTTGTCTTCAACCGAAAAGGGATAGAGCAATTAGGTTTCGACGACCCTCAAAAAGCCATTGGGAAGCAAATTGAGTTTTGGGGCGATCAATGTACCATTGTAGGGGTGGTTGAGAATTTTCATCAACAGTCGCTTCGCGATGCCTTCGATCCGTTGATCTTTAGATTGAATCCGGGGGTTTACGGTTATTTCTCCATAAAAACGGACATGGACCAAATAGGCCAGACCATGGCACAGGTGCAATCTGAATGGGATACCTTCTTTCCAGGCAACACCTTTGAATATTTTTTCCTGGACCAGCAGTTTGATCAGCAATATAAGGCCGATCATAGATTTGGTCAGGTGTTCGGGTTATTTACCCTCTTGGCCATTTTTGTGGCCTGTTTAGGGCTATTTGGACTGGCTTCGTTTACCACCCTGCAGCGTACCAAGGAAATAGGGATACGTAAAGTCCTGGGTGCCTCGGTACAAGGTATTCTAAAATTATTGTACAAGGAATACGCGCTCTTATTGGCGTTGGCCTTTTTAATAGCCATCCCCTTGGCGTGGTACATGGCCAGTAATTGGCTGCAAGAGTATGCCTTTCGGATTTCCATCCATTGGACATTCTTTGTATGGCCTTTTGTGGCCATAGCGATCATCGCACTGGCAACAGTGAGTTTCCAATCCATCAAGGCTTCTTTGGCCAATCCGGTCAAAAGCCTGCGAACAGAATAACGGACTATAGACCTGTCAGGTTCGATAAACCTGACAGGTCTGAACTAAATAAAAAAGAGAACCATGTTTAAGAATTATCTGAAAATCGCCTGGCGGAATCTAAAGAAAAGTAAAGGCTATTCCGCCATCAACATCGGAGGTCTGGCCCTAGGGATGGCCGTTACCCTAATTATCGGATTATGGATACAGGACGAGCTAACCCATAACTCCTATTTCAAGAATCAGGACCAAATTGCACAAGTGTACCAGTCGCAAACCTTCAATGGCCAGATCGGGACAGGTCCCGCCATACCCAGGCCCTTGGAAACGGCCTTTAGGGATGGCTATGCGGATAATTTCAAGCATATTGTTATGTCTTCCTGGAATTATAGCCAATATCTGAAATATGGGGAAACCAGTCTTTCCCGTTCGGGGAATTTCATGCAGGCCGATGCACCTGAAATGCTGGACCTTACCATTTTAAAAGGGGAAAAGGACGGCCTTCGTGAAATCAATTCCATTATGCTGTCCCAATCCACCGCCGAGGCCCTTTTTGGTTCTGAAGATCCCATCGGCAAGATCGTCGAGGTCAATAATCAGTTTAACATGATGGTGACCAGTGTATATAAGGACATCCCCGTAAACAATTCGTTCCACGATACCAATTTTATCCTGCCCTGGGAAAAATACATTACCACCCAGGAGTGGGTCAAAAATGCCATTAATTTTTGGGGAAACAATTCCTTCCAAATGTTTGTACAAATTGCGGACAATACTTCTATGGAGAAGGTGACCGCCAATATACGGGATGTAAAAAAGAATGCCGACGAAGACAATGCAGAATTTAATCCGCAGCTCTTTCTTTTCCCGATGTCGGAGTGGTATTTGCGCAACAACTTTGAAAATGGCAAACAAACGGGGGGGCGAATCAAATACGTCTGGCTTTTCGGAATTATCGGTGCCTTTGTTTTGTTATTGGCCTGTATCAACTTTATGAATTTAAGTACGGCCCGTTCCGAAAAAAGATCGAAGGAAGTGGGAATTCGTAAATCCATAGGATCCCAAAGGGGCCAATTGATCAATCAGTTTTTGAGTGAATCCTTCCTAGTAGTCCTGTTTGCATTTTTCCTGGCCATTCTAATTGTGCTGGTCTCCCTGGACGGGTTTAACGAATTGGCCAGAAAGGAAATCACTTTTCCCTGGACCAGCAACATCTTTTGGCTTATATCCATCATCTTTGTCGCCTTTACAGCGCTTTTGGCTGGGAGTTATCCAGCCTTGTACCTCTCCTCTTTCAGGCCTGTAGATGTGTTAAAGGGAACCTTTAAAGCCGGCAAATACGCCGGATTGCCCAGAAAGATTTTGGTGGTCCTGCAATTCACGGTTTCAGTTGCCTTTATCATCGGGACGGTCATTGTAATGCAGCAAATAAACCATGCCAAGAACCGGCCCATTGGATATGATAAGGAAGGTCTTGTACAAATTCCCACATTTAGCCCCGATTTTGAGGGAAAATATGACTTAATGCGCGCTGAGTTCCTGGATTCGGGCGCTGTTGTGGAAATGTCTTCCTCCAGTAGTCCTACCACACAAATATGGTCCAACCGCAACGGATTTGATTGGGAGGGCAAGCCGGAAGGATTTCAGGAAGATTTGGCCTGGACCGAGGTTTCCTGGGAATACGCCAAATCCCTGAATTTGAAGATTGTTGAAGGCCGCGATTTCTCGAGGGAATTCCCTTCGGATTCCAATGCGGTGCTGCTCAACCAGACTGCGGTCAAGTACATGGGAATCGTAGACCCGGTGGGTAAGTTTATAAAGGACAACGATGAGGAAGATCCGGATCCGCCCATGAAAATAATCGGGGTGGTGGAAGATATGATCGCACAATCCCCGTATGAACCGGTGAAGCAGGGACTCTATGTCTTTGACAAAAGCGGCAACAGTAGTTTTTACAACCTTCGCTTAAACCCCCAACAAAGCGCAAGTCAGAGCTTGGCCGTAATCGAACGGGTATTTAAGGAACACTTTCCCAATATCCCCTTTCAGTACGATTTTGTGGACGATAAGTACGGGGAAAAATTTGCGGCCGAGGAACGCATTGGCAGCCTATCCGCCATTTTTACGGCCTTGGCCATTCTAATCAGTTGTCTGGGCCTATTTGGACTTACCTCCTTCGTTGCCGAGCAGCGTACCAAGGAAATCGGGGTAAGAAAAGTATTGGGAGCCTCGGTCTTTAATGTTTGGAACATGCTTTCCAAGGACTTTTTGAAATTAGTGGTCATATCGAGCTTTATCGCCATACCTATATCCTATTACGTAATGAACGGTTGGCTACAGGAATATCCTTACCGGGTAATCTTGGAGTGGTGGATTTTTGCCTTGGCCATTATCGGAGCCTTGGCCATTACCATACTTACGGTGAGCTTTCAGGCCATTAAGGCGGCCAATGCGAATCCGGTACATAGCTTGCGAACGGAATGAATCGAGATAGCAGATGATGGACATAAGGTGATCGATCACTGGTGCCTGAATTTTTGGCATATGGGAAACAACCGGTCCTGAAACCTAAGAACAAAAAACGAGAATCATGATAAAGAACTATTTAAAAATCGCCTGGAGAAACCTGACCAAGAACAAACAACAGACCATTATCAATCTGTTGGGATTGACCATAGGCACGGTAAGTTGCCTAACCATTTTGCTCTATGTCTTTGACCAGACCGGCTATGACATTCATCACAAGAACGCGGATTCCATTTACAGGGTCCAGACGAACATTGAAGGATCGGGTACGGGTAGCGAGGGTGCCCGGGTCGCAGGATCTTCTCCACCGATCGCCTTTACCGCAAAAGCGGACTTTCCGGAAATCGAGGAAGCGACCCGAGTAGTCTTGGTAGACCTGTTTAATGTGGACATCATCCGGGCGGCAGGTGAAGAGGGCGGTTTTTATGAATCCAAGGCCTATTTGGCCGATTCCACCTTTTTCAAAATATTCGACTATAGGTTGTTGGAAGGAAATATATCGTCCCTGAACGAACCGAGCACTTTGGTCCTTTCCTCCTCCTTGGCAAAAAAGATGTTCGGTGATCAAAAGGCAATGGATCAGCCTGTCGAAATTTCGGGTTATGACGGAGACCCCTTAAAACTGACCGTAAAGGGAGTTTTTGATGAAACCTATGGGAAGTCGCATCTAAAGCCCAATTACATTATAAGCATGAATACCCCGGGCTTGGGCGAGTGGGTAAAGGGCAATCAAAACTTTGCACAAAACAATTTTGCCTATACCTATTTTAAGTTAAAACCGGGAGCCAATGCCAAGGGCCTACAAGGGAAGTTTCCCGATTTCCTCCAACAACATGGAGGAAGCCAACTCGAGGCCATAAACATGAAGAAGGAACTGCTCCTTCAGAATATAACGGATATCCACCTGCACTCCCAGGGGATTACCGGCCAGATCGATCGGGTTTCCGACATCCAATACCTGTATTTGCTTTTGACCTTGGCCTTGTTCATTCAACTGGTGGCCTGTGTAAACTTTATCAATCTTAGTACGGCAAGGGCCAATAAAAGAGCTAAGGAAATCGGGGTAAGAAAGGTGGTTGGTGCAGGAAAGAAATCCTTGGTCTTCCAGTTTTTGGGCGAGTCCTTGTTGCTGTCCTTTTTCTCCATTCTAATAAGTATTCCCATCACCTTGCTGTTGTTGCCCTTCATCAACGAACTGGCGCAAAGTAGCTTGTCCTATGTGGATCTGTTACGTACGGAAATCATCTTTTCCCTGCTCGGTATAGGGTTCTTCACGGGGCTGGTGGCTGGTTTTTATCCTGCCTTGGTGTTATCCTCCATCAAACCTATTTTGGCCATAAAGAGTACTTTAAATCTCCAGTCCGGCCATAGTGGATTGCGAAAGGGATTGGTGGTTTTTCAGTTTGTCATTTCAATTGCCTTGATCAGTACAGTTATCATCGTCATACAACAGTTCAATTATACCCAACAAAAGAATTTGGGGTACGAAAAGGACAATTTGATCGGGATCCAGTTGAATACCCGGAATGCCCGGAATAAGTTTGAAGCCTTAAAATCCGAGTTTTTAAAGGTCCCTGGAGTTACTAAGATTTCGGGGAGCCGGGTTTCCCCATCAGAGGACATTATAAACGGGGGCAATTTTTACTTGCCAGGAGGAAATCCCGAAGACCGTACTTTGTTGCAATTAAATTTTGTGGGGAAAAATTATGTGGAAACCATGGGAATTACACTCACAAAAGGTCGGAATTTCCGGGAATCGGACAGCACCCAGATCATTGTAAACGAAGCGGCATTAAAAGCCTTTAATATTGACCCGGAAAATGCCCTGACCACCCGATTGCTCAGTGGTGGCGACAATGAATTTGAAATTGTCGGGGTAATGGGGGATTTTCATTATTCTTCCCTTAAAGAGGCCATTCAACCGCTGGCCCTTTTTAGGGATGGCGATCCACATAGGTTGCTGCTCCGTTTCCAAACGGCAAACTACGGGGCCTTGTTGGCCAATTTGGAACAAATTTGGAAGAAAAACGTAACCGATTCCCCCTTTGTCCCAGCATTTATTGACAAGGAAGTGGAAAAATTATACGATGAGGAAAAACGCATTGGCCAAATTGCGGCCTTGTTTACCCTTTTGGCCATAATTATTAGCTGTCTGGGCCTTTTTGGTCTGGTTTCCTATGTGGCGGAACAAAAGAAAAAGGAAATAGGCATCCGAAAAGTTTTGGGGGCGAGTATCCGGTCCGTGGTGCAATTGTTGACCAAGGATTTTGTAAAACTGGTCGGCATCGCCTTCTTGATCGCATCGCCCATAGCCTATTACTTTATGCAACGCTGGTTGGAGGATTTTACCTATAAGATCGAAATAAAGTTCTGGGTGTTTGCACTCGCTGGTGGTTTTGCTTTAGTGATTACCCTGTTAACGGTGGGGTTTCAATCCCTGAAATCCGCAGTGGCCAATCCGGCAAAAAGTTTACGTACCGAATAAAACCCTTTCGATGAAGATCATACGTTCTATTTCCCTACTGTGTTGCTGTCTTTCCATGGTGCATGCCCAAGAGGAGACCAAGATTCCTTATGGATATTATAAGGAGGCCGGCAACTATTTCGAAGTTGCCCATAATACCCAATTGTATTATGAAATTTATGGGGAGGGCGAACCGATTCTCATGCTCCATGGAGGTGTTTATGGTTATATTAATGAATTTGAATTTTTTATCGATTCACTTGCGAAAAACTATCAGGTCGTCTGTTTGGCGACCAGGGGCCATGTTAAATCCGATATTGGACAAGAACCTTTTACCTATGAACAGCGGGCCAAGGATGCAAAGAAGCTCTTGGAGCATTTGAAGATCGGGAGAGCCAAGGTAATCGGTTTCTCCGATGGTGGATATGCAGCCTACCGACTGGCGGCCGATTTTCCAGAATTGGTGGAAAGAATGGTCGTTATTGGGGCTGGGGACCTGCCTGAGGGATCGGGAGTCAATTATGGATATTCAGCGGAAAAGCTAATGAAGGAAGCAGGGGACTATTTTAAAAAACGATTGGCCGCCATGCCAGAACCTGATCGATGGGACGAAAGCTTGCAATGGCTTAATGCGCTCTACGAACATGAAGTGGTCAGTACGGATGTTTTCAGTAGGATAGCATGTCCCGTATTGTTGATGGCAGGAGACAAGGATCAATATTCCAATCCCGAAACCCTGTTAAAAGCGCACGATGCCCTTAAGGAATCGCATTTGTCCCTTATTCCCGGATGTGGCCATGTGGTGTTTTATTGTAACTGGAATGCCGTTTGGGCAGTTGTAGAACCGTTTTTGAAAAAATGATCTCGTCGGAAATTAACTGAAATAAAAAGGGCCGTAAAGGTCTCGACCATAACCTAGGACCATGTTTAGAAACTATGTAAAGACAGCTTGGAGAAGTTTAATCAAAAACAAGCTACAAACCGTTATCAATCTCTTGGGCCTAACCGTGGGTACGGTTTGTTGCCTCAGTATTTTGGCGTACGTAAATGCACAATTTGGGTACGATACCCATCATGAAAATGCTTCCGACCTATATCGGGTAAGGACGAAGACCAAAAGCATAAAGAACAATAGTATAGATTCTGATTTCGGTTCGGCCAGTCCTCCAATTGCGTTCGCCTTAAAGGAGGATTTCCCGGAAGTATCCGAAGTGTGCCGCATTGTGTATTTCGGTGAAGGGAACGAGCAGTTGTTGCGGGTTTCCGGTAGTCAACAAGGGCATTATGAACCCAGGGGATATGTGGCCGATTCCACCTTTTTTAGGCTATTTAAATATCCCCTTTTGGAGGGTAACGGCAACGAAGCCCTAAAGGCACCGAACAGTATGGTACTTTCTTCGGCTCTGGCCCAAAAACTCTTCGGGACCGAAAGAGCGTTGAACCAAACATTGGTCCTGGGTGCGGGCGAGCAGCAACAAAAGGTCACGGTCACCGGGGTTTTTAAGGAGGGCTTGCACAAAACACATCTTGATCCCAATTATGTTCTAAGCATGACTTCTCCTGGATTAGGAGCCTATGTAAGAAGTGTTCAGAATTATGCCACACAGAATTTTGTGCATAGTTATGTAAAATTGGTTCCTGGGTCAGATGCCATGGCCTTGGAGAAAAAACTCCCGGACTTTTTACAGGCCAGGGGCGCAAGCGACTTGGCAGCAGCGGGTTTTGACAAAACCTTATTGCTACAACCCGTACAGGATATTCATTTGTATTCCAAAGGCATTGATATGCAGATACATACTGTTTCCAATATTGAATACCTATATGCCCTCCTGTTGTTGGCGGCGATCATTCAATTGGTGGCTTGCATTAACTTTGTGAATCTCAGTACGGCCAGGGCCGGAAAACGTGCCAAGGAAATAGGGGTGCGCAAAACCGTTGGCGCCGAAAAGGGATCCCTCATCAAACAGTTTTTGGGAGAATCCACATGGCTATCCTTGATTGCCGTGGTCATCTGTATCCCTTTGACAATTTTCCTGTTGCCTTTTATGAACGCTTTGACCGAAGGCAACTTGGTTTTTTCGGATGTCCTGAATTTTAGAATATTGATACTTCTTTTTGGCGTTGGTCTCATTACGGGTCTTCTGGCCGGATTTTACCCTGCCCTTATCCTATCCGCCATACAACCGGTAAAGGTACTCAAGGGCATCATCGATGTTAAATCCGGGAACGGGAATTTTCGAAGGGCCTTGGTCGTGTTCCAGTTTGTAGTTTCCATAGCCTTGGTTACTGCGGTAATCGTCATTACCCAACAATTACAATACGCGCAGACCAAGGACATGGGGTTCGATAAGGAAAACCTATTGGCCGTACGCCTGGGCACGGAAGATGCACAGGGCAAGTTTGATGCCTTACGGTCCGAAGTAACGTCAATTTCGGGGGTTTCTGAAGTAGCGGGCACCAACGATTACCCTTCTTCCATAATAATGCGTGATTTGGGCATACACCTGCCCGGACAGGACGATACAAATCAGACCGGGGTGTTCTATAGTGGGATAACCCCCAACTATCTCCATACGGTAGGAACAAAACTATTGGCCGGTAGGCCACTACGGAAAAATGATAGCAGCCAAGTGATAGTGAACAAGGCCACTTTGGACGAGTTCAACATCAAGCTGGAAGAAGCCTTGGCATCAAAACTGGTACAGACCTATGAGGGAGAAAGCGCTACCTATGAAATCGTTGGTGTTGTCGAAAACTATCATTTCGCCACCTTAAAATCGGCTATAGACCCTATTCTATTGTATAACGATACCAGTCCGGATTGGTTGATCCTAAAAACGGACACCAAGGATTTTAAGACGTTACTGACCCATTTGGAGCAAACTTGGAGGGCCATTACGCCCGACACTCCTTTTGTGCACACCTTTATCGATAAGGAAGTGGAAAAATTGTTCGCTGAAGAGAAGCGCTTGGGCCAAATTTCTTTGGTATTTACCCTATTGGCCATACTGATCAGTTGCCTTGGCCTCTTTGGTTTGGTATCTTACGTGGCAGAGCAGAAGAAAAAGGAAATCGGTATCCGAAAAGTATTGGGGGCCAGTGTTAACGCTGTGGTGCAGTTACTGACCAAGGACTTTCTAAAACTGGTAGGGATTGCCTTTTTGATCGGATCACCCATTGCCTATTATTTTATGCAACGCTGGCTGGAAGGCTTTACTTACAAGATTGAAATTGAGTTTTGGGTATTTATCCTCGCCGGAGGTTTTGCCTTGTTCATCACCTTGTTAACCGTTGGCTTCCAATCGATTAAATCGGCTATTGCCAACCCCGTCAAAAGCTTGCGTACCGAGTAGATATTGTATACATTGAGGCCCATCAGGTCCAGAAAAAAATGAAAAATATTTAGAAATGAAAACTAGACAAATCGCCACCCTTGTTGTTATCCTTTGCAGTGTAGGACTTAATGCCCAAATAACTTTTCCCGCCGATGGCAATAAAAAGGCATCCATTTCAGAGTTCGTTGGAATTACGGAAGTGAAGATCAACTATTCACGGCCTGGGGTAAAGGGTAGGGAAGGGAAGATCTGGGGCGATCTGGTGCATTATGGATTCGCGGACCTGGGCTATGGCACCAGTAAGGCCGCACCTTGGCGGGCCGGGGCCAATGAGAATACCACCATTGAATTTTCTACCGATGTGCTTATAGAAAACCGGCCTTTGAGGAAAGGGAAATATGGGTTTTTTATAGCCATGGGCCCCGAAAGGGCGACCCTGGTTTTTTCCAATTTTAATACAGCTTGGGGCAGCTTTTACTACAAGGAAAAGGACGATGCCCTTCGGGTGGAGGTACCGGTACAACAGTTGGAAGAAAGTGTGGAATGGCTGAAATACGAATTCAATGAACAAACAAGGAACAGTGCCGAAATTTCCTTGCAATGGGAAAAGGTCAAGATTCCCTTTACAGTTTCCGTGGATTTACACGAGACCCAACTGGCCGCTTTTAGAAGGGAAGTGGATTCCGGTATTTTTTACCGCTATTGGCAGAACCTGCAGATGGCCGCCAACTATTGTTTGGTCAATAATATCAATTTGGAAGAGGCCTTAAGTTGGGCCGATCGCTCCATAAATTCCTACTTTGGGGAATCCAATTTCCGGACACTCTCTACTTATGCCGGGTTGCTCGGAAAACTGGATCGGAAACAGGAAGCGGATTCAATCATGCGAAAAGCCCTTCCCATGGGGAATGCTCAGGAACTATTTACCTACGGGATAGGCCTAAATAAGATGGAAAAGCATAAAGAGGCCTTAAAGATTTTTGAAGCAAATTATGACAAAAACCCGGATGATGTGTATGCCCACTTAGGAATGGTAAGCGGACACTATTATCTGGATCAAAAAAGAAAGGCGCTTCAGTTTTGTGAGTCGGCAAAAAAAGCAACTACAAATAAGCTGTTCCTCGACTATATCGACGGCTTGGTCAAGGCCATTAACGAAGGAGGTGAAATTTTCCAGTAAACAAAAGATCAATTCCAATTGCCAGGAGGCCCATTGAGTTTCGTACTTTTCCACAAAAGACTTTCAACTTGTAGCTCTAAGTGAAAATCCCGAAATTAGGAGAGTAGAATCGATAGAAATTTTAGCTCACATATTTGCGCCCAAAATACGGTTACGAATTAGAGCAGGAAAAAGGCATAAAAATGGGAATAGGGGCCATCCGTACCGCAATTTTCGGAATACTGATTTCATGTTCTTCACCGATCCTGGGCCAAATACGGCCGGTAAACAAAAATGCAACCAAAGAGGCCCGGGCGCTTTTGGAATATATACATTCCCTGGATGGCAAGATCCTTTCCGGACAACATAGTTATAACCACGAGCCTAAACGCTATTATGACCGTGCCATGGAGATCAGCGGAAAATATCCGGCCGTTTGGGGAACGGATTTCTATTGGAGCGGAACCGAGGATCCTGGTGAAGGGGTAGTTCAGGAAGCCCTAAGGAAGCATAAGGAAGGAGCCATAATTACCCTCATGTGGCATGTGGGCAAACCCACGGATGATGCCCCCTTTCCCTGGAAAAATAGTGTTCAGGGAGAAATTTCGGATACGGAATGGAAAGCGTTGACCACCCCGGGAACCGATTTGCACAAAAGATGGTTGGCCCAGGTCGATCATGTGGCGCTGAGCTTAAAAAAGCTGCTAAAAGCAAAAGTTCCTATTTTATGGAGGCCCTATCATGAAATGAATGGCGTGTGGTTCTGGTGGGGCGATAAAAAAGGTCCGGATGGTTTTGCAAAACTTTGGCGACAGTTATACAAACGTTTGGTGGAATATCATGGATTGCATCATCTAATTTGGGTTTGGAACGCCAATGGACCTAGGGATATTCCCGAAGATGAGGCTTTTGATTACGCGGACTATTACCCGGGGCATGAATACGTTGATATCCTGGCAACCGATGTGTATCACTCCGATTACGAGCAAAAGGATTATGAACAGCTTTTAAACTTGGCCCAAGGGAAACCCATTGCCTTAGGAGAAGTAGGGACACTCCCAAAAATAGGCGTTCTAAAGGCCCAGCCCAAATGGTCTTGGTTTATGGTCTGGTCCAATTGGTTGGAAAAAGCTAATAGCGAAGAACAGGTGAAGGACATCTACAACTACGAAAAAACCATTGATAGGGATCATATCGCCATAAGAAAGTAATCCTAGTACCCTTACGGACTCCAATCCAAAAACACGAATGGATCACCGTACTTCCATCATATAGGGGACATCCCTTAGAAAATTTGTCTTACCCAAAGTAGCGGCACCGATTATTCGATGAAACATACCGTTCACGCGACGATACCTATTAAGAGGGAAAATCAAAGCTAATTTAGACATCATCATGTAAATGCATCAAGGATGCCCTCAATTGGGCAGGCTTGAATTAACCCCACAAAAACACTATGTCATGAAAACTCAAAACCGCTTTCTCTTCACATTAACCCTAACCTTAACCCTTACTTTTTGGGCGACTTATGCACAAATTACCTTGAACCAAAATATTGGGGAATCAACGGGAGAATCCCTATCGTCCTTTACAAACGGAAGGACTTATGGAAGGGCCTTTGTTCTTCAAGATTTCGGTATTACCGAAAACGACCAGTTCATACTGGATTCTGTGGAATTGGCATTTAGACAATGGTATGGGCAAGACACCTCCGGAACGCTCCGCGTCAATGTCTATGAAATTGACAGGAATTTTCCCAACTCCTTCGACCCGACCCAATTAATAGGATCAAGTCAGGATATTGTCTTGACCGAGATACCCACGCCCTTTACAAAACCGACACCGCTACAAACGTTAAGAATCAATTTCGACTCGCCTGTTGTTATCCCTTCGGTAATTGAAAAAGTATTTGTTGAAGTCTCTTCCACTGTCCCGGAAACTCATTTCCTTTATGCCGCTTTTACCGAGGGGGAAACAGATTCGGCCTACCATAAGGACAGTGGCTCCTCGGAATATACCAAGGCGATATCACATGACAAGGCTCCCCCAAGTTATCATATAAAGGCCTTTGGAAAGCTCCATAGAATCTCGGACTACCGCATCAATTATATTTCCGCCTGCTCCGATCTATCCGCAAGTTTTGACCTTAGCGACAATCAGCAGATTGCCACGGTTAACTGGGATTTTGGCGACCCTGCTTCGGCGGCTAACAATAGCTCCACCGATTTGAACCCTCATCATGAATTTTCATCAGGAGGCACCTATACCGTTACGGCCCAGATCACCACAAAGGCGTGGCGGAAATTGAGCATTTCCACCACCCTGAACGTTGCGGAAAATATTGTGGTATACCCTATGGACGACGTACTTGCATTTGAAACCATTTCCGAAACAGGCGCTTCCTACGGTTTCGATAGCTCTCTGGTTGAGTCGGTCATCCTAGGCGGACAGAACGGTTGGGTCGTCTCCTATTTTGATGAGCAAGGCAATGCGCTGTCCGGCCCCATGCGCAACTTTGATGTTGGTAGGGAAACGATTACGGCCCGAGTGGCCCACCCCAAGAATCCGGGTTGTTATAAGGAAATGACTTTCAATCTTATCATACCACCACCGTCCTTGGCCCTTTCCTCTCTTGATTCGGAAGGTCCTCATTGAGGAGAGTATATAACCCCATCTCCTGCGCCCCCCAAATCTTTAACGAAGGACGCTATTTCATGAAAATAGGTTGTTCATCGCAATGACCTGAATCTTTATTACCTCTTTTTTGGGATTCCTCAAGATAGGTGTAAACATATTATACACCTTCTGTCCAAATATTTTACATCCAATCATTTTTTTTCTTTGATTTAATCCGTAACTATTTGAATATTAAATCATTGCGGATATGGCATGAAAATCGAAGCGATTTTTTTAAAGGCTTAGGTTTCCCCTGACTTATGGCACCTTGTGTGGAAAGGCGATAACAGGTCCCGTTTGTAGTTATCCCATCGGCTACCGGAATCATTAGGGGTGTCGGTGAAACCTCCATGAGGTCCGTTATCGTTGGTTCCCGTACCGAAACAGGAGTACATAAACGGATAGGCTTAAACCAAAAAACTAAAGATATGCTAGGGAATTATCTAAAAATCGCATGGCGTAACCTGTTAATAAATAAGGGCTATTTCGCCATTAACCTCTTGGGATTGTCCATAGCCTTAACAGTTTCCCTTCTGATGTTGCTCTGGGTACAGGACGAGTATGGAATGGACAAGTTCCATGCCAATGATGATCGCTTATTCCGGGTAAAACGTACCATCCCTTTGGAAGATGGGATTTTGGATGTTTACAATGGAATATCATACCCCTTGCTCAAGACGGCAAAGGAGCAACTGCCCGAAATAGAGGGATACATCGCTCTTGGGCGCAGTTTTGAGGACAACCTGAAGTTGGACAATGTTGATTTCAGGGCAAAGGGGACCTTTACCAATGCGGACTTCTTTTCCGGTTTTTCCTTTCCTGTATTGGCCGGGGATATCAACCAATTGGATAAAAAGCCGGAAGCATTGGTCATTTCGGAAAGTTTGGCCCTGCGGTTTTGGGGAGCGGAATGGCCCCAAAAGGCCATTGGAAGTACTGTCACCATTTTGGACAATGGGGATTTTACGGTAGAGGCGGTGTATAAGGACTTCCCTAAACAATCTTCCATACAAAACGATTTTTACTATAGCTTGGACAAATTTGTAAATGACAATGATTGGATGACGGGTTGGGGCAATAACGGAATGGAAGGCGCGGTTGTGTTAAGGTCGGATGCCGACCCAGGCGAGGTTTCCCTTAAAATGAACCAGCTTTTTCAGGCCAATATTCCCGGAGAGCTTAAAGAAAGTTGCTTTCTCCAAAAATTTTCCGACGATTATCTCTATAACCAATTTGATGAAAAGGCCCAGGTTAGCGGTGGTCGTATAGAATATGTCCGAATATTTACCTTGGCCGCTATTTTTCTATTGCTGATCTCATGTATCAATTTCGTAAACCTATCAACGGCACATGCTACCAAAAGGGCGGGTGAAATAGGGGTACGCAAGGTAATCGGCGCAAAAAGGAACAACCTAATGCAGCAATTCCTCACCGAGACCTCCCTCATTACCGGGATATCCTTTGTACTTGCCTTTATCTTCACCTTTTTGCTCCTTCCCGGTGTCAATAATTTGGTGGAGAAACAACTTTCCCTTAACTTAACGGAACCGCTTATTTGGATGGGTATTATCGGGGCTTTCGTCTTTACTACCCTGTTATCCGGAGTGTACCCTGCCCTGGTAATATCGTCTTTTAGGCCCATTGTTGCCCTTAAGGGTCCAGGGAAGGAACGGAAAAATAACATATCCCTAAGAAAGGCCTTGGTGGTACTTCAATTTGGGTTGACCTCCTTACTTATTGTGGCCGCCTTGATCGTACGGTCGCAGATCGAATATATCAATCAAAAAGACCTTGGAATTGCCAAGGAACAACTGATATCGATTCACCAGGACGAGGCTTTGACTTCAAAGTATGAGGTCCTGCGCAATCAACTGCTCGCTTCCAATGCTATTGAGGACGTTACCTTGGCGGGCCCCTCGCCTTTGGACATGGTAGCATCATCCAGCGGGGTAAGTTGGCCGGGCAAGACCTTGGACCAGGAAAACATCGATTTCTCCCTACTCTGGACCGCGCATAATTTTAACGAGGTTTTCGATGTCCCTTTAAATGAGGGCATTTATTACCGAGAAGGGAGCGTGGACACCCTAAATATTGTGCTCAATGAAAAGGCCGTTGAAATCATGGGTCTTGAGGACCCCGTTGGTAAAACGATCCAATTATGGCGAAGGCCTAGGCAAATCATCGGTGTCCTTAAGGATTTTCATAACCGCTCGCTATATGAACCCATACAACCTGCCGTATTCCTTTTGGACCCTGATAATGCGGGGCATATGTTCGTTAAATTAAAAGCGGAAAAGACCAAAGATGCCTTGGAGGCATTGCAAGATGCATTTGCCCAAACCTTGCCCAATTTGCCCCTTCATTATAATTTCCTGGATCAGGAATATGCAGCAGCCTACAAAAGTGAGACCCTAACAGGAACCTTGGCCTATTACTTTGCTATAATTTCAATTCTTATTTCCTGTTTGGGGCTATTCGGCCTGGCCACATTCATGGCAAAACAACGTACCAAGGAAATTGGGATTCGAAAAGTACTCGGGGCAAGCATTACCCACATTATTACATTGATTTCCAAAGACCTGATGAGACTGGTGTTATTGGCGGTCTTGATCGCATCCCCCCTTGCCCATTATGCCATGAGTGCCTGGTTGCGGAATTTTGAATATAGGATTCAAATCCACTGGAGCGTCTTTGTCCTAACGGGAGGGCTGGCGTTGCTGATTACATTATTGACCATAGGTTGGCAATCCCTAAAGTCGGCCAAGGCCGACCCGGTGAAAAGCCTTCGGACGGAATAAAAAGTCTAAATCAAAATACTAAAACAGAGAATCATTTTCAATAATTGCGCTACTCCCGTTTTGTTACATTAATCCACACTACATGAACCAACTATTCTTAAAAATCGCAGTGCGCTACTTGGCAAAAAACAGGTTGTATTCCTTTATCAACATTTTTGGATTAGCCATTGGTATTGCGTCATTTGTCCTGATTATGCTCTATGTCAATTACGAGCATAGCTATGATAAATTTGAAGGTTCCGATACAGTACATCGCGTTTATATGGACTATTTGGAAGGCGGAAAATATGTTCCCGGTGATGCCAATGCTTATATCGTAAGTGGACCCACATTAAAGGAAGAATTTCCGGAAATAGTGGACTTTGTGAGACTAAGGCGTATGAACGATGTGGTGCTTATTAGGGACAATACCGTCTTTAGCCAAAACATGGGATCGCTTGCGGATTCTTCCTACTTTAACATCTTCAATCGGACCCTAAGCCAAGGGGATATCAACAAGGCATTGAGCGAACCCTATTCCCTGGTAATGACCCAGTCCCTAGCGGACAAAGTGTTCGGTCATGAGGATCCCATGGGTAAATCCTTACAGGTATTTGACGGCAGAAGCCCGAGCTTCACGGTGACCGGAATCTTGGCGGACGATTCTCGCAACACCCATATTAAAAACGACTTTTTGATTTCCTTTTCTTCCTTCCATAGTTGGAAGGCCTTTGAAAGGGATTGGGAATTTACTTGGAACCAGAACACGTATTTCACCTATCTGAAGTTGGACCCCATGGCAGAGGCCGATGTGTTGAAGAAAAAAATAATGGCTTTTAAGGTGGAAGGTTTGCCCTATGAAAGACATAACATCGAGCCGCTGGAAGATATTCACCTATATTCGGATAAGCCTTATGAGGCAGAAACCAACGGGAGTGCGAGCAGGGTACAATTCCTGAAGGCCATCGCCTTGATTATCATTGTACTATCTTGGTTGAACTATGTAAATCTTTCCACGGCCAAATCCTTGGAGCGGGCAAAGGAAACGGGAATTCGAAAAGTAGCCGGTGCGCAAAAACCTCAAATTATAGCACAATCGCTTCTGGAATCCTTATTGCTTAATTTTATCGCTATCGGGATAGCATTGGTCGTGGTGATGACTATCCTGCCGCTGTTCAACATTTATATTGGCGCAGAATTGCAGTTCGGCCTGTCGAATGTGGTCGAATTTCTTCCATTGATCGGATTTATCCTTCTAGGAACCTTGGTATCCGGACTGTATCCTGCCTTTATTCTGAGCAACTATAGTCCAGTGAAGGCCCTTAAAGGGAAAATCCACAGTGCTACCGGAACTGGTTTTACGCTTCGGAAAGCCTTGATTACCAGTCAGTTTTTAGCCACTATTATTTTGCTTATAGGTACCATTGTGGTAACCAAGCAGATTTGGTTTCTGGAAGACCAGCCTATTGGTGCCAACCTAAACCAAGTCGTTGCTTTTAACGGGCGGGTATTGAACACCATGCCGGATTCCCTATTCGTAAACAAACTGAAAACCTTTAAAAATGAATTGGAAGACTTTCCTTTTGTGGAAAGTACGGCCGGGGCGGGAACTTACCCCGGAGGAGGATACGATGATTTGAATTCAAGCGTGGGAATTACCTTCCCGGATGGGACCAGGGACGACACCAGAATAACGTACAACTACAGTGTCGCTCCCGAATATTTTGACCTCATGCAACTGGAATTTGTTGCGGGCGGACCGTTCCAGAAAACGACAAGGGGGGAAAGTCGGGAAATTGTAATGAACGAAAAATTTGTACGGCATATGGGAATTTCAAAAATGGAGGATGCCGTTCACCAGACCGTAAAATTTGGTGGGCTGGATTGGACCATTTCCGGGGTCATCAAGGATTACCACCATTTTGGCCTAAAGACGGGGATTGAACCCATGCTACTGCGGTATGAATCCAATGGGGACAAACTTCTGGCAAAATTCAATGATGGAATTACTACGACCTCCGGTATGGCCGGGGCAATTGCCCAAATTGAACAAAAATGGACGGAAATATTTCCCCGAAGTACGTTTGATTATACCTTTTTAGATCAAAAATTCGAGGCACAATATAACGAGGACCGAGCCTTTGGTTCCGCTTTTCAAATTTTTACCCTCTTGGCCATTTTGATCGCTTCCCTGGGACTTTTTGGATTAACCTCCTATACTTGTGTCCAAAGAAAAAAGGAAATCGGTATCCGAAAAGTGAATGGCGCCAGCATAGCACAGATTCTTTCGTTACTGAATCAGGATTTTGTAAAATGGGTCGGTTTTGCCTTTGTTATGGCTATACCCATATCCTGGTATGCCATGCAACTGTGGCTGGAAGGCTTTGCTTATAAAACAAACATTAGCTTGTGGATTTTTGCCCTGGCCGGATTGACCGCTCTTGCCATTACATTGCTCACGGTAAGTTGGCAAAGTTTTAAGGCTGCCGTAAACAATCCCGTTGAAGCTTTGCGGGAAGAATGATGAATTGTTGGACCTGAAAGGTCTTCACCCAAACAAGAAAAATGGTAAAAAATTACTTTAAAATTGCCTGGAGAACATTGTCGAAGAACAAGCTAAGCTCCTTTATCAACATTATGGGATTGACCATAGGTATCAGTGCTTGTATGGTAATCTTGATTTTTGTACGATACGAATCTACCTTTGATAATCACCATTCCAATTCGGATCTCATATATCGTGTGGTCCAACACAATACGCTGCCGGATCAGACTACATATTGGAATACTACGGCCTATCCCTTGGCGGCTGCATTGCGTAATGATTTTCCCGAAATTGATAGGGTGACCCAAATCTCCGGACCTGTTAGCCGGGAGTTTCAGGTAACGGATAATTTTGGGAATATCCAGCGATTTGAAGAATCCAAGGTGCTGTTCGTAGATGACCATTATCCCGGGGTGTTTAATGTGCAATGGTTGGCGGGCGATTCAAGTTCCGCGCTTTCCGGGATAAATACGGTGGTTTTGACAGCGACACTAGCCAAAAAGTTTTTCGGATTGGAACAGGAGGATTACAATTCGGTTATTGGGCGGAGCATTTTTTTGCAAAGTAAGGACCCCTTAACAGTAACTGGTGTGGTGGCAAATCCTCCGGGGAATTCGGACTACCCATACGCCATGTTAATTCCCTACGAGTTCTTTAAGATCAATAATACATATTTTTCCTCCAATTGGTCGGGCAATTACCAAGGGACGACATTTTTGACCTTAACGAATAAAAAAACTAAAAAAGGCCTGGAAGGGAAGATTGCCAGTTGGAAGAAAAAATACCTGAACCCTGAAGACGATAAACGAATCTCATATTTGCTTCAACCTTTAAAGGAAATCCATAACGAAACTTTATATGGTAATAGTCCGGGCGGATATATCATGCCTTCCGATATTCTGAACACCGCATCGATCGTGGCGTTGTTCATTCTTCTTATTGCCATTGTCAATTTTGTGAACCTCTTAACGGCACAATCCAATTCCCGATCAAAAGAAGTCGGGATGCGAAAAGTTATGGGAGGTCGACGTTTTGACCTTATAGTTCAGTTCATTTTTGAAAATAGTCTCGTTATTATGGGTATTTTGGCACTTTCTGTCCTTATCGTCCAGATTTTACTGAACCTTCTCAATACGAATTTATCCATTATCGACCTGCAACTTCAGCTAGGTTGGGGCCATATTGGGGTACTTCTTTTGATAGGAGGTCTTACCTTGGTATTGGCAGCGGTATACCCGGCTCTTGTCATTTCGGCATTTAAGCCCATACAGGCCCTGAGGGCCAGCTTACCTATTACGGGAAAAAACCGATTTAATCTTAGGAAATCCTTGGTAACCTTCCAATTCGTTATAGTACAGCTTTTTCTCATCGCCGCCATCGTGTTGGCGAAACAAATGAATCATTTTGGACAGGCTGATTTAGGTTTTACATCCCATGCCGTGGTGACTACGGGAACCCCTGAATTTGAAAAACTGGAAATCTTTAGGGAAAAACTTCTAAAGGAAACGGGGATTAACAAAGTCGCCTTTGGTTCTGGACCCCCAATGGCCGTGGATGGCTTTCAATTGGGGACTTCATTTCGTCTGCCGCAACAATCCCGGGAAGAGGCCTTGGATGCCGAAATGAAAATTGCGGATGTCCACTATTTGGATTTCTACAACATGGAATTGATTGCCGGCCGGAATTTTTTGGGGAATAAGGAGGCTTTTGACGAGTTCATTGTAAACGAGACATTGCTCAAATCCTATGGTTGGCATGCAGAGGAGGCTATTGGGAAAAGAATCCAAATAAATGAGGGACAAGCAACGATTGTGGGAGTGGTGAAGGACTTTAACAATAATTCATTGCAATATGAAATTTCACCATGTATCCTATTGAATTGGACGTACTTTCAGGACAATGCCTTTATAAAGCTGTCGACGAACAATTATTGGTCCCTGGATGCGATCAAGGACATTTGGGAGCAGACTTTTAGCAATTCCGTTTTCGATTATCGTTTTCTGGAAGATGCTATCGAAAAGGAATACATGGTAGAAAATTTGGTATTTGCTGGTTTTGGGATTTTTTCGGTTTTGGCCATCAGTATAGGATGTTTGGGGCTTTTTGGATTAATGTCCTTTATGATATCCAAGAAAACCAAGGAAATCGGCATACGAAAGGTGTTAGGTGCGACACTTTTTGAAAACCTTTTCCTTTTCACAAGAGAATACATAGGATTGGTTGCCTTGGCCTTTTTAATTGCCTCGCCCATAGTGTATTATTTTATGAATCAGTGGTTGGCAGGTTTTACCTATCGGATTGAACTATCTATTTGGATGTTTTTGGGTGGGGGACTCATAACCCTGATTATCGCTATATTGACCTGTAGCTTTCAATCCATAAAAGCGGCATTGATAAATCCGATGGAAGCTTTACGACAAGAATAACTAAATCTAAATTTAAAACGAAAAACATGTTGTTACAATTAAAGAATATTTTTAAATGGGTCAATTCCGGAGGGCAGCGCATCTTCTTGTTAAAGGACATTAATCTTACCGTTGAGCAAGGGGAATTTATCTCGGTCATGGGACCCTCGGGATCTGGGAAATCCACTCTCCTCAACGTTATTGGAATGCTGGATAATTTTGACGAGGGGGAGTATGAATTTCTTCACGAGGCCGTGCATACCTTAAAGGAAAAACATCGGGCCAACCTCTATAAGGAGTACATCGGTTTTGTATTCCAATCCTATCATTTATTGGACGAGCTTACGGTTAAGGAAAATTTGGAAATGCCTTTGCTATACAAGAAATTCAAGGCTACGGAACGCAAGGCGATGGTGGCGGATATGTTGGATCGCTTCAATATTGTTGGAAAAAAAGATCTGTTCCCCACCCAATTGAGCGGGGGCCAACAACAACTGGTAGGGGTGGCCCGTGCTTTGATCGCCAATCCCAAATTGATTTTGGCCGATGAGCCTACGGGCAACCTCAATTCCTCCCAAAGCGAGGAAATTATGGGGCTTTTTAAGCAATTGAATTCCGAAGGAGTGACCATTATCCAGGTTACGCATTCCGAAAAGAATGCTGCTTATGGTAGCCGGATCATCAATTTGTTGGATGGAAGGATGATTTGAACCTAGGGAAAAAACCGGTGCTTTTGGACACCGGTTCAACAGGCTAACTCAAACTAGACTAACTCAAATAATCCGGGTGCAAAATTCGTGGTTCAAGGTATATTTTGGGTTAATATAATATGAAGGAAACATCATAAGTCCCTTTGGTCATGCCATACATATTTGGGCCGGGGCCGTCCAATCCGAAAACCCTACCCGTTTAATGTATCCCGATTTCTAGACTTTGTACGCCTTAATTCTTCCTTAAGATAGCTTCCAATTCAGCCAAGGAATCCAAAATGTAGGTCGGTTTGGCCGTACTTAACTGCTCCCGGGAATGAACACCTGTGGTTACCCCTACGGTAATGCCACACTTGGCATTTTTGCCTTCTTGTATGTCCATTACCGAATCTCCGGCCTTGAGGACCCGATGTGGATTATTGATTTGAAGAATATCCATGGCCTCAAAGATCATATCGGGATTGGGCCTGCCCCTTTTTACATCGTCCGAAGTAATCAATACGTCATAATGAATGCCCAATGTCCAGTTCAGTTGGTCCAATAACAACTGCGCCGCGTTTTTATCGGAACCCGTATTCAAAGCTATTTTTACGTCCATACTTTTGAGGGCATCAAAAAGGTCCTCTACTCCATCATAGAAACCCACCTGTATATCGCGATATGCTAGCTCCAGCATTTTTTTAAAGTCCTTGAAGACTTCCTTGGCTACCTCTTCTTGGTCATAGCCCTCTTCCTTGCGTAAAATATCCCGTATGGCCTGGTGTTTTTCCTTGCCGGCACCATGTTCCAGCACAAAATCCAAGGTTAGCAGATATCCTTTCTTGTTTATGGCCCTTTGGAGTGTTTTGTAAACAACGTTATCTTCATTGACTACCGTTCCTGCCATATCAAAAACGGCCAATTCTATCTTATGCATGCTAAAACCGAAATATTGTATTTATACCAACAAATTTTGACAACCTATTTTCCAGATTTTGGACAAACGATTACCAAGATTTATTATAGACCCTAAATAGATTAATCTGTTAAGTTTCCGACCCAGAAGGTTTTTATAGTGTATTCATACAGCAAATAACCGATTGAGGCCAATGCTAAAAACAATATTCTTCTTTTTTTTACTAGGGGTAAATTATTGGAGGTTAAGAAATGCTTATCAAGTAATTATGGAATTCTAAACACCAAAGACCCTCGTACTCAATTACGGCTAGAGGCAATGCTATTTGGAAAGCGGAGCAAGGTGTTCCGACTCATCTAGGGTCAAAGGGAAGGTGCCTTTTAGCATGTGTATGGTGTTGACCAAGGCCCGGACATTGTGATAATTTACTTTCCAATTATGAGCTTTGGGGTCATATTTGGCCATGGGATCGTTATCCAAACCCGCATGTAGCCAACCGCCATAGCGATGGTCTATCATTTGGGTCACAATGTACTCCCATTGTTTTTCGAACAATTGGGCATAAATCGGTTCCTCGGGGAATAGCTTGGAAAACAACAAAAGGGAATTTAACCCTTCCGCCTGTGTCCACCAAACCTTGGAATCGTCCTCAATGGTCCGTGTCCCGGCATTGTCCCAGTAGTATCCTGTGTAATAGAATCCCCCTAGCTTTTTGTCCCAACCCCATTCCAGGGCATGATCGACCATTTTTTTGGCCTTATGCAACGTAAGGGAGTCGTTTTTCCTTCCCAGTATATGGCAAGCTTCCAACATGAGGAATGCAGTTTCCACATCGTGGCCAAAGGAAACATGATCGATCCAATGGTTTTGCTCCCGGTAAGTTTGCGTGGAATCCCGAAGAGATATCGGCGTCCAATCCTGTTCCATATGTAAGTTAAGATAACCTTTGGAGGTGGTTATGGTGTCCCGAATGAGTACGAGCAATTCTTCCAAACGTTCCTTCAATAACGGATGGGGCCATGCTTCGTACAAGGTGGTAAAACTTTCGAGGAGGTGGATGGAAGAGTTTTGATCCTTCCAACGCCTACGGATAAAATTGTTATAGCCCACCTCATTTTCCTCGGCATCCGGTATCAGGGAGCCATCCGGTCTTATTACATCAAAATACCCTTTATGCTGCTTGTCATGGGCGTGTTCTTCCAACCATAAAAAGGTTTTCTTGGCAAGATTTAATGCCATAGTGTCCTTGGATATTTTGTAATAGGCGGTAAGTCCATATATGGCAAAGGAGTTGCCATAGGCACTTTTGGTATGGGAGCGTACCGACAGGGAATCATGTTCTATCCGTAGTAGGGTATGGAATCCACCATATTGCTTGTCCCACATGACATCCCTGAGAAAGTGATATCCATGTTGGGCGATTTTCCGGTATTCTTCACTGCCATAAAAATGGGCGAGGGTAGCGGTAGTCCAGAGATGTCGGGCCTGGGTCACCACCATTTTGTTGGGTTCACCTTCTCTTTGCCATTGGTAATTGAAACCCGACCAAAACCCACCATTGACCGAATCAATGGTCCTGGGGTACCAAATGGGTATAAGGGAATCCAAGGATGCCTCTATTGCCGGAAGTAAGGTGTGGGGAGGTTCAAAAACTTCCTTTTCGGTTTTGCAGGAAATGAGGAACAAGGCACACAGGAAGATAACCACTTTGGGATATATACGTGCAACAGAAATACGAAAAGGCATGGCTTTATCCGTTTGATATAAAGCTACTTATATTTTTCGGAAATAAATGGTAATCAGCGAAAGAGAATCAATATGGCTCCTAAGGCCGTCAAAATCAATATCATTTTTCTGTAAAAGGTCTCTTGAATGATTTTTACCAAACGTACGCCGACATAGAGCCCAATAAAAATTCCTGGAATCAGCCTTAGATCAATAAGCAGGGATTCCCTTGTAATGGTTCCCCAAGACCAAATATGAAAGGGAAGTTTAAAAACATTGATGATCAAGAACAGCCACGCCGCCGTTCCGATAAACTCGTTTTTAGGCAGCCGCATGGCCAAGAAAAAAATATTGGCAAAAGCGCCGGCCAAATTTCCGATCATGGTGGTGATGCCCGCCATGACGCCCATAAATCCGGCAAAGGCCCAATGGGATGGAACCGTTTTGGATTTTCTACGGTCCCACCAATACATCATGATCACGCTCCCTAAAATAATGAAAGCCATACCGATCTTAAAGGTGTCCTCGTCCAAATCCTTTCCGATCAGGACCCCGATCAGGACCCCGACCATCATCCAAGGTAGAAAACGAACGATATATTTCCACTGCGTATGTCTGTTGTAATAAATTACCGCAAAAATATCGCCTACTATCAGTAGCGGTACGATAAGACCGGTGGAGTTCTTGGCCCCGAAGGCCAAAGCCATGAAGGTTACTATAATAATGGCAATTCCCTTAATGCCACTTTTGGATACACCCACGACAAAGGCGGCAATATAGGCCAGGATCCAGGAAGTCATTGGAATTTCGGAAGCTAGGGTCGGCAGCACTAATGTCGTTTAACAATGGAACCACAAAAGTATCCTAAAAAATAATATCTTTATCCATCAACCAAAACCAAGCTATGGAACTCAGTACCCTGGATTATAGTTTTATTATTGTTTTCTTCTCAATAGTCTTGGGAATAGGAGTCTATGTTTCCAAAAAATCAGGAAAGGACTCCTCCGAGTTTTTCCTTTCCGGGAGGACCATGCCATGGTGGTTGTTGGGTCTTTCCATGGTGGCGACCACATTTTCTACGGATACGCCCAATTTGGTCACCGATCTTGTCCGTACCAACGGGGTATCCGGCAACTGGGGCTGGTGGTGTTTTTTACTTACCGGGATGCTTACCGTTTTTGTCTATGCCAAACTTTGGAGAAAATCGAACGTTAAGACCGATCTGGAATTTTATGAGCTCCGCTATGGGGGTGCTCCCGCACGTTTTCTAAGAAAATTTCGGGCCGTGTATTTGGGTATTTTGTTCAATGTGATCACCATGTCCGCGGTTACTTTGGCGGCCATTAAGATCGGGGGTATTATGTTGGGGCTAGAACCTTGGCAGACGGTAGTGGGTGCAGGTTTGATTACGGTAGTTTTCAGTGCCATGGGCGGGTTCAAAGGAGTGGTCTATACCGACTTTCTTTTATTTTTTGTGGCCATGGCAGGAGCCATAGGTGCAGCCTATTATTTGGTAAACATTCCAGAGGTAGGGGGAATACAGGCAATCATCGAAAACGACAAGGTAAAGGATAAGCTCAGTATTCTACCCAATTTAAATGACACCAAGGCGGTAATTACCTTTTTGGTTATTCCTTTGGCCGTACAATGGTGGAGTTCCTGGTATCCCGGAGGAGAACCTGGAGGAGGAGGCTATATCGCACAACGTATGTTAGCTGCCAAAAACGAGAATCATGCCATAGGCGCTACGTTCTTTTTTAATATTATGCATTACGCCTTACGTCCATGGCCTTGGATTTTGGTCGCTCTGGCCTCCTTGGTCGTCTATCCCGATGTGGCAAGCATTTCGGAAGCCTTTCCCAATGTTCCCGCTGATAAATTAGGGCATGATCTAGCGTATTCCGCCATGTTGACCAAACTGCCCAGCGGTTTGCTGGGCGTGGTACTGGCCTCCTTGATAGCGGCCTATATGAGTACCATTTCTACCCAATTGAATTGGGGATCGTCCTATATGGTATTCGACTATTACAAACAACAGATCAACCCGAACGCCACGGAAAAGCAGATGGTAGCCGTAGGACGGATATCCACCGTGGTTTTAATGGTCTTGAGCGCCTTTTTGGCCTTGGCCATGCAAAACGCAATGGGCATTTTCAATCTATTGCTGTCCTTTGGGGCCGGCACCGGACTTATATTTATCCTAAGATGGTTTTGGTGGCGTATTAATTCATGGAGTGAAATCTCGGCTATGTTCTCTTCAGGAATATTGGCCATTTTGTTGGAGACTACCTCATTACGGCCCCTTCTGTTCGATTCCGAAAGCGGGTTGTTGCCGGATTGGGGAGAATTGCCTTTTATTATGGTAGTGACTTCCATTATTTGGTTGTCGGCTACCTTCCTTACTCAACCAGAATCCAAAGAAGTTTTGCGAGGGTTTTACAAAAAGATACAACCAGGTGGCCCAGGGTGGTCAAAAATAGTAGAAGAAGCTAGGGAGGATAATGAGGAGGTGGTCCGGGAAAATGAGAAATGGAGCGTCCCCTCCGGTTTGACGGCCATGGTATTGGGCGTGGTTCTGGTCTACTCCACCATGTTCGCAACTGGCTATTGGATTTATGGGGAGACCACTTTAGCCTTGATCTTAACCGGCGTGGTGGCCCTATCCGCCGTCCTCCTCATAAGAGTTTGGAACCGTATGAAAGACAACATATTATAGCTTTCCTATGAAGGATAGAATTATCTCGGTGGATATTTTTAGGGGACTCACCATTGTCCTGATGATTTTAGTAAACACGCCGGGCACCTGGTCTGCCGTGTACGCACCTTTTCTACATGCGGAATGGCACGGTTACACCCCTACAGACCTTGTGTTTCCCTTTTTCCTCTTTATCGTGGGTACCTCTATTGTGTTTGCCTACAAAAACAAAACGGCCAACGCAAAGACCTACAAAAAGATTACGATCCGTGCCCTGAAGTTGATAGGTCTCGGGCTTTTTCTGGGTGCATTTACCATTAGCTTTCCCTTTATAAAGGACTTTGCCGAGATTCGATTACCGGGCGTTCTCCAGCGTATAGGTCTGGTATTCTTCTTCGCGGCGATTTTGTTTCTAAACGTCAACTGGAAGACCTTAGTGGGTCTATGCGCCTTCCTTTTGATCGGATATTGGCTCTTAATGGGATTTGTTCCCGTGAACGGGATGGAATCCACTTTTGAAAGAGGGCCTAACAATTTGGCCAATTACGTGGATTTAAACGTATTGGGCACCCACATGTGGAAGGAGGATTATGACCCTGAAGGTCTGTTAAGCACAATACCCGCCATTTGCAGTTCGCTGCTAGGAATTTTTACCGGATTGTTATTGACCTCCAAGCAGTCCAAGAAAGCCACTTTAATGGTAGGCATTGGCGGTTCTTTGTTGATAATCGGTCATTTGTGGGATTTGGTCTTTCCCATAAACAAGGCACTATGGAGTAGCAGTTTTGTGTTGGTTACCGCCGGTTGGGCCAATATGTTCTTGGCGTTGATCTATTACCTTACCGATGTAAGGGGTTTACAATTTGGAAGTATTTTTCGATACGCCGGGGCGAATGCCATTGTGGTCTATTTCTTGTCCAGCTTTATTACCAAGATTTTCTATATGGTCAAAGTAGGTGAAGGTACTTCCCTTCATGGATGGTTGTTCGATACCGTTTATGTCCACGATTTTATGTCCCTGCAGCTCTCCTCCTTGCTCTACGGCCTAACCGTGGTCACCTTTTATTGTGTACTGGCCTATGTTCTCTATCAAAAGAAGATTTTTATAAAGGTTTAGAGAGCGGGCGCAATAATTTGGCCACGTATTTCCCAATAACATCGAATTCCAAATTTACTTTGGAACCCACAACGTAAGAGTTGAATCGCGTATGTTCAAAGGTATAGGGTATAATGGCCACATTAAATGTATGTACATCGGAATTGACCACGGTCAAACTAACGCCGTCAATGGTAATGGACCCTTTTTCAATGGTAGGATTATTGAGGGAAGCGTCATACTCGAATGAAAAAATCCAGCTGCCGTCCTTTTCTTCAATGGCCGTACAGGTGCCCGTTTGATCTACATGGCCTTGCACAATATGCCCATCCAATCGAGAACCTAGGATCATGGCGCGCTCCAGATTCACCGCATCACCTGTTTGGAGGTCACCTAAATTGGTTTTTTGGAGCGTTTCCTCGATGGCTGTAACCGTATAACGATCTTCGTCCAAAGAGACCACGGTGAGGCAAACACCATTGTGGGCCACGCTTTGATCGATTTGTAGCTCTTTTGCCATGGGAGAGGCAATAGTGATATGAAGGTTTCCGCCTTCCTTTTGCAGCTGTTCGACCTCCCCTAAGGATTCGATGATTCCTGTAAACATTTCCGTTTAAATTGACTAGTTTTGTTCGATAAATTTAGGGATAAAGCCAAAGAAAGTATGCAGGAAAACCGAAAAATACGATTAGGCATTTCCATAGGGGACCTTAACGGAATTGGATGTGAGGTCGTCCTTAAGACCTTCGAGGATTCCCGTATGTTGGATTTCTGCACGCCTATCATCTTTGCTTCCAATAAAACCATCTCCTTTCAAAAAAATGAATTGGGTATCCATATCAAGTACAATGGTGTCCGCGAAGCTTCCAAGGCTATCGATGGCAAGCTTAATGTGGTCAATGTTTGGAAGGAAATACCAAAAATAGAATTCGGCAAAGAAACCCAAGAGGCCGGAAAGTACGCCCTAAAATCCTTGCGGGCTGCGGTGAGGGAGCTAAAAGAGGGGAATATTGACGTGTTGGTGACCGCCCCGATCAATAAGAACAACATCCAATCGGAGGACTTCAAGTTCCCCGGGCATACGGACTATTTGGCCCAAGAGTTGGAAGGGGAAAGCCTGATGTTTATGGTTACCGATTTCTTAAAGGTAGGGCTGCTCACTGATCACGTGGCGGTCAAAGATGCCCCAGAGGCCATTGACCCCAAGCTGGTACGGACCAAAGTAGGTACGATCGAAAAATCCTTACGAATGGATTTTGGGATACGAAAGCCGAAAATTGCACTTCTGGGCATCAATCCCCATAGCGGGGATAACGGTGTCATTGGTAAGGAGGATGACGAGGTGCTCAAACCGGTAATTCAGGAAATGTCCGAGGCAGGACATATGGTATTTGGCCCCTATTCCGCGGATAGCTTTTTTGGCTCGGATTCCTACAGGAGCTTCGATGCCGTTTTGGCGGCCTACCACGATCAAGGGTTAATCCCCTTTAAAACGCTGGCGTTTGGCAAAGGGGTCAACTACACTGCAGGGCTGTCCAAAGTCCGTACTTCTCCGGACCATGGTACGGCCTATGAGATTGCTGGACAGGGGAAGGCCGATCATAGCTCCTTTAAGGAAGCCGTATTTATGGCCATGCATATTTTTAAAAATAGGGAGGAATTTATGGAATTGACCGTGAATCCCTTACAAAAACAAAAAACCAGGAGATAAGGGGGGCATTTTTTCAATAAAATTGTAAGACGCTGAGCCCCCGAACATTTGGCTCCCAAGTATTGGCTTTTATTAAAATAATAGTATCTTTGCACCCGCCTGAACGGAAGCGTTCCGGCACCCCGATAGGGGAATTGTAGGTAAAAATAAGTGTTGAAGTGATGAAGCATAAGGAATATAGCATTCCTTTCTCAGGATTGAAGCAAGGAAAACACGATTTCACTTATACCATCGACAATACGTTCTTTGATTCTTTTGGGTATGGAGAATTCAATGCGGCCCAAATAAATTTTGTGGTAACATTGAATAAAATGAGTACCATGATGGAACTGGATTTTAAAGGTGAAGGTGCAGTAAATGTGGATTGTGACCTTACCAATGAGCCATATGACCAGCCTGTTTCTGCAGGTTTGGAAATGGTGGTCAAGTTTGGGGACACGTTTAACGACGAAGATGATGAACTATTGATCATTCCCCATGGTGAGCACCAAATCAACATTGCACAATACCTCTACGAGATGATGGTACTTGCAGTACCCCAAAAACGAATCCATCCAGGGGTCTTGGACGGCAGCTTAAAATCCGATGCATTGGAGCGGCTCAAAGAACTTCAGCCCAAGGATATAAAAAAGAATTCTGATGAAAACGACCCGAGATGGGACGCATTAAAGAAGTTATTAACGGATAAATAAAAGAATAAAATGGCACATCCTAAGAGAAAAATATCCAAAACAAGGAGGGACAAAAGAAGAACCCACTATAAAGCCGTTGCCCCTACCTTGGCTACGGACCCAACAACAGGAGAGATGCATTTGTACCATAGGGCACATTGGCACGAAGGTAAATTGTATTACAAGGGCCAGGTTCTTGTAGACAAGACGGAAGACGCCGAAGCATAGCCCCGAGAAGAACGATAAATTTTGAATTCCTGTCCTTTTTTGGACAGGTTTTTTTATGGGAATATGTTTACCGTAAAAAGCGATTAACGGCGATTTAAGGGTAAAATGTAATCTCCAGGATTACTTCAACGACCCAGGTATTATGTTACTGGGAACAATAAAGGACAAAACATATCATATTCAAATTCTCCAAATCCTTTTAATTTTTAAAAAAGTCGTAGAAAATCAGTATTTTTCACGAATTTTGATGCATTTTAGAAGGTTTTTGGATGCAAAATCGACTTTAGAATGGGTGATTTAACGGCAGCGATTACCGCTGTAGGGGCGTATGTTCCCAACTTTGTGTTGACCAATAAAATGTTGGAAGGCATGGTAGAAACCAATGATGAATGGATTGTTACCAGGACTGGCATAAAGGAAAGGAGAATACTAAAACCAGAAGAAGGCGAGGGCACCTCTTACTTGGCCATTAAGGCCGCGGAAGACCTTTTGAAGAAAAGGAAAATAGACCCCAAGGAAATCGATTTGCTCATGGTGGCAACGGCGACCCCGGACAGCTTGGTGGCCTCGACGGCTGCCTTTGTGGCCTCCGAGATAGGCGCCACCAATGCATTTGCTTATGATTTGTTGGCTGCCTGTTCCAGTTTCCTGTTCGGGATGTCCACAGCGGCCGGACATATCCAGTCAGGTCGATATAAGAAAATATTGTTGATAGGTGCGGACAAGATGTCTTCCATTATCGACTATACCGATAGGACCACCTGCATTATTTTTGGTGATGGGGCAGGAGCGGTTCTTTTTGAGCCCAATACGGAAGGTATGGGTTTGCTTGATGAATTTCTTAGGGCGGACGGTTCCGGAAGACAATTTTTAGGCATGGATGCCGGAGGATCCTTGTTGCCCGCCTCGGAAGAGACGGTAAGGAACCGGAAGCACTTTATATATCAGGATGGGAGAACGGTTTTTAAATTTGCCGTTTCCAATATGGCGGATGTTGCCGTAAAGATTATGGAGCGCAACAATTTGGACCACAATGATGTAGCATGGTTGGTGCCCCATCAGGCCAATAAGCGTATTATTGATGCGACCGCCAAAAGAATGGGCTTGGATGGATCCAAGGTGATGATGAACATACAACGCTACGGAAATACCACCGCGGCTACCTTGCCCCTTTTACTAAGGGATTATGAAAAACAATTGAAAAAGGGGGATAATTTGGTTTTCGCCGCGTTTGGCGGAGGCTTTACCTGGGGTTCCATTTATTTAAAATGGGCCTATAATCAAAACTAAAAATTAAATGTAATGGATATCAAGGAAATTCAAAGCCTGATCAAATTCGTAGCTAAATCCGGGGCCAGTGAGGTAAAACTGGAAACCGAGGATATCAAGATTACGATTCGCACAGGGGTAAGCGGTTCAGGGAACGAAACAACGTACGTACAACAAATTCCCGTGGCACAACCTGCAATGGCCCCGGTTGCCCAGACTCCTGCCGCTGCTGAAGCGCCGAGTACGGCACCCGAAACTACGGCCAACGAGCCAGTTGAAGAGTCCAATTACATTACCATTAAGTCACCCATTATAGGAACCTTCTACCGAAAGCCATCTCCGGACAAACCCGTTTTTGTAGAAGTAGGCAGTACAATTTCCAAAGGCGACGTGCTCTGTGTTATAGAGGCAATGAAGCTTTTTAACGATATAGAATCCGAAGTTTCAGGTAAGATCGTCAAGGTATTGGTGGAGGATTCCTCGCCCGTAGAATTTGATCAACCCTTATTCTTGGTCGATCCATCCTAAAGTTAAACTCCAAATTACGAAGATCAAATTTCAATGCTAAAGCTTGGGATTTGTTATTTGTCATTTGAAATTTGGAAGCATTATGTTTAAAAAAGTATTGATTGCAAACAGGGGGGAAATTGCCCTTAGGATTATCCGGACTTGTAAGGAAATGGGTATCAAGACGGTAGCTGTCTATTCCAAGGCCGATGAAGAAAGCCTGCACGTTAGGTTTGCCGATGAGGCGGTTTGTATAGGTCCGGCCCCCAGTAGCGAGTCCTACCTAAAGATTCCAAATATTATTGCTGCTGCGGAAATTACCAATGCGGATGCCATTCATCCAGGGTATGGTTTTCTTTCCGAAAATTCCAAATTTTCCAAGATCTGTGCGGAGCACGAAATAAAATTTATCGGGGCGTCTGGAGAACAGATCGATCAAATGGGGGACAAAGCCACGGCCAAGGCAACCATGAAAAAAGCGGGGGTGCCCACCATTCCCGGATCCGATGGTCTGTTAAAGGATGTTGCGGATGCCAAAAAAGTGGCCAAGGACATGGGCTATCCCGTAATGATCAAGGCCACTGCCGGTGGTGGGGGCAAGGGAATGCGCGCCATATGGTCCGAAGATGAAATGGAAAGTAATTTCGAAAGTGCGGTCAAGGAAGCTACGGCTGCATTTGGAAATGGCGGCATGTATATGGAGAAATTGATTGAAGAACCCCGTCATATAGAAATTCAGGTGGTCGGGGACCAATATGGAAAGGCGTGTCACCTTTCTGAAAGGGATTGCTCCGTTCAACGCCGGCATCAAAAATTGACCGAGGAGACGCCCTCACCCTTTATGACCGATAAATTGAGGGAAGCGATGGGCAAGGCCGCCGTTAAGGCCGCTGAATTTATCAAATACGAAGGCGCGGGCACCGTTGAATTTCTGGTGGACAAGCATCGCAACTTCTATTTTATGGAGATGAATACCCGAATTCAGGTCGAGCATCCCATCACCGAACAGGTAGTGGACTACGATTTGATCCGGGAACAGATATTGGTGGCGGGAGGTGTACCTATTTCGGGAAAAAACTATATTCCCAAACTGCATTCCATTGAATGCCGGATCAATGCCGAGGATCCTTACAACGATTTTAGGCCCTCACCTGGAAAGATTACGACATTACATACGCCTGGGGGCCATGGGGTTAGGATGGACACGCATGTCTACAGCGGTTATGTAATCCCACCGAATTACGATTCCATGATCGCCAAACTGATCACCACTGCCCAAACCCGGGAGGAGGCCATCAATAAGATGAAACGCGCCCTGGACGAATTTGTGATAGAGGGCATCCATACTACGATACCATTTCATAGACAGTTGATGGAACACCCGGATTATTTAGCGGGGAACTATACGACCAAGTTTATGGAGGACTTTAAAATGAAGCCTTCTTCAGAGGCCTAGTCCTGTCCCATAAGGCTTATTGAAACAACTTGTGTTGACTTCTGGGCTTCTGGGCGAATTACTGCGGGTATGAACCTAAGTTATTGGGAATACAAGTCGTGGCTGTCCGACATCGATTTTACGATCGTGGGCAGTGGAATTGTTGGTCTTAATTGCGCGCTTCGCTTGCGGGAATTGTACCCCGAATCAAAAATAGTCATTTTGGAAAGGGGTGTCCTGCCTCAAGGGGCCAGCACCAAAAATGCAGGATTTGCCTGCTTCGGTAGCATCTCCGAAATCCTGGCGGATTTAAAGACTTCTTCCGAAGATGATGTATTTCGTCTGGTTCAAAAAAGATGGGACGGGATACAATTGCTTCGAAGTATCCTGGGTGATGCCTCCTTGAATTTTCAGCGAAATGGAGGCCATGAACTTTTTTTAAATGGAGATTCTAGGCGCTTCGAACACTGCCTTGACCAAATACCGAGAATCAACGAGTTCCTTCAACCTATTTTTGGAACGAAGCCCTTTAGGCCCCAACCCAACATTTTTCAATTTAAACAAGTTAAAGCGCAGTACATTACCCATGACTTTGAAGGACAACTGGATACGGGCAAAATGATGATGGCCCTGCTTCAATTGGCCCTGCAAAAGGGAATCCTTATTTTGAATTCGGTAACTGTGCATGATTATACGGAAAACCCAAAAAACGTCATACTTCAAACCGATAGGTTCGAGTGCACTACCCGGAAGTTGTTCGTTGCCACCAACGGATTTGCATCACAATTGGTAGAAGGAGATATTGCCCCGGCGCGGGCCCAGGTGTTGATAACAAAACCAATCCCCGGCCTGCACGTCAAAGGGACGTTTCATCTGGACGAAGGGTATTATTATTTCAGGGACGTTGGCCATCGGATATTGTTTGGAGGAGGAAGGAACCTGGACTTTGAGGGAGAAAAAACGTGGGCCTTTGGGGAGACTGAACCGATTATGAATCGCCTGCGGCAACTGCTGGAGCAAGTCGTTCTACCTCATACCCCTTTTGAGGTCGAAAGCTCATGGAGCGGTATTATGGGTGTAGGCGGTGAAAAAACACCTATAATAAAGCAGGTTTCCAACCATGTTTACTGCGGGGTCCGACTTGGTGGAATGGGCATTGCCATTGGCAGTCTGGTCGGCAAGGAGTTAGCGGACCTGGTTTAGCCTACCGCATGGAAGAAATTTGATCGGATGATGGGAGACCTTCATAAAATTTCGGTTTATGGGTTCCATTTTATATTTTCTTTCTATATTGGTATGCTTGAAGTTACTCGCTCCCCAGAGCTTATCCTTTAATTTTTGTGGACTGATTTAAGTATCCTTAACCATAGGGATACACGAACCATTTGCTTTGGTATCTACCATCGTTATTCGGGAATTGGTGTTCCGTTTCAATTGTGGTAGTATGCTAAAATGAATATGATTCTATGAAAAGTGGCACGCTAAAACTACGGGGTTCCGGCTTTGTGGCAATGTTTATTTTAACCCTTACCGCCGGTTGCTCCTCTTCCAAGACTAATTTTAGAAGGGAATATAATAAAGTCTGGAAGGAATTGGTACAATCCGAAGCATGGAAAAACTCCCTATTGGCGAATCATACGGTAAAACCAACGGAGGATGAAATGGACTTTTCCGCAGGAGTCCTGGATGTGGGTGTGGCAAGAACGGATACTTATAGCCGATTGCTGGAAAAAGAGGCCGCCTTTGAGGATAAGTATAGTAGGCTGGTTTCGCGGGCCTACTTCAAAATTATTGCCGAAGCTGAAAAAGCGGATAGTCGCCTTAAACGGGAATATGAGGAATGGAACGCCAAAAAGCTTGAGTCCGGGAATAAGGGCGACAAGGAGTTCAGGAAGCAGCTCGATCTTGTAAATCAGCGTTATAGCGCCCACCAGAAAATGCTCAAAGGGCTTAAATCCTGGAATATTTTAAGTGCTTACCGATCGGATGACCTGCGGTTTTTCAAAAATGAAAATAGAAAGGAAATCCAACAAATGTTCAATGCCGGCAAGGACGACAGTGCTATTGTTAATCTATTGATCTACAAATTGGCCGACCTTTATCATTTTGAGGAATAAAGGGTGTCCAATGATAGATGTCCCCCTTCCCCTAAAACGCTAATTACCCAATCTTAATCATTTTGTCCATGCCCGATATGACGAAAACGGAGCTGCTTGAATTCTGTAAAGCTTTTGTTGACGCCCGTATGTCGCGCATACAACAGAAAATAATCGATATTCAGGATGCACTAACCTCGGAAACCAAAAGTAGTGCCGGGGATAAGCACGAGACCGGAAGGGCCATGCTGCAATTGGAACGGGAAAAAGCGGGCAGGCAACTAATGGACGCTGAGAAATTAAGCCGAGTCCTGAATATGATATCGATGAAGCCTAAGCCTGCGAAAGTCGTTTTGGGCAGTCTGGTTCGGACAGACAAAGGCAATTATTTTATTGGGGTTTCCGCAGGAAAATATGAACGGGAGGGAATTGTGGTTTTCTGTGTTTCCGCCAACACGCCGGTTGCTTCCAAAATGTTGGGAAAAGGACCAGGTGACTGCTTTGAGCTTAACGGAATTAGACAATGTATAAAGAAGGTATCTTAAGGGTTACCCCTATGATTTAACGTTCCCTTAAAATGATGGGTCGAACGGTTTGGCTATATTTAAGGAAAATAATCGAAAAAACAACTATCATGACAACATCAGAAGTAGCCGAAAAATTAGTCTCCCTTTGCAGGGAAGGAAAGTATGATGAAGCGTATGACCTGTATGCGGACGACGCGATTAGTGTTGAAATGCCCGGAATGCCCGGGGACGAGGTAACTACGGGCAAGCGGAACATTATCAATGCGTACAAAGAGTGGGAGAATACCATTGAAGAAATGCATGGGGGTACCGTAGGTGATCCCGTTGTGGCAGCCAACCACTTTGTGGTCCCCATGTCCATGGATGCCACTTTTAAGGGTCAGGGTAGATGGGCGATGGAAGAACTGTGCATGTACCAGGTGGAGGATGGAAAGATTCAAAAAGTACAATATTTTTATGAGGTGCCCAGTATGGGCTAAGGAATTAATCCAAATCGGGTTTTCCCCGATTCGCTTTTTTACGTGAAGTCATTTTTTTGGCCCTTAAACGCTTTTCTACCGAGGTTTTTGAGGGCTTTGTCCATTTCCTTTTCTTAGGCGCTTGTAATGCCGATTCGATCATAGTCAAAAACCGAAGCACTACAAGCTCTTTGTTCTTGTGTTGACTTCTAGTTTCATCGCATTGCAGAAGGAACAGGCCATCCTTGCTCAATCTGGGATGTAGTTTGAACCTGAGGCGTTCTTTTTCCTTATTGGAAAAGGCGATAGAGTTTTCCAGATCAAAGGTAAGTTCAATCTTTGTAGAGACCTTGTTCACGTGCTGCCCACCGGCCCCTCCGCTTCGGACGGCCTTGAATTGAAGTTCCCGTATGAGTTGTGATGTGTCCAAGAGTTCAGTTATTTAACCTTAGATTGATGGTTTCTATGGAAATGTTCAAAAATACTTGTTTGCCCGCTTCCAAAGGGAATCGATGGTTGAAATAAATGGTCTGCTCCTCATAGCTGCCTGCAATTAGATAATGTCCTCCCATATAATAAGACTCCTCGACCTCAACCTCCAAACCGGATTTTTGTGAAACCTTGAACTCATGGGCATAAACAATGATACGACGTTTGGTATCTGCGTAGGACTTGACCACATTGATGGGAATTCTGTTGGCCTCACCAAAAAGGGAAGCTACATAGATGTCCTTAGGATGCTCGTACAGGTTTTTGGGCGTGCCCCGCGCCAATATCCTTTGGTCTCTTAGAACGATGACACGATCTGCAAAAGGAAGAATATCGTGATAGTCATGTGTGGCCGTGAGCACCGCGATATTTTCTTTCTTTAAAAAAGCGAATAAATTGCGCCTCAAAGTATTTTTTCTGAAATTGTCTATATGGCTAAATGGTTCGTCCAACAAAAGCACCTTAGGCTGTTGTGCAAGTACCCGGGCCAATGCCACCCGCTGTTGCTGACCTCCGCTCAAAAAACGCACCTTGGTCTGTGCAAGATGTGTCATTTCAATCATTTCCAGAAGCTCTTCCGTTCGTGCCTTAAGTTCGGCCGGTTCAAAAACAGAAAGGAATTGACTAATGTTTTCAAAAACAGTGGTATAGGGCATCAGGTCAAAATCTTGGGCCAAATACTTCATGTACGGTTCACCAGGAACTAGATTGAACAAGGGCCCCATAATCCGTTTGTCGTCCCAATGGATTTCACCTTCATTGATTTGCAGAAGGCCGTAAATGATCTTGAGCAAAGTACTTTTGCCACATCCACTTTCCCCAATAACCGAAACATGTTCTCCTTTGGAGACACTGAGGGTGATGTCCTCCAACACCGGTGTTTCGTCGTAGGCAAATGTTACGTGATCTACTCGAAGCATAGGAAGTGTTGTTCAAAGGAACGATCAATAATCCGCCCCCAAACTAAGAAACGGTTTTTCCCATAAAATATTGATAGGGAACAAAAAGAATTACAAAGGCGGGTACTCGGCCCTTCCCATAGGGTATACCGCAAAATGGGCGGGCCGCATGATATGTAACTCTATAAGGTTTAGACCAACTCATGCTTTACCAAATACTCGGCAATTTGCACGGCATTGGTCGCGGCTCCTTTTCTAAGATTGTCGGATACAATCCACATATTCAGGGTATTGCGTTGGGTCTCATCCCGCCGGATACGGCCGACAAATACCTCGTCCTTGTCATGGGCATATATGGGCATGGGGTACGTATTGGTGTCCGGATTGTCCTGTACGGTTACTCCTGGAGTGTCGTTCAATAATTTTCGAACGGCCCTAAGTTCAAAATCATCCTCAAACTCCACATTAACGGATTCGGAGTGCCCTCCGGCCGTAGGTATACGGACTGCGGTGGCACTTACCGAAAAAGTACGATCATCCAGTATTTTCTGTGGCTCACGGGCCAGCTTCATTTCCTCTTTGGTATACCCGTTTTCCATGAAAACATCGCAATGGGGCAGTGCATTCCTATTAATAGGATAGGGATAGGCCATTTCACCCTGCACTCCTGCCATTTCGTTTTCCAACTGTTTTACCGCCTTTACCCCGGTACCCGAAACCGATTGATAGGTGGAGACCACCACCCGCTTCATTTTGTACTTCTTGTGCAACGGAGCCAAAGCCATAACCATTTGGATGGTGGAGCAATTGGGATTGGCAATGATTTTGTCCGTAGCCGTTAACTCATGGGCATTGATTTCGGGGACTACCAATTTTTTGGTAGGGTCCATGCGCCAAGCCGAGGAATTGTCCACAACGGTGGTGCCTACTTCGGCAAATTTTGGAGCCCATTCCAAAGAAGTACTGCCCCCCGCAGAGAAAATGGCAATATCAGGTCTTGCCGCAACCGCAGTATCCAGACCGATAACGGTGTGTTCTTCCCCCTTAAAGGTCAATTTTTTCCCTACCGAGCGTTCCGAAGCTACCAGGAGCAATTCGGAAATCGGGAAATTACGTTCCGCCAATACCTTTAACATAACTTCGCCCACCATTCCAGTGGCACCTACTACAGCTACTTTCATAACCTTTTAATTTGGAAGAGCAAATGTACTTCAAGAACGGAGACTGTACAAACAGGACCTGTCAAGATATAAAAAAATAACAATATGTTATAAAAATAACAGATGATGCATTTTGGCCTAGACCAAAGAAAAACCCCTGCGTTACAGGGGTTAATTGGTTGGTTTGCATGGTGTAGCGGTAGGCCCTGTTCAAGGGGCCTATTTTTCTATTGTTTTTTCAGCAGGTCCCGAATCTCGGCCAAAAGTTCTTCTTGGGTTGGCCCGGAAGGAGCTGGCTTGGGTTTGGGAGCCCTCACTTTGTTGTATGATTTTACGATCATGAACAATACGAAACCTACAATGATCAAATTTATAATCGTGTTGATCCATGCCCCGTATCGAACGGCACTTTCGGGTTTCTCCACGGTTCCGTCCGCAGCAATTACAGCCTCGGAGAGTACAACTTTCATATCGGCAAAATCCATTCCTCCGGCAAAATGACCTACAATGGGCATCATTATGTCATTGACAAACCCATTTACAACAAGCCCTACAGCTCCCGCCAATATGACGGCTACCGCGAGGTCTATGACATTTCCTGTCATGATAAAATTCTTGAATTCTTTCCACATGGTATATTAGTTTTAGTAATGTTCGTTCGCTTTGGTGCGCAATGTAACTAAAAAAAATATTGTTAACAAAAAGTTAATTATTAAATTCACCCGTAATAAATACCCGTTTTACCCGCTGCGAAATTCCGGTCAAAAGCTCATAGGAAATGGTATTCGCCGTAGAAGCAAATTCCTCCGCGGTCGGGTTTTTGCCAAAAATGATTACCTCATCCCCTTCCCGACAATCAATACCAGTGATATCGACCATGATCATGTCCATACACACATTTCCTATAATAGGCGCCTTTTTACCATGTACCGATACGTATGTACTGCCGTTGCCGTATGGTCTACCAATTCCGTCTGCGTGGCCCAAAGGGAGGGTCGCCGTAACCCGATACCCATCCGAGGTAAAGGCCCTATTGTAACCGACCGTTTCATTAGGTTCTATTTTGTGGATTTGTGAAATAACCGTCTTAAGGGTGGCGACGGGGCGTAGCCGTGCATCGACTTGCTTATCGTTTCCATAACCATAAAGCCCTATGCCACAACGGACCATATCCAATTGGGACTCTGGATAGTTGATTACTCCCGAGGTATTCAACAGATGCTGAAAGGGCGGATAGCCCAATTTGTTGTTTACGGCATCCCCAATTTTTTGAAACGATTGGATTTGATGCCGGGTAAAAGCGGCTTCATTCAAATCTTCCGAAGCGGCCAGATGCGAAAAAATGGATACCACCTTGATCTCCTTCCTATCTTCCAACTGTCCAGCGATATAATCCACATCGTTCTCCCAGAATCCCAAGCGATTAAGTCCGGTATTGAACTTTAAGTGTACCGGATAGTTCCATAGTTTTTGACTTTTGGCGACTTCCAAAAACTTCCTTAGAATTTTTGGAGCATATAAACTGGGTTCCAGATTGGACCGTATCAAGGCAGCAAAACTGGACGGCAAGGGATGTAACACGAGAATGGGAATCCCTATCCCCGCTTCCCGCAATGCAATCCCTTCCTTGGTGTAGGCCACTGCAAAATAATCTACCCCCAAGCTTTCCAGCTTTTGGGCAATTTGTAGGGCCTCACTGCCGTAGGCAAAGGCCTTTACCACTGCCAGAAACTTTGTGGAATCCCGTAATTTGGACCTTAAATAACGGTAGTTGTGCTCCAGGGCACCCAAGTCGATTTCAAGAACGGTTTCTTCGGCTTTAGGCATTGGAGCGTTTGGAGTTTGGTCGGAGTTCTTCTACCTTCACGTCCATTTTCTTTATTTTTTCCTGCAACATGGCCTTGTAAAAAGCGGCCCTACTCAAGGGTTCATATTCTTCGGTTTCCCCCAGCATGACCAAGTCATCGTTGTTGGATTTTCGAAAACTGTAATTGGCCAAATTGCCCGTGTGGGTGCAGATGGCATGTACCTTGGTAACATATTCGGCCGTGGCCATTAAGGCCGGCATGGGACCGAAGGGATTGCCCTTAAAATCCATGTCCAGGCCCGCCACGATTACCCGGACGCCCTTGTTGGCCAAATCGTTGCAGACCGTTACGATCTCATCATCAAAAAACTGGGCCTCGTCAATTCCAATTACATCACACGTATCTGCCAGGATGCGAATATTGGCCGCCGCGGGTACCGGCGTGGAGCGGATTTCATTGGAATCGTGGGAAACCACCATATCCTCGTGATACCGATTGTCCACAATAGGTTTAAATATTTCCACTTTAAGCTTGGCGAACTTTGCCCGTTTTAATCTACGAATAAGTTCCTCGGTCTTACCGGAAAACATGGACCCACAGATGACTTCTATCCATCCGAATTGTTCTTTGTTGTTAACGGTGTTTTCGAGAAACATTTTGTAATTTTAGACGAAAATAGGAGGTTTCTTCGTTCCTAGATTATAAGAAGTTTTAAAATTAGTAAAAAAGAGACACCTTTCCCCAAAGGATAAAATAAATGCAATGAAACGAAAATTGAAGGAGGAACTGCGGAAGCTTTCCACAGATATTATCACCTCCCGGGATCTTAAGGACATCAATGACCTTTACGAAGCCGCGAAAAATCTATACGAGAAACTTGCAGTTCTCAAGTTCATAGACCATGAGCTCAATGATATGGAAATAGACGTTTCCAAAAATGCCATGGCTACCAAGTTTGAAAAAATGGCCAATATGGTGCTGAATGCCAATTCCTCAGTGCCCGAAAGCAATCCCCATGAAGAGGATATTATGACCCCGGGAATCGATACCATTAAGGATATGGTATCCGAAATGCCCAATGAATCCCCAGTGGACGAGGTGCTAGCGGAGTTTACGGTAAAACCGGAATTTATAAAAAATGATAAGGAACTCTTTATGCCTCCAACGGAGAACGGGGTAAAGAAGGAAAGCAGGCCAAAGTCCCTGAATGATAAATTCGGGAATAAGGATATTAAGGTCGACCTGAATGACCGCCTTGCCTTTGTTAAACATCTTTTTAATGGAAGTACCTCGGATTTCAATAGGGTAGTTTCGCAACTGAACACCATAGATTCGGAGGAGAGGTCCATTTCCTTTATCAATAATATGGTTAAGCCCGAATACACCCATTGGGAGGGGAAGGATGAATATGAGGAACGTTTTATGGCGTTGATTACGAGAAGGTTTCTGTGACCTCCTTTCACTAGAACTAAATAGCATACCGGAAGTTGTCATAACAGCTTCCGGTTTTTGATTTCTTCGCAAATGGGAAAACTCTATATTGTACCGACACCAATTGGCAATTTGGAAGATATCACATTACGGGCCATTCAGGTTTTAAAAAATGTGGATACCGTATTGGCCGAGGATACACGAACAAGTGGGAAACTCCTTCAGCACTACGACATCACTGTTCCCATGCAGTCCCATCATATGCACAATGAGCATAGAACCGTAACCGGTATGGTAAAGCGAATGGAGCAGGGCGAAACCATGGCCCTTATTTCCGATGCGGGCACCCCTGCCATCTCCGATCCGGGGTTCTTACTGGTCCGCACCTGTATTGAAAACGATATTCCCGTGGAATGTCTTCCCGGGGCAACCGCCTTTGTACCTGCTTTGATCAACAGTGGACTTCCCAACGATAAATTTGTATTTGAAGGGTTTCTTCCCATAAAAAAGGGCCGCCAGACCCGATTGAAGCTTTTGGCAGAGGAGACCCGCACTTTGGTGTTTTATGAATCGCCCCATAAATTGGTAAAGACCTTGACCCAGTTTGTGGAATATTTTGGGGCAGACCGGCCCATTTCCGTCTCCAGGGAACTGACCAAAATCTATGAAGAGACCATTCGTGGAACGGCGGCCGAAGTGTTATCCCATTATTCCGAGCATCCGCCAAAAGGCGAAATTGTAATCGTTGTAGCTGGAAAAAAGTAATTGTTTACCATTGGGTGGATTTTCGAAGTCGGCTAAAGGTTTCCGGCTTCATGTTCAAGTAGGAGGCCAAATACTTTTGTGGAATGCTTTTTAGTTCTTCCGGACAACGTTGCATGAATTCTTTATAACGTTCCTCGGCCGATAGGGTAAGCAACTCTGCCTCCCGGTACAAGCGTCCAATGAGGATGTCCCTAAAAAAGTGATGCCCCCAAGTGTTAAAATCCGGATACAGCTCAAAAAGGCTTTGGTACCCTTCCCAAGTAATGGCCAACATTTTGGAGGGCTTTAGGGCCTCTAGGAAGGTAAACGACGGGGTCCTGTATATGAAGGAATCGAATACCCCGGAGGGACTTCCGGAATAGGAGAACCCCAAGATTACCTTGTCCCCTTTTTCATTTAGGATGTAGAGGGCCTGTACGCCTTCCAATACAAAATAAAAGAAGCGTTCCGTGTTGCCCGCCTCGGTAATTAGGGCCGATCGATCAAAGGACTTCAAAACCCAGAGCGAACGGAATTTGGATTCGCCCTCAGGATCCAAATGCACTTGAGGAAAAAAAAGTCTCAGTTTATGATAGGTTCCATCGTCCATAAAAACCACGTTGGTATGAACCGTAAAAATAAGGCTTAGGATAGCAAATTCAAGGTCTCTTCAATTTGAATGGCATGCCTTTCCGCATGGCTAACCAAAAATTCAAAACATTCCGGCAAATAAAAGGTCACAACAGGGCCTATGGCGGACGTAATCTTAGTTTTGGAAACCTCCTTTTGACGGGAACCAAGAATGGCCTGTTTCAAATGTTGATGAAGGGATTCAAAATTTTCAAATACATTTTGGATACGTTGTCCGGTCAGTTGAGCAGGGGCAAGTATGGGCTCGAATTTCCCCAAGGTCTTCATTTTCCATTTGCGCTTACCATTTTTGGGACGTTGCCCCATAATAACCAATCTCTGCCATGCACGAGCCTTAAAGGATCCATTTTCGGCCAAGTGGTCCGCTGATCTTGCCAAAGCTGCGTCAATTTTTTCAATGTAAAAACCATAGGCAATGTTTAGATGTTCAATAATTTCCAGAACACTCCAGGATTTTGGTCCGGGGGCTGTGATAAGTAAAGACCTATCCAATTTCCGAAGTTGTTGGACTCTCCCAATGAGCAAATTCAACCGTTGTATTTGATTTTCGGGGGTTATCAGTAGGGATGGCATAACTTAAGGATTTTGTTTGATACAAAAATCCGACTTTTACACCTTGGAATTCTTGATTTACATCAAGAAAACGGAAGAAACGCACAGGAGAAGCTCGTTAGGTTACTGCTTGGGTGTCGACCATTTAGATATCAATGGAAAAATTACTTAACGAAATACAGAGCTGTACCGTCTGCAAAGCGCACCTGCCCTTGGGACCAAGACCCGTAGTTTCGGCCCATCCTGAATCCAGGATCGCTATCGTGGGACAGGCACCAGGAAGCAAAGTACATCAAACCGGGATTCCCTGGGATGATCCCAGTGGGAAACAATTGCGAAACTGGTTGGGCGTATCGGATGCCGATTTTTATGATGAAAGGAATTTTGCCCTCATACCTATGGGTTTTTGCTACCCGGGAAAAGGGAAAAGTGGTGATTTACCGCCACGGCCGGAGTGCGCTCCTTTGTGGCATAAGCCGCTCTTTGATCAAATGCCCAACCTACAACTGATTATCCTGATCGGACAGTATGCGCAGCGCCATTATTTGGGAGATCGGATGAAACGGAATTTAACGGAAACCGTAAGGGCCTATGCCAGCTATCTGCCCCGCTATTTGGTATTGCCCCATCCTTCCCCTCGAAACCGGTTCTGGCTAAATAGGAACCCTTGGTTTGAGGACGAGATTGTTTCAAAGTTGGGAAACCACATATTTCAAATATTAAGTTGATTGTATAAAGTCGTATTTATATTTGAAATTCAAACACCACCTCTAAACAAAAACCCAAAACACCCTATTAATATATAGACAAGAGTTTGTCGAAGATTATCAGAAATCATATTATCCATTAGTGCAAGTAATAAAATACAAACAACTATTAGGAAGAACGCTATGGCATCTTTGTATTGCTTGAAGATTAATTCTTTCATCCTTTAGAATAGATTTTATTTATACGAAAATAATAAATAATAATTATATATTATTACATTTCCATAGTTAAAATCAATATGTGTCAATTGGCTTAAATGGGCATTCGGCAAATTTTGTATGAAAAACAGCCATAACACAAAATATTGTTATAAATATAACAATAAGTATTAAAAATAACAAGTTAATTCAGAAATTGATAGTTTTTAGCAATTTGAATGGGATAATTTGGTTGCTAACCCTTGTCTGAAAGTAGTTTGTGAGATTAGTTTTTTAGCGTAGAAAAATAGACCCAAAGGATAAAGAACAATTGCAGTGGAATTCTGAACCACAAATAGGACAATCCTTTTCCATTAAGCTCTCCGGTCTGATAATTGATATTCTCCAACGACGCCTTAATATTGGCCGGAAGTATCAAGACAAAGAAAACGATGAGCAGCCAAGCTACGATAACCCGATATCTCGGAATAAGCAAACCTATGGCGAACAGTATTTCCATAATACCGGTGAGGAAAACCAATTCTTTTTTTGCCGGGATGAAATTGGGTAGCATTTGTGCCATCCCATAGGTAAAGGCAAAATGACCGATAGCCGTGAATAAAAGCATGGCGGCCATGGCAATTTGCGCGGACAGCGTGATGGATAAATGTCCCTTTATAAGCTTGATAAGCATGAGGGAAAGAAGAAAAGTTGCCAGTAGAACTAATAGTGGTTTCATAGGGCAAAGATTCCCATTAAAAAGATATCGAACAATGAACCTAGGTTAAGAAATCTGTCGACGTATTCGGCTTAAGGCCTGAGGGGTAATGCCAATATATGAGGCGATATACTTTAAGGGAATTTCACGAATGAGTTCCGGTCGTTCCGAAAACAATTCCAAATAGCGCTCCTTTGCGGATTTATTCAGAAGTGCCAGTTCCCGTTTGGATTTAATGAGAAATAGGTTTTCCGCATTTTTGCGGCCGATTTCATTGCCAATGGAGGTTTCCTTGTATATAGCCTGTAAATTGGAATAGCTTACCCGCCAAAGCTTGGTTTGTGTAATGGATTGGATTTGGTAGGTACACGGAGTTTGGGTTAAGAAGGAGTCATACCCACTCACAAAACTTTGGGCAAAGGCAAAACCAAAAGTGAGATCGTTATCTATTTTTGGAATGTATAAGCGGACCACTCCGGATTCGATAAAGGATAAGTAATTCTCGGTAGCACCTTGTTCGAGGATTATACTTTTTTTGGGACAATCTTGAAAGACGAGTTTGGATTTAAAAACGTACCAATCGTCATCAGAAAGTGGAGCAAAAGACTCCAAAAGTCCCCTAATATGTTGCATTTTAAAAACCTTTAATAGCTGTCGCCCCCATGCTTCCCCTTCTCCCAACCGTGTTTTTCCAAATACTGTGCGGCACTTTGCACTGCCCCGTCCTCAATGGAAGTTCCCATAGAATCGTTCCATCGGTTGAGGTAACCAAAGAGTGAAATAACCCCCAACATCTCTACTATTTCACCTTCGTTCCAGTATTCGTATAAGCGTGCCTTTAATTGGACATCTACGGCATTGGGGACTTGGGATGCGGCCAAGGAAAAGTCCAATGCGGCTCGTTCCGCCTCAGAAAAGGCGGGATGTGTACGATAGTCCCAAATATGGTCCAACTGTTCTTGTTCCGCACCATAGCGTTCCGCTGCACGTATGGCATGGGCTTGGCAGTAGCGACATCCGGTGGCGTTGCTGCTGACCCAGGCGATCATTCGCTTCAGGGTAGAGGTGACCCTACCCTCATTGGCCATCACAGCCTTGTTCAGGTTAATGAAAGCCTTGGAAATGGCCGGCCGGTGTTGCATGGTCAGGACCGAATTGGGGCAGAAACCGAGGGTTTCATTAAAAAATTCGGCCAATTTCTGGGTTTCCGTGTCGTGGGACGGGTCAAGGGGATTTACCAAAGCCATATGCGTTCTTTATATTACTTTTGCAGGACCAAAAGAAACAAAAAATTTATGGGTACAACAAATCATATCACGACCAAATGGCTGGGCAATATGGCCTTTGAAAGTAACAACCTTTCGGGGCATAGTATTAAAATTGACGCGAGTCCCGATGATGGTGGCGAAGGGGACGGACTCCGCCCTAAGGCCTTGATGCTTACCAGCTTGGCCGGATGTACCGGATTGGATGTGGCATCACTCATCAAAAAAATGAAACTGGAAGTAGACGAATTCCGAATAGAGACCATTGCCAACCTGACGGATGAGCACCCCAGATATTATGATCAAGTTACCATTGAGTACCACTTCTACGGTAATAACCTCAATGAAAAAAAACTAGATCGGGCAGTGGAGCTTTCCGCGGAAAGTTATTGCGGTGTCATGGAGATGTTCCGAAAGTTTGCCCAATTGGAAATCAAGACCATGTATCATAAGGGCTAAAACTTCAAATTCAGCAGATGTGAACAATAAAAGGTTTTGGGCCTTGCGGGGGGAGGAGATTGACTATAGAGCCTAGGATTTTTCGAACAGTATGTAGGCACCTTATTGATTCTTTACTGAAAATATCCGGGCATAAATAAAAAACAGCGAATATAATCGATATATTCAGATAAACCCTTATCTTTTCTTTTTGACAATCTACTCTAGGTAATATTTGTTTTTGATTTGTACACTTGAAATTTGAGCTATGCGCTGGACATTGAAACCCAAACCCAAGCTGGGGGATATCCAAAAGCTCTCCGATGTCCTACAGGTGGAAGAACTGGTCGCCCAGCTTCTCTTGCAACGGGGCATTGGCACCTATGAAGCGGCCAAACAGTTTTTCAGGCCTCAACTTTCCGATCTCCATGACCCCTTTTTAATGAAGGATATGGAGGAAGCGGTCGCAAGGATTGAGATGGCCATGGCGCGTACCGAGAATATTCTCGTTTATGGGGACTATGATGTAGATGGGACCACTGCAGTGGCCTTGCTTTCTTCCTACTTACTGGAGTACTATCCTAATGTGGCTACCTATATACCGGACAGGTACACCGAAGGGTACGGGGTTTCCTTACAAGGTATCGATTTTGCGGATGCTAACGACTTTTCATTGATTATTGCCCTGGACTGTGGGGTCAAGGCCATAGATCAAGTGGCATATGCCCAGGAAAAGCAAATCGATTTTATTATTTGTGACCACCATAGGCCGGGAGATCGATTGCCCCATGCGATTGCCGTGCTCGACCCTAAACGTGAAGATTGCGATTATCCTTATGACGAACTTTGCGGTTGTGGGGTAGGATTTAAACTAATTCAGGCCTTGGCATCCAGACGGGGCAACACCATAGAACATTTGGTCCCCTATCTGGATTTGGTCGCCACGGCCATTGGGGCGGATATCGTACCCATTACGGGCGAGAATCGGGTTTTGGCATTTTATGGATTACAAGTAATCAATTCCAATCCGAGAGTCGGGTTCAAGGCGATAATCGATCAGATCAAAAAAAGGGAGCTCACCATAACCGATGTCGTCTTTATCATAGCCCCTCGCATCAACGCTGCCGGACGTATGAAGCATGGCCAACATGCCGTAAACCTATTGACGGAGATCGATTTGGAACATGCAAGGCAGTTTGCGGCCAAAATAGAACAATATAATTTGGACCGTAGGAATTTGGACCAGGAAATTACCCATGAGGCCCTTTTGCAAATCAAGGAAAATAAGGAGGAATCCAATTTCACCTCCGTTGTTTACAAGGATACTTGGCATAAAGGGGTTATTGGCATAGTCGCTTCCCGTCTTATAGAAACCTACTACCGCCCCACCTTGGTCTTTACAAAAAGTGGTAACAAACTGGCGGCTTCGGCCCGCTCCGTAAAGGGGTTTGACGTCTATAGTGCTCTAGCGAAGTGTTCCCATTGTATTGAGCAGTTCGGGGGACACAAATATGCGGCGGGGCTTACCCTTTTGGAAGAAAAGTACGAGGCTTTCAAAAGCCAGTTCGAAAAAGTAGTTGCAGAAACTATAACCCCCAATTTACTGACTCCGGAAATCAAAGTGGACGCCCAAATCGATTTTAAAGACATTACGCCCAAGTTGCTGCGGATTATTAGTCAATTCGCACCTTTTGGTCCAGGCAATATGACCCCGGTGTTCATGGCAGAAGGAATCCGGGATACCGGCTATGGTAGGCGAGTAGGGGAAGATGAAAAGCACCTAAAACTATCCGTAGTCCAAAAGGGTACCGGACCTGTTGGCGCCATTGGCTTTAATTTGGGGGATAAACTGGCCCATACAGAAAACGGAAAAAAGTTCAATGCCGTTTTTTCCTTGGACAAAAACGAGTGGCAAGGTACGGTAAGCCTACAGCTGAAATTAAAAGACTTGGCATAGAGTGCTGGTATTGACCAAAAAACTCGGGAAAGTGTTTAACCGTATTTCTCCAAGGACAATTTATTACCGTCAAAAACACCGTAGGTGAAGTAGGAGATCCAATCTCCTAAATTGACGTATTTGGAGGAGGCATTCAATTCGATTTCCAGGGGAAGGTGTCGATGACCGAACACAAAATAATCATAATGCTTGCTTTCCAGCTTCCGCTTGGCGTATTGTACCAGCCATTCTTTGTCCTCGCCCTGAAATTTAATATCCTCGTCTCCTGAAATCAATTTGTTCTTTATAGAAAAATACTGGGCCAAACGCACTCCCCAATCCGGATGCAACCAGCGATAGAACCATTGGGCAAGCGGGTTGGTAAATACCTTTTTCATACGTTTATAACCTTTGTCCCCGGGGCCTAGCCCATCCCCATGGCCAATGAAAAAAAGGGCATTGTTCAATTGGAATTCCTGAGGGCTATGAAAAACTGGAATATGGAGTTCTTCTTCAAAATACCCGTTCATCCATAGATCATGGTTGCCCACAAAATAGTAGATAGGGATGCCGGAATCCGATATTTCGGCCAATTTTCCGAGGGTTCGGGTAAATCCTTTGGGAACTACCATCTTGTACTCCATCCAAAAGTCGAACAGATCACCCAAAAGAAAAATGGCGGCGGCATCCTTTTTTACCTCATCCAACCAGGCCACAAATTTTTTTTCACGGGGAAGACTCTGTTCCCGTGTAGGCGCCCCCAAATGGTTATCACTGGCAAAATATACCTTTTTTCCCGTTGGAATGTTGATGGAAGTCATTTGGTTGTAAAGATAGGAAAAAGCACTTCGTCACCTGGGGAAGGTTTAGTCTGCATTGTCGGTAGCATACCATTCCGCGAAAGCGGTTTCGGTTTCCCTGAGCTTGAGCGAATGTAGTGCTATGTTTTTCGGGAGCTTTGACTTAATTTTTTCTGCAAAATCGATGACCATGTTTTCACTTGAAGGTTGGTAATCGGCCAAGATTACTTTGTGCCCCAATTGCTCCAGTTGCAAGGCGAGTTCCAAATGCGGGCTGTTTTTGTTAAAAACAGTGGCGTGATCGAAAGGGTCTACAATTGCTTCCTTTACCAATGTCTTTAAATCTCCAAAATCTATGACCATGCCCAATTTTACATGGGACGTATCCGTAATGGGCTCGCCAATGACCGTCACCGATAATTTGTAACTGTGCCCATGAATGTTCTTACATTTACCATCGTACCCATAAAGGGCATGGGCGGTCTCAAAAGTGAACTGCTTCGTTATTCGTATTTTACCCATTGCCTTAAATGAAAGGGCAAAGTTAGGAATTCTTGGGGAGAGGTGCACACTGGGAATTTCGCTATTCGATGATGATCTTGGGATTACCGGCCAGTATTAACACGTGGCAACAATCCGCTCCTACAATGTAATTGTGTGACACTACTTCATTTTCGGCAATGAATCCCCTAAAAACAATTTCTTCGCGCTCATTTCTATAGCGTTCCGCAAATTCGTCACCGAAAAGTGGATAGGTGCCACTCTGCCTGAGGACCTCGAATTCTGGGCCCGACACTTCCCGGGTAATGTCCTCCCCGGTTTCTTTTATAGTGACCTCAAAGGCGTCCAACGGAATTACCACGCCGGAAGCATCCGTTATTTCGACGTTGAGGGTAACAAATTGCAGCGTACAAAACACTTCGGAACAGTCGCTCCTCTCCAGCCTATTATCATCATCGTCAGAACAACTTACCAATGATGTGACAATTGCAATTAGTATGGGAATTATGGGGATTGTTTTCATCGCATCTTTTATAGCATAGATAGGCATTTTGGAAAAAGTTGCGCTTTTTAGAGCGAAAAATTTTTGGGGTACCCTATGACTGATTCATTTTTCTCCGGGAAATGCTATCGCTTAAACCTTTTCCGCGTTCTTATCCGGTTGATGAAATAAAGGATGACCACAATAAGGGCCAACATGGGAAAGATTAAATCACCGTTCAGGAAGTTAAGGAGTTCCATGGGAAATGTTTTAAATAGGACAACGTGTTTTTATTGGTATTATTGGGATGATGGTATTCCTAGTTTGAGCGGGTTGCCCTGCAAGCCAAGGACTTTTTATCGGGACACTTTACCACATAGGGGATTATGGTCCGAATCGATCATCACTTAAATTTTGATAATGCATTTTTGGTGAATGTGGATAGGACCAGCTTTCCGGTCATGGCCGCCCGGTCCATCAACAGCTTATCCCAATGTTCCGTTCCTTCCCAAAGTACTTTTTTCCATTCCTGAAGGGCGTCAGGATTATACTGGGCCAGCTTTCCCACAGAAAACTCCAATTCCTTGTCCATTTCTTCGATGGCATCGAACACTTTGGCGAAAAGGCCCTTTTCGTTGGCCCAATAAGCATTCTTCCATTCGGTAGGGGAAAAGGAAAGTTCCGAAAGGGCCGCTTTACCCATTTTTCGTTCAACGGCGGGTGCAATGACCAATGGTGCAATTCCAATGGAAATTTCAGAAAGTCGAATAGCCGCGTTTACGGTGGCAAAAACGTAATCGCAGGCGGCAATAAGGCCAACCCCTCCTCCCACGGCCTTTCCCTGGACGCGGCCAATTATCGGTTTTTTACAGCTTCGCATAGCGTTGATAACGTGAGCAAATCCGCTAAAAAATAGTTTGCCTTCCTCCAAATTGGTTATGGAGGTCAATTCATCAAAGGAGGCACCACCGCAAAAAGCCCGTTCCCCTTCCGATTTAAGTACGATTACCGAAATGGATTCGTTTTCAGAAAGTTGGTGAAACTCGGCAGTGAGTCGATCTAATAGTTCGGCCACAAAGGAATTGCCAGCCGGGTGCCCAAATTCCACGATAGCCACTTTACCATCGATTCGTGTATATAAACTACCGTTTTCCCTATTTGTGCCCATGCGTCTCGGTTTTACCCAAAATTAATCGTTTTGTACCAGCGGTCGAAACTTTTGCCAAAACTTGATCAGCAAGGCTCCGCCCCGAATTATCATCCAGAGCGTCAGTGCCACCCAAATGCCGGACAACCCCCAACCCAGATATTTACTTATGTAGAGCGCCGGAACAAAACCTAAAAAAGTAGCCACAAGAAGCACATTTCTCAAATATTTCATTTCACCCAATCCTTTGAAAAGTCCATCCAAAACAAACGCTATGGAATTTATGGGAAGACCCAAGATCAAGATGAAGAAGATGCCATAAAAGGTTTCCAAAACAATTTCCTCGTTTGAAAAAATGCCCCCCAAGGGTTTATAGAAAAATAGGCCTACCAGCACTAGGATCAAACTTACCACCAAGCCATAGGAGGTTATTTTTTGGGTCAATCGCCACAGGCCCTTATAATCCCTAGCACCCAAAAGTCGTCCCCCCATAATGTTGCCCGCAGCTGCGTAACCATCAATAAAAAAGGCGGAAAACAACCATAGGTTAATGGCAATGGTATGTGCCCCGATGTATCTATCTCCTAAATCGGTCGCTTCGCGAACAGCAAAAATAAGCGTAACGTTTAAGGCCACCGCCCGCACAAACAAGTTAAGGCTCATGCCTACTAATCTTCCCAGTTCCTTGTGTACGCCTCGTTGAAGTCGCAATGGGACATCCGTCTTTGTCATCAAAAGGACAAACGCCATTGCAGCCATGATTCCCTGGGCTATTAGACTGGCCCAGGCCGCTCCCTCCAGATATAGTGGTTCCACAATACCATCTATCCCATAGACCAAGATAATGTCCAGTACAATGTTCAGTGCGGCCCCTGTTATAGCAATGAGCATGGGACGAACGGTATTTTGAAGTCCGGTAAAAATTCCCATTACCGCGAAAACGAACAGGGTTAGGGGAAAGCCCCAGACCCGAATGGAATAATAGGAGATGCAATACTGTAATATCTTCCCGGACGCATTCATTAAACGGAAGATGTCATCAACGAAAAACAAGGTCGATAATAAAATCAAAATACTTAGGGCAATATTGAGGTAGATGGCCTGTGCCGGAAGGGTTTTTATATCTTCCAATCTGCCGGCACCCAGGTACTGGGCTATAAGGGCTGAAATCGCGCTACGCGTTTGACCCAAGACCCAAATAAGCATGGATAGGAACGAACCTACAATACCGGCCGCGGCCAAGGATTCCAAACCGTCCACAGGAATATTTCCCACAATAGCCGTATCCGTAATGGACAACACGGGCTCCGCTATTCCGGCAATTGTAGCCGGAGCCGCCAATTTATTGATGGTCTTAAAGTTAATTGCCGTCTTCAACTATGGGTACGGGAATTAGAATACAAGTTCGTAACAATGAAATGGGTGTATACTTTGTTTGGGAAAGAAAATGTCCCCTAACTTTTGGTAACCTCTTGTTTCATAAAATTTTTGATTTCGTGGATTCTTACTAAAAGTATCGAGGCGCACGGAGGCAAAACCGTTCTTAATGGCATGGCTTTCCGCAAAATCCATCAGTCGCCGGGCATATCCTTGTCCTTGGTATTGTGGATGTATGGATAACCGGTGGATATAGATATTGTTGCCGTTAGGGGTCAACCACTCAATTGGGATATACTCTTCGTCCATTAAAGTAGAGATTACAATGGTTCCTACCGGTGAACGTTCAAGTTCCAATATATAGAGTTCACCTCGACGAATGTCCGTTTCAAATGCTTTTTGGGACGGGTAATGGGCATTCCATTGATGGATGCCCTTTTTTACCATATGGGCGGCACAAGCACGTGTAATGGTTAGTATTTCAGGTATTTCCCCTATTTTTGCAGGTCGTATCAAAGTTGCTTTATTTATTGTAAATTTAGAGGAATAATCATAATAGCAGGAACATGGATAAAATTCTGGTACCCATAGGCACTTCTCCCGATTCTCATGAGACACTGCAGTATGCGGTGGATTTTGCTACACAGTTTTCTTTTGACATTTGTGTTATGGAGGCGTTTAGCATTTCGACAAAGGCGGGAAATCTGGGGAATGTTAAGGAAAAGGTTGCGGAGAGTGGCAAGGAGCGTCTTAAGGAAGTGGTGGCCAAGGTGGATGCCAAAGGGATTTCCATACAGATTGTAACATATAATGGGGATATCATTGACGGCATTAAGGAAATTGATGCAGAGCTGGGGATCGATTTTATCATCATAGCCCCTAGAAGTTCGGATATTAAGGAGGAACTGTATTTGGGCAATGTGTCCGGAAAGATTATTAAACGGACCGATATTCCTACTTTGATCATTCCCAAGGGAACCCAATACCGACCTTTTAAAAAAATACTGACCGCCTTTAAATCCGGTATTCTAAAAAGAAATCGTATTCTGGACCCCCTAATCGCCATAAAAAGAAGGCACAGGGCCAAGGTAAACTTACTGTTGGTAAAAACTCCAGGATATACGGATGAGGATTTACAGGTCAATACCGCCTTAATGGATATATGCTCCCATTTGACCATTACGGAAAATCCCACCACCTATCATGGGGTATTGCAACATTTCCAAACCTTAAATCCCGATTTGCTGTGTGTATTTAGAAGAAAGCGGGGCTTTTTCAAAAAATTATGGGAAAAGAATACCATATTGAAATCGGAATTTTCCGTTCCGATTCCGGTTTTGGTGCTAAGTGTTAAGAAAGATTGATTTGCATTTTGATACTTTCCCAAAAAGTGGTTCCTTTGGTGCCTGAAATTTTGGGGGATTAGCCTGCCCGACTGATGTCGTTCAGGCGGGCTCAGCTGGCTTGGAGGGCTTTGACATATCGGTTATGGGACATGTTCTTCGTTTATATCTTGTACAGTAGCGGATTTGACAGATATTACGTAGGGATGTCGAATGATATCGAAAAAAGGCTGAAGGAACACAATGAAGGTTGGAGCAAGAGTACGAGACCATATAGACCATGGCGCCTTGTTTTTTCGGAGGGTTTCAAAACACGGAGTGAGGCCAGGGTCAGGGAAAAATATTTAAAGACAGCAGCAGGAAGGAGATGGAGAAAAGATAATATTGATTTGGGGGATTAGCTCAGCTGGCTAGAGCGCTTGCCTGGCAGGCAAGAGGTCACCGGTTCGACTCCGGTATTCTCCACTTAGTTTCAATGGCCCTCACAACGGTGAGGGCTTTTTACTTTTCGAAAGGTACAGGTTGCGCAATTTTGATGACTTCTGTAATCAAGATATATCTTCATAGTATTCAGAGTTTGCTGTCCTACTGTGTCATGTTGTGAAACAATATCTCATAGCACGATTAACTATGTAATTCTATGATTTCTTGCGTTTAAGGTTTTAAGTATTAAAAATCACCTAAAACCACTATTCAGTTACTTCATAAATCAATTCTGAATATCCCACTTTCCCATTTACGTCGATACCTTCACAGATAAGTATCATCTTTCCGATAATATCGCTATTAAAAAAAGTGGTTTTCGCATGACCTTCGGTGTTAGTGATGATATTGGGTTTCCAATACAACAACCTCCGTCTGTCGGGAACATTCCAATCTATTTTTAAAGGGTCATGGTAATTGGGCATATAGTATTCACGCACGGGTGAGTATTGGGGAGAAATATCATTGAGCAGATTTGTTCTTTTTGGGAATGCTCCATATAGACCCTTGCCAGAATATGTATAAATCGCCAGTATTGCGGGGGACTGTGGGCGTGGACAAAGCCCACAATTGAAAACATCATCAAAATACCTATTGGCCCTTGCCGGGTTCCTAATAATTTCAACACTTTTCACAGCATGTAGTGGGATATTGCCTATAAGCCCGTAAGCGTTAATATGTACGGGAATACCATCCACAACAACATACGTAAAACCTGCCCCGATGACTCGAGCAACTTCAAATCCAATTCCGTTGCCCACTTTATCAATATTCAATTCATTTGAATAATTAAAAAGTAACCATCTGTAAAGATATCCAGTCCAGTTCTTCTCCTTTTCGGTTAACTCTTTGTTATCAATAATTACGTCGGGCATGCCATGCAATTGGGCCATTTTGGCACGTTCAGGTGTCAACTTGTAATCACTCACTTCCACTTCATCAAGGGCAATGGCATTTGGCAAAAGAAAGGGGTCCAACCTTACGTCTTCCTGCACTTTCTGTACTATTGTCTTTGTTATGGTACTATCTACCGGAACAATTGATTTTTCCAATTCATACGTTATTTCCGGTATTTCCCTCCTCTTGATGTTAACCTTAAAGTTGGCACTTTTGTTCTTCGTATCCTTGGGTTGTATTACAAACTTTTTGCCGTTCCCATAGCTATCATTTAGCATAAACCCAAAGTAACCCGTACTATCTATTTCTTGGGTATAGACCTCCATGGGTTCACCCATTATGAGCATATTTATGGAGTAGGGATTACCTTTTAACCTTTTTCTTTTACCTGCTCTTTGGACACCACCCACGGTGCCTTCAACCTTCAAACCTTTTTCTGCCTGAAATAATTTGGGTCTTTTTTTCTCCTCATATTTATAATTGGTCCATCCTTGGGTTAACATCAGATAATCCAAATCGTCAAGATTTTCTACATTTTCAAAGTAGTAAGATGGGTTTTCAACTATGCCCTTGATATCGGACTGTATCAAAAAATAAGATGAAATCGTATTCCTGTCAAGATTGGTACCGTAAAAATAGCTCGAATCAATAGCCATTACACAAACTGAAGCCTGCACAGGTTGTCCATTCTGTCTGGTACTTACAGAAATCTTTACACTGTCGCGAATGGAATATTGTTGTCTATCCGTTTTAACCTTAATTTGTAATCCATCCCTTTTTAGGTCATTAAAAAAGTGTCGTTCTGCAACAGGCTTATAATGTTTGTTGTAAACCGTCAGCCCTATTATGCCATGAGGTAAATCCTTATGCTTAATCCTATAGGAGAACACCCCATCTCGTAATTTTGCTTTTAGAAAGAACAAGTTCGTACCCCTATGAAAGAGTCTTACAAATAAGCTGTCCGGGCGCTGCTCTTTGTCAACAACCCTTAATTCCTGATATGATTTTTTTTTGATCGTTCTTAAGACCAAACCTTTTTTTTTGGCTTTTGGCAGTTCAAATTTGAAGGTATTCCCATTTCTGCTTTCCAAAACACCATAATAAGTTTTTTCAGCCTCAGGCTTAAGCGCCAACTTCCCCATACCCAGAATATTGCTTTCAAAATCGGCTACTTTTTTCTCATTTTCATCTTCAATGGACCCTTGAATTTTAGCTCCCCTTCCCCGGTAGTCTACATATTTGAATCCTACAATGCTTTGCAAACCTTCAACCAAAGAGCCCCCTTCTGGAAAAAACTGTAATTCCCCATATTCTTCATCGAGAACGATTGACTTTGTAAATACTTCGTTCCGGGTCTTTAATCGATAATTGATGATCTGAGCGTTAAGGGGGACATTGTGTTGCACACTAATCGAATTGGATTTATTTTTCGGTTTTATCAAAATGGAGTCGGAACTATCCTTCCAATTCATATACAATGTTATGTCACCGGTGTGAAGACTATCTATTTCCTTTGGAAAGATGGTGGATGAAACGGTAAACGTATTTGTCGCAAGATCTTTTAGAAAGACTATATCCTGTATGGGATTAGGTTTGTGATCAACTTGTGGGAAAGAATATATGTTTATGGGAATAGAGGTTATAAAATCGTCACCAAAATTTTTGTTCCATTCCGTATATGCCCTTAAAATGTACTTCCCTTCCCTATATCTTGAATGTAATTGAAAAAAACTATCTGTAACACCAGCCCTTATTTTTAAAAGTTTGCTGTCAATGATTTGCTTATTTAAAGGGTCGACCAGCTCTACATGCAGTATAACACTTTTATTGGTAGGCAGATGGTTAACCACATTGGTTACAATTGCCTTGAACCAAATGGTTTGCGAAGTATCAAAAGTTGTACCGCTAAGCTGTAGATAGATTTTTTCGGCATCCACCGCGTTGGCAAATACCTGAAGTTCCCTTTCCAATGGATTCTGTGCGCTACCATTGTGCAGAAAAAAGGAGAAAAGTACCGCGGCAGCCATATGGAATTTGGACCTGTTCATAGTGCAAAATGTTACCCTAAAATAAACACAAATGCAATGAAAAACGAAGCGGAAATCAGGATAATGATGGACTAATACGGTATTCTAGTTTTTGCGAGAGGCCATAGAAATTTCCGGAAGGTCCAGAACTAGATCTAAGACTTTTTTCCAAAGTTTTTCAATACTAAAATGTATGAATTATTGGCACGGTGGTTTTTTTGTAAAATATAGTGCTTTCCTTTTTCGATTTTGTAGTTTGCATAATACTTATCATACAAAATCGAATGATTGATATTGAACATAAAGTTGCCTATATAACCGGGGGTTCTAAAGGAATCGGTCTCGGGATTGCCCAAGTTCTTCTGAGCGCCGGATTACGTGTGGCCATTAGTGGGCGCAGCCTAGAGTCCCTGCAGTGGGCAAAAGAGGAATTGGGAAACAGTGAAGATGTCTTAATACTGCAATCGGATGTGGGCGTACTCAAAAATGAAATGGCCGCCATTAAAGCCATATTGAAACATTGGGGACAGCTGGATTTGGTACTGGCCAATGCAGGGGTAGGTCATTTTGCCCCGGTGGACGAGCTGTCCGAAGAACATTGGTTACAAATGATCAATACCAATTTAAACGGGGTATTCCACACCTTAAAGGCATCCGTGGAGGCCTTAAAAAAATCGAAGGGGTATTACATAACGGTGGCAAGCTTGGCGGGAACCAATTTTTTTCCAATGGGGTCGGGATATAATGCCACAAAGTTCGGAGTGGTCGGTTTTACCCAGGCGGCCATGCTGGACCTTCGGAAATACGATATTAAGGTATCTACCATTATGCCAGGTTCCGTGGCTTCCCATTTTAACGGGAACGAGCCCGATCGTAAAGACGATTGGAAAATTCAGCCGGAAGATATTGGGGAACTGGTTTTGGATTTGCTCAAAATGCATCCTAGGACCTTGCCGAGCAAGGTTGAGGTCAGACCCAGTAGGCCGGATAAAAAGGAGTCTTAATTTTCTTTCTCGGCAAAAGGTATTTCGGGATCATAAATTTCCAGGAGCAATTGCTTCAACTTACTTTGAAAGGTTTGTAAGGTTTCATGGGTAATATCCCATTGCTTGTTTCTGCTATTCCGATCGTTCTTCTGGGCAAAGCGAAGTAGGCCTGTATTTAGTTTTTTGAAAGAGATGATACCGGCATGTAGCTGGTCCGATGGATTATTTTGTTGGAACAGCCAGGCGTAACATAACAACTGAAAGGCCTTGCTATAGCGATACTCTTCAATTATTTGAGACCAATCATACACCTCCAGTTCCGAGGGAACGACTGTACCAGTTTTATAGTCGATAATTCGGGTAATACCGTCCTGCTCGTCTATCCGATCCAGCTTACCTTTAATTACAATGGGATATCCGATTTCGGGAAGTTGTAATCGGGTTTCTAACCTGGCTTCCAGCGCCAATATCTTGGTACGGTGCATATCCAGTTGCTCAATTTCCAACCGTAGAAAGTTTTTTATGTACCTTAAAATAACTTGAAAGGCAATAAGGTTCTTTCCCTTAGAGATGTCGCTCCCTGGATAGCTAAGCGCAAAATGGGATTTGACCACTTTCTCGATATCCGAAATAGCGGACTCAAGCGGAGCCTTGGACAGATACGTTCCTATAAAAGGGGTATAAACTGTTTCCAAGGTGTCATGGATGATGGTGCCAAAGGTATTGGCGGCAACGGTTTCCTCAACCTCTATGAGGTCCTTAATTCCCAGTAATTCCATTTTATAGAAATCCAAAGGACTTCGGATATAGTTGCTAAGCGAGGTAGGGGAAAACCCCTTGCTGGCGTATTCTTTCAGTAGCAGCAGCAACTCCTTGTCCTTACTTATGGAATTTACCTTTTTGGTACGGGCAGTTGCCCTAGGGGCCGCAGTTTTTTGAACAATATCCCCTTTTCTCTTTTCATCGGTCAAGAGTTGTGTAATCAATCGACTCCTTTCACCACCTTCAAGAACATCCGGCTCTGTATTGTAAAGAAGGTAAACTCGTTTAGCACGCTGAAGCAATCGGTAGAAATGATAGGTATAGACGGCATCTTTTTCCTTGTAGGTGGGCAGACCTTGATGCAATTTAAGATCAAAGGGAATAAAGGAATTGTTTGTTTTGCCGGAAGGTAGGATGCCTTCGTTGACTGAAGTAATGATGATCGTTTCAAAATCCAGATTTCGACTTTCCAACATACCCATAATCTGTAGGCCTTGCAAGGGCTCACCTCGAAAATCCAAGGTTTCCGAAGCCAATAGGTCGCTATAAAGACCTCTTAACGATTTAAGATCTTTTATGAAGTCGAATTTTGAAAGCAATTCCGATATTTGGTTGAATAGGGTATGGAATCGGTATAGATGTTCCAAGGAAAGTGGATCATTTTGGTTTTGCAATATATTCTTTAAGCGCATAATGATGCCTTGGCAACTCTGGACAAATTCTTTGGGCGACGGTATCTTGATAGTAAAGAACAGCTGTATAAGATGATTTCCGCTTGATTGTAATGCTTCAATTTCGGCATAGCTTACATAGGACCAGTTCTTTAGTCTGATTTTCCGGGGCAGTGAGGTTAAGGCATCCGCCTCTTGGTCCTTGACGAGTAGATCGATCAATGGATGGGAGAGCAAATCTAAAATATCTTTATAGTACCAACCTTGCCTGGACCTCTGCAGGTGCAGGTGGAGCAATTGGGAGAACATGGTGGCCACAGAAGTTTTGTCCAAAGGATAACCCATGGTAACATTTACATTCTCAATTTCTGCGGGTAAGGAATTCAGTAATGGATTCAGAAGTGTTTCATCCGAAAGCACAACAGCTGTATTTGGTAATCCCTGCTTACCCGTTTCATTCAAGTGCTTCAAGAGATGTCCCACATATTTGGCCTGCCCTACATTTTTTGGGATGCCTATAATTTCGATTTCCTTTTTTGAGAGATAATCGTTGCTTATTCCCTTAGGCGGATGATTTTGAAAATAGGGCCATTTTTTAATATGATTTCTAATAAAATAACTAGCATCATGTACGGGATCTTCAAAGAAATAACGATCCAAATCCCAATAGATATGGGACTTAGTATGGGATAGGACCTTTTGAAGGATTTGACTCTCCGCCGTATTCAGTGCATTGAACCCTATAAAGACATGGACAATGTCGGCGCGGGATGCAATGTATTCCTCTATGTGATCGAACGCTTTTCTATAGATTAATCCTTGGTGGCCAAGCCCCTTGGTCAATAAGGCAGCGTTGAACAGGTTGTACAATTCGTTCAGGCCTTCCCAAAACTTGAGATGGGCCGTCATCATTGGAGTCTTTTCCAGTTCCAATGACCAGTGGTTTATTTGCTGAATTTGGGATAAATTGGAAAATAGTTTTTCGGAATCGATCAGATATCGATCTACTTCGATGATATCCTGCAGTAGGGTTCTTCCCCATTTTGAGAATGTAAAGAAATCATCTTTATCCGGATAGGAACTTTGGCGGTATGCGTGATAAAGCTCCATAAGCTGTTGTGTGGAATTTACCGGAACAAGACCGGATATCTCTTCCACAAAACGTTCGATACTGTAGACCTCCGGTAGGAAAAGAGGCGATTTGGACTTGGTTGCAATGACATTTTTTAGAAAAGTCCCGGCCCGTTTGCTGGGGAGTACAAAAATTACCTTGTCCAAGTCGGGGTGTTTTTCCCAAACCTCGTCAATGACCTCTTCCAAAAAGCTTTGCATAGCTTAACATAAAAAAAGCCCTGACAATATTGTCAGGGCTTCAAACTTAAATTATTTTGGGATAGGAGAGCTTACTTTACCAAGTTAATCTCTACCCTTCTGTTTTGCTTTCTACCGGCACGAGTGTTGTTAGTAGCAATTGGTTTTTCTTCACCGTAACCAATGGCCGACAACCTGAACTCGTCAATGCCTTTATCCACTAAGAACTCTTTAACGGAAAGTGCTCTTTTTTCAGATAGGCTTTGGTTCAATTTAGCACTACCTACGCTATCCGTGTGTCCTTCAACTGTAAACTTGGCTGTTGGGTATTCGTTCAAGATTTGAATGATATCTACCATTACGGAAGTAGACTCTGCTTTGATACTGGATTTACCAGTGTCGAACAAGATGGTTCTTGCGTAGTCGTTCAATTGTTTTTGAACTTCCTCGGTAACTTCTGGACAACCTTGGTTGGCTACAGTACCGGCAACATCTGGACACTGATCGTCTTTATCCAATACACCGTCACCATCCTTATCTGGCCATGGGCAACCTTTGTTTTCAGCAGGACCTGCCTCGTTTGGACACTCATCATCCTTATCGGCTACACCATCTCCGTCCGCATCCGGACATCCGGCCAAGGCTGCCAAACCTGCTTCGTTTGGACAAGCATCATCCTTATCGGCGATACCATCTCCATCAGAATCAGGACAACCGTTCATTTCTTTGGAACCTGCCTCGTTGGGGCAGCTATCCTTGCTATCCTCGATACCATCACCGTCAGCATCTGGGCAACCGTTAAAGGCTTCTAGACCGGCAACTTCTGGACAGGCATCGTCCTTATCATAGATACCATCACCATCGGTATCCGTACCTCCAAACTTAACGGAGATACCGGCCAAGTGCTGAAAGTGGGTAGTTCCATCATCGCCAAAGGCATTTTTATAAATGGTTTGAACGGTTAGGCCCAAATTTTCGGTAAACCAAAAGTTAAGACCCAAACTTCCGTTGGCATTTCCAAAACCTTCATCATCCAACCAAGTGTAACCACCACCAACTTCAATAAATGGATCAATGAAACTGTTTGGCGCAAAGGTGTACTTGATGGTACCATCCAATGCGTAAAGGGAAAGATCATCGACCCTTGTATCCCCAAACTTGCTAATCTTGTTCAAGGAACCTCTTGCCCCAACGGAAAATCCACCACCGACAGACTTGGAGACACCTACGTATGAGATAGATGGAAGGATATTCCAGTGGTCGTTCGCATTGAAGAACTCATCGCCAAAAGTACTTACATCACTAGTAGGATACACGTCTATGGCATTTACCCCGAACTGAACCTGCCAAGGGTTATTCTCGTCTTGCGCTTGTATGCTGTTGAATCCTACAACAAGCAGGGCAACAACCAATAATTTGCTAAGATGTTTCATGTTCAAAATTTTAAGTTTAAGTGTTTATTAGCTGCAAATGTAAGTTGTTAAATATTATTAACAAAATCAATTTTCTATTTTTTTTAACGCAATTCATGGAACAAATAATACCGTTAAACGATTTTTAATGCCTCCCCAACTTCTTTAAATGCGGACAACGCACGGTCCAAGTGAACTACTTCATGGGCGGCGGACAACTGCACCCTGATTCTCGCCTGACCCTTGGGAACCACGGGGTAAAAGAAACCAATTACATAGATTCCTTTCTCCAATAACATGTTGGCCATGTTTTGGGACAGTTTGGCATCATAGAGCATTACCGGAACTATGGCGGAATCCCCATCTATGATATTAAAACCGATTTTCTTTATTCCCTTCTTAAAGTATTCCGTATTTTTTTGCAATTTGTCCCGAAGGGAAGTATCCTTTTCCAGTATGTCGAATACCTTAATTGAGGCCCCTACAATTGCTGGTGCCAAAGAATTGGAGAAAAGATAGGGGCGGGAACGCTGCCGTAACATGGCTATTATTTCTTTTTTCCCTGTGGTGTAGCCACCCATAGCCCCTCCCAAAGCCTTGCCCAAGGTCCCGGTAATAATGTCTATACGTGCCATTACGCCCTTTTCTTCCAAGGTTCCCTTTCCTTTGGGACCAATGAAGCCGGCGGCATGGCATTCGTCTATCATGACCAGGGCGTCATATTGATCGGCCAAATCGCTAATCTCGTCCAACGGGGCCAACAGACCGTCCATGGAAAAGACCCCATCGCTTACAATGATCTTGAAACGTGCGCCATCCGCATCCGCCTGTTTCAATTGTTTTTCCAATTCGGTCATATCGCCATTTGCATATCGATAGCGCTTGGACTTGCAAAGTCGGACACCATCTATGATGGACGCGTGATTCAAGGAATCCGATATAATGGCATCCTCTGCTGTAAAAAGTGGTTCGAATATTCCGCCGTTGGCATCGAATGCCGCGGCATACAATATGGTATCCTCTGTACCATAAAAGGAAGCAATTTTCTGTTCCAGTTCCTTATGGATATCCTGGGTACCACAAATGAAACGAACAGACGACATACCAAAACCGTGCGAATCCAGGGTTTCCTTGGCTGCCTGGATTACTTCGGGATGGGAAGAGAGTCCCAGATAATTGTTTGCACAAAAATTAATTACCTCCTGTCCCGTTGAAATTTGGATTACCGCATCCTGTGGGGAGGTAATTATACGTTCTTCCTTAAAGAGCCCCGCTTCCTTAATAGCGTCCAACTCCTTGCTTAAATGTTCCTTGATCTTTCCGTACATGGTTCTTTGTTTCTAAATGAATTCCGCCGTTACCTCCTTATCAATATATACAATGATTTTATTTTCCACAAAATAGCCCATATGGGCAAGGGTGTCCGCGTAGGTATAGAGTTGATCGTGATACTTGGCCTCCCTTTTTCCGGTCTTATAATCTATTAGGGTTACCTTGTTGCCCTTGAGCACCAACCTATCCGGCCGTAGGACTTGCCCCGCCCTAGTAAGCATTTCCTTTTCGTTCTTTACCAGGTTCCCCTCCTTATAAAACTGTTCTAGTTCTGGATGGAAAATAACTTGACCTACGCTATCCTTTAATGACTTGGCTTCGGTAACATCAATATCCCCTTTTTGAATCAACCGCTCAAAAACAACATCCAGGTCTTTATGGGTGATGAGATGACCTAATATATAATGTATAAGATTTCCCCTTATCAATGCTGCTTCCCTTTCGGTATCCCAGAGCATTCCAGATTTGGCCAGTACCCTAAAAGCCGCTCTATCCTTGTGCGAATAGGTATAGGGAACGGAGCCTTGTAAATGCCGGGCAACTTTTTTTGCATTGTTCAAGGGTAGGCTGCCAAAATCGTAAGCGAAGTGGTCTTCCTGCCAGATTGCCTTTTCCATTAAATAATGAATGAAAAGCCCCGAATAGCGATCAGTTTTAGGGTCACCTTTGGAAGTAAGGTCCATTTCCGAGATAATAAAAAGTCCTTTGACCGCACGGGTAAGGGCCACATAGAGCATGTTAAAAGCGTCGAGTTCCAATTTGTGCTGCTCCTCCATAAATAAGGAGTTCGCGGTTTCGTTGTATTGGGCGACTTCTCTCTTTTTATTTATTAAAACTTCCGTAAACCCATTGAAACCATCCTTCTCCACGGGTAACCATAATTTGGGGTCTACTTCCTCATATATATAGGAGTTGGCGTACGGAAAAATCACTATGGGAAATTCCAAGCCCTTGGCCTTGTGTATGGTCATTATTTGTACGGCGTTAAAATCTGCCGGGACCGTGATGCTCAGTTTTTTCTTTTTCTTTTCCCAATAGGACAAAAAAGCGGTTATACTTCCTTCTTCCTTTTGTTCCGCTTCCAGGGCAAAATCCAACAAGCCCATTAGATAGGCATCTTCATTGTTGGCCAGATTGAACTGGCGTATGGCATATTCCAAGGCGTCATAGACGGTTGATCGATTCAATTGGTTCAGGTCAAAATCATAATTTTTCCGGAAAAGGGTTTTGGGATTTTCCAAATAGCGTTGGATAAAGCTGTGCTTTGTACCTCCATCATCACCTAGAAAGGACAGGATTTTGAAGGCTTTTTCCAAATGATCCGGTTGTATGGAATAGCCGAGTAGGTCTATGAGAAATTCTACTTTGGGGTTAGCGGCCAACAATAAGGTTTCTGAGGAAATAATGGGAATATTTTGTCGCATTAGAAAATCGGCCAATAACACACCATGCTTTCTTTTGCGGGTGAGTATACAGATATCCCCAAAACTGTACTTCTTTGCCAAAAGATGTTGTATTTGCCCCAATACCTTTTCACAATATAGCAGGTCGTTGTCCTGGTCCTCTCCCCTTTCCAGAAAAGAGATTTGAACCAAGCCTCCACGCTGTGCATTGTGCTTTTGATCACTACCTTTTTCGAATAAGTCGTTGTAGAGTTGCCGGTTGAGAAAGGGGCTGGTATGCTTAAAAAAAGAGTTGTTGAACGTTACCACTTCATCAAAGCTGCGATAATTTTTAGGGAGACTTTCTATTCTAGGCGGGACAACGAATGGATTGCTTGATAGATTTATAAGGTTGAGGAATTGTTCCGCTTGTCCGCCTCGCCATCTATATATGGCCTGTTTGGCGTCCCCGACCAAAAATAATGACCCTTGGTCGGAGGCCAATGCGTTGTCTAAAAGTGGCACGAGATTGTTCCATTGCATTTCCGATGTGTCCTGGAACTCATCTATAAAATAATGGAAGTATTTTTCTCCTAGGCGCTCATAAATATAGGGAGCGGGCTGATTTTTAATTTCCCTTGAAATTATGGCATTGAAGTCCGAAATGGACAATTGATCACGTTCTTCCTGAATGTCCTTTATTTCCTTGGCAATAGCTCCCATGAGGGTAAGCGGAACGATATTGCCGTAAACATTTTTAAGCAAAGCCCTTTGGTAGAGGATGTTTTTTATACTTCTATAGCCGGAGAGCAAGTCCCCAACAAATTCCTCGGAAGGGAGTTCCATACCCGACTTTAGGATTTTTGCTTCCATTAGGTTGTCTTCCAATTTGTTATTGTAGAGGCGTAACAAGTCAAATTCCAATGCCCTGATTTTTTTAAAATGGTTGGGAAGCGTTTGCCTTGGAAAATCCTCCTCCTCCAAGTCCGAGTCGGCAATGACCCCCAATATCTCTTCTGCCTGTTGTGCGGCTTGGGTTTCTAGGGATCTTATTTGGGAGAGCAGGTTTTTTTTGAGTAGTATAAAATCCTCGGGAGATTTATTTTGCAGGTTTTGTATGTGGGCAGAATGGGTCTCGTCAAATAGAAGTATACCTATTTTTCTGAGGTCAAAGGCGATATCCCAGCTCTTGTTGTCATCAATTTTCTCCAAGGCAAATTCGATCAGCGTCTGTGTTAAGCGGTAATCCGTACCTGCTTTGCCAATAAGGCGATCAATAGCCTCTTCAAGCAGTATATCCACATCCAGGACCACCTCAAAATTCTGGGGCAGCCTTAGGTCCCTGGCAAAGGTCCGTATCAACCTATGGGTAAATTTATCTATGGTAGAGATATCGAAAAAAGCGTAGTTATGCAGAATATCCTTAAGTGTGATGGAAGAACGTTTGCGCAGGGTTTCCATATCCCAATCCAAATCCTGCATTACGTCCAGAAACAGGGAGGAGGCTTGGGCCGTATCGAATGTGCCTGCAAAATTATGCAGCCCATCCAAAATTCGATTTTTCATTTCATTTACTGCCTTGTTGGTAAATGTAATGGCCAGAATCTTACCAAATCTTCGTGGAGAAGAAAGAACAATCTTTATATATTCCTTGGTTAACGTATAGGTTTTTCCGGAGCCCGCGGAAGCATCGTAAATTTTGAAGGAATTTCGTAACATCTTAGTTGCAAAATACACAATATGGAACGGTTCTTAACAAATAATTAGAAGATTATGTTTGTTAAAAAATGTAAATTTGAGGTGAATATTAATTAACTAAAAAACTGTACAAAAATGGCTTTTGAACTACCTAAATTACCCTATGCCTACGATGCATTGGAACCCCATATTGATGCAAGGACCATGGAAATCCATCATACAAAACACCATAATGGATATACTACAAAATTAAATGCCGCCATTGAAGGAGGCGACCTGGAAAACAAGGCCATTGAGGATATTCTAAAAAACTTGGATATGTCCAATTCGGCCGTCAGGAATAATGGAGGCGGTTTCTACAACCATTCGCTATTTTGGGAAATCATGTCCGCTGATGGAGGTGGTGACCCATCCGGTGACTTGGCCGATGCCATAACTAGCGCCTTTGGATCATTTGATGGTTTTAAGGAGAAATTCAGTGCAGCGGCCGGAACCAGATTTGGATCAGGTTGGGCCTGGCTTTGTGTCCATCCTGGAGGAGCATTGGAAATCTGTTCCACTCCAAATCAGGATAATCCCTTAATGCCCGAAACAGGTTGTGGGGGAGTTCCCATTTTGGGATTGGATGTTTGGGAACATGCCTACTACCTAAACTATCAGAACCGAAGACCGGACTACATCAATGCCTTTTTCAATGTAATCGATTGGGGAAAGGTAGGCGAGCTTTATGCCGCCAATAGCTAGTTCGATTACTTTTGGATCAGACCTTCCAATAACTATATCATCCCGCCGGACCGGCGGGATTTTTTTTGCCGTTTCCGCATAATAGAAAAGGGTGGAGAAGATTCCACCCTTTTCGTCCCAAATCTTACCATAAACTTAACCTACTTATGCTATGGCAATACTAAATTACTGGTATTGTGGGAAATAAAAAAGAATTTTTGAAAATTTTTAAGGAAATCGAACCGATACCACCTTCGGATTAATACAAAAAAAGTGGGTTAAACCTTGTTAATTACTTGACTTTCAGGAATAAAAAAGGCGAAGCTCAGCTTCGCCTTTTTCCCCAAATCTTACCATGAACTTAACCTACTTATGCTATGGTCCTCCAAAAGTATGCTAACGGAAATGAAGCAAAAAAGGTTTTAGACAAACGCCCTTATCCATGGTTGAAATACCCTTTAAGCGCTATTTCCTTATAAAAAGATAAGAAAGGCCATACAAACTTTAGGGTTACAAATAAAAAGGCGGAGCTCAGCTCCGCCTTTTTCCCCAAATCTTACCATGAACTTAACCTACTTATGCTATGGTCCTCCAAAAATATGCTAACGGAAATGAAGCAAAAAAGGTTTTAGACAAACGCCCTTATCCATGGTTGAAATACCATTTTGGGGAGTTATTTCTAAAATCCCCTAATAGCAAAGAATAATCTGGAACCGAAATACTTTTGTGTGTGCCCGGATTCCATTTTAAGGGAAACTACCGGATGTTTTTGTATCGGTGCAAGGTTCAACGAAAAGAGAGTTTCCCAAAAGAGAAATTGGAGCTAAGAGGCGGGAAAAAGGGGCGGCTCAAAAACATAAAAAAGGTGGAGTAGCCTCCACCTTTTTTGCCCCAAATCTTACCATGAACTTAACCTACTTATGCTATGGCAAATCTAAAATAACCTGCTATACCCCCAATAGGCCATAAACCCGATAAAAGACAGTAATGATCGATGAAATGCATCTCATTGGGTAATTCATCGATTTTTGTGACTAATACGCCCTTTGGTTCTTTCCTTCGAAAAAGTTGATAAATGCCCTGTTCACCACCCGATTCCCGCCTGGTGTGGGGTAATTTCCAGTAAAATACCAATCCCCTAGATTTTTAGGACAGGCTTCATGCAAACTTTCTATGGTCTGGTATATAATCTGAACTTCAGACCGGATGTCCTTGGGACTCAATAATTCCCCAATTTTTTGGGAAATTTCCTTTGCCGTAAATGGAGCATAAAATTCCTTAACACAGTTTACTACGTCGGCATCTTGACGTTTTAATTGGTCGACGCACTTTTGATAAATAACCTCAACAATGGATTGGCTTCCTCTTTCTTCATGAAGGGCCAGTGCGGCCCTAAAGGCGATAAAATCCTCCAACTTGGCCATGTCGATTCCATAACAATCAGGATAACGTATCTGGGGTGCGGAAGAAACCACTATTATTTTTTTGGGAGACAACCTGTCCAAAATCCTAAGGATACTCTTTTTAAGGGTTGTACCTCGAACGATACTGTCATCTATAATAACCAGGTTATCACCTTTTTCTACAGAGCCGTAGGTTATATCGTAAACGTGGGTCACCAAATCATCGCGACCACTATCCTGGGTGATAAAGGTCCTCAACTTGGCATCCTTTATGGCCACCTTTTCTATTCTGGGGCGCACCTCCAAAATTTCGTGGAGTTGCTCACTGGTTATTTGATTCCCCAAGGACAAAATTTGTTCCTCTTTTTTCTTATTTAAGTAATTTTGAGCCTCCTTGACCATTCCCAAAAAGGAAGTTTCCGCTGTATTGGGGATGTAGGAGAACACCGTTTTTTTAATGTTTCCTTCAATGGCGGTCAGGATTTGGGGAAATATCCTTTTTCCAAGCTCCTTGCGTTCCTGGTATATTTCCTTGTCACTGCCTCTGGAGAAATAGATACGCTCAAAAGAACAGGCCTTTCGCTCCAATGGTTCCAATATTTCCTTTATGGCGCATATGCCGTTCTTCTTAATAATGATAGCATGTCCCGGGTCAAGTTCCTTTACATCGTCGTAGGCAACATTGAAAACGGTCTGGATAGCCGGTCTTTCGGAGGCAACCGCTACAATTTCGTCGTCCTTATAATAATAGGCCGGGCGGATACCCGCTGGATCTCTCAGAACAAAGGCATCTCCGTGCCCCAATAACCCGGCCATGGCATAACCACCGTCCCAGTTTTTGGCCGCACGTTTTAGAATCTTGGAAAGCCGCAGTCGTTCGGCAATTAGTGGTGAAGCTTGCTGTTTGTTATATCCTTCTTTTTTGATCTGCTTGTAGAGCTTGGCCACTGCATCATCCAAAAAATGACCTATTTTTTCCATAACGGTAACGGTGTCCGCCATTTCCTTAGGGTGCTGTCCTAGTTGCACCAAATTGTCAAATAGTTCGTGTACATTGGTCATATTAAAGTTTCCCGCCACGATAAGATTACGATGCATCCAGTTGTTTTGCCTTAAAAACGGATGTACACTTTCAATGCCATTTTTACCAAAAGTGCCGTAACGTACATGGCCCAATAATAATTCCCCGATGTACGGGATATGCCTTTTTTGCCAGGCCACATTGTCTACCTCTTCAGGATGTGCTTCAAAAGCCGAATTAATTCGATTTGTAATTTGAGCAAAAATGTCCTGTATGGGTTGTTGCTGTACGGATCGTACCCGGCTCATGTACCTTTCCCCGGGGGCCATATCCAATTTAATGCTTGCAAAACCGGCACCGTCCTGTCCTCGGTTGTGCTGCTTTTCCATCATTAGGTACATCTTGTTTACACCATAAAAGGCAGTACCATACTTTTTATGGTAGTATTCCAAGGGTTTCAGGAGTCGAATTACGGAAATTCCACATTCATGTTTAATGGCGTCGCTCATCTTGTATTTCAATCAAAAAAGCCCTGATTTTTCAGGGCATGTACTCATTGTAATTCAATGTCAAATTGTGTCAAGGCTTTAAACTGATGTAGCCGACTACTAACTTCGGTTTTGTCCAGCCGGAGCATGCGTTCCGTTCCAAAACGTTCCACACAGAAGGAGGCGAGATTGGAACCGTGGATAACGGCATTTTTAATACCATTAAATGTAGTATTCCCGGTGGCGGCCAAAAATCCGGAAAATCCCCCCGCAAAGGTGTCACCGGCCCCAGTTGGATCAAAAACTTCTTCCAAAGGGAGCGCAGGGGCAAAAAATACATTCTCTTTATGGAAGAGGAGGGCTCCGTGCTCCCCTTTTTTGATGACCACATATTTGGGTCCCATTTTTTGTATTTCCTCCGCTGCCCTTACCAATGAGTACTCATTGGTAAGTTGCCGGGCCTCCTCGTCATTAATGGTAATCACATCTATCAACTTGATAACCTTCATCAATTCCGGCAACGTATGGTCCATCCAAAAATTCATGGTATCCAAAATGATCAAGTCCGGCCGTTCCGTCATTTGGTCGATAACACTAATCTGAATGTTGGGATGCAGATTGCCTAACATGACTACGTCGGAATCTTTGTAATTTTCTGGAACTATAGGATTAAAATCGGCCAAGGTGTTCAATTCCGTTACCAAGGTATCCCTCGCATTAAGATCATTGTGGTATTTGCCTTTCCAATAAAAGGTCTTTCCTCCCTTAATGATTTCCAGTCCGGTAAGATCGATTCCCTTGCCCGAAAGGATGTCCAAATATTCTTTGGGCATATCATCGCCAACAACCGATACAATGGCTGAGTCTACATTAAACTGTGATGCGGCCAGGCCAATGAAAGTTGCGGCCCCGCCTAATATTTTGTCCGTTTTTCCAAAAGGAGTTTCGATGGCATCAAAGGCAACAGTGCCAACAATGAGGAGTTTACCCATGTTGAGGTTTGAAATTTGCTGCAAATATACGGTTTTGAAATTCGAATGGCTAAAATCGGATGAGTCAAGTTATCAAAAACCTTTAAACTTCTCGAACGGCTCTTTAGGAGCTTACTTTCGGCCAAAATCCGCGGGTATTTCCCCCCAGGCCCGGGTCTCCCATTTTACGATGGGCGTAGTGTACGAATTACTGTTCAACCAAGCGACAGCTCGCCGGATAAGGTCAAAAAGTGGTTTGTTCTTTTCCGTTTCCCTCAACTGGGTATTGCAACTTTTTTTTCGGACCCAACTCATCGCTGTTCTGGAATCCGAGTAAATAAGGCGATCGCTTTGGCGTTCCTTTAAAAAAGCCAATCCATGAACAATGGCCAGGAATTCCCCAATATTGTTGGTCCCTTGCGCGAAAGGACCTTGGTGGAACAACCTTTTGCCCGTCCGGGTATCCACCCCTTGGTATTCCATTACACCGGGATTGCCACTGGAGGCGGCATCCACCGCAATGGAATGGTAATTGGGACTTCCGATTTTTAACAACTGCTCTGGACTAAGCCCTGTTCCATTATTTTTTTTGCCCTTATGTGCCTCATAATTGTCGTTATAGGCATTCTGGGCGGCCTCTAGGCTGGAAAAGGATTTGTATTGTGCCCCCTTATATCCGGAGATAGCCTCTTTACAGGCCTCCCATGAGGTATAGACTCCGGGCCTTTTCCCTTTCCACACCGTATAAAACTTCTGTTTTTTGGCCATTATTCTTCACTAAGCAGTTTTTCGATTATCCTTGGAAAGTACTCATATTCAAGGGCCTGAACTTTTTTGGCTATGGACTGGACCGTATCTTCCGGAGAAACCATGGTCTTGGCCTGATAGATAACCGCTCCCTCATCATAATCCTGATTTACATAATGGATAGTTATCCCGGTTTCGGTCTCCGCATTGTCCTTGACCGCTTGGTGCACATAATTGCCGTACATCCCCTTGCCACCATATTTGGGAAGCAAGGATGGATGAATGTTGATGATCTTGCCCGGAAAATCCTGAATGAGTTCCTCGGGTATTTTCCACAGAAATCCAGCCAAAACAATGAGGTCCGGATTTAAGGCCACAAGTATTTTCCGAACAAGATCTTTTTTGTAAAAAGAGCTTTTGTTAAAATATAAGGCGCTAATATTTAATGTGTTACACCTCTCCAATACTTTGGCATCCCTTTTATTGGAAAGTACGGCTAAAATGCCGATATCTGGATTGGATTTAAAATAACGTGCAATATTCTCCACATTGGAGCCGGAGCCCGAGGCAAAAAGAACGATATTTTTCATGGGGCGAACGAGGGTTAGAAAACCGTATATTTATTTCCAGGCTAAAATACCATTCTTGTACCTAAATTTCTTAAATTACATGACATTTTGAGCACAAAGGACATTATTACACCAAAGTTTTTTATTTTTGCCAACAATTTAAAATTTTAAAACCGATATTATTATGTCAGACATTGCATCAAGAGTAAAGGCTATCATCGTTGATAAGTTGGGGGTTGATGAAAATGAAGTGGTATCAGAGGCTAGCTTTACTAACGACTTAGGGGCGGATTCATTGGATACTGTAGAGTTGATCATGGAATTCGAAAAGGAATTTGACATTCAAATCCCTGACGATCAAGCCGAGAATATTGCAACGGTCGGTCAGGCCATAAGCTATATAGAAGAAGCGAAGTAATCGTATGATTTTTTGAACAAGATTTGAAATTATCCATGTGGTAAATCTATCGCATGGATAATTTTTTTAATTTACGATTGGTGTATGAATTAGGGAAATAAGGACCATTTCCCACAAGCAAAAATTTGTTTCATGCAGTTAAAGCGAGTTGTAGTTACCGGATTGGGTGCTTTAACCCCCATCGGCAACAATATAGAGGAGTATTGGGACGGTTTGGTCAATGGCAAGAGTGGATCTGCTCCAATTACCTATTATGATACGGAAAAGTTCAAGACCAAGTTTGCCTGTGAAGTAAAGGGATATAAGGCCGAAGACTATTTTGATAGAAAAGAGGCCCGCAAACTGGATCGTTTTTCGCAATATGCCATAGTATCCTCGGATGAGGCTATACGGGATTCCAAATTAAATCTGGATGTAGTTGACAAGTTTCGGGTCGGCGTTGTTTGGGGCGCCGGGATAGGAGGTTTGGAAACTTTTCAGAACGAAGTCATGAACTTTGCCGAAGGAGATGGCACTCCTAGGTTCAATCCCTTCTTTATCCCTAAAATGATCGCGGACATTGCCCCGGGCAACATTTCCATAAAACATGGTTTTATGGGACCCAATTATACTACGGTATCTGCTTGTGCTTCCTCAGCCAATGCGATGATCGATGCCCTTAACTATATTCGATTGGGGTATTGTGACGTAATCGTTACCGGTGGTAGTGAGGCCGCCGTTACCATAGCAGGTATGGGCGGATTTGGAGCCATGCATGCCCTTTCTACCAGAAACGAAAGTCCGGAAACGGCCTCCAGGCCTTTTGATGCCACTAGGGACGGTTTTGTGCTGGGTGAAGGCGCAGGATCATTGATTCTTGAGGAATACGAACATGCCAAGGCCCGTGGAGCCAAGATATATGCGGAGTTGGTAGGAGGAGGGCTCTCCAGTGATGCCTACCACATGACAGCCCCCCATCCAGATGGAATAGGCGTTGTACGTGTAATGCAGAATTGTCTTCAAGATGCCGGACTTCAAATAGACGAAATAGATGCCATTAATACCCACGGGACTTCAACGCCTTTAGGAGATGTGGCCGAACTAAAGGCTATTTCGGAGATATTTGGGGATCATGCACCCCATATAAACATCAACTCCACCAAATCCATGACCGGGCATTTGTTAGGGGCTGCTGGGGCAATAGAGGCTATTGCTTCCATTTTGGCCATGGAGAACGGTATTGTTCCTCCCACCATAAACCACAGTACTGTTGATGAGAATATCGACCCAAAATTAAATTTGACACTTAACAAAGCCCAAAAACGAGAGGTAAATGTTGCTATGAGCAATACCTTTGGATTTGGGGGACATAATGCCTGTGTGGTCTTCAAAAAAATCAGTTAAATTCAAAAATGAATTTTCGCTCCAATATATTCAATTCCCATTCGAAGGCGGATGGGGATTTTTTTTTGGGGATAACAAAAATTCTGGGATTCAAGCCCAAAACCCTTGAAATATATAAGAAGGCTTTTTTACATCGATCCGTCAATAGGAAGGATAAAGATGGAAATCCGTTAAATTACGAACGTTTGGAATTTTTGGGAGATGCCATGCTGGGCACCATAATATCCAAACACCTCTACAATGAAGTCCCAGGAGGGGATGAAGGCTACCTTACCAAAATGCGTTCAAAGATTGTAAGTAGAAAACACCTTAATGAACTTGGTAAGGACCTTAATCTTATCAAATATGTGGAAAGTAGAATTCCAAAATCCCATTTTGGCGATAACATTCATGGGAACGTTTTTGAGGCATTGGTCGGGGCCATTTATTTAGATCGAGGTTATAAGTATTGTGAAAAATTCATAGACGAACGGGTAATTGAACCTTATGTGGATATTGAACAATTGGAGGGTAAGGTAATAAGCTATAAGAGCCTGATCATCGAATGGTGCCAAAAGCAAAAAAAGACCTTCAATTACCATGTCTATGAAGATACCGGGAACGATACCTTAAAGCATTTTGCCGTTAAATTGTCCATAGATGGCCGGGTAATGGCAAAGGCCCGGGCCACCTCCAAAAAAAAGGCAGAAGAAAGAGCCTCAAAACGAGCTTATTATGCGTTGCAGGATAAAATGAAAAAAACTTGATACCCAAAAAGCGATAAGATCTCCTTCTTACTTTCTTGATGAATTCTTTACACATTTCACTCTAGGCTGTATTCTTTATTAATCCTATATTTACGCATTGTACAACTATGGTAGCGATACATAGAATTACAGAGGATTTGGGTGAGGACACCTTCCAGCTTGTAGCCCTACATAGCAGTTTGGAAGACTATGCTTTGGTCTATGCACTTAATTTGCACTTAAAAACCAATTTTAAAAGGACCCGCGGGGATCTTGAGACAATGGCCCAAAATTCCTTTCCTATTTTTGAGTGGAGGGACAAGGCCAACGACGCCTATTGGACCTTGATAAAAAACCAAAGCACCATAGAGGAAAATATCAAAGTTGATGGCCTTTTTGAAGGGGAAACCTCTGTAAGAACATATCATTTTTTGCCGGAACATAAGGAAGTGGACTACCTCATAAAAATTGAACAGGATGGTATGGATTTGGATTCCGCGGTGGTACGGGAATTGAATACCATGCCAAGAGTAATGACCGCCTATACCATAGACCCCGATACATTGAAATCAAAGAAGAATCTAATCTTTTAACGGAATGCCAGGAAAGAAAAAGACCAAGATAGTTGCTACTCTAGGCCCGGCCACGAGTAAAAAGGAAGTGCTTCGCAATATGATCGAAGCCGGTGTGGATGTCTTCAGAATAAACTTTTCCCACGCCAAATATGAAGATGTCGAGGAACGTATAAGAATCATAAGGGAGCTTAATGAAGAGTTGCATACCAATGTATCCGTTCTGGCGGATTTACAAGGACCTAAATTAAGGGTTGGCGTAATGGCGCAAGAAGTGGTGGTAGCCCCGGGGGACGAGATTACCTTTGTTACGGGAACCCCATTCGAAGGTACCGCGGAAAAAGTATATATGAACTATGCGACCTTTCCAAAAGATGTAAACCCGGGAGAGCGTGTATTGTTGGACGATGGGAAACTTATTTTTGAAGTAGTGTCCACCAATAGGGGAGATGAGGTCAAGGCGAAGGTTGTTCAAGGAGGTCCCCTTAAATCCAAAAAGGGGGTCAACCTGCCCAACACGAATATCTCGTTGCCCGCACTTACCGAAAAGGATGTGAACGATGCCATTTTTGCCATTTCACAGGAGGTAGACTGGATTGCCCTTTCATTTGTCCGATTTAGTCAGGATTTGATCGATCTACAGAATCTGATCAAAGAACATTCGGAACATAAAATTCCGATCATAGCGAAAATCGAAAAGCCGGAAGCCGTTGAAAACATTGATAAAATCGTTTCCTATTGCGACGGTCTTATGGTTGCCCGAGGAGATTTGGGTGTGGAAGTGCCTGCCCAAGAAGTCCCCTTGATACAGAAACAATTGGTCCTAAGGGCAAAACGGGCGAGAATTCCGGTCATCATCGCGACACAGATGATGGAGACCATGATAACAAGTCTTACGCCTACCAGGGCCGAAGTGAATGACGTGGCTAACTCGGTTATGGACGGTACGGATGCCGTTATGTTATCCGGTGAGACCTCCGTTGGGAACTATCCTGTACAGGTGATACAAAAAATGTCCAGCATCTTGAAAAGTGTGGAAGGGTCGGAACTTATTCAAGTACCCCAAGAGCCTCCACACATTCGTACAAAGAGGTATATTACCAAATCCGTCTGTTATCATGCTGCCACAATGGCCAATGAAATAAAGGCAAAGGCCATTTCCACGTTAACCAATAGTGGCTACACCGCTTTCCAAATTTCGGCTTGGAGACCGAGCGCCCATATTTTGGTATTTACTTCCAATAAGAGAATCCTAACCCAATTGAATCTGCTATGGGGTGTTAAGGCGTTTTACTATGATAAATATGTTTCTACGGACGAGACCATCGAGGATGTTAACCAAATTGCCTGTAAAAAAGGATTTTTGGATGTGGGCGATATGTTGATAAGCTTGGCGGCCATGCCCATTAAGGACAAAGGCATGGTAAATACGCTACGAGTTACGGAAATTGAATCTTGCAGTTTCTAATTGGAGGATACGGCAAAAACCAAAAAGCCCCGGAGCAAAGACCCCGGGGCTTTTTTTGAACAGAATAAATACTTAGGCAACTTCTTTTTCATAGGCAATGAAGTTTACAACTTCACCGGAGGTATTGTGAATGGGCTCTCCCTTTATCCAACATTTATAGGTAGAACCGTCTTTTCTGTAATTTAAGAGTACCGCTTCAAAAACTTTATGCTTTTTTATGGCGTTACCAATTTTCTTGGAGGTTTCCTTACAGGTGTTTTTCCCCTGAAACATTTTGGGTCTTTTCCCAATAACTTCGTGGGGCAGGTAACCGTTCATCTCCAACATATTCCGCGTGGCGTGTACAATTTTTAATTGGCTGTCCGTTACCACAATAACGTATTTATCATCAAGCAGCCGTTTGTCAAATTCTACAGGCGATGCCCATTTATTAATTTGGGCCAACTTTTTAAGGTGGCCTACATCGGCACTCTCCCTACAGACCCTGTGGTGATGGGATGCGTAAAAATCCCAGGAGACCAAGGGTAGACTAAAAATGTTCAAGGCACTGTAAAAACGATTTGCAGCCCTATCATAATGTTCTATTTCAGCCATATTCTATACTGATGAGGAACCCATTTTTGGAACCGTTTACCGTTCAATACTACAAAAACCGCTTAAGGGTCAAAAATTTAAGGACGCTATTAACATTTTTGTTTAATTAATCCTTTAATTCGGGAGGTTCGGGTGTCGTAAGGATAAACAAAAAAAAGAGACCAATTGCATATTATGGAAGGGATTAGCATATGAAATTCGAGTATCATGACCCCAAGATAGGCTCCATTTTAGGGTTGACCGACGATATTAAGAAAACTGAAGGTCAATTTTCCGTCACTGCTGGAAATATCACCATTCTATGGAATAAAAAGGAAAGACCTATTACTTTGGAAGTTGACGGAATTCCTGTGGAACTGCTTCCTGACCAACTCATGACCACTACCTATTTTCAGCATGTTTCCTATAAAAATACCGAGCTACCTATTACCGCATTCCTTTTTAATAGGGAATTCTATTGTATACGGGATCATGATAGTGAGGTCTCCTGCAACGGTATTTTGTTTTTTGGCACCCAGGACATCCCTATTGTTACCATACCGGAAAATCAAAAACATAAATTCGATTTACTCTATCAGGTTTTTCTTGAGGAATTTTCCACTCCGGACAACATTCAGGGCGACATGCTTCAGATGCTCTTGAAACGACTGATCATTATTTGCACCAGGCTGGCGAAGGAACAGCACATTGTTCAAAAATTGGATAACGAACAGGTGGACATCATTCGAAAATTCAATGTATTGGTAGACATGCATTACAAGACCAAAAGGAAAGTAAGCGATTATGCCGATATGCTTTTTAAGTCCCCTAAAACCTTATCCAATCTGTTCGCCATCTACAATCAAAAATCCCCACAACAGATTATATTGGAACGCCTCGCCTTGGAAGCCAAGCGTCTTATCAATTATACGGATAAACAAAATCAGGAAATTGCATATGAACTGGGTTTTAACGACCCGGCCCATTTTAGTCGCTTCTTTAAAAAAATGATCGGCCAATCGCCCACTAAATATAGGGAAAACCTTGCCATTTATTCCTAAGGGAAATTTCTACAAGTAGTCGGGCAATCGTTCCTAACCCCTGCCTCCATTTTCGATTCATCTTTGTACCGAAATTAAAAACAGTGAAAGATGAGCACAAAACCGATTTCCATTTTCAATCTTATTGAAATATTTCGCCAACCAGGAAAACCGGTACTGCATAGTATCGATCCCAAAACACACTGTGAACGGAAACAGCTACACGATTTCTATTGTAGCGCAAATCTTGAAGTGTAGCCAAGTAGATGGAATAATTAATCAATATATCTAATAACCGTCATTCTTAAAATGACATAAAAATGTAATATCATGAGCACGTTTAAAGTACCTAAAAGAGATGAAGTTAGTGCCAATAACCAGGCCATTTTTGACAACTTGGAAAAAGCTGTTGGCTTTGTACCTAACCTATATGCTACCTATGCCTATTCAGAAAATGCATTGGGGAACTATTTGGCATTGCAGAATGCAAAGACATCCTTAAAATCCAAAGAAAAAGAGGTAGTAAACTTGGCTGTTAGCGAAGTAAATAATTGTACGTACTGTTTGTCCGCACATACCGCTATTGGGAAAATGAATGGATTTACTGATGAACAAATCCTAGAACTAAGGGCCGGTCATGCTTCTTTTGACAACAAGTTGGATGCCCTGGCACGTTTAGCCAAAAACATTACTGAAAATCGGGGTAAAACCGATGAAGAAGTAATCGAGAATTTTTTTAATGCAGGTTGGACCAAAGAAAACTTAATCGATACCATCGTTTTGGTAGGCGATAAGACCGTTAGCAACTATTTGCATAGAACCACACAAGTTCCTGTGGATTTCCCTGTGGTACAACCGCTGGAATACGCGGAGGTATAGCTCTAAATTCAAAAGCATCCTTTTCGTTACCCTATTTTGGGTCAATGTAAAGAATGAAAAATCATAGTTTAAAATCATAAGTAACTGTAATAATTTAAAAAAGATGAAAAAAGTAATTGCATCCTTACTATTTGTAGTTGGCGTGGTATTTTCCGCAAATGCGCAGGACAAAATGATGAAAGAGACCCCTAAGACCATTACTTTGGAGCAAACTCCAGGGGAGTTTACCCAAAAACAACTATCTGTGCCTGCGGGAACCTATGTATTTGAGATTTCCAATAATGGAGTGGGGCATGATGTCGGTTTTGTTCTGGTAAAGAAAGGCAAGGACATTAGCAAACCGGAAAATCATATCCAAACAGCCTATGTTACAGAGGTGGTAAAAACCGGGACGGTCCAACGATCCAACCCCACCGTTCTGGAAGCTGGGGAATATGTCTATTTCTGCCCTATGAACCCTACCGCAACCGACAATACAATAGTAGTACAATAGTAGTTTAGGTTTGGTTTGAGTGTTGGGGCCCGATAGGTGAATACATCTATCGGGCCTTTTTATTTAGGATTTATGTGTATTTCAGTAGAGTTTATCGGAAGGGTATCTATAGGTCATAATTTCTTTAATGCCCCTATTAAATTAGAACTAGAGCCTGAAAATAAAGGGGTTATGAAAAAAAGACAGACTGGTCTGTTCATCCAATTTGGAATTTTATCCTATCAATTGTGTCGCCATATTCCTGGCCGAATGAATGGGCCAATCGCTTTGATGTAAATGGCATTCGCCAATAGCACTTTCATATAACAGATAGAGTCCTTCGGCCATCTTTTCCGCTTCCGCATTGGAAAGATTTTGGATGTTGGAGATGACCACTTCCTTCAAAAAGCCCAACAGTTCCCTTTTCTGGTTTTGTATTTCATTCCGGATGTCGACATTGTCCGCAGGAATCTCGGCAATGGCCCTAATGCACCAACAACCGTTAAAAGCGGGATCCCGGTAAAATTCCCGTAAGAAATCCAAAGCTCCCAATAACTGGAGTTTGCCCTTGGGCCTGTTTTCAATAAAATCGCGCAAGACCGGCATAAAATGAGCATGTTTATATTGTAGGTAGGCGACGCACAGGTCCTCTTTTGTTTCAAAATGGTTGTACAACGTGGCCTTGGCAATCCCCGCCTTGGCAATTATTTCATTAATGCCCGTGGCCTTATATCCATGGGTATAGAACAGCTTGGAAGCGGTTAGAACAATATGCTGTCGAATTTGGGAATGCTTCACGGTTCAAATATAACTAGAATTGAACAAGTCTGTCCGTTTTATGCAACGGCTCGACCACGAATCGAAGAGGTGATCCAACTCCCATTAAAAATCGAATTTCAATTGTACAGAAACGGAATCTTCCTTGGGCTCGGTTTCTTTGTTTTCCGTGTTCAGGTTGGCCAATGAAATACCTAATAATCGCACCGAATTTTGCAATTGCTCCTGATATAACAGTTCCTTGGCCATTTCTAGAATCAATCCCTTGTCCGCTATGAAATAGGGAAGCGTCTTGCTCCGGGTCTGTAGGGTAAAATCACTGTATTTAATTTTTAAGGTAATAGTCTTTCCGGCGAGATTTGATTTTTTTAAGCGGCGGTCCAACTCATCGGCAATATGTTCCAGACGCTCCAACATAAAGATTTCGCTACTGAGGTTTTCGCTAAAGGTACGCTCTGCGCCCACCGATTTTGGAATACGATGTGGCTTTACGGCGCTGGTATGGATACCGCGGACGACTTGGTAGTAGTGACTACCACTTTTTCCAAAGTTTGAATTTAGAAACTCCACCGTTTTTTGTTTAAGATCTTTTCCCGTAAAAATGCCCAATTTGTACATTTTTTCTGCGGTTACCTTGCCCACACCATAAAACTTACGGATTTCCAGGTTTTCTAGAAACAGGATAACTTCCTCCGGATTTACCGTTTTTTGTCCGTTGGGCTTGTTATAATCGCTGGCCACCTTGGCGATGAACTTATTGATAGAGATACCTGCCGAGGCCGTCAATCCGGTTTCTTCAAAAATACGCTGTCGAATTTCTATTGCGATGAGGGTGGCGGATGGGTTTCCCTTTTTATTGTGGGTTACATCCAGATAGGCCTCGTCCAGGGAAAGTGGTTCTACCAAATCGGTATACTCAAAAAAGATGGACCGAATTTTTTGGGATATTTCCTTGTATCGGTCAAAACGGGCCTTTACAAAAATAAGCTGCGGGCAGTTCCGTTTGGCCAAAACACTACTCATTGCACTCCGCACTCCGAACTTTCTGGCCTCGTAACTGGCCGCCGCCACAACACCCCTTTTGGAACTACCCCCAACGGCAATGGGTTTTCCGCGGAGTTCCGGATGATCCAATTGTTCTACGGAGGCATAAAAGGCATCCATATCCACATGGATTATTTTACGTAAGGGCATTTCGTTGGACATGATACAAAATTAGGGTATATTTAGTTCGATGCAGAAGTCAGGAAAACGGCTTGGAAATGATAGAAATAGAACGCAAATTTCTAGTGAAATCGGACGCCTATAAGCATGAGGCCCTTTCCGAAGAACACATGGTACAGGGATTTCTGAATACCGACCCGGAGCGAACGGTACGTGTACGTATCGCCGGGGGGCTAGGCTATATTACCGTAAAGGGAGTATCCAATACATTAGGGACCTCCCGGTTTGAATGGGAAAAGGAGATTTCCATGGCCGAAGCTGAAGCGCTAATCGATCTCTGTGAACCGGGCATCCTGGAGAAAACAAGATATCGGGTTCCCAAGGAAGACCATTATTTTGAAGTGGATGTGTTCCATGGTGCCAATAAAGGATTGGTCATAGCTGAAATTGAATTACAGGACGAGGCCGAATTTTTTGAAAAGCCGAAATGGTTGGGAAAGGAAGTTACGGGAGAAATAAAATACTACAATTCCCAACTAAGCAAGAAGCCTTTTAGTACCTGGAAGAACTGAGAAGAAACCAAATTTTTGGATTAGGTATTACAGTGCGCTTTTAAACTGTTCCAAGAATCGCAGGTCATTTTCGCTCAACAACCGTATATCGGAGATTTGATACAGTAGCAGTGCAATTCTATCAATACCCATTCCAAAGGCAAAACCGGAATATTCCTTGGAATCTATACCACAATTGTCCAAAACGTTGGGGTCTACCATCCCGCAGCCCATAATTTCCAACCAGCCTGTTCCCTTGGTCATCCGATAGTCCGTTTCGGTTTCCAGACCCCAGTAGACATCCACCTCGGCACTGGGTTCGGTAAACGGAAAATAGGAAGGGCGAAGTCGTATTTTCGATTTACCAAAAAGTTCCTTGGTAAAATATTGCAAGGTTTGTTTTAAGTCCGCAAAGGAGACCTCTTTATCCACATATAATCCTTCCACTTGATGAAAAAAACAATGCGACCTGGCCGAAATGGCTTCGTTCCTATAGACCCTCCCCGGGGAAATGGTCCGGATCGGAGGTTTGTTGTTTTCCATGTAGCGGACTTGTACCGAGGAGGTATGGGTGCGCAAAAGAATGTCCGGATCCGTTTGTATAAAGAAGGTATCCTGCATATCGCGGGCCGGATGGTACTCCGGTAGGTTCAAGGCGGTAAAATTATGCCAATCGTCCTCAATTTCCGGACCTTCGGAAACATTGAAGCCAATTCTTGAAAAAATCTCTATAATTCGGTTCTTAACAATGGAAATAGGATGCCGCGCTCCCAAGGGAATGGGTTCGCCGGGTCGCGTGAGGTCACCATATATTCCCTTTTCCTCCTGATGTTGATCCAGGGCTTCCTTTAAGGCATTTACCTTTTCCGATGCAGCTTGCTTAAGCGCATTAATAGTTTGTCCAAATTCCTTTTTTTGTTCGTTCGGGACATTCTTGAACGCTGCAAAGAATTCGGTCAATACTCCTTTTTTACCAAGATATTTTATCCTGAAAGATTCGACGGCTTCCTTGGAATCTGCCGTAAACTTTTCAACTTCCGCAATGTGCTCCTTGATTTTATCGATCATCTTGTACAACTAGAAAGGCAAAATTAAGATTTTATGAACAGGAAATGGGGTATGAAATAATAAATCCGTGCCATTACCCAACATAATCCAATTGACCGGATATTAATAGATGTCCTTTACGTGTGCCTTTATCCAGGCGTTGCATTCCTTAAAGTTGGGGAATATTTGTGTTTCGGGAATAAAATCCGGGATAATATCGATCCGCTCCATCATATACCGGGGCTGCTGTTGCAAATCGACAAAAAGAACAACAACATTATTTTTGTTCAGCTCCTGAAGTACATCCTCCATAGCGTAAAGGCCGGATTGATCCATGTACTGCATCCTATCCAGTCGAATGATTACATAGGAAGCCGTATCCGGAATCTGGGCCGCCAGTTGTTGAAAATCACTGGTGGACCCAAAGAATAGGGGCCCCATAATATGCTTTATAAATACTTCTTCCTGCAGATTTTTTGGAAAACCACTTTCATCTGCCCATGCTTTTTCCTTTTCTAGGGATCTAACATCCGATCGTTCGGCGGTAAGATCTCCTATTTTCTTCATAAACATGATGGAGGCGATGACTAAACCTATTCCAACCGCATATACCAGGTTCCAAAAGGTGGAAAGCACGAGAACAACTAGCATGATCAATACCTCCGAACTCAATTTTAGAGGACCGAACCTAATATCCTTAGGGAGGTTTGGAATGGCTTTAAGCCCTTTATAATCCATTACCGCAATACCTACGGTAATCAAAATACCCGCCAATACCGCTGCTGGTATCTGAGAGGCAATTGGTCCCATGGCCAAAAGGACAATTAATAGCAGCACACCGGCCACCATACCGGAAAGTCGTGTTTTCCCCCCCGAATTGATATTGACTACGGTGCGTATGGTTGCACCTGCCCCAGGGAGTCCTCCGAAAATGGCTGCAATGGTATTACCAATTCCCTGGCCTACCAATTCCTTATTGGGTTTATGCTTGGTCTTGGTCATATTGTCGGCGACAACCGAAGTTAGCAGGGAATCGATAGCTCCCAACAGGGCCAAAGTGAGGGCCGTAAAAATATAAGGGCTTATAGCTCCAATTTCGAACTGCGTGAAAATTTCCCAATTGGGCATTGGAAATCCTTCCGGAATCTTTTCTATGGGCCTGTAGCCCAAATCCAGGGCATAAGCTGCACCGGATACCAGTAGTAGGGCCACCAGGGTACTCGGTACAGCGGTAGTAATACGTTTAAACCCATAAATAATAATAATGGTAATCAGGGTTAATGACAATTCCAACCCATTGATATTCCTCAATGCGTTAGGGATTACTTTAACGGCTCCGGTAACCCCGGAGGCTTCCTTGGCGGCCAGTGTTTTGGCCTCTTCCAATATTGTAGTTTCAGTAACTTCGCCCGATCTTGCAATGGTCTCCTTAAAATCCTCAAGGACCAGGATCCCTTCGCCTGCCTCCTCCTTCAAAATGTTCTCCAAAATCAATTCCTCGGCCAACGGTTTAAAGGGCGTAACCCAGTCCATGTCCTCCCTAGGGTAATATCCCAAAGCAGGAAGTATTTGCGTTATAATAATGATGACACCGATTGCCGTCATAAAACCGGATACCACGGGATAGGGGATATACCTAATATACCGGCCAATGCCTAATACGCCGAGTCCGATTTGCATAAGCCCTGCCAATAGAAACACGGTTAAAATAGCGGGAAGCGCTTTTTCCACACTACCATCATAAACCGCTATTATACTGGCGATGATAACCATACTGACCGCTGTCATAGGGGCAGTGGGGCCGGATATTTGAGTATTGGTCCCTCCAAAAAGGGCTGCAAAAAAACTAATGAAAATGGCTCCGTATAGCCCGGCACTCGGGCCCAGACCAGAGCTTACGCCAAAAGCCAACGCCAATGGTAAGGCAACGATTCCGGCAGTAATACCACCAAAAAGGTCGCCTTTGAGATTCGCGAAAAGTTTTTTCATTTACTCACCTTGAGTATGGAAGGTGCCAAGGTAGAATTTTTTTATAAATAAAAAAGCCAACACCCAGTGCCGACTTTCCTTTTAACAGTTTTGGTTCTGGAGATATCAGTACGTTTTCTTTTTGAAAATCGGATAACGACCGCATGATCTCAATTACAACGTTCGATAACATTCCCTAAATCCAAGCTGGTCCTCTACGTATTTTAAAAGTTCGAATCTGCATTTTTCGTCTGTTTCATTAATAGGGCTAAAATCGCTACTCTCCCGATATCAACAAGGAGACTTTCAATTTGCCCATAACTTCCTTAACATCGCTTAATGTCAGTTGACCTTCAGTTTGGGATTGCTTATTTGCCCTATCCATACATAGCAGGTCAATTTGGTTTTTGGAAAGATAAGTAGAGAAGTTTTTAATGATATTATCGTTGTACTCAAAAACGTATTCAACGATTTTTTGATTCGAAGTCGGGGAATGTTTTTGCGATTTGGCCGCATTCTTTATGATGTTAAATACTTTCAACGGCGGGCGGGCCTGTTGTAGTAATTCTTCTGAAAACTCCAAATCTTTGAACGCTTTCGGGTTGTTCAATGTACCCAAGCCGATTTCCTTTTTGGGCTCCAATGCATTCCCCCGTGAAGCGATCATGATTGGACCTTTATGACGATTTAAAACAAAATCGGTAATGCCATCGCCTATAAGACTGAATGCCGAACTTCTTCTTTTGCCCAGTACGACCACATCCGGGTTTTGATCGGATAGTAAGGTTTCAATTTCAGTTTTTACATTTCCAAAGGCAAACGAATAGGTAATATTTACGCCATATTCTCGGACCATAGGAGCAATTAGGTTTTGCATTTTACGATCAGTGGCCTTATGCTCACTATTGATAGTTCGCCGGGCCGACAATTGATTATCCATCTTTACGATGTCCGTGGGCTTCTTTACGGAAAACAAGACAATCTGGGCGTTGATAATTTGGGCCAAACTAACCGCGCTTTGTAGTATGGCGCCCGGTGATTTGGTCAAATCTGAAAGAACAACAATTTTGTATCGATCTTTTTTCATGACCGTCAGTTCAGGCTTAACTTCGATTTTGGTCTTTTCTCGAAAAATTCGATAAAACTCGCCGGATTTTCAACAATACCACGTTTTGAGACCAACTTTATGTCGATGTTCCTTTCTTTCGCCTTGAATGCAAAATCTTCCAAAATTTCGATAATATCATTATCCAAATACTTGGTATTCAGAAGATTTATCTCTAAAAAGGTATCCCTTGGCAAGCTGTCGAGCTCTTTAAGAATAGCTCCTTTATTAAAAAAGGTCACCTCTTCCGCAAGGGTCATTTTGATCTTGTGTTTACCATTACTTTTGTCCTCAATGTGAAGGAAATGGGAATTTTGGTAACTTTTCAATAATATCACCACGATACCAACACCTAGTCCAAGCCCGATGCCTACAAGCAGGTCCGTAAAAATAATGCCCAACACCGTCACGAAAAATGGGACGGACTGTTTCCATCCCAATCTGTACATTTTTTTGAATAGGGAGGGCTTCGCCAATTTGTAACCGACAATAAATAAAATCGCTGCCAGTACAGAAAGTGGAATCATATTCAATAATCTCGGAATAAGTATTACTGAAATCAACAATAGGAAACCGTGGATAATGGCGGACATTTTCGTTTTTCCCCCGGATTGGATGTTGGCAGAGCTTCTAACGATTACCTGTGTAATCGGGAGACCCCCTATCATCCCGGAAAGAATGTTTCCGGCGCCCTGGGCCAACAATTCACGATTGGTGGGCGTTACCCTTTTCTCCGGATCCAATTTGTCGGTGGCTTCCACACAGAGCAGCGTTTCCAGACTGGCAACTAGGGCAATGGTAAAGGCGGTTATCCATATCTCCGTATTTGCGATTTCGCCAAAGTTGGGAAAACTAAACTGGGCCAGAAAGGAGGAGGCATCTTCCGGAACGGGAACACTGACCAAATGGTCCGTAGAAATTCTTAGAACTTCGTTCCCACGGGTAAAAACATAAAATATAATTCCTACCACAACGGCTACCAAAGGCCCTTGTACCAATTGAAAGAATTTGCCCTTTTTGGAAAGAACATTGTTCCAAAGTATCAAAATAGCCAAACCGATCAATGCGATCAAAGTGGCGCCCGGACTTATGTTATTAAAGGTGTCAAGAATTTCTGAAAACGTATTCTTACCGTCTACCTGAAAAAAGGCAAAGTCACCTTCTGGATCGGGATCATAACCAAAAAAATGTGGGATTTGCTTCAAAATGATAATAATACCGATACCTGTAAGCATGCCCTTAATTACCGAGGACGGAAAATAATAACCGATAATACCGGCCTTTAAAAACCCGAATACCATTTGGATTATCCCTCCCAGTACCACGGCCAATAAAAAGTTTTCGAAACTCCCTAGGGCACCAATAGCCGTTAATACGATTGCGGCCAAACCTGCGGCCGGACCAGAGACACCAATGTGCGAACCACTTAGGGCTCCCACTACAATTCCACCAATAATGCCGGCAATAAGACCTGAAAATAACGGGGCCCCACTTGCCAATGCGATACCTAGGCAGAGTGGAATGGCCACGAAAAATACTACGATACTGGCAGGCAAGTCATTTTTTAGATGATTGAACATGTTTTTTAGGTGTTATGTCCTCAAAAAAGAGAACCGGTTAGGTAGAAAAAAAGGTGAATTAAACGAAAGAGGGACTTAGGTGTTCTGGTGGTGGCAACAAAATTTCCAAGGTATAATCGATATGTCGGGGTGCGCTACGAAATTCGGCCGTCCATACCTCCGATTGTGCTATTAACGAAAAGAAATCAAAGGGGTTTTGGTTAACAATGTCCTCCTCAGCTTGTACTTTTTTACCGGTTTCCTGTTGTTCTTCTTCATTTAGGTTGATGACCAAAACCGTATCCTTGTCCGACAATAATACCATGCTCGGCACGAGTATGGCGAATAGCCAAGTCGAAAGTAATAGTATTCGTGCAACATTGATCATTTTGGAAGGCATTATAACAAATATAATAGTAATGCTATGGGGAGATTGTTAAGGAAAGTTTAAAAATCCTTTAGTGCCCTGATGTTCTGGTCCACGAGCCAACCTGTTTTGCCATCCCCTAAACGTATCTTTTTCCATTCATTGAGAGAGTCTAGGATATGGATTTTGGTTCCTTCGTGCAAGGTAAAGACCTCGGGACTCCGTTCATTGGGCTCCGACTTCACTACCGCTTCCTCCGAAAAGACGATGGCTGGCCTGTCTCCCATAAAATCATTGTATTGGACAAAGGCAAGTACTACGGAAATAAAGGCAAGAAATAGGCAAATCATACTGGATACGAAGGCTATGCGCTTTCGGGACGAATATCTAAAATAATAGAACGCAATGTAGAGGAGAACAAATAGCATAACGAAGATTACTGCGGCTATGGCCCATTGATCAAAGGACAAGAACTTGGTAACCTTATTGTATAGTCTAGAAATGCCTGTTTCCGGTATTTGTTCAATGGCATCCAATGTCATATTTTGAGCATAGGACAGATTGTTCTTTATCTCCGCATCTTCCGGTTTTAAGAGTAAGGCCTTTTCATAGAAGTAGATACTTGGGGCAATTTGATTGATTTTATAATAAGAATTGGCCAGATTAAAATATAGGGCAGCGGAGTGTTCCCCATTGTCCAAAATTTCCATATAAAAGCTAATGGCCTCCTCATAATTTCCTTCATTGTAGGCTGTGGTGGCGCGCTCAAAAATGGCTTCGCTCTGGGCATTTGACCAAAACCCCATCCACATAATCAAGAAAAACGCCCATCTTTTCATTGTACTATAGCTGTTTATCCAAATAGGAGATTACTTCACTGGCCTTATCGTAATCTTGATGCATTTGAACATCGGAAAAAGGACTGTAACGCGCCATTTCACAGTTTTTGAGCAGCCCGATAAAACCATCCTTCGTGGTCGCGTCCACGTCTTTTTCGGACAAAAGGTCCTGGATTTTGTCCTTACTGAATTCCGAGGTCTCTATTTTGAGCTTGGCCTTCAAATAATTGTGCAGGGCCTTTTCCAAAGCGATATAGAAACCTTCCTTTTCGCCTAGTGTCTTTTTTGCTTTGGAAAGATATTTTCTGGCCAGTTTGTTTCGCCTTTTTATTCTGTTTCCGATGACATCACTGGCAATGGCTTCCCGTTTTTTCCCGAATACTATGGCCGACGGAATGAGCAAAAGGGGTAAAAGTAACCATAGATAAAAGCGTGTGGATCCAAAAAAATAATTAGCCCCGATTGCCGTAAGATCGGGTTTAAGTTTTATAAAATTAAATTGGCTGCCCGTGGCAACTACACTTTGTTTGTTTACCCCCACAACGCTGTTACTCCCCGCCGCAATGTTGGCGGGACCCTGTATAACGTCGATGACGATCTCCTTGGAATCCAATCTTTTGTATTTTTCCGTCTTGGGATCAAAATAACTGAAGGAAATACTGGGAATGGGATATTTGCCCTTAAAAGAAGGAACTATGGTATAGTTGTTACTGACTTTTCCCTGCATACCGGACAACGTGGTACGAACCTTTTCGTCAAATTCCGGGTCGTAAACTTCCAAGGAACCGGGTAGATCAGGTTCCGGTAATTGAAACAATTTTAGATTGCCCTTTCCGCTGACCTCCACTTTGGCCTGCAAGGATTCCGATGCATTCAGCTTGGTCTTACTGGTAGTTACCGAAAAATCGAAATTTCCGACGGCACCACTAAAGTCGGCCGGTTTCCCGGTAATCGGCAGTTCCCTTGCATTGATCGTACGTCTTCCTGCGGATACGGTCTTATTGGACTGGGTATAGATTCGTCCCCCAAAAAAATCCCGTTTGTTGGAAGGCACTTCGAGACTAACCTCTAAGGATAAGGGCTCAATTTCCAGTTTTCCAGTTTTTTGGGGATAAAGTACTACCCGCTTCAACACCACATATCTGAATGCCTTTCCGTTATAGGTGCCATTTTGTGGTACAGGTCGGGAAATGGGAATGTCCTGGCTCCAGAAGTTGTTGTATTTTGGATTATCCAAGGGCCTATAGTTGGTAATGCCAACGGTAGAGCTAAAATATAATTTGTAAACAACGCTAAGTGGTTCGTTGAGATAAGGATTGGTCTTGGAAACTTCCGCTACCAAAAAAAGACTTTGATCCGCGATGTCGTTCGCGGTCATTTGATCACTTGGTTTGTCCACGGCGGCCGTCACCTCAACTTCCCTCGGGAGGGATTTATAGATTTTACCGCTTATGCTGATCGTAGCTTGTTGAATGGTGAATTTTCCCCTTGCGGTTGGGGCCAAAGTATAAGAGTAGGTCTTGGAATAACTTCTAACTCCATTGACCCAGGAGGAACTTATGGATTGGGAGGGCCCCATAAGCACCCTGAAACCCTTAAAATCCGGAGGATTAAAGTTGTCCCCGTCCTTGTTCATCTTAAAGTCCACCCGCAGCCGTTCATTAATGCCCAATTTTTCTTTGCTTAGGTTCATCTCAAAGGTAACGGCCTCACTGGTCTGTCCTTGTAAGCCAAAAGCCACCCCCAAAACCAATAAAAACACGATATGTTTAAAATTCTTGGGCATTACCAATCCTTTTCATTCTTTACCTTGACGCCCTTTACTTTTTTTGCATCAATTTTTTCTTGCACCTTCTTTTCCTCATTTTGCATAGCCTCCAACAGGTTCTGTATTTGTTGTTTGCTCAATTGGCTGGGACGGGGTTGTTGCTGTTCCTGCGGCTTATCCCCATCTTCCGGTTGTTTTTTTTGTTCCTGTTTTTGGTCACCGTCCCCCTCTTTATTCTCCTCTTTCTTTTCATCGCCCTGGTCACCTTCATCCCCTTGATCTTTTTGATCTTTCTGTTCTTGGTCCTCGTTCTTTTCCTTATTGTCCCCTTCGTCCTTGTTCTCTTTATTTTGATCGTTTTTATCCTTGTTGTCCTGGTTCTGGTCATTCTGCTGCTGCTCCTTTTCTAAGAGTTCCTTGGCCAAGGCCAGGTTATAACGGGTTTCCTCATCCGTGGGGTCGTTCCGCAGGGCTTCCTTGTAGGCTTCAACAGCCTTTTGGTAATCCTTGCGTTTCATGAACACATTTCCCATGTTGTGGTAGGCCCGGTGTTTGTCCGATTTGTTTTCGGCGATTTCGCCGGCCTGTTTAAAACGACCGAAAGCTTCACTATAAGTTTCCCTGTTGTAGTAGGCATTGCCCAGATTATAGGGCGCGGCTACGTTTTCCCCACTTTTGGAAATGGCCTTTCTGTAATCAACTTCCGCAGTAATGAAATTGTTTTCCGAAAGCTCTTTATTCGCCTCCCAGGTAAGGTTTTTGGACTCGTTCAACGCCCTTTCGTTGATTTCCTGCTCCGTTTGGGCTATGGAAAACAGGCTCCACATTAAAAACATAGCTATTAAAATGGACTTCATACTAACCATACGTTTAACATCAAATAAAAGAAAACAGAAAAAAGAACATAGTCCCCATGATTTAGAAAACTTTAATACTGTGACCATCCTATTGTTTCTATTCGTGATCTTCATTGAACAAATTCAACTTTTTAAGCCATCTTGTCTTTCTGTCCAGGACGAATATGTCCAAAAATAGCAGTAATAGACCTGCGCCTAGAAACCACTGGAACTGATCCTTGAACTCGGCAAATTGTTTGGCTTCAAATTCGGTCTTGTCCATTTGGTTCAATTGGTCCCTAATGAATTCCACTGCCTCATCGGTATTGGAACCGTTAATATAGGAGCCGTTGCCATCATCCGCAATTTCCTCGAGTACTTCCTCGTTCAATTTGGTGATAACCACTTCACCTTGGGCATCTTTCTTTAAACTTTCTACAACCCCATTTCGTTTAAGGGGAATTGGCGCACCTTTTTCTTTTCCCACTCCAATGGTAAAAATGCGTATCCCTTCCTGTATGGCTTCCTCTACGGCCTCCAAAGTGGAATCTTCCGAATGGTCCTCTCCGTCCGAAACAATAAACAGCACCCTATTGGTTTGCTCATCATCATTGTAATAGGTGGTGGCCAGTTCTATGGCTTCGTTAATGGCCGTTCCTTGGGAGGTGAGCATATCGGTGTTCATGCTTTGAAGGAACATTTTTGCCGCCCCATAGTCCGTGGTAATGGGTAATTGCGGGAAAGCCTGTCCCGCATAGGCTATGATTCCAATCCGGTCACTTGCCAATTGGTTGATAATCTCGGATACCAACCGCTTCGATTTTTCCAAACGATTGGGGGCAATGTCTTCGGCCAACATACTTTTGGACACATCCACGGCAAAAACGATATCAACCCCCTCGCGTTTAACCGTCTCCAATTTTGAGCCAATTTTTGGGTTTACCAGGCCTAGGGCCAAAAAAGCAATCCCCGAAATGAACAAAATTAATTTGAGATAGGACTTAAAATCCGATTTGTCCGGCGTTAGCCGCCGGAGTAACGTTAGGTCCGCAAATTTGCGTTGGGTTCTTTTTTTCCAAAATTGCAGCAGCAAAAAAAGGAAGATGATCACCGGGACGATGAACAAAAGGTAAAAGTATATTTTTTCGTCTAGCTGTATCATTCCATACTGTTGACCAAGACCTGACAGGTCTTGGAATTAAATAAAGCTTCGGAACAGGGTATTTCGCAACATCCATTCCAAAACTAAAAGTCCGCCGGCCAACAACACCCAAGGCCTAAACTTTTCTTCGTACTTGTAATATTTGAACTCTTCTATTTCTGTTTTTTCCAACTTATTTATTTCATCATAAATGGCCTCCAGTTTTTCGTTGTCCGTTGCCCTGAAATACTTTCCTCCCGTTACCTCGGCAATGTTGTTCAGCAAGCCTTCATCAATTTCTACCTGGCGCATTCCATAACGGAACGAACCGTCCGAATTGTATGAAATAGGAGATAGGGCATTGCCATTGGTCCCTAAACCTATGGTGTATACCTTTATACCAAATTCTATGGCGAGCTCCGCTGCTGTCCGTGGTTCTATAAATCCGGAATTGTTGACACCGTCCGTCAAAAGGATGATTACCTTGCTAATGGCCTTGCTTTCCTTTAAACGGTTGACCGCAGTGGCCAAGCCCATTCCAATGGCAGTACCATCGTTCAATTGTCCATAAGTAATTTCGCGTAAGGCACTTAGCACTATGGCCTTGTCACTGGTTATGGGTGTTTTGGTATATCCCTCCCCGGCATAAGCGACCAAACCTATCCGATCATTGGGGCGTTTTGCGATAAAGTCCGCAGCTACCTCTTTTAGCGCAGAAAGCCGATTGGGCTTCAAGTCCCTGGCCAACATACTTGAGGAAACATCTATGGCCATTACAATATCGATGCCTTTGGTAGTCTTGGTACGTGTTGAGATTTCCTCCGTCTGGGGGCGTGCCATCGCCACAATTATTGCGGCCAATGAAAGTAGGCGCATGGCAAATAGTACAGGCTTTAGTTTAGGAAGTATGCCGTTTACGGTAAAACCGCTCATACTGGAAATCTTCAATGAGGCCACTTGTTCCTTTCTTCTGAAAAAATACCACAACAGGGCCAAAGGTAGCAAGGTGAGCAACCAAAAAAACTCAGGATTCGCAAAGGACACATTATCTAACATAGCTATACCTCTGTTTTTACTTCCAGTGTTTTTAGTACCCGATCAATAATTTCCTGGGCATAAGCGTCGTCTTCCAACCAAGTGAGTATAATCTGCTGCTGAAAGCCCTGTCCCCCGAAAATGAGGACGCTATAATTTCCTTTTAGTGTCTTTCCGGAATCCACCACCGGAAATTTGCCGCTGCCATATACCTTAATTCCTTGTATTCCCGAAATTGTGGTAAACGCCTCTTGTTTGGTCACAATGTTTTTTACCCCTTTTCCCTCGAGATTTCGAATGGCGGCATCAATGGATTTTTCAAAATCGGGCTCTTCAGGCTGTGTAAAGGAAGTAGAGGTAGTTCCAATGGCTAAAGAATTATTGGAGCTCTGAAAGGCAAAAACCTGAAGTTCCTTAATAATGGCCTGTTCTTCCGAGGATAAACGGACCTTTTGTCGGACCAGGGCCTCTGGCGTTTCCAAAATTATGGGCGGATAACCATAGGAACTGGATACCCATTCCGTTTCCAAAAGTCGTTTCGTCGGATGTCTCGTAACGGTGTCCCAAACATACTTTGGGCCATAATAACCGGAAAGGGCGGCAAGGGAAATCAATAGGGCACCTAGCGCGATTCCACCGGCCAAGATCCATTTTTTGCGCTGGGCCTTTTGGGCCAATTCCTCTTGATACTCCGCTTGCTGCATAAGTTCCTCTTCCGTAGGTTCCGGAAGTGCATCATGGGTCTTGATTACAATTTGCTCAATGGATTTCCTATCCTGCTCGGCAACAGAGGTAGAGGGTTTGGAACGGGCAAATTTCACGAGATCGGCAGTCTGGAGAATTTTTTTGAAATGGCCAAGGGTTTCGTTATCAATTTGGAGCTCCCCGGCATCTTTCAGTATCTCCAATTTGGTGATAAGTTCATCCGTGGTGCTTTCCAGCGCCGTTACATGAACATCCTCTTCTAGATAAGATCTCACAATATTGGTGAGTTCCGAATAGTATTGTTTGTATTCGTCCTGAATCAAATATTTGGAATTTTCCAAACGTTTCAGTTCTAATAGGGCCCTGTCATAAGGGGGTAACAAAGCCTCTTTTTCCTCCTCCGAAAGTGGCTTCTTCCTAAAGATGAACCAGTAGACCAGCCCACCAATTACGCCCAACACCAAAAGAATGATCAGCAATATTTTCCAGAATCGCGCATTACTTTTTTCAACGCTCATCAGCTCCTTGATGTCATACATTTTTTGGGTCAGTGTATCTACAGGAACCGTGGCCACTTCAATCCTAAGGGAATCCGTGAAATAACCTTTTCCGTTAATTTCAATCCGTTGCTCCGGGAGTTTATAGGAGCCCGAATCAAATTGGGTCAACGCATAGGTCTTTTGTAAGGTAAGCCGATCCTTTTTTCGAGTAGTGTCCGTTGCTAGGGCCTCCACGGTCTCCAAAGGGGAAAAGGTTTGCCCCTCTGGAAAAATGACCCGATCCAGTGTATCCGCTTCCACGGTTACCGTAAAACGGATCTGTTCCCCAATTTTAATGAATGTAGTATCCACCTCCGCATGGATCCGGGGATCAGTCTGGGAAAAACCGACCGTGACAAAAAAGAAAAAAAAGCAGATGAAGAGGCATGGTGAAAACCACCACCCAAAATTCTCCAGTTGCGATCGTTTACATTTCATTTTTGTTACCCCCTTCTTTTGAAGTAGCCCAAAAGTTTTTTCACATAACTTTCATCCACCCTACAACTTAAAATGCCACAGCCCGATTTGGTAAAGGTCTCCTTAAAATAATCCACCCGCTCTTGGTAATACCCCTCATAGGCAGCCCGTACTTTTTTGGACTGTGTATTGATCAGCGCGATGGATCCGGTCTCTGCATCCTGCATTTGCACCATGCCCAGATTGGGGATGTGTTCTTCGCGTTCATCGTAGATACGAATGCCGGTGACATCGTGCTTGTTTCCCGTAATCTTCAGGGTTCTTTCGTAGTCCTCCACCATAAAATCCGACAAGATAAAGACAATGGCCTTTTTCTTTAGTACATTGGATAGGTATTTTAAGGCCTCGGCAATGTCTGTTTTACGGCTATTGGGTTTAAACTCCAATAATTCCCTAATAATACGCAACACATGGCTTTTTCCTTTTTTGGGTGGAATGAAAAGTTCTACTTGATCGGAGAAAAGGATCAGACCTGCCTTGTCATTATTTTGTAAGGCCGAAAAGGCCAAAGTGGCCGAAATCTCCGTTATCACTTCCTTTTTAAACTGATTTGTCGTCCCAAAAAGCTCCGAACCGCTGACATCTACCATGAGCATCATGGTCAATTCACGTTCTTCCTCGAATACCTTTACAAAGGGTTCGTTATAGCGGGCGGTAACGTTCCAGTCAATGCTTCTAACATCATCTCCAAACTGGTATTGGCGCACTTCACTAAAAGTCATACCACGACCTTTAAAGGTAGAGTGGTATTCCCCACCAAAGATATGATCGGAAAGCCGCCGGGTCTTTATCTCGATCTTACGAACCTTTTTAAGTAATTCCTTGGTATCCATTTATCCAGTTAGAAATGATAAGTGGCAGAAAGCAGTGGCTATCCGGGAAGTTTTCAAAAAATACCGTCAACTACAACTGCAGGCTGCCCGCTGGTCTAGGGTACTTCGATCTCGTTTACGATCTTGTTAATAATTTCTTCGGAAGTGATATTCTCTGCCTCTGCTTCGTAGGTAATACCGATTCTATGACGTAAAACATCATGTACTACCGCCCTAACATCCTCAGGAACCACATAGCCCCTTCGCTTAATAAAGGCAAAGCACTTGGCGGCATTGCCCAGATTGATACTACCTCTGGGGGATGCTCCGAAACTGATCAATGGCTTCAGGTTTCCCAAACCATATTTTTCCGGATATCGCGTAGCGAAAACAAGATCAAGAATGTATTTTTCTATTTTTTCGTCCATGTAAACCTCGCGTACCGCTTTTTGAGCGCTTAATATTTGCTTGAGGGTTACCACGGAATTGACGGCATCATAGGCTCCCGCCAGATTTTGGCGCATAATCAATTGCTCCTCGTTCATCTTGGGATAATCGATTACGGTCTTTAGCATGAAACGATCCACTTGGGCCTCAGGTAGCGGATAGGTACCCTCTTGTTCCACTGGGTTTTGTGTGGCCATGACCAGGAAAGGCTTGTCCAGGACAAAGGTTTCGTCCCCTATGGTCACCTGTCGCTCCTGCATGGCTTCCAAAAGGGCGGATTGCACCTTGGCCGGGGCACGGTTTATTTCGTCCGCCAAAACAAAATTGGCAAAGATGGGTCCTTTTTTGATGGAAAAATCGTTCTCCTTGATGTTGTATATCAAGGTACCGACAACATCGGCGGGCAACAGGTCCGGGGTAAATTGAATGCGGCTAAAGCTTCCTTTTACCGCTTTGGCCAAAGTATTTATGGCCAATGTCTTGGCAAGTCCGGGTACACCTTCCAAAAGAATGTGCCCCTGTCCCAGAAGACCAATGAGCAATCGTTCCACCATATGTCTTTGGCCAACGATTACCTTGTTCATTTCCAAAAGCAACAGGTCGATAAAGGCACTTTCCTGGGCAATCTTCTCGTTCACAGCGCCGATATCCACGGTAGCATTTTCTTCCATAAAGTCGTATTAGTAATTGTTTGTCAATAGGTTGGTTTTAAAGCATGGCGCAAATTGAAAATTTATTTATTCATTGCCTGTTAACGATTGGTTAAAAAATGCCCAAACCCCCAAGTTTTATGAAGTAATTAAGGGATTTCTTTTTAATTTCAACGCTTATGAAAAACACGACTACATATTCCCGTATCATAGCCGGGGCAATGACCTGGGGGCTATGGGGCAAACAACTTTCAAAAGAGGAAATGGCCGATTTGATAAGCCATTGTCTTGAACTGGGAATTACCACTTTTGACCATGCGGATATTTATGGTGGATATACCAATGAAACCGAATTTGGAGCGGGATTGTCCCATAGTGGCGTCGCACGTGAAAAAATCCAGCTGATTACCAAATGTGGCATCCAATATGTCTGCGAAGCGCGACCCAACCGCATCAAACACTATAATTACACTACCGACTATATCATTTGGTCCGCGGAACAATCGTTGCGAAATCTTCAAACCGATTATGTAGACCTTTTTTTACTGCATCGGCCCAGTCCGCTTATGCATCCGGATGAGATTGCCGAGGCCGTAAGGCGATTGAAGGAGGATGGTAAGATCAAAAATTTCGGGGTATCCAACTTTACCCCATCACAAATAGCACTTTTGGAAACCCGAATTCCGATTTCGGCCAATCAAGTCGAATTTTCCTTAACAGCGGAAAATGTCATGTACGATGGTACGTTGGACGATGCCCTGGCCCATGGGCGAACGGCCATGTCTTGGAGCCCCCTTGGGAGTTATTTCAAAGATCAAAACGAACGGACGGAACGGATCAAAATGGCCATAACCTCCATGCAGGAAAAATACGCTGCCAGCCCGGACCAACTGTTGTTGGCCTGGATCATGGCACATCCTTCCCATGTGCATCCCGTTGTGGGAACTACCACCAAAAATAGATTGGAAGATGCCCTTGGGGCCACAAACATACAATTGGATCTGGAGGATTGGTTTATCCTTTTGGAAGCCAGCCAGGGACACAAAGTACCTTAAAACCTATATGTATGGCTAAAACAGCACTGATAACGGGCGCCACCAGTGGCATTGGAAAGGCCACTGCGGAACTCTTTGCCCAAAAAGGATTTCGTTTGATATTATGCGGAAGACGACAGGAACGGCTCGAAGCCCTTCAGAAAAAATTGGGACAACAGACACCAGTTCACACCTTAAGTTTTGATGTTAGGGACAAAAAGGTTGTTGCTGAAGCCCTAAGCGAGTTGCCCGAAGATTTTTCCCAAGTGGATATTCTGATCAACAATGCGGGCAATGCCCATGGTCTAGACCCTATAGACCAAGGTAGTTTGGACGACTGGGATGCCATGATGGACATTAACGTGAAAGGATTGCTTTACGTTTCCAAGGCCATCATCCCCCAAATGGTAGCACGAAAATCGGGACATATCATCAATGTGGGATCGACCGCAGGAAAGGAGGTCTATCCCAAGGGCAATGTGTATTGCGCGAGCAAGCATGCCGTGGACGCCATTACCAAAGGGATGCGAATAGATTTGAATCCTTATGGTATCCGTGTGGGTGCGGTCAACCCGGGTGCCGTCGAGACCGAATTTAGCAATGTGCGGTTTAAAGGTGATGACGAAAAGGCCAATGACGTTTATAAGGGCTTTGATCCTTTGATTGCACAGGACATAGCGGAAACACTCCTTTTCGTGGTTACCCGTCCTGCCCATGTAAATATTGCGGACCTTATTGTTACGCCTACGGCCCAGGCTACGGCAACCATATGGAATAAAAAATAATACCGGGTTTTGGGTTGTGAGCCGAAGAAGAAAATGGAATGGGTAAAATAGAGAAGTTTGAAGATTTGGTCGTAAAACGTATCCAATTTTTCTCATCATTTTATAGTAAATACATACCCTAGAGCATGATCAATAAGCGCCTTCTTGTTAAAAACCTTCTGGCCCATAATGACGAGAACAGTTTCTATGACAAAAAGCGCATCATCAATATTGGTCAAAAGGAGGGCAAGGCCAAGTTTCTAAAGCATGTCTGTGCCTTGGCCAATAGCAACCCCAAGAACAATTCCTTCATTGTCATTGGAGTAGAGGATGAGGATAATGAGATTATAGGGGTCGATTTTTTTGATGACAGTAGGATTCAAAACCTGGTCAATGCCTATTTGGACAACCCACCACTTATCTCTTATGAAAATATCCCATTTCCCCATCTATCGGATGGTAAGGTGGTCGGTCTGGTGACCATTAGGTCCAACGGGAAGGTCTGCTCGCTCCAAAGGAACATTTGGAAATATTACGGGGGAGCCGTTTTTTTTAGGGAAGGTAGCATTAGCTTGCCCAAAGCATTTGATATTGAGCTTAAGGACATCAATTCCAAGGCAGTGGCTACTATAGAGCAACATGCACGTAATAATATAGAACTTACTTTGGATGGCGTAATCGACTTTATCCATAATCGTCAGGATTTGGAAAGTGATTACAAGGTTTTTAAGGAACAGTTCGTGGTCTGTTGGGCGGGGTATGCGAAGAAAGTACGTAACAAAACGTATTATTCCCGTGTGGATATCGAGCTGATCAATGAGCAGGTAAAACTATTCTATTCCACTTTGGACGAGGTCACCCTAACGTATGATGACAACTCTTTCACCACCATGGAATATGTGCAATTGGGATTGGGCAAAAAACAGTCCTACTATCCTTTGGAAAAATTGGTCATTACCTTTGAGGATAATGGGAAATATCAGATTCAAAGTGATCTGGTCTTTGAACCTCCCCAATACAATAAAAAGACACTCTTTCATATTTACAATGGTAACAATGCCCTGCTTCAAAAGATGGAACGGAACAGTACCTTGAAACCTTCCGAGGAAATGGATCTGAAGCAGCTGCCGGACACCTATTTGATCTGTTATCTGAACGGGTTTGAAGAGGCCAAGGAAAAAATGGAAATGGCCCGACCCCTGTTGAAAAAACGGGACGCAAAAATCTATGGCTCCCTTAAGGAATCGCTTCGTATATTAAGAAAGGTGAAGTATAGCTGACACCAGGAGGGGTCAATCTTCCTCCATCACCTGAATAAGCTGGTCAATTTTTTTCAGTCTGGGAGCGTAGATTTTTTTTAAGATCCATCTCATACGGAAGTAAACAAGGATGATTGTTACTATGGCCGGGAGTGTTAGCTTAAATAAAAGGGTATTATCGATGGCTCCGTCAACATAGGGACCGGCGATAAATAAAAAGTATCCGAATAAGGAAGGTGAAACGTACCAATACATTACTGTTTTGGTCCATTTCCTTAAATAATACATGTATTTTCTGTTTTCTTTCAAATATTCCATATAACCCCAAGTGATTGAATCAGGCTTGGCCTTTTTCATTCTCCTCAATAAGGTCAAATACCAAGAACTCCAAATGACAATCAAAAAGGATGCAATTTTAGATAAAAGATGGGGTACGAAATATATGTAGAATAGAAATACAGGGATTGCTATAAGAATAGCAACTTGTTCAATAATAATCCCCCTTTTTACCAATTTGTGAAAGCGATCCAAACTCGACTGCAACTCCAACATCAACCTGGATTTTTCAAATTTTACTTGCTCCACTTTTGGGGAGGATTGCCAGATTTTTATCAATTCATCTTCTATCATGACATGCCGTTCATACAGTTCAACAATTTGATCTTTATCCGTTTTATCTTAACCGCCACGGTATTCTCTTTAAGACCGACAATGTTTGAAATCTCCTTATAAGGAAGCTCTTCCAGATATAGGGCGATGACCGCCCTATCGGCCTCGTTGAGCGCTTTGATGCATTTTCGCAATTGCAAGAGTTGTTTTTGTTGGTCCTTTTGTTCTTCGTCCAAGGCATCTATACTATGAATATTGATAGCATGACCGTCCATACGCAATAGCTTTTTTTGCTTTTTGATTTCCTTGGTTTTTAACCGAAGGCAAACGTTAAGGGTAATGCGGTACATCCACGTACCTATTGAAGCATTTCCTTTAAAGGAGGGCATGGCCCTCCAAATGTTGATCAAGACCTCTTGAAATAGGTCTTGGGTGTCATCGGTATCCTTGGCATAGACGGAACAAATACGTAACAGCTTCTGTTGGTGTTCTTCCAACGCACTCAAAAAGATGTCCTCAAGGTCTTTCTCCATAGTTTTGGCCGGTCTCCAATAACTTGGTTACCTGTTTTTGAAAAATATGACAGGCGGGTGCTATTAATGTAAAAGAAGATAAGGATAAACCTGTAAGGATTAGGTCTTAGCCAAAAACCTGGTCATAGGTCGGTAGCGAAGGGATGGCCCCAAATCCCGTAGTGGTCAGGGCCCCGGCCACATTGGCCTTTTCCACCATCTGGGTCAGAAGGTCAAAATCCTCCAACACCCTGTTCGGGTGCCCCAAAGTGGAAATCTGGTACAAAAGGCAACCGATAAAAGCGTCGCCTGCCCCGGTAGTATCCAAGGGCACCACGGGAATACTGGGAACTGTGACCTTATGGTCGGCAGTGCTTAGCAGGGTTCCCTCGCCGCCCAGGGTAATCGTAATAATGGGGGTCCCCACCTCATGTAAATAATCGCAACATGCTTCTAGGTCGGTTTTTCCGGAAAGTAATTGTGCCTCTTCCAAGCTAAATTTGCACAAATGCGATTTTTCTATAAAAGGCATACATTTCTTGATAAAGGTCTCCTCCTCGTCCCGCCAAAGGTCACCTCGATAATTGGGGTCAAAGCTGATGAAGGATTCCTGGGTAAGCGCATCAAATAAATAACGGCTATACGCTTCTTCCAGTCCGCCACCCAGTAAGGCGGTCGCGGCTCCCAAATGCACCATATTCCCCTTGAAGCCTTTTTTGACCCGGGAATCATATTTCAATTTTTTATCCGCACCCCGGCTAAAGACAAAATCGCGCTCCCCATCATCGGCCAAGGACACAAAAGCCAAGGTGGTAAAGGTCTTGCTGCGTTGCGCCAAAGTAACATCCACATTATTTTGCTTTAGCACGTCCAGCAAAAATGTTCCGAACGGATCTTGGCCTACACTACCAATAAACAAACCAGAACCCCCTAATTTGGATATGGCACAGGCCACATTTGCGGGGGCGCCCCCGGGTTTTTTTGTAAAGGTATTGGCCCTCGAGAGATCATTGCCCTGACCTTCGGCCACAAAATCGATCAACAACTCCCCGATGCAGTAAATGGTTTTCATAACGCCCGAAATTTTGCTAAGGTACCTACAAATTATACCTGGAACCAAAAAAACAAAAGCATTTTTGTAAATGCCCTATGTGCTTAGAGCGTTTTGTTGAAGTCCGTATCATTTTTAGGCAACCCAAAAAATAAAAAGGAATCAATTCTATAACATAAAAAACGCTTAACAAGAGATTTTAATGGAATGGAAGACAGCGGTATGGGTCATACTCTTCTTGGAACCGATGCCAATTAGACAATTTTCGATTGTAGCCGATTTACGTTAAAGTCGTCCAGGGACCCCAAGTGGAAGAAAACGTTTTCATTTTGTAAATTTTTCGTTTTGGCAATTTTTGTCCTTGTCATGATAAGCTTTATTGCGATTTTTGCACGATGGAATCGAAACGAACGTTGGTCATAGGAGATATCCATTCGGGACTCAAGGCCTTGAAACAGGTATTGAAAAGGGCGGTGGTCACCCCAGAGGATAGGTTGATTTTTTTGGGGGACTACGTGGACGGATGGAGTGCCGCCGTGGAGACCATCAATTTTTTAATGGAACTGGAAGGCACTCACAACTGCATTTTTTTAAAGGGGAATCATGATGAGCTCTGTTACGATTGGCTCACTACTGGAGAGGATAACCTTACTTGGTTACAACATGGAGGAATGGCCACCAGGAATTCCTATCAAAATGCGGATGCGGAAACCATATCTGCCCATCTGGTGTTTTATGAAGCGCTTAAAAACTACCATCTCGATGAAAAGAATCGATTGTTCTTGCACGCTGGTTTCACCAACCTAAGGGGTATAGATCATGAATATTTTACCAAGACATTTTATTGGGACCGGACTCTTTGGGAGTTGGCTCGATCCCTGAATCCCAATTTGAAGAAGGACGACCCCAATTATCCCAACCGATTGAAACATTATCGCGAGATTTATATTGGACATACCCCCATTTCCAAGGTGAAGGCAGTAAGTCCGCTAAGGGCCGCCAATGTATGGAACATCGATACCGGAGCGGCATTCAAGGGCCCCTTGACGGTTTTGGATATCGATACCAAGGAATTCTGGCAAAGCGATCCCGTACATGAATTGTATCCAACTGAAAACGGCCGCAATTGAAAATTGTGCGCTGCAACCCCTAGTTCCGTAATTTTAACGATCTTTACCAAAAAATAGATATGCCGGAAAAGAACATTAGGTTGGAAGTGATGCAGGCCATTGAGCCGCAAGTGCAAGGATTTATGGATTCCTTTCTAATTCCCATAGAGGACATATGGCAACCTTCCGACTTTTTGCCCGATTCCCAGAACGATAATTTCCAAGATAGTATTGAACAATTGCGTGAGGAATCCAAGGAATTGGGATACGACTTTTGGGTAACCATGGTAGCGGATACCATTACGGAGGAGGCCTTGCCCACTTATGAGTCTTGGCTCATGGACGTGGAAGGTATCGATCAGCATAAGGAAGGTGGAAGCGGATGGTCCAAATGGGTCCGGGCATGGACCGCCGAGGAGAACCGCCACGGTGATGTGCTGAACAAGTTCCTATATCTTTCCGGTAGGGTAAATATGCGGGAGATGGAGATTACCACTCAGCACTTGCTCAACGATGGGTTTGATATTGGGACCGATCGCGACCCCTACAAAAATTTTGTGTATACCAGTTTTCAGGAATTGGCTACCAATATTTCCCACAAACGCGTGGGACAATTGGCCAGGAAGAAAAGCAATGCCCTTTTGGGAAAGATGTGCACCATTATCGCGGGGGACGAGATGCGACACCATTTGGCCTATCGCGAGTTTGTAAAGACCATTTTTGGCGAGGACCCTAGTGGAATGATGTTGGCCTTTGCGGATATGATGAAGAAAAAGATCGTAATGCCTGCCCACTTTTTGAGAGAATCCGGTGGGGTGGTAGGCGAGGCATTTGAAAATTTTTCGAACTGCGCCCAACGCCTTGGCGTTTATACGGCTATGGATTATATCGATATTCTTAAAAAACTAAACGCTTATTGGCAAATTGATTCCATTCGTGCCCTTTCCGATGAGGCCCAGCGTGCAAGGGACTATCTTGTGAAGTTGCCGGACCGATTATTGCGTATTCAGGAACGTATGAAATTTCCGGAGGATGAGTATCGCTTTAAATGGGTAGAGGCCAACGGAACGTTATAAATAAAGCCCGCATAAGCGGGCCTTTCTTGTTAAGATGGGTTTTCCTAATTGTTATAGCTTGCCGTGATCATGTTCTTCCTGCCACTTGAATAACGCTTTCCATTTACCCTCATAGGCCATTTTGGCCTGCATGGGCCAAGAAGCTGGATCATGGACCTTATAGCGTTCACCCCCGGTTTCAAGAATCTCCCGGCAACGGGCAACGGGCGTTTCGGACAGCTCCTTCCATGTTTTGATGCCTGCATCCTTGAACATTTGCTGTATTTTGGGTCCAATACCTTCTATTACAGTAAGATCGTCCTTCTTTATTGCCTTTCCAAATGCAGCCTTTGCCTTGGCAGCGTCAAAGGGAATAAGGGCTGCCTTTGCCGCCTCTTCCAGTTTGTTGTTGCAGGCCTTCAGGTCGGCTTTGAGTTTTGCATTATTTCCTTGTAATTTCTGTATTTCGGCGGAGTTATCCTTTCCCTTGCCTATTAGGTATCCAAAGTAGGCACATAAAAGGCCTACAAGCAAGGGAATCAACCAGCACCAAATGTTCATAGTCGAAAAATCCATATTCTCAAGAGTTTATAGGTTAATGAATAGTGTACTGCATTATAACGGCTTACGGGGGATAACCGGGAAAAGATCCTTAAAGGGCACCTTTGGTTTTAAGCAAGCGAGGCCTTCAAGTACTAGTTCAGAATAGGGCTACATTCACTGCAGAGCATTATATAATACCATATCCCTGCCAGGATAGTAATGATGATGCCCAATAGATTTGTTGTTTTCCTGGTCATGATCAAAAATGGATGAAACGTTTAGTTTACAATGTATTAAAAAAATACTAAATAATGTTAAAGCCCAAGGTTAAATCGGGGTAAACGGAAGGTCAAGGATGGTAGAAGAGGTTCGTTTTTGACCTAACCATACAGTTTTTTGGACCATTTATATAAAACAAAACCCGCTTTTCAGAAATGTTGGGGAACTTGTATAAAAATTGACCCTGCTGCCCTATCTCTCCCGACAAGGTTCCGGCATTGGGATAGGGTTTTCGATATTTTGAGTTAGTTAGTTTGGTTTGTTAACCCGTTATCTCCTAAGATTGGACCATAGCGGGTTTTCTTTTTACAAATCAAATGTGATCCCTTGGGCCAAGGGTAGTTGATCGGTGAAATTAATGGTGTTCGTTTGCCTGCGCATATAAATTTTCCAAGCATCCGAGCCACTTTCGCGACCGCCGCCAGTTTCCTTTTCACCGCCAAAAGCACCACCAATCTCGGCACCTGAGGTTCCGATATTCACATTTGCGATACCGCAATCGCTTCCAGCAGCGGAAAGAAACTTTTCGGCTTCCCGCAAATTGGTGGTCATTATGGCGGACGAGAGTCCCTGGACCACGCCATTTTGAAGCGCTATGGCGTTTTCCACTTCCCCGCTGTATTTTAGCAGGTATAAAATGGGGGCAAAGGTTTCCTGCTGCACAATGTCAAAATCATTATCGGCTTCAGCAATGGCAGGTTTTACATAACAACCGCTCTCATAGCCTTCACCTTCAAGAATACCGCCATCAACAATAAGCCGCCCGCCTTGGGTTACCACTTGTTCCAGGGCATTTTTATATCCTTTAACGGCATCGGTATCGATCAACGGACCTACATGCATGTTTTGATCCAACGGATTCCCGATCCGTAATTGTTGGTAGGCATCGGTGAGTGCACTTTTTACCTGATCATAGACGGATTCATGCACGATTAATCTACGGGTGGAGGTACAACGTTGGCCACAGGTGCCCACTGCCCCGAATACCGCACCGATAACGGTCATTTTGATATCGGCATCCGGTGTAACGATAATAGCATTGTTTCCTCCAAGTTCCAAAAGCGACTTTCCAAGTCGGGCGGCCACCGCTTGGGCAACAATTTTCCCCATCCGTATGGATCCAGTGGCGGAAACCAAGGGAATTCTCGTATCATTGGTCAGCAATGCCCCAACGGTATGATCTCCATTGATCAAACAGGAAATTCCCTCGGGCAAGTTGTTTTTTGCGAGTACGGAGGCAATGATATTTTGGCAGGCTACCCCACATAAGGGTGTTTTTTCCGAAGGCTTCCAAACACAGACATCCCCGCAAACCCAGGCCAATGCCGTGTTCCAGGCCCAAACGGCCACTGGGAAATTAAAAGCGGATATAATACCCACTATACCTAAGGGATGATATTGCTCGTACATACGATGTCCGGGACGTTCGGAATGCATAGTAAGGCCGTGCAATTGGCGGGAGAGACCCACGGCAAAATCGCAAATGTCAATCATTTCCTGAACTTCACCCAAGCCTTCTTGATAACTCTTCCCCATTTCATAGGAGACCAACTTCCCCAGGGGTTCCTTAAGTTGGCGAAGTCTTTCGCCAAATTGTCGCACAATTTCACCGCGTTGGGGTGCAGGGGTGGTGCGCCATGCGCCAAATGCCGCAGCGGCCCTGTCCACAACAATTTCATAATCTTCTTGTGTGGAACCTTGTACACTTCCTATCAATGCACCATCAACTGGGGAATAAGAAGAAATAAGGTCTCCCGAACCAAAATTCTCCGAACCTGTGGATGTACCCTTGTTGATCTCCTGGATGCCTAGTTGATCCAAGGCCTCCTTTATCCCAAAATCAGTTGCTACTACCGACATTTTATAACTTTTTACGAATGAATTGTTAGATTTTTGACAAAACTACAAATATTAAACATTTTCCCCTCAGAAAATGGTAGCATGTTATGTGGTTTCATTTCAACAAAATCAGAAGCATGGCCAGGAGAGCTGGAAGTGCCTGCACAAAAAATATTTTTTTATCGGCCGTAACGGCTCCAAAGATGCCGGCAACGGAAATGCATCCCAGAAAAAACAGGGCAATGTAATCGGCCCAAACACTATCCTGGATAAAGAAGGTCCATACCAGTCCGGCGGCCAAAAAACCGTTGTACAAACCCTGGTTTGCGGCCAAAGGCTTGGTGGGCTCAAAAAGTTCGGCTGGGAAGTTCCGAAATACTTTTCGGCCCCTGGTGGTCCATGCGAACATTTCGAACCATAGAAAATAAAGATGGAGCAGTGCGATCAATCCGACCAGGACCTTGATTGCCGTTATCATGTTGCTATTCCTTAGCGATAAATCGTTCGTCTACCGGCATTACGGTACCGCAATTGGAACAGGTGCGCAACTCCTTGGAGCTGTAAAAGTGTTTGAAATGTGCCAAGAAGTCCTTCTCAATATCGTTCAAGGTAAAATAGGCCTCATACAGTTTGTTGTTGCAATTGTCGCAGAACCAAAGCAGCCCATCATCCACATTCATGTCGGCTCGTTTACGTTCCACTACAAGCCCTATGGAACCTTCATGGCGTACAGGGGAATGTGGTATTTTGGCAGGATGTAAATACATGTCCCCGGGCCCCAAATGAAAGGTTTTCTTCTGTCCATCTTCTTGGATATGGACCTCTATATTTCCTTCTAATTGGTAAAAAAGTTCTTCGGTCTCATTGTAGTGGTAATCCTTACGGGCATTGGGACCCGCAACGACCATCACGATATAGTCCCCGGCATCCTTGTATAAATTCTTATTACCTACCGGGGGTTTTAAGGTTGCTCTATTTTCCTCGAGCCATTCGTTGAGGTTGAAAGGAGGTGGGATTGCCATAATTTTTGGATATCGATTATGGTCACCGCAAAGATTCGACAAGTTCAGCACTTTGGGGACCGGAATTCTATGGTATCAAATGTAATAAAAGAAACCGATTCCATTGGCTTGTTTACTACCTAAGAAAGAAGATATGCCTATCCAGTCAAACTTTCAAACTTTAAGATGGGAAGTTGGGGTAGCCAGAAAGGGATTTAAAGCTTGTTGGGAAACCTATTAACCGGAAAGATCAATTGGTTAGCGATAGAAAAGCTGGGTAAAATAGAAGTTGCCGTTTGCATCCTTTTTTACACTAACCGCGGTATGGGTAAATTCACCTTCCATGGTCTTTTTATGGCTGGAACTATTGAGCCATCCTTCCAAGGCCTCCTGGGCATTGTCATAATCCTTGGCTACATTTTCCGCTACATATTCCGCATTTACCTCGGACGAGATGCTAGAGGCGCGTGCACTGAAATTATCGTGACTTAAATCGCCTTTGGCGATCATATAGTCGTTGTGGTTATCGGCATATTTATGGGCCACCGCACTATACTCCAATACGGTCTGGCCTAAGGCCGCCCTATGATCGTTTACTGCCAGTAGTAGCTCTTGTTCCACCGCTACCACGTTTTCGGCCTTCGGAAAGGAACCTACATTCACATTCTCAATGGATTCCTTGGTACAAGAAGTTGCGACCCATACCAACCCTGCCAAAAACACATGTCCTACCTGTATGTAAACAGAATGTAACTTACACTTCATACAATGTTCTAAATTGTAAGTAGGCGTTCCAACAAGTAGGGTCGAGTGATTTGGGGGGCTGGGTTCCAAAGATAATCGGGGAGCCCAATGTTGATGGGGAAATCAACCGAGTAATATTAGAGAAAATTTTCCAGATCAGCCTTGGATACCAGCTTTTTTCGACAAATTACGTTTTTTGACCTATGTTACGTAATCCGGTCAACCTTGTCTTTCCCATCCATAGTTGGGAGCATGCTAAAAATAGGATGTAGCATTTACTTGTAATCCAGGTTGCTCATTATTGTTGTCCGACTTCAGCACTTTTGAAAAGACCAAGCTTCCAATTTCCTTAATGGGTTCATAAAGTATGGAATTCTGGACCGCTTTGCTTTGGGTCAGACCGGTGGAGTGGCTTATGCGCTCGAAAAAGATGAGAAGCGCCCCAAGGATTACAGCAACTTTGAGCATCCCAAAGAGACCTCCTGCGATTTTATTGAGTAGGCCCAACATGGCAAAATCCGCGATTTTCGTCAAGAATTTTCCAGCAAGGTGCACTACAAGCACGATGGCGATAAAGGTGATTATAAAGGCGGTAATATGGATATAACGCTCCTCCCATTCCATATTTTCGGAGAGATAGTCCCCCGCATAATAGGAGAAGTGAATGGCCCCGAAAATTCCGGCCACAAGGGCAATAATGGATGCAATTTCCAGGAAAAGGCCATTTTTGAGACCCCTCCAGAGGCCCCAAAGCAATAGCAATCCCAAAACAATATCCAAGAAACCCATGCGCCAAAAGTTGTAACAAATATAGCGCATTGATTTGTACCTTTGACGGGACCATAATAGTAGAAAAATACATAGGCAATGTCCAGGGACGTACAATTACGGGAGCGGTGGGAAGTATTGGTGCAGAAACTCTCGGCACAATTCTCTGATGGGGACCTTTTGGAATTGGACGCCATTATCTATTTGGTGGGGGTCCAGGAATTGGGCCAATATCATAGAACGTATAAAAAGGACGAGAAACTCAATTTGATGCATATCGCAATCTGCAGGTTGTTGGAGCCTTACGGATATTATGAGTTTGATTTTTTTGATGAGGATGGTTGGCCCCATTACACCGTAAAGGAAGAATTACCCGCTCTAAAGGCAGGGGAGCAGACCGTATTGATGAAGGAGGCCATTGTCCATTATTTTGTGGAACGCGCTTACATAGATTGAAGTTGATCCGGTTTTCCCCGATGCATGCAACTCCATTACTATAAAACCGGTTCATTTATACATCCAAATCGAATACCGTACCCATGGAAGATAATTTGTATTATGCCGTAATTTTTACCTCAACCCTTTCCAAAATCCCCAATGGATATGATGAAATGGCCATAGAAATGGAGGAACTGGCGAAAAAGCAACCGGGATTCTTGGGTTTTGAAAGTGCACGGGACCAAGTGGGCATTAGCATAAGCTATTGGAAAGACCTGAAATGCATTGCGGACTGGAAGGCACATTCCGACCATGAATTTGCGCAAAAAAAGGGAATCCTGGACTGGTACCAATGGTACAAGGTGCGCATTTGCAAGGTGGAACGCGAATACGATTTCTTCAAAGAAAGTACTTCCTAACATCAAGAATTTGGTCTTGGGCCGCTACTTCCCGAACCACAAGAAAGGCCTCTTAAAAAAGTTCCCGTTACTACAACGATGGAGTGGTCCACCCACTTTGAAATGGGTGCATTAAGTTCTATATTTAGATTCTTAGCCAATTTTTATGAGCAGAAACTATGTTATTTCGTTAGATCAAGGCACGACCAGTTCCCGCGCCCTACTTGTGGATACCGAAGGGAGTATACAGGGAATGGTCCAAAAGGAGTTCCAACAGATTTTTCCGAAATCCGGTTGGGTCGAACATGACCCTATGGAAATTTTGGAATCACAAATGGCGGTATTCCATGAATTGGTGCAAAAGGAAAACATAGCACCCTCGGAAATCAAGGCCATTGGAATAACCAATCAACGCGAAACCACCTTGGTGTGGGATAAAAATACGGGAGAACCGGTATACAACGCCATTGTTTGGCAGGACATACGCACCGCGGATATTTGTGAAGAACTAAAAAATAATGGGCATTCCGATTATGTTCGAAAGACCACTGGCCTGGTCATCGATTCCTATTTTTCCGGGACCAAGGTCAAATGGATATTGGATCATGTAGAGGGGGCCAAGGCCAAGGCCGAAAAAGGGGATTTGCTTATGGGTACCGTGGACACCTGGCTGGTTTGGAACATGACCGGAAGGAAAAACCATGTAACGGATTATACCAACGCCTCGCGCACTATGATCTATAATATTGCCGATTTGGACTGGGACGAGAAGTTATTGGACACCTTGGGAATACCCAAGTCCATGCTTCCCGAAGTGAAGCCTTCCGCCCATCATTTTGGGGATTATGAAATGGATGGGGTCAACATTCCTATAGCAGGCATCGCGGGCGACCAGCAAGCGGCACTTTTTGGCCAAGGGTGCTTTACCAAAGGAACAGCAAAAAACACCTACGGCACCGGTTGTTTTATGTTGATGAACACCGGGGAGACCCCGCAATTTTCAAAAAATGGGCTTCTCACCACCATAGCCTACGGTTTGGACGGAAAGGTGAATTATGCCCTGGAAGGGAGTATTTTTATTGCCGGCGCTGCCATACAGTGGTTGCGCGATGGTTTGGAACTAATCAAACATGCGGCGGAGACCGAAGCCCTGGCCCATTCTGTGGAAGGGGAGAGCTCGGTCTATGTGGTACCTGCATTTGCCGGTTTGGGTGCGCCTTATTGGGACATGTATGCCCGAGGGGCCATATTTGGACTGACAAGGGATACCGGAAAGGCACATTTGGCCAAAGCCACATTGGAATCCTTGGCCTATCAGACCAAGGATATTCTAAAGGCCATGGAAGATGACTCTGGAATCCAATTGGCTAACCTGAGGGTAGACGGCGGGGCCTGTGCCAACAACTATTTGATGCAATTCCAGGCAGATATTCTGGATACGGAAGTACATCGCCCTGAAGTGATAGAATCCACGGCCATGGGGGCTGCTTTTCTGGCCGGAATTCAGGTGGGGCTTTGGACGCAGGAGGATATTGATCAGAACAGACCCATGAACCGTATTTTTGAACCCAGTTTTGATCGTGTAAAACGAAAACGATTGTACAAAAAATGGCAAATGGCCGTAGATCGTTCCAAGGGTTGGGAAGAAAAATCGTAAAAACCGAAATGAGTTCAACATGAACATAAAGTTTTCAAACCTGGACAGGGCCAAGACAATTGGAAAATTGTCCAATACCACATTTGATTTGGTGGTTATCGGGGGAGGTATCACCGGAGGAGGCATTGCGTTGGACGCCGCTTCCCGAGGGCTAAAGGTAGCCTTGGTGGAAAAAGGTGATTTTGCCTCGGGCACCAGCAGTAAATCAACCAAACTGATTCATGGTGGATTGCGTTATCTGAAACAATTTGATTTTTGGCTGGTGAAGGAAGTGGGTTCCGAAAGGGCCATTGTTCACAAATTGGCACCCCATTTGGTCCTTCCGGAAAAAATGTTGTTGCCATTGATCGAAAATGGTTCCTACGGAAAATGGTTGACCTCTATTGGGCTTAAGGTCTATGATATTTTGGCGCAGGTTTCCGGAGATGATAAGCGTAAGATGCTTACAAAAAAGGAAGCGATGAAACTGGAACCTTTGTTGCCCAAGAAGATATTGAACGGAGCGGGATACTATGCCGAATACCGAACGGACGATGCACGACTGACCATAGAAAACATTAAGACCAGCCTTCAATTTGGTGCCGTGGCGCTTAACTACACCGAAGTTATTGATTTTGTGTATGAAGATAAACGAGTATCTGGAGTCCAAGTAAAGGATGGTATCCATGGGGAGGAATTCCACATAAAATCAAAATATGTCATTAACGCCGCAGGCCCATGGGTGGATGAACTGCGTGGAATGAACAATTCCAAAAAAGGAAAGCGGTTGCACTTGACCAAGGGGGTACATCTGGTGTTTCCCCATGAGAAACTTCCGGTGAAACAGTCCGTGTATTTCGACATCCCGGACGGACGGATGATGTTCGCCATCCCTAGGGGTAAAATCACCTACATTGGGACAACGGATACCAATTTCAACAAGGACAAGGACAAAGTCCAAACCGATTTGGCGGATGCCATTTATCTCATATCCGCCGTTAACAATATGTTCCCGAAAATCAATTTGGAGATGGAGGACATCATTTCTTCGTGGGCGGGGCTGCGTCCGTTGATCCATGAGGAAGGGAAGTCGGCCTCGGAACTTTCCCGTAAGGACGAGATTTTCACCTCGGATTCCGGATTGATCAGTATAGCTGGGGGCAAATTGACAGGCTATCGCAAAATGGCCGAACGCGTAGTGGATCGAATCGCCAAAAATATGGAGGAGGATCATGAATGGGAAGTTGAGGAATGTTCCACGGAGACCATTCCATTATGCGGCAATGTCGGGTTTAAGAAATTCAAACACGTAAACAAGTACATCGCAGAAATCTATGAGCGTATTGAGGGAGATGGATTCACTCCTTATGATGCCTGGTTTTTGGTGACCAACTATGGCAAACAGACCGAAACCATTTTGGATATCTATTCCGGATTACAGGAGACGGACAACAGAATTAGAATGGCCAGGGCCGAGCTACGGTTCGGTGTGGATTACGAAATGGTTCATAGTCCCATGGACTTTTTCATTCGCAGAACGGGTAGATTATATTTTGATATTGAAAGTGTGCGACAGTTGATGGATCCACTCTTGCAAGAATTTAAAGTTCTCTTCGCCATGGATGATGCTCAGATACTCTCCTGGAAGGAGGAGTTATTGCATGAAATCGAGTTGCATTCCAAATTTGACCTGGAGCGAGTTTAAGGACTGGTCCCTGTTAGTTCTTGAGCCCACTCAATAAGTATCGATACGGTACCTTCGTCCCATATGCCAGCTTTTCCCTCAAAGGAATCCTTGGCCGTTTGGTGAATGGTGTTCCAGTGGTCCAAGCCCGGATACTCCAAAAGCTTGTGGTCCGTATGTCCATTTCTTTTTAACACTTCGATAATCATATGATTGTCAAAGGCGGACATGATCCAGTCATTGGTCCCTCTAAGTATTCTAACGGGAACCTTCAATTTTTCCCATTGTCCGGCAAGATTAAAGTCCTGTAATTGATGATAGTAGCTTACCGGTCTGCCATACATATGGGCCGGGGCATGGTAGTTGAATTTCCCCAAGGCAGGATAGGTATCGACTACTTCCTGATAGGTTTTCTTTTCTATGAGCATCCCATGGTACAAAGGAATAAAATAGTTGTTCATTTTTTCTACAATCTCGGTTTCCGTGTTCCCTTGAAACTGCAGGATTCTACGTTCTATCTCCAACATATGTTCGTACCAGGTCTTAAAAAAGGTACCATCCGAAATGACACCGGCCAAATTAAATTCGTTGGCCAACAGAGGTGCGATCGCGCTGCCCATACTGGAGCCATAAACAACAATTTTGTCCGGATCTACATAATTCTTCGCTTTTAGACTGCGTGCTGCCGCTCGATATCCGGCCAAATCCGTCAGGAAATTGGATTGGCCACAGTCCCCATCGCTATCACCGACCCCCGGTTTTTCTATGCGCATGACTACCATACCGGATTTTTCCACCAAATCCTTAATGGTCTGTACCCAATTTCCACTTCTTCCGGGATAGGTTTCTATACTGGAGCAACTTAGGCCGCCGATCAGCAGTATGGCAGCTTGCTTCCCCTTTTTACGGGGTTTGGTGATTATGGTTCGCTGCGTGATGCCATAACTGCTTGTCACTTCTTCGTAGAAGGTATCCAAATTTTGGTGCGACTCCTTTGCCAACGGTTCGAACAACAGCTCTTTTTGGAAAAGGGAATCCTTTCGTATGGCCTCGATTTTAATAGGTGCGTTTCCTCTAAGCCCGTAGAAAACATCTGTCCAGATAGCCTCGTCCGTAATAGGAAGTCCATTGACTCGAATGATACGGTCGCCAACGATAAATCCGGCTTGGGCCAGTGGACCATCGCTTTCCAGAGAACGTATTTCGGCTCCAGATTGTCCTTTTTCCGGGGCAGCTATTCTTGCTTTCCACTGTGCCCTTCTCCCTAGATATTGGGCGTTTAACAGGGGATAAGCGGTTAGGAATAACATCAGGGTTATTAAAATGGGCTTTGCTGCTGAATTCATCTAAATCGATTTTAAGTTTTCTTAAAAGTAGAATGCCTAACTTTAAGATTTCGTCGATTTATGTGTTCTCCGGTGCTTTTTATGTGAAAAGTCTTCCGAGCATGATTTAATTTTTGGGAAGATGAAAAACGGACCTAATTTTTACCTCTTCAATTCCAGAATGGCTACCCACATTCTTTTCTGGGTAGGGTATTATATTTTCTTTGGCTTTCTTTGGGCTGGCCCGGAAGGCTATTTGGCTTCCTTCTATTTGGAGTTTGTATTGATGCCGATACGGATTTTGGCCGTATATACTACCCTGTACTTTTTGTTGCCCAAATTCCTATTAAGACGCAGATTTGCCCCATTCTTTGTTGGATATCTTGTTATGCTTTTATTGGCAGGCGCGCTTCAAAGGGTATTTATTCATCTTTTTTATGAGGAATTGATGCTCAATGATTTGAGTAAAGGGCTATTTAGTATTCGAATGTTGATTCGGGCCATGGTTTTGACCAATACAACGGTATTATTGGTCATGGGGGCAAAACTTTTCCAATTATGGGCCATCGAGCGGGAAAGGAATGAACGGAAGGCCGAGAAAACCTTGGAACTAAAGGCCAACCGGAGGATTCATCGGGTTGCAACCGGTCAGATCATATTTATTGAAGGATTGGGTAATTATGTAAGCTACCATCTTTTGGATGGGACCAAGATTACCGTTTATGGAAGTGTAAAAAATGCTCTGGCCGCACTTCCACCCAATTTTACCAGAGTGCACCGGTCCTACATTGTGAACAAAGACCACATTAAATCCTACGATTTAAATTCCGTTGAGGTCCAAAACAAATTTATTCCAAGAGGGACCAGTGCCAAGGATGATCTTCTGTTGGAGTAGAATGGTGGTTGGATGTCGTTAATTCAACAAGTGGGTAAGGGCTTTAAAGGTCTTCTTTACGTTTTTACCGGAATAAAGTACGTCATAAACGGCATCAATTATAGGGGTTTTTACCTTTTTGGAAAGCTTCTCCTTAATTTCATGGGTGCTCTTGGCTGCATAGTATCCCTCGGCCACCATATTCATTTCCATCATCGCACTTTTTACCGTGTATCCTTTCCCGATCATATTTCCGAACATTCGATTGCGGCTAAATGTAGAATACCCCGTGACTAAAAGGTCTCCCAAATACGCAGATTCGCTAATATTACGGTCAATGTTATGGATGCGTTTGGTAAAGCGCTTCATCTCGCGAATGGCATTGCTCATAAGAACACTTTGAAAATTATCGCCATAACCCAGTCCGTGGGCCATACCGGCGGCAATGGCATAGATATTCTTAAGCATTGCGGCGTATTCCGTACCGATGATATCCTTGGTAATCTTGGTCTTAATATAGGAGCTCTTTAAATTTTTTGCGACAAGCTTCGCCTTTTTGGCGTCCATACAGGCAATGGTCAGATAGGACAGACGCTCCAGGGCTACCTCCTCGGCATGGCAGGGACCGGTTATTACTCCAATATTCTCAAATGGGATACCATATTTGGCGTTAAAATGCTCGCCCACGATCAATCCTGTTTCCGGAACAATGCCTTTAATTGCGGAAAACACGATTTTATCCGAAATAGGAACGGTCATTTTGTGCAATTCACTTTCCAAAAAAGCGGATGGAATGGCAAATATGAGCATATCGGCGGCTGATACCGCGGTATCCAGATTATCGGTCAATTGTAGCTTGCTAAGATCCAATTCCACGGATGAAAGGTAATTGGGATTATGTCCTTGGATCTTTATATACCCTATGGCATCACCGTTTCTCATATACCAAATAACATTGTCCAGGTTTTCGGTGAGCATTTTAATAAGGGCCGTGGCCCAGCTTCCTCCACCCAATACGGCAAATTTTAAGCTATTGTCCATCTAATCTTTTTGGACCTAAAGGTCGGTCGTTCAAAAATCAAAAATACCCAAAATAAAACCCTTTGCCTTAAGCATTGATTATCAAAAGATTAATAAAAATGGCACGGTGGTTGCTCCTATGCTAAGGAACAAGAATATCCCATGTTATGAAAGTAAAACTACTTTTTGGAACAATCCTAATGGCCACCTTACTGACCTCCTGTTATACCGAGGTCATTGTGGAAGATGAATTTATCGAGGATTCCGCATTCAACACGGATCTGGTATTGCAATCCTATGATCTGTGGTATGTGGATATTCACCAGACCCGCGGCAACGGTGAAGTTCCTTTTCTCCAGAGGGCCTTTACCATTTCCTTTATTGACGGTGTAGTGCATGCCAACAATAATCTGGTGGGAATCGGTAAAACGGGAAATGGTGTAGGTATAGATGTGGGATATTATGCCACCACCCGGGCCGCGGTGGAGATCGATCACGATGTGGATGGGCTATGGCTATTGGAAATCTTTGTGATCAACGGGAATACACTTGAACTATTTGATGGTCGTTCCAATACCTCTTACATATTAAGGGGATATCAGCGAAACGATTTTGATTATGATTTCGTATTCTACGATAACATCAACTACTTTTTACAAGAGTATGATGCTTGGGAAAAAATATATGTGAGCGAGGAAGGCGCCCTAAATGATTTTGATGATGAAAACTTCCTGCAATTTCAACCGGATTTTTTTAGGTCTTCCATAGACGCTACTGGAACAGCCTTGGGTGCGCTGCAATGGGATTTTGAAGGGAATTATCAGGTGTATGACACAGAAAACGATGAAATGCTTAAAACTTTAACATTGGCATACGATTTTATGGGCAATGATTACTTTGAGTTGTACGTTATTGATGATAGCACTATTGAATTGTACCATCCGTCTAGTGGAACCCTTTACGAATTTAGAGGAAGGGGGTACCGAGAATACTTAAAATCAGGTAAGGGGCTAGAATTAAAGAAGCGGATAAAAACGTCCAATCCTGTAATGAAGGTTGAACGAAAAAGAAAACAATAAAAGTTTTGGTTGGTTATTTAGTTAGGAATCGCCCTGGATCACAAGTTGAATTCGGGGCGGTTTTTTTTAACTATGATATCACATCAGACCAAAAGGATGGCCTTGACATTTTCATCATATCATCATGATCTATGTTTTCGTTTAAATTCTGAAGGGTTTTCCCCGGTAACCTTTTTAAATATTCGATTAAAATAGGACAGGCTTTCAAATCCGCAGTCGTAACAGGTTTCGCTAATATTTTGTCCGGTTAAGAGTAAACGTTTAGCTTGACTTATCCGGTATTGGTTTAAAAAATTGGTAAAAGTAGTCCCCGTAGCTTTCTTAAAGTAACGGCAAAAGGCAGGCTTGCTTAAATTGCAAAGCGCGGCTACCTCTTCCACTTGTATTTTACGTTGATACGCTTCGTCGATCAAAGCATAGATCTGCCGAATCCTGGCCTGTTCCTTATAACTATACCTATTTACGAAAGGCTGGCTATGCAGCAATTCAAATTCCTTACTTTCCGATAGAAATCGGAGAATGGAAAGAATCTCCATAAAAAATTCGAAGGGAGCCAACGTATATAGTTTCTTCATCCGCTCGCCCGCTTTGTTCTTGGTATCTCCCGAAAAGGCCAAACCGTACTTGGAAAGCTCCATAAGACGATTCACGGACTGCAGTTCCGGCATTTCCGCGGCCACCGATTGTTTAAAAGCTGGTTTTATGTGCAAAACTTCTTTTCTATAGGACGTGCTTACACCATGGTCGAAATTCAGATGCGGGATATTGGAACCTATGAGTACCAGGTCGCTATGGACATATGGTGAGATATGGTCGCCTACGTGTCGGGTGGCATTGGCCCCCTCTATGTAGACCAGTTCGAACTCCGGATGAAAGTGCCAATAATAGAGATGGTTCAGTTTGGGATCATGCAACAACCGGAACGGACTTTTGGAATCGGATTCGATGTTCTCCAGCTGTATTTTCATTCCTAAATATAACAAAATTGCCCCTTATTTACAATTAATCAATATAAAATATCAATATAGTTCAAATTTTGGTCAATATGAAGGTAGATTTCCAAGGCATATCGATATAGTTTTACCCTATCAATTAAAGAGGAATAATAAAAGAATCAGATCATGCAACAGACAAAAATCAAGATGGAAATGGCCAACAAGGCCCATGAAGAAATCCCTGGCAACCCATCCACCGCCACCAGTAGCAAAATTAAATTGAACGACCGATCCAATGGTAAGGCTCTACGTGTTCTTAGTGAAGAGGACTGGCAGTTTTGGATCCATAACGGCTTCATTGTCATAAAGAATGCGGTATCCAAGGAACAGGCAAAGGCCACGGCCGATTTTCTTTGGGAATTTGACGAAAAGGACCCCAATGATCCAGAGACCTGGTATGCGCCTGCGCGTGCTGAAATGCAAATGAAAGAGCTAACCGGTACCGGTATGGTAGAAGTTTATAATCACCAACACCTCTGGAACAACCGTCAGACCCAGCGCGTATACGATGCCTTTGTAGATGTTTGGGGCACGGAAAAGCTTTGGGCCACCATTGACAGGGCCAATCTTAATTTTCCACTTCCTCCGGGAGTAGAAAAAAAAGGATTTATCCACTGGGACTATGATCCCGAGACCAGACCACAGAACGTTCAGGGCGTATTGGCCTTGGCCGATCAGGATGACGAGAACATGGGTGGTTTTCAGTGTATTCCATGGCTCTACAGAAACTACGATAGCTGGAAATTGACCCAACCCGAGGATAGGGACAGGTTTCAGCCCGATATTTCGGATTTGGAAGATAAGATCGTAAAGGTGAAAATGGAGGCCGGTGATCTGCTGATCTTCAATAGTACAGAGCCCCATGGCATACGGCCCAATAAATCCAAGGACAAAGTGCGTATTGCACAGTATATCTCCATGATGCCTGCCGAGGAGGATAACGAAGAGCTTCGAAATTGGCGGGTCAATTCCTGGAAAAATAGGGTGGCCCCTGAAGGGTATGCCTTTCCCGGTGACCCGAGGAATTGGGAACAGACACGTTATGGGACCGCCCAACTATCTCCTCTGGGGGAACGGTTGTTGGGACTGACAGATTGGTAAGAGTAGCATATTAAGGTCAAGGAAACCACCCGTTACCTAAACGGGTGGTTTCCTTTTTATAGGCATGCGATTATATGTTTTTTTGGTTTTCTTAACCTAAAACCAACGTGTTTGCCAGGGCGGCAGGTTAAATTTATGGCCTGTAAGCGGGCCAAACGTATATTTAACCCTATTTTTGCGGCCTTAAATTCATAAGGTTTGAAGAAATACCTGAATCTGTTCGATTTTTCACAAGAAGTAAATTACAAAACCGAAATTCTTTCGGGTCTTACCGTAGCCCTGGCCCTGGTACCAGAGGCCATTGCGTTTGCACTTATTGCAGGTCTATCCCCTTTGACCGGATTGTATGCGGCCTTTGTTATGGGATTGGTCACCGCTGTACTTGGTGGTCGGCCCGGGATGATTTCCGGAGCTACCGGTGCTGTGGCGGTGGTCATAGTTTCCTTGGCCCGGGATTTTGGAGTAGAATATGTTTTTGCCACGGTAATTTTGGCCGGACTCCTTCAGATGGCGACCGGATTTCTTCGTTTGGGCAAATTTATGCGCTTGGTGCCCCATCCCGTGATCTTTGGTTTTGTAAACGGTCTGGCCATCATCATCTTTCTCTCGCAGTTGGTGCAGTTTCAGGATACCGAGGGCAACTGGCTTAATGGCACACCATTGTACATTTTATTGGGGTTGGTACTATTGACAATGTTCATTATCTGGGGACTTCCTAGGCTTAGTAAGGTAATGCCCTCTTCTTTGGTCGCTATCCTGACCATCTTTGGTATTGTGGTATTTTTTGATATAGATACCCGGACCATTGGTGATATTGCTTCCATTCAAGGAAAGTTTCCTCCCTTTCATATACCGGAAATCCCATTTTCGTGGGAGACCTTGCAGATTATTTTTCCCTATGCTGCCGTGGTGGCCGGAGTGGGATTGATAGAAAGTTTATTGACTTTGAATATCGTGGATGAGATTACCGAGACCCGGGGCCGTGGGAATAAGGAAGCGGTGGCGCAGGGTACGGCCAATATTCTTTCCGGCTTCTTCTCTGGAATGGGCGGCTGTGCCATGATCGGCCAAAGTTTGATCAATACCTCCAATGGGGCCCGGGCCCGTTTGTCCGGGATTGTGGCCGCCGTAATGCTACTGGTCTTTATCATGTTCGGTTCGGAGCTTATAGAACAGGTTCCCATGGCCGCATTGACCGGTCTCATGATCATGGTGTCCCTGGGTACTTTTGAATGGGCAAGTTTGCGTACTTTTCGTCGTATGCCCAAATCCGATGTGTTGGTCATGGTCCTCGTTACCCTGGTAACGGTATTCCTTCACAATTTGGCACTTGCCGTATTGGTGGGGGTTATCATTTCCGCACTTGTCTTTGCCTGGGACAATGCCAAGCGAATTCGAGCCCGAAAATATGTGGATGAGGCAGGGGTTAAGCACTATGAAATCTATGGCCCCCTTTTCTTTGGTTCCACAACCTTATTCGCCCAGAAATTCGATGTGCTTAACGATCCTAAGGAGGTCATTATCGATTTTAGGGAAAGCAGGGTGGTGGACATGTCCGCTATAGAGGCCCTGAACAAGATTACGGAACGGTACCAAAAGGTAGGCAAAAAGGTACACTTGCGGCATTTGAGCAAAGATTGCATCCGCCTGCTTCAGAATGCGGACGATATTATTGAAGTAAATGTGCTGGAAGATCCTACCTATAAAGTAGTCGCCGATAGGGTTCAATAAGAGACCAAGGTCTCTTAAAAGTCTTTTAGCACTTAATTGTTCCTTTCGGTCGAATTAACGGCAGATGTGGAAATACCATAGCCTCCGGCCCAACCCAGCCAGTTTTTTAGTGAAATTTGTTTGTGAAAAGACTTGAATTCCATTTCGGAACTTTGAGTTAAACTAATTTTCAAATCTTTCATAACGGTGCCTTTTAATAGGTTTGTTTCCCTTAAGACGATTCGGTCTTGTGAAATAGGACAACTTGTATCAAAAATTTTGTGATCATAGTCCCTAATTTGAAATGGGCAAGGGTTGTGTTTTAAGACAATTACCTGCCCTAGGAATTCAAAATGGATGCAATAATTAGCAGGAATAACTTCTGAATCAGGTATAAGTTTGTGCTTGAATTTCCGAGAAACTTTATTTTAATTTTGGGCATTTTTCCCTAGCGGAATAAGGTCGGCAAACCAGAATCCCATAGAAGGGTCTGCTTTGTTGTTTTCTTGGTCCCCGGGTCTTTTATATTCCTTATAGACCTTCTCCCCTATATCGAAGGTTACCGGACGCTTAAAAATAGGCCCGTCAAAACAAAAAGTATGGAATTCACCATTTTCACCACAGGGATCTATGTTGGAAGGTAGGTCATTGAGAAAATACTTATCGATTTCCCGGCCTGCAAAGGAAGCATCCAGCACATCTGAATTAAGTGCAATTACTACGGCCTTAAAACCCAGGTCCAAGAACTCTGCTATCAATTCCCTGGAATTTCTTTGCCACAAAGGGAAAAGGCATTGTATACCATAAGGCCTCAATTGGGTTTCCCGGTAGTTTCTAAGGTCTTCCAAAAAAATATCCCCAAAGCCGCAATGCGTATATCCTTCGGAATGTAACTGATTTACCGCACATTCCAGTTGTGCATTGTATACCTCCATTGTAGGTTCCTCCGGCAATTCTACAAGGGTAAGCGGAAATTCCAAGGCACGAACCTGTTCTAGCAATAAGGTTCTTCTAAGACCGTGCATGGTAACTCGATCATGATGGGTATTTAGGGTCGTAAGCAATCGATCAACGTGGTACGTTCCCTTGTTTTTAAGGTGATATAGCGCCAAGGCGGCATCCTTTCCAGTACTCCAGTTGAAGTATGTTTTTTTGACTTTGGTTGCTGTGCGATCCATCGGAAATAGGCTGGGATAAAGTTATAGGGTAACTACTATAAAAAAAAGAAAACGGCATAAATATGCCGCCACATTCGGTTTGCTTCCCTCCGTTTGGCGGAAACGGATGTTGAACATATAAAGTTAACATTCACAAAAAAAAATCGGCCCATATCTTTACGCTAGGTTCACTATCACTTAAGACATGGCGGCTACCTTTAAGTCGTAAAAAATCAAAGTGATTTAGTAGTAATCAAAACTTTATCCAACATGAAAACCCATGCGCTATTTTTCAAAACAAAATTTCTTTTTCTTTTTTCCTTGCTTCTCCTTTCTTCCTGTATCTTGGACGACTTTATCGGACACCCGGGTGGAGGGGATGACGACGGAGTGATGGTAAGGTTCGCAAGTTATAATGCCTCATTAAATCGGTCCAATGAAGGGGAATTGATTTCGGACCTATCCACACCGGATAATGCCCAGGCCAAGTTGGTAGCTGAGGTCATACAACGACAGGCTCCGGATGTTCTGGCCTTATTGGAATTCGATTACGATTCCAATGGTGAGGCCTTGGATCTTTTTCAGTCCAATTACCTGGGAATAGGTCAGAATGGAGCGGAAGCGATTAGCTATGAGTATGCGTATGCCGTGGTTTCCAATACCGGGCTTTTGGCCGAAGTGGACCTAGATGGGAATGGTGAGGTATCCAGCCCCGGTGACACTTATGGGTTTGGATTTTTTCCAGGCCAATTTGCCTTTGCCATACTATCCGAGCATAAAATCCTAAAAGAAGACATCCGTACATTTCAACAATTCCTTTGGAAGGATATGCCGGAAGCCTTATTGCCCGTAAACGAGGATAATAGTTCCTACTATTCCGAGGATGCCTTGGATGTCTTTCGCCTATCCTCTAAAAATCATGTGGACATACCCATTGAAATCGACGAAGGGCATGTGGTCCACGCCTTGATTGCACACCCTACCCCTCCGGTATTCGACGGTCCCGAGGACCGAAATGGAACCAGGAACCACGATGAGATTCGGTTCTTTAGCGATTACGTCAATGATGGCGATTACATTTATGATGACAATGGATCAACGGGAGGCCTGTCTTATGGATCTTATTTTGTCATTATGGGGGATATGAATGCGGACACCTTTGATGGGGATTCCACCAATGACCCGATTAGTATGTTCGAGGCCAATTCCAAAATAAACCAAAGTGTCCTCACTGGAAATAAGATTCCATCAAGCGAAGGGGGTACCGAGGCCAGTATGGTCCAAGGGGAGATAAATGCGATGCACGTTGGTGATCCAGCCTACGACACAGCGGATTTCGGAGATTCCAATCCCGGGAATCTTAGAGTCGATTATGTGCTTCCATCAGCCAACCTAAAAGTTTTGCAATCCGGGATCTTTTGGCCCAAAGAAGCGGACCCCCGCAATGAACTGAACACCGCTTCCGACCACAAATTGGTTTGGGTGGATTTGGAACTTTGACCCCAAGGCCCGCTTTAATATACTAATAACTAAAGGCCCAATACAAAAACGTATTGGGCTTTTTCTTGCTTGGTATATTCTTTTATAAAAGTAGTATTCCTATAATGTCTGCAATTTTCTAAGATTGGCTGTTTTACAAGGCTTTATTGCCGGTTGAGGCGCCCTTTTTTTGGATACTTTGGTCATCTGGCCATTTGTGGCTTATGTCTTTTCTGTTTTGGAACCTCCATAACCTCCGGACCATCCCAACCAAAGCCTTGGTACGATGTCCCTTCGAACACCAGGGTTCTTTTTCCCCACGATTTTTCTCTTATCAAACGCCGATGTACCCTCTTTCATAACGACATGCTTTGTTAGGTCTGCTTTGTTATAAAGACGATAGAAGGCGGATTAAAAGGATAAAATTTTGTTAAAAAGAAGATTCGAATTCTTAAAATTCTTTTTTGGGTATTGATTGTTCACAATGGACCTTGGTCCCATGGCAGCATTACCGCACGGATTCTTTGTTTTAATTGAAGCCCAGGATTGCATGTATTGGTCTGAAACCCTTGGTAAAGAATACATGTTTCTCAGATTCCCAAAACAAAAAAGCCGTTGCCCAAGGGAATCGGGCAACGGCAAAATTATAATATGCTAAATCTTATAACGTCCTTAAGTACTCCGCTACGGCGCGGGTCTCATCCTCGGTCAGATTTTGGTTGAGCATAATGGCATTGTTGTATTCCTTAAGAAGGGCAATGGCAATGGGATCCTCCTTAATCATCACATCGGGATTAATGATCATATTCATTACCCAGGCCGGACTGCGGCGCTCATAAACACCTTTAAGTGCCGGACCGATCATTCGCTGCTCGGCCATATGACAGGCCACGCAAATGGCACTAAATTTGGCTTCACCCGCGCTGGCCAATTCGGCATCTATCTCATCGGGGAAGGTGATATCCTTAAAAGGGCCTACACCATCATTGTCCAAATCCACGGGAACTCCTTCTGAAGTTTCGACTGTCTTTTCCTCGGTTTTGGTACGTTTCATTTCAAAACCTCCACTTTCTTCTTTTTTTTCCTTACCTCCACAGCCAACGATAAGACCTCCTAGGGCCAAAAACATGAGTACTTTTTTCATTTATCTGAGTTTTTATTCCGAACCTGTTCGGGCATCGGTTACTTTAGAGCTACTAATATATAAAATAGCCGGGCTTAAACGACCTCTTCTATAAATTTTATTGCCCGCTGCTCATTATAATATACCTGGCCAGGTTGGTAAAATCCCACATGACCCCCATATTTTGGAACTTCCAAATAAAGTTTGGGGTGATTCTCGGCCACCTCATAAGGAAAACATTCGGGCCCTAAAAAGGAATCGTTCCGGGCGTTGATCACCAAAGCCGGAATTTTGATATTGGCCAGAAATTGAAGGCAACTGCATTTTTCATAGTAATCCAAGGCATCCTTAAACCCATGGGCCTTGCTGGTATAAATGTCGTCAAAATCCTTTAGGTTCTTTATATTTCCAATCGCTTCTTTGGTAATCTTATCGGGAAATAGGGGGAGTTTTAGTCTTAGTTTATCGGTCAAATGTTTTCTAAAACGTTCGGCATAAAGATAATTCTTGGGTTTCAATAATTCCTTGAGGGAACTGTAAAGGTCGCAGGGTACGGAAATACCGATAACCCCACTGATTTCCTTCGGAATGGTATCGTGCTCACCTATATATTTTAGGGCCAAGTTTCCTCCAAGACTAATACCCTTTAGGTAGATTTTGGAATATTTTTTTGTTCGAAGTATGTGCTGTACCACGGAATGCAAATCTGCCGTTGCACCGGAATGATAGGAACGGAACAGACGATTGGTCTCCCCACTGCATCCCCTAAAATTTACGGCACAAGCGTCATAACCATTTTGGTTGAGGTATTTGGCACTTCCTGTTATATAAGGTCTTTGACCGTGACCTTCCAAACCGTGTAGGAGAATGAAAAGCCTTTTGGAAGGGGTGCCGCTATAGCTCCAATCCAAATCCAAAAAATCATCATCCGGCAGTTCCAAGCGCTCCCGTTCCTGGATTAAATCGGTTACAGTGCGAAAAAGGCCAGAATAAATCGTCGAGAAATGCCCGTTTCTAAAGAATAGGGGCGGAACATAGTTGGATGGAACAAGTGGCATTAATACAGAATATTATCCTTGGGCCGTACTTTTTTGGGAAGTTCCTTTTCGTCCAACATATCCCGAAGATCAATTTCAATAGTGCGGCAAAGTGCGGTCATGGGCACATCGTTAACACGTCCTTCAAAAGGGTCTTCACTATTGCTGCCGATTTTTTCCATGGTAGTAAATATCCAGGAGATCAATACCGAGAAGGGAATCATGAAACCAAGAAAAAGCTGTTGTTGGAATCCCGTTCGAATTTCCCTGATCTCACTTTCAAAAATGGAGAGTAGGCCAAAAGGCAGCAATAGCACAAAAATCCAGGTGAACAAGGTGCTGAAATAGGCATACTGCCTAGGGAAAGGGGTGTTCTTGATACGCTCGCACTTTCCCTGCAAATTATATAGCTCCTCCAAGGTATTGTGGAAAACGAGCTTATCGAATTCTGTTATTTTTCCTTCTTTTAGCAATTGCCTCAAATGCAGCCCTTGATTTTTAACCAAGTGTGTTGCTACATTTTTCCGGTTTTCCAGTTCGGCATCCTCTTCGGGACTTAAAAAGCGATCCAAGGCGGCGCATACCGGATTTCGTTCCCCATGGCGGTCAAACATCTTTTCTATGGACCTGTTGCCCTTAATGGAAAAACTAGTGGGTTGCCGCAATTGCACCCTAAGGGCATTTATCCAAGCAATATGCCTATAGATAAGGATGCGTTTCGTTTCATGATCATCCTCAATAAAACTGAGCACGTTGTTGGCCCAAGTCCTTGAATAATTGACGATGCCGCCCCAAATTTTTCGAGCTTCCCAAAAACGATCATAACTTTGGCTATTCTTAAATCCGATATAGAAGGCGACGGCGACACCGATTACGGTCAAGGGTTGGAAGGGAATGTCCAAGTATTTCCATTCCAAATAGTAATATGCGGAAAAAACAAGAGCCGCCCAGAAGGTGAAGAAAAGCAAATTTTTCCAGGCAAATTTTAAGATCAAGCCCCAGCTAATATTTCTTTTGATATACATATGGGTTCGTATTGGAGGGTTATGGCAAATTTTGCCGGTATAGGTTAAAAATAATTAAAACTTTCATAACGGATCTTCCCATGAAAGGGATTGCCAACTTTGTTGTATTTTTAAATTATGGCTCTACGTTTCAAAAAATGTGAACACCTACTTGCGGTCAAAACTGTGAAGCGACCGGAACATTATGAATGCGAGGAATGTGTGAAGACGGGAGATTCCTGGGTTCACCTTAGAACCTGCCAGAGTTGTGGGGTCACCTTGTGCTGTGATAGTTCGCCCAACAAACATGCGAGCAAACATGCCGCTTCACATGGACATGCCGTTATCATTTCGGCGGAGCCCAATGAAAAATGGATGTGGTGTTATGTCCACAAACAAATAGCCCGGTATTGAAAATGATTTGACGCTCCGTTTTCTAAATTGACCTATGGCATTTGTCTTATTTGGGATAGGTTTCGAGCACCTTGATATGTTCTTCCACTGCCGTAATAAATTCCAATTTTAGATGCTCCACCAGTTGGGAAACAGATGGGGAATCTTCAATAGTTGCGGCTCCTTGGCCGGCAGACCATATGGTTTTCCAGGCCTTGGCCTCAGTATCCAGTTCCTTGCCAAAATCTATTTTGGTTCCTTTTTTTAAATCGGCCTCACTGATACCCGCCGCTTTGAGACTGGAGGCCAAAAAATTGGCGTGTACGCCGGAAATCGCGGCCGTGTAGACAATATCACTTGCCCCGGCCTCAATAATCATTTTTCTGTATGCCTCCGGTGCCTTACTTTCTTGGGTATTGATAAATCGAGTGCCCATATAGGCCAGGTCGGCGCCCATCTGCAAAGCTGAGGCAATATCCCTTCCCGTACTGATGCATCCGGAAAGGACAATACTTTTATGGAAAAACTGCTTCACTTCGGCCACCAAGGTCATGGGATTGATGGTTCCCGCATGGCCTCCGGCACCGGCTGCGACCAAAATGAGCCCATCGACACCCGCTTGGGCAGCCTTTTCGGCATGACGCTTTTTAATGACATCATGAAATACCAATCCGCCATAACTGTGTACCGCATTCACCACTTGTTGAACCGCACCCAAGGAAGTAATGACCAAAGGGACCTGGTGTTTAACACAGAGCCTTAAATCGGCTTCCAATCTGGGATTGGTAGGATGTACGATAAGGTTTACGCCAAAAGGAGCCGGCTTTTTCCCGGTCTCTTCCTCGAACTGTTGAAGCTCTGATTTTATTTCCACGAGCCATTCCTCAAAACCTTCACTGGTACGTTGGTTAAGGGCGGGAAAAGTGCCCACAATTCCATTTTTACAGCAAGCTATGACCAGTTGGGGTCCGGAAATCAGAAACATAGGCGCGGCTATGGCGGGTAAGGCCAGACTTTGTATAAAATCAGGTTTCAACGGCATACGGAAAAATATTTTACGGTTGTCTTAAAACTACGTGCAATTCCGTTGATATGCAAAGTGGTTCCCGGAAACTCTTAAAGTTGTGTAAAAAGAAAGCGACTTGCTTACCTAGTTAGTAAATTTAGGAAGATCCATAAATTTCGGAACATGCAAAAAAGAAGGGAATTTCTAAAAAAATCCGGGCTCTTGCTTGGAAGTGTCGCTGTATGGCCCTACCCCATTCCTGGTTGGGCAAACCCAAATAAGAAGTTGGGCGTATGTCTGGTGGGTTTGGGCAACTACAGCGGGACCATACTTGCACCCGCCTTACAGCATACAACACACTGCCATCTTACGGGAATTGTTACGGGCAGTCCCGAAAAAATTCCGTTATGGCAAAAACGCTACAACATTCCGGACAAGAACGTTTATAATTATCAAAATATGGACCGTATTGCTGATAACCCGGATATTGATGTTATCTACATTGTACTACCGACCGGACTCCATGCCGAATATGCCGTAAAGGCGGCGAATACCGGAAAACATGTTTGGTGCGAAAAGCCTATGGCTAAAACTGCATCGGAATGCGCGGCCATTATCGAGGCCTGTGACAAAAACAAGGTAAAACTGTCCATTGGATATCGCATGCAACACGAACCCAACACGCAACAGCTGATTCAGTGGGCTGAAACCCGACCATTTGGTGAGATAGAAAAAGTGACGGCCGATGTAGGCTTTAATATTGTAAATCCGCCCAACAATTGGCGTATGGACGCCGAACTCGGTGGTGGACTTATATACGATATCGGGGTATACGCTATCAACGCCATACGATACACCACGGGCAAGGAACCCATTTCCGTAACAGGACACCATGAGAATACGCGTCCGGAAGTCTACAAGGAGGTAGCGGAGACCACCATCTTTGAGCTCGACCTACCTTCGGGAATACGGGCAAGTGGGAAGACGACCGCGGCCAGAAGTATTAACCTACTTCGGGCGGAATGCGAAAGAGGGTGGTATGAACTACAACCGTTTCAATCCTACCGTGGGGTAAGGGGCAAGGCCAGCGATGGGAGGCAACTGGACACCTATATCGAGAATCAGCAGGCGAAACAAATGGACGATGATGCCCTAGCCATTATCAATGACACTGAGGTTATGGTCCCCGGGGATGACGGTATGAAAGATATAATCATTGTAGAGGCTATAAATGAATCGGCCAAAACGGGTAAAACCGTAACGCTGTAAAAAAGCCCCGTTTCATTTAAGAAGGATAAACAACCCCTATTTCAACGGGAAGCTTTTACCAAAATGTATTGTCCAGCATGGAGATTAAGGACATGCCCGCTGCTGCCCCCGAAATGAATATATTCCATTCTCGATGTTTCGCGTGTAACACATTGAGAAAAAGAAAAGCGATACCTACAATAAAAAATACGACCAATAGCTGTCCCAGTTCAATGCCTAGATTAAAACCCAACAAGGGCACCACAATGTCCGATGGGTCCATAATCAATGCTTTAAAATAATTGGAAAAATCCATGCCATGAATCAATCCGAAAAAAAGGGCCATGGCGTAATTCCGGTTCATCTTACTCGTTTTTTTGGCCATATCCGGCCCAATAACATTGTGTAAGGCCGTTAAAAAAATCGTCAACGGAATCAGGAATTTGATAATGTTGGAGGGAATGGAGAAGATATCCAAGGAAACCAATACCAAGGTAACACTATGGCCAATGGTAAAGGCGGTGACCAAAATGAGAATTTTGCGCCACTGTTCAACGCGATACACCGCGCAGAGAGCAACCAAGAACAAGATATGATCGTAGCCCGCCAAATCGGCGATATGCTCAAACCCCAATTTTAAATAAAATTCGAATGGATGCATATCAGAATTTCAATTGATGAACCGATGTCTTTTTATTGAGCATCATACTTTTGGATGTGTCGTTTACATGGACATAGATGATATTGTTTTGATCAAAGAACAAATCCGTGAAAACGGCATTTTTGATTTCCAAAGATTCCAATGGCGAAGGTTGTCGATGCTCAAAGTAAACCCACAAGGCCGTGTTCTCTCCCTCGCCACTTAATTTTTTGCTTTTTATTTCCAGATCTACGCCCTTTCCATTCGCTTTTATATAGAAAAACTGATTTACATAGGCCATCAACATCTTATTGGCATTTGCAGATTCATTGGGTTGGCAAAAGGCAAGTTTCTTGCTATATGGATCAAACAATATGGCTTCGTTCACATCCGTTAAAAACAATTTTAGGTGGATACTCAGGATTTGTTTGCCAGAGGTATATTCTATTTCACACAAGGACAACCGTAAGGGGTGAGTCTCAGCCAACACGGGCTGTCCCAAGATGAGTATGAAACAAAGCAATCTGAACACTTCCCGAAAATTTAGGACTTAGGACGTTTCTTCTGATTGTATCCGTTTGGCAACGGCCTGGACTTCTTTGAAGACACGAATCAAATTTCCACCCCAAATTTTTTGAATCTGTTCTTCGGTGTATCCACGCCTAACCAATTCAATGGTAATATTCATTACTTCACTGGCATCAAAAACCCCTTCAATTCCTCCCCCGCCATCGAAATCGCAACCAATTCCAACATGATCAATCCCGGCTATCTTGACGATGTGATCAATATGGTCAACGACATGTTTTACCGTTGCCGGAGTATCGGGGTACCTCTCTTTGAGTTGCTGGATGGATCGCCGCATGGCATTGCGTTCTTGCTGGGTCATTTCCTCTACGGGTTTCATACCATCACGAAGAGCGGCCTCCGCAGAGTCTAATTTGGTATTGGGAGGGGCTTCCCGTAAATAGGTGGCCAACATGGTAAGTTGAACGACGCCTCCGTTTTTTGCCATTACTTTTAGCATGTCGTCCGTCATGTTACGCGGATGGTCGGTTATGGAACGCGCATTGGAATGGCTGGCAATAATGGGGGCCTTGGATATGGAAATAGCATCGTAAAATACACTGTCGTTGCCATGCGAAACGTCTACCATGATTCCCAGACGATTCATCTCGCGGACGACCTCGCTTCCAAAAGCACTTATGCCACCATGTTCCGATCCATTGGGATCGGTAGCAGAATCGGCCAAATCATTGTTTGTGGCGTGTACCAAGGTGATATAGCGCACCCCCTTGTCAAAATATAAGGACACATTGGAAATATCCTTCCCGATCGGATAGCCATTTTCGATACCGATGTAAATAGCACGTTTACCGGCTTTTTCCAAAGCGTAGGCGTCTACCGGGTCGAGGGCCAACCCCACGATGTCCGAATTATTTTGGGTAGAGGCCACAATGGAATCTATCATCTGTAGGCATAAGGCCCTTGCACGGGAGTTACCATCGTCATCCCGGATGTCCTGGGCGACAAAGGCGGCAAAAAAGATAGCGTCCAACCCACCTTCGATCATCCGTGGATAATCAACTTTTGAACCCGTTTCCCGGGGATCGTGTCGTTCCGCCATATCAAAACCCGGCTCTATCATACGCAAAGGCGTATCCGAATGGGTATCGAGCGTAAGGATGCGCTTATGAATTTCAAGCGCTTTTTGGATCAATTCCATTTCTTCTTCATTCGGGCCGGTAGCTGGCGATTTTTCCTTACATCCAACTATTAGGAGCATGAAAAGGAATAAAAGGGCAAAACTTTGGGAAGGTCTAAACATGGGCTCTGGCTTAAAAGAATGAAATTGGTTAAATGTACAATATTAAATGAATCAGGAGAAGTGTTGACTACTCCCATGAGGTAACATTTAACGGTTCCAGATTTAGTGAAAGTGATCGGAAGATAATTCTTGGATAAGCCTTTCCAGCATTTGCACTCCCTTGTCCAGTTGCTCAATGGCGATATACTCATCGGCCCGATGGGCCTGTGCTATGGACCCAGGCCCACAAATTGCGGTGTGAAAGCCCTCATTGGCAAATTGACCGGCTTCAGCCGCATAAGCCACCGTGTTTAATTTTGAATTTCCAGTTATTTTTTTGATCAACCCGACTACATCATCATCGGCTTGGGTATCCAGATGGGGCACGGGAGGGTGGTTTTCAATGGTTTGTATTGAAAAATCGGGAAAGACACTCTGTAATTTTTCCTCCCGTTCGATGCAATAGGCTTCAAATTCGTTGACAATGGTTACAATATCATCCATGGGAATGGTCCGTAAATCCCAATAAAAATGTGCTTTGTCCGCAATCACGTTCGGTGCAATACCCCCTTCTATCAAACCAATGTGAATGGATGAGTGGGGCGGATGGAAACGCTCGTCCAATCGTTGGTCGGAAATCAATCCGTCCATCTTGTTTTCCAACCATTGGATCAATCGCATGGATTCGTAAATGGCACTCACCTCTTGTTTTATGCGACTACTATGACCTGCTGAGCCGTTAACATAGGTCTCTAGAATGTAAATGCCTTTTTGCCCCACTATGGGTTCCATTAAAGAGGGCTCGCCAATAATGGCATATTTAGGGGTTTCCTTGTAATGGGTCTTCATCGCTCGGGCCAATTCGGGTCCGGCCAGGCACCCTACTTCCTCATCATAGGAAAATGCGAAATATATGGGCTTGGTTAAGTCGGCTTGAAGCATTTGTGGTACAGTGGCCAAACAACAGGCCACAAAACCTTTCATGTCACAGGCGCCCCTACCATATAGCTTTCCATCACCTTTATCCGTAAGTTCGAAGGGGTTGGTGGTCCATTCCTGCCCTTCCACGGGGACCACATCCGTGTGACCGGAAAGTATAACCCCGCCATCGACGCTAGGTCCAATTCGACAATGCAATGAAGCTTTGTCCCCCATTTCATTGGGCAATAAATTTACCTCAACGCCAAAGGATTCCAGGTATTCTTTTATCCAATGAATGATATTCAAATTGCTTTCACCTCCCAGTACCGGAAATGAAACAAGTTTTTCAAGAATGTTCTTAGCGGTCGTCATATCAACTATAATTAATGGCTACGGCAAAGATCAAGGCCAAAAAGGCAATGAAGATTACGCTGATCAAAACAGGAAATATAAAGCGTAACCACCTATCAATGGGTACGCGGCACATACTGAGCATGGCGATAAGCCCACCCAAGGTCGGGTTTATAAGGTTGGATATTCCATCGCCTATCTGAAATGCCAGTATGGTAATTTGTCGGGTAAGACCCAGGGATTCGCCTAGGGGAAGCATAACGGGCAAGGTGGCCAAGGCCTGTCCACTACCCGATGGGATAAAGAAATTGATCACACTTTGGGAAATCGACATACAAATGGCCGAGGCGTACAGGGGTAAATCCTGTAACCAGATGGAAAGCTGAAATGATATGGTATCGCCAATGTTTCCCATTTCCATAAGAACTTTTATGGATGTTGCAAAACCCACCATAAAGGCCCCCGGGGCAGCCAGTCCAACCGACTTTAATACGGTCTCGCTCATGTTTGTGGCACTCATTCTTGAGACCAGCCCACACAGAAGGGCAATGATCAAGAATACTGCCGACAGTTCGTTAATGTACCAACGTAAATTGAAGACCCCATAAAGAATGGCCAAGAGCCCTAAAATAAAAATGGAAATAACCATCCAATTATTAATGCTCATCCGATATGCAAGCAGCGGTTTTGATAAAGTCAGTTCGCTTACATCAAGTCCCCGACCAAGGCTTTTATCCGGATACAAGGAGACCTTTTTAAAATATCTTACGTTGTAATAGGCCATAATGCACAATGCCGTAAAACAAAGTATAGTGCGAAGGAGGGCACCCGAGAACATAGGTAACTCGGCAATCTTATGTCCAGTGCCCACGGTGTACGGATTGATCGGGGAAAGCCCAAAACCTATGGTAATAGCGCCGACCGAAATGCCCGCCGCCAATACCAGATCTCCACCCAAGGCAAGACTGAGCACTGCCGCTATGGGAACCATGGCAATATTGTTTTCATAACCCACGGCAATCCCCAGCAAACCATAAACAAAGGTGATGATAACGATAATAAGATGTTTGTGTTTGAGGCCCAAATTTTTCACGAGTGTGCCCACGGCATTCTCAATGGCTTTTGATTTTTCCATAAAACCAAACATAATACCTCCTGCAAAAACGACGAAAATGATTTCTGCCGCGGCCATAAAGCCCAAGGGAATGGATTTGAACATGCCCAGCAATCCAATAGGTGTAGAAGGTATGGTCTTGTACGAATTGGGAACCACTGTACTGCGGCCATCGACCAATACCCTCTCATAGGTGCCAGCGGGCAGGATGTAGGTCAATAGGGTAGCCAGGATAATTACGCCAAACAACATGGTTATGGCATGTGGAATACGCCTAAAAAAAGACGGGCCTTTAAACTTCGATGTACTCATTTGCCTTTAAGGGACAGCTATGGATTATTCCGAACAAATCCATTCATTAAGGATATGTTCGGATCGGGTCGATTGAAACGAAGATAGTCCCTACAAGTCAATTTTGGGCATACATCACGCAATACATATTCCTTTTTGCCATAAAATGGAAAGGAATGGAGGAAGATAGGCCCAATATTCAATATCAATATAAGGGCAAAAAAACATCCGTTCCGATTTTTCATCGAAAGTGCCCCAATCGGAAATTCAATAATTTATATCACAGGCTATTGACATCAATGACTTCGAAGTTCTTGGCTACAAAATAGTCATCCAATCCATAATCCGTGTTAATAATTATTCCTCCCAACAGGGTTACCTTATCCACATGGAATTCGTTCTTGCACGACTTTATATGGTCATGGATTTTTTTATCGATAATCTCATAGGTGGCTTCGGTAATTCCCTTCTCCAGGTTGTCGCTTCCAAATATTTGCTCCCGATAGGGAAGCAGGCTTTCTTCCAGTTTCATTTGCTGGTAGTCGTCCTCGTTCAATATCGGTTTGTAGTTGTCGTCTTGAAATCTGCTCAAGGCCAACATTAGGGCACCACAGGAGTTTCCGGTCTGCTCCTGCCGTGGCCTGTACATTTTGCCCAAATCTCCTTCGAGTGTAATCCCTATGTGGGGGCCATAGAAAATGAATGCACTGCCTTCATCGGGGATATGATGGGCAAAAGCGGTCATACCGGTCTGCCCTGCAAAGGGCAGTCCCCCCAATCCTCCCATGATAAAAGGACCGAACAACACATTAAAGAACGTTGTGGAAGGAACATTTATGTCATCCGAACATACCGATGTGGCCATCAGTACCTTAGAGATATCTATTTTGTGTTCAATTTGCATCTTCCCAAGGTAATGAATGGAAGTGTCCTTGGCGTCCATAGCATTGGGGAAATGGGACTTTACTATTTCATCGAATTTTCGTTGTAACATAATGATATGATTAAGGTGTTTGTTTCAATTTAAAGTTGTGTAATTTATCAGGGTTGTTGGCCCGCCAAAGCTCATTAGGAAAGCAAAGCAGGGAAATTCCCATATCGTTTTCGATAAACGAGTTCCTTCCAGAATATGGGACCAATATCCATGGGACTTTTTATTAAGATTTCGTTTCTAAGCAGATGTAATAAGGATAGCCCTTTCGTAAATATAAACAAATACAAATAAATGGAATCGGGCTACGTTGTCCGCCTTGGCACCTATGTTTCCATAGCGTTCAAAAAATCAAGGGTCCGGTCAAAATTATAACAATACAAGTAAGCCGTTATATGGCCATAAACCTATATTGAAAAGTACATCCTAACTTTGGAAGTCCCTATTACCAGCTTCGGGGTCATTGTAAATTACGGATTCCCGTAAAGAAATTATTCCAGAACATCCCAGCAATTATACCTAAGACTGTTTTTGAAATTTTTATTAACGATTAACGATTTTATGACATACAGTTTTCGCAACGGCCTATCAACAAGAGTGAAGCGGATTCAATTTTGTGGTTCGGAATATCGGGAATTGAAACATCCATCGGAAGACATATGGTTTTACCACAATCCTTGCATTGAAAATGAGGATGGGTGTCCACATGATGGGTAGATGAGCACCCCTCGCACTTGGCGTACCATTTTAGTCCATCTTTTCCGATAAAGGAATGGAGAGTGCCAGCACCTTCCAATCGATCAAGAATGCGGTAAACAGTGGTTTTGTTCATTTCCGATTGCAGCTCGTCCACTAGATCTACTACGGAAATGGCCTCGTTGGTTTGTCCTAACCGACTAAGCAAGGTATTTACCGATTTGGTTTTTCTCACTGTTCCCATAAGGTAAATTTATTGCAATGCGGTTGTATTTACAAGGAAATCAGTTATTTTTGCAACCCAGTTGCAATATGTGGCCGAAAAATTAACCTCGAACTTTATTTTTGACAACCAAAAATTGTCCAAGATTTCAACATCGAAAAGAAGCCACCCATTGTTTACTATGGTAAAATTCATTTAAAGAACACGCCAAATCGGTCCATAAGATTATGATAGTAGAAAACAAACTTCCCGTAACCGTTTTAAGCGGCTTTTTAGGAGCCGGAAAAACAACCTTGCTCAACCATGTACTTCACAACAAAGAAGGCCTTAAGGTGGCCGTTATTGTCAATGATATGAGCGAGGTGAATGTGGATGCGGAATTGGTCAAGAGTGAAAACACCCTCTCCCGGACGGAGGAAAAATTGGTGGAAATGAGCAACGGATGTATCTGTTGCACCCTCCGTGAAGATTTGATGGTAGAAGTTGAGCGTTTGGCCAAAGAAAACCGATTCGACTATCTGCTCATTGAAAGTACGGGTATTAGCGAGCCCGTTCCGGTTGCCCAGACCTTTTCCTTTGTGGACGAAGAAAATGGCATAGACCTATCTCGATTTAGCTATGTCGACACCATGGTTACGGTAGTGGATGCCTTTAACTTTTTCAAGGATTTTGGTAGTCCGGAAACCCTTATGGATAGGAACCTTACGGATATGGAAGGAGACTATCGGACCATTGTCAATTTGTTGACGGATCAAATCGAATTTGCCAATGTGATCTTATTGAATAAGACGGATTTGGTAAGTGAAGAACATTTGGGCATTCTAAAAGCGGCGGTGCACAAACTGAATCCATCCGCAAAAGTCATAACCTCTGCCTTTAGTAAGGTCGCTATCAAAGAAATAGTCAACACAGGTCTTTTTAATTTTGAGGAAGCCGAACAAAGTGCCGGTTGGATAGAAGAACTGAACAAGGAAGAACATACTCCGGAAACCGAGGAATACGGAATTGGTTCCTTTGTCTATAGAAGCAAAAGACCATTTGACCCGGAACGTTTTTGGCATTATGTCAATCAAGAATTTCCCTCGACCATTATTCGGAGTAAAGGTTTGTTTTGGGTTGCTTCCCGTCCAGGGCAGGCCTTGGTTTGGAGCCAGGCAGGAGGTTCGCTACGAGCGGATAGCGCAGGTGTTTGGTGGAGTAGCATGCCTTTTAAACAACGTACCCAGTACATGTCGTTTATAGAAAATCAACAAGAAATCGAATCGGGATGGGACAAAACGTTTGGCGATCGCAAGAATGAAATTGTCTTTATTGGCCAGGATATGGACCAAGCGCGAATAACGGCCGAACTCAATTCCTGTTTATCGATGGACGAGGAACTGGCAACCCGGAAATGGGAAAACGGTTATGATGATGACTGGCCGGTACCAAGGGCCTATGCATTGGAATAAAAATAATCCCTATGTCTTGTTTGACTTATGAAAAATGGATTTCCCCCTATTCCTTTTATTTACCTCCGTATTTTCCGCTCAAAGTTATATAAACGTTAATTTCACCTTTCATGGCAAGGAATATTTTTATAGCCAAAAAAAATTATTTAGATTAGACTAAAAAATTAATTCGCCTACGCAAAATATTTTAAATGTTCTTCTGGGATAACTTTTTAAGGTATTTCTTTTGAAATGTTTTAATGAATCTAGTATATGAAAAACCTACCTTTCCTTTTTACATTACTTTCCGTAGTTTTTGGCAACTTCCTTTGGGCGCAGACCACTTCTGTATCGGGCAAGGTAATCAGCAATGGGGAGCCCGTATCATTTGCGAGTATTTATGTCAGGGGCAGTGGTGAAGGGACCAATGCCGATGTTGATGGCAACTATTTATTAAATGTGCCCCTTGGAAACATCACACTGGTGGTACAGGCGCAGGGCTACCGTACCCAAGATAGGGAATTGACTGCGGTTGCCAATGTGGACCAAGAAATTGATTTTGAGCTCTTGGAAGACGTTCTGGGTCTTGAGGAGGTGGTCATCAGCGCCACCCGAAATCGCGTGGAACGAAGGAATGCCCCAGTGGTGGTATCTTCCTTAAAACCAAGGTTGTTGACCGCTACACAGTCCATTACGGTGGCCGAGGGCCTCAATTTTGCGCCAGGTGTACGGGTGGAGACCAATTGCCAGAATTGTGGGTTTACCCAAGTGCGCCTAAATGGTTTGGATGGTGCTTACACCCAAATTTTGCTCAACAGCCGACCCATATTTACATCATTATTAGGCGTTTATGGATTGGAACAGATACCTACCAACATCATTGAACGTGTGGAGGTGGTGCGTAGCGGAGGTTCGGCACTCTACGGTTCCAATGCGATTGCCGGAACGGTCAATATCATTACCAAGGATCCTGTTTTGAACACTTGGGAAATCGGGAGCAACTTGGCCGTGATCGATGGGGATGCCCAGGACCGTATTCTTAATTTCAATGGATCCATTGTTGCGGATGACCTCAATAGCGGGGTTACCATTTTTGGGGCCTATAGAAACCGGGAGTCCTACGATGCCAATGACGATGGTTTTACGGAATTGGTGGAACTGCGCAATACTACGGTAGGAGCAAAAGCTTTTGTAAAGCCTTCGGAAAGAAGCAGGTTGTCCATCAATCTTAACGCGATTCGGGAGTACCGACGGGGTGGCGACCGTTTGGACCTGGCTCCGCAATTCACCGATATTACCGAGGAACTAGACCACGATACCTTTATTGGTGGCGCGGATTATGAAGTAAACAGCAAGGACGATACCCGTAAAATCCAAGTGTATACTTCCGCTTCCTACACCAATCGCGACAGTTACTACGGAGGATTGGGGGGAGCACGTACCCGACAGGACAGTCTTTTGGCCAATAACGCTTTTGGAACCACCCAAGACCTGGCTTGGGTCAATGGCTTCCAGTTCACCAAGGCATTTCAAAACAACGACGTTCTCACCGCGGGCGCGGAATATATTTATAGTTCCACTGAAGATCAAATTCCTGGTTATAACCGACTAGTTGACCAAAGTGTCAATTCCTTGGGCGGATATGCCCAATACGAATGGAAACCAACGGACCATTTCACGGCATTGATCGGGGCCCGATTGGACAATGTCAATGTTGAAGGTGATTACGCCATTGGAGGTATTAATAGGGATTTGGATTTGAGCCAGACGGCACTTTCTCCCAGATTGACCCTGTCCTATCAAATTTCCAAGGAAATGCGCTTAAGAGGAGGTTATGCAAGGGGATTTAGGGCACCACAAACCTTTAATGAAGACCTACATATATCCAGTGTCGGCGGAGAACCACAATTTGTCATTCTTTCGGATGACCTGGATACGGAGTTTTCAAACGCCTTTACTGCTTCGCTGAATTATTCCAAAACAGTGGATTTGTTGCAAATAGACTTTTTGGCAGAAGGCTTCTTTACCACATTGGAGGACCCTTTTACACTGGTAAGCACCGGTGCCGTTTTGGAAAATGGCTCTATTCTTGAGGAGGTGAGAAATGGGGAAGGGGCGCGAGTTTTTGGATCCAATTTTGAATTGGGCGTATCCCCCAACCCGGAATGGCGCTTTCAATTGGGCGGCACGGTGCAGCGCACCCAATGGGACGAGCCCCAGGTCCTTTTTGAAAGCGATGGAACACCTGGGGAAAGTGACATTGTGGTGGACGAGTTTGTGCGCGTACCCGACCTATATGGATATGTTAATACAACATGGATTCCCAGTGAGGCCTTTAATATTGACATTACGGGTACCTATACGGGAAGTATGACCGTGCCAAGGGTTATTAGTGATACCGGTTTTTTAGAGTTGAACGAAGCGGGCTCTTTTTTTGATATGAATATCAAAATCGAAAAACATTTCGATACTAGTGATTCGTTTATGATTACGGTTTCAGCAGGGGTTACAAACATTTTCAATAGCTTCCAAGATGACTTTGATGTGGGTCCGACCCGGGATTCCGATTATATTTACGGTCCCGATGCGCCCAGGGCTTTCTTTTTAGGCCTAAAGTTTGGTAAATTGCACTAATGGTGGCACTTACCACTTCCTAGTGTCTCCGCCATTTTGCTTGGGAATGGTTCAAAAGCCTAGGAGGAATATGACACGTATTGCGCTATGATCAATCACAAATCAATTGGTTTTTTTTGTTGTATACTACTGCTTTTATCCTATGGGACAGAAGCACAAGAGCATCGTATCGACTGGCTCAGTTTTGAGCAATTGGAAGACTCGCTTTCCACAAAACCGAAAAAGGTTTTTATAGATTTTTATGCGGACTGGTGTGCGTATTGCAAAAAGATGGACAAGGCGGCTTTCCAGGATACCAGGGTCATATCCAAATTGAACAATGAGTATTACGCTGTAAAAATGAATGCCGAGACCAACGATACTATTGCATTCGGGGGTGAGATTTTTGTGAATAAACAACGGGGCAAGAAAAGAAACCCGACCCATGAAATTCCCTTGCTGTTGGCTTCTCGGGAAAACTACCCATTTTCACTTCCCGCCATTGTTGTTCTCAATGAGAAATTTGTAGTGACCGAAAGATATTTCGAATACCTTTCCCCAAAACAAATGTTGGAAGCTTTGGCAGATTAGGTATGGAAACCGTATAAAAGTCGGTGAAGGCTCGCAGGCGGACTCATAACTAATTTTATAGGTCAGATTGATAATTGGGCTAATTACAAAAGCTCCGCCCGGGGACATCCTAACTTTAAAGGAGCGTATAGGTGATACTCCTAACACGGGTGGGACGGTATGATTAATTTAAGCGGTGATTTTTTAAGCAAAAGGATGTATTTTTGAAATTTCTATGCACGCATAACAAAAATTTGGGAAGATGTACCTAAAGGAATTTGAAGTTCGTTGGAGTGATGTCGATGCCAATCGGCATTTGGCCAACAGTGCCTATATCAATTTTATGAGCCACGCGCGGATGAGTTATCTGATGGAATTGGGTTTTGACCAGAGGATGATGGTCAAACACCAAATCGGTCCTGTCGTTTTCTATGAGCACATGTATTATTTTAAGGAAGTGTTCCCCGGCAAGCCGATACGGGTGTCATTGGAGGTCATGGGCATGAGCGAGGATGGAAAATTTTTTGAATTTCACCATAACTTTTATGATGCCCAGGGCAGGAACGTGGCGCATTGCGAGATGATGGGCGCCTGGATGGGACTCCAGACCCGAAAATTGACCGATCTTCCCCAGGAACTGCTTGAAGTATTCGATTCCCTAGAAAAACCAGAGGGTTTTCGAGTGCTGACCAAAGCGGATACCCGAAAATTCGCCAAAACACCAAAGGACATGGCATCTTAGTGCCGAAATCGACCTGAATTCGGAAATAATCCATATATTTGGTAAAATTCCAAAAAACATGATGCGTCGCTCTGGTACGGCAGATTTAGCATTGCATGGGGGCGCCATTCCTTCTTGGCTCTTTAATAGGATGAAGCAACTTACCTTACCCTTGGTAGAGGCCATTATTATCCAAAAAGGTAAGGATGATTTCTTGGAGCGACTTTCCGATCCTTTTTGGTTCCAGAGTTTTGGAACGGTCATTGGAATGGATTGGAACTCCTCTGGAGTTACCACAGCGGTAATGTGTGCATTAAAGCAGGCCATTGGTCCTGTTTCCAGGGAATTGGGCATCTATATTTGTGGAGGAAAAGGTAAGAAGTCCCTCCAAACGCCTACAGAGCTTCTTGATGTAGGCAACAACACGGGATTGGATGGCGATTATTTGGCGCGATGCAGTAAGTTAAGCGCCAAGGTAGATAATACGGCGTTGCAGGACGGGTTTAACCTGTACCTGCATAATTTTGTGGTAAGCGATACCGGAAAATGGTCTGTAATCCAGCAGGGCATGCATCATTCCAACGGCATGGCCCGAAGGTACCATTGGCATTCCGGAAACCTGAAGTCCTTTGTACAAGACCCCCATACCGCTGTCTGTGGTAAAAATCAAGGTCGTATTTTAAATTTGGTCCATGGGGAGGCAGGGATTACCCGGAATTCCATTATGGAAGTTTCCCAAGAGCATCCGGACAAAATTTTAAAAGAATTGCCCTGTCTTCTGGTGCCTACTTATCATGAAGTCAAGGCCAAGGATGTGGACCTGAAACGCCTGGGGAGTATTCTATGGTTGGCTCAAGAGAACGAAACAAAAACATTTGAAGAATTATTGTTGCTCAAAGGGCTGGGACCTCGAACGCTACAATCACTTACCCTGGTAAGTGAAATAATACATGGGACCCCGTCGAGATTTTCAGATCCCGCCAGGTTCGCCTTTGCCCATGGAGGTAAGGATGCCACGCCTTTTCCGGTACCGACCAAGGTGTACGACGAAACTATTGCCAATTTGCAAACTGCGGTAAATAAGGCGAAAATTGGGCATACCGATAAAATCAAAGCAATACACAAACTAACGGAATTGGCACAAAAGGCGGAAAAGGGATTTCGGCCCAATGCGAATTTTGACACCTTGGTACGAAAGGAAAAGGAGGAATCCTATACATATGGGGGTCGAAGTATCTACGGATTTGCCCAACCTAAGCATGAGGGACAGTTGGATCTATTTGAAGAATACAACAATAATTAAAGGTTTAAGGTTCCATTTTGGGGGATGATATAACTATTTCAATTGTGGCTTGGGCTTTCTACTGGCCAAATAGACGCCCAAAAGCACCAAACAGGCCGCAGCAATTTTCATTGTAGTCAGACTATCCTTTCCCGTGGCCACTGCATACAAAATTCCAATGAGTGGTTGTACGTAGACAAAGGCACTTAAAGTGGATGCCCTTAGTTGGGTCAATGCGAAGATATTAAACAGATACGTGCAAAAAGTGGTCCCTACCACTACAAAAACAATCCGCCAAATGGCGTCAAAAGGGAGATTCGCCCAGTCAATTTGGGCAACTTCGGCATACCCGAAAGGCAGACAAATCAGGATTCCAAGGGTAAAGAGCCACTTCATAAATGTAAAGGGATGGTATTTGGCGATCAAGATTTTGGCAACGATAAGGTAGGAGCCGTAAAAAACAGAGTTCATAAAAATCAGAAAATTGCCTAGTGGAATATTAGGTGCGTCCTGCCGAATCTCGGAACCGAATACAATGAGGCCCAAAGCGCCTAACAGGCCTATGGCAATGCCCATAATTTTTTGTGGCGCTATTTTTTCCTTGATGAGCAACGCCGATAATATTAAGACGATAATAGGCGTACAGGTAATTAAAACGGCACTGTTGATGGGGGTAGACAGGGCAAGTCCCTTAAAAAACACCAGCATGTTGAAGCCCATGCCCAGTACGGCACATACCAACATACGTAAATAGTCCTTTTTCTCTATTTTCTCCCTAGGCCCTAAAAATGAAATGATCCAGAACAAGATGGCCGCCCCAACCACGCGAAACATAATGAAAGCAAATGGTTGTAGGTAATGTGGCATTACCCCTTTGGCAATGGTATGATTAAGGCCATAAATAGTTGTTGCACCTATGGCCGCTAATATGGCTAGGGTCCGCTTGTTCAAGAGTGTAGGGCCTCTTTGGCGGCCTCGACCACCTTTTTGCTATTTCCTATAAAAATTTGGTCATCGACCATAATTACGGGACGTTTCAAAAAAGTGTAGTGATCCAAGATCAAGTCCTTATAATCCTGTTCGGTCAAATTTTTTCCCCCAAGATTTCGTTGTCGAAAAAGCATGGCCCTACGACTGAACAAGGCTTCGTAACTACCAGCTAACCGGTGCATCTCCTCCAATTGGGAAGGGCTTATCGGCTCGGTTTTAATATCCTGTAAGGTCATGCCCCTCAAAGGTTCCAATTCCTTAAGTATACGTTGGCAGGTGGTGCAGGTGCTTAGGTGGTAAATTTTTGGCATGGTGTTCTTTTTTGCGTTTGTATGTCGCTTTGTGGCCCTTCCTTTGAGCATTTACAAAGAAACCAATTTCATTCTAGATAATGCTATGTTCCCAGTAGTAAACTTAATGGTCTTCCAGTGCGAAATCCACCGCCTTTTGGGCATGGATTTGGGTGGTGTTGAAAGTGGGGATGGTCACATCAGATGCTGAAATCAATAAAGGTAGCTCCGTACACCCCAAAATAACACCTTCCGCACCGGCTGCCACAAGATTTTCAATAATTTGGATACAGCGTTGTTTGGAAGCTTCGTTGAATATTCCCTTCACCAATTCATCATAGATGATGTCATGTATACTTTGTCGTTCCTGAGCTTCTGGAACAAGGACTTCCAAACGGTAGGCATCTTCCAGTATCTTGGTGTAAAAATCTTTTTCCATGGTAAATTTAGTGCCCAGTAAAGCCACTTTCCCCAAACCCTTGGACCGGATGGCCTCACCCGTGGCCTCGGCAATGTGCAGGAAGGGGATAGCCGTAGACTGGGTAATTCGGTCACTTACCAAGTGCATGGTATTGGTGCACAGCAGTGTCATATCGGCACCGGCCTTTTCCAGTTTAATGGCATGGTCGGCCATTAAATCGCCTATTTTGTTCCAATTTCCTTCCAAGGTAAGTTTCTCGATTTCGGAAAAATCTAACGAGGTCATGACACTCCTAGCGGAATGGGATCCCCCAAGCCGTTCCTTGACCATGGAATTGGTGTACTCGTAATATACTTTGGACGATTCCCAACTCATTCCACCGATCAGTCCTATTGTTTTCATATCATCTTATGTTTAATTTCCGTTCTTACTTTATTTTGGACATTTCCGCCGCTCCTTGAAGGGTTATATGGGCCATCCAATTTTTTATAAGGCCAGGTATATTGAACCTATTATTGTCCCTATGAAGGTTCAGATCCGTAATGGAGCATTCCAGTTTGTTTTCCATGTTTTCAATTGATTAATGTCAACCTTATTTAAGCGTATTCGATTACCGTTTAAGATTTTTGATTACACCCTACAAATTCTTTTTTAATGCATCGATGTAGGCTTCGATTACTTTTTCGTTCCTTTTGTAATACGTCCATTTTCCATGCCTGGTGGGAATAATTAAATTCGCATTTTGCATAGCGGTAAGATAGGTGGAGATTGTAGATTGGGACAATCCGGCCTTATCCTGGATAAAACCGACACAAACCCCATCATCAAAATGATCGATATCCTGATGGGGCGGAAAATTGACCTCGGGATCTTTTAACCATTTTAAGATGTTAACCCGTGTCTCGTTTGACAATACTTTACTAATTTCGATAATATCCATAGGGCAAATATATAACATATTTACATATCTAGAATAATAGATATGTATTTAACAATCTTTTAAAACCAATATTTTGGAGCAGCTATTTCATCTTACTTTACAAAATCGAAAAAACTTTCTGGGAATTCTTGAAAATACACCCAAGGACATCTTGCTGGAGGTACCAAAAGGCTTTCGCAACAATATATGGTGGAACATTGCCCATGTGGTGGTCACCCAGCAATTGCTGGTGTACAACCTGAGCAATGTGCCCATGTTGGTCCCACAGATTTTGATAGATAAGTTCAGAAAAGGTACCGTGCCGGATGGTACCCTCCAGGAAGAAGAGATGGGTCAAATAGCCTCTTTTTTGATTTCTACCATAGAAACTACCCAGAGGGACTATAAAAATGGTCTTTTCACACAATTTAATACCTACACCACGAGCACCAAGTTTACGCTAACCAATGTTGAAGATGCGATAACGTTCAATATATTTCATGAGGGTTTGCACATGGGAACGATACGTGCCATGAACAAATTGCTCGGATGATTATTAAACAAAGTCGTTTATATTGTTAATGTATCCTTGTTCCGAATTTGAATTGTAATTATTTTTAGGACTCTTATCAACATATTATGTCCTATAGGAGCGCCCTCTTTTTTTTAACTTTCCTTACGTTTTGGGTCTTGGGGTGTGGACCAAATCAAGACAAAGGGGTCGGTTCGAATGTCTCCGAGACTTCCCAGACTTCTGTCAAAATGGCCCATAAGGCCGACTATGTGGGTTGGGAAGTATACCGTGGCGACAAAAAGGGAAACCAATATTCAGAACTGGCACAGATCCATGCAGCCAACGTGAACCGGCTGGAACCTGTTTGGCAATATCGCACGGGGGATGCCAATGCCACTTCTTCCATGCAGTGCAATCCCATTATGGTGGATGGACTGCTCTATTTTTCCACGCCCACCTTACGGGCAGTGGCCTTGGATCCCGCGACAGGTAAAGAGATCTGGGCCTTTGATTCGTCCAAACACAATGAGGATCAAAAAGTAATTCGGGGAAGGAGTCGCGGGGTTACCTATTGGCAGTCCGATGCCGGAAACGACGGACGAATCTTCCATTTTGTTCGCAATAGAGTATATGCCCTTGATTCCAAAACAGGAAAGCTCATTAAGGACTTTGGGACAAACGGGCATATTGATTTACGCGAGAACCTGGATATGGATAGTTCGGATGCCTCGATCGAGGTCACTACACCTGGCATGGTCTACAAAAACACCTTGATTGTAGCCTCCAGGGTACCGGAGGGCTATGAGTCTACTCCAGGCCATATCAGGGCGTATGATGCGGTAACCGGGAAATTCAAATGGATATTCCATACGATACCCAAGGAAGGCGAGTTTGGTTATGATACTTGGGAATTTGTTGACGGGGAACAGTATGGCGGGGCGAATGCATGGGGAGGTTTTACCTTGGATGAGGACAGGGGTTGGGTCTTCTGCGCCACGGGGTCACCTTCCTATGATTTTTATGGAGGCTATAGAAAGGGAAAGAATCTCTTCGGAAATTGTGTCCTGGCCCTGGATGCGGAGACCGGAAAGCGGATTTGGCACTATCAGACCGTTCATCATGATATTTGGGATTATGATAACCCATCTGCGCCTGTCTTGGTAACCCTTAAAAATGGCGAAAGTACCAAAGATGCGGTGGTACAGTTTACCAAGATGGGACTCACGTTTGTTTTGGACCGTGAGACGGGGGAGCCCTTATTCTCGGTGGAGGAGGTAGGAGTACCGGAATCCACAATTGAAGGAGAAGAAGCTTGGCCCACTCAACCCATTCCTTTAAAACCCCCTCCATTGGGCAATTTGGGTATAACGGAGACTGATCTTACCCGTATTTCACCCAGCGCCCACAAGTCGGCATTGGCAACTTTCTCCAAATTGATTGCCGGATCTATGTTTCAGCCCCCAACCGAAACCGGAACCATTACCCTACCGGGACTGTTTGGCGGTGTGGAATGGCACGGTGGATCATTTGACCCCTATAGTAATATCATCTATGTAAACTCCAATAATGCGGCTACCATATCCAAGCTTCGAAAGGTCCATGATACCCAAGGCGAAGAAGCCATTTCCGATTTACAAAAGGGACAACGCCTATACCAGCGAAACTGTGCTTCTTGCCATGGCATCGATCGTAAAGGGGTACCCCCGGCCTATCCCAGTGTGGAGAATTTAGAGAAATCCCAGGCCGAACTTGTCGGGATCATTAAAAATGGGGGTAACCTAATGCCCGCGTTTCCACAATTTAAGGAAGTAGAATTCAAAGCATTGGCTACCTATTTGGTCAGTGATGGTATTTTGGAATCCCAGTCCGCTCCAGGGAATGATGGTAAGGTGCGCTACCTTCATGAAGGGTACGACCGATTTTTGGATGACCAAGGGTTTCCGGCAGTGGCACCGCCTTGGGGAACTCTAAATGCCATTAATCTTAACACGGGTGATTTCGTCTGGCGAAAACCCCTGGGAGAGTATCCCGAACTGGTAAAACAAGGCATCCGAAATACCGGCACCATGAATTACGGTGGAGCCGTGGCCACAGCGGGGGGAATAGTCTTCATTGCCGCCACTGCCGACGAAAAGATCAGAGCCTTCGAAAAAAGTCGGGGGAATTTGCTCTGGGAATATCAGTTGCCGGCCGGGGGATATGCGACTCCGACAATTTTTATGCATCAGGGTCGGCAATATGTGATTATTGCCGCTGGAGGTGGAGGAAAGAACGGAACGCCATCGGATGACCGCATTATGGCCTTTGCCCTCCCGGAAAAATATCTCCAATTAAAGAAGGCCGCCCCGGATAAAGGAGGTCGACCCTCGGGATGGATTTCGCTTTTTGATGGCAAGACCTTGGAGGGTTGGGTACATATGAACGGCTATCATAACTATAGGGTGGAGGAAGGCGCTATTGTGGGACGCACCGCCCCCGGAAGCGAAAATTCCTTTTTGTGCTCCCTACAAGAGTTCGACGATTTTGAATTTGAATGTGAGGTGAAGGTAGATACCATTACCAACCAGGGCATTCAATTCCGATCGTCCGCACGACCGGTGACGGAAAAGGACCATCCTAATTTTAGGGCCGGTCGCGTATGGGGTCCCCAGTTGGAAATTCGCCGTAATATGGGCCAAGGGAAGATTACCACAGGTGTCTTATATGGCGAGGCACTGGGTACGGGATGGCTGTCCTCCAAGGAAAAGTTGGAGGATAGTCATGATTTTTATATCCCAAATGCTTGGAACAAAGTGCGTATTTTGGCCCGGGGCCCGCGCATGCAAACCTTTCTGAACGGTCATCTCATAGAAGATTTGACCAATGAAGCGGTTTACAAAACCCACCCTAAGGGCTTCATCGCCCTGCAAGTCCATGGTATAAAAGGGGAAAGGCAATTTACCATGGCTTGGCGCCATATAAGGATACGGCCCTTGTAGAAGTGTCCTGTCCCAACGGCTAAATTTCCTTTGGTTTATAGCACAAGGGTCAAGGTTTTGGGATTTTGGCCAAATACCCTTTTATTTCGTCATAGGGTAAGGTGAGGGAAATGGAACCATCGGCATAAGAGGCTACTTCGTAAGGGTTGTAGCGTAGTTGCATGCCGTTTTCGGTAAAGCCCATATTTTCGGGTAGGTGGAAGGTGTCCCTTTCAAACATAAAGCCGGTATGATTAATGGGCTTATCCAAAGGAATTTTTTCCTGTTCCCTAAATTTTAGTTCCGCAAACTGTTCAAATTCCCCCTGATTCGAAAAGAGTTGCCGGTTTTCAAGTTCCTTCCCCTTTTTTTTGTCAAAATTGAAGAATTGTAACGCACTATATCCGTGGGCGCCTCCGGTAAATACATAGGAATTGAGTTCCAATGTCAATAGGGCATTATCCTCATAGACTACCCTGCCCTCAATTTGGGCTTCCCAGCCAATGGCTTCATCCGTATAGAGTCGCTTAAGTTCCAGATAGCCATTCTTAAAGGATGTAATGGCCGCCCTTGGAGTGGAAGCTTCAACGTTCTCATCAAAGTTTAGTATGGAAATGATCTCTTCCTCCATTACCGTATTGATAGTGGAGGCCAATTTGGTATTTTCCATTGCTTTTGGAAAGGTAATGGAAACCTTTGGGCAATCAGGACATTCGTCGCCCTGTAAAACATAGGATTCGAATGTTAGTTTGTCCTGGTTTTTACAACTTATAAGCAATAGTAAAGAAAAGATGAAGCTAGCTATCGGTTTCATAGAGTAGTGCCGTTTCAATGTTTGGGGTGTAATTGTATGCTTCCAAAGATAGCGATACATTTGTACCGATAATTATTTGATATGAGTGAAAAAAAGTTAAAATTCAATAGTAAGGCCATCCATGGAGGTCAAAAACCGGACAAGGCCTATGGTGCCGTGATGCCTCCTATATATCAGACTTCCACCTACGCCCAGACCACACCTGGTGGGCATCAAGGGTATGAATATTCCCGAAGTGCCAACCCTACCCGTACGGCACTGGAAAATTCCCTGGCAAGTATAGAAAATGGCAAATATGGACTGGCCTTTGCCAGTGGACTCTCGGCCATGGACGCCGTAATCAAGTTATTGGCTCCCGGGGATGAGGTTATCTCCACTAACGACCTGTATGGAGGAAGTTACCGTTTGTTCCGACAAGTTTTTGAAAAATATGGGATTGTCTTTCATTTTATTGGAATGCAGGATGCCGATGCCATTGCGAAGTACATCAATGACAAAACAAAACTGATTTGGTTGGAAACCCCGACCAATCCGATGATGAACGTGGTCGATATCAAGGCGGTTTCCCTTTTGGCCAAAAAACATCAGCTTCTACTTGCGGTGGACAATACTTTTGCCACTCCCTATTTGCAGCAACCCTTGGACCTTGGAGCGGACATTGTCATGCACTCGGCCACCAAATATTTGGGTGGACACAGTGATGTCGTTGCCGGTGCATTAGTGGTTAAGGACGCCGAATTGGCGGAGAGGCTCTACTTTTTTCAAAACGCCAGCGGCGCCGTTTGCGGCCCTATGGACAGTTTTCTGGTACTTCGGGGCATAAAGACCTTACATGTGCGTATGCAACGGCATTGCGAAAATGGGCGGGCTATTGCGGAGTTCCTGAAAGGGCATCCGAAAATTGAGAGGGTCTACTGGCCCGGTTTTGAGGATCATCCCAACCACGTGGTGGCTAAAGATCAAATGAAGGACTTCGGTGGAATGGTCTCCTTTGTTACCAAAGGATGCAGTTATTCCGATGCCATTAAGATTGTAGAAGGATTGCGTGTCTTTACATTGGCGGAGTCTTTGGGTGGTGTAGAAAGTTTAGCAGGTCACCCGGCAAGCATGACCCACGCCAGCATTCCGAAGGAGGAACGTGAGAAAAGTGGGGTGGTGGATTCCTTGATCCGCTTAAGTGTGGGAATCGAGGATATAGACGATTTGATTTCCGATTTGGAACAGGCCCTGGCATAACCACTCCCAAATTGGTTAAAGGAAGGGAGTCACCACTTGATATTTGAATGTTTTATCGAAAATGGAGACGAGTAAATAAATTGTCAAATTTTAGAAAAAAGAGCCTTTAAATTATTAAAATACTATAATTTCGCCCTGTTATTTTATTTTCATCAATAATCCATAATATTTAAATTTTATGAAACAGAAGATAAAAGCCTTTATGGACGAGGTGAAGGCCAGAAATGGCCATGAACCGGAATTCTTACAAGCCGTACAGGAAGTGGCCGATACCGTTATTCCTTATATCGCAAAAAACGAGATATATAATGGAAAGAACATTTTGTTACGTATGGTGGAGCCGGAACGCCTGATTTCGTTTCGGGTGGCCTGGGTGGACGATGATGGAGAAATACATGTAAACCGGGGATATCGCATACAGATGAACTCGGCAATTGGACCCTACAAAGGGGGACTTCGCTTTCATCCGACCGTAAATGCGAGTATTTTAAAATTTTTGGCTTTTGAACAAGTCTTCAAGAATAGTTTGACCACACTGCCGATGGGCGGGGGCAAAGGAGGGTCCGATTTTGATCCGAAAGGTAAATCGGATGATGAGGTAATGCGTTTTTGCCACGCCTTTATGACGGAGCTTTTTAGACATATCGGTCCGTTTACGGATATACCTGCAGGAGACATCGGCGTAGGTGCGCGGGAGATCGGATTCCTATTCGGGAAATACAAAAAGGTACAAAATGAGTTTACCGGGGTGCTGACGGGCAAAGGGCTTTCCTGGGGAGGATCCAAAATTCGCCCTGAGGCTACAGGATACGGCACCGTATACTTTGCTCAGGATATGCTGTTGACCAAAGATGATGATATAGCGGACAAAACCGTAGTTATCTCGGGCTCTGGAAATGTGGCCCAGTTTGCCGCGGAAAAGACACTACAACTAGGAGGCAAGGTGGTTACCTTGTCCGACTCCGGAGGTTATATTTATGATGGGGACGGTATTGATGAAGAAAAATTAGCCTTTGTAATGGATCTAAAGAACAACAAGCGCGAAAGAATTTCCAAATACGTTGAAAAATATCCCACTGCGGAATACCATAAGGGCAAGACCCCTTGGGAAGTACCTTGCGACATCGCCTTGCCCTGCGCCACCCAAAATGAGCTAAAAGGTGAGGATGCCAAGGTGCTGATCGAAAATGGATGTATCTGTGTGGCGGAAGGAGCCAACATGCCCTCTACATTGGAAGCCCTTCACACCTTTCAGGATGCCAAAATTCTCTTTGCTCCCGGCAAGGCCTCCAATGCCGGAGGCGTGGCCACTTCCGGTTTGGAAATGTCCCAGAATTCGTTACGCATCAGCTGGACCCGTGAAGAGGTGGACGAAAGATTAAAAGGGATTATGAAGGATATCCATGATTCCTGTATCGAATACGGAATGGAAGAGGATGGCTACTGCAACTATGTGAAGGGAGCCAATATTGCCGGATTCGTAAAGGTTGCGGATGCCATGTTGGCCCAGGGTGTTATTTAAGGTTTGAATAAAAGCGTGTGTCAAAAGACCTGCCAGGTTTCTGAAACCTGGCAGGTCTTTTATCGTTATCCCGCACCAATTTTTACAACTATCTTTATCCCGATCTAATGGAATTCCATGCAAGTAACCACCAAAGCCATAGTTCTATCTACCTTAAGATTCGGAGATACCAGCTTGATCGTTAGGATGTACACCCTATCCGATGGCGTAAAATCCTACTTGCTAAAGGGCGTTCTTTCTGCTAAAAGAGGGAAACTTAAACCGGCCTATTTTCAGCCGTTGACCCAATTGGAAATGGTGGCCAACCATAAGAACAAGGGTAACTTGGAAAGTATTCGTGAAGTTAAGGTCCTTAATCCTTATGGCACATTACATACGGATATCACTAAAAATGCCATGACCCTCTTTTTGGCCGAAATGCTGGGAAGCAGCATCCATGAGGAAGAATCGAACCACGGACTTTTCCATTACTTGGAGGCCTCATTGCAGTGGTTGGACAGCCATCGCGAAATTTCAAATTTTCATCTGTTTTTTCTATTGGATTTAACCAAATACCTAGGTTTCTATCCGGACAGGTCCCAGGGCAATGAACCTTATTTTGATCTTTTGGAAGGGGAATTCACAATGAAACCATCACTCCATCCCAATTTGACCGATAGCACGTTGCAACACTTTAAACAGTTTTTGGGCATAAATTTTGATGGTATTCACACAATCAAAATGAACAAAACCGACCGACAAGAACTCCTCAAATCCCTTGTCCTTTATTATGAATTGCATTTACAGGGATTTCGAAGGCCCAAATCGCTTGCCGTATTAAATGAAGTATTCCGCTAGTATGCACAGAATAACGTTCATATGTGGTCTTTTGCTATCCTATTTTATATCTGCTCAAGAAATTAGCATTTTGGATATGGATACTCGGGATCCCATACCGAACGTGGCGGTCTATAATCTGGACAAGACCAAGACCGTGCTATCCGATCTTAACGGTAAATGTGATCTCACTATCTTTTCACGACATGAGCGTATTACCTTTAAACATTTGAACTATGAGGTCAGCCGGGCCAACAAGGCACAGATTTTAAAGCGGGGAGGAAAGATCCAGCTTGTGGTCAAACCTGAGGAATTGGACGAAGTGATCATGTCCATTTCCAAGTGGGAGCAACAAAAAAAGGATGTCCCCCAAAAAATTGCCGCCATAAGTGCCCGACAAATTGCTTTTAACAATCCGCAGACCGCAGCGGACCTTTTGCAAAATAGCGGAAAAATCTTTGTCCAGAAGAGTCAACTGGGTGGCGGAAGCCCTATGATCAGGGGTTTTGCTACCAATAGGCTGTTGCTTTCGGTTGATGGTGTGCGTATGAACAATGCTATTTTTAGGGGAGGGAACATACAAAACGTGATTTCCATAGACCCTTTCAACATTAAGAATACGGAAGTGATTTTTGGACCGGGATCGGTAATATATGGTAGCGATGCCATTGGTGGCGTCATGAATTTTTATACCAAGAACCCGATTTTCGGAGAATCGGACAGCACCTTGGTTTCCGGAAATGCCTATTACCGCTTTGCATCGGCCAATTTGGAGAATACCGTCCATGCCGATTTCACCATAGGCAAAAATAAATGGTCCTTTCTTACCAGCGCCACCTTCAATCACTTTGAAAATCTGCAAATGGGTTCCCGAGGCCCGGATTCCTACTTGAGGCGGAGTTACGTGACAACGCGCAATGGCGAAGATCGGGTTATGGCCAATCAAAACCCTAGGGAACAGATTCCAACCGGTTATGACCAAATTAATTTGATGCAAAAAATAGCTTTTAAGCCTAACAAAATATGGGACTATAACCTAGGACTGCATTATTCGGCAACCTCGGATTACGCGCGGTATGACCGTTTGATACGTCCGGGAAGTGGCGGAAACGAATTTCGGTCCGCGGAATGGTTCTACGGTCCTCAGAAATGGTTTATGGGGAATTTGCAAATCAATAAAAAGGGACAAAATAAGTTCTATGATGGTCTTAAGATTACTACGGCCTATCAACATTTTGAAGAAAGTAGGAATAACAGGGGTTTTGGGGAGCCCATTCGATTTACAACCCAGGAAAATGTAGATGCCCTGTCGGCCAATATCGATTTTGAGAATAAAAAAATCGGGGACCTGCGTTTGTATTATGGAACCGAATATGTCTATAATAAGGTCAAATCCATCGGTAGTCAAAGGAATGTAGGGACCAATTTGCTTTCCGATGCGGCCTCCCGCTACCCGGATGGGTCCTCGTGGCAGACCGTTGCGGCATATATTAACGGGGAGTACAAAGCCAAACCGAACTTTGTGATGCTTTCCGGTCTTCGATATAGTCATGTATGGGTTGATGCTGTTTTTGACCGAAGGTTCTATGACTTTCCCTTTGCCAATGCCAATCTAAGTACCGGGGCCCTGACCGGAAGTTTGGGATTCAGCTGGCTTCCCAAGGCCAATTTACAGATTACCTGGAATGGATCCACGGGATTTAGGGCTCCCAATATTGATGATATCGGAAAAATATTTGATTCGGAGCCGGGATCGGTCGTTGTTCCCAATCCCAACTTGGAACCGGAATATGCCTACAACATGGAATTGGGCATACAGAAGAATTTTGACGATAAGGTGGTTTTAAAAGGAGCAACTTTTTATACCTATCTGGTCGACGCCCTGGTGCGGAGGGATTTCCAATTTAACGGGCAATCCCAAATTGAATATAATGGGGAACTAAGCAATGTGCAGGCCATTCAAAATGCCGCCAAAGCCTATGTTTATGGATTTGAATTGGGCATGGAGGTAGTTTTTTCGGATAATTGGTCCGTTGTCTCCAACCTAACGCTTACCGAAGGTATTGAGGAAGAAGCGGATGGTACGGACTCTCCAGCACGGCATGTCGCCCCCACTTTCGGTGATTTCCATCTCATTTGGAAGAACCAAAGAATACGCACCGACCTATTTTTGAACTACAACGGCCAGATTGCCTTTGAGGATTTGGCTCCATCCGAACGGAACAAGGCGTATCTTTATGCCCTCGACTCCAATGAAAATCCATATTCCCCCGCCTGGTACACCCTAAATTTCCGTTCCCAATTTGTGGTATCCAACAATCTACGGGCCTCTTTAAACTTGGAAAACCTAACCGACCAACGCTACCGCGCCTATTCATCCGGAATAAGTGGTCCGGGAATTAATATAGTTCTGGGTCTTGGCTATAGATTTTGAATTAAAAAACCCCGTCCAACTTTTGGACAGGGTTTAAAATATCCACTAATAAGGTTACTATTTGGATTCGCCGTCAACGGCCTCCTTTATTTTATCGGAAGCCTCTTTGGCGGCCTCCTTAACATCCTCACCGGCTTCCTTCGCCTTATCCAAGGCATCCTCGCCGACCTCTTTTATGGTCTCTGCGGCATCTTCGGCACTTTCTTTAATATCCTCGCCCATATCCTTAAGGTCTTCGCCGGTCTGCTCTAAAGCCTCACCGGCCTGCTCGGCCGCGTCCTTGGCCTTATCCGTGGTTTCCCTACAGGAAATAAGGGTTACATTGAGAAGAAGCATTGAAATTGATAGTACCCATAGTCTTTTCATGTTTTCGGATTTAGATGTTATTACTCTTTGCTGATGTAATGAATATACGGCAAAATAGAATGCATGGATGCCCATAAGGTAGTAATCAGGCACATACTGCGATTTGAGTTGGTTTTTAGCCGGTTCACGCGTTACGTAATCCAATCAAAATCCTTAATTTTGCAGCCTCAATTTATAGTATAGGTGAAGACCGGAAAGAAATTTACGGAATACAAAGGTTTGGACCTACCACAGGTGGCCCAGGAAGTTCTGGCCTACTGGAAGGAGCATAATGTCTTTGAAAAGAGCGTTTCTTCCCGGGAAGGGAAGCCGAGTTATGTATTTTACGAGGGCCCCCCGTCCGCCAACGGGATGCCGGGTATTCACCATGTTATGGCCCGTACTATTAAGGATATCTTCCCGAGGTACCGAACAATGAAGGGATTCCAAGTAAAGCGCAAGGCCGGTTGGGATACCCACGGACTTCCTGTGGAACTAGGTGTTGAAAAGGAGCTGGGCATTACCAAAGAGGATATCGGCAAAAAAATTACCATCGAGGAATACAATGCGGCCTGTAAAAAGGCGGTATTACGGTATACGGATGTGTGGAACGAGATGACCGAACGAATTGGATATTGGGTGGATATGGATGACCCCTATATTACCTACAAATCCAAATATATGGAGTCCGTATGGTGGTTATTGAAACAGATTTATGACAAGGGACTGATCTATAAGGGATATACCATTCAACCCTATTCCCCGAAGGCGGGTACCGGATTAAGTTCACATGAACTTAACCAGCCAGGCACTTATCAGGATATTACAGATACTACGGTGGTTGCCCAATTCAAGGCTAAAAAGGAGACCCTTCCAGATTTTTTAAGGAATTTTGGGGAGGACATTTATTTTTTGGCATGGACCACGACCCCTTGGACGTTGCCCTCCAATACAGCGCTTACGGTCGGGTCCAAAATAGACTATGTTCTAATTAAAACCTTCAATCAGTATACTTTTGAACCCAGTTATGTGGTTTTGGCCAAGGCCTTGGTCGCCAAACAGTTCGGGAACAAGTTCTTTGAGACCGAGGATGAAAGCGACTTCGCCAATTTTACTAGGGAAAGCAAGAAGATTCCCTATACCTTGTTGGCCGAAACCAATGGGCAGAATCTGGTGGGGATCGGCTACGAACAGTTATTGGATTATGCCCTACCCTATCAAAACGCGGAAAATGCCTTCCGAGTCATAGCCGGGGATTTTGTAACCACGGAAGATGGAACCGGCATTGTACACACGGCCCCTACCTTCGGTGCGGACGATATGCAAGTGGCCCAAAAGGCGGAACCTCCGATTCCTCCCATGTTGGTCCTTGACCCAAATAACAATCCGGTCCCCTTGGTGGACCTACAGGGCCGGTTTCGACCGGAAATGGCGGAATTGGCCGGTAAATATGTAAAGAACGAGTACTATGAGGAGGGTACTGCTCCCGAGCGGTCCGTAGACGTTGAAATTGCCATTAAACTAAAGGAGGCAAACAAGGCATTTAAAGTGGAGAAATATGTCCACAGCTATCCCAACTGCTGGCGCACGGACAAGCCCATACTCTACTATCCTTTGGATTCGTGGTTCATCAAGGTAACTGAGGTAAAGGACAGGATGTTCGAGTTAAACCAACAAATCAATTGGAAGCCGAAGGCCACGGGTGAGGGTAGGTTTGGAAATTGGTTGGCCAATGCCAACGATTGGAACCTTTCCCGATCTCGTTATTGGGGCATTCCCCTTCCGATTTGGCGAACAGCGGAAGGAACCGAAGAGATTATTATCGGTTCGGTAGAACAACTGAAGGAAGAAATGGCCATATCCGTCAAAGCCGGCTTCATGAAGAAGGATGTCTTTGAAGATTTTATCGTTGGGGATATGTCCGAGGCAAATTATGAGAAAATAGACCTTCATAAAAATATTGTAGATCAAATCGTTTTAGTATCCCCATCGGGCAAGGCCATGAAACGGGAAAGTGATTTGATCGATGTTTGGTTCGACAGCGGTTCCATGCCCTATGCACAATGGCATTACCCCTTTGAAAATTCGGATTGGGTGGATGAGGGAGTTACCTTCCCAGCGGATTTCATTGCCGAAGGCGTGGACCAGACAAGAGGTTGGTTTTATACCTTACATGCTATAGCCACCATGGTCTTTGATTCGGTCGCTTATAGGAATGTAGTATCGAACGGACTGGTATTGGACAAGGACGGAAAAAAAATGTCCAAACGATTTGGCAATGCAGTTGATCCTTTTGCGACCATGGAACACCACGGTCCGGATGCCACCCGATGGTATATGATATCCAATGCAAATCCATGGGACAACCTTAAATTTGATATGAAGGGCGTTGAGGAGGTGAAGTTCAAGTTTTTGGGCACCTTGTACAATACCTATTCTTTTTTCGCACTTTATGCGAATATTGACCATTTCAAATATGCCGAAGAGGAAATTCCTTTGAAGGAGCGTCCCGAAATTGACCGATGGATTCTATCCGAGCTAAATTCACTGATAAAAATTGTGGATGAGGCCTATGCAGTCTATGAACCTACTCGCGCCACACGGGCGATATCGGAATACGTACAGGAGAATTTGAGCAATTGGTATGTCCGCCTTTGTAGGAGACGTTTTTGGAAAGGAGATTATCAGAAGGACAAAATCTCGGCCTATCAGACCTTGTATACCTGTTTGGAAACCATCGCCAAATTATCCGCACCGGTAGCTCCTTTTTTTATGGATCGGTTGTATAAGGACTTGACGGCTACTACGCTCAAGGAGGAATTTGAAAGTGTACATTTGGCGAATTTTCCGGAATATGACGCAGCGATAATCGATTCGGTACTGGAAAGTAAAATGGAAAAAGCACAGACCATATCTTCCTTGGTACTTTCCATACGGCAAAAAGAAAGGATAAAAGTACGTCAACCCCTCCAAAAGGTAATGATTCCAGTTTTGGATGAAAAAGAGAAACAGGAAATATTAGCGGTTTCCAATTTGATCAAGTCCGAGGTTAATGTGAAGGAAATTGAATTGTTGGACGATGCCTCGGGGATTCTTGTAAAACGGATAAAACCAAATTTTAAGGTCTTGGGTCCTAAATTTGGCAAGGACATGAAGCGGATTGCCCAGGCGGTCAGCCTTCTGGGTCAAGATGACATCCAAAAAATTGAACAGCAGGGCGAAATATCGCTTGACATTGAAAATAAAATTATTAAATTACAGTTAGATGATGTAGAGATTTCCTCGCAGGACATCGAAGGTTGGCTGGTAGCAAGTTCCGGAACGTTGACCGTTGCTCTGGACGTGACCATTGACGAGGAACTGAGAAAGGAAGGCATAGCCAGGGAACTGGTAAACCGGATACAGAATCTTAGAAAAGAGTCTGGTTTGGAGGTAACCGATAAAATTGATATTAAGATATTAAAGGACGGGTTGGTGGAAGAGGCAGTACAGAGCAATCTCAATTACATTAAGACCGAAACCCTGACCGCCGAACTGGGATTTGAAGAAAAATTGGAGAAAGGCACGGCAGTGGCCTTTGATGAGATAAACACAAAATTATTGATCGAAAAACACTAAAGGATATGGCACAGGATTTAAAAGTCAGGTATTCTGACAAGGACTTGGCGGAGTTCAAGGCACTGATTGAGGAAAAGATTGAAAAAGCCAAAAGCCATTTGGATCTTTTAAGAAGTTCCTATATGAACGATGGGGACAATGGTACGGACGATACTTCACCTACCTTTAAAGCCTTTGAAGAAGGTTCCCAGACCATGAGTAAGGAAGCCAATACCCAATTGGCCATTAGACAGGAAAAATTCATTCGGGACCTAAAGAACGCCTTACTGCGTATTGAAAATAAGACGTATGGAATTTGTAGGGTTACCGGAAAGCTGATTAACAAAGAACGGCTAAAGCTTGTACCCCATGCCACTTTGAGCATAGAGGCCAAGAACATGCAGAAGTAGAACCGGAATAATACGAAAGACAAAGACCTATGATTCCGCTTGGTTTCATGGGTCTTTGTTTTTAAGGGAAATACGGTGATGTGGTTGGCCATGCCATCCGAATGGCATTTGCCATTTCCAAATGGTAAAGCGATTAAAGGTCCCTGTTGCCTGTGGGCTCTGACCGACCTGCAAAATCTTCCGGTCATTGTTCAAAAACCTCAAATATCACATAAGCGGGTTAAGGGAACTTTTCCATCCCAGTAAAACCAAATAATATACCTATTTTTGCCCTCTCTAACCGCAAGGTAACTCATGAGTCTTAAAAAGTCCCTCTTTCTAATCTTAATGGTACTGATCATCGATCAGCTTAGTAAAATGTACATAAAGACCCATTTTGTACTAGGGGAATCCGTCGATGTGTTCAGTTGGTTCAAGATTTTGTTCATTGAGAATTCCGGAGCCGCATGGGGGGCAAAGCTGAGTGATTTTTTGCCGATTTCCGAATCTGTTGGAAAGCTGATTTTGACCATCTTCAGATTGTTCGCCGTAGCGGGAATAGGTTATTGGCTCTTCGACACTATACAGAAAAAATCTTCGAGGACACTTATATTAGCGGTATCCCTAATTTTTGCCGGGGCCTTGGGCAACATTATCGATTCGGTATTTTACGGAATCCTATTTAACGATAGTACCCATCAAATGGCTACCTTATTTTCCAATGAACCTTATGGGAGCCTTTTCTATGGCAAGGTGGTAGACATGCTGTATTTCCCCATGATAGACACAACCTGGCCGGAGTGGGTCCCTTTGGTTGGAGGAAACAACTTCCGTTTCTTTGAACCGGTATTCAATATTGCGGACACAGCCATAAGCACCGGTGTTGGGATTTTATTGGTATTCAATAAAAAGGCGTTTGGAAAAAAAGAGGAAATTACAGAGACCGAAGTGGAGGATTAGGAGGATGGAAACTTATAGATCTTTTTTGGGGTAACGCAATAGTTCAAGGGCACGTCGTCCGGACTAATATCGGCTATTCCATCTTCGGCTTCAAACAAACAAAGCCCTACTTTAATTACATCGGTACGACACTCCTTTAAAAATTTATCGTAAAATCCTTTTCCGTATCCCACCCGATTGCCTTGGGTATCAAAGGCAAGAAGTGGAATAAAGACTACATCGATCAAATTCGGGGGGATATCATGACATTCCTCCGGTTCTGGAATTTGCCAGTTACTTATTTGAAATTTTGTATCGCTCAACAACAAACAATGGAGCAGCCCTCCATTGGAATTTACCTTGGGTACAATGATATTTTTTTGCTTACCGCGTAGGATGGAAAGTAGAAAAGAGGTGTCTATTTCTTTTTTCTGGGAAATAGGCATAAACAAATGGTAATAATCCAACGACCATAGGGGAAGCGTTAAAATGCTATTGGTGATGCGTAAACTGGAATTGATTAGGGAAGCAGCGGTAATCTCTTTCCTTAGTGCGGTGTATTTTTTTCGTAAATCTTTTTTCAACATCGGGGTTGAGTTAGCAGACATACGAACTCAGGGAGAAGGGGAAACTACTCTTTTGCCGCTACGGCAACATAGACTTTGAAGAAAAGCATCAGTATTAAGTAGGTGCCCAGGGTAATAAGGTAACTGTCCATTTAATCATTCATTTTCTGCTTTAAATGTAATTAAAAAAAATCGTATCAAACCCGTTAACTGCACTTTTTTATCGATGAACTGCACATTTTTAGGCAATTTTTAACATTTATATAAAGAATACATAAATAAAACTTAAACCAATCCCTGTGTAAGAAATTGATTTAAAAGCATTTACGTAAAAACACATACCGGTGAACAAGTTTACAAACCATATTTGTCCATTAGAGGAAGTATATCCGCCATATTTTAAATGCTACTAGAGCCAATATGGTCATTAAGGAATTTAAAAATCCAACTCCGGGAATAAATCCATTCCGGGCCGTTAAAAAAAATAAAAACTCCAAGTACTTTGTTATAAACATAGTAATTTAACTTTGTATAAGAAACCTAGGATTCCTGCGTATTATGCCCCAAGTACCCGTCAAAATTCAGTTAAGTACCTTACCGGAAAGCCCTGGGGTCTATCAATTTTTTGATGCCGATGGGAAAATCCTGTATGTAGGCAAGGCCAAAAATCTCAAGAAGCGGGTCGCTTCCTATTTTACCAAGAACCATCAATATGGAAAGACCCGGGTCATGGTTAACAAAATAAAGGGGATCAAGCATATTGTAGTTCCCACGGAATCCGATGCACTTTTGTTGGAAAACAACCTGATCAAAAAACATAGGCCCAGATACAATGTTATGCTCAAGGATGACAAATCCTACCCTTGGATATGCATCAAAAATGAGCGGTTTCCTAGAATATTCCCAACCAGAAAACTGATTAAAGACGGTTCGGAGTATTACGGACCCTACACCAGTATGGGAACGGTAAGGACCCTATTGGACCTTATTAAGAGTGTCTATCCGCTGCGGACCTGTAACTATGACCTTTCCGAGGAGAAAATAGCCGCGGGGAAGTACAAGTTGTGTCTGGAATATCATTTGGGCAATTGTAAGGGCCCCTGCGTAGGATTGCAGGGAGCGGAGGAATATCATCAGCAAATAGAGGATATCAGGCAGATCATAAAAGGCAATTTTAAATCCTCCATTCAATATTTTAAGAAGGAGATGAAAATTTTGGCCGGGGAAATGAAGTTTGAAGCTGCCCAACGCATCAAGGACAAAGTTCAAGTGCTGGAAAATTACCAAGCGAAATCCACCATAGTCAACCCCAAGATCAATAACGTAGATGTATTTTCCATCATTTCCGATGACGATTACGGCTACGTGAATTTTTTGCAACTTTCCCACGGATCCATAACCAGATCCCATACTTTGGAAATAAAAAAGAAATTAAAGGAGCTAGACCGAGATCTTTTGCAATTGGCCATTGTGGAACTGCGCCAAAGGTTCCAATCCGAATCCAAGGAAGTCTACCTTCCGTTCGAGGTGGTTGTGGAGCCGCATTTAAAGGTCACCATCCCCAAGCTCGGGGATAAGAAAAAGATCCTGGAACTTTCGGAACGTAACGCCAAATTTTTCAGGCAGGAAAGATTTAAGCAGATCAAAATATTGGATCCGGACCGGCATACGAATCGTATTATGGCCCAAATGCAGAAAGATCTGAGATTATCCTCCGAGCCCAGACATATAGAATGCTTTGATAATAGTAATATCCAAGGTAGCAATCCGGTGGCGGCCTGTGTGGTATTTAGAAACGGGAAACCTTCCAAAAAAGAGTATAGGCACTATAATATTAAAACCGTAAAGGGCCCTGATGATTTTGCCTCCATGGAGGAAGTAGTATATAGAAGGTACAAAAGATTGCTGACGGAAGAGGCCGATTTGCCCCAGTTAATTATCATTGATGGAGGAAAAGGACAATTGTCCTCAGCGCTCAAAAGTCTGGATGCCCTTGGCCTAAGGGGTAAAATTGCCATAGTGGGAATAGCAAAACGGTTGGAGGAAATCTATTTTCCTGAGGATCCAGTACCGCTGTATTTGGACAAAAAATCGGAAAGTCTACGGATCATCCAGCAGCTTAGAAACGAGGCGCACCGTTTCGGCATCAACTTTCATAGAAACAAGCGGAGTAAATCGGCTATTAATTCCGAACTGGAGAGTATAACGGGCATTGGGGAAAAAACAGCCATGGAACTGCTTAAGAACTTTAAATCCGTAAAGCGCATAAAAGAAGCATCCATAGACCGATTGGCACAAACCGTGGGAATGTCCAAGGCCAAAATAATTTACGAAACATTTCACTAAAGCGGGCAATTAATAATAAGCAATGCTAAGATTAGTTCTCATAATAACCATTTTCCTTTTCTATGTTCCCGCGATGACCCAGGAACAGCCAAGCGAAAAGGGGAAGATCGGGGTTGTTTTGAGTGGCGGCGGCGCTAAGGGAATGGCACATATCGGGGCGCTCAAAGTTATAGAGGAGGCTGGAGTAAAGGTGGACTATATCGGCGGAACCAGTATGGGAGCCATAGTGGGTGCATTATACGCCGCAGGGTACTCCGCCATGGAACTGGACTCCATCTTTAGGGCTACTGACTTCACAAACTTAATTCGGGATAACCTTCCTAGGGATGCCAAGACCTTCTATGAAAAGGAAGATTCCGAGCGCTACGCCCTAACCCTGCCCTTCAATAATTTCAAGGTCTCCGTCCCTCCGGCCTATTCCGGTGGACAGAATATTTATAATGAATTGGTGAGATTGCTGTTCCATGTAAGGGATGTGCGCAATTTTTCCGAATTGCCAATTCCCTTTCTTTGTATTGCCACTAATGTGGAAAATGGCGAAGAGGTATTGTTGGATAACGGCTATTTGCCCGAAGCCGTTATGGCCAGTGGAGCGTTGCCCTCGCTTTTCGAACCTACCAATGTGGACAATAAGATATTAATCGATGGGGGTGTGGTAAACAATTACCCCATTGACGAGGTAAGGGAAATGGGCGCGGATTTTATTATTGGGGTAGATGTGCAACATGGCTTGTCCGACCGTGAGGAATTGAGTTCCGCCACCGAAATACTCCTACAGATAAACAATTTTAGAACCGTTAGGGATATGGGGGAAAAATCCGAAGAGACGGACATCTATATACGTCCGGAAATGGAAAGTTTCTCCGTTATTGATTTCAATCAGCGAGAAAATATTATTGATAAGGGGGAAGGTGCCGCCAGGGAAAAACTAACGGAACTGAAAAGGCTGGCCAAAGATCAAAAGAGAAACCAGGCCATTATTGCTCCCTTGGACCCAGACGACCCGATTACCGTGGACAGACTTGTTATTTCTGGCAACAATGATAACTATTCTCGAGGTTATGTCAAGGGGAAGTTGAGGTTCGATCTTGGAGAGGAATTGAAGTTTAGGAAATTTCAACAAGGAATTAGCAACCTGTCCGCTACCGGTAATTTTAAGACCATACGGTACAGGCTCGTTTCCAACGGAACAGGGGAGGACCTTATACTAAAATTGGATGAAAATCCGAACAAGACCTTATTGCGCCTAGGGGCACATTATGATGATCTCTACAAAAGTGCCGCTATCATAAACCTTACCCGAAAACGCCTTATCCGAAAGGATGACCTGGCTTCCTTTGACCTGATTTTGGGCGATAATGTCCGTTACAACTTCCAGTACTATGTGGACAAGGGCACCTATTGGAGTTTTGGCATTAATTCCCGCTTTAATGCATTCGAGAAAGAAGTGGACTACGATTTGATCAGAGGCAATTTTGATGTGGTCAACGACCCCAATATTAACAGCATCAATTTGGACATAACGGATGTTACCAACCAATTTTATTTACAGACCGTACTTCGCGAGGAGTTTGCCTTTACCACAGGTTTGGAACACAAGTTCCTGAAATATAGCACCCGGACGTTGAGGAACATTCAACCGGAAGATGGCGTGGTACCCGTCCGTACGTCCGGCGAACGGACTTTTTTTGAAAAGAGTAATTACTTCAGTGCCTTTGGCCAACTCACCTTGGATACCTATGATAATAAGTACTTTCCGTCGAGGGGCCTGTTTTTTGACGGGGATTTTCACTTCTATATTTTTTCTTCGGATTTCAATGACAACTTTAAGGAATTCTCCGTTGCCAAGGCCAGATTGGGTGGAGCCTTCCCGATTTTGGATAACTTGTCCTTAAATATAGAATCCGAGGGAGGATTCAAACTGGGGACATCCGGCATTACTTCTTTTGATTTTGTATTGGGGGGTTTTGGTACGGACCTGATCAACAATTTTATCCCCTTCATAGGGTATGATTTTTTGAGTTTGCCCGGGAATAGTTTTGTCAAGGGATATTGGCGATTGGACTGGGAATTTGCGCGCAAGAATCACTTCATGTTTTCGGCCAACTATGCCAACGTGGCCGACGATATTTTTAGACTAGGGGAGTGGTTTACAGCACCCGATTTTTCAGGATATGGTATTAGCTATGGATGGGAATCCTTTATAGGTCCCGTGCAGGTTATGTATTCCTGGTCCCCGGAAGGAGATTTCGGCAACTTCTTTTTCAGTGTGGGTCATTGGTTTTAACGGAATATATTGCGTATGAAATGGTCTGCCTACTTTGAAATATTTCAATTATGGAATTGGTTCCAATTAGGTCGATATTCGTATCTTATGGATAAGTAAGGACACCATCTGTTTGGTTTATGAAAAAGCTTAGAATTGACATTACACCCCATTTAAGGGCCATGTGGTAGGTGGTCGATCGGTGTGCTCGGTCTTTTTTCCTATAAAAGGAAGCCGATCACCATATGATAAGGTATGACCACAGTTACATTTCTAATCAATTTTTAAATCATGTCCACTTTAGATAAAACTTCATTGCAACTGCCCAAGGAAAATCCGGAGGCAGCCGATTTTTTACCCTTATTGGGAATCGATTATGTAGAACTTTATGTAGGCAATGCAAAACAGGCCGCCCATTATTACATGTCGGCGTGGGGATTTCAACCCGTTGCCTATGCAGGCCTTGAAACCGGGCTAAAAAATAGGGCCTCTTATGTATTGCAACAAGACCGTATCCGGTTGGTACTGACTTCGCCTTTACAATCCGGGGGGGAAATAAATCGACATTTGGATGCCCACGGCGATGGTGTAAAGGCTATTGCCTTATGGGTAGACAACGCCACCCAGAGCTATTGGGAGACTGTGAACAGAGGTGCCAAAAGTTATTGGGAGCCCAAAGTCCTGGAAGATGAACATGGGCAATTGGTGCTTTCCGGTATCCACACCTATGGGGAAACCGTTCACATATTTGTAGAACGAAGAAATTATCAAGGTGTTTTTATGCCCGGCTTTGAAAAATGGGCGCCCCATTTTTCCCCCCAGGATGTCGGTTTGCGGTATATAGACCATATGGTAGGCAACGTAGGGTGGAACGAAATGAACAAATGGTGCCAGTTTTATTCGGACGTTATGGGTTTTGCCCCCTTGGTATCTTTTGATGATAAGGACATTTCTACGGAGTATACCGCCTTAATGAGCAAGGTAATGAGTAACGGCAACGGAAGGGTTAAATTTCCTATTAATGAACCTGCCGATGGTCGCAAAAAATCACAAATAGAGGAATACATAGAATTCTACAACGGAGCAGGCGTACAACATATGGCCATGGCTACCCAGAACATTGTAGAAACCGTAATTGCCCTGCGAAACAGGGGGGTGGAATTTTTAACCGTTCCCCAAAGTTATTATGAAGATGTCCTGGACCGGGTGAGAACCATAGATGAAGACCTGGCCCCGCTTAAGGATTTGGGCATTTTGGTGGACAGGGACGATGAAGGCTATCTATTGCAAATATTTACCAAACCTGTTTTAGATAGACCCACTATGTTCATTGAGATTATACAGCGCAAAGGGGCGAAATCGTTCGGCAAGGGAAACTTTAAGGCACTTTTTGAGGCTATTGAACGTGAACAGCAACTAAGAGGAACCCTTTAAAACAGGGAGGATATCCCTAACAATTTGCCAAATTTTGGGAAATGGTATTAATTATTGTTAAGGTTATAGTTAAAGTACGTTAAAACCAATGAGAAGCTAGTAGTGATGTATTAAATTTGTTGGTGTAAGGGGTGGTTCCCTTACAACTTTAAGTATTGGTTTTTCATAATTTAAAGTTTGGTTGGTTATTTAGGAAAGCCCTGACGAGAGCGTCAGGGCTTTTTTTTACACAATACTTTGGAATAAATTTTGTTTAAGTAATGGTTATGCGGCTAGAGGGTTACTTTAGCTTTTAGTAATTTTATCCTAACAAATGGCTATGAAACGGTTTATTGTACTCCTTTTTCTTTCCATGGGCCTTTATGGTATGGGACAGAATAGTGAATCCGCGTTTAAGGCAGGAGAATGGTTAAAGTTCCGGATGCACTATGGGTGGTTAAACGCCAGCTATGCAACGCTACAGGTCAAATCAGACCTAATAGACGGAATACCCGTTTACCATGTGGTAGGCAAGGGACGTACCACAGGATTTGCCAGTATATTTTTTAAGGTGGACGATACCTATGAAAGCTACTTTGATAAGGAGAATGGACGTCCTTATCGTTTCATTCGTAAAATTGACGAAGGCGGATATACCAAGGATGTCGAGATTAATTTTGACCATGATAATTCCAAGGCCATCCTAAACGATAAAAAAAACAAGAAAAAACTTAATTTTACACTTCAGGACAGTATCCAGGACCTTATTTCTGCTTTTTATTACCTGAGGAACCATTATGATGAACAGGATTTGGTAGAAGGCCAGGCAATAACGTTAAAAATGCTCTATGACGATGATGGAATTTTTAACTTCAGGCTTAAATATTTAGAAAAGGAAGTCCTAAGAACCAAATATGGTAAAGTAGAATGTCATAAATTTAGGCCTTATGTTCAGTCCGGTAGGGTATTTAAAGAGCAGGAAAGTCTTTCACTTTGGGTGTCCACGGACAAAAACAGGATTCCCGTTCGGGTAAAGGCAGACTTGGCGGTTGGTTCCATAAAGGCGGATTTGGATGGGTACAATGGACTCAAACACCAATTCAAAATAATAATGGATTAGCGAGATCAATGAAGAAAAAGGAGAAGATTGCATCCCAAATCTCCAAACTAGAAGAAAAATATAAAGATTCCGGACAAGACCTAAGCTCCTACTTGGATGGCCTTCTCTACCAGCGTTATCTTACTTATTGGGATTATATCCATTTGGATACTCTACTGAGTCTTCAAGTACCGCGCACTTATTTCCCGGATGAGGAGATTTTTATCATGTACCATCAAATTACCGAGCTCTATTTTAAGTTGATTCTTCATGAACAGAAGCAACTGGTAGACGACAAGGCACAGAATCTAGATTTTTTCATTGAAAAGACCAGAAGGATCAATAGTTATTATCAAGCCCTTATTTCCTCGTTCAGTATTATGATAAAGGGAATGGAAAAGGAACAGTTCCTCCAATATAGAATGGCACTTTTGCCTTCTAGTGGCTTTCAATCCGCCCAGTATAGAATGATCGAATTGTATGCCACCCCTATGGAAAATTTGGTACACCACGAGGAACGCGATAAATTTTCCTCGAAAAACTCCATTGAGGAATTGTATGAGCATATCTATTGGAAAAAAGGGGCCACGGACTTTGCTACGGGAGAAAAGACACTTACTCTAAAACAATTTGAATACCGGTATACCCCAAGATTGATACGAATAGCCAAACAATTAAAGAGCACCACCATTTATCATAAATACCTGCAAATGCCCGACGAAAAAAGGCATAATAAAGAGCTGGTTAAAGCGTTAAAAACATTGGATATGAACGCCAACATCAACTGGCCTTTGATGCATATGGGTTCTGCCTACCGCTATCTTGGAAGTGAAAAAGGACAGGTAGAGGCCACCGGAGGTACCAATTGGAAAGCATATTTACCCCCGAGCTTTCAAAAAGTTGTATTTTTCCCGGAATTATATACAAATGAGGAGTTAAATAATTGGGGGAAAGAGTGGGTAGACCATATCTTTAACCCGGAAAAATTAAAACATTAGAATGCGAATTTTTTGGGGCGCAGTAATCATTCTTACCGTACTGACATCTTGTAAAAACAACGATTCCACCCAAGGACAATTTCCGGATGGCGATAATGCTGTGGTCGCCGTGGCCGAAACTCCGGTTTCTATCAAACGATTTGGATTTGATCTGTCCAATTTTAATGTACAACAGGATACCGTAAAAAGAGGGGATAGTTTTGGCGAACTTATGCTACAGCACAAAGTGGATTATCCAAAAATTGCCAAGATATCCCAAGAATTCAGGGATACTTTTGATGTGCGCAAAATTAGGATCGGTAAACCCTATTACATTTTAAAATCCAAGGATACCACCGAAACGGCCCAGGTGTTTATCTATGAGAATGACCGCATCAATTATACTGTAGTGGACCTTAGGGACAGCGTTGTAGCCTACAAGGACAAAAAAGAAGTGAAATATGTGGAACGCGAAGCCTCCGGTATTATTGAGTCATCCTTGTCCGAGGCTATTTTGGAGCAGGGAATAGACTACAACGTAACCAATAGCCTATCCGAGATATATGCCTGGACCATAGACTTCTTTAGACTTCAGAAAGGGGATAAATTCAAGGTTATCTATAAGGAAAAATTTATCAACGATTCCATTTATGCCGGGGCGGAGCCTATTGAGGCCGCTTATTTTGAACACAACGGCAAACCCATTTATGCCTTTGCCTATGAGAACGACTCCCTGAAAAGAATCATGGACTATTTTGATGAAGAGGCCAATAACCTAAGAAGAACCTTTTTAAGGGCTCCGGTAAAGTTTAGCAGAATTTCCTCGCGTTACAACTTAAAACGAAGAATTCGGTACTACGGAAACAAAATACGACCCCATAAGGGAACGGATTACGCTGCCCCCATTGGAACGCCCATTATGGCTACCGCAGACGGTACCGTCACCGAATCCACCCGTAGGGGAGGCAATGGTAAATATGTAAAAATACGCCACAATGGGACTTACTCTACCCAATACCTACACATGAAAAAGCAGAATGTGAAGAGAGGGGACTTTGTGCGTCAAGGTGATGTGATCGGATGGATCGGTATGACAGGTAATACCAGTGGCCCGCATGTATGTTATCGTTTTTGGAAAAACGGACGCCAAGTGGATCCCCTGCGGGAAGAGCTTCCCAAGGCCAAACCCCTACCGGAGCCCTTAAGGCCGGACTACTATACCTATATTACTCCTAAAAAAGATCAACTGGATTGCATCCAATATCCGGAGATCCCCGATCCGGATGAAGAATTGGTTACCTTAAACAATTAGGGAATTTCAGAGCAGGCTTTGGACATTAAATCTCGGGATTATGTTTTATTTTTGAAATGGCAAACGAATAATTCATAAATCCTGAAAAAACCACGCTATGCCACTGCAAAATATTGACCCTACCACAACCACCGCTTGGAAAAATCTGGAACAGCATTTTGATGAAATTAAAAGTAGCCATTTACGGGAAATTTTTGCCCAGGATGGAGCAGCAAGGGTCAAAGACCTTACGTTGAAATGGGAGAATTTTCTAATTGATTTTTCCAAAAATAGAGTAACCGCAAAGACCTTGGAACTGTTAAATCAATTAGCAGAAGAGGTAGATTTAAAGGACGCAATAACCAAATATTTCAAAGGGGATTTGATCAATCGTACGGAAAAGCGAGCGGTTTTGCATACCGCCCTCCGAGCGAAAAAAGAAGATTATATTGAGGTTAAAGGTGAAAACGTGGTTCCCGGGGTTTATGAGGTAAAGGAGCAGATCAAAACATTTACGGATGCCATTATTTCCGGAGAGAAAAAAGGGCATACCGGAAAACCGTTTACCGATGTGGTGAATATCGGAATTGGGGGATCGGATTTGGGTCCGGTCATGGTCGCCGAAGCGTTGCGCTTTTACGGGAATCATCTTCGCATGCATTTTGTTAGCAATGTGGATGGGGATCATGTCTACGAAATACTTAAGCAATTAGACCCGGAAACAACCTTATTTGTAGTGGTTTCCAAAACATTTACTACCCAGGAAACCCTTAGCAATGCCATAACAATCAAAAAGTGGTTCCTGAACAAAGCTACACAAAGCGATATCGCCCTGCATTTTGCGGCGGTATCTACCAATACCCAAGCCATAGGTGAGTTTGGGATCGCCCCGGAAAATGTATTTCCGATGTGGGATTGGGTAGGAGGCCGCTTCTCATTGTGGAGTGCTGTGGGGCTCTCCATTGCTTTGGCGGTTGGATATGAAAATTTCGATTCACTTTTATCCGGCGCCAACGAGATGGATGACCATTTTAAGACCACGGACTTTGATAAAAATATGCCCGTAGTCTTGGCACTTCTCAGTATCTGGTATAATAACTTTTACGGTGCGGAAACCGAAGCCATAATCCCGTATACCCAATATCTTTCCAGGTTTTCGGCTTATTTGCAGCAGGGGATAATGGAAAGTAATGGCAAAAGTGTCGATAGAAAAGGGGACAGGGCCCATTATCAAACCGGGACCATTATTTGGGGCGAACCGGGGACCAATTCCCAACATGCATTCTTTCAACTCATACACCAAGGCACGAAACTGATTCCAACGGATTTCATTGGTTTTAAGGAATCACTACATGGAGACGAAGACCATCACAATAAATTAATGGCGAATTTCTTCGCCCAGACCGAAGCCTTGATGAACGGAAAGACCGAGCAAGAGGTACGCCAGGAACTGGAATCCAAAGGACTTTCCAAGGAGGAAATCGAAAAACTGGTGCCTTACAAGGTTTTTGAGGGCAATAAACCAACAAATACCATACTCATAGATAGGCTTACGCCATATAGTCTAGGTGCCTTGATCGCCCTATATGAGCACAAAATATTTGTTCAGGGCGTGGTTTGGAATATTTTCAGCTATGATCAATGGGGCGTGGAGTTGGGCAAACAGTTGGCCGGTAACATATTAAAGGAAATAGAACGGTCCGAAGTAGGGGATCATGACGCCTCTACCCAATATCTTCTTAAGGCATTTAAGGGGTAAAGAGAATAAATGCACCGAAAACTAATTCGTACGTTTCGAGTTTTTTAATGTCAAAGAATTCGTATTTTAGAACGCTAAACTAAAAGACCATGGAAACGACCGGACTTGCTTACGGATGGATACAAAGCTTACATTCCTATCTGGCCTATGTGGTATTGGCCGTTCTCTTTTTTGCGGTAGCCAATGCCCTGTTAGGTTGGTTCGGAAATAAAATGTTCTACCCGCAAAAAGATCTTCGATTAAGCCTTTTTGCTTTGATCTTGTCCCACATACAGCTTCTTGTCGGTCTCTTGTTGTTCTTTATTTCCCCAAGTGGCCTAAAGGCCATACAGGCCTTAGGTATGGGAGGATTGAATTCGGCATCGCGTTTGTTGGCCGTGGAACATCCCTTTATAAATATTGTTGCCATTGTATTGATTACCATTGGGTGGTCCCGTCACAAGAGGTTTATGGAAGGCAAGAAAAAGTTTAAGAGCATTGCCATATTTTATGGTTTGGGACTGGTACTTATCCTCAGTAGAATCCCGTGGGCACAATGGTTCAATTAAAATAATGGTCCTTTTGTTGGGCATGGTCGCCAAAGCATCAAAATTTGAACTTCATCTAAACTAACTTTATACAAACCGAATATGAAATATCTTTCTTTTTTCCCAATACTTCTTTTTGCGGTGGTACTGACCGGGCAACAAAAATCATTGTTCAACGGGAAGGATCTGGATGGGTGGACAATCTATGGTACGGAAAAATGGTATGTGAAGGACGGTCTATTGATATGTGAAAGTGGACCGGACCAAGGGTATGGTTACCTGGCCACCAATGAACATTATAAGAATTTTGAGTTGAGCTTGGAGTTTAAGCAGGAGGCCAATGGGAATAGTGGTGTTTTTATCCGTTCCACTATTGAAGGAACAAAAATAAGCGGCTGGCAGGTAGAGGTCGCTCCTCCTGGCCATAATACCGGAGGAGTTTATGAATCCTACGGTCGTGGCTGGCTGATCAAACCTGATCCGGAAAAGGACAAGGCCCTAATGATGGGAGAATGGAACAAAATGAAAATCCGCCTGGAGGGCAACCAACTTACTTCATGGCTCAATGGCACGGAAATGGTAAACATTTCCGATGAAAAAATAGGAAAGGGAGAAGGGTCCATTGCCCTACAGATCCATGATGGGGGAGGTATCAAAGTAAATTGGCGGAATATCCGGATTGCCCCGTTGGATTAAACGGACTAAATTCCAGAATCATTTTTAAATGGGACATGTAATAATTTTGCACCCTACCCAAAGATAACGCCCATCTTTTTTAAGCTTCCGGAAGGACCTATGTACTATGGCCTTTTTTCCTCGAAAAGTCGAGAATGTGCTTTAATCAAATGGATGTATACGGGAAAGTGGTCGCTATACCCTCCCAAGTAGTTGCCCCCGGCATAGGTCCTAAAAGGATATCCTTTAAAATGTCCTTTTGGGGTAATTAGGTCGGGCGGGTTGTAAATGCCAACCTTCCAAAATCGATAGGACTCCGCAGTGGGATCTACTAAATTCAAGCTGATTAAAATTTGGTCGAATAAATGCCATTTGTCCCTATAGGCCAAGGAACCTATTCCTCTTTTATAAAGTTTTTCCATAGGATTAAAAAGCACACCCGATTCCATATGCTTGGAATTTCCTTGGGTTCCCAAGGCCTTTTTTAGGCTATCATCATTGGGATTGTCGTTTAAATCGCCCATACTTATGATTTTAGCATCGGGATTTACTCGGAGGAGGGAGTCCACAATACGTTTGTTCAATTGGGCCGCGCTAATCCGATAGGGCTTACTTCGACGCTCGCCTCCACTTCGCGATGGCCAGTGATTGACGATTACATAAATTTTTTCATTGTCCAAATAACCGCCGACAACCAATTGATCTCTAGTATAATCGCGTTCGTTTTTTAAGTCGAATAATAACAACCGACGACTTACAAAAGAATCGGGAATAAATACTGCCCTTTTATAGAGCAGGGCCACATCTATACCGCGTTCATCGGGCGAGTCGAAGTGTACGATTCCATAGTCCTTGTTCAACAGCACCGGTTGATCGATCAGATGCTGGAGTACCAGTTTGTTCTCCACTTCACAAAGACCAATAAGGTCTGGTGCCTTTTGAGTAATGTCCGCCCCAATACCGGCAATAACCCGGGCAATTTGTTCCAGTTTTTTAAGATACCGCTCTTTCGACCAACGATCCTTTCCTTCGGGCGTTCTATCATCATCAAAAACTAGCGAATCATTTTGGGTATCGAATAAATTTTCAACATTGTAAAATGCAATAGTACGCACTGTATAGGTATTGGATCGTTGTGAAAGACCAAAAGTGACGAGAAGTAGTAGGGGATAGATAAGAAAATCCTTCATATAATAGAAAATATACGCTATATTTAGCACATTATTGAATAAAGGTAAAGCAATAACCTGAAATAATAGTATATAATCTATATAATGTTCCGTTATATCCTACTCTTCCACCTACTTCCATTTCCCACTACATTGCTAAGTCAAGAAACTCAAGGCATCGTCCGTGGTGTCCTTAGGGATAGGAATGACCTTCCTATAGTCAATGGTGAAGTTTACGTGGAAGGAACCACGGTTAATACCAAAACAGATGAGTTGGGAAGGTTCGTCTTGGAAATGGCCATGCAAGACAATATAATATTGAACATTTCCGCTCCTGATTTTATAGCAAAGCGGATGTCCATAGATCGGGAAAATGGCGATTTGGATCTCCGTACTATTTATCTAGAAAGGGACATAAGAACCGAACAAACGGACAACTTGATTACCCTCACCGATTCTGAATTGTTGGATGATGGAATAAGTGCCATTTCCATGGGGTTTCTACAAGCTACCCGGGATGTTTTCCTAAAGCGGGCAGCATTCGATTTTGGGCAAGCATTCTTCAGGGTGCGCGGTTATGATGCGCAGAATGGTCAGGTACTTATCAACGGCATCCCCATGAACAAATTTTTTGATGGCCGTCCCCAGTGGAACAATTGGGGAGGCTTGAACGATGTAACCAGAAATCAGGAATTTACCAACGGCCTTACGGCTTCTGACTATACCTTTGGAGGAATATTGGGGAATACCCATATTGATACAAGGCCTTCCGGCTTGCGCGAGGGAACGCGATTATCCACCTCATTTTCCAACAGGACCTATGCAGGAAGGATAATGGCCACACACAATTCCGGACTAAATGAAAGTGGTTTTGCCTATGCGGTTTCAGCTTCCAGAAGATGGGCCAATGAGGGTTATATAGACGGGACGCTATATGATGCATACTCGTTTTTCGCCGCTTTGGAATATCATTTAAACACCAAGAATTCGGTCCAGCTTACAGGAATTTTGGCATCTAACCGACGCGGACGCTCCGCTGCGATTACGGAGGAGGTCTTCGAGTTGGCCGGCAGACGATACAATCCGTATTGGGGCGAACAAAATGGGGAAATCAGAAGCTCCCGTGAACGGAAAATTGCTGAACCGATCATTATGCTGAATCACTTCTATGCTTCAGATGCAATTCGTTGGAATACCGGAATCTCCTATCAATACGGAACCCATGCTAGAAGTAGGTTGGGTTACTATAATGGCCCCAATCCGGATCCCTCGTATTATCGTTATTTGCCTAGCTTTTATGTCAATAGCCCTATTGGCGCCAATTTCGTAAGTGCCAATAAAGCCAAGGAAGGATTTATGGAGCGCCCTCAAATGAATTGGGACAGGATCTATACCGCGAATGCCACCGAAAGAGCTACCTATGTTCTCCTCAATGACATCGCAGACGATAGTCAATTGGTCGTTAATTCGGTTGGTAATATAAAGATTGACAATAGGGTAGGCATAGATTTTGGGATTACGTACAAAACCCTTACATCGGAAAATTATGCTTTGATCGATGACCTTTTGGGTGCCGATTTCCATGAAGATATTGATCCATTTTCGAACACCAGAAACGACCTAAGAGGGGACTTGAACAAAAGAACGGGCGACAAGTTCAATTATCAATACAAAATGGATGCCGATCAATTTGATGTGTTCGCGCAGTTCAGATACAAACAAAGGATGTGGAATGTATTTTTAGCAGGAACCTATGCATATACCGAATACCAGCGAAGAGGTCTTTTTTTAAACGAACGTTTTCCAAATAATTCATTGGGAAGGAGCCATAAAATCCAATTCTCCGATTACGGTCTTAAGGCAGGAATGGATTATCACCTTAACGGTAGACATGTGCTGACGGCCCATGGGGCATATTTAACTCGGCCGCCCGTTCTTCAAAACGTTTTTATCAATCCGAGGGAAAACAACGAAACGGTACCAGGAATTTTGAGTGAAACCATCTCTTCGATGGATTTGAATTATTTTCTGAGGTTTCCCAAAGTTACGGGAAGAGCGACGGGTTATTATACCCGATTCCAGAACATGACCGATATCAATTTCTTTTTCGTAGACGCAGGGGTGGGTTCTGATTTTGTTCAAGAAGTGAGTACAGAATTGGACCAACTGTATTTGGGGGTAGAATTGGGCCTTGAATATGAAATCACCTCTTCAATTACTCTTTCGGCCGTGGCCTCCGTTGGAAAACATCTGTATGCAAACAATCCATTGGTGTCTATTAATTTTGATACTGCGGGCCCCGAGGAAGATCTCATAGATCCCAAAGGGAATATCGACCTGGGTCCCGCCCTTGTTAAGGATTATCGTTTGGCCCAAGGTCCTCAGCAGGCTTATTCTCTAGGTGTGGCATACCGAGATCCAAAATATTGGTGGATCGGGGCAACGACCAATTACCTTACTAACAACTATGCAAATATTTCCGCAATACGAAGAACACAAAGCTTCTACTTGGATCCCGAGACCAGTTTGCCCTTTCCGGAGGCGACGGAAGAAAATGTGGAAAAACTATTGGCGCAAAAACCGTTGGACAATTTTTACCTATTGAATGTGGTAGGGGGGAAATCCTGGCTAAAAAAAGGGAAATACATTAGCATCTTCGTGAGTATGAACAATCTATTCGATGTTGTTTTCAGGACAGGAGGATATGAACAGGGTCGAAATGGAAATTTTGGCCAGTTGCAGCAAGATAATCTTAGCGGTACGCCTTCATTTGCTTCCAAACATTGGTATGGTTATGGTCGCACCTTTTTTTTAAATCTAGCCTATAGTTTTTGAGGAGAAATTGGGCAAGAAAAGTAGATATAAGACAATAGTTTGCAATAGAAAAATCAAGCATATTATGAAAAATGTTATGATAAGGGTATTGGTGGTGGTGTTGGTTAACTCATCATGTATTAAGAATGCCTTATTTGACACACCACAAAGTAATTGTCCAGAAAACCTGGAAGCTAACGTAAACTATGATCAAGTAAAAGATCTATATGTGGACAGGACCGTTCAAATAATGGAGGATTGGGTTATTGAAGGGTATATCATATCGTCCGATAAAGCGGGCAATTTCTTTAACGTACTGCATTTTCAGGACCATCACATTCAACCTACCAACGGTCTGCAGTTGGAAATTGACCTTAGGGATTCGCATGTGTTCTATCCACTGGGAAGTAAGATTTTCATCAAACTCAAAGGCTTGTATTTGGACAAAAGCGGCCCCGTGTTCAAATTAGGAGGAACCTTTAACGCCTTTGGCAATATCTCCGTAGGTCGATTGCCAGCAGCGGTACTGGACGAACATATTATTCGGACCTGTGATGAAGTCAACGAGCCGTCGCCAACCTGGGTTACCCCGGATTCCCTTTCTGAAAACTTGGTCAACACTTTGGTGGCGTTTAAGGATATGGAATTTTTAGAAGAAGAACTGGGTCTTCCCTTTGCCAACGAGGATGAGGAAACCGAACGGACCTTGGTGAACTGTAATGATGAAGATGTTGTCCTATTGAATAGCGGCTTTTCCGATTTTAGTTCGGCAATCCTTCCGGAGGGCAACGGGAGCATTGTAGGAGTTTTGGTAAAGGAGAAGTCCGATTTCCAACTAATTATCCGTGAGCCTGGGGATATCGATTTTGAAGAAGAACGCTGTGCGGACCTCATAGACGAATTTACATCGACCCAAATCTTTATCTCTGAAATTGCCGATCCAGACAACAACTCGGGCGCGCGGTTCGTGGAATTATACAATTCCAGTACCGAGCCATTAAGTTTAAAAGGGTGGAAATTGCACCGATATACCAATGCCAATGCGGATATTAGCTCTTCCCTGGACTTGTCCGATCTTGTCATTGCCGGTGAAAGCACCTTGGTAATTTCTCCTAATCTACAAGAGTTTGAGACTGTCTATGGGTTTGTACCGGACCTAGCGGTAAGGACCAATAGTCCCGCAGATTCCAATGGGGATGATAACCTGGAATTGGTAGATCCCTTTGGAAACGTCATCGATGTTTTTGGGGTAATTGGTACAGATGGCAGTGGGACCAACCACGAATTTGAAGATGGTAGGGCCTTCCGCAATCCAAATGTAATGGAAGGAAACCCTCTATACACTTTTATTGAATGGACTGTCTACAACGATTCCGGCGAGATGGGAACCATAGATAGGCCACAAAATGCGCCAGAAGACTTTAGTCCTGGACTACGGGATTAACTTTAAAAGGATCGATGCGCTCAAGCTACATCGTCCAGCACATTTTCCAGATCATGCGGAGAAAGCGGTTTAAGAATATAATTGCTTACCACCTTGTGATCGCGTATGCGTTCCAAATCCCTGGGATCAACGGACGAACTAATAATATATACGATGATGTCTTGATTTTTGTGGTTTAGGATTTTTACAAAATCCTCCAAAAAATCCCATCCGTCCATAATGGGCATGTTCAAATCCAAAAAAAGTACCTCGGGAAGGTCCTCTCCTTTTGTACACATTTCATTTAAGCCCTGTATGGCATCTTGACCGTTGTTAAAAACTAAAATGTCATCACAAAAATCGACCTCCTTCATAATTCTTTTGGTACCATAGATAAAAATGGGGTCATCGTCAATGATACATGTGCTTCTTATTCTTTTCATAGTCTTTTGGATAGTTATTTATTATTTCTGAAAATGTAGTGTAAAAGTGGTACCCACCTTCACTGTACTCTTTACTTCGATTTTTCCGTTCATGGCCTCGATCTGGTTCTTGGTAATAAAAAGCCCAATTCCCTTGGCATCCTTATGCTTGTGAAAGGTCTTGTACATCCCAAAAATTTTATCACCATGCTTTTCCAGATCAATGCCTAGTCCATTGTCCGTAAAACGGACCCGAACCCTATTCCCAATGGCTGAAGCGGAAATTTTGAGGTCAAGATCCCGTTCAGGAGCACTATATTTAATACTATTGGTGAAAAGGTTGAGAAAAATACTGTCCATATAGGCCGGAAGCGCCTTTACTTGTAGGTGCTCGGGCACATCAATGGTACACTTGGCCTTCTTTTCCTGCAGCATGGCCCCAAGATTTTTTTCTACATCCTTTATGGTCTTAAAAAGATTGACGGGGTTCATTTCATCCAATGTTGCCGTCTTTACTTGCACCACGTCATTGAGATGAAGAACGGTCTCATTTAAACTTTCCGTGGCATCGGATAGCATATTCATTAAATTCAGGAGTTCATCCGGATTCTTTTCGTTTTTCAGAAAGCCGGCCAGCATGGAAAGATTGCTGGAATGCGATCTTAAATTATGGGAGACGATATGGGCAAAATTCAACAAACTGCTATTCTGCTCATTGGTGATATCCAATAGGCTCGCTAATTTTTTTCTGGCCTTTTTCTCTTCGGTAATGTCCCAATTAGCCCCGATCATGCGCAAAGGTAAGCCCTCGGGGTCCCTTTTTACGGCAGCATGTGCCTTTATGTGTCTTACTTCACCATTGGGCCAGATAACACGGAATTCCGTATCAAATTCTTTGGTGCCCGCCAAAGCCTGTTCTACTTCCTCTTTGCTATTTGCCTTATCTTCTGGATGCACACAGGTTTCCCACGCCTCATAGGCGCCAATGAAATCATCCTTTGCCACTCCATAGATGCGGTACATATTTTCATCCCAGACCAAAACATTATTCACAACGTTGTAGTCCCAAATACCAATATTGGCGGTATTGGTGGCAATGGCCAACCTATCCGATACTTTTTGATATTCCAATGTCGCCCGCTTCCTTTCATCAATATCCTGGAAAGTCCCATAAATCCGGGCACATTTACCGTCCACAATCTCCACTTCTCCCTTCGCCCTAACCCACAGCTCCTTACCTTTGGCCGTAACAATTTGAAGTTCGGTATCCCAAGGCGTGCCTAAATTGATTCCTTCGCTTACTAAACGGGTAATTTCATCTCGCGACTTTCCCTGCTTGTAAAAATTGATTCCTTCTTCCAGATTGGGTACATAATCTGGGGATACTTCATGGATTTCTCGGGTGACCTGTGTCCAATAGACCTCGTTGGAGGCCAAGTCCACTTCCCAACCACCGATACGGGCCACGCTCTTGGCTTTTCTTAGAAGTTCTTCGCTCCTTTTGGTTTCGGTAACATCTTCTTGTACAATTATAAGGCCCCCTATGGCACCGTCTTCCTCTCTCCAAGGGTTCATCTTCCATTTTAACCATTGAATGCTACCATTCGAATGTATGAGTTTATGGCCTTCATTGGAATTGGGTTTCCCCTTAAGGCATTCGCGGTGTATACCTTTAAGCTCTTGAGAAGTATCGGGAATGATGTCATAGTAGGATTTACCTACCATATCGGAACTGCTACTTCCAAATTCTTCCAACCAGGATTTAGAGTGGGCAATGAACCTCATATCGGTATCCAGTATGGCAATAGAGGCCGGGGAATCTTCAATAAAAGAGTGTATGGATAGTGTTTCCAAAGGACAGAATTTAGTTGGTTGAAATTATGATTTAATCCAATAACGTAAGAAAATGCATAAAAATTGTCAGAATTATGGTCGGGCAGACTTACAGAGGCCAAATCTTAAAGGAACTAGGGCGACCGAAAGAATAATAATGAGGCCGGTTTACCACTCCTGAATTTTCGTCCTTATCATTTTTTATCGGTCTGACGGTTTTTTTATACATTTAGATTCGATGGAAAATAAAGATGCTTTTTTTGAGGAAATTAGACAGGGTAGGCTAGATACAGTCTCTCGAATATTGAAGGCCCATCCGGATTGGGCCAACCTAAAGGACCAGCGCGGTTCCACACCTTTGATTCTGGCCACTTACTACGGAAAAGAGGAGCTATTGGACCTACTTCTGGATAGTGGCGCGGACATAAATAGGCAAGATGCCTCGGGCAATACGGCCTTAATGGGGGTATGTTTCAAGGGATACACCTCGATCGCCAAAAAGTTGATCGAAAGAGGGGCCAATGTAAATGGGCAAAACGCCATGGGGGGCACCTGTCTTATTTATGCCGCCACCTTTGGCCAATTTGAAATAGCGGAACTGCTATTGGCCCATGGGGCGAATGCCTCGGTACGGGATAATCGGGGAAATACGGCCCTGGACCATGCTAAGCTGCAGGGAACTGCACATTTGATAGAACTCCTAGAAAACTTGCCATAATGAAGCCCCATGATCAACTCAACATAATAAAACGTATAAAAGCACTATCCGAAGCAGGTCTGGTTTACGCGGAAAATGAATACGATCGCGAACGTTATGAGGAATTAAAGGAGATAAGTTTAAAGCTATTGGCCGTCCAAGCCGATATGCCACTAAGCGCACTGCAAAATTTTTATATGCCAACGGAGGACTATCCTACACCAAAAGTTGACGTTAGGGGTTTGGTGTTGAATGTAGCAAAGGAAGTCCTTATGGTAAGGGAAAGCGAGGATGGCAAATGGACGATCCCGGGGGGTTGGGCGGATGTAGGTTATTCGCCTACCGAAGTGGTGGTCAAGGAGATTGAGGAGGAAACCGGATATAAGGCCCATGTGGTCCGATTATTGGCCGTTTATGATAAAAAGTGCCATCCCCACCCACCCCAGCCTTTCTATATCTACAAATTGAACTTTCTTTGTACCATTGTCGGTGGCGCACCAAAACCAAGCTTTGATATTGAAGAAATTGGATTCTTTCCAATTGACCAGCTTCCGCCATTGTCAGAGGACAGGATTCTAAAGGACCAGTTGATACAGCTTTATCATAAGGCTCTGGACGATCATAGCAGTGTATATTTTGATTGAATTGAAAAAATGGCAGAAGAATTGGTTACCGCCTTGATACAATCCCCTTTACACTGGGAAGATCCCGAGTGCAATAGGGATATGTTCGCAAAAAAAATAGATGCCATACCAGAAGGAGTGGACCTCATTGTACTTCCTGAAATGTTCTCCACGGCGTTTACTATGCAACCAGAAAATATCGGTAAGGAAGAAGGAGCAGAAACCGTAAATTGGATGCAACGGCTTGCGGCCGAAAAACAGTCCGCGATTATCGGTAGCATGGTATTTTACGAAGATGATTCTTACGTTAACCGATTGTATTTTGTTGCCCCGGATGGTAGCCTTGCCCATTATGATAAAAGACACACCTTTACGCTTGCGGGGGAAGATAAGGTATACAGGGCCGGGGAGGAACGGATAATGGTGGAATACCTGGGATTCCGGATTTGCCCTTTGATCTGCTACGATCTTCGGTTTCCTGTCTGGAGTCGAAATACCGAAAACTATGACATACTTTTGTACGTGGCCAATTGGCCCGAACCTCGAATAACCGCATGGGATACGTTGTTAAAGGCCCGCGCCATTGAAAACATGGCCTATTGCATCGGGGTGAACCGAACAGGCCAGGATGGAACGGGCCATAATTATGTCGGTCATTCTGCCGTATATGACACTTTGGGTCGGCAAATTGTATTTTCCCAAGAAGAGACGATTCTATATGCCACTTTAAGCAAGGCGCATGTGGAAACCACAAGGTCCAAACTAAAATTTCTGGAGGACAGGGATTCCTTTAGTCTGGAATAACAAAGGTCTGTTCCAATTCCCAATTGGCCCTAACCTCGATAACATCCGGATAATAGCTCACTTTCTCCGGTTGAATTTTTTTGAGGTAATTGCCGGTATCCCATTTTTCGTTACCATTGGCGTCGAAGATGATGCGAACCAAGTACCGGGCAGGTTCTAAAGCATTGAACTCAAAGATTTTGGGCTTCGAGGCATAGATTTCCTGTTTTGTCTTGCCTTTTTCATCCGTTAACTGGACAATTAAGGGATATGCCAAACTATCCGTACTAATGGAAAATCTGAGATTTCCATAGTCGGCTAAACTTTTGGTGGAAAGTTTATAGCTCAGGGTATCGTTTTCCTGTCCGAAAAAATCCCTAATCGCACCGGGCAACATGTTCAAAAAATAACTTTCATTAGGCTGAACGTCAAAATCAATGTCCACTTTGTTCGCAACGGAATCCAAACTTGCAGTAAAGGGTAATAAGATGGAATCCTTAGCGATCATGCTCATTTGCGTAGTGTCAATTGCGACCAAGGGGGTGGTGGCTTGTATAAAAAAAGGCTGGTTAAAATCCAGCGACCCACGTTGGTTGGCATTCAAGTTTAAGGAGTCTATCCCAACTTTTCTACTTTTCACGGTAAAGGTGTCGATAACCCTTAGATTTTCGTTGGTTACGGTGAAAACCAGGGAATCCATCTCAAAGGGTGTAAACCAAAAATTGAGGGTATCCTTGTCGGGCTCTTTGGCAATCTTTGTCCTTACGGTATCAGGCAAGTCCGATAGAAGGTCTATGGTCACATCCTTTCCATCACCAAAATATCCAAAAATTATTTTGTTCTGTGCCGAATAACTCGGAACGGAACTGCTGTAGTCCGGTATTTCCTTAAATAAGGTGAGCAAATAGGTGGAATCCGTAGGTAGGGTAACCGTATCCTGAATAAAGGCTATTTTATCCAAATTTTGATCAAAAACGTTGTTTTTGCCCTCATCCTTAAGCCCGAACAGGGCATACCTCCCTTCCTTTAAGTTCCTAAGGGTAAAAATTACCGCGCTGTCCAAAGTATTGGTTATGTAGTTGGGAGGCCTTTGATAGATGGTGGAATCGGTATATACCGTATCCAGTTCATAGAGCATGACACTTACAAAGTTGTCGACCTCTTTGTTGTAGGCATCCTTTACGGCACCCAATAGAGTCAATGAATCGATATAATCTCCCGTAGAGAAAACATAAGTAAGGAAACTGTTGGGATTCCCTTCGTTATTATCCGTTATGCTTTGTCCAAAATTCAAGGTGTACGTAGTATTCTCCCTTAGTGTATCCTTGAATTTGATTTCGACGAATTTGGCCGCTCCACCTTGCGGGGAAATTTCCGGAAGATATTTTAAAGGAGGTGAAACGATCAGTTGCTCCTGTACATCCTCCAACTTTACGTATTCATCAAAATATAGCCGTATTTCCTCCGCATCAAAATTAATGGTCATATTCTCGGGTTCGGCCCGCAATAACACCGGTGGATCCTCATCCTTGGGTCCTCCCGTGGGGTTGCCCCTTCTTGCACATTGTAAAACGGCAACAAGGGCCAAAACCAAAAAAAAACAAGCCAATATGCGTCGTAACATTGGGGAATATATAGCGCAACAAAGAAACAACATATTTTATTAGGGCACAACGGCCATACTGGTCAGATATATGGAGATCCCTTTTATCTGCTGAAGTGCCTGCGCACAACGTTCCATGGTAGCACCTGTGGTAATGACATCGTCTACCAAAAGTACATTTTTGTGTTCCAAAACTGATGCGTCGGTGAGCGTGAATAAGGCCCTATTTCCCCGCCATCTTGCCGTTCTTCCTTTTCTGGTCTGTGTTTTGGTATTTTGGGTCTTAACGAGTACATCATCTACATATTCCGCACAAAGGTGGAAGGCAATTCTTTTAGCGAAAAGTGCCACTTGGTTGTATCCACGTTGCCGCAATCTTTTTTTATGAAGGGGCACGGGGATAACGGCTTCAATAACATCTCCTAAATGGGCTTCCCTAAGGATTTGCCCGTACCAGTCACCCAAGAAACCTCCTATTTGCTCCTGGTTTCGGTATTTCAAATTATGGATTAGATTTTTAACAATACCCACTTCGGAAAAAAACAAAAAGGAACTGGCTTTTTTTATGTTAATTCTACCGTAAAATATACGGTCTACGGGATTTTCGGCGTTAAAGTTGTAGTCGGTGAGCGGTATTTGGTTTCGACAAACCGTACATAGATGTTGCTCTCCGCCTGATAAATGTGCATTACATCCAAAACAGACCGGGGGCAATAGGAGGGTGTTTATATCATTTACTATATTTGATAGCCTGAATTGCAACAAATCTTAAAACATTAACCTACTAAAGCTTACTTGCTCTGATGGATGGTCAAGATAATAAATTCAATTATAAGATAATTCTTGCGGCTCTGGCTGCGGTAATTATTGGCATTCTCATTGCTTTTTATTATAGCTACGCCCAGTCCAAAAGCCAAATCGACTTTTTGGAACAGGAGAAGGAGCTTTTGGTTAAGGATCTAACCTTGATGAAAGCCGATGTGGATAGGCTTGCCGCTCTAAATGAAGTCAATGAAATTGAGCTACAGGATTCCAGGTACCGGGTACAACAACTGTTGGATTCAGTGGGCCGTCTAAATTTTACCGTTGACAAGTTACGGGAATATAAGACCGAACTTCGTCGATTGGAAGCCAAAAATGACAGCCTTAAGCTCAAAAACAACTTTCTTCGGTACAACAACATGTTACTTACCGACAAGTACGAGGAAACGCAAAAGCAAATAGAGGAATTACGAAATAAAAGCAACTCGCTGGCCGAAGCGGAAGCATTGCAGCGCAGGAAGATCCAGGAACTGAACAAGGAACTGAAAAGCAAGACCTACCTAACACTAAGAAATTCTGAGGGTACGGGCTTTCGACTACGAAGTGGTAAACCCATACGTACCAATAAAGCTTCTACCATTGAAAAACTCCGCGGTTGTGTAACCCTAATGGCCGATTCCAATGCCCTGATCGAGGAAAAGATACTGTATTTCCAATTTTTAGGGCCCAATATGGGGGTCATTGAGGACAATGCCAATATTATTTCCGTAAACGGAAACATATATAGCAAGCGGGTTGAGGTACTTTTTTCTGGGGAAGAGAAAAATATTTGTGACTTCATTACCTTACCTGCCGGATCCTTGGACGAGGGTACCTATACCCTGAATGTCTTTGAGAACGAACGGCTATTGGCCTCCTCGGAATTTCAATTGAAATAATTAGCGCTTTTTTGAGGTAATATTCTATTTTTGCCGAATGGCAAAACAAGATGATGATCTTAAGCGGGTAATCTCCCATGCTAAGGAATACGGCTTCGTATTTCAGTCCAGCGAAATTTATGATGGCCTAAGTGCCGTTTACGACTACGCCCAGAACGGGGTGGAGCTCAAAAAGAACATACGGGAATATTGGTGGAAGGCCATGGTACAACTGAATGAGAATATCGTAGGTCTTGATGCCGCCATCTTTATGCATCCGACCACCTGGAAAGCTTCCGGCCATGTTGACGCCTTCAACGACCCATTGATAGACAATAAGGACTCCAAGAAGAGATATAGGGCCGATGTCCTGGTGGAAGAACATGTGGCCAAAATCGAGGCTAAGATCGAAAAGGAAGTAGCCAAGGCGGCCAAGCGTTTTGGAGATCAATTTGATAAGCAACAATTTTTAACCACCAATCAACGGGTAGTAGAATATCAGGAACAAGCTACCGGTATTTTAAAACGTTTGGGGAAATCCTTGGAGAAAGAGGATTTGGCTGATGTTAAAAAACTAATTGAGGAACTGGAAATTGCCTGCCCCATGTCCGGATCAAGAAATTGGACGGATGTAAAACAGTTCAACCTCATGTTCGGTACCAAACTCGGGGCTTCGGCAGATACGGCCACCGACCTGTATTTACGGCCGGAAACGGCCCAAGGGATTTTTGTTAACTTCTTGAATGTACAGAAAACGGGACGAATGAAAATCCCGTTTGGCATAGCACAAACCGGCAAGGCCTTTCGAAATGAGATTGTGGCGCGGCAGTTTATTTTCCGTATGCGCGAATTTGAACAGATGGAAATGCAATTTTTCATAAAGCCGGGCACTCAAAAGGAATGGTATGAAAAATGGAAGGAAAATCGCTTAAAATGGCATCTTTCCTTGGGCATGGGAGAGGAGAATTACCGGTTTCACGACCACGAGAAATTGGCCCATTATGCGGATGCCGCTGCCGATATTGAATTCCGATTCCCCATTGGATTCAAAGAATTGGAAGGGATACATTCCCGGACCGACTTTGATTTGGGAAGCCATGAACGGTATTCCGGAAAGAAATTACAATACTTTGACAATGATACCCGGGAAAGTTATGTCCCCTATGTGATAGAGACTTCCATAGGACTGGATCGCATGTTCCTATCCGTCTTGAGCCATGCGCTACAGGAGGAGGAGTTGGAAAATGGCACCATCCGAACAGTACTGCGACTTCCAGCGGTGCTGGCCCCAACAAAAGCAGCTGTACTTCCGTTAGTAAAAAAGGATGGTCTACCCGAAATTGCCCGGAATATCGTGGACGATCTAAAATGGGACCTGAACGTAACTTATGATGACAAGGATGCGGTAGGGAGAAGGTATCGAAGACAGGATGCCGTTGGCACCCCATTTTGCATTACAGTGGACCACCAGACCCTGGAGGACGATACCGTAACCCTACGCCACCGTGATAGTATGGAACAACAACGATTGGAACGTTCGCAGATAAGGACAATCATCTCCGAGGCAGTGGATATGCGGGAGTGGTTGCAGAAAATGTAGGTATTCCAAAGTTTGGCGACATCTCCGTCCCTTTGTCAATTAGAATTGGTATATGGAATATTCCCAGGATACCACTATGGTTGGAGAACTCATTTTTTTAAATCTTTTGAAGTGGCCAATGCGATAACCCTGCCTTGATCGCCCACAGCATTGTAAAAATGATAGACCACACCATTCCACTTCAACACCCATGGTTTATGGGCATACTTTTTGTCATAGGTTTCGGAGGGTGCCAATAAGTCTTCCCCATCCCAATCCGTCCAATGGATGAGGTCGTAAGAACAGGCGAACCGCTCAAAAGCTCCAGGTTTCCAAAAGGCCCCAAAATAGAACATAACATAAACATCCCCGATTTTTGCAATTTGCGCATCACCACAAATTCCTTTCCCCTTTGTTATTACCGGATTTTTCCCAAATCGTTGCCACGTAAGCATATCGTCGGATACCGCCATGCCAATACTCTCGTAACGGGTGCTATCACCTTTGGCATTATAATACATAACAAAGGGGTGCCCCGTATGTCTCTTAGAATCGCGAATCACTAGACTTTTGAAAATGGTCTGGTTTTCGAACCAGCGGGCATCTGGGTCTTTTGGGGATAAAATGGGAGAGGGGCTAGTTTTCCATTCTTGGGCTTCGGTCAAATGGAGTGCGTTGGCCAAACCTATTTTTAAGGTACCTGCCTCATATCCTGAGGTGCTTCCTCCCAAATAGGTCATCCAATAGTTGTCCCTAAATTTCTCTACGGAGTAATCACCGCCCCAAGCCGTATTTACAAGCGAAACGTAACCGGCCTTTTGATCGGAATCCCATGTATTTGAAGTAAATGACAATAGTTTGCCTTTGGACTCCCAGGTGAGCAGATCTTTGCTTTTGGATAACCAGGTTTCATAACCCTGACCGTCAAAAACGATATACGTCATGTACCAGATACCGTTATGACGAAAAACGGTAGGGGAGTCGACCATTTTTGTACTGTCCGGATGTTGGACCACAACCCCGTATTTATAAGGGGTTTTAACCTCTTGGTAGATCTTATCCATCTCTTGTTGGGGCACTCTTGTGGGCAATGGGGTGTTGGGGCCGTTACATCCCATAGCGGTAACCGCTGTAATGGCCACGTAAAACAGAAAACGCTTCGCCATGGGTAAACCATTCCTCTTATTCGGGGTAGCTAACATGTTGCGGGCACCGGGATTGAATATATATGGATCACTTTTATAGATCTTCCTGCATGATTTGATTCAAATGATGCTCCATATGCGCAATATAATCCGCAATCAAAAATTCCAATGTATGATATACTGCGGTTTCCTTACCCGTGTCACAAAGATTTTGAAGCTTGGCCTCCGGGATGCCGTTAATGACCCTCGCAATCTGTAGGTTCAGTGATTTCCACAAATAAATACATTCTCCTACATCCATTTCCTGATACTTTTGTAGTTCCACCCAATGATCTTGATCATAAACAATTTTTTGTTTCTGTTCATATTGGGTGACAACGAACCTTCTAAGATTGGTTAGGGCACTGTCTATTAAATGTCCTAGAATTTGCTTTTTGGACCATTTATCCGGATTCGGTTTTTTATTCCAATCCTTCTCCGTGATGTTCCCGAATTCTTGGGCACTCTGGTGAACAATGGTATTTAATTCCTCTACTTCTTTCATTTTAGTCAAGTTACCGAGAATTTTGTTGCGTCTCCAGATATTGCCCCATAGGATGTTCAAGAAATGTTAGCTTTCTCATACCTTTTCCAGTTCGACCAGTTTTTTCATAAGTGTTTCGAACAATTCCAACATAAATGGAAACTTTGAGACATGAGGCAGGTACTTATTCCGAATAAGACCCTCCGTAAATCCGTCCTCTTTGGAGGCACCCTCATCATTAAAATTTCGAATGCACGAGTCAATGCAATCCACAGCCTTTGCAAATTCGGATTCCCTTGTCTTTCGATGTTCATAATCGGACATTATTTTTTCAAATCTTTTGGCATTGGGTAAGAACGAAGAAATCTTTTTAAGCGCTTTTTCCTCCTTTTCCTGTTTCAGTTTCATTTCTTGGGGATTATTGAATTTAGCATCTCCCGCATAAACTTCTACGATATCATGATACAGTAGATACTCAAAAACTTTGAGTCGATCAAGAGGTTCATTGATATGGTCCATAATAATATCGGCAATTAATAGGCAACTCCAAGAATGTTCTGCACTGCTCTCCTTTCTGCCTCCAACATTCAGCCCCCGTTCAACGGTTTTCAGTTTTTCCAATTCGGTAAGACATTTGATTAGTTGCTCCATAATAGAAAAGGGTAAGGAGTAGCTTAACTACCTTTATACATTTTTATTCCTCGTAAATATCAAATTCGGCAGAAATGGACTTCATCAGTTCGTCATCCGCAAAATCATTTTCGGTTAGCCGAGATAATTTTTTCAGGTAGAGGTCAAACTGGCCACCCTTGAATATAGTTAGCATTTTGCCTCCCTTTTCGCATCTTGCCGCATGCCAAACGTTAGGGGGGACGGTTATGGTATCACCTGACTTTGCCGTAATCACTTCATCATCAAAAACAAATTCAATTTCTCCGTCCAGGATATAAAAAACTTCCGTCATAATTTTGTGGTGATGTCGTCCCAAATGAAAGCCAGGTTTTAGTGTGTCCTCGACAATACTCAGCTCGCCATTGGTCCTATGGGAGGAAAGTTTGACAAAGCAGTGGTCTTGGGAATAATTGTAGTTTTCACCCTCTCCGTTCCGAATAACTTCTTTTTCTACCATTTTTATGGGTTTAAGGTTGGGCGGGGCGAGTTTTTAGATGTGTCAAGCCTCTCCACAATCTATCCTCGGAGTTACATTAAACCCCAATGTTTTTACCTTAACAATTCACATTCGGGTTCGGCACAGGGTTTCTCAAAATTGTTTTACAAAATTGGACTTTGGTCTATGCTCTCTCCTTACTATATAGTACTAATATAATCAAAACCAAGGCTTTTCCGCTTGCGGATTACGCGCCATAATTATTCTTAATATCCACATAACGCAAAAAAATAAGGACCTTCCTAATTTTAAGAACAGGAACCCTACTTTTAAAAGGAAATAAGGAATGTCAACTTAATAATAAAGAACATGGATACTACACACAATGGCCAGGGCGACATCAGCAAATGTCCATTTTTGAACGGGGAGTTGAACCAAGCTGCCGGAGGTGGCACCACCAACCGGGATTGGTGGCCCAACTCCTTAAATTTGAACATTTTACGACAACATTCCAATTTAGCGGACCCCATGGATGAGGACTTTGATTATGCCGAGGAGTTTAAATCTTTGGATTTGGCCGCGGTAAAGAAGGATCTAACCGATTTAATGACCGATTCCCAGGACTGGTGGCCCGCGGACTATGGTCATTACGGACCTTTCTTTATCCGTATGGCTTGGCATGCTGCAGGAACCTACCGTATTGCGGACGGCCGAGGAGGTGGGGGTACCGGGGCCCAGCGTTTTGCCCCGCTGAACAGTTGGCCCGACAATGCCAATCTGGACAAGGCCCGATTATTGTTATGGCCTATAAAACAGAAATACGGGAAAAAAATATCCTGGGCGGATTTGTTGATCTTGACCGGTAATGTGGCACATGAATCCATGGGCTTGCCTATGTATGGATTTGCCGGGGGGCGAAAGGATATTTGGCAACCGGAGGAAGACATTTATTGGGGATCGGAAGCCGAATGGTTGGGAAATAAGGCCCGATATTCCGAAAAAGGGGAATTGGAGAATCCGTTGGGTGCCGCCCATATGGGATTGATCTATGTAAACCCGCAAGGCCCTAATGCCAATCCCGATCCGGTAGCGGCAGCGCACGACATTCGCGAGACCTTTGGCCGAATGGCCATGAACGATTATGAAACCGTGGCCCTTATAGCCGGAGGCCATACATTTGGAAAGACCCACGGTGCTGCGAGCGATGCGGAATATGTAGAGGCCGAACCTGCTGGAGCGTCTATTGAAATGCAGAGCATGGGCTGGAAAAACAACTTTGGCACTGGAAAGGGATCGGATACCATAACTAGTGGTTTGGAAGGGGCCTGGACCAACACCCCAACAAAATGGAGTCATAAGTTTTTCGAGAATCTTTTTGGCTATGAATGGGAACTCACCCAAAGTCCGGGCGGAGCACACCAATGGCGACCTAAGGATGGTGCAGGTGCGGGAACCGTACCCGATGCTCACGATCCTGGAAAAACGCACGCTCCGTTTATGCTGACCACGGACCTATCCCTACGCATGGATCCGGAATATGAAAAGATTTCAAGACACTTTTACGAAAACCCCGATGAATTTGCCGATGCCTATGCCAAGGCCTGGTTTAAGTTGACCCATCGCGATATGGGACCGATTTCCCGCTATTTGGGTCCCGAGGTTCCACAGGAAGAATTGATATGGCAGGACCCGGTTCCTGCGGTCGATCATGAATTGATCGATGCAACCGATATTGAGGATTTGAAGCGTAAAATTTTGAATGCTGGCCTCTCCATTTCACAACTGGTATCTACCGCCTGGGCTTCTGCCTCTACCTTCAGAGGATCCGATTTCCGAGGAGGTGCCAATGGTGCCCGTGTCCGCCTCTCACCTCAGAAAGACTGGAAAGTGAACAATCCTGCCCAATTGGCCAAGGTATTGGAGATTTTGGAGGGGATTCGATCGGAATTCAATGCAGCCCAATCGAACGGTAAAAAGGTTTCTTTGGCGGATTTAATCGTCTTGGGAGGATGTGCCGGTGTTGAGAAGGCAGCAATGGATGCAGGCCATGATGTCACCGTACCTTTTGCACCTGGACGAACCGATGCCACCACCGAACAGACCGATGCGGAATCCTTTGAAGTGCTCGAACCACAAGCCGACGGATTCCGAAACTATGCAAGAACCAAGTTTTCCGTGGCTACCGAGGAATTGTTGGTGGATAGGGCCCAGTTGATGACCCTTACGGCACCGGAAATGACCGTCTTGGTCGGGGGTATGCGTGTTTTGGACACCAATTTTGACAAATCGCATAATGGGGTGTTTACCCAAAAGCCTGAAACGCTCACGAATGATTTCTTTGTTAATCTGCTCGACTTGAACACGGAGTGGCAAGCGGTTTCAGAAGATGAGGAAGTGTTTGAAGGACGGGATCGCAAAACGGGTGAATTAAAATGGACCGCTTCGAGAGTGGATCTTATTTTTGGATCCAATACCGAACTTAGGGCTATTTCCGAGGTCTACGGTTGTCATGATGCACAGCACAAATTCATAAAGGACTTTGTTGCTGCTTGGGACAAAGTGATGAACTTGGACCGATTTGATTTGAATTAGTAAAATTGATATGTAGGTGTAAAGCATCCCACCACTCGGTGGGATGTTTTTTTTTTCAGCACTACATAACAAAACTTGGTCTTAAAGTTGAAATGGCAAATCCACCATAAAAGGAGGATTATAAAGGAAACACTAATTCGTTAGGCCATATCTGGATTTTAAGTATTCCAGTATATGGGCCATTTCGGAATCATCCAGAGGTCTCTCGTATAGCAACAAACGGGCAATTTCCCCATCAAAAGACTCCGACCCGGGATGGTTGGTGGCATCCCTTTCCGTCCCAATGGCCAATTTGGAGGGGTTGGAATGGATATTTACCGGATATTCTCCAGTGGCCACAGGTTTTGTTTCATTTACAAAGAGCTCTATTTCTACATGGCCCGTGCCCGATCCCATTCTTGTGGCGATGATATAATATGTATTCGGTTCCAGTTGTATTCCGGTGATTTTTGGATTGTTTTGGTCGAATCGCCCAAAAGTGACGCCATTGCGCGAACCACACCACACCGTAAGGTCGTCGTTAAGGCTACCCCATATTCCCTCATAATTGCCCCCATTTCTCAAGTTCCCTAAAAATGAATTCACATCCTTTAACCGATGCAATCCAAATTCCGTCGGTTCCGTACTTATTTGCGTCCTATAGGGTTTTAGTACCGTAAACCAAGTATAACCGCTTCCCGTTACCAAGTAATCAAAGGTATCCTCTTTTCCGTTTACCAGCTCGTCCTCTTGAAATACTATGGCATTGTGTCCCGCTATTTCTTGGATATTCTTTTTAAGCTTAGGCCTTCCGGATCCCGGATCGGTAATTCGCACACCATAATCATTAGGAGTAAAATCTTGGGCTTCGCTAAGTGCAACACCATTGGTCCATTTCAATACTTCTTCCTTTTCATTGGTAACCACATTATGATCCGCATCCAAATCTAGAATTAGGCCGTCCAATGCAGGTTTCGTTTTATCTTTTGCATTGTGGGCCGCCCATTGGATACCTCCTTCAATAAGTCTTTGATAATCGGCATTTTGATAAACCTCGACGGTATGGCCCAAAGAGGTAAAAAAAGACCGACCCCCGTCAAAATATTGGTACCATGTAAAGGGATGATCACCCATTTTTAAACTGGAATCGGCCTGGTACGAATTCTCATCCAATGATAAAAGCACGTTGACCCTACCACGCGGGTTGGATGAAAAATAATGCCATTCGTCCTTTATCCGCCATTCCCTAGGAAGGTGATTTGTGCTGTTATGATCGGAATTTTCAATGACCAGGGTTGCATTTTGTACCTCGGGGTGACCTACCAAGCGCGTCCCTATAAGTTGTTCATACCAAGCCTGGAATTCTTTCTCTTCATGCCAAATGGCACCTGCGCAATGAATCCCCACAAAGCCTCCGCCATTTCTAATAAAATTCTGAAGCGCCTGTCCCTGTGCTTTAGAGAAAATGGCACTTTCCGTACCACAATTGTTATTGAAGATTACAACATCGGTCTTTAAAAGTCGGGATTCGTTCAAGGTATTGGCATCAGCTGTAGAAAAGACTTTCCATCCATTTTTCTTGCCAAGCGATTCCACCAATCGCAAGGCTTCCTCCTTTGAATCGTGCTGGTATCCGCTATCGGCTTGAAAATTAAGGATTCGAATGGTCTCCTGCCCGATTAAAATTGGTGAACTTAGGAAGAAAAGCGTAAGAAAAGCTAGCCTGTTCATAGAATTGGACATCAGCGTTTCATTGAAAAGATTGCAGGGGCACTTTCAAAACCGCTCGCATTAATGGCCTTAATGGTATAGGAGTCTTCTCCAAGTGAATTTCCAATATTGAATTTGGTCCCATATACCTGATGGACAAATTCACCTTTTTGATAAACATTGTACCCCACAACCCAGCTACCTTTTGTGTAATCGGTGGAAGCTTCCCAATGGATGCTATGTTCCCCATCCCTTGAAACTAATCGTACATTTTTTGGAGTGGTCGGGGGAGAGGTATCCAAATCGGGAATAGAACCCATCATCAATAACTCAATTTCGGCCGCTATCGCGTCATCTTCCCGATTTTTCTGGATATGTCCCTGTTTTCTATCGATGTTGGGGTCCCAGAGGCATTCCCCGTTTTTGGATAAGATAATCTTGCCATTGCTATATGCGGTATAGTTATCCGCCTCACCACGAATGGCATAGTGCAGGGCGCATTGATCATTGCTATGTCGCGAGATATCATCGGCACCGCCGCGATATTCAAAGTGACGCTCATAGCTTTTACGAACAATATGATTTTCCGGTAGCTTCTTTAACCCCTGCCCGGTAATAACATTACCGTTGTTGGCATTATAATAGTCCCCGTTTCCATTTTCCCAACCCGAAGCCATAAAAGGAGCCGGACAATTCTCGATGACATAACGGCACATTCGATTTCTTTCCTCCCGTAAACAAGACCAATCCGTGTAGGAACAGAGAGCATCGGCCCCGCCCCAATTGGTCCTGTCCCAACCTTTATTATTTAGAAAGTTACCGCCCATTGTGGCCACCAGTTTTACCTTGTCCCTAACCAGTTCAACACCGGTAAGCTCGCTAAATTCGTCTGGACCGGATTGTAGAAGACCATAAAAGTTATGCATGGTCCCGATGATTACTACGGTAATACTGGTATCCTCGGCACTTTCCAAAATTTCTCGATACAGTTTTACCCCATCCAGGGAATCTTCCCAGTTCTGTAGTTCCCGGGGATAGTCCTTGGCAATATGATAGTCATAGGTATTTTCAGTGGCATGTATTTTTTTCGAATACCCCTTATAGTCGCCTACGGGAATGGCCTTCCTATTATAGAAATAATTGATGGAACTGATACATAGGGCAGATTCTTTTTGATCGGTAGAATTGATGATGGCCAAGATATCACATTCCCCTAGGGTGGCCATGGTCTGAAGCATGGCAATACAACCAACATCGTCCGGATCAAAGGAAGGATCCGTATCCAAGATAACTTTTTCCTGCGCAAAGAGCCTTAGGGATAGGAACATTAGGAAGGCCGCAAAAATGACTTTTTTCATAATACTTATTTAAATGAGCGAGCCTATATGGTAGGCAAAGGCCATTATAGATTCCGAGTTGGAATTTTCGATGCCTTGCATCGCTTTTCAGAATAGAATGGTTATTTCCTGAAGTTAGGAATTATACTTTTAGATCACAAAAAATAACCCAGTCTAATACCCCCATACCAGTTCCTATCATTGCCCGGGTAGAAGTAGCGGGGCTCGTTACCTCCAAAACTTCCGGCATTGATCAATACGGACTGGGCATATCTCGTATTTCCAATGTTGTTTACGCCAAGATCGAATCCAAAGGTCAATTTTTCGAAAAATGTAGTGCGATATCCTATTCTGGTATGGAACACATTGAAGCTATCGCTATATAAGGTGTTTTCATCCCGCAAGGAGATTTCGTCCACAAATTGGTGGGTCGTGTTCCAATAAAAGCCAGCCCCCCATTGAAATCTCAGTCCGGAGTTGATGCGATGTTTGGGAACCCCGGTCAATGGGTTTCCCGAGAAATCATCATCGCCATCGATAAATTCGACAAAGCTGTGGTCGCTAAAAGTATAATTAACAAAGGGTGAAACACGAATTTTTTTGGATATGCCCCAAACGTAACTTACTTCCAGATCTAATCCCTGATGCTTAGTTTCGCCGGCGTTCCTGCCCACAAATTGATCATCGCCTACTCTTTGGGCCACCAATAAATTCTTAATATCCATGCGGTAAAGGGCCGCATCAATAACCAATTTCCCCTTTGCCAGCGACGCCACTGTTCCTAGTTCATAATTCGTTCCTGTTTCCTGGGCAATGTCCGGATTGATCACACCATCCGGTGTCAGGGTTTCCTCTAAACTCGGATTGGAGAAACCGCGACTTATATTAGCATAGATCTTTTGCTCCTTGGTGAAATTGTAATCCAGGGTAAGACTAGGCATTACAATAACTTTAAAATCCCGCTCTGCACTGGTATTTTCAGGACCTGAATTGAACTGATCTCGAAAATCATATTTGGTCTTATTGACGTTTAAACCTACCTGTGCCACCAACTTGGTTGTCAATGGAACCGTCAAAGCGCCGAAACCGTTAAATTGTCTTCGGAATTCATTGTTGTTGCTCAGCCGGTCACCTTGTAAACTACCATTGCCATTGTTCTCCTGATACAGGTTCTCAAAGGTTCCCCAGTGATATTCATCCTTGTACAATTCTCCGCCGAAGGTATATTGGGCGTTTCGTCCACCCATAGCAAAACTACCGGTAAAACGGGTGCGGAAACCGTATCCGTTGGTAAACTCATCCAAAATGTTAAAAGGTCTAGGTTCGTAATGGTCCAGATACGTATAGAAAAAGCTGGTACTATTTTCCAGATTTTTAGAGAACTTATGATTGAAGGAAAGTCCGAACAAGCTGTAGTTGTTGGTTTCGAAACCTTGGGACGCGGCCCAGGTAAAGGCCGCCTGTGTGGGATCTTCATCAAATGCTGTTTGACTCAGGGAACTGGGGATTTGTGCCGTATAGTCAATGTGGTTGACCAACAAGGATAATGAACTTTTTTGGTTGATTTTTAAAGACATGTTCAGAAGAAGACCATCACGTTCAAATCTATTGTTTTCCCTGTAGCCATCCGTTTCCATATGCCCATAGTGAAAACCTAGGGAAAGTTTGCTGTCCTTATGTAGAAAGGAAAGGTTGTTCTTAAGCAATGCATAGGAACCTACGGTAAAATTGTTCCTCAATTCGGTCGATTCTCCTTTTCGTTCCCTTGAATCCAGGATGATGGCTCCCCCCAGATTGGTTCCAAAGGTTGTGCCCTTGGGACCTTTAATTACCTCGATAGCGGCCAGATTTTCCAAATCAAATGCCTCAATAGTGGAAAAACCTGTACCGTTGGTCACCGGGATATCATTAAAATACAACCGTAATTTATCCGTCCCAAAAGGTGTCCTGGCCCCTACACCACGAATGGTTATTCTATTGGTGTTCAGGGCACCCGAAAGTATATAGACCCCGGGAATCTGGTTAATGGCCGAAACGGCATCGATGGGACTGTAATTCTGGAAAACTTGGGGTCCGATAACACGGGAGGGTATAATACCCACGGCGTTTTTGGTTCGGATACTATCTGTAAGGACTACCTCATCCAACCGGGTTATACTATCATTTTGCACCGGATTCTGAGATAGGCCAACGAAGGATAACAATAAAACGGGAAGTAGAAGGGATATCTTCATTCAGTAATGAATCAAGGGTTAAAATTAGGGATTAAAATCGAAACCCGACGGATAGTCCTCCCCTATACATGAATGTATCCTGAAAATCCTCGGTGCTTAGATTTCTGCCCAGTCCAGCGCTTACTTCCAAACTAAAGCGCTGACTACGGGTAACCCATTTGTTGCCCAAACCCAAACCAAGGGCTAAGGTGCTGTAGTCATTGTTACGGACCTCGAGAGCCGGTGAACTCGCCTCATCCTCACCAGTATAATAGAGCCCAAAGGCCTCGGCAAAAAAACCACTTCTCGGGGTAAAACCGAAATAGGCCCTAAAATTCGGACCAATTCCGAAATTACCATTGTAATCCACAGCGTCGTTGTCAAAATATAAGGTGCCACCTATGCTAACATCCTCATTAAGAAAATATTCATAAGCACCCTCTATCGTACCGGCAGCTAAAAAAAGTCCAATATTGAATTTGATCTCGTGATCATTGCCCAAGGGCGGATATGCCTGGGCATATAACAATTGAACACCTAAAAACAACAGGGGCGGTAACAGTTTTTTCATATTTCAAAGCTAAAGGATATCCGAAGTAAATCAAATCGTGTTCCAAAAATGTCACCTAGGTAGGTACCAAGTGGTAGCCATACTATGTATTTAGTACAACATTGCTTATTTTCGGGCGAAATAACTTATAAATGAAGATAGTTTCATACAACGTAAATGGGATTCGGGCGGCATTGAACAAAGGCTTTTTGGAGTGGTTAGGGACCGTAGATCCGGATGTGGTCTGTTTACAGGAAATAAAGGCCCAGGAAGACCAACTGGATTTGGCACTTTTTGAAGACGCCGGATATGCCTACCACTATTGGTTTAGTGCCCAAAAAAAAGGATATAGCGGGGTGGCCATTCTATCCAAGCAGCAACCGGACCATATGGAATTTGGGACGGGGATTGCCTATATGGATCATGAGGGTAGAAATCTAAGGGCGGATTTTGGTGATCTTTCGGTGATGAGCCTATACCTCCCATCTGGGACCAATCTGGCGCGCCTGGAGCACAAGCTTCAATATATGGCCGATTTTCAGAAATATATAGACGAATTGAAAAAACAGCGCCCCAACTTGATTATACTGGGAGATTATAACATCTGCCATAGGGCCATAGATATCCATGATCCCGTAAGGAATAAGAATGTTTCCGGATTTCTGCCTGTGGAACGGGAATGGATCGGCAGTTTTATGGAAAGTGGATTTATTGACAGCTTCCGCCATTTTAATCAGGAACCCCATAATTATACTTGGTGGAGTTACCGTGCCAATGCGCGCAACAACAATAAAGGTTGGCGGCTGGACTATGGTATGGTAAGCGAGCCCCTGCGGGATCGACTTACACGTTCCGTCATTTTATCCGAGGCCAGACATAGCGACCATTGTCCCATTCTTGTAGAATTGGAAAATTGACGGTTAATTAAACTTCAGAGGCATTTTAATTCGTAAATTTGGGATTTCAAAAAAACCACCGAGCTTAGGATGAAATATACCAACTTACCCCATACGGACATTGAAGTCAGTAAAATTTGTTTGGGAACCATGACCTGGGGCAAACAGAATTCGGAAACCGAAGGCCATGAACAAATGGACTACGCCTTTGACCAAGGGATTAATTTTTTCGATACCGCGGAATTATATCCGGTACCCCCTCATTCCGATCGCTATGCGGATACCGAGAAAATAATAGGAACATGGTTCAAGAAAACAGGAAACCGGGATAAAATCATTTTGGCCAGCAAAATTGCCGGAAAAGCCGAATTCACCAAGTTCATTAGGACTACCGGATTTACCAGGAAATCCATTATGGAGGCTGTTGAGGGGAGCCTTAAGCGGCTACAGACCGATTATATTGACCTTTATCAATTGCATTGGCCGGACAGGAACACTAATTATTTTGGCCAAAGGGGGTATACTTATGATGTAACCGATCATTGGAAGGACAATATCCATCAAATCCTGGAAACACTGCGCGATTTGATTCGTGAAGGAAAAATTCGCCATGTCGGACTTTCCAACGAGACTCCATGGGGTGTTATGCGTTTTCTGGAGGAAAGCAAGGTACATTCAAGTTTGCCCAGAATGATTACCATACAAAATCCGTATAGCCTGTTGAACCGTTCTTTCGAAGTAGGTAACGCGGAAGTTTCCCACCGGGAAAAAATCGGTCTTTTGGCCTATTCACCCTTAGCTTTCGGTACCTTGAGCGGTAAGTATTTAGGCGGTATGCAACCGGCAACTTCCAGAATTACCTTGTTTCCCAACTATAACCGCTACAGTGGCGAAACTGCAGTAAAGGCAACGGAGAGGTATCATAAACTGGCCCAGGACAATGATCTATCCATGGCGCAAATGGCCTTGGCCTTTGTCAACACGAGGCCATTTTTGACCAGCAATATCATCGGTGCTACCACCATGCGACAACTTAAGGAAAATATTGACAGCATCGATGTGCAATTGAGTGATGCAGTCCTCAAGGGTATCGAGGAAATCCACAACGAAATACCCGATCCGGCGCCATAGCTGTTATCCGAACAATCGCCCGATTACATCTTCAATTTTGGAAACCAATTGAATATCGATTTGGGTGTTTTTTAAACCGATTTTGTTGCGTTTGGATACGTAAATCGTGGAAAAACCCAGTTTTTCGGCCTCCAAAATGCGCTGTTCCACTCGCTGTACGGGCCGTATTTCCCCTGCCAAACCGATTTCGGCGGCAAAACAAGTACCCTTTTCTATCGGGATATCGGTGTTGCTAGAAAGTATGGCCGCAATCACGGCAAGGTCCAACGCGGGATCGTCCACCGTAATCCCCCCGGTAATATTCAGAAAAACATCTTTGGCACCCAGCCTAAAACCGGCACGTTTTTCAAGTACCGCCAAAAGCATATTCAACCGTTTGGCATTGTAACCAGTGGTGGATCGTTGGGGTGTACCATATACCGCAGTACTGACCAAGGCTTGGATTTCTACCAATAAGGGTCGCATACCTTCTACCGTAGCCGCAATGGCGGCACCGCTGAGCGACTCATCGTTTTTGGAGATTAGGATTTCCGATGGATTATTGACTTCTCGAAGTCCATTTCCTTGCATTTCATAGATACCCAATTCCGCTGTGGAACCAAACCGATTTTTCAAGGCCCTGAGAATACGGTATACATAGTTTCGGTCACCTTCAAATTGAAGCACCGTGTCCACCATATGTTCCAAAATCTTAGGTCCGGCAATGGAGCCATCCTTGGTAATATGACCGATGAGGACAACGGGAGTATGGGTTTCTTTGGCAAATTTGATGAGCTCGGCAGTACATTCCCGAATCTGCGAAATACTACCTGCGGCCGATTCAATATAGTCCGAGTGCAAGGTTTGAATGGAATCGATGACCACAATATCAGGTTCAAGGAGTTCTATTTGTTGAAAGATATGTTGGGTTTTGGTCTCGGTCAGTATAAAACAATTTGAGCTTTCCGGGTGGATACGGTCGGCACGCATTTTGATCTGCTTTTGACTTTCCTCACCTGAGACATATAGTGTTTTGTAGGGAAGTTTTAGGGCAATCTGGAGTAGCAAAGTGCTTTTGCCCACTCCGGGTTCGCCGCCCAAAAGCACCATGGAACCCGGGACCAGTCCCCCACCCAGTACCCTATTGAATTCTTGATCGTACGTATCAAGGCGAAGTTCCTGCTCCGTATTTATTTCGTGGACCCGTAAAGGTTTGGTAATTCTTTTTCTGGGATCTCGAGTACTCTTCCAACCGCTTTTCTCCTCTTTTTGAACCACTTCTTCCACCACGGTATTCCATTGCTTGCACGAAGTGCATTGCCCTACCCATTTCGCATATTGGGCCCCACAGTTTTGACAGAAAAAAGCGGTCTTTGTCTTGGACATTCCAGGTCAATTGGATTGGCTCCAAAGGTAAAAAGAAGTTTGAAAATTACAGGTTTTACGATGGGCAATCGCGGCCAAAAGGAGAGAGGGCCGGGACCCAACATTGGACCTTCAGAATCCGCTAATAGGTAAAGGACCCCTTTAGTAACCGAAATCGGCCTTGAGCGCATCCATTTTCTCCAATGCCATTTCCTTGGTAAGAAAATCGATTTCGTTCATGCCAAACGCCTTCTCAAAAGTGCGCAAGGCTTTTTTGGGTTCCCCGATTTGTTCATAGTATTCACCTTCAAAATAAAAGCCCAACATGGCTTCTGGAAATTCTTTTTTACACAGGTCGGAGAGGGATTTTAGTGATTCAAGGTCCTCCTTCTTTCGGGTTCCCGCATAAATGGCCATAATGTCGTTGAGCTCCACGGACTTGCGGAACCCGAATAGGTCCTCTATCATCGTGTATTTGTCCTCCAAGTATTGGAATACCGGTTCGTCCGATGTTAAAATCTTTTGCTTGTACTCTTGTGGACTTATGGGTTTGAATATGTCAAATGTCCGGTCCCAAGCCTTTCCCAACCCGTAGGTGGCTATGGAAACCTCATTGGCCTCAGGATAATGATCAAAATAATAATGGAAGGATTCTTTATCGATTACCTTGAGTGCCCTGTCCAATTGCTGTATCGTGCCGTCCGTTTTACCTTCTACAATAAGATGATAGAATATCTTTTGTTTTAGGACATTTAAACGTTCCGGAATCCTAGTTTCCATTTCTGGGGCCAGTTCGGGCGAAATGCTGATATAGGCATTGAATAGGGAATTTTCCTTGAAGAGCCAATAGTTTTGGAAATTCGCCGTAATATCATACCCGACGATCATCTTAAAGGGAGCCGTATTGTAATTGAGGTCCAAATAAGGAATCATTTCCATCCCTAGAAATTCGAAGAATTTTTTTCCTTTTTCGGATGGGAGGCCGGTATTTTCATCAAAAGCGCAATCCTCCCAACGCAAATCATTCTCATATTGATGGATGCCCACCACAATGGCCTCTGGCGTGCCTTGGAACGAACTATAGAATTTGGAAGTGGCCACCACTTGTTCAAATAAATAATCCCCATCCAATACTACAATTAGCGGATACCTTTTTTCCTCGGAAAGGTTTTCCGGAAAATAGTAGGACACGTCCCTTCTCTCCTGTAGTTTAAATGATTCAAAAATCTCTTGGGTCACCTGGGCCTTCATACCAAGGCATAGGAATAGGGCAAGCATGATGATGGGGCGATGCATAGGATGTTTTCTTGTGGGTTACCTGTTTCTGTTCCATAACGGTAATACCAGAAAAGATATTGCACCAAAAACCACGATCATTAAGTTTTGGGCGGTCCACATAATCCATCCATACGCGTCCCCGGAGGTTTTGCTTATTCCAAAAAAAGAGAGGGCTGCGGTAACGACTATGGGAAAAAGGCCCAGACCACCATTAGTGGTGGCCATGGCAAAGGCACCTGCAACAAAAGCTACCAAAAGGGCGCCCAATGAGAGATCTTCCGTTTCAGGGACTGTAAATTTTATGACCCAGAACATGCCAATATAGCACGACCAGATGAGTAGAGTGTGAAATACAAATCCCACTTTTTGCTTCATTTTAAAAACGCTCAGAATACCATCCAATAGACCGTTCAAAAAAGATTTTACCTTAAGGGCCAGGGCGGACTTTGATTTCCTTATGACCCTAATGGCAATAATAAGCCCTAGGATTCCTATGCCGATCAATCCAATTGAACCCACCAAACCAATTCCATTTTCTTCGAGAATCCCCAAAATTATCTCCGCCTGAAACAGAAAGGCCGCGAGTATAATCAATAATAACATGATTACGTCAATGATCCGTTCCGTCACTATAGTTCCGAAACCTTTTTCAAAAGGAACATTCTCATAGGTGTTTAGTGCGGTGGCTCTTAGGATTTCACCGGAACGTATAATGAACAAATTGGCAAAGTAGGAGATTAGGATAATAAAAACATTGTTACTTATCCGTGGTTTGTGTCCCAATGGCTCCAATAGATAATTCCACCGAATAGCCCGGGATACATGGCTCAATATACCTATGGCTACGGAAAGACCTACCCAAAACATGTTGGCCTCCCTGATGTGCTTGATAATCTGTTGCCTGTCCTCGGGAGATGTGCTGGAATACGAGTACCAGACCAAAAAAACTCCCAAGGATATCGGGAGTATGGTCTTAAGTATTTTCTTTAACTTTTTGCTCAAGATCAGTTTAACAGGTTCGCCTCATTGGGAAATAGCAATGCCGGATTAAAGACCTTGGCTTCCTCAATATCCATCCAAGCATAGGTGATTAGGATAAGTATATCCCCAACGGCCACCTTTCGTGCCGCCGCTCCATTTAATGTAAGCTCTCCGCTACCTCTTGGACCAGGAATGGCGTAGGTCTCCAAACGTTCGCCATTGTTGTTATTTACAATCTGCACCTTCTCTCCACGGATAATATTTGCGGCATCCATAAGATCCTCATCAATGGTAATACTACCAATGTAATTAAGGTCTGCACCTGTGACCTTTACACGATGAATCTTGGATTTTACAACTTCTATTTGCATCTGACAAAGTTAATCAATTCAGGGCTATGTTATCTATAAGCCTTACGTCTTCGACATATACGGCAATAAAGGCCCTATATTTTTTACCGGATTCCTTTCTTGTAATGGGAACCAAGGTTTCCTCCTCGACGATATGTATATATTCCAATCTTAAAAAGTTATTCCTATCAAATTGGGCCTTTACCCAATTCTCAATGGAATGTGCACTTTCCGTGCCAAATTTGTGTTTGGCAGTTTTTAGAACCCTATATATCAAGCCGGCCTCTTCCCTTTGATTTTTGGTGAGCCTTTGATTGCGCGAACTCATGGCAAGCCCATTGGACTCACGTATAATGGGACAGCCAATAATCTCCACGGGAATGTCTTTAATTTCTGCCAGTTTCCGGATGATTTGCAATTGTTGAAAGTCCTTTTCCCCAAAATAGGCCTTACTTGGTGCAATAAGTCGTAATAAAGTTTCAACAACAGTGCCAACACCATAAAAATGGCCTTCCCGAAAGGTCCCTTCCATAACCTTGTCCAAGCCGCCAAAGTCATAGGATTGGGAAATTGCCCCTTCCGGATATATTTCTGCCACAGAAGGAGCAAATACGGTAATTTTGTCGCTAATATCGTTTAAAATATCAATGTCGGCTGTCAGGTTTTTGGGATATTTAACCAGGTCGGTTGTATTGTCAAATTGTGTAGGGTTGACAAAAATACTCACTAGGGTGGACTGGTTTTCTGATACCGATCTTTCAACTAGGGAAAGGTGGCCCGGATGCAAGGCTCCCATGGTGGGGACAAGCCCCAATGATCTTATGTCGTCCAATGAAGACAGGTATGATTTCAGTTCACTTTTGGTTTTGATAACCCGCATTGGAATTGTTCTAAAAGCCAGCAAACTTACTATAATTACAGCTAATCTGCATAATTTTTGTAATTTTGCAGCCACGCTTGTCCGAAAAATAAAATACAGCTTTTATGAATGGTAAAAAGATATTGTTCGTATCTTCAGAGTTAGTCCCATACCTGCCAGAGAACGAAGTTTCCCTAATGTCTTATGAAGCGCCAAGAATGGTCAATAGCAAAGGTGGCCAGATTCGGATTTTTATGCCCAGATATGGCAATATCAACGAGCGGAGGCATCAACTGCACGAAGTAATTCGTTTATCAGGAATGAATTTGGTCATTAATGACATGGATATGCCCTTGATCATTAAGGTGGCCTCTATACCCAGAGAGCGAATCCAGGTCTATTTTATTGATAACGATGAGTACTTTAAACGAAAGTCTACCTTTACCGATGAAGACGGAAACCTCTTTCCGGACAATGACCAACGTGCTATTTTCTTTGCCAAAGGTGTTGTGGAAACGGTCAAAAAACTCAACTGGTCCCCGGATATTATCCATGTACATGGATGGATGGCCTCCATGCTCCCACTCTATCTTAGGGAGTATTACTCGGACGAGCCGTTGTTCGCGGACAGTAAAATAGTGACTTCGGTATATGGCAGTAGCTTTGAGGGCGAATTGGACAAAAGTATGATGGATAAAATCATCTTTGACGAGGTGCCCGAAGAGAACATTAATGCATTGGAAACCCCCAACTATAATAATTTGTTAAAAGTAGCGGTAGATTATTCCGATGCCGTTATTTTAGCCGCGGAGGAGATTCCGCAAGATTTGTTAGATTACATTTCCAACCTTCAAAAACCCGTGTTACCCTATGTTTCCCTACAAGAATTTGAAGAAGCATATGCCAATTTTTATAACACACAAGTTTTAAAGTAATATTCCCAAATGACTTTTTTGAAAAGATGTAAATTTTCTGCCTTGGCAGGGCTTCTGCTTATTGGAACATTCATCTCCTGTGAAGAAGAACTTACCACGATAGGCGCAAGTGTCATTGGCGGGGAACCCTTTGTTACAGGAAAGGCCAATTACGATGTTTTTGCCTTTAACAAAAGGGTGGAAGCAGTAAGGACCAATAAACTTCCACTTTATCAAATAGGGTTTTTTAACGACCCCACTTACGGCAGGACGGAGGCCCGGGTTACCACACAGCTCACCTTGCCCACTACCAATCCTACTTTTGGGATATTCAATCAACAGACCGAGGATAATCCCGATAGCGATTTTCCCATACAGATAGCCGAAAACGAGACGGTAAAGGAAGTTGTTCTTTATATCCCTTATTTAAGGGCCGGGGACGACCAACGCGACCGAGACGGGGATGGTGTGGACGATGAATTTGATGTTGATCCCGAGGATCCCACCAGTGACTCCGACGGAGATGGCGTAGCCGATAATCAAGAAAGGGCAAACGGTACAGATCCCCTTAACGAGGATACCGATGGGGACCAAGTTAACGATGGGGAAGACCCCTCCACCGTGCCCAATCAGTTTCCCAAGAAGTTTGAATTGGACAGTATCTATGTAAATGGGCAAAACTATGACAATGAAACTCCAACCTCATTTAATTTAAAAATTGAACGTTCGACCTTTTTTTTAAGGGATTTGGATCCCAATGCCAATTTTCAGGAAGCCCAGGAATACTTTTCCACCCAACGATTTTCTCCCACTTTTGTATCGGACGTTGTTTTTGACGATGAGATAACGATTAGTAACGAGCATATTTTGGTGCCTAGGGAGGATGACCCGGCTACCGAGGACGTTGACGAATCCGAAGAATTTGAGCGTTTGGATCCGGGAATTAGAATTCAACTGGATGCTGGTTTCTTTCAGGAAAATATCTTGGATAAGGAGGGGAGTTCGGAACTATTGAGCCAGGCCAATTTCAATGAATTTTTGAGAGGTCTCCATTTCTCCATTGCACCTTTGTCCCAGGATGTTATGGTACTTCTGGACTTTACCGACCCCAATGTCACGCTGGACATTGTCTATGAATATGATGCCGTGGATGTCAACGGTACCACGGATGACACTTCCGATGATATCATCGAAAAAAGGGAACGGACATTTTCACTGGATCTGGTTACCCGCGCAGCGGCAGGCGGTATAAACGGAAATGCGGTAAATACCTTTATCAACGAGGCCTATCCACCTCAAATAATGGACGCCCTGGACGCTCCGGTAAATGCCTCCAGGATTTATTTAAAAGGAGGAGCGGGCGCCATTACCGAAATCAATCTTTTTGAAGAGGACAATGGCGAGGAAATCATTAATGAGATCAAGGCAAATAATTGGGTCATAAACGAGGCAAATTTGGTTTTTCATATCGACCGCATGACCTTGGATGCCCAAGGAAATGCAGCGGAACCTCCTCGTTTATATTTATATAAGACAAATACGAATGTGCCGGTATACTTGTCCGGCGCCCAAAGGCTTGTAGACCCGCGAACGGGACAAGTATTGGCAGCCGCTGTGGATGAGAGTTATGATGGAAGACTGGTCCTTGGTTCGGACAATAGGGGATCCACATACAAATTGAAGATAACCGACTACATCAACGATTTGATACTTCGGGATTCCACCAACACGACGTTGGCCCTTACCATAACACCCGATATCAGATCGACCGCAACTCGTAATGCCATGATGGCCAACAATGAGGAAAGGGATATTCCACTTGCCCATACCTTAAGCCCTTTGGGAACCATCCTGTTCGGTAGTGCAGTGGGCCCAGAAGACGAAGACAAAAGGTTAACGTTGGAAATCTCCTATACCGAAGCCAATTAACAATATAAGATCATTGCGGACGCCACTAGGGCAATACATGTAAGGTTACCATCACTGGATATTTTACCACCATCCTATACTACTTAAAGATATAATGCGTTTTTTATCTAAAAATGAATGGATTTTGGAGACATCCTAGTAGATTTGAGGTGAATTAAAGAGTTTTACCAAATACCTATTGAATTATGTGTGGAATAGTTGGTTATATCGGACATCGTGATGCATACCCCATTATCATTAAAGGTCTTGAACGTTTGGAATATAGGGGATACGATAGTGCAGGTATCGCATTATATGACGGGGCCTCCATCAATCTGTCCAAAACCAAAGGTAAGGTAGCGGATCTTAAGGATAAATCGGCAAATGACATTTCGTTGGAGGGAAGCCTCGGTATAGGCCATACGCGTTGGGCAACCCATGGGGTGCCCAATAATGTAAATTCCCACCCACATTATTCCAACTCTGGGGATCTCGTCATTATTCACAACGGGATCATTGAAAACTACGAGTCCATAAAAAAGGAGTTGACCAAAAGGGGGTATACCTTTACCTCGGATACCGATACGGAGGTTTTGGTAAACCTTATTGAAGAGGTAAAGAAAACGGAAGGGGTAAAACTCGGACATGCCGTCCAAATAGCCTTGAACCAAGTGGTGGGCGCATATGCCATTGCCGTTTTCGATAAACAAAAACCGGACGAGATCGTTGTGGCCAAACTGGGAAGCCCCTTGGCTATCGGTATTGGTGAGAACGAGTTTTTTATTGCTTCTGATGCCTCCCCTTTTATTGAGTTCACCAACAATGCCGTGTATTTAGAAGATCAAGAAATGGCCATTGTTCGTTTGGGCAAGGAAATCAAATTACGCAAGATAAAGGACGATGCCATTACCTATCCTAAGATTTTGGAACTTCAGTTGAACCTGGAACAAATTGAAAAAGGGGGGTATGATCATTTCATGTTGAAAGAGATTTATGAGCAACCCCACGCTATATTGGATACCTATAGGGGACGACTTCTCGCTGATCAGGACATCATCCGTATGGCCGGTATCGACCAGCATTTGGATAGGTTTATGGATGCCAACAGGATTATTATTGTGGCCTGTGGAACCTCCTGGCACGCAGGACTGGTAGCTGAATATATTTTTGAGGATTTGGCCAGGATTCCTGTTGAGGTTGAGTACGCCTCCGAATTCAGGTATAGAAATCCGGTAATTACGGATAAGGATGTATTGATCGCCATATCGCAATCCGGGGAAACCGCGGACACTTTGGCGGCCATTAAACTAGCCAAGGAAAAAGGGGCCTTTGTTTTTGGTGTATGTAATGTAGTGGGCTCTTCCATTGCCAGGGAAACCCATGCCGGGGCCTATACACATGCTGGCCCGGAAATTGGGGTGGCTTCCACCAAGGCCTTTACTACCCAGATTACCATACTTACTTTAATGGCCCTTAAACTGGGCAAGGAAAGGGGGGAACTCTCCCAGCCCCAATTCCATGAGTTCCTAACGGAATTGGAAAATATTCCTGCGAAAGTACAGATCGCCTTGGAGTCGAATCCTCTGGTCGAAGTAATAGCAGATGTATACAAGGACTCAACCAATTGCTTGTATTTAGGTAGGGGATATAACTTCCCCGTAGCGCTGGAAGGTGCACTTAAATTAAAGGAGATTAGTTATATACACGCAGAAGGTTATCCGGCGGCCGAAATGAAGCACGGACCCATTGCCTTAATCGATGAACAGATGCCCGTTATAGTGATAGCCACCAACAAGGGACATTATGAAAAGGTGGTTAGCAATATTCAAGAAATAAAATCGAGAAAAGGTAAGATCATTGCGGTGGTCACAGAAGGTGATGAGCAGGTTAAGGAGTTGGCAGATCATGTTGTGGAAATTCCGGAGACTATGGAGAGCCTCACTCCGCTGCTGACAACCATTCCCCTGCAACTTCTATCCTATCACATAGCGGTAATGCGTGGCTGCAACGTGGACCAACCCCGTAATTTGGCCAAATCGGTTACAGTAGAATAGCGTAAGTTTAAAAAACTTTATTATATAAAAGCCACGTACAACAGTCGTGGCTTTTTTCTTCCATGTTTGTCAATCACTAAGTTTTTGACTCTTCTTTTTGTCAATATTTTACTATGCGCGCATAATTTTTTCTATTTTATGATAGTTCCTTTACAAAAAGCTGTATCTTGCCCTACGAACTTAAATTAACTCAAAGTTAACATGAGAACAGTGTTATTTATATCCCTGTTACTACTTGTTACCGTTGGTTTTGCTCAAACGACCATAAGTGGAACAGTAGTAGACCAGGATAACTCGCCCGTACCCGCGGCTAATGTGGTCATTGTTGGAAAGGCCATCGGGACCGTCACGGATTTTGACGGGAATTTTAGATTGGAAACCTCGGAAATCCCCCCATTTACCTTAAGAATTACAAGTCTTGGATTTTCGGATGCCACCATGGAGGCTACGGAGAACAATCAAACATTGACCATTATACTTGCCGAGGCCCAAACTTTTTTGGACGAAGTGGTGATTTCTGCTTCGCGTACCCCGGAACGTATTTTTGAATCGCCCGTATCCGTGGAGCGTTTTGGGATCAAGGATATTCAGAATGCCTCCTCTGCCTCATTTTACGGAGGACTGGAAAATTTGAAGGGAGTGGATATCAACACCAGCAGTTTGACCTTCCAATCGTTGAACACACGTGGTTTTGCTGCGGTGGACAATTCTAGGTTTGTACAATTGGTGGATGGGATGGACAATTCTTCCCCGGCATTAAACTTTGCCTTGGGAAATTTAGTGGGCATGAACGAGTTGGATGTACAAAGTGTAGAAATATTACCCGGTGCTTCTTCCGCTTTGTACGGTGCCAATGCATTTAATGGTATTTTGTTTATGCGAAGTAAAAATCCGTTTGATTTTCAGGGCATCAGCGTATATGCAAAAACCGGTTTAACCTCCCAGGAAGCCGCAGGTAATAATTCTTATTACGATTTTGGGATTAGGGCGGCCCATGCCTTTAGCGATAAGTTTGCGGTTAAAGCCAATTTTTCGGTTTTGGAAGGAACGGATTGGTTTGCGGTGAACGAACAGGATTTGAGCCTTCCGGGAGCGGATAGAAGTAATCCGGCCTATAACGGATTGAATGTTTTTGGCGATGAAGTTGCCATACCTATAGACTTCGATGCCTTTACTGGGTTTCCTTCCGGAACCTTGGGAAGTGCCGTAGTGTCCCGAACGGGTTATGCCGAACGGGATCTTACGGACTACAGTGCGCAAAGTGTGAAATTTCACGGGTCCATACATTATCGGCCATTTGCAGATGATTTCGAAATCATATACAACGCAAGAGTTGGCCAAGGGTCCACAATTTTCCATGGGGCCAGTAGATACTTTATCGATGATTTTCTTTTACAACAGCACAAACTGGAATTCCGCAATAACAATTTTTTCCTTCGAGGTTATATCACTTCCGAAAATGCCGGGAACTCCTATGATATGCGATTTACGGGAATAAACATCAATAATAGATGGAAGTCTAATACCCAATGGTTTTCGGATTATGTTGCCGCTTTTGCCGGGGCCAAACTAGGAGTGGGAACGGGGATTCAGTTGGATGACAATGCAGCACACGCCGCAGCACGGCAGGCGGCAGATACCGGAAGATTGGTGCCTGGCACGCCAGAATTTCAAAGTGCGTTCGACGCCGTAATTTCGGATGGGGACCTGTCAACGGGATCACGTTTTATCGATAATACCAAGTTAAGTCATATCGATGCAAATTATAACTTTAGTCATTTGACCAAGGATTTTGCCGACATTCAGATCGGGGGCTCGTTCAGGGAATATGTACTCAACTCACAGGGAACCATATTTACAGATTTGGATGGCAGTATTCCCTATCAGGAATTTGGGATTTACACACAGATTCAAAAACAATTTTTGGATGAAAGACTGAAATTCACAGGATCTATTCGATATGATAAAAATGAATTTTTTGATGGATTTCTTTCCCCACGGGCTTCACTTGCCTATACGGCAGGAACAAAAAGAAACCATAACTTTAGGGCCTCGTTTCAAACCGGTTTTAGAAACCCTACTACACAGGATCTATTTATCGGATTGGATTTGGGCAATGTGATTTTAGTGGGGTCGGCACCGGACAATTTGGAGAAACGAACTTTTTCCGTTTCGAATAGCAACACTGGAAATACTGGGGTTTTTGTTCCTAGGGACACCTATGAGAATTCCTTTTCCTTGGCTTCGGTCAATGCCTTTAGAGCTTCCAACTTCACCAATACCGATTTATTGCAGGTGGGCAACCCGGACCCCATTAAACCGGAGCAAATTTCGGCCTTTGAATTGGGTTATCGCGGCCAGGTCGGAAAGTTTATCATCGATTTAAGTGGGTATTACAACACATTTGAGGATTTTATAGCCACTGAAAGGGTTATCGTTACCTTTTCAAAAGATGAAACCAATCTACAGGCCTCCGCTGCGGATATAAGAAATGGAGACAGCCAGGAATTTCAGGCATATACAAATTCTACCGCAGATGTAAACTCCTATGGTGCCACTTTGGGCATCAACACCAAAATACTAGGGGGCTTCGACTTAGGTGTAAACTATACCTACGCAGATTTTGAATTCGATGAGGCCTCCGATCCAGACTTTAGACCGGGGTTCAATACACCCAAGCACAAGGTAAAGGCTTCATTTGGAAATGAGGCGCTGTTCAAGAACTTTGGGTTTAACGTAAATTATAGATGGAGTGATTCTTTTTTCTGGCAAGCCAGTTTTGCAGATGGGGATGTACCTGCTTATACGGTACTGGATGCCCAGATCAACTATGCCATTCCCGGTATTAAGTCCGTTTTAAAGCTTGGGGGATCTAACCTATTGGCCAATGAATATTTTACAGCGGTAGGGACTGGGCTTGTAGGATCCATCTACTATCTTTCATGGACGATCAACCCCTAAAATAGGGTCAGTTTAAAAAGAATTAAGGGTGCGCTAAAGCACCCTTTTCCCTGCCTAAAAAACAAGAAAAAGAAGTTTCCATTTAAAATGGAATACCATATCTTTGCACCCTGAAAAACGTAGGCCTCCTATGGTCCTTTCTAACCCTAATGCATAAACGAACAAGCAATGTCTAAAATCACAGGTAAAGTTTCCCAGATAATTGGCCCGGTAGTGGACGTGGAATTTGAATCGGTATCTAGCCTTCCTAAAATTTATGATTCTTTGGAAATCGATAAAGCGGACGGATCCAAACTGGTATTGGAGGTACAGTCCCATATTGGGGAAAATACGGTGAGGTCCATATCCATGGATTCCACGGATGGCCTAAGCCGGGGTACCGAAGTTACAGCAACGGGAAATGCTATCCAGATGCCGATTGGTGAAGAAGTTTACGGACGTTTGTTCAATGTAATCGGGGATGCTATAGACGGTATCGGGAATTTGCCCAAAGAAGGGAAGAACGGTCTGCCCATTCACCGCGAAGCACCAAAATTCGAAGATCTTTCTACCTCAACGGAAGTACTTTTTACTGGAATCAAGGTAATCGATTTGATCGAGCCTTATGCCAAGGGAGGAAAAATTGGATTATTTGGAGGTGCCGGGGTAGGAAAGACGGTATTGATTCAGGAGCTGATCAACAACATAGCCAAAGGACATGGTGGACTTTCCGTATTTGCAGGGGTTGGAGAACGTACACGTGAAGGAAACGACTTGCTTAGGGAGATGTTGGAATCCGGCATTATAAAATATGGGGACGACTTTCTACACTCCATGGAAGAAGGAGGTTGGGATTTGTCCAAGGTTGATAAAAAGGCCATGAAAGAATCCAAAGCTACTTTTGTGTTTGGCCAAATGAACGAACCTCCCGGGGCTCGTGCACGAGTTGCGCTTTCCGGACTTACCATTGCCGAGTATTTCCGTGATGGTGCCGGAGAAGGACAAGGTAAGGATGTGCTTTTCTTCGTGGATAATATTTTCCGGTTTACACAGGCCGGTTCCGAGGTGTCGGCCCTGTTGGGACGTATGCCATCGGCGGTAGGTTACCAACCCACATTGGCCACGGAAATGGGTGCCATGCAAGAAAGGATTACATCTACCAAAAGAGGCTCCATTACCTCTGTACAGGCGGTGTATGTACCTGCGGATGACTTGACCGATCCCGCACCCGCTACGACCTTTGCCCACTTGGATGCCACCACGGTATTGTCCCGGAAGATTGCGGAATTGGGAATCTATCCTGCGGTAGATCCCTTGGATTCTACTTCCAGGATTTTGACCCCCGAGATTTTGGGTAAAGATCATTATGCCTGTGCCCAACGGGTAAAAGAATTGTTACAACGCTACAAAGAGCTTCAGGATATCATTGCCATTTTGGGTATGGAGGAACTTTCGGAAGAGGATAAATTGGCCGTAGGTAGGGCGAGACGTGTTCAGCGTTTCTTGTCCCAACCTTTCCATGTTGCTGAGCAATTTACAGGTACTCCAGGGGTCTTGGTGGACATAAAGGATACCATTAAAGGATTTAATATGATCATGGACGGTGAATTGGACCACCTACCGGAATCTGCATTTAACCTTAAAGGAACCATCGAAGAGGCCATCGAAGCCGGTGAGAAAATGCTGGCCGAAGCTTAACGGGGTATTCAGCAGCCAATTTTCAGCATTCAATACTGCGGATTGAGGTTGCCAACTGCAAACCATAAGACTATGTATCTAGAAATTGTTTCACCTGAGGCCACCTTATTTTCCGGGGAAGTCGTTTCGGTAACCGTACCGGGCGTCAATGGGGAATTTCAAATGTTGACCGATCATGCTCCCATTGTTTCATTGTTGCAGCAAGGTCAGGTGAAGTTGGATGGTCATATAGAAATAGAAGAGTCCTTTCAGGATAGGTTTACCAAGGATGCCGACGGAAAGACCTTACTTTCCATTAAGAGTGGTACCGTGGAAATGAAGGACAACAAAGTTATTGTTCTGGCGGATTAAAGAACACGACCACCTTTTAGGCAAAAGATAATACACAAAGTATGCAAGGAACATTGCCGTCCCTTATTCGGGATGGCTTTTTTATTGCAGCAAAATCAATTGCCAATCCTGTCCGGCGGAGCGATAGGTCTTTAGATTTTGGAAGCCTATGGCATAATGTGCACGTAGGGAACGTTGATTTTTTACATCGACTTCGGTTATAATCGTTGGATAATCCGCATACAAGGCCGTTTTCATGGTTTCGTACAATTTGCGGAAAACACCTTGTTTACGGTAGTTCTTCTGAATGCATATTTGTCCCATGACCATATATCTTTCCCCATCCTGAACCAATTTATTGATTTCATGGAACATGGGTCTTAAAACGGGAATCGTTTCCGCAAATTTGGGATGCATGCACAAGGCATACCCCACCACCTTATCTTGGTCCTTAGCTAAAATATGCGGGCACACCCGATGCATTTCCCTTAATTGATCAAGGGAATGGATTACGGTTACAAAGCCTTCCTTGTCTTGCTCTGGCTTGGTCAGCACCATAGGAATGTTCTGCTTTTGTAGATCTAAAATTTGGACCAGTTCATCTTCTTCGGAGGTCCTTTTGTAAATGACCATGTAGGGTAATTTTAATAAAGGTAGTAAATTTGAATATGGTCAAATTTCCCCGAAAATTGGAGGCAAAACTGTTAAGAAGAAAAGAAGAAGGGCTTTTTAGGAGCTTACCGCAATCTTTGGGCCGAGTAGATTTTACTTCCAATGATTATTTAGGGCTGGCTAGGGACCCAACTATTTTTTTGGGCGCAAATCAACACCTGGACAAAAAGGGCCTGGCCTCAAGCGGATCTACGGGATCTCGTTTGCTTTCGGGTAATCATGCCCCGTATGCCGAATTGGAGGAGACCCTGGCCAAATTTCATGATGCGCCCTCTGCCCTGGTCTTCAATTCCGGCTATGATGCCAATACGGCATTTTTTAGCTCAATTCCCCAACGCGGGGACGTCGTCTTTTTTGACGAACTTATCCATGCCAGTATCCGGGACGGTATTAAACTTGGAAATTCCAAAGGGTATAAGTTTCGGCATAACGATTTGGAAGATTTAAAAAATAAATGTCTTGCCAAACATCATCAGCGAACGAATACAACTGAAATTTATGTAGTTACCGAATCCGTCTTTTCCATGGACGGGGACTCCCCGGATCTAAAAGAGCTTTCTAAGTTCTGTTCCCAATACGGATTTCATTTAATTGTTGACGAGGCCCACGCCAACGGGATTTTTGGAACAAAAGGTATGGGAAAGGTAATGGAATTAGGACTTCAGACTAAAGTTTTTGCAAGGATAGTCACTTTTGGCAAAGCGTTGGGCTGCCATGGTGCGGCCGTCTTGGGCGGTACGGCATTGAAAGATTACTTAGTGAATTTTGCAAGGAGTCTCATTTATACCACGGCTCTTCCACCACATTCCATAGCCGTTGTGCTCAAAGCCTATGATTTATTACTTTCGTCCCATGGAACTCATTCTCGAAATGCACTTTTGGAGAACATTAAACATTTTAATCGCATGATTAAGGCGTACGGCCTCTCTTCCTTTTTTATACCCAGTCATTCGGCGATTCACAGTTGTATCGTATCCGGTAATCATGAAGCGAAATCCGCTGCGAGCGCTATGCAGAAAGCTGGCTTTGATGTGAGGCCCATTTTGTCGCCAACCGTACCCAAAGGGAAGGAACGACTACGTTTTTGTTTGCACAGTTACAATTCCACAGAGGAAATTGAAGATGCCCTTGCCACACTTTCCCGAAAATTGAGTACCGATGGCTGAAAAATTTCACATTTTAGCTTCCTTTGAATTTCCCGCGGACGTTCAAGTATTAAAGGCGAAACTGGAATCGGAAGGCATTCCCGTTTTTTTAAAGGATGAACATACGTTAAATTCAGACCCCTTGATCAGTAATGCCATTGGAGGGGTTCGCGTGCAGGTTTACAACAGGGATAAAGAACGGGCGATGGCCATATATGATGAAATTCGTCCTTTTGCATTGGATGATCAGGGGAACCCGGTTACCTGCCCCAATTGCGGTGCCCAAAAGTCAGAAGTGTACTATAGTCGAAAAGGCCTTTTTTACAAACTCTTTCCTTTTTTTGAAAAAAGAAAGTACAAATGCCTAAATTGTGGCATGATAACAAAACCTGAATAATGCAGAGAATATTTGTCACGGGAATATCGACGGAAGTTGGAAAAACAATTGCCTCCGCCATCATCGTCGAGGCCCTCAAGGCGGATTACTGGAAACCCGTTCAAGCGGGAGAATTGGAGAATTCGGACAGCCATAAAATCCAACAACTTATTTCCAATACTGCAAGTGTTATCCATAAAAACAGCTATGCCCTTACTTCACCAATGAGTCCTCATGCGGCAGCGGAAATCGATGGAATCCGGGTAGATAGGCAACATATCGTGGAACCCGAGACGAACAACCATTTGGTTATCGAAGGAGCAGGAGGACTGCTCGTGCCGTTGAACGAGGAAGACACCATTTTGGACATTATAATGCCGAATTACCAAGTGGTGGTGGTATCCCGACATTATTTGGGGAGTATTAACCATTCCTTATTGACCATTCGTTGGTTGCAACAAAAAGGATACGAGGTGTCCCTAATTTTTAGCGGCGATTCGAATCCATCTACCGAGAATATCATACTGCATAAAACCGGGGCCTCCTTGATCGGTAGAATTGATGAGGAACCCAAGTTTGACCAGGAGACCATTAAAAAGTACGCCGATAGATTTCGGCCGGCGCTGGAATCACTCTAAACGCTGAAAGATTTCTGCCATATCTACGCTTGCCGATAAGGTATAGTACTCCTTCAGGTAGCGAGCCATATAATTGTTTTGTTCTACCTCTCTTCCATCGAATATGGATTTGTTTTTTCGTATCACAACAGTTTGTGGACGTATCTCCTCCATAATATGGCGCACTTCCTCCAAAGATGTTTTTCTTGGGTTGTCATAAAACGGGAAAAGTTCGTCACGGGAGATATTACTGGGATGCGTGGCCGCCATTGTCGGTGGTTTAGCATCCAATACCCAATACCCGATATGATAACCCAGGAAAAGAATATTTTGGGTGTCTTGCCCATTTTTGGATAGAAATCTGGGGACCGTAAATCCCTCGCCATTAAAATAGGTGCCGTGCTTTTCCTTGTTCCTTACTATTGCCCCATATTCCAGGTAGCTTTCCATAGGAATCAAAAAACACGGAATGAGTAGATAAGGTGTGAGATTAACTTTTAGGGGCATCCTAATCTTGCTTAGCGCCAAGCCGACCAAAACAATCAACATGGGATACAACTGTATTAAATAATGGCCATTGATCCTTCCGCCCTGAATAAAGGAAAACAAAACGCCAACCATGGCAACCAATAAGGCTTGGATGGTTATGGACGTAAAATCCAAGAATTTCTTTTTCCAGGCAAAAATGATAAAAGCGGCAATGATAAGGAATGTGGGAGACATTTTAAAAAAGGAATACCTTCTGGCGTCGGTGTATTCCAATGGAGCCAAGATTACGGATTTCCACCAAACTTCAACACGATCCGTTATCAGATAAGGTAATAGGGTAAGTCCTATGACCAAAAGAGCCCCTCCTCCGTAGCATAGGGCAAATAGGATTGTCCTACCTAACTTTCCTGATTTAATATGCACATACAAAAAGTATATCCCCAACAATAGTGAGGGATATGCCATGTTTAACTTGGTCATTATGGCAAGTCCCATTAGCAGGCCAGAAAAGAGTACTTCTATGGACTTTTTTGCTCGGGTCAACAGAAATAATCCAGGCATAAAAAAAGCCATACAAATATGTTCGGACATTACCCCTTGCAAACTTCCAAATAGGCTTTGTAATGCGACACAGGCCAGAGCTGCCCAAAGACCTAGTTTTTTGGAACCGGTGGCAGCCCCTATTTTGTATGTAAAGAAAGCCGTAATCGCCACCAAAATGGAGCCTAAGCATCGGATTGCCAAAAAACTTTTCCCAAAGACATAAATACTACTGGCAAAGAATAGAAAAGTGATAGGGGGTTTTAAGTCCCATAGTTCCGTATAAGGCAAGTGCCCATCCACCCAAGATTGCCCCATGAGGATAAAGGTGCTTTCGTCCCTATCAATATAGTCCCTGAAGAAAAATGGGAATCGTATAACAAATGAGATTCCAAAAAGCACTAGAAAAACAGATTTGTCCTTAAGTTTATGATATTTAGGAGTAAGAGATGTTATAACTTTGCGCAGCATCCGGTAGGGGTTGGTTCCCATGCCCCGCAAGATAGATAAAAAGGAGACTTATCAAATTCCATGGCGCCTAAAAATCTTTCCGAAAGAGATCAGAATCATATATGGCACCCGCTTACCCAACATAAGACGCATCCCACTGCATTAGGGATTGTCCGGGCCAAAGGGTCAATTTTGTATGGAGAGGATGGCAAGGAGTATATTGACGCTATCGCTTCTTGGTACACCTGTATGTATGGACATTGCAACGACTACATCTTGGAAAGGGTGCAAGAACAAATGTACCGATTGGACCAAATCGTATTTAGCGGTTTTACCCATGAGCCGGCTGTTCAACTTTCAGAGGAACTCATCAAGATTCTGCCACCCAACCAGGAAAAATTATTTTTTTCCGATAACGGTTCAACAGCTACTGAGGTTGGCATAAAGATGGCGTTACAATACCATTTTAACAATGGGAATAACCGGAAAGTCTTGCTGGCCTTCGAGGAAGGGTTTCATGGGGATACCTTTGGTGCCATGTCCGTTTCAGGGCTATCCGTCTACAACGGTCCTTTTGAAGATTTTTTTATTGATGTAGAACGAATTCCGATACCTACCGCGGACAATATAGAGAAGATCCTTTCCGATTTGGAAGTCCGGTTAAGACAAAACGATATCGCCGGGTTTATTTATGAACCTTTGGTACAAGGTGCCGCGGCCATGAAGATGTACGACCCAAAGGCGCTCGAGCGTATCTTGGAGCTTCTCCAAAACCACGGGGTATTGACCATCGCTGATGAGGTAATGACTGGATTTGGGAAGACCGGAACCTATTTTGCCTCAGATCAAATCAACCTAAAGCCCGACATCATTTGTCTCTCCAAGGCTTTAACGGCAGGATTGATGCCCATGGCCGTTACCAGTTGCTCGAGTAAGGTATATGATGCGTTTTATAGTGACCGCATGGCCAAAGGTTTGTTCCACGCACACACCTACACGGCCAACCCGTTGGCCTGTACCGCGGCATTGGCCGGAATAGAGTTGTTATGTTCGATGGAAATCCAAGATGGCATTCAACGCATAATAAAATCCCACAAGGATTTTGGCCAACAAATCAATTCTCACCCACGCGTGGCCCGTATTAGGCAATGTGGTACCATTTTCGCCATGGACCTGGACATACAGACTAAACGGTATGGAGATCTAAGGGATCGATTGTTCCGGTATTTTATGGATAAAGGTGTATTTTTACGGCCTCTTGGCAACACCGTTTATATTTTGGCCCCCTATGTCATTTCTCCAGAACAGTTGGAAAAGGTATACGGTGCAGTAAAAAGTGCTTTGGATAGCTTTTGAATTTTCCCTGAAATATGCAGGAACAACCGATTACCATAACCGCTATTTCTTCCATTTCCGCATTAGGGCACCATACAACAGAGGTTTGGGATAATTATAGGCGTGGGAAGCACTTTTTTGAAAAAAGGGATTTGGGCGCGCACGAGGATTGGACAGCTCCTTTGTCGCCAAAGGATAAAAAGGCCATTATGGAATTAAGGGCCTCGGACCCTAAATATAAAAACCTGGATAACACCGTACTCTATGCGCTATATGCCGCTAGAAAGGCCTTGGAAATGGCCGGATGGGAAGCAGGACATAGTTTTGGGATAAACGTAGGATCTTCACGCGGAGCCACGGCACTTTTTGAAGGGCATCATAAGGAGTTTATACTTAATGGAAAGGTTTCCCCACTTTCTTCCCCGACAACGACCTTAGGGAACATTTCATCCTGGATAGCCCATGATCTGGGAACCAAAGGACCCGATATCTCACATTCCATTACCTGCTCCACGGCCTTGCATGCCTTATTGAACGGAATGGCCTGGATAAAGAGTGGGATGACCGATAAATTTATGGTAGGGGGTAGTGAAGCTCCACTTTCACCCTTCACTTTGGCCCAAATGAAGGCTTTGAAGATATATGCCAAAGGAAATCCATTGTCCGTGCCTACGGAAACTTATCCTTGCAGGGCAATGGACTTGGAGAAAAAGAGAAATTCAATGGTCTTGGGGGAAGGGGCTGCAATCGCTTGTTTGGAGAAAGGTATTCGTGCCAATACGCTGGCGGCGATACACGGTATAGGATATGCCACGGAACCCTTGGAGCACTATGTTTCCATTTCCAGCGAAGCATCTTGCTTTCAGCAATCCATGGAAATGGCGTTGGGCCATCTAGACCCTAAAGATGTCGATGTTATTGTGATGCACGCTCCCGGAACTGTAAAAGGAGACCTTTCCGAATATAGGGCGATTCAAAAAGTGTTTGGAAGTCATCTGCCCGCCCTTACAACAAATAAATGGAAAATAGGCCATGCTTTTGGTGCATCGGGTATGCTAAGTTTGGAATTGGCTATCTTGATGTTGCAACATCAAGAATTCATAAAGGTACCCTTCATCGAATATGAAAAGGAACCCACAAAAATCGGGAAAATAATGATCAATGCCGTAGGTTTTGGAGGCAATGCCGTCAGTATTATTTTAGGCGGGGTATGAACAAAAACAAACAAATATCATATTTTAGCCCTACCCAATGTTGTTTCTTCGCAACTGGTTTTAATGGGCTATTTTTAAACTGGAAATAACATAATACTATGAGTGATATCAAACATAATTGGACCAAGGAGGAAATTCTGGACATTTATAACAAACCTCTAATGGAACTATTGTACGATGCTGCCTCTATACATCGAAAATACCATGACCCGAACACAGTACAGGTTTCCACCTTATTGTCTATCAAGACGGGTGGCTGCTCGGAAGATTGTGGCTATTGTCCCCAAGCAGCGCGATATCACACGGATATTGAGAAGAACGATCTAATGTCCGTTTCCCAGGTGAAGGCACAAGCGTTACGGGCCAAGGAATCCGGGAGTTCAAGGGTTTGTATGGGAGCCGCGTGGCGGAACGTAAAGGATGGCCCTGAATTTGATCAAGTTCTGGAAATGGTACGTACCATTAACAAACTGGATATGGAGGTTTGCTGTACCTTGGGGATGCTAACGGAAAACCAAGCACAACGCTTGGCGGAAGCTGGTCTCTATGCGTATAATCACAATTTGGATACTTCTGAGGATTACTATAAGGACGTCATTTCCACCCGTGCCTTCGAGGACCGATTAGCGACCATAGACAATGTGAGGAAGAGTAATGTTACGGTCTGTAGTGGTGGCATTATCGGGATGGGAGAAAAATTGGAAGATCGAGCAGGAATGCTCGTTGCATTGTCCTCTTTAAATCCGCAACCCGAATCCGTCCCTATTAATGCACTAGTAGCCGTGGAAGGGACGCCCATGGAAGATATGGAACCGGTTGCTATTTGGGACATGGTCCGTATGGTTGCAACAACGCGCATTGTAATGCCGGAGACACAGGTACGCTTATCTGCAGGGCGAACGCAAATGAGTAGGGAAGGGCAGGCACTTTGTTTTTTTGCCGGCGCCAATTCTATTTTTGCCGGGGATAAACTTCTCACTACCCCCAACCCGGATGTTAATGAGGATATGGAAATGTTCGCCTTACTTGGATTGAATAGCCAGAAACCTTTTGAAAAACACGCCCAGCCTACCACCGTAGAAGCCGATGAATCCCAGCTAGCGGCCTTGGACGAAAAGCCAAAATGGACGCGTCCAGGACATACCATCGCACGTAACGAAGCGGCAAAATCAAAATCAAAAGTCCTGAAGTAGTCTCTTAACCAAAGGTTAATTTTAAGAAAGCATTTTGTAAGGTTTTTTACCTTTGAGCTTTAAATAACCCGATTAAACTTGGAATTAAAGGAGATTACCAGAGTCAAGACGCTTTCAAAAGAAGCGTTCCTGAATGGGTATTTTAAGCCTCAGAAACCTGTGGTCATTGAAGAATGTACCTACGGTTGGCCTGCCTATTCCAAATGGAACCTGGACTATATGCGTGAGGTCGTCGGGGATAAAATGGTTCCCTTGTATGATGATCGGCCGGTGGATCATAAAGAAGGGTTTAATCAACCTCATGCCCGGATGAAAATGTCCGACTATATTGATTTACTCAAGACTGAGCCCACACGCTACCGTATTTTTCTTTGGAACATTCTCAAGGAGATTCCAGAACTTCAAAAAGATTTTGATTATCCTGATTTTGGCCTACGGCTGATGAAGGGTTTGCCCATGCTTTTTTTTGGCGGAAGGGATTCCCATACCTTCATGCACTATGACATCGATTTGGCCAACATATTCCATTTTCACTTCGAAGGACAAAAGGAATGTATACTTTTCCCTCGAACTGAAACGAAATACCTATACAAAATCCCACACTCCCTGATCACCCACGAGAGCATTGATTTTTCCAATCCTGATTTTAAGAAGTGGCCGGCCCTGGAACATGTCAAGGGCTATAGGACACGCCTAAAACACGGCGAAGTACTGTATATGCCGGAGGGGTATTGGCATTATATGAAATATCTTACCCCAGGATTTTCCATGAGCCTTAGAGCCATGGCCCGGAACCCCAAAAATGTAGCCAGGGCAATTTATAATATTGCCATTATGAGGCATTACGATGGCCTTATGCGCAAACTCAGGGGTCAAAAATGGATAGATCGAAAGAACGAAGTGGCTATTGAGGGGACCAATAGGCGAATAGAGGTATAAGAATAAGGATGCCGCGTAAGTTTCAAATAGGGGTAGACTGTCTGATGAAAAGCCCATTAGGACCGATTTGCTACTCACAGGTTTTTGATGGTATCGTAAATGAGGTAACTTTCCCAACCCCTATACTGGAGATACGCAATTAGTTTTCTACGCTTTTCGGAAGGGTTTTTGCGCTGCAATTGTTCGGCCTTTTTTTTCGCTAGGGCGGCCAAGGTTTTTTGATAGTCCGCATCATCGATTTCCCGAAGCGCGGCTTGGATCAAATAGTTGGAGATATTACGTTGTTTCAGTTCATTAACAATTCGCACCTTCCCCCACTTTTTTATGGTAAACTTCCCTCGGGCAAAGCTTTTGGCAAAGCGTTCCTCATTGAGGTAATTGTGTAAAATGAGGTGGGCCATAATTTGATCGATGGCCTCTGGAATTAAACGCATTTCCCTTAATTTGGACACCACTTCCTTATGACAACGTTCCTGGTAGGCGCAATAGCGCTCTATTTTTTTGGTGGCTTCATCAAGGGTATGGGCTTGCTTATAGGGCATTGTTCAAAAATAACAAACAAAAAAAAGCGACCCCAATTTAGGGTCGCTTTTTCAATAAATGGTTTTTCCGTCCTTATTCTTAAAGCGATATTCGAGATAGGTATAGGCATCCCGTGGTTGTATCTTAATCCACTTTTTATGCTCAAGAAACCACTTGGCACGGATAGATGGAAAACCTTTACAAAGATAGGCGGCGATAAATGGATGTATATTTAGCGTAATGCTGTTATCCTTTGCCGGACCTTTGAGCAGTTTTTCCAAATCGGAATTGATGCGGTCCAAAAGTACAATTGGTGCTTCCACCTCTTGACCGTTGCCATTGGGATTTTTCTCCGTCGTTTTAATATTCATTTCCGGACGTACCCGCTGTCTCGTAATTTGGACTAGGCCAAATTTACTAGGAGGCAGGATTTTGTGCTTGGCACGATCGTCCTTCATTTCATCCCTTAGATGATCAAAAAGTTTACGTCTGTGTGGCGCCTTTACCATGTCGATGAAGTCTATCACGATAATACCGCCCATGTCCCTCAAGCGTAACTGTCTTGCAATCTCTGAGGCGGCCAAGAGGTTTACTTCCAATGCCGTATCCTCCTGGTTTTTGGCCTTGTTAGACCTGTTGCCGCTGTTAACGTCAATAACGTGCAGTGCCTCCGTATGCTCTATGATCAAATAAGCCCCCTTGCTCATTGAGGCCGTACGGCCAAAAGAGGTCTTGATTTGCCTTTCTATTCCAAATTTCTCGAAAATAGGAACGGATGAACTATACAGTTTAACTATGGATTCCTTTCCTGGCGCGATTTCCTGTACATAATCCTGAATTTGTCCATAAAGCGTTTCTTCGTCCACATGGATTCCAGTAAAGGAATCGTTGAAGACATCACGCAATATACTGGAAGCCCGGTTAAGCTCTACCAGAACTTTTGAAGGGGTACGCGCCCTATACAATTTTTTACACATTGCTGACCATTTGTTCAGCAAATTTTCTAGGTCTTTGTCCAGTTCCGCCACTTTTTTGCCTTCCGCTACGGTGCGGATAATAACACCAAAACCTTTGGGCTTGATGCTTTTTACCAGTCTCTTAAGCCTGTCCTTTTCTTCATTGCTTCCAATTTTTTGCGAAACGGAAACACGGTCCGAAAAAGGTACCATTACCAGATAACGACCGGCAATGGACAGCTCGGAACTAATTCTCGGGCCTTTGGTGGAAATGGGCTCTTTAACAATTTGCACCAATAAGGACTGATTGGCCTTAACGACATCGTTAATGCTGCCGTGCTTATCAATATCCTTTTCGAATGGAAAATTCTTTAAGGAATAATCCCTCAATTTTCCCGAACTGACTCTTTTGATAAACTTGAGCATGGAAGAAAGTTGTGGTCCTAGGTCATGATAATGCAAAAAAGCATCCTTTTCATATCCCACATTTACAAAGGCCGCGTTTAGACCGGTAACCGGCTTGCGCACCTTGGCCAAAAAGATGTCCCCAACAGAAAAATCATTGTTGTCCTCTTCTTTGTGCAATTCGGTGAGCTTTCCATCCTTTAACAAGGCAAAATCCACAGCATCTGAACTAGATCTTACGATTAATTCTCTATTCACCTGATTCTATTTATAGCCATCCACATAACATTGGATGTGCTGATTTAACAATACTTAAAACAGGTTGTATTAACCCGTTGAAATTCTTTTGGAATTTCTATGTCAAAGAACGTATTAAAAAGAAAAAGTAGTTACAAAACTACTTTTTCTTATGTCGGTTGGCTCTCCTCCGCTTTTTTCGCTTATGGGTAGCCACCTTATGTCTTTTTCGTTTTTTACCACTCGGCATAGAGTTCTCCTTTTAGTTGATTTGTTATTTTACCTGAACGTTGCTCTTTACCCCTTCTACAAAAACTTTAGCGGGCTTGAATGCCGGAATATTATGAGCCGGTATTTTTATAGTGGTATTTTTGGAGATGTTCCTTCCGGTTTTTTCCGCTCTGGTCTTAATGATAAAACTTCCAAAACCCCGGAGGTAGACATTGTCCCCACTTTCCAATGAGGATTTTACCTCTTCCATGAAAGATTCTACCGTTGCTTGTACATCTCCCTTTTCTATTCCCAGTTTATCTGAGATTTTCGCTACAATTTCCGCTTTCGTCATCTTTAAAAATTAGATTTTCTGTATGTTTTTTCGGCTTGCAAATATATAAATTAAATTCAATCTTTTCCCTTAACGAGCTAATTTTAAGTATATAAACAGCTACTTTTGCATATTAGTATTTGCACCAATGTCTTTTTCCCAGAAAATTCTTCTCTGGTATTACGCAAACAAGCGTAACCTGCCCTGGAGAAATACCCAAGACCCTTATAAGGTTTGGCTGTCCGAAATCATACTTCAGCAAACACGGGTTGCCCAAGGCACCCCGTATTATTTGAAATTCGTGGAGAATTTTCCAACCGTGGCAGATTTGGCTTCCGCACCCGAGGATAAAGTGCTTAAACTATGGCAGGGTTTGGGGTATTACACAAGGGCCCGTAACCTGCATGCAACTGCAAAAATTGTGGCCAATGAACTTGGAGGTCGGTTTCCGGATTCTTATGTGGAGCTGTTAAAGCTTAAGGGCATTGGGGATTATACGGCCAGTGCCATTGCATCCATTTGTTTTGGTGAGGCACAACCGGTAGTGGATGGTAACGTGTATCGGGTCCTGGCCCGGTATTTTGGTGTGGATATCCCCAGTAACACTACCAGGGGAGTCAAGTATTTTAAGGAATTGGCGACCGAGGTAATGGACGATAAAAAGGCGGGTGACCATAACCAAGGGATTATGGAATTTGGAGCTATTTTGTGCGCCCCCAAAAAGCCGAATTGCCTGCGCTGTCCCTTAAATGAAAGTTGTATGGCCCTAAAAAATAATCAAGTACATGCCCTTCCCGTAAAGGTAAACAGGACCAAAATCCAAAAAAGGAACTTCAACTATTTGGTATGGTTGGATGGCATAGGGAATACCAGATTGCGCCAAAGAAAAGATAAAGGGATATGGCAAAATCTATGGGAATTTCCATTGATGGAATCCGAAGAGCTATTGAATGAGGCGGAATTTCGGAAGAAGCTGGCGGAATCGCAGCTTTTGGATCCTACCGTCCAAATATTGCTGCACAATGAACAACCCATAGTGCACAAACTTTCACATAGACATTTGCATACCAAGTTTTGGATCCTAAGAACCGAGGCAGTATTTGATGATGGTATTTCACCCAATGATCTGGAAGCCTATCCCGTTCCGGTTTTGATCTCCGATTTCCTGAAAGCATTCAAAATTTCGTACTTTTGATTTTATTCCTAAAAGCATAAGAAAAAGCATGAGTGGAACTTTAAATAAAGTGATGTTGATCGGGCATTTGGGCGATGAAGTCAAAATGCATTATTTTGAGGGAGGAGGTTGCATTGGTAGATTCCCTATTGCCACTAATGAAACGTACACGAACAAACAGACCGGCGAAAAAGTTACCAATACGGAGTGGCACAACATTGTGGTTCGCAACAAGGCGGCCGAAATTTGTGAAAAATATTTGAGCAAGGGCGATAAGGTGTACGTAGAAGGTCGCCTAAAAACACGTCAATGGCAAGGTGAGGATGGTAATACCCGTTATTCTACCGAAATACAAGTTCAGGACTTCACTTTTCTTTCTACCAAAAGTGAGAGTTTGTCCAATGCACAATCCAGTGAACCGCAACAACACAGGCCGGCTGCGGTCGATCCAATAGCAAGACCTATTGAAAATACGGCTCATATGGGCGAGCAAGATCCGGATGACGACTTACCTTTTTAAGGACTTCAAAATAAAATAGTGGCCGTTGGACCCTGACCCCCATAGTTTGTTTCTTTATGTCATTGCCTTTAATGGTATGTTGGCAGTTGAATTCGGTATTTTGGTCCTATTACTTATGGGTTCTGCCCTTATATCAGGTGCTGAGGTGGCCCTTTTCGGACTTTCCCAAACCGATGTAAACGAAATTGCTGAAAAAAAAACCGCAAAAGGGAACATTGTAGTCCGTTTGTTAGAGCGTCCCAAGAAGACTCTGGCCACCATTCTTATTGCCAACAATGCCATCAACATTGGCATTGTACTTCTATTCAACGACATTGGGGATACGCTTTTTTCCCACATCGATCAGATTTGGTTGGGGTTCATTTCCGTTAGGTTCTTGTTGGAGGTTGTAGTGGCCACTTTCTTGATCCTTATGTTCGGTGAGATACTTCCAAAGGTATATGCCAACCGGAACAGGATGCAATTTTCGCATTTTATGGCTTATCCCCTACAGTCCCTGGATTTTCTATTTTCTCCGCTGAGTTTGCCCTTGCGGTCCGGCACCTTGTTCCTTTATGATAAATTGGGCAAACAAAAATCCAATTTGAGCGTAGACCATCTTTCCCAAGCCCTGGAACTTACTTCGGAAGGGGATACCACCAAAGAGGAACAAAAGATACTTGAAGGCATTGTGTCCTTTGGCAATACGGATACCAAGCAGGTGATGCGCCCGCGTATCGATATTTTTGCCTTGAGCGAGGACATGAAGTTTCAGGAGGTAATGACGGAAATAAAGAAAAATGGATATTCCCGTATCCCTGTTTTTTCGGAAAACATGGACAACGTCCTCGGGGTACTATATGTCAAGGACCTATTGCCCTATATTGATCGTAAGACCTTCAATTGGATGTCTTTGATAAGAGAACCCTATTTTGTACCCGAAAATAAGAAACTGGATGACCTTCTATTGGAATTTCAAGATAAGAAAAGCCATCTGGCCATTGTCGTGGACGAATATGGAGGAACTTCCGGCATCGTTACCCTGGAGGATATTATCGAGGAAATTGTTGGTGACATCAGCGATGAGTTTGACGATGAAGATTTGGTATTCTCCAAACTGGACGATTTTAACTACGTTTTTGACGGTAAGACGGCCCTAAAGGATTTTTATAGGGTGGTCAAAATATCCGAAGAGGAAATTTTTGAAGAAAATAAAGGCGAGTCCGAAACCATTGCTGGTTTTGTGCTGGAGATATCCGGTAGTTTTCCAAAGAAGGGAGAAAAGGTCCTTTTTAAAGAATATGAGTTCGTGGTTGAAAGTTTGGACAAAAAACGACTGAAGCAAATAAAAGTTACCCTGCCCCATGAAAAATAGAGGCTTCATTTTATACACCATTGCCCTTACTTTGTTGGTCTTGGGCTGCAAAGAGAACACGATTCCAAAGCCTAAGGCGATGTTGCGACTGGAATACCCGGAAGCCGAGATAGCAGATTTGGATACGGAACGCTATCAGTTCCAGTACAATACTATGGCCCTTTTACAAAGGGAGCAGAACCACGCACTTACCTTGGACTATCCAAAAATTAAAGGTTCCATCTTTATCACCTACAAAGAAGTAAATAATAATCTGGAGAAGTTATTGGCGGACGCGCAAAAGCTATCGTACGAACATGTGGTAAAGGCGGACGCCATAGAGGCCAAGGAATTCCTTAATCCCGATAAACGGGTATTTGGAATGTTCTATGAAGTCAGCGGTAATGCTGCTTCCCAAGCCCAGTTTTACGTTACGGACAGTATCTCGCATTTTGTTACCGGGTCCCTCTATTTTTATGCCAGGCCCAACTACGATTCCATTTATCCCGCTGCAGCCTATTTACAAAAGGATATTTTAAGGATTATGGAGACCCTAAAATGGAAAGAGTAGTCCTTGGGGTACTCGCTGCATCAGAATCTCATTGCCTGTAAAACAGTCAACGTTTACTTCTGTAATACGGTCTCCGCGTTCCGTATACTGGAATTGATTTGATCCCGTAGGGCTTTTACCTTTATCTCCTCCTCGTCCAACCATTTTCGCTTTTCCTCCGTAAGTGCCTTTCCATTTAGGATTTCATCGGGATCAAAACGATTGCCAAAACCCTGCATCCAATCCATCATACTTTGATGCGCTGCCTGTAGGTCCTTCATCGCTTTCTCATATTCCATCCCCATTTCCGTGGAATCCACCTTGGGTTTAAGCTTCCCTACCAATTTGCCGATAGTACCCATTTTGGGCATTACCTCGTCATGTATGGCCATGACTTCTTCCATTTGATCGTTATTGGAATCAACTGTCGATTTTTTATCCTCCTTACAGGATACACCGACTATCAAGGCGACAACTAAAAATAATACTGTTCTCATTTCCATTTTTTACAAATATAAACCATTCCTGTCATGGTGCATCTATTAAGGCCCGGACAGGAATGGTTAGGTATTACCTACTTGAAGGCGTACTGCAGGCCTAGCGTGAATGTTTCTCGGTTCTTGAGTTGTATTCCGTTGAGATCCTGATACAATGGAAAGGCAAATTCAAAACCGAGTCTTAGGTTTTTTAATGCGCCATTGGGCATATAGGTATTAAATCCTATTCCGGAATTCACATAGTTACCACCTGAATTTTCGGTATCCGCGGTTATGACCATCATAGGATTTAGATTGGGATCCATACCTTTGATCTCACCCACGAGTAGTCCTTCCAAACGAAGTGAAAAGCTTAACCATTCCATGGCCTTGGCGGCCAACCAATTGTTTAGGCCGAACCGGTTTCCATAGCGGTATTCACGATTGTTTTCCCCAAAACGAAAAATTCCACGTAATTGTCCGCCGTAGGAAAAGACGGGACCTTGGCACAAATAGGTCAGCGCCAGGTTGGTGTCGAAGGTACCACTACCAATTTGCATGGGATAGGGCAATTCCATCGCATTGGGTGCAGAAGCCGGGGTTACGTCACTTTCCGTGATGCTTCCGGCAGGTATGGAAAATCCCAACTGGGCATGCATGGTCTGCCTATTTTTATTGAAGAATTTATACAGCCCGGAGACCTGAATGTCCCCCAAACCTGAAGCTTCTGTGGTAAAGGCACCGCCCATTCGAGTAATATGGTCCATTTCCATGGACAGATAATTCAACATGGCTATAATGGTCACCTTATCACTAGGTGCATACATCGCCCCCAGCATATGCATGTTCATGGGCATCTGGGTAGGGGTCACCATATAATTGGTCAACGCATCATTAAAGGATGCATCATCACTGCCCTGTTTTAGATCTTCCATGTTCATATACATATACCGGTAGCTGAACATCCATTCGCCCTTGCCGTGCATATGATCTCCCATTATCGGAATAGGCGCATGTCCGTCCGGTCTTCCGGCCGACCATTTTTCGTCCAAGGTATTTTGTGTTTCCTGTGCGCAAAGCGCAATCGCCGCCATTACCAAAATGGCGGATAAATATATTTTCACTTTAGTATTATTTTAATTTTAGTAAATAGCTAATAGACAGGTCAAAACAGTATAGCCCGTGACCCGAAAAAAAAGAGTTAAACCCTTAGCCCGGGTGGACGAAAGGCAGTAGGGCAATACAGAAAGCTGTACGTGTTGCGGTAATGAAGAAAAGAGGGTTCTTGAGGAATTGGGGTTCTTGGAAGTAGGAGGTCGAGAATATCGACAAAACCAATGGGATATTCTTCCATGGCTATTTTCGGCAGATTCTGTTTTTTCTCCTTATTTTGCTCTTTAAGCCTTTGCATTAAATAGCACTTCCCATCGCATTTCATTGCTACCTTATCCTTGTTGATACAGAGAAATTCGGCAATGTAATCATGATCGACTACATATTCGAACAAGGGGAATACGGGGCGCAGCATGGCAAGGACATAAAGGAAAACAAAGAATGAGGCCCAAATAACTTTCAAGTCCGCTGGTTTTGGTGCAAAAGTAGGCGAAGAATTGTTTTCGCACAGTTTTTATCCCCAAAATTTCACTTAAAATGCTCGGAAAATTTTAAAAATCTACTGTAACAATCCATTCCACAAATAGTCTTTTATACCGTATAGAAAACCGCAAAAACCCATGAAAATGAAAAGAAATACATTTTACGGCTTCGTTCTGGCCGTATTGGTCTTGGGAGCCATTCCTGTGAACGCACAGACAAAGACCCTAAAAGTGAACTCCTTTGACAAGGTTATCATTAGTCCGCACATTAAGGCCACCTTGGTGGAAGGGGAACAGGAATCCGTACGTTTCGAATATGCCAATGTATCCGAAGAGGAAATTAATGTAGAGGTAGAAGGCAAGACCTTACGCATTTACTTGGACGGTGCCAAGACATTGGACAGAAATGAGAAGGTAAGTGGAAATAGCTACCATATGAGCAGGACCTACTACGAAGGTGCTGAAGTAAAGGCGATCATTACCTATAAGCAATTGAGAACCCTGTCCGTTCGTGGGGAGGAAATCATACGCTGCGAAAGCGCTTTAGATCAAAAAGACTTTACCTTAAGGATTTATGGGGAGTCACAGGTTTACCTTTCAAAGGTGAACTTGGACAAGCTCAAGACTACAATTTATGGAGAAAGTTACTTAGAGGTGGAACAGGGTACAGTGGGGTACCAGAAATTTACTGCCTATGGCCAGAGCAAGGTAAATACCTTGGCAATCGATAATGCGGACACCAAAATATTGGCTTATGGCGAGAGCGATTTTAGGGTGAATGTTGCCGATCGGCTTAAGGTTACTTGCTATGGGGAAACCCATGTAACTTATGAAGGTAGTCCGGAAATAGATCGCGGCATTGTCGTTGGCGAAGCCACTATTCGAAAGATTGGTTAGTGTTTATTTAATTGAAGTGTGTGGACAGGGTCTAGGCCCTGTCCATTTTTTTATTCGAAATCCGCGTCGGAAACCCCTTCGTTTACCTTAATCTCCTGGACCGAAAACTCCATGCTTTGAGGACCCATGGATTGGGTCAATTTGAACGGGAACTGTATGCCGGATACTTCCCTATAATCGCCATATATTAAAATTTGCTGCATTTGTTGCCCCTGCATTTCCGCCGTGTTGACCTCCCGTATCTTAAGACCGTTATCCGCATCATAAAAAATCGATTTTTGATCGGTTACTTTGACCTTAAAGGCTTTCTTGCCGTCAATAGTCTCAACACCTTCCAATAGGATATCGTTATTCAAATAGTCGAGTTCCGGAAAAGGTGCGGATTCTTCCTTTACAAGTTTCAGTTCTTCTGGTCCTAGATCCTTCCGCTGACCTTGCATAATTACATAGCCACTTTCCCCATTCAGGACCTGCTTGCTCACAGAATTGCCCATGACCCTAATATCCTGCATAAACTGGTTGCTGGCTGTTTTTTTAAGTTCCAGGTTCAGTTTCATTCCCTGTGTTTCGGCCTCTGCCGTTAAGGCATATGACCGCACCGCTTCCAACTTTTCCATACCGCCTACGGCATTAAGATATTTTGTAAGCACGCCGTTGGCGGTAATGCCCTCCGGAATGGCAGCGGTATAATCAGGTTTTTCTTTGGGATCGGCATAGGGGTCAAAATATTTAACTGGGATATTTTTTCCATTGAAAGGTATTTTTTCCAAATTTTCAACAACTTCGCTGCCCTTTCCCGTTACCACAATCCGGAGATTGTTCAAGTGGATGAATTTTTGGGCCGCTTGCTGAATTTGTTCAGCAGTAACGGCATTGACCTTCTCCAAGTAGGTAGTATAAAAATCTTCCGGGAGATCTTCGGTCAATATGTTCAATGCGTATCGGGCAATGGTTTCAGGTCGTTCCAATGCCATGACAAAACTTCCCACATATTCAGCTTTGGAGATTTCGATTTCCTCGGCATCCACTTTTTCATCCCGAATCTTTCTCAATTGATTTAAAAATACCACAATGGCACTGTCGGTTACCATATTTCGGACACTGGCGCCCGCCCTAAACCGGGAGGTGTATTTGTCCGCACCGATACTGGATCCCGCGGCATAGGTATATCCTTTGTCCTCGCGAAGACTGGCGTTAAGGTAGCTGCGCATACCGCCTCCTAAGATATTATTGGCCAATAATGAGGGGAAGTAATCTTTATCGCCCATTTTTAAATCTATCACATTCTGTACGGCAATTTCGGATTGTACCGCATTGGGCATATCTACAAAATTTATCTGGGTGTACTGAACATTTTTTGGTTTGGCCAGTTCAAAAACCGGCGGACTCGCCTTACGCCATAATTGAAAAAGTTCGGTTACCTTTTCCTTGGTCTTTTCAAAGTCTACATCACCAATGATGGCCAAATAGGCATTTTTGGGCACAAAATAGTTGCGGTAATTGGACGCTACTTGCTCAAGGGTAACCCGTTTTACGGATTCTTCGGTCATAAATTCCCCATACGGGTGGTTTTGGCCGTAGGCCAATGCGCTCTCTACCCTTCTTGCGGCTGTGGTAACACTTTTTTCCCCGGATTTAAGGGCATCCAAGAGAATGTTACGTTCCTTTTCCAGTTCTTCGCTCGTAAAATTGGGATAAAGTGCGGCATCGGCAAGTAGTTCCAAAATCCTATCTGCATATTTGGATAGGCCGGAAGCAGAGGCCCCACTGGAACTAAAGTCCATGTTCGCTCCCATATAATCGACTTCTTCATTAAAGGTGTCCTTATCAATATGGGTAGAACCTTTGCCTAATAGGCTACCCGTTAACTGGCTTACCCCGGCTATTTCGCCTTCAACATAAGGTGGGTTGTCAATAGCCAACGTATAGGAGACCCTAGGAAGTTTATGGTTCTCTACTACGATAACCTGCAGGCCATTATCCAACTCAAAGGTTTGGGGTACCCCTAGATTAACTTCGGGAATCGGCCCTACTTTGGGCTCTTTGCTTCTGTCCACTTGCGCTGTTAAAACACATGTGCTCAATAATAATAGTGCTAAAATGGATTTTTTCATTTTATTGGTTTTCCGTTTTAGGTAAATATTCCAGTAAAAGGCGTTGATGGGAACCCAAATATTTTTTGGCCACGTCCCTGATTTCTTCCCTGGTTATGGAACGGTACAAATCTATTTCGGTATTGATCAAATTAGTGTCCCCATAGAGCATATAATAACTGGCCAAGGAAGCCGCTATTCCTTCTAGAGTAGCGTTGGAATTTACAAACTGATTTTCAAACTGGTTCAACAGCTTTTGATGATCCTTTTCCGAAATGAGTTCTGATTGCAATTTTAGAATCTCCTCATCAAATTCCTGGACCAAAGCATCCAAGGTGGTTTCCCCTAGGGGAAGGGCGAATAGCGCATAGATACCATAATCCTCCTGACTTAAGTTGACTGCTTGTACGGCAAGGGCCATTTTCTTATCGTCCACCAATTTTTTGTACAATTTAGAACTGTTTCCAGAACTTAAATAGGTGGATACCATATCCAATACCCGGGCCTCCCTGGTGGTAAAAGAAGGTGTTCTATAGCAAGCCACAATGGCCGGTATTTGGATATTGGCATCAACGGCAGTTGCCTTAAATTCTTGGGTTATCGGTTTTTCTCTGGGGAAACTACGCTCTATGGTGGCACCTTTTGGAATGGGCCCAAAGTAATCTTGGATCAATTTCTTGGTGGAAGGAATATCCATGTCTCCGGCGACGATTAAAGCGGCATTATTGGGAATGTAGAATTTGTTATTAAAAGCGATAAACTCTTCCAACGTGGCCGCGTCCAGATGCTCCATTGAACCAATGGTAGTCCAACGGTAGGGATGCTCCACAAAAAGATTTTTCTTTATTTCCGTTAGTAAATTACCATAGGGACGATTATCCACGTGTAGTCTTTTTTCTTCTTTCACCACCTCGTTCTGCGTGTCCACACCTATTTGTTCGATTACGGGATGCAACAATCGTTCGGATTCCAACCAGAGGCCCGTTTCCAAGGCGTTGGATGGAAAAACCTCATAATAATAGGTTCTATCGTCATTGGTGTTCGCATTGTTTCTTCCCCCTTTGGAGGAAACTATCTTATCCCATTCCCCGCGGGCAATGTTCTCAGTTCCCTCAAAAAGGAGATGTTCAAAAAAATGTGCAAATCCAGTGCGTTCCGGGTCTTCATCTTTGGCTCCAACATGATAGACCACCGAGGTCACAACTATAGGGGCTGAATTATCCTGATGAAGAATGACGTGCAGTCCGTTGTCCAGGTCATATTCTTCAAACGAAACTTCCTGGGCGGTACCGTAGCCCACGAGTAAGAGCGCAGAGAGCAAAAAGAGGAATGGATTTTTCATATAACGTGAGAATTAGGTTCATACAAGCCACAAAATGAGTAGGGCATGTTTACGATTCGTTACACGAATATAATTTTTTTGGGAATTTGATTAAGATCGCAGTCTCGTTTTAACAAGAATTTCCATCATATTTTGTATTTTTATAACAACCTAAAAGCATTGAAAATGAAGGAGTTTGCTTTGCCGATACGATTTGGTGTGGCCACAAGCGGTTGCCTGATCGCCTATTTTCTTATGCTTTCGCTCTTCAATCTTCATATCAATGTGTTCTATAGTCTTTTTAACGGGGTAATTACTGGTTTTGGAATTTACGAGGCCATTAAATATTTTAGGTTGCGCGATCAAGGGGGTTTCAATTACGCCAAGGGTTTCACGGCAGGCTTGGTTACCGGTGGTGTGGCCACTTTGATTTTTACCTTATTTTTTGCCTTGTATTCCACGGAACTCAATACAGAATTTCTTAATGAACTTTCCTCCGCCTGGGCCAACGACTACCGCAATTTTGAAGGTATCGTTTTTCTTACCGTGGCCGTTATGGGCTTTGCCACTACCCTGGTATTGACCCTTTCATTTATGCAACTTTTTAAGGCAAGCAATAATCTGAAATGAATCGAATCAAAAACTCCCTAAAATCACTTGTGGATTAGCGAATTACCCCTATATTTGCACCCGCCATTGAAAAGCCAGTTTGGATCAGTGGCCTTCGATACAAGTAAATCAAAATCAATATACACGCTATGTACGCAATTGTAGAGATGGCAGGGCAGCAATTCAAAGTTGCGAAAGACCAAAAAGTGTATGTTCACCGTTTACAAACAGAAGAAGGTAAAAAGGTAACCTTTAACAATGTTCTTCTCTTGGACGACGGCAAGAATGTAACTGTTGGCGCCCCGGCCATAGATGGAGCGGCTGTAGAAGCCAAAGTCGTTAAGCACCTTAGGGGGGACAAGGTGATTGTCTTTAAGAAGAAAAGGCGCAAGGGTTATCGTAAGAAAAACGGTCACAGGCAACATCTGACCGAGATTGTTGTGGAAAGTATTATTGCCAAGGGCGCCAAAAAAGCGACTTCCGAGAAGCCAAAGGTAGAAAAACCGGCTGCTGCAAAAACAGAAGCTAAAAAAGAAGCTCCAAAAACGACTCCAGTGAAAACGGCCCCAAAACCTGAGGCTACGGAAGATTTGAGCAAAAAAACCGTGGCCGAATTGAAGGAAATGGCCAAGGCAAATGAAATCTCGGGCTATTCCTCCATGAAAAAGGCGGAGTTAATCGAGGCGTTAAAAAAATAAGGGACGAACTAAAATAGATAGATCATGGCACATAAAAAAGGTGTAGGTAGTTCAAAAAACGGTAGGGAATCGGAATCGAAACGCTTGGGCGTAAAGATTTTTGGTGGCCAAGCCGCCATTGCCGGTAATATTATTGTGCGGCAACGTGGTACAAAACACAATCCCGGGGAGAATGTATATGCTGGTAAGGATCATACCTTGCACGCCAAGGTAGACGGTCTGGTTAAATTTGAGAAGAAAGCGGGCGGGAAATCCTATGTTTCCATCGAACCTTTCGATGCTTAGGACCATTTCCGGACAACATATTTTAAAACCCTCGCCAATCGGCGGGGGTTTTTTATTTTAAAGTTTTTATAACCCTTTCATAATACAATAGTAATGGTAAATGGCCTACTTGAAGGTTTAAAAAGTTTTCAATGGTCAGACCGCACCAGATTATTTTTTTTCTTTTTACCGCCGGTTCTTTGTACATCTGCAGGGGACAAAATAATGCCAGTACCAGATTGTTCGATGGGCAAACGGATGCTACTTTTTTCACGCTTAAATCCAATCTGGAAAGACTAAGTCAGGGATCCGAAACGGACAGCATTGCCCAAGGTCATCTGGAACTTGGGGAATTCTATCGAAAAACAGGGGTGTATTCCGAAGCCATGGACCACTATAATAAGGCCATGGGATACATTGAGGCTAGCGCGAACGATACCCTATATAGCATTCTAAACAATAGTATGGGCAAAGTTCACCTTTCCTTAAACAAGTTTGAATTGGCCAAACAGTTTTTCCATGAGGGCCTAAGGAGTTCCAATAGCTTGGGTTACCTACAGGGCCAGGCAGTCTCTAAAGGTCTTATAGGGTCATGTTTTGAAAAACAAGGGGATTACCCACGGGCCCTGGATTATCAAAAGGAAAGCCTCGTATTGTTTACCAGATTGAAAAACGATAGTGGGATTTCCACGGCAAATGAAAATATCGGGAGTATCTATGAGGATTTGGGTCAATATGACCGGGCCTATGAATATTTCAGCAAGTCATATGGGTATTTAAAGGAAAAAGGCACCCGCGAGGAGGCCAATGTACTTAATAATCTGGGGGACATCCATAGGAAGCAGGGAGCGTATGGGATGGCGATCGAATATACCCAAAAGGCATTTTTGGTAGCCGACTACCTCCATGATAATCATCAATTGGAAAGTGCCAGCAAAGATCTTTCCAAGACCTTTGCCCTAATGGGGAATTATGAGGAGGCCCATAAATATCTTACGGAAGCCGAAAAGTACGGCATAGCCTGGATAGAAGCGCACAATACCAATCAGCTCAATGTCCTACAGAGTATGTACGAGACCAACAAAAAGGAGGCGGAAATTCAACTTTTAAGAGAACAGAATAAAGTCAATCAAGCCCATCAAAACCTCTTATGGGTGGCTCTTTTTGCCATTGCCGCTATTTTGACCCTGTGGTATACCTACAAAGGGAGAAAGCGCAAGGCCCAATTGAAGCTACAGGAATATAGACAACGGACACTAAAGGCAGAACTGGAGAAAAAGGAATATGAGGAGAAGAATTTACAGCGGGAAATTAAATTAAAAACGGCGGCCCTTTCCCGATACAGTCTGCACCTGTCCCAAAAGAACAAGATCCTTCTGGATTTGTCCCATACCCTGCGCAATTTAGCGGCACGAAAAAATATGGACCCTAGCATCAAAATTAAGGATTTAGCCAAGGAAATTGATTTCAATCTACAGCAAGAACACGAATGGGACGAGTTTATGAATTTCTTTAAGGAAATCCATCCAGATTTTATTAAAAAGCTTTCCTCGCTTTCGGAAAGTAATCTCTCCCCGGCCGAGATGCGTTTGGGCATGCTGTTGCGTTTAAATCTTACCTCAAAGGAAATTGCTTCCATTTTAAGGGTAACCCCGGACAGTGTCCGGGTGGCCCGATACCGTTTGCGTAAAAAACTTCCTATCGACCAAAAGGAGGAGTTGGTCAATTTCATGGTTGAACTGTAGTTTTTCCCCATTCTTAGGACAAGGGTTATTGTAATGTAAATTAATCGTGATCGTTGCCTTGTTGTTTACCCCTTTTGTTCGTTTTGTTTCCCTTTTGTTGCCCTTTTAAAAAGATGATAACCGATTGATAACTATAGTTTTGGATTATAATTTAATTCAACAAATTATGAAGGCAAACAACTTGTTAAAACTATTTTTTGTAACGCTATTCATCCATCTTGGAATAGCGGAAAGCTCGGCACAATCCGGTAATATCCAGGGTACAATTTCCGATGAAAACGGTATTTACGTTTCTGGTGCCAACGTTTTTATAGCTTCCTTGAATAAAGGAACCGTATCGGATTTTGATGGAAGATTTACACTTGTGGACGTACCTGAAGGAAGTTACAATGTGCAGATTACCTATATTGGATATGCCGATGTTGACCAGGAGGTTACTGTCACCGATGGTGAAACGGCCAGCATAATAGTAGAACTGGTCCCGGCCAACTATCAATTGGACGAGGTGGAAGTGGCGGCGCAAGGGCTTAGCGGTCAGGCCAAGGCCTTGAACACTCAACGGACCAACCTGAACATTACCAATGTGGTCTCCACGGACCAAATCGGGAAATTTCCGGATGCCAATATCGGTGATGCCGTTAAGCGTATCCCCGGTATTACCATGCAAGTGGATCAAGGTGAGGCCAGGGACGTTATCGTTAGGGGTCTCTCGCCACAGCTTAATTCCGTCACTTTGAACGGTAGCCGTATTCCATCCGCAGAGGGCGATAACCGAAACATACAGATGGACTTGATACCCTCGGATATGATTCAGACCATAGAAGTGAACAAGGCGGTCACCCCGGATATGGACGGCGATGCCCTTGGAGGTTCCATAAACTTGGTCACACGAAGCGCACCGCAGGGGTTTCGACTTTCCACTACACTGGGTTCAGGGATCAATTTTATTACCAATACGAGGAACCTCAATGGCTCCTTCCTTTTGGGAGACCGTACCAAGAACGGCAAGTTCGGATGGATGTTGGCCGCGGTAATCCAGGATAATGATTTTGGATCGGACAATGTTGAAGCGGAGTGGGACAACGAATTTGCTTTTACCAACGCCGCAGGCGAGGAAGAGGAAATAGATGTAAATCCGTATACCAACGTTTTTGAGCAGCGTACCTACCTAGTGCAACGGGTGCGGCGCAGTTTTTCTGTCAATCTGGATTACCAGTTCGATTCGAATAATTCCATTTACCTAAAGACAATGTACAACTGGAGGGACGATCGAGAAAATCGCTATGTGCTAGCCTCGGAATTATTGGATTGGGATGAGGTTCCAGATGGGGATTTTACCCTCACCAACAATACGCCTACCCGCTTCCCGGCCGAAGTTGCGCGGGAGACCAAGGGTGGTATCGATGATGACCGGAACCAGAATACCCGATTGGAAGACCAGCGGATGCAAAACTATACCCTTGGTGGAAATCACTTATGGGGCAAGACCAAGATCGATTGGTTGGCCTCTTACGCCAAGGCCTCGGAGGAACGTTTGGACGAACGTTATGCACAATACAAAACAGAATACATTGTCAATAATGACAATAGGGACCCGGAATTTCCCATTATGACGGCAGAAGACCCTTCTAACACTGATGATCGATCCATTTTTGAATTTGATGAGATTACCAATGAGACCCAATACACCGATGAAGACGATATCAACCTTTTTCTTAATGTAGAGTTGCCGGCGGATATCTTTGGCAAGGGTGATGGAAACATAAAATTTGGGGCCCGGGGAAGGTTTAAGAATAAGACCCGCGATAATAACTTCTTTGAGTACGGGGATTTGGAAGATACGTTTCCTCTTATGTCCGATGTCCCGGTCATCAGCCAAACGGATTCGGATTTTTTGGTCGGGGGACAATATGCCGCTGGCCTCTACCCCGATCCTTTATGGCTAGGCCGTCTGGATTTGAACGAAAATAATGGAGAATCGATTGTCGAAGAGTTCCTACCGGGTAATTTCGACATTCGTGAAGATGTCATCGCAGGCTACATCATGGTAAACCAGAAACTATCAAATAAACTTAGCGTTTTGGCGGGAGTACGTGTAGAGAACACCCAACTGGAATCCGATGGTTTTCGCGTTACCTTTAATGAAGACGATATTATTTCGGAAGAAGTAAGTAGAGAGAACTCATATACCAACGTTTTGCCCGGCGTTCATCTTAAGTATGATTTTACGGACAACACTATTTTACGGCTGGCATGGAGTAATACCTTGGCACGCCCCAATTATGAGGACCTTATTCCCAGGGCCGAAATTGTGAATGCGGATGATGAGATTGTTCTCGGTAATGCGGATTTGGATCCCACCACCTCCATGAATTTCGATTTGATGGCGGAGCACTACTTGGAGAGCATTGGTATAATTTCCGGAGGATTGTTCTACAAGAGCATTGATGATTTTATTTATACGTTTATTTCCGAAGCACCGGACGATTCTTTTGGACCTGGAACGGAAGGTTTTGATGTTTTTCAACCGTTGAACGGGGATCAGGCCTCGATTTTTGGGGTGGAATTCTCTTTTCAGCGGCAGTTGGACTTCTTACCCGGATTTGCTAGAAACTTCAACATCTTTTTGAACTACACCCATCTCACCTCCAGTGCGGACGGTATTCGAAACGAGGACGGGGACGAACGTACCGATATGGACCTTCCCAATACAGCCCCCAACATGTTCAATGCCTCCCTAGGGTATGCCGGGAAACGTTTTAGTGCCAGACTTTCTGCCAATTTCTCCGACTCCTATGTGGACGAATTGGGCGGAAACGCTTTTGAGGACAGGTACTATGACCAGCAGTTTTTTCTGGATTTCAATTCCAGCTATGCCTTTAACAACAGATTGCGTATCTATGCCGATCTGAACAATATAACCAATCAGCCCCTGCGTTTCTTCCAAGGGGTAAGTGAGCGTACCCAACAGGTGGAGTATTATGGGCTACGATTTACTTTTGGTTTAAAATATGACTTGTTCAGGAAATAGCCCCTTTCAGATAAAATAGTAAAGACCGCCTTTAAAGGCGGTCTTTGACCCATTTTAATTTCGTAAAGAATGAAAAGCATTTTAACCTTACTCCCCTTTCTGTTGGTAGTGGCCTGTAACCGAAGCAACTTACCGCCAATAAAACCTGACGTAATAACGGAAAAGGCCATAAACGATACGGACGACCCGGCCATTTGGGTAAATCCAAAGGATGCCTCAAAGAGTATTGTCTTTGGGACGGACAAGGAAACGAACGGAGCCATTTATGCCTACGACCTGAATGGAAAGATTATCGAAGAAAAGACCATCCGTGATATTCGAAGGCCTAACAACGTGGATGTGGAATACGGATTCCGGTTGAACGATTCCACCAAGGTAGATATAATGGCGTTCACCGAAAGGGAAAGGCAACAGATTCGCCTCTTCTCCGTGCCTGATATGAAGCCTTTGGATGATGGTGGATTCCCAGTTTTTGGAGATGAACCTGATTATGAGCGCAAACTTCCCATGGGCATAGCGCTTTACAAATCGCCCAAAGACTCCAATATGTATGCCATAGTGGGAAGGAAAACAGGACCAGCGGATGAGTACCTGTACCAGTATAAAATTTTTGCAGATAGTTTGGGGGTCCAAGCCAATTTGGTGCGTAAGTTTGGAAAATTCAGTGGAGAAAAGGAAATTGAGGCAATCGCCGTAGACGATGAAAATGGATTTGTCTATTTTTCCGATGAAGGCGTATGCATTCGAAAATATCATGCCGAACCAAATAGCGGAAACAAAGAACTAAATTGTTTTGGGGGTGAATATTTTATGGAGGATATTGAAGGCATTGCCCTTGCCACCTATGAAAATGGAAAGGGCTATCTCATCGTTTCCAATCAGCAGCAGGGGGAATTCAACATTTTCTCAAGAGAGGACAACGCCTTTATAAAAGCGGTCAACCTTACAACGGTGGCTACGGACGGTTGCGATGTGGTAACCGTGCCGTTGAATGCCACTTTCCCCAATGGGCTTTTTGTAGCAATGAACGAGGAAAAGGACTTTTATTTTTACGATTTGGGAAAATTAATTGGAGAATGATTTGGCCATACTCTTTTTTGGGGTCTGATGCTTGGTCATTCCACCCATTACCTTTTTCATGATTCGTATTTTACCCCATCGAGGTACTGTACGCAATCCCAGTATCAGAATTTTGGTAAGTCGGCCCGGAAAGACCGTGGATTTCCGCCCCAAGGAACTTAAGATCGGAAGGGCAATATCCTTGGGCTTTAGAACATTGCCCATCTCCATATTGGCCGTAGCCGAAAATCCGCTGTTTACGGGCCCGGGGGCTGCGGCAAGAACATCCACTTTATAGGGTTTCAATTCATAGTAAAGTGCCTCCCCAATGGATTGCACATAAGCTTTGGTGGCGGAATAATGAGCCGCATTGGGAACGCCTTGAAAGCCTACGATGGAGCTCATTAAAATGATACCTCCCTTTTTTTGCTCGGCAAATTTTCGGGCAAAATAATGGGTAAGCATCAACACTGCCAACATATTTACGTTCAACATGTGCATTTCCCGATCCAATTTGGATTCGACAAAGTGTCCCGAAGTGCCCAGTCCGGCAGAGGCAACAAAAAGACCAATAGGAAGATTGCCCGCTTTTTGAATAAGATCATGTATCCCGGTAGTGCAAGAAATATCGGCAACTATAACTTCCACTAGAATGCCGTATCTCTCCTCCAGTTCATCACCAAATTCTTGTAGTATTGATTCACTTCTTCCGGTCAGTACCAAATGCAATCCTGCCTCCGCGAGTCGTTCTGCAAGTTCTTTTCCAATACCGGACGAGGCTCCCGTTACCAAGGCCCATGGGCCATAGGTACGGAACAATCGCTCTTTTAAATGATTTGAATATCGCATATCTCCCGGTATTATGTGGTTTTCCATCCCCACCAAATCAACTTACGCGATCGGTAGATGGATTTATTTTCCAATAGTCGCTCCAGCTTCCTATTGATTGGGGTGTCGCTGTATTCTTTTTCTTTTTTCATAACCCTTGTTTTTGGTTCAACATCCGAGTTTTTCTAGAATTGGAATTTGTATCCGAAATCAGGAAAGAAACCAATTTGGTCCACTTGGTCTATTTGATTGGTCAAACGGTTATATCGGCGTACAAAGACGTTTTCATTTGCCGTAACATTCTGTAGGTCAAAGTAAAATTGATGGGAACTTTTTTTGTTCCGGCTATTGATTTTTAGTCCGAATTTTACATCCCACCTAAAATAACCATCGTATTGTTCGCTAAAGGCCAGATCCTCCTGTAGGATTTCAAATCCTGCCTGTTGTGAAGCCGCGAGGTCTACTGGAGTAAAGTAACGTCCTCCAGAGGTGGTAAGCCTAGTATCCACAAACCAGACGTTTTTACCGGACGGCCCCGTCTTAAACTCTTTTCCGGCCAGCAGATTGACCACATAGCCATTATTGAACGGAGTATTGCGTTCAATACCGTCGCTACCCTCATATCGGCTCTCGAAAAATGAACCCGTCAACAATCCGTAATAACCCTGACTAAAAAATTTCTCCAAGGTAATCTCGACCCCTTGATTAAAACCAACACCTTCATTGACCAGAGATACCCGATCGTTTTCAAACCCAAAATCGGCGCCCTCTGTGAGGGTAGAATAGCTGGAAGGGAAGGCCTCGACCGCTGCTTTTTCAATATCCTGATAATAGACCTCTACCTTGGCCCGCCAACTATTGGATAATTTCACGTTGTAGCCTAATACGTAGTGGCTGCTTTGTACATAGTCCAATTCCCTATTAGTCTGTACCAGGTTCCCATTGATATTCTCGTTTAAGAAAAGTAGGGGCAGGGGAACAGGTTGGTGGTGTAGCCCATAGCCTAAATTAATGTTGTGGGCAGGAAGAAAGTTATAATTGACCGCCGCTCTGGGCGCTATCGCAAATTGCTTGTTCAATGTACTGTACTGGGAGTGTAGTCCGGCATTTAAGGTCAATTTTTCCGTAAGCCGTAGTTGACCTTGGAAATAGGGCTGTAGAATACTTAAATTTTCGTCTATGTCCCTAAAATTTACCAAATCAGGATCTCCGTCCCCATCGCCGTCCGCCTGTTCGTTTCTGTCCAAAAGCAAACTCTCTACCCCGTAATTTTCTATCAGCACCCCGGTACGTAGCGTTAGTTTATTACTTATTTTAGAATTGAAAAGGGTGGAGAAGGTAAGTCTGGTCTCGGTATTGTCCGCTTCCGTATATCGGATGAGGCGTTCCTGTGGGGTGTCCTTTTCAATGAATCGATCTACCTTAAAATCGTTTCCGGAATAGGAGGCGGATACAATAGTCCGGAGAAAGGAATTGTTTCCAACACTCAATCGGTGCTTTAGGCCAACGACTCCAAAACGGGATTCCACAAAGGTATTTTCATCCTCGGCGGCAAAGAGATCGTCCTCGTCAATGTCGTCCCCCAAAAACTCGATGTCCGAATTACCAAAAATACCAAAGAGGGACAGATTACCCAGACTTCCCCGGCCAAAGTCGAGGTTAAAGGAAATATCGTTGTAGTTTGGCGTGGCTGCCGTACCTCCGGCGCCTATACCCAATAAACCTACCAAGGAATAACGTGCCGCCACCAGAAAGGAACCGTTTTTCTTTCCCAAGGGACCTTCGGCCATGGCCTCCACTCCTGTAAAGATCCCGGATTGCAAGGTGTATTCGTAGTTTTCCGTATTTCCCTTTCTAAATCCCAGGTCGAATACCCCTCCAATGGCATTTCCATATTCCGCGGGAAAGGCGGAGGTAATGAAATCTGAATTTTTCAAGAGGTTTGGATTCAATGCGGAAACCGGGCTGCCCGTAGTTCCCAAGGTGGAAAAGTGATTGGGACTGGGAATGGGCACACCCTCCAAGCGCCATAACAGACCAGTGGGAGAATTTCCCCGGATTACAATATCGTTACGGCTATCGTCCGGAGCGGATACCCCGGCGAAGTTAGCCGCCAAACGGCCCACATCGCTCCGCCCGCCGGAGAACCGGGTAACCTCCTCTACACCAAACTGTCTTGCGGAGACTGTGGCTAGCTTATTCAATGGCCTATCCTTGTTCGTGTTGGTGGTGAGGACCACCTCGTCCAATTGATTAAAGGATTCCAAGAGGGTAATGGTCAGATAAACATCCTTTCCTGTAGTTATTTCAACATTGGGAATAGTTGTGCTTTCATAACCTATATAACTAATACGAATGACCTGACGGCCAATAGGCACGTCCTTTAAGGAGAAGCGCCCATCAAAATCGGTAACTGCCCCGGTAGCAATCTCCGCCTCCAAAAGCTCTATGGTAGCTCCTTCCAAGGGATTTTCGGACTGTTTGTCCAATACCACCCCACGAATTACCCCCACTTGGGCATTTGCGGAATAAAAAAGTAAAAACAACATAATGGCAGTGTATCTTTTCATGGCGTTAATTTTTCAGGTTTTGACCAAAGATGTCCCTTCATTGACCATATGTCCTATCAAAACCGGCTATGTCGGTGAATTTTTGTTTGGAAGCCCAGATTTGGATTTGAACGGGAATGCCCTACTTTTCCGGGTGATATTACAGTTCAGGAGAAATTAAAACAGTTCAGACCAAAATTTGACAATAACACCTCAGTATAGAAAGCATTCCCATGGACTTCTGTATATTTAAAATTGAATTGGATAAAAATGTTCAGTAAAAAAGCAATTAAAAAATTTCTCTTTCGATGGATGGTGGTCAATGTGGTATTTGCCCTCATTAAGCTCACTGTGGAACATGAGGAGGGAGGGCTACTCACCTTTTTTACCCCTACCAGCCTTTTCTATTACAGTACAGCCTTCCTATTTTTTATGGTTACCTGGGAGCACAACGATTGGCTGATAAAAAAGCAGCTTAGAAAGGGAAAGCTAAACATAAGGAACAGCGTAACGATTTTTTTAAAGACGATGGCCTTATTGATTCCATTAAGCGTGGTCATCTACTATTTGGCCCTTTTCCCCTTTAAGGAGGTTATCGGTATTATCTGCGAAGATCCGTTATTGGAATTTAGGGGAAATGTACTTAGGGCCGCATTAATCGGTTCTACGGTCATTTTTATCAATCTGTTCTACTTTTCCATGAAACAAAAGGAAGAAATGGAAAAACAGATGGAAAATCTACAACGTGAAATGATGGCTTCCAAGTACACCTCCCTAAAAAATCAGATTAGCCCCCATTTCCTTTTCAACAGTCTTAATACCCTTACTTCCCTAATGTATGAAGATCGGGATTTAGCCTCCGATTTTGTCACGCGTTTGGCTTCCAGTTATCGCTATATTTTGGACAATCGTGAAGAAGACTTGGTCAGCCTCCAAAAGGAACTAAATTTTTTGGATACTTTTATTTTTATGATGAATGTACGCCATAAAGAAGCAGTTCTTATACAGACTAAAATTGGCGTACTGGCAGAGAACTATCGCATACCTACCCTATCTCTTCAAATGTTAGTGGAAAATTGCCTTAAACACAACTATTACAGTAAGGAAAAACCGTTACAAATTGAAATTTCGACCATTGGTGGCGATGCCTTGGCGGTACGGAACAATCTTAGAAAAAGAACGTTACGGGAGGAGACTACCCAATTGGGGTTGGACAATATAAAAAGACGTTACGCACACTATACCAACAAACCGGTTTTGGTACGGGAAGAGAATGATTTTTTTGAAGTAATTATCCCCTTATTGGACAAGAAAAGTAGCGAAACCCGGTTAATTTCGATTTCATAGGATGAGGGCGGTTATCATAGAGGACGAAGAGTTTGCTTCCAAAAGATTGGGACAATTGATAGGGGAGTTGTCCCCGGAAATGGATGTGGTCGGTAATCTGACCTCGGTAGAAAGCAGCCTTTTATGGTTTTCAAAAAACAAACTCCCCGATCTAATTTTCTTGGACATTCAATTAAACGATGGCTATGGATTCGACGTTTTGGACCGACTTGAGGAACACCCTCCGGTTATTTTCACCACGGCGTACAACGAATATGCGATTCGTGGATTTAAATATAACGGGGTTGATTATTTATTGAAGCCTATCGTAAAGGAGGAACTTAAAAAGGCACTTGAAAAATTCCGTAAAAATTCAACCGGCAATGGAGTGTCTCCAATAAGCCATCTGGAACACTTAAGGCAGTTGTTCCAAAAAGAATACAAACATCGTTTTATGGTAAAGGTAGGCAACCAGTTTCGGTCCTTCGACGTAGGGGAGATTGCCTATTTTAAGTCGCACGAGGGGCTCATCCATCTATACACCCATACCCACAAATCCTATCCCATCGAATACTCCATTGATCAGCTGGAGGAAATTCTAAATCCTATCCAGTTTTTTCGGATCAATAGAAAGTTCATGGTCTCCGTAAAGGCCGTAGCGGAAATCCATTCCTACTTTAATAGTCGGTTATTGTTGAAGTTGTATCCAAAGGAAGAAGAACAGGTCATTGTTTCAAGGGAACGGACTACCAGTTTTAAGCGATGGCTGGACCTGTAGCCTCCCTTGGTAAGGTGGGCCTTTGTTTTAATTTTCTGTTAATCCCGGACCGCGTCCCTGTAAAACCAGTAACTTGCAGGCTTTAACATATTAAGGCTTATGAGAACATTTAAATTACTTCCGGTTGTGCTGCTCCTTTTTCTTGCAGGTAGCCTTGAAGCACAGAACAAAAAGGACAAAAAAATCATGAAAGATGCTGTTAAGGCAAAGAAAACACTTTTAAAGACCAGTCCTGGTCTAGAACGGTTTTTCGATAACTCGGCGGGCTATGTCATTTTTCCCAATGTGGGCAAGGGAGGATTAATTATAGGCGGTGCATCCGGTAACGGGGTGGTCTATTTACAAGGAGGCGAGGCCATTGGGATGGCCGACCTTAAAAAAATCAACGTTGGTTTTCAAGCAGGCGGACAATCCATTATAGAGGCCATTTTTTTTGAGACTGAGGTGGATTTGGACCGATTTAAGGAAGGCAAGTTCGCTTTTGAGGCCTCTGTCTCGGCAGTTGCATTAAAATCGGGAGTCGCCGCAAACGCCAAGTATGTGGATGGCGTCGCCGTTTTCGCTTTGCCCAAGGCGGGACTCATGGCAGATGCCTCGGTAGGAGGACAGAAGTTTGGATATAGTTCGTTTTAAATTTTTGAAGCCCTAAATGGGGAATTACCTTTTCGGAAGGCTTCCTATTCCAAAATCAACATAATGTAAAAAGACCCTTGCCATTGAGCAAGGGTCTTTTTTGTTGGGTCCCAATAGGCCTAAACCCATGGGTGATCTCAAATCCAAGATCAAAATCTAATATCTATAATACTCCGGCTTGTACGGTCCTTGTACTTCAACCCCGATGTACTTGGCCTGATCCGGCTTAAGCTCCGTAAGCTCGGCACCTAAACGTGAAAGGTGTAGGGCCGCTACTTTTTCATCCAAATGTTTGGGCAACATATAGACTTGGTTTTCATAATTATCACTATGGTTCCAAAGTTCTATTTGGGCCAAGGTCTGATTTGTAAAGGAATTGCTCATCACAAAACTAGGATGTCCCGTGGCGCAACCCAAGTTCACCAATCGGCCTTCAGCCAGGAGGATGATATCCTTTCCATCCACGGTGTACTTATCTACTTGCGGCTTGATTTCATCCTTGGTATCGCCATAATTGGTATTCAGCCAAGCCACATCGATTTCGTTATCAAAGTGCCCGATATTACAGACTATAGCCTTGTCCTTCATGGCCTCAAAGTGTTCTCCCCGGATAATGTCCTTGTTACCTGTTGTAGTAATGACAACATCTGCCTTACCAACAACGGTCTCGAGTTTCTTTACTTCAAAACCGTCCATACAGGCCTGTAGGGCACAAATGGGATCGATTTCTGTTACGGTAACAATGGAACCCGCACCCCTAAAGGAGGCTGCAGTTCCCTTACCAACGTCCCCATATCCGGCAACGACAACTTGTTTTCCGGCCAACATGGTATCCGTTGCCCTTCGTATGGCGTCCACAGCACTTTCGCGACAGCCGTATTTGTTATCAAATTTAGACTTGGTTACGGAATCGTTTACGTTAATCGCCGGTATGGGCAACACCCCATTTTTAACCCGCTCATAAAGTCGATGCACTCCAGTTGTGGTTTCTTCGGAAAGTCCTTTAATTCCGTCGGTCAGTTCAGGATATTGGTCCAAAACCATATTGGTAAGGTCCCCTCCATCGTCCAATATCATATTCAATGGTAATCGCTCCTCACCAAAGAAAAGGGTCTGCTCAATACACCAATCAAACTCTTCTTCATTCATGCCTTTCCAGGCGTAAACGGGAATACCTGCAGCAGCTATTGCGGCGGCCGCATGGTCCTGCGTTGAGAAGATATTGCAGGAACTCCAAGTAACCTCGGCACCCAAAGCTACCAAAGTTTCGATCAGAACGGCGGTTTGAATGGTCATGTGCAGACAGCCTGCGATGCGCGCTCCTTTAAGCGGTTGTTGATCCTTGTATTCTTCCCTAAGAGACATTAGACCCGGCATTTCGGCCTCTGCCAATTCAATCTCCTTCCTTCCCCATTCGGCAAGTGAAATGTCTTTTACCTTGTAGGGTACATAAGAAACAGTTTTGGTGCTCATACTAAATTTGTTTATTACTTTGGATTAAACAAGAAAACTTCTTTTTTTGCGATTGCAAAGTTACAAATATCCCATGGAATAGCATGCTTTACAAGACGATACATGTAAATTCTGCCATCACGGTATATATTTGGAAAATTCAAGAGTCAGAAGCTTGGTTATCCAAAGGAATCCAATTGACACCACATTGTCAACAACGCTATAACGGAATGAAGTCCGAACTACACCGCAAAGGCTTCCTAAGTATTCGACATTTGATGGCGGAGGCGGGCTACGTGGACGCCGATCTGTACTATGATACAGCAGGGAAACCTCATCTGGTGGACGGTAAGAAGATTTCCATAACACATTCCGGTCATTTTACCGGTATTATTGTCAGTGATAGCAGGGAGGTCGGTATTGATATTGAAAGACAACGGGACAAAATTTTGCGTATTGCGCACAAATTCACTCCCGTGGAAGAATACAAGACCATTGCGAATTCCGAAGCCCTTATTCGAAAGCTCACCATTGTTTGGGGAGCCAAGGAATCCCTATATAAAATTTGTTCGGACCGTGGCATCAGTTTTTTGCACCATATCCACGTAAAGGATTTTTCATTTGCGGATAAGGGGACTACAGCTGAAGTATTGTATCGTGGAAATTTGTCCCGATATAACATCCGATTTTTGGAATTTGAGAATTTTAGCTGTGTTTATGCGCTAAAAAGTTGATAAGTTTGCGAATTATGTTTTCTAAACTTTTCCAAGCATTGAGACCATGCACATATCCGTAGAACTTACGTTTTCCCCTTTACAGGACAATTTTGAAGAGCATATTATTAGATTCATCAAAAGGCTCAGGGAATCCAAACTCACTGTCATGGAAAATCCACTAAGTACGCAGGTATATGGGGACTATGAAACGGTAATGAAGGTGTTGAACACCGAAATTAAAGAGGCATTTGAATTGATGGATAAGGGTCTCATGTATATGAAAATCGTAAAATCCGACCGAAGCGGTTATGAACCTCATTTTTGATTGGATTTTTTCGCAGTATCAAGATACACCCACCCATGTTGTTGTCCTGGAATTGGTAAGCGCTTTTTTTGCGTTATTAAGCGTTATATACTCCAAACGCGGAAATATATTGGTTTTTCCCACTGGAATAATCGCAACGGGAATAGCGGTATATATTCTGTTGATTTATGGTCTCTTGGGAGATATGCTCATAAATGCTTACTATTTTGCCATGAGTATAGTAGGTTGGTATGCCTGGACCAGAAAAGTGGACGAAACCCACTTTATACCGGTAACGTTGACTACGACAAGGGAAAAAAAATGGTCCATACTGCTATTCATGGGGACCATAGTTTTTGCAGCTATTGTTTACTCGGCTACGGACCGATTCCATACCTGGACGGCATACACGGACATCTTTACTACGGCCATTTTCTTTGTGGGAATGTGGCTTATGGCAAAAAAGAAGTTGGAAAGCTGGATATATTGGATTATTGGGGACGTCATAACCGTTCCACTCTATTTGTACAAAGGACTTATCTTTAGTGCCCTACTGTATTTTATATTAACCGTAATAGCTGTATTCGGGTATTTCTCATGGAAGAAAGACTTAAACAAGAGCCCTCGGAAATTGTTAAGGTAGTGTTGTACGGTCCCGAATCCACCGGGAAGACCACCCTGTCCGAACAATTGGCAAACTACTACCAAACGCTTTGGGTGCCCGAATATGCCAGGGAATATTTACAAAGGAAATGGGACCAGGAACGCAAGATTTGCGAGCCCAAGGATTTGTTGCCCATTGCCGAAGGTCAGATGAGACTGGAAAATGCATTGACCAAAAAGGCAACTAAAATTCTTTTTTGCGATACAGATTTGCTGGAAACCAAAGTATATTCGGAAGCATATTACGTGGGGCATTGTGATCCATTGCTCGAAAAATATGCCTTAGAAAACACCTATCACCTTTATTTGCTGACCTATATCGATATTCCATGGATTGCAGATGATCTAAGGGACAAACCCAAGGAGCGAGAACGGATGTTTGCCCAATTTAAGGCTACTTTAGAAAAATATAACCGTAGTTTTGTGGTATTGAAAGGCGATAAAAAAACAAGATTTTCCACGGCCAAACATCACATAAATAATCTATTGGATAAATGATACAACTCTCAAATAAGGATTTAGCACAGCTACATTCCAAAGGAATCGCAACGGAAACTGTACAAGATCAAATTGAAACGTTCGCGGAGGGAATACCATTTGTCCATTTAAAAAGCGCTGCGGTCTTGGAAAATGGAATCTCCAAATTCACCAAAGCTGAGGAAAAACAATTAATTAAATTTTATAAAGAGACTAAGGAGAGCCTTGTCGTACTCAAATTTGTACCTGCCTCCGGAGCGGCATCCCGTATGTTCAAGGCATTGTTCAATTTTTTGAAGGTCTATGACCCGATCAACGAAAAGTTTGAGGATTATCTTGGGCGGACCAACGACGATGACCTTAGGAAGTTTTCGGAAGGGTTATCGAACTTTCCATTTTATGCATCGGTTCAAGCTCGAATTAAGGGAAAGTCGTTGAGCCGAGGCGAGGAAATCCACCTTTTTGTCAAAGAGCTGTTATCGGAAGAAGCACTGAATTATGGTTTCTATCCCAAGGGACTTTTGCCATTTCATAATTATGGGGACTACGTGGCCACTCCTTTTGAAGAGCATTTAATAGAGGCCGCAAAATATGCCAAGAGTGGGGATAGTGCCCATTTGCACTTTACCATTTCCCCGCAGCACGAGGAAATGTTCCAGAATGAGTTTAACAGGGTAAAGGGAAGGGTTGCCGAACAGACCGGGACTTCATTTCATTTTGGATATTCCTTTCAGAAACCTTCTACGGATACTATAGCCGTAGATATGGAAAACAAACCGTTTCGCAATGGCGATGGATCCCTTTTGTTCCGGCCTGGCGGACATGGAGCGTTGATCGAAAACCTGAACGAACAGGATGCCGATATCATTTTTATAAAGAATATAGACAATGTGGTGGTTCCAGAGACCTTGGCAGAGGTGTCGGACAGTAAAAGCACGCTGGGAGGGGTACTGTTGCAACTCCAACAAAAAGCATTTGAATACGCGAGAATGCTTGATGAAAACGATCTTGATAGTGATAGAATCGGAGAAATCCATGGGTTTTTAACCCAAAACTTGAACGTGCGCTTCCCCGATAATTTTTCTGGCTTCGACAAAACCCTACAAATTAGCTTGTTAAAGGATAAAATTAATCGGCCGATCCGAGTCTGTGGCATGGTCAAAAATGAAGGGGAACCAGGGGGCGGCCCTTTTTGGATAAGGGATAATAAGGGTTCGGTTTCATTGCAGATCGTGGAATCTGCCCAAGTGGACATGACCAAAGCCGAACAAGTGGTCATTTTTAGAAATTCTACCCATTTCAATCCGGTGGACTTGGTCTGTGGCATAAGGAACTATAAAGGCGAAAAGTACAACCTCCTCAATTTTGTGGACCCTAAGCAAGGATTTATTACGGAAAAGACCAAGGAAGGGAAATCATTAAAGGCCTTGGAACTACCCGGTCTTTGGAACGGCGCCATGGCCTTTTGGAATACCATATTTGTAGAGGTGCCTTTGTCTACGTTCAATCCAGTAAAAACCGTAAACGATCTACTTAAACCATCACATCAAACCGATGTTTCCGCTTAATTGCACCAAGGATTATGATAATTGTTTAATGCGTTGTAAGTTTGCCCCATCTCAAAGGGGTGCTTTTGCCCAGGACTTCGGCTAAGATCATGTAAGAAGTCCAGGGCGGGCTGAGATTATACCCAATGAACCTGGGCGGGTAATGCCGCCAAGGAATGCGCTCGCCGCTTTTTGGAATTTCTAGCGTTCTTAATTGAACAAAATCAAGTTTAACCAGAATAATAACCCCTTTTATTCGTCGCTAATTTTTTAGTACGGATGAAATTGCTTTATTCTAAATTTTTATGGACACCCGCTTTACAAAATAGCGGTTACCTGCGAACTTTCAAAGACAACATAAAGTATCGTGTAAAAATTGTATTCACAACAGCAGCCCTTACAGGTCTGGCCATGGTCGTTTCGGGTCAGCAAAACCCAACGGATTCCTTGGAAGGCAGGAAGGTCGTTCTGGACGAGGTCTTCGTTTCGGCAATTCGGGCAACAAGGGAAACGCCGGTCACTTTTTCCAATTTGAAAAAAGAAGAAGTCGCTCCTAGGAATTTGGGGCAGGACATTCCCATTTTAATGAATTTTCTACCTTCGGTGGTGACCACTTCGGATGCCGGCGCCGGGATAGGCTATACCGGAATACGTGTTAGGGGAAGTGATGCCACTCGGGTCAATGTTACCATTAATGGAATTCCCTACAATGATGCGGAATCACAGGGCACCTTTTGGGTAAACATGCCGGATTTCGCCTCCTCCACGGAAAGTTTGCAGTTGCAAAGAGGTGTGGGAACCTCCACCAATGGAGCTGGGGCCTTTGGCGCTAGTCTCAACCTACTGACCGATGGATTTTCTGAAGAAGCCTATGGGCAAATTTCCAGTTCCATAGGAAGCTTTGCCACTTTGCGGAATAACATTAAGTTCAGTTCCGGACTGTTGAACGATAGAATTGAGATTTCGGGGCGCCTGTCCAGAATCACTTCGGATGGCTATGTGGATAGGGCTTCGGCAGAACTAGATTCCTATTTTTTACAAGGCGCCTTTAAAGATAACAATACCTTGATCAAGGCATTGCTTTTTGGAGGTCATGAAATAACCTACCAATCTTGGTTCGGAATCGACGCCGAAACGTTACGGACCAACAGAACGTTTAATCCGGCCGGAATATATACCGATGAAAACGGCAATACCCGGTTTTACGAAAATGAAGTGGACAACTATAAGCAGGACCATGCACAATTGCTATGGAACGAAAGCATTTCCGAAAATTGGAGTACCAATATTGCATTGCACTATACCCGCGGGAGAGGATTTTTTGAACAGTTTAGGGAGGACGATGATTTTGCGACTTACGGATTTGAGCCGCTTATCGTTAATGGCGAAGAAGTGAATACAACGGACTTGATCCGAAGACGGTGGTTGGATAACGACTTTTATGGCACCGTATTTTCAGTAAACCATAAGAAGAATAGTTGGGACATCATCTTGGGGGGTGGATGGAACAAATATGAAGGAGATCATTTTGGAGAGGTTATTTGGGCTCGTTTTGCCTCCAATAGTGAAATCCGGGATAGGTACTATGACGATACCTCAGTTAAGACGGATTTTAACGTTTTCGGCAAAGCCAACTACCAACTGGATAAAAAGTGGCGTCTTTTTGGGGATGTGCAATATAGGAAAGTTAGGTATGAGGCCAATGGGGAGGAAACGGGACTTGTTGATGATACCTTCAACTTTTTCAATCCCAAGGTGGGGTTGACCTATGATTTGGATCGAAACAACAACTTCTATCTTTCCTATGCCAGGGCCAATAGGGAACCCAATCGGAACGATTATGAAAATGGCAATCCCAGACCAGAGAAACTCAATGATTTTGAATTTGGTTGGCGCTATGTGTCCCAGAATGTTCAATTGAATACAAATGTCTATTACATGCGTTATAAAGATCAATTGGTACTTACCGGGGAACTCAATGACGTGGGAGCCCCTTTGCGGGCCAACGTGGGGGACAGCTATCGCTTGGGATTGGAAATAGATGCCAATATTCAGATGGGCGATAAATTTTGGTTAAGACCGAATGTAGCCTTGAGCTCCAATAAGAATTTAGATTTTGTATTTCAACGCGACGGGATTCTCCTGGATTTGGGCAATACCAATATTGCGTATTCACCGAATCTGGTCATCGGGAATCAGTTGGGGTTTGCCCCTACGGAACATTGGCAGGTGTCTGCCTTGACCAAGTTTGTTGGCAAACAATACATGGGCAATATAGATAGCGAAACCTCTGTGCTTGAGGCGTACTCCCAGACCGATCTGAACGTTCAATACGTTTGGGAAATAAATACCTTCCTAAAGAGTATTACCTTCTCTGGCCTGGTCAACAATATCTTTGATCAGGATATTGTTTCCAACGGCTATTTTTTCACCTTCGACGATGATTTTTCCAATCCTGGTACGGTAACTACCATAGAAGGAGCGGGTTTTTACCCTCAGGCCGGGATTAATTTTTTATTGGGTGCCACTGTACGCTTTTAAACCTTGGGGGATCATGTATTTTTGTTGAACAAATGATAAACTACCATGAAATCTGTTCGTTGGGGGATTATAGGTTGTGGTGATGTTACGGAAATAAAAAGTGGACCGGCATACCAAAATACCGAGGGCTTTGTATTGGAGGCCGTCATGCGACGGAATTTGGAAAAGGCCAAGGACTATGCCCATCGGCACGGCGTGCCTAAATACTATTCGGATGCCGATGACCTTATTGCGGATGCCAATGTGGATGCCGTATATATTGCGACCCCACCCGATACGCACAAGTATTACGGTCTTAAAGTGGCCCAGATGGGAAAACCTTGTTGTATAGAAAAGCCCATGGCACCTTCCTATTCGGATAGTTTGGCAATTTACAAGGCTTTCCAAGAAAAAGACCTTCCGTTGTTCATTGCCTACTATAGAAGATCGCTCCCACGCTTTGATCAGATTAGAGTGTGGTTGGAAAAAGGTGCCATCGGTACCGTACGTAGCCTAAAATGGCAACTTTTAAAACCTGCTTCGGCCTTGGATCATAGTCGGGCCTATAACTGGCGTACCGATGTGAAAGTGGCACCGGGAGGTTATTTTGACGACCTGGCAAGCCACGGTCTGGACTTATTCTGTTATCTGTTGGGACCAATTGTTGAAGCAAAAGGTGTAGCCGTGAACCAGCAGGGGTTGTATTCGGGCAAGGATGCCGTTACCGCTTGCTGGGTACATGAAAACGGGATAACTGGCTATGGAAATTGGAATTTTGGGAGTTATGGCCACGAAGATTCGGTTGAAATCATTGGTGACCTAGGAAAGATTTCGTTTGCTATCTTTCATGATAAACCACTGAAATTGCAGAACCAACAAGGAACGGAAACCTTGGAAATTGATAATCCCAAGCATATTCAAGAACATCACGTTGCCCGTATTAAAAGTCATTTTCTAGGGGAAGCCATACATCCTTCATTAGGGAGCTCTGGGCTACATACCAGTTGGGTAATGGACAAAATCCTAGGGGCTATATGAAGCGGATGCTCAATTGGAAATGATAAGGGTATTTCCAGTAAATGCGGTGCGATATTCCAACATATCATAATACCTTCTACCATCATCGGGCCGGTTCAATTGTTGTCCCGTAAACAGGCTATATTCGAAACCTGTGCAGTCGCAGATAGCCGTTTGTCCTTCCATTTCCATTCTGGAACAACCGCTTGGTGCATGATTAGGGCAACTGGCCTCAAAGGCCCTAAATTGGTCAAAACCCGCATTGATTACAAAAACACCCTTTATTCCAACACCCTCCGCACCAATATAAACTGCATTGCCCACATTGGTCAAAGGGCTATACAAGGGAAGGTTCAGATTGATATCAAATTGGAAGCCGATTTCCTGTAAGAACGGATTTCTATTGGTAGGATCGCTATCACAAGACAGCAGAAATATCGCAAAAATAATGCTCCAGGTGCGTACCATAGGGGCCGTTGTATTTTGGTATCGAGGACAAAGTTGAATAAAAAATATGTATCTTTGCGTTAAATCCTCTCTAAAAAAGCCGGGTACGTCGCGGTCAAAGTAGAGGATTTTCTTATTTATTAAAACGATGAGGTTATGAGTGGTGTATCTTACTATACGGCCGAGGGACTTAAAAAGTTAAGGGAAGAATTGAGCCATCTTAAGGATATCGAACGCCCAAAGGCTTCGCAAGCCATTGCGGAGGCTAGGGATAAGGGGGATTTGTCCGAAAATGCCGAATATGACGCGGCCAAGGAGGCACAGGGCTTGTTAGAGCTAAAAATATCTAAATTGGAGGAGACTTTGGCCAATGCGAGATTAATAGATGAATCGCAATTGGATACCTCTAAGGTACTTGTACTGTCCACGGTAAAATTAAAGAATCAGGCCAATGGCATGGAAATGAAATACACCTTGGTAGCTGAAAGCGAGGCCGATCTTAAAACAGGAAAAATATCGGTAAGTTCTCCCATTGGCAAGGGTTTATTGGGGAAAAAAGTGGGTGATACCGCCGAAATTAAAGTCCCCAATGGGACTTTAAAATTTGATATTTTAGAGATTTCAAGAGAATAAAGGTAGGACCTAATGGACTTGTGAGGTTTTTGAAAACTTGACAGATCTTTATAAGAAAGACACACCATGCCCAGTATTTTCACCAAGATAATCAACGGAGAGATTCCATGCTATAAGATAGCGGAGGAAGAGGACTACTTTGCTTTTTTGGATATCAATCCCAATTCCGAGGGGCATACCCTATGCGTTCCCAAAAAAGAAGTGGACAAGATCACGGATTTGGATGTGGATACTTATATGGGGTTAATGGCTTTTTCCCGAAAGGTGGGCAAGGCCGTTGAAGCGGCGATAGAGTGCGAACGCATTGGACTTACCGTAATTGGACTGGAGGTGCCTCATGTGCACATACATATCATACCACTTCATACTATGAGGGATGCTACCTTCCAGAACAAAATTAGAATGACACCGGAGGAATTTGAGGCTACCGCCGAACGTATTCGCTCTAAAATGTAATGCCTTCTTCCATATATAAATAGGTTCCGACAGCCACCAGGATGATTAACAGGAGCAAAATGCCGTAGAACCATAAGGTAAACCGGATAGAAGCTTTTTCTGGTATGGCCATCTTTTGGTAGTAATCAAAAGTCTTTTCGATATCGTCGGTCCAGTTAACGGGATATATGATCGAATGACATTTTCTACATTGGATTTTATGCGAGATTTCATTGGTGGTCCTATGGATCAGCCTGCTATAGGTATGTTTTTGGTAAAAGGTGATTTTCATGTCCTGATTAAAACATACCGGGCAATTGTTGGTTATGTTCGCCTTTTTAATGACTACATATTTATCTTCTGCCATAATCACTGATTTACTTTCAAGGATATCTGCATTATGGTACCTTCCTTATTGGAAGAAAGTACTTTTATTTTTCCCTGATGATATTCTTCCACTATTCTTTTAACTAGTGATAGCCCTAAGCCCCAGCCCCTTTTTTTGGAAGTCACCCCTGGGTTAAAAATGGTCTGATAATCACTTTTGGGAATACCATGTCCCGTATCCGCGATTAAAATATTGACGTGTTTACCGTCCGGAATGATTTCCAGTGCGATATTTCCCCTCCCTTTCATTGCGTCGATGCCATTTTTAACCAAATTTTCTATGGTCCAGTTGTAAAGCGAAGGATTAAGGAGAACGGTCAAATTGTCCACTTTGGTATCAAAGGAAAAATGAATGAGCCTTGAGCTCCTTAGTTTTAGGTAATCAAAGGCATCCTTGGTCTCCTTAACAATGTCGTGGGGTCTTAGTTCCGGCAAGGAACCAATTTTTGAGAACCGCTCGGTAATGGTTTCCAAACGGGAGATGTCCTTCTCAATTTCTTGGGTGACCTCCGGGTTTATCTGTTCGTTTTTGAGCAATTCGTTCCAACCCAAAAGAGAGGACAGGGGGGTTCCGATCTGATGGGCCGTCTCTTTTGCCATTCCCGCCCAAAGTTTGTTCTGCTCGGAGGCCTTGTTCGTTTTAAAGAAAAAGAATATGACCGCAGCGAATAAAAAAATAATAAGCAGCAGGGCAATCGGATAGAATTTCAATTTATTCAACACCTCCGAATTTCCGTAATACAGGGTAGCCAAATGCTCCCCTTGCTGGTCTATGGCAATGGGAATATTCTCCTTTTGGAACTTTTTAATTTTTTCATGCAGGTACGAAGAATCCTGCGATTTTTCCACGGGGATATTGTTGGTCTTTATGGAGCCGTCCTTGTTGACCAAGATCATAGGGGTAGAGGTATTGTTCTGAAGCACCTTTATGGTTAGATTGCCCAAATCCATATCTTCGGACGACTGCAGAAGCTCGGACTGGGCCGTGGCCCAAATCTCCATCTTAGAGCGCTCCTCTTCCTTGAATTTTTTGAAAAAGCTATTGGTATTCCACAAAATTAAGCTCACGATAACAAATGCGGAAACCAGTAAAATGAGATTGGATGTTCTCTTTTTAGGATTAAAATTCATCCTTGGGCTATTTATATTTAAATATAACGCAATTTGACCAACTATGGTGTGCGAAGACTTTGTTGGTTTGTTTTAATTGGGAAGTAAATTGGCTACCTTTGTAGGGCAATGGAAGAAATGGTTTCCATCATTCCGGGAGAGGTTTCTACAAGTCAATTACATCGCTATTTACTTGGCGCAGTGGCTCCTAGGCCTATCGCTTTTGCCAGTACCTTGGATGCAAGTGGAAGGTCAAATTTGGCGCCGTTCAGTTTTTATAATGTGTTCAGTGCCCATCCTCCGATATTGATTTTTTCACCAGCCCGAAGGGTCAGGGACCGTACTACCAAACATACCTTGGATAACATCATGAAGACGAAGGAAGTGGTAGTCAACGCAGTGGATTATACCATAGTACAACAAATGTCGTTGACCAGTGCGGAGTATGCCGAGGGAGAGAACGAGTTTATTAAGGCGGGTCTTACCATGCTGGAATCCCATATGGTGAAGCCCCATCGAGTGGCCGAATCACCGGTACAGTTTGAATGTATAGTGAACAAAATAGAACCTTTGGGCGATGAAGGAGGAGCAGGAAACCTTATCTTTTGCCAAGTGTTGAAAATCCATATCAACGCCTCAATTTTGGATGAAAATGAAAATATTGACCCTTTCAAGATAGATCAAGTGGCGCGAATGGGAGGCGGATGGTATACTCGAGCCGTTAAGGGACTTTTTGAAATACCCAAACCCAATGGCATACCAGGGATTGGTGTTGATCAAATTCCAGAACATATTCGTTTAAGTAAAATTCTTACCGGTAATGATTTGGGTAAGTTGGGTACGGTGCCGCAAATACCATCCCATTTGGAAGTGTCGACCTTTAAAAAAGGTAATACGGCTTTGCAATCCATTTTGGAAACGCAAGATCAGGATAAACTACATATGTTGGCCCAAGGATACCTGGATAACGATGATATACTTTCTGCTTGGAAAATACTTTTGGCCCTATGAAACGTATTCAACTGTTCGAATTTGAGGATTTACACTGGTTTCCGAACTGGCTTAGAAGCTGTATGACCCATCTTATTGTGGTCTTGCAACAAATGATGGGAATTCCTCAAGTGCTGGCAGACTTGATTTCAGGCATAATCGATAAAAAGGATATCGCTAGAATTGTGGATTTGGGATCTGGCTCCGGAGGCGCCATGCCTGAAGTTCTCAAAATCCTTCGTACAAAATACGGTTTAAGTGATTTGGAATTGGTGATGACGGATTTATACCCTAATAAGCAATTTATTCGAAAATTCGACTCAGATCCCAACATAGGAATCAATTATTATGAAAGCCCGGTGGATGCCACAAAAATTGATAGGGCTCCTGAGGGACTCAAAACAATGATCAATTGTTTCCATCATATGCCACCCAAGGAGGCTCGTAAAATATTGACATCGGCCCAGGAAAACCAGCAACCCCTATTGATATATGAGTTGGGAGAGAATAAGATCCCACTATTGGTCTGGTGGCTACTTCTGCCCCTTAGCCTTACTATACTTATGTTGATGGTCCTTTTTATGACCCCTTTTGTGAAGCCCCTAACATGGCAACAACTTGTCTTTACCTATTTAATACCAATTATTCCGATATGTTATGCCTGGGATGGACAAGCTTCCTTGCCCAGAATGTATACCTTTGCAGACCTGGATAAATTGCTTGATGGATTGGATAGTGAGAATTACTCATGGCACAAGGGACATGCCAAAAACAAAAAGGGCAAAAAGAAGGGAACCTACCTTATTGGGATGCCACGTTAGCCCGAACAAAAAGAAGAAAATATAAATAATTAGGATTATGGAAATACAAGGAAAAATTAAAATGGTCGGTGAAACCAAAACCTACGGGAATAATGGTTTTAGGAAACGAGAAGTGGTGGTGACCACCGAAGAACAGTACCCCCAGCATATTTTGGTAGAATTTGTTCAGGACAAGACCGATTTGTTGAACAATTATAACGTGGGCCAGTCCGTAAAAATCAGCATAAATATACGAGGTAGGGAATGGACCAACCCACAGGGAGAGGTAAAATATTTTAACTCCATACAAGGTTGGCGTATAGAAAGTCTGCAATCCGAGGAGAACATGGCCTCAATGCCACCAGTTCCTCCAGTTGAGGCGTTTGAACCCGCTGATAACCTTAACGAGGAAGATCACGATGACCTCCCCTTTTAGCACTTGGTTTGCCGTTGTTCAATAAGATAGACCTTTTTCGAACCTATCTATCGGTCAATAGCACAGTGTAAATTTGAAAGAAAATTAGCTATGCAAAAGGATAGGGAAAATAATCCCTTGTTCTTTCTAACCGAGCAATTGGTATTTCCGTCGGTCGAAAGTGCCAATGCGGAAGGATTGTTAGCCGTGGGAGGCGATTTATCACCGGAAAGACTTTTATTGGCCTATCAAAGTGGAATCTTTCCCTGGTTCAATGAGGATTCTTTGATATTATGGTGGAGTCCAGACCCCAGAATGGTTCTCTTTCCAGAGAAGATCAAGGTGTCCAAAAGTATGCGTAAGGTCCTAAAAAACCAAGAATTCCGGCTGACTAAAAATACCTGTTTTGAGGAAGTGCTCCATCAATGTGCAACGGTAGCGCGTAAAAACCAACAAGGAACCTGGATAACTTCGGACATGAAATCGGCCTACATCGAACTACATAAAAAAGGGTATGCCAAATCCTATGAGGTATGGAAAAATAAGACCCTTGTCGGTGGACTATATGGGGTAGACCTTGGACATGTTTTCTGTGGCGAAAGTATGTTCAGCAATATGGCCAATGCCTCCAAATTTGCTTTCATCCATTTGGCGCAGGAACTGGCGTTAAAGGAGTATCGCTTGATCGATTGTCAATTGCATACAGACCACTTGGAAAGCTTGGGTGCGGAAGAAATATCACGATCTCAATTTATAAGACTTTTAGATGGAAAAAATGAATGAGGTTATTAAAAAAAGCACGTTTTCCGTATTCTGGGTGTAGTCCTCGATGCGATATTCCAAACCGGTCTGAAATTTGGCTTGCCCGCTCAAAAGCCACCCTATGGCAGTCGTCAGGCGTTGGTCCCACTCCGGACCCTGTGCCTTGGCCACACTGAGCAAGCTCTCGGTAGATGCCACGAAATAAGGTTCGCCAACATCCAGCTTTTCGCCCTGTAGGGCAAAGTCGAGGGCAAATCGGTATCGAAAGCGATGAATGGTCCGATTAGAGGTTATCCGCTGTTCCGCACGCAGTCGGTCCCCAAACCGGATATTACCACTTTGGTAGGTAGTATTGTACTGTTGGGTGAAACGAAGTTCATTTTGCCTACCTTTTTCAAAGCTATCCCTAAACCGGTACTGAATTCCAAAAGCCAGACTTTGCTCGTTGCCAATGTCGAGCTTGGAAAAATGGACTATATCCATATGTCGAGTACGTAATTGTAAATCGTTCATCCGGTAACCATAGTTACGCATATCGAGGGAAAAGTTATGGGAATAATTAGTAGCTACCTTGTAGTTGACCGCTACCTCTGGTTCCCAATAACCCGTAAAGTTGTTTTGTCCCGTAATGGACTGGAACAATAGCAGGGCTAGGCCACTACATAGCGTTTTAATAGAGGACATGGTCGTAGTTGGGAGGCAGGGACTTTCTTAATTTCCGTAAATTTCCCTTCGCATCGAAAAGGATTTCGTATTGCTGGTATTCCCGATTTTTTTTGGCGCTCACAATGAGCTCATAATTTATGGAAGGTAGCAATAGGTTTTGAAAGGCGTTCTTTATCGTGGCTTTGGCAGTTTCGTTTTCTGACACTGGATATTGCTGTTGTATCTTCCGCACTTTGAATTTTTTAAAGGTACGGACCAGATAATTCTGTATGTTGCCCCAAGTGGCATTGGGGATATCTACCTGTTTTATCGAAATTTCAACATCCTCCAATTTTCCGTTTTGGTCAAATTCCACACTATAGTCCAATTTGCCTTTTTTGAATTTGGCCTCAAAACTGATTTTGGCACTATCGGTCTCCTTATAAAATCGGACCCTTTTGGCCCCTTTTATTTCTTCGGAGATATATTCCAATGCATTTTCCGGGAATTGTTTTTTAAGAATGCGGAACTCCCTTTCATACTTGGTCTGCCCAAAGCAAGGGGAAAGGGTAATGGATGCTATGAAAAAAAGTAAGATGCTATACCTCATGGTATCTAAAACATTGTATTTCATGATCGTTTACCATGCCTGTGGCTTGCATATGGGCGTAGATAACGGTACTGCCCACAAATTTGAAGCCCCGCTTTTTTAAATCTTTGCTAATACTATCCGAAAGTGGCGTATTGGCCGGGGCGTCCTTATAGTTTTCAAAGGCATTTTTAATGGGTTTGCCGTCTACAAAACCCCAGATGTAATCACTAAATGTCCCAAATTCGCGTTGTACCTCCAAAAAGGCCTTGGCATTGGAAACTGTGGCCTGTATCTTTAGTCTGTTCCTTATAATACCCGGATTCTGCAAAAGGGCATGAACTTTTTCTTGATCGTACAGGGCAATTTTTTTATAATCGAAATGGTCAAATGCCTTTCTAAAATTTTCCCGTTTCCTCAGGATGGTAATCCAGCTTAGCCCCGCTTGGAACGTTTCCAGTATGAGGAATTCGAACAAGGTTTCGTCGTCCTTCACGGGCACACCCCATTCATGATCGTGATAGGCCTCATAAAGACGATCTCCCACACACCAGCCGCATCTATGTTTTTCCATTAAATTCCCCATAGCGTAAACCAAAGATAGGGATAAGATCAAAAGGTCTGTACAATGTAGAGGTAGAGCGGCATACCCAAGGTAATATTAAAAGGGAAGGTTATGGCCAGGGCCATGGGCAAATAGAGACTAGGATTGGCCTGCGGAGCCGCCAGTCGCATCGCCGCTGGTACGGCAATATAAGACGCACTTGCCGCTAAAATGGCGAAAAGGAACCGATTGCCGACGCTTTCCGTAAAAACCGAACTGGCCATCGCCACCAAACAACCATTGATTACCGGGATAATAATGGCAAAAAAGAAAGCAAACCATCCTTTTTTAAGAAAATCGTTTAGTTTTTTCCCACTACTTATGCCCATGTCCAAAAGGAAAACAGCGAGGAATCCTTTAAAAATGTCGGTGGTAAAAGGTTCTATGCCCCGTGCCTGTTGATCACTGGCCAGGAATCCGATCATTAAACTGCCCAGGATAAGCAGCACGCTCCCATTGGTCAACGAATGATGAAGCACTCCTCCCAATTTTACCTCGGTGGATTTCTCCTTTTGGAAATAAGACATCAACAATACCCCGATGATTATGGAAGGTGCCTCCATCAAGGCCATTACTGCTACCATATGGCCCCCGAACTCGATCTGTTCGATCTCCAAAAAGGACACGGCGGTTACAAAAGTCACGGCACTAACGGATCCATAGGCGGCAGCTATGGCACCGGAGTTGGCCACGTTGAATTTTCTACGTAGGATGAAATAGGTATAAATCGGGACAAAAAGGGCAAGAAAGATTCCAAATAAAAGGGACCAAAGTATTTCCATATCCAAATCACTATGAGAGAGTTCCAGCCCGCCCTTAAAGCCGATAGAGAACATGAGATAAAGTGAAATGAATTTGGAGGAATTGGGGGGTATTTCCAAATCGCTCTTTAATTGAACGGCGATGATACCCAAAAAGAAGAATAGCAGTGCAGGATTGGTAAGGTTATCTACCAATAAATGTAAATCCATATAATCGGTTGTTGGTTATTTGTCCATTGACAGGGTGGTTCCAATTGGGATTACCTTGTAAGTTTGATCCTGATCGGGCCGTTAATTTCCACATTCATACCTTCTTGCTGTGCTTTTACCACGAGGTCTTTTACTACATGTTTGGCTTCCTGTAATTCTTTAATTCGCTGTTCAGAATTGGAGGTGTCTTCATTATATCCGCCTTTAAGATTGAGCACTTGGACGGTATGAAATTTGATTTTATCATTGATGAGCGATAAAAGAACATCCGCAGCTTCTGCTGGTGAGAAAACGCCTTCCACCAACTTTATGGATATCTCACCCCCGGGGGAAACTTGATGTTCTTCCCGAGGATGAGGATTACCACGTTTATTTTTATTGCCCTTGGCCCAACGAAAAAGCTTGCTTTCCATCAAATTGATAAAGGTTTTCGGTTTTTATAACATCGATTTGGTGTTTTACCGCATCGCCTAGCAGCCGAACGATTTCATTTTTGTCCATGGAGCTGGCAGTGGCGGAAAATCGGCAGCGCCAATGATCAGTACAAAAGGTCTCCTTAAAACCACGGGGCCATACCTTAATTCCCCTATTGGTAATCATGGTCAACTTTACCTTATCATTATCCAGTTGCTGTAATATTTTTCCAATTTCATTCGCATCAAATCCGGGCCAGTGGACAAAAAGGTCCACTCCCACTAGTACTTTGTCCGCTAAAGGTTTCCGTTCGTATTTGGGAAGGTTTAAGGGAGCACCTTTTTCGTAATTTACCTTGGCAAGGGTCTCCGGATTTTTCCCCAAATTAGCGATTACGGCCTGCGCAAACTCCTTGGTGCCCACTTTACGGGTGCTTGTACCTTCCTTGTAAATGTCGTAGGTATGAATGCCTTCTTCCATGGTTCGCAACCAAGCGTTTTGAACTTTCTCTGCTACCTCGGTCTGTCCCAGATGGTTCAACATCATGATGGCACCCTGTAACAAACCTGATGGATTGGCCAAGTTTTGACCCGCCCTTCGGGGTGCCGAACCGTGAATGGCTTCGAACATGGCACATTCCTCGCCAATGTTCGCGGAGCCGGCCAGCCCTACGGAACCTGTGATTTGTGCTGCAACATCGGAAAGTACGTCACCGTACAGATTGGGCATAACAATGACATCAAATAGCTCTGGGGTGTCCGCCATTTTTGCCGCACCAATGTCCACTATCCAATGTTCGTTCTCTATATCTGGATATTCTACTGCAATCTCATCAAATACCTTGTGGAAAAGACCGTCGGTCTGTTTCATGATGTTGTCCTTGGTAAAACAGGTAACCTTTTTTCGGTGGTATTTCTTTGCAAATTCGAAGGCATATCGAACTATTTTTTCGCATCCGGGGCGACTGATAAGTTTTAGGCATTGCACCACCTCATCCGTTTGTTGGTGCTCAATGCCTGCATATAGGTCCTCTTCGTTTTCCCTAATGATGACCACGTCCATATCCGGATGCTTGGTGCTGATAAACGGATGTAGACTTTTGCAAGGACGTACATTGGCATATAAACCAAGCGATTTTCTTGTGGTTACGTTAAGACTTTTGTAACCACCCCCTTGTGGTGTCGTTATCGGGGCCTTTAAAAAAACCTTGTTGCTCCGTATCTTTTCCCAGGATTCAGGAGCAATACCGGCAGTGTTTCCTGCCAGGTAGACCTGTTCCCCAACTTCTATTTCATCGATTTTTAGCTGAGCGCCCGCACTCAGCAGTATATCGAGTGTTGCATCCATAATTTCCGGCCCGATACCATCGCCCTTCGCCACTGTAATTGTATCCATATGTTTTTTAGGAGTTTTGATTTGTTTGATGTTCATACTTGCACAATGCGTCGCAAAAATAAAACCATTTTTTATAAAATAATATTTATATTTATTATGTATTACATAAAGGGTAATTATGAATTATACGTTGCATCAACTTAAGATTTTTCTCAAGATTGCGGAGAAGCAAAGTATTACAAAAGCTTCCGAGGAACTCCATCTTACACAACCTGCCGTTTCTATCCAGCTCAAGAATTTTCAGGATCAATTCTCGCTTCCCCTCACCGAAGTGGTGGGTCGTAAATTGTTCATTACCGATTTTGGTAAGGAAATAGCGGATGCGGCCGAAAAGATTTTGAACGAGGTATATGCCATAAACTACAAAACGTTGTTCTATGAGGGTCAATTGGCTGGCCGGATGAAGATTTCGGTCGTGTCAACGGGCAAATATGTGATTCCCTATTTCCTTTCGGCTTTTATGAAGGAACATTCCGGCATTGATTTGATTATGGATGTAACCAATAAAACCAAGGTGGTGGAAAGCTTGGAAAAAAATGAAGTGGATTTTGCCCTGGTGTCCGTACTGCCCAAAAAATTAAAGATAGATCGGGTAGAACTTATGGAGAACAAACTTTTCTTTGTGGGTCAATCGGGATCTATAGCGACTGGAATGCAGGATAAAAGGAAATTTTTTGAGGAGTTGCCACTTATATTTCGAGAACAGGGCTCGGCTACCCGTGGGGCTATGGAAGGCTTTATCGCCAATAATCGGTTTTCCATCCGCAAGAAAATGGAGCTTACCTCCAACGAAGCGGTAAAGCAGGCAGTTATTGCGGGATTGGGCTACTCCATAATGCCTTTGATCGGCATTAAGAACGAATTGAGAAATGGGGATCTTCAAATCATTCCCATAAAAGGGTTGCCTATTATAACCACATGGAACTTGGTCTGGCTCCGTTCTAAAAATCTTTCTCCCGCTGCCAGGGCCTTCCTAGAACATATTAAGGAGACCAAATCACAAATAATAGCAGAAAAGTTTAATTGGCTTGGGGATTATTAACTTTCTTGGACCGAAGACCGTTTGGGTTTAACGGACGAAGGAATTCGCTATTTTCAATACGTCCAAAATAGGGGCACCGGCCTGGGGACTAAAATCGCCTAGCGAAAACGATTAGTGAGGGCCGGTGCTCTGAGAACAAAGTAAAATAGAACTATCTTCTGGCGATCTCGCCTTCCTTGGACGAAACCGGAATTTTTAATTCACCATTGGCCAGGGCATTTTCCAAATCTGCCTTTACCGAGGGAAGGTATTTGAAAAACTTCCTGCCGTTTTTACGCTCCAAGGTAACCACTGTTGTACCTTCCTTTATAGTCTTAATATGCGTAACCACTACTTCGTTGCCCTGCACACTTTTCATATCGGCAAGGCCACCTCTTTTTATAATGAAGTTCTTTTTTGGAAAGTGGATATGCCGGTATGATCCATTTTCTGGAGTACCAATGTTCATAATGTCGCCCACCGAAACCAAATCGTCGGTCTCCTGGGCCATAATCGAGAAGCCTGCAATAAAACAGGCTAAAAATAAAGCTACTGTTTTCATATGATATGGATTTAAGGTTGTTGCATTATTAAAGATTTTCCAATTGGCCCTTGGCCTCAATAGGAACCAATTTTGCCGTAATTGTTGGAAAAAGGTCATAAAAATTCCGGCCATCCTCCCGTCTCAGGGTAAGGTGCTTAGAACCGTCACGTTTTATATCTATGCGCTCAACAATCAGTTTGCTTCCGAATATGTTGAAGTAATTGTTCATTCCGTCCCAATCGTTCAGTCCGCCCATTAAGGCCAGGACGTCTTCCGCGGGGAGTTGAATTTCATAGGTTGAGGCGGATTGAGAGGTCTCTATCCTTTGGTAGTCGTCCAAGACCAAAAGCCCCGTTTGCTGCGCCGTGCTTGTGTAACCCACTCCTATTAACACCAGAAAAAATATAATATTTTTTGAATTCATTGCGATATTGTTAATAGTTCCACTGCTTTTTTACAAATATAGCAATACCTGAAAATATAGGAAGTGTTACTTGCGTTAAAAAGTTGTTAAACTATCAAAATATGATAGTAATACTATTATATTTGTGCAAAATCAAAGGTAGTACAATCATGGAGCAACTGCTGCAGTCCTTGAAAATAGGGATAAATGAAAAAATTTTCATCAAAGATCCGGAATCCTCGGTTTTGGGAAAAAGAATCGTCGGGGAGAGTATTAAAATGATTTATGAAATGGGTTTCGAGAGCTTCACCTTTAGAAAGTTGGGCACCCAAATAGGATCCAATGAAAGTTCCATTTACCGATATTTTGAGAACAAGCACAAATTGTTGTTATACCTCACATCTTGGTACTGGGGCTGGTTGGAATATCAGTTGGTTTTTGCTACCAATAGTATTCCGGATGCGAAGGACAAATTGACCAAGACCATTGAAATCATGACCCGTGAAACAGTGGAGGATTCTGCATTTTCCCATGTAAACGAAGTACTTCTGAACAAAATCGTGATCAACGAGTACTCCAAGTCCTATTTGACCAAGGAGGTGGACACGGAAAATAAGGAGGGATACTTCGTAATCTACAAAAGATTAATAACACGGATCAGCAAGGTGATCAAAGACTTGAATGGCGATTATCCGTATCCTTCCAGTTTGGCGAGTACCATATTGGAAGGATCATTGCACCAATATTTTTTAAAGGAACATTTTTCGTCACTGACCGATTGCGATGACAACACCTCCCCTACGGAATACTTTATGGATCTGGTATTTAAATCCCTAAACGCTTAAATAAATGGCAAAAAAGATATTAACAGCATGGCAACGTCTTATAGGTTTGTTGCAGCTGGACAGGAAAGATGTGCTTCAAATTTTTTACTACGCCATTTTTGCGGGATTGGTAACCCTAACCCTGCCTTTGGGTATACAGGCCATCATTAACTTAATTCAGGGGGCCCAGGTAAGTACTTCTTGGATTATTCTGGTGATATTGGTAACCGTTGGTGTAGCCTTTGTAGGCGTCTTACAACTTATGCAAATCAGGATTATAGAGAATATTCAACAGAAAATCTTTACGAGGGCATCCTTTGAATTTGCATACCGTTTTCCGAAAATCAAGATGAGCGAGCTTAGAAATTTTTATCCCCCGGAACTGGCCAATCGCTTTTTTGATACCTTAAATGTGCAGAAAGGACTTTCCAAACTGCTGGTCGATTTTCCCACAGCTTTGCTCCAAATTATTTTTGGACTGCTTCTGTTGTCCTTTTACCATCCATTCTTCATCATTTATGGGATCTTATTGATCGCCCTGATCTATATCGTATTCAAGTTTACCATCCAAAGAGGTCTGGAAACTAGTTTGGACGAATCTAAAAACAAGTATAAGGTAGCTCATTGGATTCAAGAAGTGGCCAGGTCCATTGTTAGTTTTAAGCTTTCAGGCAGGACCAATCATTCCCTGCGTAAAAGTGATGATTTGGTCAATGGGTATTTGGTCGCTCGGGAAAGCCACTTTAGGATATTGGTTCTTCAATTTATACAGATGATCGGTTTTAAGGTTTTGGTAACGGCAGGATTACTATTGATAGGGGGACTTCTGGTACTAAACCAGGAGATGAATATCGGTCAATTTGTTGCTGCGGAAATCATTATTCTTTTGGTAATCGCCTCTGTGGAAAAGCTTATCCTTGGCCTAGAGTCCTTTTATGATGTGTTGACCTCACTGGAAAAACTGGGTCAAGTGGTGGATAAGGAGTTGGAACCCCAACAGGGTGAAAAACCCTTTAAGGAGCACGAAGGGTTTACGGTAGAATTGGACAGGGTCACTTATAAGGCCCCTGGAACCAATAAAAAAATAATCGATAACGTATCCCTGACCATTAGCCCCACCTGCACCATATTACTACAAGGCCCCAATGGATCGGGAAAGACCACCTTGCTACGGCTCATAGCGGGAATCATAGAACCGGACGAGGGCGATATCTTTATCAATGATGTTTCCTTGAGCGGCCTTAACCTTAATTTTTATAGGGCGCACCTTGGCCAGTCGCTCACCGAGGAGTCTCCTTTTGAGGGCACAATTTTGGAGAACATCACTTTTGGGGATGAAAGTATTCCTATGGAGGACATTTATTGGGCCATGGAAAATACCGGACTTACCCAATTTGTAAAGGAGCAACCGCAGGGCCTAAAAACCATTATATATCCCGAAGGAAAACAAATTCCGTATACGGTTTCGAAAAAGATCGTGTTGGCACGAAGCATTGTAAGAAAGCCGAGACTTATTATTCTAAAAGATCCTTTGGATCAGTTCGATGAAAAGGAAGCCGAACGAATTATGGACTTCCTTACCCATAAGGACAGTCCATGGGCATTAATGGTAGTAAGTCAGAATCCTAAGTGGATAGCACGATGTGGCCGAATCCTTACTCTGGAAAAAGGCCAAATAACTAGCGAAAAATAGAATCTATGTTAAACATTTCAAGAAACAGCGTTAACAAAAATGTGGATTTGAGCGGATATAAATCCACTGAAAAGGTCTTCCATAGAAAGCACTATAAGCATTTTAACAGATTCCTCACGGGTTTTGCCATAGCTTTTATAATCATCCTGTTCTTGCCATGGACCCAGAATGTTACGGGAGAGGGCTACCTTACTACCCTTACCCCGGATCAAAGACCACAAACAATCCAATCTCCCATTCCGGGCAGGATCGAGAGATGGTACGTTAAAGAAGGGGATTTTGTCCAAAAAGGAGATACCATATTGCACATTTCCGAAATAAAAAACGAGTACTTCGACCCGATGTTAGTCGAAAGAACCGGACAACAGATCAAAGCTAAATCCATGTCCGTACTTTCATACCAGGAGAAGGTAAAAGCCCTGAACAACCAAATTAGTGCACTTGAGAAGGAACGAGGCCTAAAATTGGAACAGGCCAGAAACAAACTCCTCCAAGCAAAATTGAAAGTGCAAAGCGATAGTATCGATCTTGAGGCGGCAAAAACCAATATTACAATCGCCAACCGGCAATTTGATCGTACTTCACAGTTGGAGAGCGAAGGTTTAAAAGCAGTAACCGATGTGGAGGAAAAACGATTGAAGCAGCAGGAGACCCAGGCCAAACTGATTTCACAGGAAAACAAATTATTGGCCAGTAAGAACGAGGTAATCAACGCCCAGGTGGAGATAACCCGGGTGCAGGCGGAATATGCGGATAAAATCGCCAAGGCCCAAAGTGATAAGTTTACCGCCCAGTCCAATCAATTCGATTCCGAGGCCCAAGTCACCAAACTGGAGAACGAATTTACCAATTATGAAATACGGAACGACCTGTATTATATCCGAGCACCCCAAACAGGATTCATAAACAAGGCCATACAGTCCGGTATAGGGGAAACCTTTAAGGAAGGGGACCAATTGGTAGGTATTATGCCGGCAGAATATGAGATGGCGGTGGAAACGTTTGTAAGGCCCATAGATCTCCCCTTGATACATTTGGGCGAAAAGGTACGTATCCAGTTTGATGGTTGGCCCGTAATTATATTTAGTGGTTGGCCTAATCTATCGTATGGTACGTATGGGGGTGAAGTAGTGGCCATTGAAACCTTCATTAGTGACAATGGTAAATATCGGGTGTTACTGGCACCGGACTCCGACGATCATCCTTGGCCAACAGATTTAAGGGTAGGTTCTGGTGCCAATACCATAGCGCTCTTGGAGGACGTTCCCATCTGGTTCGAGTTGTGGCGACAACTGAACGGCTTTCCGCCAAATTACTACCAGCCAGAAGGTGATAAAATGGCTAATGCCGATAAAAAATAGCTATGGGAAGGCGTCTTATTTTTTTTGTCCTCATCTTATGTGCGACAACGGTGGGCCATGGTCAAGAGCTGGATACGTTAGTCCTCAATTTTAGGGAGTATTTGGGATACGTAAAAAAGTACCACCCGGTGACCAAACAGGCCGAATTGAATATAGATATCGGTCAGGCCAACTTGATGAAGGCACGTGGCGGCTTTGACCCAAAAATCGAAGTGGATTATGACCGTAAGGAGTTCAAGGGATTGGAATACTACGACGAACTAAATGCCACTTTTAAGATACCAACATGGTACGGGATTGAACTAAAAGGCACTTTTGAGCAAAACGATGGGGATTTTCTAGACCCCTCCTTGTCCGTGCCGGAGGACGGTCTCTACAGTGCCGGCGTATCCGTTTCACTAGGTAGGGGATCTTGGATAAATGAACGTATGGCCACCTTAAAACAGGCCAAGTTTTTTAGGGAACAGACCAAGGTGGATCGCGATCTTTTGGTAAACCAAATATTGTTTGAAGCTTCATTGGCCTATTTCGATTGGCTGCTGGCCTATAAGGACGCGCAAATATTCAGAAACTTTTTGACCAATGCACAAACGCGTTTTAATGGTATTAGAAAAAGTGCTCTGGCCGGGGATATTGCGGCGATTGATACTGTGGAAGCCAAAATTGCCGTCCAAAATAGGGCATTGAGTTTGGAGCAGGCTAAAGTAGAGCTGATCAAGGCCTCATTGGACCTCTCCAACTTTTTATGGCTAAACGATAATATTCCAGTAGAGCTGCAACCCAATGTAATCCCGGACGTGGATGTGGAGGCCGACATAGATAATACCTTGGAAATCCTAGGAAGACCTTTGGATAGTTTTAATCTTGAGAATCACCCTAAATTACGTTCTTTGGGCTTTAAGATCGATGGATTGGAAGTGGACAAGCGCTTAAAGACCAATAAATTACTTCCACAAATTGATTTGGAATATAATTTTTTGACCGAGACGCCTGAATTTATCGACTCCTTTCAGCTGGAAGAATATAAAGGTGGGGTAACTTTTAGGCTTCCACTTTTTTTGAGAAAGGAACGTGGCGATTTACGATTGGCCAAATTTAAATTGCGGGATGCCCAATTTGAGCTGGACAATGCCCAGGTGCAGATCCAAAATAAAATTTTGGGCATTTACCGGGAATTGGAATCCTTCGACACCCAAAATGTTTTAATCGATGATATCGTAAACGACTATCGGACCTTGCTTTCCGCAGAAGAGCGTAAGTTTAGTTTTGGGGAAAGTTCCTTATTTCTGATCAATACTAGGGAGAGCCGACTTATAGATGCCGAGTTAAAACAGAACGAGGTACAGAATAAATTCTTTACGGCCAAGGCCAAATTGTTCAATAGTTTGGCGCTTAATCCAGGGAACCTTTAATTAGGGAGAACACTGGGTGCTCTGGTGATAAGTCATCATATCCGTTTGGGAGGATCGGATATGGGATCTTCAAAACTGCGGCTTTTTTATTCGCTAACTTATTGGTAATTCTTACGACTAACTTAGCTCTTCATCGCAACATAAAAGATACTGAATACCATTCGTAAAGGTTATCCTAACATTCCCTCGGGCGTATGGAGGCAAATCACATCGTTTGTTAAAATAATAGTAATACTATTGAATCTTAAAAGTTTAACTAGTGATTAACATAGTAATGCTTTTAACATCAAATCAAACGCAGTATCTTTGCACTGTAATTAAAATGGAGCTGATTCCTTAAGTAAAGGTTTCCAGTTAAAAGGGGTTCAGCTTTTTTAAATGAAAATTATGAAGAAGGAAATTATACTTCCGTTTCCGGGGTATGAGAAAAATGCTAAACTCAGTTCAAAAGCTGCAGTTGATGAAATTTCAATTCGGCCTGGGATGTCATTTCGCCTCGGTAAACCTTCCAATTTATACTATGAATTCATTTATGCCTCACTGCATTTTGAAAGGCATACGCTAGCGGATTTGAAAAAAATGCTAAAATTCAGAGGGCTTGAGGTTCAGGCCGTAAGTATCCTGAAAATGAAGGATGGCAGTAAAATTGCCTCATTGTCCCGATCGGACGGAAAGGCTTTTTCCGAAACTATGGTGAGGATCTTTGCCGATGTCACCAAAAGCTTGAAGTCCAGGGAGTTGCTTTTCCAAACTTTTTGACTACATAATTCCATTAATATTCCTAAGAACAAATAATAGAACTACACATGATACCAAATTGCTACATGAAATCATTAATTATTGTAACGGCCTTATTTTTTGGGGCGATGGAGACTTATGGTCAAAGGAACAACGAACAGGTCCCTGCAAACGACATTGATTTAAATACAATTGTCTATATCGCCAATGAGGATCCTATAGTGTTGGACTTTGACCATTATCTTTATTTACCGGAAAACTTCAATCCCTACCACGGCATGGTATTGGAGTTGGAAGATATAGTTTATTTGGAGTGTGATGACGAAAACGACTTTGAGCCCGTGCTTCTTCTTCCCTAGTTTGTCGCAATAGGGCATCGGCGTCAGGTCTTTGGCATGTATGCATACAACCTCTCAAAACCCTGGAACTGGGTACAAGTGGCTATTTGTAAGTATTTTTCCATTTTTCCTACCAATGTAACCCAAGTTACCACATCAAAACTACGGGAGCAGTAAATTTGTTTTTAAAACCAAGCAATAATGGAGACAATGGTACACAATAAGGCAGCACAATTAATACAGGAAAGATTGCCCTTGGCCCTGTCCTATGGAGAATATCGGTCTTTGGTCGGCCAATTGGCGGCCGAAGGCAGGTCTACAGGTCCTAAGCAGACCGAGGCGTTGGCAAATTACACCCTACTTAATGATAAACGGATGAAGCGTTTTGATAAGACCGTAAAGATCGATGACCAAAGTGCTAAGATTATTTCGGCCATACAAAGAAAAATCACTTTTCTTGTACTTACGGAAAGTTGGTGTGGCGATGCCGCGCCAACCTTGCCCGTAATGAACAAGATATCGGAAATGAACCACAATATTTCCCTTAAGATTTTACTTCGTGACGAAAATCTTGAATTGATGGAACAGTTCTTGACCCATGGAACGCTTTCCATCCCTAAACTTATCATAGTGGAGGATGCCACCGGTAACGTTTTGGGGGATTGGGGACCCAGGCCCAGCACGGCCACCGAAATGGTCCAAGAATTTAAGGAAACCTTCGGAACTCTGACTCCGGAATTCAAGCAAGACCTTCAAATCTGGTACAACAAGGACAAGGGAACAACCACACTCAAGGACATCCTAACGAGGCTTCCCTTGAAATAGATAGGTAATCGTACCTTTTTGGATAGCTTTTGTAGAGGAATTGAATTTGGCCTTTAACGCATAGGTGATGGCGTTATCCACCAGACATCCATTGGAGGTCCCTGAACTTTTTGCGTTAAAATCAGCTTCAAGAACATTGCCCAGGCCATCTACCTTGATATTGATAACGACTTTTCCTCCTTCTATGCAGGTGTATATAGGCGGGGGGAGTCTATAGTTGTTGCGCCCCACCAAGGAGTAGGAAACTGAGGTTCTTCTTTTGGCCAAATTGTTGGTGAATTCTTGTTTCTGCGCCTCTTTTTCACCTAATAATTGTTTTTGTTCTTCCCTTCTTTTTGCGAGTTCCTTCACCCGTTCCGCGTATTCGGAATCGGCCAACATATCAGGGGATTCACCATCGGAAGCCGCCTTTTGTTCTTCCATAAGCTCTTCCAAGGTCTTTAGGGGTTCGGGATTGCCATAGCTGGGCTTCGCATCTTCATTAAGGGCCATGTGGCTTTTAACGGGGTCTGTTTCCTGCAATTCTTCCAGCTTTTTTTCTTCCTCCTGGATCAGTTCTTCCAGGACCTCTTCGTCCAATACCATTTCAACCACATATTCCTCGGTCTGTTGCTGGCCTAAATGAATGTTATAAAGCCCCAACACTAAGATTCCCATCGAAAAGAAGGTAATCAATAGTGATAATTGTTGGCGGTTTAGATCCATAGTAAAGCTATAACCGAGATTTTATGGAAATATTTTAAATTTTATTGAACGAATGCCCATTGTTGGCAAAATTCTAGTGGGTATTGCCCTCTCCTAGCATCATGTCACTAAATGTAATGGGGTCAACGGCTTTATTTACGTTGTAATCACCTATTTTGGTTCTTCTTAGGCGGGACAAATGTCCACCGGAACCGAGGGCCTTTCCAAAATCATGTGCCAACGAACGAATGTAAGTGCCCTTGCTGCAGACGACACGAAATTCCAATTTTGGCAATTCCTCAGGGTCGATTTCAAATTCGTAAATAATCACTTTTCTTTTTGTAATGTTCACTTCCTTCCCTTCCCTGGCAAATTCATACAATCGTTTTCCATCCTTTTTTAGGGCCGAAAAAACAGGAGGTAGCTGCTCAATACCTCCTGTGAATTGATTTATGGTTGAAGAAATGGTCTTCTTGGTAATATGATCGGTGGCAAAGATCTGATCGACATCGGTCTCCAAATCGTAGGACGGCGTAGTAGCCCCCAAAGTGATGGTGCCCGTATATTCTTTTTTTTCGCCCTGCAAATTCTGGATTTTTTTGGTAAAACGGCCCGTACAGATCAATAAAAGCCCAGTCGCTAGGGGATCTAAAGTGCCGGCATGCCCTACTTTTATCTTCTTAAGGTCAAACCTTTTCCTTAGGGTCCACCTAATTTTGTTCACCGCCTGGAAGGAGGACCACCCCAAGGGTTTGTCGATCAAAAGAAGTTGACCGTTTAAAAAATCTTCTTTGGTCAGGGTCTCCATGTTAAGATTACTTGAAGGGATTTGTAATGGCCATACGTACTTGACTTGTCTACCCCCAAAGACCATACCCAATTGCCAGAAGCCCAACAATTAAGCAATAAATGGCAAAGTAGGTGAGCTTACTGTTCCTCACCAACTGGATCATCCATGTACATGCTACCAGGCCAGCAATAAAAGCTGCAATAAAACCAGCTCCCATTCCCGCAACATTTTCACTTTGGAAATTAAGCTCGCCGCCCATAACATCCTTTGCCATTTTGCCGAAAATCAAAGGAACCACCATTAAAAATGAGAAACGGGCAGCCTTGGTCTTATCCACTCCCAGCAGCACGGAAGTGGCAATGGTAGCACCACTTCTGGAAATACCGGGCAGCATAGCTATGGCCTGGGAGATGCCTACGATGAAGGCTTTTGGAAAGTTAACCTCCCTAGCGGTATCCTTGGCCTTGTCCGCAAAATATAAGAGCACTGCGGTAATAAGCAGCATAAAGCCTACAAATTGGATGTCCCCACCAAAAAATGCCTCCAATCTTTCCTCAAAAAAGAGTCCGGCAAATGCCGCCGGAATCATGGAAACAATAATTTTCAACGAGAATTGGGTTTCTTCGTTCCATCTAAACTTGAATAGGCCGGCCAAAATTTCCCAGACGTCCTTTCTAAAGACCACAAGAGTGCTTAATGCTGTGGCAAAATGGAGTACCACCGTGAACAACAGACTTTCCTCTGGAATGGAGTTGTCGCCCAACAAGGCTTTGCCCAATTCCAGGTGTCCAGAGGAGGACACGGGAAGAAACTCGGTCAGACCTTGAATAATGCCTAGAATTATGGCATCAAGTGTATCCAAAATTAGTTACGTCGCTTATGGGGGTTTAACAAGATGGCGTAAACTTCTATTCCTAGCCCGATCAGGACCAATGTAGGCGCCAGGCGAATCCTTCTAAAATTGTAGATGTCCTCATTAAAAACGTTGGGATCATCGCTTCCACCTCCGCTCATTAGAATAAAGCCCAAAGCAATAAACGCTATCCCGATGAACATGAATAGATAATTCTTTCGCTGGAAGATGAATTCCGGCTTTGGTGGATTACCAGTGCCGTTCTTTTGTTTTTTTCCCATATGCAAAGCTAATAATATAATTGGTCCGTTTTTAGGTTAAGGAAACGTTGCGTGGCAAAATATGTGCTGATAAACGAAATAAACACCCCAAGTAAAAACACACTGCCAAAGAGACCGACTAGCATCGTGCTATCGTTAAAAAGACCTAGTTCTGGAAAGTTGCGGTCCATGTAATACAATACTCCAAACAAAACCAAAAGTGCCAATAGCGCACCCAGCATTCCCAACTTTATATTATTCCATATAAAGGGTCTGCGAATAAAGGTTTTAGTGGCCCCGACCATTTGCATGGTCTTGATAATAAATCTCTTGGAATAAATGGACAATCGTATAGAACTGTTGATCAGTAAAACGGCAATAAAAGTGAAAATGGCACTGGCCACCAAAATCCAAAAACTGACCTTTTGTACATTCTCGCTTAATAGACCCACCAAGGGTTCGTCATAACTCACCTCATCCACATAATTCTTTTTGGTGAGCTCGGCGGCAATTTCCTCAATTTGAAGTGGCGAAACAAAATCGGCATTAAGGTTCACATCGATTGAATTTTTAAGTGGATTGTAACCCAAAAAATCCAAAAAGTTCTCCCCTATTTCTTCACTGTGCGTTTCTGCGGCCTCTTCTTTGGTAACATAGGTGGCGGATTTGGTATATTCCGCCATGGCCAAACTTTTTTGCAGTTGATCGACTTCCACTTCTTTTGCACTATCCTTTAAAAATACGGACAGGGTAATTTGCTCCTTAAAATGATCGGCCATTTTATTGGTGTTTAGGACCAACAGCCCCAAGACTCCCAATAGAAACAGTACTAGCCCGATACTGAGTACCACGGAAAAATACGAGGAGATCAATTTACGTCTTTGGTACTGTTCAAAAGATTTGCCCATAGCACTTTATCAGAGGTGTAAAAATAGGAAAGTAAATTGAATAAACTTATTTTTGCCCGTACGCATCAGACCTGTCAGGTTTTCAAAACCTGACAGGTCTAAAACTGAAATATGAGCTATAGTTTTAGGGAAATTGAGGCCAAGTGGCAAAAATTTTGGACGGAACAGCAGACCTTTAAGGCCGAGAATGATGTTAAAAAGAATAAATTCTATGTCCTGGATATGTTCCCTTATCCCTCTGGGTCGGGATTGCATGTGGGCCATCCCTTAGGCTATATCGCCAGCGATATCTATGCACGCTACAAGCGGCATAAAGGATTTAACGTATTGCATCCCATGGGCTATGATTCTTTTGGATTACCTGCGGAGCAATATGCTATCCAAACTGGTCAACACCCCGCTGTTACCACGGAAACCAATATTGCTAGATATAGGGAGCAGCTGGACAAATTGGGGTTTTCTTTCGATTGGAGCCGGGAGGTCCGCACTTCGGACCCCAAATACTACAAATGGACACAGTGGATTTTTATTCAATTGTTCAGATCGTGGTATAATACGGATACAGATAGGGCAGAGACGATCGACGATTTGATTGCGCAGTTTGAACAAGATGGAAATACTGGGGTGCATGCCTCTTGTGATGCGGATACACCCCAATTTTCAGCAACCGATTGGGCAAGTTTTTCGATAAAGGAGCAACAAGAAATACTGCTCAAGTACCGATTGACCTACTTGGCGGATACAGAGGTCAATTGGTGTCCGGCCTTGGGAACCGTATTGGCCAATGATGAAATTGTAAACGGCGTATCGGAACGGGGAGGCCATCCTGTTATCCGAAAGAAGATGACCCAATGGAGCATGCGGATTACGGCCTATGCCCAAAGGTTGTTGGATGGACTGGACAAAATTGATTGGCCTCAACCCCTTAAGGATTCCCAAACTAATTGGATCGGTCGATCAGAAGGGGCAAGCGTGAAATTCAAGGTACAAGACCCAACCTTGGACCACCCTCGGAGACTTTCATCCGAGACTTTCATAGAAGTTTTTACTACCAGACCTGATACCATATTTGGAGCTACCTTTATGACCTTGGCCCCCGAACATGAATTGGTCGATCAGGTTACCACGCCGGAACATAGGAAAGACGTGGAAGCCTATGTACAAGCCACTGCCAAACGATCGGAACGGGATCGGATGACCGATGTGAAGTCCATTACTGGAGCCTTTACCGGGGCGTTCGCCGAGCATCCCTTTACCAAGAAACCAATTCCCATTTGGATAGGCGACTATGTACTGGCCGGTTATGGGACCGGAGCCGTGATGTCCGTTCCTTGTGGGGATCAACGCGATTACGATTTTGCAAAACATTTTGGGATACCCATTCCCAATATTTTCGAAGGTGTGGATATTTCGGAGGAGGCATTTGCCGATAAGGAGCGGACCATTATCGCCAATTCCGAATTTTTAAACGGATTAAATTATAAGGAGGCGACCACGAAAATTATTGCTGAACTTGAAAAAATAGGGGCTGGAAAGGGCAAGATAAATTATCGCTTGCGCGATGCAGTCTTCAGTCGTCAACGGTATTGGGGAGAACCCTTTCCGGTGTATTATGATGCAGATGGCATGCCGCAAATACTCGACGAGAAATATCTACCCCTGGAATTACCGGAAGTAGAAAAATACCTCCCCACGGAAACAGGAGAACCTCCTTTGGGCAATGCCACCCATTGGGCATGGGACAGAACCGCCAACGAGGTGGTCGAGAATGTGTTAATCGACCATAAGACGGTATTTCCATTGGAGCTGAACACCATGCCCGGTTGGGCGGGAAGCTCCCAATACTTTAATCGCTATATGGACCCTCAAAATACGGAGGAAATCTTTTCTCCAGAAGCCGTAAACTATTGGCAGGACGTGGATTTATACATTGGGGGCAGTGAACATGCTACAGGACATTTATTGTATTCCCGTTTTTGGCAGAAGTTCATGTTTGACAGGGGTTGGGTGACAGTTGATGAATATGCCCGAAAACTGATCAACCAGGGAATGATAACAGGGACGAGTGCATTTGTCTACAGAGAGGAAGGCACAGGTTCCGTTATTTCCAAAGGATTGATCGGCGAAAAAAGGGTGACTCCCATTCATGCCGATGTGGCTTTGGTCAATACTTCGGACGAATTGGATGTAGAAGCATTCAAAAAGTGGCTTCCAGACTATCGGGATTCGGAATTTGTTTTAGAAGGGGGTAAATATGTCGTAGGGCGTGAAGTGGAAAAAATGTCCAAATCCAAATATAACGTAGTCAACCCGGATGAGATTTGTGAAAGCTATGGGGCGGACAGTCTGCGCTTGTATGAAATGTTTCTTGGGCCTTTGGAACAATCCAAACCTTGGAATACCGCCGGGATCACAGGGGTGCATTCTTTTCTGAAAAAACTATGGCGCCTGTACCATTCCGGTCCGGACAGCACATTTTCGATATCGGAGGATGCGCCGTCCAATGATAATCTAAAGACCTTGCACAAGACCATAAAAAAAGTGGAGGAGGATATTGAAAACTTTAGTTTCAATACCTCGGTCTCCACATTTATGATCTGTGTCAACGAACTTTCGGCACAGAAATGTAAGAGCCGGGAAATCCTGGTACAACTGGCTATTCTCATATCGCCCTATGCACCCCATATTGCCGAGGAGCTTTGGCATAAAATGGGCCACGCCGATTCGATCAGCTATGCTGCCTTTCCCCAATTCGAAGCTGGTCATGTGACCGAAAGCAACAAGGAATACCCCATCTCCTTTAACGGGAAAATGCGCTTTACCCTACAACTCCCCTTGGATATGGACCGAGAGGAAATCGAGAAAACGGTAATGGCACACGAAAAGACCCAACAACAGTTGCAGGGCCGAACACCCAAAAAAATTATAGTGGTTCCCGGGAAGATCGTAAATATCGTGGGATAAGTCGATTTTTGTCGTATTTCCATAAACTAGGACATAACAAACCCGTCTAGCGTACATTTTGTCAGTATTTGTCACACCAAAGAGGTCCATAATTCCCTATGGAAACATTGGCGGGGTTTTTGCTTTATTGAACCGGAATTGTTCCTTTAAAAAGGAATCTTTTTTACCTTTAGTACAACTATTAAAACAGAAAAATTATGATGGGATATTATATATTGATCGGTGCCATTGCCCTGGTGAGCTGGGCGGTAAGTGCAAAATTAAAGAGTAAGTTCAGGCACTACTCCAAGGTGCATTTGCGCAATGGGATGAGTGGGGCCGAAATTGCCGAAAAGATGTTGGCGGATCATGGGATCCGTGATGTAAAGGTAATCTCTACCGCAGGGATGCTTACGGATCATTACAATCCTAGAAATAAAACGGTAAACCTAAGCGAAGGGGTCTATAGTCAACGCAATGCCGCAGCGGCCGCGGTGGCGGCACATGAATGTGGTCATGCCGTTCAACACGCCCAGGCCTATGAATGGTTAACGCTCCGCTCCAAACTGGTTCCCGTAGTAAGCATTACCTCAGGAATGTCCATGTGGGTTGTCTTTGGAGGATTGATGTTAGGAGCTGCCGCTGGCGTAGGACTAGGGTACTACATCGCGGTGGCGGGATTGGTCATGATGGCTTTGGCTACCTTGTTCAGTTTTGTAACCTTGCCCGTGGAGTACGATGCCAGTAAAAGGGCCTTGGTATGGTTAAAGCAGAAGAACATGGTGACCCAACAAGAATATAAAGGTTCCGAGGATGCCCTAAAATGGGCGGCCCGTACCTATTTGGTGGCTGCCATTGGTTCATTGGCCACTTTGGTCTATTGGGGATTGCAGGTTTTTGGAGGAAGGGATTAATTCCCCTTGAATAATTAAATAGAACCTGTCTTGTTTAAGAAGCTTGACAGGTTTTTTTATATCAGTCGATATGGAAGTAGACATTACAATAGGTTTGGCCACAATCGATGATTTGCCCGCTTTGCAAAGAGTAGGAGAGCAATTATTCGATTATCCGCTCAAACCCAAGCAAACTATCGAATTTTTGGAGGATAGACGGCATCATTTGATCCTAGCCTATCACAGGGATGAGGTAGTGGGAATGGCCTCCGGATTCCACTATGTTCATCCGGATAAAGACCCCCAGCTTTTTATAAATGAACTAGCCGTGTTAGAAGAATTTCAAGGTAAGGGTATTGGTCGAAAGTTGACCAAGTTTTTGGTGGAATATGCCAGGGAATTGGATTGCAAGCAAGCATGGGTAGCTACGGAAAGATTTAATATTGCGGCACAAAAGGCCTATTTGGCTGCCGGAGGAGTCTTGGTAGAGGAACCCATTGTTCATATTGAATTCAACGGTTAGATCGAAATTTGCCGATCGATCTGTTGGGCCAGTGAAATAAAGGTTTCCGTCCGGGAGACCCCTTCAATTTGTTGTATCTCCTTGTTGAGGACATACATCAGGTGCTCATTATCCCGGCAAAGCACTTTGATAAGGATGGACCAGTTGCCGGTGGTATAATGACATTCCAGCACTTCGGGTATTTTTTCCAATTGCTTTACGGCTATAGGATTGCTCATGGCCTTGTCCAGATAGATGCCTATGTACGCCATGGTAGTATAGCCCATGGCCTTGGGATTAATAACAAATTTGGATCCCGCCAATAGTTTCGAAGCTTCCAGTTTCCGAAGTCTTTGGTGTACGGCAGCACCGGAAATACCAATATTTCGTGCAATTTCCAAAATAGGTTTACGGGCATCCTCCATGAGAAACCTTAATATTTTTTTGTCGATACCGTCTATTTTTATTTTTTCGTTATTGGATTTCATGCTAGCTATTTCAATATGAAGATAAAATTATGAAATTAGCGCAAATAGATAACCACCTGTAGTACCGTGATTTCTACAATAGACTGGGAAGTGCCCAAAAAAATCCGAAGTATCGCCTAATCAAAGCGGCTTAACTTGCGACGGAATCCGGGTTGTATCCCAAATAGGGTACCTTAAACTCTTTGAAGACCACACCGAGCCGTTCAAGTTCGGAGAGAATGGGTTCGTAAACTTCCTGGGTAATCGGAATCTGTACACCTGGGCTCGCAATGTCCTTGTTCAATATCAAGATAGTCGCTATAGCAACGGGGAGCCCTACCGTTTTGGCCATGGCCGTGTGACTATGATTTTCCCCAATAACCACCATATTGGCATCTATTTGCCGCTTTTCCCCGGACAATTCATATCCGAATTTATGGTACATAACGATCATGTCCTTGTCATCTTGGGTCAACGTCCAACTGTCTTCGAGTATGCTTTGGAGTACCTGTGCCGGGGTTGCATGATCTCTTTTAATGGTCTTTTTGGCGCTGAATATGTCAAGTTCCAGCAATTTGCCCCAAATACTATCGTCCTGGTCGATTTTTAGATAGTGTCTCAATTTAAGTTCTACGGAGTCCGTGGGGGAATAGGGAAGAAATAGATTGACGAATTCACGATAGGACATGCCCTTGGAATTTTCAATGGTATAGCTATCATCCGTCATACCTAGTTGGACGAACAAGTTCCAGGCTTTGGAAAATCCGACCCTGCGCATAGTTCCCCGATACAAGGTCAGGACATCCTCCAGGCCGTAGGCCTTTCTATAATCCAGGGAATCCCTATTGGCGTAGCCTTCAAACCGCCCATAACCCTCAATTTCAAAAAATTCCGTTCGTCTAAAGAGCTTGTGGTAAGGGATATATTTATAGGTCCCTTCCTGGATGAATTTGGCGGCGCCACCTTGTCCGGCCAATACCACATTTCTGGGATTCCAACTAAATTTATAATTCCAAAGATTGGTATCGCTTTCTGGCGCCACCAGCCCTCCGGTAAAGGATTCGAATAACAGCATTTTTCCTCCTTCTTGCCTAATTCGGTCGATGACCTGCATGGCGCTCATATGGTCTATTCCCGGATCGAGCCCCATTTCATTCATAAAGACCAGTCCTTTTTTCTTGACTTTTTGATGCAGTGCCCGGATTTCCGGACTAACATATGAGGCGGTTACCAGGTGCTTTCCAAATGCAAGACAGTCCTGGGCTACGTTACCGTGCATGCGAGCTGGAAGCATGGAGACCACGATATCGCAATTTTTGATGGCATTTTTGCGGTCCTCTTCCTTAAAAATGTCCAGTTGGAGCAGGGAGCTGCAAGGATGCTGTCGTACCCAATCCGAAACATGATGTAGGTTAATGTCGGCTATGGTGATGTGGAGCTGTTGGGAAGCGGCCTTTTCCAAGAGGTAATCCATCAGATAGGGAGTGGATTTTCCCGCCCCAATAATCAATATTTTACGCAACATAGGCTACACATCATTAATTTTATGAAAGTAAGAAGTACTAAGGTATCAAATTGTTACATTTATAAAAAAAGAGACTTGATAAGTTATGAACAGAACAATTTTTTTAACGGGATCAGTTTTAGGGTTGCTTGCAGTCTTGCTGGGGGCTTTTGGAGCGCATGGACTTGAAAAGTTAATTGCACAGGATGCCTTGAATACTTTTGAAACCGGTGTGAAGTATCAAATGTATCATTCGCTATTTTTACTGCTGTTGGCCCAGAATACTCAAGTACCTCCACGAAATAAGACCCTAATATATTATTGTATTTTTTTTGGGACCCTTCTTTTCTCGTTCTCCATATACTTCCTGGCCACCAATAAACTTACGGGCTTTGATTTCCGATCCGTTGCGTTTTTGACACCCATGGGTGGAACCTTACTTATTCTGGGATGGCTGTTCCTTGGTCTTTTTGCTTTCAAAAAAGGTTTCCAAACCCCTTTGGAAGAATAGATTACCCCATATCCGGCTTTTTGCATCGCAACAAGATATGGCATAGGTTATGCGGATGGCTTACTTCTTGTTTACCGTAGTGATGTATTTTTGCAAAGCCATGGTCATAGAAGGTGTCTCGGGAGTCGGAGCCTTAATATCTATGCGAAGACCGGCATCCGTTGCCGCCTTTACCGTAGAATTTCCAAATACCGCAATTCGGGTATCGTTTTGTTCAAAATCAGGAAAGTTTTTCAGTAAGGACTCAATGCCGGACGGGCTAAAGAATACAAGTACATCATAATACACGTCCCTAAGATCGGATAGGTCGCTAATCACCGTTTTGTAGAAAATGCCCCTGGTCCAATTTATACCTACCTTGTCCAAGGTTTCCGGTATTATTGGTTTTAGCGAATCCGAGGAAGGGAGTAGAAAGGTTTCTTCCTTGTATTTTTTGAACAGGGGTACCAATTCGTTAAAGACCCTTTTGCCCACATATATTTTCCGCTTGCGGTATATCACATATTTTTGAAGGTAATAGGCGACTGCTTCGGACTGGCAGAAATACTTCATGGTGTCGGGCACCTTAAATCGCATTTCCTCGGCAATCCTAAAAAAATGGTCCACGGCATTCCTACTGGTAAGTATAATGGCCGTATAATTCTTAAGATCTATTTTTTGTTGACGTACGTTTTTTGCATCCACTCCCTCCACATGGATAAAGGGTCTAAAATCGACCTTTATCTTTTCCTTATCAATTAGTTTTGAATAGGGGGAATTTTCCATTTTCGGCTCTGGCTGGGATACCAAAATCGTCTTTACTTTCATTTATCCTAATATTTTAGATAACTTCCTATGATGAGGAAAGGCGCAATTTCGAGAGCGCAAAGGTACAAAATAAAATAGAAAAAATGGCTAGTGATAAATTTTTGATGATTCTTCAACACTGTAATCCAGCCTATTGTGTTTATCAAAAGAATTAAGAAAATGGATAAATAAACAACAAGCTTTGAATCTTTAATGATGTAGACCAAAACCATATTCGCCAAGAACATAACCGTGGCACTATGGTTCAGATAGGAGAGTTTTTTAAAGATGAGTTCCCCTATAAATTTGTTGATACCAAAAATAAAGCCACCGCCCAATTGCATCGCTATTTTTATAAGCATGAACAACAACAATCCGCCCAGGATAACGAGATACATTGCGGGATGGGAGTCCTTATCCTGCAATAGAAGGACCCTGGAGGAGAGAAAGATGAACAATGAAAAATTGATGAACTGAAAAAGGGTAAAAAAGATATGGAACCAATTCATCAATTTCTCCTTTTTGTTGTACATGAAAATGTATTTATTGTTAAAGGGAAGTATAATGAAATTTAGAAAGCGCGTATAAAAGAGGCTTTTGGCCACCACCACGAACAAAAGACTGCCAAACAATACGATGGTAATCCAGTCCATGTTCGAAATATTTCTATATATAGGCTCCATCAGTTCAATTTATTATTTCTTCCATTGAGGCCATACGGGAGGTCATTTTCGGAAATACCAATTCTAAAATACCCGGGATCCTTCATTTTTGGTTTTGGAAACTTGAAAGTAAATTGTAAGGTGTCCCGGGGCTCAAGGGATAGGATATTCTTTCTTATGGTTTGTACCGGCAGTGGCACAGTTTCCTTTACCTGCTTATAATCGTTTAGAAAAGCGATGTTAAATTTCAATTTTTTTAAGTCGATCTCCTTATCGTAGGGATTGTAAAGTTGAAAAAAATGGCCCTGCCCGTCGTTAAGGTCCCAAGACGTATCCTTGGTCAACACCTCCAATTTTCGAAACGATTCAAAATTTGGGATATATCGGGCCTTATAACTGGCCCCGTCCACCTTGGTAAAGGATAAATCCCCCTTATGTAAGTATTTGGAAACATAGAGTACCTTTTGACCTTGCACTTTTTGTTCAGAATCGTCAATGGAATATTGATTTCGACGGTACATATAGTTATTCAATGAAAGTGTTGGTTTTCCTGAGTAAAAGGCATACATGGGCGCGTTGCGGTAGGAGTTCTCAAAGATTACGGGGATATCGCCTATTTCGGAATTTAAGTCGTTTACCCATTGCCTGTTGCCGTGGGTTTCATAGTAAATGGGAAAAAAAGGTTTGTAAATAAGTCCTACCCGAAGAAAGAGCAGGATTACAATGGTAGCGATACCGGTCCTGTAGATCCATTTTCTAAGGGTAGGGTCTATTAACATGCGTTGGAAGGCAAGAACTGCCATGGGAATGGAAACCACAATAATCCACTGGGTTTGCACCCTTCGGTTAAAACTGGACAGGAAAAAGAAGAGCAATACTCCATAGGTTAGATATAGGAGTGCCTTAACAAATGGATTGGAGGGGCGCGACTTAAAAAGGGCCGTATACATCCAAGGAAAGGTTAGCCCGAAAATGGCTACCAAATTAATGAAAAAGCCCAAGGTATATTTTTCAAAGTTATATGCCCCGTTGGGCCTCTCATAGAGATGATATTTTATCGAAACAAAGTCATGTTCGTACAACCATATAAAATGTGGGATATAGCACACCAAGGCAACCAAAACGGCGAACCATGCCATTTTGTTGGTCACCAGCCTTAGATTGGATAGGAGAACAAAGAGGATAACCAACACAGCATGATACTTACTGTACATCAAGGCGGCCATTACAAGGCCCAACATGGCAGCTATAAAGTAGGAAGGTTTCTGGATAAATCGTTTATAGACCCAAAGGAATAGCGCCGTAAAAAACAATAAGGGCGTATCGGGCAGGGTGAAGAAACCATAGGCGTTCATTAAGGTCATCGAAAAGACCAAAACGAAGAAATGGATCACGTATTTTTGTTTTTCCGTGTCCTCAACCATAAGCCACAGTACCCAAAGTGTGCCCACGGACAACAGGCAGCCCATAAACCGGATTCCAAGCTCTCCCGAAAAAAACCAACTACTTATTTCTATCAATAGGGCTACCATGGGTGGGTGGTCAAAATAACCCCAGGCCATGCTTTGGGCATAGTGCCAATAATAGGCTTCGTCAAAAATGAGCTCTGTGAAATGTGCCTGAATCAGATTGAGGATTAAAACGACTCCGATAAGAAGAAGAAATAGCTTGGTTGGTCTAAGCGGCATGTACGAGCTTGATTTTGGCCAAAATTACAAATTCTGTGCATCATCCTGGTGGAACATTAGGCCTTATGTCGTTTTTCCACTCTGACGAAAACACTATTTTTGTCCAAACCCAACTGTGTCCATGCCAGAGAGCTTAGTCATCATTCCCACGTATAACGAGATTGAAAACGTAGGGGCCATTATCTCGGCCGTTCTTGAATTGGACGATAATTTCCATGTGTTGATAGTGGATGACAATTCGCCGGACGGAACGGCAACGGTGGTAAGAGGAATGCAAAGGGATTTTCCCGAAAGTCTATTCTTGGAGGTGAGAGAACAGAAATCAGGTCTGGGGACCGCATATATCCACGGATTTAAATGGGCCATAGCGCGGCAATATGATTATATTTTTGAAATGGACGCCGATTTTTCACACAATCCCACCGACCTTAAACGATTGCTTCGGGCTTGTAAAAATGAAGCCGAGGTGGCCGTGGGTTCTCGTTATAAAAAAGGGGTTAATGTAGTCAATTGGCCGCTATACCGGGTGTTGTTGTCCTATGGCGCCTCGTTCTATGTAAAAATGATAACCGGTATGCGTATTCATGATCCTACAGCAGGTTTTGTAGGCTACAGACGCTACGTTCTGGAAAATTTAAACTTGGATTCCGTTCGGTTCATAGGCTATGCCTTCCAAATTGAAATGAAGTTTCGTGCCTACCTTAAGGGATACAAAGTGGAGGAAATTTCCATCATATTCAAAGACAGGGAAAAAGGAAAATCAAAGATGAGTTCTTCCATTATAGGAGAGGCTATTTTTGGGGTATTCATGATGAAAATGCGCAGTCTTTTCCAAAAAAACAGATTTTAATATGAGCAGGCTATTGATAAAGAATGCCAATATTGTTAATGAAAATACAGTAGTGGAAGGTGATGTTCTGCTCGCGGAAGATCGTATTTCTAAAATAGGAAGGGACATCACGGATAAAGAAGCAAGGATCATAGAGGCCCGGGGCCAGTATCTTTTGCCTGGAATTATTGATGATCAGGTTCATTTTAGGGAACCCGGACTTACACATAAAGGAGATATCGCTTCCGAAAGTAGGGCGGCCTTGGCCGGAGGAATAACTACCTTTATGGAACAGCCCAATACCAATCCGCAAACTGTTACCATCCAACGCTTGGAGGACAAGTTTAGCAGGGCATCCCAAACTTCTTTTGCCAATTATTCCTTTCTATTTGGTGGCACCAATGACAACTTGGAGGAAATAAAGCGATTGGATAAGTTCGCCTGTTCCGGAATAAAACTGTTCTTGGGCTCCTCCACCGGAAATATGCTGGTAGATAACGAGGAGGTTCTAGAGCGGATTTTTAGAAATACGGAAATGGTCATTTCCACCCATTGTGAGGATGAGGCTACGATCAGAAGAAACCTGGCCCTGCACAAGGAAAGGTATGGAGAGGACATTCCCGTAGCGTTGCACCCCGTCATACGAAGCGAGGAAGCCTGTTATCTTTCCTCCTCCAAAGCCATAGCCTTGGCCAAAAGTACCGGCGCCAGATTGCATGTTTTCCATTTGTCCACGGGCAAGGAAACAGATCTTTTTCAGAACCATATCCCATTAAAGGAGAAAAAGATTACTTCCGAAGTGTGTATCCACCATTTGTGGTTCTCGGATAACGATTACGGGGATAAAGGCACCTTGATCAAATGGAACCCGGCTGTCAAGCAAGCGAGTGATAGGGAACAGCTTTGGGAGGCGCTTTTGGACGATCGCATAGATGTCATAGCCACGGATCACGCGCCACATACCATGCAGGAAAAGGATAATGTATACACTAAAGCTCCCTCGGGAGGTCCACTTGTGCAACATGCCTTGCCGGCCATGCTGGAAAAATGGAAAGAAGGCCGTATTTCCTTGGAAAAGCTGGTCCAGAAAATGTGCCATAACCCGGCCATCTTATTTCAAATAGAAGGCCGCGGATTTATTAGGGAAGGATACTTTGCAGATTTAGTTTTGGTGGACAGTGATTCCCCATGGAAAGTTTCCAGTGATACCATCTTGTACAAATGCGGATGGTCCCCTTTTGAGGGTAGTACATTTTCCTCCAAAATATCCCATACCTTTGTAAACGGCCATCTGGCCTATGAGAATGGCATATTCTCACCGAAAAGGAATGCCAGAAGATTGACTTTTGATCGGTAATATGAAAAGAGCTATCCCTATTATCCTACTTATTTTGCTGGTCTCCTGCGGGGAACAGTTAATGGAAAAACCCAAGGACCTGATTCCTCGGGATCAAATGGTTGAAATCCTTTTGGAACTGGCCGTAGTCAATGCCGCCAAGAACACCAATGTAGCCATTTTGAGAGAAAATCAGATTGAGCCAACGGAATACGTATTTAAAAAATACCATATAGATAGCGCACGGTTTGCAAGTAGCGATACCTATTACGCCTCCCTTCCCTGGGAGTACGAGGCCATATATAAGGAAGTGGAATCCAAACTGGAGAAGGAAAAGAAAATTCTTCAGGAAGCAAAAAAAATCAGTGACAGCTTAAAGGCCATCGAACTGGATAGGCGAAGGACCGGAAACAATTCCAAACCCAAAAAGATCAAGGATTCTCTTCCTTGAACTTCCCACAACTAAAAGCAATCACCTCCTCTAACGGTTCAAATTTAAGACCCAGGGCATCCTTTATTTTTTCACTGCTGTACAACTCCCTTTGTTTTAAGGACTTGATGGCGTTTTTGGTGATTCGTCTCCCCTTACCCGTAAACAGATTGCGTAACCAGTCAAAACATCTTCCCATTTCCAATTGCCAATATTTCAATGGTTTGGTCGGCTTTGGTTTACCCAAGGCTGGAGCCATTTGCTGCAGAATTTCCTTAAACGTCAGGTTTTGGGCGACGGTAATAAATCGTTCATTATGTATTTTGGAGTCCATTAGGGAAACCATGGTTTTTATGATGTCATGGATCGAAACGAAGCCGGTTCCACCGGGTGGGTAATAGGAATATCCCTTGTTGGCGGTGGCAAAAAGGTCTCCCGTCCCACCTTCCCAAAATCCGGGTCCTATGATTACCCCGGGATTGAGTATGACCACGGGAAGCCCTTCCTGGGAACCTCTCCAAACCTCCATTTCCGCCCAATATTTGGTAAGGGCATATACGTTGGCCTCTGTATCGGACCATTCGTTCTCCTCGGTCGCCAAGGCATCTCCAGAACTCTTCCCAATAGCACCTATGGTACTGGTGTAGCACAGTTTCCTAACCCCTTTCTCAATACAAAGATTGACAACATTCGCCGTTCCATTTACGTTGGTCCTATACAAGTGTTTGTAATCCCCGGGATCGAAGGAAATTAATGCAGCGGCATGATACACAATAGTTACACCCGCAAAGGCCATTTCCAGAGCGGGAATGTCGTTGAGGTCGGCTTCTATCCAATGAATTTTTTGAAAAAGGTCGTTTGCGTTTTCCACGTAATACGCAAACACTTTTTTTACCCGTTCCAAGTCACTTTGCGGTCTGTGTATCGCCTTTACGGCGTCATGGTTTTGCACCAAGTTAAGCAACAGATGTGCTCCGACCATTCCCGTGCCCCCGGTTACCAAAATCATGCCCTAAAGGTACATATTTGGTATGGATTAATTTGGTTTTCCGAAAAACCAAAACCATGGGATTTCCTTTTATATTTGCACAAATTGTAAAAGAGCGTGAACATGGCTTCCAATTTTGTGTCGGAATTGAAATGGCGGGGAATGCTGCACGATGCCATGCCGGGAACGGAGGAGCATTTATTGAGCGGTATGCAATCTGCCTATGTTGGCATCGACCCTACCGCGGATTCATTGCACATTGGGCATTTGGTGGGGGTAATGATGCTCCGGCATTTTCAATTGGCCGGACACAAACCCTATGCCTTGGTGGGTGGGGCCACAGGAATGATCGGGGATCCCTCGGGGAAGTCGGCCGAACGCAATCTATTGGACGAGGCCACCTTGCGATTGAATCAGGAGGCCTTAAGGGCGCAGCTGTCCCGATTTCTCGATTTTGAAAGTACATTGGACAATGCTGCTGTACTGGTCAATAACTACGATTGGATGAAGGACTTTTCGTTTTTGGACTTTATTCGGGAGGTGGGCAAGCATATCACCGTGAACTACATGATGGCAAAGGATTCGGTACGCAAAAGACTTTCCTCGGAATCCAGTGAGGGGATGTCCTTTACCGAGTTTACTTATCAATTGGTTCAAGGATACGATTTTTTGTACCTCTATCGGCACCACAACTGCACCTTGCAAATGGGCGGTAGTGACCAATGGGGCAATATAACCACGGGAACCGAACTCATTCGTAGGATAGCCGGTGGAAAGGGCTACGCCCTTACCTGCCCATTGATTACCAAGGCGGACGGCACCAAGTTTGGTAAGACAGAAGGAGGAAATATTTGGTTGGACGCCCATCGGACATCACCCTATAAGTTTTACCAATATTGGTTGAACACCTCGGACGAGGATGCGGAAAAATACATCAAGATCTTTACCTTTCTTTCCAAGACCGAAATCGAGGACTTGATTCATGAACACCAAGGTGCACCACATTTCAGGAGTCTACAAAAGCGTTTGGCCGAGGAAATTACCTTAATGGTTCACTCCCGGGAGGATTTGGACAATGCCCTTACTGCTAGTGGGATTCTTTTTGGGAAATCCACATCACAGGATTTGAAACAGTTGGATGCCAAGACCTTTTTGGATGTTTTTGAAGGGGTTCCCCAAAGCAATATTTCTAGAAAAGACTTGGAAAATGGACTGGATATGATCGGGGCACTTTCTGCCAGGACTGGATTTTTGGGCTCCAACAGTGAGGCAAGAAGGGAACTGAAACAGAATTCGATTTCGGTAAACAAGGAAAAGGTAGGTGAAAGCTATGTCCTTACCACAGATGATTTGATCAAGGAGAAGTACGTTCTTCTGCAACGCGGTAAAAAGAACTATTTCATTTTGGTAATGGAATAAACGATTCGCTAAAGAACCATCAAATTACATCCCCGTATATCCGAATGGTCAAAACGACCTAAAACCTCAAAACTGCCATCTGCGTAGGTCTTCCCCAAATCTTGTGTGGCTATAAAGGAACATGAGTGATAATTGGCCAAATCAATAATATTGATGCCTCCGGTTTTTTCGTTCGTTTGTAGCGATAAGGGATCTTCCGGGTCTCGAATGAGTACTTTCATCCAGGGAGGGGTTTTAAAGATTCCGTCGCCTTTTGAGTAAGCCTGGGAAAGCAATTCGGTCATTCCATATTCCGAATGGATATGGGTCACACCAAATCCTTTTTTCAAGAGGGAGTGCAACTCTTCGCGCACAAGTTCCTTTCGCTTTCCCTTCATTCCACCGGTTTCCATGACCAGGGTGTTTTGGAGCGAAAAGGTATGCGCTTCCAATAAATCCAACAAGGCGAAGGAGACCCCTAACAATAGGGTAGGTGTACCTTTGGCATCCAGTTGCAACAGTTTTTTTTGCAAGCTGTGATAATCGTCCAAATAGAAACCGCTATCCGGATGTCGACTGCTTGCGATAAGGTCCTGGACCATATAAATTAGGGAAGAACCCTCCCTTTCAAGGTAAGAGGGAAGTAGGGCCAAAATGCAGTAGGCGGAATAATCGCCATAGAAATATTGAAATGCCTTCCTATAACTCTGTTTATACAGGGAAATGGCACGTACAAAATGCCGGCTAACCTGGGCTCCGGTGGTGCCGCTGCTGGTAAAGATAATTTCCGATTCTTCCTTGGAAGAGGTAATCTTTTTGGTCTTAAAAAATTCAATCGGAATAAAAGGAACCTCATTTATGTGATTCACAGTAAGGGATGTCTTATCCAATAGGTTACAAAACTCCCGATATACGCTATTGTTCTCGTACTGAAAATAGAAAATTTCCAATGCAAGGGCTTCGAACTCCTTAGAGGAACTTACCCTAAATATGTTATCGATTGCTGCCATAGCTAAACTATGCGCAAAGGTAAGGGGATAAGGGCAAAGGGTAAAAAATGGATTAAGCCGGGTCAGTCGTTTCCTGGTAAAGTACTTATTTTACCACCAGTTTTCGGGTCATGGTCTTGTTGTTCTCGGTAAGTTGTAAAACGTAGACACCGGAGACCAATTTGCTAATATTAAGTGCAGGTGACCGCAATCTATCCCTAAGGACCACTTCTCCAAAGACATCATAGACGACAATATCCTTAAGTCCATTTTCGGCCGTAGTAATGTATACTACGTCGTCCAGGGCCGGATTGGGATAAAGTTTGAATGTGGATTTTTCAGGCACATCCGCAGTGGAATTCCTAACGGTATCCTGACTATACGCTGAGATGGCCATCAACAATAAAATGCCAAAGTAGATTTTTCGCATAGGTATTGATTTGGGATCAATAGCATAAAGTTAGCTATAAGGATGTCCCTAATCGCCAAAAATGTTGTGAAACTCGGCAAATTGTAGGTATATCAAAACGCTTGTGCAGTTCATCGATATTTTTTGCCTATTATCGAAGTTTTAAGACAACATGATGTTCGCTGAAATACGTTGGCGCCGCCTATTATTTTAAGGCTGTCCTATCAATTATTGAAACGTATTTTTCGGAAAAGAAGGGACCTACTTAATGATAAGTTTTCTGGTGGCCATTTTGTCCTTTTCGTACACCCGGAGCACATATACGCCGGCGTCCAAGTCGGCCAGATTCAATTCACTTCCCAAAAGGGTAGTTTGTAAAACCTTGGTACCCAGCACATCAAATATTAAAATTTGCTTGGGTGCGTTTTGGGCGGTTTCAATATTCACCTTGCCTTGGGTAACCGGATTAGGATAAAGCGTAAATCCTTCTATATCCCCATTGGCCGTGGAATTTTGTGCCGTGGCTATGGAAGCGAAAAGAAGAAAAAAGACAAGGTAGAGGTGCTTCATACAGTTTGGGTAACAAGAGGTATGCCACAAATATAAAAATTCTGAAGTTTCATGTTTGTCCCAGGGCAGTAATCATGGGAAAAATTCGATGAAATGCATCAAAATCAAAAAAAATAAGAATTGGTATGGCATTTGGAGTTAAAATAGAGACATCCGTTTGGACAACGGGAGACCTATATTCAAAAAAAAGCCCCACAATTGTGGGGCTTTTAAAGTCTATACGATGTGCTGCTTTCCTAGGAACTTAGTTGGTAGCCCAGGAGAATGATGCAACATCAACTGTAGCTTCTGCATCGTACGCCAAGGCAGGATTCGCATCGGCGCCTTCGATTTGAACATTGGTCAAAGGACCGGCATCGCTCATCAAAACAGAAGTGGTGTATCCGCTCAGGGAAAGACCGGTAATGGTAGCTCCGGACTCTTTTTTGAACTGTAGGGCCACTTGCTCAGCTTGAGCGGAAGTGCTCACTGCGGTCAAATTCACCAAGGATGGATTCTCGTTCTCACCGTCGGCCTCAACCACGGTGGAGAAGGCTCCAGTATGCACCACATAGGCATCGGTCAACGTACCGTTCCAACCTTCTGTCCAGTCGATGGCATCGTCCTCATTGTTCTCCAAGTAGAAGTTGGAAGCGGAAACGGTTCCACCAAAGAACTCAACTCCGTCATCTGTACCATTTAGAATCGCAACATTGGTAATGCTTGTCCCGGAACCAACCGCATAGAGGGAAAGACCGTTATACTGTGATTCGGAATCGATCTGTGCACCGGCATAGTTGATGATCAAGTAATCGATGCTTCCAGAGCTATCGCCATCGTCCGTACCGCCATAAATGATACCTCCTACTTCGGCAGTAGCGTCCACACCTTCGGTAGTGGAGGCTTCACCTGCAATTACCAGACCGCCCCAATCACCAGGCTCCTCGTTGGTAGAGGTCATAACCACAGGGTTGCTGGCCGTACCTTGGATATCTATAGATCCTCCTTGTTGTACAACAATATAGGTGTTGGTCTCGTCTCCATCCTCCACATCTGCAACGATAGTGGTACCGGCGGGAATGGTCAAGGTGGCTCCACTCTCAACGCTCAATGACTGGTTCAAGAAATAGGTAATGCTGGGATCCAAAGTAGTATTGGACATAACCATACCGGTTAGGTTAGCCGATTGCGCCTCGGAGTTTCCGGTAGCCCACATGAAGTCATTGATGTCCACTGTAGCCGGAGCCTCATAAGTCAATGCTGGATTCGCATCGGAACCTTCGATTTGAACGTTGGTCAAAGGACCGGCATCGCTCATCAATACAGAGGTAGAGTATCCGCTTAGGGAAAGACCGGTAATGGTAGCCCCGGACTCTTTCTTAAACTGTAAGGCCACTTGCTCAGCTTGCGCGGAAGTACTTACTGCGGTCAAATTCACCAAGGATGGATTCTCGTTCTCACCATCCGCCTCAACTACTGTAGAGAAGGAACCGGTGTGGAATACATAAGCATTGGTCAATGTACCGTTCCAACCTTCTGTCCAGTCTATTGCATCGTCCTCATTGTTCTCCAAGTAGAAGTTGGAAGCGGAAACGGTTCCTCCGAAGAATTCAACTCCGTCATCCGTACCGTTCAAGATGGCCACGTTATCGATACTAGTACCGGAACCAACCGCATAAAGGGAAAGACCGTTATACTGGGATTCGGAGTCGATCTGTGCACCGGCATAGTTGATGATCAAATATTCAATGCTACCGGAACTGTCTCCGTCATTGGTACCACCATAGATGATTCCACCAACTTCGGCAGTAGCATCCACACCTTCGGTTGTGGTAGCGTCACCGGCAATTACAAGACCACCCCAATCACCAGGCTCCTCATTGGAAGAGGTCATAACTACTGGAGCGGCGGGAGAACCTTGGATATCTATTGCTCCACCTTTTTGAACTACGATAAAGGTATTGGTCTCATCACCATCCTCAACGTCGGCAACAATTCGTGTACCGGCAGGAATAGTCAAGGTAGCACCTGATTCAATGCTCAAGCTACCTTCCAAGAAATAATCGGTAGTAGGATCCAATGTCAAATCTGCAGCGATAGATCCGGTCAGTACATTGCTTTCAACAATGATTGCGGAGTTGACCCAAGCAAACATGGAAACATCAACTGTTGGAGGGCCTACGTAAGAAAGGGCAGGATTGGCATCGGCACCTTCGATCTGAACGTTGGCCAAAGGACCAGCATCGCTCATCAAAACAGAAGTCGTGTATCCGCTCAAGGAAAGACCGGTAATGGTAGCTCCGGACTCTTTTTTGAACTGTAATGCAATTCGCTCTGCCTGATCGGAAGTGCTCACTGCGGTCAAATTGACCAGGGAAGGATTCTCGTTTTCACCATCGGCCTCTACAACCGTGGAGAAGGCTCCTGTGTGCACCACATAAGCATCGGTCAATGTACCGTTCCAACCTTCTGTCCAGTCAATGGCATCATCCTCGTTGTTCTCCAAATAGAAATTAGAGGCGGAAACAGTTCCACCGAAGAACTCGACTCCGTCATCCGTTCCGTTCAATATGGCCACGTTGGAAATGCTGGTTCCAGAACCAACCGCATAAAGGGAAAGACCGTTATATTGTGATTCCGAATCGATTTGCGCACCAGCGTAGTTAATGATCAGATAATCGATACTACCAGAGTTGTCAGTATCGTCTGTTCCACCGTAGATAATACCGCCTACTTCAGCAGTGGCACCGACACCTTCGGTAGTACTGGCCTCACCGGCGATGACCAGACCGCCCCAATCTCCAGGCTCTTCGCTGGCGGAAGTCATGATAACGGGATCTGCCATGGTACCTTGAACGTCTATGGAAGCTCCTTGCTGAATAACAATGTAAGTACTGGTCTCTTCACCATCCTCTACATCGGCAACGATTACGGTTCCAGCAGGAATGGTCAAGGTAGCCCCGGACTCCACACTAAAGGTACCGGTTAAAGAATATTCTACCGTTGGATCCAATTCCATATCCTCGGTAATAGAACCTTCGAGTGTAGTGGACATTGTTGAACATGGGTCGCAGGATCCACCACAGTCTACACCTTCTTCATCGCCGTTTTGGATACCATCGGTACAAGTTGGTGCTGCATCACAGGCATTGGCACAGGATCCACCGCAATCTATGCCTTCTTCATTGCCATTTTGTATGCCGTCCGAACAGGAAGAGGTAGGACCTCCATCATCACTGCTACAACCGGCCAAGAATAAGGCCGAAGCTGCAATGATCATCATCAATAATCTCGAGATTCTCGTTTTCATAATCATCATTGTTTTAAATTAATCTTAAATATTTAGCGTTAAAATCTGTATGTAAGGCCTAGGTTGAATATGCGGCCTATTTTGTATGAGCGTACTTCGTCCGTAAAGATTTCCCTTCTTGGTGCATTGGGTCCCAATCGCACCTCCCGATTATCGGAAAAAGCCTCGAGTTCCGCCCGGCTTGCTGAGCTGAGGACGTCAATGGTTTGTTTGATGAAGGGGTTCAATAGATTCTGTCCGGTGAGCGAGACTTCGAAATGCTCACCGAATTGTTTGCTAACCCTACTGTTCAATACCACAAAACCCTTTTCAATGATGGCGTCATTATATCGGGTATCCCAATCATTCTGGCTTCGGGCAAAGCCTAAAGCGAATATTTTATCAGAGGCATAACTTGCAGAAAGGTTGGCAATAAACTTATTGTCTCCGGAAGTCTCCAGGTTAAGACTGGAGTTGGCGATCCAGTCCGAAGCACCTTGGAGCCCGGACTCCCTGTTGGTGCCATAACGAAAGGTTTCGGCTATGATATCCGGGTTGTTCTCCGCGCGAACCTCCAACAGGTCCTGTTCATGCCACATCCTACTTACGTTCAATACAAGACTTAACTCAGGGCCTACGGGCGTACCATCCTCCTCATTGGTTTTGGGCCGTATCAAATCCACTTTGGATTCCAATTCTATACCGTACACCGTGGCGGTATCTCCTGTATTTCGAAAAGTAAATAGCGCACCGTCCGAGCCTCGGGCCCGAACCTTGTTGATGGGATCTTCAATGGATTTATAAAAAAGGGACGTAGAAATTAATTGTCCCCGTGTGGGGAAGAATTCCCATTTTAAGTCAAAATTGTTGGAAAAGGAAGCTTCTACAGCATCTTCCCCTACCGTACCGAATACCTGTTGACCGGTGGGAGAAATGTAGCGGAAGGGTGCTATTTCCTTAAATTCCGGCAAGGTGATACTACGGCTGGCAGCAAATCGAATGGCATGCTCATCGTTGATGGAGTACTTCATGTTTAAACTGGGATAGAAGTTGGAGTAATCCCGCGTCACCGTACCCACATCGCCTCCCGGCGCATTGTTTACATCGTAGTCTACAACAATGTCATCAATTTGTAACCGTAGACCGGCATTGATGTTCCATTTTCCAAAGCCTACGTTGAACTGTGCAAAGGCGGCCTTGGACTCATATTCTCCGCTATACTCGTCCTTCACCTCGCCGTCCTCGTTGGACTGGAAGGAGAGTATTTCAAGCAAATTGTTCTGGAAGTTGGCCACTGTAAAGATTTGGTCCAAATCGTCCAGGGAACTGGAACTGGCCCTGTTGTCGTCCACATTGGCCACCCCGTAAAAGGTGGATTCAAAATCCCGGGTTTTTCGTCTATAATTGACACCCAGGTCCATGTAGAATGTCTTGTTTTCCTCCTCAATAAAGGTCCACCTATCCTTAATGAGTCCATTGTACTCCTCGTCATCTATAAATTGTGACAGTTTCCTGGACTCAAACCCACTGTTCTCAAACAGGATAACGTTGCCCGTTTCCTGGGTAAAATTGACCACATTCCGTATTCGGTTGGGTTCATCGGCTTCCAGCTTATTATAACTCACTGCCCAGTCCAGCACATTTTTTTCCCCAAGTCTATGGTTTCCAATAAGTTGCTGAACAAAAAGGCGCGTCTGTTTGGTGTTCTGGTCCCTTACGAAATCGGAGAAATTACCAATAGTCTCTTCTTGAATGTTTCCATTACCGTCCCGACCCCCTTCGGCTACAATATCCCTTAAAGTGTTGATAAATAGGGTAACGGTCTTTACTATGTGTTTGTCATTTTGATAGGTAAGGTCCAAAAGACCATTGTTTACGATTTCCGTTTCCCATTGGTTGAAATCGGTAATGGAATCGGTAACCGTAACCTGGTCCCATATTTTAAATACACCCGGACTAAGGTATCGATGCGATCTGGAATTGGAAGCCGTTGCGAAAACCTTGAATTTATTGTCAAAGAATGATTTCCCGCCACTGATATTAAAACCCAGATTTATAGGTGAATCGACCGTACTGGCATCCCAGGACTGTTTGGTCAATTGATCAAAAATATTGATGTTGGTATCATAAAAGCCGAATTCGGTATCTTCATAATTTGCCGTAACCTTAAAGCCCCCATCGGCATTGCCATCGCCAACTGCGTTGGTATTGGCACCCGTAGAAAATCCCACATCAAGTTCGCCGGTTCCGGTCAGTTCACGGGAAGCGATGTTAATATTACCGGACGCCTGATCTGCGGATACTGAAGCAGAATAGGTCTTGCTAATACTCACGTTTTGGATTACCCGGGTCGGGAATAGACCTAGGTCGATATTCTTTTTCTCGATATCGTCCGAGGGAATGGGCAAACCGTTAAAGGTGGTGACCAAGTACCGATCCCCCAGGCCGCGCACGAAGACGTCCCCGGAAGCCTCACTCTCAGTAACTCCCGATATTTTGGTGGCTGCGGATTTCACATCGGATATCCCCAAATTACCAAGTTCGATAGCTCCAATACTTTCCTTTATCTCTATGGCCCTTTTCTGGTCCAGGAGCAGGGCAGTTTCGGAATCCTTGCGCGCTACCGTTACTACTACAACCTCATCCAGGGCCATACCTTCGGAGGCACTCATGGGTACGTTCACATTGGTGACCTTGCCAGCCTCCACCACAACATTGGGAATTTCCACGGTTTCATAACCCAAGTAACTGAAAACGACGGTATACGTTCCCGGGTCCATACCTGAAATTTCAAAGAGCCCATCAAAATCCGATGTGGTTCCTTTGGTGGTACCTTTTATGAGGATATTTGCAAAGGCAAGAGGTTCATTATTGTACTCCTTATCCGTGAGTTTTCCAACAATGCTTCCCGTGTCCTGGGCCTTTAAAATAAGTGCCCCAAAGAAACATAGACACACTAAAAAACTTCTCATTAATCAAAATTTGGTTCTGGCGCAAAGAACGCTAGGTGAGGTAAAAGTCGAGTTACGTACATGTTAAACCTTTATTGCAATAGTGTTATGTAAATGTTACTATATTAAATGAACGTTAAGCCGTTTCGGGATAATCCTATTATCTTTACATTTGGCGAATCGACCGCTTTTTTGCTATGTTTTAAGGCATCAAGGAATTGGGAAACACAAATACCCGTTCATTATGCAAATCCGGTCCAAGGCAATATAGGCGGGCGCTCAACCTAGTGAAAACAATAGCCGACAGATGAAGAAAAAGGACATTAGAATACTTTTGGTGGACGACGAGGCCGATATTCTGGAAATCGTAAGCTATAACCTCGCATCCGAAGGTTATCAGGTATTTACCGCGAAAAATGGGGTGGAGGGCGTAACCAAAGCCAAGAAAAAATTACCGCACCTGATTATTTTGGACGTTATGATGCCGGAAATGGATGGTATCGAGGCTTGTGAAATTATGCGCAGCACATCAGGATTGGAGAATACGATCATCACCTTTCTCACTGCAAGAGGCGAGGATTACTCGCAAGTGGCCGGTTTTGACGCGGGAGCCGATGATTACATTACCAAACCCATAAAACCCAAAGTGCTGGTCAGCAAGGTTAAGGCCTTGCTCCGCAGGTTAAAGGAAGATGCTGACCCCCAAGAGGATATCATTAAAGTGGGCAACATCGTTATTAATAGGGAAGAATACAAAATAGTGAACAATGGAAAAGAAATCATTCTTCCTAGAAAGGAATTCGAACTCTTGGCCCTTTTAACTTCTAAACCGAGCAAAGTATTCAAACGGGAGGTGATATTGGACAAGGTATGGGGCAATGAAGTGGTCGTAGGGGGCCGAACCATAGACGTGCATATTCGAAAACTTCGTGAAAAAATTGGGGAGAATCATTTTAAGACGGTTAAAGGAGTAGGCTATAAGTTTGTGCTATAATGGCCATTAAGCTCAAACGCTCATATAAATTTGCCTTACGGTCCGCATTACTGATTACCCTATTATCCACCTTGATCCTGGGCTTGCTGCTCTACTTTCTGCTCACCTTAAATTGGCCTATCCTGGGTATTTTTGGTCTTTCGGTCTTTGCCATTTCGTTTGCGGTGCTACAGATACGGATAGAAAAATTTATATACAGAAGGATAAAAAAGATTTATGACGACGTAGCGCTGTTGGACTCCTCCTCCCTTGCGTCGGGTCCCATTACCACCGATATGCGGACGTTGACCGCTGAAATTGAAAAATTTGCACAGGATAAAAAGATTGAAATCGACACGCTCAAGATTCGGGAAGAATATCGAAAGGATTTCTTGGGAAATGTTTCACACGAATTGAAGACTCCGCTATTTACCGTTCAAGGTTACATACTAACCTTGTTGGACGGGGCCATGAACGACAAAAACCTTAGGAAAAAATATTTACAACGAGCCAACAAAGCGGTTGAGCGGCTGATTTACATCATCAAAGACCTGGATCTGATTACCAAATTGGAAGTAGGGGACCTTCATCTGGAACGGGAAAATTTCGACATCATAGAACTGATTCATAACGTGTTCGATATCGTGGAAATGAGGGCGGCCAAAAAACAGATTGCACTTACCTTTGATATGGAATACGCCGATCCCATTTATGTCCACGCGGACAAGGAAAAAATCCAGCAAGTATTGACCAATCTTTTGGTAAACTCCGTTAAATATGGTCATATGGACGGCACCTCGGAAGTGAGTGTGGAAAACCTCATTAAAAATAAGGTCATTGTTCGGGTTACGGACAATGGCGAGGGAATTCCGGAAAAACATATCCCAAGATTATTCGAACGCTTTTATCGGGTGGACCAAAGTGGCAGTAGAAACGAAGGTGGTTCTGGATTGGGCCTATCCATTGTAAAACATATTATCGAGGCGCACGATGAAAAAATCTACGTGGAAAGTGTGGAGGAAGTCGGCTCCGAGTTTTCCTTTACCCTGGAAAAGGCCAAGGAAATTGAATTGAAACCTGCCTAAAGATCGGTTGTGATTATAGCTCCTAAAACGTAGGAGTCCTTCAACCTCCCGGGGGCTTAATTCGGGTCCATTATACCAAAGGTATTACCTTAACTCCGCCCCTAGGTTTTTGCGAACAAAATCGAGTAGGAGTAAAGATTTCATTAGCTTTGGGAAATTTTAAACCAAGGGGACTTTTGGGAAGCAAGAACAAGTTAAAAAGATTTAAGGAAAACGAGACCTTCCCCAATGTGCTTCAGCCCAATCGGGAAGAAATTCAAGCAGGGTTTTCACTAAAGGGAAACTGGAAGACCCATTTTGGAAATAACAATCCCATAGTCTTGGAATTGGGTTGTGGCAAGGGAGAATATACTTTAGGGCTGGCCCGTCTCAATGCAAACAAAAATTTCATCGGCGTCGATATTAAAGGGGCGCGGCTATGGCGCGGAGCCAAGACGGCCGTGGAAGAAAATCTAAAAAATGTGGCTTTTTTAAGGACCCAAATAGAACTGGTGGATGCCCTATTTGGGGCGGACGAGGTTGCGGAAATCTGGATTACGTTTCCTGATCCCCAGATAAAATACAAACGGACCAAGCATCGAATGACCAATGAGGTCTTTCTGCAAAAATATCGGAAAATTCTGAGGCCTGACGGGCCTATACATCTGAAGACCGATAGTGAATTTTTGCACGGATATACCTTGGGGCTTCTCCAAGGTACAGGCCAACAAATTGTGTATGCCAATCATGATGTTTATAGAAATGAGGGAAGCCCCAGGGAAGTTCTGGACATACGGACATTTTATGAACAGCGCTATTTGGAAGCGGGGAAACCCATCACTTACATCCAATTTAGGATAAACTGATCTATGGAACATTTGCTCATTCTCTTTTTCGCTACGTTTTCCGCCGCTTTCATGGCAACGGTACCTCCCGGGCTGTTGAACATGAACGCTGCGAAAACCAGCGTTGAGAAGGGAAAACTGAACGGGATTGTCTTTAGCTCGGGTGTTTCGAGCATGATAATGATCCAGGCCTATATCGCCGTATTAATTTCCAAATTTCTGAACAAAAATCCCCAGGTTGTCGAAGTATTGATGGACATTGCCGTAGGGGTGTTCGCATTTTTTGCGGTCTATTTTTTTATAGCCGCCAGGAGCAACAAGGACAAGAAACCCAAACTGGTAAAGGTTAGCAAGAAAAATAGCTTCTTTAAAGGGATGTTACTGGCCGCCTTGAATTTGTTGACCATTCCCTATTACAGTGGTGTTAATATTATGTGGAACGCCAGTGGTTGGATAAAATTTGAGGCCTGGGACATTTTTACCTTTATTTTGGCCGTGGGCACCGGGACTTTCTCCGTGCTTTACATGTATACCGTCTATTTCAACAAACTGGAGACAAGGACCAACCGTTTTTCCAAAAACTCAAACTACATTTTGAGCGCGTTAATGGTCATCTTGTTGATCATTACCCTCATTCGCATTTTCGCCCATGAAACCTGAAAATGAAAATTTTTTTCAAAAGGTATATGAAGTGGCTCGGCAGATTCCTTATGGTCGCGTGACCTCCTATGGGGCTATTGCCAAATATTTGGGTGCCGCACGAAGTGCTCGCATGGTCGGCTGGGCAATGAATGCCTTACCCGCAAATAGGAGTGATTTTCCCGATGTACCTGCCCACAGGGTGGTAAACAAGGTTGGACTCCTTACGGGGAAACACCATTTTGATGGTATCAACCTGATGCAACGTTTATTAGAAAATGAAGGCATCGAGGTGGTGGAGAACCAAATTGTGGATTTTGATAAGCACTTTTGGGACCCTTTTAAGGAACTTGGAGCCGACCATTAATCCATATCCCAACTTCTGTCCTGGGAATACGTTCCAAGTTCTTGGATCTCCCCATGGACTCCGGTAATTCACCTCTGCAAAGATTTTGTTAAATGCGCAAAAAAATTAGCGTCTTCCTGTAACAACCTGCCAAGGAGACTAGTCTTTTATAAAAATGACCTGGCCTAATCTTTGGACAGGAATTTTGTCGGTGGGAATGGCTATAACTCACTTCAAATAAGATCATAATTATTTAAAGCGGTATAGGCATAAATGAAATCGGAAATCAATATTAAGCAGATAGCCTATTTGTCGGGTTATTCCAAGTCCACGGTCTCGAAGGCATTGAACAACAGTAAGGAGGTAAGCGAGCGCACCAAAAAAATGATCCGAAAAATCGCGGATGATTATCATTACAAACCCAACTCCTCGGCCAAGGCACTAAAGTCCAAAAAATCAAACACCATTGGTTTGATCGTTCCCGAATTTACAAAGACGCACTATGCCCATCTAATGGGGGGTATAGAAGAAGAGGCCGTTAGGGAAAAATATAGATTGGCCGTATATCAATCCAAGAACAATCTTCGGCAAAAGGAAAAAGCCGTACGCATGTTTTTCGATGGCAGCGTCGACGGACTGATCATAGTCACCAATGAACGCTTTGCATCCGAGGGAGAGATCGATTATGTCAACCAAATTTTGGAAGATCCGTTGCCCAGCATAAAGATAAATTTGTCCAACGAACTGTATAGTACAGACTCTCCTGAGGCCGCCAAGGTTATGGGCAAGCAAGTCTTTAAAAAACTGGTCAGGATGCTTTAGGGATGTTATTTTCCGGGAAATCCCACCTGCTATTGATTCCCTGGAAAACAAGAGTTTTTCCAAGATTGAAATTTCCAGCTATTCCCAACATATCGACCCTAAAAACCAATAACGGAATTCTATCGATATATCTTCATTTTCAATATATCCCCTTCTAAATCTCGGCCTTATGGCCTATCTTTGTTAACCATATTTTTTGGTAAAAAACAAAGAGGGATTTTCATGAAAATCGATAAGAAAGCGGTTCTGGACGCACTTGAAAAAATCACCGTGCCCGGGGAAGGGCAGAATATGGTGGAAAGCGGTGCGGTTAAAAATGTCCAGATTTTTGGGGACGAGGTGGAGGTGGATATTACCATAAAAAACCCAAGCCTACAGGCCCGGAAAAAAACGGAAGTGGAGATATTAAAAATCGTTCACAGGGAGGTATACGAAAAGGCCAAGATAAAGGTCAATATAAAAGTAGATGCACCGTCCAAACCCAAGGTTAACGAAATTAAGGGTAAACCTATTCCGGGAATTCAAAATATTATTGCCGTCGCTTCGGGCAAGGGAGGTGTAGGAAAATCTACGGTAACGGCCAACCTGGCCGTAACCCTGGCAAAGATGGGCTTTAAGGTAGGTCTGCTGGATGCGGATATTTATGGCCCGTCCATGCCCATCATGTTCGATGTGGCCCATGAAAAGCCCTTAGCGGTGACTGTTGAGGGGAAATCCAAAATGAAGCCTGTTGAGAATCATGGGGTCAAACTGTTGTCCATCGGCTTTTTTACCCAACCCAATCAAGCGGTCATTTGGAGGGGTCCCATGGCCTCCAAAGCATTGAATCAAATGATTTTTGATGCCCATTGGGGAGACCTGGATTTTATGTTATTGGATTTACCACCGGGAACGGGGGATATCCATTTGAGTATTATGCAGTCCATGCCCGTTACCGGTGCCGTGGTGGTGAGCACGCCCCAAGAGGTAGCCTTGGCGGACGCTAAAAAAGGGGTAGCGATGTTTCAACAGGACGCCATAAATGTACCTGTTCTGGGAATCGTGGAAAATATGGCCTATTTTACACCGGCGGAATTACCTGAAAATAAATATTATATCTTTGGTAGGGAAGGTGCGCAAAACCTGGCCCAGGATTTGGAGGTTCCATTTTTGGGAGAAATTCCTTTGGTCCAAAGTATCCGGGAAGCGGGAGATGTAGGTCGCCCCGCCGCATTACAAACGGCTACCCCTGTGGAACAAGCCTTTGAAGAACTGACCAAGAATGTTGTACAGGAGTTGGTCCGAAGAAATAAAAACCTTCCTCCCACGGAAGCAATAAAGATTACAACAATGGCAGGTTGCGCTGCCGTAAAAGGCAAAAAGGTATGACATCTGAGGAATTAAAAACGAACGTAGAAAAGGCTCTGGAAGAAATCCGCCCCTTTTTACAGAGTGATGGCGGGGACATTTCCCTGATCTCCATAGACGACGACCGATCGGTTAAAGTCCGACTACAGGGCAATTGTGTGGGATGCAGTGTGAACCAGATGACCTTGAAGAGCGGGGTGGAAATGACCATCAAAAAACATGCGCCCCAGATTGAGGAGGTCATCAATTTGAGTTAGACCAAACCTAGGCTTTTTACTTCTAGTTGGGCAATTTGGCCTATACCATGATCGAGCTGTCCGCGCGGCTCCTTTCCCGTAAAAAATGTAACGAATTAATTAACCCTTGTTTTGGGGCTAACGTGTAAACTCTTGGGCTTTAGACGACCAATAGCTGGGAAAAACGTATTTTTGCCTCTTGTTTTCCGAGTAAGGGAGCGCTTATGAATTTTATCAAAACCGGGATATGTCGGACATAAAAATCAAAATTACGGATAGGGAAGGGGTGCTCCATGAAGTGGACGCTCCTACCGATATGAATATGAACTTGATGGAGTTGGTGCGTTCTTACGAATTGGCTCCCGAAGGTACCATAGGTGTTTGTGGGGGTATGGCCATGTGCGCCTCTTGCCAATGTTATGTCAAGTCGGATCACGAACTTCCGGAAAAATCCGACCAGGAAGACGCGATGTTGGCCGAAGCCTTTTATGTAGAGGACAACAGTCGACTTGGTTGCCAAATACCACTAGTGGAAAGTTTGGAAGGATTGGAGGTGGAACTGGCCCCGGAGAGCTAAGATTTACAAATTAAACCGGCGCAAGGGCAGGCCTGACATATCTCGTTAGATTCTTGCCTGATACGTAAACAGGTTATAGTAGCGGCCTTCCGATGCGATCAATTCTTCATGGGTACCCCTTTCGGCGATGTGCCCGTTCTCGATGACCAAAATTTGATCCGCTTTTCTAATCGTGCTTAGCCTATGGGCAATTACAAATGTAGTCCTACCCTTGGTCAATTTGGTCAAACTTTTCTGGATCAAAGCTTCACTTTCCGTATCCAGACTGGAAGTGGCCTCATCCAGGATCAGAATTTTGGGATCGGCCAAAATGGCGCGGGCAATGGCAATACGTTGTCGCTGACCACCAGAGAGCTTTACCCCACGTTCCCCGATCAAGGTGTCCAGGCCCTCCTCAAATCGATCGGTAAACTCATCCACGTATGCAGCGGTAACTGCGTTTTCCAATTCCTTGTCCGTAGCGTCAGGCCTTGGGAACAGGATGTTTTCCCGAATAGTGCCCTCAAAAAGGAAATCGTCCTGTAATACTACCCCTAAAAACTGCCGAAAGCTGGTCAAATCCACTTGTGACATGTCATGACCATCGATAGTAATGGTTCCCGAGTTCGGATTCAAAAAACTGGCCGCCAGACCGGCTATGGTGGATTTTCCGGAACCCGAACTTCCGACCAAGGCGATTACCTCGCCCTCATTAGCGGTAAAGCTCACCCCATGCAGTACGGGCTTGTCCGTTTCATAGGCAAAGGTGACTTGTTCAAAGACCATATGGCCTTCAACATGGGTAAGCGCTATGGTACGATTTTCATTGTCCGCCTCGGGGGATTCGTTCATCAATTCCTCGGTACGATCTAGACCGGCAAGGGCTTCGGTCAGTTGACTTCCTATATTGCTCATTTGCACAATAGGGGCTACCATCAAAGCCAACAAAAAGGTGAATTCAAAGTACTCTCCCGTACTCAATTCGCCCTGCATCATTTTGTAGCCTCCATACCCCATCATAATACCCGTGGTAGCCAGCCCCAATAGAAATATGGACGAACTGGTCATCACCGCCGTAGCGGTCAAGCTCTTTTTAACGTTCTCGTATAACCGCCTTACGCCGCCTTCGAACACATCCGCTTCCTGTTCCTCGGCATTGAACCCCTTTATAACACGAATCCCACCCAAGGTTTCCGTTAGGCGCCCTTTTACCTCGGCATTGATTTTGCCCCGGTCACGGAATACAGGTCGTATGACCTTGAATGCCTTTAACGCGATAAAGGCAAATAGAATTAAAGGGATAAAGGTCAATAAGGTCATGGTGGGACTTATTCGCAAAAGGAGGATGAGGGAAACTACCGCCGTTAGTGTACCCCCTACCAATTGTACCAGACCGGTACCGATCAAGTTGCGAACGCCTTCTACATCACTCATGATACGGGAGACCAAGGCACCGGATTTGGTATTGTCAAAAAAGCGGATAGGAAGGGAAAGCACTTGTTTTTGTACTTGAGCCCGTAATTCCGAAATCATGTATTGTGCTTGTATGCTCAGCACCTTAGTCAAAAGAAAGGACATTACGGCCTGTACCAAAAAAGACAGAACGACCACCATAACCAGAATTTTGAGCAGGTCGTACTTCTGATTGGGCACAATATCGTCCAAAAAATAACGTAGCGAGACGGGAGCCACAAAACTTGCGGCCTTATTAACAACAATAAGCAACAAACCTAGAAAAACCATATTTCTTCTAGGCCAGATAATAGTCCTAAATGCTTTTAGAATACTTACTTTTTTGTCCGCCATTACGCCGATCGTTGTACTACTGAGGCGCAAAGTTAGTTGAAAAAGTGGAGATTGAACTTTAGGGTAGGATACCCGATTTTATAAAGAAAAAAGGGCCGAAAAGAATACGTCGATTCGGCCCGTATCAAGGCAAGGAAAATCCATTTGCTCCTAACTAATTATTTTTTCCCGCCTTAGAAAGGTATCCAGACTATCGGCTATATCAAAGCATCGACTAAATCTGGAAGTATCGTTGCAGAATCTGGAATCCTCCTTGTGTACATTACAATCAAAACCGGATAAATTCACCTCTTCGAACTTTCTGTTGATCGCCCTGCATTGCTCGTAGAGTCGGTCAATAGTTTCATTACCAATAGGTTGGGTGCCGTTAAGTATCAGAAATCCCCGCAAATAATTGTGAATGGCAAATTGGGAATTACCACAGACCAAAGAACTGACCACGTCCTCCTCGGGCCTACACAGTTCCTCGTTGGCCTCCCTTAACTTTTGAACGGCTTCCTCAAATAACGTTTGGGCTTGATTTTCCATACTATCAAGTTTTCAAATTGCACTTAAGTTTATTACATATTTCTATACAGCTCCAATCGCTCCCATCGCGTTTCCACCTCATCTTGGGCCTGTTTCAAAAGCACTTCTCCCAATTCGGCATTTTCCTTGGCTACTCTGGTAAATCGGGTTTCATTGTACATGAAATCGGTAAGCGGTGCGGTAGGTTCCTTGGAATCCAATCGGAACTTCTTGCCTTTGGGTTTGGATGGGTCAAAACGGAACAGGGGCCAGTAGCCGGTCTCTACCGCTTTCTTTTGCTGTAGGGCACCGTCCTTCAAATCATATCCGTGCTCTCCACAGTGGGAATAGGCGACGATCAACGATGGTCCGGGATAGGCTTGGGCTTCCTCGATCGCCCGTAAAGTTTGTAAGTCCTTGGCACCCATAGCTACTTGGGCCACATACACATTTTCATAAGACACGGCCTGTAGGGCCAAACTCTTTTTACTGGTCCTTTTTCCGGAAACGGAGAACTTCGCACTTGCGCCCAAGGGTGTTGCCTTGGAGGTCTGCCCGCCGGTGTTGGAGTACACCTCAGTGTCCAGAACCATAATATTGATATCTTCTCCGGAAGCCAATACATGGTCTACTCCACCATAGCCAATATCATAGGCCCAGCCGTCGCCGCCCAATATCCATACGGATTTTTTGCGAAGGTATTCCCTTAGCTTGTTCAATTTATGGGCGTTCGGATCTTTGCTGGTCTTTAGGATTTTTTGAAGCCTGTCCAAATCCTGGAATTTAGCCTCACGTTCCGTTTCGTTGCTTTCCGGATTGTCCAAAATGGAGGCCACTAGTTCATTGCCTACCAAAGACTCCAAGGATTTAAGTAAGTTAACGGCGATTTCCTGTTTTTTGCTTAGGGCCAATTTCATACCAAAACCAAATTCCGCATTATCCTCGAAGAGAGAATTTGCCCAGGCCGGACCTCTTCCCGCTTCATTGGTCTTGTAGGGCGTGGTCGGTAAATTACCTCCATAGATGGAAGAACAGCCTGTGGCGTTCGCTATCATAATACTATCCCCATAGAGTTGGGTCAGCATTTTAATGTACGGGGTTTCCCCACAGCCGGAACAAGCCCCGGAAAATTCAAAGAGGGGTTCCAAAAATTGGGAGCCCTTAACGTTGGTTATCTGCAGCTCGGTACGATCGTAATCCGGCAGATTGATGAAGTAGTCCCAGTTGGTATTCTCGGCGGATTCCACATCGATTTTCTTGTGCATGTTGATGGACTTAAAGTCCGCTATTTCCTTGCTTTCCGCCGGGCAAACGGCCACGCAGAGATCACAACCTGTGCAATCCTCTGGCGAAACCTGCAATAGGTAAGATTCCGTTTCCTTATTAAAAGGTCTACCTTTTGCCGGTACTGCCTTTAAACTGGCCGGGGCATGGGCCAAGTCCTCATTGGGTATCACTTTGGCGCGTATCGCGGCATGTGGGCAAATGGCCACGCATTTGTTACATTGCGTACAAAGATCCGCATCGTCCCAAACCGGGATAAAATCGGCTATCCCTCTTTTTTCATACTGGGAGGTACCAGTGGGGAAAGTGCCGTCCACCGGGAAGGCACTTACTGGAAGCTCGTCCCCTTTGCCAGCCAATATCTTGCCCAAAATATCTTTAACGAAGGGGTCTTCCGTTCCCGTCATCATGGGTTTCAATGCCCATTTATTGGTTGCCTGAAGGGGATACTCCACCTTTTGCAGGTTCTCCAGGGATTTGTCAACGGCATTGAAGTTCATTTGTACGATCTTGTCCCCTTTATGGGAGTATGATTTTACTATCGCATCTTTAATTTTTTTAATAGCTTCGTCCTTGGGAAGTACACCCGAAATGGCAAAGAAACAAGTCTGCAGTACGGTATTGGTCCGTTTTCCCAATTTTGCCTCCTGGGCCACTTTGGTTGCGTCTACCACATAAAACTCCAATTTATTCCCCACGATTTCTTGTTGAAGACTTTCAGGCAGTTTCTCCCAAATCTCATCTTGGGCATAAGGTGAATTCAACAAAAAGGTACCGCCTTTTCTTATGTTCTTCAACAGGTCGTACTTTTCTATAAAATTAAATTGGTGGCAAGCAATAAAGTCGGCCTTATGTATCAAATAGGACGAGTAAATAGGCTCCGGACCGAAACGTAAGTGGGATATGGTCTGGGCCCCGGCTTTTTTGGAATCGTAGACAAAATAACCCTGTACGTAATTATCGGTGGTCTCCCCAATGATCTTGATCGAATTTTTGTTGGCTCCCACCGTACCGTCCGACCCTAAACCGTAGAACATGCAATTGAAGGTTTTCTTGGCCGTCCTAAAGCGATTGCCGATAGTCAAACTGGTATAGGAAACATCGTCGTTGATGCCTATGGTAAAGTGTTTTTTTGGAACGGATTTATCCAATTCGTCGTACACCGCCTTTACCATGGCCGGATCGAACTCTTTGGAAGACAATCCAAATCGTCCCCCAATAATGGTAGGCATGGCCCGGTCGCTCTCCGCAAATGCGGTTACAATATCCAGGTACAGTGGTTCCCCGGTACTTCCCGGTTCTTTGGTCCGATCCAGTACCGCCACTTTTTTTACAGTTCTGGGCAGTGCGTCCATAAAATGACGCATGGAGAACGGTCTAAACAGACGAACGATGATCGCCCCCACTTTTTCTCCATTTTTCACCATAGTATCTACCACCTCCAGGACCGGACCTTGTCCCGATCCCATAATGACGATGACCTTTTCCGCTTCGGGATGACCTACATAATAAAACAGACTGTATCTACGTCCGGTATGCTTGTAGAATTCATCCATGGTATTCTGGACGATACCCGGAACTTTGTCATAGTAGATATTTGCAGCCTCCCGTGCTTGGAAAAACACATCGGGATTCTGCGATGTGCCGCGAACCACCGGATGGTCCGGATCCAATGATCGTTTTTTATGCGCCATGATCTGGTCCTCAGGCATCATGGCCTTGATGATGTCGTCCGGTATCGCATCGATCTTGGAGATTTCATGAGAGGTTCTAAATCCATCAAAAATATTTAAAAAAGGTACCCTGGCCTTTAGTGTGGCCGCTTGCGCTATCAAGGCGAAATCCATAGCTTCCTGGACCGATCCCCCAAATAGCATGGAAAACCCGGTTTGTCTTGCGGCCATCACATCGGAATGATCACCAAAGATGGAAAGGGCATGGGTAGCAACCGTTCTTGCCGCCACATGAATCACGTTGGGGAGTAATTCCCCGGCTATTTTATACATATTGGGAATCATGAGCAACAATCCCTGGGAGGCGGTGAATGTGGTGGTAAGGGCCCCGGCCTGTAAAGAGCCATGTACGGCTCCTGAGGCACCGCCCTCACTTTGCATTTCAACAATTCGGGGGACATTGTCCCATATATTTTTTTCACCTTGGGAGCTAAAAACATCCACATGTTCCCCCATGGGAGAGGCTGGGGTTATGGGATAGATGGCGCAGACTTCATTGGTTTTGTGGGCGATTCTTGCAACGGCTTCATTGGCATCGCAAATCAGTTTTGGAAAATCTCTCTTCATTTTGGATAGCTTGTATTGCCCTACCGAACATGGTAATGGATAGCCGTTTTATGGCATACAACACCTCACATTAACGGTATGGGATTCCTAAATTAATGCTATAAAAATAGCGCACGGAATTCGCTCATAACATGATATTTATCAGCAAAAAACTGTATAAATCGAAACCTTGAAAAGGGTTAAAAAAAACCACCATCGACACTATCAAATCGATGGTGGTTCAAAACATCATGTTAACTAACCAAAAACCTAAAAAATTAGTTAGCCGTTCCGGAAGCCTCCAAAGGCATATCAATTATTCATTGTACAACCAAGCCTTTTTGGCCAAGAGCTGTTCTTCCGTTTCCACATGATCGTCGTCGGGCACACAACAGTCCACCGGACAAACGGAGGCACATTGTGGCTCATCATGAAATCCTTCACATTCCGTACACTTATCGGGAACTATAAAATAGAATTCTTCCGATATAGGGGCGTTTTGGGCATCGGCGTCCACTTCATCCCCCGTAGAGGGCAAGTTGACCATGCCACTCAATTCCGTTTCGTCAGAGTAGGACCACTCCTCATCAGGCTCATAAATCGCCGTATTGGGACATTCTGTAATACAGGCATCACAGTTAATGCATTCGTCGGTTATTATAATTGCCATTTTTCCTATTTTTAGCATTAAGATGTGTAAATTTACCAGTATGCTTAAGCAGAATTAATGATATAAATCATATTTGCAGGAAAAGGACACGATTATTTTTACTCACCTCATATTATACACCCGTTTTTAATTTTTTCTATGGCCAAGAAGCCTCTTATTTTTGAATATGCGGATCAAGGGAACAAAACTTTAGAGGCCGTTGTGGTACGTTTTGTCGGCGACTCCGGTGACGGTATGCAGCTTACTGGATCTCAATTTACGGATACCTCGGCCATGTTTGGCAACGATGTGGCCACCTTTCCGAATTTCCCCGCGGAGATCCGGGCGCCCCAGGGCAGTCTCTATGGCGTTTCGGGCTTCCAGGTGCACATTGGCAGTATTGCCGTAAACACGCCTGGGGACAACGTAGATCTCTTGGTGGCCATGAACCCTGCTGGCCTAAAGACCAATCTGTATGCGGTAAAGCCGGGCCATACCATTATTGTGGATACGGATGCTTTTACCCGAAAGAATCTGGAAAAGGCCAAATACGAGTCCCATCCTCTGGAGGATGGTAGTCTGGAAAACTACAGGGTCATTGAGGTGGCCATGACTTCACTTACCAAGGAAGCGCTCAAAGAAATCAAGGGCTTGGATAACAAAAGCATCGTTCGAAGCAAGAATATGTTCGCATTGGGAATGGTGTATTGGATGTATCACCGTTCCCCCAAGCATACCATCGAATTTTTGAACAGGAAGTTCAAGAGTAAACCCTTGATCGCGGAAGCCAATACCAAGGTGCTGCGATCCGGGTATTATTTCGCGGAGACCTTGGAACTTATTCCCAATGCCTATAGTATAGCCCCGGCAAAAATGGCACCGGGAACCTACCGAATATTATTGGGTAATACAGCTACGGCCTGGGGCTTTTTGGCGGCATCGGAAAAAACAGGTCTCGATCTATTTTTGGGATCATATCCCATTACACCGGCTTCCGATATTCTTCACGAGCTGGTGAAGCATAAACATTTTGGGGTGAAAACGTTACAGGCCGAAGATGAGATTGCCGGGATTACCGCGGCCATTGGAGCTTCTTTTGCGGGCAATTTGGCCATTACGACTACTTCTGGCCCGGGATTGGCCCTAAAGGGCGAAGCCTTGGGGCTGGCCATGATGGTGGAACTTCCTTTGGTGGTGGTCAATGTACAACGGGGCGGGCCTTCCACGGGCCTTCCTACAAAAACGGAGCAGTCCGACCTCTTGCAGTCCATGTATGGCCGCAATGGCGAGAGTCCGGTTATCGTAATCGCCGCAAGTACCCCGGCCAATTGCTTCGATTTTGCCTATGAAGCCGCAAAACTGACCTTGGAACATATGACCCCGGTCATCCTATTATCCGATGGGTACATCGCCAATGGATCGGCACCTTGGAGAATTAAAACCGTGTCCGGGATGCCGGAGATTAAAACGAATCAGGTAGATGAGGTTAAGGAAGGTTGGCATCCCTACACCCGGGATGAGGAGACTTTGGCCCGTAATTGGGCCATACCGGGAACCGAAGGGCTGGAGCACCGTATTGGTGGTTTGGAAAAGGACCGGAATTCGGGAAATGTTTCCTATGTTCCGGAAAACCATGGTTATATGACCAAAATACGGGCGGAGAAAATCAAACGTGTCAAGAATTTTATTCCGGAACAGGAAACCGAATTTGCCGATTCCGGTGGTCTTCTGGTCGTGGGTTGGGGCGGTACCTACGGAGCCCTGCATACGGCGGTAAAGCAGTTACATGATGAGGGCCATATCCAGGTAGGCCTGGCCCATTTCAATTATATCAATCCGTTGCCTAGAAATACGGGGGATATCCTCCAGAGATTCGACAAAATTGTGGTGTGTGAGTTGAACAACGGTCAATTTGCCAAGGTACTGCGTATCAATTTCAACGGTTTTGAGTTTTTACAGTTCAACAAGGTCCAAGGGCTGCCCTTTGGAAATGATGAACTGGTCCAGAAGTTTAAACAACTCCTTCTTTAGTTATGGAAACAACGGCTCCCAAAAAATATACATTCAAGGATTTCACCAGTGATCAGGAGGTACGCTGGTGCCCGGGCTGCGATGATTACGTCATCTTGCGCGCCATGCAAAAGGCACTTCCGGAAATAGGGGTACGGAAAGAAGACGTGGTGTTCATTTCCGGAATCGGTTGCTCCTCCCGCTTTCCCTATTATATGGACACCTATGGGATGCATAGTATCCATGGCCGGGCACCGGCCGTGGCCACAGGGGTCAAAATGGCCAATCCGAACCTGAGCGTTTGGGTCATTACCGGGGATGGGGATAGTATGGCCATAGGAGGCAATCATCTGATCCATGTGTTGCGCAGGAACGTCAATTTGAATATTATTCTGTTCAATAATGAGATCTACGGGCTTACCAAAGGCCAATTCTCACCTACTTCCTTGGTAGGACAAAGAACAAAATCCTCACCCTACGGAAATACGCAGCCGCCATTTTCTACAGGGGAACTCGCCCTGGGCGCAAGAGCCCGATTTTTTGCCCGGGTAGGCGGGAATACCCCCAAAGAAATGACCGGGTTGTTCATTGAGGCCGAACGCTTTAAAGGAACCTCTTTGATCGAGGTACTGCAAAATTGTCCCATTTTTAATGATGGTTGCTTCTCCCAGGTAACCGATAGGGCCGTCCGGGAGGACAAACAATTGTTCGTGGAGCACGGTAAACCGATGATTTTTGGAAAAGAAAGGGACAAAGGCTTGGTCCTAAATGGACTGCAGTTGGAGGTGGTGACCATAGGAGAGAACGGGGTTACTTCAGAAGACATCCTGGTGCATGATGCCAAGGCTCAGGACCCTACCTTGCATCAGATGTTGGCACGCCTGTCATATCCTTTGGTAACCGGAATCATACGAAGTTTTGAGGACGTTACCTTGGAAGAACGGGACGATACCCTCACCGCCCAGGTGAAGGCCAATTCCGAATTTACCCGAACGGACGACCTATTTTTTTCGGGGGAGACCTATGAGGTAAAGTAATCGAAACGATGAATGGATGGTCGTTACCAAGGTACCGATCTTTATCCATACAGTGGTGCAATGAGTTTCGTGGCCCTACCGGAAACGGATTTCCTTTCGTCTAAAGCGAGCCTTTGTAAATGCGGTAATAACCATTCCTTTAAGGCACTGTCCTTCTTGGACCGTTTGGCCAAAGTATCCATGGTCTGGTTGAGCACGATCCAATCGGTATGATGTTCCAGGTTGTTCTTCATTATCGCCTTGGCCTCTTGAATCTGTGTGGTGGTCATGTCCTTTTCCAACAACAGAAATAGTTGGGCCAAGGTCCATTGTGTGGAAGCCTGGTTTATTTGGGCGATTTCCGTCAGGAATTGATCGATGTAGGGGACCAAAAGCACTTTTTTTGCTTTGCCTATGCGCTTCATCGCGTTCGAGGTCCGCAACCGGACCACTTCATCTTGGCTGAAGTAGCAGTTGAACAATGCATGGAACAATTCGTTTTGTTCCAATACTTCCTCCACCACTTCCACCGTATTCCCCAAGGAATTGGGATGTCCTCCTTTCAATCGGTCTTCGAAATTTTTCATATTGTTCTATTTTTTTCCATACCCGATAGGTCCTTTAAATCTTTCCTGATGGACCCTCTTACCGTCCACGGTGTAATGGTTGAACTCTATTGTAGGGATTCCCTGCTGTCGATAGACCTTTACGGCCAAGAATCCCCCCTTTACCCGTAGAAACCGATGTTCCGGCCTTTGATCACCCGCCTTCCAACCTTGGGCATGAAAATCACTGACCGGGCCTTGACTGAATTCCCATAGACCGGTTTCCGGATCTACGGAGACATACTGCCAATGCCTATCCCCGTTGATTACAAATACCTTTTGTTCGGCCAAGTAGTCGCGTAGCCACATGCCTTCGGTTTGAAAAGAGGTGTTGGAGTGATTGTCGAATTTTCCCTGGGAACGATCGGGTCCAACAATCGGGGTGGCGGAAACCAGAACCTTAAAGGTAGCATCCGAGGCCTCAAGGGTTCTCTTGAACCAGCCGATTTGTTCCGTTCCCCAGATGGTCTTCTCCTTTCCATCCGGAATTTTATTGGGACTTCGGAACTCCCGACCTTCCACAACCCAAATTTGCAGATCTTTGCCCCATCGGAAAGTGCGGTAAGGCGTGTTCCATATAGGTACCTGTTCCCTCCATATGGCCAAACCGTCCTCATAGGTCAAAGTGCCTAAGGGAGGTGATGTAGGACCGGCATCGTCCCGCAAAAGATCATGGTCGTCCTTGAGCTGGTATAGGGGCGTCTTTGTATAAAAATCCATCAAGGCGGGCCAGGAATTCATGGCGTGCCACTTATGCCGGGCCATTTCCACATTATGCACCATGGGTCCGGGCTTGTCATAATACACATAGTCACCGGTTTGGCAGTGAAATAAAGGATTTAGGCGGGACATACTATCATAAATCTTAAAACCGCGGTCAGGATCGTCAAAGGACCAAAAATATTGGCAGGTGGAGGCCGTGAAGAGGACGGGTACTGGATCATTTTCGGCCGGGGCGGTGGTGAACCCACCGGTAATTTCACTGATAGGGGCATCTTCGTGCTTTCTACCCTGCAAGCGGACCGTATAAGCGGTATTTGGTAGTAGGCCCTCGAATTTCTTTTTAAATGTGAAATCCCGGTACGTGGAGACGTACTGCCATGCGGAGCGGATAACAGTATCTTGGGCAATCAGTTCCATGCGTATCTGACCTGGGGCTCCAGGTACCGCTCCGTCCATTTGGGCAATGGGCATAGTATTGTCAAAGTCTAAAGGATGGCGAAATACGGTCTCCTTCCGTTCATGGTATATGGCCATGGATTGGGGAGTTCGGCACAACCGGGTATGGATGATAACCGAGGATGACGTGATATCCCCTATTTTGAAACCGGTAGTGAAGTAAACAAAATCGGTTTGCTGGGCCTTTATATATAGTATTCCGCAACAAAAGACTACGAAGAAGATGCGTAATTTCATAGGAGTTTTTCAATTATTATCCTCGTACAATGCGATGGCCTTTAGGTAATTCAATGCGCCTTGTTCGGTCTGGTCATGTAAAAACCCATTCAGTTCCGGATGATTTTCTTCGATCCAGTGTACCAGCTTAGCCCGATTTTTACTAAACACGGTATCGTCAAAAAAGATGTAATCCTCAATTTCCAGATGGCTTATTTTGTCCTCCTTGAACCGGATAACTTCTTGGTATATGGTGGGTTGTTCATGCAAAAAACGGATGCGCCGGTCCATTTTCGATACCTGGGCCCGTACGGTGCCATTTTCTTCCTTCATTTCGGTAAAGTTATATTCGGGTTCAAAGACGGCATCCCACTTCATGAACGCTATATAGTCCGTTTGGGAATAGGCCATGGTGTAATCCAGTTCCTTGGTGATGATACTGTCGGCCAAAAGTGATGGAATACTGGAATAGTCCCCACTGTTCCGCGTCCCGTAGAACGCCTTGGCGATTTCAATTTTGTCCGTCTCTTTTTTCGTATCCTTACAGCTCATAAGGCCTAGGGTTACCAAAAAAAGCAAAGTGATCAAGTACATTCTTACGGTCATCTTCAAATAAATTACAAGGGTTAGGGTACTTCTTTCAGAAACAGTTCTGACAGGGAAAATACACCAGTAATTTAAGTCGGCAAAAAGGTGTCTGTTAAAAGTCGCCTAAATGAATGGTTAGGTGATCAGCTTCCCCGGTTTGCGGATTCAATGGACCGAGCCAGTTTGGCCAGGCCCTCCGGTGCGCTTGTCTCAAAAGTTTGGATGCCCTGGATAAAATCCCTGGCCTTCGTTCCGCCCAAACCCAATCGTTGGATAATTCGGGTCTGCCTTGGTCCAATGGATTCCATAATCATTGTATTATAAAACACGGCACCCTCCAAAGGCATTTGGATCATAGCGCAACGTTCCGGTTCCAGGTAGGTTATTTCCCAAACATAGGGATCTTGCCCAGGAGTTTTGGTGGTACCGGAAGTACCTACAGCGAAAGGCCCTTGCAACCTGATCCACTCCACGGCATTTCCCTCCAGGCGCTCCCAATTGGATACATCGGTCCAAAACGCCCAGGCGAAGGATTTATCAGAATGGCATTCGACCGAATGCTCAAAATGCCAGACCATATCTTCCATTGTCCCAATTTTGAACGTCAACGGTGTAATAAAGATAAATTTTTCAGGTGGGATACCCCGAATGGCATCATGGGTATTTTTCAATTAGGCTGTGGTCATACAAAAGCTTTCTCCGTAGTGTAGTTACATAAATAATAGTGACTTTCATCCAGGATTCCCGCAATGATTTGAGATCCTTAGGTACGTCTTCCGATGAAAATGAATGCTGTAATTGTCCAAAAACGGGTAGGCCGATGAGCATAGGAACATAAGCAATCTTGTTTTCTGCATTCGATGCATGGTGATTTCTCGATGGAAGTTATTCCGCTTCTGCCTTGGGATGTGCGAAACCCAGAAAAAAGGATTCCCAAGTTTCGGCCGCCTCGTTGAACCTAAGAAATTCCTGTTTTATGGAGCCGTCCGGTTGGGGGGCCCATATTCCCCTTACTGGTGCACTGTTGTCTCCATTGTTGGGATATAGGGTACCTTCCAGGACCATATTACCTTTTTCATCCAGCTTTCCCGAATAATCGATATGGAACATAGGGCTCATCCAAACTTGTCTCCAAAGTCCGGTGGCCGGGTCTACAAAACTCATGCCCGTACCCGTGCTTCCGGATAAGGTGCTCCACTCCTCTAGGATCATACATCCGCTTTCCCGTTTGGTATATATTTGTTCACCAATCTTTTTCCCTTTGGCGGTCAAAAAGTCCCATTCGCCCAATACAAAGTCGAAATCGCGATAGGGTGCCGTATCCGAAGCGCAAATAATTTGATTTTTTTCGGTTTGTTGAGCGGTGCCCCAGCTGCTGCCCAGGACTACGATCAAAAGGGGAAGAATAAGTTTATGCATCGTATTTTTTTATGGGTAGACGAATTTTAGGAAGATATGTTACAGAAGTAAAGGGTTAAAAATTGATGGTGGAAAAAGTGGTCAGCGCACCAGAAAGTTATACTTAAAATAGGGGATACGAGACAGTACAACAGACTTCCTTGATCTATCGAAAGCAGCCTAGGCACACTCCTTTTTTAATTTGTTTCCAAACCCCATTTTAATGGTATAAGTTCCCGTCCTTTTTTCTTTTTATTGGCACCCGCGAACAGGCTTAGGGAAAATCCCATCTGGACAGCTCCCAAGGCGGCCATTCCACCGCCCATGACCGTTCTGGACAATCCATTTTCTGTATTCTTTTTGGTCATGATCAACACTCCCCCGATGGTCGTGGCCAATCCAACGCTTCCTAAGACGATTCCAGCGGTTTTGTTGGTGCGATACTTGCGGTCCTTTTCCAAGAACTTGTGTAACTCCATCACTTGGTCGGGGTGAGCTATAAGCAATTGGTCGTGGTCAATTCCCAACCTTTGCAGGCGTTCTATTTCAACCTGGGTAAACTCCTGTCCGGAAACCAATCCATGGGCAAGGCATACTAGCATAAGGACGAAGAATTTCAGAGGCATTTTTTTACACTAATTTTAGATCGGTAAAACCTAGCCATTGAACTTGTGGATAACGTGTGGTGAATTACTATAAGCCTCAATTCAAAAGCAACGGGCTCCTAGTTGTCCACCGTTTTATTCAACCAGAGTTCATACGTTTTTCCATCGTGTCCCGCGTATCGGAAAAAATCCAGATCACCATCGCCTTCAACATCGCCGAGATAGGAATTGTAGGCACCCTCCATGGTCAGTACTTGCTGCTGCCAAATCTCCCAATCCGCTTTTCCTTCATTTTGTACAAATAGAATAACGGGACTCGCCTCTGGATAGCCCTGATCTCCATTATTGCCCGATAGTACGTCCAGGTCACCGTCATTATCCATATCGCCTACTTGTAGCGTGTGTGCAAAGGCATTGATCCCTATTTCGTGTTTTACCCATTGGTTGCCACAATCGGGATCAAGGTCGTACCAGGCCACCCGGGTACGGAATTTTTCGGAACAGGAAATAAAAACCTCATCGCGTTGGTCCCCATCGATATCCGCACAGAAAATTTTGGTGGAATTGTGTATCCAATCATAACCATCGTCACTGTTCCAATAGGGGTCGATGGATTTTACGGACCAGATACCGGTCATGTCCCCTCCGGGATTTTTGAAACAAAATGCGGTGGAAACAACATCAAGGTCCCCATCCCCGTCCACATCGCCCACATGTTGCCCTTCGTGCAGGTGTTCTACGTACACCTCGGTGGCCTTGCTCCAAGAATCCGGGTTATCCTGTCGGTATACAAAAAGGCGACGCGTATGATGGGTAGTGCCCACCACATCCAGTTTTCCGTCGCCATTGAGGTCCTCTAGGTCAAAGTCCTTGACAAAGGACGGGAATACGGCAATTTTGTGCGCTTTCCAACTGGGATTTTCATACCAGTAGAGCGTTAGGGGTTCAGTGGACCCGCCCCATTCCCCGGGGCTCACAGGTCCCAGGACATCGATGTCGCCGTCGTTGTCAATATCGCCGGAAGCCAGGTCTCCCGCTGCAAAAGTTCCCCCGTTGGGGCCGGTTTCCGCGATAACATGTTTTTTGGATTCCCCAAAACCGGGAACCGTCTCATACCATAATAGCGGTCCGCCTTTGGCATTGTTATGGATCACGAAAAAATCCAGAAGTCCGTCCTTGTTAACATCCGCATGGCTACGGGCCCACCATTTGTCGGCACTGTCCTTTACCAGTACGTGTTTGGAAAATTCTATCTGGGCTGTTGAGAGCTGTGCCAGTACCAGCATACAAAAAGTCAGGATTCCAGTGATAATTTGTTGTTTCATAGTGTATGCGCGTTAGTTGTTTTAAATTGCTTTAAGGAAGTAAAGTATAAAAAATGCAGCAGCCTATCAACCCTATGGGACTTTAAATGACCATAAATGATCAAAACTTTTGTAATGGTTACACGTGGAAGCATGAATGCATTAATGGATTTGGGAGGTAAGTAGTAACGGCACCAAGAATTTACCCTTAGCGGTAATTTAAAACCCCATGTTGGCTTCGGTTTAATTGTTCGTAGTGATAATTTCAAGCCAATTTTCCGGGATTTCCAAAATCTGATCATGCGCTGTCAATACTTCTTGGAGTTCGTCATAGGGAATATCCTGTACATCCATTTTTTGATCGACGGCCAGTGAGGCAATAGCACCTGTGCTTTGCCCCAATACCATAAAAGTGGGTACAATTCGGATACTGCCGTAACCCACATAGCTGGAAGATAGACAAGTAGGGGTAAGGAGGTTGGTACATTCACTTTTTTTGGGAACGGTGGATTGGAACGATACGCCAAAAGGTTTCCAACTTTTGCTGTCCCCAACGTGCGTGAAACCTTCGTTGTAGGCATACCCATTTTTTACTATACGTCGGGCATGGTGCATATCGGGTGGCCACCAGGCGATAGCTACGGGGTCGGAAATGGTATCACGATTATCAATATGGGTCTCGTATTCCGTGATGACGTAGTTCGATACCATTCGCCGGGCACTTCGGATATACAATCGTCTGGGCCAGTGGCCATTGTCCAAAAATTCATCCTTGGGCAAACCCCAACCCTGCCATTTTTCCCGGGTAGCCATATCTATACTTGGGTCGTTTTGTAAAAACCAAATCAGTCCCAGGGTGAACTCTCGATGGTATTGGACAATACTGTCCTGGGTCTTATAGTCCCCGGCAGGGTATTTCCAGTTTTCTCCGTAGAGGTTGGCCGAAAGGTCATGCCAACTGCCTATATCCGTTTTCCCATGATGTCTGTTGGGATGAGGTTCGAAAAGTTCTCCGCCCTTTTTCAAATACCGTCTGTAGATTTCATACGTTTGGGCCTTGTAATTTTCCGGTCGTTCGATCGGGATCAGGTTGTCTGGATCTTGGGTTAGACACATGCGGTAACAAAAGCCCTGAATGAATTTGCTGGCTTCCCCATGGGCTCCCAAAACCCCGGATTGCACGGTCTTGATCAAGCCACTACTAGGGTCGCCTTCGATTACATAGGGGTCGACCTGGACTTGGAATTGCCGAAACGTATTTATTTCCTGAATACCGTTGAGCGTTTCCCGGTATTGGGCGTTTCCTTCCCGAATGGTTTCGGTGGTAATTCCGGCAAAGTGGAGCAAGTGACCTTCAATGGAAGCATCGATAAATACTTGGGCCTGGACTTCCAAACCATTTTCCAGGACTATTTTGGTTATTTTTTGGCCCACTTTTTCAACGCCGTTTTTTTCCCGTATTCTGGTTTTGCGTATGAGTTGGATATTTTTCTCTTTCGCGAGCATGGCTTCGACGGTACGCTCCGCCACTGAGGGTTCATATTTGGAGTACCATGCCGGATTATCAAAATCTGCCTCCAGGCCATAATGTTGCTCTACATTGATATAAAATTCGCGGGCGATTCCCCCAATAACGCGAGCGCTGCCAAACCGAATGTCCTTACCCAGCCCTTCCACGACCATCCCGCCAGGGTGCCCGGTCGGTTCTATGAGGACCACGCTTTTTCCCAATCGGGATGCCTGTATGGCGGCAGTAAAAGCGGCCTCGCTCCCACCCAGGATGCAAATTTCCGTGGTTATGGGGTCTTTATCGGAGTTTGAAAAGCCTATACAGCAGGAAAAACAAAGGGTTATGACCAGATGATATTTCAAGGGTTGTGGTTTTGTTGTTGGCAATGGTTATACATACGATTGGTTGTGGATTTTTTCAGCGGAAAACAATCGCTTAAACAATAATGATAATGGATCATATATCGGTTACCCAAGCAATGTACTATTTTTAACGGATTTGTAAATAGTATTCCTACACCAATCCCGCAAACCCTAAAAAGGCCAATGATAGGAGGCCGGCTACCAAAAGATTAATGGGAACGCCTTGCATACCTTTAGGGATATTGGCCAATTCTAAGAATTCCCGGATAGAGGCAAAAACAATCAGGGCCAATGAGAATCCTACTGCGTTGGATACGGCAAAGAATACCGCCTGTAACAGACTGCCATTTTCCAAGCCCAGCGCCAAAATGGCCACCCCCAAAACCGCGCAATTGGTGGTAATCAGGGGTAGGAAGACCCCGAGGGCCTGGTAGAGGGGCGGACTTACCTTTTTCAGGATAATTTCTACCATCTGTACCAAGGCGGCAATCACCAGAATAAAGGTAATGGTCCGTAAGTAATCCAACCCGGAAGGCACCAAAATATATTGGTGCAACAAATAGGTGACCGTAGTGGCGATGGTCATCACGAAGAGTACGGCCCCGGACATTCCCACGGAGGTGGATATTCGGTTGGAGACCCCTAAAAAGGGGCATATGCCCAAAAACTGGGAGAGTACGATATTGTTTACAAATACGGCCGCGATAAGGATGACCAAATAGTCCATACCTAAGTAGTTTTAGGGATTAGTTTGTTAAACAGTACCGCCAAATACGCCAGGGCTATGAAGGCTCCCGGCGGCAGGATGAAAAGGATAAAGGTATGGGCATCCTCCCCTACGAACTTGATATCGAAGAGACTCCCGCTACCTAAAATTTCCCGTGTGGCCCCCAAGGCGGTAAGGGCTATGGTAAATCCCAAGCCCATGCCTAGGGCATCCAAAATAGAGGAGAACAGCTTGTTCTTGGAAGCAAAGGCCTCCGCCCGTCCCAATATCAGGCAGTTGACCACGATCAATGGGATAAAGATGCCCAACTGCTCGTAGAGAAAAGGAAGGTAGGCTTCCAACACCATTTCCACCACCGTCACAAAGGAAGCGATGATAATGATAAAAGCCGGTATACGGACCTTGTTCGGTATCTGGGTTTTGATCAGGGAAACGACCAAATTGGACATCAATAGGACGAATAAAGTAGCGACACCCATACCCAGCCCATTAAAGGCCGATGAGGTTACCCCCAAGGCGGGACACATCCCTAGGAGCATTACAAAAACCGGATTCTCCTTGACAATGCCTTTTATAAAATGTTGTTTTTGATCGATGGTTTTGTTCATTGGTTGTTGAGTTATTGGGTTATTGAGTTACTGGGTTATTGAGTTATAAGTAAATTATTGCTAACTGCTAACTGCTAACTGCTAACTGCTAACTGATAACTGTTCACTGTTCACTGTTCATTGGTTTCTTAGTTATTGAGTTATAAGTAAATTATTGTCCGCTGAATTATAACCTATTGCCAACTGCTACTGGCAACTTATTACTTACCCCTTAGCACTCATCACTTACCACTGCCAATTGCCACTTATCACTTAAAACTCAACACTCATCACTTACCGCTACCAACAGCCCACTGTCCCTTCTGTTCCAGATAAACGTCATACGCCAATTGTGTGGCTTCGGAAAATGCGCGGGTGGTAATGGTGGCACCCGTTAAGGCATCCACGTCCCCGCCTTCTTTTGCCACTTTTAAATCGTATTGGCTTGGATCTTTATTCCGAAATTGTTTTAAGAACTTTTCACCCTTCATCTTCGTTCCCAATCCCGGGGTTTCCTTTTGTTCCAAAACGGAGATGTTGTAAATATGTCCATCCGGTGTAAAACCGACCATGATCCTTATAAGGCCACTATACCCTTTTTCCGAGGTCGTTGTAACCGCGGCACCAACGAATTTCCCGTTTTGAAAAGCCGGATAGATTTCAATGGGGTCCCTGACGGATTCCAGTTCAATTACCGCGACTTCCGATACAGCATCGTTGTCAAATTGGGGCAGTACTGTTTTAAGGGCATTCACCTTTTTAGCCAATTGGGCCTTCGCCTTGGGAATCAGGGTCAGGTCGTTGACATAGCCCAAAGAAAATCCGGCCACCAAGGTGATGACGAAAAGCGATAGCACCATATTGAGGAAAGTCGACTCTTTTTTCTGCATCATCCTACGATTTTGGCTTTTATTTTGGAACCGAACCTGCGCGGTTTGAAATACTTGTTGATCAGGGGAACAAAAGCGTTCATGATCAAGATAGCGAAGGAAATCCCTTCCGGATAGGATCCGAACAACCGAATGACCACGGTGATTATGCCAATGCCGATGGCAAAAATGACCATCCCCTTTTTGGTGACCGGACTGGTCACCAGATCGGTCGCCATATAAAACGCACCCAGAACAGCACCACCAGAGAATAGGTGGATTAATGGATGGGCATAGTGTTCCGGATCGATCCACCAAAAAATTCCGGTCATAAGGACCAAGGTTCCCAATAGGGCTACCGGAATGTGCCACGTAATTACTTTTCGTGCCAAAAGGTACACGCCCCCAAGGAGCAGGGCCAGAGCGGACATTTCGCCTAATGATCCCCCGGTAAGGCCCAAAAACAAATTAAGGTTGGAGGGGAGTTGGGCACTCAGTTCTGTCATGGTTCCGCCAAATTGTAGTCCATCCTTAATGATGCCTAAAGTAGTGGCTCCGGTAACGGCATCGGCGATGGAGGTGTTGTTTTCCACTGCGGTGGGCCACACGGTCATCTGTACCGGAAAGGAGACCAGGAGGAACACCCGGCCTACGAGGGCAGGATTGAAGATATTGAATCCCAGTCCGCCAAAGGACAATTTGGCAATACCAATGGCCACCAGACTACCCACAATGACCATCCAAATCGGAAGGCCCGACGGTACATTGAAAGCCAATAAAATACCGGTGATCAAGGCTGAACCGTCTGTTATGGTGGTGGGTGTTTTTAATAGGTATTTCTGGAAGAGGTATTCGAATAACAGGCAGGATACCACTGCGGTTGTCGTAACCATAAACGCATTGATGCCGAAAACGTATACAGAGACCAGGAAAGCAGGAGCCAAGGCAATGACCACATCGTACATGATGCGCTGGGAGGTTCGGTCCGAATGTACATGTGGGGAGGCCGAAATGATAATGGGAGGGTTGTCCATAAGGTCTTAATTTTTGGAAACGTCCAACTTTTTGACGATGCTTTTTCCAAATCGGATATAGTCCAAAAGCGGCCTGTGCGAAGGGCAGACGTAGCTGCACGAACCACATTCGATACAGGTAAGGATATCTTCCTGACCGGCATTTTCATACATCCCTTTTTCCGAAAGGTTCATCAGGAAGTGGGGCTCCAATCCCATGGGACAGACCGATACACATTCGCCGCATCGGATGCAGGGACGGGCCTCGCCCCGGCTGGCCTCATCCTCCGAAATGACCAGAATGCCCGAGGTGCCCTTGGTCACCGGAACATCGGTACTTTTTAGGGCCTTCCCCATCATCGGACCGCCATTGACAATTTTACGGGTGCCTTCCGGCATACCGCCTACGTGGTGGATCAAGTCTTTTATGGGTGTTCCTATCGGTACCCAAAAGTTGGAAGCCTTCTCCAGTTTTTTCCCCGTAACCGTCACCACCCGTTCCATAAGGGGTCGCCTATGCTGTACCGCCTGATAAATGGCAAAAATGGTACCTACGTTGTGCACGATCACACCAACATCCAACGGTAGGCCATTTTTGGGAACTTCGCGACCCAACAAAGCACGGACCAATTGTTTTTCCCCGCCTTGCGGATATTTCACCTGTAACGCGGCAACCTGTATATTGGATTCCTGAGCGGTCCGTTCCTTAAAGAGGGAGATAGCGTCCTTTTTGTTGTTTTCAATGCCGATGATGGCCCGGGGCACATTTAAGGCATACATCAGGATTTGGATGCCCACCAGGATTTCATCGGCTTTTTCTAACATCAATCGGTGGTCGGCCGTCAGATAGGGTTCACATTCCACCCCGTTGATGACCAGGCAATCGATTTGGTTCTCCTCCTTTATGCTCAATTTGACATGCGACGGAAAAGTGGCCCCGCCCAATCCCACGATACCGAAGTCGGTGATACGCTTTAATATATCCCGGGGTTCCAATACAATCTCCTTCTTTAACGGATACTCCGCATCCATAAAATTCGAGGCATTCTTCGCATCCGTTCGGATAACGATACACTGCTTTTTATACCCAGAACTATCTATGATCATGTCCAATTTGGTCACGGTACCTGCCACGGGAGAATGGATATTGGAGGAGACGAACCCCCCGGATTTGGCAATAACCTGACCAATTTCCACCTTATCCTTCCGATCGACCACGATTTCGGCCGGAATACCGATATGCTGGGCAATGGGGACATAGACCACTTTGGGCACGGGCAATCGTTGTATGGGCCGGGAGGCGGTCAGTTTGTTTTCCGGAGGGTGGATGCCTCCTTTTGGGAAAGTCTTAAGCATGGTTCATCAGATTAACCGATTTTACTTCTATGCCTTGCTCCACCGCCACTTTTTTCACTTTTTTCTTCGGGAAATTAGTTTCTACTATGGAATCCGTCGGGCAAACTGGAACGCACTTCCTACAAAGGGTACAGTAGGCGGGATCGATATAGGCCAAATCGTTCACCATGGTAATGGCCTCCTTGGGACAGATATCGAAGCACTTGGAGCATCCGATACAGGCCACGGAACATGCTTTTCTGGCAATGCCGGCCTTATCCTCGTTTAAACAGCCTACATATATTTTAAGGTCCCGTTTTTGCTTGGGCCGCATTTCTATAATATCCCTAGGACAGGCCTCGGCACACATGCCGCAGGAGGTACATTTATCCGTTATGACTACGGGAAGGCCTGTGGTTTCATCCATGTACATGGCATCGAACTTACAGACCGTTACACAGTCCCCGTCCCCCAAGCATCCGTATTGACAATCGGTTTCACCTCCATAGACCAAGGCGGAAATGGCACAAGATTTTGGACCTTGGAACTCACTGGTCTTTGGCCGTACATCGCAAGCGCCTTGACAACGTACCACGGCCAAGGTAGGATCTTTTTCCGCTACTTCCTTGCCCAGAACCTCTGAGACCCATTGCATAACCTCATTCCCGCCCACAGGACAGAACAGGTCGGAAATATCATCGGTACCCACCAATTTTTCGGCAAAGGAATGGCATCCGGGATAACCGCATCCGGCACAATTGGCCGCCGGTAATAGATCTTCCACTTCGGCGATCAATGGGTTTTCATAGACATGGAATTTTTTGGACACCACATAAAGTACCATGGCCGCGGTCACCCCTAACGAGGCCAGCAAAAGAACGCTATGAAGTATGGAATCCGGCATCTGGCTACACTTTAAGGATTGAAATTTGAAAGGCCTTGGAAAACCGATCCCTAAGCATATAAAGGAAAAGGTAGTAGGGCACCAATATGAGTAACGATAGCAACCCGGCCTGCCATTCCTGTAAAAATTCTGAACCAACGAGCAGGGTGGATACTAGGAACACAAAGGGAAGGAGGTAAGCCCAAAATACAGCCTTAAGGCCGGTTTTCTTTTTGAGCACCACTGCAACAGGCTCGTTTATGGAAAAAGTTCCATTGGCCGCCGGGACCACTACCTCCTTGGATTCCGAATTGGAAATCCCGCAACTTCCCTTGGCTCGGCAGCTTTCGCAATGCACGTTTTCATCCAGGGCGACCACTAGGGAATTGCGGTGGACCTTGGAGATTACGCCAAAATGGATGAAGGTGTCCTTTGTGGTCTGTGCTGTATACATTATGGTTAATCTACAGGTTGGGGTGAAATTACAATTATTACTACCCCTATTTCATGACATATATCAGGTCTTGTCAGGAGGAATAGCGGTTTGCCAATCCAAGTGTTCCCATTACTGAAACCTGCCATGTTTTAACCCTGTTCTAAGGCTTGTGGAGCATTTTGGGGCGAATCCTACGATTTTTTGCAATTAATTAGTATATCACAAAAAGGAAAATTATTTTAGGGCAAATCCATTGCCATGAAACACCCAATACTTTCCATCCTTTGTTTTGTTACCCTAACTGCCTGCACCTCCAACGGTACCTCGGACCCAGAAGTGATACAATGGGAGGCCCAAGCGGAAAACATTACGATCATACGAGACGATTTTGGGGTTCCCCATATTCATGGAAAGACCGATGCGGATGCGGTTTTTGGTCTGCTCTACGCCCAGTGTGAGGACGATTTTAACCGCGTGGAACAAAACTATATCTGGGCCACTGGAAGACTTGCCGAAGTGGAGGGCGAAGCTGCCCTGTACAGTGATTTACGGGCCAAGCTTTTTATGACGGAGGAAACGGCCAAGGCCCGTTATGAGGAAAGTCCGGAATGGCTTAAAAAATTGTGCAACGCCTTCGCGGATGGTATCAATTACTACCTGCACACCCATCCCGAGGTAAAACCCCGATTGCTCGCCCGTTTTGAACCCTGGATGCCTATGTACTTTAGTGAGGGCTCCATTGGAGGGGACATTGAGCGGATATCCACGGAAAAAATCAAGGCGTTTTATGAAAGCGGTATGGAAGTTCCCGAGGCCAAGGCCTTGGACCTCCAGAAAAAGGAGGCTATGGCCGAACCCCAGGGATCCAATGGCATTGCCCTTTCCGGGACATTGACAAAATCAGGAAATGCCATGTTATTGATCAATCCGCATACTTCCTTTTATTTTCGGGGCGAGGTCCATGTGGTGAGCGAGGAAGGCCTGGATGCTTATGGGGCGGTTACCTGGGGCCAGTTTTTTGTGTACCAAGGCTTCAATGAAAAGACGGGATGGATGCATACCAGTACTTATACCGATGTGTTGGACGAATACAAGGAAACCCTGATAAAAATGGACGATTCCTTGTTTTATCAATACGGGGAGGAACTGAGGCCCGTAAGGACATCTGAAATCAAGTTAAAATATAAGGATGGAGATGCTATGGGTGAACGAACATTTCCGGCCTACCATACGCATCACGGGCCCGTAACCCATATGGAGGATGGGCAGTGGACGGCCACCGCCATGATGTGGGAGCCGGTAAAGGCCTTGGAGCAGTCCTACATTCGAACCAAACAACAAGATTACAATGGTTTCCGAAAAATGATGGATATCCGTACCAATTCCTCCAACAACACGGTGTATGCGGATGCAGAGGGAAATATCGCCTACTTTCACGGCAATTTCATTCCAAAACGAGACACCCTTTATGATTATACCCGGCCGGTCAATGGCAGTAATCCCAAAACCGATTGGCAGGGCCTGCATAAGGTGGAGGAGAACATATTGGTTTTGAACCCTGGGAATGGATGGATTCAAAATTGCAATTCTACGCCCTATACCGTTGCCTCGGAATTCAGTCCGAAACGTAAGGATTACCCCAGGTACATGTCACTGGACAGGGAGAACTTCCGTGGGGTGCACGCAATTGACCTACTCAAGGATAGTAAGGAACATACCTTGGATGGTCTTATCCGATTGGCCCATGACCCCTATTTACCGGCTTTCGCGGCATTGCTGCCAGGGTTGATAGAGGCCGGTGATGGTCTGGAGCAACCAGAAGAGGATTTTGCCTTGGCTTTGAAGGAACTTCAAAAATGGGACTATACCACTTCCAAGGAATCCGTGGCCATGACCTTGGCGCATTATTACGGAACCTTATATCTGGAACAAGGACATCGCCCAGAGGGGCTTAACGAAATGGAATTGCTGACCTATTTCGGAAAGCATTCCCCCAGAGGGGAGCGCATTTCCATTTTCACAGCGGTATTGGACCGTTTGAAGGCCGATTTCGGTACTTGGGAAATGCCTTGGGGCGAGGTCAACCGCTACCAGCGTTTGGACGGTGCCATCTTTCAGGCGTTTGACGATACCCGGCCCAGTATGCCCATCAGTTTTGCCTCGGGCAGATGGGGTGCTTTGGCTGCCTACGGTGCGCGGTACCATAACAACACTAAAAAAATATACGGTACTCGTGGGAATAGCTTTGTTGCGGTGGTGGAATTTGGGGATAGGGTAAAGGCGAAAAGCATATTGGCCGGGGGCCAGAGCGGAAATCCCGATTCCCCCCATTTTGATGATCAGGCTTTGCCATACGCCGAGGTGGATTGGAAGGAGGTTGCCTACTACAAGGAAGATGTTCTGCAAAGGGCCAAAGAAACGTATCGTCCCGGGTCTAGGGACTGATGTTCCTTAATATGAGATTTGAGATTTTTGATTTGGAATTTGTTATTTAAGATTTGGCACTTCGACTGCCTGCCCAACGATGTCATTCAGGCGGGCGCTCAGCGTAACAGATTTGAGATTTGTGATTTGGAATTTGTGATTTAAGATTTGGCGCTTCGGCTGCCTGCCCGACGATGTTATTCAGGCGGGCGCTCAGCGTGACAGATTTGAGATTTGAGATTTGGAATTTGTTATTTAAGATTTGGCGCTTCGACTGCCTGCCCGACGATTTCATTCAGGCGGGCGCTCAGCGTGACAGATTTGAGATTTGAGATTTGGAATTTGTTATTTAAGATTTGGCTCTTCGGCTGCCTGCCCGACGATGTCATTCAGGCGGGCACTCGGCGTGACAGATTTGAGTTTTGGAATTTGTTATTTGGAATTTGCCTAGTCCTTGGTAATGATCAACGTAGCCTTGGCTCCGGCGGAAAGTAACCATTTGTTGGAATATATCAATTGGCCCTGATCATCGTAAACGTCTACCTGTGCGGTATTTGGCGGTGAGGAACCCACATTTAAGGCTTCAAAATCCAACCGGTTGAACCCTTTTTGTAAATCGACATTGATTCCCTTAAAAGAGCCAGTAAGTAATACGTTGTGGTCGACTACATGATCGTTGACATAAATCTTTACCCGATCCCCGTCCACAAATTCATGGTCTCTACAAATGACACCAACAAACTTGCCGTTACTTTTTACATCACCAAGATACATATCCCCAAAATGTTCCTTGGAACCTTCCTTGGGTGCCCTTGGACCCACTTTGGGATCTATTTTCATGCCGTGGCCCGCTTGCACCAGTTCCTTATCGGGCAACATCTTAACCGGATTTTTGGTGAGGGAATCCTCAATATTCATTTGAGGTTCGTTGTTGATAATCGAAGGAATCCGCAAGGAGGTACCCTGATCAGGTTTTCCCAGGGGGTCTATTTTGTTCGCAGCTTCGATTTCCAATGGTTTTTGGGTAGGGATATCCGTCTGGGCATGCACCAATAAAGAGGACAGCCCTATCAAACATAACAGACCAATGGGTTTTACCTGCATGATGATCTTTGGATAAGTAACCGATTAAAGATAGCAAATACCCTGCCATGGGGGCTTAAAACCCTGTTAAATTCTAAAATATCCGATGATTGTATCGGCGATCAATTGGTGGCCGTTGGCATTCGGGTGGATGGGATCCTCATCGTAACAATCCGCCCTATTCCGGTATAGTGGGGTCTGGATATCCAATGTTCCCAAAACGGAATGATGTTGAAAGCCTAGCACAATATCCCTGAATTCCTGTAGTACTTCCGCTTGGTATTCGGGATAGGGATTACGATATCCATAGGGGACTTCCTTGGCACTAGGAGTAATGGGTGCTACATCCAATACCAAGGGAGGCGGGGTCAAAAGTACGGCTTGGACGCCTTGTAATTTTATTTTCTCCAAAAACGAATAAATCCCAGTAGTATAACTGTCAAATAGGGCCGGGGATGGAGGGCCATAAATACCACAATTGATACCGTAACAAAAGGTGGTCATGCTCACCGGGCTCTTGGCCAAAAGGGTATCCAACCGCTCAAAGAGATAAGGACGCGGTCCAGGATGGTCTGTTTCGGTCAATCCTGTAATGGTCTCACTGCTTTTGCCCCAATTTTGGAATTGGAGGTTCATAGGAGCATGTTCCGAATGATAATATTCATCCAACAGTTCCACATAACCGTTCTTATTGCCGTAGGTAATACTGTCCCCCAAACAACCGATGGCTTGATTTTTTTTGAGTGAGGGACGGGTATGGGAAAGACAGCTTATAAAAGGGCTGGCGGCAAGTGCCAAGGAGGTACGGGCCAAAAATCGTCTTCTATCCATGGAAAGCGCGATTAAGTGCCAAAAATAGAAATTACCGGAATTAAATGAAATAGGTAAATGCGTAAAAACAACATTTACTCCTTGCGGAATTCCTTTGGTTTTTCGCGATCACCTTTCATGGTATAGGGCAAGGTATAGACCTTACCACTAAAATCCCCAAAATAGAGGCGTGACTTTCCGAATTTTTCCGTGTGTCCATCCGCCCAAAAGAATTGAAAGGGCGCTTTGGCCTGTAAGGGCCTTCTAACATAAGAGTGGTTAAAACGACTGGAAGCGGTAATTTGTTTGGTTTTTGTCCAATGCACCCCGGAATCCTGGGATACCCAAACAGCGATTTCACCGCCGGCGCCATATTTTTGTGGACCGACTTCGGTAGGGCCGACGATTTTCCATTCGTCGTCCGAAACATACAAGCTGCCCATATCATAGTTATGATCGGAATTGCATACAATATGCGTTTGCCATTGGTGCCCGGTCCATTTTGTAATGCGCCATTCATAGGGTTGGCTTTCGGGTCCGGGGACATGGCCATTACTGCTTATATACAGCAGAATAGGGCGGCCCATTGCATCAAATTGCATATCCTTTAAGTAGACATTTTTTCCTTGGGTACTATAATCCACTACTTTAGCCGCATTATCAATGGTTTGAATCGGAAGGGGTAAAGCTTCTTGCTTCACTGTGGTCCATGTATGCCCATTGTCCCCGCTTTCCAAATAATAAAGATCAGTCCGGGTATCCGGATGGCCGTTGTGATGGCGGTTAAAGAATGTGGCCACCTTTTTGCCCCCGTCGAAGGAATTGCTCACCTGATAATGGCCGCTAAGGTTTTGGTCTCCAGAAGGAATACCTGCTAATTTTTGGGTCGGGGACCATATCCTACCGTCCGGACTGGTCTCAAAATACAGCTCCCTGACTCCTGTATATTTAGTGAAGAAATGAAAAAAACCGGAATGGGTTTGCCATAGCTGTGGATAGGTGAATTCCTGCTTGGCCCATATTTGGAATTCCGCTATAGAAAAAGGTTGGGTACTTCGAAGTTTGATTCCCTTTCGTTTTGTTCCTCGACCACTGACAAATACCCAGATATAACCGTCTTGGTCTATTTGAAGGGTTGGATTATCATGCGGATCGTCCACGATCAATTTGTCATAAACCACTGTGGGTTTGCTTACCGTAAAAGTACGGTGGTCAAAGGAACCGATCATGCATAGCAGATGCCTGTCCCCCTTATTGGTCGTTCCACCATACACGAAAAAGGTCGTATGCGCTCTTGGGGAATATATAGCCAACGGAATATGCTTTGCCGTGTAGGTACCCAAACCACCGGAATATTTATCACCATAGGCATACTTTTGGTTCAGTTCAAACCAAATGCCGCGATACCCATCAATTTTTGTATTTCGGAGGTCTTGAACTTCCTGGGAAAAATGGGGAGGACTCAGCAAAAGAAAGAGTCCGAGAATAGAGGAAAATTTGGTGTACATGGCTACAAGGAAAACAGGTGCACTAATCTATTTCGATGATCGGATGGGATTGCAAATACCCTAATGACTGTAAAAAACGGTCGGCTTCCAAAAGGGTCTCCCTATAACGGTCAAAATTCCCATAGTTAAAAAAACCATGGTCTTCCCTCTCGTACAATTTCAACTCACAGCGACTGCCCACCTTTTGCATTACGGTCCGGTAATATTCGGCCGTGGCTACAGGAATAAGTCGGTCCTGGGTACCCAAAAGAAGTAGGGTTGGAGGTGCTCCTTTTTGTATGTTGTGAAGCGGGGAAAACTCCTTATACGCATGCCCTATCCGCTCATGGCCATAACCGCCGGGACCATTATCGATAACCGGATTAAAAAGGACCAGGGCATTGGGGATGCAACTGATGGAAACATCATCGGAAACTTCATTATACTTTTGGATCAAAGCGGTCGCGGCGGCTAAATGCCCCCCGGCCGATCCGCCTGCCGCAATGATCTTATTGGCATCGATGCCAAATTCCAGCGCATTTTTGCGGATAAACCGCAGGGCCGATTTTGCATCCTTCAAGGCCTCAAAAGGAGTGGTGCCCTGCTTGCTTTTTGTCCGGTAATCTACCAAAAAACAGACCAGTCCCCTTTGCGAAAAGTACTTGGCATGATGCAAAAAATGGTGACGGTCGCCTCCTACCCATCCCCCTCCAAAAAAGAAGACCATTGCGGGACGATCCACTTTGTTGCCTGCATCTTTCGGGGTATGGACCTCAACATACAACCTAACGGTATCCAACTCTTTGTAGAGTACGGTTTTTTGCGCCTTGCACCAGCTAAAGTGGCCCAATAGAATAAGGGTAATAAGAGTAGAGGTTTTTAGCAAATTCCGGGTGTTTTGGTCCTTCCTAAAAATAGTGAATTCAGGCGTCCGAAGTGCGGCACGCTAATTTTTTTCCGTAAATCGAACAAATGCGCGCAGATTTGGCTCCAATTTTATGGTAACCGCCCTAAAAAACAGAAAATTATAGCAATTATTTAAAAATTAAGCACGAAATTTATAGACATGATAAATATCATAGAAATCCATGACATGCCAGCGTAGTTTTGAAGATTAAAACGAACGACGTTGTGCTCGGTCCGGCAGGTTGTAATTGCCGGACTTATTCCTTGAACTAACTAGTATAACCAAAATAACGAAATCGTATGTTAACAATTCGAAATGAAAAACGCTTGAGAAATGGCCTCGTGCTGTTGCGACTCTTTATTGGGTGGCATTTTTTATACGAGGGAATCATTAAACTATACAATCCCGATTGGACCTCCTTCGGTTATTTGGCTTCTTCCCAAGGGCCTTTTAAGCCTTTGTTTGTGGCCCTGACCGGGGATTCTATGATAGGCATCGCGGATTGGGGGAACGTGCTTGCGCTCATTTTTGTAGGGATTACCCTGATTTTAGGAATCTGGGAAAAATGGGGAGCCTTAGTGGCGATGTGCCTATTGGCCTTGTATTATCTGGCCCATCCCTCATTACCTTGGGTAACTCAATTGAAAGTGGAAGGCAGCTATTGGTTTGTGAACAAAAACCTTATCGAGCTGATGGCCTGTTTTGTACTTTATCAAATACCCACCGGCCAATATTTTGGATTGAGCGGCTTATTCAAAAAAAATGAGGAACTAACTAAAACCGAACTATCATGAAATGGACAAGAAGAGATGCACTTAAAGGCCTTGGGGGGATTCCAATTTTAGGGGCTGTATGGTGGGCAGGAGCCTCCCATACCGTTTCCAAGAAAAGGGAGCGCTCAGCCATTTTGGAACAATTGAACATACAACCCTCTTTGCCCGGGGCGGTACCTGCCATTAGCGGCGAACCGGTCCGAGTGGGAATCATAGGTTTTGGTATCCGTGGGCAACAATTGTGCCGGGCCCTCGGTTTTGCTACCAAGGAATGGATAGCCGACATGAAATTGGCCGCAGAAGAAAATCCTAAGCATTCCGCTTTAAAGGATTTCATGTCACAGGAAAAACTCAATGTAAAATTGACCGGGGTTTGTGATATTTTTGATTATAGGGCCAACCTTGCGGTAGATTCTTTTTCCACTGATGACAACAAGATAAAAAGATACCGGACCCATCAAGAAATGATTCGTAGCGGCGAAGTGGATGCTGTAGTAATAGCCACACCGGATCACTGGCACGCACCCATGGCCATTGATGCCCTGGAAAACAATATCCATGTCTATGTAGAAAAACCCATGACACATACCGTGGAGGAAACCTATCGCCTACGCGATGCGGCGAGGAACTCCAAAGCGGTTTTACAGGTCGGGCACCAACACAGGCAGACCTTAAGTTTCCAAACGGCCAAGGATATTATCCAAAAGGGTACGCTTGGACATGTATCCCTTATACAGACCAATACCAATAGGAACGATGACAATGGTGCCTGGATGTATCATATCCATGAAGATGCCAGTCCGCAAACTATTGATTGGGATATGTTCCTGGGTTCCGCTCCCAAGGTTCCCTTTAATAAGAACCATTTCTTTAGATGGCGTAAGTGGTGGGCCTATGGTTCCGGTCTGTCCGGAGACCTATTGTCACACGACTACGATCGCCTGAATTGCGTCCTGGATATGGGAATTCCCGAGTCGGTAATGACTTCGGGAGGAATCTATACCCATAACGACGGCCGTAATGTACCGGATGTCTTGCAAGTGAACATGGAATTTCCCAACTATTCCACGGGAAGTAGTCAAGTTGAGGGCAAGGAGAAAGGGATGACCTTTGTTTACAGCGCTACTTTGGGCAATGGGTTCAATCGTCCCACCATTTTAATGGGGCATGATGCTACCATGGAACTCGGTAATCGACTAACGGTTTGGCCCGATGGCCGATCGACGCGATATGCCGAAATGATCGAGGCCGAACGTATGAAGCCCAATGTACCCATTTATCAATACAATCCCGGCGCCAACTCCCCGGATGCCGTCGCTTCGGCCACTTCCCAGTACTTTGCCGACAAGGGACTTATGTGGACCTATATCAATGGGGCACGAGTAGATTCTACCTTCCTGCACATGCGGGAATGGTTGAGTGCGGCCCGTAATGGTGGAAAAGTAAGTTGCGGTATCAAGGAAGGTTTTGAAGAAGCCATCTCTTCCCATATGGCTGGGCTTTCCTATAAACTGGGAAGGCGAATAGAGTGGGATCGCGAGAAAGAAATATTAGTACCTATTGAAGGCATTGATTTTGATCAAGCTCTCTTGGCCAATACCACAGTGGAGAACCTTTCCAAATTTTTGGAAATGCAACTCATGGAATCGGATAAGATAGAAGGGTAAAGGTCTCAATTAGCGGCCCTAATTTCTTATTCCTGGAAAACCCCGATCAGTAATGATCGGGGTTTTTTGGTTTAAGGCTTCCTTCTCGCCCGTCTTGGGCTTTATCCCCCTCCACACAAGGAAACCCAAAAGTTTTTCGGACACCTCTAAATTTGAAAATATTAGGTTTATCACCTCTTAAATTATCAATTCGACAAAAAAAAGAACAAAAAATTATGCGTATGACATTTATCATGTTTTTTCCAAGGGTAAGACGTTACATTTATTCCAATAAACAATAGAACTATTTACTAGAATAAAGGCATACGCCAGGAGGCCAATTTTATACGAAATACGGCATTTGTTCTAGATCGACCTGATTTTGTGAAATGCACCGGCATTTCTATTAACGCTAAATTTTTTTGAGATGAGACCTAAAAAAAACCCAAAAGCCGATTTAAATAAGGATAGCGGCCTTTTCTTTGTGATAGGCCTTACCATAGTGCTCTTTCTTACGTGGCGTGCCTTGGAGTACAAAACGTACGAGACGGATAATTTTGTGGCAGAAGCCATGAATGTTGTGGACGACATCAAGGAAAACGTGCCGCAGACCGAACAGATCAAGACCCCACCACCTCCTCCACCTCCCTCCGCACCGGAAATCATTGAGGTTGTGGAGGATACCGAAGAGATTGAGGAAACCGTTATCGAAAGTACGGAAATCAACCAGGAAACTGTTATTGAAGCGGTCATAGAGGTAGACGATGTAGAGGTAGGGGAAGAAGAGGAAGAAATTACCGTTCCCTTTGCCGTTATCGAAAATGTACCCATTTTCCCAGGTTGTGAGAATATGACCACCAATGCCGAACGTAAGGCCTGTTTCCAAAAAAAGATTCAGGAACATGTTGTAAAACAGTTCAAATATCCGGCCACTGCGGCCGAGTTGGGAATTCAAGGTCGGGTTTTTGTTCAATTCGTTATAGACACCAAAGGCTATATAACCGCGGTAAGGACCCGGGGTCCGGATACCAATTTGGAAAAAGAAGCCAGTCGCATTATTGCTTCCCTTCCCCAAATGACACCTGGGATGCAACGAGGCCGGGCCGTAAAGGTTCCTTATAGTATACCTGTAAACTTTGTATTGCGAACCAACTAAGCCAAGTAGGTAGGGTCCTAGTTTTACTTCGCTATTTCATATTTGGCAAGTTTCTGGGGCCCTTCCAGTACAATGCGTACAATTTGCAAAATGCCATCCTCCCGGGTGGCAATTTGCCATTTTATAAGGGTTATTTCCCCATTTTCGATTTCAATTCCGGTAATACTTCGAGGATGTACGCAACTGCCATCGTTAAAGAAAGGGATATCGCCGGGTTCCGGAAAACGGGGCCTATGGGTGTGCCCCGCAATGGTAATCAATAAGTCATTTTGAAGGATCCATCGTTTTATCCGCCGCTCCACTTTTCTAAGTTCCTTGTAATTCTTGGCCGGGCTGGTGGGGTCGGCAATGCCCCATACCTGCAAAGGTTTCCAAAGGACCCGTACTAAAAATCGGCCCCAGCGCCAGAAGTTGTAATTCCACCAATCGGCTTGGTGGCCGTGCGTGAGAAAAAGTTCTTGACCGGTATCCCGATGTTTGAGGACCAAGGCCTCGGAATATGTGATTCCTTCAAAAAGCTCCTTATCCCTATCGTCTATGGGTTCAAAATAACTGGATAGATTTTTTTTCACATAATGAGGCTCTTTGTATACCATATCGTGGTTGCCCCAGACCATATGCAATCGGTTTTCCAAATGAAATTGGCGCAACAGTTTAAAAACATTTTTGTGCGCCTCGAATATGGATTCGAAATGGAGGTTTTCCCATAGCTCATCCCCATCCCCCAATTCGCAATATTGAAACCCTTCGTTGAAGTAGTGCCGTAGCGCATGGAAATAAATGTTCCGGTTATTGGCAAACTCATCGGCAAAACTGTTGTCCCCTCGATGACAATCACTAAAAAGTATGAATTTGGAACGGTTGTCAAAAGGAACTTTTTTGGCATTCCGATAGGCCCTGGTAAGCCGAGAATTGGAGGACATCGAGGTATTTTTCATAAATATCCAAAAAAAGCATCGAATCGCTTAAGGAATACCTTAACAATATTCAATTTTTTCTTTTGTAACTTTGTAGTCCTTTTAACGACCAATATAGGTATGAAGGACAACAAAAATGCAGAGTCTCCCTTAATACAGCTGATAAGTTTCAACAAGATCTTGCAGCAGTATGAGGCTATGGCCGAAGGCGAGGATGAGTATTTGGCCGCCAAGGCAAAACGTATCCTGAAGGCTCAGGCTCCCTATCCGGTACTTCGCGAGGGATTTACGGATGTTTCCCTTCTAAAAAAACATGAAAAGGTCATTCGTATTATTTTGCAAGACGCCTTTTCCGAGGTGTTGACCAACAATGAAATCAAGGCAGCGGCCATTCCCTTTGACAATATAGTCTTTAATTCCTCCAAGCGCTTTCAAAAAATATTGGAAAACGCGGGAGAGGATTTTGTGCCCGAAATGCGTAATGTGCCCGAGGATCAGATGTACATTATGGCCTGTACGGTCATTTTGAACTTCTACTATGGGTATAGCTTGGATTTTAAACGACCCTTTTTCTATGACATCCCGGATTCCAATGGGGTCATGCGGCACTATAGAATTTTGTATAATGCCGACTTTTTTGAGATTCATCCCACAGAAAAGGCCAGGGAGCTGACACAGGAAGATGTGGATGAGCTGCTTGAAAGTTTTGACAATCCGGAAATCTGGAAGGAAAAAATTCCACCACAGAGCTTTGTAACCAAGGGTTTTGTTATATCCAACATGTTCGACGTTACGGCCGAACATTCCATTTCCGAAATAAAGTCCGGTCTTATTGCCAGTGACAAACGGGGTAGCGACAACTTTATGGAAGATCTCCAGGAAACGTTTCGCTCATTCTTTAATCTACCCCATATTAAAGTTGGTTTTGTAACCTACAATCCAGAAGAGAACCAGTTTGAGAAGGTCTACGGAAAGGGCATCCATAGTTTTATACTACATGACTCGGAAATGGAGGCCTGCGATGCGGCCCTATGCCCGGGCTCCTACGGCAGATTGCTCGAGGAGAACGAGTATTTTGCCATATCCAATGTGGACAAGTATTTCAAGATATCCGGAGGGGCCAATCCCTATAAGACACTTAAGGAGCAGGGTATAAAGAGTGCCATCTTTGCTCCTATCGCGGATAACGGCAAGTTGTTGGGGGTGTTGGAACTGGCCTCTACCCAAGTGAATGAACTCAATAGCGTCAATGCCAATAAATTGGAGGACGTTATGCCCTATATTGTTTCCGCAGTGCAACGTTCCAAAGCGGAGGAAGAAAATTTGATCGATGCCATTATACAGCATGAATGTACTTCGGTGCATGAGTCCGTGTATTGGCGATTTAAGGAAGAAGCGAAGCATTTTATAAAGGACAATTTGGAAGGGGGCCAACCCTCCTTCAAAGAAATTGTATTTAAAGATGTACATCCGCTTTATGGCCAGATCGATATTAAGGATTCCTCCCAGGCGAGGAATTCCGCCATACAAAGAGATCTGATGATACAGCTGTCCGAAATCAATGATATTTTGACCGCTGCCGTTAAGCTCAACCCCTTGCCAATTTACGAGGAATTACAGTTTCGGGTAAACAATCACGTAGATGCGATTCGGGATGTGCTTCATACCAATAGCGAACAGGCCATCTTTAATTTTGTGAAAGAGGAGATTGTTCCGGTTTTTGATCATTTGAAGCAAATGGATAATTCCTTACAGGACATGATATCCGCTTACGAGGCTAAAATTGATTCGGAAACCGAGTCGTACTATGACCATCGTAGGAATTATGATGAAACGGTGATGCAGATCAACCAAGATTTGGTCGCGGTTCTGGATCAGAAACAGGAGGATGCCCAAGCTATGTTTCCGCACTATTTTGAGCGCTATAAGACCGATGGGGTAGAGCACAACATGTATATTGGTAATTCTATTGTTGGGGATCGGGATTTCAATCTTCTATACCTTAATAATCTTAGGTTGTGGCAATTACAGGCCATGTGTGAGATGGAAAATACCCATTATAACTTAAAACCCCATTTACCGGTACCCTTGGACGTAGCCTCTCTGGTTTTGGTATACAACACCTCCTTGTCCATTCGATTCCGAATGGACGAAAAACGGTTCGATGTGGACGGTACCTATAATGCCCGTTATGAGATCATCAAAAAACGGATCGACAAATCTTACGTTAAGGGAACCAACGAGCGTCTTACCCAACCTGGAAAAATGGTCGTAGTCTATTCCCAAAAACAGGACGAGTTGGATTACTTGAGGTATGTAAAATTCCTGAAGTCCAAAGGTTATTTTGACGGCAAGGTGGAAATCGTAGAATTAGAAGGCCTACAAGGGGTTTCCGGTCTTAAGGCGATTCGCGCCAATATCTTGTACAAGACCAAGGATGCCAAGACCGCAAAGGAGAAGACCTATACGTATGATGACCTTATGGAGGAACTGAAGTCCTAAGGTTGTGGCAGTTCTAAAATCCGTTCCGGTCCAAAAAACTTAAAGGCTACACCAAAAGCGATTACGGAAATTATCATGCCTATCATGAAGATGGTGTAGGTTAGACGCAGTATCCTATATTTTTTGTCCAAAACCTTCCCGAGGAAATAGAGGTCCTTGGTCAGTGATTTATAGACGTAGGTCTGGTCTTTGATCAATTCCTGTATGGCCCATTCGTATTCGGGAAGCCCCATCTTATGAAAGTTTCCAAAAAATAGCAGGTTTACCTTTTGCTCCTTCACATCATCTTTGGTAAACTCCCCACGCGTAACGTTAGGCCGGGTGGCCAATATGGATAGAATCATGGACACCACACTAAAAACAATAAAAATAAGGGTAGGGTAGATCAAATAATCGTTGGAAGGGTTGTCCAGTTTGGGGATGAGATTTGCCAAGACCAAGGAAATGATGATAGCATTTACCGAAAGCAGAATATTGGCTTTGGTGTCCGCTATATCACTTAATTTCAGGTGATTGCGCATGGTTACCCGAAACAAGGTCTGGATACCGCGCTCAGGACTTTGGTTTTTCAACTGGGCCTTAAGCTGTTCTTTTTTAAGCAGTTGCCCATCGGTTACTTTATTCCTTAATAATTTTGCTAAATTTTTGTCCTTGCGGGGTTGCCAGTTCTCTTTGGCATAGTCCGTGTAAAACCGGTGTTCTTGGCGGAACATGGCCACATTGGCCTGCCTCCATTCCTTGGCCGAATATTCCTTAATTCCCAGCTTGGAAAGCTCCTCACGTAACAATTCGGATGTTTCTAAATAGCTTTTCTGGCCTAGATGGGAAGAATCCGCATCCCTGATAATCTGTTCCGATAGATTTTGAGGTTCATAATAGCGTTTGGTGGCCATGATCAAGGAAGTAACCTCGGCGATAACATCTTCCTCGCATCCCCAGGATTTCAGTTGGGTCTTGGCTATAGCGCAACTTGCCTCTTCATGATTATCCGGACCCTTTACATACCCGGTGTCGTGGAGCCAGGCGGCAAGGATAAGTGTATTATTTTCTTTATCTTTTAAGTTGTGAAAATCCAATAGTTCCCTTGTACTTTCAACTACCCGTTGTGTATGACGTAAATTGTGATACAAATAGCTGGAATCCAATTCATTGGTTAACAAATCGGTTACATAGAGTTCAGTTTTTTGGAGGATTTCCGACATAGCAAGGGGTTTAAACGATTTTACAAAATACGAAAATTTAGTTTCTAGAACATATATATGAAAAAATATTACCTGATAACCATTACCATTCTTCTACTAGGCAGTTGTGCCACTTATAAGACCAAATATTTGGAGGGTTCCGGACCGCCACATCCGCCGAAAGATAAGGAATTGGCCCATACTTTTTACTTGATCGGCGATGCGGGCCTATCGCCCGTGGGAGAGATGAATCCTGCCCTCAAAATGTTTAAGGATAGGCTGGACAAAGCCGACAAAAATAGTATGGCCATTTTTTTAGGGGACAATATCTATCCTGCCGGATTTCCGGACCCAAAAGATTCCCCCGAGGCCTATACACAGGCCAAAAATCACTTGGATGCCCAGTTAGGAACCTTGACCGATTTTAAGGGAAGACCTCTTTTTATTCCAGGAAACCACGATTGGTACAATGGGCTTGAAGGACTGGAGCGGCAAGAAGATTACATCAAGGAGAAACTGGAACAAAAGAATCCCTTTTTGCCAGAAAATGGGTGCCCTATGGAAACCATTGAAATAAATGAGGACGTGGTGGTCATCGTTTTGGATACGGAATGGTATGTGACCAATTGGGACAAACATCCTGGCATTAATGATAAGTGTTCCATAAAAAGCCGTGAAAAGTTTTTGTTGGAACTTGCCGATGAAATAAAGGATAATCGACAAAGGACCACAATTATTGCCCTGCATCACCCCATGTTCAGCTACGGCCCACATGGCGGTCAGTTTTCCTTTAAGCAACAGTTTTATCCAACAAAAACGCTAATACCCCTACCCATATTGGGTAGCGTTATCAATATTCTAAGAAAGACCACAGGTGCCTCTATTGCCGATATACAAAATAAAAGGTACTGGGAACTTAGGAACCGGGTTACTACCTTGGCACAGTACTCGGAGAATGTCATATTCGCTTCCGGCCACGAACATACCCTACAATATATTGTGGAAAAGGGCATTCCACAAATAGTCAGCGGCTCTGGTGCCAAGAAAGGGGTTACCCGACTTTTGAACGGGAGCCGATTTTCGACCGGGAGAATGGGTTATGCCGTGCTGGATGTCTATACGGACGGTTCTTCGTTTGTCAACTACTACGGAGTTGGAAGTGATGGAAAAGAGGAACGTTTGTTCAGTTCCGAAGTGCTACCTCCCCATACGAAGCCTGAAGGCGACTCCTATCCGGAGACCTTTGTGGATACCGTTAAGGCATCGGTTTATACCGAGGAAGAAATTGAGAAAACTGGTTTTTTCAAGACCATTTGGGGCGAACGCTATCGCAAATATTACGCGGCCGAGGTGGCTGCCCCAACGGTAGACCTGGACACCTTATTTGGGGGACTTAAACCTGTGAGGAAAGGAGGAGGAAATCAATCCAAGTCGTTGCGGTTGAGGCATGACAGTGGGAGGGAATACGTGATGCGGGCCTTGCGGAAAAGAGCCGATCTGTACTTGCAGGCCATGGTATTCCAGGAACAATACCTTACGGATGATCTGGAGGGAACGTTTACCGTAGAATTACTGGAAGATTTTTATACCGGGGCACATCCCTACGCTCCCTTTACCATTGGCACCCTTTCCGACGCGGTTGGACTTTTCCATACCAATCCGGTGCTCTACTACATTCCCAAACAGAACGCCTTGGGGGAATTTAATGAGGAATTCGGGGATGAACTGTATATGATCGAAGAACATGCTGGAGATGGACATGGTAACCAGAAGAGTTTTGGGTATTCCGATGAGCTTAAGAGTACCGATGATATGTTGGAAGATCTGCGAGACGATGAAAAGTATGAGGTGGATAGCGAGATGTACCTTAGGGCGCGCCTTTTCGATATGGTGATCGGGGACTGGGACCGTCATGTGGACCAGTGGCGATGGGTGGAATTCAAGGACAAGGAAACCGGAAAGATTGTGTACAAACCCATGCCGAGGGACCGCGATCAGGCATATTCCATTATGGGAGATGGCCTCTTGATGAGCTTGGCAACACGTATTATTCCCAGCCTACAATTGATGGAAGGCTTTACGGAGGAGATTAGGAGCGTAAAGGGGTTTAATTCGTCTCCTAAGACCTTCGTCCTGGATATGGCGTTACTTACCGAGACCACCAGTGAACAATGGTTGGCCCAGGCCAAGTTGATACAGGAGCGTATTACACCGGAGCTTATTGATGAGGCTTTTCAGTATTTTCCCATCGAAGTCAGGGACCAAACCGTGAAAAGGATAAAACGAATTCTTTTGGCGCGGGCAGAACGTGTCCAAGAAACCGCTATGGACTACTACAAGGTCATTAACCGCTATGCGACCTTAATCGGAACGGATAAGGACGACTGGTTTGAGATTGAACGCATGGGGAAAAATGAGACCCGGGTTCGGGCCTATCGTATCATAGGCGGTAAAAAGGAAAAGCAATTTTTCGACAAAACATTTAGCTCCGAAGACACCAAAGAAATTTGGGTTTATGGATTGGACGACGACGACAGATTTGAGGTTATCGGGGAAGGTAGGAACAGAATAAAAGTTAGGCTGATCGGTGGGCAGAACAATGACATCTATGTGGTCGGCAATGGAAACAAAGTGGCCATTTACGATTATAAAAACAAGAAAAACACCTTAAGACAGGTACGGGGGGCAAAAGTAAAATTGACCAATGATTATGAAACAAATACCTACCGTCCGCTAAAAATTCGTAACAGTACCAATCAGATGATACCTACGTTGGGGTTCAACCCGGACGATGGTATCAAAATTGGATTTGCCAATACCTATGTCCACAATGGCTTTCGACAGAATCCCTTTACCCAACAACATACGGTGAATGCCGCGTTTTATTTTGCGACAAGCGGATTTGAATTGGGGTATACGGGAGAATTTGCCAATGTGTTCGAAAATTGGAATTTTGAAGTGGACACGCGCTTTACCAGTCCCAATTTTGCCATCAATTTTTTTGGATTTGGGAACGACACGCCAAATTTTGACGATGACTTGGAATTGGACTTTAATCGGGTAAAGTTGGAAACGTTGCGATTTTCGCCGGCCCTGGTATGGCGAGGACAATTGGGGGCTAAATTTCGTTTCGGCGTTTCCTACGAGACCATTGAAGTGGAGGTGACCGAAGATAGGTTTATCGACGAGTTTGCGGACAACAATATTTTTGTCCCGGATAACAGTTTTTGGGGGTTGGAAGGAGAATACTCCTATAGTAACTATGATTACAACGGCTTTCCTACATTGGGGATGGCCACCTCCCTAAAAGCAGGCTATAAAAACAATGTTGACAATTCCAACGGCTTTGGTTACATTATCCCTAGCCTTTCCTTCGACTACAGGCTGTTGCCCAGTGGGAGATTGGTACTGGCGACAAGCTGGAAGGCCCATTTTAATATCGGGGACGACTTTGAATTTTATCAAGCTGCCAGCATTGGAGGAGTGGATGGATTACGTGGATTTCGAAATCAGCGGTTTACCGGCAAAAAATCCTATTATCAAAACACGGATATCCGATTTAGTTTTCGCAAGATGCGAACAAGTATTGTCCCTACCGCTCTGGGAATGTTTGTCGGATTCGACTATGGAAGGGTCTGGTTGCCGAATGTAGATTCGAATACCTGGCATACCTCCTATGGACTTGGCTTTTTTGCGAATGCAACGGATATTATTTCTTTTAACACAGCTTTGTTTAACAGTGACGATGGCCTTAGGTTTACCTTTGGCCTAGGGTTTGGATTTTAGTCGGTATGGTGGTCGCATGCGCCAATTTCAGAAGGTGTATCATATCCTATTTTGAACCTTAAAAGACTAGAATCGAAACCTTGGCGTTTTCATAGAATGACCGGCATAAAATTGAATGTAAAAAACCTTTGTTTCTTTTTGGCCCTTTTGACCGCCCGGGGTATCTGTGCCCAAATTTCCGATTTGGCCCGTATCGAATACACTAACCTCCCCGGCCTGTCCACCGACTTTGAGTTTTCCCGTGTTCGGGCCTTGCTTAAATACCCCGTTCGTCTTAATGGAAATGGCAGTTATATGGTATTTGGCCTCGATTATAGTAATATCGATTTGGCTTTTGGCGAAGAGGAGCGACCTTTTGACCAAAGCCAAATTGATGGGTTTCAAATTTTCGATTTCACCATAGGTTATACGGCAAAAATCAGTGAAGAATGGCGAATAGGTGCCCAGATCGTTCCTGGGTTTAGTAGTAACCTCTCCGCTAGTAAACTCGGAATTTCAGATGCCGTACTTTCCGGCGGGATTGTTTTCATAAAGGATAAAAAAGAGGACTCCAATGTTCGCGTCCCTTACCGTCTGATCCTCGGGCTTTTCTATGGAGGTAACAGCGGTTTTCCGTTTCCATTGCCATTTATCAGCTACTACAAGCGATTTCATCCCAATTGGTCTTATAACCTAGGTGTTCCAAAATCCAATATTCAATGGCATATCTCCAGGAAGCATCGTCTTAAGGGCAATCTTCAATTGGATGGATTTACTGCCAATATCCAAAACGGATTGCAGCTCGATTCGGGACAGGTAGCCCAAAGTATCAATATGTCATTGATCTTGTTGGGCTTACAGTATGAATTCCACTTTAGCCAACATCTGGAGCTCTTTCTTCGCTCTTCTTATATCGTGACCAGAAATGTGAACCTACGAAACGATAATAGGAACGATATTCTGTTATTGGACGATAGTCATGGTTTTTCCCTGCGTACGGGACTTCGCTTTAAAATATAAATTCACCTTCATACATCAATGGATGCTTTGATATTGGACAATTAGGGTGATTTGTCAAGTTTATACACATATAAATTCCTTCCGGTATTGAGCACTTGTTCGTCGGACAATAAAAGGGTATGGTTGTCCACAAAACAAACGGATTCCAATTGTGTCCGGGTCCCATGATCGATTTCCCGTACTTTTCCTTCCGTAAAATCGTCTTGGTTGAAATCGCTGAATAGCCAGAGTTTGCCATAGCCCAGCAGCACAATTTGCTTACCATTAGGAGAAATGTCGGCGGCGGTGACCTCGCAGGAATGCCTTTCCGCACAAGTAGTAAAACGACCTACCCGGATGGCCGTATGTTCCCCTATTTTTGCGGGAACTTTAAATATATGGGCCTCACCCGTAAAGGGGCGGGAACGGTCCTTGGTGATGAGGTAAAGGAAATCCTCACGATAAAATAAGGCCTCTGCATCATGACGCTCCTTGTTGGGATAACGGAAAACGATTTTCTGGGCGTCTATTTTAGAACCAGGCTCTAGGTCCGGGTTGGGAATTTTGTATATGGTCAGTTCTTTACGCTCCCTTTTATTGTTCCCGGTATCCGAAATGTACAAATTACCCGCTTCATCCTTGGCCAAGTCTTCCCAATCCTTGTTTTTGGCATTTTTGACTTCCAGTTCCCTTAATATGCGACCCTTAAAATCGACTTGATATATTTCATCCGGATTCTCTCCATCCTCGATGACCCAAATAGTGGAATCCTTCAGAAATACGATTCCTGAGTTTTCGCGCAGCTTCTTGGGAAGTTGGGTAACATAGGTAAGCTGTCCGTAATTGGTACATCCACTAAACAGGGCCATAAGAAGAAGGGCCGGCCACCTATTCATTGGAGGCCAAATCCTTGCTCGCCTTCATCCGTAAATTATCCAAGACAAATTTTCCGAGGTCACGTCCTTGTTTGACACCTACCTCGACCGCGGCCCTGTAATGAATACCCCCGTACATCCTGCTAATTGCTGCCTCATCCGCTGCCTCATTAAAGGAATTGAAACTGCGAATAGGGAGACCGTAAGGCACTTCGGTATCGTCATCGAATGAAAAGTTATCGCCGAAGACATCCGTCAATGCCGTCGCCGCAGCACCGGAAACCACACTATGCCCGCTGGTATATTCCGGAAACGGGGGTGTCTGCAATACCGGCTTCCAGTCCTCATCAATATGTTGGTTGATCAAGGTTTCGGGACGGATTAGGTTGCTTCGATACTTTTCGTCCCAACAGCTGATAAAGGCGTCCGCCATGGCTATGGATGCCTTGGTATAGGCATAGACTGTTTGGTCAAAATCGCTATTTGTTTTTCGGGCGGCAATTTTGGTGATTCCTATCCAATGCGCCCCCGGGGTTATTTTTTTGGTAGCGAACATGAGATGTCCCCTAGTAACGGAAACATATGGATTACAATCCCAAAATTGGGCAATCTCGATTTCCTCGGATTCATCACCTTGGGCGGTTATTTTTTCACTAATGTCATACACTTCCTTTAATTCCTTATAAAAGTCCGAACCTTTCTCCATAGAGAAGGGTGGCGGAGGGGAAGGCTTGAATTGATTGGCAGAATCGATGACAAAGGGCCGTATCTTGTTCCAATGTGGTTCTATTCCATCCATATAGGCTGGTGGGGTAGGTTGCCAACGGGTGGGGTCATCGGTATCCACGGTAAATTTCGGCATAGTACGGGTTTGGGCATAGTTGTCCTTATTCATCCATTCCCCCACGTGGTCCGCCACTTGAAGGCCATAGGTTTTAGAAGCCATAAAGACTTTGGGATTCTTAGATTCCCAAATACCGTACATACTATCACGAAGCGCCTCCATTCGTTCCTCTGAGAAGATCAAACGTTTGTTCAATTCCATATGGGCGACCAAGGCCGCCATTTGGTAATTGACGGGATTGTCCTTTTCCGGTTTGGGAACGGAATCGAATTCCCTCAGTTGACCGGCCAAGGAAAGGTAGTCATCATTACCTTGTGCAATAATTTCGTAGGCCGCCACATTAGGATAAGCAAAAATACGACTGGCCACAGGGGGGGAGAATATATCATGGATCATGATTTCGGTAACCTTGTCCACAGAGGCATGCAGTTCCTCGGGTGTAATATATATCGGTTCTTCCTTCTGTTGGGTTCCGCATGAAATCAACAGGGCAAGTGCCGCCCCTAACATCCATAGCTTCTTCATTTCCTTACGTTTTCTTTGTATGTAGGCGCTTTAGTGGTTGCGCAACGCCAGCTTATGTTATTAATGTATTTTGTTTTGTTTGGGTCACCCCTTGTGAAATATTTGGAGATCGCCGGGAAAGAGTTGGCTTATTTATCGCTCAAAATTACATCATTTTCAGTTGCTATCAAAACTTGAAAGTAGCGCTTACGTTGTATGCTCAATTAGGGAAACAGGCCGATTTTGGAAACGTCCTAAAAAAAGGCCCCAATGTCAGAAACCCGCGTTTTGGCCAGATACCTGTACAAAAAATCTACTCCTAATTCCAGAAGAGTGCGTAAATGGCGGCAATGATGATCATGGCCGTGAATGCACCTATATTGAATTTAGGGCTGGTAGCAAAGATTCCTTTCGGAAGCGCAATACCTTTGGGGTCCTCGGCCCCTTTATTTTGGAGTAGACTGGCTACAACAATGACCAACATGGTCAATAGGGTGGTATACCCCATTTGATCTAAGAAAGGAACGTCTACGAAAAAGGGACTGGAAGACCATCCATTCTGTGCAACCTTGAAATAAAGGGCAATAGGTATGGACACCAATGCGCCCAAAATAGCCGCTTTGTTTGTTGTTTTCTTCCAAAACAATCCCAGCATGAATACGGCCAAAATTCCGGGACTTACCAACCCGGTATATTCTTGGATAAATTGAAAGGCCTGATCGATACCCCCCAGTAATGGCGCCATGATACAAGCAATGACCAAAGCGGCAGCGGCCGACAACCTTCCAATCTTGACCGTAGTCTTGTCGGATGCATTTTTGTTGATGTATTGCCTGTAGATATCCATGGTAAAGATAGTAGAGGTAGAATTCAACATGGATGCCAAGGAGGACACTACAGCGGCGGCCAAGGCGGCAAAGGCCACTCCCTTTAACCCTGTAGGCAGAAATTGTAACAACCACGGATAGGCCTTGTCCGCTTGCTCCAAGGACGGAGCATTATTTAAGGCCACATCGCCGAGACGGTTCATGGTTTCTGCGTCATTGATCATTACATAGGCCGCTATACCTGGGACCACTACAATAATCGGAATTACAATTTTCAGAAATGCGGCCAGGATAATCCCTTTTTGGGATTCACGGAGGGACTTGGCAGCCAGTGTACGCTGAATGATGTATTGGTTAAAACCCCAATAATAGAGATTGGCCACCCAAAGTCCGCCGACCAAAACCCCTAGCCCCGGCAAGTTTTTATATTCCGGATTGGATTCGTCCAATATCATCACAAATTTTTCGGGAACGGCATCATAAACTGTTCGAATACCGGCCATTACGCCATTTCCATCGGATACCGTGTTTAGGGCCAGATAGGTAGTTACCAGTCCGCCCAGAACGAGGAAGACCACCTGGATCACATCGGTCCAAGCCACGGCGGAAAGACCTCCATAAAGGGAGTAGGCCGCCGCAAAAAGGGATAGGCCAACTACTCCGTATACCATAGGAATGCCCATTATAGTTTCCAAGGCCAATGCACCCAGATACAATACCGAGGCCAGATTGACGAACACATAGAGAGCGATCCAAAATACGGCTAAAATGGTCTTTAGGTTGGTAGAGTATCGTTTCTCCACAAATTCAGGAATGGTATACAGCCCCTTCTCAATAAATATGGGTAAAAAGTACTTACCAACGATCAACAAGGTAATTGCGGCCATCCACTCATATGAAGCAATGGCCAGGCCTACGGCGAACCCGGATCCGGACATACCGATAAACTGCTCCGCGGAAATATTGGCGGCGATCAAGGAAGCCCCAATGGCCCACCAAGGCAAGGACTTGCTGGCCAAAAAATAGTCTTCCGCATTTTTTTGATGCCCTTTCTTGTCCCGAGAGACCCAGAGACCCACGCCTAGAATCAAGAACGCATAGGCAATAAATATAAAATAATCCCAAAATCCGAAAGATGAAGTCATAATTACGTTGGCTGGTGGTTAATACTTAAATGCTGTTACGGTCTGGCAAAATAATTGTTTTGCTTAAAAAAACCAGCAATTTCCTCAAATTCTTTGCGCTTAAATTATGGATTTAACAAAGACCCGTTAATTTTCATGAAAATTAACGGGTCTTTGTATCGCATTTATTTTGTGAAGTAGCTAAAGGGAAACTTCTAAATGTATTGGTTAATGATATTTTCGAACAACTCCTGTTTGCCGCTTTGAAGTTGCAGTTCCCCATTTTCCTTTGCAATCTCATAGAGATCTTTAAACTCTAATTTGCCATTTTCAAAGTCCTTGCCTTTTCCACTGTCATAGGAGCTGTATCGCTTTTTACGAAGTGCGGCGTATGGAGAGGACGAAATGATTTTGTCAGCTGTAATGAGGGCTCGGGCAAAGGTATCCGCCCCACCGATATGGGCATGGAATACATCTTCCATATCTGTGGAGTTTCTTCGGATTTTGGCGTCAAAATTGACCCCACCTCCTTGAAGCCCGCCTGACTGTAGGAACACGAGCATGGCCTCCGCAAGCTCGGTAATATTGTTTGGAAATTGATCGGTATCCCATCCATTTTGATAATCGCCTCGGTTGGCGTCCACACTGCCTAACATACCGTGGGCGGCCGCCATTTCCAATTCGTGTTGGAAGGTGTGACTGGCCAAGGTGGCGTGGTTGACCTCAATATTCAGTTTAAAATCATCCTGCAATCCATGTTTGTGTAAAAATCCGACCACGGTGGCGGCATCGAAATCATATTGATGTTTCATCGGTTCCATAGGTTTGGGCTCAATAAAGAAGGTTCCGGTAAAACCTTGATTTCGTGCATAGTCGCGGGCCATACCCAAGAATCGGCCCATATGGTCCAGTTCGCGTTTCATATCGGTATTCAGGAGCGACATATATCCTTCTCTACCGCCCCAGAACACATAGTTTTCTCCATCCAGTGCTATAGTGGCATCCAAGGCCAGTTTTATTTGTCCACCTGCTCGGGCAAGGACATTAAAATCGGGATTGGTGGAGGCTCCGTTCATATAGCGCGGGTTGGAAAAGCAATTGGCGGTTCCCCATAATAATTTGACTCCCGACTCTGCTTTTTTGCCTTTGATATAATCCACTATGGTAGCCAGCCTTTTTTCAGACTCGGCAAATGTGGATGCCTCCTGGATCAGATCAAAGTCATGAAAGCAGAAATAATCGAATCCCATTTTGGTAATGAACTCGAAGGCCGCATCTGCTTTTTCCTTAGCGGCGTCCACTGCATCGGAGGGTTGGTCCCAAGGAAAATTCTGGGTTCCCGGACCAAAGGGATCGGCACCTTGTCCGCAGAAGGTATGCCAATAGGCCACGGCAAATTTAAAATGCTCGCGCATTGTCTTTCCCGCAACCATTTGCTCGGGATTATAGTATTTGAATGCCAAGGGATTATCGGAATCCTTTCCCTCAAATTTGATTTCGCCAATTCCTTTAAAATATTCCTTGTTACCTAGAAGTGCCATGTTTTATGAATTATTGATTAAGAGTTTTAGTTGATGTTTCCATTTTTGATATGCGGACTTATATTCCGATGCATCGCCCGAGGGCTCGAATTTCATTAAATAATCGTTGTCCATGATGTTGCTTCCGAATGTTTCAAAATCTCCCTTGTGGAGCTCGCAGGCCCTGGCCGCGCCAATGGCGCCTGTAGTATCATAGATTTCGATTTCCTTGTCCAAGAGGATGGCTATGGTGTTGGAAAAAATATCGGATCGGAAGAGATTGTCGTTTCCTGCTCGGATGGCGGTGGGCATAATACCGTCGGATACCATAATTTCCATACCATAAACAAAGGAGAAGGCGATGCCTTCCAAAGCCGCCCGGCATAAATGGGCCTTGGAATGCTTGTTCAGGTTGACACGGGATACTTGTGTCCCCAAGGTCTTATTGTCCAACATACGTTCGGCCCCGTTCCCGAATGGATGGATGAGTACCCCATCCGACCCGATGGGTACGGAAGCTGCCAATCGGTTCATTTCGTCATAGCTTGATACGTCCAAATTGTTCAGCAACCAGCGGTATTGTATTCCGGAACCATTGATACACAGTAACTTGCCTATTCTGGGTTGGCCAACGTTGTAGTTGACATGAGCAAAATTATTGACTCTGGAACTTTCCTTTACGGATAGATTTTCGGTAACAGCGTATACGACTCCCGAGGTACCTCCCGTGGCGGCAACCTCGCCAGGCTCAAAAACATTAAGGGATAGGGCATTGTTCGGTTGATCTCCGGCGCGGTATAAAATGGGAGTACCCGGAGCCAATCCAGAGGCCGCCGCTCCTGCTTCGGAAACCTGACCTTGTACAGAAAAAGTGTCCACCAAACGGGGTGCCATTCTTTGATCGATACCGTAATGCTCCAAGAGCCAATCCGCGATATCGTTGTGCTCAAAATCCCAAAATATACCTTCGGATAGCCCGGAAATGGTGGAGCAAATTTCCCCACTGAACTTGTAGGCCAAATAATCCCCAGGGAGCATGAACTTGTGAATTTTTTCATAGACCTCCGGTTCATTTTCCTTTACCCATTTGAGTTTGGATGCGGTGAAATTTGCCGGGGAATTCAATAGCTGGGACGCACATTTACGATGCCCCAATTGGTCAAAGGCGTTTTGGCCGATTTGCACGGCACGGCTATCGCACCAAATTATGGAATTGCGCAGCGGAGTCCCCTCTTGGTCGACTACGACCAGACCGTGCATTTGATACGAAATACCTATCCCAGTAATTTCCTTGGGGTCTATATGATGCTTCTTGAGTAACACTTTCGTTGCCGTACAGACATGTTGCCACCAATCGTCCGGATGTTGTTCGGCCCAGCCGTTTTCCAAAGCGATCATGCCCATCTCCACCTTAGGTTCACTCACTACGTCCACGCTTTTTCCGGATGCCGTATTTACCAAGGCCGCCTTGATCGAAGAACTTCCAATATCATATCCAATGGAGTACATGCGTAACTTTTTTTAAGGGGTTTAAGATATTATTTTAGACCCGTTGTAGCAAATTCCTAAGAGGATATCTTAAAAGTTTGTGGCTGTAATAATATCACTTTTAAAACCTAAAAATCAAGATTTGTCCTTTGCGGACGGGTAGTCCCTCCCAGGCGGCAAAAAAATAAAATTAAGGGCACATCCTCCGTGCCTACCCTATGATTAATGAAGAAAAACATGTATCTTAAATAAAAAAATAGAAAAGCTATATTCCTGAAAGTACCATTTTGAAGATTGCAAATTACCTTCATCGTTTACCATTGTTTTTCTTGGGTTTAAATATATGGTTACCGGCATCCGTTGTTGGGCAGTCAGAAACCGGAGATTCTTCTGCCTATGTTTGGTTCGACGATATGCTGGGCCATACGAATTCCGGGATGTTCAAAGGAGTAGCCGACACTGAGACATTTCGGGTATTGAATGAAAGACATCCGTTTTTCAAATACACCGATTTTACTTTGGGCTCCCTAGTATACGACGGACAGCCCTATTTTGAGGTAGAGCTCAGGTACAATGTGTACCAGGAAAGTCTTTTTACCCGAAACACCGAAGCGATAGGAACACCGCCCATGCGGTTTGACAAGCACAAGGTGACCCAATTTACGATTGACGGGCATGCGTTCAGGAACATGGGTACAGGGGATACCGGAGATAACCGACTTGGTTTTTTGGAAGTACTGCTGGAAAACGATTCCCTTGCCCTATATAAAAGGTATACCAAGAAGATTTTTAAGAGAACGGATGAAAAGCTTGTCTACTATGAATTTAAAGATGGACATTCCTATTATGTGCAATATGCCAAAACCTATTTTTCCCTAAAAAAGGCGAGTGAGCTTAACGCTATTTTTCCGGAACACAAAAAATCGCTTAAGACCATACGTGATCGACATGAAGATTTGCGCAAAACCAACCCGGATTCCTACATGAAATCCATCCTATTGGATCTGTACGGCTTAATGACAAACAACAACGCCTCGGGGACCCTATGAGAGTTGCACCATTCCTCTTGGCCCTTTTTTGTTTTGCCCTAATGTGCGGGCAGGAGGGGGAGCGGGAAATATCACTGGAAATCCAAGGTGGGTCCGTTTTGGAGCTATTGTCGGAAATTGAGGAAAGAACGGATTTCCAGTTTTATTATGCGGAGCAGTGGTTGGATAGTACGGCGATGACCAAGAGTTATGATCAGGAAACCGTAAGAACGATACTCAACGATATTTTCCAGAACACGGATATTAATTTTTTTATCTCCCCGGATAAAAGGATCATCCTTACCCGCAACAATGGTATTTATGCCGATTTACCGCAAGGATTTTTGGATGGGCCCCGGCAGGTCGATTCGGAGGTCCCTTCTACCGAAAACGCCCCCCCTGCTCCCATTCTTCTCGGAAAACAAAAAGAGGGCCCGGACACCGTTCTGGAGACCATAAGAATAGGAAGGGAAAGTAGGACCGATAGACGTGGCCAATTTACGCTTTCCGGAATCGTTACGAATGAAAGCACCGGAGAAGCCATAGCCAACATGGCCCTGGTTATCAAGAAACTGAACATTGGAACGGTTACGGATAACCAAGGGTATTACCAGATAAGATTGCCCGCTGGATTAAATGTATTGGAAACCAGTGCTATGGGTATTGAGAGCTCCAGAAGAAACATCATTATGTATGACGACGGGCGACTGGATTTTAGTCTAGAAGAGAATTTTGAACTGCTGGATGAAGTGGTCGTAGCCGCCGATGCCACCCGGAATATTGAGGATACTTCCACTGGAAGGACAAGTATTGGTTCCGAAGCTTCAAAAAATGTTCCTTTGGTCCTTGGTGAACGGGATGTACTTAAGATTGCAACGACCCTGCCCGGTGTCTCGACCGCTGGAGAAGGTTCTTCGGGTTTCAATGTGCGGGGCGGTAAGACCGATCAAAACCTCATCCTTTTGGATAATGCCGTAGTCTACAACCCCACCCACTTCTTTGGCTTTTTCCAAGCCTTTAATCCATTTGCCATAAACGAACTGAACATCTATAAGGGTCATATTCCCACCGAATTTGGGGGGCGGTTGTCCTCTGTTTTTGATATTGGCAGCAAGGACGCGAGTACTAATGATTTTAAAGGAGAATTTTCTGTGGGACCCGTAACGGCCAATGGCGTTGTGGAGGTGCCTTTGGCCCAGGACAAGGCCGGATTATTATTGGGAGCACGAGGGGCGTATTCGGATTGGGTCTTAAGGGCGTTGGATGAAGAAGATTTGAACAATAGCGAGGCTTCCTTTTACGATTTTATGGCCAAATACAATCACTATATTAATGAGAACAATGAACTGAGGGCAACGGCATATTATAGTAAAGATCGGTTTAGTATTACCTCAGATTCATTATTCGACTATAGCAACAGACTGTTCTCTGTGCAATGGAACCGAAAGTTCAGTGAAAGAAGTTCCGGGAGCCTTCAGCTGAACAACAGCCAATATCGATTTAATATCGATTTTGACGGTAGTCTGGATAGGAATTTTGAACAAGGTTTTCAAATAAATGAAACGGAATTGAAACTCCAGTTCAAGTACGTGCCGAATGAATTCCATACCATCGATTATGGCATCTCAGGAAAATTGTATTCATTACAACCCGGCGAAATCAACCCAAAAGGCCCCAACGACATTATTCTCCCCTTTGCGGTTCCCGAGGAAAAAGCCTTGGAATCGGCTCTATTTCTATCCGATAATTTCAAGGTCAGTGAAAAATTGCAATTGGATCTGGGACTGCGTTATTCGTTTTATGCGGCTTTAGGTCCCTCCACCCAACGTATATATGGGGAAGGAGCACCCAGGAGCGACGGCAATGTTGTTGGTTCGGAAACTTTTGACAACCATGAGGTCTTTGAGACCTATGGCGGTCCGGAGGTGCGTATAGCGGCCCGTTATTTGTTGAACGACAGTCTTTCCGTAAAGGCCAGTTTTAATAACACCTACCAATTTATACATACCCTTTCCAACAATACCACCGTATCTCCCGTGGATACGTGGAAACTTTCGGACCGTAACATAGAACCTCAACAGGCCAATCAATTCTCTTTGGGCCTATACCAGAATATTAAGGACTTTGAAATCAGTTTGGAAGGATTTTACAAAAGGCAGAACAATATCATCGATTTTAAGACAGGAGCCCAATTGTTCTTGAACGATAATATCGAAACCGAAGTGCTACAGGGAAAAGGCAAGGCGTACGGGGTCGAATTGTTGATTCGAAAGAATAGGGGAAAACTCAATGGATGGCTGGGATATACCTATTCCCGATCTTTTTTTCAGTTGGATAGTGAATTTCCCGAAGAACGGGTGAACGATGGGGAATTTTTTCCCTCTAATTTTGACAAGCCGCACGATGTGAGTCTTGTGTTAAATTATCGGCTTACCAAACGATTCAGCTTTTCCAGCAACTTTGTCTACCAAACCGGAAGACCGGTTACCTTTCCCGTTGGCAACTATGAATTCAATGGGAACGAGTTTGTGCTTTACAGCGAACGGAACCAATTTAGGATTCCCGATTTCTATCGCTTGGATATTGGATTCAATATTGAGGGAAACCACAGGGTGAAAAAGTTGGCGCATAGTTTTTGGACCTTTTCGGTCTATAATGTGTTGGGCAGAAACAATCCGTATTCGGTTTTTTTCGTTTCCCAAGATGGGCAGATCGAAGCCTTGCAAAGTTCCATTTTTACTATTCCCATACCGTCCATTACGTATAACTTTAAATTTTGACCATTGCTATTGCTTGTATTTAGGCTACCTATAAAACAATTTTTGAAACGGTTCCTGGTGCCCGTGCTAGGGTTATTATGGGGCTTGGGTTGTACCGAACCCTTTGAAGGTACCGTGGCCGGTTTCGAGGATGTTTTGGTGGTGGATGCTATTATTACCAATGAAAACAAAACACAGGAAATACGCCTTACCCGATCATTTCCTTTTGATGCGGAGGGGCCCGAAGCGGAGGAAAATGCCAATGTCACTGTCAGTGACGGGAGCGGGGAGGAATTTGTTTTTGACGAGCAGGAACCTGGGGTATATTGGTCAAGAATACCGTTTGGCGCAGAAACAGGCAAGGATTATAGCCTATCCATAACCACTCAGGATGGGCGGTCCTATCGTTCGAATACCATGCAATTGCCAACGGCCTCCACATCCATCGATGATGTTTATGCAGAACGGACCACCAACGGGCAGGGCCAGGAAGGTATGGGTATTTTTGTAGATACCTTTGATCCTTCCAGATCCTCCAACTATTACCGGTACGAATATGAGGAAACGTTTAAGATAATTGCGCCTTTTTGGGGTCCCAACGATGTGGTGTTCATTATCCGGCTGTCCACAGGTCCTGTATTTGAAGTTATCTTACGGGAACGGGAGGAACGGGTATGTTATGGTACCCAGCGGGAAAAGACCATTGAATTGGTAAATACCCTAAACTTATCGGAGGACAGGTTAAGTGGTTTTCCCGTACGGTTCATAAGTCGTGATAATTATATATTGTCCCATCGTTATAGCATCTTGGTCCGGCAATTTGTACAGACCCAAGAGGCATTCGAACATTATGAGACCTTAAAGGGGCTTTCCCAATCCCCTAGCAGTGTCTTTACGGAAGATCAACCCGGCTTTTTCCCGGGCAATGTCTTTTCGCTGGACGATCCGAACGAAAATGTTGCCGGATTTTTTGAAGTAACGGCGGTAGCCGAAAAGAGGATATTCTTTAGTTATGAGGATTTCTTCCCCGGTGAAGAGTTGCCACCTTATATTCAGGAATGCACTACCGGAAGGGCCTTTGGAGAGGATTTGAAAGCTATCCTTGACCGAGGGAATAGTGTTTTGTACGAGTTTAATAATGGATATGTGATGACTCCCAGGGTCTGCGGTGACTGTACGGCCTTAGGAAGTAACAAGGTACCCGATTTTTGGACCGAATAACGCAATTTGGATGAAACGTTTGTTGTTTGTTTTGTTGATGTGGTCAATGGCCCTTACCATTGGGTTGGGCCAAGTTGCCCTAAGGACTCCCGAGCAGGTAACCGGCTATCTATCCCTTCCACAGGAACGGATTTTTGTGCACCTGAATACGTCCCTACTCCTGACGGGCGAATATTTTTACTATAAGGTATATTGTATGGAAGGGGGGAATCGAAGTTTAAGCAAGCTAAGCAAGATAGCTTATGCAGAATTGGTAGGTGCCGGGGGCAACATCATTTTTAGACATAAGATTCAATTACAAAACGGCGTGGGTTATGGGGATTTTTTCGTTCCCACCCAAGTGGAATCGGGGAGTTATAAGTTGATAGTCTATACCCATTGGATGCGGAACGGCGAACCTGAAAACTTTTTCCAGTGCGACGTAACGATACTCAATCCTTATTTGGCCAATCAAAGTACACTAAGGAATGCCAGGGTTTCAACTGCGGATTCCATACAAGGTGATGGTGAAGGGTATGATGGTACCATTATGGCCAGAGAAGATACCACCTTACCCCAAAACGGGGCACCTTTACGTCTGATTCTTTCGAACGAGAAATTGGCCAGGCGATCAAAAGTGTCACTTTTTTTTAAGAATGGGGACAAAAGCAACAATAGTAAAGGGAACTATTCCATTTCCGTGCGTAAGAAAGACGGTATTCCTGCTCCTCTCCAGCTTAGTATGACCCATTTTTTTGGGAACGATGAGGTTTCTGAGGTAAAGCCTTCCCCAAAAATAGGGGATACCATCCACCTTCCGGAATTGCGTGGCCCATTGTTTTCCGGTAAAGTTATGGCCCGGGAAGGAAATGTCCCCGTGGAAGATGTAAAAGTGTCCTTAAGCATTCCAGGAGAGGACCATTTATTGGAAATTGTGGAAACGGACGCGTCAGGAAACTTTAGTCTCGTTGTGCCAGGTTATCCTACTGAGGAGGAGGCCATTTTGCAGGTACTTTCTGACAGGCCGGAAAAATATGTTGTTCGGTTAAATGCACATCAACCTTTGGACTATTCCAAATTACATTTTAAAAAGATTAGGATAGATTCGTCCTTCCGGGAACAAATCTTGCAGCGTAGCATCCACAACCAAATCGAGAATTCCTACTTTCAATTCCGACCCGATTCCGTTCTAACGAAAATACCTTCGTTATTTACCGATCATAAAGAAAATGAAGCATACCTGCTGGACGACTATACCCGCTTCAAAACCTTACGGGAAACCATTGTGGAAATCCTTAAGGACGTTTCCTTTAGACGGGTGGACAAGGATAATGAGGCCATTCGGATAAAAGGATTCGATTATGCCAACGTAACGGACCTGCCCCCTTTGATCATGGTGGATGGCGTCACTATCCAGGACAATAATGCCCTCTTGGATTTTGATGCCCGCACCATTGAAATGATAACCGTACTGAGGCACAAGCTCGTTTTTGGTCCGCAAGTATTCCAAGGCGCCCTGCTCTTACGTACCAAATCCGGTAAGGGCTATGAGCAATTTGAAAAGGGCGGATCATTTTCAACAGAAGCGATTTTTGCAATCCGACCCAACAAGAATTACTTTGTTCAGCGATATGAGGACATCAAAGTTACCGATTCCGAATACCGTCTACCGGACGATCGATTGCAATTGTTATGGTTGCCCAATTTTAATTTGATGGAGGAACAGGCGCAATTGGATTTTTTCACCTCCGATGTCACCGGGGAATTTGAGATCCATGTGGAAGGACTGACCCAGGATAACCAAGCGGTATCCATCCGTAAATCAATTTATGTGGAATGAATCTTATTCCAAACCTCTGGTCCAACCCTCCGCCCAATCGGGTCTTAAACTTCCACTTCCCGCACCTGTGGCCATGTTTTCTTGATAGAATCCGGGATTGGTCCCCATATAATTGGTGGGCATAAAATTTGCCGATGGGTTATCAAATTGAATGGAATCGATTTGTAGATTACCCATGTCTATCTGTAAGGAAGCCCCCGATCCCTCTACATTGATTCCCAATTCCAGGTCCGTGGTATAAAAATTCGTTAGCACGTAATTTCCTCCTGCCCCCGAATAATTCAAGCCCCCTTCCAAAATAGGCCCTACAATGCTTATGTTGCTAATGGTATCGGTTACGATTGGATTGGGATTTTCCACAAGTTCGTTACTGGTAATATCGACACCGGTATTGGAAATACCGGAAAGATGCCATGAATCCCCATTCCCGCTCCAGTCGTTGGTGACCGCTATACCTGTATCTCCTGAATTGGTGACCACCAATCTTTCCGCATCCGCGTTTCCCCCAATGAAACGGATTCCATTTCCCAGAGTTTCAAAAGTTTGAATGTTGGTGATATTGGTAAAGGAACCCACGCCATAAAAGGCGATACCATCAAAATTTTGCTGATTTTCACCTGCTGCTCCCGCATACTCGATTCGGAAATAGTTGATGGAACCGGAGGAATCCTCCAACCGGGGACCCCCATAAAAAATATCAATAATATCGGACCGGCCTACCCCTCCGTTATCAATGGGAGCTTGCCCGCAAATGACCACTCCTCCCCAATCGCCTGGCGCAGGATTTTCGGCTCCTGAAGTGATGATCGCCGGATTTTCCGGTTGCCCGAAGACAAAGAACGAACCACCTTGGGCTACTGCAATATAGGCACCTACTCCCGGGTCTGCCTTAATGACCGTTCCTGCCGGGATGGACAGGGCCGCCTTGTCCCTTATGAGATACGGACCGGTAAGACGATACTCAATGGCCGGGTCCAATTGCAAGCTGGTCACCAATTCCCCTTCCAATATGCCAATAGATGCCAAAGGGCAAAAGCCCGGACATACCCCTCCACAATCTACTGTTATTTCGTCACCGTTCAGGATACCATCAAAACAGAGGAGGGTAGCGCTATTGGCCAAGGGATCATCATCATCCGAACATGATAGTTGTAACAATAGTAGTCCTACCATTAGGCAATTTGAAAAAAAGAATTTCAAATATTTTTTCATAGGGATAAAGGGCATCCGACTTCGCAATCCAATAATTATAAGATACCAATTTCCATTGAAAACCTGCGTCTATCTTGTCCTAAATTTTGAAGCACCAACTACTTATTGTGCAGTGAGGTCAAAAGTATAGGCCGAGTCATTGTTGGAAACTATCAAAAAGACATCTTTTCTTATTTGTACAATCCTTCTGGCATTGAGGTTTTGGGGCAAGGGGAGATGTTCTATAAATTGGAAGGACCCATCATCCGATAGCGAGAGCAGTCCTCCACTGTTAGAACTGCTTTGACCCAGTTCCGTAGTATAGCCCAAAAAGTTGCCAATGAACATAATCCTAGGATTACCCTTGATTTCGGTATCTACATAAAAATCCTCAATGGTGCTCATTTGGGCTTCTTTGGGCAGGGTTACTCCTTGAAAAGTGCTGTCCGATTGGAAAAAGGCCATCGATTGCATCTCGTATATTTCCTTAATTTCCACAATGTCCTTTTCTTCCCAACCGGTAAGATCCGTAATGCTACTTATTTTTGAAAATTCCTCATACCCCAAAAATTGCTTTTTAAGGGAGGGAAGCTGCTCGGCCAACCTGTCCTTAGAAGCAAATGGCACATAGTTCCCAAAAAAATCATAGAAAATGATGGGGTCCGGTTGGGTATTGTCATCAAAATCGTCGATATATAATTTTAATGGGCGTTCCGGAGAGGCCTTAAATTTGCTGTTAAGGCCTGCATTTCCGGCTAGAATGTCATTTTTGCCATCACCATCCAAGTCGAGAACCTTTACGGTATTCCACATACCATGGGTCTTCTCCAAACCAAAGGCCTTGGTGCTATCCACAAATTGGGAATTCCCTTGGTTTATAAGAATGGTAATGGGCATCCAATCCCCAACTAGTACCAAATCCAAAAGATCGTCACCATTGATATGGGCCCATTGACTATCGGTAATCATACCCATATTGGATTGTGCCACTACACCAAAGCTACCTTTGCCGCTGTTCTCCAGAATATAGCTGCTTGGGGAAAGACCATATCCGCCAGGAATGGAACGGTTTCCAATAAAGAGGTCCGTAAACCCATCGCTGTTGAAATCCCCGGAAGATACGCTACCTCCATTGGTCCGGATCAAATCGATCTTGAGTCGACTAAACGTACCGGTTCCATCATTGATGTAGATACGGTCTTCTAGATAAGGATCGCCTTCCACCTTTTCATTGCCCCCGCTCATTACATAAAGATCTAAATCCCCATCATTGTCCAAATCAAAACTGGTTGCATCTACATCCTCGTATGCAATGTCCTTGATGAACTCACTTTTTGTCTCCTTAACAAAGGTCCCGTTCCCTTGTTGTAAAAAAAGCGATGGAGACTGATATTTTGAGGATCCCATAAAAATATCTTCCCTTCCATCTCCATTAAAATCCGCTTTTAGAAGACACGGGCCCTCTGCCGACAGTTTCTCGGGCATTAGGATCTCGCGTTCATAATCCAAGTAGTTGTTTTCAATATGCACATAGGGAAAAGAGATTATCTCATTGGCTCCTTTATTTAAGGTATATTCCTTTGCCAAGGGATTACCGTCCAAAATTCGTTCAATGGTATGAAGTCGGTTAACGGTCAGGCCTGTTTCCAATTGTTCCTTTCCATCCAGCCATTGGACCCTAACGGAGTCGATTTTTTCAATGTACCCTAATCCAAAATGAATTCTGTGTGAAGAGGAGGATTGGAATCCTTTAGTGGTTGTCATTTCCTTGTAGAATGTTTTGCCATTCGCAAAAAGGTATAATTTTGAGCCGGCAGGGTTTGGATGAACCCCGGCCCCTTTTAGTTCAAATGATATGAAGTTGTTCGGAACTTCGCTTTCACTCCGGTTCTCCAGTACCAAAGCCTTTTGGTTGATGTTATTGACCACAATATCCAAATCGCCATCATTATCCAGGTCACCATATGCCGCACCGTTGGAATAGGAAGGTTGTAATCCCGATGTGCCGGTAAGTCTTTCAAATTCCAGATTTGCCGTATTACGGAACAATACATTGGAAATATTTAGTGTCGGCATTTGATCGATCAACTTTTTCTCGATCTCATTCTGTTTGGTCTGGTCATATTTTGCAAAATCGACATTGCTCAGATATTTGATATAATTGAGGTCATTGGGACGTTTATAAATGCCGTTGGTAATATAAATGTCTTGAAGGCCGTCATTATCAAAGTCTTGGATTAGGGGGGACCAACTCCAATCCGTGGCAAAGGTTTCCGTCATTAGGGCAACATCGGAAAAAAATCGGTTATTCCTGTTCAACTGTAATGTGTTTCTAGCATATTGGGTACCGAAACCGAATCTTTTTTTGATTTGACTTACCTTGTCCGAATCTTCCCCTCCGGATTTCAAGAACACTTCATGATCAAATGGCATCATGTCCAGTGTAAAAATATCGGGAAGCTGATCATTGTTAAGGTCGGCAATGTCCACACCCATGGTAAATCGGGCCGTGTGATCAAGGTATGTATCCCGGGACTCCTTAAAAGTTTTGTTCCCTTGATTGATATAGAGGTAATCGTCCTCGTGAAAGTCATTGCCCACATAAATGTCTATGAAACCGTCCTTATTCACATCCGCTGTGCTAAGGGCCAATCCATATCCCAAAGCACTGCTATAGATGCCCGATTTCTCCGTGACATCTACAAACCTCAGGTTGCCTTCATCCCATCTGTTTTCAAAAAAACGATCCCCGGAAAGTGAATCCCGTTGTTGCCGCAGGCTAATATTACCGTAACTTCTTGGGGTATGGACCGAGTGGTTCATTAAATACATGTCCATATCGCCGTCGTTATCATAATCGAAAAAGGAGGCTTGGGTAGAAAATCCTGAAAAATCCAATCCATATTGAGCAGCGGATTCCTGGAAAGTACCATCCCCATTGTTCACATAGAGCAAGTTATGGGCTTTTAAGCTTTTGTAGTTGCCCACCTTTGAAACATATATGTCCAGAAACCCGTCATTATTGATGTCTTCCATGGTTACCCCGGAGGACCAGGTGGAGTCTGGTACCATTCCGGCTTCCTCGGTTATATCCTTGAATTTTAGATCTCCCAAATTGAGGTAAAGTCTGTCCGAAGTTTGGTTGGCAGTTAAATAGATGTCCTCCAGACCATCATTGTTGATATCACCAATGGCCACCCCGCCCCCGTTATAATAGTAGAGGTATTCAATGATATTCAGGTCTTCTTGATGATAAAGATCGTTTGAAAAATCGATGCCTGAGCTGTCGGAAGAAACACTGTGGAAGTATATCGCCGCTTTTTTAGTTGGGACTTCCTTATGGGTTTTGGAGCAACCCAGCAGTAAAAGGGAAGTGACGATAAAGGCGCCTATTAGGTGTCTCATTTCTTAAAATTTAAATAGAACCAAAGAGTCCCTATTTCGAGCCACAATAAGTTGTTGGCCGTCGATGACCATATCCCGAATTTCACCTTTTACATTGAAACCGCTTCCGCTCCTGTGACTTATGAATTTCATATCCCCAAGGTTTTCCAAATAAAGGCCATAAGACGCATCATACCTACCCACTTCCGGTTTTACGTTGTACAAATTTCCACCCAAAACAATGTCCTGGTCCCCATCATTATCAAAATCATGGGAGGTAATGGCATAAATGGTGGAAAACTGGGCCTCAACAGGAAGCGTCTGAACCTTAAAATTGAAATCGCCTTCGTTTATCAGGAGTAAGGAAGAAAAATTGTTGGCCTCCAATTGGTAGGCTCCTTCCATTTCCTGGGGCGAGAACATGTCCGTAATGGATGCGGACTTGAACGACTCGTAATCCGGATATTTTTTGTTCAGCGCCTTGATCTGTTCTATTAAATTATGCCGAAGGGCAAAAGGGTAGTCCTTCCCATCCTCCCTTCGGAACGTCAATATGGGGTCGGTAAAGCCGTTTCCATCAAAATCCTTGGAATAGAGTGTAATGGGATTTTCGGAACTGGCCTTGAACCGGCTATTGTGACCGTGGTTGCCCAAAACAAAATCCATGTCGCCATCATTATCCAGATCGGCCGGATGGATCGTATTCCACCATCCCTTACTATCCGCTAAGGCATTATCCTTTTTTATGGTGAACCGGCCTTGATCATTTATCAGTATTTCTATGCCCAGAAATTCTCCAACCACAATCAGGTCCTCGTCACCATCGCCATCCAAATCCTGGAACAGCGCATCCGTTATCATACCCAATCCCTTTAGTTCCGGGGCTCGCTTTTCGGTGACATCTTCGAACTTCCCATTGCCGTCGTTTTGCAGCACAAAACCGGAACAGGGGATGCCGTATTTTAAAGGGACTACCCTTTCTCCAACGAATAGATCTAGGTCTCCATCTTTGTCTATGTCACCGGCCCTGACCATTGAGGTACTATGGAAAGATCCCGAAACCGGTAACTGCTGGTCGGAAACTGTATAATTACCGGCCCCATCATTAAAATATAGACGGTCCAAAAAATCTGTGGAATACTGTGAATATTCAATTCCACCACTACAAACATATAGATCTAGGTCGCCGTCATTATCGGCATCAAAAAAAAGGCTGGCCATATCCTCCGATTGGGCATGTTTGTCAAAATCTTGGGTTTTCTTGGGGACCAACTTGGTGCCATCACTTAAAAACAAGGTGGGAGAATTGCCCTTGGACCCGCCGATGAACAAATCGTTCCTGCCATCGTTATTTATGTCCGCCAAGGAAATTTTAGGTCCCTGAGTGCTCCACATGTGGTTAAGCAGGCGATCGCGGTCGAAATCCACAAAACGGTTTTCGCCATGTTCATAGCCCAAGTCCAGGTCCATTTTTTGGAATAATAATTCAACGGGCGCGTTGTCTTCCTCTGCCAGCGATTTGGCGTCCTTTTCATAGAGGGTAACGCTTTGATCTACCCCCAAGTTGGTCAACCGGGTCACCTTGCCGGAAGGCCAGGTCACCCTGACCGATACCGGATCTGCGGATTTTAATCCGATATTGGGACGTATGTCCATACTGGACTGAAACCCGCGAACGGGTTGGTTCTCCAAGGAAATGGAATAGGATTCGATCTCGATTTTGGAACCTATGGCATGGGTGTTCCCATTTTCACCTCTTAAATCGAATTTGAGGTAATGCGAATTTCCATGGTCCATGGTGGTATTTTGGTAAACGAAGGATTCCATATTGAGATTGTTGACTACAAGATCAAGATCACCATCATTGTCCAGGTCACCATAGGCAGATCCGTTGGAAAAACTTTCCATAAGCAGGCCTGAGGATTCAAATGACTTAAAATCAAGTCCGCCTAGATTTTTGTAAGCATGGTTCTTTACTTTGTTCGATGGAATAATCTCGATTAATTTGGCATAGTTGATCGTATCGTTGCTGATCATGGATTTCAATATTTCTTCATTGGAGAGGTACAGCAGGTAGTCCTGGTCCGTTAGGTCCCTATATACACCATTGGCAATGAACAAATCTTTAAAACCATCATGGTCCATATCAAAAATTAAGGCGCCCCAACTCCAGTCGGAGGCTTCCACGCCACTCAATCTGCTAATTTCACTAAACGAGTTGTCCGCATTGTTCAATTGGAAGGTGTTCCGGGTGAACTGATGATAGTACCCGCTATTGACATTCAATTGATATTTATTCCAATCCTCGAATGTGGTCACCGTTTTCAATCGTTCGTATTCGGAAGGTAGCATTTCGGTAACGAAAATATCGTTATAACCGTCATTGTTGATATCGGCCATATCGGCACCCATAGAGGCGACACTGGTTGCAGTGATCTGGTCTTCCAATTCCTCTGAAAAGGTACCATCTTGATTGTTGATATACAGATAATCACGTTCAAAAAAATCATTGGAGACATAGATGTCCTCCCAACCGTCATTATTGACATCGCCAACCGTCACCCCAAGGCCAAAACCGATTACGCTTCCATAGATTCCCGCCTTTTCGCTAACATCCACAAATTTTCCATTTACATTTTCCATCAGCTTATCACCACCCAATACATCCCGTTTGTCGCGCTGGTTCAATTTTAAGTCGAAGCCCCCGATCGCTTTATAGGAATTGTTGAGGATATAGGCATCCAAATCACCATCCTTATCATAATCAAAAAAGGAGGCATGGGTAGAAAATCCTTTGTCGTCCAGATTATATGCGGCGGCCATTTCCTTAAAGGTACCGTTCCCTTGATTGATGAAAAGCTCATTCTGTTTATTTTCACCATTGAGATCACCGGAATTACAGACGTATATATCCAAATAGCCATCTGCATTGATGTCCACCATGGCCACGCCCGTGGACCAAGGCTTGGTGCCACCTACTTGGGCCTGATCAGTAATATCGATAAATTTAAAATCCCCTTGGTTGAGATACAGCCGGTTCTTTTCCTGATTGGCGATGAAATAAATATCGGGTAGGCTGTCATTATTGATATCCCCGATCGCCACGCCGCCGCCGTTGTAGTAATTTCGGTATTTGTACACGTTGAACTCATTGTCATACACCAAGTTGTTCGAAAAATTGATGCCTGTACTGGAATGGTCCAGTAAGCGGAAAACCTGTTCCGGATCGGATTGTTCCTTGTTTTCGGTCTCGGAAGTACAAGAAACGATACAGGACAAGAGCATGAACCATATGCCCGACCGCACCAATTTTCCTAGGGCGTCAATTCTATTATTTATTATCCAAAACATATCTAAGATCGTCTATTTTTGCCTTTACTATTCTCTTGTCGTCCAAGGGTTTAATGGTAATTCTTCGGTTTCCATCCACTTTTACAAAGAATTGAAGGGAATCTTTTTTCATTTCGAGGAATTCGTTTCCCGGATACCATTTGCTTAGAGAGTCCTTGACGGCAATAAGCAGTTGGTCGGATTGTAAAGATTTGTTCCATAGCGCCCAAGCCTCATAATAGAATTGAAGTTTCATCCCTGTCATAACCGTTTTTTCTTGATTAAAGTCGCCATAGAAAAGCATGGTCATATCGTCAACGGGTTCCAGTTCGGTCTTCTTGGGTAGCGGGTACTTAACAAAAGGATATAGTTCACTATGCGTTACCTTTTTTTCCCGATTTAGATCCCAGCAGATTTCAAAGAAATCTTTTCGGCTTTGCCCTAAGCGAAGACCCAAAAAAAGGGAATCATGGACTACCCCACTGGCCAATTCCTTGGTTACCAATTCCGAATACTTGTTCTCCGCACAACTCGTACAAATAATGAGCCCGGAGATCGTCCAAAATTTAATGAACCTTTTTAAATTCATAAAACTTGGTTTTTTCATCGTTAATCGCTGCTATAAGAATTTTTCTATTTTCTTCATCTATCCAATTCAAATGTCTGATCTGCCCTGGAATCCGCAAGGGAATCGTTTTGGTATTCTGTTCGCTCGGATCATGGGGTCCAAAGATAACCCATCCTGTCGAGGCATCATATCGTCCAAACTGAGGTTTGACCAAATATTGGTTGCCCCCAAAAAGAAGATCGGTATGGCCATCTCCATTTACGTCATCGGCCGATATGGCATATACCGGGGCATACTGAATTTCATTGGGAAGTGCCTTGGGCACGTATGTTCCACCCTCATTGCTAAAAATAGCACTCTCAATCATCTCAAGGTCTAGGGAGAAGGAGTTTTGGAGTTGTTCTTCGGAGAAAATGGCGGTCATATCCGCCTGGGCATAATCCGAATAATACAGTAATTTCTTTTTTAAGGAGGGTATTTGTGAAATCAATTCATCCTTGTCCGCAACAGGGTAGTACCTTCCATCCAGATGTTGGCCAATAATCTGTTCTTGAAACCCGTTGCCATCAAAATCGGCAATAAATAGTTTCATTTGGGTTTCATAGAAACTATTACGCCCTATGTTGCCGGCAACAATGTCTTGATCGCCATCTCCATCCAGATCAAGCACTTCCAAGGAAGTCCAAAGTCCGGCCGTTTGTCCGAATCCGTAAGCATCACTTTGATCGATCAAAGTTCCCTCATTATTGATGAAAACCTTTATGGGCATCCATTCACCGAGGACCACCAGATCGTGCCACCCGTCCTTATTGATATCCGCCCAACGTGCATCGGTAATCATACCGATATGGGACAGGGTTTCATTTTCCAGAACCTCGAAATTTCCGTTTCCATCATTTTGAAGGAGATAGCCTGATCCTGGCAGGCCGTAAAGATTGGTCTTATAACGTTCCCCAACGAATAAATCTTCATCTCCGTCCCGGTCATAATCTGCGGAAATGACAACGGAAGAACTAATGGGCATCGAAAAAGAGAGGCCAGTACTTGTTTTGGTAAAGGTATGGCCTTCATTGATGTAGTAGGAATCGTGTAAGGCAACGGAATAGGGCGAGAAGGCCTTGCCTCCATGGCATACATAAAGGTCCAAATCCCCATCGTTATCCCCATCAAAGAATAGGGCATCCGTGTCTTCCGAACCTTTGTCGACCATAAACGGGGATTGAATTTCTTGGTACCCACTGGAAGATGAGACAAACAGTTTTCCGGATTGATTTTTGGCGCCTCCCAAGTAGAAATCGGTTGTGCCATCTTGGTTGATATCGGCCAATGCTAAAGCTGGACCTTCGTTACTATTCATCTGTGTCAATAATCGCTCATTATTGAAATCTACATAACTATTTTCCTGGTGTTCAAAATCGAACAAGGGCGGGATTTGCTTTAGAATCGTAGGATTGTTGGCAATTTTGGAATTTGATATTTGGCGACCCTCCAAGGAATTGGGCTGTTGCACCGTATAGGTTTTATTGGTTGCCAGCCCTGAAAGTTCGGTTATGCCGCCATTAGGCCATTGTATCCATAAGGAATCTACGACTTTTGCATGTCCTACTCCAAAGTGGAGACCTTGCGGGACACTGCTTTGAAAACCTCGGGAAACGTAGTTTTCCCCAAAGCTCTTTATGCTGTCCGAGTACTTAACGGTCACCTTGGTGCCAACGCCAAAGGTATTTCTGCCTTTTTGTACGAAATTCAGTTTTATACTTCTATGGCTTAAGGTATCGGTCGTATTTTCATAAACAAAGGAGGACATATTTACATTGTTCACAACGAGGTCCAGGTCACCGTCATTATCCAGATCGCCGTACGCGCTGCCATTGCTAAAACTGGGACTACTTAACCCCCAATCCTCACCTTTCCGCTCAAAATTGAGATTGCCCTTGTTGTAAAAGACGGCATTGGGTACCGCCTGGGACGGCATAGCATCTATTAATGAGGTAATTACATTTTTTTCTTGATTTCGGATCCTATTTTTAATGGTCTCCTCATTGGCTTCATAAGCTAGGTAGTCCCTGTCCAATAGGTCTTTGTAAATACCGTTGCTAATGAAGATGTCCCTGAGCCCATCATTGTTCATATCGAACAAAAGCGCGCCCCAGCTCCATTCCGTTCCGGATACATCGGCCTGTCGGCCTACTTCCAAAAAGCGGTTTCCTCCTAGATTTTTTTGAAGCGTGTTTCTGGGAAATTGGTGGTAATAGCCTTGTTTCTTGGCCATTTGGTATTTGTCCCAAGATTCATAAATGGTTTTGGTCTTTTGCCGCTCCGCATCTGTCGGTAACATTTCGGTTACGATGAGTTCAGATAACAGGTCGTTGTCCAAATCGGCAAGGTCGGCTCCCATACTCCCCATGGATATGGATTCAAAATAGTCCTCGAGGTTTTCGGTAAATCCGCCCAGGGTATCGTTGACATAGAGATAATCCCGCTCAAAAAAATCGTTTGAAATAAAGATGTCGGTCCAGTTATCATTATTGAAGTCGCCCAAGGTAATTCCCAGGCCAAAGCCTATTTTACTGGAATAAATCCCAACTTCCTCGGTTATTTCGGTGAAGTACCCATTATCATTTCTGAAAAACTTATTTCCATTTCCGCTTTCGTCCGGAATGGTCCTTTGATCTTTTATTAAATCGAAACCCCCTACGGAACGCAAGGAATTGTTAAGCACATAGACATCCAGATCACCATCCTTGTCATAATCGAAAAAAGCGGCATGTACCGAAAGGCCCTCCACATCCAAGCCGTATTCCTTGGAGGCTTCGGTAAAGGTAACGTGACCTGTACCTGTAGAATCGGTGGAAGGACCATTATTGATGAATAGTTCATTATGCCTGTTGGAACCTGTAGGCCTTCCAGATTTGCAAACATACAGATCCAAAAGACCATCACCGTTGACATCGGCGAAAGTTGCCCCGGTAGACCATACTCCTGGGCAGGCAACCCCCGCGATTTGGGTAATGTCCTCAAATTGCCAATTGCCCTTATTTAGATACAGTTTGTTATCCACCATATTTCCGGTAAAGTAGATATCCTCCAATCCGTCATTATTGATATCCCCAATGGCCACACCACCGCCATTGTAAAAGTTGCGATAGAGATAGGGATTGAATGCTTCGTCGTAGGTCAATATATTTTCAAATGAGATACCTATGGTCGCGTCCTTTAGGACAAAAAGGGGCATATTTTTTTTGACACCTTCGTTTTTGTCGGCACAGGATAGGAATACCAGAAATAGTATATATAATAAAGGGCGCCTCATCTCATTCAATTGAATAGGTTACACCAAATGCTCAAAAATGGAAAAAGAATTGGTTCTGCAAAGATAATTATCCAATGGGGTATTTGAATGTAGATTTAAAAAGAAGGATAGGCCAAGCTTTGATAGGGTTAAGGCAAGTTGAACCCTACCCAATGGGAAGGCCGGAAATAAGATTTACTAAAAAGGGTTGCCCTTCACGGGCAACCCTCTTAAACTTAAAACTCTGATTAATTAGTATCCTGGATTCTGTGTCAAATCCGGTGCTGCATTGATTTGATTTACTGGAATCGGGAAAAGATTTCTAAATGCATCGGCATTGGTTTTTTCCCACCAAGAATCCTGGAATTTACCGAAACGGATCAAATCGGTTCTTCGGCTGGATTCCTGGAACATTTCCCGACCTCGTTCCGCCAAGAATTCGTCGGCATCAATACTTCCCAAAGTGGAAACTCCTGCTCTTGTTCTTATGGCATTTACGTCGGGCAAGGAAAGATTCCAGTCTCCTGCGGCACGAGCTCGTGCTTCACCACGCATTAGATGAACATCCCCAAGTCTTAGGATGGGGTAATCGTTGTTCATATCCTGCCTACCCAAAACCTCAAAACTGAACTTCTTCATACGTGCTCCACCTTGTCGTAGCGCATTGGGTTCCAATTCATTGATCTGCGGTGTATAGTTAACCTGAAGGTCGTCATCATCGGCCGCAAAGTCGATCAATGGGTTACCCGAGAAGTCTGTTTGTGGTCCAACCAAGAAATTCGCCTCTTTTCTCAAATCGCCATTCTCATAGCTATTATAGAATTCTTCCAGTGTCACAAAGCCGTTCCAAGGCGCCGCATCCAGACCAAAGGTTAACTGGCTTGGTCCATGTAGCGTCATTTGTGCGAAATTCATTCCACCACCACCTACGGAAGCATACTCTATGGAAAAGATGATTTCCGGATTGTTTTCGTTATCGGTGGCGAAAATGGCAGCATATCCTTCCAAGGTTGCCGGATCGGTTTCTACTTCAGGACGTTTGGCACGGTTAGGTGCAGTACATCCTGCGGCACATAACTGGTATGGGCTATTGTCAATAACATAAGTGGCCGCCCAATCCGCTTCTTGGTAACGGGGCGTACCGGTATACACCTCTGCATTCAGATACAGTTTGGCCAAAAGTCCAAGTGCTGCATACTGGTTGATTCGGTAAGGATTGACCTCTGTACCCAAAGCACTTGCGGAAAGGTCTATACTGGCGGTAACCGCTGAAATACCTAAGGCAGCCAATAATTCGCTTTCAACGAAATCGAATACGGCACTACGATCGGACTGAGGGGCATCCCCACCGGATGAGGTAATAATTTTTACCCTTCCGTACAAGTCCAACAAACGATAGTAAAAGTAAGCACGCAAGGCCCTTAATTGGGCGGTCTGATTCGCATCCAATCCGCCACCGTCCAGGGCAATGTTGCATTCACCGATACCACCATAGGCATCATTCCAACCTTCATTGATTCGGTCATTTGCGGCATCCCAGGTATGACGGTGCAATTGTATCCAAATACCACCATCAAACCAGTCACCTCCCTTTTGGGGAACGGCCATGTCATCTCCAGGAACACCCTGAAGGGCAAAATGCCCAGAGTTGCCGGCTCCTCCATTTCGTAGTCTGGCGAAGGCCGCCAACAAAGGTCCGCCATCACCACCACCACCGCCGGTGTCAACTCCATCCACGGAGAATTCTTCCGTAACGGTGTCCTCCAATTCATCATCAAGATCAGTACAGGAGAAGGCAATGAATACCGTACTGATCAGTGTTAATTTAAAGATTCGTTTCATAGTATTTTTTTTAAAAGTTAACATTCAATCCAAGGGTTATGGTTGTTGAGGTAAAATAGGCCTCTCGGCGCTCTATACCCGCAATTAACGGGTTGGCTTGCACATCCTGTACTTGGTCATTTGGATCGGTTCCCCGAATCTCTCCGAGACTCAAACCACCGTCTTGTAAGGCAGGTTCTGGATCAACACCGGTGTAACCTGTAATGGTAAACAAGTTCTGTGCGGCCAAGGATAGTCGTAACCCTTTTATATAGCTATCTTCTTTTAAGTCAAAGTTATAACCTATTGACATATTGTCCAAACGGAAGAAGTCCGCCTTTTCTACATAGTAGGAGCTAAACTGTGCGGTTCTAATATCATCCCGTTGCAATTTGGTATTTACAAAGTTGTAGGAGGCCTGGGAACCAATAATGGGCTCATAAAAGGCCCGGAAACTGTTGACCAAGCTATGGCCCACAACCGCCCTAAAGAAAACATTGGCGTCCCAATTTCCAAAGGAAACTTGGTTGGTCCAACCGATTTCAAAATCGGGGATACCCGTACCTAAAACTTGGAAATCCGCATTGTCGTCCAAGGCACTACCCTGTCCGGTTACCAATTCTCCGTCTCCATTGATGTCAACAAGAATTGGCGTACCATTGGCATCTACATTTCCAGAGAATACAGGGCCCCATATTTGGCCAATTTCCTCGCCTTCACGAATTAATACCACATTCGTGTTGTTTTGACCCGGAGCTCCAAGGTTTCCATCGACCTGGTCACCTTGAGGATTCTCTTCCAAAATATTCTTGTTATGGGTAAAAATCACTCCCGTATTATAGGTCAAATTATCGTTTCTAAATACGTCGTAGTTGGCTGAAACTTCAATTCCATCGACCCCTAGTCGACCGGAGTTTTGCCAACGTCTATCAAAGCCATTGTTCTCCGCGGCGTCCACATTGGCAAAGGTTACAAAGTCCCTAATGTCACGCGTAAAGTAATCTATGGTGGCCCCAAAACGGTCCATGGCGAATTCCACACCAAAGTTGAACTCGGACTTTTCCTCCCATTTTAAATCGGGATTCGCGGCCCTTCCATTGTTCTGCGATGTGGCCGCACCGCTTTGACCATCGGCCCCGTTTTGAACCGTAAATATTTGTTGGTATAGTCCTACAGCTGGTGGAATGGCACCAGTAAGTCCCCAACCGGCACGAACTTTCAAAAGATTTACATTGGGCAATTCCAAGTACTTGTTCAAATCTGCACCCGCACCTACGGAGGGGAAGATACCCCATTGGTTCTCTGGACCAAATCGGCTGGATCCCTCACGGCTAATGGAGGCATCGAAATAAATCGCATCGTCGTAGGTCATGTTCAAACGACCAAAGAATCGGATAATTCTATCGCCATCCTCTCTTCCGCTATCTGCCACGATTCGACCACCTTCCAAAAGGTCTTGGGCGGCATTGATATCATTGCTCCAATCAAAATCTACCCCTGGAGGAAAATCCCCGATTTGAAAGTAGTTATAGTTGAAATCGTTCTCCTGGAAGGAATATCCACCGGTGAGCGTAAAATTAAATTTATCGGCAAAGCTATTGGTATAGGCTGCATAGCCTTCCAACAGTCTGAAACGACGCTCGGAAGTTCCAAAGTCCGCACGACCTCTACGGGTTGGACTTAAGGCGTTACCTCTCCAAAGATTGGTAGTTGGATAATATATACCGGCGTTCTCTTTAATATTTTGAGCGGCATAGTTAAAGTTTACGGTTAAATTGTCAGTGACCCGATAATTGAGGTTGACCCCGTAATTTAGAGTAGTTGCGAAACGATCGTTACGGTTCAATTCCGCTATGGAAACCGGGTTAAAACTATCGAATAGACCCAAGGTCTCAAAGTAACCTCCAAACTGAGCGGAATTAAAAGGGAAAGGCGCATCATCCCCAAAAACAGGAGCCGTTGGGTTATAACTGGTGGCATAGCGCAACGCCTCATTAAAACCAATTTGCGAATCCCGTTGTGTAAATGCGGCATTGACATCTATTTTCAACTTGTCATCGAACATCAATCCCGTAAAGTTGGTCCGGAAGTTAAACTGCTCAAAACCACTGTTGATCAGGATATTATCCGTATCCCTAATATTACCGGCCACACGATAATTAAAGCCTTCTCCCCCTCCGGAAGCGGCTATATTGTGTACGTGGGCGACACCGGTCTGGGTTACTTCATCCCTCCAATCGGTATCACTTCCCAAATCGTTACCTCCGGCCGCAAGAAATTCCTGGCGGTTCATCAGCTCGATTTGATTGGCGATGGTGGACACACCAAGTTGACCATTATAGGTCACCCGAAGCGGTTGCCCGGCCTTACCTTTTTTGGTAGTTACCACGATTACCCCGGCAGAACCCCGAGATCCATAAATTGCGGCTGCGGAACCGTCCTTAAGAACAGTGATGTTCTCAATATCCGCGGGGTCTACACTGTCCAAAGAACCTCCCAGGATACCGTCTATAACCACCAAAGGTTGTTGGTTACCACCTACGGTAGAAATACCCCTTAAACGAATTACCGGTTGGGCGTTGGGATTTCCACCCCTGTTTACCACGCTTAGACCGGCAACTTTACCTTGTAATAACTGGGTCGGTTCTTGTACCACACCTTGGTTAAAGTCTTCGGTACTAACACTGACCACCGATGAGGTAATTTCCTTTTTTGCTTGGCTACCATAACCTACGATCACCACCTCATCCAAGGCCTGTGCATCCTCTTGTAGGACAACATCAATAGTAGTTTGCCCATCTACGGGGATTTCCTGGTTACTGTAGCCGATGTAGCTAAAGACCAAAATGGCATCATCCGCCAGACCATCAATAGTATAGTTACCATCAAAATCGGTCTGTGTTCCATTGGTCGTTCCCTTTACCACAATACTGGCCCCCGCTAAAGGACCTAGGGCATCGGTAACCGTACCGGATACTTCCTGCGCCTGTGATAAACCAAAACACAAAAGTGCCCCTGCCATCACCAGGCTTTTTAGTAGCGTAATCTTCATAAATAGCTAATTTTAAGTTGAGTTAATTTATAATCCAAAGTTAAAAATATGTAAAATAGTTGTTAAAATGCTATCACAATCAATTCGAAGCTTACGAAAACGGTTTCGTGTTAATAACTTTTCCAAAATATCACAATCCTAAAATCTTTATTTCTAAATTTTATTATTCTCATTTATACCGGTATTTAGTGATAAAATCGTAAATTTATAAAGTAGGTCGCTATTTGATATTGGTTCTAATTTTAGAGAGCGGCCAAAAAATTTGAATAAGGAATTAACATTTGTTTAAGGAATGTATTTTCATTGTTTGCCTTCCTTTTATTTTACCGAAATAGAAAATTGTTTTGAAACGAAAAATTACACTAAAACACATTGCAAGGGAATTGGAAGTTTCCATTTCCACAGTTTCCAAGGCTTTGAAAAATAGCGAAGAAATTAGCCTGGATACCAAGGAAAAGGTTCAAGCTTTTGCGAAATTGTACAACTACAAGCCCAACAATGTTGCTATTAGCCTCAAGAATAAACGCACCAAGAATATTGGGGTAATTATCCCCGAGATCGTCCATCACTTTTTTACTACCGTTTTTCGGGGAATAGAACAATATGCCAATCAAAGGGGATATAATGTGATTGTATGTGTTTCCGATGAATCCTTTGACAAGGAAGTAATCAATATGGAACTTCTGGCCAATGGTAGTGTCGACGGTTTTATCATGGCATTATCCGCGGAAACCCAGTACAAGAATGATTACAATCATTTAAAGGAAATTACGGATCAGGGAATTCCTTTGGTACTCTTTGACCGAATTACGGATGAAGTGGATTGCGATAAGGTGCTGATCAACGATAGGGAAATAGCCATGTTTGCCGTAAACAAGCTTCTGGATGAAGGGCGGGAACGAATAGCATTGATTACCACGGACAATTATTTGAATGTTAGCAATAAAAGGGCACAAGGATATTATGATGCCTTAAGGCAAAGAAATAGGCCCATTGAGGAGAATTTGATCATTAGATTGCCCTATACCTATTTGGGAATGGACCACGTTCCTATTCAGGATTTTTTTAATAGGGAGCGGATCGATGCGGCCTTTTGCGTAAATGAGATGTTTGCCGTGCATTGTATGCGCGTGGCACAGGACATGGGCCTTAAAATTCCCGAGGATATTTCCTTTATCGGATTTACGGATGGCATCCTTTCCAAATACGCCAAGCCTACTTTGACCACCGTTGCACAGCATGGGGAAACCATGGGCGAAATGGCGGCCAAGATGCTTATCGATAGGGTGGAAGAGGAGAACGAAGAGGAAGAAGAAAATTTCGAGACTAAAATTTTAGAGGGTACCTTAATAGAAAGAGGTTCTACCTTAAATGGCCAAACCTTACCTATAAAGTCAAGCAACTAAAAGTTCTCGCATAAAAATAAATCCAGATAGAAACTTCTGGTGTATTTTCGCATTGTTTTCTAAACAATGTACCCATGGACCACACCCCAGGATTTATTTTTGATTTGGACGGCGTAATTGTAGACACCGCCAAATACCACTATCTAGCTTGGAAAAAACTAGCGGACGAACTAGGCATCACATTTACGGAAAAGGACAACGAGCGCTTTAAAGGCGTAAGTCGAAGAAGATGTTTGGAAATCCTACTGGAAATGGGGGGTATTGAGGCTTCGGAAGAACAATTTAATACTTGGCTTGCGGAAAAGAATGAGGACTACCTCGCCTACATCAACACCATGGACGAAACGGAAGTTTTACCGGATGTTCCCAAGGTCCTTAACTTTCTCAGGGCACACGGGATTCCAATGGCCCTAGGCTCCGCGAGCAAAAATGCGAGACCGATCTTGGAAAAAGTAAACTTAATGTCGTATTTTGATACGGTTGTTGATGGTAACGAGGTTTCCAAGGCCAAGCCAGATCCGGAAGTGTTTATCAAGGCCTGTGAACAATTGGGGGCAGCTCCGGGAAATTGTGTGGTTTTTGAGGACGCCTTGGCCGGGATAGAGGCCGCCAACAATGCTGGAATGACCAGTATTGGTATCGGTGACCCTAACATTCTATCAGCTGCTCAATTCAATTTTGCCGATTTCACCGAAATAGACAATGATTTTTTAAACACTTTATTGGATCATGTACGCACAAAAAACACTTAAGTTTTATGGAATACCTCAAGTCATTTCTTAGCTCGTTATGGGGATATGAGTTTTGGCGAAAGAGGTTGTAAAAGTTGTAAGCTGGTCCATATTAAAATCGAACCATAAAAATGCCAATACAATGAATCAGGATTACATACGCCCGGATGGATGGTCAATTATTGAAGAAGGGTTTAACAAGGATAAGGTAAAGTCGTCCGAAAGTCTGTTCAGTATAGGGAACGGGGCTATGGGCCAGCGGGCCAATTTTGAGGAACAGTATTCCGGACCCACCTTTCAGGGGAGTTATATTGCGGGGGTATATTATCCGGACAAGACTAGGGTAGGCTGGTGGAAAAATGGATATCCCGAGTATTTCGCCAAAGTATTGAACGCGCCCAATTGGATCGGGATAAATGTACTTGTAAATGGAGCGCCCTTGGATTTGAATACTTGTAAAAAAGTAGATGGTTTTCGGAGGGAACTCAATATGAAAGAAGGTTGGTACCGCAGATCGTTCAAGGCCACGACTTCCAATGACAGTACCATTGAGGTGAAGGTTACCCGGTTTCTAAGTCTCGATTTGGATGAAGTTGGGGCCATACAATTTGAAATTACGCCACTGGCCGAGGCCGTGGATATTACATTCAACCCCTATTTGGATAGCGGTATCACCAATGAAGACAGCAATTGGGACGATAAGTTCTGGAATACCACCAATGTGGTTTCTGAAAGCAATCAGGCCTTCATTGAAGCACATACTATGAAGACCCACTTCGCCACCTGCACCTTTATGCAAGCCCAGTTATATCTCGACGGGGAAAAGATGGAGCATACCCCTTCCAGTGAAAGTAAGGAGCTTTGGGTGGGCCATGAATACATCCAAAAAGTTGAAAAGGGAGCGACTGTATCCTTGGTTAAATTTGGTGGATATACCGTTTCCCGAAACCATGATGAAAAAGAATTGATCCAGGCGGCAAAACAAGCCTTGAAAAAAGCATCCGATCTGGGGTTTGAGGTCTTGTTGGACCAACAACGAATGGCGTGGTCCAAAATATGGGAAATGAGCGATATCACCATTAGCGGGGATATCAAGGCACAACAAGGTATACGCTTCAATATTTTTCATTTAAACCAGACCTATTTGGGAACGGATTCCCGTCTTAACATAGGTCCAAAGGGATTTACGGGAGAAAAATATGGGGGTAGTACCTACTGGGATACCGAGGCTTATTGTATTCCGTTCTATATGGCCACCAAAGATCAGAAAGTAGCCCGTAACCTTTTGCAATACCGCTATAACCACCTGGAAAAGGCCATTGAAAATGCCCAAAAACTAGGGTTTGATAGTGGTGCCGCCCTTTACCCCATGGTCACCATGAACGGGGAGGAGTGCCATAATGAATGGGAAATAACCTTTGAGGAAATACATAGAAATGGGGCCATAGCTTTTGCCATTTATAACTATTACCGCTTTACCGGGGATTACAGTTACATTCCCGAAATGGGACTGGAAGTCTTGATCGGAATTGCACGTTTTTGGCATCAGCGCGCCAATTTTTCCGAGCATAAACAAAAATACGTCATTCTAGGGGTTACTGGACCCAACGAATATGAGAATAATGTGAATAACAACTGGTACACCAACTATATCTCCAGATGGTGTATCCAGTACACCTTGGAGCAACTGCAAAAGGTAAAGCAAGGCTACGCCGAGGATTATGACAGAATAATAGGCCAGACAAAATTGACGGATGCAGAAACCGAGGAGTGGGAGGAGGTAGCCGGGAACATGTATTTTCCACGCTCCGAGGAGCATGATATTTTCTTGCAGCAGGATGGTTTTCTGGACAAGGAATTGATTACGGTGGACAAATTGCCCAAGTCCCAAAGACCCATCAATCAAAAATGGAGCTGGGACCGGATTTTAAGATCCCCCTACATCAAACAGGCAGATACACTTCAAGGGTTTTACCTTTTCGAAGATCAATTTACCCTAGCGGAACTCGAAAAACATTTCGATTTTTATGAGCCCTTTACCGTTCATGAATCTTCCCTGTCGCCCTGTGTGCATAGTATACAGGCAGCCAAATTGAACAGGATGCAACAGGCCTATCAATTTTATCTTCGTACCTCCCGCCTGGACTTGGACGACTATAATAAAGAAGTAGAGGAAGGCTTGCACATCACCTCTATGGCCGGAACTTGGATGAGCATCGTTGAAGGTTTTGGGGGAATGCGGGTTGTAGAGGACAAATTGTCGTTTACCCCCAGAATACCGGAACAATGGGACGGATATTCCTTTAAAATCAATTTTCGGCATCGTATCCTGAAGGTTACGGTAACCAAAACAGAAGTCAAGTTGGTTTTGGAGGGTAAAGAGGACATGTCCCTTCGGGTCAATGGAGCACGTGTAGTACTTTCCCCAGGGACGGAAACGGTTCTTGAAAATCAGCTGGCTTAAATCTTGTAATTTTCACCCCATGAAAAACGGTTTGGTCCTTGTCCTCGTCTTGCTGGGATGGGGTTGCAAACAGGAACAAAAACAGACAGCAGGTATGCCACATCAAAAGAAGGAAGTAGTCTACCAGGTATTTACGCGCCTATTTGGGAATACCCAGACCAAAAATACACCGTGGGGGACACTGGAGGAAAACGGTGTGGGCAAGTTTGGCGATTTTACCGAACGGGCATTGCAGGAAATCAAGGCACTGGGGGTTACCCATATATGGTACACCGGTGTTCCCCATCACGCTTTAGTAACGGACTATGGTGAATACGGGATCTCACAAGACGACCCCGATGTGATAAAGGGCCGGGCCGGATCGCCCTATGCAGTAAAGGATTATTATAACGTTAATCCAGATTTGGCAGAAAATCCGGGGAAGCGATTGGAAGAATTTCAAGCGTTGATCGCAAGAACGCATAATGCTGGGCTAAAACTTTTGATCGACATTGTGCCCAATCATGTAGCGCGGAACTATGAGGGTGCAACCACGCCCAAGGAATCGGAACCGTTCGGTGCAAGTGACGACCCTACCCTGGACTATAAAAGAACGAATAACTTTTATTATATACCTGACAGCGTTTTTCAGGTCCCGGAATGGCAAAACGGATATCTCCCCTTGGGAGATGCCGATCATCCTTTGGCCGATGGTCGTTTTAAAGAGGTACCTGCCAAATGGACCGGTAATGGCTCCCGATTGGCACAACCACATTTTAATGATTGGTACGAGACCGTAAAAATAAATTATGGGGTGCGTCCGGACGGGTCCTACGATTTCGATACCCTACCGCAAGGATTTGAGGACAAGGATTATAAGGAACACTTTCAATTCTGGAAAGATAGGGAGGTACCTGATTCTTGGGTCAAGTTCAAGGATATTGCCCTGTACTGGTCGAATATGGGCGTTGATGGATTCCGATTTGATATGGCCGAAATGGTTCCCGTGGAATTCTGGAGCTATATGAATAGCCATATTAAGATGAAAAACCCGGATGCCTTTCTATTGGCGGAAGTATATAACCCCCAATTGTATCGTGATTATATACACAAGGGCAAGATGGATTATCTGTACGATAAGGTGGAAATGTACGATTCGCTCAAGCATATCATGCAGGGCCATGGTTGGACGGACCATATCCCCGTGGTAAAACAAGGAACGGCGGATATTGAACACCATCTACTGCATTTTCTTGAAAATCACGATGAACAGCGTATCGCCAGTCCGGATTTTGCTGGGGATGCGGAAAAGGGAAAACCGGCAATGGTCGTATCCGCCACCATGACCACGGCCCCGGTAATGATTTATTTTGGCCAGGAAGTAGGGGAACCTGCCAGGGAAAATGCAGGATTCGGCAGTCCGACCCGTACTTCCATTTTCGATTATATCGGAGTGCCCCACCACCAACGTTGGGTCAATGACAAAAAGTATGATGGAGGTCAATTGTCGAAGCAAGAAGCGGCATTACGGCATTTTTATAAGCGGTTGTTGAATTTTACACTGGAGAGTAGTGCACTCATGGGTGAATATCAGGATATCCATTTTTATAATAAGGAAAATTCGGAAGGCTATGATCACAGGGTGTTGTCCTATGTCCGTTGGTCCGATTCGGAAAAGTTAATAGTCGTTTCCAATTTTGAGGCCCATGATTCCCGTGTTTTTCAACTTAAGGTGCCTCGGGATATTATACAGAAGTGGAATTTGGAAGACGGAGAACACACCGTGATGGACGCCCTATACGGAAATACCGCATCCTTAAAAGTGGTTGATGGGATTGGGAATTTGGATGTTTGGCTCCATCCCTTGCAATCCTTTATTTATAAAGTAAAATAAAAGAAGTCGTCCAAGAAGATCAAGATTCAATATGGGTCACATTGAACGCAATCGAAATGTAATCAGAAAACTGCCTTAACTAATTTCGATGGAACTTAAAACGACATCAATTATGATTTTTTGGACAACTTCTTTTTCCGGTTCACCTTAATGGCTAAGCCTTCTTTTTACTAGTGGCCTTGTAAACCACTGCAATAATGGCCCCGATAATCCCATAAAAGACAATATCAATAAGGCCATTGACCAAATAGCCCGTAAGGTCCATCAATTCAGCTGTGGCATACCAGAGCAATCCAAGTCCGATACCTGCAAACAATCCGATCCATGCCCCAAATTGGAAACCCTCTTTGGCACTATGGACCCCGCGGGCCCATTTGCCGTACAACGAGCTTAAGGCAAATACGGCAATGAGATTGCTGATCGCAATAAAAAGCATGTCGGGCGGGTCTTTCATGTAATTGTTCAACGTATGCCCTTCAAAAAAATCTGCTGTAGCAACACCCCAAATGAGGTAGCCCAGTACAAACATGACGGCAAAGCCGGCCAATGTCGCCAGTACATTCTGTTTTGTAAACATAATTTTGATATTTAATTGGTTGTTGTGCATTAAATATATTGAAAAATTTGAAATAGGAGGTATTTGGGGATGTATATATGATTGATATTGTGATATTTACAAAAGTTTTTGACTATTTATCCCTACATATTGACTAGGATTCTTTTTATGGATTCTTGGCCCTTGCTCGTATATTTGCACCAAAATTGTTATCATGAAAAGTGGTGTAAGATATATGGCGATATGTTTGGGATCAATGGTGTTACAAAGTTGTATTGATATGAAGAAGCCTTTGGTAATCGGGCATAGAGGAGCCATGGGCCATGAAACGGAAAACACCCTGGCCTCCATTCAGAAAGCATTGGATTTAGGGGTGGACATGATCGAAATCGATGTCTTTAAAATTGCCAGTGGTGAAATCGTGGTCTTCCACGATAAGACCGTGGACCGCCTAACCAATGGAGGAGGTAATATTGAGAATTACAACTTAGAGGAACTTCAAAAGCTTGTCGTAATCGGTGATCATAGCATTCCATTATTACAAGATGTTTTGGATAGGGTCGGTAACCGGGTCCGCTTGAATATTGAATTAAAGGGAGCTAACACGGCCCGTCCGGTTCTCCAACTAATCAATGCGTATCTGGAACATCAAACCGGGATTTTGCATAACTTCATAATTTCTAGCTTTCGGTGGGAAGAACTGCAAAGAATGCGGGAACTCGACAAGGATATCCCCATTGCCATATTAACAGAAGATGCACCATTGGAAGCATTGCCCATTGCGGAAGCGTTGAACGCCGAGGCCATTAACCCTTATTATAGGAAGTTAAATGCCGATATTGTCCATCGCATCCAGGATGCAGGTTTTAAAATTTATCCATGGACCGTAAATGAAATTGGGGATATTGCCCGGATGAAAAAGATAGGGGTTGATGGAATTATCACCAATTACCCAGAGCGTGTGAACTAATGTATGATGTTGTTATAATAGGCGGTGGTGCAGCAGGATTTTATGCAGCCGTCCATATAGGGGAATCCGCGCCAAATCTGAAAATTGCAATTCTGGAACGGGGCAAAAACGTACTGTCCAAGGTAAAGGTTTCCGGAGGTGGCCGATGCAATGTGACGCATGCCGAGTTTGATCCAAACGAGCTTGTAAAATATTATCCCAGGGGTGGCAAGGAACTTTTAGGCCCTTTTCATAGACACGGGAGCGGAGATACGGTCGCCTTCTTTGAAGACCGTGGTATACGATTGAAAACCGAAGAAGATGGAAGGATGTTCCCAACGACCAATTCTTCACAAACCATTGTTGATTTCTTTGAACGGCAAACCCACCTACTGGGGGTCCATGTACTTAAACATAATGCCGTAACGGATATCCGGTATCTCAGTTTGAAAAACCAGGAAAAAGTTTGGGAGGTAAAAACCATAAAGGGGGCATACCAATCTAGAAAACTACTAGTGGCTACCGGTGGCAACGCCAAAATGTGGAACGTACTGGCAAACTTGGGTCATACTCTGGAACCTCCAGTACCTTCCCTTTTTACCTTCAACATCAAGGACGATCGTATTGCGGGTATGCAGGGCATTAGTACTTATGCCCGGGTGGAGTTGTTGAAAAAGAATTTCAATCCAAAAATAAGCATAAAACTGAGCAGCAAAGCAACGGACAAGCGCCTTTTGGTTGCAGAAGGACCTGTATTGATTACCCATTGGGGGATGAGCGGACCTGCTATTTTGAGACTATCGTCCTGGGGAGCCAGAATTTTGAACGACTATAAATATCGCTTCCGGATTCGTATCAATTGGATGCCGGATTACCATAAAGGGGGTGTTTTCCCACTACTTATGGAAATCAAGGAAGTAGAGGTCAAGAAGACCGTTCTTCGGACCAAGGCAGTGAACATTCCAAGACGGTTATGGACCAATTTGGTGCGAGCATCCGGAATCGAGACCCATACTACCTGGGCCGATGTTTCCAAAAAGCAGCTGCAACTATTGGCCGAACAACTTACCGAATGTGAGTTTCTTGTGGAGGGGAAGAGCACCTTTAAGGAAGAGTTCGTTACCGCGGGAGGGATAAGCCTTAAAGAAATCGATTTTAAGACCTTTGAAAGTAAAATATGCCCTAATCTCTATTTTGCGGGAGAAGTGATCAACGTGGATGCCATTACCGGAGGCTTTAATTTTCAAAATGCTTGGACCGGAGCTTATATTGCGGCCCAAGGAATTTTAAAAGAGTAGCACAGTGCAACAGTATATTGTCTTATTGCGGGGCATTAATGTAGGTGGCCAAAAGAAAATGAAAATGGCCGAACTGCGACAATTGTTGGAAAATCTTGGCTTTCAAAAAGTAGCCACTTATATTCAAAGTGGCAATATTATACTACATGCTGCGAATACCGATTCCGTCAAAATTAAGCAAGCCGTTCAAACGGCCATTCGGGACCAGTTTGGATATGACGTACCGGTCTTGGTGAAATCCTACAACGACTTCAAAGAGATCTTGGAGCAAAGCCCTTATAAGGAGGTTCAAGCTGCTGAAGGGAACCGGCTTTATTTTGTGCTACTTCACGAGCTTCCCGATAAAACTTTGGTAAAGGCATTGGAAGAAGAGGCCTATGAGGGCCAGGATTTTACCATTATCGATGATCGCTTGTATCTCTGGTGCGAAAACGGTTATGGCAATGCCAAATTGGACAACAATCTCGTGGAAAGAAAATTAAAGGTGGAAGCTACTACCAGAAATTATCGTACCATGTTAAAATTGTTGGAGATGGGGGGTAAGTAATCAGTAAGCGGTGAACAGTGAGCAGTGAGCAGTGGGCAGTGGGCAGTGGGCAGTGGGCAGTGGGTAGTACATAGTAATAAGTAGGAAGTAAGCGGTAGATGGTTGGTGGTGTGCAGTACGGGCGAATGGTAATGAATGACCATTGATTATCAAAGATCAATTCAATTCCCAGATTTTGTAATTCAACAGGGTGGCGAAACACACCCATATCAAATAGGGGATCAATAAAAAGGCGGCTACCCGGCTCACAATCCTAAACCATTTTATGGTCAGTACCAAAAGAACAAGCAAGGCCAAAATGATCACCAATGCCCAAAAAGGGCTTTTCAATCCGAAAAAAACAATACTCCAAGCACCGTTAAGCAATAATTGAAATACAAAATGATACAAAGCTGTTTTTACCCACAGGTGATGGAGTCCTTTCGCCCAGACGATTCCTGCGGCTATGCCCATTAAAATGTACAATACCGTCCAGACAGGGGCAAAGATCCAATTTGGGGGGTTAAAACTTGGCTTTTCCAAGGTCACATACCAATCGTTCACCGAACTTTGGGTGGCAAATCCGGAAAGAAACCCTATCAGCAAACAGACCAGGACCGCCAGGGTGATATGGAGTAGTTTTTTTTTCAAAAGGGTTGGTGTATTGCCCTAAAATAGCGATTTATTTTAATTGCCTCTTTTCAAAGAAGGCTAAAAACTATCTTTGTGCAAAATAAAACGGCATGACGAAAAACGAGTTTGTCCCTGAAAGTTACCCTATGGACATCGTCTCGGGAAAAGTTAGTTGGAAGGCCCCCAGTAACATCGCCCTAGTAAAATATTGGGGGAAAAAGGAAAATCAGATTCCTGCCAATCCTTCGCTAAGTTTTACCTTGGATGCCAGTGCAACCACTACTTCCCTATCCTATAAAAAACATGGGAACCAGGCAGGGGATTTCTCTTTTGAACTCCTTTTTGAAGGAAGGCCCAAAGCTGATTTCAAACCGAAAATAGCCCTGTTTTTTCAACGTATCGAAAAATACCTACCCTTTTTACGGGACTATCATTTTAAGATTGAGACGGCCAACTCCTTTCCGCACAGCAGTGGTATTGCCTCTTCCGCAAGCGGAATGGCCGCCTTGGCAATTTGTCTAGTGGACCTGGAACATCGGTTGGACCCTGGTATGGATGAAACATTTAAGATTAAAAAGGCTTCTTTCCTGGCCCGGTTGGGTTCCGGTAGTGCCTGTAGAAGTATTGAAGGAGACCTGATCCAATGGGGTGAGCACTCGGAGATTCAAGGAAGTACCGACCAATACGGGATACGATACCCTTTTGAGGTGCATAAGGTCTTCAAGAACTACCAGGATACCATTCTCTTGGTGGATAAGGGCAAAAAGAAGGTGAGTAGTTCGGCGGGCCACAATTTAATGCGCGGGCATCCTTATGCCCAACAACGTTTTCAACAGGCACATCAAAATATTTCCCGTTTAAAACCTGTCCTTGCCGAAGGAAATCTTGAGGAATTTATCGAAATTGTGGAAAGTGAAGCACTGACCCTACATGCCATGATGATGACCAGTACTCCCTATTTTGTATTAATGAAACCCAATACCTTGGAAATTATAGAAAGCATATGGACCTTTAGGAAAGCCTCCGGGACCCACCTTTGTTTTACTTTGGATGCCGGGGCCAATGTTCATGTGCTGTATCCCGAGTCTGAAAAAGACCAGGTGTACCAATTTATTAAAAATGAGCTGATTGCATTTTGTGAAAATGGGCAGTATATTTGCGACCAAATTGGATTTGGTGCAAAAAAATTAGAAACTCGAACGGATAATTAATACCAGCAAGCAGCGTTATACTAGGGCTTGGCCTGTAGCTAGGAAAAGTGTTTGGATTGCACCAGCGATATTGTTTATCTTTATGATGATGTGACTAAACAAAATTGTAAATTTGTGCCGTCAAGATTCAATTTTTACTTGAATAGATGAAAGGACCGCTTTTTTATTCCAAGATTCTCCTGTTCGGGGAATATGGCATCATAAAGGATTCCAAAGGGCTTTCCATTCCCTATAACTTCTTTAAGGGAGCGCTAAAGACCGATGTTGACCCAACTTTGGCTTCCCGGAAATCCAATCAAAACCTAAAGGAGTTTGCGGATTATCTGGAAGATGTCGTCCAAGAGAACCCGGAGCTGGTCTCCTTCGATTTTGAAGCCCTGAAAAAGGATATTAGCGAAGGGATGTATTTTGATAGTTCGATACCCCAGGGCTATGGGGTAGGAAGCAGTGGGGCCCTGGTAGCTGCCATTTATGATAAATACGCTGACCATAAGATTACGGTCCTGGAAAATTTGACCCGGGAGAAATTGTTGACCCTTAAAGCCATTTTTGGAAAAATGGAATCGTTTTTCCATGGTAAATCTTCCGGTCTTGATCCACTAAACAGTTATTTGAGTTTGCCTATCCTCATCAACTCAAAGGACAATATAGAATCTACAAGTATCCCCTCCCAGAACAAAAAGGGCAAGGGAGCCGTTTTCTTGCTGGATAGCGGTTCTACCGGGGAAACCGCGCCCATGGTACAACTGTTTATGGAGAAAATGAAACAGGAAGGTTTTCGAAATATGCTGAAGAACCAGTTCATAAAGCATACCGATGCCTGTGTGGAGGATTTCATCAATGGGAATATGAAATCCCTTTTCCAGAACATAAAGCAATTGTCCCATGTGGTCCTGGACAATTTCAAACCCATGATCCCAGCCAAATTCCACCAACTTTGGGCCCAAGGAATAGAGACCAATGCCTATTACCTAAAACTCTGCGGTTCAGGGGGAGGAGGATATATTTTGGGGTTTACCCAAGACATCGATAAAGCAAAAAAAGCCTTGAAAGGTTATAACCTGGAAGTGGTATATCACTTCTAGAACCCTAATTCGTTCAAATTCCATACCACGGTTCAGCCTAGTTAGGGCATCAAATCCCACCATAATGTTGAATAGACGAAACAAGCTCTTACTTCTAAAGCTATTGAGTTTGTTCTCCGTGGTGAGAGGCTATAATATCCTAATGATCGGATTGGCCCAATATTTGGCCTCTATCTATATATTGTCCCCAAACCTTCCCTTGCGTAATGTAGTTTTGGATTTTAATCTGTTTGCCATTGTTTTGGCTTCAGGGCTGGTAATCGCCTCGGGTTATATTATCAATAACTTTTATGATGCCGAGAAGGACTTGATCAACAAACCCAGAAAGAGCATGTTGGACCGCTTGGTGAGCCAGCGCTTCAAGTTGACCACCTATTTTGTACTCAATTTTTTGGCCGTATTTACAGCCAGCTACGTATCATTTAGGGCCGTTTTGTTCTTCTCCGCCTATATTTTTGGCATCTGGCTCTACTCCCATAAATTGAAACGGGTGCCCTTTTTGGGGAATTTTGTCTCGGCCACATTGGCCATTGCCCCGTTCTTTGCCGTATTCGTCTATTATAAAAACTTTGAGGCCAGTATTTTTGTCCATGCCATGTTTCTTTTTCTATTGATACTTGCCCGGGAAATGATAAAGGATTTGGAAAATATGGCCGGGGATTTGGCCCAGAATTATCGCACCATTCCCATTTTGTACGGGACAGGTGTTTCCAAATTATTAATAGGCATTCTGATTCTATTCACCTTGTTGCCCTCTCTTTTGCTCATTAATTTTTTTGATGTGGGCTATATGTATCTCTATTTTATAGGATCTATTGTTTTGCTTACCCTCTTTTTGATAGGGCTGGGCAAGGCAAAAACCAAATTACATTACGTGGCACTTCATAATATTTTAAAATTGGTTATCGTCGTAGGAGTCTTTAGTATCTTGCTTATAGATATCGACCTGGTGTTAAATCGAATTTTGTAATGGAGCATCTTCTAAAAGTAGCCATGGCGCAGATAGCCCCTGTTTGGTTGGATAAGGCCGCCACATTGGCGAAAATGGAACGGACCATTTTGGAGGCGGCCGGGGAAAAAGTGGATTTGCTGGTATTCGGTGAAGCTTTGTTGCCGGGTTATCCCTTTTGGTTGGCACTGACAGACGGTGCCGCATGGAACTCCAAGGTTAACAAGGAATTGCACGCCCATTATGCTAGGAATGCTGTTCAGATGGAGGAACTGGACCGCATTTGTCAATTGGCCAAGGAACATCGTATGGCTCTGTATTTAGGCGTAATCGAACGTGCAGTTGATAGAGGTGGACATAGTTTGTATTGTTCCCTGGTATATGTGGATCCCAATGGGGAGATTAAATCCGTACACAGAAAGCTACGACCCACTTATGACGAACGGCTGACTTGGGCTCCCGGCGATGGCCATGGCCTACAGGTTCACCCATTGAAACAATTTACAATTGGAGGGCTCAATTGCTGGGAAAATTGGATGCCATTACCAAGAACGGCGCTGTATGCGCAAGGGGAAAACCTGCATATTGCCGTTTGGCCCGGTAGCGAACATAATACCAAAGACATTACCCGGTTCATTGCCAGGGAATCCAGAAGCTATGTGGTCAGTGTTTCCAGCATAATGCACAAAAAGGACTTCCCAAGGGATACCCCACATATCGAAAAAATTCTAGAGAAGGCCCCCGATGTTTTGGCCAATGGAGGTTCCTGTATAGCGGGTCCGGATGGTGAATGGATCGTAGAGCCTGTTCGTCTTAAGGATGGCCTGATCATTGAAACCTTGGATTTTAATCGGGTATACGAGGAACGTCAGAATTTTGATCCTGTAGGACACTACGCCCGTGCGGATGTCACCCAACTTATGGTTAATAGGGAACGGCAATCCGTGCTAAAATTCAACGAAGGAAAATAACCCTTTCCGGTAACCTGGGTTTTCGAAATCGGATTGCTAAGCCTCAGCTGACAGAAAGGCCATTGAAAACCTTATCTTTGCGCAAATTTTCATCATGGCAAAATCGGATTTCAACCGAAGCAGAAAATCTCCGGGTAGGCCGGGCAATGACTACAGAAAAAAAAACAATGCTCGGGAGAAAGCACCGGGTAGTGTTAAAACCGCCCAAAAACGAACGTCCGATCCGGACTTGATCCGTTTGAACAAATACATTGCCAATTCCGGTATGTGTACTCGAAGGGAGGCCGATATGTATATTGCTTCCGGCAATGTTACCGTAAATGGAAAACCGATTACGGAAATGGGTCATAAGGTCCGGTTGAGCGATGAGGTCCGTTTTGACGGTCGCTTGCTCAATCCCGTCAAAAAAGAATACGTACTGCTGAACAAACCCAAGGACTTTACGGTCACCACACGGAACGAAAGGGGAAAGCGTACGGTTTTGGGACTTATTTCCAACGCCTCAAAATCCGAACTTCTACCGGTTGGAAAATTACAAAAGGAAACTACCGGATTGCTTTTGTTCACCAATGACACCGACCTAAGTTTGCGACTCAATCAACCCAAAAATGGACTGCGTAAAATCTATCATGTAGAGTTGAACAAAGCCCTCAAAAGTACCGACTTGAAAAAAATCAGGGACGGACTGGCCATTGATGAAAAGATGGTGCGGGTACAGGAAATTAGTTTTGTGGAGCATGCCCCAAAGAATCAAGTCGGGATTGAAATCCATAGTACCCGGAATAATATTGTCCAACGCCTTTTTGAGAATCTGGGTTATGAGATCGTAAAACTGGATAGGGTGGTCTATGGGCCATTGACCAAAAAGGATTTGCCCAGAGGACATTGGCGGCACCTAACAAATCAAGAGGTTATCAATTTGGGGATGATCAAATAACCTTTATTTTACCGTGGATTTTCTGTTAATCAGGTCGTTCACTTCTTTCCAAAAGGATAGTTTTGAAGTGTCGCCCCAGAATATGGATTCCTTTTTGGGGTAGTCATCCGTGAACAATTTGAGGAAGGAAAGTTGCTCGTTTTCTCCCTGAAAACTTTCAAAAGCCATGTCCCAACTTTTGAACTCCCTAGCTTCGGTCTCTCCATGGGAAAGTAGTCGTACGTCCTTATGGCGGCGATCTTGTTTTATTTTGTCGAATAACTTGAGGACCTTCACTTGGTTTCCTTCCAAATATTGGATAAAGGTTCCCTTATAATACAGAAGACAGCCTGTTATTCCCTGACTATGATTATAATTTCTTGCCCGTTCCAGCATATCTGAAATACCCTCTGGTTTGAAGTTAGGTTTGGCAATGGATTTGTATACTAGACTGAACATGGTTCAAAGGATGGGTCTTGTATTACTTAAAGATAATTCTTTGCCCAAACTTTTGAAAATGGAAGGGTGCTTTTTTCACCCTTTCCGTCTTCGCCGTGCGCTGACACCTTTCCCTATCTAGGGAAAGGAGCCTTCAGGTTTATTTTTAAAATGGCACTGGGTTTCAGGGAGAACTGAAGATAAATGCTCAAAGACCATTTTGTTCTCAAAACGGATGACCGAATAACCTAGGTTTTCAAGGTACGCTGTTCTTTTTGCGTCTTTTTCCTCAGCAATAAAGGTAAAGTGGACTTCACCGTCCAATTCAATGATCAATTTTTCCGAGCGACAGTAAAAATCCACCATGTAATTTCCAATACTATGCTGTCGCCCAATTTTTACGTTGTAGATAGGTCCAAAGAAAGGCCTCGGCAGGAGTCAGTTTTACCACGCTTTCTTGGACTAAGCACCGGGTCTTTATCTGCCAAAAGATTTTTCCATCTTCTCCCGGATTTCCTCCAAACATAAATTCCCTAAACTGCCCTCATGGGAATGCGAAATATCCCGCTTGGGGCGGAAGGTACCCTCCTGGATCTCTTGCCCCATCTTTTTATAGGCATCCCGAAAGGGCATTCCCTGCTGTACCAGTTCATTCAAGGTGTCCACGCTAAACAGGTAATCGTACTTCGGGTCCTCGAGAATTTGGGGATTCACTTTGATTTCCCTTAGGCTAAAGGTCAGTATCTCAAGACAGGCCTTCATGTCCTGTAATGCCGGAACTATAATTTCCTTGACCAATTGTAGGTCCCTATGATACCCACTGGGCAGGTTGGTCGTAATCAAGGCCAGTTGATTGGGAATGGCTTGAATCTTATTGCATTTGGCCCGTACCAACTCAAAGACATCTGGATTTTTTTTGTGCGGCATAATACTGCTTCCTGTAGTCAGTTCATCCGGAAAGGAAATAAAATCAAAATTCTGACTCATGTACAAACAGATATCCATAGCCATTTTGGAAAGGGTGGAAGCTATGCTTGCCATACCAAAAGCTGTTGCCCGTTCAACTTTTCCCCGACCCATTTGAGCGGCCACCACATTGTACTTTAGGGTTTCAAAACCCATTTCCTGGGTGGTAAAACTTCGATCAATAGGAAACGAACTCCCATAACCAGCGGCACTGCCCAAAGGGTTTTGATCGGCCGTTTTATAAGCCGCTGTAATGAAGTACAGATCATCGATTAACGTTTCCGCATAGGCCGAAAACCAAAGTCCAAAGGAAGAGGGCATGGCAATCTGCAAATGGGTATAGCCCGGCAACAAGATCAATTGGTACCGTTCAGCAAGATCCAGCAACAGTTCGAATAGGGACTTGGTCTGGGTCTCGATTGTGGTAAGTTCTTCTTTAAGATAGAGATGCATGGCCACTAGGACCTGATCGTTTCGCGATCGGGCCGTATGGATTTTTTTCCCGGTATCCCCCAGTTTTTCAGTCAGTAAAAATTCAATTTTGGAATGCATGTCCTCAAAGGAATCCTCAATGGTAAAATTACCCTCCTCAATGGTTTTTGCAATGGCATCCAATTCGTTGATCAACGCTTTCGTTTCCTCCCGGGTCAGCAACCCTATTTTTCCCAACATCTTGGCATGGGCCTTGGAAGCGATTACATCATATTTGGCCAATATCAAGTCCAATTCCCTATCATTACCTACGGTGAATTGGTCTATTTTCTTGTCCGTACTAAAGCCTTTGTCCCAGAGTTTCATAAGTATCAGTTAGCAATTAACGATTAAAAATGTGCAATTAACAATGAGCAATTAACAATTAACAATAATCAATTAACAATAATCAATTTTGCCTTGTCCATTAATTCATAATCATTGTAAAAATCCTGTTAGAATTTTGATATAAAGATCGATTCCTTCCTCAATTTCCCGGACATAAATAAATTCGTCCGCGGAGTGAGAGCGGGTACTATCGCCCGGACCTAGTTTCATAGATTGGCAGCTTAACGCTGCTTGATCGGACAAGGTAGGCGAACCATAGGTTTTCCTTCCCAATGCCAATCCGGATTGTACCAAGGGATGATTGCCATCGATGGCCGAGGAATTGAGGCGCAAGGAGCGGGGATTTAGTTCGCAGGGCGCTTCCTTGGCCAAGATATCCGCAATTTCCTTATTGCTATAGGCATCATTGACCCGAACATCAACAACCAGGTCCACATGGCCCGGAACCACATTGTGTTGGTTACCTGCACTGATCTGTGTTACGGTCATTTTTGTTTCGCCCAGCATATGGGAAACCTTCTTGAACCTATAATTTTTGAACCACTCCAACACGGGAATGGTATTGTAAATGGAATTATTTTCGTTGGGATGGGCGGCATGCGAAGGGGTTCCTTGTACCGATGCGTCAAAAACCACCAAGCCTTTCTCCGCTACCGCCAAGTCCATTAAAGTGGGTTCGCCCACGATGGCCACATCAATTTTTGGGAGATGGGGCAGTAAGCCACGTAAACTATTTTCGCCAGCGTTTTCCTCTTCGGCCGAAGCAACCATCAAAAGGTTGTGGGATAGTTCTTCAGTAGGGTAAAAATAGGCAAATGCGGCCATAAGGGAGACCAATGCCCCACCGGCGTCATTGCTGCCCAGACCGTACAGTTTTCCCTCCTCGATATGGGGCTGGAAGGGGTCTTTCGTATAAGCGGAATTCGGCTTTACCGTATCATGATGGGAATTCAATAACAAAGTAGGTTTGGCAGGGTCCCAATATTTGTTTTTTGCGTAAACGTTATTGTTTTCACGTTCAAAGGGGATGTCATGTGCCGTAAACCAGGCCTCCAGGGCCAGAGCGGTACCTTCCTCCTCACGCGAAAAAGAAGGTATGGAAATCAATTCCTTTAATAGGGTAATGGCCTCTTGGGTAAGTTGGGATTGTTCCATTAGTAAAGCTTAAGTGAGGTAAACAGTTCGGCTTCCGATTCCAGCAATGAGATATCCCCAATACAGACCTTATGCACGTTTTTTTGAAGGGCATGAAAACAGTTTTCCAGTTTGGGCAACATGCCGTCCGAAATAATGCCTTTTTCCCGTAAGTCCATATAGGTTGACCTATTGATGGTTTTAATAACCGACTGGTCGTCGTTCCTATCCAAAAGTACACCCTTCTTTTCGAAACAATAATAGAGGGTGGTTTTGTACTTGCTACTCATGGCTATAGCGATTTCGGAAGCGATGGTATCCGCATTAGTATTCAACAGCTGACCCTCACCATTATGGGTAAGCGCACAGAAAACGGGAACAAACCCGGAAACCAGTAGGTGCGAAATGGACTTTTCGTCTACCTCGTCCACGTCTCCGGCAAATCCATAATCAATGTCCTTTACAGGCCTTTTATGGGCTCGGATAGCATTGGCGTCCGCACCGCTCAATCCTATGGCATTGCACCGCCTTGCCTGTAGTTGGGCAACAATGGTCTTGTTGGTCAAACCGCCATAGACCATGGTAACGACCTCCAAGGTTTCCCGATCGGTAATCCTTCTTCCTCCTTCCATTTTAGGAGGGATTCCCATTTTTTTCAAGACCTGGGTCGCTTTATTTCCACCGCCATGCACTAGGATTTTAGGCCCCATCAATTGAGCGAACCGGTCCAGAAAGCTGGAAAGCTGTTCCTTGTCCCCAATAACGTTTCCCCCAATTTTTACTATGGACAACTCGAATTGCATTATCTCGTTCCTTTAATCTGTGATTCTAGATTTCATTTATTCGTTCTACCCATTCATACATCATCCCCCAACAGAGAAGACATACGGTTTATTCCTCCATTTCCTCCAGCATTTTTTTCAAAACGATTTGTGCCGAATAGGTCCTGTTATCTGCCTGTTCTATTACCAAGGACTGGTCACTATCCAGGACTGCATCTTCCACTACCACGTTTCTACGTACGGGAAGGCAGTGCATGAACTGGGCATTGCCCAATTTTTCTTGCGTGATCATCCAATCCGGATCCCGTTGTAATACCTGTCCATACTCGGAATAACTGCTCCAATTCTTTACGTATACAAAATCTGCGTCTTTCAAGGCTTTGCTTTGGTCGTATTCGATTGGGACACCTGCCGTAATGGTCGGATTTAATTCATAACCTTTGGGGTGTGTGATGACGAATTCGGCCTCTTGCCGTTGCATCATTTCAACAAAGGAATTGGCCACGGCATGGGGTAGCGCCTTGGGGTGGGGCGCCCAGGAAAGAACCACCTTGGGCCTTTTCTTCTTACCGTACTCATCCAAAGTAATGGCATCCGCCAGGGCCTGTAGGGGATGCCCCAAAGAACTTTCCATATTTAATATAGGAACGGAGGCATATGTTTTAAACCCGTTGAGGACCAACTCCGCCTCGTCCTTTTCCCGATTTTTTAGTCCGGCGAAAGCCCGAATCGCGATGATGTCGCAATATTGGGACACCACTTGGGCCGCTTCCTTGATATGCTCCGATGTCCCTTGATCCATAACGGTTCCGTCCGAATATTCCAAGGCCCATCCTTCGCTGCCAAAGTTCATCACCATCACATCCATCCCCAAGTTCATGGCCGCTTTCTGTGTGCTCAGGCGGGTTCTAAGGCTATTATTGAAGAATAACAGACCCAAGGTCTTGTTTTTTCCCAGCTCCTTGGATTCGAAAGGACTTTTCTTCAAGGCTCTGGCTTCGGAGACCCAGTCGGTTAGTGAATCGATTTCGGTTATGGAAAGGAAATGTTTCATTATTTGATTTTGGTGAATTTGCCGACTCCCTTTAGGGAATCCGTTATAAAGTTGTCCTTTAACCCGTTTAAGATCCAGGTCTCGATACCGGAGTTTTGGGCTATGGTGGCCGCCTGGATCTTGGAGTGCATTCCCCCGGTCCCATGGGTGGATTTCAATTGGCTGATTTCCTGTTTTAGGGTATCGATCCCGGAAACGGCAGGTATGGTTTCGGGGGCATCGTTTTCCAAGGATGCTTTGGTATAGATACCATTGGTATTGGTGGCGATAATAAGCAGGTCTACCTGCAGCAAAGCGGCGGTTAAGGCAGCCAATTTATCATTGTCCCCAAATTGGATCTCGTCCGCGGCTACCGTGTCGTTTTCATTGATAATGGGAATAAAATTGTTGGCCACCAATACGTTTATGGTGTTTTTGATATTCGCCTTGGCATCGGGGTTTTCAAAATCGGAGTACGATAGCAGGCATTGGGAGGTGAACAGTCCCAACTCCCAAAAGTTTTCCTGAAAAATCCGCATCAGATGGGGCTGACCGATCGCTGCTAAGGCCTGCTTTACATTTATTTCCGCCCCATTATGCTCCAATTTCACAAACTGCTTGGCCGCGGCAATAGCCCCCGAACTTACGATGATAAACTCGTAATCGTCTTTTAAGTTCGCGATTTGCCTACCGATATCCTCAATTTTTCCCCGGGAGATTTGATCAGTCTCCTTGGTCAAGGTATTGGTACCCACTTTCAAAAGGATTCGCTTCTTGCTCATATGGTCTCTTTTCAGCTATCGTATTTGTCCGTTCCCGGTTACATACCACTTATTGGACACTAGGTGTTGCAAGCCGATCGGGCCTCTTTGGTGCAATTTGTCCGTACTGATGGCAAGCTCGCCTCCCAGTCCAAATTGCCCACCATCCGTAAAACGGGTGGAGGCATTGTGATAAACCGCCGCTGAATCCACGCTATTCATAAAGACCTCGGCCGTTTTTTTGCTATCTGTGACAATGGAGGCGGAATGCCCACCACTGTACCGGTTGATTTTATGGATTCCTTCTTCAAGACCCGATACCTCGCCCAGTACAATTTTGTAATCAAGGAATTCCTCGAACCAAACGGACTCGTCCCCAATTTTGGAGACTCCTTCATAATTGGCAAGATCATCGTCCCCCAAAATTTCCACCTCTTTTTTTCCCAACGCCTCAAGCAATCGATTGGTAAACATTTCCTTGTTGGGAAGTTTGGCGTTGATCAAGACCTTGTCCAGGGCGTTGCAAGCGGATATTTTGGTGGTCTTTGCATTGATGATAATGTCCAATGCCATGTCCAAATCCGCATCGTCGTGAATGTAAACAAAATTATTGCCCCGACCACTTACGATGACCGGGCACGAAGCATGTTGTTTCACAAAGGCAATCAATTTTTCACCACCTCGGGGAACGATCAAATCCACATTTTGGGTGGGATTCTCCAAGAAATCCTGGGTCTGCGTCCTATTGAATTGCAAATAAGTTATCCAATCCGTATCGGCACCGTTTTCCTTTAAGGCTTGATGCCAAAGATCCACCAGGGCCAAGTTGCTGTTTAAGGCCTCCTTACCCCCCTTCAATAAGATTCGATTCCCGGACTTGAACGCAATTCCTGCGGCCTCGATAGTCACATCCGGACGGGATTCATAGATGATCAATACGGTTCCAAAAGGAGCGGTCCTGTTGCTTACGTGCATTCCATTGTCATGCGTAAATTGATAACGTTCCACCCCCAGCGGATCGATGGAATCCTTTAATTGCTCCAAGGACTGCACCATATCGCCTATTTTGGCATCGTCTACTTTTAGCCGATCGCGCATGGCGATATCCCCATCGGCAAAGCCGGCCATATCCTTGGCATTTGCGGCCAGTAGCGTTTCGCTTTCCCGCCCCACCAAATTGGCCATAGTTGCCAGCACGGCGTTTCGTTTTTCAATATCCAATAATAAACTCATACCAGTTCCGCTTTTAATGCGTTAAAAAAAATATCCAAATGTTCTTGGGTAACGTTTAGGGCAGGCAGGAACCGTAATACATGTTTGTCCTTGGCTCCACCCGTAAACATGTGCTGATTAAATATTAACCGCCTTCTTAGGTCCGCCACTTCAAAATCAAATTCTAGTCCCAACATCAGACCATTGCCTTTTACGCGTTTTACATGGGGAATGGTCTTTGCCTTTTCCGCGAAATAATCCCCCAGTAGCACAGCATTTTCCAGCAGTCCCTCGTTTTCCAAAACTTCCAGAACGGCCAAAGTTGCCGAACAGGCCAAATGATTACCACCAAAAGTGGTGCCTAGCATGCCGTAGGACGCCTCAATGCTTTCGTGCAGTAATACACCGCCCACGGGAAAACCATTGCCCATACCTTTGGCGATACTGATGATATCCGGTTGTATGCCATGATGTTGAAAGGCAAAAAACTTACCGCTACGGCCAAAGCCGGATTGTACTTCATCGGCGATTAACAGTGCACCGTGTTCCTTGCAAAGCTCGGCGATTGTTCTATAAAAAGGTGTCGATGGTTGATCCAGTCCACCTACGCCTTGGATGGCTTCCAAAATAACTGCACAGACGTCGCCTTTTTCAATTTCTCTTTTAAAAGCGGTCACATCCTCGAACGGAAGGAAGGTAACTTTTTGTTGTTGGTTGATGGGGGCGTTTATCTTGGGGTTGTCGGTTGCGGCAACGGCGGCGGAGGTTCTTCCATGAAAGCTATTGGTAAAAGCAATGACCCTGGCCTTGCCGGTTTGGAAAGAAGCCATCTTAAGTGCATTTTCATTGGCCTCGGCCCCGGAATTGCAGAGAAATAGATTATAATCCGGGCAACCGGACAGCCGTCCTAATTTTTCCGCCAATTCCTCTTGCAACGGATTTTTGATGGAATTGCTATAGAACCCGATCTTGTCCAATTGGTCTTTCAGCCTTTTAATATAGTGGGGATGGGAATGCCCAATGGAAATAACCGCATGCCCTCCATAAAAATCCAGGTAATCCTGGCCATTTTCATCGGTCACTACAATTCCCTCGGCAGAGACCGGGGTAACGTCGTATAACGGATATACATCGAATGGCTTCATAATTTCTTTTTGTTTTGTTAGATCTGACGGTTTTCAAAACCCGTCAGGTCTGGACTTTTCTAAAAATCCTGTGTTTTTTGTTCCACCTAATACTTCTAATTGCTACAATTGCCCTTCCTTGATCCTACTAATTTTTTCATAAGAGGCCACAATGCCCTGTATTAATGAGGAACTCAATCCTTGGTGTTCCATTTCATTTAACCCTTGAATGGTACATCCCTTTGGGGTAGTTACCTTATCGATTTCAGCTTCGGGGTGACTGCCGGATGCGATCAATAAGCTCGCCGCCCCATTACAGGTATGCATGGCCAGTTCCTGGGCTTCCTTGGCGTCGAAACCCAATTGAATGGCGCCTTGGGTGGTAGCCCGGATCAAACGCATCCAAAAAGCGATTCCACTAGCGCAGATTACCGTAGCGGCCTGCATTTGCTTTTCGGGAATCTCCAGGGTATGTCCCATACGGTTAAAGATGGCCTTGGCCAAATCGATCCGTTTTTTCCCCATTTCGTTACTACAGACGCAGGTCATGGATTGACCCACGGAAATGGCCGTATTGGGCATGCTACGAATGATATACTTGTCCGCTCCGATAATACTTTCCATCTGTGCAATACCAAAGCCCGTTATAGTAGATATCACCACATGGTTTTCGGTGAGCAGGTCCTTGATATTCTTTAGGATTTTTTCCAATTGACTGGGCTGTACGGCCAAAATCAGCACATCGGAATGGGTAACGGCTTCCCGGTTATCGGTGGTGATAGTGACATTGCCATATTTTTCATACTCCTTGATTTCCGATGTGTTTCGCTTGGTGAGATACATGGTGGTGGCACCGTTGGTGTTCAATATGCCTTTGGCAATGGACAATCCCAAATTTCCCGCTCCTATTATGGCTATTTTCATGTTTTCTAAATTTATTCGTTTAGGTATTGGTTTATAATGTATCGTCGATGGCGATCAAAATACTCCTGCTTTCAATTGTAATCCCAAATCTTCCTGATAGCCGAACATCAAATTCATGTTCTGTACGGCCTGTCCCGAAGCCCCTTTGAGCAAGTTATCAATGGCCGAGGTTATGAGGAGGGTGTCCTGATGTTTGTGCAAATGGACATGACATTGGTTGGTATTGACGACTTGTTTTAAATGAATGGGCTCGGTGGCGATATGGGTAAATACCGCTTCTTCATAAAACTGCCGATACAGAGCTACAGCTTCGGCCTCGTTTCCTTTAAAGGATGTATAGGCACTCGCTAGGATACCCCGGGTAAAATTTCCCCTGTGAGGCAAAAAAAACAGTTCGCCTACTGTATGGCCAAAGGCATGCAAACTTTCATTGATTTCGCCCAGATGCTGATGTGTAAAGGGCTTGTACCAACTAATGTTATTATTGCGCCAGCTAAAATGGGACGTCGCGGAAAGACTTGCCCCCGCGCCCGTACTTCCTGTCATGGCATTGACGTGCACATCGTTCTGTAATAAATCGGCCTGCGCTAAGGGCAACAACGCTAATTGAATGGCCGTTGCAAAACATCCGGGATTGGCAATATGTGCTGTTTTTTTTATGGATTCCTTGTTCAATTCCGGTAGGCCATATACGAATTCCCTACCGTCCAAAATGGCATCCTCCTGCAACCTAAAATCGTTACTGAGGTCTATGATCTTAGTATCCCCGGAAAACGAGTGCTCCTTTAGAAATTGGGTAGAATTGCCATGTCCCAGACAAAGGAAGACCACATTGGTATTCAGGTTCACTGTCCCTGAAAATTCCAAATCGGTCGATCCCAATAGATCGGGATGTGCCGAAGTAACCGGTTTGCCGGCCCGGGTGGTGCTATATACAAAGTCGATTGCTACCTCAGGGTGGTTCAATAAAATCCGGATCAACTCTCCTCCGGTATAACCGGATCCCCCAATAATGCCCGCTTTAATCATGATCTTGGTTTACGTGGTTCGCTATTTTTCCGGGATTGGAAAGAATTTTAATGAAGCCCTTGGCATCATCCGCCGTCCAACCTTTGTTCATTTCACCGTAACTTCCAAAGGAAGCATTCATTAAATCGTGTTCAGAGGAAATTCCGTTCAATCTAAATTGGAAGGGGTAGAGCGAGACAAAGACATCCCCCGAAACATTTTTTTGGGTATCAGTTAAAAAAGCCTCGATATTTCGCATTACGGCATCCAAATAGTTTCCCTCGTGCAGTAACATTCCATAAAAATTCCCTAGTTGCTCTTTTTGGAATTGCTGCCATTTGCTAAGGGTATGTTTTTCCAGCAGGTGGTGTGCCTTGATGATGATAAGCGAGGCCGGGGCCTCAAAACCTACACGACCTTTAATGCCAATGATGGTGTCCCCAACATGGATATCCCTTCCGATGGCATATTGGGATGCCATTTCTTCCAGCTTAATGATATTGTTTACCGAGGTGTCTTGCTCCCCATCAATGGCGACCACTTCGCCTTTTTTAAAGGTCAGCTTTACTGTGGTCGGATTTTTTTCCCGTAATTGGCTTGGATAGGCAGAATCGGGTAGGGGCTTGTCCGAAGTCAAGGTTTCGTCCCCACCCACGGAAGTGCCCCAAAGCCCTTTGTTGATGGAATACTTGGCCTTTTCCCAAGGATAGTCCACCCCGTTTTGTTTGAGGTATTCAATTTCAGTTTCCCGGGCCAGTCTGTTGTCCCGGATTGGGGTAATGATTTCGATATCCGGAGCCATAATCTGGAATATCATATCAAAACGAACCTGATCATTACCGGCCCCGGTACTGCCATGGGCTATGTATTGCGCCCCAATTTTTTGGGCATGTTTTACAATTTCAATCGCCTGAACGATGCGCTCTGCGCTAACGGACAAGGGGTAGGTATTGTTTTTTAAGACGTTTCCAAAAATGAGATACTTGACCACTTTTTCATAAAAGGTCTGTACTGCGTCGATGGAGGTGTAGGTAGTTGCTCCCAATTCCAAGGCCTTTCCCTCGATTTCCTTAATTTCTTCCTTGGAAAACCCTCCGGTGTTCACACTCACCGCATGCACCTCGAAGCCTTTTTCCTTGGAGAGGTATTTGGCACAGTAGGAAGTGTCCAATCCACCACTATAGGCTAAAACTAATTTCTTCATTTTTGCTTCTTTTTGAGGAACAATTGCTCCTTTATACTTTTTAATCGCTTAAATGCTTTGCTATTTACCTTATCAGTACTTGTGTTCTTCTGTTCGGCCGATGCGTCATACAACATCCCGGTGCACAAGCACATTTTTTGTTCGGTCCGGGTAAGAATATCAAAATTCTTACAGGTTTGGCAACCTTTCCAGAAATCCGGATCATCGGTCAATTCGGAAAAAGTCACCGGTTTATAGCCCAGTTCGTAATTCATCTTCATCACGGCCAGGCCGGTGGTGATACCAAATATCTTGGCTTCTGGAAATTTCTTCCTGGAAAGTTCGAAAATTTCCCTTTTGATTTTCTTGGCCAGCCCTTGGTTTCTATAGTCGGGATGGACAATAAGTCCCGAATTGGCCACAAAATCCTTGTCTCCCCAGACCTCGATATAGCAGAATCCGGCAAACTTATCCCCATCCAAGGCGATAACGGCATTTTCGTTTTCCAGTCGTTTTATAATGTACTCCGGGGTCCTTTTGGCAATGCCCGTACCGCGTACCTGGGCGGATTCCGATATGGTATCGCTGATAATTTGGGCATATTTGGAATGAGATGCGTTGGCAATAACAATTTCCATTGCTATCTGGTTAAAACATAAAAATTAGAAAATGAATGATTGGATTTTGCGGAAATGGACTCACCTATTTCCATAGTCTATGCGCACCCTTACGGGCGACGGCGGGAAAAGAACGGACGTGTTGGGGCAGAAGTACCCTGGATGTTTTGTATGTATGAATGTTCGTTCATAGGAAAACCAAATGTACAAATAATATTGAAACTGCCTAATTTGGTTGCGAATTTTTGTAGAAAATACGTTTTACACCATTGCCCTTGAATATTTCGTAAAGCATAAATCCATATACCGCAAAATATTCAATGGCCAACAACCACAGATTTTCCTTGAACGGGGCCGTTGAATAGGCAAAATAGCTCAAGACGGCTACTGCAGACCAAACCAGTGCAAAGCGATAATCTGTGAAAATAACGAGGAAGACCGGGAAGGCCAAGTACCAGGGGTGTACGGTTGTGGAAAGTAGGTAGTAACCGACCAAGATCCACAGCATACTGGTGACCAGCACCTCCAGTTTTTGATTTTGGGCCAGGAAGGTAAATAGCAGTGCGATTGTTATCACCACCACTGGGGTAATCTTACCATATACTTTGACCAATATCCAAGGTTTGGCTTCAAAAAAATTTACGGACGCCAATTTGATTCCGTTGTACAAACCGGCATTAAATTCGAAGTTGGAGAACCAAAGGCCCACAGAATCGGAATAATGGGCAAAGAACTCGGAAGTATAGAAAGGGGCCAGTAATAAAAGGGTAGTCAATAGTACCATTCCATAAAATGCACTACTCTTTTTTAAACCCAAATGTTTTAGGAACAAGGGCAGGAACAATAAGGGCACCAATTTTACCAGGATGGAAAGTGCGTACGGAATGGCGGCCCACAGCCATTTCCCAATGGAAAGCACATATAGCGACCAAGCAAAAAAGAAGAGCATCACCCCCTCAAAATGAAGGTTGCCCGTAAGCTCGATAATAATCAAGGGATTTAAAAAATACCAAAATATGAGATGGGGGGAACGGTTGAGGTTTTTGAGCAATTTTCGACCGAAAAAATAGATGCCAACATCCGCTAGAATAATTACGGTGCGCATCACCATAACCGAACCCAGGATAGTTTTTCCGCCCAAAAGAGCGGCCAAGGCAAAAATGAGTTGATTGAGCGGAGGATAATTGCTAAAATGCCGTGCACTTAGACTGCCCATTCCTTGGTGAATTTCCTTTGCATGGGCTATTATCAGGTCCTTTTGCCCAATAAGCTGGTCCGGTACCTCCAAATAGGGATTGAGTCCATGACGAACCAACTGCCCGTCCCAAATGAACCGATAAAAATCCTGGGACAGATTAGGTTCGGCCCATAGGAACATCAATCGAAATAGGATACCCACGGCAAGTAGGAACTTAAAGTTCCATTTCTCGAACTGGATAAGTTTAAAGGAGAGAAAAAACAGGGCGGCGAAAAGCGTAATTAGTTTTACAAAGTCCGTACGAACCAGATAATGGGCGAAAGTGTAGTAAAAGGCTAGACTCAACAGGGCCAATACAATGGGTACTCTGTGGAGCTTCCAATAGGTAATCATTGGGGAAGGCATGACGGTTGTATCTTTGGTTGCAGAACACCGAAAATTAGGGAATAAAATTGAATGTTTACATCTTGTTCTTGGTTTTCGTCCTAATTATTCCTTTTTGATGCGCTGGCTATTTTTATGGGCATAAATGCCCGTAGCAAGCATGTCTCCCTATAAATGAATATCCAGTTTCCTGAGAACAAAATCGGGCATCTCTGGTTGCCTGAGAATACAAGGATTGGAAATAAACAGGGGGCTGTATGCCCTAGGCCTTTGCTGTAAGGGATTTAAAGAAGACGAATCCGAATCCCAAAAAGAGCATAAAGTGAAAGGGGAATAGCCCAAAATCATTCAATGGAATTGCACTGTACATGCCAAATAGGAAGTAGACCATCAGGGCAAATTCCAGGATCATGTTGGGCGATAGCTTTTTTGCTAGGTATTTGTTGCCTTTCCAGCTATCGGTAATGCTGTTGATATTGAATTTAGGGGTGCGCACAAATTCGCTTCGCTTGCCCATGTGGCCTTCTAAAACGGCCATGGAATTGTGCAAGGAAAACCCAAGTGCCACGGAGAAAAAGGTGAAGAACAGTTTGATATAGTCCACAAAATTGTCAAAGCTGCTGCCCTGAATACTTTTATACGTAAACCAATAACAGATAAACAAAATTACGGTACTCAATACAAAGAAACTTAGAACGGAAAATACCCAGTCAAACTGAGGGAATATTTCTTTGATGTACATCGTTGGGATACTCAATATGGAGACCAAAAAAACGCAAAGGAACATGGAACTGTTCAATAGGTGCATTACTCCATGAAATTTGGTCTTTAATGAAATGTTCTTTGCTGAAACAACACTCCAGACCGATTTTCTAAAGTTCTCCGCACCGCCCTTGTTCCAGCGAAACTGCTGGGAGCGTGCGGCGCTGATCACCACGGGAAGTTCCGCAGGGGTCTCCACATCCTCGAGGTATTTAAATTTCCAATTTTTCAATTGGGCCCGGTAGCTCAGATCCAAATCCTCGGTAAGGGTATCCCCTTCCCAGTTTCCAGCATCTAAAATACATTCCTTTCGCCAGATGCCTGCGGTACCGTTGAAATTGATAAAATGCCCTTTTGCATTTCGCCCTACTTGTTCCAAGGTGAAGTGGGCGTCCAGGGCAAAGGCCTGAATACGTGTTAGGGTGGAGTAATCCCGATTGATATGGCCCCAACGGGTCTGTACCACACCAATTTCCCGGTCCTTGAAATATACCACGGTCTTTTTAAGCCAATCGCTGGAGGGAAGAAAGTCCGCGTCGAAAATGGCGATAAAATCGCCCTTGGCAATTTTTAATCCCTCTTTTAACGCTCCTGCCTTAAAACCTTCGCGATTTTCGCGACGTATGTGCTGTATGTCCAATCCGGTCTCTTGCAGTGTCGCAATACGGGCCGCGGTCTCATTTACGGAATCATCGGTCGAATCGTCCAGAACCTGGATTTCCAGTTTGCTCTTTGGATATTCAATTTTAGCGATGTTCTCCAATAGACGTTCCACCACATATTCTTCATTGTATATGGGGAGTTGAATGGTCACGAAAGGAATTTCCCTAGGGTCTAGAAGATTGAATTTGGGGGCCTCCTGATTCCGCTTTTTGTGTCCCAAATAGTTGACCAGGAGATTTAGTTGGGCCAAGCTATAGAAGAAAATCAATAACAGTGCTATGCTGTAAATGGTGATAATGACATAAGCAACAATTAGTCCCATATTATTTTATGCTATACTTAAATATCCAACCCAATATTTTTACGCCTGCAAATATACTACCTTTTACTGTACCGGACACCTTGGAAACTCCAATTCTTTTTTTGTAACGCACTGGTACTTCGGTATATGTCAATTTCCTTTTTAGGGCCTTTAGCTGCATTTCCACTGTCCAACCGTAGGTCTTGTCCTCCATTTGCAGTGTTAACAACTTTTGGTACTTTATAGCCCTAAACGGTCCAAGGTCCGTAAATGTTGCCCCAAAAAGCAATTTCATCAAGAAAGTGGCCAGCCAATTGCCGAACACCTGGTGGGGCGTCATGCTTCCCTCTTCTCTCAGTCGCTTTACTCGGGCACCTATTACAAAATCGATGTCTTTTTCCAATATAGGGGCAACCACCCTATCGAGCTCTTCCGGATAATCGGAATAGTCTCCGTCGATAAATACGATGATATCAGGTGGTTTGGATTGTCTGGCCACATAATCCATGCCGTGTAAACAGGCATATCCATACCCTTTTCGGTCTTCCGAGAGCACGGTGGCACCTGCCTTTTTTGCATTTTTGATGGTATCGTCCGTCGAATTATTGCTGACTACGATAATTTCGGACACGCTATTTGGTAATTTCGCAATTACCTGGGCAATGGAATCGGCCTCGTTAAATGCGGGAATAATTACCTTAATATCCGTCATTAGCGTAGATCGGAAAGTTTGTTTTCGCGATTAAAGCTACTAAAATCAAACCATTCTTTAATTTTTTGGCCATGGCTATATTTTTCGGCCGATGTCAACTTCTTATTCTTGTATTTTAGGCAGTAGCCATTTTTCTTGCCATTGCTCAACTGGCATTTGTGGTTGATTTCACCTTGTGGACTATAAAATAACCACCAACCGTTCTTCTGCCCGTTCTTGTAGTGCCCCTCTTTGGTCTTTATTTTATGTTCATTGTAGAAGTACCAATATTTCTCCCGCTTGTTGTTTTGGTAACGGCCCTTTTCGGAAATCTTTTCATTGGGGTGATAAAATTTCCAATAACCTACCTTTTTGTCGTTTTCCAACCAACCTTCGGCCTTTAGGTTTCCATTTTCATAATACTCCTTATGATATATCCCCTTTTTTACGGATGTACCGCCCATAATAAGAAGCACGGAAATCAGTATTGGAAACTTGGCGAACACGGTAATGATTACTTTTTATTGACCAAATCCATTAAATCCACATCATTGCCCAACAACACTTCCGTGGGATTGATGCGGCCCTTCTGCGGTCCGTTTTCCAACTTCAATACGCCCCTGGGACAGACCGCGGAGCAAATACCACAGCCCACACAACTGGAACGTACAATATTCTCCCCCTTTTGGGCATAGGCGCGTACATCGATACCCATTTCACAATAGGTGGAGCAATTCCCGCAAGAGATGCACTGTCCCCCATTAGTAGTTATCCTGAACCTGGAGAACAACCGTTGTTGAAAACCTAGGATGGCCGCCATAGGACAACCGAAACGGCACCACACGCGGTTACCAAAAATGGGATAGAACCCGGTTCCGATAACCCCGGAGAAGATACTTCCAATAAGGAAGCCGTAGGTTTTGCGAAGGGTTTCGGACTTGAAAAGAAAAATATTCCCGTCCCCGCTGAAGAAATGGAGCCCTATTAAAGCAATGATGATAACGAAATAACCAATGGCCCCATACTGCGCATCTTTTTTCAATTGTTCCCTCTTAAAGAGCATGGCCCAAAGAAAGACAACGGTTAACAGTAACGCCACTCCACCTAAAAAAACACTCTTGGTCAACCAATACTTGCTGGTGTCGTTGCCCAAATAGGAATAGATTACCGCAGTGGTCATCAGGGTAACAAAAACCACCACACTATGCACTACCCAGCGCTCTACCTTCCAGGCCAATTTGGATTTATCGCTTAGATGGCGAAAGGGATCTCCAGCCGTTTCGGCCAATCCACCACATCCACATACCCAAGAGCAGTACCAACGTTTTCCATATTTATAGGTGAGTATAGGCGAGATAACAAAAATGGAGAGTATTCCAAAAAAAAGCATGGCCATACCTATGCTCCCAGAATCTATAAAACCGTTAATACGGTACCGTTCAAAGTTGTAGTAGTTGAGTGGCCATAAATTCTTTAGATCATAGTATGGGATTTTTCCATTAAGCCTGGCCATGATCTCAGGGATCAGGAAGGCAAAAGCCGTTTGGAAGAACATCACACTTACGGTCCGGATTTTTTCATAGCGGTTGTGCCTATATTTCCAAAAGAACTTGATACCAAAGGCCAATATGGCAACCGTGTACAAGGAACCATAAACAAACCATTGACTCGCCGGATTACCACTAAGTAATCTACTCAACGGATCGAACAAGGCCACCAAACCTGTATTTTCCCCATCCTTGACCAGTCCCAGGTACTGGGGATAAAAATAGAGGACGATGTAGAAGCCCGTCAAGGCAATTCCGGCCATCCAACCCCAGAGCCCCCGGCTCGAAATCGATTTGAACCAAACACCATCATTTTTGATGCCCTTGAGTTTGTTTCCATAGGCCGCTCGGGAAAACCATATAGTTCCTATAAAAATTGCGGACAAGGAGAGGGTCAACCACAATCCTTTGTTCGGGAAGTTAACATTGATCAAGGTTAAGGCCAGGATGCCCAATCCGGACAACCCTAATACTGTGGCCAATTTTTGGCCCGTGTTCAATGCGTTGGGCGGTTGTCCCGTTAGGGCCATGCTTTTATCGTAAGTACTCATATTCAGTTGATAGTTTATTGTTGTTGATTGCCGATGTGTCTAATTGTTAAGGTCGGTAATTGGCAGAAAACGATCAATTCATGGCAAAGATTCGTTCTAAACTTTTCTTTTTGGAGGTTATGGATTTTCCATAATCCGAATTGAACTTGGAGGTTATCTCCCCCTGGTATTGCGCATAAAATTCCGGATCGAAATTGGCATCGGCGAGATGGGCAATTACATGGTCCACGTTGCGCCCCTCTGTCAACCATTGATCAAAAATCTCATGCCGCATACGGATTCCAAAGGTGTTAATGCCCAAAAAGATTCCAGTTTCCTTGTGGAAGGCAACCGTTATACAGATTTTCTCCGTAGAATGCCGCCAATGGAAGTGGGCCTCATATTCTTTTTTTAACCTTTTGCTAAATACCCAGCCATAGGTTTGGTACTCAATATCCAGGAATTTGGCTGAGTTGAACCAGTGTCCGGGGTTATATGGTATCTTATTGCCGCAGAGGGTCTGTGCCACCGTTTCTCCCATCATTCGGCCGGTGTACCACACGGCTTCTATGGGCCTTCGATTTCCAATGGCTTCATGTTGCTCGGCACAATCACCGATGGCATAAACATCGGGGATATTGGTCTCCAAAAAACGATTTACTTTTACGCCCCGGCCCAATGCAACGCCTGAATCCTTTAAAAAATCGATGTTGGGGGTTACTCCGGCCGTAAGCCCAACCAAATTGCATTCAATGGTGTCGCCCTTATCCGTAGTCACGGCCCTGGCATGGCCGTTCTCGTCGGCCAATATTTCCACCAAGTTGGTTTCCAAGCGCAGATCGATATGATGCTCCTGAATGTGCTCATTGATCATTTGGGATTCCCCATCGGGAAGCACACCGTTCCAAAAGCTACCTTCCCTCACCAAAAAAGTTACGGGGATATCCCGGGTTCGGAGCATTTCGGCCAATTCTATGCCGATCAGGCCACCACCTACGATCACGGCACGCTTACAGACGTCCTTGTTGGGTGCGCTTACTTCCAAGGCGTCCAGATCTTGTTTGGAATACAATCCCTGTACTCCCTTAAGGTCCTGTCCGGGCCAGCCAAATTTGTTGGGTTTGGATCCAGTGGCAATAATAAGTTTATCATAGGCCATGGCATCTCCTGTGCGAAGGATCAACCTCTTATGGTGAGTATCCACTTTTTCAACAAAGTCGTTCACCAGTTTAATCCGGTTCTTTTCCCAAAACCAATTTTCATAGGGCTGGGTATGTTCAAATTTCATATGTCCCATATAAACATACATCAACGCGGTACGGGAAAAGAAATAATCGGTTTCGGCAGAAATTATCGTGATTCTTTTGTCGGAATTTTTGCGAATGTGCCTAGCGGCGGTTATACCCGAGATTCCGTTTCCAATAATAACGATGTGTTCCATGGGATTATCTTGATTTGCGAGTTAGGTCGTTTCTAAAAATAAGAACTTAATTGATATTTTTAATTTAGAAAGAATTTAAATATGTGCCACTTTTGTAAGGAGAAACCAATTATTTCGAACGTGCAAGCCTTTGTTAATCAAATCCTTAAATAAATCATAAATTTTTAACTTTTTTGTAGGGATGATAAAAACCAACCGACCTAAGCGCCAACTTTGAATGAAATAATTACAACAAAATGAAAAGCCGTACCAGCACCCTTATCACATTCTTTTTGGTCGCCCATTGGGGATTTTCCCAAGATATTGCCTCTTTTTTTTCGGAAACCGATGCTTTTTTCAAGACTTACGTGCAAAACGGTAGGGTGAAGTATAACGAACTCCATAAAGACCCTGCCCCGCTTAACTCGCTCATCCAAATGGCGGAAGGCATTTCAATGGACGAGGATCAATCCTTGGAGTATCAGGCATTTTGGATCAACGGTTATAATTTGCATGTTATTCAGGGAATCGTGGAAAATTATCCGGTACGGTCACCTTTGGATATCGCTGGATTTTTTGATCGAACCGAACGGAGCATTGGAGGCAAGCAAATAACCCTTAACGACATAGAGAACAAACTGTTACGGGCCAATTTTCCTTCGGAACCGCGTTTTCACTTCGTACTGGTCTGTGCGGGACTGGGCTGCCCACCGATTATTAACGAAGCTTATATTCCTTCCAAACTGGACACCCAACTGGAACGGCAGACCAAGAAATCCCTTAACGACCCCAACTTTATTCGAATAAACAAGAACAAGGTAAAGGTCTCCCAGATTTTTGAATGGTATACTGGGGATTTCACCCAAAACGGTCAGGGTTTGGCTGATTTTATTAACCGGTATCGCGTTGAAAAGTTGCCCGAAAAACCCAAAATATCCTACTATCCGTACGATTGGACATTGAACGGAATTCCATAAAACCCCCTTGGCATTGTAATCATATAACGAAGCGAACTTTGATTCGCCCAGAAACAACTATTCCATAAATTAAAGACAATTGTTATGAAATCGATTAAAAAATACATCTTCCTATGTGCAGCTTTTGCGGTTGGTTCTACTACCTTCGCCCAGGACGATCCACCACAGCGGAGTAACATTCAGCAATATACCCCATCAAAACTGGTCGGAAAGGGACAATGGGACCTAAAATGGTTCAACAATCTTTATACGGAGACCGAGGATACCTTTACCGGGGATATCCCTAGAAATACGTTTTTTACCTCAACTCTGGAAGTCTATACCGGTGTTGGCCAGAACAAAAGATGGAACGTAGGTGCTATTTTTGAATTCCGTTCCAATGTTGTTGGAGGTAGGGGTGCCTTGGAAGTGTTTCAATTTGATGGGGAGGAAGGTACGGCACGCTCTGGATTTACCTCCTTTGCGCCGTCGGTAAAATTTGTACCCATCGCCTCGGTAAGCAATTTCAGTATCCAAAGCTCCTTTTTTATCCCCTTGGTGGACAACGAGGTTGAAAACGGTGTCTTTTTGGACCAAAACGGATTTATCTGGCAAAACCGGTTGTTTTACGATTATACCTTTCCCGGCGACAAGTGGCAGCTTTTCTCAGAGATCAATTCCGAGCTCAACTTTGGGGATGCCGACAAAAGTTTTGCCAACAATAGTCTAAGACTTACCCCTGGTGTTTTCCTAAGTTATTTTCCCAGTAGCAAGTTCACAGTGCTGGTTTTGGCCCAGCATTCGCAATTGTTGGATTTGGGGAGCGATTTTTCCCAGGATTTCACGGCACTTGGCGGAGGGGCAAAGTACCAATTGACCGATGCGCTTAACGTAGAGTTACTATATACCAACTTTGTCCGGGGCTCGGATACCGGGCTGGGTGAAACCTTTAACATCGGATTGCGGGCCATTTTTTAAGTACATTCCGTCAAATACCGTATTTTAGAAGTCGTAATGCCATCTTTGGATGAAAAAATTAGGACTTCTTTTTTTTTGTTTGCTTCAGCTTTCCTGTTCCAGCCAGATCAAGGAAAAAATAAATGGGGTTAGTTTTGTCGCTTCTCGGGAAGAAGTAGCACAAGAACATGTGGAGGAGGTACTAAAGATCCATGCCAACCATGCTGCGGTCATGCCTTTTGCCTTTATTCGGGACCTCCATTCCCCGGAAGTCATCTTTGACACCGATCGTCAGTGGTTTGGGGAAACCAAGGCCGGTGCCCGGCAATACATTCGGCAATTGAAGAAGAATGGGGTGGAGGTTATGCTGAAACCACAAATATGGATATGGCGGGGCGAATTTACCGGGAAATTGCAAATGCAGTCGGAGGAAGATTGGAAGGCACTTGAGGCAGCCTACAAAAAATTTATCCTAACCTATGCAAAATTGGCGGAGGAAACCAAAATCTCCATTTTCTGCATTGGGACGGAACTGGAGGAATTTGTAAAAAACAGACCTGCCTATTGGAAAAGTTTAATCGGCGAAATTAGAAACCTATATTCCGGCAAACTTACCTATGCTGCCAATTGGGACGAATATAAAAGAACGCCTTTTTGGCCATTGGTCGATTATATTGGCATCGATGCGTATTTTCCATTGTCCGAGGAAAAATCCCCTACCAAAGAACAATTAAAACAGGGATGGCAAAAATGGAAGTCGGCCATCTCCCAACTTTCGCAAGAAGAAGACAGGCCTGTGCTGTTTACGGAGTACGGATATCGAAGCATGGATTACACGGCCAAAAAGCCCTGGTTGGTAGACCGCAATGAAGAAAATGTAAATTTGAAAGCCCAGGTCAATGCTACCCAGGCCATTCTTGAGGAATTCTGGGAGGAGGATTGGTTTGCCGGCGGTTATGTCTGGAAGTGGTTCATTAAGCACAAGGAAGTAGGAGGGGACCAGGATAATCGGTTTACTCCGCAAAACAAACCGGCACAGGGAGTCCTTAAGGATTTCTACAAGTTATATTAGGAATAAGGTAAAAATTGATGCATTATGGCCGCTCCTGTGATGTTTTTGGGACACGGATCGGTTAACTTTGTTCCCTAAAAATTGCTTACATGGGATTTGGGGTCCGGCTTCCCTTATTGTGGCTACTTTTTACACTTACCTACGGTCATGCGCAGAAGGACATAGTGGCCGATGTAAAGATTCAGGGAACAAAGCGAATCAGGCCGGATTTTATCAAAAAACTGATTGCCCTACAACCGGGAATGGCCTTGGACACCTTGGTCATGGAGCGGGATATGACCCGCCTAAAACGTCTGCCTTCCGTGGCCCATGCCTATTACCAGGTCTTTTCCTCCAACGATGGCCGGCATAACGTTTTCTATAACATTAGGGAAAACTTTACCTTGATTCCATTTGCCAATGTATACACCTCCACCAATGACGAATTTGCCTTCCGAATAGGACTCCAGGAATTCAATTTTTTGGGACGTAACATTACCTTGGGCGGATTCTACCAGCACGATATTTTTAATTCCTATGGACTGAGTTTTCGTGCGCCCTATATTTTTGGCAAGAGGTTCGGGCTGGCCTTTAACTACAACAATTTTACCACCCAGGAACCGGTTTTCTTCCAAGATGATACGGCGGATTATCGATACAATAATAGAGGTTTTGAAATCTTGGGACTTTACGAGCCCAATTTCAAGAATCGTTTTGAATTGGGATTTAGTCTATTCACCGAGGACTACGAATACCTTTTTGGTGCAACCAGCCCAGAGGTACCCCAGGCCCTAACGGTGGATAAACATTTGATCAAACTCATCTACAATTTTGACAATGTACAATACTATTACCAGTATCTATCGGGATTTAGAAGTACGCTTAACTTTCAATATGTGGGAAGTGCCGATATTGCCCTTCCCGAGTTTTTGATCGGGTTCAACGATTTTGTATACTTCCATAGAGTAGGTGAACGGGGCAATTGGGCCAACCGGCTCCGTTTGGGATTGGCCAGTAATGTGGATAGCCCTTTCGCCCCATTTACCGTAGACAATAATTTGAATATTAGAGGTGTCGGAAATATCATTGACCGGGGTACCGGGGCCATTGTGCTCAACACGGAATATAGGCACACGTTGATCGACAAGGATTGGTTCGTATTGCAGAGCAATGTTTTTATCGATGGGGGCTCTTGGCGAAACCCTGGTGGGGATTTTAGTGATTTTGGGGATGATCAAAATATTCGGATATATCCCGGGGTCGGGATTCGGTTGATCCATAAACGTATTTTCAATGCAATTTTTAGAATAGATTACGGCTATGGCATTACCAAGGAGGCCTCGCGTGGAGTCGTTTTTGGGATAGGGCAGTATTTTTAGGGATAGTGCCCTGCCGTATTGATTTATTTGGGTTATAAAAAAACCGGATGTTACTACCCCCCAATCCAGAGTATAGATTTGTACAAAATTACCTCAAAAATACTATGACGATTTGTCCTAGTTAAACGAAGCTCGAAATTCCAACGGGGTCTGTTGGGTTTTGGATTTAAAGAGTTTGCTAAAGGATTGTGGATGCTCGAATCCCAGCGCGTAGGCAATTTCACTAACGGACAATTTTGTAGTGGACAATTTCACTTTTGCTTTTTCGATCAATTTGTTGTGGATATGTTGTTGGGTGGTTTGTCCGGTCAAACTTTTTAGCATACTGCTCAGATAATCGGCCGTTAGGTTCAAATTATCGGCAACATCAAGAACCGAAGGTAAACCGACATCTAATTCTTGTTCCTCATTGAAATAGGCTTCCAACCAATTTTCCAACCTATCCAATATTTGATGGTTGGAAACCTTACGGGTAAGGAATTGTCGTTGATAGAAACGTTCGGAATAGTTAAGCAATAATTCCAGCTGGCTGATGATGATCTGTTGACTGAATTGGTCCAGATTGGCTCGATATTCGGCTCTTACGTTTTGAAGAATTCCATTGACGATGTTTTCTTCTTTTTCCGATAGGAAAAGTGCCTCTCGTACCGAATAATTAAAGAAGGGATATTTTTTAATGTTTTTTGCCAGCGTAGTGCCAAACAGAAAGTCGGGATGAATGGCCAATATCCATCCCGAAGGTTTATGGGTAGTCGCATCCGCTTCGATCAATTGAACTGAAATCACCTGATTCGGGGAAAAAAAGGTCATCAGGCCTTCATCAAAATCATAGGTCTGCTGACCATAGCGATATTTGCCAGTAACATTTCGCTTTATGGAAATGGTATAAAATTTCTGTATCCATTTCAGTTCATTGTTTTCCGGTGTCGGCTTTATTTTGCTATAATCCAGTAGACTGATTAAAGGATGTTCCGGAGGCGAAAGTCGGTTAAACCGATGTAGATCACTTATGGTGTTCAATGTCTCTATTTTTGCTTTGGCCATATGTACATGTATTTGATATTGTAATTTAAGGTATTTGATTCATGCAAACTAGGATGCGCTGTCAAGTAGAAACAGGTGATTGTATAAAATCACCTGTTCGCTCTCAAAGGCCTTAAACTTTAAGTTTTAGCATTTCCCCCATACCGAAGGCATTATAAAGGCCTTCATGAATTTGTGCCAATTGATTGTTATAGGGTGCTATATGTGCGCCCATCCCCATCTGGTCAACAACGGTTCGCATAGGTCGTTCTCCGGCCGGAGTGCTAATAAGTTCGGCTATGGCGTCGGCTACATTTTGTGGGTCTTGGGCGGGATTGTTGGCCAATGCACCTTCAAAATTCTCAAAGGCCTGCTTGGGTGCGTGTACCATCTCACCGTAGCTTTCATTTTGAGAAGGGTCCGAAGGTTGCATCAAATTGGTCATAAATCCGGTGGGATAGCCTCCAGGTTCCACAATACAGGAATCCACCCCAAAACCGGACAATTCTACCCGATAGTTTTCGGCCAACGCTTCCAAGGCCCATTTGGAGGCATTGTAAGGTCCATAAAATGGAAATGCAATCCTTCCCAAAAGGCTGGACACGTGAACGAGCAAACCGGTGCCTTGCTTTCTAAAATGTGGAAGTATGGCCCTATTTATGCGCTGCACACCAAATACATTAACATCGAAAAGACGTTTGAAGTCATCAATGGTAAATTGTTCTTGAATGCCCAGGACGCCGATTCCGGCGTTGTTGACTACCACATCCATACCATCCAAAAGGTGGATGGCTTCTGCCACAGCCGCATTTACACTTGTATCATCGGTAACATCAAGATCTACAATTTTTGCGCCCAAAGCAGATAGCTCATCAGCTATGGCCTTGTTTTTTGTTCCGGTATTTCGCATAGTGGCCACTACACTATGTCCTTGGCTTAGTAATGTTTTTACTGTTAAGGTCCCAAAACCTCCATTGGCACCTGTGATTAAAATTTTTGACATGATTTTTATTTTTTGATTACTACGACAATGCAAAGTTCCCGCTAAAAAGGGTGTACGATGTAGCCAAATCCGAGATTGTAGTAGTAGAAAATCATGTTATGGCCATTGCCAGGTGGTGGCAGCGTGAAATCTTTTAATAATGGGTCCTAGGAATCCAATAACCCATGCTTGTCCAGAAATGCCTTTAGTTCCCCTGTAGTGGGATTTTTAAGGAATTCCTCGCCATACGTCACGGTCGGAAATTTTAAGGCACCGTCATAGAGCGCCCGTACCGTGGCTTCCGCATCCGCATTGGTCTCTACGTTGAAGTCCTCGAACTCCACCCAAATGGATTGCAGATAATTTCTGAGGTTGGCCGACTTCATACACCAATCGGCCCCGTAAAGCTTGAGTTTTTGATCAGGCATCGGCTTTAAGTTTTAGAGGTTTCAATAACACATTTGGTATCTTCTCGGCCTGCATTACAATAAATGGCGTAAAGGACATCAACAGGATGGAAACAGCAAGAAAGATTTGGTAATTGTTTTGACTTATCAGTTCGTACTCTAGCCCACTTTGTGCCAGGACAAAGGAAAACTCTCCGATCTGCGCAATAGAAAACCCTACCGCAATGGCGGTTTTCCATTCCAATTTCATCACTTTTACCGCTAGAATGCCGGCTACGGCCTTGACCAAAAGGGCGAAAAAGAACCAAAAGACAATCCATAGGGTTTCCGTCATAAAGATGTGATAATCCAAAAGCATCCCCATCGAAATAAAGAAAAAGCTCATAAATACATACCTAAAGGGCAAGAAGCAGGAAATGGCCATACGGTTATAATCGGTTTCGGCAATGATAAGCCCCGCAATAAACGCCCCTAGCGCTAGGGACAGTCCCAATTCCTCGGTAAGCAACGCAATTCCCGTTACCAGGAATACCGTCGCTATTAAAAACACTTCTTGACTTTGAACTTTCATCACAGTCTTTAGGAAGTAGGGAATTACAAATTGGGCCAGCACATAGGATATTCCGCCCATTAGAACCAACTTCCCTAAAAGCCATAACAATTCCTGACCGACATCGCCTCCTGCACCGGCCAAAATGGGGGTAAACAACATTAGCGGAACGATCATAATATCCTGGAAAAGTAAAATGGCCAATATAAATTTTCCATGGGGCGTATTGATCTTATTGGTATCCTGAAGTACCTTAACTACTATGGCCGTGCTGCTTAGGGCATATAGGAATCCCCAAAAAATGCTTTCTTCCCACGAAGGTCGCATTAGGGCCCAAATAAGTATGGCGGTTAAAAAAATGGTAAAAAAGACCTGGGAAGCCCCACCGATCAATACATATTTCTTGATACGTTTGAGGTTGGTAAACGAAAATTCAAGGCCAACGGTAAACAACAAAAGGATAATACCGATTTCCGCATAGACCTCCACCTCTTCCATATCGGCAAAATAGCTACTGGTATTCGGGCTCAAAAGCAGCCCTGTAATCAGGTAACCGATAATATAGCGTACCTTAAGGAATTTACAGATAATGATTACGGCCGTTGCCACCCCAAAAATGGCACAGATATTAATTAATATATGATGCTGCATCGGTATTGCCCATTTTGAATTCATGCCCAGTAGACCATATTTTGCCGACTATAGGGCTATACTACAAATATAGAGGACCTTGCACCATATGACAACAAAAAAGCCGGCATTTGCCAGCTTTTTACACTACTGTTATCCTTATATATCCAGGATTTGACGGATCATCTGATGGGTAAATCCCCATTCGTTATCGTACCAGGTCATTACCTTTAACAAATCGCCATCCACCACACGGGTCATGCTTAAATCAACCGTAGAGGCATAAGGACTCTTGATCATATCGGAAGAGACTACAGGTTCCGTAGTGGTATCCAAGACTTTGGCATAGCGCTCCGTCCGTGCCTCCTCTTCCAAAATTTGGTTGACTTCCTCCGGTGTTACCGGTTTTTCGGTCACGAATACCATATCCGAAATGGAACCTACGGGAACAGGTACCCTAATGGCCACCCCGTCAAATTTACCGACATATTGTGGGAGTGCCTTGGTTGTTGCGATGGCCGCTCCCGTGGTGGTCGGAATAAGGTTTTGCGCTCCGGCCCTTCCCATTCTGAAGTTTTTTTTGGACGGCGCATCTACAATGCCTTGAGAGGCCGTGTAGGCATGTACCGTGGTCATAATGGCTTTTTTGATGCCGATCCTTCTGCCCAATATCTCCACAACGGGGCTGATGTTATTGGTGGTACAACTGGCACATGAAAATACGGTACTATTTCCATCTCCTGAATTTACACCATGGACCACGGTGGGAGTCTCGGCACTTTTGGTAGGTGCGGAAATGACTACGGTTTTGGCCCCGGCGGCAATATGTCTTTCTGCATCCTCTGCCTTGGTGAATACCCCGGTACTTTCTATGACCAAATCGACTTTTAACTCGGTCCACGGCAATTCCTCCGGATTCCTGATGGAAGTATACGCTATGCTTTGGCCATCGACCACAAGTGTGTCGTTCCCATGGGATACCTCCTTTTCATAAATGCCATAAACCGTGTCGTATTTTAACAAATAGGCCGTGTTCTCTATGGAAACAATATCGTTCACGGCCACTACTTCAAGTCCTGGGGTCTCGTTGATTACTTTGAGGGCCGCCCGACCAATGCGTCCCATACCGTTAATTGCTATCTTCATAAGTTGTTCTTTAGATGTATTAAATGCTACATTGGCTTAGTCTGGAAATCTGTTCAGAAATTACAGGTTTACGGCTTGGTTTCCAAGCTGGTAATGCAATGAAAAGGTTAAGGATCAACCCTATACATAAGGGTCTGCGCTTCTTTCCAATTTCAATGTTTTCAGGCCCCATGTTGTTGTATATTGTTGAACAAATGGTTGACAAATCATTTTACCCTGACATTTTCACCTTACTCCGGTTCATTAATTTTGCAATGACGCACTTTTTTGGGCATCGTTTTTGATTTTATGAAGATATCATGAAGAATAGGTGTAACGGAAAACGGTTTTGGCACATCCCCTTATTTCTCATTTTGTGCGGAGGCATTTCCCATGTTTGCGCCCAGGACTCCCTACCGATGATTGTGGCGCAAAAGGGAGACGGTATTCTTTCCATTTTACGGCGACAGGGAATGAATCCTTATGAGTCCTACGATGATTTTATTGCACTAAATCTGGAGAACCTTAGGGATAGTGTCCATTTGTATGAAGGGCGCAGCTATATTATCCCAAATAAGAAAATAGATACGGCAAGTGAAGCGGATGCCATTAAAATAAAATCCGTTAAAGAGGCGGCGATCAAAGGGAAGGAGTACTCCATATTCGGGAAGAAACACGCCCGGGTTATTCCCAAAAGTAAACGGTTAAAAGGTTCGGTATACTACTTGGTATCCGGGCATGGTGGACCTGATCCCGGTGCCATGGCCGTTTATCGGGGAAAGTCCATAGCGGAAGATGAGTATGCCTACGATATTACCTTACGCTTGGCCAAGGAATTGATATCACATGGAGCTTTGGTCTACATTATTATCCGCGACCCCGACGACGGCATTCGGGATGAACGTATTCTGGAATTGGACCGGGACGAGGTAAGCTATTCCGAGGAAGCCATTCCGTTGAATCAGGTGGCCCGGTTAAGGCAACGTGTCGAGGCGGTGAACAAACTTTATCTTAAAAATAAGGGAAAGTACCAACGTTTGATCGTAACACATGTGGACAGCCGCAGCAAGGGCCAGAACATCGATGTGTTTTTCTACCATCATGCCAAGAGCAAAAACGGAAAAAAATTGGCGGAAAGCATCCACCGTACCTTTCAGGAAAAATATAAGAAGTATCAACCGAACCGGAAATACACAGGGACCTTTGGCGATCGCACCTCCTTATACCTGGTGAAGAAGACACATCCTGCCATGGTCTACGTAGAAGTGGGTAATATTAGAAATAAAAAGGACCAACGAAGAATTTTGGATCCGGATAACCGCCAGGCATTGGCCAAATGGATTTCAGAGGGGATAATATTGGACTACGAGGGGGAGAAACAGGAAGACCTGTAAGAGCGAATGCCCCATACAGGTCCATCAACTATGCGGTACCTTATGGCCTATCAAAAAGGGCGGGATCGATTTCCGTGTTAAACTTAATGTTGGTCCAATTGGTGGTCACCCATTCCTTGCCTTTGATATTGCCTTCCCAGTCCGCTTCAATATACTTTCTTTTACTGCCGATACGGATGCCGTCAATGGTCTCGTATTCCATGACCATTAACTGGGGTTCCGCCATTTGAAAGCTCATTACAGTGAATAGGAACTGGTCCACCAACTTGGTTGCCTTGTTGATAAATAGTACATAAATATCCTGCGCATCTCCAATGCCATCGCCAAACGTTACCTTGATCATATCATAGTCCTTCCCATTGACTTTTTTTGAACCCAGGTATTCGTGGTTCACTCCCTCATCCAGCAATTTAAAGTACATGGTAAACCAATAATAATTGGTCTTTCGCATGAAGCGTGCAAAATTATTGGCCTGTTCATCTTCCGATAATTTTCCATCCAAGGTAATCCAGGCTTCTTTGCCGTCGAACCCTTCCGTTACCTTTTGACCATCGGGAGCGGTCACCGTGTTTATGGAATAGGCTGCGTGAGAACGTTCCTTATGGAAAATGTAGGTTTCATGACTCTTAAGGGTCATGGGCGCCTTTGTATTGATGTATTCGTAATCGTAATTTACATTTTTCAATTGGTGGAAATCGGCTTTTCCGCCAACGGTTTCTATCATATCGGAAACCAGTTGCCTTGCGTCTTGGGCCATTCCGGAAAAAGATAATAGGGCGACAAAAAGAGAAGTGAAAATAACTTTGGTAGCCATTGTTTTAAATTTAAAGAGGGTTATTTGATTCATTAATTTTCAAATAGTCGTAAACGGACGAAAAATCTTGCGTTCCATATCCGTTTTGTTGCGCCAGGGCGAAAACGGCCTTGGCCACACTTAGGGATGGCATAGCCACCTGATGCTCATAGGCGGTCTGTAAGGCTAAATGTAAATCTTTCTGCATCCACTGCAGGGGAAAATTGGGCGTATAGTCATTACCTTCCATTTTGGGACGGACCAGCTGCAAAAAAGGTGCAGTTACCGGAAAGTTTAAAAGTACATCAAAAAGTGTTTTCTCCTCCAATCCCATTTCCTGTCCCAAGACCATGGCCTCACTAAAGGCCAACATGGATTGGGCAAGCAATAAATTGATCAATATTTTCATTTGCGAACCTCGTCCCGTTTCGCCCAAATGGATAGTTTTTTTGCCCAAAATCTGCAATACGGGGTCCAATTGGCGCACCGCAGATTCGGCCCCACCCACTAAGAAAACCAGCTCCCCCTTTTCCGCAGGGCCTTTGGTCCCGGCCACTGGTGCGTCCACATACCTAACCCCTCGTTCCTTTGCCGCTACGGACATCCTATTTGCAAAGGAAGGGTTCACCGTACTGCAATTCATCCATATACTTTCCGGGGACATTGCGTCCAAAAAACCATTGGACCCCAGGGCCACCTCCCGTACTGCTTCGGGCGTAGAGAGGATGGTAATGATCAGGGAACAGCTATGGGCGACTTCCTTGGGGGAATTGGCCCATACTGCACCATTATCGAGGAGACCTTGAGCCTTTTCCTTGGTGCGATTGAATACGGTTAAGGGGTATCCCCGCTTTTGAAGATTTAGTGCCATGGGATGACCCATGATACCTAAACCTATAAATCCGATATGTTCCATAATTTAAGTTTGGTGGCAAGGTACGGGCATAATGGGCCGTAAAATACGGGAATAGACCAAAAATCGTGATTTTGGGTCAAAATGGTACTGGACGACCGACACAGGCATCAGATGAGCACATTTTTGCGATGCTGGATTTGATATTGTTTGGGAGAAACTCCAAAATTTCGATGAAAGGCCTTAATAAAATGGGAAGTGTTCTCATAACCTACTTCCTGTGTTATCTCCCTGACCGAGTTCGAGGTACCCCGTAATAAAAATGCCGCCTTTTTCAATCGTTCTTGTATCAGCCATTTTTTAGGGGGAATATGAAAATACCGCTTAAAATCCCGCTGGAAGGTAGAGACACTTCGCCCGGTTAAATAGGCATAGTCCTTAATATCAAGAGGTTTGTCAAAATGTTCCTCCATAAAGGACCGGATGCTCCCCCGCTCCCTTTTCTTATGTGCCTGCAGCCGATTGACAAATTCCGACCCTTGTTTGGAAAGCGCTATTAAATGTAGCAACTCGATCAGCTTAGGCTTTGTAAATTGATGTTGCCGCCTGCCTTTATATAAGGTGGTTAGGGTATCCGTAAATAATCTGAGGTCTTCATTGAAGTCTATCATCAGTAAATCGTTGGTCGTTTTCGGGGAAGTGTCCTGAAAACGGGAAAGGAAGTCGTTACAAACTGCATCGTCAAAAAAGAAGACCAAAGCGTAAAAGGGGATGTTCTTTGGAATGATATCGGTTATCATATACATGCCTTTGGGTAAAAAGACCAACCGATTTTGGGGGACCACCTGGATATGGCCACCGTAGGTCTCAATTTGCAGTTTTCCCTCCAGGACCAGGGTAAGGGCGTGGGAAGCCAAATAACGCTGATTTTGCACATCGCTATGGTCCACTTTTTTTTCCAGGATACAGGATAGCCCGTCTACCAATATTTTTTGGACCGTAGCATTCTGATAAAAGGCATGTGGTACCACTTTCATGTCTACAAGATACCCAAGAAACGTATGTCAAAATGGTTAATTTGAAAAAAAATGGTGTTTTTGCGTCAAATGACAAACCAATGAACACCTTTTAGGGTAGTGAGAAGGGGACAAAATCCTTGCCGACCTGGATTTAGGTACGGATTTTTTTACTGTAATAATCGTAAAGTTGTTCGGGTCCCGCCCCCAGATAATTCTTCAAATGGATGACCCCAAAGTGATATTGCAAAAGTACCACTCCCATTTTCTTATATCTCCGGGCAGAAGTCTCTACCTTTTCCGGGAGTACCTTGAAGTTGGTTTTTTTGTATAGCCTTCCGATAAACTCGTTATCCTCATAAACAACATAATCCTCGTTAAAACCTTGGGTCTTGGTAAAAAGTTCCTTGGTAATGAAGAGGGATTGGTCACCGCCCCTACAAATTTGATGGTTAATGCGGGTAAACCAGGCAAAAAATTGGAGGAATCTGCTATTGCTGTCGAACCGCATCCGAAAGCAGCCTGCTTGGTATCCTGCTTCGATGGCCTTTACAATATGTGTTACAAAGTTTTTGGGAGGTAAGGTATCGGCATGTAGAAAGTACAATACTTCCCCCGTGGCCCGTTGCGCTCCAAGATTCATCTGTTTGGCCCTGCCTTTTTCAGAATGTATCAGGGTGGCACCATATCCTTGGGCAATCTTTATGGATCCATCCCGGCTTCCTCCATCCACTACCAGAACTTCCTCTACATACTCGGGTATAATACTATGCTGCAGGCAGTCCAAGAGTTTGCCGATATAATCGGCCTCATTTAAAATGGGAACTATAATACTAATTTTGGGGAACTTCCCTTTCATTCAAAACTTGGATTACAACGGTAACAGGTTAGGATCTATCCTAGCCAATCTTCCATCTTAATTTTATTTCAGATTTCCTTAAGGAGTTCCGAGAACAGCCTCACCATTTTGGGTTCGGTGTTTTCGGCAACTTCCAAGATTTCCTGAACATTAACAGGTTGCAGATTGTCCGGGTCGCATTCATCCGTTAAAACGGAAACGGCTACAATGGGTAGTCGTAAATGATTCGCAACAATTACTTCAGGTACCGTACTCATTCCAACGGCATCCGCGCCCATGTTTCGCAACATACGATATTCCGCCTTGGTTTCCAGTTGGGGCCCGACCACGGCTACATAGACCCCTTTTTGTAGGGTAATGGCTTCCCTTTTTGCAATGGTCATTAATTTTTGTCGCATGGGCACATCATAGGGTTCGCTCATATCCACAAAGCGATCCCCGAACTCGGAGACATTTTTAAAGGCCAAAGGGGATCCTCCTTGAAGGTTGATATGATCCTCCAAGACCATCATATCCCCTTTTTTGAAATCTAGATTTAAGGCCCCGGCCGCATTGGAAATAAATAGTTTTTGAATGCCCAACCGATGCATCACCCGGATAGGATAGGTAACATCCAGAAAGTCGTATCCTTCGTACAAATGGAAACGTCCCTGCATGACCACTACTTTTTTGCCCTCGATCGTTCCATAGATCAGTTTGCCGGAATGAAACTCTACGGTGGCCAACGGAAAATATGGGATATGGTTGTAGTGGGCCGTAATGGGATCTTCAATGGCATTTACCAATTTCCCAAGTCCGGTTCCCAATACGATTCCGATTTCAGGGGAATGAAAACCTTTGCTCTTGAGGTATTCGGCGGATTCTTCCAGTTGTTTTTGGGTTATTGTCATATACGTTTTAAAAAAGGTTGAAAGGCATCAATATCCTTGATGTCCTCATAGACATCAATATCGTTTTTAACGGGCAACAGTTGCGTGCTTTCCTCGTCCAGGTTGGCCATACTGTCTTGAAAGACGGTATCCCTTCCCCAGTCCTTGTTTTGAAAAAGTTCGGGCTTAAAATAGGTCATCCCGAGCAAATAATAACCACCATCCACCGCCGGGCCAATAACAAAATCATTGTTGTCCAGTGCCGCGAAGGCAGTTTCCAAATCGGATTGGGAGAGATCGAGCATATCACTTCCGATAATGATGATCTTTTGGAAACCGTTGTTGAACCCCTCGGTAAATGCATTTGCCATGCGGTCTCCCAAACTGCTTCCTTCCTGTACGTTTTTGTGGTAAATGGCGGGGTCCCAGACATCGTTTTCCCAGATTGCTTCCGAGTAGTATACTTTTTTATGTACACCAAGGTCCCTAGTAATAGTTGCCGTGTGTTGAAGCAGAAATTTATAAATCTCCAAAGCGGAGGAATCACCAATGGTCGCCGCAAGTCGGGTCTTACATTTTCCCAACTCGGGATTTCGTGTAAAAATCAAGAGTAAATTCCGGGTGTGTGCCAAACTATAGTGGACTGCGTTTATGGGCTTTTTATGATCTTTGGGAAGTAGAATGCTCAATATAATTGGGATTTAGAAAAGTACATACAATTTTTAAGTTCATCGCTCATCCTGATCAAATACTTTTTCTCCTTGTTTTAGGTATTTTCCCCAATGGGCATCAAAGGCATGTACTTTTTCGGTTTCCTGCCCTTGGTCGTCATAAACGGGGAATCCTTTATTTTTCCATTCAAAAATCCCTCCATATAGATTGCTTACGTTGGTGTATCCCAGTTTCATCAATTTCTCGCCAATATCCTCGGACCGGACCCCAATAGAACAATACACCACAATTTCGGTATCCTTGGCTGGAATTTCCTTTTGCACCTTACCCGCGTCGAACTGCTCATAGCCGACCCATAAGGCATTCTTTAAATGACTTACCTCATATTCCTTTCTCTTGCGGGCGTCCACATAAAGAATGCTTGTATTGGCGCTACTTTCCTCTATATGGATATAGGGCACACTTTCCGTGTTGTACTTCTTTAGGATCCCTTTCAACGACTTTTGGGAATGAACCACCAGGGAGGCCCCCACCATTAAACTTACACTTAAAAGAAATCGCATAGCACAACCCATACCGGGGACAAAGATACTACTTTAGGGATGACCCTTTATCATTGTCTATGCCATAGGGAAAAGAAATAAGGCCATAAAAATCGGTTGGTTTCTCGCGGTATTGACCAAAAATTCACTTATCGCCTAGCGGGAATCCAATGCTCGCCTATGATATGTCGATTCGACGGGATGGGATAATATTCAAATTTTGATCCGTGGGTTGGCCGCTTCCTTTTTCGTTTATGGGACCACGTTGATATTCCGATCCAAAAATGCATTATGAAATTTATGTTCCGGGTCATGTTCCTCCATAAGTTTCAAGAAATCGGGCAATCTGGAATATCGTGAATGCAGTACAGTAGGTGATACCGTAAATAGTTTGCCCCAATGGGGCCTGGCCGCAAAGGGCTCCAATTCTTTTTCTATCAGGGTAATCAATTTGCCCACTTCCTCTGGGTTTTGCTTCCAGGTGAAATGAATGGCTACACAATCTTGTTGATAACAGGGACTCATCCAAAGATTATCCCCCGCTATGGTACGTATTTCGGTAATCATGAGTTGGGGATATATCTGATCCCGCTTTTTTTCCAAGGCAAGGATGGCCTCCAGAGCTTGATCATAAGGGACAAAAAATTCGGATTGCAGTTCTTCTCCACTACTTGGTGTGAAACCCATTTTAAAATGGGGCAGGCGGTCGTACCATGGCCCAGGAACACCCATTTGGGCAGTGCAGTTCTCGGCGGAGAGTTCGGTTATGGGGTGGAGGTCCCGAGTGGCCGCTTTTGCTCCATAAAAATCATTTCCGAGGTCCAAAATCCCCTCATCCAACCTTCGCTTGACCCATACTTGGCTGATCAATTCATTCTGCCAATCCGTAAACAGGCTGACACTATATCCGCTGGACAGAATGGCATCAAAATTATCCTTTAAGGAAGATAGGGGCAATTCCTGAAAAACATCCTGGCGTACCTCAAAGGTTTTTTGAACCTCCAAAGTGATTTTGGTCAAAATGCCCAGGGCTCCCAAATGTACCACGGCCCCATTGAAAATGTCCCCATCCTTCTCCCGGTTAAGTACCCTAAGCTCCCCCTTCCCATTTACAAACTCCAATGCGGATACACTGGTCGCCAAATTCCCGTTTTTTACCCCGGAACCATGGGTGGCGGTAGCACAAGCGCCGGCAACCGAAATATGGGGCAAGGAGGCCAGATTGTGCAGGGCGTATCCCTTTTGGTGCAATTCGGGGGCGATATCACCATATTTAGTACCCGCTGCCATGGTAACGGTCATTGCCTCTTCATCAAGTGAAAGAATTCCACTGAGGTATTTGGTGGATATCTGGTTCTGCGGACTATCCGCAATGTCGTTAAAGCAATGGCAGGAACCCAACGCTTTTTGTGCATCAAGTCGCTTGACCAATTCCTGGACCTCTTCAACTGTTTTTGGCTCAAGGAGATGTGGTGCCTTGTAGGTATAATTACCAGCCCAGTTTTTGCGCTGTATCGTAGGTATCACTTCTTTTTTTTCAGGTTTACACGAGGCCATGGGCATTAGGACGGTACCCGCCGCAAAGGAGGCCGTGGTTTGAATAAAATCCTTTCGTTTCATCGCTTTGTTGGTTAGAATAGTTTAATGGTCTGCCATTTCCTTGGCCAATAACTCCAAATCGATACCAAGATTTTCCCGATTCACGCGAAGTACTTCTTCCTTCAGTTTTTCGGGCAAGTTGGCATATCCTTCCTTGGCCCCCAAAATCATCCCGGCGACAGCCGCCACGGTATCGTTGTCCCTTCCGTAATTGACTATAAATTGTAGGGTCTTGTCAAAATCGCCGCCGCCAAATTGCAATCCGGTGATTAAAATTTGCCAGATTTCACCAGAATGGAAGGGTATGGCCCTGGCCTCCTTTTCCAAGAATTGATAGACCATTTCTTGACGGACCCATTCCTTTGGGGACTCGGGAAATCCTGCTGGAATCTTAAAAATAATGGAATCCTGGGCAATCAAGGAATCTACTAAAGGTTTTTCCCGTATGGCCAATACATTTTTAATAGAGGCATCCGCGATGCCATAAGAGATTCGGCCAACCAACCTGCTGTCCTGATATCCATAAGGGTCCACAAAGGTGGCTACATCCAATATGGAATCCATGGCGTTGGTACGTAATGTCATATGGGTGAGGGCCGCTACCAAGGCCGATATGTCCTTGGCATAGCCTAAGTCAAAAAGTGAATGCTCATAGGCCATGCGATAGGCCTCTTCCGGGCTATGGGCCAATAATCCGAACATAGGGGTGTAGAGTTGTCCCGCACAGGACAATTCACCTCCATAAAAACGGTTTTGGGCCTTTTGGTATTCTTCCGGGCTATTTTGGTAAGCCAAGGCCACCCGGGCCCATTCCTTGATCCAATCTATTTTTTCAATACGATCGTCCAAGGCATCTGTTTGGGTACGAACTTCGGTATCGCCCAACGTATGGGTAAGGTCCGTATAGTAATCCGTAATGAAATTGGCGAAATGGGAGGGGGAGGGATCTGCCCGATATTGCGAAAAATATTTTACCATAAGATATTTCCAGCGGGTATCGTCCGTAGTGGCCCCGGACATGAGATTGTGTTCCCAAGTGCCTTCCGGGGACTGGACCCGTACCGCCGGGGTAAGTCCGGTAATATAACCATACTTCAACTGAATGTCCTTACGGTACCACATTTCCGTTGATGCCCCCATGGCGTCCCCAATAGCCGAACCGACCAGGGCACCTAAAACTTTGTCATAGTAGATGTCTTTGGAAAGCTGAAGACTATCCGAAGTATAGGGTGCTTTTACGGGTGCGGGAATATCCAGCTGGGGCCTCTGTTCCTTACAGGAGCTCAGGACCAAAACCAATACGATACAACCGAAAACCGTGTTTCTCAATTCAGGATCATTTTATGCGCTAGTTGTAAAAGATACTCTTTTTCCGCAATACTTCGATCTAAAGGTAACTGTGCCAGTCCAATAAGTCTTCGCATGATTTCTATTCCTGCTACTTGGGATACCAAGATGCTTTCTGCGTTGCCGTCATACTTTTCCAAGACCCTATCCAAATATGCTTGCTTTCCCGTGGCCAGGATGAGGTGGGCCACCATGACCCCAAGATCAAATTCGGCGAACCCCACAAATCCGAATTCGGGATCGATCACATAAAGGTTATCACCCTGGGTCATCCAACTCCCTGGATAATAATCACCGTGAACCAAGGTATTTCCTTCGGAAAGATAGCTTTCACCCAGACGATCGATCACTTTTTTTAACCGGCTATCCGTCTTGTAGGGAACGGATAATTCCTGCAATCCCGGCTGAACATCGTCCAACGGGAATCCATTGTCCTCAAGAAAGGGAAGCACAAAAATATGTTGATGGTTCAAGCGCCGCATTTCCAGGTTTTTGGGAAAATTGACCGATACCTTTTTCTTATGGATCAAGCCCAAAATAAAAACAAGTTTTTCCAATTCCTTTTTGGAAATTGATTTACGGACATATATGGCGGTCATATCCTCGCAGTGCCCCAAGTCCTCAAGTAGCATCAGATACGTTTCTGCATCATATCCCAAAATTCTTGGGATATGTGCATTTAGGGCGTTGCTCTTTACGGTCTCATAAAAATCACGTTCCACCTCCACACGATCCAAGGGAGCGGCAATCTGCTGATATTTTTGCACATAAGGGCGTGATTGTTTCAAGATAAACGAACGGAGATTGGTACGTACCCGCAACACTACGTTCATATTGCCCTCACCGGGTTTTTCAAGAAGTTGGATATGCTCATTATCACTTAACCACTCTTTCTCAAGGAGAAAGTCCTGAAGTTTCGGAATGGGTGTATGGCTATCTATATAAAACAAGGCAATTGGATTTTTTCCCTGCAATATAGAATTTAGCCTTTTAATAAGGACCTTAAAGGGCTATTTTTTTGGGGTTATGCTGTGGTCCGCTATTCATTGTATGCATCCAATTTTTGGGCACCCCTGTTATCTCAGTTCCAAAAGAGGGAAAATAGAAGGCAAAAAAAACCCTTGCTTATGGCAAGGGTTTTCTTTATAATGTATAAAAACACAGTATGGTTATGGAAATCATAAAGCAGAGCAATGCGAATACCGCAATGCGCTGATTTTCCAATGATCTTTTGAATTTCCGAAGGTTGCTGAAACTGATTTTTCCCAAAATGTATTTTTTACCCTCTAGTCAAAAGCAAAGCCGGTATATACCCTAAAGACAAATGCATATAGGACTACCACCAACATAACGAAGCTGAACCAGGCAAAGGCCTTGAAATAATTTCGTACCAAAAAATTTCCCAGGTTCTTGAAAGCCTCCGAATAAATCTCACGAATTAGTAAAACTGTTTTCATAGTAAAAGATTTGTTATTTGCTACAAAGGTTGATCAATTTGCCGTAGGCTTAGGCGATTATCGACGAAATGCACTATATAAAATGTTCAACGGCAAGGGCAATGCCTTTGGTCGAAAAATTTGGAAAATGGTCTAGTTGAGGGTCTTTTTGGCTCTTGGGTTGAACGGTAAATTTTTAAGGATATGCGGGGGGAAGGGACAAGAGTTACCGAAGGATTCTTGTATGATTGACCCAAAACTCCCTTTATTCAGCTAGTTGGTTACAATAAGCTCCCCATTTTCTATGGCTTTGTAGTGGGTATTGGGTGCAATATTCTCATAGATATCGACTGATTTTGAGGGCCATCGAATTTCAACGGAATCCAAAGTAGCATAATCTCCTAGGCCAAAATGGATCTCATAGTCGTTTTGGCTACCGTATCCTGTTACGGGATACATCCATCGATGCATTTTTTTTCTGCCGGAAATGCCCGAAACAGAGATGGTAATTTTGGTTCCTATACCAAAACGGTTGGATTTGGTGCCCATTAATCTAAAAGTTACCCAGTTTTTATGGGAGGTTGTATTTTCATAAAACCTATTCACTTGATCATTACTGCCCCAATTGGCCACAAAAAGATCCAAATCGCCATCCCTGTCGTAATCGGCGTGCGCAACTCCTGCTGAGGTATCGGCGTGCATTCTTAATAATTCGGAATAGGCTCTTTGGTAAATTCCCTTGCCCTCATTCAGATAAAGAAAGTTTTGCATGTTGGGCTGGTAGGTGCCGTTTCCAATATATAGATCAATATCTCCATCGTTATCATAATCTCCCCAGGAGTGACCTTTGGAAGCACCTCCTTTTTCTATAGCTAGAGTGCCCGTTTTTAAGGGTCGCAAGGAACCTTGGCCATCATTAACATAAAGGACGTTCTCCTTGTTAAAATTGGCAAGAAAAAGGTCTAGATCGCCATCGTCATCGTAGTCCGCCCAGGAAACGCCATACGAATATCCAACATCCTCCACCAAGTGACCTGTTGTTATTTCTTCAAATTCCCAATTTCCCAAGTTTTTATAAAACGCATTGGTCGTCATGGCATTGGCCAAATAGAATTCGGGGAGGCCATCATCATTTAAATCCCCACAAGCGCAGGCCCTTCCCCGCCCGTTCCCATCGGCCATGGGATGGTCGGTCAATCTTTCAAATACGCCTTCTCCCAGGTTTTTAAATAGCCTATTGGGACCTGTGCCGCTCGAAACGATAAATACATCCAAATCACCGTCACCTTCAATATCTGCCCAACAACTCATGGAGGCACTGATGCCCGCTTCGGTCAATGGACTATCTTCTATTTTGACAAACCCCAGGTTGTCATAATTTCTGAACAGTAGGTTCGCTTCCTCCCCCCTACTTACCACATACAGATCTAGATCTCCATCATTGTCGTAATCGACCCAGTTTACCCCTTCTGAATTCCCTCCGTGTTTTACCGTTTCCGAGAATGCCTTTATGCTTCCTCCATCATAGGTCATTTTTTTAAAACTACCATTGCCGTTGTTTCTATATAAGGCGTTCCACTGGGAGTTGGCGTTGGCCACATATAGATCCGGATCCCCATCATGGTCATAGTCTCCCCAGGCGATACCCCTTGACTGGCCGCCGTCATTGGCGATCCTGCCGACTTCAATTGCCCTGAAAATGGAATTGATTTCTTCTGTCGGCCCTTTAAGCTCTTTAACTTGATGGGTACAGCCTGAGATGGTACATAGCAAAGCGATTTGAATCGAATATAGTTTTGGCAAACTCATAGCAGGCCCAATTTGCATTTTGATCTTTAGCCAATGGAAACCAAATAACATGCGTTCAAGTATTTAATTCCATTCTTGCTTGGCGTTTTTTAGATCTTGTCTAAACTCCTCATTGGAAAGCATTGCCGTAAGCATTTTATGCGCCAATATTCTAGCGGCTTCTTCATCACTGGGATAGTGTATACCCATAATCTCCCTGGATTCTCCAACTTCATACGCCACGTCTAAAAACTCTTTTCTTTTTTCGGGAATTAGTTCGCTCCAAGCAAATGCCTGAATGTAGGCCCAAAGGGTATGTCCACTAGCGTAAGACGGTGAGGAAATTCGGGCCAAAGGGTTTAATTTAGGTTCTAGGTGATATGGCCTTGGGCGCATTAAATGATACTTTACCGTAAATTCCATGATGCGCATATCTTTGGTAATTCCTCTCATAAGTTGGGCCGTAGCTGGATAATTTTCAACGGTTACATGCTCTCCCATAACCGTCCTGCCCTCATAGAAAAGATGCTTTAAATTTTCAGCATATCTTTCATGACTTTCTAGAACGTCGGCATGCGGCCAATAGCCAATTGGAGCAAGGATATTACTGGAGCGATACTCCTGGTCCCGGGTCCTTTTTTCTTGCCATTCCAACAAGTAATCCAGCTCTTTCCTTGTTTGATCGGAACTACTTGCTGGAAATTGTAAACTTGTTTTTAAGGTGCTTACTTGTTCAGGTGACAGATAATGCGGGGCGACCATAGTATAAATCAATGTTCCACTGCTGTATTTGGCCGGGGGAAATTTTATCTCATCCAATTTTGCCCTGGCCGGGTTGGGTTTGTCGCTGTATTCCATTAACTCTGCATAATGATTTTTTGCAGGTTCCAGCGGATGGATGTTTTGAGCGTTTATCGTGAAAACATTAAAAGTGAGGATGAGTAAAACATTAATTTTTGATGTTGCGGTCATAACAAGTTAAATTTTGATTGAAATTATGGTTGGAAGAATTTTCGGATGGATTGCCAAAAACCCCTTTCGACGGTCATAAGTTGCCTTTTTGAAAATGAAATGATTTGATACAAAACAAATGACTACGACCGACATAGTAGGTTATAGGCAAGTTAGGAGAGGTTAAGGCTAGGTTAATTATAAGGAATGAGGTAGACGATTTGAAAACCGTGTCCAATGGCCAAAGACTCCATTCGAATCAATTTTTATGGAAACCAACAAATAATGGGGTCAACCCACTTTGAGAATCAACCCGACATTAGGAATGGAATTGATAGATATGGAGTCGTCCTTTTTTAAATATTTTCGAAGTTTACTTATGAAAACATCAAGGCTCCTACCCGTAAAATAATCATCCTCTCCCCAAATGTCGTTCAGTAATTTCGATCGACTGACAATTTCGTTTAAAGATTGGGATAACCTTAAAAGAATTTCAGCTTCCTTTTTGGTCAATCTCCTGGATTCGTTATAACCGGTAAGGCTCATATCGGCCCTATTGAAAACAAATTTTCCAATGTTATATTTTTTGGGAAACTGTAGTTCTTGGGGCTGGGCCCTACCCATTATTGCATGAATTCGATAGACCAGTTCTTCTTCATTAAACGGTTTGGTGACATAGTCGTCAATACCCAGTTTAAATCCTTTAAGCTTGTCTTCGTCCATAGACCTTGCCGTTAGCATCAGAATGGGGGTCTTGGTTTCATTTTCCCTTATTTTTTCAGCTAATGTAAAACCGTCCATCTTCGGAAGCATTAAATCGAGTATACAGAAATCGTATGAATCCTTTTTATAGGCATTGTAACCTGATTCCCCATCCCGATATAGTTTGACATCAAATCCGTGGTCTTCCAAATGCTCCAATAACATAAAACCTAGGTTGACATCATCTTCTACCAATAAAATCCGCTTCTTCTTAACCATGGGCACAGGGGAGTTTTAACGTAAAAGTGGAGCCCGTATTTAGTTCACTTTGGATCGAAATGGTGCCATTCAATTGTTGAACGACCATTTTTACGTAGGACAGTCCAAGACCAAATCCTTTGATATCATGTAAATTACCTGTCGGGATTCGATAGAATTTTTCAAAAATGGATTCCCGTTCACTTTTGGGGATACCTACCCCATTGTCCTTAATTGAAATCAGGAGATGATGGTTTTTATTACTGGTGGAAATTATGATACTTGGATCTTCCTTGCAGTATTTGATCGCATTATCAAGAATATTGGAAAGCGCATTGTACAGAAAGGAGGATTTCCCAGTCAAAATATATTGCCGGGCTTCCAAGTGTAGGGAAATTTCCAATTGCCAATCAGAATGGGACGCCTTGAAACTTCGGTACAGATCCTGGATAATAAGATGGACATCCACTTCTTCGGTTTCCAGCTTTGCAAAATCGTATTCCTGCTTCGCCAGTTCCAGGATGTCCTCACTACTATTCATGATTTTTTTATTTTCGGATTCAATTATGGCGGTGTATTTCTTGACCGTATCCGGAGTTATATCCTCAGATTTGCGCTTTAAGAAGCTATTTGCAAAAGAAATGTTGGCCAATGGTGTTTTAAATTCATGGGTCATGTTGTTTAAAAAATCCCGAGTCCTTTCCGCGTTTCGCTTTTCCTTTTTGTAATAACCAAATAGGACGACAAATACGATACTCAAAAGAAGAATGATCAATATGGAAGAGACAAAAGCAGGACCTATCTGTTTTAATACGTAATTGGTCTTGGATGGAAATTCGAGATGCATGACAATGGCGGATTTCATCAGCTCCCTATCCAGGGGTTTGGTAAAGGTATTGGTGCTGGATAAGGAATGCCCATTTTTAATTGGCGTGCAGAAATCAAAATTATAGCCTAAGTCTATGTTGGCTTCCTGTAATTCTGATTGGATAATGGAATCGACCCGGCCCCATTCCTTTTGGGATATTAAATCGGTCCTACAATAGCTCTTTTGAAAAGAAGTATAGGTACTTTTTCCATTGTCTGCGTTAAAGCACTTTTTTACACTTTGGCATACGGCATAATCCCCGGAAACTTCTTGTACTATGGAGTCCAATGCAGTTTGGGCCCTGTCGTTAAAATAGATTTCTTGCTTTGTGGCGGCATCATAAACATAAACGATTTGGTTGATCAAAAGACTGATCAATAAGATGGAAATAATTCCAATGGTCAAGTATGTTTTTTTGCTTTTCACCCAAGCAAATCTAGATATTGTTTAACTCATTGACAGGAAATTAACCTCGTCTTAACCTGAATATGACCCTTATATGATCCATTTTGTCGCTGATACTGGTTTTTGGTGGATCATTCGAAAACGGTTATCCCTTTTTAAGCGGGAATAAATCTTTAACCTTATTAAAAATGAAAAACATGGCTTGCTGTATTTTGGGACGTTGGGAGTTTCTTTCAAGGTACCTCCGGTACTAAGTTGTTCTTTCGTTTTAAAACATATTTAAAGACAAAGCCTAAATGTAATGGCTATCATTGCCAATTTGACTTTCTGTTGCTAAATAAATTTTATAATTCTATAGGATTATTTATATATCGAGCACCCGGCTTTAGCATATAATTTGCTTTATCTAATCCAAAGAACAAAAATTATTATGAAAACAACATTGTCAAGTACACGTGGTGCTTTTAGATTTAGTTCAAAAGACTCCATAACGGCTTTGCAGGCGACACCTCAGGAAGAAAGCCCAATCACCTTGCATTTTACATCAAAAAGCAAACGGTTGAAAAAGAGTACTGGGTTTAGATGCTCCTTGAGACACTGGTATTCAGTTCTCTCTAATAGAACATGGAAAAGAGATTTGCAGCTTTCTACTCTTGACAAACTGTGCAAGTATTTTGGGATATCCTTTAGGGAGTTTTTGGATAATTCCTTTGAGGCCTAGACATAATCTGATGTATAGGCCAATACAGTGAAAAAAATGACAACAGTAATAACCCATAAAATAATGTAAAGCCATCTCCTAGTATTAAGAAAATCTTTTTCAGAATTAAATTCTTTGTCTCCTTTTAATAGCTTGTCAATATCTTGCTCAACTAACACATCCTTAGCTCTTTCTTTAACATCGGCATACTTGGATTCAATCCTCTTTTTTTCCAAGTTAAGAATCCAGTTAGAAAACAACATAAACACCAATGAAAGACCCAACAAAGCTATGGCCATATAAGTCAATTGCTTACTAAATATGTCAGCTACATCTATTCTTGCATAGGTCCTAATCACAAAAATGGAAAGGTAAAATGAAATAAAGACAAAAATGCTTTTTTGAAAGTTGCTATAAAAGGTATCTAGTGCTTTATTAACCCTGTCTGAAAGCTGTTCTAGTTGGCTATGAACCTTATTTCTTATCTCCAAGTATTTAGAAATATTTCCCTTTATATAGGTATTGTTCGCAGATAAAATTGAACTGAATACATCAATATCGACATTCAAGTTGCCCTGTTCCAAATACATTGACAAAATGTTTCTAGCTATCCCAAGTTTATCCTCTACTTTATTGGCTTCTGAATATATCCAGTCGTAGATTTTATGATAAACACTGAACGAACTAATATCTAAGCTTTCGAAGTTCAATTCATTTTTATAGGTTTTATACCCACTTAATTTTGTTTTGAACATATTACCCTTAATCTCGGTATTATCAAAAATATATACTATTAAGAATACAAAATGCAGCTTCTCCAAAAGCAGCAATAAATTGTCATTGGCGGGATTTTCTGCCAAATAAAAGTCCTCTGGAACGAACTTGAAGTCTGAATAATTATTGAAGTTACATTGTGGGCTTATTTCAAAATAGGTTCTTTTGTTTTCTCTTATTTCTTTATTAAACCCTAAAAAACCATTCGATTTTTGAATGGAACTATTTAAGTTGCAAAAAATAACTCCATCGATTTTGTTTTTAAAATATTCTAAAATTGACCCGAGGTTTTCAGAATCTAGGTATTTGAAAAACTCATCCTCATCAAATACTACAACTTTATTTCCTTTCTTGAATATTTTAAGAGCAACAGTTATTTCATCTCCATCTTCAAAGTCCGAAAAATCAATTTCTGCAAAACTCTCTTGATTTATAGAGTAATCTAATTCATCAATTTCAAAAGTCCAATCGTATCCATATCCAATCATTTTAGAATTAAACCTTTCATAATGGGACAAGCCAAAGTTTTTGTTTGAACCCAAATTTATTTCGGATAGAAATTCTTTTTCGAATGAAATGAAATTATCGATTAGACGAATGTTATTTCTGACTTCAAAAAACTCGCAAAACTCCTTAATCATTCTTTTTTAAGTAAATCTTTCAATTTTTCATAGCCCTCTTCCGACTTTATTCTAACATACTTATTTCCCTTTGTATGCTCCAACTCTATTAGATTTTTTAGGTTGTCTACAAAATCATTAATGTTTAGATATAAGTTGCCGGCAAGTCTTATACTTGTTTTTTGCCGCTTGTTGATTTTCTTTTTAACTATTTTGAAAGTAGTGTCGAAAATATTCTTTTCAGGCAATTTATTTATCGACTTTAACAGTTTCTCTCTGGGAAAATCTTCATTTAGTGGTGTATAATCTTGAAAAATATCGTTTACCAAATCGGTAAAATTAAATGCCTCTCTGTTTCTGAAATGACCTAAAAAGGAATTCCTTAATATCAAATAATCTACATAATAATTCTTTCTATATCTAGAAAGGCATTTATCGATTTCGTTAAGAGATTTTTCAGTATTATCCTCGTCAGTTATAATGGGTTCTAACTCTAAAAACTCATCCCACCAATACTTTGTAGGTTTTTTGTCATACACATAATTGTGAGTTATTTCTCCATTCTGATTATAAAAAACCAATAATGCCTTAAATAGTTTTTTTCTTGTATTTAATCCGCGAATAAGAGTAAAGCTAATTTCACTCACAACTTCGTCATGCTCTACCTTACAGATAATTGTCTTATGAGTGCCTTCACTCTCTATTGCAATATGTAACAAACTACCTCTTTGTATTTCTGTATCCATCCTATTAACGGCCTCCTGGGCTTTAACTTCCTTTTCTAGAAGCCTTTTTGAATTGTTTAAAACATAAGATTCAATTTTGTCACTGTTGTTTTTTATATGTGTTAAGGAATTCTTTACTTGGGTATCTCCATCTTTCCAGTTGTAAAAACGCCTGTTGGGATTTTCAAGAATATCAGCTACTAAAGTTTCAACATAAGTATTTAAATCATCAAAATCTTCCTTGATTTCAATTGGGGTTACCAAATCAGCTTTAACATCTATATGATGCAAGAATATGCTCTTTATTTCCATAATTTATTGGTTTGTTGTTAAATATATAATTAATCAGTTTAATAGGATAATTTCTGACAAAGATTAAAGGATTTAATTGTATTTTAAGGTCCTTTTAAAATCTTTAAAGTCAGTAAATAACTACACCAATGAAGATTTAGTTATGGGCGAAGTAAAGAAGGAGAAAATACAAGAGAAAAAAATCCAAAGGCTTATTGGGTTTACCCTCAACGAGAAAATTGGGCTTAGTGTATTACTTATTTTAATTGCAGTTTCTCCAATACTTTTTTCGCAGTTTAGCACATACTTCAGTTTTGAAAACACAGGTGAAATTGGAGATACCATTGGTGGGGTTACAGCACCTTTTGTAAATCTTTTAGCGGCATATTTGGTGTACAAATCCTTTACAGCACAAATAAGAGCAAATCAACAACAAAGGGATGACCATAAGGCACAAATGGAGCAACTTAGTAAAGAACATAACTTTAACTACATTACAAATCTGTTTGCCTTGGTAAGGGACGACTACTATACTAATAATAGATTAGATGGCAGGAGTAATTTGGGATATATATACAGTAGAATGATTAGCATTGAGAGCCAATCAGCATTTATGACAACTAACAAATACTCTAAATTTGATGAACCGTTTAGTTTAGATTTTATGAAAGGTGAAATCAATGCCAGAATTAGAGACCCTATCCAAATAGTTAAGTCGCAACTGTCAAATATTTACATACTATCAAAAGAAATCAAAAAATCCAATCTTGATGAGGGGATTAAGCATTTCTATAGAACAGAAATCGAAAAGATTCTTTTTGATATGGATTTATGGATTCTTCTAAACCCCGCACTCACAAAACGAATGGAAGACCTAGAGATTTTTGGTGGTTTTTTGTCAAATAGAAGTGGTTACTCACATTCAAAGTTATATGCGGAATCTATTTCAAAAATGGGTTACAAGATTAGAACCCAATTAGATGGATAGTATCCTCAGCAAATAACTCTTTGCCATACAAAAACTGTATACTTTACAAAACAAGAAATTCATAATTTTCTAATAAATAGATTATTACGGTACCTCCAGGAATAACTATGTTGTTCCTTTGGAACCCCGGCTGAAAATGCCCAACCCGCCTACCTTCGGCAGCGCTAATTCGTTTTTCGTCCCTTGGAAAATAAATTTTCACGGTCCTTAAAACAAAAACCCACTCCTGAATAGGAACGGGTTTGGCGCCTTAAGTGGTACCTCCAGGAATCGAACCAGGGACACACGGATTTTCAGTCCGTTGCTCTACCAACTGAGCTAAGGTACCAGTATTTCGAGTGGACCGGCCTGTCATCCATATCCTGGAAAATCAGAAACTTTTTCAGTCAGAAAAAATCCAAGCTTCCTTATTTTGGATACGGTAGGCGGGCCTGCCCGCCTTTGCCAAGCCAAAGCTGGCAAAGGCGGGTGCAAATATAATTTCAAATTTAGGAACTACAAACAAAATGGATAAAAAAGGGGGTTTGTTTTTTCCGTTTTAAGACCTTTGTACCATGAACCTGATCGTAGATGTCGGAAATACGTTAACAAAACTGGCCGTTTTTGACAGAGGTACCTTGGTCTTTCAGCAAAATGGCGACCCCGGGCGTATGGCGCTGCAGGTCAAGGAAATCTGTGACCGACATCCCGATATATCGCATGCCATTATTTCTAACGTGGGAAAATTGGACAAGACCGTGATGGCCGTTTTGAACATATTTAGTACGGTTCACGAACTGTCGCCGACCTCCAAAAAGCCCTTTAAAAATTCCTATGCCACACCCCAGACCTTGGGAGTGGACCGAGTGGCATTGGCCACGGCCGCCTTCTACCATAACCCCAACGGAAATACCTTGGTTATAGACGCGGGTACCTGCGTCACTTATGACATGGTAAACGATTATGGCGAATATTTGGGCGGGGCCATTTCTCCGGGTCTGGGTATGCGCTATAGGGCCGTACACCAGCAAACCGCCAATTTACCTTTATTAGATCCGAACGAACCTTTGGACCTTATAGGGAATTCCACCGAAAACAGTATACATAGTGGGATAGTAAACGGGATTTCCTTGGAAATTGACGGGGTAATTGATCGATATGATCAACGTTTTGAAGATTTAACAGTTATTTTAACAGGCGGTGATGGCCATTTTTTGTCTAAAAGACTAAAAAATACCATATTTGCGGATTCCAATTTTCTCCTAAAAGGGCTTAACCATTTGTTGGAATACAACAAGCAGTAGATGATCAGAAAAATTGTAATTGCCGTGGTATGCATGGCCACCTTGGGTCTGCATGCGCAAAATGGAACGGCTTCCCCTTACTCTTATTTCGGTATTGGCGACCTTAGATCACCTAGTACGGTGGAAAACCAGATGATGGGCGGTATAGGCGTTTATGCGGACAGCATACACATCAACCTTCAGAACCCGGCAGCTTATGGTAGATTGGGCCTTACCCTCAACGATCAAAGGGGTTTAACTACCTATACTGCGGGGATTTCCAGGAACGAACTCACCTTAAAAAGTGCTACCGAGGAACAGAGCACCTCCGTATCCAACTTGGATTATCTTGCCCTCGGCTTTGCCCTGGGTAAGGGCTTTGGTTTTGGGTTTGGGATTAGGCCCTACTCCTCCGTTGGGTATAATCTGGTATCCGAAACGAATAATGCGGACGATGCATTGGTTACCAATCAGTTTCGGGGAGAGGGAGGCCTTAACAAAGTATATCTTTCCATGGGTTACGCTTTTACCAAGAATTTGAGTATCGGGGCGACCGCCAGTTTCAATTTTGGTCGTATCGAGAATGAAAGGATACAAAGCGTGGATGGCGTTCAGTTCGGCACCCTGGATAGCAGGTCCTCAAGGGTTAATGGGATGGATTTTAACTATGCCATCAATTATACCCCGAAAATTAAGGAAAACTATACCCTTTATGCCTCGGCCAGGGTAAATACCCAAGCCAACCTCACTTCAAAAAACACACAGGAAATCGGGTCTTTTTCCTTGCTTACCGGGCAGAATATAGAAGTCCTTGATGTGGATTTGGATGCACAGGGACTCAGAAATACGGACCTAAAGATTCCTACCACCGCCACCCTAGGAATCGGTCTGGGCAGGGATATGAAATGGTTTTTAGGCGGAGAGTATGGTTTTCAGGGCCTTAGCTCCTTTACCAATGATTTTGTGGATGTCGAAAACCTGGAATATGAGGACGCCAGTTTCTTTGCTTTAGGCGGCTTTTTTGTTCCGGATCACGATGCTTTTCAAGGTTATTTTAAACGGATTACCTATAGGGCCGGGCTTCGATACGAACGAACCGGAATCGTACTCAACGATACGGCAATCAATAATTTTGGCATAACTTTTGGACTTGGCCTACCCCTTGGACGCAGTTTCTCCAACGTGAATGTTGGTTTTGAGTTTGGAAGAAGGGGAACCACCTCGGCGGATTTGATCGAGGAAAGATACTTCAAAATCAATCTAGGACTGTCCTTAAACGATTTATGGTTCCAAAAAAGGAAAATAAATTGATAAAAAATTAGTACATTAACGCCTTTAAAAATAGAATTAGGATGAAAACGAAAATTTACTTCACAGTGCTCATGCTGGTAGGCTACATGGGGGTAAGTAATGCTCAGGCCCAAAATCAGGAATGTATGACCAACCTTTCCATTTATGTGGAGCATGCCAAGGTCAAGAATTATGACGCGGCGTATACACCCTGGAAAATGGTGTATGATAATTGTCCCGATGTGAACTGGGCCAATTTCGCCTACGGCGAGCGTATTCTAAAGGATAAGATCAAAAAAAATTCAGGCGCGGAGAAAGAGGCTTTTATCAGCGATCTTCTGGCGCTATATGACAACAGCTTGAAATACTTCCCGAAAAAGGCCAAAAAAGCTGAGGTTGCCATCGATAAAGTGTTGTTGAAATATGATAACAAAATGATTTCCAATGAGGAAATTTACGAACAGTTGCATGCGGCTTTTGTAGAGGATAGGGACAACTTTAGGAATCCCAAGGCCTTGTATCTGGATTTTTCCAGTCTGGTGGATCTACACAATGCCGGTAAAGCTGATTTGCAGCAAGTCTTTGACGAATATGATGATATTACCGAAAAAATAGAAGAGGAAAATCAGAAGCTGACCGGTGTGATCAGTAAGCTTTTGCCCAAGGAAGATGAGGGTACCCTAACATCCAAGGAGAAGAAACAATTAAAAGTGGCCACTACCAATTCTACTTCCTTTGGTAAGATTGCCGGTAGTATCGATTCCAAACTTGGGGCCCTTGCCGATTGTGATAACCTAATCCCTCTTTATCAAAAAAGCTTTGACGAAAAGAAAGGCGATGTAGATTGGGTGAAGCGGGCCGTGGGTAGAATGTTCAACAAGGAATGTACGGACGACCCCATGTTCCAGAAATTGTTCGAGGCGCAGTTGGCCCTTGACCCTTCAGCCGATGCCTATGTGTATGGAGGTACATTAAAGAAGAAAGCAGGGGATACCAAGGGAGCCATTGCCGACTTTAACAAGGCTTTGGAATTGGAAACGGATGCTAACAAGAAATCCAATATTGCCTATAAAATTGCTACAAGCTATAGGAGAAGTAGTAAATCCACCGCACGAAGCTACGCCCAAAAGGCAATCGATGCCAATCCATCCAATGGTAAGGCCTATTTATTGATTGCCAATCTTTATGCCTCCAGTGCCAACGATTGTGGAAGTACGCCATTCGAGAAGCGTGCCATCTACTGGAAAGCTGCGGATATGGCCCGTAGAGCCGGTAGGGTAGATCCTTCCTTGAGTGGTCGTGCGGGACAGGCGGCAGCCAGTTATTCGGCTAAGGCTCCATCCAAGACCGATATTTTTCAAGCAGGGATGGCCGGAAAGAAAGTGGCCTTCAGCTGCTGGGTAGGAGGTAGCGTTACCGTGCCCAATTTGTAATATGAGGCACCTTTCAAAAAATAAATTTACTCACATTGCCGTGGTCCTTTCCATGGCAATGTTTTTTTTGGCTTGTGCCGATACGTATAAAAGGGTCGGGGAAGAGGCCCAAAAAGAGATTTTCCCCCAGGGTATTGCCCATAATTTTGAAATGACCTATACCGAGACAATTGATGAACTGGGAACCGAAGATCGAAAGCATACCAAGGTAATCGCGGTTCTCACCGGTCCTGTAAGCGAAGATTTTGAGAATTTGAGATTTCCCTACCGGACCTTCCCCGATGGGCTTCAAGTAGATTTTTACGATGCCAGCAATCAAAAAAGTATTGTAAAGGCGGATTATGGCATTATGTATTCCATGACCCATTTGATCGATTTACAAGGGAATGTGGTGATCGAGACCCATGACGGCAAACGATTGGAAGCCCCGCAGTTGTATTATGATCAAAACAGTGAATGGATTTTTACACAGGGCGAATTTACCTATACCAATCCCGATGATGGTACCGTAATGGATGGCGAAGGCATGGATTTCAACCGGAATCTCAGTTTTTTTAACGCTCACAAGACCTATGGATTAATGATGATAAAAGAAGATCTAAATGATTAAAATACTCAGGTACACGGAATATCTTTATGTGGCCGTTGCGCTTTTTTCACTTTACCGGATTTATACGGATTGGAACGTGGACCGGCAAAATGCCTATTTGTTTGTCTTTTTTGCCGTAATCTCCATTGGTATGTTTTTCTTCCGTAGAAATTACAGGAAAAAATTTGAGCGCAGACAGCGCGATAATCAGCAATGATTTAGGAAAGTGCCATGATTACCATTATAGTTTCCCTTTTGTTTTCAGCCTTCTTTTCAGGAATGGAGATTGCCTTTGTCTCGGCCAATAAGATCCATATCGAGATAGAAAAAAAGCAAGAGGGCCTTTTGGCCAAAATACTTACCCGGCTCACCAAAAAACCTTCCAAGTTTATTGCCACTATGTTGATCGGTAATAATATTGCCCTGGTCGTATATGGACTTTATATGGGGGAGCTTCTTATGAATTGGTTTGTACGGATGCTTCCTGCCCCCAACAGTTTTGTGCAGCTGTTATTAACGGATTTCAGCCTATTTACGCAAACGGCAATCTCCACCTTGGTCATCCTGATTACCGCAGAATTTCTTCCGAAGGTACTCTTTCAGATCTACGCCAATTCCCTATTGAAATATTTGGCGCTTCCGGCCTATATCTTCTACATTTTGTTTTCCTTGGTATCTGAATTTGTAATGAAGGTTTCGGATTTCATCCTAAAGACCATTTTTAAGACCGATGGGGATGAGGTACAGCTGGCTTTCAGTAAACTCGAATTGGGGGACTATATCACGGAACAAATGGAAACCGTAGAGGAGGAGGATATCATAGATTCAGAAATCCAGATTTTCCAAAATGCACTGGAGTTCTCAGAAGTCAAGGCCAGGGAGGTTATGATACCCCGGACGGAAATTATGGCTGTGGAACTGCATGAAACCCCAAAGAACCTCGCCAAACTCTTTACGGAAACCGGGTATTCCAAGATTCTAGTCTATAAGGAAACCATAGACAACATCATAGGCTATGTACATTCCTATGAACTCTTTAAAAAACCCAAAACCATTAAAAGTATTTTGCTTCCGGTGGAATTTGTCCCTGAAACCATGCTCATACATGATATCTTGAACGTACTGACCAAAAAAAGAAAGAGTATGGCGGTGGTTCTGGATGAATATGGGGGTACCTCCGGCATCATGACCGTGGAGGACATTGTGGAGGAGCTTTTTGGCGAAATAGAGGATGAACATGATTCCACGGATTTGTATGAAGAGCAATTGGAAGATGGCAACTATAAATTTTCGGCGCGATTGGAGGTGGACTATATCAATGAGAATTACAAATTGGAGCTCCCGGAGACCGATGAATATGAGACCCTGGGTGGACTGATCATGAACGAGACCGGCGAGATACCGGAACAGGACTCCCAAATTAAAATTGAAAATTTTGTGTTCACCGTTTTGGAGGTGTCCAGTACCAAGATAGACTTGGTAAGCCTAAAAGTCCTGGATAAGGACTAAGAGGGGCATAGGATGGGTCGACCCTGTTATTCAAGGGCCCATGACTGTCCGATTGGACTTTTAAAATTTGAACAGATGAAAAGAAAACATTAATTTCGCGCACTGATTTTAAACATTCCGTACCATGGCCATTTTGGAGAATATACGAAAGCGGACTACCGTCTTGATCTTGATTATAGGACTTGCACTCTTTGCGTTTGTAATATCCGGGGTATTCACCAGTAACGAATTGGGCGGCGGTAAAGTGGGTTCCGCCGTTGGGGAGATCAATGGCGAAGAGATATCCCGTGATGCCTTTACCCGTCAATTGGAAACCGCTACTAGAAATGCGCCTCCGGCTGCATCCACCTTGCAAAATGTTAACCGCGTATGGGACCGCATTGTTAAAAACACCATACTGGAACAGCAATTCGAAGATTTGGGAGTAGGAATCGAGCAAGATCAAATCGTCGATTTTATCAAAACGACCGGGTATGCCCAAAATCCTGAGTTCCAGGATGAGAATGGAATTTTTGACCCCAATAGTTTTCGGCAGACCATAGCGGACTGGCAGGTGAACAATCCGTTGCAATATGATGCTTGGTTACAAACGGAACAGGCCATCATTCAAATGGCCAAGGAGCAAACCTATTACAATTTGATTAAGGCCGGGGTCGGGGCTACCTTACAGGAAGGGGAACTGGACTATAAACTGGCCAATGATAAAATAGATCTTAAATACGTAAGAGTACCTTATTCCTCCATACCGGATAGCACCCTTACCGTAACCAAATCGGAAATAGCGGCTTACATCAATGCGCATAAGGAAGATTTTAAACAGGAAAGTACCCGGGATATCCAGTTTGTGTATTTTGAAGAAAAGCCCTCCTTGGAAGATGAGAATACCATAAAGGGCGAAATCTCTAGATTGATAGGGGATAGGGTGGAATATTCCGAGGAACGGGATATGATGGATACCATTGCCGGATTTAGGAACACCCAGGACATGTCCGCCTTCCTCGATCGTAATTCGGATATCAAGTTTGACACGATTTACAAAGCCAAAAAGAACCTGCCCGCCTTGTTTGCGGATAGCCTGCTTACCTTGAAAGTTGGAGAGATTTTTGGTCCTTATAAAGATGGCGACTATTTCAAGATTTCTAAAATGATGGACCGGAAGGCGAACGGCTCCGTAAAGGCAAGCCATATACTCATTGCCTATACAGGAGCGCAACGGGCCAACCCCGAGGTAACACGTACCAAGGAAGAAGCAGAGGAGCGGGCCAACGAATTGTTTCGTGAGGCGAAAAAGGGCGATACGCCTTTTGTGGAATTGGCCCGGGACAATTCAGACGGTCCTTCTGCACCCAATGGGGGAGATTTAGGATATTTTCAAGAAGGTATTATGACCCCCAAATTCAACGATTTTGCCTTTGGTAATCCCGTGGGGTCGATTGGATTGGTGGAAACCGAATTTGGCTTTCATGTCGTAAAGGTGGATGATAAGGAAGATATAGTACAAATAGCGACCCTGGCGCGCGAATTGGAACCTTCGGACGAGACAATTAATACCCTATTTACCGATGCCACCAAATTTGAAATGGCGTCCCTGGCCGATGAAGCCTCCTTTTCGGACCTGGCCAAGGAAAACGAATATGTGGTACGTCCGGTAAATAAAGTAAAGGCCATGGACGAGAATCTTCCCGGTCTGGGAGGACAACGCAATATTGTACAATGGGCCTTTAACGAGGACACCGCTGTAGGGGATATCAAACGGTTCAACATCAATAATGGCTACGCCATAGTACAGCTGACCCGCGAATATGAAGAAGGGCTGATGTCCGTGGAGGATGCCTCCGCAACCGTTCTTCCCAAAATACGCAAGGAAAGAAAGGCGGCACAAATTATTGGGGCCAATCAGGGAAAATCCATGGAAGACTTGGCCAAGGATAACAATGTTACCGTGGCCACCGCATCGGCCTTGACCGTTAAATCGCCCACTATTCCCGGTGCTGGATCGGAACCCGTGGTTGTGGGTTCGGCTTATGCCATGCAGGAAGGCGAAACTTCAGGTCTTATAGAAGGGGAGACAGGGATTTTCCAAATATCCGTGACCAAAAGGACGGCGGCCCCGGAATTGGAGAATTACAGTACCTATGCCAACACCCTCCGCTCGACCAGCGCCGGAAAGGTAAACACGGCAGTGTATAATGCCTTAAAGGAAAATTCTGAAATTGAGGATAATCGGGCGACCTTTTATTGATATTCCTGGATAAGCGCAAGCTCCTGTGCGAGTAGGTGTTCCGAGTTTATGCTACCGCAGGGGAGTGCACCATTTCCGAATAAGATAGTACGGTGGTATAACCCTTTTCCTTAAAATAAGACGGGGTGTCCTTATTTCCTGTGGCCAGGATAAAATCACCGCCCCAAGCACCTAAACTTTTTACAGAACCTTTAAAATCGGGAAACAGGGAACCCTTTATGGCGGTAAGACCTAAAGTCTCGGCCAAAAGATTTTCGTGCTTATCCAGTAATTCATTGAAGTCGGAAAGGGTTTTGGAGTGGATGAGTTTTTTTGTAATCTCCGAAACCTCATGCACCAGTTGTACCGTATTCCTATCCGCTTTTCGATACTGGGCAATACCTTCCCTACTATTCTGTTTTTTGTTCCGGTAAACAAAAAACAAATGATCCTTGAAAGGAGGGTCAAAGGACAGTTCTTGGACCTGTGGCCTTTGGTTTACCAATTGGTACAGAATGGGACGATTGTGCTGGGCGCAAGCAATATCGTAGCCGCTGCCCATAAAAGATTCCCAAAGCAGGTCATAGGCGTCTACTTCCGCCCATTGCGCTATATTGTTGATCAATGTAGAGGAAGTTCCCAGGCCCCATTCCCTGGGAAAATCAAGGTGGGTCTCAACGGTGTATCCTTTGGAGGGATCTAAGAATTTAGGATTACGGGATTGGGCCGCGGAAAGGATTTTTTTCAAGGTGACCTCGGTATTGTTCGGCGCCAATGATTCGGATTCCAAAGGTTGCGATCCCAAGGCCGTTTCCATGGAAAACCACACATTCTCCTGATGATCAAAACTTTTCCAGGTCAATTGACCGGATGTATTTTCCGTAACATATAATGATTGTCCGTAACGTGTGGGGATGGCCAAACTCAACGCCCCATCCAAAACCGCGTATTCTCCGGTAAGTAGTAGTTTCCCGTTGCTATAGAACCGTTTGCCCATTATTTTCCCTAAATTGACCCAGGGCCTCCTTTACCGTAGTATGGCTAACCGTTCGCGATTTAAAATAGGCCACTAATTCTTTCTTTTCAGCTTCTGTCGCCCCCATTTGATTAAGAATGTTCATCAGGTGCATTTTCATATGCCCTTGCTGTATACCCGTGGTAACCAAGGAGCTTAGGGCCGCATAATTTTGTGCAAGTCCGGCAACTGCAACGATCTGCATCAATTCTACGGCGGACGGATCCTGCAAAATTTCCAAGGATAATTTGACCAATGGATGTAAATTGGTAAGTCCGCCAACAGTACCCAGTGCCAAAGGAATTTCAATCCAAAATTTGAAGACATCGTTTTCCAAAGAAGCATGGGTGAGACTCGAATATCGACCGCTTTTGCTGGCATAGGCATGAGCAGCTGCTTCAATGGCCCTAAAGTCGTTTCCCGTGGCCAATACTACGGCATCCACTCCGTTCATGATACCTTTATTATGTGTTACCGCGCGGTACGGTTCAATTTTGGCAATGTCCACTGCCTGGACCATTTTTCGGGCAAATTCATGGGGAGCAATCGATTTTTCCGTTTCCAAATCGCCAACGGGACATTGTACTTCTGCCCGGACCAGGCAATCCGGTACGTAATTGGACAAAATGCTCATGACCACTTCGATTTCCCTTTCACTTTCGGGAAAAGCCAAAAAGATCTGGGCTTCCGACTTAAGAACTTTGGCAAATTCCTCCAGACAGGAATTGATAAAGTTTGCACCCATGGCGTCCTGGGTTTGAAACGTACAATGGAGCTGATAATAATGCTCTAGTTCATGGGTTTTGTTCCTGAGCTCAATTCGGGTTACCCCGCCTCCCCGTTTTTCCATATTTCGGGTTAGCGGTTTGGCAGCGGAAACTAGTTTAGGTTTTACGTATTCGAAGAATTTCTTCAGGTCCCCATACTCCCCCTTAAACATAAAATGAACCTGTCCAATTTTCTCGGTACCTAGGACCTGTGCTTTGAACCCTCCTTTTCCCAACCAAAATTTGGCCGCCTTACTCGCGGCAGCGACCACTGAACTCTCTTCAATAGCCATGGGAACGGCATACAGGCGTCCATTGATTAAAAAATTGGGGGCAATTCCAAAGGGGAGGTAATAATTGGTGATGGTGTTTTCTATGAATTCATCGTGAAGTCCCTGCAATTTTGAATTTTGGTTCCAGTACTGCTCTAAAATCCGTTGGGCCGATATGGGATCTTTGGTATAATTTTTTGTTAGCCAAGCTATTTTTTCGCTCTTGGAAAGTTTGGAGAATCCGTCGATCGCAGTATTCATAAAGTTTGGATTTCTGTGCCAAAGATACGGATAAAGCCATCAAATTTAAGGGACTTGCATACAGAGCGGACCTGTTATATTTTTTAGCTAAAATTCAATTTTTCGTTAAATAATTAGTAAACTTGACCTCCTAAAGAAATTTTGGCCACTATGGATAAATCTTGCGTTCTGCTATTTGTAGTCCTATGCTTTTTCACCACAATCATTACTGCACAGAAGAAAATAGTTTCCATTGAGGAAATTTATGGCGGAGCCTTTAGAACGGAGCGCATGGAGGTATTGCGATCACTTAATAACGGGAATCAATATACCGTATTGAATTACGACAACACCGATGGAAGTACCTCCGTAGATCGATACGATTATGAAACCTTGGAGAAAGTAGGCACCATAGTCTCCTCCAATGATTTAACCGAAATAGCCAATTTCTCCTCATACGACTTCAGTGCCGATGAATCGAAGATGGTATTGGCCACCCAAGTGGAACCTATTTTTAGGAGATCGACCCTGGGTATTTTCTACGTTTATGATATAGCCGGCAAAAAATTGACCAAAATTGCGGATACCAAGATACAAGAACCCCTACTGTCCCCAAACGGGAATCAAGTGGCTTATGTGGCAGAAAACAACCTCTACCTTTTCGACATTGCATCTGGAAAATCCGTACAGATTACTACGGATGGCGTAAGAAATAAAATCATCAACGGTGTAACGGATTGGGTGTATGAAGAGGAATTTGCTTTTGTGCGGGCCTTTGATTGGAATTCCGATGGGACAAAAATTGCCTTTCTTCGTTTTGATGAGACGGAAGTTCCGGAATTTTCCATGGAAGTATACGGGGAAGAATTATATCCTTGGCCCTACGTCTTTAAGTATCCCAAGGCCGGGGAGGAAAATGCCAAGGTCAGTTTGCACCTGTTCGATGTAGAAACCCGAAATACGGAAATGGTAGATTTGGAAGGGGCTTATTACATTCCTCGAATACAATGGATGAACCATCCGGACAAGTTGAGTGTTCAAACCTTGAATCGGCACCAGAATCGGTTAAGATTGTATGCCGTGGATGCTCAGGATAATTCTGCTAATTTGCTCATGGAAGAAACGGACAAGGCCTATGTAGACGTAACGGACGACCTTACCTTTTTAAAGGACGACAGTTTCATCTGGACCAGTGAGCGGGACGGTTACAACCATATTTACCTGTACGGTTCCAATGGAAAACTGAAGAACCAGATTACCCAGGGAGCCTGGGAAGTAACCCAATATTACGGTTATGACGAAAAACGGGACCGGGTATTTTACCAATCTACCGAAAATGGCTCCATTAATCGGGGGGTGTATAGTATTCGAAGCAATGGAAAGGGCAAAAAGCCGCTTGCCGCTGAAGAAGGGACCCATACCGCCGAATTTAGTGCTGATTTCACGTATTTCATCAGCACCTATTCCAGCACCAATACGCCCTATCGTTATACTTTGAACAGTGCAGTATCCGGAAAAAAATTCAAGGATATAAAGGACAATAACGAACTTCTGGACAAACTGAAGGGATATGCCTTGAGTCCTAAGGAATTTTCCACCCTGGAAATTAACGGGAACGATTTGAACATGTATATGATCAAACCATCCGATTTTGATCCCAACAAGAAATACCCCTTGCTCATGTATCAATATAGCGGGCCGGGATCGCAGAATGTAGCTAATAGCTGGATGGGCATAAACGATTACTGGCACCAAATGTTGGTGGCCCAGGGCTATATTATAGCCTGTGTGGATGGAAGGGGGACCGGATTTAAGGGGCGCGACTTCAAAAAGGTCACCTATTTGAATCTGGTAAAATATGAAACCGAGGATCAGATAGCTGCGGCCAAAAAGTTAAGTGAACTACCCTATATCGATGAATCGCGCACGGGTATTTGGGGATGGAGCTTTGGGGGACATATGAGTACCAACTGTCTCTTAAAAGGCAATGATGTTTTTGAAACCGCCATAGCCGTGGCCCCTGTCACCAGTTGGCGTTTTTACGATACCATTTACACGGAACGATTTATGCGTACACCGAAAGAAAACCCGAAAGGGTATGATGACAATTCTCCCTTTAATTACCCGGAACTGCTTAAGGGCAATTACTTGCTTATCCATGGATCAGGGGATGACAATGTACATGTACAGAACAGCATGCGGATGATCGAGGCCTTGATCCAGGCGAACAAACCATTTGAATGGGCCATTTATCCGGATAAGAACCACGGTATCTATGGAGGCAATACCCGGGTGCACCTCTTTACCAAAATGACCGACTTCATAAAGAAGAATTTATAAGAACCAACAAAACCCAAACTGATTATGGCAAACCTGGAAAGACCGGCACACGAAAAAGAACTCTTTGGCCATCCTGTGGGACTGTATGTCCTTTTTTTTACCGAGATGTGGGAACGGTTTTCCTATTACGGAATGCGTGCGATTCTAGTCCTTTATCTGGTAACTCAAACTACGGATAAAAATCCCGGTCTGGGGTGGAGCAATGGGGAAGCACTGGCCCTGTATGGATGGTACACCATGTTGGTCTATGTGGCTTCCATTCCCGGGGGAATGATTGCCGATCGTCTCCTGGGCCAGAAGAAATCGGTCATCTTGGGAGCAATTTTGTTGGTTATCGGACATAGTGTATTGGCTATTGAGGAATTGTGGGCTTTTTATACGGGACTTGGATTTATCGTTGCTGGCGTAGGGATGTTAAAGCCCAACATTTCCACCATGGTAGGCGGTTTATATAAGAAGGGTGACATCCGAAGGGACAAGGGCTTTACCATTTTCTATATCGGCATCAATGTAGGGGCATTCCTTTCCAGTCTGATTGTTGGCTACGTGGGTGAAGTGTACGGATGGCATTACGGCTTTGGCCTTGCCGGTATTTGTATGCTGTTTGGGTTGATCCAATTTATCATGGGCCAAAAGTACCTCAAGGGAGTGGGGGACTATCTGGGGAAATCCGAAATCGTAGAAGATCGGGAAGCCTTAAAAAGACCCTTGACCAAAGTCGAAAAGGATCGTGTTATCGTACTTGTTCTATCTTTCTTAATGGTAATCGTATTTTTTGGGGCTTTTGAGCAGGCTGGAGGATTAATGAATATATATGCCAAGGACTATACGGATCGAATGTTGATGGGATGGGAAGTCCCGGCATCCTGGTTCCAATCACTTAATGCATTTTTTATCATAACCTTGGGAACTGCGGTGGCCGGTTATTGGGCCACAAGAAAGTTAAGGGGAAAGGAGGCCTCCTCCCTTTTTAAGATGTTGATGGGTTTGATCATTATGGGGACCGGGTTTTTGTTTATGACCGCCGCCACGGCGGAATATCAAAGCACGGGTTCTTCCGCCATGTATTGGTTGGTATTGGCCTATTTGTTCCATACGGTGGGAGAGCTGAGCCTTTCTCCGGTTTCCTTGTCGTTCGTGACAAAATTGGCGCCGGCCAAATATGCTTCCTTGATGATGGGAATCTATTTTGCAACCACGGGCCTTGGTAACAAAGTTGCCGGTTTATTGGGTGAATCTGCTTCTCAGTTCGGTGAATATACCGTATTTACGGGGATTGCCATTTTCTGTATCCTTTTTGGTCTTTTGATTTTTGTATTCCTGAAAAAGTTGAAGGCGTTGACCCACGGGGCAGAGGATAATGAAAGAAAAATGGAAAGAAGCTAGGTTCTCATGTAACGTTAATGGCTCGGACGTTCGTTCGTTCCAAAATAATAAGCTCCCTTTTTACCGGTATCATGAAAGGGGATTTTCTTTTTCTTACAAGTGGCCTTCCATCGTACCACATAACTTTTGTAGTTGCTCCCATCTGCGAGCAACATTCCTGGATTCACGGAATCTATGAACCGTTCCAAATTGATTTTTGGCGATTGGGTCAGCACCACATATTCCGGAGGTTCGGAATGGACCGGATAAATGCCCAAACTGTCCAAAATCCATAGTTTTTGGTTTCCTAGGCGATAACTTTCTTTTAAAGGTTGTTGTACCACCTTGGTAATGCGCTCCGCCACCCTATAATCATTGACCAGTCTCCTGGTTCGGGAACTATCCCGGCAAAATACTTGGAGCCGCCTTCCCATTTGATGGAAAATGATAGTGTTTCGAGTTTGATGGGCCAGTACCGTTACCTCCCTGCCCTTGGTCCGATGGACCGAATGGATAGTCCATAACTGAAGCAGCAGCACGCCGGAGAGAAAAGTGACGGTTCTTTGGAACGTAGGGCGGGATAGGAAAAGGACAAGACCAATGATGAGGAAATAGGCTAAGAGAAGCTGTATGCCATCAAATGAAATGTCCTTAAAAACAAAGGCCTCCTGGCGGGCTACCCATCCCACAATGTGGTTCATCCAGCCAATGAGTCCATTGTAAAGGGTTACCATAAAATCAGGAAGAAGGTTGAGCTGTGCCAAAAGAAGGATTAAAATTCCGAACCCTAATATCAGCCCAAGGAAAGGAACAATCAAAAGATTGGAGACAAAAAACAGTCCTGGGAACTGATGAAAATAATACAGACTTATGGGCAGTACGCCCAATTGGGCCGCGATACTTACGGAAAGCAATTGCCAAATTTTGCGGAGCAAATAATTCTTAGGGCGCCAAAATCGTTGGAGCAGGGGATACAGCCATATGATGGCGAATACGGCAGCGTAACTCATTTGAAAACCTAATTGAAACACCAACTTTGGATTCACCACCAAAAGAATGAACAAAATGGACAATGCCATAATATTGTAGGTGTTGCTGGGCCTGTTAAGATATAGGGCATAGGCTACAAAGGAGAACATGGTAACGGCCCGAACCACCGATGCGGAAAGACCCGCCAAGAACGCAAAACCCCAAAGGAAGATGACCATAATAATGAGGGAAAGGGTTTTTCCATTAGGTAGCCGTTCCAAAGGTTTCAGTAACCATTGCAGCAGTATGAGCAAAACGCCAATATGCAATCCCGAAACGGCCAAAATATGGACCGCGCCGGCATTTTTGTAGTGGGCGTAGACCGTTTCGGGGATGTCATTGCGCTGTCCCAACAAGATAGCTTGGATAATCCCCAGTTCCTCCTTTCCAAAATGGGACCGTTTTAATTGATCAATAATAGTATTTCGTACTTTGGCCGCGGCCCCGTATACCGTGGTGGAAGGGTTTTTTATAGGGATATAGGACTCGTATGACAATCGCAGTTGCTTATGGACATCCAATCCCTCCATATACTTCCGGTAGTCGAATTGATAGGGGTTAAGAGGTGGAGCAATAGGCGTTAGACGAGAAACCGTTACCAATTCGTCATCCACCTTTAATTCTGGTTTGGTGGAATCCTTTGGGAAGACCAAAAGTACATTTCCCGATACTGCTGCCGTATCCACGGCGTGTAGCTCCCCAATATAGCGAGCCGAATATGCAGTAGGTTTTAAGACTTCCCTGATCTTGACATGAAAAGCGGCAGTATCCCGAATTACCAGGTTGAGATAGTGATCGGGGCGGTTTTTTGGCTCGGAAGTGGAAATGACCCATATGCCGATTCCCAAGGTGGTCCATAGGACCCCGATTCCAAAGAAGGTGGAACGGCTCCATTTTTTACTAACCAATAGATAGGCCAACAGAACCAGGCAGAGACTTGAGAAGGTTATGGTGAAACGAAGTCCAAAATCAATGTAACGGCCCAATACAATACCGGCAATAAGGAATACGGCCAGTTTTATGGGGACAAATTGAAGTAATCGCATCCTATAAAATGCGGGTTGCTTTGATAAAAGCGTAATTCCAATAATCTTCCCGTAGCGAGGAGACGGTAACACCCTTTGAGGCGGAAGCATGGATGAACTTGATATCATTGCCTTCAACGGCTACCACCAATCCCACATGATTTATTCGTTTTCCACGTTTTAAGGTCCTAAAGAAGAGCAAATCCCCCTTGTTCACTTGTTCTATTCGAACGCGTTTGCCTTCCTCGGCCATATGGTAGGAAGTTCTGGGCAATCGGACGTCATGTTCGCCAAAGGCAACGTAAAGGAGTCCAGAACAATCCATGCCCTTTCTGGTAGTACCGCCAAATTTGTAGCGCACCCCGGAATAGCTCAAAGCCGTGTTAATGATTTCGTCCGCCTTGGAGAGTACAGGTTTCTCTACGGTTTCGGTCGAATCCCTACTTTCGGTGGATGTTGTTTCGGGTGAGGTTGGTACAGTTACTTTTGTAGGCTTGGCATAGGTCGTTTTTTTCTTGACCACGCCGCAACTGGCAACCAAAATGGAAAAGAAAATAAGAAAAAAGCTACGCATGTACCAAGGAATTATCCCTCTGGATCACTGTCTAGGGGGCACTTGGAAATCAAAATTAAGGAAATATTTCAAAAAATGGACGAAATAGGAGTCAACCCATCAAATCCTTGACAATCAGTTCGGCCGTCTTTTCACTGGCTCCCTTGCCTCCCAATTTTTTTTCAAGCTCGAAGTATGCTTCAAACAATGCTGTTCTATGGGGTCCTTCCAGGATTTTGGACAGCTCTTGTTTCAAGTTATGGGTATTCAGGTCATTTTGAATCAATTCCTTCACTACTTCCCTTCCCATAATGAGGTTGACCAATGAGATGTAATCCAAGGTAATGATGCGTTTCGCAATCTGGTAGGAAAGCCAATTGGCCCGATAGCAGACCACTTGAGGAATTTTAAAAAGTGCGGTTTCCAAGGTGGCCGTTCCGCTGGTCACCAATGCCGCATAGGCATGACCCAACAGTTCATAGGTTTGGTTGGAAACAAATCCTACATTCGGGTTCTTTAAAAATGGAGTGTAAAATCCAGGCTCCAAACTAGGGGCTCCGGCGATGACAAATTCGTAGCTGGGAAAGGAGGGTATAACGGAGAGCATCAAGGTGAGCATTTTTTGAACCTCCTGTTTCCTACTTCCGGGCAGCAGGGCGATGATTGGCTTTTCTTGATCCAGCTGGTTTTGCTGCCTAAACTCCTTTGCATCACTTTGGGGCCTGGCCGAGATGGCATCGATTAACGGATGACCTACAAAATGTACAGAATAGCTATGCTTTTTTTCGTAGAATTCCTTTTCGAAAGGAAGGATCACGTACATGGCATCGATGTCCCGTTTAATATCTTTTATCCTACTTTCCCGTGAAGCCCATATTTGCGGAGAGATGTAGTAGGCCGTCTTAAAGTGGTTCCGTTTGGCCCATTTTGCAATGCGAAGGTTAAAACCCGAAAAATCAATGAAAATTACGATGTCCGGATCAAATTCGGCAATATCATTTTTACAAAATGAAATGTTTTTGGTAATCGTGCCCAGATTCTTTACCACTTCCAAAAAGCCCATAAAGGCCATTTCGTTGTAGTGTTTTACCAAATGGCCGCCGGCTTGTTGCATCAAATTTCCACCCCAACATCGAATTTGAGCCTCACTGTCCTGAACTTTGAGGGCCTTGATAAGATTAGATCCGTGCAGATCTCCCGATGCCTCACCTGCTATGATGTAATATTTCATTCGTTGTATGGATCAAATTTAAGGCATCAAAAAATCTTGTAATACAATATGACCAGAGCGGTCAGTAGTGTAGCGATCAATACCCCTTTGGCCCGCTGGTCCCTGCGAATTTTTAGGAACCCAAAAAATGCCAAGAGGTTCAGGATGGCGCCCAAGGCCAATAAGCTGCCTACATGGCCCTGTTCCACGGCGGCCTCCAAAGTATCCGTTATGCCCAAATCTGAAAATAATAAAATATAGGCAAGTGTTCCCAAGCTATTGGCAATAAGCCCTACGGCAAAACCGATCAGTAGTTCCTTTTTAGTTTTCATCCTAGGATTTTAAGTTTAGAATGGTCAAATCCATAAGTCGGGCAAATGTGGTATTCCGTTTTATTTTTAAACTAAAGGCTCCAGGCATTCAATTGTTGTATGGCATGATAGGCCGTAAGGTCGAATTGGGTGGGTACCACCGAAATAAAGCCGTTTTCCAATGCCCATTCATCCGTATCCTCGCCATGGTCCAAAAGTTCGAATTCGCCGGTAAGCCAATAATAATCTTTCCCCATGGGATTGGTACGTTTGTCAAATTTTTCCTTCCAATTGGCACGGGCCTGTCGGCATATTTTTATGCCATTTAGGCCGTTATCCGGTGTTTTGGGAATATTGACGTTAAGTACCACCCCATCAGGAATTCCATTTTGTAGGGATTCAGCGACTATTTTTTTAACAAATGGGCCACATGGATCAAAATCGGCCTCCCAGGAGTAATCGCACAAGGAAAACCCAATGGCAGGAACCCCTTCGATACCTGCCTCTATGGCAGCACTCATCGTTCCGGAATATATGACATTGATGGAAGAATTGGAACCATGGTTTATTCCACTGACACAGATGTCCGGCCGATGTTCCAAAAGCTCCTGAAGTCCCAATTTCACACAGTCTGCAGGGGTCCCGCTACAACTGTATTCGGCTTGGGCACCACTTTCCGCATCTACCTGGACTTTCTGGGAATAAAGTGTGTTGTCCAAGGTAATCGCATGTCCCATTCCGGATTGTGGACTGTCGGGAGCTACCACCACCACATTGCCCAATTCACTCATATAGCGTACCAATGCCCTTAATCCAGGAGCCGTAATACCGTCGTCATTGGTGACCAATATCAAAGGTTTTGCCACAGAATATACTTTATGCGGCAAAAATACGTTTTTAAAAAAAGATATGTCCCAGATACCCATTAACAAAAAATTAATGCCTTCTTTTTACCTACTGGCATGGTTTTTTCAGTATCTTAGGGAATTGGAGTGAAGTACATGGAAACGGCCATGTACAATTGATTTGCCCGGGAAACGGTCGGCTTAAATAGGAAAATAAGTATGAAAAAGAATTTTATCTACGCCTTGTTGCTAGTGCTGGTTGCAGTAGCCTCTTGTAGTTTTACCAATACCTCTTTTGAAAATGATGATAAGGACAAATTGTTGTTGGACCTTATCACTTATGTCTTGGAAAAGGGCCACTATGAGCCCAAGGATATTGATGATGATTTCTCCGTAAGCGTTTTTGAGGATTTCATAGATATCGTAGATCCCACGAAACGTTACTTTTTGGAAGAGGACCTGCTGGAATTTGAGCAGTACAAATTTCAAATCGACGATCAGATAAAAAATACGGATATCAGCTTTTTCAATTTGGTATATGACCGGCTAATGGAACGTATGTCCGAAGCCAAGGAATTGTACAAGGAGGTGCTTGCCGAGCCTTTTGACTATACCAAAAAGGAAACCATCAACATTAAATATGAGGAAGTCCCCTTTGCCGCTTCCAAATCCGAATTGAAGGAGCGTTGGAGGAAACAATTGAAATACGCCACCTTGGGTACTTATGATACCAAGTTGGAGATTTATGAAACTGATAGGTCTGGTGGAGCTGCTGGTGGTGATATAGCTATGGTGAACACAAAACGTGTGGACAAAAACTTGCAACGTGGTGATTCGGATAAACCTTTGACCATAAAGGAAGTTGAAATAGCGGCTAGGGAATCCACTAGGAATACCTTGGACGAATTCTTTGATTTTGTAGATGATTTGGAGCGCAAGGATTGGTTTGTACAATACATCAATACCATAGTGGACGAATTTGATCCCCATACCTTTTATTTTGCTCCGGATGATAAGGATAAGTTTGATATGAACATGTCCGGAAAATTCGAAGGAATCGGTGCACGGCTCCAGAAAAAGCCCGAAGGGGCCAAAATCGTGGAGATAATTTCAGGTGGACCCGTATGGCGGGACCAACGTCTGGATGTTGGTGATGAAATCATCAAAGTAGGTCAAGATGGGGAGGAACCCATAGATATTGTCGGAATGCGCTTGGACGATGCCATTAAGCTCATCAAAGGACCAGAAGGTACTGTGGTCGATCTTACGGTACGCAAGGTAGATGGTTCCGTTGAAGTGGTCTCCTTAACACGGGATGTTGTGGAACTGGAAGAATCCTATGCCAAATCCGTCAATATTATCAAGGACAATCAAAAATTTGGTCTTATCAACCTACCTAAATTCTACGTGGATTTCAATGATTATAGCGAGCGCAACGCTGCGAGCGATGTGGCCAAGGAAGTAGAGCGCCTAAAGGGAGAAGATGTAGAAGGACTCATATTGGATCTCAGGGACAATGGTGGGGGTTCTTTAAAGACCGTTGTGGAAATGGCCGGGCTCTTCATTAAGGACGGTCCCATTGTGCAGGTACGTTCCAGTGGAAAAGGAAAGGACGTTTATGATGACAAGGATGAACGGATCCAATGGGATGGCCCTTTGGTTATTTTGGTGAACGAGCTTTCCGCTTCCGCTTCGGAAATTTTAGCTGCGGCCATGCAGGATTACAAACGAGCGGTGGTCATTGGAAGTAAGCAGACCTTTGGTAAAGGAACGGTTCAAAATGTGATTCCTCTGGACAATATTGTACGAAGCAACGAACACGGCGATTTAGGTGCCATCAAATTGACCACACAGAAATTCTATAGAATCAATGGCGGATCTACACAATTGGAAGGGGTCAAGAGTGATGTAGTTGTTCCGGACAAGTACAGTTATATCGATTTGGGAGAAAGGGACCAATCCAACCCGTTGAAGTGGGATAAAATATCACCGGCGGATTATGAGATTTGGGATGGTTATATCGACTATGAGCAAACCATCGCGAACAGTAATAAGCGAATGGCCGCAAATCCCCAGATCAGGATGATAGAGGAAAATGCACAGTGGTTGAAGAAAGAACAGGACGAAACAATCATTTCCCTTAAATATGATGTATACAAGGAGGAAGAAAAAAAGGATAAGGAGAAAAGCGATTACTTTAAATCGATTTCCGAATATGATTCCCATTTGACCTTTACCTCTTTGAAATATGAGCGCGAGCTATTTACCCAGGATTCCGTATTGCGGGAAAAAAGAGATCGTTGGCATAAGAATTTGGCCAAGGATGTCTACGTGGAAGAGGCAGTGAACGTGCTACAGGACTTAAAAATCAATAATATCAAACATGGCAAGTTGGCCATAAAGGATTAGAAAATACGGATTTTACCCTATTTAAAAGCCTCAACTATAAAGTTGGGGCTTAATTTTTGGCTTAATTTTCTGTTATATTCATAAAACATGAAGGTTCTTTTTCATAAAACAGTGCCCGCCAAATTATAGCTTTATTCCCATGGCTGTTTTATCTTTACATCCTTAGTACCGTATATGGCAGATTCTAGAAGGGCATCCACCCGCTTGATGCGCAAAATGCAGCGCAAAGTAGATAACCAGCAGAACATCATATCTTTTTTGCTCTGTATTTTGGCGGCCTTGGGGGGCGTATTTTTATTACGTGATGCCACCTTTACCCAACCGCAGTATTATGTGCTGTTCCTATTGTTCTTTTCCGTTGGATTGTGGGTTACCGAAGCCATACCCCCTTTTGCCGTGGGTCTTTTTATCATTGGGTTCCTGGTATTTACTTTGGGTAACCCGGCCATAAACAATCCCGATTCACCCAATTTTATAGAATACGGGCAATTCGTAAATACCTGGAGTGATAGTGTCATCTGGCTAATCCTGGGTGGATTTTTTTTAGCGTTGGCTATGGAAAAAACGGGCCTGGACGTAGAGGTATTCAAACTCTCCGTGGTACGCTTTGGTAAAAAACCGAAAAATGTGCTCTTAAGTATTATGTTGGCCACCGCCTTGGCCTCTATGGTCATGTCCAATACCGCAACAACGGCCATGATGATCGTATCCATTACACCCTTGTTGAATACGTTGAACACCAAAGAGCCCTTTGCCAAGGCATTATTGTTGGGTATACCGGCGGCTGCGGCTATTGGCGGGATGGGCACTATAATTGGCTCTCCGCCCAATGCAATTGCCGTAGACGCCATAAACACCATGAAAGGATTACCATTTAAGATTGGATTTTTGGAATGGATGTTGTTCGGCGTGCCGGTCGCACTTTTATTGGTATGTATCCTATGGTACTGTTTGGTCCGGGTCTATCGTTCCGATCTTAAGGAATTAAATATGGATTTTTTAAAGCCAAAGAAAGCTCCGGATGCGGATGAATTAATGCGGATGGAAGAGCTTAAAGCACAGCGGCGTATTGTACTGGGGGTGATGTTGCTTACCATTTTTTTATGGTTGACAGGGAATCTTCACGGTATTTCACCGGCTATGGTCTCCGGTCTTCCTATTTTAGTATTTACCATGTTGAGCATTACCACGGGGGATGATGTAAGAACCATTCCTTGGGATACCCTGATGCTCGTGGCAGGTGGACTGTCCCTTGGCCTTTCCATTCAGCAGACGGGGTTAGGGGTATATTTCGTAGGAAAAATGGAAAGTGTGGAATTGGGTTTTTGGATATTGGTCCTTGCTTTTGCCTTTATAACGGTCCTATTTTCCAATATCATGAGCAATACGGCAACAGCCACTATTTTAATACCAATAGCTAGTATCTGGTCCGTATCCAATCCTGTGGTGTTGCCCCTTGTCATTGGACTCAGTGCTTCCTGCGCCCTCTTTCTTCCGGTATCGACGCCACCGAATGCCATAGCTTTTAGTACGGGAAGACTTTCCCAGGCGGATTTTAGGTTCAATGGAACCATAGCCGGAATTTTAGGCCCCCTGCTCATTATATTGTGGGTATATTGCCTATCCCTATTTATGTCCTAGCCATGAAATCCAGGATTTTGCAGTTTTAAAAAAATGAACTAAGTAACGGAAACGTCCTTAAGTTTATCCGCATGTAGTTTACGCAGTTTGACCAATTTGGGGGTTATTACCGCATTACAATAGCCCTGGGAGGAATTATGGGCGTAATAATCCTGATGGTAGTCCTCAGCTTGATAAAAGATATTCAAGGGACTGATTTCTGTAACAATAGGAGTGTCAAAATAGGGTGTAACCTCTTTTATTATTGCTTCGGCAATTTTCTTTTGCTCCTCATTGTGGTAAAAGATGACCGATCGGTATTGCGTACCTACGTCCGCTCCTTGGCGGTTCAAGGTAGTAGGATCATGACTGGTCATAAAAATGGTAAGAATATCCGCATAGGAAATTCGTGTCTTATCAAAATGGATCTGCACTACCTCGGCATGTCCAGTTCTTCCTGAACATACTTCCCTATATGTAGGTTTACCGGGAGCGTTTCCACCGCTATATCCCGAAACCACTTTATCTACCCCTTTGATTTGCCGAAAGACCGCTTCCACACACCAAAAACAACCGCCGCCCACGGTGGCCAGTCCATAATTTGAATTGCTCATGTCCCGATTTGATTTCTTATTATAACCAAAAGTTCAACCTGCAATATCTTTCGTTTTTGTATCCTTCTCCGTCATTTGCAAACTCATGGATTCCGAATTGATGCAATAACGCAGGCCACTGGGCTCTGGGCCATCCGGGAAAACATGTCCCAAATGAGCGTCACAAGTGTTGCAGAGTACCTCTACCCGAATCATGCCAAAGGAAACATCCTTCTCATATTTTATGGCATTTTCTTGGATAGGTTGGGTGAAACTGGGCCAGCCTGTACCGGAATTGAATTTAATAGTAGAATCAAAAAGGGGTGTATTGCAACAGATACAGTTGTATTTTCCAGCTTCGTAAATACTGCACAACGCACCGGAATGGGGTGCTTCGGTGCCTTTCATTCGGGTAATCCGAAATTGCTCCGGAGTGAGCAATTCCCTCCACTCGGATTCCGTTTTTTCCACTCTTCGGTCCGGTTTTGGATTTCCTTTGGTCGTAAAATGAATGATATCTTTCCAGCTAAGCATGGGATTCTCAAATAAAAATTAATAGGCAACTTCCTTACAGCCAAGTTACGCATAACCCTTAGAAGATGCCCATATTTCAGTCGGATTTTTGTGGTAAAGCTTACAAATAATGAACCTGGAATATCGTTGAATTGAACTAAATTTAAAACGAAATTCTATGCAGCACGATGAATAAAAATAAGATAATATATTCGACGGTTATTTTGGGTTGTATTGTTGGTTTTTGGCTATTTGAAAACTTCTATACCCCGGAATCGTATGCATCGGGAGAAGATGGTATCTCCATGACACCCATTCCGGATTTTTGCATGCCAAGTTCCACCACAGGGATTTTGGTGACCCACAACCATTTTACCTTGTCCTACAACGAGCCCTATGAGCAAGCGGAATGGGTAGCCTATGTTTTAAAGCGGGAACACCTCACCCAGGACAATAGGAGGAGGCCTTATTTTATGGAAGACCCAAAGATTCCTAGTAAATCGGCGGATTGGCGGAATTATAGAGGTTCCGGATATGACCGCGGGCATTTATGCCCGGCCGGGGATCGGAGGTTTTCCGAACAGGCTTATAACGAGACGTTTTATACGAGTAATATTAGCCCGCAAAATCGCGATTTTAACGCCGGTATCTGGAATCTTTTGGAGATGCAGGTACGCCAATGGGCAAAACGATATGGGGAGGTAGTTGTAGTAACCGGTGGAATTTTGGAAGAAGGGCTTACTGAAATTGGTGAAGAGGATGTGGACGTGCCGGGATATTATTATAAAGTTGTGACTAGGGGAGGTAGGGACAATCTTAAGGCCATCGCCTTCTTAATGCCCGCAAAAGATAGTAGAGCGCCAATTCAAAGATTTGTCGTTTCCGTTGATGAAATAGAAAAAAGAACCGGAATTAACTTTTTTAAAGAGCTTGCGCCGGCTAGACAGGAGGACCTGGAAAAGAAGATTGAAACTCGGGATTGGAAGTTTTAACCCTTTAAAACTCTTCTTTTAATCTGTTGGTGTCCAGCTTCAAAAAAATGAACAATAAAATAGTAAAAAAGAGCAGCCCGGACCCTCCATAACTAAAGAAGGGCAAAGGAATACCTATGGTGGGCAATACCCCGATTACCATGCCAATGTTTATAAAGTAATGGACCAAAAGAATGGAAATTACCCCATAACCGTACATGCGGCCAAAATCGCTCTTCTGCCTTTCGGCCAAAAATACCAAGCGTAAGAATAATAAGGTAAAAAGGATGACCACGGTAGTAGTACCCAGAAAACCCCATTCTTCGCCAACGGAGCTAAAGATAAAGTCTGTGTGTTGTTCGGGTACAAAATCACCCTTGGTCCGGGTACCCTCTAAAAAGCCTTTGCCAAAGAATCCTCCGGACTCAATAGCCTTTTCGGATTGATAGGTATTGTAACCAATGGTCTTTCGAATTTGCTCCAATTTGTCGGGGTCCTTTTCTAAGCGTAACCAAAGGCTAAACCTATCTCGATGGCGCTGTTCAAATACGTTGTTAAAAACGAAATTGACCGAAAGTGAAAACAAAAGGGCTGCTGCCGCCAAGGAGAATAAAGGCAAGATGGGAATTTTGGTTTTTTCCTTTTTCAGAAAGAGGATGAGTAGCACCAAGGTTATGGTGCCGATGCTCACCCAGACCGTACCGAACATGAGGGTAGTCACGAAAACCAAGATTACAAAAAGTCCTATGGCCAAATAATAGAGTGGCAAACCTTCCCTAAAGATGACAAAGCCCAGGGAAAAGAATACCAGTGCGCTTCCTGGATCGGGTTGTGGTATGATCAGAAGGACAGGGATAAGGATAATAAGAAAAGCGAACATTTGATCTTTTGTCCTTTTAATATCGGTCTGTATATCACTGAGATATTTGGCCAAGGCCAGAGCGGTAGCTACCTTGGCCAATTCCGACGGTTGTAGGTTAAAAAAACCGAGATTGTACCAAGACGTTGCCCCGGCAATGGTTTTTCCAAACACAAATAGTCCAAGCAGCAAAACCATCGCCACAATGTAGAACACACTGGAGAAACGTTCATAGAAATTGGTCTCCATACCCAAAATGATTACGATGGAGATGAGACTTGCCCCGATGAAAAAAAGCTGTTTTCCGTGTAAGGTCCCGAAATTGAAAATGGAAGGTTCCGCTTCCGTAAAGGTGGTAGAATAAATATTTACCCAGCCGATAAACACAAGAGCCAAATAAAGGAAAACGGAAATCCAGTCGATTCGTTTGAGAACACTTCTACCAGACATACTCGTTTATCTTGAACTCCTCACCGCTAAAGGGCTTGGCATATTCATGCTCCAAGGTCTTTTCTAACATTCTTTTTTCAAGGTCCTTGCGCGTAATCTCCCCTTTCAAATATTTCTCTATCATCAAGGAGGCTATATGCCCGGCATAGCGTGAACCATAATACCCATTTTCAATATAAACGGAAATAACAATTTTGGGATCGTTGACCGGTGCAAAGGCCACGAAAACGGAATGATCCGTCAATTGGGTCCTTACACTGTCTATGATGGCAAAGTTTTCCACAGTTCCCGTTTTTCCCGCGATTTCCACATCCGGTATTTGTACCCAACGGGCGGTTCCTTTTTTATAAACATCCGCCATGCCTTGAATGACGGGTTCAAAATGCTTACGGTCTATTGTGGTGAGTTTGGGTTCCGTATACTGTGGATTGGTGATATCCTTTCCATCGATTTTTTTAAGGACATGAGGGGTATAATAATGCCCCCTATTGGCAATGGCTGCGGTCATATTGGCCAGTTGAATAGGTGTTACCAATACCTCCCCTTGTCCAATGGCAAGCGAAATAATGGTAGAGGAAGCCCAACGATTATCCCCATACCATTTGTCGTAGAATTCTTTGGAAGGAATTAATCCGCGTCTTCCCGTAGGAAGATCATAACCCAGATAACTGCCCAAACCAAAACTTCTAATATGCTTTTCCCAGGTATCCATGCCTTCGTCCGTAGTTTCGAATTTGTCAAATATCTTACGGAAGGTATGGGCAAAATAGGCATTGCAGGATTTATGGATACCACTGTTCATATTTCGAATACCCCCGCCGCAGTGACAACCTTTTTTGCTTCCTCCCACATAAAAACCATTGTAGCAGGTAACCTTGGTATTTGTGTCGATAACGCCTTCTTGTAGTGCGACCAAGGCGTTTAAGGTCTTAAATGGTGAACCAGGGGAGCCTTCCGCTAAAATGGACCGATTAAAAAGGGGTTTGGCGATACTGTCGTTATAAAGGGTATTGTAATTTTTGGAACGCTCCCGACCTACCAAAAGGGCCGGATCATAGGTGGGACCGGAAATCATGGTAAGGATCTCCCCGGATTCGGGCTCAAGAGCTACGATTCCCCCACGTTTACCGCGCATTAGGCGTTCCCCATACTCCTGCAATACCTTGTCCAAGGTAATGTGTATTTCCTTCCCTTGTTCGGGGAGGGTATCCAATATACCGCTCTTATAGGGTCCAATGTCCCTATTGAAACGGTCTTTTTGGATATACTGAACACCCTTACGGCCTCTTAATACATCCTCATACTGCTTCTCCACGCCGGTACGTCCGGTAAGTTCGCCCTGAATGTAGTAGGGGTTGGCCGCTAGATCCCTTTCGTTCACTTCGCTGATATAACCAAGGATGCTAGCTGCGCTGGACGTATCATAATATCGTAAGGATCGCTTTTGAATATAGAATCCCTGATACCGGCGCATTTTTTCCTGTAAACGGGCATAGTCTTCCTTGGAGAGCTGGGGGACCAGCACGGAAGGCAATCTTGGCGAATAGATACGCGCCTTTCTTAGGGCCTTTTTAAACTTCTCCTTGTCAATTCCCAAAAGGCTACAAAACTCCAAGGTGTCCAAGGGTTTTACCTCACGGGGAATGACCATAACGTCGTATGCCGGATCATTACCTACCAGGAGCTCGCCGTTACGATCATAGATATAGCCTCTTTCGGGATAATCATAAATTCGTTTGATTGCCGGATCCTCCAACACCTGGTCCGGTGAAAAACTGAATATTTGCAAATACGAAAGCCTTCCTATGAAGGTAATTCCGATAATAACGATAATGGACGAAAGCAGAATCTTTTTCATTCCTTTCCAACACTAAAAAGTGAACTAAACAACAAACTCAAAACCAAGGTAGAAAATCCTATGGCCAGGACTTTTTTCAAGATTAAAATGGCATTGGCCAAGCTAAAGATTTCCAATACATAGAAAACCGTATGGTGTACTACAATTAATAACGCCAAAAAAGTGATTTGTTGTACCTTGGAGGTATTTCCCAACCTAAAGCTTTGAAATTCATAATTTACGCCAAAGACAAACCGCATAATAGTTGGTCTAAGATAGGCAATGGTAACGGTGGATGCGGCATGCATAGCCATAGTGTCCGAAAAGAAATCGATAAGAAAACCCAAAAGAAAACTCAGGCCAATGAAAACCGCTCGGTTTTCCTTTACCGGATACCAATATAAAAATAGAATATAAACCATAGGATTGATGAATCCGAAAAAATCGAGTTGATTGAAAACCAATACCTGTACAAGGATTAGCAACGTAAACCGGACCACATTTATGAAATAGGAACTACTGATCATTTGCCACGGTTTTGGATTCCAATGCCTCGATTTCCGATCGGTTCATATTTTCAATAATATAGATATGCTTGATGTTGGTCATATCATTGAACAAGGCAACATCGATATTATAAAAGCTATTTGAAGTATCCAAATCAAACTTCTTTATGGTACCAATAGGGATATTTTCCGGAAAAATACTGCTCATTGCCCCAGTCACGATGGTATCTCCTATGGTGAGGGGCACCAATCTTGGTATGTCCACCAATTGTACCGTATTATATCGCCTGGTATCCCAGGTTAAGGAGCCAAAATGATCGGTATTTTTGATTTTGGCATTGATGTTGGAATTCTCGTTCAGGATACTTTGCACCGTGGCGAATTTATTGGACACATTTTCAACGATTCCTAATATACCTTGGGACGTGATGACCCCCATATCCGGCTTTACACTATCCTTTTTTCCTTGGTCAATAGTAATGTAGTTCCTAGGACTGGAAAAACTGTTCTTAATCACCTTTCCCGAAATTACCACATAGTTGATGCCCAGGGTATCCAATTCCATAAGGGTGTCGGATTTTTGGTTGAACAATAAATGTCTCAAACGGGCATTTTCCTTAACCAATCTTTCGTTTTCCCTCCCCAAACCAAAATAATGGGTAATACCGTAGGATGTTTTATAAATATTGCCCGTAATCCAATTGGAGGAATTAAAAAACTTGGATTGGTGAAAGGAATGTGATTTTATAGTAAAAGCCAACGAAATGGTCAACAAAACAACATAAAGTAGAAAATTTTTGTTTCGTACAATAAAGTTGATTATTCGTTGCATTCACCTTATAATTTTCAAAGCAATCGGAATAAGTGCCCCAGAAGAAATGGAATATGCCCTAATACGTTGGGGTAGCCTCCCTTTGCTGCTTTATTTGATCAGAATGCTCTTGTATCTTTCCAAGTTCTTCAACGCTATACCTGTTCCCCTTACCACTGCGCGCAATGGATCTTCGGCAATGTAAACGGGCAGATCCGTTTTCTGGGAAAGCCTTCTGTCCAGACCTCTTAGCATAGAACCACCACCGGCCAGGTAGATACCGGTATTATAGATATCCGCTGCCAGTTCGGGAGGGGTTTGGGATAGGGTTTCCATTACCGCATCTTCCACCCTAAGGATGGACTTGTCCAACGCCTTGGCAATTTCACGATAGGAAATTTGCACCTGTTTGGGTTTTCCGGTCAATAGATCTCGCCCTTGTACCGATTTTTCCTCCGGAGGGGTCTGCAGATCCTCCGTTGCGGAACCGATCTCTATTTTAATGTTTTCTGCTGTGCTTTCACCAACATAAAGATTGTGCTGGGTACGCATATAATAGATGATGTCGTTGGTGAAGACATCCCCTGCAATTTTAACGGACTTGTCACAAACGATTCCGCCCAAGGCAATTACGGCAATTTCCGTGGTTCCACCCCCAATATCAACGATCATGTTCCCCTTGGGTTGCATAATGTCCAGTCCTATCCCAATGGCCGCTGCCATGGGCTCATGAATCAAATAGACCTCCTTACCGTTAACACGTTCGGCCGATTCCTTAACGGCACGCATTTCTACCTCGGTTATTCCCGAGGGGATGCAGATAACCATACGTAAGGCAGGAGGAAACCATTTTTTCTTCAATGCCGGAATGTTCTTGATGAACATGTTTATCATTTTTTCGGACGCATCGAAATCCGCTATTACCCCGTCTTTCAAGGGACGTATGGTCTTGATGTTTTCATGGGTCTTGCCTTGCATAAGATTGGCTTCTTTCCCCACAGCAATAATTTTTCCTGAGACGCGATCTCTCGCAACGATGGACGGACTATCTACTACCACCTTGTCCGCATGGATAATAAGGGTATTGGCCGTACCCAGGTCTATGGCAATTTCCTCGGTCAAGAAATCAAAAAATCCCATTTTTTCTTTGTTTGGTTTGTTAGCGTTGAGGGGGGATCATTTTATGGACAAAAGTAACAAAATTAATGTTTGAAATGACGGGTCCCCGTCATTACCATGGCCATGCCATTTTCGTTACAATAATCAATACTTAATTGGTCCTTTATGGATCCTCCGGGCTGAATAACGCTCTCAATACCGTTTTTTCCAGCAATTTCAACACAGTCCGGAAATGGAAAGAAAGCATCACTGGCCATTACCGCCCCATGAAGGTCAAATTGGAAGGATTTGGCCTTGTGTATGGCCTGGTTTAGGGCATCCACACGCGAGGTCTGCCCCGTACCGCTGGCACACAACTGTTTGTTTTTTGCCAGGACAATGGTATTGGATTTGGTGTGCTTGCACAATTTAGAAGCAAAGATGAGATCTTCCAATTCGCGTTTGGAAGGTTCTTTTTCGGTAACGTATTTCAAATCGATCAGGGCGTCCGTCTTATTATCCTTGTCCTGCACCAACATGCCATTGAGGCAGGTCCGTACCAAGGTACGGGGAAGGGCCACTTCCTTTTGAATCAAAATGATACGGTTCTTCTTTTCCTTAAGAATGTCCAAGGCTTCCTCGGAGTAGCTTGGTGCGATGACTACCTCACAAAACAATTTGTGGATTTCCCGGGCCGTGGGGGTGTCAATTTCCACATTGCTGATCAAAATTCCGCCAAAAGCCGAAACGGGATCTCCGGCCAGGGCGTCAACGTAGGCTTTGTGAATGGAATTGCGAGTAGCCAATCCACAGGCATTGTTATGCTTAAGGATGGCGAAGGTGGGGTCGTCCTTTCGGAATTCGTTCATGAGATTCACGGCTGCATCCACATCCAAAAGATTGTTATAGGAAAGTTCCTTGCCATGCAGTTTGGTAAAAATAGCTTCGAAATCGCCAAAAAAGAATCCTTTTTGGTGCGGATTTTCCCCATAACGGAGCGCTGTTCCTTTGGGTTCACTAATTTTTAGAACGTCCGTACCCTCCTCATTGAAATAGTTGAAAATCGCCGTATCGTAATGGGAGGAGATATTAAAGGCCTTAGTGGCAAAACCCTTGCGATCTTCTATTGAGGTGCCACCCTCTCCTCGAGTAAGCAACTCCAAAAATTCCCCGTAGTCCTCCATGGAGGAAACACAGAGTACATCTTTATAATTTTTGGCCGCAGCACGTATAAGCGAAATTCCACCAATATCTATTTTTTCAATGATGTCCTGTTCCGAAGCCCCACTGGCCACTGTTTTCTCAAAAGGATACAAATCCACAATAACAATATCCAATTGGGGAATTTCATATTCTTCCAATTGCGCCACGTCGCCCTCATGATCTTGGCGATTTAAAATTCCACCGAATACCTTGGGATGCAAGGTTTTTACCCGACCTCCTAAAATAGAGGGATAGCTGGTAACTTCTTCCACCGGTACTACCTCAATGCCCAACTCCTTGATAAATCTTTCGGTACCTCCGGTAGAATAAATGGTAATGCCCAGTTCTTGGAATTTGCGCACTATAGGCTCCAAACCATCTTTGTGGAATACAGAAATAAGGGCCGATTTGGCTTTTTTTACGTTGCTCATTTGTATGGGATTGCGGTTTTGTTCCTAACCCACAAAAGTAGTTTTTTTGCACGTAAAACGGGGGCCACTTATCAACAAAACCAGTAAAGTTTTAAAGAATCTTGGCCACTTCGGCATTTACAAATTCCAAGAAAAGTTCGTCCTTTTGGGTGAAGGGATCTAGTGTATTTGAATCGATATCGATCTGTCCCACGTTTTCCCCATTTACAAATAAGGGGACAACGATTTCCGACTTTACGGTAAGGCTACAGGCAATGTAATTGTCCTGGGCCTTTACATCGGAGACAACAAAGTTTTGGTTACTCAGCGCTACTTGCCCGCAGATTCCCTTTCCGAATGGTATGATAGTGTGGTCCGTAGGTTCCCCGGCATAAGGGCCCAATTTCAATTCTTCCTTTTTCCCGTTCCTAAAATAAAAACCGACCCAATCATAGTACGGAACTTCACTTTTTAATAGGTCACAAATATCCTGTAAACGTGAGGTGACATCGGATTTCCGCTCAACGATGGCCAGTACCTTTTCCCTTAGTGAATCTAGCATGATGCATCTCTGTTACCAGCTTCAAAAGTCGAAATTTTGAATAAAACTAACACCATACCCCCTACATAAATATTCGTTAATGGAAAGCGCTATTTCGGGGATAAAAGCAATAATTCGTATTTTTGACAGTATGAAAGCCGTTTTTACCAAAGCATTATCCGTAACCCTGGCGTTGCTCCTGCTTGCCTCCACAACTTCGTGGACTATAGGTAAGCATTATTGTATGGGCCATTTGGTAAATGTATCGCTTTTTGCGCATGCCGAGGATTGTGGTATGCAAATGGAAGATACTTCGGATCATGATTCCCTGGGCGAAACAAAGGATTCCTGTTGCAGTGATCAACTTATTGTGGTCGAGGGACAGGATAACTTCAAGCTTTCCATGGACGATACGTTGTTGGAAACACCAACCTTTTTGATCGCAGCTACTTTTTCAAGTTTGATTGATTTTGGGGGCCAACTGCAGCGAATACCTCCAAATGAACAGTATCCTCCTCCCTTGTTGGTCAAGGACATTCATGTACTAGATCAAGTTTTTCTCATTTGATTCATTAGCCTTTGCCGGAAAGACATTGGTATGTCTTTCCACTCGCTTTTTCAATGGTACTGTTCCATAGTTGCTATTGAAAAAATTCCTTTTTAGCGAAATAACAATAAATCCGAAGCAAATGAAACAAATATATCAGATTACGGGAATGACCTGTGGCGGATGTTCGGCTACTGTTACCACAAGACTTTCCCGCCTAGACGGTGTAAATCAGGTTGAGGTAGATCTCGAAAAAGCCCAAGCAACGATCCAAATGGAACTCCCTGTTTCCCTGGACGTCCTAAGATCGGCCTTACCTGAAAAATATAACATTTTGGAACAGGCGGAGCATGGGGACAAAACGCCTCCATCCATTGGCGAGAAGACCAAATTGCAGCAATTGCGCCCCCTATTCCTAATTTTCCTTTATTTGGGGGTATCCGTCTTTTTACTCAACTACAAGGAAGGGAATATGCAAGCGGCTATGCTCGATTTTATGGGACTCTTTTTCGTGGTGTTTAGCTTTTTCAAATTCCTGGACTTAAAAGGCTTTCCGGAGAGCTTTCGCATGTATGATCCGTTGGCCAAGGCCATACCCCTGTATGGACATGTTTATCCCTTTTTGGAACTGGCACTCGGATTAATGTTCTTAATGCGGTACACCATCAACGTAGCGCTTGGCGCGACAATAGTGTTGTTGGGTATCACGACCATAGGAGTAACCATGACCTTGCTCAACAAGGAGCAAATCCAATGCGCCTGTCTGGGAACCGCATTAAAATTACCCATGACCGAGGCTACATTTATTGAAAACGCCATTATGTTGGTGATGGCGCTCGTTCTAATTGTTCAGAACATATAAACGGAAAAAGTATGAAAAATTACTTGTTCATTGTCGTGATGGCAATACCATTATATGTTATTTCCCAGGATAATGTGGAGGGGATGATTATGGATGGCAATTCCATGGAGGAACATATCGGCCTTCCTGGCGCTAACGTTTATTGGATGAATTCCCAAATAGGAACGGTTACCAATGTCGATGGATTTTTTAGTATACCGTTTTCGGGCGAATATGACAAATTGGTCATTAGTCATGTGGGTTTTCAAACGGATACATTGACGGTAAATACCCCAGGGCGATTGCATCATTTCTTAAGACCGGCCAATGAATTGGAGGAAGTGGTGTTGGAAAAGAAGCGGGATGCCGTGCAAAAGACCTTTTTCAGTTCGCAAAACGTAGTAACGATCAATAGTGCCGAACTATTAAAGGCGGCCTGTTGTAATCTCTCGGAAAGTTTTGAGACCAATCCGGCCATCGATGTTAACTTCAATGATGCCCTTACAGGTACCAAGCAAATCCAAATGCTGGGGCTAACAAGCCCGTATTTGTTGATAACCCAGGAGAATATTCCTATGATTCGAGGGGCCTCTCAAACCTATGGTCTCACCTTTATTCCCGGAACCTGGGTAGAGAGTATCCAAATTACCAAAGGGGCCGGTAGTGTGGTCAATGGATATGAAAGTATTTCGGGACAGATCAATACCGAATTGGTAAAACCCTTTACGGACAATGCATTTTTTGTAAATGGCTATGCCAATAGGAATGGCCGTTTGGAACTCAACACCCACTTCAATCAAAAATTAACGGATAAATGGAGTACGGGCTTTTATGTGCACGGCAATAGGAGGGTCCAAAAGGAAGATCGCAACGGCGATGGATTTCTGGACGCTCCCCTTATGGACCAAATCAATGTAATGAACCGTTGGCAGTATCAAGATCCGGAGAAGGGATGGGTGAGTTTTATCAATTTTCGTTTTTTGAATGATGAAAAGCAGGTGGGAGAAACCAATTTTGATCCCGCAACAGATGGACCCACAACGGACATGCCAGCCCTGAGCGCAGTCGAAGTGCCTGCCCTGAGCGCAGTCGAAGGGTGGGGCGGGGAGATCGACACACAAAGGTTTGATACCTCGTTGAAATTGGGCTATGTATTTCCAGACCTTCCCTTTCAGAGCTTGGGATTTCAGGCATCGTATAACATCCATAAGCAGGATGCTTATTACGGAATCAATCAATACCAGATCGATCATGAAAGCAGCTACTCCAATCTTATTTTCAATTCCATTATCGGGGATACCCGGAACAAGTTCAAAACGGGCTTGACCTTTGCCTATGATTCCTATGATGAAGCGGTCAATCTTCAAAATTTTGAAAGGATCGATCGTTCCGTTGGGGCATTTTTTGAATATAGTTATGACAATTTGGAGAAAGTAAGCTTAACCGCAGGACTTCGGGTAGATGACCACAATCGCCTGGGCACCTTCGTCACCCCAAGATTTCATATTCGATACACACCCTGGGAAAAGGCAAGCCTCCGGGGATCGTTCGGACGGGGCAAGCGGGCCGCAAATCTGTTTGCGGAGAACCAGCAGTTGTTCGCTTCTTCCCGTCAGATTCGGTTATTGGATACCACGGGAAGCGTTTATGGACTGGATCCAGAGGATGCTTGGAATTATGGTGTTAGCTTCATACAAGGTTTTTCCTTTTGGCAAAGGCCTGGAAACATAACCTTGGATTTTTATCGAACGGATTTTCGTAATCAAGTAGTGGTGGATTGGGAAAATCCAGATGAGATTTCCTTTTACAATCTGGATGGAAAAAGTTATGCCAACAGCCTGCAATTGGAATTGAACCATGAAATTCTGGCCAATCTGGAAATGCGCATGGCCTATAAATATTATCAAGTGGAAGTGGACTATCGATCCGGTAGACTACAAAAACCATTATTGGCTAGAAACCGTTTTTTCCTCAATTTGGGCTATCAAACCAATGTCAAGGAAAATGGGGCGCAATGGCGGTTGGATTATACGTTGCACGCCTTGGGTGAGCAACGGCTTCCCGATACCTCTTCCAATCCCGAGGCATTTCAGCTGGATGCATTTTCAAAACCCTATAGTCTAATGAATGCCCAGATTACCAAGGTATTTTCCAGAAACTTTGAATTGTATCTGGGCGGGGAGAATTTGACCAATTTCCGGCAGGATAACCCAGTTTTAGGGTCTCAGGACCCATTTGGCCCATATTTTGACACCACTATAGTGTTCGCCCCGATTATGGGAAGAATGTTCTATATAGGATTTCGGGTAAAACCGGGATCTTCTTAAACTAAATAAAATCTACGAATTAAAGATAAATACTATGAAAAGAATGAGAATGACCCTTATAATCATGTTGCTGTCGACCATCGCTTTTTCCCAGGAAAAAAATAAGAAATTGACCATGGAGGTAGATGGTAGATGCGATATGTGTAAAATGCGGATAGAAAAGGCCGCTTTGGGCGTAAAGGGGGTAAAATACGCCTTTTGGGATATCCCTTCCCACCAGTTGTCGCTTATTATTGATGAACGCAAAACAAACCCCATGACGATTAAGACCGCTTTGGTGCAGGTTGGGCATGACACCAAGGAACTCAAGGCGACCCAAGAAGCGTACAATAGCGTTCATCCCTGTTGTAGATATCGGGATGAGGATACGGATGACGGAGGTCATCATAAATAGAAAAATGGAAACCTCCCTTCCCTTCCTTCAAAAGTTAAATTTTGAATAGTACCCTAGAATTTGGGTAGGAAAATGTAAGGACGTCCTTTTTTTTCGCACTAAAGTCAATATCACAAAAGGTGGATATACGTGCGGAAGGCCCTTTCCATTATTATTTTTATCTCCGTGCAACAGCTTTTATCACAAACCTGTTGTTCGGGAGGGGTTCCCCTGTCCAATAATTTGGGATTGCCCAATGAGGGCAAGGGCGTATGGATTTTGGGCATTAACTACGATTACAATAATCTGAACACCCTAAATGCCGGGGCCGATAAATTGGACGATGATTCGAGATTACGGATCACCAATTCCATTCTGGCCAACATAGGATATTCGTTTTCGGATCGAATTTCGGTGGAGGCTTTATTTACTTGGGTCAACCAAACCCGGACCATTACTCAGTTTGGAAATGAGAATTTCACAGAAACCACCGGAATCGGCGATGCCGTTTTCCTGGCCAAATATGCCATTCCCGATGTTCTGGGTGCCAGCTCCCAACTCAATTTGGGGATGGGTACCAAGGCACCGTTAGGTAAATCCGACCTAACTACCGAAGAAGGATTTCAATTAACGGCGGACCTACAGCCCGGTAGTGGAGCTTGGGATATTATTGGTTGGTTATCCGTATCCAAGGGGGTCAATTTTAGACCTTCTGCCACCATTTCGGGAAGTATTACCTATCGTTTAACGGGCAAAAACAATGCCTACCTCAACAATACGTCCACCTACGAATTTGGCAATGTGATACAGGCGATTGTAGGTTACACCGATCAATTTCTGTTATTCAATACCATTTTCAACCCAGGGGTGGTATTTAAATACCGAAATGCGGAGGTGGACAAGGTGCAGGACTCCGATTTGCCCAATACAGGAGGGGAATGGGTTTTTATTAGACCGGAACTTGGAGTGCAGATTACCCCAGGTATTTTATTGAATTCCAGATTGGAACTGCCGTTGTACAGCTTCGTGGACGGTACCCAGCTTACACCTACCCTGCGTTTTACCGCAGGCGTCTCGTTCCTATTGAAAAAGAAAAGAGTAAACATTATAAATCAATAAGCTATGAAAAAGTATCTATTTGTAGGACTGTGTTCCGCCTTGCTGCTATCATGCAGCTCGTCCAGCACACAGGTTACCGATGATGATCCGAATTCACAGGGAAACCCTAATCCGTCCTCCAATGAATGGAGCATACCGGTTTCCGAGGTGCTGGACGGGGGCCCGGGTAGGGATGGCATTCCGGCCTTGGAAAACCCTAATTTTGTGGTCGCAGCGGATGCTTCCACCGTTTTAAGGGATACCGATCTGATAATCGGGTTCAAGAACGGGAATGATATCCGAGCCTATCCACACATTATTCTGGATTGGCATGAAATTATCAATGACAATATTAATGATACTTCACTGGCGGTTACCTATTGTCCGTTGACGGGTACTGGAATTGGTTGGAATAGGATAATCAATGGAAGGGAGACCACCTTTGGTGTATCGGGACTGTTGTATCAGACCAACTTAATTCCTTTTGATCGGGCGACCTTAAGCAATTGGTCCCAGATATTGAACGAATCCGTTAATGGTAATCTTCTAGGGGAAGAGGCGGAACTGATCCCGCTTGTTGAAACGGATTGGGGAACTTGGAAATCCATGTTTCCGGACACCAAGGTATTGAGTATAAACACCGGATTTGCCAGAACCTATGGGATTTATCCCTATGGGGATTATAGAACGAACAACGATTTCTTTATTTTTCCCACACCTATGGACAGTAGATTGCCGTTTAAAGAAAGGGTTCATGCCATTATAGATGACGGGGATGCCAAAGCTTATCGTCTAGCCGACCTTGAAACCTTGAACGTCATCCAGGATTCCTTTAAAGGGAAAAACTTTTTGGTGGTCGGCAACAATGAATTTATTGTCTCCTTCGAATTGGACACTGCACAGGACGATATGCAGTTCGAATTTGTTTTCAATGGAAATTCCGAGGCTATCGTACAAAATACCGGAGGTACCCAGTGGAATGCGTTTGGCGAAGTAGTCTCTGGATCGGGAAGCCCGCTAAAGGTGTCTTCATCCTTTATGGGCTATTGGTTTTCCATACCGGCGTTTTACGCCACCGAGATTTACGGAAATTGATAATAGGTAGTTAAAGCCGGCACCTATATCACAGAAGAAAAGAAGCCCGACGGAATTCCGTCGGGCTTCTTTTTTATCGTATTCGTCTGTCTACTTGGACGAAATTACATCATTCCTGGCATACCGCCACCGCCTGGCATCGGTGGAGCTGCAGGCGCTTCTTCCTTAATATCGGTCAACGCGCATTCCGTAGTCAAGATCATTCCGGCCACGGAAGCAGCATTTTCCAATGCGATACGGGTCACTTTCTTGGGGTCGATGATACCTGCCTTGAGCATATCCACGTATTTTTCGGATTTGGCATCATAGCCGTAGTCCCCTTTTTCATCCAGTACCTTGGCGGCAACAACGGAGCCTTCCCCTCCGGCATTTTCTACAATAATACGCAAGGGGGACTCAATGGCCCTTGCTACGATTTGTAGACCTGTCTCCTCATCCGCGTTCTCCACTTCTACTTTGCTGAGCACCTTTTTGGCACGTACCAGTGCAACACCTCCCCCGGCAACGATACCTTCTTCAACGGCGGCTCTTGTGGCATGCAATGCATCGTCTACACGGTCTTTTTTCTCCTTCATTTCGACTTCGGAGGCAGCCCCAACGTAAAGGACGGCCACACCACCGGCCAATTTGGCCAGGCGTTCTTGAAGTTTTTCCTTATCGTAATCCGAGGTGGTCGTTTCAATTTGGGATTTGATCTGGTTCACACGGGTCTTGATGTTCTTTGCAGCACCGGAACCATTAACAATTGTGGTATTGTCCTTGTCAATGGTCACTTTTTCACAGCTGCCCAACATATCCAAGGAGGTGTTTTCCAAAGAGAAACCTCTTTCTTCAGAAATTACGGTACCATTGGTCAATATGGCTATATCCTCCAACATGGCTTTTCTTCGATCACCAAATCCAGGGGCCTTTACCGCAGCTATTTTTAGGGAACCTCTTAGTTTATTCACTACCAAAGTGGCCAACGCCTCACCATCTACATCCTCGGCAATGATCAATAAAGGTTTCCCGGACTGGGCTACTGGCTCCAAAACGGGCAGTAGGTCCTTCATGGCCGAAATCTTCTTGTCGAACAACAAAATATACGGGCTCTCCAGATCGGCCGTCATTTTCTCGGAATCGGTCACAAAATAGGGGGAAAGATATCCTCTATCGAATTGCATTCCTTCCACTACGTCCACATAGGTATCGGTTCCTTTGGCCTCTTCAACGGTAATAACACCTTCCTTGCCTACCTTTCCGAAGGCCTGGGCAATAAGATCACCAATAGCTTCGTCATTGTTGGCGGATATGGCGGCCACTTGCTTTATTTTCTCGGAAGAATCCCCCACTCGTTTGGATTGTTTGGACAGGTTATCCACAATGGCATCTACTGCTTTGTCTATACCTCTTTTCAAATCCATTGGGTTGGCGCCAGCCGCCACGTTCTTTAAACCTTCCTTAACTATGGCCTGGGCCAGAACTGTAGCAGTGGTTGTACCGTCCCCTGCCAGATCATTGGTCTTGGAGGCGACCTCTTTTACCATCTGGGCACCCATATTCTCCAGTGCATCCGCCAATTCTATCTCTTTGGCCACGGTAACACCATCCTTGGTCACCACTGGCGAACCGAAGGATTTGCTTACTATTACGTTTCTTCCTTTAGGCCCTAAAGTTACCTTTACCGCATTGGCCAGGGCATCTACACCCCTTTTAAGGCCATCACGTGCTTCAATATCAAATTTTATGTCTTTTGCCATAATTAAAATTTTGTTTTATGTGTTTTAAAATCCCAATCTTCAATTTCCAAATTCCAGGTTTTTGGGATTTGCTTTTTGGAGTATGATTTTAAATAATTGCTAGAATATCACTTTCGCGCATCATAAGGTAGTCGGTCCCCTCCAACTTTAGTTCCGTGCCGGAATACTTTCCATAGAGAACGGTATCGCCCACCTTTACGGTAATCGCTTCGTCCTTGGTACCGGGGCCTACGGCAACCACTTTGCCTTGTTGCGGTTTTTCCTTAGCGGTGTCCGGGATGTAAATACCGGAAGCAGTTTTGGTTTCGGCCGCCATAGGTTCTATAAGGACCCGGTCTGCCAATGGTTTGATGTTAACTTTAGCCATATTTAATAGTTTTAAATTGATTTGAAAATTCTAGCTTTCCTTTGTCAGAAATTATGCCATTCCCTTAAAACTGACAGTTTGTAAAACAAAAAATGCCAGCTTGTCATTTTTGCTGGCATTTAATTTGTTTGTCCGGGTCATTATAACGAATCCGTAGGATCTACCCCATTGTCCGAGGCCGGTGCGGGAATCTCCTCAGGCACCGTTTCAGGAACGGTAGTTTCTATATCATCACCCTGAAGTAGTTTGGATTGTGTTTCCCCAAAACTTCCTTTGAGCGCAATATTGGAAGCAAGGATAAGAACCACCAAAAGAATGGCAAGGGTCCAAGTACTTTTATCCAAAAAATCCCCTGTTTTTTTTACACCGCCAACAATTTGACTGCCGCCACCTCCAAAAGATGAAGATAGCCCCCCACCTTTTGGATTTTGGACCATGATGACCAAAACCAAGAGAAAACAGACAATGATGATTAGGACCAGAAAGATAGTGAACGTGCTCATTTTTTATCTCGCGTATTTTTTTTCTGCAATTGGTGGATTGCCTCTATTTGGCCTGCAAAGAAACTACTTTTTTCCGGATATTTCAAACTTAGAATTTTATAGGCCTGTACAGCTTTCTTGTATTTTTTTTGTTCCAAATATACTTTGGCCAAGGTCTCGGTCATCAACTCGGTTTTATCGATTTTGACAGATGTCCTAATGTCGATGTTGGACGCTGTGGTCTTCTTAGGAACTATCTTGGGGTTGTCCTCTATAAATTTGTCTATTAAATGGAACTTCTTACGCTTTAATACCGCTTCTTCCATGGGGAAAGAAATAGGGTCGGTTCCTACCTCTTGTTCCTTATTTATAGGTTCATCTGAAGCTTTTAGGGAGGTAAGTCTTAGCCATTCGGTAAAGGAATATTTTTCCCTCCGGGTAAAGGGCAAAGGGGAGCCCAATTGCAAGTCTTTTTGTGGCGCATCCTTTTTTTCGGAGACGTCTTTTCCGGTTTCCGCTTGTTTCGATTCAAAAAGTTGTGGGTCCAATAGGTGATCGGCCTCCACCTTGTTCCGAGGAAGCGGGGAGTCCGTGGAATCTTCGATAATAAATTTCTTCTCTTCCTCTACGATTGTGTCCTTATCCGAAAGAACGGGTGTGTTCGCGGATGGCGGGGTTTCCTCTTGGGTGAAATCCGCATTATTTTCCTTTTGAAATTCCTCAGAGGTTATGAAATCGAACAGGGTGTCCCTATCTGCGGTATAGGCCGCAGTTACCTTAAGCGCGTTGTTGTATTTAAAACTGTTCAGATTTTTTAGCCCCCTTAGATGCAAAGCCCGGGCCGCCTGAAAATAGGGGTAGGCATCCAGAATGTCCTCCAATTGTTTGGTTTGCATGGGGGACTTCACCTTATCGGGCCGTCTAATGAGATTTGTAAAGTCTTGTACGTTCATTGGGTTGCCAGGAATCGAACAGTTTCTAGTTTTGGGCAAATTACAAAATTAAGCGTCAAGGGCCATCCTGCGTTTCGAGTGCCATTGTATTGAAGTGGTGGTCCACTGACTACCAATCGGCCAAAGAGGCATTGAATATGTCCTGGGTTATCCGTTCAAAAATAATTTCGTGCGCTTCGGATTGTATGGCCGTCAATTGCACATTGGCGGGATAATCAAAGAAAAAGGAAAACCGTTGCTCAAAGTCGGCATCCTCCTTTGTTTTATTGTAAAAGCGGACCTTTACCCCCATGGAAAGTCTATTCTGTGCCGCGCGCTGTTGTGCAGTTGCGGTCATTGGGGACACCCGATATTCCACAATTTCTCCTTCATAAAGTAAATCCCCATTGGAGGAGGTAAGTTGTAAACTGGTTTGATTCAAAATCCGGTCCTGTAGTGCCAAGGTGAAATCCCGGTCCAATCCAGGTGCAAAGACCGAGCCTGGACTTTGGGTGGCATAATTCTGAAAGTAAGGTACCTCAAAGGTCTCCGCACTGCCCACGTCCCCTCCGGTAAAGTTGTATATTCCACAACCGCTTAAAATAGTGGTTAGAATAAATGCCATTAAATAATTGACTGATTTATGCATGGACCAAGAATAAAAAATATGGGACGAATAAAAAAAACTTTTCACTTTCTTTTAGGACAAATACGCTCAAAACACTGTTATGCCCCTGAGAACTAAAGATCATATTGTTTGATTTTTCGGTATAGGGTGCGTTCCGATATGCCTAGTTCTTCCGCGGCCGCTTTTCTTCTCCCGCGGTTTCGGTCCAAGGATTTTTTAATAAGCTCTATTTCCTTTTCCTGTAAGGATAGTGTTTCCTCTTCCTCAATTTCCTCGGCAAAATGATATTTGTCTTCTTGTGGTGGAGGATGGTAGGGTTGGGATTCCGTTTGAGGTTCCGGAAGATGCAGAACTTCCATGGCGGTACCTTCCTTTTCCGGTACACTTTCGCCGTGGGTTCCGTAAATTTTCCGAATTAGGGTTTCGTTCTCTTCCTGCACCTTGGTAGTATCCTTGTTCTTGAGCAATTCTAGGGTAAGTTTCTTCAAGTCGTTCAGATCTCCCTTCATGTCAAAAAGTACCTTATATAATATTTCCCTTTCATTGCTAAAATCCCCCTCGTTCTTTTTCTGATCGATAACTGCGGGTAAATTACTGTAATTGGCGTTGGGCAGGTACCCATTCAATACATAGGCGCTGATGTTCCTACCTTCTTCCAGGACGGAAATCTGTTCGGCAATATTCCGCAATTGCCTTACGTTGCCGGGCCACCTATATTTTGAAAGTAATTGAACCGCCTCATCTTCCAAACGTATTGTCGGCATTTTGTATTTCTGTCCGAAGTCCGAGGCAAATTTTCTAAATAGGAGATGTATGTCCCCTTGGCGTTCTCGGAGTGGTGGAATTTGGATTTCTACTGTACTTAACCTGTAATACAGATCTTCCCGGAACTTTTCCTTTTTTATCGCATCCAACATACTCATATTGGTTGCTGCAACGATTCTAACGTCCGTCTTTTGCACTTGGGAAGAACCCACTTTTAAAAATTCACCGTTCTCCAAAATTCGAAGCAGACGTACCTGGGTGGTAAGGGGAAGTTCTCCTACTTCGTCCAAGAATATGGTACCCCCATCGGCCACTTCAAAATATCCGCTTCTGGTTTGTGTTGCACCGGTAAAGGAACCTTTTTCATGACCGAACAATTCACTGTCTATGGTGCCTTCCGGGATGGCCCCACAGTTCACCGCTATATATTTTGCATGTTTTCTGTGGGAGAGTGAATGTATGATTTTTGGAACGGCCTCCTTTCCCACGCCACTCTCGCCAGTGACCAGTACGGAAATATCCGTGGGCGCCACTTGAATGGCCTTTTCCAATGCCCTGTTGAGCTTGGGGTCATTGCCTATGATTTCAAATCGTTGTTTTATTGCTTGTACTGATTCCATGTATTTTCTTTCATTAACCCGGCAGTAAATGATCTTTTAAGGTCGGGATCGGATTCGATCTCGCAAAAAGGTCAGTGGTTGTCCGAATATCCGATGGCCTCGCCGATCAAGGTGGCCGAGGTGCAATCCGCTATCCTCACATAAACAAAATCCCCTACCTTATAGTTTTCTTTGGGGAAGACCACGACCGTATTTTGGGAATTTCGTCCCATCCAATGGGATTCCGATTTTTTGGAAGACCCCTCGATCAATACTTCCTCGATCTTGCCCAGATGTTGTTGGGTGCGATATAGCCCATGTTTTTGTTGCAGGTCTATAATTTCCCGCAGCCTCCTTTTTTTAATTTCATCTGGAACATCGTCCTTCAATTTTCGGGCGGCCAAGGTCCCCGGCCTTTCCGAGTAAGCGAACATAAATCCAAAATCATATTTTACATAATCCATTAGGGACAAGGTGTCCTTGTGGTCCTCCTCCGTTTCAGAAGGAAATCCGGCGATCATGTCCTGACTGATTGCACAATCGGGAAGAATTCGGCGAATGTTGTCGATCAATTCAAAATACTCCTCGCGGGTATGCAAACGGTTCATCGCCTTTAGAATACGGTTGCTACCGCTTTGCACCGGCAAGTGAATGTAATTACAAATATTGTCGAACCTTGCCATAGTCTCAATAACTTCCAGGGTCATATCCTGCGGATTGGAGGTGGAAAAACGAATACGCATCTTCGGCTGTGCTAGAGCGACCTTCTCCAAGAGTTGTGCAAAATTGACCGCTGTGGCTTTCTGCATTTCGGAAGCTTTTTCAAACTCCTTCTTTAGGCCCCCGCCATACCAGAGGTAACTGTCTACATTTTGTCCCAAAAGTGTGACCTCCCTATAACCTTGATCCCACAGATCGTTCACCTCGGACACTATGGAAAGGGGATCTCGACTTCGTTCACGACCCCTAGTAAAAGGTACCACGCAAAACGTACACATATTGTCACATCCTCGGGTTATGGATACAAATGCGGTCACCCCGTTGGAATTTAGGCGAACCGGAGCCACATCGCCATAGGTTTCGTCCTTGGAAAGGATAACGTTTACGGCATTCCGGCCTTCGTCGATTTCCTGTATAAGGTGGGGTAGGTCTTTATAAGCGTCCGGTCCTACCACCATATCCACGATTTTTTCCTCTTCCAGCAACTTGTCCTTTAGGCGCTCCGCCATGCATCCCAATACCCCGACCTTCATATGGGGCTTGGTTTTTTTGACTGCATTAAATTTTTCCAAGCGCTTCCTTACCGTAGTTTCCGCCTTTTCCCGGATGGAACAGGTGTTCACCAAGACCAGATCCGCATCTTCCAGAGTTTGTGTCGTATCAAACCCCTGCTTGGACAAGATGGAAGCTACGATTTCGCTGTCGGAAAAATTCATTTGGCAGCCGTAACTTTCAATATACAACTTACGTGTATTGGCCGGGTTCCTTTCCAAGGTAATGGTGGTGCCCTGAACCGATTCGTCTATAACTTTCTCCATGGGATACCTGCTCGCTTTGGTAGAATTAAGGAAGGCAAAGATAATACTAAATTCAAAGTTATGACATTATGACAGTTGGATTTGCTTTTTTTTATGTTTTCTCCTGTGGCCATTGGACTTTGTACAGGCATGAGGTAGGCCCTAAGGCCGCATTATAGTATATGAATTTTCAAATGGTAATTAATAGAACAACGCAACGCTATACCGGAATGTGCATCTATTTACAAACAACCCAATAAATAATATGCTTATGAAAAAGAAAATGCTATTGCTGCTCGTGGTGGCTTCGTTGGGATTCGTTTCCTGCGACAACAACGACGAGGATGACGGGTTCGCGGACTATCTGGTAGCCCGCCCCTTGAAAATTACCAAGGCCGAATTCAAAAACGGTGTGGACGTCATTGCTCCACTTCCTATAGAGGAGTCCGGAAAAATTTATGCCTACGGAGATTACATCTTTGTTAATGACAAATACAGGGGCGTCCATGTCATCGACAACAGTAATCCAAATGCCCCGAAAAAGATTTCCTTCATTAAAATTGCCGGTAACGTAGATATTTCCGTCAAGGATGATTATCTCTATGCGGACAGTCTAATGGACCTGATCGTCTTGGACATTTCGGACATCGGTAATATTACCATAGTAAATCGGTTGGAAAATGTGCTGCGGGAAAATGTGATTTGGCCATTGGAAGCCGATTTTTTTGAACAGACCGATTTTGATTTTGAAACGGAAATCATTGTAGGTTGGGAAGTAGTTACCGAACGCCGGCCGATTTTGGAATTCGAGGAACGCTTCCGAAATGAAGGTCCTTTGTTTGCCGAGGCGGCAAACGATGCCGGGACGGGACAAGGAGGTTCCTTGGCGCGGTTCAAGATTGTTGGTGATTTTCTCTATGCCGTGGATAGCCATAATATTAATGTATTCGATATTGCGGATTTGGAAAACCCTCAGGACTTGGAGGATGTCTATGCGGGGTTTGACATTGAGACTATCTTTAACCGAGGAGAATACTTGTTCCTAGGTAGTATGCGCGGGATGTACATTTATAATATTTCTTCTCCGGCCACACCCGTATTTGTCTCGGAATTTGAACATGGGACAGCTTGTGACCCGGTAGTGGTAGATGGGGATTATGCATATGTGACGCTGCGAGGAGGCAACGGCTGTGGCGCTACGGAAAGTGGATTGTTTATAGTGGATATTTCCAACATTTCCGATCCGGAGCTAAAGATATCCTATCCCATGGACGGACCTTATGGTCTTGGGATCAAGGACGAAAAACTATTTGTCTGCGATGGGGAGTCCGGTCTTAAGGTGTACGACAAGACCAATGTTGAGGAATTGGTATCCTTGAACCATTTTAAAGACATTTTCACCTACGATGTAATTCCCCTGGAGAACTCCTTATTAATGGTGGGGGATGAGGTTTTGTACCAATATGAATATTTAGAGGATAGCATAGAATTAATGAGTACCCTTGAGCTAAATTGAGCTTTGCCATAATTTGAAAAAAAGCCCTGGAATTCCAGGGCTTTTTTATGTTGGCCGTTTCCCATCTTGGTCGCAAATTAAAAAATTCGGTTACTTTTGTTCCTTCAAAAACAATTGCATGGCAAAGAATTTAGTAATCGTGGAGTCGCCTGCCAAGGCCAAAACGATCGAAAAATTTTTGGGCAAGGATTACAAGGTAGAGTCCAGTTTTGGACACATCGCGGATTTACCTTCCAAGGAACTTGGAGTTGATGTGGACAATAATTTTGAGCCCAAGTATATTGTGGACAAGGACAAAAAAGCTTTGGTGAAAAAGCTTAAGGACTTGGCAAAAAAAGCGGAAACCATTTGGCTGGCCAGTGATGAAGATCGTGAGGGGGAGGCCATTTCCTGGCATTTGACGGAGACCTTGGATTTGGACAGGGATAAGACCAAGCGCATTGTTTTTAACTCGATTACCAAATCGGCCATCCAGAAAGCTATAGAAAATCCAAGAGGGATCAATTATAACTTGGTCAATGCCCAACAGGCCAGACGTGTTCTGGATAGGTTGGTGGGCTATCAATTGTCTCCCGTGCTGTGGAAAAAAGTGAAACCGGGTCTTTCCGCAGGTCGGGTGCAATCCGTGGCGGTCAGATTGATCGTGGAGCGGGAACGGGACATTGAGCAATTTGAGCCAGAGGCATCCTTTAGGGTAGCTGGCGAATTTAAAACGGCAGATGGCGGCGTATTCGTTGCTAAGTTGAACAAGACCTTTCCTTCCCAGGAGCAGGCCGAAACTTTTCTTCGACAGAACATTGGTGCCTTGTTCTCGGTCGGGAAGCTGGACAAGAAACCGGCCAAAAAATCACCATCGGCACCGTTTACCACCTCTACCCTGCAACAGGAGGCATCCCGAAAACTATATTTCTCGGTAGGCCGTACCATGCAGGTAGCCCAACGACTTTATGAGGCGGGTCTTATAACGTATATGAGAACGGACAGTGTGAACCTCTCCGGTGAGGCCATTGCCATGGCCAAGGAAGCTATTGTCCAAAATTATGGAGAGGCCTACAGTACCGTAAGGAACTTCAAGGGGAAATCGAAAGGTGCACAAGAGGCACATGAGGCCATTCGACCTACGGATCTGGGCAGGCAGTCTCCTTCACTGGAGCGGGATCAGCAAAAACTATACGAACTTATCTGGAAACGTACCATTGCCTCCCAGATGAGCGATGCCCAATTGGAACGAACCAACGTTAGGATTAAATCGGACACCCATGGCGAGGAGTTTGCGGCCAATGGTGAGGTTATCAAATTTGACGGCTTCCTAAAGGTATATATGGAAGGAATAGACGAGGAGGACAAAGGGGAAGAACAAGAGGGAATGCTGCCGGCCATGAAAGAGGGGGATATTTTGGAGAATAGCTATATCACCGCGACCGAACGCTTTACCAGGCCACCATATCGTTTTACCGAGGCGTCATTGGTAAAGAAGTTGGAGGAACTAGGTATCGGTAGGCCTTCCACCTATGCCCCTACCATTTCTACCATACAGAATAGGGGATACATAGAAAGAGGGACTGTTGAGGGTACAGAAAGGGATTATGTCCAATTGCTCTTGGCGTCCGAAAGCATACAGCAGAAGAATCTTAAGGAGACGGTAGGATCGGATAAGGGCAAGTTGGTTCCTACGGATATCGGGATGATCGTCAATGATTTTTTGGTCAGCCATTTTGCCAACATCCTGGATTATAATTTCACCGCCAAGGTGGAAGAGGACTTTGATGAAATTGCCGAGGGCGGGGAAGACTGGCAAAAGGTAATGAAGGATTTTTATCAGGACTTTCGCCCCACAGTGGAACATGTGGAGGAGAATGCCGATCGTGCCAGTGGGGAAAGGGTATTGGGGAAAGACCCCAAAACTGGAAGACAGGTGGCGGTCCGTCTGGGAAGATTTGGCCCTATGGTGCAGATAGGTACCGTTGAGGAAGAGGAGAAACCTTTGTTCGCTAGTCTTTTGCCGGACCAATCCTTAAATACCATTACTTTCGAAGAGGCCATGGACCTGTTTCAACTACCTAGAAAGCTCGGAACATACAAAGGAGAGGAAATTGAGGCCAATGTGGGGCGGTATGGCCCTTATGTGCGTTTTGGAAAGAAATTTGTTTCCTTGGATAAAGGGGAGAGCGCTTTTGACGTGGATTTGGATAGGGCCGTGGAGTTAATTCAGGAGAAGGAAAAAGCGGATGCACCCATTGCGTCCTATGAGGGTATGGAAGTGACCAAAGGCAAGGGGCGATTTGGTCCTTTCATAAAATGGAACAACCTCTTTATCAATGTGGGCAAAAAATACGATTTCGATAATTTGTCCCAAGAGGATATCCAAGAATTGATTGAAGCCAAAAAACAAAAGGAAATCGACAAACTGGTCCAGGAATGGCCGGAAGAGGGCATCCGGATCGAGAAAGCCCGTTGGGGAAGGCACAACATAATTAAAGGTCGCACCAAGGTTGAACTTGCTAAAACGGTAAACGCTTCCAAAATAAAGTTGGAAGAAGCCAAGGCACTATTGGAAAAAAAGGCGCCCAAGAAGAAGTCCAGGGCCAAGAAAAAGTAAACGGGAATTGGGCCGGAGCTAAGAACTTACCACTTGATGGCAACATATACCGCATTGGACACTTGTATTTAAATGCGGAACTTTTTAGATTTGAACACCAAACACCAAACACCAAACACCAAACACCAAACACTAGACAATAACCCGATAACCCCATATAATGGCATTCGATTTTTTGGTCCCGGTGGCCAACAAGGTTCTCGCCCATTGCGAATTATTGCCGTCGCAAGCACTCGGAAAAAATATACACAAACACACTGAAAAAAAGGGGTTGCCCGTTTTGGCGGGTGCATCCATGGCCATTGTGGGGGTATTGGAATCCAGAAATGCCTTCGAAAAAAAACCGGAAAAACTGAATGTTTCCGGTATCCGCATGCAGTTGTACAAACTGCTATTGGGCAACTGGAACGCTACCATAGTGGATATGGGGGATATTGAGGAAGGTGAGACCGTAGAGGATACCTATTTTGTGGTCAAGGAAATTGCCGCGGGCCTTTTGGAGGAAAATATTGTTCCCATTATCATTGGAGCCACCCAGGACATCACCTATCCTACGTACCGAGCTTTCGATGGCATAAAGGATATGGTGAATTTGGTATCGGTGGACAGTCGCTTCGATTTTGGGATCGAGGACGAATTAATATCGTCCAACTCCTATATGAGTAAAATCATAACCGATAAACCCAACAACCTGTTCAACTTTTCCAATATCGGATTTCAAAGTTACTTCAATGCCCAAGAGGAAATAGATTTGATGGACCGCTTGTTCTTTGATGCCTATCGCCTGGGGGAATTGACCCAGGATATGGTATTGGCGGAACCCGTTTTGCGTAATGCACATATCGTAAGTATGGATGCCCGTTCCGTTAAGGCCGGCGAAACAGGGGCGGTCTCCGAAGATTTCTCGCCCAATGGATTTAATGGTAGGGAAATCTGCGCCATTGCCCGATATGCCGGTATCAGTGATAAGGTTCATTTGTTCGGGATATATGAAATGGACAATAGCGTCCGATCCAATCAGCTTATAGCACAAATAATCTGGTATTTTATGGAAGGCTATAACTATAGGATATACGAATCCCCATATACGGGCGGTACAGACTTTACCAAGTATACGGTACCTACCGAAACGGAAGAGTTGGTATTCCATAAAAGTAATCTTACCGAAAGGTGGTGGGTGGAGGTCCCTTCCATTTTAACTTCGCATACTAAAAAGGAATCATCGGCGTTATTACCCTGCGCCGAAAAGGACTATCTGGACGCGTGTAACCAGAACATTCCAGAAAGGTGGTTCAAGGCCTATAAGAAGGGCTTTAATTGATTAAATATTTTTTTAGAGTATAATTGCTTTTGATACAATAATTTACCCAAAACGTAGTTTTAGAGAGTAGAATAAATATTTGTATTCGCAGTTTATAACCGAAATCGAAATTTAACCTAAAGTATGAAGAAGCTATTGTTATCATCCATAGCGTTTGTTTTTTTACTCACAAGCTGTGGGTCAAAATCCAAGGGAGAGCTAGTCGGAGCTCGTGGGAAAAAGTGGTATCCCGAGAAACCTTATGGAATGGAATTGATCCCTAGGGGATCTTTCATCATGGGTAAGACAGAGGAAGATATGGCGAAGGTACTAAATGCGCCGACAAAGACCGTTACCGTGCGCTCCTTCTATATGGATGATACGGAAATTACCAACAGTGAATACCGACAATTTGTGGAATGGGTAAAGGATTCCATTACCAGAACAAGATTGGCCATCCTTGCGGACGAATTGGGATTAGGTCCTGAAGACGGTGGAATAGGTGAATATGCCTTTAAGGATGCAGATACCTCCAGGATTTCGGCCTACGACAAATATATGTTGGACAATTACTCCGGAATGGGAGAAACAGGATATGAAGGCAGGGCCTTGAACAAGGACGAGGATCTTATTTGGGATACTTCCGAATATCCGGATGAATACTACACCGAGATAATGGATTCTTTATATATTCCTGAAGAGGAGTCCTATAATGGCCAAAGGAGTATTGATGTCACCAAATTGAAATACAAATACAATTGGATGGACATCGAGGCTGCTGCCCGGGCCGCAAAAAAGGGAAAAGGCAGTAGAAGGGATTTTATCCGACAGGAAGAACTTGAAATTTATCCGGATACTACTGTTTGGATCAGGGATTTTGAATATTCCTATAACGAACCCATGCATAATGATTACTTTTGGCACGATGCTTACAGCGATTATCCTGTAGTAGGGGTTTCCTGGAAACAGGCGACGGCTTTTTGCAATTGGAGGACCAAGTTTAAGAACGATGACCAAAAGAGTCGGGGCAAACAATTTGTAAACCAGTTTAGATTGCCTACGGAAGCAGAATGGGAGTATGCTGCCAGAGGTGGTATTGAAGGAGGAACTTATCCTTGGGGCGGTCCTTATGTGATTAGCGATACCGGTTGCTTTATGGCCAACTTTAAGCCGCAGCGGGGAGATTATGCAGCGGATGCCGCCTTATATACGGTGGAAGCCAAGTCCTATGAACCGAACGATTTTAACCTGTATAACATGGCCGGTAATGTTTCCGAATGGACCAACTCCAGCTATGACCCCTCATCCTATGACTATGTTTCTACCATGAATCCTAATGGAGGTGATGGCGGTAATGCCAGGAAAGTGATCCGGGGTGGATCTTGGAAGGATGTTGCCTACTTCCTTCAAGTAAGTACCAGGGACTATGAATACAAAGATTCCGCAAGGAGTTATATAGGTTTCCGAACCGTTCAGGATTATATGGGCGAAGAGGATTCCACACAGTAAAACAGAATTCAATCTTAAATACACATAATAACTCCGGTAACTACCGGGAAACGATCAAATTTTAACCAAATACTTATTTTAACAATAAACTTAAATTAAATTTTAAATTATGGCACAGTCAAAATCAACAAAGAAATTGTTTAACATGGCCTATGGTCTTGGTGCATCCGTGGTAATTATCGGTGCATTGTTCAAGATACTTCACTGGGAATTTGGACCCCTTACCGGTGGTCTTCTACTAGCGGTAGGACTTATTACAGAAGCACTTATTTTCGCGATCAGTGCATTTGAACCAGTAGACGACGAGTACGATTGGTCTTTGGTTTATCCTGAATTGGCCGGAGGAGCTTCCAACGGAAAGAAAAACGAATTGGCCGAGATGAAGGAAGCAGAGACTTCCCTATCCAAAAAATTGGACGACCTATTGAAAGAGGCCGGTGTAGATGCCAATCTTATGGAAAGTTTGGGTGATAGCATCCGAAACTTCGAAGGAGCCGCCAAAGGAATTGCTCCTACCATGGATGCCATGGAGTCTACCAAAAAGTATTCTGAGGAAATGGTTCAAGCGGCCGCACAAATGGAATCTTTGAACAGCTTGTACAAAGTTCAATTGGAAAGTGCCAGCAGACAAGCCTCCGTTAATGAGGAAGTAGTACAGAATGCCAGCGCACTTAAAGAGCAAATGGAGTCCTTGGCCACTAACCTTTCTTCATTGAATGGTGTATACGGTGGTATGTTGACCGCAATGAACAGAAATTAATTGGATTGAATTCCCTACACCCAAATCAGATTAATTAACTAAATCCAATTAGAAAAATGGCTTCAGGAAAACAGACGCCACGTCAAAAGATGATCAACCTAATGTATTTGATCTTCATCGCGATGTTGGCCTTAAATATGAGCAAGGAAGTGCTCGCCGCCTTCGGAATTATGAACGAAAGGATGGAGGCTTCCAATATCAAGACCACCGAAAGCAACTTAGCTTTCTTGGAAGGTCTGGAAACCAAGGCAAACGAAGATGCCGCCAAGTATGGCGAATTGTATCAGAATGCCCAGAAAATAAAAACCTTGTCCCAAGAGTATTACGATTATTTGGAAGCTCTTAAAGCGGAGATGATGAAAGAGACCGAAGATCCCAAGGATTATGCGGTCATGGACAAGTCCGATTATTTGGATCAAAAATTCTTTCAAGGAGATAACCTAGGTGCCGGTGGCAAGGAGTTCATGAAGCGGATTACGGACTACCGTACACAGGTTGCGGCCATCGTACCTGCCAGCATCAAGGAATCTGTTGAAAATCGTTTTGAGACAGGCGATGCCAATGGAAAAGTGGAAAAGCGTGATGGTACCAAGCAGGATTGGATCAACTATCACTATGAAGGTTTTCCACAAGTGGCCTCCTTGGCCAAGTTAACTGCCCTTCAGGCGGATGTTAAGGCTACCGAAGAGGATGCTTTAAAGGCCATGTTGGAAGGAGAGCTTACCAGTCAAGTTTCCTTAAAGAATTTTGCCACCTCTCTTTTCGCTAGCAAGTCTGCTTTTTATAGTGGTGAAAAGTATGATGGTAAAATCATTATCAGCAAAACCGATAATTCCTCTACTCCGGTAAAAGCGGAATTGACCTTGGACGGCCGAAAGTTGACGGACGGAAAAGACTATCGTCTTGAGGCGGGTGGAGTTAAGCTATTGATAGGTGCAGGAGCTCCTGGCGACCATACTGTAGAAGGTACATTGTACTTTATGCAGGATGGGGAGGAAATTCCCGTACCGGTAAAGAATGCCTTCGCTACGATCAGCAAGCCTAATGCCGCCTTGATCGCTGCGGATAAAATGAACGTGGTATATCGCGGTGTTTCCAATCCGATGTCCATTTCCATTCCAGGGATACCGAATAATAAAGTAACTGCTTCCGCTCCGGGTCTTACCAAGAGAAATGGTAGTAGTTATGTGATGAATCCTGGTAAAGGAAGAACGGTTAAAATTATTGCCTCCGGTATTTTGCCGGATGGTCAGCGAATTTCTACGCCCGCTACCTTTAGGATCAAGGATATTCCAAGACCTTCTGGATCGGTGAGCAAGCAGACCGGTAGCTTAAAACTACCAAGGAAAAACTTGGAAATCGCTACGATCAGTGCCATGTTGGAAGACTTTGATTTCGACCTGAACTTGGCCGTAAGCGGATTTAAATTCAAGGTGCCAGGACAACCAACCGTTGCTGTAAATGGCAACAAATTGGATTCCAGGGCCAAATCTGCCTTAAGGCGGGCAAAAAGAGGTGATGCCGTTCAGATATTCGATATCAACGCTTACATTACCAATAACAAGAGTTATAAATTGAAGAAAGTATCTCCGGTCGTTGTGGAGATAACAAACTAATAATCAGTAGAACCGGGTGGTTCCTTCCAAGGTACCGCCCGGAAATTTTAAACGCATCAAACCATGAATTGGAAAAATGTTTTAGTGGTCGGGGCCCTTGTGTTATTGCCCGCATCCCTAATGGCTCAGGCGAACATATTGAACGCCAAAAAACCTGAGGATATCGGGAAAAAGACCGAGGCACAAAAAGCAATGGACAATGATGCTCCCCTGGAGTATGGATATGTGGACGATAGGGATATCCTTTGGTCCAAGACCGTATGGGAAGTAATCGATTTGGACGAACGTGTAAATTTTCCGTTGTATTACCCTATAGATACCGTGGATATTGGTGCCGATAGAAGATCATTGTATGATGTTTTGATGAGGAGCATCAAAAATGGTAAACTACAGGACGTCTATGCAGATTCCTATTTTACGGAAAAAAGGACAATGGGCGATCTAAAAGCCGCGTTGCAAAAAGTAGATACCACGGACTACGGTTATGAGCAGTTGAATGCCGGTGAGGAACTATCCCAGGAATTTGTAATCCGTAGGGATCTTACCGCTGCCGATATTGAAGAATACCGTATTAAAGGAATCTGGTATTTTGACAAACGCCAAGGCGAGTTAAAATACCGCCTACTGGGCATTGCACCTGTTGCTCCGGATGTTAATTTCATAGATGATGAATCCATGAACCCAGCCGATGCCAAAGTGGAATTGTTCTGGGTATGGTATCCTGGAGCACGGCAAATTTTGCACGATGCCAAGGTATTTAACCAAAGAAATTCAGCACAGCCCATATCCTTCGATATGCTCTTGAACGCAAGACGGTTCAATGGGGTAATCTATCGTGAGGACAATGTTCATGGGGACCGTGAGATCAACGATTATATTTCGGACAACGCCTTGTTCCAGCTACTGGAGGCCAATCGCATAAAAGAGGTTATACGCGATAGGGAACAAGATATGTGGGCCTATTAAAAAATACATTCCAATTCAAACCGATTACATGCCCCGGCAAAAATTGCCGGGGCATGTTTTTTACGGCGGAAACTTTGTCCTGCTTGCGATGCCTGTTTATTCTTCCTGAAAATCTGCAATTATTAACTTTGCCACATGTTGGATTACCTTGTTGTAGGATTAGGCCTGGCCGGGATTTCGTTCTGTGAACAATTGGACCGGAACGGTAGGACCTTTGTGGTGGTTAGCGATGGTTCACAGACCTCATCCCTTGTAGCAGGCGGGTTATATAACCCCGTAATTCTAAAACGGTTTACCGCGGCCTGGAGGGCCAAAGAGCAATTGGATCGGGCCCTGCCCTTTTATACCGGCCTGGAGAAAAAATTAAACGTAAAATTGGACCATAAGATTCCGGTTTTACGGCGATTTGCATCTGTGGAGGAACAGAATCTCTGGTTTGAGGCGGCCGATAAAAAGGAATTGCGTAATTTTTTGTCTACTACCTTGGTCCCAAATGGGAATCCCTGGATCAATGCTCCCTTTGGATACGGTGAGGTATGGCATACCGGTAGAGTGGATACGCCTACCTTGCTCAAATCTTATAATGCGTACTTGGCGGAGCAAGGTTTACTCGTAAAGGAAGCCTTTGACCATGGCAAGTTGGAGATCACGGAAGGATGTATAAAGTATAAATCTTGGAAAGCCAAACAGCTTGTTTTTGCGGAAGGGTTTGGGTTAAAGCAGAATCCCTTTTTCAATTACCTGCCCCTTAATGGTACCAAGGGAGAACTACTTACCATTAAGGCTCCGGACCTCAAGGAAAATAAGGTGATAAAGTCTTCGGTATTCATTATTCCCTTGGGTGCCGATCAATATCGGGTGGGGGCCACTTATCAATGGAAGGATAAGACCAATATGCCAACAGAGGAGGCAAAATCGGAACTGCTGGAAAAATTGAACAGTTTTCTTACCTGTGATTATGAAATTATAGACCACGTAGCAGGGATACGGCCCACAGTTGCCGATAGAAGGCCCTTGGTGGGCAGGCATCCCAAGTACGGTAATTTATATGTCCTCAATGGCCTTGGGTCACGCGGAGTGATGATCGGGCCCTACACCGCCGAATCATTATTCGCCGCCATCGAAAAACGAACATCCCTACCTATGGAAATGGATATTGACCGCTTTAGGAAGAAATTTGTTGGGTCTTCGACTTAGCCGCATTCGGGTCGTATTTCACAAAAAGGTTGATCCAAATATTTCGGGAAAGCCTAATAATAACCGGCAAGAAGACCACCAAGGTACAGACAATGGAGATAAAGGCATTGATCAAGGTGGTGCCAATGAACAAATAGGAAATAAAGAAGGCAGCCACTGCAAACGCTACACCTACCCCGTAACTCACGTACATGGCCCCATAAAAAAAGGAAGGTTCCATTTTATACTTAAGATTACAGTGTGAGCAATGTTCGTGCATTTTAAAAAGATTTCCCAGGTGATAGGGATTCCGATCCTTATACATGCTTTCCTGATGGCATCGCGGACAAGATCCTGTTAAAATGCTATAGAGTTTGTTCCCTTTTTTTAACATTTGCAAAACTTAGGGCAAAGGTAAAGTTTTGCCTAAATCCATATGTTACAAAAGTCACAAAATGCTCAATGTCCATAACCTTTCCGTTTCTTTTGGTGGAGAACTACTTTTTAGGGAAGTGTCGTTCCGACTCAATGGTGGGGATCGGGTGGGCCTTATTGGTAAGAACGGCGCGGGAAAGTCTACATTGCTCAAATTGCTTGCCCAGGATTTGTCGTTGGATTCCGGGACCATAGCGGTAGAAAAAAACATTAAAATAGGTTTTTTAAGACAAGACATCGATTTTGAACAAGGTAGAACGGTCTTGGAGGAAGCCTATCAGGCCTTTGAGGAACTAAGGGCCCTTGAATTGAAACTGGAAGAGGTAAATCAGCAACTGGCAGAGCGTACCGATTACGAAAGTGAGGGCTATCATCAATTGATGGTCGATTTGAGCGAAATCACACATCAGTACGAGATTTTAGGTGGATATAACTATCAAGGGGAAACAGAAAAAATCATATTGGGCCTTGGATTCCAGCGGGAGGATTTCAATAAGGAAACCAGCACGTTTTCAGGTGGTTGGCGCATGCGCATAGAATTGGCCAAATTGCTTTTGCAGAAGAACGATATCCTGTTGCTGGACGAACCTACCAACCATTTGGATATTGAATCCATTATATGGTTGGAAAATTTCCTTACAAATTTTGCGGGCGCAGTGGTCATTGTATCCCACGATAAAATGTTTTTGGACCATGTTACCAATAGAACCATAGAAATCTCGCTGGGCCGTATTTATGACTATAAAAAACCGTATTCGGAATACTTAAAGCTACGGGCCGAAATGCGGGAACAACAACTGAACGCGCAGAAAAACCAGGACAGGGAAATACAGCAGGCAGAACGTTTGATCGAAAAGTTCAGGGCCAAGTCCACCAAGGCCTCCATGGCACAATCGCTGATCAAGAAATTGGATCGTATGGAACGAATCGAGGTCGATCAGGTGGACAATGCGGTCATGAACGTTCGTTTTCCGGTTTCCATAACACCTGGGAAGGTCATTGCCGAGGTGGAAAAGCTTTCCAAAAGCTACGGTGCCAACCAGGTACTAAGGGATATCAACCTCTTATTGGAAAGGGACAGCAAGACCGCATTTGTAGGTCAAAACGGGCAGGGTAAGACCACCTTGGCCAAAATTTTGGTCGGTGAATTGGAGCATCAAGGAAAGGTAAAGCTGGGCCATAATGTGCAGATTGGATATTTTGCCCAGGATCAGGCGGAATATTTGGATGGCAATAAAACCGTACTCGATACCATGACCGATGCTGCCAATGAAAAAAATAGAAGCAAGGTAAGGGATATCCTGGGTGCTTTTCTTTTTAGTGGGGATGAGGTGGAAAAATATGTAAAGGTGTTATCCGGAGGGGAACGCAATAGATTGGCTCTGGCCAAAATGTTATTGACCCCGTTCAACGTATTGGTCATGGATGAACCGACCAACCATTTGGATATCCAATCCAAGAACGTACTTAAATCGGCATTGGGGAATTTTGAAGGAACCCTGATCCTGGTTTCCCATGATCGGGATTTTCTTCAAGGTCTGACCAATAAGGTATATGAGTTTAGGGATGGTAAGATCAAAGAATATCTGGGCGATATCGATTTTTATTTGGAGCAGCGCAGGGCGGACGACTTCAGGGCTATTGAGAAGACCTCGGAGACTTTAAAAAAGGAGGTTTCAACCGAAAAAAAGGGAAACACCTTTAAAGACCAAAAAAAGGTAAAGTCATTAAAGAATAAATTGGGTTCCTTGGAACAAAGGATTTCCAATTTGGAAAAGGAAATTGCGGAAATCGATCACAAACTGCTTATGGATTATGATGCCACGATTGCCGAACCTGATTTTTTTGATCGGTATCAGGGCAAGAAAAAGACGCTGGAAAACCTTATGGAGGATTGGGAGCAACTTTCCGAAACGCTGGACAAGCTTTCCTTGTAGGAAAAATAGGAAACCAAACTGGTTTTCACACCACAAAATGGATCTCTTTTACAACAAATATTAGTCCTTTCATCGAGAATTTTTGTTTTTTATCCTGTAATACGGTTACTTTGTAGGGTAATTCTTTATTTAATAAGTCAAAATCTTACGGTCTGTCTATTTAATTGACAAATGATGAGAAAGCTATATTGTTTTTTGTTGATTGCTTGCCTAAGCGCCCAGGTTATGTTGGCGGAGGTAACGCGTAAGGAGCGGAAGGCATTAGTGGATTTATATGAAAATACCAAGGGTGCCGAATGGGTGAAAAAGTGGGATTTGGAACAACCGGTTTCCCAGTGGCACGGTGTAAAGGTAGCGAAGGGACATGTAGTAGAAATTAACTTATTCCGAAATAATCTTACCGGATTTATTCCCGAGAGCTTGGGGAATCTTTCACATCTTCAAGTACTTAATCTAGCGTTTAACAATCTTAGTGGTCAACTTCCGAGCAGTTTGGTTAGCCTGGATAGGTTGCGGGTGCTCAAACTCGAAATGAACCGGATCAAAGGGGAAATTCCAGAGTCCATAGGCCAGATGCAGGCTTTGGAGGAAATTAGCCTGTTCAATAACTTTTTGTCGGGAAGTATTCCCCAAAGCATTGGGGACATTACAAATCTTAAAGTTCTTAACCTCTCCAGTAATAATATTAAGGGGAGGATTCCAACCACATTAGGGGAGTTAAGGCAATTGGAAAGCCTTGGACTTTTTGAAAATTCCCTGGAAGGCAATATTCCACGGGAGATGGGCAACTTGGTCCATATGAAGGAATTGGTTCTGGCCAACAATCAATTGGCGGGCGAAATACCCGCAGAGTTTGGTCAGTTGGCCAGTCTGGAAATATTTCAAATACAAAATAACAAATTCGATTCCTTTGAAAATTTACAATTGATGGAATCTCGTGAATATTTGGTATTCGATTACGATAAGGAAGCGCTGAACCCCGATTTTAAGGACATCAATTTCAGTAAAACAAGAATGGCCGACACAAAATTTGAAGATGTTGAGGATGAGTAGCACTATTTAATTTTCTTTTAGTTAGTTTGGTTTTAAAGGGATGTGTAACGCATCCCTTTTTTTATACTTATCATTCAGGCATATCTGAACTGTTTAAACAATATTTCAAATTGCTAAACAGAAAATTAGTAAAGCTTTAACATTGGTTGCGTATGCAACTAATTTATTTTTAAGTAGCTTCGCCGCGTGAAGCATACGGAACTGCAGATTGATTTTGAAAACTCTTTGGGTCCATGGATCGGTAAGACCACCAAAATAATGGATTACCACCTGCATGAAGCAATGAACCGCCAAGGTTTGGACCTAAGCAAGGAGCAAATGATCGTTCTAAAAAAATTACATGACAACGATGGCATCAACCAAAACGAACTGGCTTCCTTAACGTATCGCGATAAATCGTCCCTGGCGCGCCTGCTGTCCAAAATGGAATCGAAGAATTACATTATCAGAAAGCAGAGTAGTGAGGATAAGCGTGCCAATGAAATTTTCCTCACCCCATATGGAAGGGAGATATTTCAAAAGACCCGTCCGGTAATAAAAGGGATGATGGACATCATAGAAAACAATATAACCGTGGAGGAGAAGCAAAGGATTATCGGGATCTTAAGCAAGATCCAATCCAACTTCGCTGATCGAACCATTTCCATACAATCCAAATTATGAGAAAAATAATACTTTCCATCTTAGGTGTTTTGGTACTTGTAGGTGCCTATTTTGGAATGAAAACCATTATCGCCAGTAAAAAGAATTTTAGACCACCGGCTCAAAAAGTGGTAAAGACGGTCTTTACCAAAGTGGTCAACAATGGTAATGTGCCTATAGTAGTTCCGGCCAATGGGAACCTTACGGCAAAACGGAGGGTGGAACTCTATTCGGAGGTACAGGGTGTATTTAGAGGAGGAAGTAAGTTATTCAGGGCAGGCCAGAAATATCGAAAAGGGGAAACGGTCATCCGCATAGATGCCTCGGAGTATGCGGCATCAGTACAATCCGCCAAAAGCAATCTGTATAATGAGCTCACGGCCATTATGCCGGATCTGCGTTTGGATTATCCCGACATATTTCCCAAATGGGATGCCTATATCAAGGGTTTTGATTTGTCCAAGAGCACACCGGAACTTCCTCTGATGGAATCGGAAAAGGAAAAATTCTTTATATCCGGCAGAGGCATACTTACCAGCTACTACAATGTCAAGAACATGGAACAGCGACTCTTTAAGTACAGGATAACCGCGCCCTATAATGGCATTCTCACAGAAACCTTGGTAACTGAGGGTACACTCGTCCGCTCGGGTCAAAAACTAGGTGAGTTTATCAATACCGATATCTACGAATTGCAGGTGGCTGTTAGCAAGACCTATAGTGATCTGTTAAAGATTGGGGAGAAGGTCACGCTTGTCAATTTGGATAGAACCAAAACTTATATGGGTCGGGTGACCCGGATAAATGGACGAATAGACCAAGCTTCACAGACCATTACGGCATTTATTGAGGTTGCAGACGATGCTCTTAAGGAGGGAATGTATCTCGAGGCGAATTTGGACGCAAAGGAAGAGATCGATGCCATTGAGATAGACCGGAGCCTGCTGTTGGAAAATAATCAGATTTTTGTGGTACGTGATTCTGTTCTTGATTTGATAGACGTTCGCCCCGTATATTTCACGGATAAGAAAGTAGTGGTAAAGGATGTACCGGACGGAACCGTTATCATGGCAAAACCGTTGATCGGGGCATACACCGGAATGACGGTCGAGATTTATAAGGAGAAATCAACTGACGTCCAAGGATCATGAAAAAGGTAATCGCCTATTTTATTAAATATCATGTGGCCGTTGACGTCATTGTGTTGGCCTTTTTCGTCTTTGGTGTGGTCGGGGCCACGTCCCTAAAATCTTCTTTTTTCCCACTTACGGAATCCAAGAACATTGCCATTTCGGTTACCTATCCCGGGGCATCGCCCCAAGAGATTGAAGAGGGTATCGTTCTTAAGATAGAGGATAACTTAAAGGGACTGGAAGGTGTTGAGCGCGTTACCTCAACTTCCCGGGAAAATAGTGGAAGCATCAATGTGGAAATTGAAAAAGGTCGGGATATCGATTTCATGTTGTTGGAGGTAAAAAATGCCGTGGATCGGGTTCCCACATTCCCTGGAGGGATGGAACCCCTGATCGTATCCAAGCTTGAAGCAGTTAGGCCGACCATCAGTTTTGCGGTGAGTGGAGAGAATATTCCTTTGGCTACCCTAAAGCAGATTGCGCGACAGATAGAAAATGATATACGGGCCATAGAAGGAATTTCCCAGATAGAAATAACCGGTTATCCGGAAGAGGAAATCGAAATTGCGGTAAATGAAAATAGCCTCCTGGCCTACAACATTTCCTTTGCCGAAGTGGCCACGGCAGTGGGCAATGCCAATATTTTGGTAACCGGCGGCAACATCAAGACCAATGCCGAAGAGTATTTGATCCGGGCCAACAACCGATCGTATTTCGGTGACGAGTTTTCCAATATTGTGGTTAGGGCGGATGCCTCGGGCCGAACGGTCCGCCTTAAGGACGTGGCCGTGGTTCGGGATCGATTTTCGGAAACTCCGAACGCCACCTATTTCAATGGAAACCTTTCCGTGAACGCCACCATCACCAGTACTAACACGGAAGACCTTATTGGTTCGGCCGAAAAGGTCCGGGAATATATTGAGGAATTCAACCAAAAATATGAGAACGTCCGACTGGACGTGGTGCGGGACTTGTCCACTACCCTTACCCAGCGTACTCAATTGCTAACGGAAAACGCGCTTATGGGTATGGCCTTGGTCCTCATTTTTTTATCCCTTTTCCTTAACACCAGATTGGCCTTTTGGGTGGCTTTTGGACTGCCCATTTCATTTCTGGGGATGTTTATCTTTGCCGGCTTTTTTAATGTGACCATAAACGTACTTTCCCTCTTTGGGATGATTATAGTAATCGGTATTCTGGTAGACGATGGAATCGTAATCGCTGAAAATATCTATCAGCATTATGAAAAGGGAAAATCGCCCGTACAAGCCGCCATTGATGGTACACTGGAAGTTATCCCACCCATTGTTTCCGCCATTATTACCACCTTGTTGGCCTTTTCCATATTCCTGTTTTTGGACGGCAGGATCGGCGATTTCTTTGGGGAAGTTTCCGTCATCGTGATCCTGACTTTGGTGGTATCCTTGGTCGAGGCGCTTATAATTCTTCCAGCACACTTGGCCCATTCCAAGGCCATGCGCCCCTTGGATAAAAAACCGAAGACCGGTATCGCCAGGGCTTTTGCCAAATTAAGGGGGTTTAACGAAGCAGGCGATAGGGCTATGGCCTGGATGCGCGATAAGTGGTATAGTCCGGCCCTAAAATTTACCTTACAAAACAAATTATTGACCTTTTCCCTATTTGCCGGTGCGCTCATGCTAACCTTCGGCTCTATTGGGGGAGGCATTATACGTACTTCATTTTTCCCTCAAATAGCGAGTGACAGGGTTCAGGTGGATCTATTAATGCCCAATGGCACCAATGAGGCCGTTACCGATTCGATCATTAGTTTGATCGAGGATAAATCCAAGTTGGTCAACCAGGAGCTGACCGAAAAATATCTGGAAGGAACGGATAAGGTACTTTTTGAAAATGTAATCAAAACCGTTGGCCCCGGGTCCTCCGCGGCCACCTTGGTCATTAACCTGTTACCGGGTGAGGAACGACCGGATGAAGTACGATCTTCCCTGGTCTCCAATCGACTTCGTGAACTGGTGGGCCCCATAATAGGAGCGGAAAGTGTTATTTACGGTTCGGGTGGAAACTTTGGTGGCGACCCTGTTTCAGTTTCCCTGTTGGGCAACAACATTCAAGAGTTGAAGTCGGCAAAGAAAGAACTCAAAACGGCATTGGTAAACAATGCGGCCTTAAAGGATGTCGCGGACAACGATCCTGCCGGAATCAAGGAAATCCGTTTAGAACTTAAAGAGAACGCTTATTTGTTGGGCCTGGACCTAAGAACGGTAATGAACCAAGTGCGGGCGGGCTTTTTTGGGGCACAAGCCCAACGTTTTCAGAGGGGCCAGGATGAAATTCGGGTCTGGGTGCGCTATGACCGCGGGAACCGATCGTCCATAACCGACTTGGATGAAATGCGGATTGTAACACCAGGAGGAGACAGGGTGCCCTTAAACGAAATTGCCAACTATACGATCGAACGTGGGGATGTGGCCATAAATCGTTTGGAAGGTCAGCGTGAAATTCAGATTTCATCCGATGTAAAAGACATAAAGGCCACAAGTCCCGTGGATATAATGAGCGAGATAAGGACAGAGATCATGCCTGAAATCCAGGCCAAGTATCCAACCGTGACCGCATCTTACGAAGGGCAGAACAGGGAGCGCAATAAGCTCTTTGATTCCCTGAATTTCGTGGGCCTTTCGGTTTTGGCACTGATTTACCTTACCATCGCTTTCACTTTTAGAAGTTTTAGTCAACCACTTATGTTGCTTCTGCTGGTCCCCTTTAGTCTTACCGCTGTGGCCTGGGGCCATTGGATACATGATTTTCCCATTAACATTTTGTCCATGTTGGGCATTATCGCCCTTATAGGAATTATGGTAAACGATGGCTTGGTATTGATCGGCAAGTTCAATAATAACCTCAGGGCGGGCATGGATTTTGACAGTGCCATTTACGAGGCTGGGCGGTCCCGTTTCCGGGCCATATTTTTAACCTCGGTAACCACAATAGCGGGTCTGGCCCCGTTGATGTTGGAAACCAGTAGGCAAGCACAATTTTTGATTCCAATGGCGATATCCATAGCCTATGGAATAGGTTTCGCCACGGTATTGACCTTATTAATGCTTCCGTTGTTCCTATCCTTTAGCAACAAAGTAAAAACCGGTACCAAGTGGCTGGCGACAGGAAACCAGATAAGCAAAGAAGAAGTAGAACGGCCGATTAAAGAACAAAAGGAGGAAAAAAATATGCAGGCCATTTCAATGCCCGGACCTAATGGGGAAAAAACTACAATATCCAAAGAGAAGATTTTGAAGACCAATGAAATCTACGAGGAAAATACTGCAAAGACCTTAGAGCAAGATTAGCCGTATGAGAAAAACACATTTACTCCACCTGATATTTTTAATGGGGTTGCTCCCCCTTTGTGCCCAGGAAGAGGTATTATCCAAGCAGGAGGCCGCCAATAGGGCCTTAGAGAACAATTTTGGTATTCAGGTCGCCAAGAATCAGGTTGAAATTGCAGCGAATAATCAAAGTATTCTAAACTCGGGTTTTTTGCCTACCCTTACCGGTACCGCCAATGCCAACTATCAACGGGATGATTCTACCTTCGAGTTTCCCGGGCAGTTTTTAAATGATCCGGATACGAATGAACCGCTTTTGGACCCGGATACCGGGCAACCCGTACCAAGGCCCGATACCGATCTGTACAAGGCGGAAGCGCAGCGCTATGGCACGGCCATAAATGCCAGTTATACGCTTTTTGATGGCCTTGGACGTTTGTACAACTATAAACGCCTAAAGGAACAATATCGATTGAGTGAGCTTCAAGCTCGTGAGACGATCGAAAATACCTTGTTGCAACTTTTTAGTGTCTATTTTGAGGTAGCTCGGCTTACTGAAAATGAAAATGTCCTAAAACAAGCACTGGAGGTGTCCACCGATCGTATTAAACGCGCGGAATATGCCTTCGAATATGGACAGAACACCAAACTGGACATTTTGAACGCCCAAGTGGACGTTACCAATGATAGCATCAACCTGTTGAATACCAGACAGCAATTGCAGAATACCATACGGGATCTTAATGTGGTTTTGGCCGAGGATCTGAACCGGGTTTATCAAGTGGATACCGTAATCCGTTTTACCCCAAAAATGCAACTGGAAGACTTTATTTCACGGGCCGACCTGAACAATGTGGCGCTGCTGCAAACGGAACGTAATCTGGCCATCAACGAATATGATATCAAAGTAGACCGATCTGGATATTTGCCCGTGGTCAATTTAAATGGATCCTACGGATGGAACCTCAATCAAAACGCACCAGGGGCCTTTTTTCCTGGGGTAAACGTTAACAATAGACGAAATTTTGCCCTAGGGGCCACCCTTACTTGGAATCTCTTCGACGGTGGCGGAACAACGGTACGGGTTAAAAATTCCAAATTGGCGTATGAAAACCAGGAATTACAGAAGAAACAGATAAAGCTGGAGGTAAACCGCGATATCGAAAACGCTTTGGCCATTTACGAAAATAGATTGAATATTTTTCATATACAGGAGCAGAATGTAGTTACCAACCGGAATAATTTTGAGCGCAGCCAAGAGCAATTTCAATTGGGGCGTATCACCTCCATTGAATTCCGGCAGGCCCAAATCAATCTGTTGGATGCTCAAACCAACAAGAATTTAGCCAAGTACGACGCCAAGTTGGCGGAACTACAGTTGTTACAACTAACGGGCCAGCTGTTAAATGTTGAACTTTAAAATTGACATGGTAACTTAGCGGAAAACAGTTTTATGTCCAAAAGAGGAATAGGCATTGTAGGTACCGGATCCATTGTCCATACGTATCAACGTTGTATTGATGAAATTGAGGGGACGGACCTGATTGCCCTATACTCCAAATCGCAAGACCGTTCCAAGACGGCCAGATCGGAATTTGGAGTACCTGTTTACCATGATTTGGAAAAATTCCTGGCCCTCCCTGAAATGGATTTGGTCTGCATTTGCAACGAGAGTGGCCTTCATGGCCATATCATTGGTGAAGCCGCCCGATCGGGCAAACATGTGCTTTGTGAAAAGCCTTTGGAGGTTACCCTGGAAAAAGCAGACACCGCTATAGCGGTATGTAGCCAACATGGGGTAAAGTTAGGTGGTGTCTTTCAAAACCGCTGTGGTGATCATTTTAGGGAGGTATGGGATGCAGTTTCCCAAGGCAAGCTGGGAAAATTGTTAATGGGCAATGCCCACATCAATTGGTACAGGAATGAGGAATATTATGCCAAGAACCCTTGGCGCGGCACCTTGGAACTGGATGGGGGTGCCGCTTTTATGAATCAAGGGATACATACCATAGATTTATTGCTCCATCTTTTGGGTGAAGTACGTTCCGTTTTTGGCACCGTTGGTACCCGGGTACATCGGATCCAAGGTGAGGATGTAGGTTCGGGAATCTTGACTTTCTCCAATGGGGCCATCGGAAATATTACCGCTGGGACTGCCTTATTTCCGGGTCATCCGGAACGACTGGAAGTGTACGGGGAAAAGGGGAGCATACTTATGGAAGGCGGAAAGATCAGGAGTTGGAACGTGAAGGAAACCCCGGCCCCGGATTTGGTTCTTGCCGAACCAACCGGGAGCGGTGCTGCCGACCCCAAGGCCATAGGGCATCAAAACCATAAAAAGGTACTTTTGGATATGCTGGATGCCATGGAAACCGATAGGTCGCCCATGGTAAACGGGACCGAAGCCAGAAAGTCGGTCGAGGTCATTACGGCCTTGTATCGGTCTTCGGCTACTCAGAAAATCGTTTTTTTGTAATCCCGTATGGGAGAACCCGTGTTTGAACGCATCGTTATGTATGAACATTTTTTTCAGTGCCCCTATTGTTGGCAGGAAATTTCCATGTTGATGGATCCATCTGTAAAGGAGCAGGGCTATATTGAGGATTGCGAGGTGTGTTGTAATCCGATCGAAGTTCGGCCTATTTTTCAAAATGATGAATTGGTCAGTTTTGAGGCCCATGAAATAGGTCAATAAATGAACTTTTTCCTGCTGGTTTTCCTGCCAAAGATTACCTAATTTTAAGGGTTCATTAGCTAAAGGTACTTGTGAAGATTGAAAAACTTATCCCGCCCAAGATTTTCCCGATTCTTCTGGTCAATTTTATAGGGATACTTGGATACAGTATCGTGGTACCCATCCTCATATTCATTGTTGTGGATATGGGCGGTAATGGATTTATATATGGCATCTTGGGAGCCATGTACCCATTTTTTCAATTTATCGGAGCGCCCATTTTGGGAAGTCTGTCCGATCGCATCGGCAGAAAAAAGGTGTTGGTTATCAGCCAGGCCGGCACCTTCGTGGCCTGGATGCTTTTTTTATTGGCCTTTGCCCTTCCCAGGACTGAACTTTGGTCCCAGGATACGGAAATTACCGGAAACTACATCATGACCCTTCCGTTGATCTGTATTTTTCTTGCTAGAATTTTCGACGGATTCACCGGAGGAAACATTTCCGTGGCCAATGCCTACCTTTCGGATATATCAACGGATGAAGACCGTAATAAGAACTTTGGAAAAATGGGGGCTTCCACCAGTTTGGGATTTGTGGTGGGACCGGCAATGGCCGGCCTATTGGCTTCTACTGCTCTTGGGGAAATCATTCCCCTAGCGGTTGCAGCGATAATTTCGTTGGTGGCCATTTTTATCATCAATTCCAAACTCAAGGAAAGTAATCCTTGTGCAGTAAACACCGAAGGCTCCGATTCCCGTTCATTGCGTAGATTTTTTCAGGTCGAGCATAAAAATTGTTATGAAGAAGGTGATGTCTCCGCAAGTCCGTCCCAAATGGGATGGGGACGGATTTTAAGGGAACCTGGTATCCCTTTGTTGTATGCCATCTATTTTTTGGTTTTTCTAGGTTTTAGTCTTTTTTATGCAGGGATGCCCATTTACGCGAGTACATTTTTAGGCTGGACGGCTATCGACCTTGGAATATTTTTGGCCTATTCCAGTTTGATAATGATATGGGTCCAAGGCCCCCTGCTCTCCAGATTATCCGAAAAATTTAGTAACCATACCCTTATTTTATCGGGTTCCGTGGTATTGATCCTTAGTTTTTTTCTGCTTTCCGTTGATAACCTGATCGTACTATATGTGGCCAATACCTTCCTGTCCATAGGCAACGGTCTTATGTGGCCCAGTTTTATGGCCTTATTGGCCCGAACGGGAAATCCGCATATTCAAGGAGCCATACAGGGATATGGCAATAGTATGGGGAGTATCGCAAGTATGCTGGGGTTGATAATCGGGGGAGTGCTGTTTGAAACCATGGGCACGGTCGTATTTATGTTGGCGGCCAGTATCTTTATGGTTATTGCGCTACTGATGTGTATTCATTTTTTACAACGCAGGAAGAAAACTGATGTCGATGCAGGGGAAATTGTGACTACATAGCGGGACCTAGTCCATGACCTTGATTTTGCCCCCGAAAACTTTGTCCCGGTCCACCTCCTTGGGATTACCATAAATGTAGATCGAGCCCCCGGCCCGTACTTTGGCGTTTACCTTTTCTGAGGCTTTCACCTCAGCGCGACCCCCTGCGCTGACCGTCACCGTGGTCTCACTGGTTTCCAAATCCTTATTGTAGACCTGGCCCCCGGTATTGACCACGACTTCCTGCATTTGGGTACGACCGGACAGGTTAACCTCACCACCGGAAACCGATTTGGTGTACAGATCCGCCACATCGATTTTTAGTTCAATCTTCCCACCCTCTTGGGTCTTGATCTCTACCCGATTGCCCTTAAAGGTTTCGTCCGAAGTAATTTTTGCATTTTCATTGGCATCCAATAGGGTAAGGGCATTGTTATAGTATAAGGTCGCCTCCGCCTCGTCCCCATCCATGAAATTATCGAATTCCATTTTTATTTTTAATAGGCCATTTTTGTTGGAAATATCCACTTCATCCTGATCGTCCCCCGTAATGACCAGCTGGTTCTTGTTGCTTTTCACCAATTTGACCACAATTCGGTCGAAGGCCTTGAGCTCCGTAAATTCCTCCAGTGATTTGGTCGTAGCCTTTTGGCCCAGTACGGGTACCGCACCATAGACCAAAACCAAGGCGATTAAAACATTTTTCATGAGATTTGTCATTGATGTAACAAAAAAGGTGTTATATTTTTCCGTTTTAAAAATAAGTGGATCTATCGAAACAAACACCATTTCCCCTATTTTCTTTGCCCTTAAGGTAATAAAATTGAAGGGGGATGCATGTCATGGTCAGCAAAACCTAACCCTATTACTTGATATTAAGGGAATTACATCAATAAAAGACTGATTTCACATACCCTATCGAATTAGGGTCATACGACTTGAAATAGAAAAAAGAACAGGTTTTTACAAAACGATTTTATGAAATAAATGGTTAAAATGCGAGATGGTTTTTTTCGATGATGCGACCAAAAAAAATTGATATTTTTAGCCAAAATTGAGCAATGGAATTAAAAGCAACTAAAATGACCAGGCCTGTGCTATGGGCCTTGATTCTGGCTACAGGACTATCCTCTTGCAAAACAGTACGGACAGTGGCCGAGGAAGATAAACAAGAAGAACCCCTTCCCGTGGAAGAACAGGCTTCGCAATCGTATACCGAAAAAATACCGGCAACGGAAATCACTTTTGAAATGGTATTGGTCCCGGGAGGGGAGTTTATGATGGGCAGTTTGGAATCCGAGACGGAAAGGAAACAAGACGAGGGCCCTAGACGAACAGTTACGGTAGATTCAGTATATATCGGAAAATATGAACTTACTTGGGAAGTATTTGAACTTTTTTTTAAGCAGAACCAAGAGTTGTTCGTTAAATTGGAAGACGATCGCGTGATGAAAATCGATGCCATTACCCGACCAAGCCCTCCCTATGAGGATCCGTCCTATGGAATGGGCAAGGATGGCTTTCCCGCTGTAAGCATGTCTGCCTACTCTGCCTTGGTATTCTGTAAATGGCTCAGTACCATCACGGGGAAATTGTATCGCCTACCTACTGAGGCGGAATGGGAATATGCCGCCCGCGCCGGAACGGAAACGGCGTACAGCTTTGGCGACAATTTGGAAACCTTGGACGATTATGCGGTATATTATAAAAATTCCGATGGCAAATATGCCAAAGTGGGCAGTAAGAAACCTAACCCCTGGGGATTGTACGATATGCACGGTAATGTGGCCGAATGGACCTTGGACGAGTATAAAGAAGATGCGTATGCCACCTTGGACGGTGACAATCCTTGGATGACTCCCAAAGTAATCCATCCCAGAGTGTACAGAGGGGGTTCCTGGGACGACGATGCGGACAAGTTGCGTTCTGCAAGTAGATCGGCATCCAATTTGAAGCTCCAAAAACGAGATCCCCAAATACCGAAGAGTTTTTGGTGGTTTACGGATAGTAATTTTGTAGGAATGCGATTGGCCAGTCCGGCAAAACAACCTTCGCCGGAGGAGCAAAAAAAGTTTTGGCAACAAGTTTTGGACGAATAGGTCTTCCGGAATTCAAAACGGTCGCGTTCTGGGAAAGCATAGCATTGAACAAATAAAACAAGATAAGGCCATGAAAAAAAACATGTTGATTCTCCTGTTGGCAAGTATAGGCCTAACAGCCTTCTCACAGGAAACGTATACACTTTCATCAGAAAGTTTGCTCACCATCGACGGAACCTCTACGCTTCATGATTGGACCGTTACTGCAAATACCATGGATGGAAAATTGGTCGCGGAAGACTCCGCCCCAAAGGAAATCGATTTTGAGGTTTTGGTAGCTGATATCAAAAGTGAACGGGGTGCAACTATGGATAACAAGGCGCATAATGCGCTTAAAATGGAAGATCATCCCAAGGTCAAATTTAAACTCAAAGAGGTCAAGGGCGGTACTTCCGTGGTAGGTACCTTAGATATTGCCGGGGTCGAAAAAGAGGTTGAAATCCAGACCGAGATGGACCAATCCGATGGTAAGCTCAAGATAAAGGGGGAAAAGCCCATAAAACTTCAAGATTACGGTATGGAACCTCCTTCCGCTATGTTCGGGCAAATTGTGGTCGGCGATGATGTTACGGTCAAATTTGATCTGGTCTTTACAAAGTAGTTGACCCCAAGATGCACACCAATATCAGCCGACCGACTTGTGGGGATTCTTTCCGAAGTGTCATGGTGAACCTTCGGGGAAACCACATTTCTAGGTAATGGTGAGGTGCCATTTATCTTCTTGCCAAACATAAATACCAACATTTAGCAATTTGCTATTTGTCAACATAGCCGGGAATTCACTATATTTAGGGGGTTCCCATGGGAACGGGTAAGAAAGATGCTATGAAACAGAAGCTTGCCATTGTACTCGTCCTCGCCGTTTTACTGGCTTCCTTGTATGCCTTTAAAGCTGGTATCTTCCTTCGCGGTACCGATGCATACGCAGATAGGATCCTACCTGATGTAGTAGATTACAATTTTCACATAAAACCGATACTTTCGGACAACTGCTATACCTGTCACGGTCCCGATGCCAACAAACGCAAGGCGGGCCTACGTTTGGATTTGGAGGAAACCGCCTTTTTGGAATTGCCGGAGAATCCAGGAAAACATGCCCTAGTACCCGGAAAATCCGGAGAAAGTCTGCTCTATGACCGAATCATCTCTAGCGACCCCAAATTAATCATGCCCCCACCGGACTCCAAACTAAATTTAAATGCCTATGAAAAGAAACTGATTCGAAAGTGGATCCGACAAGGGGCAAAATTTGAAAAACATTGGGCGTTCATACCCCCCAAAAAAGGAGTGTTGCCGGAATTGGAAACCTTGCATGGGACGCAAAACGAAATAGATCGTTTTATCTTCAAAAAATTGGAACAGCAAGGAATAACGCCATCAGGGCGTGCCCCCTTGGAAACGCTTATTCGACGGGTGAGCCTGGACCTTACCGGACTACCTCCACAAAGGGAGCAGGTACAACGGTTGATGTCCGATACGTCGAAAATAGCGATGGCCGGAATAATTGACGAGTTTTTGGCCTCTACCGCCTATGGTGAACGCATGACTCAGTCTTGGTTGGATGTAGCTAGGTATGCAGATTCCCACGGATATCAGGACGATAGCTATCGAACAATGTGGCCTTGGCGCGATTGGGTCATCCATGCCTTTAATAAAAATCTGCCTTATGACGATTTCCTGACCTGGCAACTGGCCGGCGATTTGTTGCCCGATGCCACCAGGGAACAGGTTTTGGCCACGGGATTCAATAGAAATCATCCCATTACCCAGGAAGGCGGGGTTATTCAAGAAGAGTATCGGACCAATTATGTTTTGGATCGAACCAATACCTTGGGTAAGGGAATTTTGGGCATTACCTTGGAATGTGCGCGTTGCCATGACCATAAATATGACGCCATATCCCAAAAGGATTATTTTGAGCTTTTTGCCTTTTTCAATCAAGTGGATGAAAAGGGACTCCAAATGGATGCGGTACAGGCCGCTAAACAAAAGTTTTTTGCCGATCCCCCTTATATGGAAATATCCGCTAAGGAAACATCGGATGTGCTTTCGTTCATCAATATGAAAAAAACTCCCGAGATCAAGGTGATGGTCATGAACGATTCCGCACTCAAAACCACCTACATCCTCAATCGGGGAGAGTATGACCAGCCCACGGATTCCGTGCTACCCAATGCACCCAATACCATTTTCCCCTTCGCCGAAGAATTGCCCAAAAACAGATTAGGACTCGCCCAATGGGTAACGGACAAGAAAAATCCATTGACCTCCAGGGTCTTTGTAAATCGTATTTGGGGCATGCTCTTTGGACGTGGCCTTGTGGAGACTTCGGAAGACTTCGGAGTACAGGGAAGCTTGCCTTCACATCCCGAACTTTTGGATTGGTTAGCGGTGGACTTTATGGAACATGACTGGGACATGAAGTACCTACTCAAAAAAATTATGCTATCCGCTACCTACCAGCAACGATCGGAACTACGTCCGGACCTGAAGGAAGTGGACCCGGAGAACCGATTGCTAGCTAGGGCACCCCGATTTCGTATGAGCGGGGAAATGATTCGGGACTATATATTGGGCTCCAGTGGTCTGTTGAATACCGAATTGGGAGGCCCCAGTGTAAAACCTTATCAACCGCCAGGGCTCTGGGAGGAAACCAATGCAGGTGGACATCGGGGGATATTGACCAAATACATTCCAGACGAGGGGGATGATTTGTACAGGCGATCGCTGTACACCTTCTGGAAACGGACCCTGCCACCGCCTAGCATGACTATCTTTGATGCCCCGACCCGGGATTTTTGTGAGGTGCGACGTCAAAAAACGAACACCCCCCTACAAGCCCTGGCACTGCAGAACGATATTCAAGTATTGGAGGCGGCCCGGGTACTGGCACAACGGACTTTGGCAGAAAAGGAAAACGGAAAAGATTTGGTCGGGGAGATTTTTCAAAGTGTCCTGGTTCGTGCTCCAAAGGAAGAAGAATTAAGGACTTTGAGCGGATATTACCAGGATGCACTGGAAACTTATTTGGACAACAAGGAGGATGCCCAAAAATTGGTGGCGGTAGGGGAATATGAACAACGGGACGTAGACCCCGTCCAAACCGCTGCCTTAATGTTGACCGCACAGATCATCTATAATTTGGACGAGACCATAACAAAAGAGTAATAAGCATGTCACACCATCACCATAACGAATCCAAGGAGAAACCTTCATTGAAGGTAAACCGTAGACATTTCTTTTCTCAATTAAGCGTAGGCATCGGATCATTGGCGCTGGGTTCTCTTCTGATCCCCGATCTTTTTAAGGAAAGGACACAAGAATTGGCAGCCAGACCCTTGGGCGTTCCCCACTTTGCCCCCAAGGCCAAGCGCATCATTTACTTGTTCCAAGCCGGTGCACCTTCGCAATTGGAAACCTTTGACTACAAACCGGTGCTACGTAAACGTATGGGAGAAGATTTGCCCGAATCCATTCGTAAGGGACAGCGGTTAACCGGCATGACCGCCAATCAGGACAAGTTCCCCTTAATGCCTCCCAAGATCGGATTCCAACAACATGGTCAAAGCGGGACCTGGATCAGTGATTTTTTTCCGCATACGGCCAAAATAGCCGATGAGATTACCGTGGTGCGCAGTATGCATACAGAGGCCATCAACCATGATCCGGCAATTACCTTTTTCCAGACCGGAAGTCAGATTTCAGGCCGTCCCAGTATGGGTTCCTGGATGAGTTACGGATTGGGAAGCGAAAACAAAAATCTGCCTTCCTTTGTGGTTTTAACCTCCAGGGGCAAAGGCAATAGTCAGGGGCTCTACTCCAAACTGTGGTCCAGCGGATTTCTGGATTCCAAGCACCAAGGGGTACTCCTACGGTCTGGGAAAGACCCGGTTTTGTATCTGAACGATCCCGAAGGATTATCACGATCGGATAAAAGACATTTGTTGGACCATGTTTCCTCGCTCAACAAACTACATCACGTGGAGACCGGGGACGATGAGATCGAGTCCCGAATCGCGCAGTACGAAATGGCCTATAGGATGCAGATGTCCGTTCCCGATGTTATGGATATCTCCAAAGAGCCCGAATCCATCATCAAATTATACGGTGAGGATTGTCAAGTTCCCGGTACTTACGCGGCAAATGCCCTTCAAGCTAGAAGGCTGGCCGAAAATGGGGTTCGTTTTATCCAGTTGTATCACCAAGGTTGGGACCAACACGGGAATTTGCATGATGAAATGGCCGGTCAGGCTATGGATGTGGATCAGGCTTCTGCCGCCTTGGTGCTGGACCTCAAACAACGAGGTATGCTGGAGGACACCTTGGTTATTTGGGGGGGAGAGTTCGGACGGGGCAATTATTGCCAGGGAAAATTCGACCCCAACAATTATGGGCGTGACCATCACCCGCGTGCTTTTAGCATTTGGATGGCCGGAGGGGGCATAAAACCCGGACTCAATTATGGACAGACCGACGACTTTGGATATAATGTTTTGGAGAATCCGGTCCACATCAATGATTTTCATGCCACCCTAATGCACACCATGGGATTGGATCATGAGCAACTCACCTACAAATATCAAGGCCGCCGTTTTCGTCTAACCGACGTGGCCGGGCATGTAGTGAAAGACCTTTTAGCATAATAATGGCATATACCCCTAAAAATGGAAAGGTAGATTATGTCGTTTTTGGACTTTCCGTATTTCTGATTTTTTGTTTGCTTTTCGAGTCCTTTATGGAGTTGCCCGTTTGGGTAGCATGGCTGGGCCGTTGGCATCCGTTGATACTCCATTTTCCAATCGTATTGCTGCTCGTTGCTATTTTCTTGGGGTTAACGGGCAGACCCATTCCCAATTTATTGTTGACTCTTGCCGTGATTTCGGCATTGATAACCGCTATATCCGGATTTTTTCTGGGAAAGGAAACCGGAGGTAAGGGGGATTTGCTATTATGGCATCAGTGGCTCGGGGGAGGACTGGCGTTGCTGTCGGCCATTTGGTATGGTTTGGAGGGGCTTCCATTAAAACATAAGGTCCCAGTTAAGATCATTCAGGTACTTGTCCTAGGTTTGATTGTAATAACGGGACATTATGGTGGAATGATTACCCATGGGGAGGATTTCTTGGCTTTGCCAAAGGACAAAAAACAGGATATCATTCCTGAAAATCCATTGATTTATGCCCATATAGTCCAGCCAATTTTGGAGAACAAATGTGTAAAGTGCCATAATCCAAATAAAAGAAAAGGGGAATTGCTTATGACCGATATCCCTAGTCTCATAAAAGGCGGGGAAACAGGAACCGCCCTGGTTCCCGGGAATCCAATGGAGAGCGAAATGATACGGCGCCTACATTTGCCTTTGGAAGATGAAGAACACATGCCTCCGAAGGGGGAATCGCCGCTAACGGAAAGTGAAATGGGGATATTGGAGGAATGGATCTCCTTGGGCGCATCCGACACCTTGCAATTGGAGCATTTGGAAAGCACCCAACCTCTAACGGCACTGATTAAGGAAATGATGGAACCGGATCCGTTGGAAAAATGGACCTCCTTACCAGTAGTGGCGGATACCACGCTGATCGGATTGGGTTCGGATTATTTGACCATAAGCAGATTGGCCAGCACTACTAATGCCCTAAAAGTAAATGTCTACATGCCTCCACAATACGACCCGCAAATGGTCCTGAAATTGGAGCCCATCCACCAAAATATTGTGGAATTGGACATGAGCGGATTGCCTTTGGGGATGGCCGAATTGGCCTTTGCCGCCAATTGTCCCAATTTGGAGTGGTTGGAAATTGACAGGTCCCCGATTACCGATGTGCAGCTGGACACCCTAAAGAATTTGTCCAAACTGCGTTTGCTCAAAGTATATGAAACGCAAATTGGGAATCAAAGTCTGCCAATTTTAAAGCAATGGAATACACTGGAAAGCCTGTATATTTGGAGCACCCAAGTTTCTGAATCCGCATTGGACGAATTAAAACGGGAAAATCCCGATTTATTGATAGAAAACGGGATCGATACCGAAATAAAGTCCTATTTTCAGGCCTTGGACAGTATTCCAAAAAATGAGAACCCATGAAATTTGATCTTACAGGGAAAACGGCCGTCGTTACGGGGGGAGGTAGCGGAATAGGTCATGCGATATCCTTGGCATTGGCCGCTCAAGGTGCAACAGTACATATTTTCGAATTGGAGGGAAGCAAGGCCGAGGGAACCGTCGCGGAAATTGAAAAAGAAGGCGGGAAGGCGCAGGCACATTCCTGCAATGTTGCCCAACAATCCGAGGTAAAAAGGGAGGTGGATCAAATAATTTCCCAAGGATCTATAGACCTGTTGATCAATAATGCGGGTATTGCCCATATCGGAGATGTCGAAAATACGACCGAAGAGGATTTCGACCGTATCTACCAGGTAAATATTAAGGGTGTATATAACTGTGTCCATTGCGTTATTCCCCATATGAAAGCCAAGGGCGGGGTTATCTTGAACATGGCTTCGGTAGCCGCCTCTGTGGGAATCAATGACCGATTTGCCTATTCCGCGTCAAAAGGGGCCGTACTAACCATGACCTATGCCCTGGCCAAGGACTATTTGGAATACAATATTCGCTGTAACAGTATCTCTCCAGGCCGTGTACATACCCCATTTGTGGATGGTTACCTCAAGGCCAATTTCCCAGGAAAGGAACAGGAAATGTTCGATAAATTGTCGAAAACACAGCCCATAGGCAGAATGGCAAATCCCAAGGAAGTGGCGGATTTGGCCTTATACCTCTGCTCCGATGAAGCTTCCTTTATAACAGGAACCGATTTTCCCATCGATGGTGGATTTATAAAATTAAACGGAAACTAGCAACCTAAACAACCATAGATTTATGAAATTAATTCGATTCGGCGCATTTAATGAGGAAAAGCCCGGGATACAATTGGAAAATGGGGATAGGCTGGATGTTTCCGGTTTTGGACAGGATTACGACGAGCAATTTTTTGGTGCCGATGGGGTTACCGAATTAAGGGCTTGGCTGGAACAGAACGGGGACTCCTGCCCAAAAGTAGACCACTCCGTACGATTAGGTGCCCCCCTATGCAGACCTTCAAAAATAGTGTGCATCGGTCTAAATTATGCCAAACATGCCGAAGAGGCGGGAATGGACATACCCAAGGAACCTGTTTTGTTCTTTAAGGCGACTTCCGCCATAGTAGGTCCCAATGACGACGTGGTCATTCCCAAGGGAAGTACCAAGACGGATTGGGAAGTGGAATTGGCCGTAGTAATCGGCAAGAAAGCCTCCTATGTTTCCAAGGAGGAGGCCATGGACCATGTGGCGGGTTACGTGTTACACAATGACTATAGCGAAAGGGAATATCAGATCGAGCGTAGTGGCCAATGGGTCAAAGGTAAGAGTTGCGACACTTTCGCACCAATCGGGCCCTTTATTGCAACACCGGATGAAATCGCTGACCCGCATGATTTGGACTTGTGGTTAAAGGTCAATGGGGAAATGTTGCAAAATAGTAATACCTCCGATTTCGTTTTCGATATTCCAACCTCCATAAGCTACATCAGCCAATTTATGACCCTTTTGCCCGGGGATATCATTTCAACGGGTACACCTTTTGGAGTAGGGCTGGGCTTTGATCCGCCACGGTATTTGAAGCCTAATGACATTGTGGAATTAGGGATAGCAGGTTTGGGCAGTTCCCAACAACTGGCGCGAGCGTATAGCTAGCGTCTGGATATACATTTTTTGCCGATAAGAGTGAATGACGTTAGTTCCATTATGGGCAAGGGGTACGGTTCACTTTCAAATGCTAAGATGTCATTTAATTTCAAAACGTTTTGAAGAACGCATTCACCTATAATCCTTTGGATTTGAAATTCGCTCCAATATCCTATTTTTTTTGAAAACCCTATAAATGAATATAATCTCCATTAAAGCCCGGTATAAAGTCTTGTCTTTCAGGAAAGATAATTATAAGGCCTTTCTATTTACCATAAGTGTACTAATCCTATTTCTGGCAGGTTCCTTTCCGGCGATCGGCCAAGAGAATGATGAATACCAACGTGTATACCTGTCCGGGAAGGATGCTGCGGATACGGTGGATTGGGATTTTAGGGTGACCGATGGTGCTAAAAGTGGTAGCTGGTCCAAAATTCCCGTACCTTCCAATTGGGAACTACATGGATATGGCACCTACAATTATGGCCATGACCATAGGAATGAAAACCGAAAATTAGGAAAGGAACATGGACGGTATCGTCATAAATTTCAAGTACCGGCCCAATGGAAAGGAAAGACCATAAACATCGTATTTGACGGTTCCATGACCGATACCAAGGTGACCATAAATAACAAATCCGCTGGGGAAATTCACCAGGGGGCGTTCTATCGATTTAAATATGACATAACCCAATTGTTGAAATACGGTCAGGAGAATATCTTGGAAGTGGATGTAGCCAAGCATTCGGCCAATGAATCCGTAAACCGGGCGGAACGTCAGGCCGACTTTTGGATTTTTGGAGGAATTTTTCGCCCTGTTTTCTTGGAGGTCCTGCCCGATCGTCATTTTACAAGCATCGCCATTGATGCCAAACACAACGGGCAATTCAACGCCCGTTTGAACATCAATAAGACACTATCCAAAGGATCGGTAAGGATAACGCTGTTTTCCGGGGCAGGGAATCGTGTGGGGGAGATGTTGTCCAAACCCCTTGAAAGGAGGAAAAGTGAGTTGATGGTTTCTGGAAACTTTAACAATATAAAGTCATGGAATCCGGAGTCCCCGCACCTATATACGGCCCTTTTTGAACTTTTGGAAAACGGCAAGGTAGTTTATCAAAAAAGGGAACGTTTCGGGTTTAGGTCTGTTGAACTCTTGGAGAACGATGGAATTTATGTAAATGAACGAAGAGTCGTCTTTAAGGGGGTAAATCGCCATTCCTTTTGGCCGGAAACAGGAAGGGCCTTAAGTGAGGAAAATCATCTGGAGGATATTCGGTTAATGAAGGAAATGAACATGAACGCCGTTCGGATGTCCCATTACGGACCGGATGAACGTTTTCTAGAACTTTGTGACTCCTTGGGCCTATTTGTCTTGGATGAACTTACCGGTTGGCAGGATGCTTATGATACCATCGTTGGGCCTAAATTGATACAAGAATTGGTTTTGAAAGATCATAATCACCCCAGTGTGGTTATCTGGGATCATGGTAATGAAGGAGGATGGGATTTTGCGAACGAGAAATGGTTCCATGCCTATGACCTACAAAAACGACCTGTAATTTATCCATGGCTTAAGCGGAATGGAGTGGATACTCGGCACTACCCGACATATGATTACGGAATCAATCGCCTTGCCCATGGCAATGAACCCTTTATGCCTACCGAATTCCTTCACGGTCTTTATGATGGCGGACATGGTGCGGGGCTGGATGATTTTTGGAGTAACTATTCGGAACACCCCATGTTCTCGGGTGGTTTTCTATGGGTTCTTGCCGATGAAGCGGTGGTGCGCAAAGATAGGGGCAATAGGATGGATAGTGATGGCAACCATGCCCCTGATGGGATTGTTGGCCCTTATCGGGAAAAGGAAGGCAGCTTTTACACCATCAAGGAAATCTGGTCCCCCATCCAGTTACGCCCACGGGCCGTCACCTCCAATTTTGATGGCCGACTGGCATTGACCAACACCTATCTGTATACCAATTTAGATCAATGTACCTTTTCTTGGGAAATACGTTCCATTCCCGATTTTGATTCCATGCAGGTTCTGGCGTCAGGTACGGTGAAAGGCCCCGATATTGCCCCTGGTGAGACCAAATATCTCCAACTTGAAATCCCTGAAACTATAGGGCAGGGAGATATTTTTTCGTTGACGGCAAAAGATAACAAGGGAATGGAAATATATACCTGGAATTGGCCTATTAATCAGCCAAACCAAGTTTCAACTAAGTTGCTGCAGCCAATAGCATCGAACCTGGAAATAGGGCGGATCGAAGTGACGGAAGAGGAAGATGATTTAAAAGTCAATGTAAACGACCTTCACTTTAGCTTTAACAAAACAAATGGCCATTTGCAAGAAGTATCTTTTCAAAAGAAGCCGATTTCCTTTAATGGGGGTCCACTCCCGGTAGGAATCGAAACCTCTGTAAAGGACATTAAATGGTGGACGGACAAGGATGGGAGTTTTGTTTTGGAAGCCTACTATGATACCTATCCCGAAAAAGTACAATGGAAATTGATGTCGACAGGTCTTTTACGATTGGAGGTAAGTCCACTTCATTTTTCAAGGGGCGAACTGGATTTTGTCGGGATTTCCTTTACCTATCCAGAGGACAAGGTAAAAGGGGTCAAATGGATGGGTCAGGGACTCTACCGTGTCTGGAAAAATAGAACCAAAGGTGCCGAAATAGGAGTTTGGGAAAAGGAATACAACAATACCATTACCGGGGCCAGTTTTGAAAATCTGGTCTACCCGGAATTCAAGGGATATCACGGCCATCTTTATTGGGCCGAACTAACAACGGAGGAACGGCCCATTCGAGTTATTACGGAAACGCCAGGACTTTTTTTACGCTTATATACGCCTGACGAACCCGAACATAGGGCAGGCGGGGTTTCCCCTCCCTTTCCTGAGGGAGATATTTCGTTCCTCTATGAGATTCCACCCATAGGAACAAAATTTAAACAAGCGGATAAATTGGGGCCTGCATCACAAAAGGGCTCCATAGCACATCATAAGGGGGACCGTAGTGATCCCATTGTGCTTTGGTTCCATTTTGGGGGAAAACAAAACTAGAAGATCGGGCCTGTTGTCCTTTCATCAAACTGGGAATCAGGTAGAACAGTCGCTTTATTTCCGCATGTGGCCGGAAAGGAATATGTCAAATCCTTATCCGAAGACCGTAATTTTTTTACTATCTTACTGAATCCCTCAGTACTTTGCTGTCTACCACAAGTTTTATTTACCGACCAAAACCAGCTCGATATGGAAAAGCCAGTTACCGAAGTAAAAATGAACAAGTCGTACACCATCTTGATCAGTCTGATCGTGGCCCTCGGTGGCTTTTTATTGGGGTTTGACAGTGCGGTAATTTCAGGAGCGGTGAAGGGGATCACGGTCTATTTTGAGATGACCAAGGCTATGGTGGGCTTTTCGGTAGGGTGTGTCATATTTGGGGCCATGGCCGGGAATTTGGTCGCCGGTCCCGTCGCCGACCGATTTGGCCGAAAGAATGTTCTGGTGGTGGTGGCCGTGCTTTTTGCGGTTTCCGCGAGCTGGTCCGCATTGGCTACAGGTTATGTGGAATTCGTAATCGCCCGGATTATCGGAGGAATCGGTGTAGGAGGAGCCATATTGATCGCCCCCATTTATATCGCCGAAATAGCCCCTCCAAAGCTTCGGGGCAGTCTGGTTTCCTTCAATCAACTGAATATTGTGCTAGGAATTTCCGTGGCCTATTTTTCCAACTACTTTTTGGTCCGTTTAGATGGTGAAAGTTGGCGTTGGATGTTGGGAGTGGAGGCCATACCTGCTGTCATTTATTTTTTAGGGCTATTGACCGTACCTCGTAGTCCCCGATGGTTGATCCAAAAATTGAACAAGGTCCAGTTGGCACGAAAAATATTGGCCAAGATCGGTGGTGAGGAATATGCTGAAATGACCATTGCCGAAATTCAGCGCGGTCTGGCAAAAAAAGAGGAGAAGGGACAACTTTCGGATCTGTTTAAGAGAAAGTACGTCACCATTATGGTCATTGCATTCGGAATCGCCTTTTTCCAACAGATTACGGGAATCAACGCCGTGTTCTATTATGCCCCGACCATTTTTGAACAGGCCGGAGGCAGTACGGATTCTTCATTCCTACAAGCCATTGTAGTAGGTCTAACCAATTTGGTATTTACCCTGGTGGCTATTTGGTTAATCGATAAGTTGGGCAGAAAACCCTTGTTGCTTATAGGGACCACCTGTATGACTATCGCCTTGTGTATGGTCACTTTGGCATTTAACAATGCCACCTACGATTTTAATAGGACCACGCTGGACAAAGTAGGGGATAAGGAAATTCGAATGGCACTTTCCGATTTGGAAGGGGAATCCTTTTCGGGCCAAGCGGCTCTATTTGAAGTGGTACGAAAAAAAATGGACGAGGAGCAATTCTTGGCGTTCGAACGCGAGGAGATAAAGAATTTTATCCAAATTAATGCCACTTTAGTGCTAGTGGCCATTTTGCTCTATGTGGCGGCTTTTGCCATTTCCTTAGGTCCGGTAATGTGGACCTTGATTTCCGAGATATTCCCGAGTAAGATAAAGGCCATCGCCATATCCGTGGTAGGTTTTTTCAATTCCTTGGTAAGCTATTCGGTAACCCAGGTATTCCCTTGGGAGTTGTCCAGTCTGGGACCCACGGCTACCTTTGCCATTTACGCTTTACTATCCCTAAGCGCTTTCATCTTCGTTTATAAGTTTGTCATAGAAACGAAGGGGAGGACGTTGGAAGAAGTGGAAGAATTGCTAATTAGAAAATAAGATAGATGAAAAGAGTAGTATTCCTTTTTTGTGGTTGCCTCCTTTTAGCCTGTAAGGAGCGAACCCCGTCCCAGCTTGTAGAAAATGGATCGGAAATGATGGCCGGACCGGCCAAGGTGGAGCTTCGGCAGGAAGCCGGAAAGTTCCAATTGACGGTGAACCAGAATGATTTTTATATCAAAGGTGCAGGCCTGGAATTTGGGGATGTGCCGGCCCTGGCAAGCCACAAGGCCAATTCCTTTAGAACCTGGAGAACGGAAAATGGTAAAAAATCGGCTCGGGAAGTGTTGGACGAAGCCCATAAAAATGGTCTTATGGTAACGATGGGAATCGAAGTGGGCCGTGAACGGCATGGGTTCGATTATGACGACCCCGAGGCCGTAGCGGAACAGTTGAATCGGATACAGGAAGAAGTTATGGCCCTTAAGGATCATCCCGCCCTGTTGATTTGGGGTATCGGTAACGAGCTCAATTTGCATTACGAAAATCCAAAAGTCTGGGATGCCGTAAACGAAATCTCCGAAATGATCCATGAAGTCGATCCCAACCATCTGACCACTACCAGTCTGGCCGGATTGGCACAACAGGAAGTCAATTATATCAAGGAGCGTTGTCCGGACCTGGATATTCTTTCGGTACAAATGTATGGAGACCTTCCGGACCTTCCCCGCTTGATCCAAGAGTTTGGATGGGAAGGGCCTTATATGGTTACCGAGTGGGGTGCCACGGGGCACTGGGAAGTACCTACTACCCCTTGGGGAGCTCCAATAGAGGATAATAGTACGGTTAAGGCGGCCAATTATCACAAACGATTCCAGGGTGGCATTGCGGCCGATTCCCTGCAGTGCATCGGATCTTATGTTTTCCTTTGGGGCAATAAGCAAGAGCGGACCCCTACTTGGTACGGTATCTTCCTAGAAGATGGCCAGGAAACGGAATCCGTGGATGTGATGCATTACATTTGGAACGGTCAATGGCCGGCGAATCGCACCCCTTATATTAAAAGCTATACCTTGGACGGTAAAACGGCGGAAGACGGCATCCACTTAAAATCGGAGGGGCAGTACAGGGCCACTGCGGACATCCAAGATCATGAAAACGATGCAATTGTCTATACTTGGGAAATACTGCCAGAAAGCACGGATCTTCAGGATGGCGGTGACTATGAGGAAAGGCCTCGGGCCGTTGAGGGGTTGATCGTGTCCCAAGAAGAAGGTACGGTAACATTTAAAGCCCCGGAAAAAGGACCCTACCGTTTGTTCGTCTACGCTAGCGATGGAAACGATCATTCGGCGACCGCCAATATTCCCTTTATGGTGGATTGATATGGGGAGGAATCTTCCATCTTGGAAGAGGCACCGCGATCGAAAATTCTATTTTTGTATGCTGCTTGGTGTTCACATGGGTAGCCTCATAACAGTAGGTCTCGATTCCTCGATCCATTAGTGATTCCCGAAAGTTTTCAATAGGGTTACATCTGAAGTCTTAGGGCCATATTCATTTGAAACCATAAAATGGACTGCCCCTTTTTCCGTTTTTTGGTAAAATCAATCTTAAGAAAAACAGGATTTATTGATGGCTGGCGCAACAGCCCGTTTCTGCGCAACGACAATAGCGACGATTGTAATAGTGAAGTACGATCAAACCTAGGGTAGGAAAGTAAATAGTTGCCTCGGGCAGGGATACCCAACCCATTTTCTCATTACCTATGATCAACAATAAGATGGCCCATAAAGCCCAAAAGGCGTATTTCACCCATAATTTGGAGGTGGTGCGGGAGGACCAATACACGGCAAAAAAAGAAAACCCCAGAAAAAACAGATCCAGGATACCCCACCACCAGGGATGGGTGTCGCCTGCGATTACCCAATGGCTTTGGGCCAGAAATAGGAGTGGTGTGGCCAAACAATGCACAAAACAAAGGGCACTGGCCACTATACCGATGGTATCGGATTTTGACGTCCAATTCATGGCATCCATCTTTGGTGATGACCCGGTAAGCGAAATACGCATATATCTAGATATTATCCGTCCCATAAAGATGGGCAAAATTAACTTATTTTGGCAAATGCAACTTAATTGCATTTGCATTTCTTTCTATTTTTGTAAAAAGTCTCCATGATTAAATCATCAAATCTTGGCTATGCCTACGAGAATGGTCAGGACTTGTCGTTTCCCGATATTGACCTTGATCCCGGCAAACATCTGTTGGTGCTCGGTCCGTCCGGTGTGGGTAAGACTACGCTCATGTACCTCATGGCAGGACTACTTTCCCCATCGCAGGGTAAGGTTTCCATTAATGGGACAGCACTGCATTCCCTGGCCCGTAACCAAATGAATCGGTTTCGGGGGGAACATATCGGGCTGATCTTCCAACAATATCATTTTATCAGGTCGTTGAGTGTTTCGGACAATCTTCGCCTCAGGCAAAGTTTCCCCAGAAAGGCAAATGACGGCCAAAGGCGGCTTGAGCTTGTTGACAGGTTGGGACTTACCGACCACCTGGGCAAAAAGGTAATGGCCTTAAGCCAGGGACAGCAACAAAGGCTTTCCATAGCATTGGGCCTCATCCATAGGCCCAAGATTGTTTTTGCGGATGAACCCACTTCCAACCTGGATGACGCCAATTGCATAAAGGTAATCGAACTACTAAAGGAAGAGGCGGAAATTAGCCAGAGTAGCTTGTTGATCATTACGCATGACCGGCGGGTCATGTCCCATTTTCCAAATCAGGTCATGCTATGAAACTCGGTTATCTTGCTTATAAAAACATGGTTTCCAAACCGCTCAACCTCGTATTGAGCTTGATGCTGTTGATGCTGAGTGTTTCATTGGTCACTTTTGTGGTACAATTGAGTCAACAACTGGGAGGGCAACTCACCAAAAATATCGCTCCTTATGATATGGTGGTAGGTGCCAAGGGCAGCCCCTTACAACTGGTTCTGTCCGCCGTGCTGCATATTGATGCCCCCACGGGGAACATTAAGTTGAAGGATATAGGGATGCTCCAAAAACATCCATTCATCCAGGCGACCATTCCGGTGTCCTACGGGGATAACTATAAAGGCTATCGCATTTTGGGAACGGAATCCGGGTATCTGGACCGATATAACGCAGAATTGGCGGAAGGTTCCCTATATCAAAAGTCTTTTGAAGTAGTTGCAGGAAGCCATGTCGCCCAGCGATTGGGCCTAAAAATAGGGGACAGTTTTGTAAGTTCCCATGGTCTGGCCGCCGCTTCCAACGACACGCACGATGATCATCCATTTCAGATAAAGGGCATACTCGCCCCCACGGGTACGGTAGTGGACCAGCTATTGATTACCAATTTGGAAAGTATTTGGGAAGTTCATGATCATGGGGGTGCAGAGGACCAACACGAGGAAGAAGAGCACAATCACGATGAGGAGGACCATGATCATGAGGAAGAAAATGCAACTACCGCAGAAGCGGATGAAGATAAAGAAATCACGGCGCTGTTGGTCAAGTTTAAAAACCCCATGGGGATGGTCCAACTTCCTAGATTCATTAATGAGAATACCTCCATGCAGGCCGCCTTGCCCGGATTTGAGGTCCAACGGTTGATCAAGCTCTTCGGTTCGGGTGTGCAAACCATTAATGGAATAGCCTTGGCGATCCTTTTGGTTTCCGGTTTGAGTATCTTTATCAGTCTCTTAAAGACCATCCGTGAAAGAAGACAGGAGCTTGCGCTATTGCGGACCTATGGTTTGGGAACTCGGCAACTTCTCGGTCTCGCACTCTGGGAAGGCATTTTCTTGGCCATCATAGGATTTGTACTGGGCTGGCTCTTGGGCCGATTAGGGCTATGGGGTGTTTCCCAGTATATGCAAAAGCTGTACGGATATAGCCTGGGGATTCCCGGACCGCAAAAAACCGAACTTATCCTATTGGTCTTTACACTAGGTCTGGCTATCTTAGCTACTTTAATGGCTTCACGTTCTATATTTAAGTTAAATGTGGCAAAAACCTTGTCCGATGCGTAAACCCGTTCTATTTTTTTTGTTCGTAGTTTTTATTGGTGTATTTGGAATCGCGCAGGAACAGCTCAGTTGGGAAGATTTCGCCGATGTCAGTTTTGAACCGGAATACAACGACCAGTACGACGTGTATTTCTTGATGCCCAAATTTGGGGAAAAGATCCAATCGTATCGCGGTCAGGAAGTAGGCATAACCGGATATTTTTTGGATATTTCAGGAAATGGTGACGTGTATTTGGTATCCCAAAACCCTATGGCATCCTGTTTCTTTTGTGGGGCTGCGGGACCGGAAACCATAATTGAAGTAAGCTTTACCGAGAAGCCTGATTTTGTCACCGATCAAATTGTAACGGTGGTCGGGGTGCTTGAGCTCAATAAGAACGATGTGGACCATTGCAATTATATCTTAAAGGAGGCCACAGGCCGATTGGTGAATTGAGAACATGCGATTTTTTCTTTGTTTGATATGGATTTACCTGGGCAACGAGGCCAAGGCACAGACCTATTTGGGGTGGTCCGATCTTTCCGAAGGAATTTCTTGGGAGCAGTCCCCGCCGGAAACCGTTTTTCCGGGATTTCAGAAAGCGACCTTTACGTCCAGCATGAAAGCCTTGGAAGGTAAACCGGTCCTGATTACCGGATATCTTTTGATTTTGGATGGCAACCAATCCGTATACCTCCTTTCCAAAAACCCCATGGCATCCTGTTTTTTTTGTGGGAACGGTGGACCGGAAACCGTACTTGACCTCCAATTCGTTGAAAAACCGTCCTTTGAGATGGACGAATTGATTTCCGTTCAGGGCATATTACGCTTGAACCAGGATAATCCAAATGCCTGTTATTACAAATTGGAAGAGGCGGATGCCATAAGTTTTAGGTAGCGTATCGTTTGGAAGATGACGGGCCAACTTTAACGGCAGCAGGTAAACTGCCTTGTAGGTATCCAAGATGCAACCAAGTTTCTATAGTTTAATTTATAGCGTTATGCGATTAGTACAACTGACCCATAAGGACCAAGGAAGAAAAATTGGACAAGTTAACGGATCCAAGATCCGGTTGATTTCCAACTTTGGATCTATTTACGAATTGGTGATCCAAGCGCTCGAAAAGGGCGAAAATCTCCAAACTTTGGTGAAACAAGGGTTGTCCACGGAAGAACTGGATTATGAGGCCATATATTTCGGAAATTCGGATTGGGATATGCTACCATCCTTCGACCACCCTTCGGACCCTTTAAAACTTATGCTTTCCGGAACAGGGCTTACCCACAAAACCAGTGCGGAGAACCGTCAGAAAATGCACGAGGCCCTGGAGGAAGAGGAATTGACGGATAGTATGAAAATGTACCTATGGGGCGTGGAAAACGGATTTCCCCCCAAAGGACAGATCGGTATCCAACCCGAATGGTTTTATAAGGGGAATGGCTCCCTATTGCGATCGCACAATGCCCCCCTCGAAATTCCGCCCTATGGCTTGGATGGGGGCGAAGAACCGGAATTGGCCGGGGTATATGTCAATGATTCTACGGGAAAGCCATGGCGGGTCGGGTTTACCACGGCCAATGAATTTTCGGACCATATTATGGAACGAAAAAATTACCTCTACCTGGCCCCCTCCAAAATAAGGAATTGCGCCATTGGACCTGAGCTGGTCCTTACCTCGGATTTTCAGGAATTCCAAGGGAAAGTGGCCATTTATCGAAAGGGTACCATTATTTGGGAAAAGGAAATATACAGTGGAGAGACCCATATGGCCCATAGCCTCGAAAATCTGGAATACCATCATTTTAAGTATGCCAACCATAGATTACCCGGTCAGGCACATGTCCATTTTTTTGGGGCGGACGCCTTTAGTTTTGGCGAGGGGATAAGTCTTCAGGAAAACGATATGATGGAGGTCCAATGGGAAGGTATGGGGCTGCCCCTTAGAAATCCGTTGACGCTTAGCGAAAAAAGGGAATCCCTAGTATCCATGGGTGTTTTTGGGTAGTAGTGAGTTGTCCCACATAATTTGGATTCCGGTCCTTCTTCAGAATATTGTCGCTCTGCAACTTTCATATTTATATTTAAAAGCATATAATTTCGTATTTTAGATTAATATTATATGTACTTGCATATAATTTATTAAATTTATATCGTTTTATATTTAAAAGCATATAATGAAGAGCTTGGCTGATTTTGTAAAAAAGCGTAGAAAGGCTGTTCACCTTACCCAGAAGGAATTCGCTGAACGAGCCGGGGTGGCCTTAACAGTTATCCGAAAAATTGAACAGGGCAAGACTAACCTCAATTTGGACAAAGTGAATTTGGTGCTGCGTATGTTCGGTCATGAATTGGCTGTTGTGGATAGTAAAAAAATAGATGATGAGAACGGCTGATATCTATTACGACGAGACTTTGGCTGGAATTTTGACGGAAACCGATGAAGGGGAATACATCTTCCGATACCAAGAATCCTACGTCCAAGACCATCCCGACCAATTTTTGACCTTTACCCTGCCGGTAAGAACGGAACCTTATGTAAGTCAGCTGCTTTTCGCATTTTTTGAAGGTTTGATTCCGGAAGGTTGGTTATTGAACATTGCCACCAAAAATTGGAAGCTCAATCCCAATGACCGAATGGGGCTTTTGTTGGCCTGTTGCCGGAATTGTATTGGAGCGGTGAGTGTTATCCCAAGAGAAGAGAATGAATAAGTGTCTATACAGCTATCAAAAGCTAACGGGCGATGCGGATTATGAGGAATCCTGTAGTTTGCAATTCTTTGGAACCACAGAAGCTCCAAAGTTGGACTACTCCTTCAAGGAGATGTCCGAACTGGCCAAGCATGTGATAGAACGAAGCGTAACGGTACCGGGCGTACAGGCCAAACTCTCCTTGTCATTGGTGGATGCTGCTAGAAAGGATGCGAAAAGTCGCTTGACCGTGGTTGGCGCATTGGGCGGAAATTACATTTTAAAACCTCCTTCCGAACATTATCCCGAAATGCCTCAGAATGAGCATGTAACCATGCGAATCGCGGAGACCTTTGGCATACAAGTAGTGCCATCTACACTCATACGGTTGAAGTCAGGAGAACTATCCTATTTGACCAAACGTATGGATCGAAAACCTGATGGTTCCAAAATTCATATGTTGGATATGTTTCAGATAACCGAGGCCTTCGACAAATACAAGGGTTCTATGGAAAAAGTGGGAAAAGCCTTGAGGACCTATTCCAGTAATACCCTCTTGGACCAACTATTTTTCTTTGAATTGACCCTATTCAGTTTCCTAACGGGAAACAACGACATGCACTTGAAGAATTTTTCGATGGTCCAGTCCGATTTAGGATGGTTGTTGGCCCCAGCTTATGATTTACTCAATGTTTCCATCTTAAATCCCGAAGATACTGAAGAACTGGCATTAACGCTTGGGGGCAAAAAACGGAAATTGACCAGGAAACACTTTGAGGATTTTGGAAAAGGCCTTGGGTTGACTCCGGTACAGATAAGGCGGGTTTTTGAAAGGTTCCTGAAAAACAGACCCAAAGCTGTGGAATGGATCGAACGTTCATTCCTGTCCGATATAATGAAGGTAAGGTACAAGGAACTACTGGAGAAACGCTATCAAAGGATGTATGGAACCGACTATTAAATTTGATGTGGCTATGCTCCAATTTTAAATGGTCCTAATTTTTAAGGAAGGACACCAATAGGGCAACACCTAACTCATAGGAACCATAGCTCAACCAGATACATGGTGGTGGCCGCTATCAAGGGGACCCTAAAATTATCGTCCAACGGGCCTTCCGGTATTTCTGCCAAGGCAGCGACAATAACAGCTATGAACCCCCCGCCCAACAAAGCTTTAGGGAAGAAGGACATCATAAATAGGCCCGCTAAAAGAAAGGCTAGGGATCCCTCAAGGGTCTTATGGCTTTTGGGCCAGTAATTTCGCCCCCATACTTTACCGATAATCGCTGCAGTTCCATCGGCCCATAAGAACATGGCAAAGCATGGGATGGCCACATGCAGGGGAAACCAGAGGGTCAGGAGCGTAAAGGACCAACAGGCCCAGGAGGAGCCGATGACGTTCGATGGCCCCTTGGAAGTCTCTATTTCCTTGCTACGTAGTACGTAGTGGAAGCGGGCAATGATGGTATCGGAAAACTTATGCGAACGGGCCCTAAAAATTTCCAATAGCATCAATATCAGGGAAATGGGCACCAGTAAGACCAAAAGCATGGATGTAGTCAACCTGGGATAGAGTAACACCAAGACAAGGGAAATCAAATGTGCCGATTTTCGTAGCAATTCCGCCTTTACGGGGAGCTTCTCCTTGATGTTTTGACTTATTTTGTCCATACGATCAATAGGTACGTACATGGTCGATTTTGTCCGTAAAACCGATTCCCATTTAGGCCGTTACTTCCGCTACCCATTCTTGTTGTAAGAGGTAGTTCATAAGGAGGGCTACGATTTCCTTTACATTGGGACAGGGTCGATATTGGTCCAGTTGTTCCAAAGCTTTTTTATACCGGTTATTGTTATATCGCTTTAACTCCATCTCCGTAATTTTATCCGCGGATCGATTGAAAAAATCCAACAGGGGATACACCGGATCTTCCGGGGAACAATACCGGTTCAATCGATGGATAAAATCAGGGATGGTATAATAGGTAAAGGGGATGCCATATTCTTGGGTAATGGTCTGTGTGATGTCCTTCATACTATAGTAATCATCGGCCGTGACATTAAAGGTGGTTTCCTGGATTTCGGAACATTGGGAAATGCCCACAATATTATGTGCCACCACATCGGCAGGAATGATACTCAATTGGTTGGGACTGTCCACGGCAATCCCGTATCGAATCATAAAAGCCAACATCCTTACTACGACATCATTGCCGTCCCCGCTACCATTGGTCGAAATGGAGATTAATGAAGGCCTATAAATGCGGACCTTTAAATCTAAAGCTTCCGCTTTCCGGACCAGTTGTTCGCTCACCCATTTGCTCTGGGAATAACCAAAGTCCAATCCCTCCATCCCCAGGTTGTTATCTTGCTCATAGAGGACTCTTTTTTTGGTCCATCCATAAACAAACGTACTGGAAATATGATGAAAAGCGGCTTTAGCCTCCCCGGCGAGCTGAAGGGCCGTAAGCGTTCCTTTTACGTTGGTCCCCTTCATTTCCTCATAGGTTTTTACATAGTTCACATAGGCTCCATTATGGTAGATGGCCTTGATGCCCTGGCATAAAGATTGCCATTGCCTACGATTCAGTCCCCATAAAGGAAGCGATAGGTCCCCACATAGGGTTATTACACGATTGCACAAGGCTTGCCCAATGGCAGGTGTCAACAACTTGGAGCGCTCCAGCGATTTTTGAATTCTTTGGAGTGCTTCCTTGGGTGTTTGGGCACGAACCAGGACAATGATCTTATCGCTGGTGGTAATCAATAGTTCGCGGAGTAGGAAGGGTCCTAAAAATCCGGTTGCCCCGGTCAGTAAAACGTTGCTTTTTTTTGATTTCGTTATGGGGATGACCGGCTTTATCCTGAGGTCCTGCTTGCTATCGCTCAGCATCCGTTCGATAACGGTGTTTTGGTTGATCAACCGGAATTTTGAGATCGAATACAAGGAAATCGAACTTCCTCCTTGGGTACCATCGAATACCGGGCCAAGAATGCCAAACAGATCGTTTAACGATAATTGTTGAAACAACTCCCCATCTATTTGCTCGGCTACCTGCGCCGCACCGAAATCATGGAGCATTTCCTCAATTTCCAACAGTAGGCCCGCCAGTGTAATGGAATCGATACAAAGAGCTATCAAATTGGAGTGGTCGTCCGTGATATCAAATTGGGAATATATTTGGCGCAAGGTTTCCCGCCAATCTCCTTGGGAGGTGAGGTTCCGCCCACTTATGGGATTATTTTTCAGATAACTGGACCATATCGGTATTTTTCCGTTGCTAAACAGTGTTTTGGTACGGACCCTGGATTTTTTTCCGGAAGTCGTCATCACTACTGATTTATGGGGAACGATATGGACGGCATCCGGTTCAAGGGAGCAAGCAGCCCGAAGGACCGCAGCTATGTCTTTGGCCTCCGGTAAATTTTTGGGATTTTTGGCTTCCACTAAAAGGACCATGGTACCCTCTTCCCATTGGAAGGCACAAGTTTTGCCGATCCGTTCCTTGTGGCTGCAGTTGTCCACGGCCTTTTCAATATCATCGGGATAATAATTAAGCCCATTAACAATGATCATATCCTTGATCCGTCCACATACATAGAGAGATCCCTCGGAGATAAAGCCCAAATCGCCCGTACGCAAATGGCGTTCCTTGCTACCTGTGTATGTATCGCGTTTTGTGATGAATACCTCCCGGGTCAATGTTTCGTTGTTCCAATAGCCCTGGGTTACGCTGGGCCCCGCAACCACAATTTCTCCGATTTCCAACGGCGCTTTGGGGTCGCCACTTAATGGATCGCATATGGAAAGCTGTACCCCCTCGGCCGGAGTCCCGCAATTGGCCATCTGAATGGAATCGCCCTGAGGGCTATGGTCGACAATTTGGACCAGGTTGGCACCAAAAGAAGTTCGGTCCAGGTGAAGAAACCCCAAGCCTCCGTGGGTGACGGTCAAGGTGTTTTCAGCCAAGCCATAGGCCACCGTGCAAGCGTTTTTCTTAAGGCCATAAGGTGCAAAACGTTGGTAAAATCGCTCGAACATCAACGGACGGACGGGTTCCGCGGCATTCATTAAAACCCGTAAGCTGGAAAGATCGATTCCGGTGAGATCCTCATCCCGGATTTTACCCTTACGCAAGCAATATTCGTAACCAAAATTAGGGGAAGAGGTGTAAGTCGCCCGTACCTCTGAAATAGCTCGTATCCATTCCAATGGGCGTCTAAGAAAATCCGATGGTGAAAGACCGTAGTTGGTGCCGCCCTTGACTATCGGAAACAAATAATACCCGATCAGCCCCATATCATGGTGCTGGGGCAGCCAGGATACTCCGATAGGCACATGATCCAGGGTTGCCTTCGCATTGGCTATGACATTGCTGTGGGTAACGATCACCCCCCGGGGTTTGCCGGTGGATCCCGAGGTGTATTGCAAGAAAAATAGATCAAGGGGAGATCGCTGCCCTAAATCCGGCGATGGTTTAGTAGCTAGGGCCGTATCGAGAATTTGAAGGTTTGGATAGGACTTCTTTTTTTCCGAATTCGAATTCAGGAAATTCCTCAGCTTTGTGATAGGCTCACCCCATGACAAAACAGCTTTTGCATCGCAGTTCTCCATGATGGTTTGGAAACGATACGCTGTTGCCTTATTATTGGTCCAAGATGCAGGCAAGGGAACGCCTACTAGGCCTACACGGGCACAGGCCAGTAAAGCGGCTATACCTTCCAGGCCTGGGGCATAGGCCAGTAACACTCTTTCGCCCGACCCTAGATTCAAGACTTCCCGTAAATGACCGGCTATGGTCCGTGTTCTTTCGTTGAACGTCCCATAGGTATGTTGCTCCATGATGCGGCCTTGGGCATCACGAAATGCGAACAATACTTTCTCCGGGTGTTTTACCGCCCAATATTCCAAATAATCGATTAAGGAGGTCATGCGTACTCTGTATAAAGGTCATCTTATGGGGGGAGAACGAATTATGGAGGTGTCCGTTCTGCACATAAAGCGGATCAGCTTTGATTTTAGGGTTAAGGGAAACGCCTTAATAGGATTTAACACCCTATCCTTCGGGTTTGTGATCGGTGCCCTGTGGATCTTTGGGGAGCTTGGGCAGTTTCAAGGGCTCGGGCCTCTCGCAAGGCTCGTAGGAGCATGCGGGCTTGGTCCGTTCGGGCGGGCAGCACTTGGCCAGCTCCCCCTGTAGGGCATCTTGGCGGTGCATCTCCACCGCGGCCCCCGGATGTACGGATTCCGCCATATGGAGCAGCGATGCGATATCCTCCCGCATCCCTTCTTGCAGCCCGGTCCGGATAGTCGCCTGGGTGAGGATCTCACAGGTGTTCCTGGAGATCTGTTCCAGGATGCATATCATGGTGTCGGCCTGCCTGGTCTGGTGGTACTGTACCTTAAGGGCCTCAATGTTGACCTGGGTGAGTACGTTGAGCGCGTTGACGGTATCGTTGAACCCCTGGTTGACCGCTGCGTTGACATTGGCGAGCAAGGTGGTGTTGACATTGATCTGGTCCAATTTTCCGTTGACCGCTACGAGCTGGTTGAAAACATCGTCTACTGAAGG